>ERZ772946.1-NODE-1-length-820460-cov-21.1026_pt1 | contig 820460 bp, 789 predicted proteins | sample MGYA00511680_ERZ772946 | MGnify/ENA primary metagenome ERZ772946 (study PRJEB29015, sample SAMEA2737918) | human oral metagenome | biome: human oral; feature: human-associated habitat; material: dental | place: China | collected 2016 ... | reverse complement strand
TTATAGAAGAGCTTAAAAATGAATGATTTTTAGTTTTAGGTTTTAGTTGAAATTAGCCAGTTGAGCCATGAAATCACGCTCTACTTTGGTGGAGAAGGTAAGCCTAATGGTCCTGGTTGTGGATACTATATCTTACGAAGCAATGGCAGGGTAGTGTATCAAAAGATGCCGTCTAATGTGCGGTAGTAAACTAAGTAACCAAATAAACTCATTCAACTATTAAGTAAGGAGGAATATACCCCGTATTAAGTTAAAAATACGGGGATTTACTTTGATGTATACTGGATTATCGACGCTAAATTTATAAAATGTTATAATTTACAAAATGGCAAATAAAGTTATTGTCCAGCCTCTTCCTGGCTACAAAGAAGTTAAGCCCTTCGTCTACGCGGGCTTTTTTCCGGTGTCTAACGAAGATTATAATGACCTGAAAGAGGCTATTGAAAAGCTGAGTTTGAGCGATTCGGCGCTGCAATTTGAGCCGGAGAATTCGCCGGTGCTGGGTTATGGCGTGCGGATAGGCTTTCTCGGCTTGCTCCACATGGATATTATTCGTGAGCGGCTGGAGCGCGAGTATAATTTGGATCTCATCGTCACCAATCCGAGTACTGATTACCAAGTTAGTTTGACGAACGGCGAGGAGTTGGACATCAAATCAGCCAGCGAATTGCCCGATCCAGCGCAGATCACGGAGGTTCGCGAGCCGTGGATCGATGGTGAGATTGTGGTGCCGCAGGACTACATCGGTGCGGTGATTCAGCTGATTGTCGCCAAGCGTGGCCGGCAGAAAAACCTCAGTTACATCGACGAGCGGGCGCTGATTTCTTTCACGGCGCCGCTGGCAAATCTGCTGACGGATTTTTATGATCAATTGAAGTCGGTAACTAGCGGCTACGGTTCGTTTAACTATGAGCTAGCGGGCTACCGGCCGGAAGATTTGGTGCGCGTTGATTTCTATGTGGCGGGCGAGATGGTCGATGCGCTGAGTGTGATGTGCCATCGTTCGGAGGCGCCAGGCTTGGGCCGGGAGATCGTCAAAAAACTCAAAGAAGTGGTGCCGCGCCAGAGTTTTGAAGTGGCACTTCAAGCGGCGATTGGTGGTAAATTCATTGCCCGCGAAAACATCGGCGCATATCGAAAAGACGTCACCGGTTATCTGTACGGCGGTGACGTCAGCCGTAAAAAGAAGCTCCTCGCCAAGCAAGCCCGCGGTAAAAAGCGTATGAAGCGCTTCGGCAAGGTTGACATTCCGTCAGAGGCGTTTATGGTGATGTTAAAGAGGGATTGATACGCATAGGGTTCTTAGCTGCCTTAACGACGTCCTGATGTACTGTGTCAAACTCATTAATCACATCTATCTGAATTCAAGTGACGATCTGGCAACTTTGATTCTATATATTTTTCTTATATAGTACAAATATGGAATTGAAAAAAAATCAAGAAAATGGAATAGAGGCTACTAGATATCTAGAGCGATACGTAAATAATATTAAAGGTGATCATGAAATATATTCAGATACGTTATCAATATATAGTCCTCATGAAGGTGTGGATAGTTTTCCAGCACCAGTATTCAATTTACCTCGAGAAGTTGTAAATATTATTCAAGCGGATCCGGATCCTAGATTATTGCGCGAGATTATAGGTGCTGATGTAAAATTTGTTATACATCCTAATATGCTTGAAGACCAGGAGTATTTAGATCGTACGGGATTAAGTGAGTATACTTCAGAGCAAAGCTACATTGTGTCACCTACATCATCAACAAGAACTCTTCTAACATACGATCAACCATATACTTTTATGGTAAAAACAGATCTTGAGAAGAGACATTATAAATTTATTCGTAGACTGAAAGGTACTTCTGTTGAGCATAGTATTGCCATGTCATCGGAACTAGGCTCTATTTGTAAAGACGAAGCGCTGTCTGAGTTTGCATACCTGCCAGAGTCAATAGGGATAATTTTTGGTGATGAGAAAACGGGCGCCGGAGTGCTGTTTAGAGAGATTGTCCCGCGACCTTTAGTAGACGATACTCGCACGTTAGTTCCTTACTTCTCTTTATACGCTAATGACATAAGGAATCCAGAAGATCGAGCGCTATTAAGCCAATTAATTGATTTACACTCTACCAAAGGTCAGGAGCTTGCATATTTTACAGAGGTTATTTTAGGAAAGATTATTAGAAACTGGACCACTTTGGCGCGTGATTATGGTATCTTGCCGGAGCTTCATGGACAGAATACGCTACTAGAGCTTAACGACAATTTGGAGCCGGAGCGGATAGTGTATAGAGATTTTCAAGGCACATATGTGGACGCTAAGATTAGAGAAGAAAAAGGTCTCAAACTACCGTTTACCAAGCATCTTGCTGGCGAAGAATCAGGTACAGATAGGGCTAAGCAATTTAGTCATATCTACGATCATAATGTAGGGCACTTGCTTTTGGAGCGACTTACAAATACTTTTATTAGAGACTATCCTCAATACAAATATGAGCAGGTTACGTCTGAAGTGGCGACTATGTTCAACAGTCTTTTTCCGGAAGCTAAAGATATTTTTCCGAAGGAAACTTATAAGGTTGGTAAAGTTGTCAATAACGAGGTTGTGATGGAGAAAACTCATGATAACCCAATGTTTAGGTAGGCAATATGGAGAGAATAGCTCCTATAACATCTCGCGATTCCATTGATAGCATAGAGCCCCATAGTAGCGTGGAAGCTGATCTTATTGAGCGAGAGATTAGAGATTTCGTGCATAGCTACAATTTTGACACATTCTCTTTTATGTTTGAGTTGTTGGATTACGCAAAGGATGATAGGGGTTGTATTGAGGATTTGTATAGAGATTTTTCTGTTGATTCCATTGCATTAGCTGAGAAATACAAAGGCTCGAATTGCGCAGGACTTTCGTTGTTATTTCAAAATAATACAAATGATTATGCTGAGAGTGTTTTAATACCGAGCTTTGGTCATTATATGCCTACTCAAGAGGCTAGCGATTATGTAGGGGTGAGAACTGTAGGGCTTATCTTAAAAAACAAAGAAGATGGATACAGTGCATTATTTCCCGGACTAACTATTGATAAGTTGGTGCCTATTGACAATGGATATGACTTTGAGAGTATGGGTACAGCATATCGGATCAGTGGTGTAACAGAGTCTACTTTTGAACTTCATGCGGCAAAAACTAACGGGGAATTAATTCAGAGAAAGTTTTACATTACGGAGCTGACAAACCCTGATCAGTCTATGCAAAAAAACTTATTCAAAGTTAGAACAAAATACCAGGTATCACATGTAGATAATAATGTTAGAAACAAGCTTTCTTACTATATTTTTGGAGATACTTTTAGATTGCGAGTACCATCTGAAAATCTATCATTAGATATGGACAGTACTCAGTTTCTAAAATTTATATCATCTGAAGATTCTTTAGTTGTTGAAGCTTTTAATAGCCCAAATTTAGTCGAGAATTTAGATATTTTTATAGAGAATCGCAGTCTAGTTCAAACGTTGATATTACCATCACTAAAAAAATATATGGAGGCACGATGATATTTCACACCCCAGGAAATTATCGTAAAAATCACAGCATCATTAAGTTTGCGAAGAGTGCAATTGAGACGGATTTGACAGTCGTGTTCATTCACGGTCTTTACGGCACGGCGGGCGATAGGGGCTCGAAGTCGTACATTTTGGGCGAGAAAATTCGCCGTTTGGGCGTAGCGAATGTGGCTTATCTTAATTCGTCGCGGGATTGGAAAATTTATAAATCGGGCGATGAAAAGAAGGCTTTTTGCGAGAAAACTTTCGACGAGGAGCGCCGCGATATTTTGGATATGTTTCGCGTTTTAAATGAGCGCGCGCCGGAAGTTTTTGGCGCACGGCAAAAGCGTTATCAAATCGTGGCGAATTCTATGGGCGGCACTATGGCAAGCACGCTGCGCGAGGTTTTCTCACACGTCGAGAAAATTGTCTTGTGCGGTTCAGGTACCGGCTCTAGTTCGGCGACGAAACCGATTCTTTCGACTTATCCGTCCAAGCGTTACGTCACCAGCGCGGCGGCGACTTTCACGGGCGATGTGCTGCTGCTTCAGGGCGAAAAGGACGTGGTCGTGCCGCTTGCGTCGCAGGACGAATTGCTGGCGGCGTACAGCTCGGCGAGGCTTGCTGTCAAAAAGATAGTCCCCGGCGCGAATCATAATTTTTCGAAAATTGATGGCGGTAATCAGCCATTGGCGTACGAGTTGTACGTTAGTGTGATTTTTAGTTTTTTGATGGGCGTTGAGTAAGCTTGGGCGAGCGAAGGTGTTGCGGCTGCGGCTTTAGACCGGCGCGAATTTTTCATCGCGTCTGCCGGGTGTTATAATTAAGTATGCTTGAAAATAACCTAAAAAATCTGATCAAAAACTACCAACCGAACCAAGCAGCCAGTGATGTGGTGCAGCGAACTAAAATCGTGCTGTTGGTCGGTATTTCTGGCGCGGGCAAGGACACTGTGAAGCGCCGTTTGCTTGAGAAGATAACGAGTTTGCTGACATCGTGTCCTACACCACGCGGCAGCCGCGGCAAAACGCTGGCGTATTGGAAACACCGGGTGTTGATTATCATTTTATTGATGAGGCGGCGGCGGTGAATATGCTGGAAAATCACGAGTTTATCGAGGCGAAATTCGTGCACGGCACGGTTTATGGCACCGGCGCGAAGGAAATTCAGGCGATCGCCGAGGCGGGCAAAATCGCCGTGACCGACATCAATGTGCAGGGCGTGAGCGAATATAAAAAGCTGTCCGGGGACGTGGCGGGCGAGATGGTCGATGCGCTGAGTGTGATGTGCCATCGTTCGGAGGCGCCAGGCTTGGGCCGGGAGATCGTCAAAAAACTCAAAGAAGTGGTGCCGCGCCAGAGCTTTGAAGTGGCATTGCAGGCAGCAATCGGCGGCAAGTTTATCGCCCGCGAAAACATTGGCGCTTACCGCAAAGACGTTACTGGCTATCTGTACGGCGGTGATGTCAGCCGTAAAAAGAAGCTCCTCGCCAAACAAGCTCGCAGTAAAAAGCGCATGAAGCGCTTCGGTAAGGTTGACATTCCGTCAGAAGCATTTACAATAATGTTAAGGAGAGATTAGTGCGAGTAGAAGGATTTAAGTCCCAAGAAGAGCTAGTTGAGAACTTATATCAAGCATCGACTTTGGCTGATAAGAATGCAAGACCGTATGCTGGTAGTGATATTTCAATTGAAGAAATCGCAGTCGATTCATTTCATCCAACCCAGCGTTATGTTATTGATTCTGGTGTACATATGCAGTCAGACTTGAGAGAACTTATTCTGCCTTATGGCGAGGATACGCTTCATATGGGGACTGGTGGAATTGATATTGTAGATGAAGAAAATGGGGGGGGAGGAGTCATGCTCCCACCTATTATCGAGGAAGATAATCATGAAGGATTGCTACTTGTTGATGGTATGCATCGAGCAACATTGGCGAGGCGTATGGGTATAAAAATAATTAGGGCTGTAGTGATTAGAGGGGTTGATAGCTGCTTTGCTGTCACCAAACGCCGCTTACCAAACGAATGGAATGAAGTGACAACATTCCCTACGCTCGGTGATCTAAAAGCTGCCCGTAAGCAGGGATTTATTCATCGAAATAAGGGCAGTGCACCTGGTGATGGAAGTGCTGTGTATCGTGATTTTTCATTCTTTACTGGCAGGGGTAAAGATGAACGAAAATGACAAATCGATCATTTATATCGATATGGACGGCGTGCTGGTCGATTTTGAGTCTGCCTTGACGAAGGTTTCGCCCGAGATGTTAAAGAAATTCGCCGGTGAGTACGACAACATTCCAGGCATTTTTGCCTTGATGGATCCAATGCCTGGGGCAATTGAAGCGGTTGATCTGTTGAAAGAAAAATATAATTTGTATATCCTATCGTCATCACCATGGGAAAATCCGACGGCGCTGGGTGATAAATTGGCGTGGATTAAAAAATATTTTGGCGGTGAAGGACGGGAAAATATTTTCTTTCGCAAAGTTATATTTTCGTCTGTTAAACACTTGAATCGCGGCGATATTTTAATTGATGATCGGACGGCAAATGGCGCAGGTGATTTTTTGGGTCGACACATCCATTTCGGTAGTTCTGAATTTCCTGATTGGCAATCTGTGTTAGATAAGTTATTATATAATAATGCTAAATATTGAAAAGCTAATTAATAATTATCAGCCAACCGATGAAACTATTGAAATGGTTCAGTTAACCAATGTTGTTTTACTTGCGGGCATAACTGGCGCTGGTAAAGATACTATAAAAAAGCGGCTTCTAAAAATGCCGTATTTTCGAGATATTGTTTCGCATACGACTCGTCTACCAAGAATTAATAACGGTAAGGCTGAAGAAGATGGAGTTGATTATCATTTTATTGATCAGCCAACGGCAATGGAAATGTTGCAAAATCGTGAATTTGTTGAGGCAAAATTTGTCCACGGTACCATTTATGGTACATCAGTAGCAGAAATAAAATTAGCTTATGATCAAAACAAAGTAGCAATTACCGATATTGATGTTCAGGGTGTGGCAGAGTATGAAAAACTTTCTCCTTGTGGGATAGCAATTTTTATTGTACCGCCAACTTATCAAACTTGGATCGAGAGATTAAAAAAACGATACAAAACAGAAGCAGATTTTCAGGCCGAATGGCCAAAGCGTCGTCAATCTTCTATTGAAGAGTTGAAGCATGCATTAGAAGTACCTTATTACCATGTGATTATTAATGATGATTTGGATGATGCTGTGCAGATTTGTCATGAAATCATTGAGCGTGGCGATATATTTAGCTCTAGGGATGATCACGCTAGGTTAGCTGCCCGTAGTTTACTAGATGAGCTAGAGAAAATACATTAGCACTCACTTTTATGGAGTGCTAAATTATGCTATAATTATATTATGACAGACAGACAATCTCATATTTTGATTGCAATTATTGAGCAGTATGCTGAAATTGCTGCGCCAGTTGGTAGTGTTATGCTAGCAAAATTATTTGGCGTAAGTAGCGCAACTATCCGCAGTGAGATGGTAAAATTAGAACATATGGGATATATTATGCAACCTCATACTAGTGCTGGGCGTATACCTACTGATAAAGGATACAGATATTATGTTAATCAAATTACAGAACAATCCTATACGCCAGAATTGCCGTCTTTGGATCGTAGTACAAAATTTATAGAAGCTAGAGTTGCTAGCAATCACGACCGAGCGGATAAGATGATACGTAGCGCCGTTGATAGTTTGGTTGAGTTGACTCATAATCTTGGTATAGCTACAATTGATGGGCAGCTATATATGAGCGGTATAGGTAGTTTATTCAGTCAGCCGGAATTTATGAATGGAGGCACTGCTCCTCAATCTGTAGCGCGATTGCTTGACAATTTAGAGCCTTGGCTACGCGAAGCATCTCCAGATGAGCCTCTTAATGTGTATATTGGAGAAGAAAACCCAATTGGAAAATCAAGTGAAGCAAGTCTAATAATAAGTAAGTTTCGTTCCCCTTATAGTAACCGTAGCTATATAGGTGTACTCGGTCCAACAAGACAAAGCTATGCTCGTACTATTAGGCTTGTACGAGAGGTTGCATTAATGTTAGAGCAAACACTTTAATTGAATAATAGAGTAATGGAGATTTTATGACAAAAGAAACTAAAGATAATCTAAATAAAAAAGATACCAAAGAGACTGCCAATACTAGTGATAAAAATCCAGAGGTTATAGAATTAACTAACGATATCAAACGTATTCGTGCAGATTTCGAAAATTATCGTAAACGTACTGAACTAGATATTGAATCTGCGAGACGTAATGGCGGTGATGCTATGATACTAAAACTTTTGCCAGTGATTGACACGCTTGAGCGTGCTATTTCTCATATTCCATCAGATATTGCTGAAAATAGTTGGGTTAAGGGTGTGAGTGGCGTAGCTAAGAATTTGAATAAAATATTAAAATCTATTGATGTAATAAGAATTGATGCAAAGCCTGGACAGGAGTTTAACCCAGAGCTTCATTATGCTGTCCAAGTTGATGAAGATGCCAGCGGTGAACGTGAAATTATATCTGAAGAATTGCAGGCGGGCTACATGCGTAATGGTGTAGTTTTGCGACATACCATGGTGAAGGTTACTCGTAAATAAATAATAAAATATAATTAACTAAATAAAATACCACCTTATATGGTGGTATTTTATTTGTGCTTTGTAAGTACGCCTATCTACCTACTGGTTCTGGGTTAGTCACAGATCTTGCGAAGGCAAAGCTTGGCTCTACGGCACGTTCATCGTACCCCATATGGTTGTTACCTGGAAGTATCAATGCTTCTGCACGTGTACCATAGCTGCGCACTTTATCTCTCATTTCATAAGCATCTGTAGCTGGAACAATAATTTCGTGCTCAGCATTTACCATAAACATCGGTGGAGTTTGCGGGCTAGCAAAGATTGATGGAGACATATGTATAATATTATCAACACATTCAGAGAGTTTATTTAATAATATGTCCTTATTAGATCCATTTAAGGAAGATTGCACTTTACTGGAAAGACCTTGCAGTTTGCTAGATATTAACGAAGATATACTTCTATAAGGTGAAATCTTTTCTTGCTGCTCGCTAGAAAGCTTTGAATTTGAACCTATATTACTTATTATACCCATAAAATTATTCAATAGATTAGAATCTTTATCATTCATAGTTCCAATCCAGCCTCGTAAAGCGTCATCATCGCTTATTTCGGCATTAGTTTTCTTTGATGGGTCATTCTTAGTTTTTTGTATTATGTTATACATTAAAGAATTTTTATCTTTAGGATCGTTTTTATTGGCAGCTTCCTTAAGTGATGCGGCAATCTGCTCAACTTGACCTTTAGCCTCTTCTAGCGGTATATCACCCTTTTCGCCTGGTGCTTTTGGAAGACCTTCTAAAATTACCTTTATCTGATTCTGGGTATTTTTAGCCATGTCGCTAGAATCATTAATTTTATCAAGTTCGTTATATACTCTGGTTAGTGAGTCTTTAAATTCTTGAAGATCTGAGTTGTTTGAAGGGACGTTTGTCTGGTTTTTAGCCTTATTTGGATCAAGCTTGTCTGCAGCACTTTTGAGTTTATTGGAGGAATCGCGAGCTACAGAGTATGTTTCTATAACTTTATCGACATCGATACCAAATTCTTTCACTGTAGTTTTGAATTCATCTGCCAACTTTGGTAGTCTTTCACCTATTATACCGAGGGCTTTTCCTGTAGATTCAAGTAACCTAATCTGCTCATCTGGGCTTAGTTTGAGAAGTCTTGAAGGGTCTTGTACTAAGTATTCTTGACCGCGGTATACTTCCATAACATCATTAAATAATGATGACCATTGAGTGTTTAAGCATGTAGAGTGGTCTAATCCATCAAGTGCAGTTGGTACACTATAGAATAAGTCGCGAATACCGTTAACTGGTGCAGACCAACAAACTGCTCCAGCTAAACCTGATTTTCCAGATGCAGATACACGTGCAGTTAGTGATCCACCTGCAGAGTCGCCCCACATTATTAGCCTACCTGGATCAACGTTGTAAATATCTGCATTATTACGTATGTGAGTTACGGCATTCATAATATCGTTGAATGCTGCGTAAATACGATTTGGTCCCAATTTATAATAAAGTCGGAATGATGCAAATCCGTGGCTAGCCGCTTTTTCGCGGAAATTCTCTTTGTAGTTGCCATCATCTACACGCCAGCCACCTCCATAAACAAATATAATAGCTGGTCGGCGTTTGTTATCTGGATGAGTGTATTCAATTAGTTGTTCATTACCTTCGCTATCTACATAATGAGAGCGTCCGTGAATACCGTTTTTGGTTGGTTTTGCTGTGCCAGGACCATTCTTGTCGGCACCTTTATTTTCTTTACCTTTAAGATTAGGTGTGGATTTATTATAAGCGTCCCGCAATAAATAAGCGTTTTTTGTATCGTTACCAGATACAAATGGCAAGTTATTACCGTTAATAAAATGCTTTTCTATGTCTGCTAATGACTGTGCTCCTGCTTTTTGTGTGTATCCAACTGATAAAGTGGATACAGCTAACGCAAAGCTTAAAGTTATTAAACCTAATTTTTTAATACTTCTCAAATGTCCCATAATGTTTAAACTACTTTTATAATATTAATACTACATATAATAATAACGTATATGCTTGTAAAAATCCAAATAAAATTATTTTAGCAGTCTTGACATGCGAGTGCTAACTAATTTATAATTAAATATATTGGCAATCAAGTAAAAAGAGTGCTAATAAATCAGATCTAATAATATTAGAATTAATTGCTTATTATTTTGAAATAATTAATTAGAAAAGGAGATTAAATATGAGTAAAATTATAGGAATTGACCTAGGCACAACCAATAGTGCATTTGCCCATATGGTGGCAGGTAAACCTGAAGTTATTGCGAACGCTGAAGGTAACCGTACTACACCGAGTGTAGTAGCAGTTAGTAAAAAGGGCGATCGTCTAGTTGGTCAAATTGCTCAGCGTCAGCGAGTAACTAATCCAAAGGATACTATTTACGGAGTCAAGCGATTGATTGGTCGTAAATTTAGTGATAAAGAAGTACAGAAAGATATAGACATCTTACCTTTTGTAATCGAGAAGGCAGGTTCAGGTGTAAAAGTAAAGATGGGTGATAAAAGTTATAGTCCAGAAGAGATTTCGGCGATGATTTTGGCAAAAATTAAAGCTGATGCCGAAGCTTATCTTGGCGAAAAGGTAACTGAAGCAGTTATTACTGTTCCAGCTTATTTTGACGATTCTCAGCGTCAAGCCACCAAAGATGCTGGTAAGATTGCTGGTCTTGAAGTTAAACGTATTATTAACGAGCCGACTGCTGCTGCGCTTGCCTATGGTCTTGAAGGTGGCAAAGATGAGAAAATCGCTGTATTTGATTTAGGTGGTGGTACATTTGACGTTTCAATTCTTGAACTTGGCGATGGTGTATTTGAAGTTCGCTCTACTAACGGTGATACTCACTTAGGTGGTGAGGATTTCGACAACAAGATTGTAAATCATTTTCTTGATGTATTTAAGAAAGAAGAGGGTATTGATCTTCGCAATGATAAGGCAGCTATGCAGCGTCTTAAAGATGAAGCGGAAAAAGCAAAGAAAGAACTATCGAGCACAAATCAAACTGAAATTAACTTACCTTTTATTACTGCAGATGAAGAAGGTCCTAAGCATTTTGAGTATACTCTTACTCGTTCCAAATTAGAGGAATTAGTAAAAGATTTAATTGATCGTTTAGCTGATCCTGTCGAAAAGGCGCTAAAAGACGCTAAGCTAACCGCTAAAGATATAGACTCAATTGTGTTAGTCGGCGGTATGACACGTATGCCAGCAGTAATTGAGAAGGTAAAACAAATTTTTGGCAAAGATCCTATGCAAGGTGTGAATCCAGATGAAGTTGTGGCGATTGGTGCCGCAGTGCAGGGCGGTGTGTTGGCTGGCGATGTAAAGGACGTTCTACTTTTGGATGTTACTCCTTTGTCTCTTGGAATAGAAACTATGGGAGGCGTATCTACAAAGTTGATTAATCGTAATAGTACAATTCCAACAAGTAAATCTGAAACATTTAGCACGGCAGCTGATAATCAGCCTCAGGTAGAGATTCATGTTTTGCAAGGTGAGCGAGAAATGGCAGCCGATAATAAATCACTAGGTCGATTTATTCTTGACGGCATTGCACCTGCTCCACGTGGAGTTCCCAAAATAGAAGTAACCTTCAGTCTTGATGCAAATGGTTTGCTTAATGTTACAGCTAAAGATAAGGGTACTGGCAAAGAACAGTCCATTACTATACAAGAGAGCGGTAATATGAGTAAAGAAGATATTGAAAAGGCTCAAAAAGAAGCTGAAATTCATGCAGAAGAGGATAAAAAGAAGCGTGAATCAGTTGACGCTAGAAACACTCTTGAGAACGCAATTTATCAAGCTGAAAAAATGCCAAACGAGTATAAAGATAAAATTAGTGACGAGGATAAGAAAACTATTATTAGCGCTGTAGAAGATGCTAAAAAGGTTAAGGACGACGATAAAGCTGACAAAGATGCACTAGAAAAAGCAACAAAAACACTTCAAGATACAATTATGCCTATAGGTGCAAAGCTTTATCAAGCTGCTAATGAAGAGCAATCTGCAGATGATTCAAAATCTCAAAACGACTCTAAAAAGAGAGATAAGGACGAGCCAGTTGAAGGAGAAGTTGTAGATAATAAATAGACTATTGACTATAAAGAAAAAGCACCGTTTAAAATAAAGCGGTGCTTTTCACTTGCCTGCTTATGCTTTTCTGTCGTATACTGTATATTAATGAATGGGGATAATAAAATGAAGGTACAAGGAAAAATATTTATAGTTGTAAGCATTATATTGCTTTTAATTTTGATCAGTTGGGCAATTATTAAACTTGCGGGTCAGAATAAAACTAAATCAGGCGAGAAAACTCAAGACGAAAGAGTTTTCAATAGAAGTGTTACGATTGGCGCTGACAAGATTGTGACAGAAAAACAAGTCAAGGATTCCTTTAAAGATTTAGCCAAGGACTTTAGTAAGCCAGAAGTATCTGGTGTCCTAGTTGCGCAAAAAGATTCACTTGGTGAAGGTGTTAAATATGGTATGACTATGACTAAGAATAATGTAGCGGCGTCTATACATATTAATAAATTTACCTATGAAAAAGAAGAGGATTTAAAGAAAAATATTCCTATAGTTGAAGGTCAGGGAGCTTCTATTAAAGATTTGGGTGATAGCGCAAGATTCTATATGTTTGCACCTGTAGCAGCAGATTGGCGCGCTGCACTAATGGTAATTAAAGGTAAATCTATTTATGTATTTACTCTTCTTCAAAATTATAATGAAGGTATTGGTATAACTGAAACTGCTGCTAAAGAAGCTTTAATTAAGCTTGCTAAGCAGGCCAAATTTGAGGATATTGCTAAAAGTAAGAAATAGACTTTAATAAATTAACTATTAGCACTCTTGAATATAGAGTGCTAATTTGTTATTATAGTTATTGATATGAGTAAGCGTGATTATTACGAGGTACTTGGTGTCTCAAAAAATGCCAGCGAAGATGAGATTAAAAAAGCTTTCAGAAAAGCTGCTGTTAAATATCATCCAGATAAGGAAGGTGGCGACGAAGCTAAATTTAAAGAAATCAATGAGGCTTACGAAGTTTTAAAAGATAAGCAAAAACGCCAGCGTTACGACCAGTTCGGTCATGCTGGTGTCGGTGGATCTTCTGGTGGCTTTGACGGAAATCCGTTTGAAGGATTTAATTTTGGTGGTCAGGATATTCACTTTGATTTTGGTGGTGGTTTAGATGATATTTTTGGGCAGTTTTTTGGCGGTAGCTCTCGACGGACTCAATCTAGTCGCGGAAAGGATGTCGAAACTCAGATTACGTTAGATTTTAAAGATGCTGTCTTCGGTACTGAGAAAACATTAAACTTAGATATGATGGACGAATGTGAACATTGCCATGGTAGTCGCGCTGAACCTGGACATGGAATGAAGACATGCCAAACGTGTAAAGGCAGCGGACAGATACCTAGGATAATGAATACTATGTTTGGACAAATTCAACAGTCTGTAATCTGTCAAACTTGTCAAGGTAGAGGAAGTGTGCCAGAAATGGTATGTACGGTTTGTAAGGGTACGGGAACACAGCGTCGTAAACAGGAGTTGAAAATCAAGATACCAGCAGGAATAGATGATGGTGCTACTATTCGCTTACGTGAGAGGGGCGAAGCAATTGCTGGTGGAGCAAAAGGTGACTTGTATGTCCATATTCGTGTCAGAGCAGATAAAAAGTTTACTCGCGAGGGAGATATTATTTTAAGTGAGGAACGAATTAGTATGGTTGATGCTGCACTAGGCTGCGAGATAGAAGTTGACACAATTGACGGACCGATCAGAATGAGAATCCCAGCTGGCACACAAAGCGGCACTGATTTTAAATTATCTGGCAGAGGAGTTCCTCATACAGGGCGCAATACGCGTGGTCCACATATAGTTGGTATAATTGTTGAGACACCAACTAAATTATCCAAAAAACAAAAAGAGTTGCTAGAGGATTTTAAAAAGTCTAAAAAACGTTCAATATTCTAGGTTTATATCTGTTAATTATCTTAACAATGCCATACAATAAGATTGACTGTTACGCTATTATATGCTAATATAAATTAAGCATGTGGGATGTTTTCAGGAAGGTCTTGCCAGTAGGTATGACGCCTATGAACTGGTATTGTAAAATTATAGCTGCAGTATTTGTGGCTATTTTGTATACAGTCATTTTGGGTAATAATGTTTTTGCCGCTGATGCTTCGTGGGATGGTAATAATATTAAATATGGTGATATGGTACTTAAGGGTCCTAAAAAATCCCAATCGAATTCTCCTTTGAAGTTGCCAGAAGGTTCTGAATATTACGAGTCTTCGCCAAGTAGTGATGGCAGAGTTACGATAATATATTTTACTGATGGAACAAATGTTGATACTGCGACTGGAGCAAGAGTCGCGACTTATAAATTTAGCCCACCTGATGTTTACATCGAAGAGGGTTCATCTAAGATAATTACAATTGACCAAAAGAACAATAGTCAAGCTAATGGTGATGAAAGTAAAAATGAGGATACTGTAGAAAGCTGTGCGGTTAATCAATTAGGTTATATAGTTTGTCCAATTATGGGACTCATGGCTGCTATAACTGATAAATTTTATGATTATTTAAAAACCCTACTGGAAGTTAAGCCTATTTTTAGCGATCGTAACGCCGTTCTATACAAGGCATGGTCTGTTATGGTTGGAATGGCTAATATAGCCTTTGTGATTGCATTTTTAGCTGTTACATATTCATATATAACTAATTACGGCATAAAACAGCATGATATACGTTATATGGTTCCACGTATTATTGTAGCTGCGTTTTTAGTTAACATATCTTATTATTTGTGCGCAATCCTTATTGATGTATCTAATATATTAGGTACAGCAATTCAGGAATTATTTTTGAATATACGTCAAGAAATGATTCAATCTCAAGAAATAGCCAATATGGGATTACCGTCTTGGCAACAGGTTATTTCTGCTGGACTTGCTGGTGCTACCGCTGTTAGTGTAGGTGTTTTTAAACTTTCTGCTGGTGCGAATGTATGGGGTGTAATTCCAGTGTTAACGGTTGTATTATTAGCATTGTTTGTTACTGTAGCTGTGCTTGCTGCTCGTCAAGCTATCATTGTGATTTTTATAATAATTTCACCATTTGCTTTCTTGGCTTTTGTTTTACCTGGAACTCAAAAGTATTTTGATAAATGGCGCGATGTTTTACAAACTATGCTACTAATGTTCCCTATGTTTTCTTTGCTATTCGGGGGATCTCAGCTAGCTTCCTATGTTATTGCACAAACTGCCGATAGTTATGAAGTTTTACTAATTGCTATGCTTGTTTCGGCGGCACCTTTGATTATTACACCATTTTTGGTGAGATTTAGTGGTAAAATGCTCGGTAAATTTGTTGGTATGATTAATAATCCTACCAAGGGTGCATTTGATCAGGTTAAGAATTGGTCAAATGAGAGAATGCAAATCAAAAGGCAACAGCGTTTGGCTGAAGGCGCTCCTTTTTCGGGTCTGGCTCGGATGGTTGATGATCGCAAGCGTCATAATGAGGCTCGTAAAGCTAGATATGCAAAGCTGATTGGCGTCGATTTTGATAGGCGAAACCCAGCTGTTTCGATTGAACAATGGCGTGCGGATGATAAATCTGAGGCTATAGAGAATCAAAACCGTGCGGTTTATGCACAACTTAGAACCTCTGATAGAAGCATGCAGGTTGAAGAGGCTGGAAATCGTATTAGTAAGAAATTGCGTAGAATTCACGAGGGAGATCTTGATGCTTCAATGAACGAGCTGCAAACTAGAGAAGGTCAGGAACAATATGCGACTCAAAATGTTGCACTAGCTGCATTGGGTAGAAGAATGCAAGAAATGACTCAAGAAGAATATGTTAACGAATCGCGTGATGCATTTGCTAAAGATGTCTCCAGGTCTGAGTATGCTGATAGTATGCTGAAGAGTCCAGCACTCCAAAAGGAAGCTGCTGGAGTTGCGGGCGATAAAGGTGTGGCTGTCGCTGCATCGCGTGCTATTGCAACTAAACGTAAAGATTTTGGCGAAGGCACCGTTGCCGTTGCTGAATCTATGAAGCACTTTAAGCTAACTGGTGCTGATATTGATAACCTAGCAAAGCGCAGGTCTACTATTGAAGCTAAGGATGATAATGGCAATACAATGGTATTTGATTATAACGACAGCTATGTTCATGACACTGCGATTAATATGCTTATGACATCTAAAGGTAATATTGAACAAAAGATGGAACTTGTTTCTATGAGTAGCCAGCCTGAATTTGCTGGATCTCGTGGCACTATAGCAGAAGGAGTTAAGAGTACTATGCTAAGTGCTGCACCTCAATTGGGTGGTAAAACTCTAGATGATATTGAAACTTCTGGAATAGATTCAGTCGGTATGGAAAATGCTATACGCGACTTTATCTTAAAGGGCAAATTTAACCAGCAAAGTTTTACTACTTGGGATGCTGGAGCATTGAAACGTGTGTATGATGTGATTGCTGATGAGGGCAACTATGGTAATATTAGTCAACCGAATAAAGTCAATTACGATGCTAATCGCCAAGAATTTATCAGAATAGCAGGAGAGTCATTACTTAATGAGAGATTAAGACCTTCGATTCGTGATAACACCAAGAAAGTACAGGTTGAGATTAGTAAACTTGATCAAAAAACTTGGGATAAAGTTGAAGAAGCAATGAAAAACAATGATGGCAAATTGTAGATATATACATTATATGTTATAATATGTAATGTTCTTATCAGATTGGTAAGATGTATATTGAAAGGATGGTGTAGTAGCCTTGACGATAATAATGATTCTAGTAATGATCATAACTATCGGGTTATTGGTGGCAGTGTATAAAAAATATGCAATAGCCTATAAATACAGGTCTTGGATTAAGGGCAAATCTGGTCAGTATGCCTCTGGGCGTCTCCAGTTTCTGAATGTAAACATTGTTGCGTATATTATGTTTGGATTTGGACTCTTTTACTTTTTAGGGTTTTTCCTACCTGCATATTTACGCTATATTTTGATCATGGGTAATGATCCACTACCTTGGTGGACATTTGGTATGCCGATAATACCTGAATATGTATTTTTCTGGTATAGCGTTGCTAACTGGGCAGTTGCTTTTGCTTTTGCGGCATTAATTGAAAATGTTAATGACGACCGCGAAATTACAAATCGACAGAATCTTATCCAAGAATCTACGCCCGAGGCTCAAGCAGATATTGAGATAATAGAAAAATCAAAAGATTATATCAAACGTGAGTACAAAGAGCGGAAAAAAGCTGCTCGAGAACGTGCAAAGCGTGATAAAAAATCTATGAATAAGAATAATTCTTGATTCTACGTTTCTTCTTGATGCCACTTTTTGCGTCGCTTTTTGCGGCGCTTTTCTTTTGCTTAGGATTTGATTATGCATGTGCTATAATTTTAGAAAGGTGCTACAAATATGCATGATGATGCTATCTATGAAAAACCAATGATAATCATAAAGATAATTCTACTTATTATCGTTATTGGCTTAGTTATCTGGTTTATGGCTGGGGTAATAATTAAACATAAAGAAGCAAAAATCTACATCAAGTCAAAAACTGGTGTACAAACATTCACCGCCAATATTGCAGAGACATACGAAGCTAGAGCTCAAGGTTTAAGTGGAACAAAATACCTTGCTCCAGATAGTGCGCTTTTAATGATTTTCCCTCACGATGATAATTGGGGTATATGGATGAAAGATATGAATTATCCTATTGATGTGGTTTGGCTTAACTCATCTTATGAGGTGGTGCACATTGAGCAGTCAATGCATCCTAATAGTTATCCACGCAGTATCTATAAACCAAAAAATACAGCTCGCTATGTCATTGAATTTCCAGCCGCAACTACATCGCGTTCATATTTAAAGATTGGTAGTAAAGTAAAAATAGATATAAGATGATTATTTTAATTGCTTGTTTGGTTATATTTTTTTGTCTAGCATTTGTGGCTCAGCGTCGCTTTGGCGTGCTAGGGGCTGCCTTGATTATGGGGTATTGTCTTCATCAAATGTGGAGCTCGGAGCTATCACTTTGGGCGCAATCTATAGTATTACCATCTAGTTTTGTAATTACGGCTAGTACGCTTATTGAATTGGCTGTGATTTTAGTCCCTTCTTTAATTTTATTTTTTGGAGGATCTGTCTATAAAAATAAATATTCTCGAATTTTTGGGGCGATTGGCTATGCGGCGATTGCAACTGTGCTTTGTATTGAGCCGCTATCTAAATCCATAGACCTAAATAATATAAATTTATTTGTAAATAATATTCTGTATTACAAGCAGTATATTATTACATTTGCGATTTTGGCTGCCATAATTGATATGCTTTATATGTATGTTGGATCTACTGTTAAAGCAAAAATGTCTAAGCATTGACACGGTATATGTATATATGCTATATTTTCATAGAACCTATTTTAGGGTCCATAGCTCAGCAGGTTAGAGCACCTGCCTTTTAAGCAGGGTGTCGTGAGTTCGAGCCTCACTGGACCCACCATAATTGGTTTTAATGATTTAGAACTTCCGTGTTTGGCGGAAGTTTTAATATTTAAAACGTAAATTGGCGTCTGTTATACTGGCAGTATGATACCTACAGATCAGAAATTTCACCCAGTTTATGGTATTACTACTATGTGTTTTGGTGTATTGCTGGGGGCTATTTTTGCAAGATTTTGGTTGAGCGGTTGGCTGGTTAACTATTTTTGGTTTTTTATTTACATATTTATAGCTTTTGTCTTATTAAGAATTGGGCGTTTTTGGTGTGTGGTTGCTATGCTTATCATCGGTATATTAATGGGATATACCAGAGGAAGCAGCGAAATGCTTGCAAATCTACCAATTACTAAATTTTATAATCAAAATGTGAAAATATCTGGTGTTATTACAGAAGATATAAGTAAAACAAAAAGTGGTGATGGAGCTATGAAGTTAAGTATAAAAACTGTTGCAGACCAAACAGCTTCTGGTAATCTTTGGGTTGTTGTGCGAGCTGCTGATGCTGTAAATTTACGCCGCAGTGATGATATTATCTTGGAAGGAAAACTAAAAGAAGGATTCGGCTCTTTTAGCGGATCTATGTATAGAGCTAAAGTTATTGAAGTTAAGCGTGAAACTGCTAAAGATCCATTTGTTGATATACGTGATTGGCTTAGTGGCGGAATTCATAAACACTTACCAGAAAAAGAAGCGGCCTTAGGTGCAGGTTATATTTTAGGGCAAAAGCAAGCCTTGCCAGTTGATTTTGATGAAGCCCTAAGAATAGTTGGGTTAACTCATGTCGTGGTTGCTAGCGGTTATAATTTAACTATTTTAGTGAGATTAGCGCGGCGGTTATTCATGAGAGTTTCGCGCTATACGGCTGCTATTTCAGGTTTTGCAATGACATTAACATTTATCGGTATAACTGGCATCAGTCCTAGTATGATGCGTGCTGGATTGGTTTCGCTTTTGAGTTTGATAGCTTGGTATTATGGCCGTAAGTTAAATCCTATTGTATTGCTATTTTTTACGGCTGCTATTTCAATTATGGTACAACCTGCTTATATATGGGGTGATGTTGGCTGGATGTTAAGTTTTGCGTCTTTTGCTGGAGTTATGTTGTTTGCTCCAGTTTTGCAGGCGTACTTTTACGGTGAAAAACCTCCTGGTACAGTTCGCCAAATTTTAGGGGAGACTTTTTCAGCGCAATTATTTACATTACCTATTATTTTAATGATGTTTGGTACACTTTCTAATGTTTCGTTAATTGTTAATTTATTAGTATTACCATTTATTCCACTAGCAATGTTTATAGTATTTGTAACTGCAATTACATCACTTTGGTTGCCTGTAATTTCGCCGCTATTTGCTATGCCTACGCTTTGGCTATTGCAATATATGACTGGTATTGTTGATATATTCTCTGAATTATCTTGGGCTTCGGTTGAAGTTGAATTTAGCTTACCGATGGTGATAGTCAGCTATCTTTTAATTGGTATTTTAACAACCTGGCTTTATAGGCGTAGTAGAATATCTTATAACAATGTAAATATAGTAGAGTGAATGTTTGATATAATGGTGGTAAATGTAAAGAAAATCATCTAAATTACGGAGAAAATATATGGCTGGACATAGTAAATGGGCAAAAATCAAACGAGATAAAGGTGCAAATGATGCCAAGCGCGGTGCGATATTTACAAGAATCGGTAAGCAAATCGCAATTGCAGCGCGTAAAGGCACTGATCCTAGTATGAACCCTGCTCTTGCTCTTGCAATTGAAAAGGCAAAGGCTGCAAATATGCCCAATTCCAATATTCAGCGCGCAATTGATAGAGTGAATGATAAAAATGCTGCTGCGCTTGAGGAAATAACCTATGAAGCTTACGGTCCAGGTGGTGCTGGTTTAATAATAGAAGCTGCTACTGATAATCGTAATAGAACCTTACCAGAGATTAAAACTGCTCTTGTTAAAAATGGTGGCCAGATTGCTGATTCTGGGAGCGTTATGTTTCAATTTATGCGCCGTGGCGTCATCCGTGTAGATAGTACGGGAGAAGAAGCTCTACTAACTGTACTTGATGCTGGAGCTGAAGATGCAAACGAAGAAGAGAATGAGATTATTGTTTATACTAACCAAAAAGATTTAGCAAAGGTTCGCCAGTCAATTATTGATGCTGGATTAAAAGTTATAGAAGCAGAATTGCAATATATTGCTAATAATGAAGTCGAAATTAATGATCCAGAAGTAGCCCGTAAGATGATCAAATTGATGGACGTACTAGATGAAGTTGATGATATTGTAAATGTATATACAAACGCTGATATTACAGTAGAGGTATAAAATAACCTGTATAATTTATATGAAAAACTTTGCAATATGGTTATCTACTATAATCGGATTCGCTTTAATTGTATCTGTTATTGCGTTTTGCAAAGTCGGTGCTATTAATACAATACCTTCTCCCTCAAATAATATCTCCAGACTTACCTCGCCTTTGGCTGTTTCCGAACTAAAAATAACAGAAGATGGATTTCTGGCCTTTATGCAAGTTTGTAATAACGAAAAGTCAATAGTTAATTTAAATGGTTGGGTGATTAATATAGAAAGTAATACTAATTCTGTAATACATGAATATACCCTACCTAATGGATGGCTTGAATCTGGAAAATGTATAGTATTAAGTGACGGAGAATCTGTTAAGGGTGAGGCAGTTAAAAATTTTGGCAGAGATATTGATAAACTAAACCCAGATGATAAAATTATACTTTTTAATAAAAACGATAACTATTACAACAAAGAAGTAGTATCCTTAATAAATCTTCAATTTGGTTTTAGGTATAGAAAATCTACCTCCAAAAATAAGGATCCAGCTTATACTAAGATTAAAAATCAAGAAGAGGATTTAGTAGCAGACGAAGTTTATTTTCCTTTAGATAAATTTGAGCTTAGTCCTATTGAAGTATTGTCGCGTGCTAAGGATTGTTCTCCCTTACAAAATGAGATTGAGTGTGGAGATTATATAAAATTTTATAATAATACAAATAATCCAATTGATTTTAGTGGTGTGAGGTTAAGAACGGGAAAGAAAAGCGCTGCCATACCTCTTGGTGGAATTATTAATCCACATGAATATGTAGTGTTCAATATTGATTCTAATGGCGATAATTTAGAACTGATAAATTCAGGATCATTTGTGTGGCTAGAAGATGTTAACGGTGTAAAGATATATGAAAATACATTAATTGAGTACCCTGATAATGGTTCTAGAAAAGGTATATCTTGGGCTCTTGGCTCGGATGGAAGATGGAACTGGGCAACGCCAAATCCTTATGGAGAGAATAAAATAATTCCACCTCAAGAAAATAATCTTAAACCTGATTCGTCTAATATAATTAAGTCATGTCCACCTGGTCAGGAATTAAATTTATTAACAAACCGTTGCCGCAAAATTCAAGATAAATCTGAATCTGATTCTTGTCCTGCTGGACAAGAACGAAACCCAGATACTGGCCGTTGCCGAAAAATAAATTTATCTACAAATTCTAACAAGGAATTGAAGCCGTGCGCTCCAGATGAATATCGCCATCCAGAAACTAATCGTTGCCGCAAACTCGTCTCTGCTGCCAGTGCTACAAAATCATTAACTCCATGTAAGCCTGGTGAAGAACGAAACCCTATAACTAATCGCTGTAGAAAAATAGCTAGCAGTACTTCTAAAGATGTAAAACCTTGCCCTGCTGGACAAGAGAGAAATCCTCTAACAAACCGTTGCCGCAAAATACAAACAGGTAATTTGGGAGATAAAAATAAATTTGCAGTTGAAGATGTTGCTGCAAGTAAAGACACGATCGTTGCGTGGTGGGCCGTTGGCGGTATAGGAATTAGCGCGCTTGGATATGCTGGATGGGAATGGCGGCGCGAAATTGGCGAGATTCTTTATAAAATAAAAAACATAATTTCTGGCGGCAAATAATATGAGGATATTAGGGATTGATCCAGGAACTGGAATCCTTGGATTTGGCGTGATTGACTGTGTGAATTATGGTAAATATAAAATGGTTTCTGCGGGAGTAGTTAGAACTCCGCCTCATACACCGCTACCTGATCGACTAGAAGAAATCTATAATTCTCTTAAAGAAATTATTCATGAAACAAACCCTGATATTATGTCAGTAGAGAAATTATTTTTTGCCAAGAATGTTACTACTGCTATCAGTGTTTCGCATGCCAGGGGTGTTGTTTTACTTACTGCAAAGCAGGCTGGAATTAAAATTGCAGAGTATACGCCACTCCAAATCAAGAATACTTTAACAGGCTATGGTAAGGCCGATAAACGCCAGGTCCAGGAAATGGTAAGAGTGAATCTAGGTCTTCGCGACATCCCAAAACCCGATGACTGTGCAGATGCCTTAGCGGCTGCAATTACTCACGCTGCTTCTATGCGCTTAAATTAGCCAATTTAGCTTAACTTTACGATCAGTTTGTAAAAATGTTATAATTATCTCAATGCGACGAGTAGGAAAATATACTAAAAATAGTAAAATTCGTTCAGCTAAGCTAACTGCTAATAAATATGTATTATGGTTTAAGAATCTTAAAGCTTGGCAGAAAGTAGCGGTGATTGTTGGCCCAATCGCTATAATAATGGTGATTGTACCACTTATAACTTATGTATATTTTGCGCGCGATATTGCGAATAAAGAAAGATTAATGAACCGTAATAACACGGGAGTAGTTTTGTTTGATAAAAATGGTGAGGTAATATACCAGACTGGTAATGCTCGCCATCGCGATCTCGTTAAGTTAAATGATATTAGCAATTACACAAAAAAAGCCTTACTTTCTAGTGAAGATAAAGATTTTTATAAACATAGCGGTGTTTCATTAACTGGTGTTGTGGCAGCGCTTTATGCCAATATTATTACTGGCGGTAAAAATTTTGGTGGTTCAACTTTAACTCAACAATTGGCTAAGAATACCTTACTTACAAATCAAAAAAGTTTCTTGCGTAAATATCAGGAGCTTTCGATTGCGATAGCAATTGAGCGTACGTATAGTAAAGATGAAATCTTAGAAATGTATCTTAATTCTGTATATTATGGTGAGAATTCTTTTGGAATTCATGATGCAGCTAAAACATACTTTAATAAAACTCCAGCAGAGCTCAATCTTGCTGAAAGTGCTATGCTGATTGGATTACTGCCAGCTCCAAGCGCATATTCGCCAATTAGCGGTAATATTAAATATGCCAAACAGAGGCAGAAAACTGTTCTTACACGCATGGTTAATAATGGTGCTATTACGGAACAGCAAAAGCAAGATGCTATTAATACGCAATTGAGTTATGCTCCTAAAGTGTCTCCGCAAGATAAAAGTCCAGCCCCTCATTTTGTTGAAATGGTAATGTCTGATTTATATAAGAAATATGACGAGGAAACTCTGACGCGATCAGGTTTTCAGATAACAACGTCGCTTGATTTAAACATGCAACGAGAACTTCAGCAAATGGTTTCAAATAACATGCGATCAATCAGGCTAAATGGTGGAAGCAATGCTAGTGCTATAGCTATAGATCCAAAAACTGGTGGTGTACGTGCAATGATAGGTAGTTATGACTGGAACGATGAGAAATTCGGTAAAGTTAATATGGCTACAGCTCGTCGTCAGCCAGGAAGTAGCTTTAAGCCAATCTACTATGCAGAAGCTTTAGCTAACGGTGTAATTACGCCGTCAACCATTCTTGAAGATGCTCCTACTAACTTTAATGGTTATCAGCCAAAAAATGCTTTACGTAATTATAATGGAGATGTAACAGTTCGGAAGGCTCTTAATTGGTCTCTCAATATTCCAGCTGTTAAGGTGATGCAAAAATTAGGTGTATCCAAATCAGTTGAGGCGGCTAAACGTATGGGTATAACGACTCTTGGTAGCACTAGCGATTATGGACTTTCTCTTGCTTTGGGAGCTGCAGAGGCTAAATTGATTGATATGACTCATGTTTATGCTACCTTTGCCAATGAAGGGGATCAACAACCGATTAAATTTATCGAAGATATGAAAAGTAAATATGATGAGCGTGTCACAATTGATAATAACAAGCCTAAACAAGTTATAAGTAAAGAAGGCGCTTACTTGATCTCTAATATTTTGAGTGATAATTCAGCGCGTTCTGGTATGTTTGGAAGTTCACTAAATATACCTGGTAAAAAAGTGGCAGTAAAGACAGGTACTACCGATGATCAGCGCGATGCTTGGACAATTGGATATACACCAGATTTGGCTGTAGGCGTTTGGGTTGGCAATAATGATAATACGCCTATGTTAAGTGGTGGCGGCATACAGGCAGGTCCTATCTGGAGATCAGCAATGCAGAAATTTTCAGCCAGACAATCTGGGAATCCTTTTACACAGCCTAGCGGAATAGTCGAGCGCGATACTTGTTATGGTACAGGAAGATTAGCATCTAGATCTGGTCAGAATACTTACAAGGAAGTTTATCTATCTACTGCATTACCTTCTGTTGGATGTAACGTTAAGTCAGAAGAGGATAAAAAAGAAACAAAAACAGACGAAGTAAAGCCAAAAGAAGAGACAGAAACTACACCAACTCCGCGTACTCTACCACGTGGCCAACAATCTAGTGGCAGCAATAATTCTGAAAATGATAGTAGCCAGAATACATCTTCAGGTAGTAATGGTTCGGACAGTACCAATAATAGTAATAATGGTAGTACAAACGGCGGCGACAGTAGTAATAATAATTCTAATGGTTCTGGCCAGTCAGGGTCAGATTCGGGTAATACTCAACCTGCTCAGCCAACGGTTCCATAGTCTAAGTAAAATTATGATTGCTCATGTTAGAGGTAAAATATCTGAAAAGTTTAACGGATCAATAATTATTGATGTAAATGGTTTGGGTTATGAGCTGTTTGTTTCGGTAGTAGATTTTGATCTAGTTAGCCTGGGTGAAAGTGTTAAATTTTATACTTATCATCATGTTCGTGAACAATCTGAAGAATTATTTGGATTTAGTACTTTGTCTGCTAAAAAAATTTTTGAAATGTTAATTTCAGTTCAGGGAGTTGGTCCCAAGGCTGCACTTGCAATATTAAGCCTTGGCAATGTGGAAACTGTCCGAAATGCAATAGCAAATTCTAATGCTGGCTTTATTCAAAAAGCTAGTGGTGTAGGCAAGAAAACTGCTGATAGAGTAGTGGTTGATCTGCATGATAAGGTAGGCTTACCAACTAAATATGAAAATAGTAATGAAATTATAGAAAATAACCAGTTGAATAGTTCAGATGAAGCGGTTGAAGCGTTGATGGCTTTAGGTTATACGCTTGCTGATGCATCTGAGGCTTTAAAAAATATTGGTACAGATTTATCCACCGCTGAAAGAGTAACCAAAGCTTTACGGCAATAATATTCGCTAATAAGATAAAGTCTGTAAAAATGCTATAATATAAAATATATGGCAATAGAAAGAATTGTTGACACTAGTTCTCATGTGGATGATATTGATGAACAAAGAATTGAGGTCAGTTTAAGGCCACAAAATTTTTCTGAATATATAGGTCAGGATCGACTAAAGAAAAATCTTCAACTGGCCATTAAGGCTGCTAAAAAGCGTAACGAACCACTTGATCACGTACTACTTTATGGTCCACCAGGTTTGGGTAAAACAACAATGGCAAGTGTGATTGCTAATGAGATGGGTACAAATTTACGCGTTACCTCTGGTCCAGCTATTGAGCGTGCGGGTGATTTGGCTAGTATTTTAACGAATTTGCAAGACAATGATATTTTATTTATTGATGAGATTCATAGATTAAGCCGTGCTGTAGAAGAAATTTTATATAGTGCAATGGAAGATTATAAGTTAGATATTATTATTGGTAAGGGTCCTGCAGCTCGTAGTGTGAGATTAGATTTGCCTAAATTTACAGTGATTGGTGCAACTACTCGAACAGGTAGTTTAGCTGCACCTTTGCGTGATAGATTTGGAATTATTCATAGACTGGAGTTTTATACTCCAGACCAAGTCAGTAATATAATTAAAAGAGCAGCTTCGATTTTGAAAAGTAATATCCATGATGATTCAGCTCGAATATTAAGTACACGTGCTCGACTTACTCCACGTATAGCAAACCGTCTACTTAAACGAGTACGCGACTATGCGGACGTAAATGGAGATGGGACTATAGATGTAACAACTACTATGAATGCTCTGGAAATGCTAGAAATAGATGAACTTGGGCTTGATCCAGCTGATCGCCATTTATTAAGCAGTATAGTTGAATCTTATGGAGATAATCCAGTTGGACTAACTACTATAGCCGCCTTAACAGGAGATGAAGCTACTACTATAGAAGATTTTTATGAACCATATTTATTACAGATTGGTTTTATAGAGCGTACTCCGCGTGGTCGCAGGGTAACTCCGAGGGCGCGCAAGCATCTAGAGCTTTTATAAACTGTTTGATATAATCATTAATATGAATCCGCAAGATACAAAACCTAAACAATCATCGCAAAGAGATATATCAAATGGTAATTTATCTCAAAACGAAGATAATACTGGTTTTAAGCGAAACTCATCTTATGTGACTATTCAACCAGACTCAATATCTGGATATAATTTTGATCCGCAAATAAGGGCTCAGTACGCCAATGAACCAGATTACGTACATGCTACTCGTCCTATCGAACCTCAAAAATTCCATATTAGTCCAGAACTTAAAGCTAAACATGAGCAAGCAAAATTGGATTACCCATATCTTAACTTGTCTGAGGGAGAATATGTAATTTTAGATATTAAACGACACCCAGTTGGTCTATGGGGGCCGTTAATAGGAGGAATATTTTCCATAGTCATTTTACTTTCTATGGTATTTATATATCCCATATTTATATCTGAATATGGGATGTCCAATTTGCCGGGATTTGAAATTGTTTTCTTATGTTCTTTACCAATATGTCTTTTGATTGGGCTATTCACTTATATAAATGCTTGGGTTTATATGCGTAATCAATTTTTCCTAACAAACGAAAGTGTTATTCAAGAGATTCAGCGCGGTTTATTTTCACGCCATGAACAAACCGTTAGCTTGGGAAGTATTGAAGATGCTAGTTTTGAACAAAATGGTGTACTTCAAACTATGTTAAATTATGGATCTATTCGCTTGAGTACGGAAGGTGAGGAGACTACGTATAGATTTTATTTTGTCTCTAATCCAAAAGAACAAATTGCTCGCTTAAATAACGCAGTTGAATCATTCAAGAATGGTCGACCCGTAGAATAAGAATGAAAGCAATAACCTAAGCTCTATTTACTATTTATTGGTTGATTTTTTAGTATAATCAGCCTCAAGCTCTAAATTAGTATGTAAAGTGTAACTTTTACACGCACCAGTTTCTTGGTTACAGCCTTTAGCTTCGTATTTGTAATCTGAAGGAGTCTCGCCCAATAATCCTTGACGTGATTCATTTATAGCTATTCCGTTTGGGTCTTTGAATGTATCGGGTTGTACTGCGGGCAGAGTTCCCTCGTTAAGCTCGCGTGGATAGGATTTATTTTTTGCAAAATATACTTTTTCTAGATTATGATGAATTGTGTTAATATCAACCTTGCGTTTGTTATCCCGCATTGATGCTTCTAAATTTTGCTTTTGGGTTGAAAATAAAAAGGCTGAAACCATCAAGATAATTATAACTACTATAAGCTCTATAACCGTAAACCCAGAATCTTTTTTCATAAATACATTATAGCAAATTATATACTAATTGCGTATAATTATAGGAAAGTAACCAGGAGGGAACATGGCAAAAGAAAGCAAATCAGCCGCAAAAAATACCAGTGAACCTAAGCAAGATGAAGGCAAGATGAAAGCTCTTAACTTGGCCATGGAGCAAATTACAAAACAATTTGGCGATGGCTCAATTATGAAATTAGGCGATGCTAAAAAAGTTGATGTGGAACTCTTGCCAAGTGGTTCACTTAGTTTAGATTTAGCGCTTGGTGGCGGCTATCCTAAAGGTCGTATCATTGAAATTTATGGACCAGAATCAAGTGGTAAAACAACCTTAACATTGCATGCCATTGCTGAGATTCAAAAGCAGGGCGGTACAGCGGCTTTTATTGATGCCGAGCATGCTCTTGATCCTTCTTACGCGCGTAAATTAGGTGTTGATACAGAGAATCTCTTAATAGCTCAGCCAGATAACGGAGAACAAGCTTTAGAGATAGCCGAAACACTTGTGCGATCCAATGCTGTTGATTTGATTGTAGTGGATTCCGTAGCTGCGCTTACGCCACAGGCAGAGATTGATGGTGATATGGGTGATTCTCATATGGGGCTACAAGCTCGATTAATGAGCCAGGCTTTAAGAAAACTTACTGGAATTATCAATAAATCCAAGGCTACAGTGATTTTTATTAATCAAATCCGTATGAAAATTGGGGTCATGTTTGGAAATCCTGAAACTACAACTGGTGGTAATGCACTTAAATTTTATGCCAGTGTACGTATGGATATTCGTAGGACTGGTCAAATTAAGGTTGGCGACGATATAATCGGGAACCGAACTAAAGTTAAGATTGTTAAAAATAAAATTGCACCGCCGTTTAGATTGGCTGAATTTGACATTATGTATAATGAAGGTATTTCTAAAACAGGTGACATTTTGGATCTAGCTGCTCAATATGGTGTTGTTGAGAAGTCGGGCGCATTTTATAAATATGGCGGCGAAACAATCGGGCAGGGTCGTGATAAAACTAAGACTTTCTTAAAGGACAATCCAGAAATTATGTCTGAAATTGATAATAAAGTTCGTGAGGCTGTAAAATCATCTGAAGAACTCTAACGTAAAACTAGCCTAAATACGCAGCTATGATTTTATGGCTGCGTATTAAATACCATGATAATAACCGCAATAAATCTACAAACCAAAAATAGTAACCGCGTTAATATTATTATTGACGGGGAATATAAACTAAGTTTAGATGTTTATCAACTGGGGATTTTAGGTATAAAGGTTGGTGGCGTTGTTTCGCAAAATGACATAGATAAACTTCAGGAAGAGAGCTCTTTTGGTAAACTTTACGCTCAAGCTCTAAAATATTGTTTGATGCGACCACATTCTAGCCAAGAAATTAAAGATTATTTATTTAAGAAGACTTTAGATAGAAAAGTTAAAAATTATAAAACAGGCGAGATCAATAATCGGCAAGGTGTTAATAGTAAGATTTCAGACAGAGTATATAATCGTCTCGTAGACAAAGGCTATGTGGATGATGAAAAGTTTGCCTGTTGGTGGATAAGAAATCGTAAAATAAATACAGGAATTAGTATTCGTAAACTACGCCAAGAATTATCAGCTAAAAGAGTTAGTAATGATATTATAGATATGGTTTTAGCCCAATCAGACAGAGATGATAATTGTGAAATTATAAAAATAATTAATAAAAAGCGCTCAAGATATCCAAATGAAAATAAGATGATAGCTTATCTAGCTAGACAAGGATTTTCATATGAGGATATAAAAGATGGCTTAGATAGTCTTAAAGATTAACTACTTCATAGAAGGATTGATTGTGCCTGGTTGTGGCGAGTTTTGTCTCCGAGAACGAAATGGGTTTTGTAAAACTGTATGTGATTTATTAATATCACTAGATTCTGTTTGATTTCTGACTATTACAGAATCACGATTGATTTCAATAATCTGGTTGCGGTGTATTAAAAGTTCTGCATCGCTAAAACTTTTCAAAAAGGGTCTTTTGATACATAATTGTTCGATAGTAAATGTTTCCGTAGCGAACACGGTATCGTATATTTTCCCTAATTTTTGCCCAGATTTATCAAGCACTTGCATTCCATTAAGCGAGAAATCAAGTTCATAAATTTCTTTTATAAGTAGTACATCATCAATTCCAACACATTCTTCATCTGAATCAATGATGAATCCTATGTTGCTTAGCTCACGTATATCCTCTGTTCTTAAGAAGCTTGGTCGAGTAACTAAATTCTTCCCAGTAAGCTCAAAACCTATAATTTTTAGATTAGTAGGTGAAACTAAACAGCGACTAGTAGTTGCAATTTCGCTACCAACCTGTAAGCTCATAACAGGCATATTATTTAGCAAAGATGTTTTTAATAACATGCTAATATTATACCTTATTCAGAGAATGGATTCACGCGTTGATTGCTCGGGATGTTGATATTGTAATCATGATCCTCACGGGTATGTAGGGAATCTAACTTAGATTCTGTAGCCTTATCGAAACTAGTTGGTGTTGAGGAGTTAATGAAAGATTCTTCTGGTGGATTTGTTGCATTGTAATATACTTGATAGTTTAGCCATATAACTACTGACATACCAAGCGCAGCTACTACTATAAAAATAAAAGAACTATTATTCTTAATAAATTTTTCTGTTGAACTCGTTCGCTTACTCATTATTTTGTATATACCTCTACATTTAAAGTCGATGCTTCAACTAGATTTTTATTTTTACCTTCTTGTGGAGCCGAAACATTAATATTTTGAAGATGAATTTGCGTTAAATTGCCTTCAATATATTTTAATAGACGTAGTAGATCCATATAATCTACTGGAGATATGGTTGTTATGGTAATTGGATGGGACGTTATTCCAGGTATAGTTTTCTTTTTCTTCGATAAACTACCTGTACTACTTGTACCTGGTATCTTTTGAGCCAAGTCATCTGTAAAGGTGAATCCTTTAATACCTATGCCAGCTTTATTACCATAAGATATTGTGTCATATATTATATCATTCTGGTAAGCGCGATCTTTAATTTTTGCTACAAGATCCTCAGAGGCTTTTATAGATTTTGACTTGGTACTTAATATTTTTTCTGCCTGCATTAACTCATTTAGCTCGTTTCCGCTAGATAAGGATGATTTTACTGACTCTGATACACTCTCTGAGCTAGATTTTAGTTTTTCTAATCCTACATAAACTACTCCTACGTGAGCGCCAACTATTAGAACTAGCATTAATATTAGGATAATGCGGAATTTAGATGGAGTTATATTGCTTATTTTCATTTTCTCGCTCTTTTCTTAGTATCACTTCTGGGTTCAAAAAGTTTATCATTAAATATTACATTTATTGATACTGAAAACGGATAATCTTTTTGGATACCACTAAAACCTGTGTCACCGCCATTATTAGTATTGGCTCTTTCGTCTATTAAATTCAATAAGCTTGCATCTTTTGTTATATCAGATTTTATTAAACTATCTTTTAATTTAATTCCATCATCGTATGATTTAGCACGAGCTGTAAGCGTAACGGGAACGCCTATTGATTCTGGTGATAAATCTATATTTTGCAAGATAACATTTTTAGGTATGTAATACGCTATGTTAAATAATCCTGTAGTGTATGAAACATTCTGATTGAGCAATGCTTTAGCTGTACTTAGATTAGCTTTATATTTTTGCGCAGTCTGTTTGACGTTAGTATATTCTGATATTTTGGATTTGTTTTCCTCTGTTATGGAGTTACTGCTATCTTCTGAGATTTTAAGAATAGTATAAGTAAATACATGAATACCAACAAATAATACGAGGGTAACCAGACTTAAAAATATATACTTAAGTATTAATGTGTTATGTTGGGCTGCGCGTAATTGATTTATATGCGATTCGGGAAGTAGATTTATCATTTAAAAATCTCCTCTTTAGTCAAGCTTGCAATACCTGCTACTGTAATGTAGCGAGGCTTAAGTTGTTTAGCGGGTTGGGGTAGTTTACCGAAATTGAGTGACTGCCATGGGCTAGCTACACGAGCAGGGATAACTAAGTTGTTAGTGAAAAATTCACCAATTCCAGGTATATTACTACCGCCACCCACAATTATTAACTGTTCAACTTTTATGCCTTTTATTCTTTCTTCATAGTATCGCATGACCCTTCTAATCTCTAGAGATATTTTTTTGAGGCTTGGATTAAGAGCCTGTGTTATGCTTTCTTGGCGACTTCCTGGATTTAGACCGTGAATTACTTTAAGCTGATGAGATTTTTCTAGTGGTATGTTTAACTTTTTAGATATATCTAACGTAAAAGTATTTCCACCGACTGCTGTACTGCCTGTGACTCTAATTATGCCTTTCTCTAGAATGGCTACATCTGTTGCGGTTGAACTTATATCAACAATGACAGTAGGCAAATCGCCTTCTTCTATGTCGCGTAGAAGTCTAGCAATTGAGTTTATTCCAGGCTCTACTAGATTAACAGTTAGATTTACACGACTACAAGCATCTACTATTTTATCTATCAGTAATCTTGGAGCTGCAGAAACTAATACGTTGATACTTTCCTCTGATTCATTAATTATTTCATAGTCTACATACAGAGAGGTCACTGGTATAGGTATATATTGGCTAATCTCTAACTCAATTGCTTCACGAAGATCTTTCTTCGTACTTGTGGGTACGGAAAAAGTACGCGAGTACGTTTGTGAGGTTGGTATACTAACCGCTACCTGGGGACTGGGTAAATGACCATGAATTTTTTCCAAGAATAGCTTTTTTAGCTGAAGTAATAAATAATCGTCGTTTTCTTCTAGGGATTTATGAAACTTTTCATTACTTATATCAATTGCGCCATATCCAATAACATCTTTTTTATTGTTAATAGCCATAACTTTAATATCACTTGTGCTGATATCAAGCCCAATCAAAGCCTTGTCTTTATATAATAATCTTTGCATTCTCAAAAACCACCCAATTTATAGTGAATTATAACATAAGCTTTTTGTAATATCTACTCCTTAACATTTTGTGATAGACTGGCGATAGGTAGCATAACGCTTGCCGCTATTAATCCTACCATTCCTCCCATAAATACAATCATAACTGGTTCAATGATCGAGCTTATACTTTCTATCGCTGTATCTACTTCTTCCTCATAGAAATCTGCAACCTTTGCTAAGACTGTGTCTGTTTGACCAGTTTCTTCGCCAACTGCCAACATTTGAGCGAGGATTGACGGAAATAAATCGCTCTTCTCTTCTATTACTCTAGAAAGTTGCTCGCCATTTTCTAGGCGGGTACATGCTTCTTGTAGCGCACTTTCGTAAACTTTATTTCCTACAGCACGCGATGTAATTGAGAGAGCTTCAATTACCGAGACTCCAGCTCCAATTAACGATGCATAGGTACGAGCAAAACGGGCGACGGCAACTTTTTTGATAATTGTACTTACGGCTGGAAGTTTTAAAATGGCAATATGAAACCTAGCTTTTCCCTGGGGAGTTGCTAGATATTTTTTAATACCAACACAACAAGCACCAATAACGGGAAATAGTATATACCAAAATGAAATTATAAAATTACTAATGCCGAGCATTATTTTAGTAATAAGCGGCAGTTCTGCATTAGGCCCTCCTAGATCAATAATTATTTGACCAATTTTCGGAATTACAAAAATCATCAAGCCAAAAAAAGCCAGTACCGATATAACAACCAAGACCACGGGGTACGTCATTGCACTTTTGATTTTCTTGCGGATTGTTGCGGACTTTTCTTGCTGGACTGCTAATCTATTAAGTACTTCATCTAAAATACCAGCAGCTTCTCCAGCACGGACCATGTTTACGTATATATCTGAAAATACTTTTGGATGTTTGCCGAGAGCGTCAGCAAGGGATACTCCTGATTCTACGTCGCCCTTAATGTTCTCTAATGTATCTCTAAAAACTGGATTCTCTGTATGCTCTTGTAGAGAATTGAGCGAACGGGTTAAGGGAACACCAGCGTTAATCATGGTGCTCAGTTGACGGGTAAATATGGATAGCTCATCTTGTTTAACATTACGAGGCTTAAGAAGGCTAAATTTTATTTCATTTGATAACTTTGTTACTGGCTTAATGCTGATAGGTGTTAGTTGCTGTTTTGTTATGGATTTAATCGCATCGTCACGACCGAGTGCTTCAATCTCACCCTTAACTATCTTATTACTACCATTACTAGTTGCTATATATTGGAATGTCGCCATACTATTCCTTGGTTGCTCTCATTACTTCACCGAGGGTGGTATCTCCTCTTAGAGCTTTAATTAATCCATCGGTTTGCATTGTTATCATACCTTCTTCTATAGCTTGGTTTTGAATTTCATTGGCAGTTGCATTTGCTGTAATGAGTCTCTGTAGCTCGTTTGACATGCCCAGTACTTCATAAATACCTATGCGACCTTTAAATCCTCCATGGGCGCCATCGTCATTATCATTTTCGTTCTGCTTCCACAAGAAATTTATTCCATTTTCATCTGTTGCTAGAGGAGAATCGCCTCCAATTCCTGCTGCAGCTGCTTGTTTTTCTAACTCATGAATGTAAGCAAATGTTTGACCAGGGCGTAAATTAAAAAGTCTTATCATGGTTTGTTTTTCTTCTTCTGTTGGTATGTATTTTATACGAGTTTCATGTCGAAGTCGTCTTACTAAACGTTGACCAATTACAGCTTTTGCTGTACTGGCTATTAAAAATGGTTCTATACCCATATCTAATAGTCGGGGAAGGGTAGTAGCTGCATTATTGGTATGTAGCGTGGAGAATACTAGATGTCCAGTTAAGGCTGCTTGCACGCCTAGGTTTGCAGTTTCACTGTCACGAATCTCACCAACCATAATAATATTTGGATCTTGGCGTAGTAGCGCTCGTAATCCAGAGGCAAAAGTCATCCCTGCTTTATTATTGGTCTGAGTTTGATTGACGCCAGGTATTTTATATTCCACAGGATCTTCAATTGTAGAAATGTTTACATCAGGTGTATTAAGTTTTGAAAGTACACTAAATAAACTAGTAGATTTGCCACTACCAGTTGGTCCAGTAACTAAAACCATCCCATTTGGTTCGGTCAAAGCATTGTTAATTGTATCTAGTGATTTACCCCAGTATCCTAGTTTTTCTAGCGGCAAAGCTTCGCTTGATTCATTAAGCACACGCATAACAACCTTTTCGCCATCGGTAATAGGTAATGTGCTAACACGAAAAGCGAACTTACGGCCTCCTAAGCGAATTTTAATGCGACCATCTTGCGGTACACGTCTTTCGTCAATCTTTAGGTTAGCTAAGATCTTAACTCGACTCACTAGTGCATTAGCGATATTTTTTGGTAATTGATTTGTTTCCTTCAAAATACCGTCAATTCTATAGCGTAATTGTATATAGTTCTCTCGCGGTTCTATATGTATATCACTAGCCCCTGAGCGGACAGCATATTCAAGCAATAAATTAACGGTTTTAGCAATTGGTGAATCTTCTGATACATCTTCTTCTCGTATAATTTCATTCTCATCTTTATCACCTTGATCATTTATAATTTCACCAAGTTCTTTATCTACATCCGTACTATAAACGGAATCAATTGCGTTACTAATGTTTTCACGAGTACAAACATAAACTTTGGTATTTGATCCTACCTGTTTTTGAATAAAGCTAAGAGCCTCTACATCGTCTGGATCTTCCATTGCCAAATGAACAAGCCCAGTTTCATCTATTCTAAATACGATAGAGTTATATTGTCTGGCTATATATTCTGGCAATATATTTACTGCGTCTATAGATATCTCTTTTGGGTCAATTTCGATGTACGGAATATTTGCATATTCTGAAAACAGACGAGTCAACTGCTTATCGCTAATTAATCTCTTTTTAATAGCTAGAGTTTGTAATGGCTGTCGCGAAGACTCGCCTTCCACTTGAAGAGCTTTCAAATTTTCTGGCGAAATACTTCCGTGCATTTCCACCATCGCCAAAAATGTTTTATCTGATATATGCATAATAATTATGCTTATTATAGAGCTAATTTTGTAAAAAATCTAGTTAAACTAACGATCCCCCAATAAATAGTTTCACATGATTATTGCTAAGCTATATGTTATAATCACCTCTATGATAATAAAGGGCGAATCGTCTATGAAAAAGCTAGGAAAGCGTCTCGGTGATAGTTTGCGTGGCGGCGAGATTATTGAATTGATTGGCGATGTTGGAGCTGGTAAAACTACATTAACGCGCGGTATTGCCAGATCTCTAGGAGTTGAAGATACTTTGCAGAGTCCAACTTTTACAATAAGTCGTGAATATAAAGGCGAGAAGCTTAGATTAGTTCACTATGATTTTTACAGATTGAACGAGCCAGGAATTATGGCAGATGAGCTTGATGAAACTTTAAAGGATACTAATACTGTTTCGGTTATTGAGTGGTCTGGTGCAGTAGAAGAAGTGTTGCCAGACAACCGAATTATTATAAAAATATTGCCTGTATCAAATGATGAAAATAGTCGTGATGTTGAAATTACTATACCTAATACAAATAATTATATAGATTTTAAAATGGAGGAGCTTTAATGTACGTTTTATTAGATACAAGTACTCCTGTTTGTAAGCTGACTATAATTGATGAAGAAAATAGATATGAATATCAATGGCTAGCCGAGAGGCAAATGGCTGCTGGATTATTGAAATATATAGAAGAATGTCTAGAAAAACATGGCGCTAGTATTAGTAAAGTATCTGGCTGGTCTGTCTTTGCTGGACCGGGTAGCTTTACGGGTTTAAGAATAGGTTCTGCAACCGTGAATACGATATGCTATTTTTTGAAAAAACCTATTATATCTGCCAAGGGAGATAATTGGCAAAATGAATCCATCGATAAATTACGCCGCGGTGAAGATGATAAAATAGTTATACCATACTATGGGCGCCCTGCACGCATAACTCTTCCTAGAAAATAGTATTTTGCTTAGATTTGCGCTACAATTAAAAGTGTAGTTACTTAATTAACTACACTTGATGAATGATTACTTATTTTGATAGCCGATTTTTTTAAATTAAAGTTTCTGTTATAGGCTGATCGAGATAGCTAAAAGAAAGGTAAATAACATGGAAATTGTCATTGCTATTATGGCGGGTGCTTTTTTTGGCGTAAGCGGAATGTTTGCTTACGACAGAATGCAGCGCATAAACGGCAAAAATAAAAGCGAACAAACTATTGCTGAGGCAAAAAATAAAGCTAGCGATATTATATTAAAAGCCAAGGATAAAGCTTTATCGGTTGTTGATGAAGCAAAAAAAGAGGAATCTGAAATTCGTCGTGAAATTAAGAAGACTGAGCAACGTTTAGCTGAGCGCGAAAATAACATAGATCGCAAACTTGACGACTTAGACAGGCGTTCAGAGAAGCTACGTAGCGAAGAAGATGATATTGATAAGTTAAAGAGTGAAATTCACGACATTCGTTTACGTCAGCAAGAAAAATTAGAAAAAATTGCTAAACTCAAGAAGAGTGAAGCTGCTGAAAAGCTTATGAAAATGACGGAGCGTGATATAAAAGAAGATCTAACTGGGCTAATTAGTAAACTTCAACATGATGCAATGGAAGATGCTGAAGAAAGAGCTCAAACAATCTTACTTACAGCCATGGAACGTATGAGTGGAGAAGTTACAGCTGAGCGAACCGTTACTGCTCTTAAACTAACTGATGATGATATGAAAGGTAGAATTATCGGTAAGGAGGGACGTAATATTCAGGCTATTCAACGTGAGACTGGTGTTGATGTCTTGGTTGATGATACACCTGGTATGGTAGTACTTTCTAGCTTTGATCCTGTACGCCGTCAGGTTGCTCGTTTGACATTAGAAATGCTAATGAAGGATGGACGTATTCATCCTGGCCGCATTGAAGAAGTTGTTGCGAAGGCTAAGAAACAAATTGATAAAGAAGTAAAACAGGCTGGTGAAGACGCAATGCGAGAGGCTGGTATTGTAGGAATTCCTAAAGAGATGTTGCGTTTGCTCGGTGAATTGAAGTTCCGTACTAGTTATGGTCAAAATGTGCTTAAACATAGTATAGAGATGGCTCAAATTGCTGGTATGATTGCTGAGGAAATTGGTGCAAATGTGCGTACGGTTAAGATTGCAACTTTGCTTCATGACGTTGGTAAGGCAGTAACCCATAAAGTAGAAGGAAAACATCATCATATTGGCGCTGAATTAGCTAGAAAATATGGTTTAAGTGAAGAGATTGCTCATGCAATTGAGGCTCATCATGATGATATTGAAGCAACTACTCCAGAAGCTCTAATTGTTCGTGTAGTTGACGCAGCTAGTGCAGCTAGACCTGGTGCTCGGAATGTTAGTGCTGAGAACTTTACTGAAAGAATGCGTGATCTTGAAAATGTGGCTACTAGTTTTAAAGGAATTGATAAAGCCTATGCTATTAGCGCTGGACGCGAAATACGTGTAATTGTTAGCCCTGAAACAGTTGATGATTTGAGTGCAATTAAAATAGCCCGTGATATTGCTAATAAAATTGAAAGTACTATGCAATACCCTGGCACAATTAAAGTTAATGTTATTCGTGAAACGCGTGCCATAGAGTTCGCAAAATAGTCCGTGTACAATAGGGAAGATATCCAAGAGTTTTTAAGAACCCGCGTTTCTCGCCCTGCTAGCGCTGGTGTAGTTATATATAATGATAAGAAAGAAGCGTTAGTTTTAAAGGCTAACTATAAATCATATTGGTCTTTTCCTGGAGGATGGATTGAAGATAGTCAAACACCTATCCAGGCGGCTGTACGTGAATTAAGTGAGGAAACTGGTATATTAATTATCCCTCAGAGACTTAAGTTTTTATACATAATAAACCGTGTTAGTAATATAATGCAGTCCTATCAGTTTATATTTGAATATTCAGGTATGATTGATGATTTTACTTCAATTAAACTCCAGCCTGAGGAGATTGACGATTATAAGTTTGTATCTAGGGAAGAAGTTTTAATTAATTTAAATAATTATGGTGGTGCAGTTCAGATTTGGGCAAAGGGTGAAAATATTGGATACTTTGAGCAAACTGTAGAATGCTAGTATTGTGATAAAATAAAAATCCCCACAAGGGGAATTTGTAATAATTAATTTGGTCGGGGTGAAAGGACTCGAACCTTCGACCTCACGGTCCCAAACCGCGCGCGCTAGCCAAACTGCGCCACACCCCGGTAAAGTTTCACATAGGTATTATAGCAAAAAATAAATAATAATAAAAGTATTACTGTGGGATTAATTGTCTAACAATTTTTATTTTTAGCATTCCCCAAATCAAAATCACTATAGCTAAGGATATAAGCATATTTCGCCATCCGTCTTCACTTGGCTCTATATAGGCTACAATAACTGGTAATACCAAAGCTTGTAGGCAATATGCACTTAAAGACATTTGTCCTAATGGTGTTAGTAACCAGCCAAATATTTTTTTAATCCACTTTCCAAAAGTTTTAAATAATATTAAAAAGCCAGCAAACCATATATACGATAAAATTATTCTGGTTAGCGCTAAGGGATCAGATGTTACGTATGGAGAGATAATTTCACGCATCGATGTATATGTATTAATATCCATTAACTTCCAGCTAGAGTCCTCAACTTTATCCCATCCGTGAGTAAAAAAGAAGCTGGTACATATAGTTATAATTGTTGAAGATATTATGGCTGTATTAATAGCTACACTTAATTTTCTATGCTTAGATAACCAATCTATAATTGAATCCAATTTGTATCCAATTAATGCCGCTCCAAAAAATAAAAGTTGCCATTCTAAAGCAGCTTCGTGAATATACTTACTTAAATAATAAGTAGTCGCCATTAAGAATATTATTATATGATACTTACCTTGTCTAAGTAGCAATATAAACACCGGTGTTGCCAACAGCATGATTGCATAAAGTCGTAGGAAATATATCCATGGACTAAAATAATCGGTCGATATAATCGCCCATAGAAGATGTGGTATGGATTCCATCTGCTCCTTATTTGGTAGGTCTGGTAGAATTACACTTCCACCACCGTACATTTTTGTAAAAAATATAATCGCCAAAGTTATACCAACGCCCCATATATATAGTATTCCTGCTCTTTTAATTAATTTTATAGATATATCTTTAAGTGATTTATCCTTATTTTTGAAGCCTCGTATATATCCAACCAATAGACCTGATATCAAAAAGAAGCCTTCTGCCGCCGTAACCCATAACCTGCCTTCACCAGTTAAATAACGTAGTGGACTTGGCCATAATTGAAGATGGTCAATGATAATAATAACTACAAAAAATCCACGCAGTAGATCTAGTTCAAATATACGTCTTTTTTTAGGTAGGTTATTTACTTGTTCATCTGTCATTAAACTATATACCAACCTTTAGTGTTAACGTGGACGACTCATAGCAGATACACGCGCTTTTTCAATTAAACCATCATTTATTTCAGCTGGAATAAATTTACCATATCTATTAATTGCTGCTTGCTGAATTAAGAAATCTGTAATTCTAGGGTTTTTGGGTAATAGAGAGCCGTGGAGATACGTGCCTATGATATTTTTATAAAGGGCTCCCTCACTTTTATCGTGTAGATTATTGCCTTCTCCTAAAGCGACGTAGCCTAATGGTTTGGTATTTTCGCCCAAATAAGTCTGCCCGCTATGATTTTCATAACCGATAATATCGCCAAATTTATCGCTAGTAATCTTTATATTACCGATTAGACGTTCATCGCCAGCGATTGTTTCTACGTTAAGTATTCCAATACCTTTTATGGTTTTACTCTGACTGGTAATAAATTGATTACCAAATAATTGATACATTCCACAAATAACTAGCATAGGTGTGCCGTTTTCTGCTAGTATCTTTAATTTGTTTGAGATATATTTTAAATCTTCTTGTATTTTTTCTTGGCCACTATCTTGGCCTCCGCCACCAATTATAATATCTACATCTTTATTAAATTTATCACCTACATTGTGATTGATAATTTCTGGTTCAAAACCGTGCTGTCTTAGCCGTCTATCTAATGCCAATAAATTTCCTCTATCTCCGTAAATATTCATATCATCAGGATAGAGTTGTAATATTCTTAGTTTAAGCCTATCTGTCATAAAACTTTCTCCAGATTTACTTTCTTTGATAATTGTCTACGGATTTTAAGCATGGCAGTATACGTGCAGTAGATTCTTTTTCTTGGATTATCTTGTGATAAAAAATATCCTAAAGCTGACTCTAAATTAGTGTCAATTTTACTAATATCTACGTCATCATGTTGAAGACGCAGCGCCATGTCGTAAGCCCGAACTCCACTCACCATATCAACCCCGTATGATCGTAAGGTAGTAAAATCAACATCCCATAGCCAGCTCATATCACGTCCGTCAGCATAATTATCATTTATAGCTATCATTATCGATGTATTTTTTGCAGGTGAGGAACTTAAAGATAGTTGAAATCCACTTGGGTTTTTCACCAACACTAGCTCTATGATTTTTTTATCAATGTTTATTATTTCACCTCGCCCAAAAGCTGGTTTGATACAGGAAAGTTTTTTGAATAATTTAGAATAATCAATAGAATCTCCTATGATAGATCGCGTTAAAGCTAATGCTGCTGCTGAATTATATACATTATATACACCGCTTAATTTTAGGCTAGTTACATAAGTTTGACCATCTATATTGAAAGTAGCATTAGTGTCAGTATTATCAAAATTAGATAGAACCACTATAGGCTTTTGATTGATGCTATCGATATTTTTTTTGGACGCGTTATCGTTTGGAAATGTACTTTGCATTTCTTTACTTAGTCCAAAAAAGTTTACTTGCACTGAAGATTGTGCACTTTTTGCAAGATTTGCTATTCGAGGATCTTCACGATTTAGTACAACATTTTTCTTGGTAGCTTTAACGATTTTATCAAGCATTCTAGCTGTGTTATCAATTTCGCCAAATCTATCAAGCTGATCGCGCATAACATTTAAAATTAAACAATGATCTGGCTTAATTTTATTAATAAATTTAACTGCATGAGCTTCATCAAGTTCTAATACTGCAATATCGGCATCAAGCTTTCCAATCAAACTTGCCTCATTTAACAATGCTGCTGTAATTCCGCGTTCAAAATTACTACCAGTTCGATTGGTAAATACTCTAAGACCTTGGCTAGATAGTAATTCAACAGCTATTTTAGTAGTGGTTGTCTTACCGTTGGTTCCACTAATTACTGCTACGCCGTAAGGTAATTTTGAGATAATATTGCGAGTAAAATTTGGATTAATTTTTTCAATCACTAACCCTGGTAGTGCTGATCCTCCGCCACGCAATCTGGCTAATTTTTGTATAAATTTGCCTATTAGTATAGTAAGAAAATTAAACATATTTTAAATAATTATACACTAATTTTATTAGTCATAAAACGCATAGGACTGTGGATTTTTTAATAAATTTAATGTAGAATGAGCTTATGTTTATTGCTAGTCTATTGAAATGGTGGTATAGTGCTGGATATATTCGTTGTGCCAGGGGTTGGATGACTCACTTAGAAAGTGCGCTTGATTACTTTTCTATTGACTTACTTTTGAAAACGATGTTTTCTTTATTCCGTCAAGATGGAGCTGTTGGTTCTGGCGGAGCCTTAAATATTAGAATTAGAAGATTTTTCGAGCGATTGGTATCTAGACTAATTGGTGCCTGTATACGTTCTATAGTTTTAATTATTGGACTGCTTGTAATTACGATACTAGCTATCACAAGTTTATTTAGTTTGATTGTTTGGGCTTTTATCCCAGTATTTCCGTTTATTGGTGTAATTCTTACGTTATCAGGATGGGTACCGTGGCATTTATAGAGGTAAATTTAAATAGTGAGCGCGCCATCAAAGCCAGGGTTACTAAATGGCTTAGTATTCAAATTGTAGCCTTATTTAAGGTCTTATTTTGGGTCTTTATTGTAGGTGGTCTCTCTATTTTAATATTTGGGTATTCTATTGGTTGGTTTTTGATTTGTTTAGCAGCTTTGCCATTTATGGTTTATCAATGGTATGATGGTGATCTGAAGAATCTCCCGCCGGCTAAGGGTAACTCCATAGACTCTATATTATCAGTCGATGTATTATCACATCTATCTGATAGAATGTCTCCTCTTCAGATTGGCGATATTGTAGCCCGAACACAAAGTTGTCAATTTATGGCTGCGCGTTGTGGATTGACCCCGAATTTATTGGCTAACACTGCTTCAAAAGATGTAAAATTAACAGATGATTTATGGCAAAAAGTCATATATATAAAAGAAAAAACTGGTAGTGAAATTGCGCATGGTGGGGTTGTTGCTTTAGCTATTTTGCAACAAAATCCACATTGTGAAACAATACTTGCGCATATGCATGTAGATGAAAATGATGTAATGGAATGTATCCGTTGGTATAATCGTCTACAGAAAATTGTTGATAGTGGTGATTCACCAAAGAGAACTGGTGGCATTGCTAGAGACTGGTCATTTGGGTATACGCCACTTTTAGATAGATTTGGTATCCGACTAGGTGCTGGTAGAGGGCTTGACTTTAGTATGGAATCAGGCCGGCATCAAGAGATCATTAATCAGCTGATAAACAATTTTGGTACAGGGGGTAGGCAAAATGCTGCCTTGGTTGGTCCGACGGGAGTTGGTAAAACTGCGATTTTACATTCATTCGCCAGCCGTCTCTTAGATGCGGCGGCGGATATACCAAATAATTTAAAATTTAGGCAGGTTTTTCTACTTGATTCTTCTGCTTTAATTTCGGCTGCACCTGGTCGTGGTGAGCTAGAGGGTTTAGTTATGAGAGTCTTAGGTGAGGCTTTTACTGCAAAGAATATTATAATTTGTCTAGATAATGCCCAGTTATTTTTTGAGGAGGGAGTTGGTTCGATTGATATATCTAATGTACTTTTACCAATTTTAGAAGCTGGTAATTTGCGCGTTATATTAACTATGGATGATCAGCAGTTCTTGCAAATTAGTCATCGCAATCCAAGCTTATCAAATGCGTTAAATAGAATTGTAGTAGGTGAACCAGAAAAGAAAGATACTATCACTGCCATGCAAGATCAGATATTAACGATTGAGTATAAAAGAAAAGTTGTTTACATGTATCAGTCTTTAATTGAGGCTTACAGACTGAGTGAGCGTTATATTCATGATTTAGCCATGCCTGGAAGAGCCGTTAAATTATTAGAATCTGCAGCAAACTATGCTGAAGGTGGTGGTCTTGTAACGATGAATTCTGTTCAGCAGGCGATTGAAAAAACTATGGATGTAAAGGTTAGTGTGGCTAGCTCGGTCGATGATCGTGAAATGTTATTAAATTTAGAAGACAGAATTCACAAGAGAATGATTAATCAAACTCATGCGGTTAAAGCTGTAAGCGATGCATTGCGCAGAGCTAGGGCTGGCGTGCGAAATCAAAATCGCCCGATTGGTACGTTTCTATTTCTAGGTCCTACTGGAGTTGGTAAAACTGAACTAGCTAAAGCCTTAGCGGAAGTATATTTTGGTGGCGAAGATAATATTATTAGACTTGATCTTAATGAGTATGTAGGCTTGGAAGATGTATCGCGTTTAATAGCTGATGCTTCTAGCGACCCAAATAGTCTAACTGCCAAAATATTAAAGCAGCCATTTAGCGTAGTATTACTTGACGAGATAGAAAAGGCTCATCCGAATGTGTTAACTACCTTGCTCCAACTCTTAGACGAAGGTATTTTGCGCGACATTAACAATAGAGAAGTTAGTTTTAGAGATGCAATAGTAATCGCAACTAGCAATGCTGGTGCAGATAGAATTCGCGAATATATAGAGAGAGGTTATAAAGTTGAACAGTTTGAGTCACAAATCGTAAATGAACTAATAAAATTACAACAGTTTAAACCTGAGTTTTTAAACCGTTTTGATGAAATAACTGTATTTAGCCCACTTGGCAAACGAGAGCTTTTGCAAGTAGTTGATATTATGTTAACAGGTATAAATAAAACTTTAGCTCAGCAAAAAGTTCAAGTTAAGGTTGATGATGATGCTAAGATTTTGCTTGTAGAAAACGGGTATGATCCTCAGCTTGGGGCCCGACCTATGCGCCGTATCATTCAGAAAACAGTAGAAAATACAGTTGCAAAAGAAATGTTAAGCGGTTTAGTGTCTCCTGGTGGTATAATAGAAATACATAAGCATCAAATTGAGGAAGCATTAGGTATAAATGGGTGAGGTGTATGCGTAAAATAAAAATATTTTTAGCTAGTATAGTTGCTGCTATAGCAATGGTCTTTATGGTGAATCTAATTTTTGAAAAGCCTGTGTATGCAGATCCATCTTCACCTATTGATATAATAGGACTAGTTGATAAGAGTCGACCAGTAATGACTTGTGCGCTTGATAATGTTGGTTGGCTTGTTTGTCCTGTCTTGCGGTCTTCAGCTAAAGCTGCAGATTATGCCTTCACTTTTATTACAAAGAGTTTTTTGGTTATCGAAACTAGTCTTTTCAAAAATGGTAGTGGTGGAACGGAAAGTGCATGGTCTTTGATACGTAATTTTGCAAACGGTATATTTGTAATATCTGCCTTGGTGGTTGTTTATTCATTATTCACTGGTGCAGGCTTAAGTAGATACAATTTGATGAAAGTTGTTCCGCGCTTTTTGGTTATGGCGATATTGGTTAATATATCATTCTATTTATGTCAGGCCATGATAGACATAGCTAATATTATAGGATATGGCATAATAAATTCATTGAATGGAATTGCAAACACAATTGGTCCTTCAGTTATGCCTATATCCGATAGTGCTGCTAGTGAATCTATGCCAGTTCTAACAGAAGTAACTTCTAGTATACTTGGTAAAGTTGATGTGGCCTGGGCCTTGCTAGCTCCAGTAGCGGCTGTAGTATTGTTCGCTGCTTTAATATGCTCAGTTATGATAGTGGTTTTGATCGCACGTAAAACTTTTGTAATTGCCCTTGTTCTAGCTGCTCCGCTTGCTCTTGTTGCATTTCTATTACCTAATACAGAACAATATTTTAAAAAATGGTTAAATCTTTTTATACAGACTCTTATGCTTTTTCCGGTGATTGCATTTCTATTGGGTGTTGGCCAGATAGTAAGTTCCGCGATTGTACAGTCTGGTGATTCAAATTACAAGATTGAAAACGATCAATATACCTTATCAAAACCAATTGGCGGAAAGGTTACTGCGAGTTCAACGGTTCATCTAGTTGCGGCGGGGGCTGCAGTGTTACCTTTGGCTGCGACTTGGTATGTATTTAAATTTGTGCTAAATGGTGCCAGTATGGCTAGTATGTATGTCCGCCGTGGTGGTAAACCAAATAATTATTCCAACGCACAACAAGGTGTAAATGCTAATAAAAAAGATCCAGCAGGTAATATGTTTAGTCAAGGTTTGCGGCGTTTGCAAAATATGGCATCTGGAGAAGGCTCTGATAATTTATCTAATAAAATGGGGCTACGTCGCGGCCGTAAAAAACAACAAAAAAGTGAGGAACAAGTTCAATTTGAGCGCCAAGTCGAATCTCGCCTAAAGGAATTGCGAGCTAGCGGAGCTTCGGCGCAAGATCATTATGCTCGTACTGTTAGGAGATATCAGAATTCACAAATACAGTCTTCGACAGATTCTAGACAGTTGAATGTTAATAATTTTGATAGTATTGAATTGAAGGCGGCAGAGGCCTATCTTCTAGAGAATATAAGCAAGGGTGATTTGGCTAGGGATGGACTGGGTCGTTCTAACCAAACTAGGAATAGTTTTGGCAATCAAAACTCAGATCAAGATCAAAATCAGAATAATGATAGGAATAGATATAGTGCGTCTGATAATAATCCTAATAGATTTATATCTAATTCGGGTCAAAATGAGAATCTTTCTGCTAGTGGAAAAGATCAATTATCGGCTTCAACTATAACTAAGTTAGCTGGAAATCAAATATCTGGCGGCGGCGGAAATATAGACTCGAAGGCTCGTGCTGCAAGAAGTGCGTTGACTGGCTCAGGCTTATCTTCCCCTTCGGTGTCATCAGGCTCTACTGGTGCTTCGTCTGCGGTTATTCAAGGTGGGCCAGTATCTGCCAATAATGTTGTAGTTGTTCAAGGTGGACCATCATTGGCGGACAGTTCAATTTCTACAGGTTATAGTATTGATAGTATCTCTTCTCCTCATCACCAACAAACTGATACTGAAATGAAAGCTAAGGCTCGTGCTGCTAAATTTGTTATGAGTTCACAAGAGATTCAAGCTGGTGACATCAACGATATATTTGAAGCTGGTAAAAAAAATAAGCAGGAGAATTCGGATTCTACATCTAAGGATGATGATCTCAAAATTGCAGCAGCTAACAATGCTATCAATCAGAAAAATAAGAATGTAAAACAACAGAATAATGGCAGATGATATAAAATCTCTTGAACAGAAGGCAGAGCAGTCTAATATTATTGATGACGATGAGCTTAGTTATTCTAAGAATGGGCAACAATATAATCAAGCTAAAATAAGCAGAGGAGCGATTGTTATTGCTACTAGTACTGTGTTAATTTTAGCTATAGGAATTGTTGTGTCTGTAATTCTTGCTCCATCCTTAATGCTTGTAAATATGAAGGAGCAAATTAGTAATGATTTAAATGACGCCGCTGGTGCATATTATGTTTTTACACACAAAGTCTTAGGTTCGCAACTTGGGGGAAATTGTGACGAGGAAAGTATAAAATGTAAATTTAAAACCATGAGTAATATGCTAAAAGAACGTTTTGAAAATTACGGAGTTAAGGTTGATGCTCGCGAAAATTCTCAGGGGCGTTTTACTTCTGCTAGATTAACACTTCCCAGCAAGGATGTTGTTACAAATGAGAACCAGCTTTTAGATATTTCTCGTCGTAATAATAAAGATAGCTACAGTATTCATAATGTAATAACACCTAGCGGCGGGCTTTATCATGATAGAAAATTTTCTGATCGTTTATATAAGCGCTTTCATCTAGAGCATCGCCCAACTATATACGGATATACTCCCAAGGATGTAGGAAAATCATTTGGTGAAGCCTTAATTAAAAATGCCGATTATATTGATGCTAATGCTCAAGGTGTTTACGGCTTACATTTTCTGGGAAATGATAAAAATAAAGAAATTTGGAAAAAAGATATAGTGGACAGACTAATGGATCAAGCAAAATCTACTCATTTAGCCTTGGCTTGTTCTATGTATACATATGCAGATTTAGCGGATAATGCTGTTAGAAATGCCCGCGCTGTAACTTTAGCTCGTTTTGCTATGCAATACATGGCTTTAGCTGATGCTATAAAATCTGGAAATAGCTCAAATTTTGAAGCTGCAATTAATATATTAACCGACAGGCTAACCGTGGTTAATAAAGCAGGTAAGAATGCTTTTGATAGTAGCTCTTATCGTATTCCTGCTAGTCTTGAAGCGGCAGATTATAATAAATTAAGATCACGCAACCGAGATTATATGAATGATGCGCGGGAAATTATAAGCCAATTAGCAACTGGATCCATTGGAAGTACGGCAGGAACTCTTTCCTTACGCGGTAGTTTATATAGCACGTCGATATTAGCGGGTATTCCTAGTTTAGATCCTTATAAGATGTGTGCTGGCGGTATTTCTAGTAGTGCGGCTTCTAATGAAAATAAAGATGAAAAAACTTGCGCACTTCCATCTGCAATTGCCGCATCATCGCTTGTTAGTCCAGCAGTTGCCGCCGTATATGCCATGGAATTATATATGCGATTGAAGGGCTATAAGAATGATCCTTGTCCAGCTCTTGAAAGTCTAGTAAGAGATGTTAATACTAAAATACGTCCATCAGTATCATCTTTTGTCCCAGATAAAATGGCTAGCGCTTCTAGGACTGACGCTGATTATTTTTCATATTTGGCTGCTGGAGTGGAAACTACTGAAACAGCTGAGCTGGGTCTTGGAATAGCTACACAAGATGCGGTATTTTCTGGTGCTGGTATTATTTTGGGCGACGCTGCGCAATCAATCGGAATGCGTCCTGCTACAAAAGAGAGCTTGCGTAAATATCATAATTACATAAATTACGGTAGTGAAGTTGCTGGACTTGTTGATAAAAATAAATCTGAAGAAGATAAAACACGGAAATTTGTATCCTCAATAGCGCGTTCAATTTATGGATACAGTAATACGCGTACTCTGGCGATAACGCCTACTCAAACTATAAAAAGTATCTTTACCTTAGCTCCTAGATCGTTAGAAAGCTTATCTAAAACTGTAAACGCAGCATATTCACAGCCTGTAAATACAGCTAAAGAGCGTTTTCTAACAATGAGTGACTGCAGTCTTGAAAGCGGTAACTTTATAAATCCAGATTTTGGTTGTAATGTTAGATATAGTATGAGTAAGAAGGATATGGATATATCTATAGATAATATGCTAAACTATATGACACGACCGCATCCCGAAGAAGCCCAAAAGTCTTTAAATGAGGTTAATAGTCGTGATATGCAGGGTGATAGTAATATAGCTGATCGTATGAGAAAAGAGGCTGCAGAGGGTGCTAAATCATCTTATATAGATCCAAAGACCGGTAAGCCTAATAAATATACAGAATACGCTAAATTCTTAGAATTTTGTGTTAACCGTAAAGACCCTTGGGGGAGTATTGGTTTAGCTACTGAATACCAAGATGAAAAATATACACCTGACGCAGAGGATAAAACTAAAAATCCAGTCAGACGTACATATGGCGGTACATACATAGAATATATGGATAGTTCGGATGATCCAACTAAAAAAAGAGAAGTTCCTTCAGCATATTATGGTAGAGCCTGGGGTAGTACAGTGGATCAGGATTGGATGAGTGGGCGTAAATGTGCCGAAGAATCAAATATGTTAAATAATTTTAGAGCTTATACAGCATCTTGCCGTGTTTTAGCAGGAATGTCTGGCGCAAAAGAATGTTGGCATCATGATTCAAATCCTACATTTAATAGTGGTTTCTATGCTCGTAATAATATATTATTCACTCGTGAAAATTAAAGCTAATAATTTAAAGTAGGTCATCTCGCTTATTATTTAAGAAAGTCGCCCATTGTCTAAATATTCGTAATACTGACTTTAAGGGCATTTCAATTAACATATCTAGAGTCATAGCGATTATATTCATTTTGGCATATTTAGATGAAATTTGTTGACCGACATATATAAATGGTAAATAAATAATATCACGTAAGACGGAACTAATTGGTTTATTTTGTGTGACTGCTTCAATTTCACGTATCTGAGCTGACATTCTAAATACTAAGAAGCTAGCAGTTGATAAGAATATTACAAATATTATTCCTTGTACTATATTAAACTTAAGTAAATATAAAATATAACTAAGCCCTACAAACGCTAGTATAAATAAGATTCCATACGCTATCGAGAATCCAGTGGATGCTTTTTGTTGGCAAATACTAATCTTCATTTCGGGGTGATTATTGAAAATCATTGCAACCGCTTGGTCTACAATTGTATCTGTATTGCGTGTGTTAGGAATTGTAAGAGTAAATCGGGACAAACCTATAAATAGGGCAGGAAATAGAAGATTTATTATTAATGGAACCCACTCTATATGACCTTCTACCATTAAATCGTATGGAACTTCAATCGAAAGACCTATAATACTTTTTGTAATGATAAGAAATACGATACTTTTTATAATTGCGTTGTCTAATAATTTGTCGAGTGTAGCATACTCACGCTTAATGTGTTTTTCAAGTGAATATGTTAGTATACTTTCACTTTCTAGGTCGGATATATTCATTTGTGCATTAGGAGCATAGAATGCAGTGTATATCATTTTTAAAGTAGCTCCATTTTTCTTAATAATTCTCTCGGTAATTGCTACAGCTTTACTTCCAAATAAATCATCAATTATCTCGTTGAAGGATTCAAAACGCGCGATAATCGTAATATCTTGATGGTAACTATCTATGAGAGAAGTGCGGATTGTTGCCTGTCCTAGTTTAAGAAGCGCTTGTTGTATTGCTATATATAAAATAATTGAGTATTCTTCAGGTTTAATACTAGATCCCGTTAAGTTAGATATATTATCTTTAGTTATATTATTCCTTAGATACGTAAAAGCAAATTGAGTAAAGGAAACTTGGCGAATGTTTGGCTGAATGATTTGTTCACAGCGCACACTTAAAACATCCAAAAGCCAGTTTTTAAATTGCATACATTTGGTATGTGAATGCTCAATTTTTACATATTGCCAGTAAGCTCCATAATAGCGTTTAATTTGGCTTTGGATATTTTTGCAGTCCTGATTTGACATGGATCCGTTATTTATATATCCTGCCAAGGTTAATTCAGTAACTAATTCTTCACCTGTATTGGAAATATCTGTCTTTTCGTGAAACGATAAAGTTCGTGCTAGAAAACGACGTATTGCGCGTTGTCTAAATAGATGATCGTCAGCATATTCAGAAGCATTACGAATTTGTTCATAGACATGAGTTAACTTACTTCCTGCTGTATTTATATAAAATATATCGCTTTGCTTATTGCGCTGTTGATTATTATCATAATTATCAATATATTCTAGAGAAGAAACTAGAAGATTTCCAAGTTCACTTAGCGAATTATTACTGCTCACGATATTATATTAATAATAAAAAGCCAAAACGGCTAATAACTAATCAAATTATTGGTACCCCAGGTAGGAATCGAACCTACGACCAAAAGCTTAGAAGTCTCTTGCTCTATCCACTGAGCTACTGGGGCTCTAAATCGACCGCGGATTCTGCCGCATCTGGTTGCTATATTTGGGGCGAATGATGGGGATCGAACCCACGACCTCCAGTGCCACAAACTGGCGCTCTAACCATCTGAGCTACATCCGCCATAGCTGTAGATATTATAGCAGATACTCTATTTGTTTTCTAGGAGGTTTATGCAAAAGGATTGTATTTTGGTTTACTATCAGGTGCCGACCCAAAGCGTTCGCGAGCTTGATTTCTAAAATTAAGCGATTGATTATTAGATGAATTATCATTTTTTTGCTTAGAATCTAAATCTTTCTTGTAGGGTGATTTATATGATGTATCGTCTTGATTTGAGGTATTGGAGTCTCGTGAGTATCTTTTAGTACTACGCTTTTTTTTGCGTTTTCCTAATAATATATCTCGTTTTTCTTTATTATAAGAGTCAAAAGCTTCATTTCTATACGAACCATTAGCTAGATTTGATGTTTCATAAGATAAATTTATACCCATACCTTGGGCTTTTGCACGTTTTATAAGTTGTTGCCGAATGGCTTCTCCACTAGATAATTTGGTTTGTATAGAAACTTCTGGGTCAATCCCTTCTGCTACGATTCTATACGCACTGGTATGTTTAAAATCTTTAGCCCTAATCTCACCATTTGCCTCAGTTTCGGCTTGCATTTGGCGTTTTACTATATCACTCATGTGTTTTTCATTTCTGGTAAATTTATATCATATATTATAGCATATTTTTATTCCTCAATTAAAACATAATCATTTCTAGTGTATAATATAGGTATGACAAAGTCCTGGCGTGATGTTAATGCAATATACCAAATTTATCCTCGTAGTTTTAAAGATACGAATGGTGACGGCGTTGGTGATTTGAGAGGAATAATAGAAAAAATAGATTATCTTAAGGGAGAAGATAAATCTCTTGGGGTTGATGCAATTTGGCTTTCACCAATATTTTCTTCTCCGCAAATTGATTGTGGTTATGATATTAGTGATTATAGATCAATAGATCCTCTTTTTGGTGGCATGGCGATGTTTGATGAATTATTACTTCAGGCTCACAAGCGCGATCTTAAAGTGATGCTTGATCTAGTACCGAATCACTCCTCAGATCAGCATGCTTGGTTTAAAGAATCTTCATCATCTCGCGATAACTCTAAACGTGATTATTATATCTGGCGTGATGCAAAATCAGACGGCACCCCGCCGAATAATTGGCTCAGTATGTCAGGAGGCAGTGCCTGGCAGTGGCATGATAAAACGGGCCAATATTATTTACATTCTTTCTTGCCAAATCAACCAGATTTAAATTGGGATAATCCTGAAGTGCGTCAAGAGATATTTGAAATAATGCGTTTTTGGTTTGAAAAGGGTGTTGATGGATTTAGAGTTGACGCCATCTGGCCTCTTAGCAAGAATTTTGCGGCTGGTGATAATCCCCGAAATCCTGAGTATTATGCTGGCGACGAAGACTATGGTTCTTATATTCATCAAAATAGTAAGGGTGGCCCAAAACTCTGTGAATATTTGCGTATGATGAGCGATGTAGCTTTAGAATATAAAAATAAGTTTTTAGTATATGAATTTTATCCAGATGATAGGTTCGGGAGTCGCTTTGACCAGTATTCTGCTATCCAAAAGGTTGCGCCAGGGGTGTCATCTACGTTCTATTTTGAAGCTTTTCAAACAGAGTGGTGGGCACGCAAGTTTCAAGAAAAATTTAACGCTTTTGGAACTTGGTACAATCAGCTACCAGTTGCGTCGCTCGGTAATCACGACCAGACTCGTATAGCCTCTAAATTTGGTATGGCGCAAGCAAAAGCTTTAGCTCTCATGCAATTAAGTTTACCTGGTATACCCGCCATCTATTATGGTGATGAACTGGGTATGCTTGATGTTGACATCCCGCAAAATTATAAACATGATAATTTCGCTGGCGGCGCAGGTATGGATGCGCGTGATAAATATCGTACACCAATGCGCTGGAACTCTGATATTCTTAATAATGCTGGATTTTCTAATTCTAATCCATGGCTTCCAATTGGTGACAATTTAGATTGGCTTAATGTTGAAAGTGAACAAAATACCGACCATTCATTTTTTAATCTATATAAAAAAATGCTTACATTACGGAGTGAGTATGCTGCTTTACGATATGGAGAATATTCAACTTGGCAAGATACTAGCGACGACATAATGACATTCAAGCGTAACTATAATGACGAAATTTTTTATATACTTATAAACTTTACTGATAGACAAATTAATACAAACATACCAAGTAGGGGCAGGGTTGTGGCTAGTACTAACACTACTAATGAATATGATATTGAAAATAGCCTCACGCTAAATGCTTTTGAGGCTATTCTGGTTAAAGCTTATCAATAAATTGGTGCGGGCGGCGAGAATCGAACTCGCATCACTTGCTTGGAAGGCAGGTATATTAGCCATTATACGACGCCCGCTCAATATACTAATAATTATATCACAGAGCGAGCAAACTTACTATTTTATTTAGCTATAATTCATAGATTGTTTCAATATTTGCGCCTAAGCTATTGAGTCTTTTAGCAAGCTCTTCATAGCCACGATTAATTGAATAAACATCACGAAGAGTGGAAACTCCTGGGGCAGCAAGCATAGCAAGTAAAATTACTACACTTGGTCGTAAAGCAGGAGGGGCTATCATATCTGTAGATTTCCAGTGGGTAGGTCCAGTTATATATACTCGATGCGGATCAACTAACTCTATATTTGCACCAAGCTTTGTAAGTTCTGTAAAGTAAATTGCTCTATTTTCGTAGCTCCAATCATGCACTAGAGTTCTACCTTCTGCGACAGTGGCTATTAGACCTAGAAACGGTAAATTATCCATATTAACTCCAGGGAAAGGCATACTGTGTAGTTTATCTTTTGGTGCGTGTAATTTAGATTTTTTTAAGCTTATATCAACTAAACGAGTTTGTTCATTAGCTGCCTTATATTCAGGGGTAATTTCATACTTTAATCCCATCCCAGATAATATTGCTAGTTCAATCTCTAGAAATTCTATTGGAGCACGTTTAATGGTTATTTCTGAACCTGTTACAATTCCAGCCGCTATAAAGCTCATGGCTTCAATCGGGTCTTCAGAAGGGAAATATTCAACTTCTTTATCTATACTTTCTAATCCAGTAATTTTTAGTGTTGTAGTGCCGATACCTTCGATAATAACACCTAATTTTTGCAAAAAGAAGCATAGATCTTGCACCATGTAATTTGGGCTAGCGTTACGTATAGTTACTGTACCTGGGTGCAATGCTGCCGCCATAATGACATTTTCGGTTACTGTATCACCACGCTCGGTTAGTAAAATTGCATGATCTGGAGATGTCTTTTTCACACTTACGCGATATGCGTCTTGTGACGCATCTACAGAAAGCCCAAATGGTTCCAATCCTGTTAGATGTGGTTCAACCGTTCTTACTCCAAGGTTGCATCCACCAGCAAATGGTAATTCAAATTTATTATATTGATTAAGTAGCGGACCCATAAACATAATAATTGATCGGGTTCTCATTGCGGCAGCTATATCTATGTTTTTCAAGTCAAGTGTCTTTGGCGGATTTATTACTAGGTCAGAACCGTCCTTCCAACGGGTTTTTACGCCAATACTATTTAAAACTTCAATAAGACGATTAACTTCCTCAATCCTAGCAACTCGACGGAGAGTAGTGGTTCCCTTATTCAGTAAACTTGCGCAGAGCAATGCTACCGCTGCATTTTTACTTGTTTTTACATTAATTTCTCCAGAAAGTTCATGACCGCCGCGTACCTTAAAATTTATTTTCCCTTCCTCATTTATATTCACAATTGGTCTAGCTAGCACTTCTCCTATTCTTGCGATCATTTCTAGGCTGATATTTTGTCCGCCTTTTTCAATTCTATTGATAGCGGATTGGCTAGTGTCTAATGCTTCGGCTAATTGTGCCTGTGTCCAGCCGCGCATAATGCGGTTTTCTTGAATTAGATTACCAATTTTTTCAAGATACGTATCACTATTCATGGTTGCATTATACCATAAATGATATAAAAATTAATACTATTGACTTACAACAAATATTATGATAATATAACAACTGGAGTGCGGTAATTCCACTGTACTTGTACATTTCCAACCTAAGGAGGATGCTCATAATGAGCACTTCATCTATCTACTATCCTGCAACTGATGTTCCCATGCGGAATGAAAGTTGGCATGCTGAACAAGCCTTCAAGTCATACGAGTTGGGCGGAGAGCTTTGGTTTTTCTATGTCCTTTCCATTGTGGCAACTTGCGTTGGGTTCTTTGGTCTTTCTACTTTTGATTCAAGCGATTATCCAAATATTGTGTTTGAGATTGTTGCGAAAATCTGCTTTGTGTCAATGTGGATTTTGGGTATCGGCTGTTTGGCGTTTGCTACTGCACGCTTGATGTACCGAAAGTACTACAGCAAACTAAGCCACGGTAAGGTTGAGCTGTATCGGATTGATATTATTGAACCAAATGATGAGGATTGGGGTATTCAATTCACATCACCAAATGGAGTTTTCACATACTTAAATCTGGGTCGCGACCAAGAATGCATTACGTATGTTATTGAACTTTTGCAATTTGATGCTGAATTCCGTAAGGAAATCAATTCGTATTTGGCAGATCCTGTAAAGGAAAAGGTTGCTACAGAGAACATGATCAATTCCAAATATAAAGCTTTGTGTGGTGGTCGTAATCGTGAAGATTCAGATCCAGAGCCCTGTGTTAATACCAGTACTGGGTCCTGTGTTAATCACAGTGCTGATGATGACTGGAATGTTGATGATGAATTTGTCTAACCTAAGCTCCTCCTCATTGGTGAACTATCACCGCCCGTAAGGTTGAGCAATTAAACGCCGCTCCCTAAAAGGGCGGTGTTTTTCTTTGAATTATGATAAACTAAAGCAGTAGGAGGACTTTTTTAATGAATGACAAGAAAGTCGAAGATCTAATTAATGCCGAAGCGGCACGTCAAGATAGTGCAATTGAATTAATTCCAAGCGAAAACTATGTATCAAATGATGTATTAGTGGCGCTTGGTAGTGTTTTTACTAATAAGTATAGCGAAGGATATCCAGGTAAGAGATATTATGGTGGGCAAACAAATACAGATAAAATAGAACAATTAGCTATAGACCGTGCAAAGAAATTGTTTGGAGCGGATCATGCAAATGTTCAACCGCACAGTGGTGCTCAGGCTAACGAAGCGGTTTATTATTCTTGGTGCGAACCTGGAGATAATATTTTAGCTATGTCTCTTGATCATGGTGGTCATTTAACTCATGGAGCGCCAGTGACGCGTAGTGCTCGTGAATATAATTTTATACGCTACGGCATAAAGGATGTAAAAACAGGCGAAGTGGATTATGATGAATTGCGGAGATTAGCATTAAAATACAAGCCAAAAATAATCTTGGCAGGATTTAGTGCATATCCACGTGAGTTAGATTATGCTAAATTTGCTAGTATTGGCAAGGAGGTTGGCGCTATGTTAATGGCAGATATGAGCCATATTGCAGGCCTGATTGTAGCTGGTGTTGCTAAAAATCCACTAGACTATGGATTTCATGTAGTAACTACTACAACACATAAAACACTAAGGGGGCCGCGCGGTGGTTTAATTTTAAGTAAGGGTATAGTCTCTAATCCGTTAAAAAAGCCAAATAAGACATTGCAAAATTTGCCCACTCTTATAGATAGGGCGGTATTTCCTGGAACTCAAGGCGGCCCTCACATGCATACGATTGCAGCCAAGGCAGTAGCTTTTGGCGAGGCTTTGCGTCCTGAATTTAAGGACTATGCTAAGCAGATCATACGAAATGCAAAAGCTATGGAGGAAATATTTAAAGAGAATAATGTAGAAATGGTTACTGGTGGTACTAGTAATCACCTATTATTAATTGATGTATATAAAACCTTTGGCATTGATGGTCGACGTGCACAAGAATCTCTAGAAGAAATAAATATAACCACCAACGCTAACGCCATACCTAATGATCAGCTTCCTCCGTTTAAGCCAAGCGGTTTAAGACTTGGTACGCCTGCTATGACTACAAAAGGATATAAGGAAGACGATTTTAGAAAAGTTGCACAAAATATTGTAGATAGGTTATCTACTTTATAATTTTAAATTAACATATAGTATTGTTGTAGTGTATCTATTTAGATTGTAATTAATAAATCTTATTCTATTAGCCGATATAAATAATAAAACACCCCGTAGTATACATTATGGGGTGTTTTATTATCTTAAATAGTAAAGTAATTATCTATACTAAACAGCAGCAGCTGGTTTACAATTGCCTGCTTCACCAGCAGTAACAGCTTTTGGTTTACCGTCTTTTTCGTGGTAGTAAACTATCTTAATTCCGGTAATATTATCTTTAACGTTTGCGTCATCAGTTCCTGTAGGAGCGCAAATTTGATATTGCATTTCTATCTTGCTACTATGTGCAGGATCTGAAACTACTAATGTATCTAGAGTTTCATCATTAATATTGCTAGATTTTGAACATTTTCCACCAGATTTAACGGCTGTCTTAAGTGCTGTTAAAGTAGAAATATCCTTCCACTCGGCGCCACTTTCAGAAGCCATACATGTTGAAACTAATTTAACAATGTTTGCTGAATCGCCAGCTCGGCGAGAATCGCGACCTTGTTGCTGAATCCCTGTAAATGTAACCACAGAAATAGCTGCCAAGATTGCAATAACTACTATTACTATAAGAAGCTCTATTAATGTAAAGCCAGCTTGTTTTGATTTTTGAAGATTCATGTTTTTATGAATGCCCCCTATTAAATTAATTATTTATATCGCAATTGTAAACCATTGTTTTAATAAACGCAATATAATATGTATTTTATATTAAATTTCAAGGGGCTCTTGCTCTATTTTTATGCCAAACTTATCATATACGGTAGCTGTGATTTCTGCACGGGCAGCAGCTAAGTCTTTATATCCGCTAGCGGATTCATTAATTAGAACTAAGGCATTTGCTGGATTTATGCGCATACCCTTTATTAATCTGCCTTTTAAATTACAGTTATCAATGAGCCAACCAGTCGGTACTTTATATTGATTATTTCCCATATCATAATATGGTGCATTTGGATAATTAGCTAATAGCTGTTCTAATTTTTGCTTTGTTACTATGGCATTTTTAAAGAAAGAGCCTGAATTTGGTTGTTTTGCAGGATCGGGAAGTTTAGTTTGCCTAATCTGTATAACAGCTTGGCGTATATCTGATACATTGTAATCTGTGATATGCGCATTATCTAAATATTTTTGTAAACTCGCATAAAATGGTGGTTTTGGCTTAGATTTTGAAAGGCGTAGAGTGATGGATAATATTATATATTTCCCAGGTAGTTTATCTCTGAAAATACTGCTTCGGTATTTGAATTCACAATCTTTAGCTGCGATAGTTTCAACCTCGCCGCTATCAGTATTAAAAACCTCCACTTCTATCAAGGTGTCTGCTATTTCTTGACCATAGGCGCCAATATTTTGTACAGGCGCTGCTCCACAAGTTCCTGGTATGATTGACATAGCTTCAATGCCGCTGAGGTTCATATCTACAGACATCTTTACTAGGTCATCCCATGGTTCGCCGCCGCCAGCTTTTATTACAGCAGATTCTCCGTCTTCTTTAATGATATGTATTCCAGTAATTTTATTTTGTATGATTATGCCATTAAAAGTTTCATCGTGCGCAATTATATTGCTTCCACCTCCTAATATGTAGAATTTTAGTTTCTCATTTTTACATTTTTGTATTATGTCTTGAATATCTTTTAGATTATACACTTCAGCCATCATCAGAGCTGAGCCGCCAATTTTCATAGTTAAGTAGTTAGATAAAGAAGGATCATTAATTAGTTTCATATTACGATTATATCACATATGATATTTTGTAAATAGCTGTTATACTCTCGTCTCTAAAATTGTGCACTAATATAAATATAAATAAAAAACGATACGCTAACGTATCGATATGATAAAATCTTTGTTTGGTGGGTCAGCTGGGGATCGAACCCAGGACACCCTGCTTAAGAGGCAGGTGCTCTAACCAGCTGAGCTACTGACCCAAGTCTATGTAATTGTACTAAATAATGTATACTTTTTCAAGTATGGAAGAATAAAATGTAACTTAAATAAATCTTTGATATTATTAGTTTTAACATGTTATAATCCATAATAACTATGGACAAATCAGAAGGTGGGTTTACTCTTGTGGAAGTTTTAGTATCTGTATTTGTTGCATCAATTGTCATCGGCGTTTTAGCTCAGTCTTATATTTATGCAACTAGATCGTTTGAGTGGAGAAAACTTCGTTCCGTTGCTATTATGATAGCTAATGTTAATCTAGAGCGCTATAAACGAATAAAAAATCTAAAAGAAGCTGGTTTTGAATGTGAAATAAATGACTCTGTGACTAAGTTTCAGAAGAGTCTTATTAATAAGGGTGATAAATTTAATGAAGACTCCAGTCTTACTGAAATAAAAAATTCTTCTATAAATCAGAAAATAGTGGCATACACAAGTCCTAGCAAAGGATGCGATAACTATGTGGTGGTTGAATCTGTCGTAGAGTATAAAAATCATCCCAACGCTACTGATATAGAGACTGTGAAGCAGGTAACATATGCGCAATAGATATGGTTTTACTGTTGTAGAACTTATATTGGTAATATCTATATCTTCTGTTGTGATAATAGGATTAGTACCTACATTAGTAAAATTTTCTAGCTTACAATATGGCCAAATATTGCGGGCTAAACAGATTAATGATTCTCATAAAGCTATTAGTGTAATAGATTCAGATTTAGATCGTACTATCGAATTTAGAAGGGCTCCTCTTTCCAATAATATAGACTATCCAGCTCCTTTGCGAGGATGGAATTATCGTGGAGCTGGTAGTTCTATGCGTACGTTAATATTAACACTTCCTGCAATTACAAAGCCGCCTCAGAATAAGGATAGAGAACTTTCGACTATTGCAGATAAAACAGAAAACTGTGGTAAATCAGACAAACCATATAAATATAATGTAGTTTACTATGTGCATAATTCTAGGCTTTATAGAAGATCTATCGTTGAGCCGCCAGAAGATAAAATTATATGTAAATATCCATATGAATCTACTACAAAATTTCCAGATAAAGGATCTCCTCGTGATATTTTATTATTAAACAATGTAGATGGGTTTGAGGTTAACTATCATAATGGTCCGTCATTATCGCCAGATAGTGATTCTTATGCATACAAATATAATTCTCCGCCGCTTTCCCTATCTGCAATAGACAACAAAGTTGTCTCTATAAAAATAACAACTAAATATAATATAAACGACAAAGAGTATAAATATTCCATACATAAGAGAAAGGATATATCATGGTAGGCAAGAAGAGTGAAGATGGTTACGTACTTTCAATCGTTGTAGGTTTATCTTTTGTAGCTATGTCTATATTTGCTATCGTTTTACAATATCTTAGTAGCTTATCAGTTTCTACGCGTGATCTTGATAATATATCTACAGCACGTAATTCTGCGAGATCAGGACTAATGGCTGCAATTAAAGGCGCTGACGATAGTGTACAGGGCTCATCATTGATAGGAAGCGGTAGTATTGGCTCAAATGTAACTTATGATTATAAGATAAATTCAAGCTCTTCAAACATATATTTATCGTCTAATGGTAGTGTTCAATTTGGACATACTACATATAAAGCTAACGAAAAAGTGGACATTCCCATAACTCCTGTAGTTTCAGACTACAAGCCTATTCAGATGGATATCGGTGATGATGTAGTATGTGCTGTATCTGGCAAAAAGGTTTATTGCTGGGGAGATAATAGTGCTATGCGTATAGGTGTTGGCTATTACTACTATGATGAAAAAGCTAAATATGGTTCCTATTATGATTGGCCTGTTCCAGCTGATACTTCTAGTGACCCTAATAGCGATCTAAAGGATAAAGAAGTTGATCAAGTCTCCGCGGGTAGATTACATGTTTGTGCGACGTCTGAGGGTAAAATGTATTGCTGGGGTAATATGAGTAATTCTAGCGGATTTGGTGGTCCAGGCCAATATAGTTTTGCTACTAGAATTAATCTTGGCAGTATAGATAATAAGAGAGTTGATAAGGTTTCTGCGGGATACGGTTACACGTGCATAATAGCAGAATATAAGGCCTATTGCTTGGGTCAAAATAAAGATGGAGTTTTTGGTAATGGATCTTATTCGGATTCAGAGACGCCACTACCTGTAAGCACTAATACTGGTATATATGATAAGCAAGTTACTGATATTGGCACGTCTGTATGGAGTAATTACGCTTGTGCCATAGCGGGTGATAAACTTTATTGTTGGGGGAAGAATAGCTATGGTCAACTGGGCACTGGTGATAATAATGACCGACCTAGACCATTTGAGGTGGGCGCAGGCAGTCCTATGGAAGGAAAAAGAGTTGAGAAAATATCCCTAAAAGGTGAACATACCTGTGCTATAGCTGAAGGGAAGCTTTATTGTTGGGGTAGAAATGATGATGGTCAACTGGGTACTGGTGATACGTATGATAGATCTAGCCCTGTAGATATAAGCAATAACAGTATTTTAAAAAATAAAAAAGTAACAGATGTATCAACTTCGCATATTAATACATGTGTAGTCGCTGACTCTAAGCCATACTGCTGGGGGCGAACCCGACATGGTGGTTCATCAGGTGGAGAAAGATATAATAAACCAGTTGATGCAAGTTCTACTCCTTCAAAAAATTTATTATATGGTAAACAAATAGAATCTATATCCGCTGGTGATTTTGGCGGATGTGCTAGTTTAAATAGCTGGATATATTGTTGGGGTAGAAATGACGCAGGATCTACTGGTACTGGTAATTACAGAAAAGCTCCTGATCCAGTAAGTCCCATATCTCATGATGGTGCATTACGTGGAGGAAATACTCCTAATTTCCGTACCTCTTTAGCAGTGTCTAGCAATGTATGTTCTATTGCGAATAATAAGCTTTATTGTTGGGGTAGAAATATTAAGAGTTCAGTTGGTGACGGCACATCTAATATTAAAAAGAGACCAGTTCTTATTGCTGGAGAAGATGATAGGGCTGTAGTTAATGGTAGAGCTACTAATGTTGATCTTAGTGATGGCGATAGCCCTTCGTTTGGTTGTGCTGTAATTAGTAGTAAAGCATATTGTTGGGGGGAGAATACTTACTCTAATTTGGGTGACGGAACAAGTATTAATAGATCAAAACCAGTCCCAGTGATTGCTAGTGTAGGCGATACTTTTTCTCACAAGAAAGTTACTAAGGTAACTGTAGGAAAGTCACATGCCTGTGCTATAGCTGAGGGTAATGTATATTGCTGGGGAGCTGCTGGAACTTTAGGAAATGGATTGGGCAGTTCTAGTTCCAGAGCTGTACTTGTGAGTGCTGACCCTGCTTCTGGACTTCATGGAAAAACTACTGATATAGTAGCTGGAGGTGATAATACCTGTGCCTTGGCTGATAAAAAAGTATATTGTTGGGGTAAAAATTTAAAAGGAGAATCAAGTGGAACTGGTTTAGTTAAGTCACCTAAGCTCATCGAGGTGGGTGATCCTGTTAATGATATCTCTAAAGTTTTAATTACAGTCTCAAACGGTATCTCTTGTGCAGTTGATATTAAGTCTCAACTATACTGCTGGGGAACAGAAAATAGGCTTGGCTATGGATCTAGTTCCACAAATGTTCGCATTCCTAAGTCTGGTGCTATAAATGCCAAGAGCACCAATTCTGTATTAAAAGATAAATCAATAGGAGCTATTAGCTCTAGCTCTACTCATACATGTGTTATTGCGAATAATGTTATTTACTGCTGGGGAAATAATAATTATGGACAGTTAGGAGATGGGTCTAAAACAAGTAAGTCTAGCCCCGTAGCAGTCAAAACAAATGGCACACCATTACATGGGCAATATATTAGATCGATAGCAACTGGGGAAAATAGAACTTGTGCTGCTACAGGCTATGGCATATATTGTTGGGGATTGGATGGAGGATTTATCTCACCTGGTAATTCATCTTTTAATTCAATAGTACCTACCCAAACAAATGGTCTTTTAGATTTGAGTAATGCAGTAAGATATTAAGTGAATATAAAATATATCGCCAATAAATGTGGGCGATATATTTTGTAGTAAATAAATTCTTGGTACACCTGGTACGATTCGAACGTACGACACCTGGTTCCGAAGACCAGTGCTCTAATCCGCTGAGCTACAGGTGCTCACAATTTCATTTTATCACACTTTACATAGTATAATAAAGACCATGAAGATTTTAAATGGGGCTGAGCTTGCTAGTTTTGTAAAAGTACGCCAACTTAAGCAAGTAAGAAATTTGCGTCAATCAAAAAAGATCATACCTAAACTATCTGTTGTGTATGTAGATAGTGGCAATAAAGTAATAGATACGTATATTAATCTAAAGAAAGCTTATGCTAATGATATTTTAGTAGAATTTAGTGTCTATAAAGAAAATACCGATACTATAATCGAGAGACTTAATACACTTTCTCGTGACGATAGTATTCACGGTATTATTGTTCAACTACCCTTACCTGGCGATTTGGATACTGATCAAATATTATCACATATTAATCCTAATAAGGATGTTGACGGACTTTCTGGGGGTAATTTTACACCAGCTACACCTATGGCGATTAATTGGTTATTGTCAGGTTATGGTATAGATTTATCTGGCAAAAATGTTGCTATAGTTGGTCGAGGTAAACTTGTAGGCGCTCCACTTGCTCGTCTTTGGAAAGAATCTGGTTATAATGTAGATGTTTTTGAAAAGGGGGATGGGTATGACCTGTATATAGAAATACCCAAATACGATGTTATAGTTACTGCAACAGGAGCGACGGGTCTTATAAAAAGCTCAATGTTAAAATCTGGTGCCGTAGTTATTGATGCTGGGACAGCGAGTGAGAAAGGTATTATAAAAGGCGATCTATCTGATGATGTTCGTGAGCGTAAGGATCTAATAATCACACCAGATAAAGGCGGCGTCGGACCATTAACGGTTGCCGCATTATTTGATAATACTATTTTAGCAGCCTATCGTCAGGCTAAGTTAAATGGTATGTAAAAAATCAACAATTAACCACACCATAATAATGGATACGATTATAACGGAAGCAGCGATTTGCACTTTCTTTTTGTTGTCATGCCACCATTGTCCGTGTTTGCTACGTTTTACGGCTGCTACGTGAATTATTGTTGGTTTTTTGGAGTCAGATTTTGCCCCTTGATATTTTTTAGTTCTCTTTTTCTTTGCCATATTTTATCTAGTTTATGAGCGGTCAGTCTCTCTTTAATACAATAACTTTATATTATCTATAATTTAAAAAATTCCTGTTTAAAGCTAATAAATTATTGGTTATTATTCTAAAATGTATCTCTGCAATTATATCATAATTATTAAAACAAGTAAATTTCTTATGACTATATTAAGTTAAAATATTAAAAAACGCCAATCTCTGGCGACAATTTAAAAATTCTGTATTTGGTGACCTTACCGGGAATCGAACCCGGATTGCCAGGATGAAAACCTGGTGTCCTAACCGTTAGACGATAAGGCCAAAATAAAGTTTCTAGAATAAAACTTTATCGTTGATTATATCAGTAATGCGTGAAATTGTACATAGTGTATTTATAAAAACGACAAATAATCTTAAAACTACCGAAGGTCTATTATGAGTAATGATTTTAGAGTATAATATTTAGAATGAAGAAACTATTACTTAAACGTACAAAAATCCTATCAACAGTAGGTCCAGCTGTTAATAGTTATGAGAAGCTGGAACAATTAATAAAAGCTGGTGCAAACGGCTTTAGATTTAATTTTAGCCACGGTACATTTGAGGAGCGCGTAGAGCAATTTAATTGGCTTAGGGAGGCTAGTGAAAAATTAGGCAGGCCCGTTGCTATTTTGCAAGATTTACAAGGTCCAAAAATTAGACTAGGTATGCTTAAAGATGATATGAGAATGGATGTTAAAGCTGGCGATGAGATAGTACTAGCTTATGGTATCGAACATGATGGTTCTAATAATATTCCTGTGCAATATAATTTGGCAGAAAAGGTAAAACCTGGTGAGCCTCTCTATATATTTGACGGTAAAATTCGAACCAAAGTTATTACTAAGGAAAGCGATACTGCTATACGTGTACGAGTAGAAAATGATGGTACCTTAATGAGCAGAAAAGGAATTAATCTGCCTGATACAGATTTTGGTGGTGATATTCTAACTGAGAAAGATTTAACAGATATTGAATTTGGTGCGACTCAAGATATAGATTTTGTTGCGTTGAGTTTTGTTCAGAATGCAGGTGATATTGATAACTTACGCCAGATTCTAGTCTCTCATAATTCTGAAGCTCAGATCATTGCAAAAATAGAGACTAAATCTGCTATTAAGCCTGAAACTCTAGAAGAAATTGTAAAGGCTTCTGACGGTGTGATGGTAGCTCGTGGTGATCTAGCTGTTGAAGCTGGTGCTGAAGTTGTGCCAATTGTCCAGCGACAGATTATTTCTCTTTGCCGCAAGTATGGTAAGTTGAGTATAGTTGCAACCCAAATGATGGGTAGTATGGTTGATAATCCAGAGCCAACCCGAGCAGAAGTTAGCGATGTATCTACGGCTGTAATTATCGGTGCTGATGCTGTTATGCTAAGCGATGAGACAGCCAATGGTAGTTACCCTATCGAAACCGTTAAGGCTATGAGAGATGTTATCTTATATACGCAAGATCATATAGATATAATACCTGCAGATAATCAAATTAAAGCAGGTGACTGGCGCAATGCGATTAGCCATGCTGCTGTAAATTTAGCAAAAGAATTAGATGTTGATGCAATTGTTGCTGAAACTAAAACAGGGGCGACTGCTGCTAATGTTGCAGCATTTCGACCAAATATACCTATAATTAGCGTGACTAGCGAAAAACGTTCAGCACAACAATTGGCTCTCAGTTACGCAAACAGGAGTTTTATAAGGCCAGATGGCGAACGAGCTGGAGTACAATTGGCTAAAGAACTGTTTGATAATGGCATGTTTGGTGATGCTGATAATATAACAGTAGCTGTTATTAGTGGTAGACAACCTGGTGTGAGTGGCGAAACTGATACAATCCGCGTTCGAAGCTTTAGTAGATAATTATAATAGGGTGGGCAAATGGGTTTTGATAAACAAACAATAAGAGATATATCAGTTGATAATAAAACTATTTTGGTACGTACTGACTATAACGTTCCAATCAGCTCTAGTGGCGCGATTAGCGATGATTTGCGCATTCGCGCTTCTTTGCCTACCCTAAAATATTTATTGAAACACAATTGTAAGATTATAATTATTAGTCATCTTGGTAGACCAGATGGTAAACCTAATCCAAAATATACTCTACTGCCAGTTGCTAAAAGGCTTGGCGAGTTATTGGGTATAAAAATAGATTTTATCAGTGATTGTATTGGTGACAAAATTACCAACGCCGTAAAAAAACTAAAGCCTGGGCAGATACTTATGCTTGAAAATGTACGATTTTACCCAGGCGAGACTGCAAATGACATTAACTTCGCTAGAGCTATTGCTGATTCTACTGGTGCACGTTATTTTGTGCAGGATGGATTTGGTGTTGTTCATCGTGCGCATGCCACTACTAGTGCAATTACTCATTTTATTCCGAGTGTAGCTGGATTTCTTCTAGAAAAAGAGGTTATTGCGTTAAGTGAGGCTATTGATGGTGAAAAACGCCCGCTGGTTGCAGTTCTAGGTGGCGCTAAGGTTAGTGATAAGATATCTGTTATTGAAAAGCTAGTCAAATCTGCTGATAAAATTTTGATTGGTGGCGCAATGGCGAATACCTTTTTGAATTATAGAGGAATAAATTTAGGTTCGACTAAAATTGAGCCTAATGAAGAGAAAACACTCGACAAAATCTATGAACTAGCTATAGATAGAGTAGGTATTGATAATATTGATGAGTTTATAATATTACCAATTGATGTTGCAGTAGCTACAAGTCCTAGCGCTTTTCGTCGCAGGAGTGTTCCATTACAGTCTATAAATATGGACGAAATGGTTTTTGATATTGGTGATGCAACTGCTTATAAATTCTGTAAAGAGATAGATGGCGCTAAGACGATAATATGGAACGGTACCATGGGTCTCGCGGAGAATCCAACATTTAGTTATGGATCATCGGTTTTGGCTAAATTTATAACAAATATACCAGGCGCCGTATCAATTATTGGCGGCGGTGATACTGCTGATTTTATATTAAAGTGGTGTAAACATAACAATGGTAAATTTCATCATATATCGACTGGCGGTGGCGCTAGCCTAGATTTAATAGCTGGTCGTAAACTTCCTGGTATTGAGGCGTTGCTTGCATTAAAAAAATGATGTAAACTATTAGTAAATAACCATAAACGTATTGAATATGCCTAGTAGAAAGAAATTAATAATTGGCAACTGGAAGATGAATTTTAATACTCATGACGCGAGTATATATTTGCATCGTTTACAAGAGGCTATCACAGAAAGGCGTGATGTACAGGTTATTGTAGCTCCAACAACACTCACTTTGCAGAGTTTAAGTCTTCAAGTCAATAGGCGAAAAGTTAAATTGGCAGCGCAGAATTTTTATTGGCGCGATTTTGGTCCTTATACTGGTGAAACATCAGCTACTCAGTTGCGTGGAATAGTCGATTATGGTTTAGTTGGTCATTCTGAGAGAAGATATCTTTTCCATGAACAAGAAAAGGATATACGTTACAAAGTTCAAGCTGCAGTAAGGAATGGTTTCAAACCTATTTTATGTATTGGTGAAACTAGGGCTGAAAGAACAAATAAAGAAACACACGCTGTTTTATATGACCAATTGACTGCAAGTTTAGCTAATATAACGAGTGATGAAGTAGGTAATGTGATCATAGCTTATGAGCCTGTTTGGGCTATAGGTACTGGTGATAATGCTAAACCTAGCGATGTTATAAAAGCTGGTTCTGTAATTAGACGCACACTTAGAAATCTTTATGGAGACAAAGTATCTAAAGATGTGCAAATTGTTTATGGCGGCAGTGTTACATCTAGTAGTGCCACAGACTATTTGTCTATACCTGGTATTGACGGTTTATTGGTTGGTGGAGCAAGCCTGCAATTGTATGAATTTAGCGAGATAATAAAAAAAGCACACGATATGCAGAAATAAAATAGAGAATAGGGTGGTAGACTTATGAATGATATAGATTTTGAAGAACTAGACAGAGCAATTAACTCAGTATTAAGTGAGAATGAAAAAAAAGCGTCTGCTAAGAATGACCCTGTAAAGAAGAATAAATCTTTTAAGAATGAAAATCTCAGCTCTAATAAGAATAAATCAAAAAATAATAATGAAAAAGATAACTATTTTATAGATGATAAACCGATTAAAGCAGAAGATAATAATTCTAATAATGTTATTACAAACAACTTGAGTAGCTCTACTGTACAAGATAGTAAAGCAAATGTAGATAATCTTAATCATTCGAAAGATATTAGGGAAGATATTAAAACTAGTGCTGTTGATATACCTCATCATTTTAATAGTATAATTGGTGGTCATGATAATAATGACAATGATTTAGATAAAATCGAATCTGACAAAGATTCTATTAGTGCAGATAAAGTTAGTCATAGTAATAATGTAGTTCCTCCGTTAGTACTTCCGCATAGAACTAGTTATTCTCGATCTGGTACTCAGTCTTCGTTGCATGCTCGCAGTGTGTTTAGTAGGCCAAGTGTTCAATCACGTGCTATTTTTAGAGATACAAAATTAGATATTGATAAAAATATTAGTGGTGCTGATAGCGCTCTTCCAATAGCTAAATCTACTCAGTCTGAGGCTAGTATATCTAAGCATGATTCTGGTTTTATGGAAAATAATGCATTAAAGAATTCTCGTGATGTCGTTGGGAATTTTAGCGTTTCTAGTTTTAGTGGTAGTAAAAAATTATCTAACGATAGTTCGGAAGAGGTAATTATTAATAAGCCGACTAAATTAGTAACTTCTTCGGTAAATAAAGAAGATGTTGTGTCTGAGAATAATACAGATGTTGATGATAGCATAGTCAAAGATATGACCATTAAGATGGTTGAAGAATTTAATGCAATCAAAAATGAATCTATTTCTGAAGCCCAGGATAAAATTACTATCGATAATTCTATAGAAAAAGAACATCAATCTATTGATACTGAAAAGCAAAATCAATCTAGTCATCACAGAGATTCTACACGCAAGGTTGGTCGTTTTATGGATATTATGCATCCAGCTATGGATATGCGACACTCTCATTCAATAAAACAATCTGTTTCAGTTTCTTCAAATCTAGATAATACTAGTATTGGTGCTGAGAATTTTCATGATACTAATTTAGATAACTTAGACAGTGAAGTCGGCGACAATGATAATTCTTTACGGGTATCTGATTCTGAGAATACAATAGATGACGGATCTTTGGTAGATGAAAAGACTGAGTTGAAATCACATAGGGATGATTCTGGAGAATTAGATTCCACAACAGATTTGAGTACGGAACATACTTATAATAACGATAATTTTAACCAGCAAGATGATAATCAGCAGAGTTCTAACTACGATTTTATAGATGATAATTATGTCGATCAATATAATACACCTAATCTAACTGGCGATAATACAACTGTTGATGTAATAGATTCTACAAAAGATAGTAACTCTGATGTTCATCCTATATTTGATACTGAATCATATACAAAACCACTTACACAAAATAAACAAAATAAGTTCAATATATGGGTTGCTCTCATTGTAATCTTGATTGGTTTAGTTATTATTTCTATTATACTTTTATGGAAAATAATTTACGCCTAGCGCACTAGCTTTTTGTAGAGTATAGTTGTATAGGTATGAGTGATAAATTAAATCCTGCTCAGCAAAAAGCCGTTGAAACTACAGAAGGTCCACTACTAATATTAGCGGGTGCTGGTAGTGGTAAGACAAAGACTTTAACTCATAGGATTGCTTACATAATATCTCGCGGATTGGCGTGGCCGTCTCAGATTTTGGCAGTTACTTTTACTAATAAAGCTGCTCGTGAGATGCGTGAGCGCTTGGGTTCCATGCTAAATCAGGACTATACTCAGCGTAATTTTATGCCTTGGATGGGGACTTTTCATGGTATTTGCGTGAAAATTCTAAGAATTGAAGGTGGTATAATTAATATTCCATCTAATTTTGTAATTTATGATGAATCTGATAAAAAAGGCGTAGTAAAACAGGCTATGAAGAGCCTTAACATCACTGATAAACAGATAAAAGCTAGTGCTGCAAGCGGAATTATATCTGCTGAAAAAAATAAAATGAATACGCCTGAAATTGTAATTGCAAATGCTCGTTTTCCGTATCAGCAACAAATTGGTGAAATTTATAAGATGTATGAAAAGTTAAAGCGTGAATCTAACGCTCTTGACTTTGATGATTTATTGCTAGAAACTGTAAATCTTTTAAAGAATCACCCAGAAGTCCGCAAAAAATGGCAAGATCATTTTAAATATATTATGATTGATGAATATCAAGATACTAATGCCGCACAATATTTAATCGTTTCATTATTAACTAATGATAAGAAAAATATTTGTGTTGTTGGTGACGATTGGCAATCTATATACAGTTGGCGCGGCGCTGACTTTAGAAATATCTTGAATTTTGAAAAAGATTTCTCAGGCGCCCAAATTATTAAATTAGAACAAAACTATCGCAATACTGGTGCTATTTTAGAGGCTGCACAGAATGTAATTACTAAAAACAATCAACGTACAGACAAAAAAATATGGACAGCTGGTAATCAGGGAGATCCAGTAGAAGTTTATAGTGCTCTTGATGATAAAAGTGAAGCGGCATGGATAGCAAACGTAATATCTAATAAAGTTGAATCTGGTGAGTATAATTTTGATGATTTTGCTATACTTTATCGCACAAATTCACAGAGCTATACGATTGAGCAAGCGTTAAATCAAAGATCAATACCACTTAATATAGTTGGTGGAACTAGATTTTTTGATAGGGCGGTGATTAAGGATATTATGGCTTACGTTAGGCTATGCTACCAGCCAAATGATATGTCGAGTTTTATGAGAATTGCAAATGTACCATCACGCGGAGTTGGTCCAACTAGTTTAGCAAAATTTATCTCTTGGCAAGGACAAACTGAAATGGATATTATATCAGCTTTAAAGCAGTCTGGCGAGGCTACTACGATAACCGCTAGGGCGCGTAATGCTCTGCAAGAACTAGGTTGTAAGCTTCAAATCATTAGATCGGAGATTCTCAATAATACTGCTCCCAGTGATATTTTAGAGAAAGTTATAGATAAAACTGGTTATAGAGATTATATATTGGATGGCTCTCCTCAGGCTGAAGATAATAATGAATATCTAAATACATTAATAGATGAATCCCGTCCATATGCTGATATAGAGACATATTTAGAGGAGGTGTCTTTAATGTCTAGTTCTGATCTGCAAAGTGAAAAAGGCTATGTCACGTTGATGACTTTACATGCCGCTAAGGGGCTGGAATTTCCAGTAGTATTTATGTCTGGAATGGAAGAAGGTATCTTACCGCATTCACGCACACTTGATGGCAATCCTGATGACCTAGAGGAGGAGCGTCGTCTTTGTTATGTAGGTATGACACGTGCTCGGGAACGACTTTATCTTAGTCACTCTGCTAGTAGATATCAATTTAACCAGAGAAAATACAATGACCCCTCGAGATTTTTATGTGATGCTGGGTTGTTTATTGTAAATAATGAATCTCAGGAAGAGGCATATGTAGAATCTTATGATACATTTTATGATGATATAAACCTTGAGATTGGCACTAGGGTAAAATCTGCTATATTTGGTGTAGGTACTGTAGAAGATATCGATGGTATGGCTGTGCAGGTTAGATTTGATTCTGGGCAAAGTAAAAAACTTAATATAGAATATGCACAGCTAGAAATTATTACATAATTTGCAGTATAGTTTACTTATTGTTATAATTATAAAAGTATTTATATAAGTTTGATTATGCAAATAATTAAAAAGACATCTAATTTTATAAGTGTGGCTCGTTTAATGATCTTCACTTTTGTGGCTGGTTTTTTATTACTAACTCATGCTGTAGTTCAGGCAACAAACGGGGAGAGTGGGGACTATCGCAGAGTTGTTACTATATATGATCAAGGCGAGCGTAAATCAGTTGTAACAAAGGCGGTTACTGTTTCAGGAGCTATTGAGTCAGCTAAAATTCGTCTCTTAGAGGGGGATAAAGTAGAGCCTGGCTATAAGACTAAAATTGAAGGTGATGAATTTATTATAAATATATATCGCTCTTTGCCAGTTACTATTGTTGATGGTATGCGTCGTGAGCAAATCCTGTCAACACACACCAACCCACGTGATATTGTGCACCAAGCTGGTATTAAAGTGCGCCCCGAGGATAATTTGAGTATCAGAAAATCAGAAAACTTAACCATTGATGGCGCTAGTGCAACTATTTATATAGATAGAGCCATACCTGTTAAACTAATGCTTTATGGAAAGCCTATGGTTGTCTATACTCATGCAAAGACTGTAGGTGATTTTTTGAATCAAAAAAATATTAAACTTAGTAAAGATGATACATTATCTATAAATAGGTCAAATAAAATTATTGCTAATTTAAATATAGAAATTTGGAGAAATGGCAAGCAGACGATCGCACAGGAACAAGAAGTGCCTTTTTCTATTAAAACTATAAAAGATCCTGAAAAAGATAGTTCTTATAAATCTTTAAAAGTTAAAGGTAAAAATGGCAAAAAATCGATTACATATGAAGTAACTATGAAAAATGGATCGGAGATAGAGCGTAAAGAAATTCAGAGTGTTATGATTGAAGAACCAGTTGAGCAAGTAGAGGTTATTGGTGCTAAATTTAAATACTCTGGGGGTAAGCTGAGTGAAGAACAAATTAATGCGCTTGGTAGATGTGAAAGTGGAATGACTGCCACCAGGAATTCTGGAAACGGTTTTTATGGGGCATTTCAATTTTCACCGTCGACTTGGCGATCTTCTGCCCCTGCTGAATACAAAGGTGTATTACCTCACCAAGCTCCAATTGAGGCCCAAATGCAAGCTGTGCAGACCTTATTATCTAGATCAAGTATTTTTACCCAGTTCCCAGGCTGTGCCAATAAGATGAAAGCACAAGGTATATTGTAGGTAAACTTGTGGCTAAACAAAAAGAATTTGTTATAAAGAGATGTTTTAATACAAAGCTTATTTTAATTGGGTCATCTATAATATTAATTATGACTATCGGCGTGATGGCAATTTCTGAAGTTCAACGTCGCAATACAATAAAAACTATACTAGCAACTGTAAATGAAAATAAAAAAACCATTAAGAAAATAATCAACTTTGATACAAAACAGATAAAAAGCTATGCTCATACTGTGGATTATAAGGAGATAAAACAAGCTGGCGCACCTGGTGTGAGAGAAGTAAAATACTCTATAAAAACACGTGGCGATGGTTTGGAACTTTCTAGAAATAAAATATTTGATGATATAGTATTGAAACCAGTTGAACAAATTGAAATAGTTGGCGCTAGATTACCAAATGCATTAACTAAAGCGAAAAGTGCACATATCTTTAAAGATTCTAAGGGAATTTCCCATCGTGAAACTTACTATGATTTACCAATGAAGGTCGCTCTAAATTCTTGTGGTGGCGGGTCATATAGTGTGCGTGAGGATGGGGCTAAAATTGATAAAGATGGCTATGTGCTTGTGGCTGCAAACTATAATAACTATCCGCGTTGTTCATTAGTTGAAACTAGCATGGGGACCGGCAGAGTTTATGACACAGGCGGCTTTGCTAAGTATCACCCTAATGGATTTGATTTAGCAACTGATTGGACTAATGGTGACGGGCGTTAATTTGTATGTTAAAAAATAAAAAACACCTTGGACAGCATTGGCTACGAGATAGATTTATCCTGAATCATATCGCTGACTGTGCTGATATTAATAAAAATGATACAATTGTCGAAATTGGGCCAGGTTTGGGTACTTTAACTTCTATTCTGCTTTCCCGAGCTAAAGAAGTTATAAGTATTGAATTTGATGCTGATCTAGCACGTAAATTACCTGGTCAATTTCCAGGAAAAGATTTGACTGTTATCAATCAAGATATTTTGGAGTTTGATACAGATAACCTACCTAAAGGATATAAATTAGTAGCTAATTTACCGTATTACATAACTGCTAAGGTAATTCATAAATTTACCACATCTAAAAATAAACCTTCTAAAATGGTGTTGTTAGTACAAAAAGAAGTAGCAGAGAGGGTTGTGGCTCAACCTGGCAGAATGAGTTTGTTATCTGTTTCATCGCAACTTTATGCAAACGTTTCTTTGGGCGATGTAGTTCCTGCTTGTTATTTTACGCCCCCTCCTAAAGTTGATTCGCAAGTTTTAATTTTTGATATGATAGATCCAAAATTACCATCAGACATTAGCGAAAAAGAATTGTTTCGTATAGTAAAGGCTGGTTTCAGTTCTAGGCGCAAGAAGCTAAGGTCTAGTTTAAGTGGAGGATTAAATATTAATAAAAACTCAGTCGAAACACTATTAATGCAAACTGGTATTTCACCTGATCATCGAGCCGAGGATCTTTCAGTTGAAGACTGGAAGGCGATCGCTAAAAATTTTTATAATTGTAAATAATTATTAATTATTAAACACGTGATATAATGAATTGTAATGGGAAAGAAATTATATATAACAACTGCTATTCCGTATGCCAATTCTAAGCCTCATATAGGTAACGCATTAGATTATTTGCTGGCTGATATCTGGGCTCGATACCATAGGCAATTAGGTAAAGAAGTAAGATTTCAGGCTGGTACTGATGAGCATGGTAATAAGATTTCTGCTAAGGCTCAGGCTGAGGGTTTAGATCCGATTACTTATGTTAATCAAACTCATCTGTATTTTAAGGAGATTATGAACAAAATCGGTGCACAATATACTGATTTTATTCGTACTACAGATAGCCATCATATACAAGCTGTTCAGTATATTTGGAAGAAGTTATCGCCTTACATCTATAAAGGAACTTATGAAGGCTGGTATTCTGTGGGTGAAGAGTCTTTTGTCAGTGATAAAGTTGCGGCGGCTAATAACGGAATATCACCTGATCACGGTGTTCCTTATGAACGCTTGAGTGAGGAGAATTATTATTTTAGATTAACACATTTCGTACCTCAGATCCGTAATGCTATAGAAAATAATGAAATTAAGATTTTCCCTGAATCACGTAAAAAAGAAGTTCTTAATCTTTTGAATGATGGAATTGAGGATTTGAGCGTCTCGCGTCCGCGTAAGAATCTGGCTTGGGGAGTTAGTGTTCCTGGTGATGATAACCAGGTGATATATGTCTGGATTGACGCTCTTTCTAATTATATAACCGTACTTGGTTATCCAGATGATGAATCTTGGCGCGATTATTGGCCAGCTAATGTTCAGGTTGTTGGTAAAGATATTTTGCGTTTTCATGCTATTATTTGGCCTGCAATATTAATGGCATTAGATTTGCCTTTACCAAAACAAATATTAGTTCATGGTCACATCGGATTTGATGGTAAAAAAATGAGTAAATCATTAGGAAACGTAGTTAGTCCTAATGAAGTTATTGATACATACGGAGCAGACGCTTTTAGATATTATTTTAGTCGCCATATTCCTACACTTGATGACGGTGATTTTACTTGGGAAAAATTTGAAAAAGCTTATAACAACGAGCTTGGAAATGATTTAGGTAATTTAGTTCAGCGTGTTGCAAAAATGGTGTTGCGTTATCAAGCTGGTGTAGTTGGTGAGCTAAATCGTGGTGAGCATGATATTCAATTATATAGAGATGCTATGGATGAAATGCGATTTAGCGATGCTATTGATCAGGTTTGGGGTAAAATCAGAGCAACTAATCAATATCTAGAACAGGTTAAACCTTGGGAGGTTGCAAAGAATAAGGACGATCCAGAATCAACTGAACATTTGAGTGATATTTTGCAAGATGCAGTTGGTAGTATTATGCAAATAGCCGATCTTTTGGTACCGTTTCTACCAGAGGCTTCTAGCAAAATTAAGGCCATATTTGCAGAGGGTGTAGTGAGTAGTAGTGATCCTATTTTTCCAAAGATCTACATTCATACAAAAGATCCCCGAACTGAGCATGGTCGCTAGTCTATGTTAATTGATACTCATTGTCATATTCAAGATTCTAGTTATGATTTTCCTTCTATTGATGAGCTAATTAAGCGTGCCCGTAATTCTTCTGTAGATAAAATTATTTGTATTGGCACAAACTTGAAGAATTCCAGAGAAGCTGTGAGTATTGCCGGTAGGTATGATAATATTTTTGCTGCAATAGGGGTTCATCCGCACGATACAAAAGATGGTATTAGTGGAATAATTGATCTATTGAAGGTAAATAAAACAAAAATTGTTGCTATTGGAGAAATTGGTTTAGATTATTATTACAATAATAGCCCTAAAGATATTCAAATCCGTGAGCTAGAAGCTCAATTACAAATTGCTATAGACTATAATCTTCCTGTATCGTTTCATATTCGTGAAGCTTTTGATGATTTTTGGCCTATTATAAATAATTTTAGTGGAATAAGAGGAGTATTACATAGTTTTACTGACTCTATTGATAATTTAAACAAAGCTTTAAAGCTTGGTTTTTATATTGGAGTTAATGGTATCAGTACTTTTACTAAAAACTCTTCGCAAAAAGATATGTTTAGAAATATACCACTAGATAGAGTGGTTTTTGAGACAGACGCTCCCTTCTTGACACCATCGCCTTTTCGTGGTAAAATGAATGAGCCAAGTATGGTGAGTGAGATAGCAAAACAGTATGCGAATATACGAGGGACTTCGTTTGCTGAAATGGCTAACCTCACTACCAAAAATGCTGAAGAGCTATTTGGCATATAGCAAATCTAAAGTGTGGAGTTTAGAGTATGTATAATGCAAATAATGTTGCTGGTAATACTTTTTATGGTTATAAAAATGATAATCATAATGTTTTTGCTGAACAGACTGATGCACCAGAAGAGTATTATGATATGCTAGATGAGATATTAACACCAGAACAAAAATCAGAACGCGAAGTATGTAAAGAATCACAAGAGGTCTTGGCAATAGGCTACGACCTGGATTATCATAGGCAACATAAATTAGAAATGCAGGAGTCTTAGTCGTGTCTGGTGTTTTTCAGAAAGCTTTGCAATTAGTAATTGGAACAGAGCCAATTAGTAAGCCTATGCCTTCCTCACCACATAGTGTCAATATTATGCCTAAAAAATTGACTCATAGAAAATTAACTGAGCGTGAATTAATTCAACGCGAGAGCGAAATTGGTTCCATGATATTTGGTGAGCCCCCAAGAGGTTGCCAGCGAGATTTCTTTAATCTTGATCATTCAACTTGGATTTGGCACGAAGAGAATTTTGATCATGCAACTAGGCAAAAGACATCTACTACTGTTCGGTATGAAGTGCATAAAAATGGCATCCTCAAGGTTCAAGAAGGTGCTAGATATAGCTTTTTAGAAGGCGACGAGTTAGAAAATTTTCTAGCGGCAGTAAAAACTTATCATGAAAGAGTAGTGCAGAATCTCTACACACTTTAGTTGGATTAACTCTGTGGTTCGCGATATACTAGATAGAGTATGAATTTTTATTATTTTGACTATGCGGCAGCTACCCCTCTTGATGAGAGAGTATTATCTGCCATGACTCCGTACTTTACTGATAAATTTTATAATCCATCTAGTCCTTATTTGCCAGCTGTTGGGGTAAGGCATGATTACGAGCAAGCTAAAAAAGTAATTGCGCAAATCATTGGTGCTACTGGTGATGAAATAATTATGACTGCTGGTGCTACAGAGTCTATAAATATAGCTATTAATAGTATTAATGGGCACAAGATTTGCTCTGCAATTGAGCATGATAGTGTAATAAATACAGTAAAATCTGGTGATCATACGATTATCCCAGTTTTACAAGACGGTAGAATTGATATTAAAGCTTTAAAAAGTAGTATCAGAGACGATACTAAACTAATAAGCGTAGCACTAGCAAATCATGAAATAGGCACAATCCAACCAATAAAAGAAATCGCCCAGATGATTAAAGATATTCTTAAATCTAGAATTGAATCTGGCAATAAAACTGATCTATTGCTCCATTGTGATGCTTCGCAAGGTTGCGGGATGCTTGATATTAATGTTGGTAGATTAGGTGTTGATATGTTAACTTTGAACGCTGCAAAAATCTACGGTCCAAAACAAGTTGGATTATTGTGGATTCGTCCTGGCGTTTCATTGAAAACTCATATTCATGGCGGCGGGCAGGAACTTGGCATAAGAAGCGGAACAGAAAATGTAGCTGGTGTAATTGGATTTGCTGAGGCTATCCGTTTAGCTGATAAAAGGCGAAAAGGTGAAAGTAAACGCTTGAGCCAACTTAGAGACTATATGGAAGAACGCTTAATGCAAGAATTTCCTAGTGCTATATTTTCAGGAAATAAAAAACATAAATTACCTAATTTTTTACATGTTTCTTTCCCAAATATTGATGCTGAGCGACTAGTCTTTATATTGGAAAATAAAAATATCTTAGTAGCTACAGGAAGTGCTTGCGCTGCTAAAAAGGGCCTAGTATCACATGTGCTTACTGCGATTGGAATGGATGAATCTTTAGCAAATGGTAGTTTACGAATTACACTTGGTAGAGACAGTGATAGAGCGAAATGTGATTTTGCAATCAGTGAAATTGTAAAAGCTGTAAAATTAGAACTAACTAGAACGGGAAATGAAATTCATGATTAAGGCGATTATTGCAGTCATTGTTTTTGCGTTTATGGTTTTATTAATTGGCACGTATCTTAGCCCAGATGATCTAAGGGGTTGTGATATTTCTCTAAAGGGTAAAGAATCAAGTAATTTAGCTTGTAAAAGAGTTGACGCGATAGTTGCAGTTAGCGGTGGAGATACAGATGCACGAACAGACGAAGCGGTTAAGTTATATAAGAATGGTTGGTCTGATTTATTGATATTTTCAGGTGCCGCCGCAGATAAAACTGGACCAAGTAATGCTAAAGCAATGCGAAAACACGCTCTTAAAAAGGGCGTGCCAGATTCAGCGATTGTCATAGAAGAAAATTCAAACACTACACAAGAAAATGCGCGACTTAGTCGAAATGTTTTTTCTGAAAGAAAAATATCACGCATAATTTTAGTGACATCAGCTTATCACCAGCGCCGCGCTGGAATTGAATTTAGATTAGCTGCTGGCGGAAATGTTGAGGTTATAAATCATCCAGTAGCTCAGGATAAACAATGGTCTAATTGGTGGTGGATAAGTCCAAATGGTTGGTGGTTGGCAATGAGTGAAATTATCAAAATAATAGCTACATATGCAGGAGCTTCAAGATAATATGAAAGTTTTTGTTGGTATGAGTGGTGGAGTGGACAGTAGTTTAACTGCTGCATTATTAATTGAGAGTGGACATGATGTAACTGGTGTATATATGAAGAATTGGAGTCAAGATCTTCCTGGTATGAAATGTCCTTGGGCTGATGATTTGGCGGATGCCAAACGCGTAGCTGTGCAACTAGGTATAGATTTAAAGGTGTATGATTTTGAGAAAGAATACCGCGAAAATGTTGTAGAATATATGATTAGTGCGTATAGTCAGGGTTATACTCCAAATCCAGATATAATGTGTAATCAAGAGGTTAAATTTAAACTATTTTTAGAAACAGCCTTAGCGGATGGCGCCGATATGATAGCTACTGGACATTATGCTACAACTAGAGATAATAGGCTATTTATGGCTAGTGACGCTAATAAAGATCAGACTTATTTTTTATATAGGGTAACTAGCCAAGCATTAAGTAAAACTTTTTTCCCTCTTGGTGAATACACTAAGCAAAAAGTTCGTCAGATGTCTGAGGATCGTCATTTATTTACAGCTAAAAAGAAGGATAGCCAGGGTATTTGTTTTGTTGGAAAAATAGGTATTCGCGAATTTTTAAGCCAGTATGTAGACACTAAACCAGGAGATATTATTGATCAAAAAACTGGTAAAAAAATCGGTACTCACGATGGTGCAATTTTTTACACAATAGGTCAGCGTCATGGCTTGAATATAGGTGGAGGATTGCCATATTATGTAGTTGGTAAAAATATGCAATCTAATGAAGTCTATGTTTCAAATGATATAAATCATAATGGAATTTGGCGTTCTGAAACTAAAATTGAATCAAAACACTGGATTAATAATGTTCCAAAAGATGGCAATTATTTGGCTAGAATTCGTCATCGTGCACCGTTGGTAAAGATTACATTACTGGGATCGAAGGTTATTTTTGATGAACCGCAACGGGCAATTGCCCCAGGACAATCTGTAGTTATATATGATAGCAAGGAATGCTTGGGTGGCGGAATAATAGTGTAGGGCTAGCCTGTGAAGAAGCTTTTAAAAAGAGATAGAGTATTATTTTCTGGATTTGCAAACTACAAAAGAGAATATATTAAGAAAGATTTTGTAGTAGCTATAGTTATTACAGCGATAACAATTCCGCAAAGTCTGGGATTCGCTGCTATTGCTGGACTTCCTATACAAACGGGTCTTTATTGTAGTTTATTTGCGCCCGTAATATTTGCTATTTTTACATCATCGCGTTATTTGATTGTTGGTGCTGATTCTGCCACTGCGGCCATCGTAGCGAGTGGCGCTACAGCTATAGCTATAGCTGGTTCGCCTGAATATCCTAGTGCAATTGCACTTTTAGGATTGCTGACTGGACTAATTCTATTAGCAATGAGTATATTACGTTTGGGATTTTTAGCTGATTTAATATCAAAACCAGTTTTAGTAGGTTTTCTTGCTGGAGTAGGTTTGCAACTAATAATTAGTCAAATACCCTCAATGATAGGTATTAACTTTAATGGTGATATTATTGCTAGTTTGAATATGCTTGTATCCAATTTAGATAATATTAATTGGTCGTCATTAATTTTTTCGTTATTTGTGCTAGCAATAGTCGTTATTGCGAATAAGCGTAGATTACCAGGAGAATTGATTGGTCTTGTGATTGCAGTGTTAGTGATGAAAATCGCTAATCTTGAAAGATTTGGTATTAGTGTAGTTGGTAAAATCCCTTCTGGTTTACCAACTGTATCTATACCAGATTTGTCTATTGAGAATATTGCGGTAATTTTCACCTCAGCGTTAGTTATTGCAACTGTTATATTGGCACAAAGCTTAGCTACAATTCGATCATCGGCAGAGAAACATGATGATACAACAAACGACAACAAAGATTTAGCGGCGCTCGGGTTTGCAAATATAATTTCTTCTCTGACTCAAGGATTTGCGATAAATGGTAGTCCACCACGTACATTAACAGCAGAAATTATGGGTGGAAAATCGCAAATGGTTAATATTTTTGTCTCAGTTATTATGGCTATGGTTTTGATTTTTACTGCAGATATTTTATCTTATATTCCCAATGCAGCTTTAGCGGCTATTATATGTTCGATAGGGTTTAGATTATTTGATTTTAGTCGTCTTAGAGATATATGGCACACTCATAAAATTGAATTTTTAATAGCTATGGTAGCGTTAGTTTCGGTAGCTATTTTAGGTGTCCAAAAAGGTATCGTTATAGCCGTATTCTTTTCATTAGTAGAACGTTTACGTCGTGAATATCGTCCAGAAGATGGCATATTATTGCGTGATCAAAAAATTTCTGAATGGGCTGCAACTAGAATTCAAGGTAATCATCGTGACATAACAAGTCCAGAGGGTGTGCTGATTTATAGATTTGGTAGTGATATATTTTTCGAGAACGCTGACTATTTTATTCGTCGAATAAAACAATCTATTGATGGTGCGAAAAAGCCAGTTAATACGCTGATTTTGGACGCAGGAGCTGTAAGCGATATTGACTATACTGGAGCTGTAGCTCTTAAAAAAATTGCTGCGCGCTGTATGGGGGATAATATTAAATTTAGTATAGCCCATGTCTCACCAGGTTTACAGGCTTTATTTAATAATTACGGTGTAACTGAAATTGTGGGTAGTGATTTTATATACCAAAGCTTACGTGAAGCAGTCAGATCACAGCCTGGAACGCGCCGTCCAGTAGTAGAGATGGTAAAATCTTTAGGTCTAAATATAAATGACTATGTAGTTATTGGAGGTGGAGTTTTAGAAGTGTTAGATTTGCGTCAAACTGTCGATGTGGATTTAGTGGTTTCGAAATCAGTTTACGGGAAATTTAAGGATTTAGGTTGGAAAGAATATATACAAGACGATGGTAAGAAAATCTTGTCTAAACGCGGATACAAAATAATGGTGCATTATATGAGGCGTGACTTGCGTCGTTTGACTAAATATTCGTTTATCAAAAATGGAGTTCGTTTTATGGGAATTAATGACCTAATAGAAAGTAAGGAACGCCTAGGGAGACCTAAAGATTTAGAAGACATTGATTTACTTAACAAGTATTTGAAAAGTAAATCAACCTAGTAAGTTTGCTATATGTTATAATTAACAGATATGAATGCACAAGAAATCCGCAAGAAATATCTCGAATTCTGTCAAAAGAATGGCCATACGGTCATCAAGCGGGCGCCGCTGATTTTAAACAACGACCCGACGACGCTGTTTACTGGCTCAGGCATGCAGCCGCTGCTGCCGTATTTACTTGGTCAGGATCATCCACAGGGTACTAAGCTGGCTGATAGTCAGACGTGCTTGCGCGCTCAAGATATTGAGGATGTCGGCGACAATCGTCATACGACATTCTTTGAGATGTTGGGTAATTGGAGTATGGGCGAATATTTCAAGCGCCAGCAAATTGAATGGTTTTTTGAGTTTTTGACAGAGCAAGTCGGACTGGATCCGCAGAAGATTTATGTCAGCTGTTTCATTGGCGATGAGAAAAATAATATTCCGCGCGATGATGAAGCAGCGCAAATTTGGCAGGAAGTTTTTACCAAAAAAGGCATTGACGCTAAAATCGTCGAGCTGGATAGCGCTGAAAATGGCGACAAGCTGGGTATGCAGGGCGGCCGGATTTTCTTCTACAACGATAAAGAAAACTGGTGGAGCCGCGGCGGCGGTATTGATAGCACGCCGATTGGCGATCCGTGCGGGCCGGACAGTGAGGTGTTTTATGATTTTGGCGAGCAGCATCATGATGCTAGTTTTGGGCAGGCGCATCCAGCGAGCGATAGCGGCCGATTTATGGAGATCGGCAACCAAGTGTTTATGCAGTATCGCCGGCTGGATGACGGTAGCTTCGAGCCGCTAGCGCGTAAGAATGTTGATTTCGGCGGCGGCCTGGAGCGGATTGCCGCGGCAGCAATTGACAGTCCTGATGTCTTTAAGATCAGCTTACTACAGCCAATTATTAAAAAATTGGAAAGTTTAAGCGGCAAGGAATACTCTATACACACCGCATCGATGCGAGTGATCGCCGATCACCTCAGGGCGGCGGTATTTTTGGCGGTCGACGGCTGCGTGCCGAGCAATAAGGAGCAGGGCTACGTGATGCGCCGCTTGTTGCGCCGGGCGATTCGTTATAGTTTCGATCTGGGGATTGAGCAGAATTTCCTGGAGGAAGTCGTGCCGGTAATCGCTGATTTATATGAAGCAGATTTCCCAGAGGTTAAGGAGAGTCGCGAGCAAATTATCGCTGTGTTGGTTAAAGAGGAAAAAGCCTTCCGTCAGACGTTGCGTAAAGGTCTCAGGCAAATGCGACATTATATCGACGACGGCTTGACTGGCGAAGAGTTATTTACACTGTATGATACCTTTGGCTTTCCGGTGGAACTGAGTACCGAGGAGGCGTATAAACAAGGCATCAAGCTTTCTGATAACTGGCGCACCGAATTTGATGCGCGAATGGCTGAGCAGCGCCAACGTTCCAAGACAGCACGCAAAGGGCAGTTTAGCGGCGGTCTGGAGGGCCACGATCCGATCCATCTGAAATATCACACAGCAACGCACTTGTTGGGCGCGGCACTGCGCAAAGTCCTCGATGCACCGGATTTGCAGCAGCACGGCAGTAACATTACCGCTGAGCGCCTGCGTTTCGATTTCAATCACGACAAATTGACGTCGGAGGAAAAACAGGCGGTGGAAGATCAAGTCAATGCCTGGATCGACGCTGATTTGCCAGTCAGTTTTGCTGTCTATCCGACTGATGAGGCGCTAAAAATGGGTGCAATCGGCGCTTTTGGCGAACGTTACGGTGATGAGGTAAAAGTCTATTCCATCGGCGAAGGCGACAATATCATCAGCTTCGAAATCTGTGGCGGTCCGCACGTCGAGCACACTGGCACTCTGGCTGAGGGCGGTAAACGCTTCAAAATAAACAAAGAGGAATCCAGCTCGGCAGGTATTCGGCGGATTAAGGCTGTTTTGAAGTAAAAAATGCTACATAACTTAAGATTTTTCGTTTTTTAGGTTATAATAAGTTATACTTATGGTTTTTGATAAATTACGAAAACGAGCAAATGAATCAATAGATCGCAACTATATGGTAGCGCTTGATATTGGTACCGAGTTTGTGAAGGCTATGATAGCAAAGATTGATGGAGAAGAGCTTCAAGTTGTTGGCGTTGGTCGTTCTAGGCAAGATATAGGTGATATGTATTCTGGCGCAATCGCAGATATTGCAGGAGTTGTTCAGAATTGTGAAGAGGCGTTAGCTGAAGCAGAAGATCAAGCTGGTTTACAGGCACGTAGAGTAGTAATTGGTGTAGCTGGAGAACTTGTAAAGGGTACTACAAGCACAATACGTTATCGTAGACCACAGCCTTCTCGTCCTCTTGATGAAAATGAGATGGAATTTATTATAGAAAAAGTCCAGGAAAGAGCTCAGGAAAAAGCTCGTTCGCAGATAGGTATAGAAACGGGTAATCCAGATGTAGAAATTAAATTAGTAAATAGTGCTTTGGTGGGTATTCATATAGATGGCTATAAAGTTTCTAATCCTCTTGGATTTCAGGGCAAGGATGTAGCTGTTCAGATTTATACTGCGTTTGCCCCAATGCTTCATATTGGTGCTCTTGAGCGTGTTGCGGATGAACTTTCACTTGAACTTATTGCTGTTGCTGCAGAGCCTTTTGCGGTGAGTCGCAGTGTATTGGGTAATGATGCTAGTAGTAATTTTACTGCTATCTTAGCTGATGTTGGCGGCGGTACTACGGATATTGCTGTAGTTAATGATGGTGGAGTCGAAGGAACTAAGATGTTTGGCATTGGTGGGCGTAGCTTTACTCGTACTATTGCAAATGACCTTGATTTAACCTATGATGCTGCTGAAAAACTTAAAGTTAATTTTGATCATGAATATTTAAAATCCTCTGTTAAGGAAAAAATCTCGAAATCAATAGATAAGACATTAGAGGTTTGGCTACAGGGAGTTGAACTTGCTCTTGGTGAGTTTGATTCAGTTGATCATCTGCCAAACAAAATTCTTCTATGTGGAGGAGGCGCAAGTTTACAACAGCTTGTTGACGCTTTATCCACTGGAAATTGGTATAAAAACCTTCCTTTTACTCGTAAGCCTACTGTTCATCATATAAAACCAGACGAGGTCATGGGTATTATTGATAAAACTGGCAACATAACTGATCATACTTTTATTACAGCTATGGGACTCTTGCGTGTAGGTTATGATACAATAATAAGCATAAGTGATAACGATAATATAAAAGAAAAATTAAATAGAATTTTACGGATTTAATATGAACAAAGAAGTTATTTATATAGATGTAGATGATGATATTACTTCCATAATTAGTAAAGTTAAATCAATTGAGGCTAAGATAATAGCTATAGTTCCTCCAAAGCGAATAGGAATTCTTCAGAGTGCTGTAAATTTGCGTATTTTGCAGAAGGTAGCTAGTAATTCTAAAAAGCATATAGTTATAATAACTAGTGATCAAACACTAATTCCACTTGCTGCTGCTGCTAATATACCTGTAGCTAAAAGTCTTCAATCTAAACCAGAAATACCTGAGGTGCCAGCAATTCAAGTTGATGATGATGGAGGTGATATTATTGATGGCTCTAGTTTAGCAGATACTAAAAAGCTACCTAATTACAATAAAAAAGGTAGCAATGAATCTTCTGGAATAAGATCTACTCCAATTGAAGGCTATAAAGAACCTGATAGCGGTCAGAATTCATCTAGAGGTAAAAGCAACAAACAACCAAGAGTTCCGAATTTTAATAACTTCAGGAAAAAACTCTTAATTGTTGGTGGAGGTGTAGTCCTTTTAATTGTATTCTTAATCTGGGCTATAATATTTGCACCGCGCGGCACAGTAATTATATCTGCAAAGACTAGTCCAGAATCTATATCTACTTCTGTTAATCTGTCTACTACATCTGATACTGATGTTGATAAATCTATATTAAAAGCTGTGAATGTAACTGATAAAAAAGAGACATCTATAGAATTTGTTGCAAGTGGTAAGCGTGAAGAAGGTGATAAAGCACACGGTACGATGACATTAAATAGTACTACTCCCGATTCTGTTAAAATACCAGTAGGAACGGGCTTTAGTAATGGAAATTGTACTTTTACTACTAAATCTGAAGTTGAATTACCAGGGGTATCGCCAGGTTGGAATGGTAGTGGATTTAGCGTGGTACCAGGTAAGGTTAATGTAAAAGTTGAGGCAACTCAGATCGGTGATGAATGTAATCTAAGCTCACGCAAGTATGAATCTACCATTGATAAAGTTACTGCTACAGGCTCTGCTATGGAGGGTGGTAGCAAGCGTACTGTAACATTTGTAACTCAAGCCGATGTTCAAAATGCTAGCGAGAAGATAGCTCAAAATAATAACAATGAACAGAAAAATATTTTAGTCCAAAAACTTGGTAAAAATGTTCGTGCGATTGAAGATAGTTTTATTGCTACCGGAAGTGAAACGAATACTACTCCTCAAGTTAATCAAGAAGCTCAAGGAGGTAAGGCCAAACTTATTGCCTCCGTTACATATTCTATGTATGGCGTAAATCAATCTGATCTTGATAAGTTCCTTATTTCTGCTTTGAAGAATAAGATATCTAAGGAGAATAATCGTCGTGTTTACAATAGTGGTGTAAAAACTGCTAAAATAGCCGATTTTAAAAAGAGCGGTGATAGTATTACTGCTAACATCACCTCTAAGGGTCAGGTTGGTCCAAAAATTCTAGATAGTGAAATAAAGGACAGAGTTAAAGGTAAAAGGTTTGGCGATATCCAAGCTGATCTTCAGTCGATTGAGGGAGTTCGTGACGTTTCTGTTGAGCTTTCTCCGTTTTGGGTAAGCACTATACCTAATGATACATCAAAAATCACTATAAAATTTAATATAGATACCACGGGCCGCTAATGGCAGATAGGTTACTATGTCTTGATGTTGGCGAAAAGCGTATAGGTGTTGCTGTTGCTGATTTAGGTGTAAAAATAGCTATACCTCTAACTACTATAGAAGTTGATGGAACCGAAATTGAGCAAATACTGCGTCTTTATGGCAGGGAAAATGCTAGGACTTTAGTGGTTGGATATCCTCGTAATCAGCAAGGGGAGACTACTGCACAAACTGTTTTTGTTGAAGAATTTGTTAAACCTCTGGAGGGGTATACAAATATTGAATTTCAGGACGAGTCTCTAACTAGTGTTCAAGCTGAGCAACGGTTAAAATCAAGAGGTCAAAATTATACTAAAGGCGATATAGACTCTGAAGCTGCTACAATCATATTACAAGATTATATGGAGACAAAATATGGATATTGAACCTGTTTTTACTAAAGATACTAAGTTAGTAGATTCTAAAAGCAAACAATATAAAAATATTATTTTATGGTCGGTTTGTGGTGTTTTTTTATTGGTAGTCTTGATTATTGTTTTTGTATTTATTTGGTATAGGTCACAGCTAGAACCTGTTGATCCTAACTCTTCAGACACAAGTCAGATTATTATTTCTGATGGTGATAATATATCAGATGTGTCTATGGATTTAGAAAAAAAGGGTTTGATTAGAAATTCTCTAGCACTTCAAATCTATTACAAAACTAGTAAAACTAGTAAAATTCATGCTGGAGTATATATAATTTCTAAACAGCAATCACCTGCTCAAATTTTATCAAAAATAAGTAAAGGTGAGGTCGACAATTTTCAAATAACATTTAAACCTGGCGAGAATATATTTGATGCTAAAAAAGTTCTAAGAAAAACTGGATACTCTGATAAAGATATAGAAAAGGCGTTTAGTAGACAGTATTCTAAATATTCCATGATGAGCGGACGCCCTGCTGGTTCGAGCATTGAGGGTTTTATCTTAGGCGAAACTTACGGAATAACTAAACAACATACTGTAGAAAATATATTAGATGAACCTTTTAGTCTATTACAAAATTATATCAATAAAGAAGGGTTTGAATCTGCATTTAAAAGACATGGACTATCTTTATATGAGGGAATAACTCTAGCATCAATAATCCAGCGCGAAGTCTCTAATCCAGATGATATGCTTCTTGTTTCTAGTGTCTTTCATAATAGGCTTAAAAAAGGTATGCCTTTAGGTTCTGATGTTACTGCTGCTTATGGTGCAAAGACTCTAGGTAGGACGGTTAGTGTTGTTGAGGCTATTTCAATTGACACGCCATATAATACGCGTATTCATAAAGGTCTACCTCCAACGCCTATTGCATCCCCTGGGTTGCGTGCCTTACGTGCGGCAGCAAATCCAGCATCATCGGATTATATGTATTTTGTAGCTGGGGATGATGGCAAAACTTATTTTGCGGTTACAAATCAGGAGCATGAGAAAAATACCAAGGATCATTGTGATAAATTGTGCAAGCTGTAATTGAGTATTAATAATTAAAAGACTTACATTATTAGGCTGTAACGTAATAAAGGTTTCTATCTTTTACTTATCTAAAAATTAAAAATTATTATGTTAAATTTAATAAAGAATAAATTATAGCGATTAGAGAAATCTTAATATCATCAAATAAAGGTAACCATTTGACATCAAGAGATAAAATTTGTTGTAAAAAGATTGTAAAAAGAGATAATGGAATTATAGTAGCAGAGGTGGAGATGACGAAAGATACTAAATATTTAGACGACAAGAATAAGGATGGCGACAGTATACTTACTGAAGACATGCTGAAGCGTCTTGATGAATCTTATGAACGAGTGAAAAAGCGTCTAACTAATCCGAACTACAAGCCTAGCCGAGCAGTGCAACGAATGCACGCTATTTGGCAGATGGATTCTGAATACTTAGACGAACAACTGGAAAAACAGCGTAAAAATAAATAGTTTTGCTTTAATCACCAATATGACATAATAGAAGCAGTATATGCGACAAACGAGTTTTGTCTTATTTTCTTTTGGCAAAATCTCTTGGTCGTGTATAGGGGGATTTTATGGGTTACAAAATAATTATAAAACATATTTATAATACGTATTGACAATATTGTCAATGTTAGGTATAATGAATTTTAGCACGTTTGTATGTAGTGATCGGTGGGGTTAATTAGTTAATAACAAAAAGCTTCACTATTTATATAAACGAGCCTGCCAGAAAAGTCGTACGGACACAGCATTTTGCTCTCGCGTAATCAATAATATTAAAATAAACTTTGGTCGACGGGTGTCCTTTTCTGATAAGAAGTAAGACTGAGTATGGTAGATGTGGTGCAGTAATGTTTCCACGGGAGAAGAAAAATTACAACTCAGCAACTAAAGTATAGTTCTAACAGAAGAACTATACGCAAGCTTGGCAGAACAGCTTTTATTAGACAGCGAGTAGCCAAACGCAGTGTTAAAGAGATTATCAAGCCTTTTGCGATTTATATTACTGTTTTTGCAGTTCTAATCGCTACTATAGCCCTTAATTATAGATCGCCTCAACGATCCAATGATGTTGCTTTGGGTAATGTTTCTTCTAGTGAGACTCAATCACAAGATGGTGTTTCTGGTGTCATAGGCGATATATCTATTGATAAGAAAGTTGCGACGGATATAGCAGCAGATTTTGCTATGCAAACTAATATGCCTATTGCTTCTAATGTCTCTAACTTATCAATCTCTTTATCTAAAGAAAAAGAAATTATACAAACAGAAGAAAAGGTTGCGTCTAAGCCACAGATCGTACAACCTACCGCGCAACCTCGCTCAATTATTAATTATAAGGCAAAATCTGGTGATACGGTTCAGGCTGTGTCAAGCCAGTTTAAGGTTTCTGACCAGACTATTAAATGGGCTAATAACCTGACTTCAGATGCATTAGAAGATGGGCGTGATTTAATCATTCCTCCCGTTGATGGGGTTGTTTATGTAGCCAAAGACGGTGATACAGCTGGCTCTATTGCGGAAAAATATAAAGGTTCAGTAGATAGAATAATTTCGTTTAATGACCTTGAGGTCGATGGTGTTCGCCCTGGTGTGAGAATTATTATCCCTAATGGTGAATTGCCAGAGGATCAACGTCCAGGATATGTAGCTCCAAGTAACGGTATTAGAGGTAGATCAATTGCACAGGCTAATGGCGCTAGTGGCGGCGTTACTTCTGGCGCTTATGCGTCGCGTATGAGAGCTTCTGCTGGTAATGCCTATGCGTTTGGTAACTGTACCTGGTACGCATATGAAAGGCGACAAAAATTGGGTAGACCAATCGGAAGTTTCTGGGGAAATGGTGCTGACTGGGCACGTAGTGGTGCGGCTGCAGGATTGCTTGTTAATAAAACTCCTGCACCAGGTGCTATTATGCAAAATGGTGGCGGTTATGGACATGTGGCTATTGTAGAAAGTATCAATCCAGATGGCTCCATTACTGTTAGTGAAATGAACTATGCTGGTTTTAATGTTATCTCAAACCGAACAGTTCCTGCTGGAAGTATTGGACGCTATAACTTTATTCACTAAATTCAAGTATTATCTAAACTCACCTCTATAAAGTTAGGGGTGAGTTTGTTATAATGAAGTTAAGTATGTTTGTAGATGTAGCCAAAGTTTTTGTGCAAGCTGGCAAAGGTGGCGACGGTGTTGTTAGCTTTCGTCATGAGATTTATATTGATAAAGGTGGGCCTGACGGCGGCGACGGCGGCAAGGGTGGTGACGTAATATTTGAAGCTACTGAAAATTTAAATACTTTGGCTGATTTTAGATTTAAACCAGAAATTAAAGCAGAAAATGGTCAAAATGGGGCTAAGGCTAAAAGGCGTGGTAAAGCAGGTGAAGATAAAATAGTCAAGGTTCCTATGGGGACATTAGTGAAGCGTGATAATAAAATTATTGCTGATCTGGTTAAAAATGGTGAGAGAGCTATAATTGCTCGAGGTGGCGACGGCGGTTTTGGTAACGCACATTTTAAATCAAGTGTACGGCAGGCGCCGAAAATTGCTGAACTTGGTGAGCTGGGCGAAATGTTTGAGTTGGAGCTAGAGCTTAAATTGATTGCAGATGTTGGACTTTTAGGCTTTCCTAATGCAGGTAAATCAACCTTTTTGAGTGTTGTTACAAATGCCCGACCTGAAATTGCGAATTATGAATTTACTACCTTAAAACCAAACCTAGGAGTTGCTGATTTTGATAACACTAGCCTTCTAATCGCTGATATACCTGGTCTAATAGAAGGAGCCTCTAAGGGTAAGGGTCTGGGTGATACATTTTTGCGTCATGTTGAACGCACGGCTGTATTGCTTCATCTAATTGATGTCTATTCGGATGATATTGCGAAATCCTATACAACTATTCGTAATGAGCTTAAAAATTATTCTCATAATTTAAACTCTCGTCCAGAGGTTGTTGTACTAACTAAGACAGAAGGTTTGGATAATGACATTTTGAATATGCAAATTAATGAGTTGCGAAAAGTAGTTAATCCAAAAACTGACATAATACCAATATCATCTTTAGCGCATCATAACTTAAAAGAAACTTTGCGAATATTAAAGACAAAAGTTGATGAAGTGAGATCTAAAGATATTGAAGTCTCTGAAGAGGATTCATCTGTTCCAGTTATATCTTTGAATGAGGAGCAAAACTCTGAGGTATGGGACGTCTATAAAACAGGTTATAAGACAAATGAATCTGGTGAAGAAGTATCTATATTTACTGTACGTGGAGAAAAAATTGAACGTTTTGCACGTAGGACTAATTTTGATCAGTTTGATGCAGTAAATCGTTTGCGCTATATTATGAAGCGAATGGGAATCTCACATGAACTTGTGCGACAAGGAGCTTTAGGTGATAGTATAATTCGTATTGGCGATAGCGAATTTACTTTCATTGAGCAGTAATCCTTGTGTTTTTTAATTATATATTTTTTGTTACTATTGTATTAACAAAGTAATCAAATATAGATAGGGCTAAATATGGCGACAACTTATTTTTTCTATGATTTAGAAACTAGCGGTCTTAATCCGCGCGATGATAGGATAATGCAATTTGCTGGTATTCGTACTGATGCGTATTTTAATATAATTGGTGAACCTTATAATCTACTCGTAGCTCTTAATGATGACACTCTACCTAGTCCATCCGCTTTAATGGTTACGGGTATTACTCCACAGAAAACTGTTTCTGATGGATATACAGAATCTCAGTTTGCAAAAATATTTATAGAAGAAATTTGCTCGCCAGACACTATATTACTTGGATACAATAATATTAGATTTGATGATGAATTTATACGTGCATTATTGTGGCGAAATTTTTATGATCCTTATGAATGGTCTTATAAAGACAATCGTTCTCGCTGGGATATGCTTGATGTGGTTCGTCTAACAAGAGCGTTGCGACCTGAAAATATAAAATGGCCAACCGTAAATGGTGTTGCGGTTAATAAATTGGAATTAATAAGTAAAATTAATAATCTTGAGCATACAAAGGCGCATGATGCTCTGAGTGATGTTGAAGCCTTGATTGCTGTAACTAAACTTATTGCTAAAACTAATAATCGGTTGTTTAATTATTTACTAAAAATGCGCAATAAAAAAGAAATCATGAATTTAGTAAATGTAAAAAATCCAAAACCTTTTGTGTATGCAAGTGGTAGATATGATGCAGAATATAATAAAACTACCGTAGCTTATCCTATAGCAATGGCGGATTACGATAATATGTTTGTTTATGATTTAAGGTATAATCCTGAAAATTGGATAAACAAAAGTAATGATGAAATTATAGAAATTTTACAAACTCCTTTTTTGGAGCGCGATAAACAATATACGCATATTCCAGTTAAAAAAATTCAACCTAATCGTGCTCCAGCAGTTGCGCCGATTGGAGTGCTAGAACAGAATGATGGATGGAATAAAATAAAGATTAAACTTAATGATGTAGAAAATAATATTAAAATATTAAAGCAAAACCCAGACTTTATAGATCGAATTGCTAAAATTTTACTTAAAAAGCCAGACTTTACTCCGCAAGCTGATGCTGAATCGAAACTTTATGATGGATTTATTAATAATCAAGATAAGTTACGTTCTGAAGTGGTAAGAAATCTAGATCAGAATCAAATTAAGCAATATACTCCCGAATTTGAGGATTCTAGATTAAAGCAGATTTATCCTAGATATAAGGCACGTAATTATCCAAATGCCTTAAGTAGCGATGAACGAATTGAATATGAGGAATATAGAAAAAATCGATTAAATAGGCAGCTTCCAGGATTTTTGAAAGATCTAACGGAACAATCTAAAATAACAAACTTAAGCAGTGATCAGAAATATGTTTTAGAAGAACTGAATTTATGGATGGAGTCAATTTTGCCCGACAGCGATATATAGCCCCCTATACCTAAATTAGTCTGTTTTTTTATGTTATAATAACTGAATATGCCAGAAGTAATAAAGATTGTTGGTGCTAAAGAGCATAATCTAAAAAATATTAACGTTGAAATTCCTCGCGATAAATTAGTAGTTATTACTGGACTTAGCGGGAGTGGAAAATCAAGTCTGGCTTTTGATACTATATATGCCGAAGGTCAACGGCGATATGTTGAAAGTTTAAGTAGTTACGCAAGGCAGTTTTTAGGTATAATGGATAAACCTGATGTCGAAAGTATTGATGGACTAAGTCCAGCTATAAGTATTGATCAGAAATCAACTAGCCGTAATCCTCGCAGTACTGTAGCAACTGTAACTGAAATTTACGATTATTTACGATTATTATTTGCTCGAATTGGTGTACCGCACGACCCTATTACTGGTAGAGAAGTTACGCGTCGTACTAAAGATGATATTGTCGATGAAATTATGAAAATTAATACGGGCGAGCGCTTAATTTTATTAGCACCAGTAGCTAAAGATAAAAAAGGCGAATTTGCCCATATCCCTGAGCAATATCGACGTTCTGGATTTGCTCGTGCTAGGGTTGATGGAGTTATTTATGCATTAGATGAATTTCCAGAATTGAAAAAGAATGATAGACATAATATAGAAATCGTTGTAGATAGGATAATTATGGCTGCGGATATGCGCGGTCGTGTAGCTCAAAGTGTTGAGCAAGCTCTTGAAGTTGGTAATGGCATAATTGGCGTATTGTATGCAGATACGGATGAATTAAAAATTCTAAGTCAGCGATATGCTTCTATTGATAATCCTGATATTGAAATACCAGAGCTAGAGCCACGGCTTTTTAGCTACAATACACCACAAGGCGCTTGTCCTAACTGTACTGGTTTGGGAAGTAGATTAGAGATTGATCCAAGTTTGGTTTTAAATAATAATTTAACTATTTCTGAAGGCGCTATCCGACCTTACAATCGTATAAATGTAGATAATTTTTATATGAAAAAAATTTCAGCAGTTGCTGAATTTAATGGCTTTAGTATTCGTACTCCAATCAAAGATTTATCAGATGAAGCACGCCAAAAGATTATGTATGGTACGGGCGATCAAAAATATAAGATTGAGCTAGGTAATGGTAGGCATTACTTTACGACATACGAGGGTGTGGTACCAAATTTGGAACGTCGCTGGAAAGAGACGGATAGTGAATTTATGCGCAAAGACATTGAAAGGTTTATGCGTGAACGAAAATGTACGGCCTGCAATGGCGCTAGATTAAAGCCTATAGTTTTAGCGGTTACTGTGCACGGATATAATATAATGGATGTCTGTAATTTAAGTATTGATGATGCCATTGATTTTTTTAACTCTCTGAAACTCACTGATAAAGAAAAAAATATTGCCAACTTAATTTTAAAAGAGATTACCGCTAGACTTAAATTTATGAGCGATGTAGGTTTGAACTACCTAGAGCTTAGTCGTGCTGCGAATACTCTAAGCGGTGGTGAAGCGCAACGTATACGTCTAGCAACTCAGATAGGTAGTGGCCTGCAGGGTGTACTTTATGTTTTAGACGAACCTTCAATTGGTTTGCATCAGAGAGATAATGATAGACTGATTGCTACATTGAAGCATTTGCGAGATTTAGGTAATACTGTTTTAGTTGTTGAACATGACGAAGATACCATAAGAGCGGCAGATTTTCTGCTTGATATTGGCCCAGGCGCTGGAGTTAACGGCGGAAATATTATAGCTGCTGGTACACCAAGTCAAGTTGCAAAGAATAAGGATAGTATAACTGGTAAATTCTTGAGCGGAGCAGAAAAGATTACTGTACCTAAAAAACGTCGAAAAATAGAAAAAGACCGTAAATTAATAATCAAGGGTGCGCGTGAGAATAATTTAAAAAATATAAATGTTGAAATACCACTTGGCGTGATGACGGTTGTTTCTGGAGTTTCTGGTAGTGGAAAATCTACGTTAGTGAATGATATTATTGCTAAGGAATTATCTGCTAGACTTAATAGAGCTAATGCAGTTTCTGGTGAGCATGACAGTATAGAAGGTATTAATTTCTTGGATAAATCTATTGTAATTGATCAATCTCCAATAGGTCGTACGCCTCGTTCGAATCCAGCAACTTATACAGGAGTATTCACTCAGATTCGCGAACTTTTTGCGGGAACACCCGAGGCAAACGTTCGTGGGTATAAAGCTGGTAGATTTAGCTTTAATGTAAAAGGTGGACGTTGTGAAAATTGTCAGGGCGATGGTGTTATAAAAATAGAAATGCATTTTTTACCTGATGTTTATGTTGTTTGTGATGTATGTGGAGGTAAACGTTATAATCGTGAAGCACTTGAAATAAAATATAAAAATAAAACTATTAATGATGTTTTACAGATGACAGTTGAAAATGCAAATAAATTTTTCGAAAATGTCCCAGCTATTCATAGAAAACTACAAACTCTTGTTGATGTTGGACTAGGTTATATCACATTAGGACAGCCAGCTACTACTTTTAGTGGAGGGGAGGCTCAGCGTATTAAGCTAGCAACAGAGTTATCTCGTAGATCAACTGGAAAGACATTATATATACTAGATGAACCAACCACTGGTCTTCACAGTGCTGACGTTAAAAGATTATTGAGTATATTACAGCAATTAGTTGAAGGTGGAAATAGCATGATTATTATCGAGCATAATCTTGATGTTATAAAATCAGCCGATCATATTATTGATATGGGTCCAGAGGGTGGTGCCGCGGGCGGAATGGTTGTAGCCGAGGGTACTCCAGAGAGTATTTCTAAAAATAGACAATCATACACTGGCAAATATCTAAAAACATTACTTTAGTAATTTACTTTAAAGATATAGTCGATTATTTCTTAAATAATATTTTAATTTGACGTTTTGTCCCCTGTAAGATAGTTTGTCTTTTTTCTTTTGATGATAAAATATGCAACAACACAGGCAACACAGAAGCTAATACTATAATAATAGCTATTATCTCTATATTTACACCTAAATCTTGTAGTTCTTTACCTATATAAAATCCTGTATATGTGAAGACAGCTGTCCATAAAGTACCACCAACTATATTGTAAGCAAAAAACGTCTTATAATGCATTTTACTTACACCTGCTATTATTGGAGTGAATGTTCGAACTACTGGCACAAAACGAGCTAGTACTATTGCTTTTGCGCCGTGTTTATCAAAAAAAGATTCAGCTTGTTCTAGGTATTTCTTCTTAAACAATTTAGAATTTGGCCTATTAAATAATTTTCGTCCAATTTTATGACCAAAGCTATAACCAACATTATCACCTATAACTGCCGCTAATGCTAAAATTATAAAGAATAGGTGAATATTCCACTTAAAAGTACCGGTCTGGATTAAGAAACCAGACATAAATAGAAGGCTATCACCTGGCAAGAAGAATCCTATTAGAAGACCTGATTCAGCAAATACTACTAATATAACCGCTAGTGGTCCGAGATGGGTAACAAATTCAACTAAAGCGTGCATCATAATATTACAATTATATTATAGTTACCCTTCATTAACAAACATGTTTAGTCTTCGATAAACCCGCCCGATTGCCGCGCCCACAATTTGGCGTAAACGCCACGTTTCTTAGCAAGCAACTGGTCGTGCGTGCCGTCTTCAACGATGCGGCCATTCTCTAGGACGATGATGCGATCAAGTTTGGCAATGGTCGACAAGCGGTGGGCGATGACGATTGAAGTGCGATTTTTCATCAAGGTTTCCAAAGATTTTTGAATCAGCGCTTCTGACTCTGAATCAAGTGCCGAGGTTGCCTCGTCAAGAATTAAAATCGGTGCGTTTTTCAAGATTGCCCGAGCAATGGCGATGCGTTGGCGCTGCCCGCCCGACAATTTAACGCCTCGCTCGCCAACCAACGTGTCAAACCCGTCTTGCAGATTGACGATAAAATCGTAAGCCCCAGCTTTTTTGGCAGCTTTTTCAATTTCAGTATCAGTCGCGTCAGGTCGGCCGTAAGCGATATTTTCACGCACCGAACGGTGAAATAGTAATGGTTCTTGCGGCACGTAAGCAATTTGCTCGCGCAAACTTGCCTGTGTGACTTCAGCAATATTTTGTCCGTCAATTGCAATCTCACCCGAATCAATATCGGCAAAGCGCAGCAGTAGTTTTGTGAGCGTAGTCTTGCCAGAGCCGCTGGATCCAACCAATCCGATTTTTTCGCCAGGGTTAACGGTAAGCGAGAAATCGTGAAATAGCGTATCACCCTGACCTTCGTCATGCGTGAATGTTACCTTGTCCATGATAATGCTACCGCGCTTAACTTCCAATTTTTTATCGCTGTTATCAGTCAACGTTGTTGGCGTCTCTAAAATCTCTACCATATCGTGTGCATCGCCAAGAATACGGTTGTAGCTGCGCATGATGCCGTTCATATTCCACAACTCGTGTGCCACGCTGCCGGTGTAGGTGATGATTAAATATACCGCTGCTACTGACACTAAATCGTGTTGTGCAGCATAGATCGCAAAAGCGATAGCGCCAATTTTAATGATCATATTGATACTTGAATAAACGGTGCTAACTTTCAGAAATCCGCGCATGGTAGCGAGACTGGTGCCGCGCCATGATTTGACTGTTTTTGAAAATCGTTCCTTTTCTAACGATTCGGAGCCTGATGACTTCACTGCCAAGATATTGGAAACGGTGTCTGCCAATTGTCCGCTAAGCTTGTTGCTGGCTTTTGCTTCTTTTTCATTTAATTTAGCCATCGGCCGAGAGCCAAAATAAATAACGACACTGAAGATGATTGAGAAAATGAGTAGAAACAGTGCGTACTGCCAAAGCAATGTCGCCAAAACGATTAGTGAGCCGACCAGCGAGATTACCAATGGTAAAATTGACCAAATGATTGTGTCCCAAAAGCGCTCAATTGCTCCGCTTAATTTGTTTGTTTGACTAACCAGTGAACCGCCGAATTTATTGGCGTGAAAGAACATAGTTTGGTCAGTTAGCTTATGAAAACAGCGTACGTACAAGTCGTGTTGCAAGGCAGTCTCAAATGTCCAGACGAGATATAGCACCAGTCGCCAGCCAATCACTTCTGAACAAATTTGACTAACGCCGTACAAAAGTATCAGCGTCCACAGATGTTCGGCGGTTTGTAGTTGATTGTGTTGAATAATATCAAGCAATTGTGCAATGATTAGCGGACCAACGAAAATTGTCATTGATAATGTTATGATCGTAAAAAAGATGGTCAGATTTCGCCGATGTTTATATGGGTTTGACGCTTGCCAGAATAGACCTAAGATTTGCTTGTTGCTAATTTTATTTTTCAAGATAACTCCTTTCGTCGGTAAAATATTTTTTTGCTAATTTAACCATTCGCTCGCCGATTTCACCATATTTTATTAGCGAGTTGACCTGGCTTAAATAAACCATGGTATTTTTAATAACTCTGCCGCCTGGGTCATTAACGAACTTGCCGATTTTTTCCAGTTTGGCATATACGCGAAATTGGAAAATTTGTTTACCATCAGGTTCGGTCAAGTGCTGATATCCAAGCGGTTGCCATTCAATCACGCGCATATTGCATTCTTCAATCATCTCGCGAGCAATAGTCTGCTCAATTGTCTCGCCTGGCTCGGTACGTCCGCCTGGTAAATTAAATTCTTTTTCGCACGTTAGACTAGTAATGAGCGGCACTTGACCATCCAAATTTCCTATCGCATAAACTTGTTGCCATGGCAAATCTGGAATCTGACTTTTGTTGGTTACAGTATACCAATCAGCTACTATATTCTGACTGTCGTAATTAAACGATGTTCTTAAATCTGGTTGCATGTATCCCTTTCGCCTTTACGTTGTTTATTCGGTGTAATTACAAGTTGTTTGATTGAGTAACGAAATTAGAGGAACTCTTCATTGACGAGTTCATAGATTTACTGATTATACGGGATAGTATAGATTTCGTCAACAAAGTGCAGATAAAGTCTTGTATTATTATTGTAAATTGTTTACAATAATAATATGACACAAGTTGTCAGACGTTCAACGAAATATACTAATGACGTATTGAATATCGTCCGTAGCAAGCAGCATGCGACAAATGCAGAGATTGCGCATGAGTTGCGGAAAGTTCACGCTGAAGTGAGCGACACGACGGTACATCGAGTTACGCAGCGGCTATATGATGATGGACTAATCGGCTTGGCGCCACCGACAAAAAAGGGCTGTCTGCGATATGACGGCTATACAAAATTGCATGATCATTTCGTGTGTAGTGATTGTGGTAATTTGCGAGACATCACAATCGCTGACAAGGTGCGGCGTCAAATTGCGCGTGAATTAGGGGATTGTTATTTTGATGGACCGTTGACAATAACGGGAATGTGTAAAACATGCCAGAAAAGGAGGGAGTGATGGCGTTATATGAAGTGACAACAAAGCAAGAATTTGAAGAAAAGGCGTTAAATAGCGATAAGCCAGTACTGGTTGATTTTTGGGCGCCGTGGTGCCCACCATGCCGAGCTATGGCACCAATTTTACATAAGATTGCTGAAGAGACAGAGTTTGATGTTGTTAAAGTTGATACGGAAGCTAGCGCAGAGAATGCACAACTAGCACAAGAATATAGAGTGCAGGGTATCCCAAATATGAAGATTTTTGTTGACGGTAAAGAAGTCGCTGAATTTATTGGCATGAAGCCAAAACAAACACTAATTGATGCTTTGGAAAAAGCTGTAAATTAGATTAATAAATAATAATAATAATAATTTCAAAAAGGAGAATCTATGAAAGGTTTTAATGCTAACATTGAAGAATTAACGGTAAATAATAATAACTTTCGTCAGGTACTATATACAGCTAAACATTGCCAATTGGTGCTGATGAGTTTGCCAGTTGGTGGCGAAATTGGCTCAGAGATTCATAGTGAAAATGACCAATTTTTCCGATTTGAAGCAGGTCAGGGTAAGGTCTTGATTGATGGTAATGAGTATGCTGTGTCTGACGGTAGTGCTATTATCGTACCAGCAGGTGCTGAACATAATGTGATAAATACTGGCGAAGAGCCACTTAAGCTCTACACTATTTATAGTCCAGCACACCACAAAGATGGTATTGTTCGGGCGACACGCGAAGAAGCGGAAGCTAACGAAGAAGATTTTGATGGTGTGACGACAGAATAGTTATTAACTAGGATTACAAACGAAAGTATATTACATTGCAGGCTAAACCGCTTTTGTATGATCAGATCGCAGCCGATCCAATGAATGATGATTTTGCTAATAGAGGTTGGTCGCCTGTATATTCTGCTTCGTCAAGTTCGCGAATTGTACTGGTCGGGCAGGCGCCAGGTCGAATTGCCCAGCAAACGCTAAAGCCGTGGAATGATGCTAGCGGTCGTTTGCTTAGGCGATGGCTGAACGTAACGGACGAGCAGTTTTACAATCCCGATCTCTTTGCGTTGATGCCGATAGATTTTTATTATCCAGGCAAGGGAGCACACGGTGATTTGCCGCCTCGCTTGGATTTTGCCAGGAAATGGCATCCGCGTTTGCTAGCGCAGCTGCCGAATGTGCGATTGACAATTTTGGTTGGTTCGTATGCGCAAAAATATTATCTTGATCGCCGCGCCAAGCAGAATTTGACAGCAACTGTGGCGGACTTTAATATGTATTTGCCAGATTATTTTCCATTAGTTCATCCATCGCCGCTCAATATTGGCTGGCGCAAACGTAATCCCTGGTTTGAATCGGACGTTATTCCAGTTCTACAAACTATAGTTAAGGAGGTGCTGTCATGACAGTTTATAAAATTAAACGAATTTACGAATCGCCAGAATTGGACGATGGCTACCGCGTGCTAGTTGACCGATTATGGCCGCGCGGTATAAGTAAAGAGCGAGCAGCGCTAGACGAGTGGGCTAAAGAAATCGCGCCAACCAATGAGCTGCGCCAATGGTTTAATCATGACCCAGAAAAATTTGCAGGGTTTATGTCGCGTTATACCGAAGAGCTGGATGCTAGTTCTGTAGCCGCCACTTTTAAACAACAATGGCAAGAACATCCAGTTGTTACGCTGTTATACAGCTCTAAAGATGTTGAGTATAATCAGGCGGCAGTGCTGCAGCAGTGGTTAGAGCGGTGATTCGTGCTGCACACTACGTAGTGCTATAATAGTTACGTAAGGAGGTATAATATGCTACTAACATTTTTCTCGCGGGCGGGCGAAAATTATGGTGTTGATGACACTGAAGTTGGCAATACGGAGGTAATTGCTGGTTATATCAAGGATTATTTCGGCGATAAAATCGACGTTTTCAAGCTGGAGCCGGTGAATCCGTATCCGGATAATTATCAAGAATGTACTGAAGTTGCCAAGCGTGAAAAAGCCGAAAACGCGCGGCCAGCATTCCAAGGCGAGGTAGATTTGTCTGCTCATGATACTATTTTCTTGGGCTATCCGATTTGGTGGGGCGAGCCGCCGATGATCATCAATACTTTTTTAGAAAAGTATGACTTTGTCGGCAAAACAATCATTCCGTTCAATACCCACGCCGGTTCTGGCACAGCTGGCTCGTACGAGGCGATCAAAGAGAAGCTGTCAGACGCCAACGTCAATACTAACGGCTTGGCGATTATGGGTACTGATGTTAGAACTCAGTCCGCGAAGGGTACTGTCGAGGCATGGCTAAAGGAATTAGGGTTTTAAGATTATGAATAAGGATGAATTCGCTGCTCAGACGCCGTTTCTGATTGGGCAGGCAAATGATGATTATGCGCAGTATTTCACCGGACAAAGCTATCTGCAGCCGTTGTCGCAGCAGCAAGTTAATATTTTTAATGTCACGTTCGAGCCGGGTTGCCGTAATAATTGGCATATCCACCATGCAACGAGCGGCGGCGGACAGATTTTGATTTGTGTGGCTGGCCGAAAGCTTGGGCGGTATTCCGGTTATTGAAAGAAATTTTGGCGGAGGCAGAGTAGTTCTTTAGATAATTAATATGTCAGATACTTCAAACCAACATAAATCGTTTTTCTTAGTAGCAGCGATTTATCGTTTCCTTGCGCGCATGTTGTCGCTAATTTTTAGTATCAAGCGAGGAAAAGACCGTGTACGTGTGCTTATATATTCAAATGACGGTAAGGTTTTACTTGTTAAAGGTCGATTTAGTCGCCAGCAGTGGGCTTTACCTGGAGGTGGTATCAGGCGCAATGAAAGTTATGAAAAAGCTGCAGCTAGGGAGATTTTAGAAGAAGTTGGCATTAATATAGAAAATTTACGATATCTTGAAAAAGTAAACTCTTATGAATCGTACAAACCTTTTCCTGTGAGAGTTTTTGCGGCAACTGCGATAAATCAGGATATAAAATGCAATTTTGAGATCATTGAGGCTAAGTGGCTCACTGAGCAATATATCCCTGAAGAATATGACTCCATAACTGATTGAAATAGGTTATAATTACATATGAGTAATAACGTGTATGATATTCTGGCGAAGGGTAATCTTCATGAAGAACTGGAGGGGTTGGGTGGTTTATATCGTGTTGTCGGTGGTTTGGGGTTGCATGCGGTAGTAAACGCTGAAGAGGTTAGCTGGGCCGATCACACAGTAACAGTGCCCGATGGTATTTCTCTCCCGAGGCTTCGCGAAAATGGAACAGTTCGTGATTTGTATACATTAGTCTGTAGTCCAGATGGTGACGTCATAGACGCACATGGGAAGGTTATAGGTGATGCAATTGGTAAGGAAATGACCATCTCGGTATTTGGTGTGACCGTATAGGGACAATAAGAGAGGCCTGCTTGACTTCGTTGGCGGTCGTTATGTTGACAGTAACGGCAATCTATTTTGGCATCTGAATAGAATAGAAACAAGTTTACCGGAAAAAAGCATTGAACCGTGACAAATTAAGCGTGGCGATCAAGTTGTCTGTAATATCCTTAATCCGGTAGCGCAGTTGGGTGCATACAAAAATCGGTCAATAACTGGCGTTAGACCTAAGGATGAAGAAAAAGTCGAGACCTTGCGTGAAGTAATTATGCCAAATGACAGAATGGGTGATATTCCTGGGGAATATCGTGAACAGCATCTTGCGTTTTTGGAGCAATATCGTAAGCTTGAAAGCGAACGTAAGAGATTGGGATTAATCGGACTGAAGGCGCATGTCCTGTCTACTCTTGAAAGAAATCCTGCCTTAGTGGAATTGGCTCAGGGAAAAATGGATGGCGCTTTAAGCTTTTTTACGGGCAGTAATTCATTTATAATAGAGAGCATGGAAGAGTTACAGATGTCCCAGATTGATAAAGTTAAAATGCTTGTTCGCGAGTTGCTTGGTGGCGACATCTCAGGACACGCCGATGATCATGTCGAGCGGGTAGCGCAGTTGGCTGAGCGGTTTGCCAGCGAATGCGGCGAGCCGGTGGATCTGCAAGAAGTGCTGCTGACGGCTTGGCTGCATGACGTTGATGATTATAAATTGGTCGGCAAAGAACAAGCTGAAAAGTTAGAAAACGCCAAGCGGATTATGGTGCAGGCTGGCGTGGCGGGCAACTTAGAAAAGGCTGTTTTGGAAAACGTTGCGGTGATTGGTTACAGCAAGCGCCTAAGCAGCAAGCAACCGCGGCGTTTGGCGGGGCAGTTGGTTTCGGATGCTGACATGTGCGACGCGATTGGCGCGGTGGGGATTGAGCGGGCGCTGGTGTATGCTTGCCATCACGGAGGGCGGATTTTCGATCCCAAAGTTTGGCCAAACGTTGATTTAGCGGCGCACGAATATAACGCTGACGGCAACACGCACGACACTGATGGCTTTATCAATCACTTTTTCGAGAAACTACTGAAACTAAAAGGCTTAATGCTGACAAAGCCAGGACAAAAAGAAGCTGAAGACCGACACCGAATCATGGTTGATTTCTTACGCCATTATTTCCGCGAAAAGAACGCGCCGGAGTGGAGCGAGTTTCTGGAAGAATACTTACGCCGTTGATAGGTAGTTGAAGTACCTTCTTGTTTATTTCAATTCTCTGCTTGGAAAGCTGGTGTTCAAAATTTTTAAGCCGGCGTCGACGACAAGTTGGCAGGCTTGCCGTTGCGAGAGGGGAGCGAGATGCTTGTTTTCGCCGCTTGGATGGAGTGAATGGCCAGCTTCTGGTATGACGATAGCTCGTTGTCTGGCTCCGTGCAATCCGCGCAGTTGCCAACTTCTCCTCCAGCTGCTAACAATTAACGGAGTATTAGTATTCCAGTCTCTTTCTGCTGCAATTACTGCTGCGCGGCCAACTTCGACTGATTGGTGCAGTTGATATTCTAGACCGTGAGCTTCTTGGATGCCATAGAAATACTCGGGAGGAATAGGGAGCCACTCGTGGCATAGAGCATCAAAATCGCCTATTTTGCCGTCCGGAAATGTCGGACATTGCATTTCTTTATCATTATGGCGCCGTCGTTTTTTAGAATTTGGCAATTGAACTACTTTGTCGGGGGTTGGTAATGGAGGTGAAAAGGCTACAAGTGCTGTATTTATGTTTTCTTCTGTCATGGACAATAATGCTTGATGGGCGGCGATCGTACCCATACATTGGGCTATTAATAATACAGAACTTTTTTCGCTTTTTTCTTTGGCTCCGCTAGGCATGTTATCCATTATTTCTTCATATTGTTCTGAGGGAGAACGGACACGAGAGCCGATTGCGTCATCATCGGTAACGCCGTGAATATTATGAGGAGTAATGTTATACTCTGACAGGGTATTTTTAATATGATTAAAAGCGACTGAGCCTCTTGTCAAATGACTACCGCCCCCGCCTATGCAAAAAGTTGTTATCGGCCTTCTTAGATTATCCATCGTTTCGTTTATTATAATATCACACATTGCATATTTGTCAAATGTATAAGTTAATATATCATTGTGTTAATATTGGAATATGAAGCAGGCGATAATTGTTCACGGTAAGCCGTCTAAACAGTCATATTTTAACCCAAATTTACCGAGTACCAGTAATTCGATTTGGATTCCATGGCTGCAACAGCAGCTGCTAATTTGCGGTATTGACACTCAGACGCCCGAGATGCCCGAATCGTGGCGACCAGATTACTCGTTGTGGCGACAGACTTTTGAAAAATATGATGTAAATTCAGAAACTATATTGGTTGGTCATAGTTGTGGCGGGGGCTTTTTGATTCAATGGATGAGTGAGAACCCGCAAATTTGTACAGGCGACGTTTATCTTGTTGCGCCAGCTTTTGGCGATAAGTTTAATCCCGAAGCTCCATATGACGAGCCGCTTCGTGGCGGTTTTTTTGATTTTGAGATTGACGAGGCGCTACTTGATCGCGTACGTAGTCTAACTATATTTTACTCTGACAATGACTCGGTGCGAGTTGATACTGCAATAAAAATTCTAAAAAAATCTTTCCCGTCTGCCTGTTATCGATTATTTCCGGGGTATGGGCATTTTTGTGGTAAGCGTGATATGGCCGACGATACTTTTCCTAAGTTGTTTGAAACAATATTACGGAATAGAAAATGACTATAGAAGAAGAGGTTGGCTGACATAATCAGCAGCCTAGTTGTTTGATATAAGATATAATAGTACTTGTGAATAAACAGTTGCAGCAAAAGCTCAAAACTCTACCGCGCAGCCCCGGTGTTTATTTTCATAAGTCGGCGAGCGGCGAGATCATCTATATAGGCAAAGCAGCGGTGTTAAAAAACCGCGTGCGGCAGTATTTTCAGAGCAGCAAAGATTTTGACGCCAAAACTCGGGCGCTGGTAGCCGAAATTTATGATACCGATTGGATCGAAACCGAGAGCGAGATTGACGCGCTATTCCTAGAGAGCGAGATGATCAAGCGTTATATGCCGCGCTACAATATTTTGCTGCGCGATGATAAATCACAAACTTTCGTGCGAATTGATATGAAAAGCGAATGGCCGACTGTCAGCTTTACGCGTAATCCAGCCGATGACGGCGCAGAATATATTGGCCCGTTTTACAATGGCTTTGCCTTGAAAAAAGCGCTGCGCTATCTGCGGCGAGTGTTTCCGTATTTGACCAGGCAGCGGCGACCGGGGCAGTCGAAGTTGGATGAAGATTTGGGCTTGAGCCCGCGACTAAGCGATGGGTCAGTCGCCTATAAAGCTAGTTTGCGCAAACTCATCAGCTACATCAAGGGCAATCGTAAAGCCATCGCTGCCGAGCTGGAGCGCGACATGAAAACGGCGGCTGGGCTGCACGATTTTGAGCGGGCGGCTGATCTTCGCAATAAGCTTAGCGCCATGCGGGAACTACAACGGCGGGTTTGCTTTGGCGACAAGGAGTTTTTGGATATTTCTAAAGACAAGGCGTTGGCTGATTTAGCAAAATTGTTGGGTCTAAAGAATATCCCAGTGCGTATCGAGGGGTATGATATTTCGCACATGAGCGGGCGGCAAGTGGTCGCCAGTATGGTGGTATTTACCAATGGCGCGAGCGACCGGGCGGAGTATCGCAAATTCAAAGTCAGTGAGAAAAATGATGACACGGGCAATATCTATCAGACGATTTTTCGCCGGCTGAGCGAGCGTCATCTAAAAAGCTGGGGCCGTCCCGATCTACTGCTCATTGATGGCGGCAAAGGTCAGCTAGCGGCGGCCATCAAAGCTCGTGATGAGCGGGGCATTACCGTGCCGATTATCAGCATCGCCAAGCGCGAAGAAGAAGTAATTGTTCATAAAACCAAATCGTGCGTTGATCTATCCTACATTCAGCAGCTGCAGCGCATGCTAAACCAAAATGTAGCAATTTTTGAAGACGGTGATGTATATATCGTTAATCTCCACTCAGGGCAGCGTAATGCTGGTTCGCACTCAAAAAACCTGCGGGCGGCAGATGATAGCTTAGTGATGTCCGCGCAAGCTCAAGTATCAAACTCGGATAATATCAATACACTATTTGCTAGTACTGATATCATCAAACTTTTTCAGCGTATCCGTGACGAATCGCATCGCTTTGCAGTTAGTTACCATTCTACACTTAAGCGTAAAAATGCGACTAAAAGTATACTTGATGACATCCATGGTATAGGACCAAAAACCAAGCGTAAATTACTTAGACATTTTGGATCTCTGGGTAATATAAAAAAGGCTAGTATTGAAGATATTTCCAAAATAACAAATGATTCTCTTGCTAAAAAAATAAAAAATAGCCTAAGAGATGCTTAGATGTAAATAAATTCAATAATATGCTATAATCAACCAATATGGAAAAGCAATTTGCTGTTTTTGTTGTGCGATGGCTACTTAATTCATTTGGGTTATGGATTGCTGTTAGGTTGCTTGGTACAGGAGATATTATTCATAATTCTGAAGTAGGTATATATTTGTCTGCTGGGTTGGTATTTTCTATATTGAATAGTATTTTAAGACCAGTTTTAGTGATTCTTTCTCTGCCGGCTATATTATTAACATTGGGGTTATTTATGTTGATAGTTAACGGTTTTATGGTTTGGCTTGCATTACAACTAGTGCCTGGTCTTCATCTCACTTTTTTAAGTTCAATTTTTGCTGGAATGTTACTTAGTTTGATAAACTATATAGTAAGTAGCGCTCAGGAATTGAGACGATTAAATAATAAGAAGGGAAGTTAACTTATGGATTCGTTTTTGCAAATGATAACTCTTGGTTCTGCTGTGTTGATGATTCTAGCAATTCTACTCCAACAACGCGGAGCAAGTTTGGGTGCTGGTTTTGGTAGTTCTGGTGAACTTTATACTACAAGGCGTGGATTAGACAAGAGTTTGTTTGAGTTTACTATAGTAATGTCAGTTATATTTGTGCTCTCAATCTTAGCAGGTTTATTGCTACCAGTAATTAGTAAATAACTAGGTATAGACAGTGTCCAGAATTGATCGATCTTGGCAAAAATTTCAAAATTTACGTATGAATGCAAAGACGGGCATTTCTAAGGGTGTACGTAAAGCAGAGGATGCTACTATAGGTCATGCGCGTAGATTTATTTTGGATAGATGGGACAATATATACGAAGCTCGTCGAAATATAGGTATTTGGCTGAGCGGAGTGGGGTTGCTCATTTTTATCATGGTAGCTCACTTTATATTTCTTCGTTCTGGTTATACAGATATAGCGCCAATTAGAGGAGGTACGTATGCCGAAGGAATGGTTGGGGATATTTCGACATTGAATCCAATCTATGCTACAACTGCCAGTGAGATTGCAGCTAGTCGATTAATGTTCTCTTCGCTATTTAGATACGATGACACCGGGAGTCTAAGTGGTGATCTAGCAACGGGGTATAATGTTGATAAAACTGGTAAAATATATACTGTTTCACTACATCAAAGAGCGTTATGGCATGATAATACACCCCTTACCGTTGATGATGTTATTTTTACGTTAAATATTATAAAAAGATCATCTTCTGGTGCGCCTAATTCTGAGGGTTGGCGCAATATTGAGTTTAAAAAGGTAGATAATACAAAAATAGAATTTAAACTACCTAGTGCATATACGCCATTCCCAAATACTTTAACTTTTTCGATACTTCCAAAACATATTCTAGAGAGAGTACCAATTCATTCTTTGCGTGAAGATAGGTTTAGTAATTCACCTATTGGCAGTGGTCCTTTTAAGTTTAGTTTATTACAGCGCACAAAAGAAGCCAATAAACATACTGTTCTGCATATGATTCGTAATCCTAGATATTACAAAGGTGCTTCAAAAGTAGAGCGTTTTCAACTTCACACTTATAGCGATAATGAATCTCTCGTTGCTGCATTAAAGAGTCAATCAATTAATGCTGCAGCAGATGTTACGTCTGATAGTTTTGGTAAATTAACTCATGATCCAAGATTTAATGGATATACACCTACAATAAATGCTGGCGTTTACGCTATATTAAATATTGATTCTGAAATTCTAAAAGATGCCAGTGTGAGAAGCGCCCTTAGATACGGTCTTGATATTAAAAGAATTAAAAAAGACATAGGTTATAATCCTCTATCTGCTGATCTGCCGATTTTAGATAGCCAGATTGCAAGTCTTAAGAATATAAAAATCTCACAATATAATCAAGATAAAGCAAATGATATTCTTGAAAAAGCTGGCTGGAAACGAGATGTGTCTGGTATTCGTACAAAAAATAATGAAAAGCTCATTTTGCGAATTGCTCTAAAAAAAGACAATGAATACGAAAAGGTAGCAAAAAATATAGCAGATCAGTGGCGATTATTGGGTATTGAATCTCAAATTAGTATTACCGATACTTCTGACCCTACTCAGAACTTTGCAAGTCTAGTGCTTCAGCCGCGTGATTACGATGTTTTAATATATAATCTATCTGTTGGAGCTGATCCAGATGTATACGCGTATTGGCATTCTTCTCAGGCTGTAGCTAGAGGGCTAAATCTATCTAATTATAAAGATGGAATATCGGATGATGCCTTGAGCAGTGGTCGTTCGCGCCCTAAAGACTCTCTACGAGAAGCGAAGTATAGAAACTTTGTAAATAGGTGGATTCAGCAGGTTCCAGCAATCGGATTATATCGTCCAGCAGCTTTATATGTGTCACTGAAGGGTGTACAAGCAGTTAATTCTGATATGAGATTTATATTATCTACTGACCGTTATTTTGATGTTCAAAATTGGACAGTGCGTACAAATAGTGTTTACAAAACTCCGTAGTTGGATTAAAATCATGAATGGATATGCGGGCGTGGCGGAATTGGTAGACGCGCTAGCTTGAGGGGCTAGTGAGCATTGCGCTCGTGGAAGTTCAAGTCTTCTCGCTCGCACCAAATCTGAATAATTTAAATTGCTACTGTAAATAGGTAGCTTTTTATTTTGGTATAAAATAAAAATTCAACCAATATAACTTGATTGAACTATCCGACTAAATATGGTGGGCGCTGAGGGTCTCGAACCCCCGACCTCTTCGGTGTAAACGAAGCGCTCTAGCCAACTGAGCTAAGCGCCCTCACTATTTTAATAGCCTTTATACTACAAGAATAATTATATAGATTTAATAGAGGAAATGCAATAGCTATATTTTGTATATAACCATTCAACTGATATAATCGCACTAAGGAGACTAATAAAAATAGTAATTTTATGGAAAATTCACAGAAAATTCGTAATATTGCGATAATTGCCCATGTGGATCATGGTAAAACCACTATGGTTGATGGGCTTTTAAAGCAAAGTAAAACTTTTCGCGATAACCAAGCTGAAATGAGTCAGGATCTTATTATGGATTCGGGTGATCAGGAACATGAAAGAGGTATTACTATCACTGCAAAGCAGACCTCGATTTTTTATGGTGATTATAAAATAAATATTATTGATACGCCTGGTCATGCTGATTTTAGCGGTGAGGTTGAGCGAACACTCAATATGGCTGATGGAGTACTTTTGATTGTCGATGCGCAAGAGGGTCCTATGCCACAGACGAAATTTGTGTTATCAAAGTCTCTTGAACTTGGTTTAAAGCCTGTTGTAATTATAAATAAAATTGATAAGCCATCTCGCCGTATTAATGAGGTTTTGGATGAGGTATCGGATTTATTTTTGGAGCTTGCAATTAGTGATGATCAACTACAGTATCCAGTTTATTATGCAATTGGGCGTGATGGTAAGGCATGGGAAAAAATGCCTAACAACCCAAGCGAACATGCCGATTTAACTCCTATATTTAATGCGATTATTGAAGATATTCCTTCGCCTAAAGTTGAGCAAGGTTCTTTTCAAATGTTGGTAACTAGTTTGCAGTACGATTCTTTCCTGGGTAAATATGCTATTGGTCGTGTTGCTCGTGGAAATGCAAAGCCTGGTATGCAAATTGTACTCATGAAGCGTGGGGATCAGACGATTAACGGGCGCATTGATAAAATATTTGGTTATAGAGGATTAAACCGTGAAGAGCTACAAGAAGCTATCGCTGGGGATATCGTCGCCTTAACAGGTATATCTGAGGCACATATTGGTGATACTGTAGCGGATAAGCAATCTCCTGAGGCTTTACCTACTATAGATATTGAATCTCCAACCCTAAGTATGTACTTAGGTCCAAACACTAGTCCTATGAAAGGGAGGGAAGGTGAGTTTACAACCAGTCGTCAAATAGGTGATCGTTTAAGTCGTGAAATTGAAACCAATGTTAGCTTAAGGGTTGAGGAAAACGGCATAGGTTTTACTGTATCTGGTCGTGGTGAGTTGCATCTTTCTGTATTAATAGAAACAATGCGACGTGAAGGTTATGAATTTGAAGTTGGTCGACCGCGCGTAGTTACAGCAATGATTGATGGTATTGAACAAGAGCCAGTAGAAGAGCTTTTGATTGAAACTGGTTCTGAATTTATTGGTGCGATTAGCCAGGAGCTTGGTGCCAGGCGGGCGGAAATGCGTGGCCAGGAGACAACTTCTAGTGGGTCTGTGAGACTTACCTACATTTTGCCGACTCGAGCCCTAATTGGTTTGCGAAACGTGTTACTAACTGCTACAAAAGGTACGGTAATTATGAATAGCTTACCACATGGATATCAGCCTTTATCTGGTAAATTACCTAGAACGAGGAACGGAGTGTTAATTGCCTTTGAAGCTGGAATAACAACACCTTATGCTTTGCAGGCTGCTGAGGCGCGCGGTGAATTGTTGGTCGGTGCGGGAACTGAAGTATATGCTGGAATGATAGTTGGTATATATAATCGCCAAGATGATCTAGAAATTAATGTCTGCAGGGCTAAGCAGTTGACAAACATGAGAAGTAAATCTAGTGATGGATCTGTACAACTCACACCATTTACAGACTTCAGTTTAGAGCAATGTTTAGATTTTATTGAAGATGATGAATTACTTGAAGTTACTCCAAAAAATTTACGATTAAGGAAAAGATATTTAGATTCAAACGAGCGAAAACGTCATGCGAAAAATGCCATCTAAATTACAGAATGATTATTACTTAATGCGCCACGCCTTAAGTATTCCAAATGAACGCGGTATAATCATATCTTGGCCAGAAAATGGTAAAAGCTTAGTTAATGGTTTATGCAAAGAAGGTATCAGCCAGGCACAAATGGCTGCCAAAAATTGTGGGCTTGGTTCTGAAACTATAATTTATTCATCAGATTTTTCTAGCGCAATGCAAACTGCGCAGATAATTGCTGATGCAATAGGTGCTGCTAACCCAATAGCATCTACGGAACTTGGGGAGCGTAATTTTGGAGAATTAGAGTTTGAATCTGATAAAAAATATGCAAACGTATGGCATGTAGATTCTACAGGCAGGGAATATGGACATGGAGTAGAGAATCTCGTTAACGTTGCTAATAGAGCTATCCGTTTAATTGAGGGTATTGAAAATCTTCATCGTAATAAGACTATATTATTGGTTTCGCACGGCGATAATCTTCAAGCTATACAGGCGGCATATCAAAAGATGCATCCTGCCTTAGACTGTACAAAGATTCCTTTTATGGCTAATGCTGAGATTCGTTATCTTGGCCATGACTAGAATTGTAATCTAATATCTCTTTTGGTAAAAATCCTTTTTCATGTTTAAAACCAGCTTGCCATTTATAGTTCTCTCCGTAACCTAAGTCTTTAGTTATTGCTGATGTAGAATTCCTAAGGTGTAAGGGTATTTGGCTGTTTGGGAATTTTTTAACTAGAGATTGAGCATTATGCATTAGACTTGTGACTTCGCGTGATTTAGTGCTTTTTGCTAAGGCGGTAGCGCAATGGAATAGATTATAACTAGCCTCGGGCAAACCAACTCTCTCGACTGCTTGAAATGTTGCAATCGCTAGACTAAGTGCGCCGTTGCCAGCAAGACCAATATCTTCAGATGCAAAGATAATCATTCGCCTTGCAATAAACTTTGGATCCTCCCCAGCATTAATCATGCGAGCCAGGTAATAAAGGCTTGCTTCTATGTCTGATCCTCGCATTGATTTTATAAATGCACTTATTGTATCGTAATGATAGTTTCCATTTTTATCATAGGTTGGCGGGATTTTTTGTAGCGCGGTGTTAATGGTATCTGGGGTAATCTTTCCTTTGTTAATTCCAAGTACCAATTCTAAGTTACCTAGAGCAACTCGTGCATCTCCACTTGAAATATGAGCTAAATACTCTATTGATTCATTTGTAACTAACTTAGATTTATCTAGCTTTTCTATTGCTTTAGTTAATATTTGCTGTATATCTTTATCTTCTAATGGTTTAAGGGTCATTACTTTTACTCTACTGAGTAATGGGGTAATAATTTCAAAACTTGGATTTTCGGTAGTAGCTCCTATTAATGTAATTAATCCAGATTCAATGTGTGGCAAAAAAGCATCTTGCTGAACTTTACTAAATCTATGAATTTCATCTACAAAAAGTACTGTTCTGAGCTGCAGGTTCCAATTTTGTCTTGCTATTTCTATAATATTATTTATTTCTTTTTTACCACTAGTTACTGCGCTTAATTCCATGAAATTAGCTTCAGTTTCTTTTGCAATAATTCTAGCTAGAGTTGTCTTGCCAGATCCTGGTGGCCCCCATAAAATTAAACTGACGGGCTCTTTTTGCTTGATTATTTTATATAAAATTTTACCCTCGGATAATAGATGTCTCTGTCCAATAACATCTTTTATTTTTTGGGGTCTCATAAGTTCAGCTAAAGGTGTTCTATTCATTACTTATTTAAACTACATTAATTTATAAACTAAAAAACCGTCCACAAGGACGACGATTTAGTTGTTCTAACTTGGTGCGCAAGGCGGGAATCGAACCCGCACGGATTATTCATCCAAGGGATTTTAAGTCCCTCGCGTCTACCAATTCCGCCACTCGCGCATAGTTCATAATTTAAACTCGTGCATATTGCACGTATATACATTTTAATACTGATGAGCTAAAAAGTAAACTAGTTAGTCTAAATATTAATAATTTTCCAGCCATGAACATACTCAATCTTTGTGTTGCCAAGTTGCCTGACTAAATTACTCTCATTTGGATAAGTGTGTCCGTGTAATAGTATTTTTGGCTTTCTTTTCAAAACGTAATCCCGCAACCAATCCCAGCCTTGATGAGCCAACTCTTCTTCGTCATTAACACCTCGTGGCGGGCAATGGGTTATGAATATGTCAACGTAAGGGAAGCTGGCTGTTAAGTTCACAGCCTCTTCTTGAGTAAACATTATAGCGTAGGGTGATGATTTATAGCGCACACATCCGCCAAATCCCCCAAAGGAAAAGCCATTATATCGCCATATTTTACAATGCATATCCCACATGCCAATTTCTGGCATGTAAGTGCCACTACAATGATTACCATATACACCTATCTTTGGAATACTATTAATCAATGATAGCTGTAGTAGTTCTTCTCTTGCAAAATCACCTAAAGAAATTAGTAAGTTAATATTTTCATTCTTGACTGTTTCGACTAAGTCTATTGTTGGATTTCTATCGGCTATAACTAATGCTTTCATAAATAGTGGAGGCACCTACCGGATTTGAACCGGTGTACGCGGTTTTGCAGACCGCTGCGTAACCACTCCGCCAAGGCGCCACGCATCATAATTATATCACATATAAATAGTATTGAGATATATTATAATAAGCACGGCACTTGTAGTTTTTTGGTATTTAATGTAAAATTGTTCTAGATGTGGCTCTTTAGCTCAGTTGGTAGAGCAGAGGCCTGAAGAGCCTTGTGTCCCCAGTTCAAGTCTGGGAGGAGCCACCATCATTGATAAAAATCCTGATTTTATATCAGGTTTTAAAATTTAGACTTATAGGACTAGTGCGATTAATATTCAAGGTAAGATAGACCAATTATTTAGAAATTATTTTACAAATTAATGCAAGGATCAATAGATTTTTTATTGAATTGAATCTAGTAAACAATTAAGGCATTGTGTTATAAAAACTAAGATGCAAAGTGAGCCTTATAAAAAACAAAAAAGACGCCTAAACGTCTATTTAACAAAATCACGAATTATTTACGGTACCAATCATTGGTGGCAATATACACCAAAGCTCGAACCTATTTCGAGCGTAAATACTGAGTCGTGCAAGCTCAGCCCCAACGCCTGATCATACCACCAGAAAATTATCTTTTTGAAATTTCCCCCGCCGATCTTTTTATTTTTTTAGTTGAAAAGGGTGTTTTCTGGATGGGAATTACTACTACCAGAGTAGTAGAGACGGTTGGGGTTTCGCCTAGGCGGCAGAGCCACCACGTTGTAATTAGTTTTGGTAATAGCTTCTACTTATATACTCCATTTACACTTCTTTCTTTGAATATACCGCAGAAGATGAACAGGCATGTATAATTATATGTATGATAATATACACACAGGCAATCCATCATGTCGAGCGCTTACACGCTAACCGGATTTGGCATCGCCGGTAATAAGATTGTGGAGCATTTTTGTTGAGATATGTGTTCAGACTACTCGTCTTATAGTCATTCTCGCTACCATTGGTATTCTATGAAAACTGCGCGGATGAATTTGATGTAGAGGAAGGCGGCATCTTGCCAGATTCTCGTGGGCTAAACGTGGGTGAGATGAGAGTAATGATGGTGTTTAGTATATAGGCTGATTTAGTGTATCGCTACGCTATAGTATGACTTGCTATCAAACATGAATAAAGTCTTCTCGACAAAGGTACTAAAATTGCTCGAAAATAGCTATAGATAAGCATACAAAGTCCAGCGTTAAATTTGGACTTCTCTCATTATCTCTTGAAGATTATCCTGATAATTAGCAGAGGACAGTAGTCTATCGCCCAGTATAATACAGTTGTATTTTTCTGGGTGTTCTATGTATTTATCAACACTATCCTGAATTGCTGAAAATATTGTTTGAGAATCCTGGTTCAAAAGATACTTTTCCGTAGCTTCAAACATTTTGTCTAAGTTATCACAGTCTGTTTCGTTCTTTATAAAGGAATCTATACAAAAGGGTAATTTATATCGACCAAGCTCAGATACCAGCCGCATATAGACTAGATAGATGCCAAAATATGTTTGATTGCCTATAACACCGCTTGACTGCAATCCTGTGAATTTTTTAAAGCTTATCTTGTTTATGTCTGATCTTGGCATCAATAGTGAAAGTTGAGTTACGTACCTTTCATACAAAGATTTTACATCCTCCAAAGCTCTACGGATATTGCTCTTTAGTTCTTTTTCCTCTAATTTTAATTCACGAATTTCTATCTCCAGCTTACCTACTTCAGTTTCTAGGGTCTGAATAATTTTTGCAAATTCTTCTTGTGATCGTTTTTTAGATGCCTGACTTATATAGTCGTTAAGAGACTTTATTTCTGGTATACTTCTTATCTGGTCCGACAATTTACGATATTCTTTTAACGCCGTCTTTTCCTCTAAGTGTGCCTCATGCACCTTTCTTTCCGATATATCAATGTCCTTTTTGATAGAAGCTATCATCATCTTAAGCTGGGATACGTTAGACGAAATATCCATCCTTGTTTGTACCTGTTCAATTGTAAGTTCAGATTTACAATGCTTACATTTAGCCTTAATTTGTTTATAGTCATCTTCGTACATCTTTAAAATACTACGATATTCCGCTTCGCTCTTTCTTTTTTGATCATAGATTCTTTGAAGCTTTATCCTCTCTGTCTTATGTCCTATATATTTTTTGTTGGCCATATTTATAAGGCTAATTAAATTGTCGATGCTTTGTTTGCTGAAGCTATCAAGGCTTTCGGTAAGAACGATATCTGAGTTAAAATTATCATTCTCAATATAATCAAGAAAGGCATTTCTGATATAGCCATGTTTAGTCTTCGCATTAGAATGTTGCTTTTGTTTTTTTGAAATCTTCTCGCTTAATCTCATTTCTTCATCGTCAGATATACCGAGAATATATTCAAATATCCTATCGGGTACTTTTTTATACATTGTAAGTTCATTGGTAGATGCGAACAATCTTCCCGACCATGAGTCATCTTGGTCTATATAGAATGGTACAATGAGTGCCGAAGGATAAGCTACGGAAGCAACTTCTTCTGATGATTTATTCTCAAGTTTTAAGTTAATATCAAGTTGATCGCTGAGCCAGCGTGTGTATTCAGTGGGACTTAGCGGCTCATCCTTTCCAGACACATAATAGAGATTTTCATGTCTAATAACATAAAGATCCTCCCCGGTTCTTTCGTTAAAAAGACTAAGCTTTATTGACATTTTTGATATATCCCAACCTGTTGGAAATTTGTTTATCTTGAAGCCTAGACCGTAATATATAGACTTTATTAAACTTGACTTACCTTGGCTGTTAGATTGACTAATTATTAGATTGGCCTTATTCCCGAAAGTGTATTCTCCTGACTCGGCGTTCTCATGGTCTACTATTAGTATCCTTTTAATTATCATATATATTCCTTTTTATAAACTACCTGGCTATATGCATCAATAACTATAGCTTCACGAATTAAAGTATCTTCAATGTTTTTAAAATCCGAATTTTTAAGCATGAACGATACGACCTCTGTTTCTTTTAGTTCAATGATATCAAGCTTCTTAATAGCCGTTTCTATATCAGCATAAACAGCCCCATAGAGTGCAGCTATAGAAACCCTTTTCTCAATCAAGGCTTCTTGTTTAGGTATACTATAATTAAGCTTTTTGATTATATTCTTAAAGATTTCTAGTTTATGGGAGTGTGAAAAGATATTGGAGAGATCTTTTGGAGTAAATTTTTTCTTTTCATAATCATCTTCGCTCTTAGCTATGAGGGAGCTCCTTTGATCAATCTGCCCGCTTAGCTCTTCTAGTGATCTCCGCCCATGATTGTTATCTACTGGTATTCCCATTGACGCCATAATTCCTTGTATATAAATAAGGAACTCTGATTGATCGTCCTTAAAATTGGTTAACGCAACTCTTGCTCGGGCAAGTTTTTCTTGTGGTATATTTGGTGAGTTCTTGCTTATGGTTTTTATAGCCTCACTACTATACTGAAATATACTTGCACCTTGTGTGATTAGAGTTGCGTCAACTTTTTCTAGAGCTTTATCCATGTTTTTAAAAGCAGGGGATACTATTTTGTAAAGGTCATTTTTTCCTGTTCCGTGGGATATATTCTTTTCAATTACTGATGGCTTTTCTTTGTGTTTTTTTGAAACAGTAGCAAGGCTCATTGTTCCGCTTTTTGCCTGTATATATACAGTCCTGAATGGTGAAGAAAATACTATGTCATCCTCAGCTTCTACAGCCAATTCAAAGTCCTTATCAAGAAAGTGTAAGACTGCTATGAGCATAGCGATAGACTTTTGGTAATTGAAGCCCTTTATAGCGCTTGCGCCACCGTTATCAATTGTCTTCATAGTAAAGTGATTATAGCATAGACTGCTGTCTTCGTGATATGTATATTAAAAATCGAGCTCAAAGCTCGACATCTTAAATTGGTGCGGGTTAGGAGACTCTAACTCCTGGCCTCTTCCATGGCAAGGAAGCGCTCTAACAACTGAGCTAAACCCGCATAAATAATTAAATTACTTATGTAGTATAGCAAATCCATTTTAAATAAGTCAATAGCTTGAGTATACAACAGAAACTCATATCATTGACACAATCTATAAAACGTATATAATATAGAAAGTTGAAATAGACTATTAATGTGCATATATCGTATGCACTAAGATCGGATCTAGGTACTTTAAGAAGGTGTCTTTATGGAATCTCAAATAAATAATGAAGCCTCTAAAATAATTGATGATTATAAGATTGATAAAGACGCATCTGCCATTCAATCTCGAATTGCGGTTACGATTTTTATCACTATGTGTGTTATGGCTTATATTGAAATTGTCAATGCTGTGCTATATTTGGAGGGTTTCGGATTTATTTACAATGCTATTCTCGTTGTGCTGTTGATTGTTGGAATTGTTTTACTAGTTTATAGTAAGTTTTTCAGTCAAGATATTAAGAGGGACGAGAATAAGGTCTGGCTAGACTTTTTTGATAAATATTCAGACATTCCTCCTGGCAAATAGTCTACAATCAACATTCCCCACAATATAATTGTGGGGATAATTAATTTACCTGGGAATATAGCTGAATTGGTGCGAGTAGAGGGAATCGAACCCTCATCTCATGCTTGGGAAGCATATATAATAGCCACTATACGATACTCGCATATTGGATATTGTACTATAATTATGATTGTCTATAAATAGTTTTAATATGGAATAAAATGTAGCCTTTTATTTAAAAAGCATATATAATATTAATATATAAATTGATATGGAAGGGATTTAGATGACAGTATTGTATATAATTTTAGGTATAGTAGTTGTAGTTGGTTTGTTTGTATGGATGACTTACAACGGATTGGTTACTCTCAAAATTCGTGTAGATGAAGCTTGGAGCGACATAACAGTTCAGCTTAAGCGTCGAGCAGATTTGATTCCAAATCTTGTAAATACTGTAAAGGGTTATGCTGCTCACGAAAAGGGCGTATTTGAAGAAGTCACAAAGGCTCGTAGCGCAATTATGGATGCTAAGGGTGTTAAAGAAACTGCTGAGGCTGAAAACCAGCTTGAAGGAGCTTTAAAGAGTCTGTTTGCAGTAGCTGAGAGTTACCCGGATTTGAAAGCCAATCAGAATTTTAGTGAGCTTCAGGCTGAGCTTGTTGATACAGAAGATAAGATTCAGGCTTCTCGCCGTTTTTATAATGGCGGTGTGCGCGATCTAAATACCAAAATTAAGTTATTCCCAAATAATATTTTTGCGAATATGTTAGGTTTTAAAGAGCGCGAATTCTTTGAAGTTGAAGATCGTGAATCTATTGAAAAGCCTGTAGATGTACAGTTCTAACTAAGGGTCGCTGCATTATGTATAACGCTATAGCAGCCAATAAACGTAACACCGTCATTATAATGACGGTGTTCGTTGGCATAATAGGTGGAATAGGTTATTTACTAAGTTCTATATATGGAAATTCATCAATTACACCTTGGATTGTTGGTGGTGCATTATTTTATGCTTTGATTCAATATTTCTTAGCATCAAAATTAGCTGTAATGTCAACAGGTGCGCAAGAAATCGAGAAGTCTGACAATCCTCGTATGTATAGAATTGTTGAAAATCTAGCTATAACTGAAGGTTTACCTATGCCGAAGGTTTATATTATTGATGACCCAGCTCCTAACGCTTTCGCGACTGGTCGTGATCCACAACATGCTCTAGTAGCGGCAACTACTGGATTATTGGATATTATGAACGACCAAGAACTTGAAGGTGTTTTAGCTCACGAAATGGCTCATATTAAGAATTATGATATTCGTGTATCTATGATTGCATTTGGATTAGTTAGTGCTATTGGTGCTTTATCTGATTTAGCATTGCGGATGATGTTTTTTAGTAACGATCGTGATCGTAATGTTCATCCAGTAGTTTTAATTATAGGTATTATATTAGTGATACTAGCTCCATTTGCAGCATTTTTAGTGCAAATGGCTGTAAGCCGTCAGCGTGAATATCTAGCTGATGCTACTGGTGCAATGACAACTAGGCATCCAGAAGGCCTAGCTAGTGCACTTGAGAAATTGCGAGATCATACTCAACCTATGCGTAATCAAAATACAGCTACAGCTCATTTATTCTTTAATAACCCGCTTAAATCTGGTTTTTTAAGTAATATGTTTAGCACTCATCCGCCACTAGAGGATCGAATTGCTAGACTTCGAAAGAATGCAGACAAATTTTGATTATGTCAAAATCTAGGAAAATAGTTCAAAAGACCACTAATAATCTGAGTAGAAAGAAATCAGATAAAATTGTTAAAAATATAGCATCTAACTCTAAAAGAAATATAGTTAGTAGATTTTTTGGACTTTTGAAGTTAAAAATTACTAATGTTCTACAAAGACGCAATAATTTTATTAAACGACGCCCACATCGCTCATTTATTTTAACTCGCCGTCGTGATTATAAGCGTCAACTAGAAATGCCTGGTTATTTTGCTTTTACTATTGAAGTTTCACGACTTATTTGGACCAAAAAATGGCTATTTTTGCGTTTAATTCTAGTATTTATAGTATTGGTAGTGATATTTGGACTAATGGGACGCCAGGATATTTATGATCAGTTATATAATACTCTAGACGAAACTGCTCCAGAATCTGTATTTAGTGGTACCTTTGGGGGAATTAGTAAGGCTGGTGTTATCTTGCTTACTTCTGTAACTAGCGGACTAACTCCAAAAATGGATAGCGGTCAGATTATTATAGCAAGTTTATTAGGTTTATATATATGGTTGACTACGGTGTGGCTTTTACGCAAGATTGTTGCCGGTAAGCGAGTTATATTACGTGATGGGCTATATAATGCTGGCTCTCCTATATTGCCTACAATGTTAACTCTATTAATATTATTAATTCAAATGGTTCCAGGTGCTTTAGCTGCTCTCGTGGCTGGGGCTGCTTGGCAAAGTGGATTAATTGAAGGTGGGGCGTTTTCCATGTTGACTTCAGTTGCATTAGTACTAATTATAGTTCTTTCACTATATTGGATGGTTAGTACATTTCTTGCATTAGTTGTAGTTACATTACCAGGTATGTACCCTCTTAGAGCTATTGCTATTGCTGGTGACTTGGTAATTGGTCGAAGACTTAGACTTATGTACCGTATAATTTGGATGTTTTTAGTTATTGTATCTTGGTGGATAGTAATAATGATACCCGTGATTTTATTTGATGGTTGGATAAAATCTATATTTAGTCAAATTAGTTGGATGCCAACAGTGCCTATATTTATGCTAATCATGTCAATTATTACTATAGTTTGGGTCTGCGTATATATTTACTTACTATACCGAAGGGTAGTTGATGATGGAACTGCACCGTCGTAATAGAAATCAATATCGTGTTAGAGAGCTTCGGGATTTATTAAATAAGTATAGCTATGAATATTATGTAAATGATAAACCGAGTGTTAGTGATGCTATATATGATAGCCTAATGGATGAGCTAAAAAAAATAGAATCATCTAATCCTGAATTAATCACAATTGATAGTCCGACTCAGCGGGTTGGCAATAAGCTGCTCGACGGCTTCCAAAAGGTGCGCCACCAGCGGCGAATGGTCAGTTTGAATGATGTGTTTGATAAGAGTGAGATTGAAGCGTGGATTAAGCGAACAGACAAGCTAATGCCTGGCCAGCGCCACGAATTTTTCACTGACATTAAGATGGACGGGCTGGCGTGTGCGCTGATTTATGTTGACGGCGTGCTGGCTCAGGCGGTCACTCGCGGCGATAGCTTTGTCGGCGAGGATGTAACGAACAATGTGCGAACTATCAAAAATGTGCCGTTGCGGCTGCACGAAGCGCCGGGTTTTGAGCAATTTTTACGCGGGCGGACGGAAATTCGCGGCGAGATTGTCATGCTGAAGCGTGATTTTGAGGAACTTAATAAAAAGCAAAAAGTCTTGGGGCAGCCGGAATTTGCTAATCCGCGCAACCTAGCGGCAGGTACGATTCGCCAACTTGACCCGGCGCTGGTGGCGGCGCGCCCGCTGCATTTTCGTGGCTATGATGTGTTGCGTGATGACGATTCCGAAATCCCGACTAATAGTTTTGCTTACGATGCGCTGACGGCTTTAGGAATTATTTGCAATCGGCAGGCAAGTGTTTTTACTAATATGGCTGATGTAATGAACTTCGTTAATGATTGGGACGAAAAGCGCCATAATTTGCCGTTTAATACTGATGGATTGGTAATAAAGATTAACGACCGAGCGTTGTACGACAGCCTGGGTATGGTCGGCAAAAATCCGCGCGGCGCGGTTGCCTATAAATACGCCGCCGAAGAAGCCACGACCATCGTCCGCGACATCGTCATTTCCATTGGCAGGACAGGCGCGGCTACGCCAGTGGCGGTATTTGACCCGGTGGTAGTGGCCGGTACGACGGTGCAGCACGCCAGTCTGCATAACGCCGACGAAATTGCCCGGTTGGATGTACGCCGCGGCGATACGGTGGTGATTTTCAAGGCGGGCGATATCATCCCGCAGGTGCAAAGTGTCCTGAAAGAATTGCGCCCAGATAATTCTCAGCTGATTGATTATCCAGCAGAATTGAAGCGCCAATATCCAGAGTTGGAATTTGTGCGTCCAGAAGGTGAGGCGGTCTACCGCGTCAAAGGATTGACCGGTCCGCTGATTTTGAAGCGGGCATTGGCACATTTTGCCTCCAAAGGCGCGTTGGATATTGACACGTTAGGCGAGAAAAATGTCGAAGCACTGGTCGAGACTGGGCTGGTTAATGATTTGGCGGATATTTATCGGTTGACGAAAGACGATTTATTGCAGCTGGAACGTTTCGCTGAGATTTCCGCGCAAAAACTCATCAATGCTATTGCTGCCAAAAAGCAGCCAGCCTTGGAGCGATTTTTGTTCGGCCTCGGTATTCGTCATGTCGGCGCGCAGACAGCAATTGATCTGACAAACCACTTTGAGAGTATCGAGAAATTAAGCCAGGCGACCATTGACGAGCTGCGCGAAGTAGACGGCGTGGGTGAAATTGTCGCTGAGTCAATCGTGGCGTGGTTCGCTGATGAAGATAATGTGAAGCTGCTCGAAAAATTTGCTAGCCTTGGCGTGACGCCGCAGTTTAGCCAAAAATCCGACCGACTGGCTGGCCAAAGTTTTGTCATCACCGGCACCCTGCAGTCGATGGGTCGCGATGCTGCTGCTGAAAAAATCCGTAAGCTCGGCGGTACCTTCCAAACCGCTGTTGCAAAAGATACAATATATCTGGTAGCGGGCGGCAAGGTCGGTGCCAGTAAATTGAAAAAAGCCGAACAATACGGCACTAAAATTATTGACGAACAAGAACTATTAAACATGATAAGAGGATAAGGAGAAATAAGCATGATTCGATTTTATTTACAAAAACTAGTTCGCGATAAAGTCGTGAAAAAGTGTCTGGATGACGACGAGGTTTTGTATACGGAGTACCGAAAGCTGGGCGAGCAAGAATTTCGTCGCGAACTGCTCCGTAAGATTCATGAGGAAGCGGACGAAATCCCGCTGGACGATAATCAGCGCGGCGAATCGCTCAAAGAACTTGCTGATTTGCAAGAAGTGGTTGATGCATTGCGCCAGGATTTTGGATTTTCTATAGAGCAAGTTCAGGAGGAGATGGCGCGTAAAAAGCAGGATAAGGGCGGCTTTGACAAACGACATTACATTAAATATCATGATTTGGTTGATGATAGTAAATGGGTGAATATCTTCCGCGCTCAGCCAGAAAAATATCGCGAAGAAAAGTCTGGTGAAGATTAAGATAAAGTTGGTAAAATAATAATATGTCTAAGAAAATCACGTTTATCACTGGTAACCCGCATAAACTTGAAGAAGCCAAGTCGGTTCTGAAAGATTATGATATTGTTGTTGAACCGCTGCAAATTGACATTGATGAAATCCAGCATCATGATCCGCTGAAAATTACCGAAGCGAAAGTTAAATTGGCGTATGAAAAAGTGGACCAGCCGGTTGTTGTTAATGATAGTAGTTGGGAAATTCCAGCACTGGGCGGCTTTCCGGGCGGTTACATGAAGGATGTTGCTAATTGGTTTACGGCTGAAGATTTTTTGGCTTTGATGAAAGATAAAAATAATCGGAGAATTATATTGCATGACGTCGTGGCGTACTTTGATGGCGAGCAATTAAAGCTGTTTATATCCGATCAAACTGGCGTGTTTATAAACGAGCCGCGCGGCGAAGGAACGTCAATGAATCAGGTTGTATCAATGGAGGATAGTGACGGGTTAACGATTGCTGAAGAGTTTGCGCTCCGCCATGACGGCACGGAGATTAACCCTGACCATTTTCAGCATTGGCAGAAATTCGGTGAATGGTTTATTGCCCGTGATGACTTGTAATTGTTAAGATAGTAATAAAATTCACTATATGAACATATAGAGAAAGTCAAAATTATAAATAATTTCTCATTATTAATAGGACTGGCGATTGAGGTTATTCATAAGTGTGTAAAATTTAAACCATTTTGATAATTTATAGCGCTTGTGTTTTATACTTAATTGGTGCATAATCAAGTATAAGCTGGTACGCAATGGGGCCGCCCTGTTGCAAAAACAAACATAAATCAACAACCGTGCCCCGGGTGGGCGCGTAACAGCGTAAATCGCCACTATAGAACGTGGCGATTTTTATTATTAAATCTTTCTAGATGTTATTTTATCTTTATGAACTGGTTAATTGATAGAATAGTTGATAAAATTGAGTAAATGAATATAGTGGCAACTCTTAATAAAAATGTAGCGTTCTTTTACTGGCTACAGACGGTGTCTAAATGGGATAAGTCATATGCGTTTGAGTATCCATTATTCACGTATTACCGCCATGTCATTCAACCCGCTGACGAGCCTATTCTGTCGCAAGTGCGCGCTATTATACAGTCAGACTCTAATCCTTATGATATTTTGCGAAAGTTATATAGTGAAAAATTTGATAACAAAAACCTCCGTTTCATTGCTCATATTTCTGCTCCTCTTATGGATAGATTTGATAGTATTTGGCAAGATTGTCATGAAAACCTTGGTATGTGGCGTAATGCTATAAATGATTTTTCATATGATGATCTGTATCCACAGTTGCAAAAAATAGCTGTTTTTCTGGGGTTGGATAGGCAAGCTGTACAGGATAGTACTGTATTTCTGTTACCGCCACGCCCAGAAGCAAGTGGCCCTGCTGGACATAAAATCAGTAGTAGCAACTTTATACTCCTACGACCACATTATTCATTTAATGACCAGAAAAAAGAGGCTGTCAGAATCGTCATACTTCACGAGTATGCGCATGGACTAATTCAGCAATCAAAATTATTTCAAGAAGCGGGTAGATCTTCGTACGAGAAGTTTATCCTTCCAAAAAAACTTGTGTCTCCGCCTGGCTATACGTGGCGCTCGGTATATAACGAGCTTTTAGCTTATTGTATTGCTAGCCGTACAATTGGTGGAGGATACTTAAGTCCTCAACTTACTGGAAAGCCTCGTTCAACTGTTAATGATATGGATATGCGTCCATCGTTTGATAGATTACTTGCCAAGCGAAAACCAACGTCAAATCAGATTATCAATTGGGCAAGTTTGCATATGTTACCAGAGCTGACCGATTATATTGAAGAGGAAAAACTGATTGATACTGCTATATTCGAGCCAGCAATTAAAGTATTTGACGAACTGCTAAGCTAATATTATTATTTCGACTTATATATTTATATATAGTATTTTTAGGTTTTTTGTAGATTTAGTAATAGCTCTATACGTTATCTTTAGCAATATTAAATTTATCCGATATTCTTGAATCTGTGTCACTATACTTATTAAACAGTGATCTTAGTTTATTTGAACAGGACCCTTTCATGCTAGTTAGCGAATTGTTTTTTCTAATATTATAAACTCTCCTTATGTTCGCGTGGTTATGGTTATTGTGTCAAAGTTAGACCAGTCAAAGAAGCTTCAAAGTACTGAGATTTGAGCTTAAGGCATTTTTGCAAGCAATAATTCACGCAGTGCAGGATAAGCAATATCTAATTTTTGCAGCTCGCCGCGTGTAAAATAGCCGATTTCCGCCACGTCATCATTTGGTATCGGATCACCATCAATTATTTTTGCAGTAAAGTAAATTGCTAAAAACGGTACAGCAACTCCGCCAAACTCATAAATTTCAGGAAAGCTGCCAAGATAATTATCTATTTCTATATTCACACCAAGCTCCTCTTTAGCCTCGCGCACAGCGGCTTCTTCCAAAGATTCATCTAATCCGACAAATCCGCCTATTGATTGCCATGTTCCTTTTTTCGGCTCAAACTTTCGCTTAGCCATCATCACCTTGCCCTCGCTATTAAAAATAATTACTCCGGCAGTCGGCGCCTGATTGACAAAATAGCTATAATCGCAGTCTTGGCATTTCAGATGATTGCCGCCGCGATGAACAAATTTACCGCCGCATTTTGGGCAGAATTTATATAATTGCAAAGCTGAATTTGAGTGTGATGTTTGAGACATTGGCTGAATCCCTCTATTAAACTAAAGTATCTTTTACATTACCTAGCAGGTTAATCTTATTTACTAAACTTATCTTTTATCCAACTAAGGTCAATGTCTCCGAGTCGTCCTTCGACTAGAGAGCCAGAGTTGTTAAATATACTAAAATTTAACCCTAATGCAAAAGTTTTATTATATTGTTTTTGGTATTCTTTGTTATTGCTAACAGATCCTTCGACCATTTCTATGGCTTTATGATTTATTTCTATACCGTAAAAAAGTAACATTCCATCAAGCATCTGTTTAGCATGACAAGTTATAATATCCTTCTGTAGCATAAAGGTCAAAGAATTCTTGAGTAAAACAATATCGTCGTTAGTAATTTCTAAAAGAGCTTGTTTTAAATATTTGTCATCACATTCAAAATCTACTTCATTGTCATCGACTCTAATAGATATAGCCTCGTTGGTAACTATACCCCTACTAGTCCATAGTTTATAAAATAGTAGAGTAATTTTTTCTGCAGTCTCATTGATCATAGAAATTATTATATAGGGTATATATAACACTAGCAACCCCTCGCGTTTTTAATAAATCATATTCTTAGAACATTGACAAACCCCACCGTCCCTGTTTAATTCTTCAGAGGTCAATACGTTGCTTTTGCTGTGATTGAGTTTCGCCAAAGCTACCAGTAAAAGTGTAATACTGTCAAGAAAAACACCCTAGTTGCACTGAAGAAGCGCAACTTTTTTGTTGCCAAAAAATCATTAACCAAAGGAGGAAATATGCCCCGCACCAAACGCGAAGGAATCTTTTACGGCGCTGTGATGGCGTTTACTATGTCACTTTTCATGAATTTATTCAATACATTTTTGCACGCTGGCGTGTCGATGGAGTCGCTCGGGCGGGTACTGCTGCTGCAGCCTATCATCTTTGCGATTGTCATGCTAGTTGAGGGATTGGTGGTGTCAAACTTGGTGCACAAAGCTATGAAGCGTTTCGTCCAGGTGAAAGACAGTCCGAAAGCTCGCGCCCTGGCGCAAACGGTTTGCATGGTGACCGGCATGTCGCTGGCGATGAGCCTGATCGGGCTGATCTTGGCGGGCACGCCGCTGGTTGAGTTACCGCTGCGCTTTGCCTCGGTATGGCCAGTGAATTTCTGCGCGGCGTTTTGGTGGCAAATATTGGTCGCTGGACCAATTGCGTGCATGTCATTAAAAATACTGCGGTCTTATCGTAAGGATAGTGAATTAATTGCAGAGGATTTATAGTATAGCTTATGTTTGTGTGTTATACTTTGATATAAACTGCTTACTATTATACTAAACTTACAGACGGGAGATTATTATGCTCAAAGAGTATGTTCAGAGGAAACTTGAAAAATATGTGCGCAGATATTTTGCTTCGCATCCAGATGTTAAATTAGTTTGTATAACTGGTAGTGTTGGTAAAACTAGTACTAAAATGGCTTTGGCTAATATTCTAACTCAGGAATATCGAATCCGAGTACATACTGGAAATCATAATACCAATATGAGTGCTCCATTAGCTATACTGGGAATACCTTATCCTAGAGATATTAGAAGTGTTTCTGCTTGGCGAGATGTTTTTAAACAAGCTAAGCGGCGAATTAAAGAACCAGCCGATGTTGATATTATAGTTCAAGAATTGGGAACTGATAAGCCTGGTGATATTGAGTGTTTTGGAACATATTTAAAGCCAGATATTACTATTGTAACTGGTATAACCCCTGAGCATATGGAATTTTTTGGTACATTAGCTGCTGTTGCTCAAGAAGAACTCTCAGCTACTGATTTTAGCGATATAGCTATCATAAATCGTGATGATACGCCTCAAGAATATGCTAGTATGCTTACAAATAATAATATTATCACTTATGGTACTAGTAGTATTGCTGAATATTCATTTGAAATTGAAAGTTTTTCTATAGGTAAGGGATATACTGGTAGGTTAATAAATCCAGAACTGGGTAATGGTATACGCACGACCCTGCAAGTTGTTGGTGAACATAATATTAGACCAATTATTGGAGCGATAGCTGTCGCGATTCGTTTTGGTATGTCGCCACAGGCTGTTGTAAGAGGTGCTGAATTAATTCGCCCAGTCCCTGGTAGAATGAATATTTTGCGTGGAGTTAAAGATAGTATTCTAATTGACGATGCATATAACTCTAGCCCAGCCGCCGCAGCTGCTGCAATTAATACTTTGTCAAATATAGAAGCACCTCAAAAAATTGCAATTTTAGGCGATATGAATGAACTTGGCGCTACGTCTGCACAAGAGCATGCAGAACTTGGTAGATTATGTCATCCAAATGGAATTAACTGGGTTGTTACAATTGGAAATGAATCTGGTAGATATTTGGCGCCAGTTGCTGAAGCGAATGGCTGCTTTGTCCGTAGTTTTCCAGATGCAATTAGTGCGGGCGCTTTTGTGCATAGCAAACTAGAGAGGGGGGCAGTAGTTTTAGCTAAGGGTTCGCAGAATGGTATTTTTGCCGAGGAAGCTCTAAAAATCATGCTTAAATCAACTGATGATATGAAAAAGCTAGTCCGCCAGGAGCCAGAGTGGCTAGAAATTAAGACAAATTTTTTCTCAAAGTTTTAAAAGAAATAATCACTATAGTATAATTAATAGAAATAAGGGGGAATAGTGAAGAAGGCGACTAAAAAGATAATCAAAAAAATGATGGATAGTAAATTTAATAGACTATTTGTAGTTGCTGGGGTTGCTATTTTGGTCGTTTGCGCCTTCTGTATAGGAAATATAATAGCTCGTGGTAGTAGTTCTGGTGAGCAGCGGATTATTGACGCGATTTTTACAGCTATGTCTAAAGATAATATATCGGCAAAAATTGCGACAAAACAATCTGGTGGAACATCACCAATCAGTCTGAACGGTGATATTTCTATAGCTAATGCTGATAAAATTAGCGCTAAGTTCACTGTTAATATGCAACAAGGCAATAATAAAGTCGATACTTCTTTTGATGTTCGCGGTTCGATTAGCAATAAGTCTAATTTATATATTAAAGCTACAGGTCTAGGTAGTTTAAGTAGTTATTTACTCTCTGGCGCCCCAGAAGCAAAACTTTATGCTGATCAGGCTGTTGCAAAAATAAATGGAAAATGGATTGTAATAAATAGAGTTGACAATAAGACGTTTCAAGGTCAGAACTGTATTGCCGATGTTTTTGGTAAACTAAAGAAAGATAAAAATATACAGAATACATTCCTTGACGTCTATAAAAATAATCGATTTATATTCATAAAGAATACATCTAAAGATGGGAACGATACTATATATTCCGTTAAGTTTGATAGAGAAGTATTAAGCAAGTTTATGAATTCACTACAAGAATCATCTATTATTAAGGATACAAAGAGCTGTTCAGGAATTAATTTAGCCTCTGAGTCAGAGAATCAAAATGGTCAACAAGAGCAAACTTCACAAAATAATAATTCTAATACAAACATATCTCTAGATATAGTAATTGATGATAAAGATCAATTAAAATCTGTTAATATGACTTCGACTCTAGAAGGAGGTCAATCGGCAAATATCGGAATCAATCTATCTTATGATAAGGTAAAAGTAGAAGATGCCCCTGCGGATGATGCGGTACCTGTATCAGATATACTTTCTGACATTTCTCAAATGATAGGCGTATTTAAAAAGACGGCAGAACAATATAATTCACAGATTACGCAATAAATATTAGCAAGAGATTGACCGATGAGCTCCAATACACTCAATCACAATAAAAGTAAACTATCTTCATTATGTAGTAGAACAAAGAAGTCTTTCGTGGTTGTTGGTGTTGTAGTTATATTAATTGTGGTTATATCCCTATCTATTTTTGCTTGTATGTGCTGGTATAATAATCCCAATAAAATGATGGCCGATGGTTTTGCTGGGTTATTAAGTTCTACGGGTTTTAATGGGGATATAAATTTAAAAAATAACTCTGCATCCACATTTATGAGTGTGGATTTTGTGCGAGAAAAAGATTTTGGTAGGTCTAAAATTAAAGTTAGTAGACTATCTAATGGTAAATCCTCTGTGCCTAATAAAGAAGCTAAAATCGGCTTAGATTTAATAACAAACTTCAACGGATCTTTATATGTTAAAGCTGATGATATAGATAAAATTACTAAAACTCTTAGCAATAGCTATATTAAAAAATTATCTATTGAGGATACTGTAGATGAAGTTAATAATAATTTGAATAAAGACCAGCTAAAAGAAAAAGTCGAAAATTACTTCTCTCGTGTTGCAAATAAACTTAGGGGTAAGTGGATAAAAATTAACTACGGAATGTTAAGTAGAAACGATGTAAGTAGGCAAGTTTTACAATGTATTGATGACTTGAATAATAAAATTAGAAATGATAAATCTACTTCTAGTATCTTAGTAAAGAACTTTCGTAAAAATCAATTTATTTTAGTGGATGAAAATCAAAATATCGCAGATAAATCTGGATCTAAGGGGCTTAGAATTAAGTTTGATAAAGGTAAGGCTGATAATTTTATGCATTCTATTAGGGATTTAGATATAGTAAATGAATCTTCGTCTTGCAACAAGTTTTTGAAATTATTTGAATCTAAAAAAGATAGGCAAAAACAAGAGCTGTCTAATAATTTTACTATTTGGGTTAATAGAATATCTCATAAAATTACACATATAGAACTACAATCCAAGGATAATAAGAAGAAGGGATTTTCTTACGACTTTAATATAAAGTTATCTTATGGGGATAAAATCGAACCTAGGTTTCCTAATAATACGGAAACGGTTGATATAAGAAATATTTATAATATATTACAAAACTAACATTCTCGTGGATTTTAGTTTTGTAAACAAAACTTGTTAGCTTTTGTTATAATATATTTATTATGAAGCGTTACAACCCTATTGAAGTAGAGAAAAAATGGCGACAAATATGGGATGAAAATGAAACTTATAAAGTTGATTTAAATGATGATTCCCGTAAAAAATATTATAGTTTTAGTATGTTGCCTGGTATTACTGGTGCTGGTATTCATATTGGGCACGGTAGGACTTATCAATTTTCAGATATAAAAGTTCGAGCTAAACGTCAACAGGGTTATAATGCTTATCATCCGATTGGCTGGGATAGTTTTGGTTTGCCAGTGGAGAATTATGCTATTAAAGTTGGAAAAACTCCTAGAGTTGCACATGATGAGGCTAAGGTCCATTTCAAAGAGCAGTTGAAGCGCCTTGGATTTAGCTATGATTGGACGAAAGAAATTTCAACAGCTGATCCTGAGTATTATAAATGGACGCAATGGATTTTTACACAATTATATAAACATGATTTAGCATATCAGAAAGAACAGCCGCAATGGTGGTGTGAAACAGATAATACTGTTTTAGCAAATGAGCAAGTTGAGGGCGGAAAATGTTGGCGTTGTGGTAATCCAGTTACTAAGAAAAATTTAAAGCAATGGTTCTTCCGTATAACGGCATATGCAGACGAGATTTTAAATGCAACTGATGATCTTGATTGGACAGAAATGGTCAAGACTATGCAGAAAAATTGGATTGGTCGTTCTGTTGGCGCTGAGGTTAATTTTAATCTCGATTTAATAGCATCTGACTCTTTGAAATTCACCCCCGATCTGGCAGAAAAAATTATTTCTGGCGAAAAGACTAATACAATTAGGTATGAAGCTAAAAAACTTAAGGTTGGTGATATTGCTGATGCTATGGTACGTGATGGAGAGAAAGTATCTTCATTTGGATATATAAAAATAGCTAATATCCGCCAGCTCCCACTAAGAGATATACCTAATGATGCTTCTGGACATGAGCATTATAGCGATGATAATGAAAAATTGTTGAGTTTTAGGAAATTCTATGGCGAAGAAGTTTCGTTGGATGATATTTTTACGGTTTATGATTTTGAGTATTTACCACCGATTAAGGTTTTTACGACTCGCCCTGATACATTATTTGGCGCAACCTATTTAGCTCTAGCGCCTGAGTATAAATTAGTTCCAAAATTATTAAATAATTATACTCGCGAAAAAATAGAGGAATATATTAAAGGCTCTCAGCAGAAGACAGATATTGAACGTCAAGAAAATAAAGAAAAGACAGGTGTGTTTACTGGTAGTTATGCAATTAATCCAGTTAACGGAAAAAAACTTCCAATTTGGGTAGCTGATTATGTGTTGGGTAGCTATGGCACGGGCGCGGTTATGGCGGTGCCAGCGCATGATGAGCGTGATTTTGCCTTTGCTGAAAAGTTTGACCTGCCAATTATCCAAGTGGTTGATAAGCCAGAAAATTCGGCGGACATTGGCTGCTATACTGGCGAAGGCGAGTTGATTAATTCTGACCAATTTGATGGCACGCGCAGCGAAGATGCTCGCGAGCAAATTGTGGCATGGCTAGAACAGCAAGGTGCTGGACAGAGTAAAACGACATACAAGATGCGTGACTGGCTGATTTCTCGCCAGCGCTACTGGGGTGCGCCTATTCCGATTGTTCATGTTGATGGGCGAGCGCCGATTGCCGTGGCAGACGAGTGTTTGCCAGTGGTTTTGCCAGAGGTTGAGGATTTCAAACCGACTGGCGGAAACACGTCCGTTCTGGCGCAGGTTGACGATTGGGTGCGCGTGTGGGTTGACGTTGAGACAGGTAAGACAGTGCCGATTACCGAGCCAAAACCAGAAGGCGAGAATTGGACTGAGGGTCGGCGCGAAACCGACACATTGGATGGTTATGCCTGCTCTAGCTGGTATTTCCTGCGCTATCTGGACCCGCACAATGACAAGCAGGCGTGGGATCCAGAACTAATCAATCACTGGATGCCGGTTGACTATTACAACGGTGCAGATCACGCGGTGGCGCACTTGCTATATAGCCGTTTTTGGATGCGCTTTTTCTATAAACTTGGTTTAGTGCCAACACCTGAGCCATTCAAACGGATGATGTACAACGCCTACATCATGGCACCCGACGGTCAAAAGATGTCTAAGTCCAAAGGCAACGTCATCGACCCAATGGAAATTATGGACAGCGGCTATGGCGCCGACGCACTCAGAGTTTACGAAATGTTTATCGCGCCGTATGACATGGATGCACCGTGGGATACTCGTGGCGTGCCAGGTTCTTATAGGTTCTTAAATCGTATTTGGAATCTGGTTCAGGAGTATATTGACTCTAGTGATACCGAGAGGAGCAATCCTAAATATGACACTGAAATTCTACGCATAGCCAACTTGGTAGCGAAAAAAGTAACTGAGGATATTCGTGATGAAAAGTTTAATACGGCTGTCTCTTTTATGATGGAAACTGTAAACAATTTATATAAAATAAAAGAAAATTATTGTATTACCAAATCAGAACCTTGGAGAATTGCCTTGGAGAATTTACTAATGGTTCTTGCGCCATTTGCGCCACATATTACAGAAGAGCTTTGGTATCAGATTGGTCATAAGTCAACAATTCATATTGATAATTGGCCTTCTTGGAATGATGATCTATTAAAATCTGACCAAACTACTATTATAATACAGGTTAACGGTAAAGTTCGTGCCCGTTTGGAGTGTAACCGAGGATTGTCTAAAGATGAAGTGGAGACTATGGCCTTTGCTAATGGCCATGTAATGAGCTTTATCGAAGGTAAGCAAAATATAAAAAATGTTTATATACCAGATAAAATTTTAAATATTGTTGTGAAATAAGGCTATTGAGGTAATATAGGATATTTTCTCTGTATTGAAGTTTACCTGAAATTACTGTATAATTATCAGTGAATTGTTTAAAGAAACGTAAGGAGTATTCTACTCATGGCACAGCCTAAAAAGCAAAGCAGCCCTCGTAAAACAGGATTGCGCCGTAGTCACTTAGTGCTTAAGCTTGCACGTCGTGTAAATGCTACGTCACCAGTTAAGGTCAGAACTACAAAACGAGAGACTGGCAAAAAATAAGGTTGCGTATTTTCTGCGCAATCTTTTTATAGATAAACATTAATAATTTAAAGAGAGAACCAATCAATATGGCATCAAATCGTCACCTAGGAAGGATGGTTGCATTACAAACTCTTTATGAGTATGACTTTCGTAATTCTCCAACGGATCCTGTCAATATCAGCGAAGTGACAAAGCGTAATCTTGAAAAATATAAAGAAGATATTGAAGACACAGATTTTGTATATAGATTAGTTGATGGAGTAATTAGCCATTTAGAAGAGTTGGATAATACTCTGCGACCTTTAGCTCCTGATTGGCCTTTAGAACAAATCGCTCGTATTGATAGAAATGTCTTGCGAATAGGGCTCTATGAGTTACTCTATTGTAAAGACGATATACCTGCGCGCGTTGCTCTGAATGAGGCTGTTGAGTTGGCAAAATTGTTTGGTTCCGATAACTCAAGCAAGTTTATTAATGGCGTACTAGGTACGGCATTTAGGACTCTTGTAGAGGAGAATAATAATGCCAACAACTCCGAAGTTTGATAAATTTAAAAAATATTTTCATCGTAAAAAACCTTCAATTCAGGAAATTGTGCGTGAACCAACTGCGGGAGGTATAGTTTTTCGTCATAATAAAGAGGGTAAAGTCGAGATATTGCTTATCCAGGACGCAAAAGATCGATGGACAATACCAAAAGGTCATATTGAAGAGGGCGAGACGGCTCAAGCAACTGCTAAACGGGAAATAGGTGAGGAAGCTGGTTTAAATAATGTCGAAGTTTTAAATTGGCTTGGTAAAATTCATTTTCGTTATCGCAGAGTAGATAAGTTAGTTCTAATGACTACTCAAATATATTTAGTAAGAGCCAAAGGCGACACTAATGCTATTCAAAAAGAAGATTGGATGAACGGTATAAAGTGGTTTAGTTTTCACGATGCTTTAGATGTAATTGAATACGAAGATATTGGTAAACTAATGTTATTAGCAATGAAGCAAATACGACAGGGGAAATTATAATGAGTGGAATGGATAAAACACCTTATAGAGAGTTTGCTCGTGACAAGCTAGGGTTTGAATTTGAAAATATTGATGTATTAATTACTGCATTGACACACAGAAGCTATGTTAATGAGCATCGTAAAAGTGTTAATGATCATAATGAACGTTTAGAATTTTTGGGTGATGCTGTACTTGAACTTGTAGTAACTGATTTTTTGTTTAAAAACTACGTTCAGCCAGAAGGTATATTAACGAGTTGGCGGGCGGCCTTAGTACGTACCGAAAGCATAGGATCAGCTGGTGATAAATTGGGTTATGAACCCCTATTACGTATGAGTCGCGGGGAAAAGCATGGTAGCGACCGTGCTAGGCAACAAATTTTAGCTAATGCTTTTGAAGCTGTTACTGGTGCAATCTATCTGGAAAAAGGTTATGAATTTGCTGAGAAATTTATCTCTAAACATATTCTCGTAAAACTTGATAAAATTATTGAAGAGGGATCTTGGCGTGATCCAAAATCACATTTACAAGAGGTTAGTCAGCGAATCGATAATCTTACGCCGCAGTATAAAGTTTTAGATGAGATTGGTCCAGATCATGATAAGTTATTCACAATAGGTGTTTTTGTGGGTGAAAAAATGATGGGTAAGGGCTGTGGTCCAAGTAAACAATTAGGTCAGCAACAGGCTGCTAGAGCGGCGCTTAAATTATATAATGATATATCTAATGTATCTTGAAATACTATAGGACTAGATTGACATATTTACTAAAAAAAGGTAAAATGGCTTAAGATATTTAAATGTAAATTAAATAATAGAGAAGGAATTTGTATTTTATGCTTGCAATTCGTCTGCAACGTTTGGGTCGTAAGGGGTATCCAGTTTATCGGTTAGCTGTCCAGGAGTCTAATCGACATCCGTCAAGTGGTCGTGTGGTAGCTTATGTAGGTAGCTATAATCCACATACTAAGGAGAATTCAATTCAAGTTGAACTAGCACAGAAGTATCTAGATAATGGTGCCCAGCCATCGCCTCGTGTGATTAAACTTTTGAAAGATGGCGGTGTCAAATTACCTAAGTGGGTTAAAGAGCCACAAAATAATAAGAAAAGATCAATTAAGAATATAGAAAAGTTACGAAAGAATCAGCCAAAAGACTAATCGTGGATTTGTAAACTTAAAGTCGTCTTCTTGTGAAATGGAGACGACTTTTTATTATCTTTATCTTATAAACCATGATACAATATAAAATATAAATAAAGTGGAGTATTTGTATAAATACAGGAGGGTGAGATGTCAACAATCGATCAGCAATTTGTAGAATATGTTGTAAAACTATTAGTTATGCATCCAGAAGATGTTGTAGTTGAACGTGAAATTGATGAGAAAGGCGTATTGCTAACTCTAAAGGTTAATGATGCTGATATAGGACGCGTCATAGGTCGACGTGGCTTTACTGCACAAAGTTTACGTAACTTACTTAGGTCTTTAGGTGTAAAAAATAACGCGCGTTATAATTTAAAAATAACAAATACTACCAATTCAGAAGATGATTCTGAAAAATCTTCTGATTCTGTGGATGACTCTACAGATAAGACTGTGGAAAAGCATTCTAATTTTGCCGATATGTCTAGAAAAGAGCTTGCAGAATTAGATGACTTGGATATATAATAAAGACAGTTCAAAAAAACAACCTTGAACTGCGAGAACAAAAGCTCTATGCGAGCAACTTTTATAAGAGTTGAGAGCCTTATATGTCTACGTAACCACTCCTTTTGGGGTGGTTTTGTGGTTTTATTAATCCTTGCTACACTGTTTATATGAGAAAATTCCAGGTTATAACTTTATTTCCAGAGATGTTTACTGAAGTATTCGGCTCTGGCATGATGTATAAAGCGCAAGATAAACAAATTGTTGAATTGAATACTATAGATTTGCGCCAATTTGGCTTAGGAGTGCGCAAACAAGTCGACGATACTCCTTATGGTGGCGGTGATGGTATGCTTTTGAAACCTGAGCCTATATTTAGTGCAGTTGAGTATGCAAAAACTATTGATTCCAGTGCTAAAGTTGTAATTATGACTCCACGCGGATTTCGATGGAAACAATCTTTGGCTCAAGAATTTTCTGAAAATGGTGACAACTATATTTTTATTTGTGGTCGATACGAAGGTTTTGATGAGAGGGTTATGAGCTTGGTTGATATAGAAATTAGTGTGGGAGATTATATTCTGACTGGAGGTGAGTTGCCTGCGATGACTATTATAGATAGTATAGTTAGGCTGATCCCTGGGGTCTTGGGAGGTAAAAATAGTGCGATTATTGAAAGTTTTTCTGATGGTGAAACTCTAGAGTTTCCTCAGTATACTCGCCCTGCAGAATTTAGAGGAATGCGTGTACCTGATATTTTACTAAGTGGAAATCATGCAAAAATTGATCAGTGGCGTGCTGATCATTCTAAAAAGATAAAAGATAAATAATCAATATTAAATAGCACTCCTTCGGTAAGTAAAGGAGTGCTAACTTGTTGTGGTGGGTATATCGTAGAGCGAAAAACCCATCGCTAAAACTTTTTTGATGTTTTTTGTTTTTGCAATGCTTCGCTGGCTTTAATATACATAAAAAACTATTAAAGCGCAAGCAGAATATAAAATATTTATATAGCCTGTGGAAAAGGTGTGTATAAATTATTGACCAAAGCCATCAAATACGCCATAGTAATAGGTAATATGTTGAAAGATATAATACCCAAAAATAAGACATGTTCTTTTTTATATACTATCGTAGCTACTATAATAGCAGTTTCTCATCTGTTTTCTTTAGATAAAACAACAGTATTGAATGTGGGGGATTTTTCTGATATCTGGACTGGATTACTTATAATTTCTATTGTAGTGACGATATTTAGTTTACCTTATGCTATAGGACTAAGCGCTAGTAAAAGTTTATTAAACGTGTCACGTTTATGTGGTTTGATAGTAGCTATTCTTTGGATTATTATTATACTTTTTGCCCTGATTAACGGTTTAAATGTTGGTATGCTGGGTGTGTATTTAGTGAAACCTAGCTTAATATTTTTACTTTTAATATTATATCTAGCATTTAGGGTATTTTGGCGAGATAAGGAATAAGTATACACGTAATCACTATAATAACCCTACTGGTAATGATCAAGACCATAGTTAAAGTATAAACAACAACTCTTCAGACCTTACTAATCTTAGTAATGAAGATAGTGAAGAATACGATCAAGGTATTGGTCAGCTAGAACACGGTATGGGACGGTTAGATGGTCAGTTAGGTATTAGTTTGGGTAATATCAATAGTATTGATGATTTAAATTTTATTTGCTAAAATGTTATTACTATTGGGGTGTCGCCAAGTGGTAAGGCAACGGGTTCTGGTCCCGTCACTCGGGGGTTCGAATCCCTCCACCCCAGCCAGTTTATACTATCCATTTAAGTATAAATTTATAAGTATATTAGTGATTATATATAAATAGACTGTTCGTAGCAGTCTATTATTGATTTATTATTAATTAAAATATAAATTCTTTGTAAAATAAATATACTTATGTTACTATGTACCCATAATACTAAAAACGGAGGAAGTATGAAGATTATTCAGATATTAGGGGTGTATTTGTTGGTGGTTGCAACAGCTTCTGTTTTTGCGTTCAGCAATCAAGCGGATGCTGCGCAAAACAAGAGTGAGGTAAAAAATAACAATAAGAAAACTTATGAATATATAGCACAGGAAGGCGACTCCTATACTAAGATAGTACGTAAGGCTGTACAGACATATGGAATTAATAATAAAAAAGACATTGGTAAAGCTAGGATTGTGGCAATTGAGACAAAATTGACGGAATCTGCTGGATGGCCTCTTCTTGAAATAGGTCAAAAGGTTAAGCTTGAAGAGGATACAATTGCAAAAGCGATTGAAAATGCCATGAAGCTTAATGATAAAGATCTATCAGCTTGGCAAACTTATGTACCTTTTGTAGATTTTTACACAAACAATGTCGGTGAATCTAAAAAGTAGAGAAAACTAATATGAATATAAATGTGGAGACTATTGTTAAGGATAACGTTGTATTGCAGCTTTTAATTACCGTTATAATTGCAATAGTTCTCCATATTTTACTTAGAGCATTAGTTAGCGCCATTGTTGACCGTATGGTGCGCCAACGTAATTACTCCACCAAAGGAGATGAGATTAAACGCAGAGATACATTAAAAGGGGTTTTGCGTACTCTAACTACAGTGGTTTTGTGGGTCATAGTTGTTTTAGTCTTGCTTCGCCAGTCTGGAATCGACCTGGGCACTTTGGCAACTGGTGCAGGTTTTTTTGGTGTTATTTTTGGATTTGGTGCCAGGGGTGCGATTCAAGATTTTGTATCTGGTCTGTGTATTATAGGTGAAGATCAATATAGAGTTGGAGATGTAATACGTTTGCAGATTGGTAGTGTTATGCTTTCGGGTACAGTTGAGGATTTGACAATTCGAATAACTAAACTACGTGATTTAGATGGTAATTTACATATAGTCAGTAACGGTACACCTCAATCTATTACTAATTTAAGCTATGAATATGCCAATGTTAATATTAATCTACCTGTATCTTACTATTCTGATATAGATAAAGTAGAAAAAGTTGTTAACCAGGTTGGTTTAGATATGGCATCGGACGAAAAATGGGCAAAGGATATTTATGATCCAATATCTTTTTTGCGTTTAAATGAGTTTGAAGAGTCTGCGATGTTAATAAAAGCTTTGGGAAAAGTTCGACCAGCTGCTCAATGGGCGATTGCTGGTGAATTTCGTAAACGAATTAAAAATGCTTTTGATGAAAATGGTATAATTATCCCTTACTCAAAGTCTGAGACTGATGATAACTCTAATTCTCAGTCTGGCTCAAGCTCTAGTCCGCAACCAAAAATAAAACAAAATCACAAGCGTTAGGGTTTTGTGTTAAAATATTCTAGGTATGGATAATGTAGTTTTTTATGGCTCTGCATTACTTGTTTTATTTGGTGCAATTACTGTAGGTTATCTGATAGTACAACTACCTTGGATTAGGCGTAGTTTTTTACCGGCAAGTGTGGCTGCTGGTTTAGTTTTACTTTTGCTGAGTCCTCAATTATTGGGTAAATTTCCTACAGAATCCAGTATAGCTGAGTCACTATATAAAGCTTGGGAGCCTTTGCCCGGTCTTTTGATTAATGTAATTTTTGCAGCATTATTTTTAGGGAAGCCTCTAGCTTCGCTAAAAGGAATATGGCGTATGGCTGCTCCGCAGGCTGCTTTTGGTCAGATGATTGCATGGGGATATTATGCCGTTGGTAGTTTTGTGGTTTTATTTATACTTGCACCAGTTTTTGGAACTAATCACCTAGCGGCTTCCTTACTCGAAATAAGTTTTGAGGGCGGTCATGGCACTGCTGCTGGTATGGAGAGTGTATTTAGTGAGTTAAACTACAAAACTGGGCAAGAAATGGCTGTTGCTTTAGCTACAACTAGTTTATTTGCGACTTTGACCGTAGGATTTACACTAATTTCTATCGGTAGACGTAGGAATTTGATTGAAAAAGATACGTTATCAGTTGATAAAGTAAAGGGGATGGTATATCACCGTCGAATCGTGGCTCAACTTTTAAAAATAGGTTATAACTTACGTGAGGATTTAGCGTTTTGGCGCATTATTTCACATATTATTTTGTTAATAGCTGGAGTTTTGATTGGTTGGGCGATCCATTGGCTTATGTTACAAATTGAAGGCACAACCTGGGGAGCAGCTGGTGACTTAAAAATTTTTGGATATATGCCTAGATTTACATTTTGCATGTTTGGAGGTATGATTGCGCAGACTATTTGGAGAAGGTTAGGCTTCAAAATATCGTTACCATTAATTGATTTACTTAGTAGTATAGTATTAGCTATGTTGGTAACATCAGCAATTGGTACCATGAAACTTGATTTTATATCTACAGATGGAGTTGCATTTTTAATCCTGGCTTTAAGCGGTGTTTTATGGGTTTTGTTCTGTTTTGTATTTTTGGCGCGACATATATTTGTGCGTTATTGGTTTACAAATGCTATTATAGGTATTGGTCAATCTATGGGCACTACTGCAACTGGATTATTATTTGCTCATGTTGTTGATCCAAAACAGCGAACTGGAGCTGTTGAAAGTTTTGGCTATAAACAGCTGCTTTTTGAGCCTTTTATGGGAGGAGGGATAGTTACTGCTATGTCTATGCCTATGATTGTATTATTTGGATTACCTAAATTTATGATGATCTGTGCTATGGTGTCATTTGCGTGGTTGGCATTTGGCGTACTTGCTCTACACAAACATCCCTAGCAACGTGATATACTATAATATATGGATAAACTCATTCCTTTTTTGGCTGATGGATTAGTTTTTATAATTGTAGCTATCTCTTCTTTTTTCCTGATTGTTAAGGTTCCTAACAATCGAAAGTACTTAACTTACGGGCGTATTTTAGTGGCAGGACTTACATCTTATTTGGTTGCTAAGATAATGAGCATAGTTTATCAACCAAGTAGCATGCGTCCTTTTGAACTTATGAATGTAAATCCAGGTGCTTCATATATGGACAATCCTGGTTTCCCGTCTGATCACTCTCTGTTTGTTTGGGCTATAGTGTTTGCGGTGATTTATGCAGTTCGTAATAAGATTTTATCTTTAAGTTTAATAATATTAGCTTTTTTGGTTTGTGTTGGTAGAGTTATGGCATTAGTTCATACTCCGCTTGATGTGATTGGTGGCATAGTCGCGGCAATGATCGGAGCTATGTGGTATATAGATGAGCTAAGTTGCAAAAAACGCAAAACTAATGTATAATATCCATCATGGATTACGTATATGAGTCGCAACCTGCAATTATAGGACAAGACAAGCGACTACTCGCCAAGATATTGGTAGTGGGCGCCGTATTAGGTGCGGTTATCTGTGTTATTTCTTATGTATTGTGGCGTTTTGTGCTTAGTGATATCGTCTGTACTGCGGGTCAATCTATTTGTGTGGAGGCTAATTCATATGCTGGTAATATAGCATTAGTTTTAGGTGCTATTATAGGTGTGATTTCACTTGTGAAAATTGGCGTATATAGACCAGTTATTATATCTCTTGGTGCAACAATATGTCTTTGGGGGATAGGTGGCTGGCTTTTTGGTCGTAGTACGATAATATTTGCGATTGCTATAATTATACTCTACACATTATCTTATGCGTTGTTCGCTTGGATATCCCGTATCCGTAAAGCACCTGTGATGCTTATAACTTTCATTATTATCACAATACTGGCACGCATTATTCCTATGTCTTTCTAATAGAATTATTAAAGTGCTATACTTAGTTCTATGGATGTATTTTTGATTTTATTTTTTGCTATATCTGCGGCAGTTGTTATAGTTGGTCTTTTTTTGAAAATTAAAAAAATAGAAAAATCTGGAGATATTGGCTTAATAAAGTCAGATTTGCTAGAGATTAATAGATCACTAGAGTCTATGAAAGAGCGCGTTTCTGATAGGCTAGATCAGAATAATTATAAAATGCAGGAGTCAATGCAAAAGCAATTAGCCCAGAGTGCAAAAATAATTTCAGACGTTAGTCATAGATTAACGAAGTTAGATGAAACTAATGCGCGTGTAATTGATGTTGCTAGTGATTTAAAGACTCTGCAAAATATACTGCAAAATCCAAAGCAACGTGGTGTCTTTGGCGAATTTTATCTACAAAGCTTACTTGAAAATGTATTACCTCCAAAGCAGTTTCAAATGCAGTATAAGTTTAAAAATGGAAGTATTGTTGACGCTGTGGTTTTTCTAGAAAAGAACATGATATTGCCTGTTGATAGTAAATTTAGTTTAGAGAATTACAATCGTATGATTGCGTCTGAGAGTAAACAGGAAAGGGTTAGCTTGCTAGCTAGAGTTCGCCAGGATTTAAAACAGCGTATTGACGAAACTAGTAAATATATATTACCGAATGAAAATACTATGGATTTTGCTTTTATGTTTATACCGTCAGAATCTTTATATTATGATTTGTTAATTGGCGATGTTGGTACTGGAGCAGGTGCTCGGGATTTATTAGAATATGCATTTCAGGATAAAAAGGTAATAATAGTAAGCCCCACTAGTTTTATGGCATATTTGCAAACAGTTTTACAGGGTTTACGTAGTCTACAGATAGAAAAACAGGCAAAAGAAATTCAATCGCGAGTAGTACAGCTTGGACGCCATATTGATGTTTATGAGCAGTTGATGCATAAGCTTGGTAATAGTTTAAGCACTACAGTGAATCACTATAATAATGCTCACAAAGAACTTAAAAAGATTGATAAAGATGTGATTAAAGTTTCAAATAAAACTCCGTCAGTTGATCCGTTATTAATAGATCGTCCACAAAAAGACGATGCCTAATAAATAAATCAACAACCAAAAAAGAGACCCAACTCAATCTGGGTCTCTTTTATTGGTATAGATTTCTTTATTCGGCTGATTCAGTTTTTGAAGTCTTTTGCAGAACATCCTGTAAGAAGAAGCCGATACCACCTCCAATCACGGGCACTAGAATATAAACTAATACAGGCCAAACATCTTTAGATTGTAGAGTGACTGCCTTTAAGCTTAAAGCTATTGCTGGATTACAAATTACATTTGCACTCACAAAAGCTGCTGCGCCACCTGCAACTGTCAACGCTACAAATAGACCAAATCCTACAGTTAAAGCTTGTGCACCAAAATCATTTTTACGTTGAGACACGCTAGCTACTATAAAGCTAAATATCATAGCAGCGATTAATTCAGCAAGCAAAATAAACCATACGCCTGGTGTTGCGCTATTGATTTGTGAAACCTCAAGTAGCTGTGGCTGTTGTTGGCTGAGTAGTGCCATTTGATTTGTATTTATTTTTGGAATAGCTGTAGTAAATGATGTTAGGACTACTAGTGCTAACATTGCACCTAGAGCCTGTGAAAGTATATAGCCAATTGCGCGAACTCCAGAAATACGACGAGTCACCCATGCTCCAACGGTAATCAATGGATTAACATGCGCACCAGATATTGCACCAATTGCTAAAACTATCGCAACTAAAGCAAATCCCATAGGAATGGCACCGCCGCTTGCAACTAAAGCTACAGCTGCTAATATAAATGTACCTACAAATTCTGCAATGAAAGCGCTAACTGGTAGCGATTTTGCATCTAAACTGACACGTTTTTTTGATACCTTAACTGCCTTCGTTTCAATTTCCGTAACATTTGTACTTACGGTTGCTGTATTATTCTTTGCGCCACTCTTTTTTGAAGTTGTCTTACTAGACTTCTTCGCAGGAGTGGTTTTTTTAGTCGACATATTTCCCTCCTTTATAAATGAAATATGCATTTAGTATATCATAATATAAAGATGGTATACTAGATAATATGGGATTATATATAAAGCGCGATGAAGAGCGTTCAAAAATACAGGAGAAAATAGCTGCTGATTTACGTGCAAAATCAATGCAGAACTCGGCGTTGGATTCAGAGCCTATTACAGATCTTGCCGACCAGTCTAGTTATATGGACGGTACTAAGACGTCTTCTAGTTTGCTAGGTGTGTGGATTGTTTTAGGAATTGCTGGGATTGCTACGATATTGTATTTAGTTATAAAATCGAGCTAATGGAGTTTATATGGAGAGTATTGAGAAAGTAAGGAAAATATTACTAGATAAAGTCTATGACTCTGATAGTCCTCGCGAGGTCCTACGTTCAAAAGAATTGAGGGGACTATATGGCTTGATTAAAACATTGCCAGTGGAAGAGCGCTCTAGTTTTGGTCAGAAAATTAACGGAATAAAACAAGAGATTGAAAAAGCTATTTTGGAACGTGAGGAAGTTTTAAGTACGGTTAGTTTGCCATCAATCGATGTTACTGCGCCGATGGATATTAACGCGCCGCAGCCTGAGCTACTACCAAGTGATCGTGGTACGATTCATCCGTTGAGCCGCGAGATTGATCGCATTTCTGATATTTTCAATCGCATGGGCTTTGTGACGGAAGAATCGCGCGAGATTGACGATCAATTCCATATGTTTGAAAGCTTGAATTTTCCAAAAGGCCACCCGGCGCGCGATGATTACGATACATTTATGACCGTCGAGATCGACAAAGACGGCGATCGATTGATTGCGCCAGCGCACACATCGACGATGCAGAACCGCGTGTTGAAAAAATATCATGGTAATTTAAAAAACGGCGAGGCGATCGCTGCTATTGTGCCCGACCGGGTGTTTCGCAACGAAGATTTGGACGCGCGGCACGAGCACACGTTCTATCAAGTTGAGGGCGTGTATGTCGCCAAGGGTGTCAATGTCGGCAATCTGATCGCTACGTTGCAAGAGTTTTTGCAGGAATATTACGGCAAGAAACTTGATGTGCGCGTCAATCCATTTTATTTCCCGTTCACCGAACCAAGCTTTGAATTTGCGCTAAGCTGCCCATTTTGTGAAGGCAAAAATCCGGACTGTAAAGTCTGTTCGGGCGAAGGCTGGATCGAACTCTTGGGCTGCGGCATGATCCACCCGAATGTGCTGAAAGCTGCCGACATCGATCCGAATGAGTACACCGGCTTTGCCTTTGGCTGCGGCATCGACCGGCTGGTGATGATGAAATATGGCATCGAGGACGTGCGGCATTTTGAGAGTGGCAAGCTGGACTTTTTGGAGCAGTTTTAAGGAGCTATTGTGCACACGATAATAGTATTATCTCAAAAACTTGTAATAAAAGAGGCAGTTCTGTATGCCGATAGAGAAATTGTTGCAGCGAGAGAGATCGCTAAAAAGATAGGAGGAAGTAAATGGATACACAACAATTTGACGCACTTATTATTGGTTTTGGCAAAGCCGGCAAGACATTGGCGGTGACGCTGGCGAATGCGGGTAAAAAGGTAGCGCTGGTGGAGCGGACACCAAAGATGTATGGCGGCACCTGTATTAATATTGCTTGTATTCCTACTAAGGTGCTGGTCAGTGCGGCTGAGCATCATCAAAGTTTTGATGAGGCGATGACACATAAGACAACGGTAGTGACGCGGTTGAATGAGAAGAACTATCACATGTTGGCGGATCGTGAAACGGTGAGTGTCATTGAGGGTGAGGCATCGTTCGTAGATGATCACACTGTGAAGGTTGTAGCGGGTGACGACGAGCTAGTAGTGAGTGCACCGCAGATTTTTATTAACACCGGTGCGGAATCAATCATCCCAGATATTCCAGGTATTGATAAGCCGTTTGTATATACCAGTACTGAACTGCTGGATAAAATGACGCAGCCAAAACATCTAGCTATCATTGGCGGCGGTTATATTGGGTTAGAATTTGCTTCAACTTATACCAAACTTGGTACAAAAGTAACAGTATTTGAGAGGGGTGATGCTCTGCTTGCACGTGAAGATCCAGCAATTGCTCGGGCTACTACTGAAGCATTGCAGACACAGGGTATCGAGATTGTGTTTAGTGTGGATGTGACAGCGATTGAGGGTGAGTCTACTGCAACGATTCGCACAGCAAATCATGATGATTACGCTGGTTATGATGCGGTGTTGATGGCTACGGGCCGTCGCCCGGCGACGATGAGTTTGAATTTACCAGCTGCTGGTGTAGCGACGGATGAGCGCGGGGCAATTGTGGTCGATGAAACACTTCGCACTAGTCGGTCGCATATTTGGGCAATGGGCGATGTAACGGGCGGGCCACAATTTACCTATGCGTCGCTGGATGATTTTCGGATTGTGAGAAGCCAGCTGCTGGGTGATGGTCTGTACACTCGCGCCAAACAAAAAACCTTGCCGTACGCGGTATTTATGCAAACGCCGCTAGGTCGGGTGGGTATGACAGAGGCTGAGGCGCGTGCGACGGGGCGCGAAATTATCGTAAAAGAGCTGCCTGCTATGGCGATTCCACGCCTGCATGTTGATAATGCTACAACAGGCTTGCTGCGTGCGGTGATTGATGCAAACACTGAACAAATTTTGGGTGCTAGTTTATTGTGTCGTAACTCACCAGAAGTCATTAATATCATCAAAACTGTAATGGATAATGACCTGCCATATACTGTACTACGTGACCAAATATTCACTCATCCAACGGTGAGTGAGGCATTGAACGATTTATTTGCATAAAGGAGGAACATGAATCACACAATTTTCGACGACATCGTATCGGGCAACATGAAATCTTGGAAAGTTTGGGAAGACGAGAAGTTTTTGGCGTTTCTAACGCCATTTCCAAATACGCCAGGTTTTACAGTGGTGATACCAAAACAAAATCCAGGCGATTATGTCTTTTCTTTGGATGATGAAATACGGCATCGAGGACGTGCGGCATTTTGAAAGCGGCAAGTTGGACTTTTTGGAGCAGTTTTAATTCAGTCATTAGTCCATTCGGAGATATGTGATGATTAAACGTAACGTATTTCTCTACAACATCACCAACCGTGACGACGAGGGATACGGTAGCTACCCGTTTGAGGATGTTCTCCGTGATCTGATGAACCTCGAAGAAGACGATAGGAATTGGCAGTACAATCCAAATGATGACGAGTCGTTTATGCGACTCTTGCAGTTTGACAAGTTACATAAAACCAGCGAACTATCCAAATGTTACGCGGGTATCATCGCCGTGTACGGATCAAACGTGATTACCATAGGTAGGGACGATGACGATATCGTTAGGCGCTACCCGTTGCCTGACGGTCAGCTGCCGGTGCAGGTGGTGCATTTCCTGTACTATGCCGACAAGGGAATTATGGCGTTAGAATACAACCGAAACGTCGCCACAAATGTAAAGATTTTAGCCTACATAAATAATCGCATCACAAAGCTCTCGCTCTCTGAAAAGGCAGCATTTATTGGGACGGTAGTTTGCCATCCAGACGCTATCGAGCTAATCAGGCGGGCGCATCGTATAAAATCTGCGAAGATATTTGTTACCCGCGAAGCTATAGAACACAATAATAAAATCAGCCAACTAGCGAAAAGTTTATTCTCCGCACCTTCGATCGATAATCATACCGATACGCTTGGCACGGTAGTCATTGATTTTCGGCCGAGTAGGGGTAAGTTCCTGTCTCCTGGTGCGTATATTGATCACTATGTGAAAGAATTTCCGGGCGTCGAAAAACAGGTCTACGAAGTTGAAATTGAAGAGGGCATGGAAGTAACGTCGGTAAATATCATGCAGCCTCAGTTTAAGAATACTATCGAACTGCCAGACAGTAGCATCGAAGACCGAGAAGAGTATGACAACCAGGTTTTTGGTAAAATACATGAAGTCTACAAAGCAGCGACAAGCGTTATAGCAGGAGCGAACAATGTGGACTAGACGGTGGAGCTCCATTGGGCTGGTGCTGATCATCCTGCTGCTGTTCTTTGGGGTGTCATTCGGTATGCAAGAAATCGTGAAGGTGGTGAAGCCTGACATCATGAAGGTCAACCCATGGGATGTATTTGAGGGTATAATAACCATTCCATCATATATCGTTATAGTGTTACTAGTGTTGTTGCCGTCAGACGCTCGATATAACCTGAGGCTGTCACTATTTCAGCGCTCCAGTTACGTGCGTGAAATCATTATCTCCGGCCTCCTGATCATTCTCGTGATGGCCGTAGTGGGGTTTGTGGCGTACAACCCAACAGACAGCCCGACTCGTAATCCTTGGAATGATTTTAATTGGGGTAATTATCTGAGTGTGATTGTTTGGGGGGTTATGATATTTTTGTATAATGTACTGCTGCGGTTGGGTGGTGGGGCGAGGCGTGGATCTGGTAAAGACATAGCTTGATTATCCCATACAAATATCCCGATAAGGCCGCGTAACAACTTCTGCCGAGTCGAGGCCGAGTTTGACCTCAATCTCGCTGATCATCGCTAGCGCATCAGTCTCATCATCTGACAAAACCTCAACTTCCACAAACGTCCCAGTGTCTTTGATCTCGTCTATAGTCACCGTTGCCTGCGGAAAATCAGAGGACTGAAACGATCGTCGGTATTTGTTGACCTCGACTAGCTGCACTATGCCGAGATTTGCCAGTAGCCGCTTGGCGATTGCCGCGTCTCCGGGTTGAATTGGTAGGTTTGTCTCGGGCTTAATAATCACATCATTCGCTGTATGTGTCGCAGTCGTCGTCGCAGGCTTATATGTCACCTCAGCAAAACCATCGCGCTGGCGAATCCGCAAGCATTCAACCGTCTGCATAAAATCGACATCAGGACGAGAATAATACGTATCAATCTCGCGGAGATTACTCTGCAGTTCAAAACCGAGGTCTTGCAGCTGCTTGATTAATTCTTTTGCGTCACCGGTTAGCTGGCGTTTGCGCTCGATTTCTAGTAGTTTTCTGGTCATTTGGTGGCCTTTCGGGTTTAGATAACTACATTATATATCCATCCATCTGCAAACTCCATATCTTGTCGTGTTATAAAAATTCACTCAGTTCTTTTCTGGCTATCGTATACCTCATGTATGTGTCTTTGTAATTATTCAGCTAGCAGTGCTAAAAATCATATATAATTAAACTGGTAAACCAACTCAGAAAGGAATTACTTGCGTGAATATAATCTTTATGCGGCATGGCGAGGCTGTGGATAATGTCAGGGGTGTTTTGTCTTGCAAAGAGATACGATGTTCCGTGCTGACGGAGGCGGGTTTTCGCCAAGTTGCTAAATCGGTAAGTAAGCTGCCACGGGAGATTGATAAGATATATTCCTCGCCGCTAATTCGTACGCTGCAAACAGCTAAGGAGATTATGAAAGCTTCAGGTGCGGAGGTAATTATTGATAATAGAATCAGAGAAATTGATTGGGGTGAATATGATGGAAAACCTAACAATCCAGAACTTGATGCGGTACGCACCAGGCAAGCGGCAGGAGATTTTTTCGTTAGGTTTGGGCAATACGGCGACAATAAATATAGCCTGGAGTTGAGATTATGCGAGTTTTTGGACGATGTCCGAAAACGTAACTTTAAAAATAATACCATCGCAATTGTATCCCATGGAACTGTCATTTCGTTTATGAAAAGAATATTGGAACTGCAGCCTTCTCATTTGAAAAAGGGCGGATTTGAGGAGTTTAGTGATATCGATTTCTCCAAACTTGATAAACATAAGGATAAATTAGCGGCGGTTAAAAATAAGTTAATAGCAAATAGGATGAAGCTAATAAGGTGTATTCAACCAAATACGCTCCGTAATATTTTTTATAAAATTGCCGAGGATTGTAATAATATTGAATTTGGCGATGATGTATTAGCTAGGGTAATAAGTGGATATAGAGATAATATTACGCTGATAGCTGATAGTGATGTCCGCAAGAATAACGATTTGGCTGTCGTTTGCCTGTTTAAGGATATGAGCGATTTTATAGAAAAATGGATTGATCATTACATAAATTTGGGCGTAAAGAACTTTGTCTTTTTAGACAATAACTCGACGGATGATTCGATTGATAAAATCAAAACTTTGTCAAAAAAATACAGCATTATGTCCGACATTTGGAGTGTACCTTATGAATATAACTGTTTTCGGTCGTGTGGCTGGCGGCAGCAGATTATGGATACTTACGGCGTAAATCGCTGGTATCTAAATGTTGATTCCGACGAGATGTTCGTGTTTTCGGATACAAAACTGGATATCAGTACATACGCGAATGATAATCTAAAAAATAATATAGCATCCGTAAAGGCAATGATGGTCGATGTATACTCAGACAAGCCTATCTTCAGTAATAAAAGTATTGAGGATTTTAGATTCTTTGACGCGCGTGGCTATAAAAAGATTGTAAATAAACATTACGGCGAAAGGATTTACGGCGGACCGAGGAGTAGAATATTTAGCATAAAGCCCAGCCTACAAAAAATACCTCTGTTATATTACACTGGCGTCGAGGTACTAGCAAATGATCATTTTTTGTTTCCTTGGCATAGGAATCCTCAATCGGTCTCTTCAGTGTTGCTGCATTATAAGTTTTTGCCAGGTTCGCTTGAATCCTACGCGGAAATGGCGAAAAGTGAAATCCACTGGAATCAATCCAAGGAATATAAAAGATATATTCAACTATATAACGACAACCCCAACGCTATGTTTTACCAAGAAGGTATATCGCTGCCGATAGAGGAATTTAGTATTGAGATGTTGTTATCTTTATAAAGAGAATCATTATTTATTTGTTTTAAGTTGTAATGTCGATATATAATAAAGTTATGAATCATACAATTTTCGACGACATCGTATCAGGTAAAATAAAATCTTGGAAGGTCTGGGAGGACGAGAAGTTTTTAGCGTTTTTGACGCCGTTTCCAAATACACCGGGCTTTACCGTGGTGATACCAAAACAGAATCCAGGCGATTACGTATTTTCCTTGGATGATGAACTGTATTCTGAGATGATGCTGGCGGTGAAAAAGGTTGCTAATATTTTGGAGAAAGCCTTTGGTACACCGCGAGTGGCGTTGATTTTTGAGGGGACGGGCGTGGCGCATGTACATGCCAAGTTGGTGCCGCTGCATGGCGATTTAGCTAGCCAGACCGATGTGTGGAGCAAAGAGACTGAGTTTAGTGAGGTGTATCGTGGCTGGCTAACGACCGCAGAAGGTCCAAAAATGGACGACGCCCAACTGGATGAAATTCAGAAAAAAATAATTAATATACAGGGCAATATTTAGTGTAAGTTGAAAAGGCTGATTACCTAAGAAGATAATCAGCCTGTAGATCCGACTATTTACTGTTCTAGCACAAGAGGCAATTCAGAAAGCTGTGAAGGTTGCTCTTCCTTTGTTTCTGTGTCTTCAATTGTGTTAGATTCAGCCAACGCCGAAACTTTTTCGCCAGTATAAGCTTTATAATACATATCATAAAGCTTTTCCTTGTGCGGAATTACTAGCGGGTCGCCTGGGTTGATAATGCCGTGCTCAAGTCCCATAGACTTTGGCAACTCGACATACTGATATTCTGCTCCCGATGAGTCTGCCATTTTCTTTGAAACACTGGCAGCTTCATTGTGATCGATTCCTTTGTCTCCCTCACTGAGGATGACACTGATGGATTCGACACCAGGAGCGTACATATCAGACTTGTAAGAATCCACAAGCAACAGATATTTACCAAGGGCGCGAAGTGACAGGTTGCCATTAATTAAAATATCTGGGAGGAGATTCCATCCATATACCTTTTTCACTAAGGTATTTTGGAATTTATCATAGGTTGCATAGAAGGGCTCAAGCAAGAGAAGTTTTTTAACAGTACCCTTGCCGTATTGAGCAATCCATGTTGCAACACTACTACCTCCAGAAGATCCAGCAACACCTGCTTCTTCACCCAATCCACTAAGGATTGAAGTAGTCTGCTCGGCAAAACTTGCAAGTTCTGCCAGTGTTACCTCTCCGTGCCGATTATTGTCAGTAAGACCATGTTTCGGCATTCGGGGAATAAAAACGTTATATCCTTCGTCGTAAAATTTGTCAGCCAACTCAGCAAAGTGAGCTGGACAACCACTTACTCCGTGGATAAGAACTACTGCCTTGTCTGTTTTCTTGCCGTGATCCTTCATAATCGAGTGACACTCAGGACGAATGTCGTTCGTTGAATTCTCTTCGGCAAGAATATCATTAACCCTGGCAATTGCATCGTCGTAACTCAATTTTTCAATTTCTGACGGCGATTTTAGTTGGTCTTGTGCTGCAGCAATTTCTGGATGCAGCGTCGGACCTAGGATAAGGCTAATCGCAGTGATTAGCGGCGTGAACAATGGACTTGCATATCCTAAGATTTCACTTAGGAGTACGATGACTTGACTCACAAAGACCATTCTATAATAATAATTTATTTTTTACAATCCTATAGTTTAATAAAATAATTTTTAGTAAGCTGTTATAAGGATGCTATACTAGTAAGTAGTATGAAAGTAAGTCTTAATATTGTAAGAAGTTTGATTAATTTTGAATTACCGTCGGTAGATGAATTGGTGTTGCGAGTCAACCAGCAGCTGGGCGGGGTTGAGGAAGTGATTGATCTCGGTGCCAAATATTCCGGTGCGCGGATTGTGCGTGTTGTTGAGTGCGGCAAGCATCCGGATGCCGATCGCTTGAGTGTTACCAAGATTGATGATGGCGGTGCAGTGCCAGACGTACCGCACGATGACAACGGCTATGTACAAGTGGTCTGCGGCGCGCCGAATGTGCATGCGGATATGTGGGCAATTTGGCTGCCGCCTGGCAGCACTGTACCGGCGAGTTTTGATGATACTGAGCCGTTCGTGCTAGGTGCGCGACCTTTGCGTGGTGTATTAAGCCAAGGTATGCTGGCGGCGGCGGACGAACTGGCGATCGGCACAGACCACGAAGGAATTATTGAAATTACTGAAAATGATCTGCCGAGTGGCGCGGAGTTGCAAGCTGGTGCTCGCTTTGCTGAAATCTTTGGCTTGGACGATTTTGTGCTGGATATCGAGAATAAGATGTTTACGCACCGGCCAGATTGTTTCGGACAATTGGGCGTGGCGCGCGAGATTGCTGGGATTTTTGGGCAGCAATTTACCAGTCCGGAGTGGTACAAAGCGCAGCAGCAATTTAGCACGGCCGAAGGTTTGGATCTGATGATAACGAATGGCGCGCCAGAATTAGTGCCGCGTTTTATGGCGGTAGCGATCAAGGATGTCGAGGTTAAGCCTAGTCCGCTGTGGCTGCAATGCCAGCTGTTGGCGATGGGGGGCAAGCCGATCAACAACATCGTTGATACCACAAATTACATCATGTTGATGACGGCGCAACCGACGCACGCCTATGATTATGACAAATTGCGCGGGCATCAGCTGGGCGCGCGGCTGGCTCGGCCTGATGAAAAAGTTAGTTTACTAAACGGCAAAGAATACGAATTGACGGCGGATGATATCATCATTGCTGATGGCGAAGGTGTAATCGGCCTGGCGGGAATTATGGGCGGCAGCAATACCGAGGTCTCGAACGACACGAAAAATATCGTCCTGGAATGTGCGACGTTTGATATGTATGCACTGCGCAAAACTGCTATGCGCCACGGCGTCTTTACCGATGCGCTAGCACGATTTAACAAGGGTCAGTCGCCGCTGCAAAACGCTGCCGTGCTGAAGCGACTGATGAGCATGGTTAGCGGGGTGCAGGCGAGCGAGGTATTTGACCTGAAACAATTCAGCGACGAATTTGACGATTATTTTGATGGAAAATACACGCCAGCCAACATTGATATTGATAGTAAATTCATCAATGAAAGATTAGGCTTGAAATTAAGCGAAAACGATATTTGCGGCTTGTTAAATAACGTGGAAATCAAAAGCCACGGTCCGGAAGAAGAATTAGATTATATCTGCATTCAGTCGCCATTCTGGCGCACCGACCTGGAGTTGTCAGAAGATATCGTCGAGGAAGTCGGCAGACTATATAGTTTTGACAAACTACCGCGTGAGTTGCCGCATCGCAGTATCAAGCCAGCACCGAAAAATCCGCGCCGCGAACTGAAGAATGCCATTCGCCAAAGTTTGAGTCGCGCTGGCGCCAATGAAATTTTGACTTATAGTTTTGTTCACGAGCGCATTTTAAAGAATGCTGAACAAGATGTTACTCAGGCATATAAGCTATCCAATGCTCTCAGTCCTGACTTGCAATATTATCGCTTAACTGTGCTACCAAGCTTATTAGATAAAGTTTATACTAATATCAAATCTGGACATAATGAATTTGCACTATTTGAGATAGGTAAAGGTCATCTTAAATCCAAGGGATTAAATAAAGAGGGTTTACCTATTGAGAATAATTATATAGATCTTGTCTATACATCTAAAAAAGATAAGCCAGGTGCGCCGTTTTATGTAACTAAAAAATTAATTAATAATTTAGGAAAGGACCTTGGCGTAAAGTTTGAATTTGAAAAAATAGTTAATCAGATTGATAAACAAATTTTAGCTCCATTTGATATAGATAGAAGTTCATTAATTATAATAGATAACGGTGATATTGTAGGATTAGTGGGTGAGCTTAAGCAGTCGGTTATTAAAAATTTTAAGTTACCACAGTATATATCTGCAGCTTCGATAGATATCGATATATTACAGAAAAATATTAGTAAAAATATAGGTGATTCATATCATCCACTTAGTAAATTTCCCTCGACGAGGCGAGATATTTCGATAGAAATTGATTCGGCTGTCTCATATAAAGATGTGCTAAATGTTGTTAAAAATAGTTTAAAAAATCAAGATGATGAATTTATATCCATTAGACTCGTTGATATATATAGAGCAAAGCATAGTTCATTTAAGACTATTACTTTAAATATTAGTATGACAAACTATAATCGTACTTTAACAGCTACCGATGCATCTCGCATTATAGAAAATATAAATAAAGCTATATCAGTGAAACTTAACGGATCTATAAAATAGGAAAAGCTTTTATAATCGATATAAAAGACAACGAGTTTTATGGCTCGTTGTCTTCTGTTGTATCCATTAAAATTACTTCTTTATGTTTCATGCGCCCATCTTTATTGACTTCATAGCTGAGTGCGCAACCTTGGATCATCTCGAGATTTCCTATATCTGCATCAGAAATATTTTCTATGTATTTGACGAGAGATCTTATAGAATTACCATGTGCAACTACTAAAATATTTTGTCCATGCAATAGTCTAGGTAATATAATTCTTAAATAGAAGGGAACGGCTCTCTCGTAAACGTCTTTTAGAGACTCACCACCCTCTACGGGTCCATCCCAGCTTCGGCGTAGTAAGTCGTACTCTTTATCTCCAATAATTTTTTTAATATCATTTTTGCGCATACCAGTATATATACCATAATCGCGCTCATTTATAGATGCGGTTTCTTCATAATTTAGATCTGGTTGATTGGCTCCTTTTTTGATTGCGTCTAAAGTTTCTTTCGTGCGAATTTGCTGTGAAATGTAGGCGAAGTCAAAAGGTATATTCATTATTTTTTTACCAATATCTATAGATTCCTGAATGCCAGTGCTTGTAATACTCACATCAGTTGTACCTGTCCATTTGCCGAGAGCATTCCACTCACTCTGACCATGTCTGACGATGACGAGTTTACCCGAGCTGTGTGGTATGTTAACTTTATTTGGGGTATTACCATACCAAAAATCGATAATATTTTTTGTAGTACAAGTGTTAATACGTGAGATCGCTTTTATAGTATTATATGCGCTATGAGGTGTTATTACTACGTTTTTCATTCTCAATAGGGCCATAGCCTCGGCTGTATGTAAATAGCTTTCTGGTGCAGCAGCTTTTTCTACCAAATTTCCAATTATAGATGAGGTTTTTAAAAATTTTTCGCCCTCAATTGTATCTAGACCAGCTCCGGCTATATGTCCACTGGCTAATGCCCTTACTAAAGCGCGATTATCTACTAGTTCGCCACGAGCTGTGTTGAGTAGAATAACTCCGCGTTTCATGTGCTGGATAGTTTTTGGATTAATTAGATGATAGCTCTCTGGTGATAGAGGAATATGTAGCGATACAATATCGCTACGTTCAAGTAGAGAGACCATATCTGTATATTTAAAGCCTAGTTTTTCAGCAAGATCTGGCTTAGGTGATATATCATAAGCCAATACATCCATTTGAAACCCTTTTGATATACTGGCCATGAAGCCGCCAATTTTCCCCATACCTATTATACCGATAGTTTTACCAATCAAGTCTATACCTATGTGTTGAGCTGGGCTATATGATCCATCTTTCACTGAGTTAATAGTATCTGGTAATTTGCGAGCTAACATTAAAAGTAGCGCGAATGTATGTTCTGCTACAGTGTTTTCACCAAAGTTTGGTACATTTACGACAGTTATATTTCTTTGTTTTGCGTAATCTAAATCAATATGATTAACTCCGCTGGATCTTGTGGCAATAAGTTTTAATTTTGGCATACGCTTCATGATCTCTTGCGTTACTACACTATCAACAAAAACAGATATAACTTCTGCATTAGGATTTATATTCTCTGGAGTGATTACGCCAGAAACATACTCCCAGTAGTGATCCGTACCTTGCAAGCCATTTGTTAGTTGGAACGTATCTACTGGTGTTGCTTCATAAAAAACTATTACAGCCATAAATCAACCTCTAAAAGGGTGGGCGAGTTTCAAATTAGGATTAAGTTCAGCTATACGCATAAGTTCGTTGTATTTTGCAATACGATCTGTTCGCGATAGAGAACCAGTTTTAATCTGCCCAGCGCCCAAACCTACCGCAATATGAGCTATTGAAGTATCCTCTGTTTCTCCTGATCTATGGGATATTATCGTTCGCCAGTTCGCCTTTTTTGCCATTAATACCGCATCAATTGTTTCTGTGAGTGAACCTATTTGATTTGGTTTGATTAATATTGCATTTCCAGCCCCATTTTTAATTGCCTTTTGAAGCAAATTTGTATTTGTAACCAATAAATCATCACCAACTAATTGTAGTTTTTTACCTAGTCTGTCAGTAAGATTTTTCCAACTATCCCAATCATCTTCTGCTAGTCCGTCTTCAATCGAAATTAGCGGATATTTCTTAGATAATTCATCAAGCCAATTAATCATTTCTTCTGAATTTAAATCTCTATTTTCTGTTGATAGAGTATAAATATTATCTTTAAAAAATTCTGTTGATGCTACATCAAGACCTAATGAGACTTGCATGTTAGGTTCATATCCTGACAGATTGATTGCTTCCATTATATGGTTCAGTGGTTCACTATTTCCATGAACAACTTTAGGTGCGTAACCACCTTCGTCTCCTACTGTAGTCATGTAGCCGTGATTTTTTAAAATTTTTGCTAAGTTATGAAATATATTTGCACCTATTTCAACTGCTTGATTAATATTATCAGCCATATGAGGTATTATCATAAATTCCTGTATATCTGTACTTCCAGCGGCATGTTGACCGCCATTCATAACATTCATCATTGGTAATGGTAAAGATTGCTCTTTTGTAGTGTCGGCTATTTGGGCTATATAATCATGAAATTCTAATTTTTTACTATTTGCCATAGCTTTAGCGACAGCCAAACTTACTGCTAGTATGGAATTTGCTCCTAAATTTGACTTATTGGGAGTCCCGTCTAATTTTTGCATTACGCTATCTATATATCGTTGATCGCTGGCTTTCTGAGAAATCAAAACTGGGGCTATAACTTTGTTGATATTATTTACGGCATTTTGTACGCCTTTACCATTAAAGTAGTCTCCGCCATCACGTAGTTCGACAGCTTCGTGACTGCCGGTACTTGCACCTGATGGCACAGATGCACGCCCAAAAGATCCATCGCTTAAAATAACATCAGCTTCCGTTGTAGGATTGCCGCGGGAATCAAGAATCTGGCGGCCTATAATTTTAGAGATACTTACATTTACCATAAGTAATATAATAACAAAAAAATAGATGATATAATAGGGTGCGATATGAAAGATATTTTTAGATTATTTGGCTACGCCCGAGGTCTTTATAAATACGTTATATTTGTAGCGATTGCTGGTATTTTGATTGCCTTACTTGATATGATTGCTCCTTTTGTCATTAAATTTGCTACGGATGCAATATCGTTATCAATATCTAGCAAAACAGCTCTAAAATTAGATTATCTAATATTGTTATTGATTATATTAGCGATCAGTTATATTAGCAGTGCTATTTTGGGTAACATTAATGGTTATATAGGCGATGTTTTGGCGGCAAAAATGCGGTTTAAATTAAGTTGTGTATATTATGATCATCTATTAATTTTACCTCAATCTTACTATGATAATGAAAATACAGGTAAAATTATTAGCCGACTTGATCGTGCAATTGCTGATGTTACTAGGTTTATTAATATGTTTAGTAATGTTCTTTTGCAAATGCTTTTGACTGTTGTCATATCTGTTGGCGTGATGCTTTGGTACTCATGGGAAATCGCTATTATTGTAGTTTTGCAGATTCCGATTTACATATACATAACTATGCTCACCAGTAAGAAATGGCAAAAGATGGAGGACGATAAAAATCAACATCTTGATATTGCAAGGGGTAGATTTTCAGAAGTAATTGGTAATATACGTCTAGTGAAAAGTTTTGGAACAGAACGTCGTGAATCTAGATTTTTTGCTAAAAATTTTAACCAAACTGTTGGTATAACTAAATATCAATCAAAGTATTGGCACTCCATGGATACGATTAGGTCGCTAGTTCAGGTATCGGTTTACATTATTGTCTATGCTATTTTATTCTGGCGCGCCGCAAAAGGACAAATTACAATGGGTGATCTAATCCTAATAATAACCCTACTTCAACAAACTAGTCGACCTATGCAAAACATGAGTTTTTTTGTCGATATGTATCAGCGCGCTGTTGCAAATAGTAAAGATTACGCAAAGGTTATGTTAGAAACTCCTGAAATTGCTAAAAAGGGCGGCGAAAAAATAACATCTAACGTGGCTAGAGTAGAATATGAAGATGTAACTTTTGCTTACGATGATAAGCCAATAATAAGAAATGTAAGTTTTGCCATAGAGTCGGGCGAAAAGTTGGCTCTAGTTAGCGCTAGTGGTGGTGGTAAAACTACACTATCTAATTTATTAATGAAACTCTATTCTCCGAACAGCGGAAAAATCTCTATAAATAATAAGAATATAGCGGACCTAAATACGAACGCACTGCGCAGTAAGATTGCTACAGTCTTCCAGGATGCGATTTTATTCAGTGGTACTGTACGTGAGAATATTGCCTATGCAAATCCAAAAGCAAGTAATAAGGATATTGAACGAGCAGCTAGAGCTGCTAATGCTTTTGGGTTTATCAATGAATTAGAAAACGGATTTGATACAATGGTGGGTGAGCGAGGAGTTAAATTGAGTGGTGGCCAAAGACAGCGTATTGCAATTGCGAGGGCTATTTTAAAAGACGCTCCAGTTTTGATTTTGGATGAAGCTACCTCTGCCTTAGATAGCTATGCTGAGCATGAAGTTCAGAAGGCTTTAGATAGATTAATGAAAGGGCGCACTACATTAATTATAGCCCATAGGTTAAGTACTATAGCCAACGTAGACAAAATAGTTACACTGAAAGATGGTAAGATTGATGAAATTGGCACTCCATTCGAGCTTGCAAAAACTAACGGAATCTATAGTCAGCTTCTTAATATTCAAGTTGGCGCAACAAAAGATGCTAAAAAGAAGCTGCAGAAATTTGATATTGCTGGCTAGTAGAATGAATATCATATTTATGTTATAATTTCTTGCAGGATTATAAGAATAGGGGGAATATGTCGTCGACGACTTCTAAGGCTCAGAGGATTGGAATTATTGTTATTGCTGTAGTTATGGCTATTGGTACAATTGGTTCATTCTTTATTATGATTGTAGCTAGCAAAAATCAGGAAATTGACCTAAAGGAACAAACTGAAAAGCAAGCTAAGTTAAGCGAGGCTATTAAAAAATATCAACAAGAGAATGAAGAATTTCAGAAAAAAGTAACAGCTGAAGCCAACGAACTTGGTCCTAAATATCTTGCTGAAGTTGAATCTTATAAGTCGTATGCTCAACCGTTTGATGGTTCAAAGGTTACTGAACTTGGTATAAAAGATTTGAAACAGGGCGATGGTAATGAAGTTAAAACGCCTGATGACATGCGAGCTTACTACATCGGCTGGAATGATAAGGGTAAGATTTTTGATACTTCAGCGAAGGATGGCAAAATGAGTGCACCATTTAATCCCTCTTCAGCAATACCTGGCTGGCAACGCGGTGTAATTGGAATGAAGATAGGAGGCGTACGAGAATTAACGATTCCCGCTAATCTAGCGTATGGTGACAAATCCCGTGGTGAAGATATTCCTAAGAATTCACCTCTAAAATTTATAATTTTTGCCATAGAAAAGAGTAATCTGAAAGCTCCAGAATTACCAAAAGATTTATTATCAGAAGGAGGATCTCTCTAATGAAAAAAAGTTTAGCAATAATAGGTGCTGGTCCTAGTGCTTTAGCGGCTGCTATTTATACTACCCGCGAAGATATTCCAACTGTCCTATATGAGAAAGGTGTAGTTGGAGGATTGGCAGCTATCACTGATAAAGTTGAAAACTATCCAGGGTTTCCTAGCGGCGTGGAAGGTATGATGCTGGCTAATCAATTCCAATCTCAGGCTGAACGCTTTGGTGCAGATATTGAGTTTGGCGAAGTTTCATCTGTAAAAAAACTTAATAATGCAATTGAGATTATCGTTGATAATAAACCTATACTAGCCGATGCTGTATTAATCGCAACGGGTAGCAGCTATAAGAAAACTGGTATGCCTGGTGAAGATGACTTTTACGGCAAGGGAGTACATTATTGTGCAACTTGTGATGGAGCTTTCTATAGAGATAAAAAAATAGCAGTCATTGGCGGTGGAAATTCTGCTATTCAAGAAGCTATATTTTTGACACGTTTTGCGTCACATATAGATTTATTGGTTCGTAGCAAAATTAGGGCTAGCGATGTTTTACAGAAGGAGCTTAAAAAATACATAGACGAAGGAAAAATCACCGTTCATCTAAAAACTACCCCTCAAAAGATCTTAAGCTTAGAAGGTAAAATTAATGGGATAGAAATTAATCAAGAAGACGATATAAAGCAGCTTGAGGTAGAGGGTGTCTTTGTGTTTATTGGACTAAATCCTAATACTGAATTCCTTCAAGGAAGTGGTATTGAACTTGATGAACAAGGTCTAATAAAAACTAATTATCGATTGGAAACTAATATACCTGGTATTTTCGCTAGTGGTGATGTAAGAAGTGGTTCGACTATGCAGATTGCTAGCGCTGTAGGAGAGGGTGCCTCTGCGGCGCTATCTATTCGTGAATATTTAGAATCGCAAAAGCATTGAAATATTAAAAGTGGTATACTAATATTGCAATTATAAAAAAGAGGAGTCATATTATGGGAGATTTTAACGAAGTTCTTACACCTGGAAATGTAGAGGAAGGTTTTATTAATGTTGTTAATGAAATTCCATGCGGATCTAATCATAAAATTGAATGGGATAGAGAAAAAAAGCTTTTTAAACTAGACCGAGATGAGCCCATCGTGTTTGCTAAGCCAACTAATTATGGGTTTATACCACAAACTCTTGATGAAGACGGCGATGAATTAGATGTCTTACTTTTAACAGACAAGCCACTTGGTACTGGTGTATATCTTGAAGCTAAAATAATTGGAGTTATGAAGTTTGTTGATGATGGCGAGGTTGATGATAAGATAGTAGCCGTACCAGCTGATGATCGCAATAATGGTAATTCTATTAATTCTCTTGAAGATGTACCTAGTCAATTAATCAAACAGATTGAATTTCATTTTAACCACTATAAGGATATGAAAAAACCTGGTACAACAAAGGTAGAATCTTGGGGCGATATTGACGAAGCTAAGAGCGTTGTAAAAGATGCAATTTCTCGCTGGAATAATCGTTAAGTAGCGTAAAACAATAATAAAAACGCCTGATTTAGTTGCGGGCGTTTTTTGATTCATTGCGATCTGTTTTTGTTTTTCTACGAATTACTTCAGTGGCTTGCACTAGCGTCTCTAAGGCACCTACAGACGTATTTCTTTTTAATTGGTTACGTATTTTTGATCGTGCATGGCTAGTGATGGTTAAATCTAGCCATTCTTTCTTTGGGACGGTAGTTTTTCTTGTGATAATTTCTACCATATCTCCATTTGCTAGAGGCTTATCAAATGCTTGTATAGAACCATTAACTTTGAAAGCATAAGCATGTTTACCGATGTCGGTATGTATTAAATAGGCAAAATCTAAAGGCAAAGACCCTTCTGGAAGATTATAAATATCGCCTTTTGGTGAATAGACAAAAATTCGATCATTAAATAAATCTACATTTAATTGTTCGCGACTTATTTCCTCGTTATTTGTGAGCTGCTGTGCAATTTCTTGGAGTCTTGTAATCCATTGTAGCTGAGGGGGTAATTGCGAAATTTTTCTCTTCCTTGTGTAATCTTTACTGCTCTTTTGATCGTGATAATGGAAGCTAGCTGCTAAACCACGTTCTGCATACTCATGCATTTCGTAAGTTCGTATTTGAAATTCTACTATATGTTTATTTGGAGTTATAACAGTAGTATGAAGGCTTTGATATCCATTTGGTTTTGGTACTGAAATATAGTCTTTAATTCGTGCAATCATCGGTTGATACATGCTATGTAGTATACCGAGAACACGGTAGCAATCCTCATTAGTATTAACTATAATTCTTAGGGCCATTAGATCATAAATATCATCAATATTGCCATTTACTTTTTTAAGTTTTTTATATAAGCTGTAGATACTTTTGACTCGACCATTGATTTCGAAAGATATATTTTCGTTCTTTAGTCGCTTTTCAACTTCAATTCTAACTGCGCCAAGTTTTCGAGTACTTTTACCTAATCTTTTTTTCATAATGTTACGAAGGCGATTAAATTCGTGAGGATCTAAATAACTAAAAGCTAGTTCCTCTATTTGCATACGGACCTGACCCATTCCTAATCTGTCAGCCATTCTGCCAAATACATCCAAACTCTCTTTAGCGATTTTCTTTTGCTTTTCCTCACTCATATATTTTAATGTACGTAAGTTATGTAATCTATCGGCAAGTTTAATGATTATTACTCGAACATCTTGACTAACGGCTACTAATAATTTGGAAAGGTTATCGGTGGTCTGTGGTAGATAATTTTCTAGATTTTTCATACCAGCGCGAGCTCTGCCAACCTTGGTTACGCCGTCGACCAAAAATGCTACATCGTGCCCAAATAAAGATTCAATTTCATCTAGTGTTGCGTCAGTGTCTTCTATGGTGTCATGCAGAACACCTGCTAAAATAGTGTCTATATCCATTGCCCAATCAATTAAGATTCCAGCTACTGCTAGAGGGTGGGTTATATAGGGCTCTCCGCTTTTGCGTTTTTGACCATAATGGGCATGGGTTGCGAAATCAATTGCAAGTTCAAGTTCAAATATTTCATCTTCAGTATAAAGCTGTTTGGCTAGATCTAATAGTTCACGACGCTTCATACTAATAATTATAAGTTGACACCCTACAAAAGTCTATACAGGATAATAATAATGTTGTACAATAACAAGCAAAAGCATTAACATTATTATATTAAAATGGGGGGACAGAATGAGTGTTACTCGAGTTGCAATTAATGGATTCGGAAGAATCGGAAGGAGCGCTTTTAAAATTGCATTTGAGCGCAGCGATATAGAAGTTGTTGCAATAAATGATCTAACAGATACAAAAACTTTGGCATACCTATTAAAATATGATAGTAATTATGGAACTTATCAATATGATGTATCTAGTGATGATACTGGTATTGTTATTGATGGTAAACACATAGCTGTTTTAAGTGAACGTGATCCAAAGTCGCTCCCATGGCGTGGAATGTCTATAGATGTTGTTATTGAGTCAACAGGATTTTTTACAAAATCAGAAGATGCGTCTAAACATATTCAGGCGGGTGCAAAGCGTGTAGTTATAAGTGGCCCCACTAAATCTGAAGATGTAGATACCATTGTATTGGGAGCAAATGATGAGAAAATTATAACTTCTACCCCAGTTGTAAGCAATGCTAGCTGTACAACCAATAGTTTAGGTGCGGCTATGGCTATTTTAGATGCGAATTTTGGTATTGAGAAATCTATGCTTACTACGGTGCATAGCTACACTGCCAGCCAAAAAATTCAAGATGCTCCAGCAAAAGACCCCCGTGAAGGTCGCAATGCCGCTGAAAATATTGTACCAACTAGTACAGGTGCTGCTATAGCTGTAACTAAAGTCTTACCAGGACTTAGAGGTAAATTTGATGGCATTAGTATGCGTGTTCCAACGCCAGTAGTTTCTATTAGTGATGTAACTGTATTGTTGAGTAGAGATGTAACAGTTGAAGAGGTTAATGGTGTATTTATAAAAGCCTCCAAGGAGCCATTCTACCAGGGTGTTTTAACTGTTAGTGATAATCCTCTCGTGAGCCGTGATTATATAGGAAGTAGTTATTCAGGTATCGTTGATTTAGCTTTAACAAGAGTAGTGGATGGTAATTTAGTAAAGGTTTGTATTTGGTATGACAATGAATGGGGGTATAGTAATAGGTTAATTGAACTTGTGGCTGATATTGGTCGTGCTATTAACTACTAAATTGCAAAATTATTCTATAACGCTTATACTAGTAATGTTATGAAGATTTTTCTTGGCTCTGATCATAATGGATTTAGATTAAAAGAGGATGTTTTTAATTATTTAAAAAAGCGCGGCTATGAAGTATTTGATGTTGGCGATAATGAGCTTGACCCTGATGATGATTTCCCACAATTTGCCCAGGCGGCGGCTGTTAGAGTTTTAGGAGAAGATACTAAAAACGATCCGAGAGCTATTTTAATTTGTGGTGGTGGTCAGGGTATGTGCATGGCTGCAAATCGCTTTCGTGGTATTAGGGCTAGTGTAATTTGGGATAGGTATGAAGCAAAGATGACGCGTAATGATAACGATAGTAATATACTTTGTTTGCCAGCAAGAGTGTTAGAAAATAATCAGAAAGAGTGGCAAGATATTATAGATACTTGGCTAGAGACGCCATTCGCTGCTGCGCCAAGATTTAAGCGACGCAATGCGCAGATTGATGAGGTATAAATGAGTGAAATCGTACCAACTATTTTAGCTGAGAACCCTGAAATTTATAAACAGCAAATTGAGAATGTTCAAGTATTTGCTACTCGTTTACATATAGATTTTACCGATGGTAATTTTGCCGAGAATCAAACAATACCGCTTAGTGATATTTGGTGGCCAGAAAATGTAGATGCGGATATTCATGCGATGGTGCAGAAACCAGAGGACTATCTAGCAGATTTAATTCGTTTACGACCAAATATGGTTTTATTTCATGCTGAATCTGAGGGTAATTTACCATCTGTATTTGTAACTTTGCAGCAATATGGTATAAAAGCTGGTCTAGTGTTATTGCGCAAAACCGTGCCAGCCAATGCCGCGGAGCTTATTGAGCTCGTTGACCATGTCATGATATTTGCTGGCGAACTTGGACGGTATGGTAGTAAAGCTCATATGATGCAGTTGGAAAAAGTTAGATTAATTAAGAAGATTAATCCTCTTGTGGAAATTGGCTGGGATGGTGGTGTAACTATTGATAATGCTTACTCCTTGGTGCAAGGGGGGGTTGATATTCTGAATGTCGGCGGCGCAATCCAATTTGCTGACAATTCTGCAGCTGCTTATAAAAAGCTTGTAATAGAAATAAATCGTCGCGGAGTTTTATAAATGCGACTTTCCTCTGATCGAATTGCCATCAAGGCTAATATTATTCGTCAGAATGTGGTTAGAATGTTAGAATGTGCAGGTAGTGGTCATTCTGCAAGTTCGCTTGGGCTCGCAGATATCTATGCTACCCTATACTTTAAGTTATTAAATTATCGATCCAATGAACCAGATTGGTCGTCTCGTGATTATTTAATTGTAAGCAACGGTCATACTGCACCAGTTTTATATGCCGCAATGGCTGAAGCTGGTTATTTTGATAGGTCTGAGTTATATAATTTACGCAAACTAGGTAGTATACTACAAGGTCATCCCGAGCGTATTATGACACCAGGTGTAGAAACTACAAGTGGACCATTAGGATCGGGGTTAAGCCAGGCATCTGGTATAGCTTACGTACTGCAATATTTAGATTATAATCCTCATCGTTTTGTATATACTATGCTAGGTGATGGTGAGCTTAATGAGGGTAATATTTGGGAAGCAGCTATGTTTGCGAATAAATATAAATTGGGTAATATTATTGCAATAATAGACAGGAATAATATACAAATAGATGGTCAGACTGAAGACGTAATGCCTTTAGGTAACCTGCGCGAAAAATGGGAAAGTTTTGGTTGGCATGTTCAGGAAATTGATGGCCATAATATAGATGAAATTATATCATCAGTTGAAATGGCAAAGGCTATAACAAATAAACCGAGTGCTATAATTGCGTACACAATACCAGGTAAAGGAGCCGATTTTATGGAATATGATTATAAGTGGCATGGTAAGGTTCCAAACAATCAGCAGGCTGATTATATTGTAAATAAACTAAAGGCTAATTATAAGAGTCTGCAGCAAGAGGCTAAAGATGTATAAAATTGATAGAGCATTTATGGATGGTAATCCACGATATATATCAACCAGAATTGGTTTTGGTGAAGGTATTGTACAGGCAGGTGAAAAGGATAATAATGTGGTAGCTCTTTGTGCTGATTTGATAGAGAGTATACAGATGCAGGATTTTAAAAATAAATTTGGTAATCGTTTTATTGAGGTTGGTGTAGCAGAGCAGAACCTTGTAACCGTTGCTAGTGGTATGGCTCGTGCTGGTAAAATACCTTTTGCTGCTAGTTATGCTTCTTTTAGTCCTGGTCGCAACTGGGAACAAATTAGAACCACGATATGCTTGAATAATATGCCTGTTAGATTGGTCGGTAGTCATGCTGGTGTAACGGTTGGTCCTGATGGAGCAACTCACCAAATGCTTGAAGATATTGCGATGATGCGTGCTTTGCCTAATATGATTGTGTTAGCTCCTGGCGATGCCATTGAGGCGAAAAAAGCCACAATTGCTATGGCTAACCTTAATAAACCAAGTTATGTAAGGCTTTGTCGTGATAAAACCGCAATTTTTAGTACAAATGAATCTCCTTTTGAGATTGGAAAAGCATATGTATTGCGCTCAGGTACAGATGTAACTTTATTCGGTACGGGGATTATGACAGTAGAGCTACTGTCTGCCGCTAAAATTCTGGATAGCAATGGCATAAATGTTGAGGTTGTGCATATTCCAACAATAAAACCACTTGATGAGAAGACTATTCTTTCCAGCATAGAAAAAACGGGCCGAGCTATAACAGCAGAAGAGGCTCAAATTGCAGGTGGTCTTGGTGGGGCTATAGCTGAAATATTGAGCGAAAAATTTCCAGCACCACTTAAGAGAATTGGTGTAGTTGATAGGTTTGGCGAAAGTGGTACTCCGCGTGAGCTTATGGATTTATTTGGATTAACTGCTGAGAAAATTGTGCCACAAGTTATATCTTTTGTAGAGAACACTCCCAAGTATCATCTTGGTTTTTAGATCTTATATCATAATAATGTAATTTTAAGCTTTAGCGTGATATAATTATCTATTAGATAATAATCACAAACTAATTTAGGAGTAGTATGGGGCTAACAATCCAGGAGATTCGTAATAATATAAATAATGCTAGATATCTATATTACCGAACCCGTACGCAAAAATTCGCAGTCGGTGCGTTTAATATTGATAATCAAGAAACATTAATAGCTGTTGCTAGGGCGGCGCAAAAAATGCGGTCACCAGTTCTAGTTGAAGTGAGTAATGGTGAGGCAAAGGCAATAGGATTAGATAATATTCGTGATATGGTAAATAATTATAAATCCGAATATGGTATAGAGATGTATCTTAATCTAGACCATGGTCCTACCGTAGAAGATTGTAAAAAGGCAATTGATGCCGGCTTCGAGTTTATACATATTGATATTAGTCAGGCTAGACATGATGCTACTGATGAAGAAATCATAAGTAAAACAAAAGAAGTCGTAGAATATGCTAAATTTACAGGCGCATTAGTAGAAAGTGAATTGCATTATTTTGGTGGTAGTAGTAATTTTCACAATGAAGCTATTAATTATGATGAAGTCAAGAAAACATTTAGTACTCCAGAAGGAGCTAAAGCGTTTGTCGATGCTACTGGCGTAGATACATTTGCTGCAGCAATTGGTAATCTTCATGGCAAATACTCAGTGCCTAAAATTTTAGACCTGGATTTATTAACTAGCATACGTCAATCTATTGATTGCGCAATTAGCTTGCATGGTGGAAGCGGTACCCCACTTCATTATTTCGAGGATGCAGCGAAAATTGGTGTCAGCAAGATCAATATAAATAGCGATATGCGATATGTATTTAGAACGACACTTGAAAAGGTTTTGGCGGACAATCCTAATGAATATGCGATAGTTAAATTAATGCCAAAAATATATACAGAAGTTCAGGCTGTGGTAGAGGAAAAGATAAATGCCTTTGGTAGTGCTGGAAAGGTGTTTATTTAATGGCCACTCCCTACATCATTACAATAGGTGCTGGCATTCAAGATGTTTTTTTGAGTCAAAGCGATAAATTTTCTCCTGTTTGTGCAAACCCTAATGACTGTTTTTTGCGTCTAGATCTAGGTGTGAAAGTTAATGTGAATAATATTAATTTTAGCACGGGTGGAGGTGCGACTAATGCCGCTGTAACTTTCGCTAGACAAGGTCTTAGATCTTCTTTTATGGGAACGGTTGGTCATGATCCTGCTGGGCAGGCGGTTCTTACTGATTTAGATAAAGAGGGTGTCGATACTTCTCATGTTAGTTTTTCTGAAAAGTTTAATACAGGTTATTCTGTCTTGTTACTGGCGCCAAACGGCGAGCGAACTATATTAACTTACCGTGGCGCTAGTACTCACTATGATGCTTCTAATTTTGATTTAAAAGATAGCGACGCTGACTGGATATATGTATCTAGTATGGCTGGTAGTATGGATGTTCTTGATAAAATTTTTCACCAGGCTAGGAGATTAAACATTAAGATATGCTTTAATCCTGGTAAGGGTGAATTAGATCAGCCAGATCAACTGAGAGGCTTATTGCAAGACGTTGATATTCTATTAGTAAATAAAGAAGAAGCGCAACAGATTGTTTCAGGGGATAATCTGAGCGACATGGTTAGAAAACTCCAGCGTATAGTACCTACTGTAATTATTAGCGACGGCTCTAATGGAGTTGTGGCTTCTGATGGAAAAACTATTGTAGAGGCTGGTATATATGCCGAGGTTAATGTTGTAGATAGGACGGGGGCAGGTGATGCATTTGGCTCTGGATTTTTAAGTCAGTGGATTTTAGGTAAGAGTTTACGTAACTCAGTGGTTTTTGCGAGCGCAAATTCAACGTCTGTTGTAACTAAGGTTGGTGCAAAAGCTGGTATATTAAAAGCTGGATCAAAAATTAACGATATGGATATTATCGAGAGAAGAATGTAATGGCGATGTTTTTAGCTAGATTATTAGGCAGATCTGATGATAGTCTTCTAATACATACAATTAATAATTTTGAAAAGACTACTCACTCTAGCAATGTTGATGTTGTATTGATTAGTGATATATGGAAAAAATCTCATAGTTGTATTAAAAAATTAGGCTTAGATTCTACAGACTCAACTCCACGAGAAATTTATCAAGCTCTAATAAATTATAATGATACTAAAAACTTATTAAAAAATTGTGAGTATGTGGCGGTTGCTATTGGTGATGAAATAATATCTCTCAATATAGAAGATTTAAAACAAGATAAAGCGAATTCTTCTACGTTTGAAATGAGATCTCTTCATTTTATGCGCCAGGCTTTACTGAATGAAATTGAAGCTCGCTATGTAGCGTCTTCAGTTTCGAGGGATAAATTAGCGCAATTAATGAAGTGGTTGCGCCATAGAATTTAATCAATGTTCGCAGTAGGTTTTATTTTTTAAAACTAAATCTACCGCTTCATCTATATCATCTGTAATTGTATAAATACTTTCATCTCCAGGAGTAATTAATTGCTCTTTGTCTCGCATTTCGGTGCAAATAAATTCATTAAATAAATGCCAAAATTCTGACCCAAATAAAACAATAGGAGCTTTTGTGGTTTTACCAGTCTGAACTAGTGTTAGAATTTCGCCTAGTTCATCTAGCGTTCCAAATCCCCCTGGAAAAAATATGTAAGCATCTGCGTAAAGCGTCATGACTATTTTTCGTGGTGCAAAATGCTGAAAAGAGAAAGAATCAGTTGTATGGCTATTTAGACTTTGTTCATGTGGAAGCTTTATATTAAATCCAACAGAGTTGCCATTTGCCTCAAAAGCTCCACGATTACTAGCTTCCATTATTCCGCCACCGCCACCAGTTATTATAGTATAACCTTGGTTTGATAATTTCTTTGCAATTGCCATGGCTAGTTTGTAGTATTTATTAGTCTCTTTAATTCTTGCAGATCCAAATATAGTGACCGTTTTGTGATATTTGCGTAATACTTCATATCCAGAACGTATTTCATTTTCTACCTCGCCAAGTCTAAACATTGCTGATTGTAGTAAAATTTCGCGTGGTGCGCAGAAACGTTGTCCATCGTCTGTAGTGTTAGGCAAGTTTGTGGATGGCTTCATCTTATTATCCTTTTATATTCTATTTTCTGAAATTAAACACTCTTATTATTATAGCATAGTGTTTTATATAATAACCATTCTATACAAAAGCTATACGACATGGTATTATCATATTCAATAATAGACTATCAAGAGAGGGTTATTTCATGCAACAATCTGAAGGGCTAAACAAAAAAACTACAGTAATAATTTCTGTTTTAGTTGTATTATTATTGGCTTCGGTTGGCTTGTCTGTATACTTATTATTAGATAAGTACAGAGAATCGGATAATAAAAATATAACAAATCAGAATAATCTTGAAGGTTACAAGAACGATAAAAAGAACACACCACAGTCTAACAATAATAAAATAGCTGAAAAAACTTTAAAGTATAAGGAATTTTGTGGTCAATATGAGAAGATGTGTTTCACTTATCCTGAAAATTGGTCTGTAAGTACTGAGCCTGCAACTGTTAATGGAACTGATGTAAAAACAGATAAAGTTTTTGTAGTTAGTCCCGATAAAAAAATAAAGCTTAAATTTTTTGCTGGAATTTATGGTATTGGTGGGGGTCCATGCGATTCTAATCAAAAGATAATTATCAAAAACTCTAAACTTTCAAAGTTACACTTGTCTAATCCTAAGTTACTAAATAAGACTTATGCAATTTCTGGAGTAATTCCAAATTATAAGGATGGTAAATATGCTAATTTCCTAATGTTATCTAATAAGGATGAACAAGGAAATGGGCTTACTCCGGGAGAATATAATGGTTGTCAATTACATCTTGCTCAATTGCTACAAGTTAATACTATAGCTAAATATGAATTTATTCCTTACCTTTATTTCATGACAAATTCTTTTTATCATGATGATGAAGATAATGTAGAACTATTTTCAACACGAGAAGAAGCTGAAGCCTCACTTAGCTCTGATAATTACAAAAAAGCATTTGATATATTGGCTAGTGTACGTTATCAAGAATAAATGCTAATATTAAAATAATAGTGGAGTTTAAGCTAAAATCGAAATACAAACCAACTGGAGATCAGCCAGAGGCGATTAAAAGTCTTACTGCTGGTCTTTCCCGTGGTGACAGAGAACAGACTCTACTTGGGGTTACAGGTAGTGGAAAAACTTTTACCATGGCAAATATAATTGCTAATTATCAAGCCCCCACTTTAGTTTTAGCGCACAATAAAACCCTAGCAGCTCAACTTTATAGCGAATTTAAGCAGTTTTTTCCAGAAAACGAAGTCCATTATTTTGTAAGTTATTTTGATTATTATCAGCCCGAAGCTTATATTGCGAGTAGCGATACATATATAGAAAAAGATTCTAAAATTAATGATGAAATAGATCGCTTGCGGCACGCTGCTACTACAGCTCTTCTGACTCGTTCAGATACCATAATCGTAGCAAGCGTTAGTTGTATTTATGGCATTGGTTCACCTGATACTTATGCCGATATGTCTATTAATATTAAGATGGGTGAGCATCGCCGCCAGGACAAATTTATCCGCCAATTAACAGATATTCAATATCAGCGTAATGATATTGATTTCGATCGTGGAATATTTAGAGTTAAGGGTGACGTTGTTGATATATTTCCCGCGGGTATGGATCAAGCTTATAGGATAGAGTTTTTTGGTGATGAAGTCGATAGAATAACGAGGCTTAATCCTTTAACTGGAGAAATTACAGGTGAACCAAGGCAAATTTCTATCTTTCCTAATAGTCATTATGCTACTCCAAAAGAAATGATCATGAAGGCCATTGAAGGCATAAAGAAGGAGTTTGAGGATAGATTAGCTTGGTTTGAAAGAAATCATAAATTCTTAGAAGCTCAGCGGTTATCGCAACGCACTAAGTATGATTTAGAAATGCTTGAACAAACAGGATTTGTCAAAGGTATAGAAAATTATAGTCGGTATTTAAGTAATCGTGAACAGGGCGAACAGCCAGCAACTTTAATTGATTATTTTCCTGATGATTGGTTGCTTTTAGTTGACGAATCTCATATGACATTACCTCAGGTTAGGGCAATGTATAATGGAGATCGTGCGCGTAAAGAGGTTTTGGTTGAACATGGATTTCGTTTGCCTAGCGCGTTAGATAATCGACCTCTCAAATTTGAAGAATTTTATAATCATATCAATCAAGCTATTTATATTTCCGCTACACCTGGTGATTATGAACTTCAGCACAGCTCAACATTGGCAAGGCAGATTATTCGTCCAACTGGACTACTTGATCCAGAGATTGATATAAGACCAACTGAAGGTCAGGTTGACGATCTGATTAAAGAAATACGTGATCGCATTAATAAAAAACAGCGTGTTCTTGTTACTACTTTAACTAAACGTATGGCTGAAGATTTGAGTGCATATCTTCAAGAACTTGGTATAAAAACAGCGTATATTCATAGCGAAATTGATACTCTTGAGCGTGGTGATATTCTGCGAGATCTAAGATCTGGTGTTTATGATGTATTAGTTGGTATTAATTTGTTACGAGAAGGGTTAGATTTACCCGAGGTGAGTTTAGTTGCGATTATGGACGCAGATAAAGAGGGATTTTTACGTAGTGAGAGTGCTCTCATTCAGACTATTGGTAGAGCTGCCCGTCATGTTGAAGGTAAAGTTTTGATGTATGGTGACGTAATAACTAGGAGTATGCGTCTAGCTATTGATGAAACAAATTCTCGGCGAAAATTACAACAACAATATAACTTAGAGAACAATATTACACCTCGTGGAGTCGATAAGGCGATTGATGAGGGTCTTCGTGCGATAATTCCACAAAAGGATAATGAGAAACCAAAAATTGATCTAAAAAAGATTCCAAAAGAAGAATATGGAGCTTTAGTCAAAGATTTAACTAACCAGATGAATTTAGCTAGTGCTAATTTGGAATTTGAAAAGGCTGCTGAATTACGCGATTTAATTGCTGAAATTCGCAAGAAACAATAATAGTTATGTTAGAATATATATAATTATGTACCCAAATCAATATCCGAACCAACCTTATAATACACAGCCTCAAACTTTGCCGAAAAAATCATCCGCAACTAAGATTATTTTTATATTGATGATAACCACAGGATTTTGTTTATTTATCAGTGTTGGTGTATGGATATTTTGTGCGTCAAAAAGCTCATCAGATAATGGAAAAACTCCAAATGAAATGGCTGCGCTACTCGATACAAAAGATAGCGCCCCGTTGAATCAGGAAGTCAAGTCTAGTTTGGGTGTATCAGTAAAATATAATAGTCGAGAATTAATGGCTTTTGGGTTTGCTGATGGTTCTACTTTTTCTGGCGATGATTTGGACGAAAAACGAGATTACGGCGTTATTCGAATTCGACCCGTTGAAACAAATCAAGCTGCGCGGGATGAAATTACGTTGGTTAGCCCTGAGCTTAGGATTACATCCACTAGTGATAAAAAATACTGGGAAAAATTATTAGGGAAAGAAGGTTATAAAAATCTTCCAAAGATTGATGCCTTGATAAAATCAAATAATGAGCAACGATCATCTGATAATCGATCAATTGAAATTAGCTCCAGTAAAGATATAAATCTTAAAGATTTTAAATACAAAAAAGTTAGCTACACCAATAAAGATGAACGCTATGGAGTAACTAGCTTACGACGCGAAGATTGTTATTTTACTATCCAAAACGATAGGCCTTATATTGCATGTATTGATAATATCAGAGCTGTGAATTTTAGTGTAGCTTCTCAATTAGAACAAGTATTAATGAATATCAGTTATAGTAAGCCAAGCGAAGATAGTATAGTAGATAAAGCTGATGATTCAGATAATAATACCATGACTGACAGTAAAAAAGAATCTATTGCTAAGTCTGATGTAGATACAGTAAAAAGCGACAATAAAAATAAGAAAGATAATAAAACTATTAGTAACAATATTTCATCATATCTTTCTTCAACTAGTAGTTTTCGTAACTTTGCTAGTGTAGTCCCGTCGGTAGTGCGAACGGGAATGTTATATTGTGCAGATATAAAATTGACCCTACCAGACGGTAAGATTGGAACGCAGCTCACTGGCGCCTGTGTAGAAAAGGCTGGAAGTGGATTCTTTATATCTAGTGATGGTATGATTGCGACTGCCGCAAGTAATATTAACGTTACTCCGCGTGAAGCTATAAGAGCATATATAACAAACCCTTCTAATATAGAACAAGCATCAGAGAGGTTAGGTCGCATTTTGCAGTATATGCTTGAATCTAAATTATTAATGCAAACCGATGTCGATGCAATTACTTCTGGATTATCTGAGCGTAATCAAGATATTATAGAAAAAATTTATATGTTGGCTGATATGATAGATAACGATAAAATATCCTTAGAGCGCGAAAAGTATTCCTATGCAGTTCAGACTTCTGACAAGCCGATAGTTATTAATAGAAAGAATAATGGTAGTCTCGAATTTACTTATTCAGATGATGTGCTTGAAGCTGAAATGATAAGTAAAAAATATGATACTGAAAAAAGTCAAACAGATATATTTAAAGGTGATAACCTTAAGAACGATGTTAGTATCTTGAAGCCGAAGAAGACTGGGTCTTATCCAGCGGTTCTATTAGCTGGGTCGTCAACTGTTCCAAAAGATAGCTTAGTTGGCATAATCGGTATGCCTATGTATTCATCTGGGTCTATCTTGACAGGTCAATTGCGATCGACAGCTATGTTTAAACAGGGTGAAGCAAAACAGACTTTTGCTGGAGGTGATGCTCAGCGTTTACTAGTTTTAAACTCACCGTTACATTCAGGCATGGCAGGTTCACTTGCTATTAATAGCGAAGGGCGAGCTATAGGTGTGGCTTCATATAATACCGCTCAATGTCCTAATGGTGATTGTATATCTGGATCAGTTATTAGAGATATATCTGAAGTTAAACTGATTGTCAAAGATAATAATAAAGTTATAAATAACTCAAGTGTGGTATCTGATTTATGGAACAATGCATTAAATGAGTTGATTCGTGGTAACTACAAAAAAGCTACAGACCAATTTACTAGTGTGTCGCGGCAATATCCACAAAATTACTTAGCGAAGAGTTTTGCTGATTTTTCTAAATCTCAAATTGGAAAGGATACTGATACTTCTGGTATGAATATAGGCGTATCAATTTCTAGGCTAGTTACTATAATATCTGCAATTTTTCTACTATTACTTATTATTATACGTTTATTTATACGTTTATTTATACGCCCCCAGGCGGTTTCTCAATATGGATATATGACCGGGTCTGGCGGAGCGGCGGGCAATGCTTTCCAACAATCTCAGCAAACTATATATCCAGCCCAAGCTTCAAATCCATCGGGTGTATATCCAAATCAGAATTATAATCAGCAGCCACCAGTTACATTATCACAATACCCCATAGGATATAATCCTAATCCTTATAGTAATCCCCAAAATAATCAAACTCCACCACCCGCAAGTAATCAAAATTCGCAATACTCCCAAGATGACAACTACAGATATTAGTATGTGTGCAGTAATGGTATAATATATGTATGACAAAAATTACCAAAGATACTGTAAAGAAGATGGCTCAACTTGGCAATATCGAGATTACGGAAGATGAAGCTAATAGTTTTGCTTTAGATATTGAGCGCACTCTAGCTTATATTGATCAGCTAAAAGAGCTAGATACGGATTCAATAGAACCAACATATCAAGTAACGGGTTTAAAAAATGTTTGGCGCAAAGACGTTATAGAGAAACCATCACCATCGCGTGATGATTTGTTGCAATGTGCTGGTAATAATATTTTAAATTCACAGATAAAGGTACCTAAAGTATTATGAATATTGCCGATGTGAAATCAAGAATTGCAGAAAATGGAGCGGTTACTGAAATTGAAACTGCGATAAAAAAGGCTGAAGAAAGCTCTGGCTATAATGTATTTTTACATATATCTAGGGATAGGGCTATAGAACGGGCGAAAAAGGTTGATAGTGGCGAAATAAAAGGTAGCCTTGCTGGCGTGCCTTTTGCTGTTAAAGATAATTTTTTACATTTTGATGGCGCTACGACTGCCGCTAGTAGATTATTAAGTAATTTTACTGCCCCACTTCAATCAGAGGCTATTGAGCGTCTTGAGAGCGAAGGTGCAATATGTGTAGGCTCTGTAAATTTAGATTCATTTGCTCACGGTGGAAGTACTGAAAATTCGGCATTTGGTGTTACAAAAAATGCTATAGATTCTACTATGGTTGCTGGTGGTAGTAGTGGCGGTTCTGCTGTTGCTGTTGCACTGGATATTGTACCATTTGCACTTGGTACGGATACTGGCGGATCAATTCGTCAACCCGCAAGCTTCAATGGAGTGGTTGGGTTCAAGCCAACTTATGGAACCGTTAGCCGTTATGGAGTTATTGCTATGGCTAGTAGTACTGATACCATTGGCGTTTTATCATCTAATATTAAAGATACTGAAAGTGTGATGTCTATTATCTCTGGAGAGGACAAAAAAGATATGACTACGCTTCCAGATTTTTTTACTCCAAAAAATATACCAAACGGTAAGAAAAAGATTGCTGTAATTGAAGAATTTATCACTGAAGGTGTAGATTCTGGTGTGAGAAATGTTGTAGATAATGCCATTAGGGTATATGAAAAATCAGGTTATGTAATCGAAAAGATTAGCTTGCCTATGATTAAATATGCGCTTGCTATTTATTATGTAGTAATTCCTGCTGAAATCAGTTCCAACTTATCACGTTACGATGGAATTCGTTACGGTAACCGAGCCGAAGGGCTGATGGGACTAGAAGAAGTTTATGCAAAAACTCGTAGCAATGGATTTATGCCAGAAAATAAGCGTAGAATTATGATCGGAAACTATGTACTTTCGAGTGGATATTTTGATGCATATTACCAAAAAGCACAAAAAGCACGTACACTTCTAATAAAAGAATTTACTAAAGCATTAGATAATTATGATGCTTTGATAGGTCCTGTTGCGCCAACTCCAGCTTTCAAAATTGGTAGTAAAAGTTCTGATCCTTTGACTATGTATCTTGAGGATATCATGACGGTACCAGCTAGTTTGGCTGGTCTACCGGCAATTAGTGTTCCAGCTGGTTCTTCTGAAGGTATGCCAGTTGGTTTGCAATTAATTGGTAAACAAAAAGATGATGCAAATATATTATCTTTAGCTCGCATCCTAGAGGAGACTGAAAAATGATATCTTCTAATGCGGTTACTATCATATTAATGTTTGCAATAATATTGATTATTGGTGGCGCAATATTAATTGCAATAGTGATGCGTGGCGGTAAAAAAATTGATCAAGATAAATACCGTTCTTATTGGTTGAAGATTGAAAATTCATTACAAAGAGATCAAGAAGCGAGCTATCATTTGGCGATTTTAAATGCTGATAAATTACTAGATAGCGCCATGAAAGATCTAGGATATAAGGGAACTACAGCGGGCGAAAGACTGAAAAGAGCGAGTAGAGTTTTTTCAAATCTTAACGCAGTATGGGCGGCACATAAATTGCGTAATCGTATCGCCCATGAACCAGATGTAAAGATTGATTACGTAACCACACGCCGAGCCTTGGCTAGCTTTAAAAAAGCCCTAAAAGATATAGGAGCAATTTAATGAGTAAATATGGTAAATATGAAATGACAATTGGTATTGAATGTCATGTACAACTTGCAACTAGTACAAAATTATTTAGTTCAGCTGATAACGATTCTCGTTTTGCCGAGCCAAATTCAAACGTTAATGCTATTGATTATGGGCTACCGGGTATGCTTCCTGTGCTCAATCGTCATGCTGTTGATCTAGCAATAAAAGCTGGTAAAGCTCTTGGTAGTAAAATTGCTTTAGTAAGTAATTTTGATCGAAAGCATTATTTTTATCCAGATCTACCAAAAGGATACCAAACTACTCAGATGTATAATCCAATAATAGGAGCTGGTGAGATTGAAGCTCCTCTTGAAGATGGTGGTACTGTTAAAGTACGAATTCATCATGCCCATATGGAAGAGGACGCTGGAAAACTTACTCATTATGGCGATTATAGCTTGGTTGATTTAAATAGAGCGGGTACTCCTTTGATAGAAATAGTCTCGGAGCCAGATATTCATAGTGCAGCTGAGGCGCGAGCTTATGCGGTTGAACTTTATCGCCGTATGACTTATGCAGGTGTAACTCACGGTGATTTATATCATGGTAATATGCGTTTTGATGTAAATATTAGCGTGGCACTTAAGGATTCTAATAAACTTGGCAAACGTACTGAGATTAAAAATCTAAATTCATTCCGTAGCGTTGAGCGTGCGGCGTCTTATGAATTTAAGCGTCAGGTTGATATCATTGAAGATGGTGGCGCAGTTAAGCAAGAGACTCGTGGCTGGAACGATGATAAACAAATAACGATCAGTCAGCGTAGTAAGGAAGACGAACAAGATTATCGATATATGCCAGATCCTGATATTCCGCCTATCGTGTTAACTCAAGAGGAGATAGATAAAATTCAGTCAACCGTGCCACATTTACCAGATTTTTATCGTAAAAAATGGCAGGTACTAAATCTTGATAAATCTGTAATAAACTCTTTGCTAGATAACCAAAAATACGCTATTGAAATATCTGAAATTCAGGATAATGCAGGTGATTCAATTGCTAAACGGGTTGCACATTGGTTTGCTAGTGCTGTGTCTGGTAATGAAGAGGACAATATTGACTTACCAGAAAAACAGGATCTAATTGACCTTGCTCAGATGTCTGAGAAAAATGAAATTAGTAGTACAAGTGCAAAAGAATTATTCCATGATTTACTTAAGGGTGCGACTGATCCACGTAAACTTGCTGAAGAAAGAAATTTACTGCAAGTATCTGACGAAGCGGCAATAGCGGAAATTGTTGACGAAGTTATGAATGACCCTTCTTCTGCTAGCTCTATTGCTGATATAAAAGCTGGGAAAGAGAAAGCTATAGGGTATTTAGTCGGACAAGTTATGAAGCGATCTAGAGGTAAGGCAAATCCAGCTTTGGCTCAAAAATTAATAAGAAATCGCTTGTAATATTTTGATTTTTTGAAAATAATTCAAAATATAATAAAATAAGTGATACAAGATAATTTATTATCAAATACGGAATACTTATATTACTAAGGAGTTAATGTGAAACAGCCAACTAAAGCTATTATATGCGCTGCTGGTCTGGGTACAAGGTTTTTACCACAGACAAAGGCAATGCCAAAAGAAATGTTACCTATTATTGATAGACCTGTTATTCAGTTAATTGTTGAAGAAGCTGTTGCAGCTGGAGTAACTGAAATAATAATTGTAACAGGAAGTACGAAGCGTACCATCGAAGATCATTTTGATCGTAGTGATGAGCTTGAGGCTGAGCTAAGAGAAAAAGGCAAACATGATAAAGCTGATCAAATTAAAAAGATTGCTGAAATGGCTAATTTTGTGTATGTTCGCCAAAAGGGTTCGCCAAAAGGTAATGCGCGTCCAGTGCTTAATGCGCGTCATTTAATTGATGATGATGAGCCATTCTTTGTATTTTTTGCAGATGACTTTTTCCGTAGTGACGTTCCCCGTGCTGTTCAACTTTTGGAAGCACATAAAGCAACTGGTAAATCTGTCATTTCTTTAATTAAGGTTGATAAGAAAGATGCCGATAAATATGGTATGGCTGCAATTAAGAGCGAGGGTAGCAACAACGCATATCAGCTAACTCAATTAATCGAGAAACCTGGCGAAGAAAATTCTCCGAGTGACCTTGCTAGCGTTGGTGGATATTTATTGACGCCAGATATTTTGCCTATTATCGCGGAAGAAAAAATTGATAAAAACGGTGAAATTACATTGGCTGATAGCATTAATGAGCTCGCTCAAAAAGATGAAGTTTACGGTAGAATTATTGATGGCGTCTGGCATGATACGGGCGATCAGTTAAAATATATAAAAGCAGTTATTGATGTGGCATTGTCTAGCGATATTTATGGCGATCAACTAAATCAATATCTAAAAGAGAGGATCTAAATGGATAGCGCAGTGGTAATTCTTGTTATTATAGTTTCTGCTGCGCTGGTCTTTCTTTTGGTCTTATCTATAATTTTGGCAATTATATTGATAAGGATTAGCCGTCGAATAAAAAATATTGCTGATAGGGCAGATATGATCGCTAATCATACTAATGAAACTGTAGTTAATATTAGTAAAGTTACTAATGCTATAAATCTAATTAAACTTATCGTTGCTGCTATAAATGTATTTAGTAAAGATAAGACCAGAAGTCGAAGAAATTAAATCAATCAATTTATAAAATAGAGGACTGATCTTTAAAGTAGTCCTCTATTTTAGTATGGTATAATTATTATAATTATGGCTGCTGCGGAGGTAAAAGAAAAACACGATATTGGGCGTATGCTAAAAGCATCTGATTATGTTCATTTACATAATCATACTCACCATAGTTTACTTGATGGATTAACTAAGATACCTGATCTTGTAAATAGAGTAAAAGAAATGGGGATGGAGGCTTGTGCTATAACCGATCATGGAACGTTAAGTGGTGCTATTGAGTTCTATAAGGAGGCCAAGAAAGCTGGGATAAAGCCAATTATTGGAATGGAGGCTTATGTGGCTGCACGAGGCAGAGCCGATCGCGATCCTCAAAAAGATAAGGCTAGATACCACTTAGTTCTCTTAGCGATGAATCACAAGGGCTATCAAAATCTTATGCGGCTTTCGACAATAGCCAACTTGGAGGGGATGTACTATAAGCCCCGTATTGATCATGAGATATTAGAAGAATATAATGAAGGGTTACTAGTTCTTTCTGCTTGCGCTAGTGGCGAAATTGGTGAGAATTTACGGGACGATAACTATGAAGAAGCTAAAAGGATTGCCTCTTGGTACAAGAGTGTTTTTGGTGATAGATATTATCTTGAGCTTCAGGATCATGGTCATCCTGATTGTCCAAGTAGATGGGATGTTCAGACGCGAATAAACGAGCACATAGAAAAGCTTGCCGACGAGCTTGGTATTGAATGTGTTATATCGAGTGATGGTCATTACTTGAGCCATTCAGACCAGGATGCGCACGAGATTTTACTTTGTGTTGGAACAGGCTCTTATCTTAGTGATGAAAAACGTATGAGTTTAAAAGATTTTGAGCTTCATGTTACAGACCCAGCAGATATAATTGAGCGATGGAATAAAACAAATCCCCGCGCAGTTGCTAACACTAAAAATATTGCTGATAGATGCAATCTAGAGATAGAGCTTGGTAAGATTTTAATTCCAAAATTTCCTACGCCTAATGGTGAAAGTGAAAAGGAATATTTAGACCACCTTGTTTATAGTGGTATGGCGGCACGTTATGCTGATATGGATCTAGATGAAGCTAAAAAGCTTACCAATAAAGAGTTGCGTGCAAAACTTACTAAAGAGCAAATTGATCGATTAGACATGGAACTTAGCGTATTAGATAATATGGGCTATAATGGATATTTTCTAATAGTGCAAGATTTCATAAATTGGGGGAAAAGTCAGGGTATCATTTTTGGGCCAGGACGAGGCTCGGCTGCAGGATCAATTATTGCTTATGCTCTAAATATTACTGATCTTGATCCGTTGAAATATGACTTACTTTTTGAGCGATTTCTAAATCCAGACCGAGTTTCGATGCCTGATATTGATATAGACATCCAGGATACGCGTCGTAATGAAGTTATAGAATATTGCGCAAATAAATACGGTCATGAGCGAGTTGCTAATATTTGTACTTTTGGTACAATGGCTGCTCGCGCATCTGTGCGTGATGTGGCTCGAGTATTACAGGTTCCATACGGTGAATCTGATAGGTTAGCCAAGTTAATACCTCCACCGGTTCAGGGAAGGCATGTACCGATCAAAAAAACTCTAGTAGAAGATGCTGATTTAAAGCATGAGTACGAGACTAATCCAACCGCTAAAACAGTGTATGATTTTGCTAGTCAGCTTGAAGGCACTATACGTTCGCATGGGGTTCATGCTGCGGGAGTAGTGATAGCTCCTGATGATATTGTTAAATTTGCCCCTCTTGAAATCGCTCAGAAAGGTGTTGTAGCTACTCAATACCCTAAAGATCCAATTGAGGAGTTGGGGCTTTTGAAGATGGACTTTTTAGGTCTTTCTAATCTTTCTATTATCAATAATGCACTTCGTATTATTCGTAAGGTTTACGAAACTAAAATTAATCTTTCTGATTTACCCTTGGATGATAAAGAGACTTATGATCTATTCCAACGCGGCGATACGACTGGAGTATTTCAGCTTGAATCTGCTGGAATGAAGCGTTATTTGCGTGAGCTAAAGCCCGAAGTTTTTGAAGATATTATTGCTATGGTGGCATTATATAGACCAGGACCAATGCAGTTTATAGATAGCTTTATTAAGCGTAAGCATGGAGAGGAAGATATTATATATCTTCATCCTGGTATGGAAAATTCATTGAAAAATACGTACGGTATCCTGGTTTATCAGGAGCAGTTTATGCAGATCAGCAAGGAATGGTGTGGATTTACGGGTGGCCAGGCAGACACTTTACGTAAAGCTGTTGGTAAAAAGAAAATCGCTTTAATGCAAAAAGTTAAACCAGAGTTTGTTGAAGGTGCAATAAAGATAGGTCATGCCACAAAAGAAATAGCTGAAACTTTTTGGGATCAGCTAGAAGAATTCGCTAATTATTGTTTTAATAAATCACATGCTGCGTGTTATGGATTAATTGCTTATTGGACTGCATATCTTAAAGCACATTATCCTGATGCTTTTATGGCGGCATTAATGACTAGTGATCAGGATGATACCGAACGTCTTGCTATTGAAATGGCGGAATGTAAGCGTATGGGAATAGACGTTCTTAGTCCGAGTGTGAATGAATCTTTCGTAGAGTTTGCGGTGGTTCCTAATGAAAATAAAATACGCTTTGGTATGGCTGCTGTTAAAGGTGTGGGAGTAGCTGCCGTAGAAGAGGTTTTGCGTGCTCGTGAACAAGGTAAGTTTGTGGGTGTAGAAGACTTCGCTAAGCGAGTATCGACTAGTAAATTTAATCGTAAGGCTTGGGAATCATTAATTAAGAGCGGAGCATTTGATGAATTTGGCGACCGTTCTGATTTGCTTTACAATCTTGATGCAATTACAGCATTTGCAAGCAAGTTGCAAAAGGAAGCAGCTACTGGGCAAACTGATTTATTTGGCTTTTTGGGTGATAACTCTGCTAATGTAAATCCTACTATGAACCTACAAGTTTCTCCTGTAAAACATTCTGATAAAGAACGTCTAATGTGGGAACGTGAGCTTATGGGTCTTTATATTAGCGCTCATCCATTAGATAGCTTCGCTGTTTATTTAAGTGAACAAACTCAGCCATTAACGCAATTGAAACCAGATTTCGATGGGCGAGAGATGACTATTGGCGGCATAATTACTAATGTGCGTACTATAATTACAAAAAGTGGTACTAAAATGGCTTTTGTGTCGTTGGAAGATAAGTTTGGTGAGGGCGAAGTTGTTATTTTTCCTAATTTATTTGAGCAGGTTGGAGCTAAATTGGTGCAAGACGCCGTAATTCGCGTAACTGGTAAAAATTCAGCTCGCGACCGTGATGGTAACTTAGGTAGCGAAAGTAAAATGATTGCTAATGAAATAGTTGTTATCGATGACAAGGAAATTAATAGTTATGAGTCAACTGGTCGTAAAATGGAAGGTCCAAAAGTTGCGAGTTCGGCTAAAAGGGAGCGTAAAGTTCAATATAATACCAAAAGGTCAAATAGTTCTTCGGCGAATCTTAAAGTAAAAACCGCAAAAAATCAACAGAAAAATACTCATACATCGTTCACCCCAGATGTGGTTAAACCGTTGACTATAAAGAAACTTTATGTGCAAATAAAAAATCCAGATGATAGCGAATCGCTGATGGTATTAAAAAAAGCCTGCCAAGAGCACCCTGGCTCGACTGAGATAATTTTAGTTTTAGGAGAGGATAAAAAATCTGCAATTCGTCTACCGTTTAAAGTTGATGATGACCAGGCGTTTTTAAGTATCCTTGTTTCGCAACTGGGCGAGGAATCGGTTATCCTAAAGTAGTGTTAGATGATATAAGGCTATTCCAGCTGCAACACTGACATTGAAAGATTCTTTTTTGCCAAACATTGGAATTTCTAGTAAATAATCACACTGCATTAATATATTTTGACTAATTCCGTCAACCTCCTCACCTAGTATCAAGGCTATCTTGTTGTGAGGTCTGTAGTTTGGCAACTTTATCGACGATTCGTTTTGTTCTAATCCTATAATTTTATAGCCTTGGTTTCTGAGTGTTTCTATTGGAGGTGTTTCGCAATGTCTGAATTTAACTAGTTTTTCTGCACCTAAAGCAGTTTTATGCATTTGATTAGTAATTTTTTCATGAATATGTGGTAGACGATTGTCATGTAGAGGAAGGGATGGATAAGGTGTATATCCACTGCATATTATCTCTTTAATACCAAAACCTTCAGCTGTTCTAAAAATAGATCCAATATTGTGAATTGAACGTATATTGTGTGCTATTACTACTAGGTCTGTCATATTGATAGTATTATATCATAATATTAATTAGCAAATCTCAAGTATGACATCGTCTTTATGCTTTGTTATAATTAGTGTAATGGACGAAGAAAAAATTCAAATTGTACGCCGCCAGAATGATGAAGATGCGACTAGAAAGCGAGCTTCTATTCTTGGTCTGCAATATCTTGATGCTCGTGAAATTGAGCAGACCTTACCTTTAATTCACGATCTTATTAGTATACAAGAAATGCATACCAATCGAATCATACCTCTTATGGTTAATGAAGAAGCTAATACTTTTAGATTTGCCGTCACTAGTACAACGCCTCAGAGTGTACTTAAAAACATGACTAGGGAGTATGAAGATGATGGTCGTACTATTCAATTTTTCTTGATTAGCCAATCTGCCTATAACGTTTTTATGAATAGATATGACCCTCCTAAAGAGATTGTGTATGATGATATTGAAATTGCTAAGGATGGTGATAGTGAAACTATTGCGAGTGTAAGCCAGACTTTAAATTCTGTTGGTACTGATAGAGTTTTTGATTATCTGGTTGATCAAGCTGACAAATTGGGCGCAAGTGACATTCATATTGAAAACCAGCGTACATATATACGTGTGAGAATGCGTGTAGATGGAGCTTTACATCCAGTGGCGAACCTAGAAAAAGATCGGTACCGTGTTTTGATGGCGGCATTAAGTTCTAGGGCTAATATATCCACCGCATCTACTAAACCACAATCTGGTCATATGAATAAGGAAGTGTCAAGAGACGGAGTTACTCATCTATTAAATTTACGCGTAGAAGCAGTTCCAACTTTATATGGTCAAGATGTAGTAATGCGTCTATTTAATTTTGATACTTCACAGCTAAATCTAGATTTTCTTGGTATTGCAGATAAGGAGCGTCACGAGATTGATGAAATAATTAGCCATCCGCGCGGTATGGTTATGATGGTTGGTCCAACTGGTAGTGGTAAATCTACAACCCTTTATAGTATATTAAACGCCTTGAATACGGATGATCGTAAGATTATTACATTGGAAGATCCAATTGAAAATAGTATACCTGGAATAACACAGATACCTATAGATACTACTGGCGGGCAGCAATTTGCTGACGGTTTACGTAGTGTGCTGCGCTTAGATCCAGATGTTGTTATGGTTGGTGAGATTCGTGACCAAGAAACGGCTCGTACGGCTATCCAAGCATCTATCACTGGTCATTTGGTTTTATCTTCCTTCCATGCTAATTCTACTAGTGCTGCATTTAGTCGAATTATTGATATGATTGGTCAAAATCCTATTTTTAGCTCATCTGTTAGGTTATTAATTGCTCAGCGATTAGTGCGTCGTCTTTGGGATGATAGCAAAGAGGCGTATGAGCCAGATGATACGGTGCGCCGTTGGGTAAAAAACGTTTTAAAGGATCTACCTCCCTCTATTGAATGTCCAGATTTAGATACATTTAAGCTATATCGACCTGTGCCTACACCAGAAGTTCCTTTTGGATATAAAGGGCGAATGCCTGTGATGGAGCAGATGGTTGTTACAGAGGAAATTCAGAAGTTCTTGCGTGGTGATGTTACAGAGGTTCATACCGAAGCTATAGAGGCTGCTGCTAGAAAGAACGGAATGGTGACTTTGCTTGAAGCGGGCGTGCTGGCGGCTTTAAGGGGTGAAACTACTCTTGAAGAAGTGAATAGAGTTATATAATAATTAAGCACTTTGCTTTATATAAATTAGTTGTAATTTCATTTTATATAAGAAAATAAAACTAGCCCTTCTTTATAGGGCTAGTTTTGTGTGTAATTAAATTTAAGTTTATTTAATTACATTTGCGACAGTTTTTACTACTCTCTTGTCGAATGGTGATGGAATTATCTCAGATGCGCTTGGATTTTCAACAAGTTCGGCTATTGCTTCAGCTGCAGCAAGTTTATGTTGATCTGTAATTTTCTTAACACCATTATCAAGTGCACCACGGAAAATACCAGGAAAAGCTAAAGAGTTATTTATTTGATTAGCAAAATCACTTCTACCTGTAGCTATAATGGCTGCACCAGCAGATTTTGCCTCGTCTGGCATTATCTCTGGTGTTGGGTTCGCTAGTGCAAAAATAATTGGGTCTTTCGCCATAGTTTTAACTAATTCTGATGTGAGCAATCCTGCTCTTGAAACTCCTATAAATATATCTGAGCCACTAAGCGCGTCTTGTAATGACCCGCTTTGTGAAGAATTAATGTAATCTAAAAGAATTGTTTTTTCTGTATTTAAATCAGTTCTATTTTTATTAATAATGCCACGGCTATCAACAGCGAGAATATTTTTAATTCCATATAAGTTTAACAGTTTAATAATTGCAGTACCAGCAGCACCTGCGCCAACCACCGTAATTTTACAGTCAGTTAACTTACGATTAGTTAATTTTGCTGCATTAATTAATCCAGCAAGTACAACTATAGCTGTGCCGTGCTGATCATCGTGGAACACAGGAATGTCTAATTCTTCTTTTAACCTTTCTTCAATTTCAAAACATTTTGGTGCAGCAATATCTTCTAAATTGATAGCTCCAAAACTTGGTGCAATAGCTTTGACTGTCTTGATAATCTCATCAGGCTCATGGACATCTAAAACTATAGGTACACTATCCACGTTTGCAAAGTGTTTTAATAAAAGCGCTTTACCTTCCATTACTGGCATAGCTGCCTTAGGTCCTAAGTTACCTAAACCAAGAATAGCTGATCCGTCGCTTATTATTGCTACTAGATTGTTAGTCCAAGTGTAATCAGGTAGACTTTCTGGATTTGCTGCAATTATTCGACTGATTTCTCCAACACCAGGTGTATAATAGGCGCTTAACTTGTCACGATCTAATTCTTCTTGGTCGCGTATTTGTGTGGTAATTTTACCTTTATATTTTTTATGTAATTCTATAGCTAGTTTATTGTAATCCATACAATCTATTATACTAGAATATATTATTAGTTTAAAATATCGGATTAGCCGAAACGATAAATATTGTGTATGTAATTTAACTATGTTATAATTACTGCAATTGTATCTATTTTAATGTTAAAGTGTCGTGAATTCATTGTGTGGAGCCGCAGAGATACAACTGCGTGGCCAGCTAGTTGATGTAGCGAACCTGATGAGTGAAAGGTTGGACTTATATGAGTTTTGCATTGATTCAAAAAGTAAACGAAAAGCAAAAGAAACATGCTATAGTTGATGTTCGTAGCGGCGATACTGTGCGTGTTTCACAGCGTATTAAAGAAGGTAATAAAGAGCGCGTTCAGGTTTTTGAAGGTGTAGTTATTCGTACTGATAATAAAGATAGCCACACTAGCCGAATTACCGTACGTAAAATAGCTAGCGGTGTTGGTGTAGAAAAAAGCTTTTTAGTACACAGTCCTCTTGTTGAAAAGATTGAGATTATGAGGCGTGCTAAGGTTCGTCGTAAGTTCTTGAGTTTCTTACGTGAGCGTAGTGGTAAGAGTGCTCGTCTAAAGGCTGTAAAATTTGATCGTGAGGCAGTTAATACTTTACCAGATAGGTCAGTATCAAAAATAGAAGAAACTAAAGAGTCTGATGAGTCTAATAACAAAGAAGATAAATAGTTTATAAATATAAATAGTTTATAAATTGATAAACTCCGCGATCCGCGGAGTTTTTTGTAGTGTATAATATTTATTATGATTTTAGGGATAGATGAGGCTGGGCGCGGTCCTTGGGCTGGACCATTAGTAGTTGGTGCTGTGGTTTTGGGCGGAGCTTATATTAGTGGGCTAACTGATAGTAAAAAATTATCAAAAAATAAGCGCTCTCGAATATATTGCGAAATAGTAAATATGGCAAAATCATATAATACGGGCTGGGTTAGTGCGAAAGAACTTGATGAAATTGGTATGAGCGCTGCGTTAAGACTTGCATCTATTCGTGCTGTAAAGGGAATAAGAATCTCCTATAGTGAAATTATTATAGATGGTACGGTGAATTTTTTAGCTGAGACTGGAAAAGGTAAATATGTAAAGACTATGCCAAAAGCTGATCTTCTAATACCTAGTGTTAGCGCGGCTAGCATAATTGCTAAAGTTGAACGTGATAACTATATGGAAGAACTAGATAACTTATATGAAGACTACAAGTTTGGTTCAAATGCGGGTTATGGTACTGAAAAACATCGTCTAGCTATTGAAAAATTAGGCGTTACTCCTGAGCATCGTGTTAGTTTTAAACCTTTAAATAAATACGCAAAAGATTTAAACCGTAGTATATTTTGTAGAAATTCTTACGACATATCATGTAAAAAGACTACTAAAACTACCAAGCAAATAGGTGACGCTGCCGAAAACTCCGTGAGTGAAAAGCTCGTAAATAATGGTCATGATATTATTGCTCGCAATTGGCGTACGCGTTATTGTGAGATTGATATAATATCAAAAAAAGATAGTACTTTATACTTTACAGAAGTAAAATATCGAAAAAATAATAATTTTGGTGATGGATTTGATGCTATAGATTCTAGAAAAGAAAAGCAGATTAGATTTGCGGCTGAGTTATTTTTAAGTAGAGTGTCGTATTTTCAAGATCTAGATATAAAATTACTAGTTGCAAACGTAATTAATGATGTAAATAATATTACAATTTTAGAAATTTAGAATCAATGAATAAAGAAAAAACATTTGCACAAAAAGTAATTGAGTACAATAACAAAATATCTAATATATCGATAGAATTACCCAAAGGATTTAGAATAGTTAATCCTTTTAATGGAGAAAATAGAACAAAAGTAAAAGATATATCTAAAATATTTTATACAAATTATTATAATGATAACAATAATCGTAGTTTGATAATAGGGAGTTCACCTGCAAAAAGAGGAACAGGGGTGACAGGAATACCATTTGAAGATTCTATTAATTTGCAAAAAGAAACTGGAATATTAATTGATGAATATTATATGAGTAAGTCGTCATCAGAATTTATATATAATGTAATTGAAGAATACGGAGGAAGGAATGCGTTTTATTCTGATTTTTATATGAATTTTGTTTGTCCTATAGGAATAGTAAAAAACAGTGTGAAAGGAAATGAAATCAATTGTAATTATTATGAAAGTAAGAAACTAAAAGAAAAATTATATTCATTAATTATAACTAACATAGAAGAAATAATTAATTTAGGAATTAATAAAAAGGTCTGTTATTGTATAGGAAGCGGAGAAAATTATGCTTTTTTAAAAAAGATAAATGAAAATCATAATTTTTTTGAAAAGATAGAACCACTGGAGCATCCAAGATATATTATGCAATATAACTCAAAAAGAAAAGATGAATTTCTTGCGAAGTATTTGAGATTATTAAGACACGGTATAGAATAATCGCATAGAGTATGTCATATTTTACGCTATACTGTAAGTATGGGGAAACCATACAAGGCTAATTACAGGGTACGTAGACTAGTTGCGAGTATATTGCTGGCAATTATTTCTGTTTCTGGTGCTGTATATTTTAAGTCGCAAGAAGATTTAACTTCAAACACTATTAAAATTGAAAATAAGCTAACTAATTCTAATATTCAGAAAAATAGTGCCGCAAAAGCGCTAAATGAACTTGAAGTTAAGGGGCGTGCTCCAAAAACGGGATATAGTCGAGATCAGTTTGGTAAAGGCTGGCAAAAGGACATTAGTGGTTGTGACACTAGAAATCAAATTTTACAGAGAGATCTAAAAGAAATAAAACTTGATACACATTGTAAGGTTATTAGTGGTGTTCTTGATGATCCATACACTGGCAAAACTATAAATTTTACGAAAGGTAAAAATAGCGACAAAGTTCAGATAGATCATGTAGTGGCTTTGAGTAATTCATGGCAAACGGGTGCACAACTACTTCCCCCTGAAGAGAGAATTAGACTGGCGAATGATCCATTAAATTTGTTAGCTGTTGATGGTCCTGCTAATCAGCAAAAAGGTGATGCTGATGCTGCAACTTGGTTACCATCAAATAAATCTTACCGCTGTGCTTATGTAGCTAGGCAGATTGCTGTTAAAAAAGTATATCATCTTTGGGTTACACAATCCGAAAAGACTGCTATGGAAAGAATTTTAAACTCTTGTCCGAATCAGACACTTATAATAGAAAACTAATAGAATCTATAGTCCTCTTAGGCGCATAATATCAACTATGTCTTCTGGTGAAATATTTTCAGGTTCTTTATCAATACATCCTTTTAATTTATTTAATATATCTTGCTTCTTAATATCAACTCCAATTGCCACCAAGTTACTCATAGGTGTTTCGTCGTTTTGCCACTCTTCTGCTGATTGACTTATATGAGACCCAACCTTATGTATAATAATTTTTTGTTCAAATCCTTTCATTCCGTAGTAGATTATACCTTTGAGCCGATAAACATTTGACGGTAAAGTCTCTATAAAATGGTTAAATTTTTTAGGACTAAGTGGTTTTTTTGAAGAGAAACTAATTGAGTCGAAATTATCATGTAGGTGATCGTGCTTACTATGTTCAGTACTTACAGCTAAACTGAGCTGTTCGGGCTTTGAAGTATTTAAATCAATATCAAAAAGTAATCCTGGATTTAGTCTTCCCTCTTTAGTTTGTATTATAATACTATTTGAATTTATTTTATTAATGGTTGATTTAATTGATGCAAGATCATTTTTATCTACAAGATCTATTTTGTTTAATACTATAATATCTGCTGCCGCAATGTGATTATTTATTTTAGGGTGATTTTTAAGATTATCTATAATATTCTTAGCATCGACTATATAAACGACACCATTCATACTGATTGATTTATTACTGCTATATAATATTAATTTCCGCAGATCTATAGGTTCGGCAATTCCGCTTGCTTCTATAACTATGGCATCTATTTTTGAGTTAGGATGAGAAAATGTTGCTAATATTTCATCAAGACCACCATCGTTCATCTGGCAGCATATACAGCCACCTGACAATTCCATGGTATTATCTGTCTGTCTACTAACTAAAAGAGAATCTATATTAACCTCTCCAAAGTCATTTACGATTACGCCAATCTTTTTGCCATTACTACTGCGCAAAATGTGATTTAGGGTGGTTGTTTTGCCCGATCCTAAGAATCCGGCTAATATAATTACGGGTGTCTTTTTCATCTATAATTATTGTATATCTTGGTGTTAAATATTAAAAGTTAATTCTTGACCACTTTATATATTATTGATACAATAAAAACGTACCTATTTATTCCCGGCCAGAAGGTCGGGTTTTTTGATAAATATCTATAAAGGAGAAAAATGGAAGATATAAATTTAAAGCAATTGACATTGGCGGTTCGCGCAATAGCTGAAGAAAAAAACTTGCCAGAGGAAACAGTCTTAAGTGTTATCGAGCAAGCAATCGCAGCTGCTTGGCGTCGAGATAATGGCGAGAGGGAACAAAATGTTCGCGCAGAGTTAAATACCGTTGAAGGTACTGCAAAAGTTTTTGTAATACGAACTGTAGTGGAAGAGGTTGAAAATCCTGTAAAAGAAATTAGCTTAGATGATGCAAAAAAGATTAAACCAGAAATAGAACTTGGCGATGTAATTGAAGATGAACATGAAGTAACTTCTTTTGGGCGAGTTGCTGCTCAAACTGCTAAACAAGTTGTATTGCAGAGGCTACGAGAAGCTGAGCGTGATGTTATGTTGTCTGAATTTGAAGATAAAATTGGCACAATGGTTACTGGTATTGTTCAGCGAGTTGAACCTCGTGTTGTACGTATTGAGCTTGGTAAAGCATCTGGTATTTTACCACAAAGTGAACAGATTCAGGGTGAAAGATATAGTGTAGGTTCGCGCATAAAAGTTCTAATTAAAGATATTGAACGTGAAAATCGTGGCCCTCAGCTTATTTTGACTCGTGCTAGCGAATTATTTATGGAGCGATTATTTAATCAGGAAGTACCTGAAATGGATGCTGGTGCTGTAGAGATTAAAGGAATTGCTCGCGAGGCTGGACGTCGTACTAAACTTGCTGTATCTAGCACCGTTCCAGGTGTTGATGCTGTTGGTACTTTTGTTGGTGGTCATGGAACACGTGTGCAGGCTGTAATGAATGAAATAGGTGATAATGAAAAGATTGATATAATTCCTTTTGAGGATGATATTGAGAATTACATCCGTAATGCACTTAGCCCTGCAGAAGTTTCTTCGGTTGAGGTTGATGAAGAAAATAAGCGCGCAAAGGTTTTTGTAACCGAGGATCAGCAATCTGTTGCTATTGGCCGTGGTGGTCAGAATGTAAGACTGGCTAGTAGATTAACTGGATATGAAATTGATATTGAAACTAAACAAGTGAATGAAGTAGTTGAAAAGCCTCGTAAAAATATTGAGGATAGCCTATTTAGTGCATTAGAAGAAAACGATCAATAACAGGATTTACAAAGTATAATTTAACTTAGCACTCATATTGCGTGAGTGCTAAGTTATTGTTATAATGTAAATATGCCAGATAATTTCCCTGATTTTATTGGAAGACTTAATGAAGAGGCGCGTACAAGTTTATATTATGCGGATTCTATTGCACGTGGATACGGTAGTACCTTAATTGGAACTGAATATCTTTTGCTTGGAATTTTGGCGCAAGGGGATAGTCTTGGCGCGAAGATTTTAATTGAATCGGGAGTGACGTTAGATAAAGCTGAGCAAGCTTTAAATCTAAAACCTGGTCTTAGACGAATAAAGATTGGCGTTAATACTCTAACTGAGCCCGCTCAAGTATCTTTGAAGATGGCTTGGCAATTGGCTGAGGAATATGGTAGTAGTTACCTTGGAACAGAACATATATTACATGGCTTGCTAGTTCAGGAAAAGAGCAAAGCTTCAGAGCTTCTTGGTAGATTAGGTGTGCATACGGGAAGTATTGTAACTTTAATAGAAGACCATATAAATAATCAAAATCGTACTCAAAATATAGAAACTGACCAAATTCCTAGGGAAAAATTTAAAAATATTCTAAAGCAATTTGGAGTCGATTTAACTCAAAAGGCTCGTCAAGGTGAATTAGACTCTGTTATAGGGCGCTCTAAGGAGATAACTAGAATTATTACTATTCTAAGTCGTCGCCGCAAAAATAATCCTTTGCTAATTGGGGAACCTGGTGTTGGTAAAACTGCAATTGTAGAGGGTCTGGCCTTAAAGATTGCTGAAGGGTCGGTTCCAGTTCATCTTCGCAATATGTCAATTATTCAAATTGATCTTGCATCTGTAATATCTGGAACTAAATATCGTGGCGAATTTGAAGAGCGAGTTAGACGCATTATCGCGGCGGTTAAGAAGTCACCTGATGTAATTTTATTCATAGATGAGATTCATCTTCTAGTTGGTGCAGGAGCTGCCGAGGGATCTATGGACGGTGCTAATTTATTAAAGCCAGCTTTGGCGCGAGGTGAAATTAGACTAATTGGAGCTACCACTTTAGATGAATATAAAAAACATATAGAAAAAGATAGCGCACTTACACGTAGATTTCAGTCAATTATAGCCAAAGAACCTTCTAAGAGTGAGGTTATGGCTATTTTGCGAGGTTTACGTGAAAATTATCAAAAACATCATAATGTTTTGATTAGTGATGAAATACTAGAAAATGTTGTTTACCTAGCTGATCGATATATAAAAGACAGGTTTATGCCAGATAAGGCTATAGATGTGCTGGATGAGGCATCTGCGTTGGTGCGTGTGCGTGTTGGTAATAGTAATATATCTATCACCAATATGGCTGATGAAATAGATAACTTAGAGTCTAGAATAAACAACGCCTCTCAGAATGAGGAGTATAAAGAAGCCGCAGATTTAAAAACGAAGCTTTTACAATTGAAAAAACAATATAACAAAGCCAATAAAAAACGTAAAACATTTCCCGTAACTATTGATGATATTGCTAAAGCTACCTCAAATATTACAGGTATTCCATCGGAAAAATTACAAAAAAGCGAGCAAAGAATGCTGGTAAATTTAGAAAAATATTTAGGTAAATATTTAATTGGACAAAATGATGCTGTAGCAAAAGTTGCTAATTCTATCAGACTTAGTCGTAGTGGAATTGCTAATAGTAGTCGACCAATGGGGAGTTTTATTTTTATGGGTCCTACTGGCGTTGGTAAAACTGAACTTGCCAGGGTCTTAGCACGCGAAATATTTGGTAGTAATGATAATCTGGTCAAAATTGATATGAGTGAATTCTCTGAAAAACACACAGCTAGCCGTCTCATTGGTGCTCCCGCGGGTTATATAGGTTACGATGATGGCGGGCAACTTACAGACAAAATTCGTCGCCAGCCATACAGTGTAGTTTTATTTGATGAAATTGAAAAAGCGCATCCTTCGATTTTTCACTTATTACTACAACTTTTAGAAGATGGGACTATAACCGATGGACAAGGTAGAAGCGTTGATTTTACAAATACAATAGTAATTTTAACAAGTAATCTTGGCGCTGAAGCTATGCAAAAGGAATCAGAACTCGGATTTATGATAGCAAACGCTAAGGATCGCCGTCAGTTTGATGATGTACATAAACATAACGCTGAAGCAGCTCGCGCCGCCCTAGATGAATTTATGCCACCTGAGTTAATTAATAGATTTGATAGTATAATAACTTTTAGGGCGCTCGAAAGGAAGCAAGTTAATCAGATTGTTGATCTATTTATAAACGATCTTAAAGATAGATTATCTAGAAAAGGGATATCATTAGTAATGAGTCCCAGTGCGAAGAAAATTTTAATTAATAAAGGGTATAGTAAAAAATATGGTGTTCGTCCACTTCGTAGAACTATTGAAGATATAATTGAGCATCCAATTGCTGAAGGTATTATTAAGGGTGACTTTGTAGCGGGGACTATAATTACAGTTTATTCAAAACGTGGTAATATATGTATGAAGGGTGGTTATGAATCAGATGAGAAGTCATAAATCATTATTATTGGCTGTAATTAATTTATGTATTATTGCTTGTGTTGTAGCTGTAGCTATCCTCAATCGTCAATATATTATTGATAAATACAATGCGTGGGAATTTAAGCCTAGTCCTGAGATTGCGCAAATTGCTAACGATGTAGGATTAAATGAAAATGGCAGATTTTATTATTTTGCATCACGTCCAGAGTTAGATTTTGCAAAGGAATTCAATGGGGAGTGCAGGAGTAGAGAGCAAGGCAATGCAATTTTGGGATGCTATAAAAACCAAAGAATCTATATATATAATGTAAATGATGAGCGATTAAACGGTCTAAAAGAAGTTACAGCAGCTCACGAAATGCTTCATGCAGCTTATGAACGTTTGCCTGAATCTGATAAAAAAGCAGTAAACACCTTGCTCGAAAAAGAATATAGAAAAAATAGTGATGCAGAATTCTCTAAGCGTATGGATTATTATAAACGCAACCAACCTGGTGAGGAATATAATGAACTTCATTCTATTATAGGTACAGAGTTTGCTGATATTTCCCCTCAGCTTGAGGATTATTATAAAAGATATTTTAATAATCGCTCACAAGTTGTTGCTCTACATTCAAAATACAGTGATAAATTTAAAGAATTAAAACGGGGTTCAGCTAGCTTGCGTAAGGAACTTGAAAATCTTTCTATTAGCATTAATAATGCATCACTTAAATATAATAAAGATATATCTAATCTAAATAGCGAGATAAATACCTTTAATTCTAGGGCTAAGAATGGTGATTTTTCTTCTCAGGAGGATTTTTTGAACGAGCGAAGATATCTAATTAAATCAACGCGCAAGCTTGAGCAAGATAGAGCTAATATTAATAGATACATTGGTCAATATGAATCAAAACGAATTGAATATAATAAATTGGTAGATGAGTCAAATAGTATGTATAAGGCTATGGATAGCACGTTGGCTCCAGCTCCTAGTATATAAGGTTAAATTGGAGTAACATGGCGAAATCAAAGCAGAAATTTATTTGCCAAAATTGCGAAGCAGTCTTTTATAAATGGGCTGGTCGCTGCGAAAGTTGCGGGGAATGGAATTCACTGGTTGAGCAGACTTTACCAGAGGTGGGCAGATCAGCAGTAGCGAGAAGTATAAACAACGGGAAACCTCTACAGGTTAATTCACTAAACTCTATACCTTTTGAAGAAGGTATGAAACGCCTCAAAACGGGTATTGGAGATTTGGATATAATTCTCGGAGGGGGTATTTTACCTGGAGGCGTTACTCTATTGGCGGGTCAGCCAGGAATAGGTAAAAGTACCTTGTTGTTACAAGCAGTTTCTAATATTGCCCATAACTATAATGTTCTTTATATTAGTGGCGAGGAGTCAGCTGGTCAAGTTCGACTTAGGGCTGCGCGCCTTGGCGCTGATAAAAGCAGCAATTTAAATTTTGCGGCAAGTACTAGCGCAGATGATATCGCAGCAACTATTAGGACAGGAAAATACCAGCTAGTGGTTGTTGATTCAGTACAAACCTTACATTTAAATGAAATTACATCGTCTCCTGGTAGTGTTAGTCAGATTACTAACAGTAGTAATGCAATTATAAATGCTGCAAAGGAAACTGGAACATCTGTTATTTTTGTCGGTCATGTTACTAAAGAAGGGTCAATTGCTGGACCTAAAATTCTGGAACATTTGGTAGATGTTGTGCTGCAGTTTGAGGGTGATAGATATGGTGGTTTTAAGATAGTTCGTGCTGTAAAAAATAGATATGGATCTACTAATGAAGCTGCTATTTTTGAGATGGGCGAGAAAGGACTAAAGATAGTTGAAAATCCTTCTGCGGCTCTTTTGGCCGAACGCCGTGATGAAGACGGTTCTGTGGTATTGGCGACGCTTGAGGGTGCTAGGCCTCTGCTTGTTGAAATACAAGCACTTGTAAATTCAACAAATTTCGGGTATCCTAAACGTACAGCAAGCGGGTTTGATATTAATAGATTAAATTTATTAATTGCGGTCCTTGAGCGCCGTACAAAATTGAAATTATCAGATAAAGATATCTATATAAATGTGGTTGGTGGTATAAAGATCAGCGACCCAGCTGCTGATCTGGCAATTTGTATGGCTATAGCTAGCGCTTCGGCTGGGCGAAGACTAAATTATGACACGGTTGTTTTTGGCGAAGTTGGTCTTGGTGGAGAGGTTCGTTCGGTGACTAGTATTGAAAAACGCATAGCTGAGGCTAAAAAACTTGGTTTCACAAAAGCGCTTGCGCCAAGAACTAGCAAGAATGAATTTATAATTGGTGTTGATAATGTTCGCTCAACCTTAATCGAATATTTACAAAAATAAAAGGAGAAATATGGAACTAAAAGATTTATTATATATATTTTTGCTATTGGTTATACTTGTAGAAGTCAGCTATGTAATTTATATAATGCATAGCAGTAGGGCTAGAAGTAAAAATACGGCTATGTATGTCGATACTTCTGTTTTAATGGATGGGAGAATTTTGGAAGTTGCTAAAACTGGATTTATAACGGCTGATTTGATTATTCCGCGTAGTGTTATCGGTGAACTTCAGCTGTTAGCCGATGGATCTGATAGCAGCAAGAGGACTAGAGCGCGCTATGGATTAGATATCGCGCAAAAACTTAAAGATTGTGATAATATTAGCGTAAAAATACTACAAGATAGCGGTATGCCTCATGAAAATGTTGATGATAGACTACTATCATTGGTAAAGAAGTATGGTGGCGTGATTTGCACTATTGATTACAATTTAAATAAAGTTGCCCAGGTAGAAGGCATAGGTGTTGTAAATATTAATGAGTTATCGAAAAATGTGAGGTTCTTGCATCTACCTGGCGAGATAATAAAGCTAGATATCACGCAAAAAGGTCAAGAGGCAAATCAAGGAGTTGGATACACTAGCGACGGAACTATGGTGGTAATAGAAAATGCTAGCAAATATATAGGTAAATCTATGGAAGTAGAACTTGTTCGGGCTCTTCAGACTGATGCTGGTAAGATGATGTTTGCTAAATTGACGCCTACTTCATCTTCGTCAAAAAATAATATTCTAAAAAATAGCAAGCACACCTCAGATACGGTTATAGCTAAGATAAAGTCATCTGGGCGCAAAATGAACCATAGAAATATTTCTAATAACTCTAATAGGGCTAGAGAAGAGAATAAGTCCTCTATTGTGGCTTCTAAGAAAGCAACTGCTAAACCTAGTAAACAGATTTTATCTGCAGTAGGTGGAAAGTCTCAAAAACCGAAATCAATATCCAAAAAATCTACTAACACAAAAACTAAAGAAGATGTATTGATCAGCCTGCTAAAAGAAAACCAAAAATAAGTTACTTTTCTATAGTTAATAGTACGAGATAGTTGTTTATTATGTAATACTAAACTCTAACCGTTACTTCTTGTACTATTAATTCTTCTTGACCTTGTGTCTGCTGCAGTCGGTGGCCGGGACTCATCATCCTTATCGTCGTCATTTGAGGATGGTTTATCTTCCGTATATTTACGTGAAAGAGTTCCTGTGTAGTATGCATTATCTTGTACTGTGACCACTATCTCTTGATTATTAGAAAGTTGTGTAGTAACTGATGTAGTGCCTGATCCCGATATCCCGCTGTCCATCACTATACTACCACCGACTGTTATCTTTATATTGCTTAGAGGATGTGTACCTTGGGTTGTTTGCACTATAATTTTATGTGAGCTACCACTTTTTTCTATAGTCATGTAATTAATTGATGGTTTGACATCGTCACATTTATGTATATCATCGTCTTTGCTGGCATCGTAGCCATCTGGAGCAATATAGGTAGGTTTTTTAGTAATAGGATCAGTTGATTTCTGTACTCCTATTTCAATTTTTGCATCTGCTGGCGTACAATCTGTAGCTTTCTTTTTGGATACTTTATCAAAAGTTAACTTTTCGTCGCTATTTCCTGCTTTTTGATCAAACCATGAAGGGTAAACATCTGTCTTGCCGCCAATATTGAGGTCCCTTATGCCTTGAGGTCGAACAAACTGTTGATTAATTTTCCATTTGCCGTCTGGCTGGTAAACTGTTTTATGTACAGATTCTGTATAGTTATTGGCTACACGTCTTACTACTGAGTTATCGCTTGTTGCCAGTGGCCGTCCATCATGATTACCCATCCATACGCCGCTTGCTACAACTGGTGAATAATTCATAAACCACGAATCTTTTGCGGCTCCTTTACCATTTTCAGTGGTACCAGTTTTTGACGCTGTTACGACATTTGGTACAACAAATCCAAATGACCTACCTTGGGAGCCAAAAGTAATTGATCGAGCATTTGCATCACTAAGTATGCTAGTTAACATGTAAGCTACCTGTGGATCAACTGCTTGCTTAGATTCATTATCTTCCCATTTCTTAAGTACTTCGCCCGTTGAATTTTTAACTTCAAGCATATATGCCAAAGGTTTATAGCTACCACCTCTAGCTAAAGTTGCATAAGCATTGGTGTGTTCAATTTGTCTTACTGTGCATCCACCTCCGATTGATGCCGAAAGGCCTGCGTCGTTATTATTTTCGCAATAAGATAAATCTCCTAAATCCTGAGCGGTTTTAATGGACTCCTTTATACCTGATATATACATTGCTTTTACGGATGGTCGGTTTAATGATCCTGCCAGAGACTGCCTTATTGTAACATTTCCATAGGTCTGACGGGTGTAATTTTGTACAGTACAGCTTCCTCTATAGCCAGCGCAATATATATTATCAATATTTTCATCTTTTAGTATTGAACCTGGCGCATAATTTACACCTTTTCGTTGTTTAAATAATGGTGCGAAGTCTACTATAGGCTTAATACTTGAACCTGGCTCTAGTAATGAAGTTGCGCTATTTTGTTGTCCATAGCCTGGTTTATTATAGTCAACACTTCCTACCATTGCTATAACTTGACCAGTTTGAACATCTACAGATGATAAAGATAGATTATCACCACCATAGCGAGGTAACATGCTAGCACCTGCCGCGACTGCCGCTTCAGCAGCTTGCTGAGCTCTCCAATCAAGGGTTGTCTTTATTGCAAGACCTCCGCGACCTACTGCAGTTTTGCCTAACTCTCTTTCTAGTTGTTTGCGTACTTCAAGAACAAAATGCGGAGCTTTTATTCCTTCTGTGTTCTCAACAAGTGGTTTAATGTGCGCTAAAATAGGGTAGGCTTTAGCTTCTTTTGCTTCAGCTTCTGTGATGTAGTTTAATTCTCGCATAGAATCAATTACTTTGTGTTGGCGTTTAATTAATGCTTTATGGCCAGCTTTATTGTATGGATCATATAATCCTGGTTGGTTCGGTATGCCAGCCAATAACGCTGCTTCTGCGATACTTAAATCTTTAGATGATTTTCCAAAATATGTTCGCGCACCACTTTCTACACCGTTTCTACGTCCTCCATAGGGAGACTCATTGAGGTAAAGTGCAATAATCTGCTCTTTATTGTACATACGCTCAACCTCAATAGATAAGATTAATTCTTTAATCTTACGAGGAATACCTTTTATCCCGCGCTCTTTAGATTCTTCAGGGAAGAATACTTGTTTAACTAGCTGCTGTGTTAATGTCGAGCCACCTTGTGTACTACCACCTCTAGCATTATTAACAATCGCCCTCAATAAACCAGTAAGGCTAACTCCTTTATGATTATAAAAATCGCGGTCTTCAATTGCTATCGTAGCCTGGCGCATTCGATCGCTGATTTCAGTACTTTTGACTGTGTGTCTGTAATTGCCGTCTCCTTTATCTTCCCATAGGAGAACATTATTGCGATCATAATAACGCGTTAATGTTGTTTGAACACGCTTATCTAATTCTTCGGGACGGATTGAGTCTATATCTTTCCTGAAATAAGCAAATAATGCAGCAATAGAAACGGTTATAATCAATACGAGCACACCTACTATCTTCAATAGCATCATCGCACCTTTGCGACTAAACCAATAGCCCATCACTCGTTTTGGATGCATACGGTAAAGCAGACGCTTAAATGGATTTTTTGGCAATGTAGCTAAATATTCAGCATGTTTTCGATTACGCTGATCTTTCTTGGTTTTATGCTTCTGCGATAAATTCGCATAAAGACTCATATTGCGAGAATTAGTATTCTTTTTCTTAACCATCCTTATCACTCTTTCATAAGCGTTATTTTGTACTTATTATAACAAAGAATCTTTAAAATAGGCTAGCCTTTTGAACTAATTGAGCAATATTGGTCTAACATGGTATAGTGAATATTGCAAATGTATTCCTAATTTATCGGAGGACAATGTTATGGATTTAATAGAAAAGCTAAATGGTAACGTATCAGAAAGCGCAAAAGAAAATATCCGTCGGTGGTTAACTGAGGATAAATTTAGCGATTATCGAGATGAACTATCTACGATGATTGAACAAGAAAAATGGGTCGATCTTGAAGACGCATTTTTTAAAATTATAGAATTTGGCACAGGTGGTCGCCGTGGTGTTACGGGTATAGGTTCTAATAGAATTAATCGTGTGACAATCGGCGAGAGTGCTCAGGCTCTTTGTGAGTATGCTCGTTTATTTAATCCAAATGCTCCGCAAGATGGTATTGTGATAGCTTGTGATACCCGTCTTACATCTGAAGAATTGAGTAAATATGCAGCAAGTGTTTGTGCTGCAAATGGGTTTAAAGTTTATATTTTTGATGGTTTTCGGGCTACACCAGAACTTAGCTTCGCAGTTCGGTATCTAAAGGCTGCTGCTGGTATAGTTATTAGCGCAAGCCATAATCCTCCAGCAGATAACGGATTTAAGGCTTATTGGAAAGATGGCGGTCAGCTTGTTCCACCTCATGATAAAGGTGTTCTAGATGCTGCAAATAATATCAATGAAATTAAAACTATAGATTTTGATACAGCAGTTGGTGAAGGCGCTATTAATATAATCGGCGAAGAAGTTGATAGGCATTATTATGAAGCTGTTCTAGGTGAGTCAATGGGTGATGCTCGTGATTTACATATTGTATATTCACCTTTGCACGGTGCTGGTCAAACTAGTGTTTTGCCTATTTTGCGTAAAGCTGGCTTTTCTCGTATTGATACAGTTTCAGAACAAATGGTTCCAGACGGGAACTTCCCAACTGTTCCAGGCGGTAAGTCTAATCCAGAAGAACGAGCTGCTAACGATATGGCGGTTGATTTAATGATTAAAAATGGCGCCGATATCGCTATAACTAATGATCCAGATGCTGATAGGATAGGCGTAATAGTTAATCAGAACGGTAAGCCTGTTTATCTAAACGGTAATCAATCAGCAGTTTTAGCAGCAGATTTTTCTCTAAAGCAGCTAAAGAAAAGTGGTAAACTAACTTCTGATCATTTTTTAGCAAAAACAATAGTTACAACAGATATGTTGACTGCGCTTTCGGATGGCTATGGTGCGAAAATGTATACTAATATGTTGGTAGGTTTTAAATATATTGGCGAACTTTTGTCGCAAAAAGAATCTACTGATGAAACTTTTGTAATTGGTGGAGAAGAGAGTTATGGTTTACTAAAAGGAACCTATGCTCATGACAAAGATGGCGCAGTAGGCGCTCTACTACTTGCTGAATATGCAGCGGAATTGAAACAATCTGGTAAAACACTTTATGATAAGCTTTTGGAACTATTTTCTAAATATGGAGTCTACCAAGAGAAGCTTGCCAGTGTATCTTTGCCTGGTGCAAATGGATTTACGCGTATGCAGTCTATAATGAGTGAGATTCGTAACAATCCACCTAAAGTATTGGCAGGATATGAAGTATCTGTGTTTAGTGATTATCAAACTTTAATTAAAACTGATATATTAGATGGATATACAGAGCAAATTGACTGTATAAAGGGTAATGTTGTTGTGTTTGAATTGGGTGATCATCGTAGGCGAGTTACAGTTCGACCTAGTGGGACTGAGCCAAAGCTAAAGCTCTACTTACAATGGTATGAAGAAGCAAGAAGTAATGATTCTGTAGAGATTGAGAACCAAATCAGGAAACTTGATTCAGAATTGTCAGACATGATTACGGCGCTTGAAAAACAAATTACAGCCATAGCTTAAAATGCTTTCTACACCTGTCAGTGATCTTAAGGGGGTCGGTTGTAAAATAAGTCAGGCTTTTAAAAAAGCTGGTATTAATACGGTAGCTGATTTAATTAATTGGCTACCGTATAGACATGAAGATTTTTCTTCTGTATCTAAAATTAGCAATTTAAAACCTGGCAAAGTAACTATTTTAGCAAAATGTGAATCAATCGAAACTAAGCAAGTAAGACGTGGTTTAAAAATTACCACGGCAGTTCTTAGTGACGGAGATAGCAAGGTTCGTGCTGTCTGGTTTAATCAGCCGTATCGCTCTACACAACTATTAACCGATAAACTCTTCTTGTTTAGCGGCAGTTTTGAATTTAATTATAATCGCTATCAAATTACTAATCCTTCCGTAGAAACGCCAAAAAAGTTTGGTAGCAATGAACCCAATAATTTTTTAGAACCTGTTTATCACAGTATTAAAGGAATTAATCCTCGCCAACTACGGCGTTTTATTGAAAGCGTCCGTCCAACTATTACGATGATGCAGGAAATTATGCCTCAGTTTATTTTAAAAAAATATGGATTAATATCACGATCTGAGTCATATTTGTATATGCATTTTCCAAAAAGTAGAGATGAAATTGTACTTGCTAAAAATCGTCTAGCCTTTGATGAGCTTTTTGAAATATTACTAGCTAGTCAACTCAATAAACAAGCAAATACTCGTCTTAAGAGCCAGTCTATTAAATTTGATCAGTTGGCTGTTGCTAATTTTGTAAAATCTTTACCGTTTAGCTTAACTAACGCCCAGCGGCGAGTATTATGGCAAATAATTCAAGATTTTGAGTCTTCAACACCAATGAATCGTTTGTTACAGGGAGATGTTGGATCTGGGAAGACGGTTGTGGCTGGTAGTGCTGCTTATATTTGTGCGCATGCTGGATTGCAAAGTGCTATAATGGTTCCTACTGAAATCTTAGCTCTTCAGCACGCCGAAACATTACAAAAACTCTTATCTCCTTTTGGCGTAAAAACGGTATTATTGACGGGTAGTGTTAAAGGAGTAAAACGCAAATGTCTTCTTGAGAATATAGCTAATGGAGAAGCTGATGTAATTATTGGAACACATGCTCTTATACAGAAAACGGTCGTTTATAAAAATCTTGGTTTTGTTGTGGTTGATGAGCAGCATCGCTTTGGAGTGAAGCAACGCCAAGAATTATTAGCAAAATCATCGCGCATGCCTCATCTTTTGGCTATGACGGCTACTCCAATTCCACGTTCACTGCAGTTAACTGTTTTTGGCGAACTTGATATCAGCACAATTAATGAGCTTCCGTCAGGACGAAAGCCTATTAAAACGCAAATTTGGGCTCCTACAAATATTGCGAATTTATATGATTCGGTCGAGATTGAGATTTCTAAGGGTAGACAGGTCTATATAATTTGCAGCTTAATAGATGATAATCCAGACAATGATACAAAAAGCGTAGAAATTGAATATAGAAAATTACGCAGTACAATTTTTAACCACCGCAGAGTCGCTATGTTACACGGTAAAATGAAGCCTGATGAAAAAGATAAAATAATGAATGATTTTTCTGCGCATAAAATTGATATTTTGATTAGTACTACTGTTGTAGAAGTAGGCGTTAATGTACCAAACGCAACTATTATGATTATTGAAAATGCTGATAAATTTGGATTAAGTCAGCTTCACCAGCTTCGTGGTCGTGTTGGGCGAGGTGAATATCAAAGCTATTGTCATTTAATTATGAGTGACCATTCAAAACCCTCTCAGCGGTTACGCGAGATCGAAAAATCTAATGACGGTTTTCATTTGGCTGAAGTTGATTTAAAATTGCGTGGTCCTGGTGAAATATATGGAAAGTCTCAACATGGTGCATTAGATCTGCGAATTGCCTCTATTAGTGATACGAAGACGGTCGAACGAGTCCAGCTGGCTGTTAGAGATTTTATTAATTCTGGCGAAGATTTGCTACAATATAAACAGCTAAGTAAACGGGTTCAGAAATATCAAAGATTAACAAATTTAAATTAGATTATGTATTCAGGTACTACTTTACGAACTAAATCTGGTAGAATGATGGGCGTTCATCAACGTATTGATCGCGTAGCTCGGAGACACATAGAAGAATTTTTACCTCATAATATTAATTTTCCGTCATCGCGGCAGATTTTACATTTTGAAGGGCTGAACGGCCCCGACGGAATTAAGCGCAAGAGCCCCGCTTGTGATGAGCCATGGCATTTCATTAATCCAGAAGATCCAGAGGATACAATGTTGCTAGATATGATCGATAGTCATATAAATAATATGGCTAAAGCTCTGAAGGAAAAAAATATACAAAGATCCGCCTTTGAGGCTGCATGGATGGCGCACGCGATAACTGATGGATTAACACCTGCGCATCATTATCCGCTTGAAGAAAAATTAGAAAAGTTACGCGGTGGACAGGGAATTGAAACGAGGAATTCAACTAAAGAAAAAATATTGATACCTGGTAAAAATGCACGCCAAAAAATTAAAAATAATTGGGAATTTTGGGGAGCAAAAGGTGTTATGACTACACATTTTAATTTTGAGCTTGGTGTAGCTACTACGATTTCTGCGACATCTTTAGAAACTGTTTATAGATTTAATTTTTCGGATGTTGAAAAAGTAAAAAATACTCAATATAGAGAGTTTTTCAAGGAAATATTACAAAGTATCTATTCTATGGATATGTATAATGAGTTTCAAAAAAAGGGGTGGACTCGCCGTTTGGCACGTGAAACCAAGCAGAAGCTAGTACCACTTATTATAAAAGCTGTTTGTGCTGGTTGGTATTCGGCTATCGTAAAATACGAGGATCTGAATGAGGGTTAGGATAATATCAGGAAGGTTTGGTGGTCGAATGTTAGACGTTCCGCCAGGCAAGGGTACACATCCGATGGGGGAGAGGATCCGCAATGCACTATTTAATTCAATTCAAGGTGAAATAGTGGGAGCTGATGTATTGGATGCGTTTGCTGGTACTGGAGCTTTAGGTCTTGAATCTCTTAGTCGGGGTGCAAAATCTGCTACTTTTATAGAAAGTGGTAGAATAGCTCAAAAAGTTATCGCTAATAATATTAATAATTTAGATTTAACTAATAATGAGGCGAGATTAATACGCTCTCGGGTTAGCTCTTGGATATCTAATAACTCAGATCTTAAATTTGACATAATATTTGCAGATCCACCATACTTTAGCTTCGAAAAACACTTTTCCACAATTGAAAAGCTTTTAAGTCTTCTCAAACCAGGTGCACTTATGGTATTATCTAAACCAGGTAAGTGTGAGGAAGTTATTATTAACGACGAATCTGTTGTGGTGGACGATCGTAGTTATTCTCAAGCAACTTTAACATACTACCGACGTAAGGCGTAGTTTCTTAATAAACTGCGCCTTACGTCTATTTTAAAATAAACATACTTAAGAAATATAATCGCTAATTGATTATCTTATTTAATTTTTAAAAAATTCAGTTTCTTGAGTATGGTTTTCTGGTTTTTAATTAAATAAGCTGCAACTGTAGTTGAGATTGGCACTGCAAGTACTAATGCTATACTTGATATCAATGTTCGTACAATTTCTTGTGCTATAAATTCTGTATTAAAGATCATTAAGGGTGATATATATGAGTTTATATTTGAACTTATAGACAGAACTATAGGTAAAGACGCTCCGATATAAGCTAGGGCTAGAGTATTCACTAATGCAATTACATGTTCGGACCCAACGGAATAACCATGTTTTATTAATTTTGATATCGAGAGTTTTGGCTGAGCTTTATGTAGCTCATCAATTACTGCGGTTTGTGCGGTTACTATATCATCAAGTACACCAAGCGTTGCAATCACTATTCCACCTATTAAAACGCCACGTAGATCAATTACCGAGTTACTAATTTGAAGCAAAGCCGAACTTTCATCATAAATACCAGTAAGATTTCCTAGTGCACCACCTATCATAGATAAAAGTACAACTATCATTAAAATTGCATAGATACTTACCAATGAAACTAAACTACGCCACCGCCATCCGTGTGCAACTATTATTGATAGTCCTGCAATTATCATTGATGATATCATGCAAGCCCAAAAAGCATTAGCTCCATTAACTATAGCGGGTATGAGACCAAAAGCTATTATACCAACACTAATAAATAAACCCGCTAAACTATGTACGCCACGCCTTCCTATTACTAAAAGTACGATAAGTATAAATGCCAGTAAAATAGCAACCAATCCTGGAATTCTCCAGTACGAATACATATATTTTGATAAATTACCTCGTGAGTCTGTAGAGATTATTATCTGATCACCAACTTTTGGTTCCGAGCTTAGATAGTTTAACTCGGTAGTTAACCCACGCTTTTGACCATCTAATACTCTTACCTTTATTTTTTTACCTTTATTTTCTATAACTACGGCTCTTACTATATCTGGTTTTGGTTTGGACTCGGATTGATAGAAAGCTGATTCTGATTTTCCTAAATAGTTTTGGAAAGGTGTAGAAAATTGAAATATTATTCCGTAAATCGCAACAAAAACCGCACCTACAATTGAAACCTTAAAGATACGGCTTTTGTGTTGCCTTAGAAGCTTCTTTACGCTATTTTGCCAATGCAAAACTGTTTTTACCTTTTTTGATAATTGATATATTATCGATTGTTATATCTTCGGTAACTTTAATTCCATTTACAGATACTGACCCGTTAGCTATCAAACGCTTAGCTTCTCCTTTGCTTTTGGCTATTTGAGAATCTACCAATGAGTCAACTAGACTTTGGCCAATACTAATATTTGGTAGCTCGTTTGCAAGTATATTAGTAATATCATCTGTCAGTTCAAAATTATCTTTACTGAATAGGAACAGGCTGGCGTTTTTTACAGCTTCGGCTCTCTCTTCTCCATGAATTAGCTTAGTTACCTCATATGCTAAGAGTTTTTGAAGTATTCGTGATCCTGGATTATTGTTATGTTGCTCTATCGCTTCTTCTATAGTATTTCTATCTAGCAGTGTATAGATTTTAATTAGGTCTTTAGCAGACTCGTCATCTGTATTTAGCCAGAACTGATAGAATTGATAAGGACTTGTCTTTTCGGGGCTAACCCAGATGGCTCCAGATTCGCTTTTACCAAATTTTACTCCTGTTTGTTTATTGATAATAAGCGGAGTTGAAAACACATGAGCTTCGCCTCCTTCTAACTTTCGAATGAGTGAAACTCCTGTTACGCTATTACCCCATTGATCAGCACCACATATCTGCATGGTTGCACCTTTTGTGCGGTATAAATGCAAAAAGTCGTAACCTTGTATTAGACTATAACTAAATTCTCCATAACTAATTCCGCTACCGCCTTCGCCAATACGCTGTTGCACAAAATCCCTGTCTAGCATTTGAGTCATACTTACATGCTTACCAATTCTATGTAGGAAGTCTATGTAGTTTATATCTTTAAACCAATCGTAATTATTAACCAATTCAAAATTTTTACCTTGAAAGATTTTTGATAATTGCTTTTTTAGACTCTCTACATTATTATTTACGGTTTCAGAATTTCGCAAATCTCGCTCCTGTTTCCTACCGTCTGGATCACCAATCATTCCAGTAGCGCCTCCTACTAAGAGAATTATTTTGTACCCATGATTTATAAAGTGATTTAACATCATTGCGGGAGCTAAATTCCCAATCGTTATACTATCGGAGCTTGGATCTACACCAAAATAGGCAGTGCGAGGCTCATTTATACTGGTTATATCCGTAAAAGTAGTTTGGTTGATAAAGCCACGCCACTGGAGTTCTTCTGCTAATGTCATTATTGATGCTCCTTTTCGCCAACTGGACGCAAATTAAATAGTAATTATCAGTTATCTATTATACTACAAAGTTATATTTCATAATAAGTTTGATAAATATATCAAATATGATGTATAATTGTATATGACGATATAAAATCTAACGATAAGAAAAGGAGGGCTAATGCCTATTGCGTCAAGAGAAAATTATTCTAATGTAAACAGTTATGAGGCACCAACACAAGAAATGCCTGTCGTAACTCAGGATGTGATTGAAGGTGAGCAAGCTAGAATAGATAGTATTAATCGTGAACGAGGAGAGAATGGGATAGATGTATCTTACCAGGATTCTATAGATCAAGACTCTGCCGTATTGCATGAAATAAATTCGCTTGTTCTACCTGAAGTACCTAATAATATGCGGATTGAAGAGCGTGACTTTGATGACCAAACACGAGCTTTTGCTGTTGCTGAAATTTCTAAAATAGCAGTAAGCTCAGCTTTTGGTCCTGTAATACACTAATATCATAAAGGATATAAACTATATGAAAGCTATATTGTTGTGTTGTAATATTTATGTACAATATGCAATATAGCTTTTATCTATTTAAATAAAAAATATCCAGATAAACTGGAATTAATTTAATGGTACACGAGAGAGGACTCGAACCTCCACGCCCGAAGGCACTAGCTCCTAAGGCTAGCGTGTCTACCAATTCCACCACTCGTGCAAAAATGATATATTGTTTTTTGGTAACATTTACTAATTTATCATATCTTAATAATAAAAACAATATCTGCACTAATCATTACGCATATGCTATTATATTATAAGTAAGAAATAGAGGAGTGGTTGTGAATAAAATTGCCCAATACTTAAACGAGCACACTTTTGGCGATGTCAGTGTGAATCCAGATTTGCGAAAGACACTTTCAATTGATAAAAGTATTTTAACTTTGCGCCCAGAAATAGTAATATGTCCATACGTGACAGGTGATATTCGTAAGGTTGCTAAATTTACATATCAGCTATCTGAAAAGGGCCATAATATTGGTGTTGTTGTGCGTGGCATGGGCGATAATCGTACAGGCTCATCTATTGGTAAGGGAATTATCTTAGATACATCAATACACATGAATCATATTCTTGAGTTTGATTCAAAGCAGCGCCTTATTCGTATTCAGCCTGGTCTATCTTGCAAGACTCTTGATGAATCTATGAAAGTTCAGGGTTACTATATGCCATCTATTTCGTATTCACAGAACGGAACTATAGGCGGCGCAGTTGCTTCTGGTGTATCTGGGAATACAAGTAGTGACACAAATCGAATAGCAGATAGTGTAAAAGAACTTGAAGTGGTTTTAGCGAATGGTGACGTTATTCAAACTCGTAGATATTCAAAACGAGAAGTTTCTAAGAAGGCTGCCCAGACAGATTTTGAAGGTAAAGTTTACCGCGAAATTGAAACATTGATTGAAGAAAACGAAGGATTGATAAATCAAATAGATAAAGAAGCTTATGATAATAGTGGGTATAATTCCATTTCTAAAGTTCGTCAAAAAGACGGTAGTATAGATCTGACTCCTTTATTTGTTGGTTCTCAAGGTACATTGGGTATTATATCTGAAATGATTATGCAGGTTGATTTTTATAACGAAAATAAATCTACTATAGCTATGACTTTTTCTTCTCGAAAAGCGTTACAAGATACGTTGAATGATATTGATAAATTATCCCCTGAAAAGGTATTAGTAATGGATAGTAAGATGATATCTGTAGCTACGAGTCATAGATATTCACATTCTCTAATAAAGCAAGCCAGAGAAAATAACCACCAAATTGCAGGTATTTTACTTTGTACATTTATGGATTTTAATGACCGTACTCGTAAGCGTAAGATTAAAAAGATAAGTAAGTTTGCAGATAAAATGGGTGCAACAACTATTGCTATTGGAGATGATTTTAATTCTAATATAGAGGTAAGCGCTATTGAAAATCTTGTTTATAGTGCAACTCATTTTAGTGATGCCGAGTACATTGTCCCACCTATGTTTGCTGGAATACATATAGATAAATCTCAATTGGATAACTTTTTTGCGGCATTACATAAATTAGAGATGCAAAACGATATCAATATGCCATATTGTTTCGATCCAATCCAGGGAATATTTAATTTTTACCCACAATTCAAATATCGTACAGTGCAAGATAAGCGGCGCATTTTGGCGGTTTATGACATGTTTTGTGGTTTGGTAAATTCTTGTGGCGGTTCAATCACGGCTATAGCTGCTGAAGGTAGATTGCAATCTCCTTTTATTATGCGCGACATGAATTCAGAGCTAGTTAAACTATATTCTAAAATTAGAGATATTTTTGATCCATATAAAACTTTAAATTCTGGGGTAAAACAACTATCTGAGATGCGCGATATTATAGCCATGCTAAGGCAAAGTTATAGTAATGAAAGATGATAGCAATCAAAACCACAAGTAATTATTGATTAAAATATATAAAAAATATACAATAATACTCGGTATACGCAGATGTGGTGGAATTGGTAGACACGCTAGCTTCAGGTGCTAGTGCCTTCGGGCGTGGAGGTTCGAGTCCTCTCATCTGTACCATTAATATAATTAAAATCTAACAGTAATAGACGTTGTGATGTTGTTACAATGTCTTTTTTAATTTGAAGAGTTTATGCAATACTTAAATTATTAGAGCAAATACTACTACCATTAAAGCAAAAAAGATTAGTTCGTATGTCCATCCATCTGGCATCTCACCCCATTGAATTTTCTTTGCAAACCAGAAATATTTTTCCATCCACTTTATTTTACCTTCTAATAACCAGAGAAAATCCGGTAATGCTGCAAAAAATGCGCCAGCTATAATAGCGAGTTTTTTATCTGGTATTAGGCAAAGACCAAAGCCTAAGATTATAAAACACATTAATGCGTCAAATATTAGCAATAATTTAAAATTTTTATTGTAGGGCTTAAATACTTCACTCTTACCGAAATGAGGTAGTGTATCCATTACAAAGTGGCTAGCTAGTGCAATAACGGGAACTGCAGGTAAGGGGGCTATTGATCCAATAATTACCCCTGATATAACGTGATTAAAACCTATCATTTTGACTTTTTGGTCCTATTTTTACTAATATTATTTCTTTGCCTGTTTGGTCTTCTTGTGGTGATTGCATGGTTACGACTAACCTTAGCATGTTGCTGAATTGGGGCAAATACCCAAAACCTTAATCCTACAAAGGACCACCCAGCAAATACAAAACCTGATAAAAATTGAGCAACATACATTTCCCAGTTATTTGACAGATTACTTCCTATAAAAGGACCTATCCATCCAGTAGCAAAATCCCATATAGTGAACAATATGATAGTGTGGCTTGCATCAGGAGTAGTTCTCAGTACCCATCCAAAGAATTCTATTAGCAGAATATTTAAAACAAAATTCAAGCTCATAAAAATTATAAATTTCTGAATTGCCCACTTACCATATTTTGCACCTTTTTTGGTAAATACCCAGTCTCTATCTATTATAAAAAATAAAATATTACCTATAATGCTGGCTACTATTAGCGTGGGTAATTGCGGCGTATGTAGAACTTTATCGCCAATTAAAAATCCCATCAGCGTACTTACAAATAATATATTGGCTGCTACTTGTAGTTTCAAAAAATCCCAAACAACTTGTATGAAATTTATTTTTTTCTGTTTTTTTCTGCGCATCTTTAAATAGTATATCAAATTTGCTAGTCTAAACCTATGAATAATGAAGTCAATAGAGTTGGTGTTGGCCCTTGCCCGAAACCCTGGCCAACTGGAGACGAATACGACAAATATTTATTAGAAAATGGTGATCGCCGTAATGTTGAAGATAAATACAGGTACTGGAAGGTTGAAGCTATTAAAGCGGATTTAGCTAAAAGAGCTGTCCCTCTTGAAATCGCAATAGAGAATTGGCAACACGATTTTAATATCGGTACTATAGTCCGCAATGCCAATGCTTTTAATGTAAGAGCTGTGCATATAATAGGCAGACGGCACTGGAATCGGCGAGGTGCTATGGTTACGGATGCTTATTTAACTATTCATCATCATAGGACAATTGACGATTTCTATATTTTTACTAAAGGTAAGGTAATTATAGCTGTAGATAATATTCCTGGCGCTAAATCAATATATAAATATAATATTCCTAAAAATTCTATATTAGTATTTGGAGCTGAAGGTCCTGGTGTAAGTGATGAAATGATAAGAATTGCTAAAGAGACTATATTTATACCTCAGCGAGGCAGTACACGTTCGGTTAATGTGGGAGTAGCGAGCGGTATAGTTTTATATAAATGGTCTGAAGCTAATGGATATATGGATATATAGAATCTTAAAAAACTTAAGTTTAATTGGATAATGGTATTGACATTAAAAAATATATATGCTAGAATATGAGAGTATAAAAACTTAAGAAAGAAGTGTATATAATGTATAAAAAGCGAAGAATTGCAAAAAAAGCAAATCTGCAGCAGATGGTAAAAAAGCGAATCCTAGCAGTATCAATGCTAGCAGTGGCTTTTCTAACTGTTCTGGGTGTGGGTTCATATATAAACCGAATCAATGCTGAAGCAGCAGGTGGAGACTGTTCAGATAACTCTATTATTAGATGTGGTATTAGTAATTATAACGATTTAACTGCTAAATATGATCAAAATGCTACTGGTGATATTCGTGCCATAATGGATCACTATTGGATTAAGCGAACTTTGGCTCCAGGTACCCATGTATTCGAGGGTATATCTAATAATAAGGGTGAAGTTATAGCGAATGGTCGCGTTGTTGCTACTAATTCTTCAAGTATTGGTCGTACAAATTTTGGTTATGGTAAGAGAATATCTATAGCTGGTAGGACTTACTATGAAAATACTCATGTTGGCGGTGTAGCTTTTAAGCCTGGCACTACTCAGCTTCCTGTATTAGTTGTATTGGATGATCAAGGTAACTTTAAATACGCAATTATAAAATCTTGCGGTAATCCAATTTATGCAGTGCCTGTTCCTCCACCAACCCCTCCAACACCACCAAAACCACCGGTTACTCCACCAACACCTCCAGTAACTCCACCTGCACCTAAAGAGTTTGCACGTTGTGAAAGCCTAAAGGTAAATATACTTGATCGAACTAAGTTTGAGTTCATCGTAAGCTATAAAGTAGAGAATACTAAATTACAAAGCGTTACTCTTGTTATAGAGGATTCAAATGGCAAGACTACAGAAAAAGTAATTAATGCTAAAGATGTAGACGCTGAATCACTAAAGAAAAATCAGGTTAAATACATTTATACTCAAGAACAAGTAGGTAAGTACAAGGTAAGTGCTTCAATAAAACCAACAACTGAAAAGTTTGATAACTGTAAAAAAGATTTTGTAGTAGCTGAAGAAGACAAAGAAGTTGTTTGTGAAATATCTACAAAGAATCTAAACAAGGTTATTACCAAGAAAGAATATGAAGAAGACCAAAAATTAGAAGTTGGAAAGCGTAAATATTCAAAAAATCAGTCTGATTGTGAAGAGAAGCCTGTAGAGAAGAAAGAAAATTGTGAAGTTCCAGGTAAAGAACATCTTCCAAAGGACAGCCCAGATTGTAAAGAAGAAACACCTGAACTTCCTAAGACTGGTGGTATGACAATCGCAGGTGCATTGATTGGCGTAACAGCAATCACTGTAGCAGCTTACTACTACCTAAATAGTAGAAAAGGTGCGTAATCTGTAGATAGTAACTACAAACCAAGATAAGTACTCCGTTGTATAGCGGAGTACTTTTTGGTATAATTTTGATATTTAAGCTTATGGTTTATGTAAATTTGTAAATGGATAATCCTAATACGAAAGTCAGTCAAATTTCTCCTCAAATGGGGAATAATACACCCTATTTAATAGGCAGTATTAATAATATATGCCGAACAGAGGCAGGTTTATATGGCTATAGTGATGGTGGATATGAAATATATAATTCATATAAAAACATTAGTTTAGATACACCTGCTCCCGTTAGAATTTGCAGTGCAAATCAAAATATTGATAGTAATGGCAGAATAACCAACTGGAAGTTTAATGCTAAAATTGGGCTGGTTAATAATATTTATGCTGAATATGAATTAATAAGTTTAGCTATAGATATTTTATGTAAAATTGGTGCTGCTAAAGAAACTCTGAATGTATCTATTAATAATAGAATGTCTGTAGGTAGAATATTACGTCAATATATAGGATTGGACACTGTTCAAGTACAGATGATAATGCGCCTTATTGATAAAAAAGAGTATAATGTTCCAGATAGATTTTTAAATCAAGTTAATGAAATTATTGATTCGATTGAAGGAGCTTTTGATAAGTTTTATATATTGTGGTCAGCAAAAACATTACAGGATTTACCAGCTCAGCTAAGATCAATTTCAGAATTTGGACAAATGGATTATTTACTAAAAAATTTAAATTTAGGTAATCTATGTGGAAATGTAAAGTATAGCTTTTTAACAATGGCCGGATCTGGTAAATATATGGATACTGTGTTTGAAATTATAGACACAAATGGTAATATATTGTGTTCTGGCGGGCGGACAAAGCCATATCTTACTGTGGGTCCCGCTAATTCGGATCAGTTTGTTGAATTTACAATACAAGAATCTGTATTTAAAAAGTTTATAGAAATTAATAGTAATATATCTAGCGCAGATGTTGGTATAGCAATTTTTCATGAATCGGCTATACATTCTGCATTAGAGGTTGCTGAGAAAATGCGTAGCGAGGGAGTACGTGTGGACGTTGATATTGTTAATTTTTCTTTAGAGAAACAGAAAATATCATACATAAAAAAGCATCTTAAATTTGTATTATTTATTGATTCGAGAGAAAACCTATCTGAAACTTATAGATTATTAGAAACTAGTACTGGCAAAGATTATATTGTAAGCATAGAGCGTGCCACGAGTAAAATATTAGATTATCGTGGTATTAATCATGAAGAAGATGACTCTCTATTTAGTATTCTAGTTTAGAAGATTTTAATTATATGGTAAAAATGTTATACTATACACTAGTATGAAGACAAGTGTAAAGTATTTATCGGATACAAAAGTAGCTGTTAATGTTACTTTGGGAGTATCAGAACTGAAAGATGCAGAGCTAGCTGCTTTAAATGAACTAGGCAAGGATATAAAGGTTCCTGGATTCCGTAAAGGTAAGGTTCCTGTAAGTGTAGTTTCTAAAAATGTAAATCCAAACATGTTAGCACAGAAAACTCTAGAGAGTGCACTTTCTAAAGCGGTGGCTGATGCGTTTATTAGCGAAAAACTTCAGGCGCTCGATAGACCTGAGGTTGAAGTAAAAAAATTTGTACCTGGTAGCGAACTTGAATTTACAGCCGAGAGCGAGGTTATGCCAAAAATCAAGATTGGCGATTATAAAAATCTTAAATCTACTGCTAAAAAAGTTAGTGTTACAAAAAAAGACATAGCTGAAATTACAGATCGCCTTAAGAAAGGTTTTGCTTCTAAAAAGACAGTTCAAAGACCTGCTAAATTAACTGACGAGGTTAATATAGACTTTGAAGGTAAAAAAGATGGAATCGCTTTTGATGGTGGCAAAGGCGAAAAGTATGATTTGGTTTTAGGTAGTAATAGTTTTATTCCTGGGTTTGAAGATGGAATTATTGGTAAAAAGACAGGTGAAACTTTTGATCTCAAGCTTACCTTCCCAGAAGATTACCATGCTGATAATTTGAAGGGTGCAGAAGTAGTATTTACTACAACTATTAATGAAATTAAGGAAGTAGTTGAACCAGAGTTAAACGATGAGTTAGCTGCAAAAGCTGGTCCATTTAAAACCGTAGAAGAGCTTGAAGATGATATTAAGCGGGAAATAACCAAACAAAAGGAAACCGAAGCTCTTGAAAAATTAAAAGATGATCTTGTGGCTGAGTTAGTCGAAAAATCTACTGTACCAGTACCTGATGTATTATTGAAAGATCAAATGAAATTAATCGAGCAAGATACGAATCGTAATTTAATGTATCGTGGCATGTCGATTGATGATTACATTAAGAGCTTGAAATATAAAGATAAGAATGATTGGCTAGAAAACGAAGTTCGTCCAATTGCCGAAAAGCGTGTTAAGGCGGGATTGCTTTTAGCGGAATTGAGTAAGGTAGAAAAAATTGAAGCAACCGAAAATGAACTTCTTGAAAAAATAAACCAACTTGGTAAGCAATATCCTAGCGAAGATATGCGCAAATATTTAAAAACTCCAGAAGTGCAACGTGATGTAGCAAATAGAATATTAACAGAAAAAACTGTAGATAGGCTAGTTAGTTTAAACTCTAAGAAGTAGAGAACGCATCAGATAAATAGCACTCGATTGCAAAGAGTGCTATTTTTGTATATAATTACAATATGCAAAAACCTACTAGTTATCTTGTACCAACTGTTATTGAGAAAACTCACAACGGGGAACGAGCTTTTGATATTTATAGTCGTTTACTAAATGAACGAGTGATATTTTTAGGTGAAGATGTTAATGAGCATACTGCCAATTTGGTTGTTGCTCAATTATTACATTTGGCGTATGAAGATCCAAAGAAGGATATAAAACTTTATATAAATAGTCCTGGAGGTAGTGTATATGATGGCTTAGCTATTTATGACACGATCCAGTATATAAAACCAGATGTACAAACTATAGGTATAGGACTACAAGCAAGCATGGGCGCTTTTTTACTTAGTAGCGGAACTAAAGGTAAAAGAGTGGCGTTACCTAACAGTCGCATTATGATACATCAACCGAGTAGCGGCACACAGGGTAAAGTTACAGACCAAGAAATAACTTTACGTGAAAGTATATACCTAAAACAGCGCTTGAATGAGATTTTATCTAAAAATACAGGTCAAGATATAAGTAAAATTGAGAAAGACGCCGACAGAGACTACTGGATGAGTGCTGAAGAAGCTAAGAAATACGGTCTGATTGATGAAGTTATATTTCCATCTAGCTAATATATGATTATTATGATATAATATGTATTATCCTGCGCGAAAAGAGCTGCAGGCGTCAAGAAGGGCTGTATCGTGCTCTCTATTCATAAGAAAACTGCTTTGGCTACATCTATGCTCGTTGCATCTGCATTCTCTGGGCTAGTAGCTTGTGCCGGCACTCCAGACTATGACCTATACCAGATGGTCTATCCTTATGGTAATGGTCAAGCTAAACCAAATTGGGTATCTGATAGTAATCCATATTCTTGTAAGGAGTCTTTTGTGCCCGTTGTACTTACACTTGACCACTCAAGCTACGGGGTTAATGATAATCCCGAAGGTATCAATGTGTCAGTGGAAATTCATGGAGATACTCACCATACCCATGTTGTACAAAAAAGCTACAAGGGTAATCCTGTCGGTTTTATTGTGCTCAAAAACCCCGATAAGGCAAATCCGTCAAGCTCGGAAGAAGAGGTTACCTATTATGAAATGCCTCGCAATGTTATTGACGGGAATATCAGGCTCAATGGCGCATACCACAATTTGCGAAGTCTGACTATTTGCTACTAGTGCTATAAGTAGTAAGGCGAACCTGATCGCCGTGCTTTATATAAGCAAAAGTACTAATTTATCTATTATTCTGTAATATCAAATTAGTACATCAGGCTTTTATTTTGATCAAAATTATTAACTAATTGCAGTGCCAAATAATGTTGTTATTGCGTAAACGAATATTATTGTAATTATTCCACACGCTACTTTTTGTACAGTTGAACTTATTATTGGTATATTGCTATTTTTTGCATTAAATATTCCAATAACAGACAAAAGTATCATAATTATCCCAAAAACTACAAACTCTCGAAAAGCTACTGGCGAAAATACTGCCGCCAAGAAAGGTGCAATTCCGCCAATTATAAACAATGCAAATGATATAGACGCTGTTTTTGTAGGTTTAGACATCTCGTCATCATAAATATTATGAAATATTTTAAGCTGCACTTTTAAGGGGTCTTGAGTACTTAGTTCCTTGGCTAATTGAATAGCTGTACTTTTGCTAGCGCCAGACTGGATATAATATTTTGCTAGCGCTACTAACTGCTCTTTGGGTTTACGCTCGATTAAATTACGCTGAGTGTTTATTATTTCAGTCTTAATGTGATTTTCGTGGCGGATCTTTAAGTATTTACTTATTGCTACTACAGATGCTCCTGCAAATATAGCTGCTAGCCCAGAAGTAAAAACAGCACCTTTATTTCCAGAGGCTCCAATTACGCCAATGCAAATAGCTCCAACTAAAACAATACCCTCACTTACGATAGACGTATGGTCCTGTAACTGGCTAGAATTATAACTTAAATAGTTAGAGTTCTTTTTCATATTCTACCTATCATTATAATGGTAGAGCTTAGAAAAGTAAATTACTTATTGAAATATTGATCGCATAGTAGTAGAATGGTAGTAAGAAGTAGTGTATCTTCAGTTATTTGTGTGTAGTATTGGCAGTTCTATATATAAGATTGAAGAAAGTGAATCTTCGGCGCCAGATTCAATAAATTATAACTATAAAAATGCGAGGAGTGTAAATGACTAATTTGTCAACCAGCGCGTCTAAACGTGTGTTTTTCACGGAAGACGATACCGTACTATCGGTCCCAGACCTCATTGCCCATCAAAAAGACTCTTGGAAGGAGTTTGTCGATACTGGATTGGGTGAGATATTTACAGAAATTAATCCGATTGACGATTACACTGGACAAAAACTTTCCCTTAGTTTTAAGGAATACACTTTTCGAGATCCAAAGAACTCGGAACGTTTTGCTAAGGAAAATAATATAACTTATGATGCTCCCTTGTACGCGCGAGTTGAACTGGTTAATAAAGTAACTGGAGAAGTTAAGGAACAGGAGATTTATCTAGGTGATTATCCTTGGATGACTGAGCGTGGTACGTTTATTATAAATGGCACCGAGCGTGTTGTTGTTAGTCAGTTAATTAGAAGCCCAGGGGTGTTCTTTACTGCCGATAATGTAGCTGGACATAACAATTATGGAGCTAAAATTATACCAGGTCGTGGTGCTTGGCTTGAATTTGAAACCACTACTAGCGGTGTTATTTATGTAAAGATTGACCGTCGCCGAAAAATGCCAGTTACAACACTTTTGCGTGCATTCGGCTATAGTAAGACTAGCGAGATCAAAGATTTATTTGCAGACGTTGATACTGGCGATACCAAATATATAGAAGAGACCTTAGATAAAGATGCTACTCGTGGCACCAATGAAGCTTTAATTGAAGTCTACCGACGCTTGCGTCCGGGTGATTTGGCTACTGTTGAAAATGCTCGCAGTATGATTGAGCGTATGTTCTTTGATTTTAAACGTTTTGACTATAGCAGAGTTGGTCGTTATAAAATCAATCAACGATTGGGTATTGATTTACCAAATACTACTGAAAATCGTGTATTCCAATTAAGCGACTTGATTTCTATTATTAAGGAAATAATTCGATTAAATAATACACAAGATCCTGCTGATGATATTGACTCTCTATCAAATCGTCGCGTTAATTTGGTTGGTGAACTTGTAGCTCGTCAGTTCCGTGTGGGTATGTTACGCATGCAACGAAATGCTATGGACAGAATGAGTATGACTGATATTGAGAATGTAACTCCTGGTCAGTTGATAAATGCTCGCCCAGTTGTTGCGGCTGTGCGTGAGTTCTTTGCTAGTAGCCAGCTTTCACAGCTTATGGATGAAACTAATCCGCTTTCTGAATTAAGCCATAAACGTCGATTGAGTTCTATGGGTCCAGGAGGTCTAAGTCGTGAGCGTGCGGGTTTTGATGTGCGCGATGCTCACCCTACACACTACGGCCGCCTTTGTTCTGTTGAAACTCCAGAAGGTGCTAATATTGGTTTGGTGCTTAATTTGGCAACATACGCACGTGTTAATGAGTATGGATTTATAGAGACACCTTATCGAAAAGTTAAGGATGGCAGAGTAACAAATGAAGTAGTCTACCTAGATGCTTCCCGCGAGCGTAACGAAATTATTGCAGATGCGGGTGCTAAACTAAACGAAGATGGTACATTTACTGACGAACGCGTGAGTGCTCGTATTGAAATGCAGCCAGGCCAGATTGATGCTAGCGAAGTTACGATGATGGATGCGGCTCACAAACAGATCCTTGGATCTACGGCGTCATTGGTTCCATTTATCGAAAAAAACCGCATTGATCGATCTTTAACAGGCTCAAATATGCAACGCCAGGCTGTACCTCTAATTAATCCTCAATCTCCGACTGTGGGTACTGGCATTGAAGGAGTGATTGCTAAAAACTCTAGTCAATTAATTACCGCTGAAGCCGAGGGCGAAGTTATACGTGCTGATGGTGATGTTGTCGAAGTTAAATATGAAGACGGCGTGAGATCTTATGAGCTATTACATTTTGAAAAGAGTAATGATGATCGATCTATAAATCAAAAGGTACGAGTATCTCGTGGTCAGAAAGTTAAGAAGGGCGATATCTTAATAGAAGGTGCCTCAATTGCTGATGGTGAAATTGCGCTTGGCCGCGATCTCCGTGTAGCGTTTATGCCATGGGGCGGCTATAATATGGACGATGCTATTATTATTAGCAATCGACTAGTGCAAGATGATGAGCTTACAAGTGTAAATATTAAAGACTATATGGTGGAGGTTCGCGAAACAAAACTTGGCGATGAACAAATTACCCGCGATATACCAAATGTAAGCGAACACAGTTTACGTCATCTTGACGAGAACGGTATTGTGCAGATTGGTAGCGAAGTAAAAGCTGGAGATGTACTTGTAGGAAAAATTACACCAAAGGGTGAACAGGAGCTCTCAAGCGAAGAGCGTTTGTTGCGCGCAATCTTTGGTGAAAAAGCTAAAGATGTTCGTGATACATCACAACGTATGAATAACACTGGTGGCGGTAAGGTTGTAGGTGTACGTATATTTAGCCGTGAAAGTGGTCATGAACTTAAGGCTGGAGTTCTGAAGCAGATCCAGATTTTTGTAGCACAGTCACGTAAAATTAGTGTTGGTGATAAAATAGCTGGTCGCCATGGAAACAAGGGTGTCATTGCGCAAATTCTTCCAGTAGAAGATATGCCTTTCATGGAAGATGGTACTCCGATTGATGTAATTTTAAATCCACTTGGTGTGCCTAGCCGTATGAATATTGGTCAGTTGTTTGAAACGCACTTAGGTATGGCTGCGAAGGCATTGGGATATAAAGTTGCAACCCCTCCATTTAATGGTGTTAGTGATAAAGTAATTAGTGATGAGCTTGAAAAGGCTGGCTTTGCACGTGATGGAAAAGTTCAACTTATAGATGGTAGAACTGGCGAAAAATTTGAAGAAAGAACTACTGTTGGAGTGATGCATATGATTAAGCTTCACCATATGGTTAGTGATAAAATTCACGCTCGTTCAACAGGCCCTTATACTATGGTTACCCAGCAGCCACTTGGTGGTAAAGCTCAAAATGGTGGTCAGCGTTTTGGCGAGATGGAAGTTTGGGCACTTGAAGCTTACGGTGCTGCAACTACTTTGCAAGAGATGTTAACTATTAAATCAGATGATGTTTATGGACGAGCTAAAGCTTACGAGTCAATCATTAAAGATGAGCCGATTGTAGGTCCTAAACTACCAGAATCGTTTAATGTTTTAGTTAAGGAATTGCAGGGCTTAGGTCTAAGGGTTGACTTAATGGAAGATACTGATGGTGATGGTGCAGTTGATAGTATAAAAGACGCAGATCATGTAATATCTGGAACTTCAGATGATGCTGAGCCTTCGGAAGACGTGATGAGTAGTGAAGAATTGCGTGGAGATGAAATCGAAATTGAAGGAGATCTAGAGGATGGCGGAATCTCGCTTGAAGAACTAGGTGATGATGAAAATAGGCAATTAACAGACGAAGAATCTGAATATAATGAGGAGGAAGCATAGAATGTCACGAGTAGTTGCAAGTACTGGCATTGCGGATTTTGATGCTGTACGTTTGGCTGTGGCTAGCGCAGACGACATCCGTAAGTGGAGTTATGGTGAGGTAACGAAGCCAGAAACGATTAACTATCGTACGCAAAAACCAGAGCGCGATGGTCTGTTTTGCGAACGTATTTTTGGTCCAGTAAAAGATATAAATCCACACGATAGTAAACTAAAAGGTGTACGTAGCCGTGAAGCTGCTGTTGATAAAAATGGTGAACTTGTTACAAAATCAATTGTTCGCCGTGAACGAATGGGGCATATTGAATTAGCTGCCCCAGTAGCTCATATTTGGTTTATGCGCGGTACACCTAGTGCAATGAGTTTATTACTTGGCATAACCGTACGTAATCTTGAGCGTATTGCGTATTTTGCGAGCTATGTTATTTTGCACGTTGATGAAGAAAAGCGTGATCAACTTCTTGCCGACCTTGAAGCTGAGACCGATACTGCCCGTGCAGCAATTAAAATCCGCTATGAAAAGGCTGCTGAGGAGGATAATGCAGATATTAAGCAATTAGCCGCTGAGCAATCACGTGAGATAGAAGATCTTAATGAAAATTATATTCGCAAGAAATCTCAGTTGGAGAGCTTAGTAAAAGCCGCTTTGATGAGCGAAACTGAATATAGAGATCTTGAAGAGGAATATGAAGAGATTATAGAAGTTGGTATGGGTGGATTAGCTTTAAAAACTCTTCTTGATGAGATTAATTTGCCAGAGTTGATCAATAAATTAAATGAAGAAGTTGCAGGAGCTAAGGGTCAGCGAGAGAAGAAACTACTGAAGCGCTTGAAAGTTCTAGAAAGTATGCATACTGCTGGAATAGAGCCAGGTGCTTTGACTTTGACTGTTTTGCCTGTTATCCCTCCAGATTTGCGTCCTATGGTTCAGCTTACAGGAGGTCGTTTTGCAACATCTGATTTAAATGATCTTTACCGACGCGTAATTAATCGTAATAATCGATTGAAAAAGTTACTTGACTTGAATGCTCCAGAAGTGATTCGACGAAATGAAATGCGTATGTTGCAAGAAGCGGTTGATGCATTGATTGATAACAACGCTGCTCGTAGCGGTCGAGCTGTTAGTGCTACTGGTGGGCGCCGTCGTTTGAAGAGCTTAAGTGATATGCTGAAGGGCAAACAGGGTCGTTTCCGACAGAATTTGCTTGGTAAGCGTGTTGACTATTCTGGTCGTTCTGTGATTGTTGTTGGTCCAAAACTTAAAATCCATCAATGTGGTTTGCCAAAGCAGATGGCACTTGAATTGTTTAAACCTTTTGTGATTAGCTGGTTGATTGAGCGAGATTATGCTCATAATATTCGAAGTGCAACTCGTCTAATTGAATCTGGGGATGCTGCTGTATGGGATGCATTGGACGCTGTAATTGAAGGCAAGTATGTGCTTCTAAACCGTGCTCCATCATTGCACCGTCTATCAATCCAAGCTTTTCAACCTAAACTTGTTGAAGGTAAAGCAATCCAGCTTCATCCGTTAGTTTGCGCAGGATTTAACGCTGACTTCGACGGCGATCAGATGGCTGTCCATTTACCCCTTTCAAAAGAAGCGCAAGCTGAAGCACGTGACTTAATGAGTGCAACTAACAATCTACTAAAGCCTGCCGATGGTTCACCAGTTTTGAATATTAGCCAGGATATTGTTTTAGGAAACTACTACCTAACTTACGATAAGCCTAGCGCGCAGACTGAAAATCGTAAGGCCTTTAGCAGTGTATATGAAGCTGAAATGGCTTACGACAATGGCAAGATTGAATTACAAACCCCAATTCGAGTATTTACTAAAGGTCAAATTCGCAATACAACGTTAGGGCGTGTGTTCTTTAATGAAATTCTACCAGCTGATTTCCCATACGATGATAATGTTCAGACAAAGAAACAGCTTAAGAAAGTCTTGGCTAAAATCTTTGCTAAATATGGTGCCGAAGAAACTGCAAAGACTGCTGATCGTATGAAGGGCCAGGCATTTAGATTTGCTACTGCAGCGGCTATCTCAACAGGAAAAGATGATTATATAAGCTTTGACGAGATAGGGGAATTTGTAGCTGAAGGTGATGCTAGAGCTGCACTTATTTCTGAACAATTTGATCAAGGTTTAGTAACAGATGATGAACGCTACAGCCTTACTGTTGGTGCTTGGCGTGCTGTAGATAATCGTGTAACGAGTTTCTTGAAAGACAAGCTAAACCACATGGATACTAGTATATCCGTTATGGTTAACTCTGGCGCTCGCGGTGATATTTCTAATGTTAAGCTTGCAAGTGCTATGATTGGCATTCAGGTTGATGCATCTAACCGTGAAATTGAGTTGCCGATTCGTTCGAGCTTTAAACATGGACTTTCTAGCCTTGAGGCTTTCGTGGCTACACGTGGTGCTCGTAAGGGATTGATTGATACAGCCCTCAAGACTGCTGACTCTGGTTATTTGACTCGTCGTTTAGTAGATGTTAGCCAGGATGTCTTCACTGTTGAAGATGAAGCTGGTGATGATGATGGCTACACAATTTACCGTAGTGAAACTGAAGAAACAATGATTGATTTTGGTAACCGCTTAGCTGGTCGCTATACCGCTAAAGAAGTTCCAGGGCATATTGCTGCAGATCAATTAATTACTCGTGAAATTGCTGATGAAATCAATGATGATAGCGATGTAAGTGAAGTTACAATTCAAAGTGTACTTTCAACGAATAATCTAAGAGGTATTCCACGTAAGAGTTATGGTATAGATATGTCTACTGGTGTGTTGGTTGATGATGCTCAGCCAGTCGGTGTTATAGCAGCTCAGTCTGTTGGTGAACCTGGCACTCAGCTTACTCTTAACACATTCCATAGCTCTGGCGTAGCAGGTGGTGATATTACACAAGGTTTGCCTCGTGTAGAAGAGTTGTTTGAAGCTCGCACACCTAAGGGACAGGCTTATATAACCGAGATCACTGGATTGGTTGATACTTGGGAAGATGGCAAGAAATACATTGTGCAAGTTACCCCTGAATCTGGAAAAGTTGAAAAGATTGAACTTGAAGGTAGGAAGCTAGTAGTAAGAGAAGGTAGTAATGTAAAAGTTGGTGACGTGATCGCTGCTGGAGATGACGGAATTGCACCAATTGTTGCTCCATTTGATGGTGTAGTTGAAGCGTCTAATGATATGCTAATTATTGCTGCAAATGCTAGTTCACCTGTTCGATACGAAATTCCAGCTACTGCTAAATTAGTTGTTGCTCCTGGTGACAGAGTAGAGGCTGGTGATCGTTTAACTACTGGATCGTTGAATTTACAAGACCTAATGCGACTAAAAGGTACTCAAGCAACTCAGCGATATATTATCAATGAGATTCTACGTATTTATGCTGCGCAAGGTCAGGATGTTGCTGATAAGCACCTTGAGATTATTGTGCGTCAAATGTTTAGTAGAGTTAAGATTGAAGAGTCTGGCGATAGTAGTTTTGTAACTGGCGATATTGTAAGTAAAGCTGCTGTAGTTGATGAGAATAAGCGCTTGGCAAATGAAGGCAAAGAACTTATTAGCTACAAGCAATTGTTACTAGGTATTACTAAAGTTTCTATTTGGAGTGATAGCTTCCTCTCGGCAGCATCCTTCCAGGATACTACTCGCGTTCTGATTAATGCTGCAACTTCTGGTCGTGTTGATAGATTGCATGGTTTGAAGGAGAATGTAATTATTGGGCGCAAGATTCCTGTAGGTACTGGAGCTGTTAAAAAAGTTGATCAACAAATTGAAGAAGATATGGATTTAATCGATAATTTTGATAATATCCATGTTGATGCTTAATAGCTAGCTCAAATACAAAACATCACCTAATTCGGGTGATGTTTTGTTATTGGCTGTATTATATTACCTCTATAGTAAAATGGATTTGTTTGTGTTATAATCTAGCAAGAGTTTCCTCTTTTCGGAGTTAGTGGTTGATTTGAATGTGTACCATCACTAGTTTGGCGAAAAGGTAAAGACACAGGGCGGAGTTGCTGAATCCAATCTGTATTTATAAATTAAATTAGGGAGAATTAAATGCCTACAATTAACCAATTGGTGCGCAAGCCTCGCAAAGTTGCTGGCAAAAAATCGAAAAGTCCAGCTTTGGGGCGTATTCATAACGCACTAAAAGTACGTTATTACAATCAGGATGCGCCCTTGAAGCGCGGTGTTTGTATTCGCGTAACAACAAAAACACCTAAAAAGCCTAACTCGGCTCTTCGTAAAGTTGCGCGTGTTCGCTTAACTAATAATCACGAAGTATGGGCTTATATTGGTGGTGAAGGTCATAATCTACAAGAGCATGCCGTAGTGCTTGTTCGTGGTGGACGTGTACCAGATTTGCCAGGTGTGCGATATCATATTGTGCGCGGCGCATTGGATCTTCAGGGTGTAAATGGTCGTAAACAAGGTCGTTCTAAGTATGGTACAAAGAAAGGGGATAAGTAGAAATGCCTCGAAAAGTTACTAAGAAGTTGCAACGTCAACTTAAACCAGATAGAAAATATCAAAGCATTTTAGTACAACGACTAATCAATAAGTCTATGCTTGATGGAAAAAAGTTGGCCGCTGAACGTGCTGTGTATAGTGCGTTAGAGCAAGCTGCTAAAAAGCTTGAAAGTGAAGAACCGCTTGAAATATTTGAAAAGGCTTTAAAAAATATTTCACCAAACTTCGAAGTTAAAAGTCGACGCGTTGGTGGTGCTAACTATCAAATTCCATTTCCTGTTCAAGGTCATCGCCAGATGCACTATGCGTTTAGCTGGCTTGTCCAAGCTGCACGTGCTCGAAGTGGTATGCCATATGAAAAACGTTTAGCTTTAGAAATCGTTGATGCATATAACGAAGCTGGCGCTGCTTATAAAAAGAAAGAAGATACACACAAGATGGCTGAGGCAAACCGTGCATTCGCACATTTTGCCCGAGGCTAGTTTATCAAAGTCATAAATAATAATTTAAAACAAAGGAATTTTAAAACCTTATGGCAGAAAAAAAGTATAACCTGGATAAATATCGCAATATTGGTATTATTGCGCATATTGATGCAGGTAAAACGACTACTACTGAAGGTATATTGTACCGAACTGGTATTAATCATAAAATCGGTACTGTACGTGGTGATGATGGTGGTGCGACAACTGACTGGATGGACCAGGAACGTGAACGTGGTATTACTATTACCAGCGCGGCTGTGACTTGTTTTTGGAAGGGTCATAAGATAAATATTATTGACACACCAGGACATATTGATTTTACAGCGGAAGTTGAACGCAGTTTGCGCGTGCTCGACGGTGCGGTTACTGTGTTTGATGGTAAAATGGGTGTAGAAGCTCAAACTGAAACTGTTTGGCGCCAAGCTAATAAATACGGTGTGCCTCGTATTTGTTTTATTAATAAAATTAATCAGACTGGCGGTGATTTCTATAAATCTTTGGAATCAATCCATAATCGCCTTTCTCGTCATGCTTTGGCTATTCATTTACCGATTGGATTTGAGAAGGATGTTAACGGTGTAGTTGACTTAATAGATATGAAAGCCTATACCTATAAAGATTTCTCTGATCATGAGCTTCAAGTTGGCGAAATTCCAGCTGACATGTTAGAAAAAGCTAAGAATGCTCGTGCTTTATTAGTTGAAGCTGCAGTTGAAGCTGATGATGAGCTGATGGAAAAATTCTTTGAGAGTGGCGAAGAATCTATTACAATAGATGAACTTAAGGCAGCATTGCGTAAGCGTGTTCTAGGTGGAGATTTTTATCTTGTAACTGGCGGTGATGGTCGTGGCGTTATTGTAGAGAAGGTATTAGATCTAGTTGCTGATTATCTGCCAAGTCCACTTGATGTCGACGCAATTTGGGGAACAGATCCTAAAACTGGTAAAGAGATTGAACGTAAACCTGCCTTAGACGAGCCAGCTGCTGGTTTGGCATTTAAAATTGCCGCTGATCCATTTGTTGGTAAATTAGTATTCGTCCGTGTTTATAGCGGTAAAATTACCAGTGGTAGCTATATTATGAACAGTATGACTGGTAATAAAGAACGTGTTGGACGTATTGTTCGTATGCATGCCGATAAGCGGGAGGATATTGATGTAATTGAAGCTGGTGATATTGCTGCGATTGTAGGTCTCAAAGATACCACTACTGGCGCAACACTTTGTGATCTGCAGCATCAAATCGTACTTGAGTCAATTGAATTTCCTGACCCTCCTGTATCGATTGCAGTCGAACCTAAAACAAAGGCAGACCAAGAAAAGATGGGTATAGCTTTGCAGCGCTTGGCAGAGGAAGATCCTACATTTAGAGTTCACACAGATGAAGAAACTGGTCAGACAATTATGAGTGGTATGGGTGAGCTCCACTTAGATATCTTGATTGATCGTATGAAACGAGAGTTTAAGGTTGAAGCAAATATTGGTGAGCCTCAAGTTGCTTTTCGTGAGACTATTCGTGGTACATCAGAAGTTCAAGGTAAGCATGCTAAACAGTCTGGTGGTCGCGGTCAGTACGGTGATGTTTGGGTTAGATTTGAGCCAAATGAGCCAGGTAAAGGGTTTGAGTTCTTTGATGAAATTAAAGGTGGTGTTGTTCCTCAAGAATATCGACCAGCTGTTCAGAAGGGTATTAAGGAAACCCTTGAAGGCGGTGTGATTGCTGGTTACCCAGTAGTTGATATCAAGGCTACTCTTTATGATGGTAGTTACCACGATGTTGACTCGAGTGAGTTAGCCTTTAGCTTAGCTGGAAGCTTAGCTGCACGGGCTGGTATTAAGCAAGCTAATCCTGTTTTGCTTGAGCCTGTTATGAAGGTTGAAGTAACTACTCCAGAAGAGTTTATGGGTGATGTAATAGGCGACCTCAACTCTCGACGCGGTCGAATTGAGTCCATGGAAGACCTCCAGGGCGGTGCAAAACTTATTCGTGCATTTGTGCCACTTGCTAGTATGTTTGGCTACACTAACGATCTTCGTTCTATGAGCCAAGGTCGCGCAGCAAGTACTATGGAAATTGGTCAGTACGAGGAAGTGCCACCAAATATTGCTCAGGAAATTATCGAAAAGCGCAGTAAATAGCTAATTTGATAATTAGACTTAGACTAAAAACCGCTACTTGATAACAGGTAGCGGTTTCGGTTTTATGTAAATATTAGGATTTATTTTGCTTATGAATTGATAAATTTGATAGAGAAGGTAATTTATTATGTAATTTAATCAACTTTCGCCTCATTGGCCTTCCTATTATATTACCAAAAGAAGCGCCTGCTGCTATTGTTATAGCAATCATAAATGCTCGTAAAAGAGTGCCCATTCCTTGATCAAACAAAGCTGTTCCAGGCGAATTTTGCACAACTTGCATTAACCCGTTGTAGAGAGTAATACCAGGAACTAGTGGAATGATACCAGCGCTAATGGTTGCTACGCTTGGTATGCGCCAAATGCGAGAGATGACAGTTGAGCTTAATCCAACCGCACAAGCAGCTATACCTGATGCTGGAATTGCTTCCATGCCATTATTTATAAATATAATAGAGCAGTAATATCCAGCTACGCCTACTACACCAGATAATATTATTCCTGTAAGTCGTGAATGATTACCTAATGCAAAACAAGCTGCTGTTATAGCTGCTCCTATATACTGATATGTTATACTAGTCAAGGCTAATCCGTCTGGCGTGGTCGCAAAGTTTGTATTCATCTTTTTAGCAATATAGAGACCTATTGTTACGCCTAAGACGATTCCTCCTGTTTTCATTATAACTTTCAGGATGCGGGCGGTTGCAGTTAAATAATATTCGTCGATTGCATCTTGTAAAGCTCCAACGATCATCATTCCAGCCACTAATAGAACTATTCCGCTAATTGCTATCAGCGTAGGATTTATGTAAGAAATTATATCTAGGGCTTCATAATTATTAATAAAATTTGTAAGCACTGCGGCGATTACGGTAACTCCAGCTGCTGCAATAACTTGTATAAAAAAGCTCGGTACACCTATGCGATCTAATTTATCTAATATCCAACTAGTTAAAAATCCAATTAAAAAACTTAAAACTATAATAGGTATTGACCCAGTATAAAGTATACTTATTCCCGCACCAATTCCACCGTCGGATAAGTAAACCATCCAGCGTGAATACGATTTTGAACTTTCTAAGATTTTCTTAAGTTGTTTTTCTGCATCAGACAGAGTGATCTGCCTGGAGCGTATCATCTTTGCTAATTCTTGCAAGCTTTGAATAGTCTGATAGTTAGTTGTGCGCGTGGTGATTGTCCGAATCATAGTTAATGGTTCTTTATTAATGCCACGATCTTGAGATATTGTTAAGAGTGTATAGCTTATATCAATGTGAACAGGTCTTTTACAATAAGTATTCGTAATAGCAAGAGCACTATGCACTACATCGCTGGCCGCTACACCCATGGAAAAAAGTTGATCTGCGATACTCATGGTTAGCCGTAGTGCACGCATATTTGGTGTTAAATTCTCATCAATCTTTTCGAAATCAATTTTTGATAAATTAGATGGTGTATTTAGGTCAATCTTCTTAGCGGCTGACTTTGCTAATTTGAGTAAAACTTTGTGTGTTGGTAAATGCGGCATATCATTATAATTATAATATGCTAGCCTAGAGGTAGCAACAGTTTGTATTGAAAAAATCAAAAGCGCTCCAATATTTAGAGCGCTCTGTGATTTTTGTTATTTACTTCCTATGTAAATATTGTTTTATTACCTTTCCAGGAAATTTTTACATTATCGCCATCTTTGATTTTTCCCTCTATGAGTTCTATCGCGAGTGAGTCTAAGATACGTTTTTGGATTAGACGTTTAAGAGGGCGAGCACCAAATGCAGGATTATAACCATCGTGTGCTAGCATTTCCTTTAGGCTATTATCAAATTCAAGTTCTATATCTCGACTATCTTTTATTTGTTTAGCAACCTTTATTAATTGGATATCGACGATTGCATTCATAGCTTCTGGTCGAATCCTATCAAATAATACAATATCGTCTATCCTATTTAGGAACTCAGGTCTAAAATGTTGCCTAAGAATATCTAAGACTTTATCATCAAGTTCCGTTAGGTTTTCACCGCTATAATCCATAATTAGCTGAGAACCTACATTGCTTGTCATTATAATTATTGTGTTACTAAAATCTACGGTTCGTCCTTGCCCATCTGTTAATCGCCCGTCATCTAGAACTTGTAATAGAATATTAAATACATCTGGGTGAGCTTTTTCAATCTCGTCAAATAGAACTACACTATATGGGCGACGTCGAATTGCCTCAGTTAATTGACCACCTTGATCATATCCAACATATCCTGGAGGCGATCCAATCAAACGCGAGACTGCGTGTTGCTCCATGTATTCACTCATATCTATTCTTACCATAGCATGTTCGTCATCAAATAATTGTTGACAGAGACTGCGTGCTACCTCTGTTTTTCCAACTCCTGTTGGTCCTAGAAATAGGAATGATCCAATAGGCCTACCTATATCTCCAAGACCTGCTCGCGAACGTCGAATTGCGCTTGCTACGGATGAGATTGCCTTATCTTGACCGATAACCTGCCTACTAAGAGATTCTTCTAATTTAGCCAATTTGCTACTTTCACTTTCAATCAATCTTTCTACTGGGATGCCAGTCCAACGTGCAACTACCGATGCAATGTCATCTGGTGTAACTTCTTCACGCAATAATCTTTCTGTGGTTGGTATTTCAGAAAGTTCTTGTTTTGCGATATTAAGCTTTTTTTCTAGTTCTGGGATCTCGCCATATTTTATACGACTAGCTGTCGCTAAATCTGCTTCTCTTTCAGCACGTTCAAGTTGACCGCGTAAATCATCCATTTTTTCGGCAGCTGTGTTTACTGTTTTTAGTATATCTTTTTCGTGCAGCCATTTATTATTCAAATCATTAGCTTTTTCAGATATATCGTTAATTTGGCGCTTAATTTCTTCTTTTCGCTCTTTGGCATTTTCTGATTTATCCTTTTTTAAGGCATCTTCTTCAATCTCAAGTTGTAAACGTCGATTGTTTAATTTATCTAGTGCTATTGGTACACTTTCTAACTGCATCTTTAGGGAGCTAGTTGCTTCATCAAGTAGATCAACCGCCTTGTCTGGAAGAAATCTATCTGGTAAATAGCGTGTAGATAGACGAGCGGCCGATACAATCGCATCATCAGAGATATTAACTCCGTGGTGAACTTCATATTTTTCTTTTAGACCACGTAATATAGCAATTGTGTCGTCAAAGTTTGGTTCTCCTACAAATACTGGTTGGAATCTACGTTCCAAAGCTGCGTCTTTTTCGATATTTTGACGATATTCAGCCAAAGTCGTTGCCCCAATCATGTGCAATTTTCCGCGTGCAAGAGCGGGTTTTAACATATTGCCAGCGTCCATACTACCTTCGCCACCGCCAGCTTTTACCATTGTATGGATCTCATCGACAAATAAAATTATCTCTCCAGCTGCGTCATCTACCTCTTTAAGTACACTTTGCAAGCGTTGCTCAAATTGTCCTCGGTAACTTGCACCCGCGACTAAACTAGATATCTCTAGTGAAATTAAACGCTTATTTTTGAGAGAATCTGGTATATCACCCTTCACTATTCTTTGTGCTAATGCTTCAACGATAGCGGTTTTACCAACACCTGGCTCGCCAATAAGTACAGGATTATTCTTTGTGCGCCTAGATAATATTTGCATTGTACGTCGAATTTCTTCATCCCGTCCAACTACTGGATCTAATTTACTTTCATGGGCTAAAGCGGTAAGATCTGTACCGAATTGCTCTAGTGGTTTTTTAAGTTGTTCATCTTGATTTGGTTGCATATTTCCTCCTTTTAATTTAAGTAGATGTAAACATTTTTGTTTGAATTTAAATTGATATATTTTAGCCTCGGGATTAATGACAAATAGGGGTCTGTGTGTTCAATAACAATTATATCAAAATTAGCACTCAATATGCAAGAGTGCTAATTAATAATAAATTGCCAAAATTAAATAAATATGATAAGCTTGCTAGCAAGTACTCAAACTGAGTATTATTTGTACCTTTCAAAACTAGGAGATAAAAATGGCGTACGTATTTTTGCCATCAATAGATAAGCATATGTATCCTGATGTTGACGATGAAGAAAGTAAGGATTTTTTCAGTCGATTTGAAAGCGGCAGGCTTATGCCAGGCTTTTTTCCTCTTGCAGAAGGCGATCTTTCATATAATGATATGGAAAAAATTATTGCCTATAATCTGAGTCTTCGGAACAATCCTACATTCGTTAAGTCTGATGATACAACAAAATCTACCGCTGAAACACAGCCTTTTATAAAGCTCAAGTGGTCTGGTGTTGATGGTGATTCTTCGGATTATGATATATATTTTAGTGAGGATAAAAAATTACTGCCCTTGGAAAAATCTTTCAGGAATAAGGTTTTAAAAAATAAACTCGCTGACGAATATCCTGACATTTGGCGTTTCGTTGCAGATAATAAGATGATGGCGGAAGTAATTGCTGATTATTGGTATTCATTGATAATTATTTATTACCGATGCTATTGTGGATATATTTCTGAGACAGAGTTCTTACGGGAAACTTGCTCACGCCATGATGATATTCTTTTAGTTATTGCCAAATTACTTGGCTCTTCAAAGACCTATAGTAATGCATCTAATCTATTTAAGTGCTTAATTCCTAGGTTTAGGAGGTAATCTCCCGCCGCAATAATCGGCGGGTTATTTTATTGTCAAGATTAATTAGGTATGATATAGTGGATAATAGATATCTACTATAGCTAATTTGGAAAGGCTTTTATGAAATTATCGGGAGCTGTTGAACAAGCTTGCTGTATCATGGCGCTTTTGGCCGACCCTAAACGAACCACACCAATCACCAACGACGCATTGGCAGAGAAAATGGCGGTATCGCCGACGTATCTGAAGAAGATTAGTCGCAAATTGGTGGTTGCGCAGCTCATCACTTCAGCACAAGGTGCTGGCGGTGGTTTCGTTTTGGCGAGGGAACTGAAGCAAGTGACGCTGCACGATGTTGTCTTGGCGATTGAAGGCGAAGCACCATTCTTCCAGCCCCAAGGGATTATTGAGCGAGTGTTTGCGACACGTCGCCGCCAAGTTGAAATTGGTATGAACATGATCGAAAAAGTCTTTTCCGAAGCACAGCAACAGTGGAGTGATTATCTAAAAACAGTAACGCTAGAGGATATTGCCAAGGAGGTAATGCATGGTTGAAAAAGTAAAGCGGTTGTCGCGCCGGCAGCGTAGCGATATGGTGCGCGCCGAGTGGCAGCATTTATTCAAAAATAAGATCTTATTGGTTTCGCTGGCGGTAATCTCATTTATCCCGATTATGTACAGCGGCTTTTTCTTGGGGTCGATTTGGGATCCGTACGGACAAACCAAAAACTTGCCGGTGGCGTTTGTCAATGAGGATAAAGGAGCGCAGTTGAACGGTCAGGCGCTCAATGTCGGACAGTCAGTTGAGCAAAAATTAAAAGATAACCATGATTTAGGCTGGGAGTTCGTAACTAAACAGCAAGCCGATAGTGGTGTCGATGGTGGGCATTATTATGCAGTGGTGACAATTCCGGCGGATTTTTCGGCAAAAGCTGCCTCAATCACGCAAAGTAAACCCCAGCAGGCGGTCATTCATTACACGATCACTCCTGCCAAGAACTACGTTGGTTCGCTGATTAGCAATCAAGCGGCTGAAAAGGTGAAGGCTTCGGTGGCTGAGCAAATCACTCAGGCGTACGCTAAGGGTGTGTTAGAGAATATCAATAAACTTGGCGGCGGTTTGGACACGGCGGCAGGCGGCGCAGCACAGCTACATAGTGGCTTGGCAACTTTGCAAACAGGCGCCCAAACCTATACGGGCGGTGTTAAGCAACTGGCGGCTAACCAGCAGTCACTGGCGAATGGTTTGTCTCAACTGGCTGAGGGCTCGCGCCAGTTGCAGGCAGGATTGGGACAGATGTCGAACGGTTTGCCGAGCCAAGCACAAGTAACGCAATTATCAAACGGTGTAACGCAGCTGCAGGCAGGTATCAATCAGTTAAATACTAGCGTACATAATCCGTCGTCGGAACTGGCAGCGCAGCAGCAAAAGGTTGCCAGCGAGGCGCAAACTTTGGCGGCAACCATGCAGGCGGCAAGGGCGGACTTAGCGACAGCAGGCGGCATGTTGCAAACATTGGGAACTAATGCGGCAAATTCTGGCGGTTCAACAACCATAACCTTGCCGCAGATTAGCCAGCTTTCCCAGGTGCTTAATAAAACGCAAACGATTACTAATCAAGTGGCCGCACTACTTAAAGATTTGCAAACACTGATGGTGCAATTGAGCAAACAACAAAGCCAACTGCAAATTGGCGTTTCCACGCTGGCTGGCGGCGTCAACCAACTGGCGCCGAATGCTATCAATGCGTTCAACGGCTATAATAATTTGAGAACGGCTAATAATCAGTTACTTGGTGGCTCGACAATGTTAGTGAATAGTTTGTCGCGAGCACAAGCGAGTAGTCAGCAACTGGCTAATGGCGCGGCGGTTTTGAATGCTAAATCGGGTATTTTACTCAATAGTACTTCTCAGTTGGCGACGGGTGCAGACATCTTGTCTACGAAATTAGCCGACGCTGCCAATCAAATAAAACTCCAGCCGACTGGCACAGCAACGCAGCAGCAAATGGCTAAGCCAGTGTCGTCAGAGACCAACGCTCGGGGTGATGTGCCAAATTACGGCTATGCCTTGGCGCCGTATGTCTTGTCGCTGAGTTTGTTCGTCGGGGCGCTGGCAGTCAATGTCATTTATCCTATACGTAAAACTTTTGCCGAGCAGGAAAATGCCTTTCGCTGGTGGTTAGCGAAGGTGTCGGTCGTTGGCACGGTTGCTTTTGCCCAGGCGACAATCTTGATGCTAATTATGGTTTACTGCTTAGGCTTGATACCAGACCACCCGGGACATTTCATCGGTGCTGTATATTTGACCTCGTTTGTCTATATGTCGATCGTGTCACTCCTAGTCATTGTGCTAGATAACCCGGGGCGCTTCCTGGCGATGATACTGCTGGTGTTGCAGCTTGGGTCGAGTGAAGGTACTTTCCCGATTCAAACGGCGAATGGTTTCTTCCAGGCGGTCAATCCGCTGGTGCCGATGACTTACTCGATCAGGGCTTTGCGTCAAGCGATATCAGGCGGGCTTAACAATTCCTTCTATACTGATAGTATGTGGGTGCTGGCGGGCTTCTTGCTGGCAGCTAATGTGCTAATGCTCGGCTTCTTTATCTACCGCGGCAAGCGTAAATTCGCTCATACTTCGGTTGACTAGTTAATAGGTTATATTTGTGTCCAATATGGCGAGTTATAACAATTTAAATTTATTGCAATAATTTGTTATTTACTTTATAATAAAACGCATTGCGTGTGGTTATTTGCTACAAACATACTGCTACGCTGTAAATAAAATAATACATAATAGGAGAAAGTCCAAATGGCAACATTCGATCGAAGCAAGCCGCACGTTAACGTTGGTACTATGGGCCACGTTGACCACGGCAAAACTACTTTGACAGCTGCAATTACAAAGGTACTATCTAAGCGCGTACCTAGCGATGTCAATAAGCCTCGTAATTACGATGATATTGACAACGCGCCTGAAGAAAAAGCTCGTGGTATAACCATCGCTTCTTCTCACGAAGAATATGAAACTAACAATAGGCATTACGCACACGTAGATATGCCGGGTCACGCTGACTATGTTAAAAACATGATCACTGGTGCTGCCCAGGTTGACGGTGCTATACTTGTTGTTTCTGCTGCAGATGGTCCAATGCCACAAACTCGCGAACACGTATTGCTTGCTAAGCAAGTTGGTGTGCCAAAAATCGTTGTATTCCTAAACAAGATGGATATGGCAGACGAAGAACTTGTTGAATTGGTCGAAATGGACGTTCGCGAACTTCTTTCTAAGAATGGTTTTGATGGTGATAATGCCCCAATTATTAAGGGTTCTGCATTAAAGGCTCTTGAAGGCGAAGAAAAATATGAAGATGCAATCATGGAATTGGTTGAGGCTATGGATACATATATTCCAGAGCCAGTTCGCGATATGGACAAGCCATTCTTGATGCCAATTGAAGACGTTTTCTCAATCAAAGGTCGTGGTACAGTTGCTACTGGTCGTATCGAACAGGGTGTTGTTAAACTTAACGACGAAGTTGAAATTGTTGGTATTCGTCCAACTAAGAAGAGTGTTGTAACTGGTATTGAAGCATTTAAGAAAAGCCTAGACCAAGGTCAGGCTGGCGATAATGCAGGTTTGTTACTTCGTGGTATCGAGCGAAATGACATTGAGCGAGGTCAGGTTCTATGTAAGCCAGGTTCTATTACTCCTCATACAGAGTTTGAAGCTGAAGTTTACGTATTAAAGAAGGAAGAAGGCGGTCGCCATACTCCATTCTCAAAGGGCTACAAGCCTCAGTTCTACTTCCGCACGACAGATGTTACTGGTGAAGTTGAATTGCCAAGCGATAAAGAAATGGTTATGCCAGGCGATACAGTAACCTTTAAGGTTAAATTACTTGCCCCAATCGCTATGGAACAAGGTTTGAACTTTGCTATTCGTGAAGGCGGACGAACCGTTGGTGCTGGTGTTGTAACTAAGATTAATAAATAGTTATACACTGCTAATTACAAAACTACTCCCAATCTGCGGGAGTAGTTTTATTTTGACATCTATAGCATAGTAAAGTATTATTATACATGAGCGTTTTATATAAATTAAAGGGGAACTAATGAAAAAACAAAAAGTGTTTATAGTTGGTGCTGGTGGTCAGGTTGGCTCTAGTGCTGCTTATGCTATGGCTATTAAACAAACTATACAAGAAATCGTGTTAATAGATTTGCATCCTGATATTGCTAATGGTCAGGCTATGGATATTACAGATGCTGCGACTTTTACCAATGGAGTGATTGTCCGTGCTGGTGATTATGGCGAGATTGCTGATGATGATATAGTGGTTATTTGTAGTGGAGCACCTCAAAAGCCAGGTCAGACGCGCCTTGATTTATTAAGCGTAAATGCTTCAATAATAAGTGATGTTGTGAAACAAATAGTAGCAGGTGGTAAGAATCCTTATATTTTATTAATCACAAATCCTGTTGACGTTATGACATATGAAGCGGTGAAGGCTTCTGGACTTTCGCGTAATCGTGTATTTGGTACGGGTACCACTCTTGAATCGGCTAGGTTACGTGCGGCTTTAGCGGAAAAGTTTAAAGTTTCGGCTAATCAAATTAATGCTTATGCCTTAGGTGAACATGGCGATTCAACATTTACTGTACTCAGTCAGGCTACAATTGGCGGAATCCCATTAGCTAACTTTCCTGGTTATAATTATGATATCGTGGCTAATATAGATAAAGAAGTAAGTGAGAAAGTCTATAAGATTATAAATACAAAACGGGCAACTTTTTATGGAATTGGACAGGTTATTAGTGAGATAGTGGCGGCGATTTTACGCCCAGTGCCAACAATATATCCAGTCTGTTCTTTGCTAGATGGTGAATATGGTTTACAGGATGTAGTATTGAGCGTGCCATCTAGTGTTAGCAGTGATGGTGTTCATCCTATTGAAGGCTACCGCTTATCTCAGGGTGAATATGCTAAATTACAAAACTCAGCTAGAGTTATTCGCGGCGCTATAAACAGTATGAAGTAGTATTTTAAGGCTAAAATATATCTTGCAAGTATATAAAACTATGTTATTATAGATAACAGTTATCATTGTCGTAACAACTCATATTGGTTATATCTTGATATCATATCAGTAAGAGGTTATGCGACCGCATGTGAGAGCGTTAGAATCACAAGGAGAAACTATATGACAAAAGAAGAAGGTTTGCGCATAAGAATTCGCTTGAAGGCTTATGACCATAAGGTTATTGACCAATCGGCGAAGCAAATCATTAATACCGCTACTCGTACGGGTGCTGAAATAGCTGGTCCTATACCATTACCTACTCGTCGCAGTACATTTACTGTAGTTAAGAGCCCCCACGTCTATAAGAAAGGTGGTGAGACTTTTGAGATGCGAGTACATAAGCGTCTAATTGATATCACTAATGCTAGTCCAAAAACTATTGATAGTCTTCAAAATCTTAGCCTACCAGCTGGCGTTGATGCTGAAATTCGTATGTAATATAGTTATTTAATCTAGAAAATACTCTATCATTTTATAAAGTGGTAGAGTATTTCATTTGTTATATATGTTTGAAATTATCTTATGTAAATTAAAACCGCCAAGCAAGCTTGACGGTAATTGTAGGTTTTAAATTATGACTCTATAAAACCTACAACTGGCAGAATATTACCATTTATTTTAATAGAAGTAACGTTTAAAGCTACATAGCTAGTAGATTCTATACCTTTCATAAATTCAGAACGAAGGTTCAAGTCAATGGTATATTCACCATTTTTAAGATTTCCTTTATTAGGAGACTGTACAATCGCTGTACGCGTTATATTTATCGTAAAATCTGACGCAACTTTGATACCTTCTATGTGAACCGTAAAGTATTCAGTATCTTCGTTGTGAGTGGGAAGATTACGTAACCAGCGAAATTTACATTTTCGTAGAATTGCTTTACGGTTTGGTAAAACGATATCGTCCCTGCCTACAATAGAAGTTTTTACCAGATCTTGACCTCCTGTTAAGCGGGATACTTGTCGCATAAGTGATCCATTAGATTCATTAAAAGGAAGAGTGGTTGCCCTTACTTCTGATGATAATTCTATCTTCTTTGGAAGTAGACTTTCTAGTTTTGCGAAATTAATAGTCATAATTGACCTTTCTCAATAGGTGCGCTGCTGCATTTTGTTCTTGCTACAGATAAGTGAATTATATTATAAAATAACTGCTTATTCAAATAAATTAGGTATTAGAGTTCACCCAACTAACCCGTAAGCCATAGTAAACCGCAGGAATGCTATTGGGCTGGCGAACAGTTCTGGCTGGTTAGCTCTTGCTATCCATTCTAAACAAAGAGAGTCTAGCTGTCTCGTCAGGATTCTTCCGCCGAACAGCTTCCGAGCATGCCGCTTCGTCACGCTCCAGATATTCTCTCCTTGGTTGGTACCGGCAAAGCGCCCTTTGCTATGAATGAGCGTAGCCAAGTAGTTCTAGCTCGTCATACGCCCACCATTTGTCGATCGCCACTAGGCTGCCTGCTACGATGTAGTCCTGAACAAATTGTTCAAGCGGTTGTCTATCTCGGCTGTCGGTAATGCGTAGGGCAATGCGCCCGGTCGTAGTATCTTTAGCGCCAACTACGATGTGCTGAGGCTGTTTGGATCGCCTCTTGCCAAAGTAGCTTTCATCTACTTGCACCACACCCTCCAGCATGGCGGTGAGCTTGCTGCTGTCAGGCAGTTGCTTGCGGAATCGGGCAAACCAGCGCCGAACAGTAGTATAGCTTACGCCGGCTAATAGGTATGACGTTTCCGTTGAGCGTTTTGTTTGCCAACAGTAGAGCAGGATGAACAGCTGCCGGGGACTTAGCTTCATGCCGTATAACCAACTAGCCTGGTAGCTGGTAGGCCGGTATTTCTTGCGGCACAGTTTACGCCACAGATATTTGTTGCAATAGTTTTCATGAAGACCCGCATGGCAGCGAGGACAAGATACCTCATCGCCGAAAACTAGTTTGTTAAGGATCTGCCAGTATTTCTTGTTACTGGCAAACTTTGGTATGGTAGACATTAGGAACATCTCCTTTCACTTAGTTACTATTCACTCCTAAGTTTACGGGATGTTCTGGTTTAGGTCGGTGGACCTTGCTATGTATGATTGATTTTTATATAATAGTGCTGTAAAACTAAGAAAACAATCTGGAGATTTTGAGATGCAAAGTCTATCTGAAGTGGTTGGTAGTATAAAAGTCTGTCCAAACCAATGCGCATTGATATTCCTGGGGTCGTTCGCCCCCTTTCATGATGGCCATCTAGATGTTGCTCTCAGCGCCTTAGACAGGATTGAGAAAATGGGAGTGCAGGTTAACTGTTTAATTTTTTGTTTGCACAACGACAGTAGTGTCAAATCAAAAATAGGTAATGATGCTTGGGGTATAGATAGAAGACTAAGTCATCTGACGCATAAGATGCGTGCGCACAAGTCCGACACCCCGTTCATAGTTAATGACTTAACATGTAGAAAAGACGATGTGAAAGAAATGACACTTGAAATCATAAAAGACGTGTCTGAACTACTGAAAATAAAACCCACACAAGAGATATTAATTATGGGGTCAGATAATGCATCTAATATTAGCAAATATATCGATAAGAATAGGGTTATTTGCGTAAATCGACCAGGCTATAAAAAAATTACTATGAAGCATCCAAACCTGACAGTTGCAGAGAGGAGATTTACTAAAGATATATCATCAACAAAAATAAGGGATGAGCATGCATAATATAGAGAGACTGCGCGGAGCAGGCATAATTCCTGATGACAGTGAAGTAATTCACGATAGATGTAATACGATTATGAAATCCAGCAGTCGAGATACTGTCTATCGAGTATCTGCAGAGAATGTTTTAGACGATACGCCGCAAGACATTGCATATTCACACAGGCTTAGCTGGCAAATTGCGCAAAATTCGAACATCGTACTATCGCCGCTAACCCCCGAGCCTATTATATATGACGGCGTTGTTGTGTCTCAGTATCCACTTGCAGAAACAGAGATAAGTAGAGCTAGTACTCAAGAATTTGCGAACTTATTGAACGAGGCGGCAAATATTGCTATAAATTCTTTGATAAAAATACGTGAGCTTAAGGTCTATGATTACGTCAATGATCGTCTTGAATTATCAACTGACGATGAGGTCGCTCGTCTGCGAAACTGGTTAAAATACTATTATCAGGCACACGCTGATATGTATGCCGAACGCATCGGTGATTGCGAGACGGGTTTTGTTCACGGCGACTTACATTCAAATAATATTGTTAGGTATGAGGGAGAGCTGAAGTTAATAGATTTAGATTCGGCATCTTCCGGGCTGCCGCTTTATGATGTAGCCGCTTGGAACCTGAGATATCTGAGCGGTGATGATGTGCGCGTTGATGTACAGTCGGTGATCGATATTATGAAAGGTGATGAGAAGTGGGATGCTGCCCTATACCAAGGAATGGTTGGTTGGAAGGCTCTTTCTTCAATGAGTTATCTATTGCTTAATTACAGAAACTATCCTGATTTTAAGAAGAGAATAATAAACATTAAGAGGTGCATTGAGGACTTATGTCCGATATCACCTCCAGGAGATTGTATTTAATGAACGATAAGTTGATAAGCGTCATAATACCAGCCTATAACACCGAGGAGTTTATAGATAAATGCTTACAAAGCGTGGTTAAGCAAACATATCGTAATATGCAGATCATAGTTGTAAATGATGGGTCTGAAGATGGCACTGAAGATATCATATTGCGTTATGCAAGAAATGATAAACGAATCGAGTATTATAAACAAAAAAATCAGGGTTATGGAGCGGTATGTCAGGCTGCGCTGTCCAAGGCGCGCGGTGAATATTTAGCATTTATTGATAGTGATGACATTATCGCTGCTGATTATATAAAGAACCTTAACGAGGCGATATCTAGAACTGGATCGGATATTGCCGCCTGTAAAATAAAGCAAATAAAGAAGCATGAAGAGGCGCCTAAAACAGGGGTCGTTAATCACGAGTATTTTGAAACGGATCAAGAAGGTGGCTTGAAAGAGCTGATTTATATGCGCCGAACATCCACCGGCTTAGCCTGTAAATTATTCAAAAAACATTTATTCAAAAACTACATTTTTCCTAAAAGCAATTACAGCAATGACTATTACTCGGCTTGGCATGGATTTATTATGGCTAGCAAAATTGTTTTCTTGGACTATGTGGGCTATTTTTACCTGCAGAACCAGAATTCAGTTACTAAAAGAAAGATTTTTACAACTGAAAGGCTGCTCTCGATAAAATATGCCGAAGATAATTTGATTTACATTTCGAATAAATATCCTAAACTAATTAAAGCTGCTAAAAATAGAATAGCAATTGAAGCGATAGTTATATTACGACAACTAGACGTTGAAAAAGCCCCTGACATCTACAAGAAGTGCAAGGATATTATTCTGCGCAGTAGGGTGTCGATGCTTTTTGATGGGAATATTCGATTTAGTACAAAGCGAGTCCTGCTGCTGAGCTATTTTGTTGATTTTAATAAGATTTATAATAGATTTAAATAAGGTTTTGGAGCTATGAAAATAACATTTATCCGACACGGGCACAGTCAAAGTAACGAATTGAATATTTTATCCAGCAGCGCGGACGATGAGTTTTACCTAACCGACAAGGGTGTGGCGGAGATAAAAAAGGCTGCTCTAGAGTTCCGACCTTCTGCGGTCGAAAACGTTATCTTCATCAGCTCGCCGCTGAAACGTACTGTCCACAGCGCTCAAGTTTATATGAAGGCGATCGGTAAATCTAATGACGAACTTGCCATTGACCCCAGAATTAGAGAACTTGATTACGGAAAATTTTCTGGCAAAGAGAATGTGGGTCATATCCAAGAAAAGATTGACGAGGCGTATTCGAAATTTAAAAAAGATGGCGACAATTTGTTTAGGGTGGGTAAAACCGGCGAGAATAATTACGAATTTTTGATGAGAAATTACCGGTTTTTGAATGAATTGTGTGAAAAATACATCAATAATGCCAATGTTCACGTAGTCGTTTTTTCTCATGCCGGTCCGATACGCGCGATGGAGAACGTGATTTTAAATAGCAGTGAACATCGTTCTAGAATTGCCAACGGTGAATTTCGTACGCATGAAATAAAACGACCTTTGCTAGGTCATATACAAAGAGAGGTTTTTAAGCTCAATAATTTTGTGTCAAAGAATACGAAACACTACGATGTAATAATTGGCGGCGCTGGTCCTTTTGGTCTAGTTTGTGCAGAGAGGCTAGCTAGTGCAGGGAAAAACGTGCTAATTTTAGAGAAAGAGAGCTACATCGGCGGTACCAGCTCATCATATATTGATGAAGAGACTGGCATCGAAGTGCATCGTTTTGGTCCGCATATCTTTCATATCAAGGATGAGAAAATACATAAATATGTATCTAAATTTAAACCCCTCAATAATTATGTGCACAAAATAAAAGCGGCGCTGGTCCAAGACGAGACAGGCGAGATCAGTTATTATGATATGCCGTTAAACTTGAACTCGATTAATGATTATTATCATAAAAAATTAACACCAAAAGCCGCTCAAGAGTTTATATCTAAGCGTACTGGCGGCATTGAAGTATCTCAGGCAAAAAATGCAAAAGAAGCTGGCTACGCCGTTTTTGGGAAAGAATTGTTTGAATCATTTTTTAAAAACTATACCGAAAAACAGTGGGGACGATTGGCTGAAACTCTGCCTCCTGATTTATTCAGCCGGTATCAAATCAGATGGGATGATAATAATGAGGCGTTTGCTGGTCAATTCCAGGGAATTCCAGAAACAAGCTACGACGACCTCTTTAAGAGTATTGTGAGCCATGCCAATGAGACATACAGCGGAAGCATCGATATTATTTATAATGCAGATTTTCTTGTTGAATCTGAAAAAATTGAGCGACAGAACGGATACAGTAGTTTAAAAATATTCACTGGAGCTATTGATGAATACTTTAAGTTTTCGCTCGGAGAGCTAGCTTATAGATCGTTAAAATTCGAAGTTATCAAGAAGAATATGGATGAATTTCAGCCTGTTGCCGTCGTTAATTACCCGCAAAAGAAATACAAATATACGCGAGTTACAGAATATAAACATTTTCATCCTGAGGCGAAGAGTAGTAAGACGATTATTGGTTACGAATTTCCAGTTGAATACACCAGGGGACTGGAGCGGATATATCCAATTGAGGATGAAAAGAATAAAAAACTGTATAGGAAGTATAAACTTTTAGCGGAAAAAGAATACAAAGACAAAAGAGTGCTTTTTGGTGGTAGGTTGGGCGAATATAGGTACTATGACCTTGAGAATACGATAAAATCGGCTATAGAATTAGCGGATAAGATAGTTAAGGAGTATTTGTAATATATAGCTAATGTGGCGAACCTATTAAGGTTCACCCAACTAACCCGTAAGCCATAGTAAACCGCAGGAATGCTATTGGGCTGGCGAACAGTTCTGGCTGGTTAGCTCTTGCTATCCATTCTAAACAAAGAGAGTCTAGCTGTCTCGTCAGGATTCTTCCGCCGAACAGCTTCCGAGCATGCCGCTTCGTCACGCTCCAGATATTCTCTCCTTGGTTGGTACCGGCAAAGCGCCCTTTGCTATGAATGAGCGTAGCCAAGTAGTTCTAGCTCGTCATACGCCCACCATTTGTCGATCGCCACTAGGCTGCCTGCTACGATGTAGTCCTGAACAAATTGTTCAAGCGGTTGTCTATCTCGGCTGTCGGTAATGCGTAGGGCAATGCGCCCGGTCGTAGTATCTTTAGCGCCAACTACGATGTGCTGAGGCTGTTTGGATCGCCTCTTGCCAAAGTAGCTTTCATCTACTTGCACCACACCCTCCAGCATGGCGGTGAGCTTGCTGCTGTCAGGCAGTTGCTTGCGGAATCGGGCAAACCAGCGCCGAACAGTAGTATAGCTTACGCCGGCTAATAGGTATGACGTTTCCGTTGAGCGTTTTGTTTGCCAACAGTAGAGCAGGATGAACAGCTGCCGGGGACTTAGCTTCATGCCGTATAACCAACTAGCCTGGTAGCTGGTAGGCCGGTATTTCTTGCGGCACAGTTTACGCCACAGATATTTGTTGCAATAGTTTTCATGAAGACCCGCATGGCAGCGAGGACAAGATACCTCATCGCCGAAAACTAGTTTGTTAAGGATCTGCCAGTATTTCTTGTTACTGGCAAACTTTGGTATGGTAGACATTAGGAACATCTCCTTTCACTTAGTTACTATTCACTCCTAAGTTTACGGGATGTTCTGGTTTAGGTCGGTGGACCAGGTGATAGAGAGTCGTTGACTAAAGGCTATAATTTGTGCTACAATACAAAAGTTACTTTTATGTACAAATAATATCAAGCAACCTTGGTGAATTATAAGGTCTCGTGCTTATTTAGCAACCTAACGGGAAACCAATAAACACCAAGGGTTTTAAGTGGGAGTAAAGAGGGCTATGAAAGCACTTCTCGGTACCAAAATTGGTATGACCCAAATCATCGGCGAGGATGGTGTTACTATTCCTGTAACAATTATTCAAGCTGGCCCAGTCACCGTTACTCAGGTGAAGTCAGTCGAAACAGACGGCTACAATGCGGTGCAAGTGGCATTTGATAAGGGTAAGAACCTGAGCAAGGCCGTAGCAGGTCACGTTAAACCTGCAAAAGTAACTCCGAAATATATTCGAGAGTTTCGTGTCGAAAAATTACCTGAGGGTATAAAAGTGGGCGACACTCTAAATGTATCATCGTTTGAACTGGGAGAGACTGTTCATGCGACTGGTACTAGCAAAGGTAAGGGTTTCGCTGGAACGGTGAAACGCCACAACTTTAATACAAGTAAAAAGACTCATGGTGGTAACGGCAATGTTCGCAAACCTGGTTCTATCGGATCTATGTATCCACAAAAAGTCTTTAAGGGCAAGAAAATGGCTGGACATATGGGCAATGAAAGAGTAACTGTTAAAAACCTAACTGTTGCTTATGTTGACCTGGATAGCAATTTGATTGGCTTAAAGGGTGCTGTACCAGGACCTAAAAAGGGTCTTGTAATAATCGGAGGGAATGCGTAATGGCGGAAACAACTAAAAAACAAACGCTTCCTAAAGATATATTTGCAGTAGATGTGCCAAATCATGAATTATTGAAGTTGGCATATGATAGCTACCTTGCTAATGCAAGACTAGCAAGTGCAACCACAAAACAACGCGGCGAAGTCCGCGGCGGTGGTAAAAAGCCATGGAAACAAAAAGGTACTGGTAGAGCACGTTTTGGCTCGACTCGTAATCCAATTTGGCGTGGCGGAGGTATAGTATTTGGTCCGCGTGGTAATGAAAACTATACCAAAAAACTTTCAAAGACATCTAAGAGGGTTGCTATTAAGCAGGCGTTAACCTTAGCTAATAAAGATAATAGAATTATAGTTAAGGATATTAGTACAACTGGTAAAACTGCTGAAATAGTAAAGTTCTTGCAAGATAATAAAATTGATCGTAAGGTGCTTATTGTAGTAGACGAAAAAACTCCAGAGTTGATTCGTGCTACGAATAACTTACGACAGGTTCGTCTTGTAAGTGCGCTCTATTTGAATGTGTTTGATATTTTGAACGCAGATACAATCGTGTTAAATAATAAATCAGTGCCTGTTATTACAGACTGGTTAAATAAGGAGGTTGCGTAATGATTATAGTATTACCACGCGCCACCGAAAAGGCGTACCGCCTTATTCAAGAAAAGAATACTTACATTTTTGATGTTCCATTAAATGCTAATAAGCAGCAAATATCCGAAGCTGTGGCTGATCAATTTGATGTAAAGGTTTCTGCTGTGAAAACTCTTGTACAACAAGGTAAATCAGTTCGATTTAGCCGTGGCAAAAATCGATATCCAGGTACGACAAAGCGTAAGGATACCAAAAAGGCATATGTAACGCTCGCTAAAGGCAGCTCGATTCAAGTATTTGAAGAGCCGGCAGCAGAAGAGGAGAAGAAGTAATGCCAGTAAAGCAATACAATCCAACTACTCCTGCTCGTCGCGGTATGACAAGTCAGGATTTGAGCGAGATTACAACTCGCAAACCACTAAAAAGCTTGATTAAGACTAAAAAACAAACAGCTGGTCGTAATAACCAGGGTCGTATTACAGTACGACATCGTGGTGGTGGTGTAAAAAGGCACTATCGACTGTTAAACCATCGTTTGGGTGAAGGTTTGAATCTTTCAGTTGAAGAAATTGAGTACGATCCAAACCGTTCAGCTCGTATTGCACGCGTAAAGGATCAATATGGTTTAAGACATTACATAATTGCTGATACTCAAATGACTAAAGGTAAGACTATCGAATCTGGCAGCGAGGCAGCTATTGAAGCTTCAAATCGAATGCCACTTTCCCGTATACCTGTTGGTACACAGATTTATGGCATAGAAATTACGCCAGGTCGTGGAAGTCAAATGGTTCGCGCTGCGGGTGCGAAAGCTCAACTTATGGCAAAAGAGGGCGATTATGCATTAATTCGTATGCCATCTGGTGAGGTTCGCAAATTCCGTGTAGAATGCTGCGCAAACATAGGTGTTGTCGGTAATATACAACACCAAAATGTTAAAATTGGTTCAGCTGGCCGACGCCGCCGTAAGGGTATACGTCCAACTGTACGCGGTGTTGTTATGAATGCTGCAGATCACCCACATGGTGGTGGTGATGGTGGTCGCCATGGTAGCGGTAAACCACCTCGTACTCCATGGGGTCAGTTAACTCTTGGATATCGAACTCGCCGCCGCAAATATACTAATAAATTAATTGTACGAACTCGCCATGAAGCGAAGAGGAAGAGGTAATATATGAGTCGCTCACTCAAGAAAGGTCCGTTCGTCGACTTAAAATTAGCAAAGAAAGTTGCTGCTTTGAAGGTCGGAGATCGTACTGTAGTTAAAACCTGGGCTCGTGCTAGTACTATCACACCAGAAATGGTAGGCTTTACTTTTGCTGTTCATAACGGCCGTGTGCATGTGCCTGTATTGATTACAGAAAATATGGTTGGACATAAGCTCGGCGAGTTTAGTCCAACTCGTAAATTCCGCAAGCACGGTGGAAAGGACAAAAAATAATGGCTGAAAGTATTACAGTACGTGCTTTTATCAAAGGTATTGATCAGACACCGCGCAAAGTTAGTGTTGTGGCAAGTCTAGTGCGTGGTCGCTCTGTAGCTGATGCGTTAGTTATTTTAGATCATACACCACGCCGCGCTGCTTTAGCTGTAAAAAAGGCTATTGCTTCTGCTGCGGCTAATGCTACAAATAATCATGGTTTAGACAATAAAACACTAGTAATTTCTACATTAAATGTTACTGCGGGACCACGTATGCGTCGCTATAAGCCTGCTTCACGTGGACGCGCTTTACCTTTTGAGAAAAAATCTAGCCATATTTTAGTAGAGGTAACTGGCACTGAAAAGCCAAAAAAGAAGCCTGCTATTAAAAAGGACGAACCAAAAGTAGCTAAAAAGCCAGCAACTAAAACTGCCGTAAAGAAAAACGACAAGAAAGTAGAGGAGAAGTAAGATGGGTCAAAAGGTTAATCCAATTAGCTTCCGTCTGCAAGTCCACAAAAATTGGGATTCACGCTGGTTTGCTAATAAGCGGGATTTTAGTAAGTGGCTTGCTGAAGACATTAAGATGCGTGAATTGATTGAGAAAAAGTTTGCATCACGTCCAACTATTGATCGCATAGAGATTGAACGTTCAGCAAATCAGGTTACTATTACTATCCATACTGCAAAGGCTGGTGTAGTGATAGGTCGTGGTGGTGCTGGTGTACAAGAACTTAAGAAGCAGCTTGAAAAGATTGCAAGTTTGCCAGTCCGTATAAATATCGAAGAGGTTAAACGTCCAGAGCTTTCAGCTAAGTTGGTTGCGGAAAATATTGCTCATCAACTTGAGCGTCGCATCAACTTTAGGCGAGCTACTAAAATGTCTGCACAGAATACTATGAATGCTGGCGCAAAAGGTATCCGTATAGAGGTAGCTGGTCGTCTAAATAATGCTGAGATGGCTCGTCGCGAAAAGGTTATTGAAGGATCTGTGCCTCTCCATACATTAAGGGCTGACATTGATTTTTACACAGCCCGCGCAATGTGTCCTGGAGTTGGTATTGTTGGCGTAAAGGTATGGATCTACAAAGGTGAAAGGAGTGATATCTAATGTTACTTCCAAAGAAAACCAAGTACCGTAAAGTACGCAAGGGAAGGAATAACGGCAAGGCTACTCGCGGTAACTATATTGCATTTGGTGATTATGCATTGCAATCTCAAAGTAATAGCGATGTAACAAGCCGTCAAATCGAGTCTGCCAGGCAGGCTATGACCCGCTACATTAAGCGTGGTGGTAAGATTTGGATTCGTATTTTCCCACATATTCCAGTTACGCGAAAACCAGTTGGCTTGAAGATGGGTATGGGTAAAGGTAATCCTGAATTCTTTGCAGCTAAGGTAAAAGAAGGAACTGTTATGTTTGAAATGAATGGTGTAAGCGAGGAGGTTGCGCGTGAAGCTATGCGTCTAGCTAGCCATAAGTTACCTGTAAAATGTAAGTTTATTAAGCGAGAGGATGCGTAGTTATGGCTGATAAAAAAGCAACTAAGCAGGCTGCGGAAGTTAAAACTTTAGAACAACTACATAAAGAGTTGGCTAATAAGCGTGCGTATTTAACTGAAACATTGCGTGGTCATCGAGCGGGTGAGTTACAAAATGTTCGCGTTCTTGGTAAAACTCGCAAAGAAATCGCTCGTTTGCTAACCGCTATTAATGCAGCTGAGCAGGAAGAAGGAGAAAAGTAATATGGCAAAGACTCTAACTGGTATTGTTACGTCTGATGTGCGTGATAAAACCATTACAGTAACAGTTACTAGCCGTGAAACTCATCCGTTATATGGTAAACAATATACTGTAAGCCGTAAATATACAGCTCATGATGAAAATAATGAGGCTCATATTGGAGATCGCGTGCGAATTGTTGAAACTCGCCCGCTTTCGAAGACAAAATCATTTAAGCTTGACGTGATTGAAGAAAAAGCCCGCGGAAGAGTTGAATTAAAAGAAGGTATTGAGGAGGCTTAGATATGATTCAACAAGAATCTCGCTTAAAAGTCACCGACAATAGCGGTGCAAAAGAAATTCTGTGTATCCGTGTTCTAGGCGGTACTGGTCGTCGTTATGCGCGTGTTGGCGATGTTATAGTGGCAACTGTAAAAGATGCAAACCCAACAGGTAATGTAAAGAAAAAATCTGTTGTAAAGGCTGTTGTAGTTCGTACGCGTGATCAAATTCAGCGCAAAGATGGATCAACAATTTGCTTTGATGATAACGCTGCTGTAATTATCGGTGAAGATAAAAATCCAAAAGCAACTCGCGTATTTGGCCCTGTTCCACGTGAGCTTCGTGATATGGGTTACAATAAGATTATCAGCTTGGCTCCGGAGGTATTATAACTATGGCTCGTATTAAAAAGGATGACATCGTAAAGATTATCTCTGGCAAAAATAAAGGTGTAACTGGAAAAGTTATTGCAGTTTTACCAAAAAAGAATGCTGCTCTAATTGAGAATGTTGGTACAGCTAAGCGTAAGGTTAAGCCAAGTCAAATTAATCCTCAGGGTGGCATGAAAGATATTCATGTACCTACATCTATGCACAAAATTGCTTTGGTGGTAGATGAAAAATCATCGGCAACTAGTCGTGTAGGATATTCAAAGAATGACGATGGTAAAACAGTTCGTATTGCTCGTCAGTTAAATAATAAGGAGATTAAATAATGGCAAAAACTATAAAAAATGCCTATACTCCTCGCTTGAAAGCTTTGTACGATGGTACATATAAAAAAGAACTACAAGCCGAATTGGGGCTTAGCAATATCCATCAAGTTCCAAAACTCGAAAAAATTGTAGTAAGCGTAGGACTTGGTAAAAACAAGGACGATAAACGCCACTATGAAGTTGTTAAAAACACGCTAACAAAAATTACTGGACAGGCTCCAGTTGATCGTATGGCTAAAAAATCAATTGCTGGTTTTAAAATTCGTGCTGGTATGAATAGAATTGGTGTTAGTGTAACTTTACGTGGTGCTCGCATGTATGAATTTATGGATCGTTTTATCAATGTAGCGATGCCTCGTATACGCGACTTTCATGGAGTAGGTTTGAAAGCATTTGATAAAGGCGGTAATTACAATGTGGGCATAACTGAGCAGTCAATCTTCCCTGAACTTACTTTTGAAGAAACTCAGGTTTTGCACGGTTTGCAGGTGACTTTTGTTATCGAAAATCAAGATGTAGCGCATTCTCGAGCTTTATTAGAAAAGTTTGGCATGCCGTTTGAAAAAGAAGGAGGACGTCGCTAATGGCTAAAAAATCAATGATTGCTCGTGATGAAAAGCGTAAGAAAATGATTCAGAAATACGCAGATAAGCGCGCTGAGTTGAAAGAAAAAGGTGATCAAGAAGGTTTACAAAAACTTCCTCGCAATTCTAGTCCAACTCGCTGGAAGAATCGTGATATCCTTAACGGTCGTCCACATGCATATATGCGACGCTTTGGTTTGAATCGTATTAATTTCCGTGAAAAAGCTTCCCGAGGCGAAATCCCTGGTGTAACAAAGAGTAGTTGGTAGGAAGGAGGAGAATATATGTCTATGCAAACTACAGACCCAATCGCCGACCTTCTAACTCGCATTCGTAATGCAAAGATGGTTGGAAAAACAGAGGTACGTGTACCTGCTAGCAAGATGAAAAAAGTTATTGCTGAGCAGTTGGTAAAAAGTGGCTATCTAGAAAATGTTAAATTAGAAGATGCAAAACCACGTGGCGTATTGGTTATTGATATAAATAAGCCTGGCGAAAATAGTGCAATTAACGAAATTACGCGTATTAGTAAGCCTGGTCGCCGTGTTTATATTAAATCTACTGAAATTCCAAAGGTTAAATCTGGACGGGGAATTGTCTTGATTAGTACATCAAAGGGTATTATGACTGGTTCAGAAGCTGCAAAATCTAAGCTGGGTGGTGAATTACTTTTGAAAGTATACTAAATTATCCCTGGGATCATACATACAAAATACTCCGAGTTTATACGGAGTATTTTGTTATTTATGCGTAAATAGTGTTACTACATAACCTACATCAAAGCTAGATTGATGTTTCTTAAGATGTATTTACACATATAGTTTTATTTGATATAATGTGCTAGTTATTACTAATTTATGTGTGATGAGGTAGTAGCTGCTATCAATCATACATAGTAAACGAAAGGCAATAAAAGTGAGTCTGAGTCGAATCGGAAAACTGCCGGTAGTTATTCCGGCCGGTGTGACAATCACGGTTGATTCTGGCAATGTAGTAGTCAAAGGCCCAAAGGGTGAATTGACGCAGTTCATTACGCCAGCAGTCGACGTGAAAGTCGAAGACGGACAAGTTACCGTTCATCCTAAAGATGAATCTAAAACAGCCCGCGCCCAGCACGGCTTGATGCGTGCATTAATTAATAATATGGTAATTGGTGTTACTAAAGGGTACGAAAAGAAGCTAGAGGTTAATGGCGTTGGTTTTCGTGTTTCTATGAGTGGTCAGGATCTAGAAATGAGTCTTGGCTTTAGCCATCCAGTTAAATATACTCCACCTACAGATGTGAAGATTTCAACCAACAAGATGGAGATCACGGTTAGCGGTATTGATAAGCAAAAAGTTGGACAAGTTGCAGCCGAGATTAGGTCATTTAAGAAACCTGAACCCTATAAAGGTAAGGGTATTAAATATGCTGATGAAGTTATTCTTCGCAAGGCTGGAAAGGCAGGTAAATAATGGCTGATTTACAGAAAAAGCTATTAAATAAGCGTTTGCGTAAAAATAGGGTCCGCGCTAGAGTTAACGGCACTGCCGACCGTCCACGCCTAACTGTATTTATTAGCAACAAGCACGTTAGTGCACAAATCATTGACGATACAAAGGGTATTACTATTGTATCTGCAACTACAGTCGGTACAAAATTAGCAGGATCAATGACGGAATTGGCAGCTAAAGTTGGCTCTGATATCGCAAGGAAAGCAAAGAAAGCAAAGATTAACGCAGTTGTGTTTGATCGCAATGGTCGCCAGTATGCTGGTCGTCTAAGCGCATTGGCTGATGCTGCACGTAAGGAAGGATTGGAATTTTAGTATGGCAGAGAAAACTGCAAATGCTACTACTCGTTCAGATGCACCTAGAGGTCGTCAGCAACGTGGTAGTCGTCGCGATGAACGACGAAATAAGCGTGATCGAGATGATGCACCGAAAGAATTTGAAGAAGTTGTTATCAATATTGATCGTGTTGCACGTGTTGTAAAAGGCGGACGTCGATTCCGATTTAAGGCGTTGGTTGTAGTCGGCAATCGTAAAGATAAGGTTGGTGTAGGAGTAGCTAAAGGTCAGGACGTACAAACTGCCATCTCTAAGGCTACTGATGTTGCAAAGAAGAATCTTATTATTATACCTTTGTATAAAGATACCATTCCACATGATTCAGAAACTAGAATTAGTGGTGCTCATGTTTTAATTAAACCTGCCGCTCCAGGTACAGGTATTATTGCTGGAGGTGTTATTAGGCAAATTATTGGTGTAACAGGTATTCGAAATATGCTTTCGAAATCATTGGGATCGACCAATAAAGTAAATATTGCTTATGCTACAATCAAGGCCCTTAGCTCACTTGTTCCACGTGATCAATGGATTGGTGTAGAAAAGAAGTCTAAAAGGGGGACTAAGTAATGGTTAAATATAACGAACTTAGTGTATCTTCAAATAAGAATAAGACTCGCGTTGGTCGTGGTATATCTGCTGGGCGCGGTAAGACAGCTGGGCGCGGTACTAAGGGTCAGAACGCTCGTACTGGTAAAAAACTACGTGTCATGTTCCAGGGTGGTCAACGTCCTTTGGCGCAAGCTATTCCTAAAAATCGTGGGTTTAAGAGTTTAAAGGCTCCTGCTCAGGTTGTATATACAGATAACCTTAATAGTTTATCTGGCGTTGTTGATAACTTTACGCTTTATGAAGCTGGATTAATTGCAACTCCGTTTCATACAGTTAAAGTAATCACCCGTGGTGAAATTACAACCCAAATAGATCTTAAGATTCAGTCAATATCTGCTAGTGCAAAAGAGGCTCTCTCTAATGCTGGTGGTAGTTTTGAAAAGGTTGCAACGCCTCTTCCTAAGTCTGCAAAACAAGCTGAAGCTGAAGATAAGTAATCTTTATATATTATAAATAAAGTCCCGACAAATAATGTGCGGGGCTTTATTTTCAAGATATGTAACTTTATTTATCGCTAAACACTATGTTATAATACGAGACAGTTATTGAATGAAGATTCCAAATACAATATTTGACCAGAGGGGTATACGATGAATTGGAGAATTATATTTAAGTCATTGAAGAATCGCGATATGCAGAAGCGATTGCTTATCGTTTTGATGTTGATAGTTGCGTATAGACTATTGGCCCATGTGCCAGTACCGTTAACTGAACCTACAAAATTAAAAGAAGTTTTAACGAGCTTTTTGACTTCAAGCGATTTTGGTGGATTTTTAAACTTGCTTTCAGGTGGTGCTCTGAGTAGGCTATCTATTGTTTTAGTTGGACTTAGCCCGTTTATTACAGCTAGTATTATCTCTCAATTAATGACTCGCGCCATTCCTAAACTTGAGCAGCTTCATCAAGATGGTGAAACAGGTCGTCGTAAAATTAATCAATGGACTCGTATCATGACTGTGCCTCTGGCGGTCATTCAGTCAATTGCGTTTATCTATATTTTGCGTCAGTCGGTCTTGGCTGGTAATACTACTGTTTTATCAAATACCTCTATTATGGAATGGATTATTGCTATTACTGCAATGACTGCCGGATCTGTCCTATTAATGTGGATTGGTGAACTTATGACAGAACAAGGTGTTGGAAATGGTATTAGTCTATTAATATTTGCAGGTATTGTAGCTCAGCTTCCAAGTACCCTTTCAACTATAGGGACATCTCTCTTCGATGTAAGTAAAGGATCATTGAGTGTATTTGGGTGGTTTAATTTACCTGTTAATCCTACTATTTTCTGGATTACTCTTGCGTTATTAACAGTATCTCTCTTTACTCTATATATACTTGTTAAGATTAATGAGGCGCAGAGAATAATTATTGTAAATTATGCAAAGCGAGTGCAAGGTAATAGTGCATATAGTGGTATTAAGAGTGTTCTTCCTGTTAAGTTGATTGTGGCTGGTGTTATTCCAGTTATATTTGCAGTAGCATTCTTAAGCTTACCTGCGTTTGTTGGGCAAGTTCTGAAAGCAACAGAGAATCCTAGCTATCGTCAGGTAGCAGATCATTTAATCACATGGTTCCAAGCTCCAAATCCTGGTAACTTCACTGGAGATACGGCTCAGGCATTTATTTATCCTGCTATATATTTCTTGCTTGTTATCTTATTTACGTACTTTTATACAGGTATTGCATTTAATAGTAAAGAAATTGCTGAAAATCTGCAAAAACAAGGTGGATTTATTGAGGGAGTTCGTCCTGGTGGTCAAACTGAGGAATATCTAAAAAAGACAGTAAATAGATTACAGCTTTTCGGATCGGTTGTTCTTGGTATAATTGCGATCATGCCGTTTGCGATTGAATATTTACTTTATAACTTTACGGGTATTCAAAATGCTAATTTGGCAATTGGAGGCACGGGTCTTTTGATTGTGGTTTCTGTTGGTCTTGAGTCGTTGCGTCAGATAAACAGCCGAGCATTAATGGTTACCTATGATGACTATAAATAATAGATTAGTGTTGTAATTTAAGGCTCCAGGAATAGTTCAAAAATCTGGAGCTTTTTAGTATAATACTAATATGTCTAGCGGGTTACATATACAACCAAAACGCGAATTTAATTATAAACTATTAGCATTTTTTGTCGTTTTGTGTATATTTGGCGGAATGATTGCATGGTATGGTTGGCGTTATTATATCGCGGGTGAGTTACCTCCTATTCCCATACCTATCTCTGCTGGTCGTACTGGAATAGATGAAACTTCAGTTAGCGCATCTCAAAAGCAAAAACACACCACCTCAGGTTCACAACCTAAGTTTTTAACAATAGAATCACTTAATGTTAATCAGGCTCGTGTATTTCCAGTTGGGCTAAGAGGCAATAATGAAGTTGACATGCCTAAAAATATTAATGATGTTGGATGGTATAGTAAAAGTTCACAACCAGATGAAGACATCAGTGTTGTTCTACTAAGCGGTCATAATACTGGAATAGAAAAGGACGGTGTGTTTAAAAATCTATCAAAATTATCTGACAATAGTAAAATTACAATTAGACGCGGTGATGACAGAAATATTAACTATATTGTGAAAAGTGTAAAAATAGTTAGAGTAGAAGATTTTAATAGTGCCGCTACTAGTGAAATAACTAAGCCAATAGATGAAACTAAGCAGGGTGTGACACTAATTAGTGATTTGGGAAATTGGATTCCAGCTAAGGGTACCTATGATCACCGTGTGATTGTACGGGCTTCAGAGATTTAGTTTTAATATATTTCTTTACTTATATACAGATCTAATGTATAATCTATACTTGTAATTTATGGTAAGTCAAAAGGAAGTAATTAAAATGGTAGGCAAGGTAGTCGAAGCACTACCTGGCACTAAGTTTAAAGTTGAACTTGAGAATGGCCATACAATTCTCGCTCATATTAGCGGTAGAATGCGTAAACATTATATCAGACTGGTACCGGGCGATAGGGTAGAAGTTGAGATGACCCCGTATGATCTTACGCAGGGAAGAATCAGCTTTCGCCTGAGAGACGAGCGTCCGTCAAAAGACGCATAAAGTATTAACTATAATTTGGGTTTACCCAAGGGGAGTTTTTATTCACTCATGAAAGTTCGTGCGAGTGTAAAGAAAATCAGTCCCGATGACCAACTGGTGCGCCGAAAGGGTCGCCTCCGCGTCATCAATAAAAAGAAACCTAAGAATAAGCAAAGGCAGGGTTAAGCATGGCTCGAATTTCTGGGGTAGTGATACCTTCTGAAAAACAAGTGCAGATTTCTCTTACCTATATTTATGGTATTGGTCCGAAGTATGCACGAGACATCCTTGCGGCGGCAAAAATTGAGCCGACCACTCGGGTGAAAGATCTCACCGAGGCTGAAGAGCAAAAAATTCGCGATATAATTGACAATAATTATACGACCGAAGGCGATCTACAGCGCTTGGTGACAAATAATATTAAGCGCTTAAAAGACGTCAACTCGTATCGTGGTCTACGCCATAAATCAGGCTTGCCTGTGCGTGGACAGCGTACTAGAACGAATGCACGAACTCGTAAAGGTCGAGCAATTGCCGTTGGCGGAACACAACCAAAGGCAGCAAGTAAGACTTAAAGAAGGGAAATAGAGAGACAATGGCAGAAGCAAAAACAAGTGCTCGTAAAAAACAGCGTCGATCGGTTCCATCTGGTCAGCTGCATATTCAAGCAACATTTAATAATACAACTATTACCTTTACAGATAAAAAAGGTAATGCATTAACTGCGTCTTCAGCAGGTGCTTGCGGTTTTCGTGGTAGTAAAAAGGGTACAGCTTATGCTGCACAGGTTGCAGCAGAGAAAGCTGCCGAGGCGGCTAAGAGTTTGCATGGATTAAGTTCTGTGGATGTATTTGTAAAGGGTGTTGGTCTTGGACGCGATGCTGCGATCCGCGCAATGAGCAATCTAGATATAACAGTCGATAGTATTAAAGATGTAACTGGCGTGCCGCATGGCGGTGTTCGCCCAAAGAAAGCGAGGAGGGCATAATTAAATGGCACGAGATACCTCTCCTATTGTAAAGCAAAGCCGTCGTGAAGGTTATGCTTTACATCCAAAAGCACATAAGATTATGGTACGTAAATCTGGCATCCCAGGCGAGCATGCTCATGGTCGTCAAGGTAAGCCAAGTCTTTATCTTACACAGCTACGTGAAAAGCAGAAGGTTCGCCGTACATATGGCTTACTTGAGAAGCAGTTTTCGCGCTTAATGAAAGAAGCCACACGAAAAGAAGGCCTAGCTGGAGAAAATCTTCTGCAGCTACTGGAACGTCGTTTGGATAATGCGGTATATCGAGCAGGGTTTGCAAGTAGTCGCCGTGCTGCTCGCCAGTTGGTTAGCCACGGTCATTTTATCCTGAATGGTCGTCGTGTTGATATACCATCAATTCGCCTAAAAGCTGGTGATGAGATTAGTGTACGTCCAAAAAGTACAAAATCTGGCTATTTTACTCATATTGATGATATTGTAAAGAATTCAAATCAAACAGCTCTCAGTTGGATGAAGTCTGATGTAAAGGGACTTAAATTTTCAATTACTGGGAATCCAAAAAGAGAAGAAGCTGAGCCAGATATTAATGAACAGCTAATCGTTGAATACTATTCACGCTAAAAAGGGTAAGGAGCAAAAGCATGACAAAAGTTATTCACAATCCAGCACTATCAAACATTGAAGATTATTCAAGTACAAGTGCAGCTTTCACGGTGGAGCCTCTTCGCGGTGGATATGGCAATACCCTCGGAAATAGTCTTCGCCGTGTATTGATGTCAAGTATTCATGGTGCGGCTGTCATATCGTTTAAGATTGAAGGCGCTACTCATGAATTTACAACAGTGCCAGGTATAAAAGAAGATGTAGTTGATATTAGCCTTAACCTGAAGTCTGTTAAGATTAAAATGCATACAGATGACCCTATTGAGTTACGTTTGGAGAAACACGGAGCGGGTCAGGTAACTGCCGGCGATATTCAGTCCCATGCTGATGTAGAGATCATTAATCCAGAGCAAGTAATTTGTACAGTTGATGATCCTTCAGCAAAAGCTGTAATAGATTTGGTAATTGATTCTGGCCGTGGTTATCTTTCAATTGAAGATTCAAGCGAAACTCGTTTACATAGTGATCATATTGCGCTTGATGCAGTATTTAGTCCAGTAATTCGTGTTCGATATAAGGTTGAGCCAACTCGTGTTGGTCAAGAAACTAATCTTGAAAAGCTTATCGTAGTTATTGATACAGATGGCTCTATTACGCCACGTGATGCATTTGAGGAAGCTGCTGCGATACTTGTTAATCAATATACAGCCTTAGCTGGCAGCACTGTTGTGGAGTCGGCTCCAGCACTTGGCCAAGAACGTGAAGAAGAATCAAATGAACTAAATACTTCAATTGAAGATTTGGATTTAACAGCACGTACGGCCAATGCGTTGATTAATAATGATATTAGAACAGTCCAAGATCTAGTAACCCTAACTGAACAAGATTTAAGAGAATTAAAGGGCTTTGGATCAAAGGCATTAGATGAAGTAAAAGATAAACTAGCGGAGTTGGAGCTCTAAATTATGCATCGACATGGATATAAAGGGCGCAAGTTTGGTCGTGAGCGAGACCAGCGCCGCGCACTCATGAAAGGCTTAGCTACTAGTTTGGTTGAACATGGTAAGATCGAGACCACTCTACCTAAAGCTAAGGAATTAGTGCGCTACATTGAAAAGCTCATTACAAAAGCAAAGAAAGGCGATTTACATAATCGACGTCAAGTTATTGCGAAACTATCAACCCAAATGGCTGCATTTAAGCTAGTGGATGAAATTGCGCCTCAATTAGGTAATCGAACTAGTGGACATGTTCGTGTTAAGCGTACTCGTCTTCGAGTCGGCGATGGCGCACAGATGGCTACTATAGAATTTGTAGATAGTTTAAAGCCAGCAGCAAAGGAGGCTAAGTAATGAATAAAACTTATTCACAAAAGCCTAGTGAAATTGAAAGAAATTGGCTTCTAGTTGATGCTAGTGAATTACCGCTTGGTCGCTTAGCTACAATCATTGCAACTAAATTAATTGGTAAAGATAAGCCGACTTATACTCCTCATATTGACGGTGGAGATTACGTAGTGGTAATTAACGCTGCTCAGGCAGTCGTCACAGGTCAAAAGGAAACTGATAAAGTTTACTACCATCACTCAGGATTTCCAGGGGGAATTAAGGATGCAAGATTAGAAGAAGTAAGAGTTAAGTTCCCAGAAAGAATTATTGAGAATGCTGTAAAAGGTATGTTGCCAAAGAATAAATTACAAGCGGACCGAATGAAGCGTTTGCGTGTATTTGCCGGCAGCGAACATACTCATACAGCGCAATCACCAAAGAAAGTAGAGATAAAGTAATATGGCAGATAAGAAATACTTTTATGGTCTTGGTAGGCGCAAAAGCGCGACTGCACGCGCTCGCTTATATAGTGGCAAGGGTGATATAAAAATTAATGATAAACCAGCTATGGAATATCTTTCAGGCAATAAAACTTTACTTGCAGAAGTTACTGATCCATTAGCCTTAGTTGGTAAGCAGAAAGAATTTGATATCACAATTCGCGTCAGTGGCGGTGGATTGTCTGGTCAGGTTGATGCAATTAAACTAGCGATTTCTAAAGCGATAGTTACCGCTTACAATGATTTACGTGGTACATTAAAGAAGGCAGAGCTTCTAAAGCGCGATCCTCGTGAAAAGGAACGCAAGAAATATGGTTTACGTTCAGCTCGTAAACGTGAACAATTCTCTAAGCGCTAGAATTTAACACAAGAATCAAAAAACGCTCAAATAAAATCGGGGCGTTTTTTGATTATAGTATAATTATATATATGAAATTACCAAAATTAGATTTACCTAGATTTTTAAACGTGCGTACGGATAGACGTGTCAAAAATCCTTCTGCCACAGTGGTAATGATACATGGTATAGGAAATACTGCAGATGCCTGGAACGATGTAATTAACGAGTTGCCACCAGATGTTAGAATAATTACAGTCGATCTCCTTGGGTTCGGTGATTCCCCAAAACCTACTGCTTCTTATAATGTACGTGTACAGGCTCGTTCTATTGCTTCTACCTTAGTAAAGCAACGACTTTTTCAACGAGTTATTTTAGTTGGTCACTCACTAGGCGCACTTATATCTATTGAAATAGCTAAACGTTACCCCTATATGGTTCGTGGGTTAATTTTATGTTCACCACCAATATATAAGAATGATTCAGAATCTAGCCTTATTCTTTCATCGGATAAGATATTAACCAAAATATATAAGGTTGCTGCTAAAGATGCAAAGAAGAAACCTGAATTTTATAAGAAGGCTGCAAAAATTGCCAAAGTAGCTAAAATAACGTCGCCAAGTTTTACTGTAAATGACGACACTTTACCGAGCTATATAAAATCATTAAAATCAAGTATAATTCACCAAAATTCATTTGATGATATATCCAAATTAAAAATGCCGGTGCATATAATCTATGGTCGTTTTGATCCTTTGGTAGTCTCTGGCAATTTAAAAGATATAGCCAAGAATAATGCTAATGTTACGGTTCAATCAATAAATGCTATGCATGAAGTTACCAATACTTATACTCCAAAAATAATTAAGAACTTAGAAAAAATGCTAAAAACTAGAGAGTAAATTATTGGCATGTAATACAGTCTATGATTTATGATATAATATATCATATGGTGAAACCTGTAATTTTGACTGGTGTACGTTCTAATGAAGAGCCAACTTTAGGTAATTTTCTTGGTGCATTTACACCTATGGTTGAGATGCAAAAAAAATATGCTGGCGATTATCAAATAAACATGTTTGTGCCAGATTTGCATAGCTTTACAACTCCAATTGACCACAGCAGCTTAAAACAAAATACACTGCATAATTTAAAATATTTTGTAGCGGCTGGGCTAGATTTAGATAATAGCGACACCTTTTTATATAGACAAAGCTATATTCCTGCACATAGTGAAATGGCGTGGATTTTGGATTGCTTTACTTATGTTGGTGAAATGCAGCGTATGACTCAGTTTAAAGAAAAATCTGCCGAACATGCTGCTAGTGTTACAATGGGTCTCATGAACTACCCTGTATTAATGGCTGCAGATATTTTGCTATATGGTGCAGAATATATTCCAGTTGGCGAAGATCAATTTCAGCACCTAGAAATAACACGCGATATTGCCATGAGATTTAATAATAAATTTGGTGATATTTTGGTTGTGCCAAAGTCAACTGCTGATCAGATGCGATTTATCCAGAGAGATAAAGGTCTACGCGTCCGTAGCTTAACAAATCCTGCAAAAAAAATGAGTAAAAGCTCTGAAGATGAAAAATCTAAAATATGCTTGAATGATAACCCTAGCGTGGCTCGTAAGAAGATTATGTCAGCCACAACAGACAGCTTGGCTAGAGTTAATTTTGACTGGGAAAAACAGCCAGGAGTAACAAATTTGTTGCAAATTAAATCATTACTTTCGGGCCGTTCGCAAGACGATATAAACGCGGAATGGGTTGAATGTGAACGTTATGGGGATCTAAAAATATCTGTGGCTGATACTGTTGAAGAATTTTTGACCAACTTTCAGCTAAAATATAAGTCTATTACTGATGAAGAATTAATTTATAAACTTGAAAAATCAGAAGAAAAGATGCGTAAAATTGCTGGAGAAACTTTATTGCGCGTACAAAAGGCAGTAGGTTTGCGCTAGATGAAGTTTGATTCGTCAGATATTATTACAATTCTGCAAAAATTTAATAAGGTAGAGGGTGATATTTTTCCACGCGATATCAAATCGATTCAGAAATTAAAGCCTCATGATAAGAACGTATTGATTACTTTTATCTTTAAAGGTAAAAAGTATGCGATTTTAATTGATAATTCTGCTGAAGATGATGATGAATATATTTATAGCCAGATTACCTCGCACATATCAGGAAGCGATAACTACCAGCTGGTAAATAATCCTTCTAGCGATGATTTTTTAACCTTCGGATTGCCTTATAAAGGTAAGGATTGCTACCTTTTAGAAAGCAAATCTGACAAAAAACGTCTTGATATTTTATTGGTTGAAAAAATTGGTAAAGAATCACGCAGTACATACCAAAAGATGATTACGGCGGGACAAGTTTTGGTAGATGGTAAAATTGCAAAAAATGCAAAACAACTAGTTGGTATAGAAAGTAATGTAAAAATAGAATCTAAACAGCAAAATTTTATACCAATTAAATATGAAACGATATATGAAGATAATGATATTATCGTTATAAATAAACCAGCTGGTATGCTTACGCACGCTAAAGGGGCGATTGCTGAAGAATTTACTGCGGCAGATATAGTGAAGCCTATTACTAACTATAAGGCTGATACTAATCGCCCTGGCATTATACATCGCTTGGATAGAAATACTAGTGGGGTGCTTTTAATGGTGAAGAATAGTGACGCGGCCAGCAAAATTCAAAAGCAATTTAGCCAACGAACTGTAAAAAAGACTTATTATGCTATAGTCTGTGGCACTCCAGATCAGTATAAAGCTTTTATTGACTTACCTATCGAACGCAATCCCTCGCGTCCTAGTACCTTTAGAGTGGGGGCGAATGGCAAGTCTGCACAAACTAGCTATGAAGTTGAGAGATCTATAATCAAAAAAAATATAAGCCTTATAAAACTTCAACCTAAGACGGGTCGTACACATCAGCTTCGTGTTCATATGCAGTATTTAAATACACCTATCCTGGGTGATTTAGTTTACGGCGGTAAGCCAGCCGAGCGAATGTTTCTACATGCAGAATCTTTAGAAGTTACGCTATTAAGCGGTGAGCGTAAAGTATTTAAAGCTCCTTTACCAGATGAATTTAATCAACTTATGGATAAATAAAATGTCTAAAGATAATTTACCTCATGCATTAATTCTGGAATTACCAGAGGGTTTTGATGACCTGAAGGAAATAATAGATTCTTTCAAAAATAAGCAAAATTATATTTTAGAGATAAATGAGCATAAATCGCCAAGCGGTACTACTATTGGAATCTTTATAGAAGATATTAGATTGTTGCGCGATACTGTTAAAACTCAGCGAAAGGGCGTTCAGACAATTGTTATTATTCACGATGCTGCTAAGCTCACAGAGCAAGCACAAAATGCATTGCTAAAAATATTAGAAGAACCTCATCGAAACTTGCACTTTATACTTGCCACTAAACGTATACAGTCACTTCTTGATACTGTGCGTTCACGCTGTCAGGTAAAAAAAATTGCGCCAAGTAACTTAACTATTGATTTACCCGCAGATAAAAAAGCTAGAATTAAATTTATGTCTGATAGTGATAAATTTCTAGAGAGTAGGTTAATCAAAGATAGTGAGTTTTATAATAAAAAAGTGAAGGTTTTTGAATCTGCTAAGATATTTATTTCAGGTTCACAACTTGATAAAATGGCGTTAATTACTTCTATTAAAGAATCACGCGATGAGGCTTTGGATTTGGTTAATGCCTCTCTGACTGTTTGTAAGTTTATGATAACTAGCCATTATAATAATGATTTGCGTATGAAGACAGATAAACTCCTACAAACAGGTGAATCTCTTAGGAAAAATGCAAATATAAGGCTAGCTTTGTTAGCTTGTGTGATATAATTAGCTAGAGATGTTTGGACTATTATTTATTATAATTGTTGGTATTGCAATTATTTTTTACGAGCCTAAGCTTAATAAAAAATCAACTGTTTCATCTAAGAAATTCGCTGAGAAGATAGATAAACTTTGGGATATTGCCCAGGATTCAATTAAAAATAATAAGTATTTAAGGGCTGAAAAAGCACTACTAACAATTCTGCGCGTAGATGAGCGCAATGCTAATGCTTATAATCGGTTAGGTATTATATATGCTAAACAAAAAGCCTATAAGGATGCTATTGAATGTTTTGAGATCGCACAAAGCCTAGAGCCAAGCGCAAGTAGTTTACACAATGCCGGACTTATTTACTTAGAAACAGATAACCTCGAAAAGGCCGCACTTGCTTTTGAACAGGCTATGACCATGGAATCTACTGTACCATCACGACATATTGCTTATGCTAAAGTTTTACAAAAGCTTGGACGTGATGAAAAGGCTATAAAATCATTTGAAAAGGCAGTGGAGTTAGATCGTTCAGTCCAGTCTTTACGTATCTTACTTGATGCGTATGAAAAGGTGGGTAATAAGGAAAAAGCTAGTGAAGTTAAAGCAGAAATTGATAAAATGCTTACACCAAAGAATATCAAGTCGTCTATAGTTGCGTCTCAACATTCGAGCTCCCAAGCCCAGTTTAAACTTCCAAGTAGAAATATTGCGCAACCCATACATAAAAGGCATAAATAATATATAAAACCACCCATAGGGCGGTTAAATTAAGATGGAGCCGTCTGCGAGACTTGAACTCGCGACCTTCGCCTTACCATGGCGACGCTACTACCAGCTGAGCTAAGACGGCACATGGATTGTTCCATCTGATTATATCAAACTTATTACTAGCAGTAAACCTGTAATTATTGATAAGTTCAGATATTATTTTCGACTACTTTTAGATGTTTGTTTAGTTATTTTATTGTCTTTTATTTTATTTATTTTTAATAAAATCAGAGATTGTAATAATGCCCAGATTATCATATTAACAATTAGCGTAAATAGTGCCAAGATCGCTACTAGTAGTAATTTTTGACCTAGAGTGTAGTTTATTAGGCTGATTATCCCTGCTACAATTAATGAAACACAAGCTATTAAAGTGTAAGTTTGCTGTAGTTTTTGTCTTTCAGTTGTTTTTGTATTCCATTCAACTAAAATTTTCTTTATTGAATCATTCATATTTTTATAATAACATGTTTTTTATAAATAGTCAATAATAAGTATTATAACATTGACCAGTTTATTATAATTTGTTAAAATTACATAGAGCTGTTGCTGATTTAATTCAAAGGATAGCTACATGCCGCTTTAGCTCAGTTGGTCAGAGCGACGGTTTTGTAAACCGTAGGTCCTCGGTTCGAACCCGAGAAGCGGCTCCATTTATTGCGCTGGAATCGTGTAGTGGCAATCACAGGAGACTGTAAATCTCCCGCCGTAAGGCTTCGTAGGTTCGAGTCCTACTTCCAGCACCATTTCAGAATAAAAATCTAAATCGTCGCCTTCTTGGGCGATTTTTGGTTCACATTTCTTAATTCCTGCCACAGGCAAGAATTAAGAAATACAAATGAAAAGTCGCTCTTTCAAGCGATAATTCCGAAAAAATCCATATTCTGGTGAGATTTTACTCCCACGTTCAAACTTATTTTAGCACAAAATCGCAAATCTTAGTAATCAGAGTAAAGCCCTGTCCGATGGGTCGCCCCCCGATCCGACCCGCCGAAACCTAATAAGGTATTTTGGCAATAATTACCATAAAGATACGATAAGTTTTCAAAACAAAAGATGATATAATGCTTATTAGCATTAACAATTAAACGAGAGGATACAACCAATGTCTATGAAAATAGTATCACTATTTACTGGGGCTGGAGGGTTAGACCTTGGATTTGAAAAAGCAGGCTTTCGCACAATCTGGGCGAACGAGTATGACAAAGCCATTTGGGAAACCTTCGAGCATAACTTTCCAAAAGTAAAATTAGACAAAAGAAGTGTCGTTGATATTTCGCCTGAAGAAATACCTGACGCGGACGGCATAATTGGTGGACCACCCTGCCAGAGCTGGAGTGAAGCTGGGGCTGGTCGTGGAATCAATGATAGTCGCGGTCAGCTTTTTAACGACTATATTAGGATACTCAAAGTAAAACAGCCTAAGTTCTTTCTGGTTGAAAATGTTTCAGGGATTTTACACCCAAAACACGCTAAAAGCTTTAATAGATTTATCAAATCATTTGAAGATGCAAGGTATAAAGTTTCTTGGAAATTGCTTGACGCTAACGACTATAATGTGCCGCAAAATCGTTTACGAGTGATTATCATAGGCTACCGCAAAGATTTGAAAAAGAAGTTTGAGTTTCCTGAGCCTGAAAAATATAAGCCTGTCCTGAAAGATGCGATTTGGGATTTAAGGCGAGCTAAGTCAGCCAAGGATAAAAATAAAACGAATGGAGATAAGCTTGCTGTACCGAATCATGAATACATGAATGGTGGTTTTTCGACGATTTATATGTCCAGAAATCGAGTTCGCTCATGGGATGAGCCATCCTTTACTATTCAAGCTGGCGGACGGCATGCGCCAATTCACCCAAAAGCTCCAAAAATGAAATTTATATCTCAGAATAAACGAATTTTTGAGCCGGGACATGAAGATGAATACCGTCGCTTATCGGTGCGTGAATGTGCTAGGATTCAAACCTTTCCAGATGATTTTATATTTAAATATGAAGATATTGCTAATGGCTACAAAATGATCGGCAATGCCGTCCCAGTCAATTTGGCTTACGCAATTGCTAAACAAATTGGAAAGGATTTGAACTAATGGACACCAGAAATTCATCTATCAAGGGTAAGGCATACGAATATGCCTGCGTGTTGGCTTTGCAAGAAATAATTACTCCGATTCGCAAAATCGAGCTAGAACGAAACGAAAGCTTGCGTATAGCCAGATCACGATATGAAGACGACATTTCAGATGAAGAAAGGTCGGAAATGCTACTTTCAGCCAAAGCTGGAATTGAAACAATCATTGAGATGGAGCCAAAGATTGTCGAAGATGGTAGAGACACTCTAACGGTATGTTTACAGCCAGATAGTGTTGCCGAACAAGCTGGTGATATACGAGATATTTTAGTGATTCGTCGTAATATCAAGTGGGAGATTGGAATCTCCGTCAAGCACAACCACGCTGCCTTGAAACATTCTAGGCTATCGCAAAATATAGATTTTGGCGAAAAGTGGTTCGGAGTCAGTTGCTCGCAGGATTATTTTGATGAGATAAAACCAATCTTTTCTAAACTAGCAGATTGGAAAAACAACAAGAAGCTTTGGCGAGATTTAGATAGTAAAGAAGACAATGTCTATGTGCCACTTTTGACAGCTTTTGCGAATGAATTTCGACGATTAAATGATGCGAATGATATTGTTGACGATTTAATAAAATACCTGCTCGGTAGTAATGGTAACGATTACTACAAAATAATTCACCGCCGCAATTTTACTACGATCATGCCGTTTAACCTGTCAGGGACCCTCAATCAAGCTACCGCTACGAATCAACCAAAAATTTATGTTCCTACTATATCGTTACCTACCAAAATAATCGATCTTGACTTCAAAGACGGCTTCAAAAACACCCTTGTTTTAACAATGGATAATGGCTGGCAAATCTCTTTTAGAATTCACAACGCTAGCTCAAGAGTCGAGCCAAGCCTGAAATTTGACATTCAGCTTATCGGACAGCCAGCTGATTTATTTTACATAGACAGAGAATGGTAATTATTGCCAAAATACCTTATTAGGTTTCGGCGGGTCGGATCGGGGGGCGACCCATCGGACAGGGCTTTACTCTGATTACTAAGATTTGCGATTTTGTGCTAAAATAAGTTTGAACGTGGGAGTAAAATCTCACTAATCTAGGAAATCTAAGTTATCACTCTTTGGTTGGTAACTTTTTGATTTACTCCATATCAAACAGATGATATTTCTAGTATAATTAAATAAATACAATGGTTGATATTATTAACGCTGAGTGTAGATTTAATGTGATTTGTTACTAATAAGGGAGGTTGAATTGAATGGCTAATTTCAGTTTCGATATAGAAAGCAGTTTTGATAAAGCAGAAATGAATAATGTACATGGCTTGGTGTTACGTGAGATTTCTAATCGTTTTGATTTTAAAGGTACACCTGCAGATGTTGAATGGATGTCGGATAAAAAAGGTTTTAAGGTGATAGGCTCAGATGAGTTCCAGGTTCAAACAATTATTGATATGATAGGTAAGCAACTAGCGAAGCGTGGCATGACTAGTAAAGTACTAAATCTAGAAGGTGACCATAATTCAGCCAATTTACGAGCTTGGCAGGAAGTTCCCTTTAAGGATAGACTTAGTCAAGACAACGCCAAAAAAATAACTAAACTTTTAAAGGAAAAATACCCTAAAATAAAAACTCAAATTCAAGGCAACTCCGTTCGATGTAGTTCTAATAGCAAAGATGAGCTTCAGTCTGCTATATCTATGCTTCGCGATATGGATTTTGATTTTCCGCTTAATTTTGTGAATTATCGCTAGAATTGTTTTTTCATATACATTTACAACTGTCGCGATATTATGGTATAATCAACCAAGACGTTTAATAATTTAATAATAAAACTTAAGAGTTAAGAGAGATGGCAAAGAAGAATACAAAACGTAAATTGATTGGTTTAGTGAGCAGTCTAAGTAATCATCGTACTTACTATACGACCAAAAATACACAGAATACCACAGAGAAGTTGGAATTACGCAAGTATGATCCAATTGCTAAAAAACATGCAATTTATACGGAGACAAAAAAGAGTCTCGGTCGTAATGAAGTTAAAAAGCGTAAAAGCTAATAAATTGCCTAATAATATCAAAACACCCCATTCTGTTAATATGTTGGGGTGTTTTAGGTTTAATTACTTATAAGACCATTAGCAAATAAACAAGTATAACCAACCTGAGCATCTACAGTTCTACCTTTTGGCGCATCCTTATAATAACTGTATATGTATAAATCTTTACCATTAATTTCATGAATATAGTGAACTTTGGGTGTTTCTATAATTTTTATTAAGTCTCTGTTTATGATATTCTGCCAATGTAAAAAATCAGCAGGTTTTGTTAAAACAGAAAAGTCCTTACTAAACGATGGAGGGAAACCTAGTTTTGGTGAAATTGGTAAGTAATTATGATGAGGATGTAGACTCATCATACGCTCAAATATGGCATTAGATGTAGAGTTATGTAATATATAACAATGGCGCATATTAGATAAATTACTAAGGCCTATATGTACTATAATAAACACCTTGTCATCAAGCTCGCGATGTAGAACAGTATAATTACTACCCAAAAATGATCCAACGCAGCAATGAATATCCTTATGTTTTAAAGATGATGTAAAACCACGAATAGGTGGACAGTAGTTTGGTATTTCACGGCTAGTTAAGAAATCAGCGTCATTCAGAGTAGCGTGCTCCAAAAAGGCATTTTTTGATAAATTTCTCGTAGAAAACTTATGTATATTAGACAGTAATCGCCCCATAATGCTACAAATTCTTTCTATATTGCATAATGCGCCAACGCATATCCCGTACGGTGTTTATATATGTTAGAAATGCATCGTAGGGTGAGTTGTATGGACTAAAATAGTCATGTACACTACCGTCGTTATGGCATTTTGTTGACATATAGTATGTTAGGTCAGAGGCAAGCATTCGACGCCAGTCTCTGATTATTTTTTTATCCTCTGTCTGTAAGACATCAGCTTCAAGTGAGTACACATATCGCAACGACTCTTGCTGTAGCGAGTTTCCATTCCAAGCACTTAAATTACGCTCGGCATCAGCCCATGTTACTGTGTGTGGCATACTAATTTCGCCCTCTGGCAGACACGAGTCTATTGCTCCAGATACGGTCCTAAAACTATTACCCTCTGTTTGCAACCATAATGTTACAAAATGCTCAAAAAAATTAAAAATACCAGTTGCCGCGCTTTGATGTTCACCAAACGTTTCAAAATCCATAAATAAATTAATAATGCGAGAATTAGGAGAATTATTAGTGGCCCATTTTGCGAACTTTTGGGCTGTTAATGGCCATTCTTTCCAGGATTGATTACTAAACCTAAAAGATATATCATCACTCAATCGATAATTTCTAAGTAGAAGTTTAAGATTTTTAGTCCCAGCTGCCTTATAAACATGATTTGGACTACGCCATTCAAGCACGGAATCCCATCCTTCTGCCACAATACCACGATATCCGCGTCTTTCTGCCCAATCTGCTAAATCATTATTGTAAGCAAGCTCTGTGTTTCTAAATACAGTTGGCGTCACTCCAAACTTAGCAGCGATTTTTTCTTTGTGTAAACTAACTTGACGCTCAAATTCTGGGCGACTATAGAAAAATGCCAGTGAATGATAGTAAGTCTCGCCTAAAATCTCAACCCGTCCAGTGTCTACTAATTCTTTTAGTGATCGCAAAACATCAGGCGCCCAAGCTTCTGCTTGTTCTATGAAAGTTCCAGTAATACTTAAAGAAAATCTAAAGCTACTGTGTCGAGATATTAATCTTTTAAGTAACGCTAACATTGGTCTATATGATTTTTCAGCTGCTCGCTCAAATACATATCGGTTATTTAAATCACTTTTAGAATTATCATTAAAATAATGATGGTCATGCGCGGCATCAAAAATTGTGTAAGTTTTTAGTCTATATGGCTGATGCATATGTAGGTACAAAACTATTGATTTACTCATCGTAGTAATTCCTTATTATGATTTTTGAACTTTATTGTAGATATTTATGCAAATTTTACCAACATCATGCCATGATAATTTAGCGTATTCCTGTTTAACGTTTTCTTTCATCTGTTGAAGTAAGGTGGGGGAGGTTGCTAATCCTAAAATTTGATCAGCTAACAGTTTAGTATCCCAAAAGTCAAACCTAAAAATATTATTAAGAACTTCGCCAACTCCAGATTGACGACTAATTATCAGGCTACAATCATGATGGGCCGCTTCTAATGCAGTAAGGCCAAAAGGCTCGCTTACTGAGCTCATCACAAATATATCAGCTACACTATATGCGTCGCGCCAGTTCTGACCACGCACAAACCCTGTAAAAAATACCTTACTGCTTATACCAAGTCTGGCAGCAAGACCTATTAACTCGTCGCGTTGCTCTCCATCTCCTGCAAACAAGAATATAACCTTATCATAATTATCACAAACAGCTTTTGCTGCATACATCAAATAATTTAATCCTTTTTGTACAGTAAAACGGGTAATCGTAGCTACGACAGTATAACCTTCTTCTTTTAGAGATTCTATGTATTTATAGGTTGATAAGTCATAAGTATAGTTTTTGCTAAAAGAGTCGACATCAATAGCATTATAAACCACATCAATTTTATCAGCGGGTATACCATAATTTTGAACAATAATATCCTTGGTAAGGTGAGATACGGCGATGATTTTATCCGCCATCAACAAAGCTTGTTGCTCAATTTCATGTACAATTGGATTGCCGCCAAACTCACCAGAACGATCAAATTCGGTTGCATGCACATGCACCACTAAAGGAGCATTAGTGACTTCTTTTGCTCGTACGCCAGCCTCCATGGTGAGCCAATCGTGAGCATGTATTACATCAACTTTATGATTTTTTGCAAAATGTTCAACATATCGTACATATTTTCGCTGCACGCCGCGCATATCTTTAAGATCTTCGATTGAATCCTTGGCTAATGTTTTATACGCCACCGAATTACTATCGTACGCTCCAAGACCATTTCTCTCTAAAGGCGAAAGTGGAGTAACAGAATGAATCTTCATAAAATCAATGTCAGAATGGTCAGCAGTATAGGGCAACATAAAATCTATATTTGCCCCGTACTCCGCTAAAGCCTTTGAGAGATGATAACAGGCAACACCTAAACCGCCACTATTGTGCGGAGGTAACTCCCATCCTAACATTAAAATATTCATAACAATCCACGCTAGCCCCTTACCTAGCGCATAACTCCTTAAATAACAACTTTATATTCATTATAAGAAATACTTATGGTTTTCGCAAGTAGTAAACTAATTTACCTTAGCTATGTGGATTTAGAGCGGAAAAAGCCTGCACGCGGGGCATAATTTGACGATATAATCTGTGTTCTATTTCGCTACGAGTAAGTGATCCAAGCTTACCTGATACATAAATACCAGATTGCTCAACATAAGCCCAATTACTCCCAATAGGCACTGATTTAATATCTGGCTTATGGTGATATGGTCTGGATTTTCGACCCATCATAGTATGTATTATGTGTTTTGCCACATATTCGGCCATATATATAGCTCCGTCTGCTGTTCCACTACCAGAAGCTTTAGCGCAATCGCCGATTACATAAATATCTTCGTACGCCTCTAGAAAATCATCAACTTGCACTCTATTTTCTTCAATACCAAAATATTGGACATGCTTTGTAATTACAGGACTTAGAGTTTCTCCGGCTGCCCAAATGATATTTTTCGCAGGTATAACACCATTATTTAGGACTATATGGCTAGATTTCACTTCTTGAACAGAGCGCTTCAATTGAATTTTAATACCCATATCACGGAGTTTTCTGGATGCAAGCCTGCTGGCTGTTTTTGAAAAAGTCGGCAAAATGCGATTACCGCTATCAATTAACGTAATATCGGCTACTTCATCTATAGCCTCATACCATTCGCTTAGTGCGCCAGCAAATTCAACGCCAGCTGGGCCTGCTCCAATAATAGCGATTTTTTCTTTTGTATTTGCCTCTAGTCGCTTACGTAATTTATCAATATCTTCTAAATTTCTTATAGATAAAGTGTATGATTTAACCCCACTTATCCCAAGATTATCTGGAACCATTCCAGGAGATAAAATTAATTTATCGTATTCATAAGCAACATCTTTACTTTGTACTATATTCTTCTCTGGATTTATAGATATTACTTCATCTTGAACAATATCCACTCCATTTATATGTGCAAATATATCACTTAAAGTAACTTTTGACTGCCTTTTACTTTTGCCTGCTAAGATAGAATAAAGCGAGGCATGACAATTAAAATATGGTGAATTAGATATAAGCGTAATTTTACCAGTTTGCTTATTGGCTAACTCTAAAGCAGCCTTTATTCCAGCAAAACCACCTCCAATAATTACTGTATGCATATTATTACTATAACAACCATTATGCTTATAGTAAACTAAAGCGTAAAAACTAATAAAAAACTATACCTGTAAGATATAGTTTATATAATTTATTTGGCAGGGGCATGAGGAATCGAACCTCAATCTACGGTTTTGGAGACCGCTATACTAGCCGTTGTACTATGCCCCTGTGTATCAACGTCATTGTAAATTGTATCAAATCTTATATTAAATTAAAAGCAAGACAGTACTCCATTTATGTAAGATTTTAAATTATCTAAAAGCTCCCACCTGACATATAGATAAAAATATACAGTATGTTATAATTATAACTAACATGAATAATTTAGACCTAACAACGCCTAGAGTTATTTTTTTAGTGGGAATACCTGGTGCTGGTAAAACCTTTTTTGCAAGCCGTTTCTCTGAAGAATTTGGCGCGCCTTTTATAGATTTAGAAAAAATTAGGCATACGGTCTTTGAGAATCCAGTATACAGCGGAGACGAACAACACAGAATTGAAAAGCTGGCTGCTAATCAATTTACTGAACTTTTAAAAACAAAACGTACTATCATTTATGAAGGTGGCCTTGAAACGCGTTCTTCACGCGTAAGATTAGCCAGGCAAGCTCGTGAAGCTGGTTACAGACCTCTTATAGTTTGGGTACAGACGGAGCAAGCTACGGCGCATTATAGAGCGACTCGCGGTTCTCGTAACTCAAAGCAGTCGTATACAATTACTAATGAAAGATTTACCCAATTAGTTAATCAATTTACTGTGCCAAACTACCTTGAAAAGTTTATTGTAATTAGCGGCAAACACACATATCCTCAGCAAGCAAAAACCGTTCTACGTAGTTTAGTTGATCTTCAAAAGACTACTTCAAAAATCCAAACAGCTAAACCAACAATCACAGTTCCAGAACGCGTTAAGCCACAGGTTAAACGTATATCCTTACAGTAATGTATTCGAAATCTATACAGGATGAAGAGTTTGGTATAGTTAAACTGCGTCGGTTAGCAAATGCCAGTTCCATTAGAATAAGCATGTCGCAGCAAGGTAACTTACAAGCCACCTTGCCAAAACTTACACCATCTAGATATGTAAAGAAAATAATTGATTCGTCACGCCCAGAATTACGTAAAATTATAGAGAAGTCTGGTGTTAAAACTTATGATAGCGGCATGAGAATAGGGAAAGGCCACTACATAATAGTTAAGCCTGCTAGCACCTTAAGATCGATTAAAAAATCGCCTAGCATAATAATTTATAAACCGAAAAATCTAGAAATAGATAGTCAAGAAGTCCAACAAGAGATTCGTAAAAAAATCATCAGTGCTCTTCAAAGTGAGGCTAAAAAATATCTACCCGAACGTTTAAAGATTTTAGCTATGCAAAATGATTTTAACTATAAAAGAGTTAGGTTTTCGCACGCAAAAACCAGATGGGGGAGTTGTAGTAGTAGCGGCACAATTAGTCTAAATATAGCCTTAATGAATTTGCCATTTGAATTGATTGATTATGTTTTAATTCATGAACTTTGTCATACTAAAGAAATGAATCATTCACGTCATTTTTGGAAACTTGTTAGTATATCTGATCCAGATTTTATGCGCCACCGCCGTGAAATAAAAAAATATTCACCAACTATTTGATAAAGCTTATGCTATACTATTTTTATGGAAACAATTGCGCCTAGTGAGGTAGTTTGGCTTATTTGTGTAGCAGTGCTACTGCTTCTAGTTGTAATAATTTTACTTAGAAGGCGCTCTAGTATTTATAAAAAATATAGTGAAGTTTGCGCTAAGCTCGCCACTGCTGAGGCTCAGATAATAAAGCTGAAAAATAAAAAGCCAGCTCATTTAGATCAAAAACCATCGGAGAACCAAAAAACAAAAAACACGCCGCAAATTAACCCGAGTATATTATATGAGAAATCTATCAAAAATCTGGAATATTCACTAAAGCAAATACAGACTCTTTTTAATGAAGGTGCGGCTAGCAACATTACGGTAACACCCATCCTAAAAAGAGCAATTATAAACACTAATTTAATGCGACGCACAACTGAAAATTTGAGCATGGCGTTAAATTTACCATCGAAAAAAAACAAATTTACACCAGTAAACTTACGGCATGAACTTACTAGGATGTATACTAAAAATTCATCTAGGGTATCTGCTAATGATCTCAGTTTAGATATTGATATATCTGGTAAGATAAATACTATCAAAACAAATTTGCCTCTGCTGCAAAAGTTACTTAATGAATTTATGGACAATGCGCTTTTATATACCAAAAGTGGCAAAATCACTATTAAAGCATCTGAAGATAAAGATAGAATTAGAATTTCAATCATAGACACGGGTATAGGAATTCGATTAAGCGAACAGAGAAAAATTTTTGATCTACATTATCGCAGTCAAGATAGCCGCGCCACCGACAAGCCAGGGTCTGGTGTTGGGCTTTATCTATGTAGTATCATTGCTAATAAATTAGGCGGAAATATATCTGTAAAAAGTCGCTTAAACCACGGTAGTGAATTTACATTAGAACTTAAGACTGACCGCTAACTTGCAAAAAATACTATCATTAGTTACAATTAGTATTGACAATCTGCTTACAAGCAGATTATTTAATTGGGAGAATAAAGTGGCAAATGCAAAGAAGAAAAAGGCAGCCAAGGTAACTACTAGGGTTATTGAATCTGGCGATACAGTTGTACCTAAAAAGCAAAAAACCGATAAGAAGTCGGTTAAAGTAGCGCCTAAAGAAGCACAAATTTCTAAAAAAGAAAATAAAAAATCCACCAAAAAGGGCAAGAAAAAGAAAATCGGGTATTTTAAAGGGGCTTGGATCGAATTAAAGCAAGTTCGCTGGCCAGATCGTAAGTCCACTTGGGGAATGACTTTTGCAGTGGTACTATTTACACTGTTTTTTGTCGTTCTAATTCTATTATTAGATGCAGGGTTTAAATATCTGTTTGATTTTATTATTAAATAAAAGACTAAAACATATTATATAGAAAGGAAATATTATGGCTCAAAAACGCTACGATTCAACTCGTCAATGGTATGCAGTCCACACTTATAGCGGTTACGAGGATAAAGTCGCGGATAGTATCCGTCAGCGAATTAATGCAGTTGATATGGCTGATAAAATTTTCGCGGTTATGGTACCAAAAGAAAAGCAAATTGAAATTAAAAATGGAAAGCGTAAAATTGTTGATCGCAAAATATTCCAAGGCTACTGTCTAGTAGAAATGAAGTTAACTGAAGAAACTTGGTATATAGTTAGGAATACGCCTGGCGTAACTGGGTTTGTAGGTAGTGGCACAGAGCCTACTCCTGTCTCTGATGCTGAAATTAAAAAAATTAAAAAGCGCATGGGAGTTGAAGAACCAAAGCATCAAATTGATTTTGAAGAAGGTGAAGTCGTTTCTGTTATTGATGGTCCATTCAAAGGGTTTGATGGTACAATTTCTGAAATTGATACAGTAAAAGGTAAAATCAAGGTTATGGTTAGTATGTTTGGCCGTGATACGCCAGTAGAACTCGATGCCTTACAGGTTAAAAAGATCTAGCATTTAATATTGCTCTGCTTGTAGTATTACTAGAATTACGTTATAATTAACTAGTTACGCACTCGTATAAACGAGTAAGAAAAGGATAAAGATGGCAAAGAAAGTAATTGGAAATCTAAAACTTCGAATTCCAGCTGGTCGTGCAACTGCAGGTCCTCCAGTAGGATCAACACTTGGTCAGTGGGGACTAAACATGATGGACTTCATTAATCCATTTAATGACGCTACTAAGGATTTGATGGGCAAAGATGTAATTGTTCACATGCAGGTATTTGAAGATCGTACTTTTGCATGGAAGTCACTTGGTCAACCAGTAGACGATATGATCCGTGAAAAGGCTGGTATTAAAAAAGGAAGTGGTAAGCCAAACTCAGAGAAAGTTGGTAAACTAACTAGTGCCCAGGTACAAGAGATTGCTGAAGCTAAAATGGAGCAGCTAAATGCCATTGATATTAATGGCGCAATTAAGACTGTTGCAGGTTCAGCACGATCAATGGGTGTAGAGATTGTAGAGTAAATCTAAATAATATTCAGTAAATAAGACCTCGCTTGTATTGCGGGTCTTATTTATTATGTTCTGCTACATTGAAAATTTTAGTAAAATTTGTTAAACTTTAATAGTTATTTATTTAAATGCGGGAGGTTAAGATACCGATAATACCGCAAAAGGAGTGTCAAAAAATGGCAAAAAAAGCCGAATTACTAGAGAAAGCTGCTGAACTAAAGTTAGCAGTAAATGAAAAAAACACAATCGCAGAAATAGAAGAAGCTATTGCTGGAGCTGAAAAGCACGAAGTAAAAGAGCAGCATGTTGCAAAAGCTGGTAAACGTAGCCAAAAGGCCTTAGACGAAGCAGCTGAAAAAGCAGAAAAAGAGGCTCGTAAAGAATCAGGCGATACAACTCCACAAGATCCAGAAGCAACCGAAGTCAAGAAAAAAGGTCCAAAGCCTGTAACTCGTCCAGTAATTGAGCGACGCGGCAAAAAGTATCGCGAACTAGCAAAGAAAATTGATAGCAATAAGTCCTATAGCCTAACAGAGGCGTTGTCTTTAGCTATTGAAACAAGCCCAGCTAAGTTTGATGCTAGCGTTGAGGCTCATGTCCGATTAGGTGTAGATCCTCGTCAAGCTGATCAAAATATTCGCACAACTGTTAATCTACCACACGGTACTGGTAAAGATATTCGCGTAGCGGTATTTGCCCCAGAAAGTGAACATTCCGCTGCCAAGGAAGCAGGTGCTAATATTATTGGCGATGAAGAGTTTCTTAAAAAACTTGATAAAGAAGAATTAAACTTTGATGTACTTATAGCAACTCCACAATACATGGCAAAGCTTGGCAAATATGCTCGATTGCTTGGTCCACGCGGTTTAATGCCTAATCCAAAGAGTGGAACTGTTGCAGCAGATGTAGCTAAGGCTGTAACTGAAGCAAAAACAGGTAAGGTCGAATATCGCGTAGATAAACAGGCGATTGTGCATCTAGCATTTGGAAAAGTAAGCTTTGGAGCAGAAAAATTATTAGGCAATGCAGAAGCTTTCTTCAATAGTCTAAATAGCCAAAAGCCATCCACGATTAAAGGTGTATACATTAAGTCTGTAACCATTGCAACTACCATGGGTCCTGGCATTAAAGTAGACATCAATAATAAATAATTCAAAGTCTTTTAGTACAATATAATGCTGCCGTTTTATTACGGTGGCATTATTTGTAGCGACAATCCTTAATTTAAACTATTGTGTTATAATTTATAAAAAGGTGAGTTTATGGCAGTTTATAGTAATACTGATATTTTACAAGCGATCAAAGATGAGACTATTATTTGTTTACCATTCAATAAACAACATGTAAGTGAAGCTAGCTTGGATTTTACCTTGGGATATTACTATTACAGACAAGAAGCCAATACAGCTGCTAGAGTATATAATCCCTTTGACAAAGGGGAGGTTAAGCGATATTTTAAAGGTCCGCTAAAGGCCATATCTCATGAAGAATGGTGTAAAAATAACGGCTATACTTTATTTAAAAATATACCAAAGAATCATCCTATTATAGTTTTACGTCCAGGTGAAAGGATTTTAGCTCACACTCACGAATTTGTCGGAATACGTGCAAAAGGCGGGGCTGCAGAAGTAAAAAGTCGCAGTAGCTGGGGTAGAAATGGCGTGGCAGTCTGTTTTGATGCGGGATGGATTGATCCTGGATATATAAATAGAATAACCCTTGAAATCTATAATCTAAATCAGCATGAGAGTGTTGTTTTGCCAGTTGGCGAAAGAGTTGGACAGTTGATTTTTCATAATACGATATCACCAGTAGCGGGCGATTATAGCGAAGGTCGCAATGGGATGAGCGGTAAATATCAAAACAGTAATAATTTAGAATCATTAATAGCTAATTGGGATCCTTCACAGATGCTTCCTCGTGCTTATAAAGATATTCGATCAATACCACCGAAAATAAACGGGATAGCAGAAGGTATGTTTTAATGCGGGGAAAATATATTGTAATTGAAGGCAGTGATGGAACTGGTAAAAGTACTCAGATCGATCTGCTTAAAAAATTTCTTAATAAAAAGGGTGTTATATCTAAAACTATACATGAACCAGGCGAAACTGCTATAGGGATAGAACTTCGCAAGATTATAAAGAATAAGAATCTACCTAGGTCCGCTAGAACAAATTTACTATTATTTACTGCGGCTAGATGTGAGTTAGCTCCTATTATTGAAAATCATCTTAATAAGGGTGAGTGGATCATATCTTCCCGAAATTGGCTATCGACTGTCGTTTATCAAGGCTATGGAGAGGGTATTGATATTAATGAAATTAAGCAGATTACCGCTCTTTTCACAAATAAAAGCTACCTACAAACAGATTTAACCTTAGTTTTATATGCTAATACAGATACTTTGCGTAGTCGTATAATTAACCGTGATGATAAGTCCTATAGCGATACATTTGAAAGTAAGCCAGACAATTTTCAATGTAAATTAAACAAGGGCTACCAGAAAATTATTGCTGATTTTAATTTACCCGCAATAAACACAAATGATAAAACTATAGATGAAGTCCATAACGAAATTGTCAAGCACATTTCTAATATTTTAAATTAAGAGTGTTGACTTTTTTACCAAGTAAAGGTAAAATACCTACTAGACATTACCAAAGACAGTAGCCGTTGGATTACGTATTCAGCTTAATTTGCTACCGAGGAAGTGATATATCTTTCAAATTACAAGTCTTTGGTAGTGCGAGAACCAAAGACTTTTTGGTTTTTCAACTACCGAACATTAACAAAACGGTCTACATTATTAAATAATAACCAAGAGGAAGTTTTATTTATGGCAATTTCACGCGATAAAAAACAAACTTTGGTTGCAGAAGTTAGCGAATCTTTAGCTAATGCAAAGATGACAGCTTTCGCTAAATATAAAGGCTTAACTGTCGCCGACTTGCAAGAATTGCGCAAAAAAGCCCGCGAAACTAATGTAAGTATTAAGGTCGTAAAAAACCGTCTAGTACGAGTTGCTGTTGAAAATAGCGAAACCTATAAAAATGTAGATACATCTATGCTTGAAGGTCAGCTAGTTTATGCATTCAGTAGCGAAGACGAAGTAGCACCAGCTCAGGTCTTAGATGTTTTTGCAAAAACAAATCCAGCACTTGAATTGGTAGGCGGTTTCAGCGGTGAAGGCGAGACTCTTGATACTGATCAGATAAAAGCCTTAGCTGGCTTGCCGAGTAAAGAGCAGCTTATCGCTCAGGTTACTGCACAATTACTCTCGCCAGTCAACGATATTACAAATGGACTTTCTGGCAATTTGCACGCATTACTTGATGGTATTGAAGCTAAAGCAACCAATTAATTTATTAATTTAAGAATAAAGGAGCTACAAAATGGCTGATATTAAAAAGCTAGCTGAAGAGCTTACAAAACTAACCGTTCTTGAAGTTAACGAACTAAAGAACGTACTAAAAGACGAATACGGAATTGAGCCTGCTGCAGCCGCTGTTGCAGTTGCAGGTCCTGCTGCTGGCGGTGCTGCTGAAGCAGAAGAAGAGAAAAAAGAATTTACAGTGCAGCTTAAAGACGCTGGTGGTCAAAAAGTTGCAGTAATTAAAGCTGTTAAAGAGATCACTGGTCTTGGCTTAGGTGAAGCTAAAGCACTTGTAGATGACGCTCCAAGCGCAATCAAGGAAAAAGTATCTAAAGACGAAGCTGAAGAAGCTAAGAAGAAGCTTGAAGAAGCTGGCGCTAGCGTAGAATTGGTATAATAAGCTTACCAATTTTAGTAATTTTAATACAGACCGTTTGTTGATGAGCAAATCACTGCCTTTTGGCGGTGATTTTGCTTATAATACTATTATTAAAAATACAAATACAATATTTACAACAAAATTACAGTAACAGATTTAAAGCTGTGGAAATGACTATTGTAATTTACATAAACTTGACAATATGCAATAACTAGCGTATATATAGATATTAGTTAATGTAACAACACAAACAGATGAGGAATTGCGAGGATATGTCTGAATTACCAGAAAAGCAAGTAAAAAGGCTCAAGTCATTGATCCAAGATGCTGAAACAAATTTAGCCGCCGCTAAAGAACTTTTAATTAGCGTTCTAGGGGAAGATGGTAACGTAGTAACACCCCGAAGTAGTCAAGAAAATGTAAAAGGCAAAATTATTGAAGGCGTATTTGATGGTCAAGTTATGATAGGTCCTGATGGTAAGAACTATCCGGTACCGGCAAACTATGCCAGCAAATCAAAATTAGTTGAAGGCGACATGCTTAAACTAACCATTACAGATGATGGCGGATTTATATATAAACAAATAGGCCCTACCGAACGACGTCAAATTATCGGTACGCTTGTACAGCACGATGGAGCTTATTATGTTGAAGCCAATGGTCACGAGTACCGCATTTTACTTGCTAGCGTAACATACTTCCGTATTGCTGTGGGCGATCAAGTTACTATAATTATACCCGAAGATAACCCTGAGGCCACCTGGGCGGCGGTTGAGGCGGCTCTATAACAAAAATGAGCCAGGCATTATATCGTAAATACCGCAGTAAAAGTTTATCAGAAATAGTTGGCCAGGATCATGTAACTAGTCTTCTTGATCGTGCTTTAGAATCAAACAAAGTAGCCCACGCTTATTTATTAACAGGTCCGCGAGGCACTGGTAAAACGTCAGTGGCACGAATCTTAGCACATAAAATAACTGGATTACCATACGACATTGAAGATAATAATTTAGATATTATTGAAATAGATGCAGCAAGTAATAACGGTGTAGATAATGTTAGAGATTTGCGTGAAAAAGCTTTAGTAGCACCCATTAAATCGCAGAAAAAGGTCTACATTATTGATGAAGTTCACATGCTTAGTAAATCTGCTTTTAATGCCTTACTAAAAATAATTGAGGAGCCACCAGAGCATGTTGTCTTTATTTTAGCTACAACTGATTTTGATAAAGTACCAGACACGATAGTAAGTCGTACTCAACGTTATAATTTTAGGTTAATTGATGAATCAACAGTGGCAGACCATCTTGCATTTATTGCCAAAGAAGAAAGTATTAAAATTGATACCGACGCTTTAAATTTAATTGCCGAGCGTGGCGGCGGTAGCTTGAGAGACAGTATTAGCTTACTTGATCAAATTCAACATAGCGAATCAAAAAACAGAGAAATTACGCGCAGCGATGTTGAAGCATCTCTTGGATTAGCAACAAAAGATGAGATTAATGCAATTGGCGAAGCGATTTTAAGTGGTGATGCATTAAAAATCATCACAGCAGTAAGGCAACCAGAATTACGTGGTATCGGTGCAGTTTCTGTTGCAGATCAGCTATATAATTGGATCCAAAGAAATTTAGAATCTTATCCATACTTGGTAACCTATTTTGAAGATTTGATAAAAGTTCAGAAGTCGCATCGCCCTGATGTTGCTATTTTAGTGGCAGTGCTAAAATTTGCAGTCAAAATGCCTGAGCCTCAAATTATTCAACGCCCATCTACTCAGGAAAGTCATAAGCCCGATAGCCTATCTATGTCATCTAAAATTACCGAAGAGCCTATCGCTACAGCTGAATCCCCAGAGAAATCAACCAAGATACTAGACACTGAATCGAAGCAAAATGACGATGATTATGACATAGCAATTCGAAAAGATATCCAACAAAAAGATCAAAATAAGAAAAATAATTTTAATTGGCAATCAGTTTTAGATTATTTAAATGATCATAAAAGTGAATTTAAAGGTATACATACAATATTAGAAAAAAGTAAGCCGATTGTTAAAGATAATAAAGTAAGTCTTTATGTATTAAATAAGTTCAATAAAACAGAATTAGATAAACGGCGCGCAGTTTTAGGAAAGATTTTATCAGAAAGTGGCGTTGGTGATTTTGAAATCAAAATTATAGATCGACCAGCACCCCCTCAAAATGAACAAGCTGCAAAAGTTGCTGCTATAATGGGCGGAGGAGAAGAAGTTGATGTCTGATAATACCGCTGCAAAAATCCCACCACAAAACATTGACGCCGAAAAGAGTTTACTGGGTGCAATTCTAATTGACGAAGATGTCCTTTCGGATGCAAGCGAAATTGTAAAGCCAAAGGATTTTTATGATAAAAATCACCAGGCAATCTTTAATGGAATGATATCCTTGTATGAAAAGCATAGCCCCGTAGACATGCTTACTTTGACAGATGAGTTAAAAAGAAAAAACCAACTTGAAATCATAGGTGGATCAGCTTATCTTTCTGAATTAACAAATTATGTACCAACTGCCGCCCATGCAGATGCCTATGCTAATATGGTCGCTCAAAAAGCAGTACGGCGTCGATTAATTAAGGCTAGTAGTGAAATTAGTGAGATGGGATACGATGAAGAAGCAGATGTACAAGAAATGCTATCAAAAGCAGAATCTGAACTTTTTAGCGTATCAGATCAATCTTTAAAACAAGACTTAGTAAGTATTGAAAGTATCCTGACAGATAGTTTTGATAGAATGGAAGAATTATATCAAAACAAAGGGGCTATTAGGGGTATTCGCACAGGCTACAAAGATCTAGATAATATGACAGCTGGATTGCAGCGCAGCGATTTAATCATATTAGCAGCTCGCCCAGCAATGGGTAAAACCACCTTGGTAACAAACCTAGCTTATAATGTTGCTACTATAGAAAAAAAGGCAGTTTTATTCTTTAGTTTAGAGATGAGTAAAGAGCAGCTAATAGATCGTATGTTAGCTGATGCTGCTGGTGTTGACAGCTGGAATATAAGAACAGGCAATCTAAGTGACGAGGATTTTGCTAAAATAACAGACGCGATGGGTGAACTAGCGGAAGCCCCAATTTATATAGATGATAAACCTGGTTTAAGTGTACTAGAAATGCGAACCAAAGCTCGCCGTATTGCCCACGAACAAGAACTTGGCCTAATTGTAATTGACTATCTACAGCTTATGCAGGGTAGTAAACGTAATGATAATAACAGAGTTCAAGAAGTTAGCGAAATATCGCGAGGACTTAAACTGGTCGCCCGCGAGCTAAATGTTCCGCTGATTGCACTTAGCCAGCTTTCACGTACGGTTGAAACACGTACGCCACCAATTCCACAACTTTCTGATTTAAGGGAATCTGGCTCCATAGAACAGGACGCTGATATTGTAAGTTTTATTTATCGCCCAGGCTATTATGAACCAGATAATCCAGATGTTGCAAATATCACCAAATTAATCATCGCTAAGCATCGTAATGGTCCAACTGGAGAGGTTCAGCTCTACTTCCACCCAGAGCGCCTACGTTTTATGTCTCTAGATAAACGCCACGAATAACTGTATAATTATCACTATATGATAGAAAGATCATTAATTAAAAAATCAATATTGTACCGCCTACGCTTTTGGATAGGTTATGGATTGTTGGTCTTAGCTCTAAGTCTTCTATTAATTTTAGCTGTTACGCAAACATCGGGCGGAATAAGTTCTAGCGAGCAAACTAGCGCATTAAAAAGTGCCAGTATAACGATAAAGAATATAAGTAGCTTTATGATCATTGATCTGCCTTATCATATGTTGCAAAAAATCTCCATTTCTTTATTTGGTCTAAATCCTATAAGTATAAAGCTACCTTCAGTAGTAATAGCATTTATCACTAGTATAGGCTTAGTTTTAGTTTTGCGACATTGGTTACAGCCACGTACAAGCGTTATTACTGGTGCTATAGCTATTACTTCAACACCTTTTATATTTTTGGCTCAGCAAGGTACACCTGCAATAATGCTGGCTTTTTGGCCTATTATCATAATGTTATTAGTTATTAGTAGTGTAGAAAAGGGTAAATTAAGAACTTTAATATTTCCAGCCCTTACCTTATTTATAGCATTGAGTCTATATACCCCTTTAATGATTTATATCATAATCGCGTTAGTTTTAAGCAGTTTAGCACATCCTTATACTAGACTAGTCATACGCCGTAAAATCCCCAATCCAATTTTGATATCATCTATTGGCTTAACAATATTATCGTTAGTGCCTTTAATTTATTCTATAATAAAATCTCCAATGCCAGCTAAGGGTTTGCTATTTTCACAAGCTGATAGTGGATTAGGCGTGATTGACAGGCTAATAAAATCCTTTACACAATTTGCTGATATATCTGGATACACGATAGTTAAAACTGGAAATCTAGCACCATACTTCACACTTGTAGTAGTGGCTCTCATGTGTATTGGTTTATTCTATCTGTACAAAAAACGCCACACAATTCAAAGCTATATTTTATTTAGTTGGTTGGCAATTTCCATTATAGTAGCAGCTTTCAATCCAAGCCATCCAGAAGTAGTATTTATTCCTTCTATGATCTTAGCTGGAATGGGTATAGCAATGATATTAAATGAATGGTATAGACTATTTCCCCAAAATCCATATGCAAGAGCATTTGCGCTCGGTCCAATAGCTGTATTAATCGGTGGAATCATGATAACAGATGCAACTCGATATTTTTATTTATATAATTATAACTCTGGGTTGATACAAGCAAATTCCGAAGATCTTCACCTAATGCATAGTACGTTAAGATCAAAATCTAATAATATTACACCATCATTTATAGCTGTATCAAATGATGAGCTGCCTTTTTACAAACTATATATAGATACAAATAAAATTAACCTGCAAGTAACAACCGAAGGTAATATAGATAAAATATCCACATCAGACAAAACTAGAATTTTAGCTACAAAATCTAGCGCACTAGCAAAGAGTAAAACTATTCCTGAGTCTGTCATTGCATCGCGTTTAGACACTAAGCCGTCTGATAGGTTTTATATCTATAAAAATATTGCAAAATAATATATAATATCTAGAGATAATTTAGGAGGAGAACATGGCACTTAATCAAATGAAGATGATTAATGAACTGCGTAAGGCGCAAAAGGAACTTAAAAAACAGCAAATTATCGCAGCAGCTGGCGGCGAAGATAATGATCCAGCGGTTGAAATAACTATAAATGGCGAATTGAAAGTACAGAATATAAGCATAAATCCAGAATACGTAGATTTAGAGGATATTGAAGAACTTGAAGGTTGGCTAGAAGCTGCTTTCCGTGATGGCATGCAAAAAGCACAAGAAGTAGCAGCTGAAAAGATGAAGCCTCTTATGGGCGGCATGAACTTGCCAGGAATGTAAAGTGGCAAAACAGCTTTTACCACGCGCTTTAACAACTCTAATTGATGAGTTAGGTAACTTACCAGGAGTGGGGGTACGCACAGCCGAACGCTATGCGTATCATCTTTTGCGTACAAAAGCAGAGTCAAATAAGAGACTATCAAATTCAATAGCTAATCTTAAAGCTAATGTAAAATATTGCCCAGCTACATTTGCCTTAATAGATTCAGATGAAGAAATTTCACCACTCTATGCAGATCCAACCCGCAATAAAAAAGTAATTGCCGTGGTTGAAGAACCTCTTGATATAATTGCGCTTGAACGCACTGGTCAATACAACGGAACTTATCACGTACTCGGTGGAGTAATATCACCCATAGACAATATAGGTCCAGAGCAACTACATATAAAAGAGTTAGTTATCAGAATTAAGCAAGATGAAGTTGAAGAAATAATCATCGCGACAAACGCTAGCGTAGAAGGTGAGTCTACCGCTCTCTTTCTACAACGCTATATTAAGGAGAATGAAATAAACGTAAAAATGAGTCGCTTGGCACGCGGGCTACCAGTAGGCGTTGATTTAGAATATGCTGATCAAATTACCTTAAGCCATGCTTTAGAAGGTAGGCGATCTCTATAGGGGTAATATAAATGTATCTAGTTGCTCAAAAACTTATTAATCAAGCTTGTAAGATTATAGTAATTCAAGCCGAAAATCCAGACGGAGACAGCCTAGGCAGTGCTTTGGCCCTAGAAGAGATTTTGAGTGTTTTAGGTAAAGAAGTGAAACTTTACTGCCCCGTTGAAATACCTAAATATCTACGCTATATAGATGGCTGGGATAGAGTTGAAAGTGATTTTTCTACAGATGCAGACTTAGCTATAATCGTTGACACAACAGCAGAGCTACTATTGAGTAAGGTGCTTGAAACACCTGGAGCAAGACATTTTTTAGAATCTCGCGAAGTTTTAGTTATTGATCATCATACTAGCGCTGAACCAACGTTAAGTTTTAATCACACACTACTTTTAGATGAAGCAGCCGCGGCTAGCCAGGTTATTTACAATTTAGCTGAAAGTTCCCACTGGCATATAAACAAACAAGCAGCCAAAGCAATGCTAACGGCACTACTTTCAGATACACTTGGCTTAACTACTCAGAATGTTAATAGTAAGGTATATTCTACGGCTGCAAAATTATCAGATTTAGGCGCTAGTCCAGCAGAAATTGAGGAGAAGCGCCGTGATTTTATGAAAAAATCACCTAAAATACTAGAATATAAAGGTAAACTAATTGAGCGAATTGAATATTTTTTAGATGGAAGGTTGGCGATAGTACATGTGCCATGGGAAGAAATTCAAGAATATAGTGATGAATATAATCCTGGCGCATTAATAGGGGACGAATTGCGCTTAGTTGAGGGTGTGGATATCAATTGCGTTATAAAAACATATCCAGACGGGCGACTCACGGCACGTATAAGATCTAATCTACCCGTAGCCGATTCTGTTGCTGGGTATTTTGGCGGCGGTGGCCATCCTTATGCTGCGGGATTTAGGATTTATGAAGACTATAACACAGTCCTATATGAACTAATAGAAGTTACCGAGAAAGCTCTTAGCTAGATTTAATTGTTTACTATCTAAACTTAAATATAAATAGCAAAAAAAACCTTATTATTGTACAATTATTACTAATGGTAAAGCTATATAATACACTTACTCGTCAAAAAGACACACTTAAACCACTAGATGGTAAAACTGTAAAAATTTACACCTGTGGTTTGACTGTTTATAGCCAACCTCACATCGGCAATTGGGTAGGGTATGTATATTGGGATATCTTAATACGTCTATTGCGCTATGAAGGTTTAAATGTAGTTAGAACGCAAAATATTACTGATGTAGGACATCTAACAAGCGATGACGACAGCGGCGAAGATAAAATGGAAAAAGGCGCTAAAACAGAAGGTAAAACTGCTTGGAATGTAGCTGAAAAATATATATCAATAGCCACGCATGAAGCTTATAACATTCTGCAATTAATAAAGCCCGATCATCTAGTTCGCGCCACGGATTATATTAAACAGCAGATTGATTTTGCGCGCCAATTAGAAGCTAAAGGATTCACTTATATAATAGAAGGCGATGGATTATACTTTGATACATCAAAATTAAACGATTATGGCAAATTAGCCCGGCTAGATATAGATGGTCTAGAGGCTGGAGCGCGCGTAAGTGTAGAAGGCAAGCGCAACATAACAGATTTTGCAATTTGGAAATTTTCTCCCAAAGATTCTCAGCGCGACATGGAATGGGAGAGCCCCTGGGGAGTAGGCTTCCCTGGGTGGCATTTAGAATGTTCAGTAATTGCACGTGAGACACTAGGTGATCAAATAGATATTCACACTGGCGGGATAGATCACATCCCTGTTCACCATACAAATGAAATAGCTCAGACAGAGAGTGTTACAGGCAAACAATTTGCGCAAATTTGGTTGCATAATAATCATATAAAAGTTGATGGTCACAAAATGAGCAAAAGCCTAAAAAATATCATAACACTTGATAATATTTTGGATCATGGCTTTAGTCCCGCAGCATTTAAAGTAGCTGTTTTGAGTAAGCATTTTCAAACAGAGGGTAACTTTACTTGGGAGATAATGAAATCCGCTAACCAACGTTATAAAAATTGGCAACGAGCAGCAAGCTTGCGCCACCAGATTAATAAAACTATTGATAATATAGATCAAGAAAAGTCCGTTCCTTCATTTGCAGCATCTCAGGCTTTAATAGAAATATTGGACGATAATCTAAATACTCCGCAAGCTCTGGCTCATATAGATCACGTTTTTAGGCAAGTTATTGAAGCTCCTCTTTCAAGTATAGATCAGTCCGCCTTACAAAATTTTATAGAGACAATAAACGACATTTTAGGCGTAGATTTAATTAATTCAACACCAGACATAAGCGATGATATGAAACAGCTAATTCTAGAACGTCGTCAAGCTCGTGAAAAGAAGGATTGGGCAAAAAGTGACTTAATACGAGATAAATTACTCGCTCAAGGTATTTCTATACGTGACACGCCTAGGTTTAGTATTTGGGAAAGAGTTTAGTAAATAAAAACGCCGCTAGTTAAGCGACGCATTCTGCTTGGTACACAATCAAGCATTAGTTACGGCTATGATATCTCAGAATCCTATTTACATTACAGCGCGTCTTGTTATCAGATTTATATAATAAATCGATACCATGACTACAATCAAACACACACTTAGGTAAAATAATCTTGCGTCCGCTTGGATGTTCAAACACATTATCAATATCCACTTTATAGACATCATCAAAAATATATCTTAACATCGCTAATAAAAAATCTGGCATATAAAACATACCATAAACAGAAAGAAGTATTGCGCCACAAATAATATCAAGTACAATTCCAGCACTACACTTGAAAAATAACCAGGCTTTAGACAAGTCAACCAATAGCAACTTAACAAATATGGAGGCAATTACAATTGTCATCAAATGAATTGATAACCATAAAATAAGGCTGCGTACAAGCTTAATCTGTAACTTAACATCGTTACGGAGATTAAAAAGTTCAGCTGCAACGCCCCCTTCATTAATACCAATTTCCCTGGTTGTAGTAATATAATAACCAGACAAACACACGAGATTCATCTCCTTTAAGATAGAACGAACTATACGGCGAACTACCGTATTATACATATAATAATATATTATATGTTAAATATCAATAAATTCTGCTTGTACTTTTAGTAACAAAATATCTAAGCTTGGCTCTTCTTAGCTTTCTTAATCAAATTAGCTACAGAACCTGTCTTCGTTTTTTTAATAGATTTCTTACGATTACCAAGATAATCTTCTAATAGAATCTTTGCCCAGCCAGCGATTGGAATAGAAATTAAGCCGCCAATTAAACCGAATATATAAGTTCCCAAAGTTACAGAAAGTAATACCACGAGAGCTGAAAGCTGAATGGTTTTTGCCTGGATAACAGGGGATATAAAATTATTTTCAATTTGTTGGTAAACTACAAAATATATAACAAAAGTTACCGCCGCTGGCACACTACTGAGTAGTAACATAAGCGTAATTAACACGCCAGCAATCGTTGCACCAAACATAGGTATTAATGATAATAGAAAAGCTATAGCTGCCACAGGTAAAGCCAAATTACCAGGAGCACCCTGAATAAATACAGGTATAATAGCTACAAAAATACCCGCCGAAACACCGCCAATAGCCGCCACAGCAAGCTGTCCATTTACATATCCAGACATAACCCTGTACATTTTCTTAGCAAGCATTTGGTGATGTGCTTTTCTATCTTCATTTGTGTACATATTCCAATAACGTCGCAACCAAGACGGACCTTCTAGTAGCATTAAAAACGTCATTACAAGCACTAATAATAGAGATATAACCACACCTAATACTGATCCAATTCCAGTAACCACGCCCACACCTATATTAGTAGCTAACTGGCTAGCGTTATTCTTTATGCTATTTATAGCCTGATCAACCTGCTCCTGTAGGTGATATTGATTCACGAGATTATTTATAGAGTTAATCTGATCTTTATTTTTATCTATTAGATCTGGGACACTTTCTGCAAAGTGAACCGATTGCTCCACAAGGGGAGGCAGTACCAAAAACAAAAATCCAGTTAGCAAGCCTACTATTATAATATAAGCCGCCGCCGTACCGCCTAAACGACTACGCCCAGGCATAAATTTCACCAAAAAATTAACTGGCACATTTAAAGCTAACGCCAGAAAGAATGATACAACTACTAAAATCAAAGCAGAACGAGCCATAAAAATAGCAAGCGCCGAAAGAGCAAATCCTATTACAACCAACCAAAAACGTACGAACGTAATCGTATCTATTTCAATTTTTACCTTCATTTTTTCTCCTTAACGGTTATTGTTACAATTTTACCATTAATTATAATATTCCACAATTAAAAAGCACCCCTTGCAAGCAAAGGGCGCTTTGGCACTTCGCTTACAAAAGGCGCATCTCTTATGGAGCCTTATGTCTTACAATGAATTTACCAGTTTAGCAAGTTCCTGGCATCGTTGGCTGTTGCAGACATCTTCATTGATAATCTGCGTTACACTATGGTGAAGCATACAGCTGCGGGCACTATCAGAGGACTCATTCAGAATATTGCTGAAATTACGCCAGCTATCAAGCTCTGAAATGAAGTCGCCATGCAACTTGTCTTCAGGATTCAATAACGAAGAGAAATTGATCAATTCATGCGACGAAGTGTCGAGAGATTTCACACCAATATCAACCTTGTGATTATTGATGTGACCTACGACAAACAGGCAGGTCTCGCTACCAAGTTGTTTACGAAAACCACCATTCATAACGGGATCATCTTCAACGAGACGATGGAAGAGGCGCGTCACCTTAACAATAGCAGGCGAATAATTTTGTTCCATGGCAAAATCTAAATCACGTTCATCTTCATAGACGCATTGCAGTCGACTCAGATCATCTTGCGAAACAGCCTTGTCTACATAGACGCCAACAGCCATCCCTTTGTCATACTCATGTGGTCTCATATTGTAAAGAGGCATGAAAAGCTCCTTCAAAATAGAAATGTACAATCTGGAATGATCACCAGACCCAGTTATCAACTTTAGCATAAATATGTAATTAAATCAACCCAAAGAAAAACACCGCCCTTTTAGGGAGCGGCGTTTGATTGCTCAACCTTACGGGCGGTGATGATTCACCAATGAGGAGGAGTATAATTTGTCAAATTTAGTCATTCTTTCGAAGACTCTCTAGATTCTCTGATGCGTAGCTATATACTTTAGGAATATAAGTGTAGCAATATAAGCCAAACTGAGCAACAAACAGCGCGGTCAGAGGAACTTTCAAAACTTTATCAACAGGGCTGGTAGACTTCAGCGAGTCGCTAGCTATCATAAGACCAACCAATAAAGATAAGGTGTCAGTCTCGAATTCCAGCCGTGCAATACGATCATCAGCATGTGAAGTGCTCATGACAGGTATCCTCCTTGAGTAGGAAACATAGAAATGTACAAGCGTGATGAATTTCACACTTTATCAATAATATTATCATGTATATACATATAAGTAAAGTAAGAAAAACACCGCCCCAGGGAGCGGTGTATAGCCAAACCTCAACCTTATGGGCGGTTATATTACCAAGGAGAAGATATGACTATTAGAGTGTTAGTCTTGCTCTACTTTTTAAGTAGATTAAGATTTTTGAGAAGAACGCAATTTTTCCACCCCGCGTTGTTTATAGGATAGGATTATTGACCTGCCGAAAGAGATCAAGCCTGCAACAAATAGTATCGGTACCGAAATTTCACGAGCTCCTTCCAAGGTTGAATCGTACATGATGCCAGCCGTAGCAAGAAGGATAAAGCCAGAAATATTATAATAGTAGATCTCCATCCAGGCAAGAACATCCTTGTTAGATGAGTCACTCATAGTGAATCTCCTTATATAAGAAATGTACAAGTATAGTGGAATTACCATACTCTAATCAGTATTTAATCATATTTATATAAATACGTCAATAGTGTAAATTTAGTTACCACAAAAAGAAAAACACCGCCCTTTTAGGGAGCGGCGTTTATAAAAGCAACTCAACCATAGAGCGGTGGATTCACAGAACTTTGGTTGAGAAACTTAGAAAAATAAAGCTACTTACCAGATTCTACAATACTGTTTTCTACAGTAATTGAATCAGAGTTACTAGCATTATTAGAATCGTCACCTTCAGCAGGTGATTCGCTAAAATTACTGTCGGCAGATTCAACCTTACGGTTAGCTTTCCACTCATCGAGGATATCGTTAATATAATAACGAGTAGGAGCATCATTGCGGAAGCTAAATGTACCAGCAGTAGAAGTATCGATCTTTTCGCTGACCTCACCATTAGGTGAAACGATCTTAACAGTTTCACCACTAGGCATCATAAAAGTAGCAACGCCAGAATCATCTTCTTGCACAAAATATACATCAAAAAGAGAAACTAGCAACACCAATGGAGAATACAGAGCATTTTCCTTCATGATGCTTTTGCTTACATATAAGCGATACAAAGCTGCAATGAGGGCGAAAATGACTACAAAGACAAGAAGACCCCCAATAGTCTTATTATCTACCGCGAGAATTCCTCCAGCCTTATGAATACACAAGGCAATGGCGACAATAGTCAGAAACACCGCGCAAAGAGCAATAGCAATGAACAGAAAAACAAAGATGCTTGTAATCTTCCGTAAACGGAAATCATCTTCGTTTCCCTTGATCCAAAAGACATAGGGAGCAACTCGCTGTTCAATCCACTTAGGACAATGATCAACAGCAACGTAGTGATACGCACGTGATGACATACGATCTCAACCTTTCAAAATAGAACATGTGAATGAGCAGGAAAGATAATATTTATTACCTCACCCAATTTGTTATTCTAACAAAAATATTTTATCATGTCAAATATCAAATAGTTTGTGTATTACTGATAATAATTATTTAAGAACTCGTTTTTAAAATCATAAAAGGTATTATTTTTAATACTAGAGCGAATATTATCAACTAGCCTCACAATAAAGCGTTCGTTATGTATAGTAGCAAGAGTATTAGAAAGCAATTCACCAGTCTTAAAAAGGTGATGTAAGTAGGCTCGACTGTAATTTTTGCAAGTATAGCAATCGCATTCTTCATCAAATGGTCTAAAATCTCGCTTGAATTCTGCACGTTTAATATTTATTCGACCGTTTTTTGTATATAATGCTCCATTACGGCCAACACGTGCAGGCGAAACGCAATCAAAAGTATCAGCACCGTTTTCAATACAGGAGAAAATGTCATCTGGCTCACTAATGCCCAACATATGACGAGGTTTTTCTTCTGGCAGTTCTTCATTCATCCAGCGCACGATTTCACCAATTCGGGATTTTTCTAATGCTCCACCAAGTCCATAACCATCAAAATCCATCTTACCAAGAAACTGGGCTGATTGGCGGCGCAAATCCTCATAATTAGCACCCTGCACCACGCCAAATAAAGCTTGCGGCGGGCGGTGAGTACGCACGGAATTTAAGCGCTTATGCTCAAGTAAACTACGTTCCGCCCAGGGGTGAGTACGATATTTTAATGATTCCACCTGGTAATTATAATTATGGTAAAGTGTCGTTAGCTCATCAAAAGCAAAAGTAATATCCGCCCCTATACCATGCTGTATTTGCATAGAAATTTCGGGTGTAAAACGGTGAAAACTACCGTCTAAGTGTGATTTAAATGTTACACCATCATTATCAATTGTGGCAAGTTTATCCTTTTTATTTGTAACATTATTACCACCTTCACCATTCATATCTATAACTTTTTTAAACCCAGCGCCCAAGCTCATAACCTGAAAACCGCCGCTATCGCTAAAAGTAGGTTTATCCCAATTCATGAATTTATGAATACCGCCCGCTTCATCAATTACATCGTGCCCTGGTCGTAAATATAGATGATAAGCATTTACCAAGCAGGCTTGCGCGCCAGTATCTTTTAGTTGCTCTGGTACCAGACTTTTGAGCGTTGCTTGCGTGCCGACTGGTATAAAAGCAGGCGTTTCAATTTGACCATGCGGAGTTGTTATTATACCCGTACGCCCCAATCTACCAGCAAGCTTATGTGTAATATCAAATTTTAGAGCTTGATTCATGAACATTATTTTACCACAGAGCTATGATAGAACATTAAATATGCTATTATAAATAATAATAACAATAAGGAGTAGAAGATGTCTCTAGAAGAGAAGCAACCGATTGTTTCGATTGAAGATTTCACTATGAAATTCGGTAGTAAAACCGTGATTGATAATCTATCTTTTGAAATTAACAAAGGCGAAACTTTTGGACTTTTAGGTAGCAATGGTAGCGGTAAAACAACCATTTTACGCGCACTACTAGGTATTTACCCAGCAACAAAAGGTAAATTATTAATAAATGGTAAGAAATTTACGCCAGAACTTGGCGGTAAAATTGGATACCTACCAGAAGAGCGCGGACTTTACAAAAAGGAAAATGTATTAGATGTTATGACCTATTTTGGTCAACTTAAAGGCGTAGAGCGACAAACAGCCAAAGAATGGTCGCTAGAATATTTAAAGCGCGTTGATCTAGCAGACAAAGCAAAAATGAAAATAGATAAGCTTTCAGGCGGGCAACAGCAAAAGGTACAGCTTGGCGTAACTATTATGAACAACCCAGAAATTCTAATTTTAGATGAGCCAACCAAGGGGTTTGACCCAATCAACCGCCGATTACTGATGGATATAATAGATGAGCAAAAAGCCAAAGGATCAACCGTGATATTAATCACTCACGATATGGCAGAAGTAGAACGCCTATGTGACAGGCTACTATTACTTAAAAATGGTAATAAGCACGCCTATGGAACAGTGCCTGAAGTACTTAAAAAGTTTAATAAAAAGAATATGGATGATGTCTTTTTGGAAGTTTACGGCGCACATGCAAGAGAGGAGATTTTAGATAATGGCCAAGCATCATAATTTAGGCACTGTAATTTGGTTTGAGTTTACTCGCACGATAAAAAAGCCTTCTTTTTGGGCTGCAACTTTATCATTCCCAATCTTAGTGTGCATTCTTTTTGCAATTGTTTTTTACAGTAGCCAGCAAACCCAAAATAACACAGATAAGCTATCTAAAGAAAAATTTAGTATAGTTTATAAGGATGATTCAGGAGTAGTCGTTCCAAAGATTGCTGAAGGTATGCAAGCAAAACGTGTTGACGATAAAGCCAAAGCAATTGAAGATGTTCGCAATCAAAAAGTTGATGCCTTTTTCTACTATCCAAAGAATGCATCAAAAAATACAACCGAAGTTTATGGTAAGGATTCTGGACTTTTTGAAAATGGCAAATATGATGCCATAGCAAAACAGCTACTAATTTTAAGTGCAAATTCCAAAATTAATAGTAATGAATTAGTAGAAATAACAAAGGGAAATATAAAAACAAATCTGGTAACCTACCTAAAAAACGGCGAGAAATCAGCAGGCTGGATGGCAGCGATACCTCCATTACTGTTTCTAGCTCTGTTTTATATGGCTATAGTAATGCTTGGTAGTAATCTACTAAATAGCACAGTTGAAGAAAAAGAGAATCGTGTAACAGAGATGATTCTAACCACGCTAAATCCAACTGATTTGATCGTAGGAAAGCTACTCGCGACTTTCCTTGCAGGAATAGTGCAGACTTTAGTTATTTTAACGCCAATTGTAATTGCATATCTGCTACTAGGTAGTAATAGCTCTGCTATTAACTTGCCAGATTTAGGTTCAATCAACCAACTAGTTATAGATCCTATCCGAATGCTGGTTGGCGGATTAATCCTAGTGGGCGGAACGCTATTATTTACTGGTTCACTAATGGCGCTAGGCGCAATCATGCCTACAGCTAAAGAGGCTAGTCAATGGTTTAGTATAGTTATTTTAGCGATGTTTATACCATTTTACATAATATCGCTGATTTTAAGCGATCCAAACCAACTGATAGTACAAATTTTTACATTCTTCCCATTCACATCACCAGTTACAGCCATGTTGCGCAATGCTTTTTCTTCACTTGATAGCGCTAGCTCTGCAGTAGTTATCACAGTTCTAATTGTTTTAGGTGTCTTAATAATACGCTTAGCCGTTCATTTATTCCGTTACGGTGCAATGCAGTATGACTCGAAGCTTTCATTAAAAGGTATCTTAAAAAGATAATTAAAACTTTTCCTAAAAATACCGCTCTTAATAAAATAGAGCGGTATTTTAGTTTCAGATTAAATTCAGTTTTAAATGATAAAATATAAATTGAATATATGCGTATTTTAATTGTTGAAGATGAGAAAAAGCTTGCACGCGCCATTAGCCGAACGCTAAAAAACGAAGGCTACGCTATAGATATCGAATATAATAGCAGTGAAGGCTATGCAATGGCTAGTACCCAACCGTACGACGCTTTAATTATTGACAGAATGATGCCTGGCGATTTTAGTGATGGGCTAGATATGCTTAAAAAACTACGTAAAGATGGTATTTTTACGCCAGCTATAGTTTTAACAGCGCTAGGTGAAACAAGTCAAAAAATTACTGGACTAGATGCAGGCGCAGATGATTATTTAGCGAAACCCTTTTCTATAGACGAGCTCTTAGCAAGATTACGAGCAATATTAAGAAGACCAAAAAAAGCCCAACCAACCATCCTAAAAGTTGGTAAACTGCACATAGATACTACTAACCGAACAGTAGAGTTTGATAATAAAAAGATAGATCTGACAGCAAAAGAGTACGCTCTACTACAATATTTAATGAAGTCCAGCGGTCAAACATTAAGTAAAGAGCAAATTATGGAACACGTATGGAACTTCGATGCTGATATTTTACCAAACACAGTTGAAGCTTATATAAAAGCATTGCGCAAAAAAATTGACGAAAAATATAACGTAAAATATATAAAAACCGTACGTGGAATTGGCTACAGACTGGAGGGATAATGTACAATATTCAGAAAATGTTTACAAGCGCAACTTTAAAACTAACAGCTTGGTATTTAATGATCGTTATGATCATAAGCCTTGGGTTTAGTGGCTTACTTTATATAACATCGCTTGGGGAGGTATCAGAGCGGTTTAAAAACACCGAAACTCGCTTAAACGAAACATATCCCCAGTTTAGTAGCCTTGATTTTGATAAATTTAGAGAGTTACAAGTTAAAGAAGCTAGCGAGAAACTTACTACTTTACTAATTTATATTAACTTAATTATTTTAGGAATTGGTGGTGCTGCTAGTTATTTATGGGCGAGACAAACATTGCGCCCGATTGAAGAAGCACACGAACTACAAAGCCGATTTACAAGCGATGCTAGCCATGAATTGCGCACACCTCTCGCTGTAATGAAGACAGAGATAGAATGTATTTTACGTGATAAAACTGCCTCAAAAGCAGATTATAAAGAAACACTTACAAGCCAGCTAGAAGAAGTTAATAGACTAGCCACATTATCAAATCTGTTACTAAAAATTGCTAGATTAGAAACAGAAGAACTTACCTGGGGCTCTGTCGATATAGTAAACACTACCAAGCGAGCTGTTCAATCATTTTCCATCGATCAACAAAAGATTATTAAAGTTAATCAATCAGCTAAAAAAATCATATTAACGCGCGCCAATTCAGAAAGTATCACAGAGCTAATTATAATTTTAATAGATAACGCCTTAAAATATAAAAGTCTCAATACAAATGTAGAAGTTACTCTAAAACGCGCGAAAGGACACGTTTATTGCATCGTTTCAAACTATGGCAAAGGAATAAAGAACGAGGATATAAGCCATATCTTTCAACGCTTTTACCAGGCAGATAAATCGCGCAATAAAAGTATAAATAAAGGATACGGGCTGGGTCTTTCCTTAGCTTATGAAATTGTACAGCTTCATCATGGGGAAATATTTGTTAAATCTGTTAAAAATGGTAAAACTAGCTTTATAATTAAATTCTCATAAAACAGTTGGATATTTTCAGCAAAATTTCAGTTTTGATTGGCATAATGACTATTAGCGATAAATAATATCGCATAACAAAAGGAGTGATTATGAAAGAACAATTTACACCAGTTTATCTTAGTAAAAAAGGTATGAAGGATTTGAGAAAATCAATATCAAAGCTAGAAAGATCAATTACTGCAGCACAAACTGAACTTAGGGAGTTAGAGTACGGCACATCGCACGAGGATAGATTTGAAAGAATAGGTAAACTAAGTCAAATAGAAAGTTTAGAATCTGAGCTTGCTGAAAAACGCCACCAGCTAGCTAACGCAAAGATTCTACCAAGAAAGCGAGACGCCCTGAAGGTGGTGCTAGGATCAGTAGTAGATTTAATTGATACTAATGGGCGAATAGTACAATACACGCTAGTAGAAAGTATTGAGGCAAACCCAAGCGATGGACGAATATCAGTTAATAGCCCTCTTGGTCAAAGTTTAATTGGTAGAAAAGTTCGCGAAATAATTGAATGGGGGACTGAAAGCCGAATTAACCAAATGAGGCTAGTAAGTATTCATTAATTAATTAAAATCAAGCATTAAACCGTAACGTAAGCACCATAATCCAACATGGTGCTTATGCTATAATTAGGGCATGTCTTATCACTCTAAAAGTATCAAACAGATACTAAAAAACCTACAAACAAGCAACCGCGGACTTTCTTCTGAAGAAGCCGAGAAACGCTTGAAAATTTACGGTCACAACCAAACAAAAGTGCAAAAACAGCCAATTTGGAAAATAATTATTGAACCTTTCGCAAATGTATTTATGCTAGTTTTAGCGGTGGCGGCAATCTTAAGTATTATTCACCACGAGCCACTTGATGCAAGCATTGTAGCAGCAATAATGGTTGCTAACGCATTAATATTTTACACTCAAACTTATTCCACTCAAAAAGTTTTACGTACACTCGAAAAGAAAAGTAAGCGCATAGCAATAGCCATAAGAAATGGCAAAGAAGTAGAAATCGATACGACTGAAATAGTCCCAGGAGATATAGTCCTAATAAGCGAGGGCGAGAAAGTACCCGCGGATGGTCGAATATTAAATAGTAATCAATTGCAAGTTAATGAATCACAGCTAACAGGCGAAAGTGATGCAGTACTAAAATCAACCGACGAAATTAACAAAGAAGCACAAATCTACGAACGTACTAACATGGTTTACCAAGGCTCTTTTGTAGTGAGTGGAAATGCAGTTTTTGCAGTTACAGCCACGGGTAACAAAACTGAATTTGGAGCAATAGCATCACTTGTAAAAAAGAATGAGCTAGTTAGCCCTATCCAAAAAAAGATAGATAATTTACTCAGTAAGATTATCACCGTAGTCTTAGCCGTATCTATAGTAGCTTTTGGATTAGCCCTTGTGCGCGGAATGGATATAATTGAAGCTACTAGGTTTGTCTTAGCAATAACAGTCTCAGCAATTCCAGAGAGTTTACCTGTGGCGATATCTGTAATTTTAGTATTGGGAATGCGGCGTATGGCAGCTAAAAAGGCTCTAGTGCAAACTATGCGATCAATAGAAACAATCGGTGCAGTAACCACAATAGCTACTGATAAAACTGGGACTTTAACATATAATCGTTTGCGGGTTGAAAAAACTTGGAGTATGGATTTAGATGAAAAATCCGTAGCCTTAATAGCCGCAAAAACCATATCACCAGGTAAACAAAATCTTAGTGACCCGCTAGATCAAACCCTACATAACTATATAAAAAAGCAAAATATTAGTCTTAAAAACAAGCCCGCAAATAGTTTTGTATTTAGCCAAGACCTTTCAATGAGTGGTGCGCTTTGGCATAATGGCGGGACCTATGAACTTTACGTAAAAGGCGCGCCCGAACACATCTTACAGTATAGCCATTTAAATAAATCTGAAATTGAAGAAGCTACAAAAGTATTAGCAAGTTTCACCGAAAATGGATATAGGGTAATAGCCATTGCATCTTTAGATCTTAAAAATCCAATCAATAGTTTAGGTGAAATTCCAGCAAATTCTAAACTTATTTTTGGCGGACTATTAGCTATAGCCGATCAAATCAGACCTGAAGCTAAAAGCGCAATTAAATCAGCCCAAAAAGCAGGCGTATCTGTAAGAATGATAACTGGCGATCACCCTGAAACTGCATTTTTTATAGGCAAAAAATTAGATATGGTAGATGATAGGTCTCAAATTTTCAATGCTCGCAATATGGATAAAATGAGCGACGAAGAGTTGGTAGAAGTTATAAAAAATACTAGAATATTTGCCCGCGTAATACCTGAACAAAAATATAAAATTTTAACTATTTTAAAGAAAGATAACATTGCCGCAATGACTGGTGACGGCGTAAATGATGTACCAGCCCTAAGCAATGCTCATGTAGGGCTAGCCATGGGAAGCGGTTCGCACATAGCAAAGGACGCCGGGGATATTATCTTACTTGATGATAATTTTAAGACAATAGTTGATGCCATTAAAGAGGGTAGGACTATAATTAATAACGTACGTCGCATGCTGTTTTACCTACTCTCTACTAACGCTGGGGAAATGATTACAATGATAATCTCGCTGGCAGCGGGAATTCCAGTTCCACTTGTGCCTGTGCAAATTTTATGGGTTAATTTAGTAACAGATTCATGTATGGTGATTCCACTGGGCTTGGAACCTGCAGATAAGAATATACTATCAAAAAAACCTGATTCGCCAAATTCACCAATCTTATCTAACTCTATGATTATACGCATGTTAATAATATCTATTACAATGGCAATTCTAACCATATGCGGATTTATATATTTTAATCAAGCATACGGCACGGATTATGCCCGTACGATATCATTTCATATACTGGTTATAACTCAGTTAGCCGCAACATTCTCAGCACGAAGCGATTATGAGTCTGCGCTAAGCCGCTTAAGAGTATGGAGTTTAAGCTTTTACATAGGTTTAAGTATTGCACTAGCTATGCATCTAGCTACATTATTTACGCCTTTAGGAAAAGTTTTACATATAGTACCCGTTAGTGCACTAGATTTAATAATTACAGGTATAATCGCTTTTGTTTCACCTATCATAATCAGTGAAATGCATAAGTTATATATTAGAAAAAAGATAAAATCTATATAGTTTCAGCGGTAGATTCGCGCTTAGCAATACGACGACCAGCATTATTAGCTAATTTCCATTGTAGAATTGCAGCCAATACAATTACGATAGATAATGGTAATAAATCAATAAATGATGGGCGAGTAAAGTCGAAGAAGTCACGAGTAAATCCAAAACCAAATGCAACACTAGCCACGACTACAGCAGCGATTATATAAAGTGTACGAGCAATTTTTGCCCAAACATCATAAGTTACACGCAACATTCTCGACATCAAAAACACCAAATAAGTACCAAAGAATGTAGCAATTATAACTGTAGTTGTGGCAACACTTTTATGATCGGCATTACCAATCATATTCATATACCAATAGCTCAGTGTTACAGTTATGCCAGATATTAGAGATATAGGCAATACTGCAATTAGAGTATCTTTCCAGAAATCTTGTGGATTTACACGATATTTTGGTTTTGGAGGAAATAGCGTCCACATAATTGTAGGCATCGTTACTAAGAATATATTCATAAATGTTACATGCCTAGGCTCAAATGGATAAACTATACCAATCGCCATAGTTGCAAGAAGTAAAAATATACCGTAAATAATCTTATGAAAGAACAGAGTTGCGATGATTTCAATAGCCTGCATAATACGATTACCTAACCGCATGCCGACAGGTAGAGCATTAAATGAATTATTAAGCAAAACAATATCAGCCACACGCCTAGACGCCGCAGCACCAGAATACATTGCAACACCTAGATCAGCTTGCTTTAATGCCAAAGCATCATTTACTCCATCGCCAACCATACCTACAAATTTATGTTGATCTTGGAAAGTTTTGATTAAGCGTTCTTTTTGTTCTGGCAAGACACGCGCAAAAATAGTAGTACGATAAACTGTTTTATACCACTGATCATCATCCATCTCAGCAAGCTGAGCGCCCGTTATAATCCTATCAGCATCCACAATACCAGCTTTATTTGCTATGTAAGAAACAGTATTAGGGTTATCACCACTAATCACACGAATACTAACGCCACGTTTTTGCAAAAAGTCAACCGTATCTACAACTCCTTCACGCAAATCATTACGTAATATCACTAATCCTAAAGCTCTTACGCCTTTAGGGTTTTTAACAAACTCCTTTAGCTCAGTATCCTTATCACTAGATGTAGCAGCAAGAAGAACGCGCTTGCCTTGTTTTGCTAAATCTTTGATATCATCATTTTGTTTTTTTGTTAGCTTCACCATCTTGCCGACAAATTCTGGGGCGCCCATAAAAATAACTTGAGGCGAATATGATCCAAATTTTGCCCGAACACCGCTCATTTTACGCTCGCTGCTAAAGGCCATAATTTCCTGCACCTCATAATCTTCAGGGGCTTTAAAAGCGGCAATAATTGCATCTCCCGTTGCGTTTCCGCCGCTAGTTTCCTGTGCAGATATACCTATCATCTCGCGGAAATAAGCGCTATCATCTTTATCGCTGAATGCAATAAAACTATCAAAAACAACCTCTGGCTCGGTAAGTGTGCCAGTTTTATCTGTACAAAGTACATTTAAAAGAGCCATAGCTTCAATTGCCGTAAGTTTTTGAGGAAGTACCTGTGCTGCTGCTAGTTTTAAAGAACCGTAAGCCAAAAGCAAAGTACTAGCTAAAAGTAATCCTTCTGGTATGATAGTGACCGAGCCAGCGGTTACAGTTTTAAAAATTCGTACTAAGCTTTCGCCCATGGCCGTATAAACTACAATAACCAAAATAGATAAAAATATAGCGCCATACATTAAAGTACTAATAGCAAAATTAATGCGTTTTTGTAGGGGAGTTGCTGCTGGAATATATTCCTTAAGACGGCTAGACATCTGTCCAGCCTTTGTATCATCACCGACAGACTCTACTCGAGCACGAGCACTTCCAGCTACTACTACACTTGAAGCAAAAACTTTATCGCCGCCAGATTTTTCAACAGCAGCAGATTCACCAGTTAGCATACTTTCATCAACCTCTAAGCCCTTACTAGAAATCAACACGACATCAGCTGGAACTTCATCACCGTTTGAAAGTAAAATTTCTTCACTAGATTTTAATTCTGTATAGAGAATATCCTCAGTTCGGCCACTTGGTAAAATACGATGAGCTCGTGGAGCGCTCATTAATTCAAGTTTACGTAAAGCTAAACGAGCTCGAACTTCCTGAATTACACCTATCGCAAAATTAACCGTAATTACAAATGAAACAAAATATGCATCACGCGTTTCACCTAGCAATAAAAGACCTATTACTAAACTATATACCGCTATTATAATTGGTGTAAAAAAATTACGCGTAACTATGCCAAAAAACTCTTTAGATGTCATAGATACATTATACTATAGCTATTCGTTAACAAAATAAAAGCCCGCAAATGCGGGCGGTGCGTTCTTACTTACTTTATTGAGTAAGTTGTACTAATACGCTCCTTAAGAGATTCTCGAAATCACATGCCCAGTGTTTCACTTTCTGCAACGGCTTTCTTGTATCATCTATGGTTTTAATTAGATTCTTAAGCTTTAGCTTAGTTTTATATTCCTTATCACTGTAGAAATGCTCCAATTCGGCTTCTGCATACTTAACGCGCTGAACGGCTAGCCGCATATCTTTTCGCATAGCGTCAACTTCTTGCCTCTGCATACTCCCTTTAGTGGTGCCAGTAAAGATGGTACTGAAATCATTTACGCTCTTACTAGCGTCTTTTTTGCCATCAGTCATACACTCCTTTGCCTTATCAATATTTTCATCTGAAATGTGCAATTTATTATTTTTACTATTCTCGAGGATACTCAGGACTTTCTCGATATTTTCAATAGAACTGCGTAGATTACTCCGAACCCTACACAATGCATCAATAGCATTATTAACATTGTGAGGTTCGAATTCAACCTGGACATCACGACGGCTTCGTCTCGCCATATCGATAATCTCCTTAATATGGTAGGTACATACAAGCGGAATTGCCTGCACAGTCAAATAATATATCATATAAATGATATAAAGTCAATGATAAATAAAGGGAAATAAATATGTATTAGATTAAAAATAAAATTAAGAATCATTTTCAGTCAACCACGAAATAAGTCAAAAATAAATATGAAAATATTAAGATGGACTATATAATTATACTAATAGTGTCTATATAAACTTAATATAGATATAATCAAGGAGGTAATATGTCTAAACTCAATGTCGACCAGAAAAATATCTATGAGCTTTTATCTGATAGAAAGGCAGATTATATAATTCCAGATTACCAACGTCCATACGCATGGGACGAGGATAATTGCCAGACCCTTTGGGATGATATATTCTCTTTCGCAATTCCCGATAATGATGCCACAAAATTTGACACTAGCGATGAATACTTCCTTGGTTCAATCGTAACTTTTGAAAATGATAAGAAGCAACAGGAAGTTATTGATGGTCAGCAACGTTTAACCACATTCATGCTCCTTCTCCGAGCCTTTTATGATCGATTTACCCAAATGCAAGACCAAGACTCTAAAGACTTCTCAGAACGCATTGCTAGCTGTATATGGAAAACTAACGAAACGGGAAAGCCAGATAAAGAGCATCTCAAAATTGATTCTGTCGTTGCGACAGATAAAGACAAAGACGAGTTCCTTTCAATCTTAAAAACTGGTATTGTTACTAATGAGCAGACAAGTACTTATGCTAATAACTTTAGATTCTTTCTTGAGAAAGTAGATAATTTTATTAACAATTTTTCAAAATTTTCCGAAAAACTCCCTGCCCGTATCTTGAATAACTGTATTCTTATGCCAATTGAAGCTGAATCTCAGGATACTGCTCTTCGTATTTTCTCAACCTTAAACGATAGAGGCCTTCCTCTTTCAGATTCTGATATCTTCAAAGCACAATTCTATCAGTACTACAAGCAACAAAGCGAAGATAGTAGAAATGAGTTTATCAGAGATTGGAAGAAACTTGAAGAGACCTGTGATAAAATATTCCGCCCAAGTACAGGCACACCTATGGATGACCTATTTGCTAGATATATGTATTTCGTTCGTGCTAAGCGCGATAATAATAAATCTACAACAACCGAATCCCTTAGAAAATTCTATGAACGCGATAAGTATTCAATTTTGAAACAGAATAGTACCTTTGACGACCTAAAAGACCTTGCTCAATTTTGGGAGGACATAGTTGACCAAAATTCTGAACGTTTTAGCAAAAATATACTAAGAAAACTCTTTACACTCAACTATGCACCAAATAGCATGTGGAACTATTTTATATCTGTTTACTATATGGCAAATCGTAACAAAAACGGAGACTTAAACGCTAAGGAATTCGAAATATTTCTTGATCGCACGATTGCATTTATTTGGGGGTATGCAATAATCCACCCAGGTGTAAACGCGTTAAGAACTCCGCTCTTTGCTGAAATGTTAAACATTGTTAATCTAAACGAAGTTACTTTCTCAGAATTTAAGTTCAATAAAGAAAAAACTCGTAGTGCAATAGTTATCTATGACTTCAAAAATGGCAGACCAATCACAAAATCTATGCTTGCTCTCCGCATGATGCTTAATAACGAACAAGACCTGCCAAAACTTTCCCAACAGTTTGATATTGAGCATATCTACCCCAAGAAACGACAAGAAAACGAAAGGGGCTTATCTGATAATAAACAAATTGAGTCTCTTGGCAATAAAGCTCTCTTAGAAAAACGAATTAATATTCGTGCTTCCGATTATAGATTTGAAGACAAGACTAAGTATTACAACGGCTTCATTAATAATAAAGGTCAACACAAAGATGGAACAATTAATCTCGAACTCAAAAATATAAGTATTAGCTATAAAGAATTCGGCGAAGAAGAGATTATCAAACGTAATAGTAAGATTATTGACGAATTCATGAGCCTGCTTAATAAAAATGGTTTGATTGCTTAACGAATTAACAATCAAAACAAAATATCATATACGAAACATGAAAATATGTATTTATACGATAGTATATTGATCAGAGGATATTTAACCAATTAAGTATTAAAGTCAGATTTGTCGATACCAGAATTTGACGAAATATTCGCAAGAAAACTGGGTCTATGTGGTGTATCTCTCACTATGTCTCGTTCTAATAATAAAAGCTCCTCAATAGAGTAATCGCATCCTCGAGTTTCTGCCTGCTATCCTCATGTGTCAAACGCTTTCTGGCATCCTCGATCGAAAGCCACAAATTTTCTATGCCCTCATCATTTTCATGCTCTTCTCGGTTGGGCTCTGGAGTTTCGTTTTCGTCCACCAACTCCAGTAGATAATAATAAACCGTCTTTCGATATCGCTTGTCGTCGTCAAATTCATAGGATATTTCACCAAGCGGAGCTCTAACCTTAACATGGTAGCCAGTCTCTTCTAAAACCTCGCGAACTGCTGCGTATTCTGGACTTTCACCGGGCTCAATGGTCCCTTTTGGAAATACGATTTCACCGTATTTGGTTACATTTAGTGTGAGAATCTTACCTTTTGAGCAGCAAACTATTCCACCAGCTGATTTTTTATGGATGATATTTTCTTCTAGCACAATTGCTATTATAATATAACTACAATATAAACTCTATATCACAACAAAAAACTGTCAAAACTTCAGTGGATCGGAGCGCAGACCACAATTCGGATTTAATTTCTAAAATGGCTCACTTTTACGAGTTTACTCAAACCTGTTTCCAATCTACGACACGGCGTTGAAAAAGAGATCAGGGCAAAGCCCTGTTCAGCAGGTCGCCCATCTCACAGGCTATGGCCAGCGGTGGCGGAAGCCATTGTGGTGGAGGTAGTGGTGGTAATAACTACGGAAGCGGCGGAAGCGGCTGCACCGGTGGTAGGTAGTTGCGGTCCTGGATACGGAGGCAGCTGTTGCAAGTAACCTCCATCTCCTCAGATAGTGAGTGCGATTACAAAAACGTAGTGAACACTACATTTCGTCCTCGTCGTTACGCATATCGCGATGAGGACTCTTCAATTTATAGAGTAAAATCCTTATAACTAGCCAATGTTGCTTGCACAATATTTTGGTCAGTCTGGCGCAAGTACTGTTTCACGAAATAATACCCAAGCCTATATCCCGCCCAGCGCGGTAAAATATCATCGCCGGTGAAGAATATTTTATTATAATCATAAACCTTGCCTTCAAGTTTATCTTTTAGCACGGCAATCATCTTATCAATTTCAGCTTGAGGAGTTTTCTGCATCTCTTTCAAGAAAAACTGCTTATCTTGTCGCCCAGTTTTAACCATCGCTTCCTCTTCTAGTACAACAGCCAAGCCTTCCAAAATCATCCCGTCAAACATAGTTTCGGCATATTCAGGCAGCTTTTCCCAGCGAAGCGAATGCGACATCTCGTGACAAATGGTTTCAAATACAAAATCCTCACTAATTTTACGCTGCTGCTTATCGATTGACAGCACAATAAGGCGCGAGTGTAGTGTCTTGCCAGCAATGCCGTCCTCCGCAATGGTAGGTAATATAAATGATGGCGTGGTGATAATTATGTCAACTTCATAGTCAAACTGCTGGAATATGGCGAAAATAAAGGCTTCAGCCTTTTTAGCAGCATTTTTAAATATAGAAAGTTCTCTCGCCGTAAAGTTTTGATTGGCATTTGCTATATGAAGATGGATTTTGCTCATATGCCTATTATATTATAAAAACATCATCTTTTTGTTGATGCCACAATTTAAGAACTTTTTTAGACCAACTACTGTCTCGCAAGTCACAAAATTCTAGACATAAGCCGATACAACCACCTTACTAATTGATGATAATAAAAAACCAAATAACAAAATAAACCGCCCAGTCACCTCAGACTGGATGATAATTCCTTTTTAGTTAAGCTTTACAACAGAGTTGCCCATCTACTGGAATCAAAGGCTACGAAACCGAAATCCTATACCTCACTCTGCTATACAGCTTGGCTACAGTCTACGAAAAATCTCGAACCTATTTCCAGCGCAATGCTAGCTGAGTCGTGTAGGCTCAGTCCCAACGACTGCCCGGGCAAGCCCGTGCTCGCCCCCCACCAGAAACACCCTTTGCCTTATTTTTTGAGATTTCCCCCGCCGAATTTCTTTTTAGTCGCAAAGGGTGTTTCTGGTGGTTCGGCTGCCATTTCATAGCATGGGTGTTGACATTTTGAGAGTTCAGGAAAGTTGCAAGTAAATTGAAGGTATTACAGATTATACGGTGTGAATACCGAGATATGTTCATCGTCTCTCATTGCAATTCTTGCCAACTCGGACGTTACGTGGGAGATTCCATGCGATTCAATGATTTCAGCCACATAAACGCCGTCATAAAAAGTAACACGGGCGCCTAGGTTGCTAAGGCAATCGGCTTTATGAGGCGTCGGAACATGCGATTCATCTACGGTTAAGCTAGATAAATCTGCAATACGACTCATGAGTTCTCTCGTATCCCAATATACTTTACTCTCTGTATTTTGATGAGAATCTATCCAGTTTGTCGCAGTCCACGACTGCATCGACTCATAAATTGCTTTTTCTGCGGCTTGCATTGTATTTTTCGAGCAGCCACCTCCAAGAACAGCAAATGGATAATCACTTTCATTCGATATAATACTACAGGCAATCTTGTAATCTGGGTTAAATGACTCAACCAGCCCAACACGCACAGAGAAACTCTCGGGTATTTCTATCTTGTGATTGCGCACAATCTTTTCGACTGTATCATCTGAGAACTTCGCCAGAAAAGGCCTGTCGAGTGCCCACCATGCGGCAAGTGAAATTCTCTCAATCGCTTCTTGCCATGCATTTTCAAGAGCAATCTCTTTATCTGCATGTGCGGCTGAGGCTACAATTTCTTGATCATTTGCATGATCAGCCTCTATTCTCTCCATCATCGTGCGCACTTTTAAGTTATCAATGTCCAGACCTGTTGAACAGGGGCGAAAATCGCCTCTGTCATCTAACCGTACCGTTTTTATCGGTGAAAACGGCGTATCTATAATTTCAAACATAAATATCCATGTGTTTTATGCTTGTGCTGGGCGAAATTTCCTCCGCCCAGCACAAGTTTTGTGATTGCTATGCGACCACGAGGTTCGCAGGTGCGAACACCTGTGCGAACTCACTCTGCCAGCTGGTCGTCCGACTCAGGCTCTCCAGCGCTGCGACGAAGTTGCTCGTCAGAGCCGGATCCTGCCACAGCGACTGCTGCAACGAGCCGCTGACAGCGAGCGTCTGGAGCTCCAGGCGCGCCACCGCAACCTTGTTGACCGCATCGGAGATCAGCTTCTGCTGTTCACCGAAATCGACCTCAGGCGTACGAACAGACGACCAGAGCGCCGCGACCGTGCCGAGTGTTGCTCGGGCGCTCGTCAGAGCGTCCTCGCTGCTGCTCAGCAGCTGCATGGCAGTAACAAGGTCACCGCCAGTCATGACCGCATCTTCGATGGCAACGTTCGCCTCGAAGAACTTGGCAGACCCATCGAACAGCGACTTACAGTAGCTTGCCAGCTGCTCAATGTACTCAGTGGAGAACTCGATGCTGACGTTGCCGCCGCCACCTCCTCCGCAGTTGATTCCTCCCATGGTAATCACCTCCTTGGGCGGGATATCAGGTACGATAAGGGAAAGTCTCCCAAATCTAAGTCATATCATAGTACGAGAAAAATCCACTCGTCAAATATATTCTACCTAGTAGGTATACTTATGATATTTGTTATACCGATATTCTGCACAAAATCTCGGTCGTGGGATACAATCAGGACGCCTCCATTATAGTTTTTTAACGCGTGTTCTAGCGCTTCGATTGTCGGTATATCAAGATTATTGGTCGGCTCATCAAGAATCAATAAACCAACATTATTGGCGGCTATTCCTGCCAAGAGCACCTTGGCGCGTTCACCTCCGCTCAACTCGCTGCCTGGTGTTACTTGAATAATATCTTTCTTGAGATTGAACCGAATAAGTAAATTAATTGCGTCATGCAATTCAAGTGATGGCGCAAGGTGACGAAGGTTATTGAGCGCAGAGTCGTCAGGTAACGGCAATGTTTGATTTTGATCGACGTAGATAACATTTGCTTGCTTGCTGGCATGAACATCGCCAGATGAAACAGGAGTGTCACCCATGATACCGCGTATCACAGAGGTCTTTCCTGAGCCATTCTTACCCTTCAATAAAATCTTATCGCCAGTGCGAATCGAGAATGACACGGGACCGATCGTGTGTCCATTGCCATAGTCAATTTCCAGATTAGATACGGAAAGCAGATTTAGTTTCTTGCCCGCTTCTTCCTTGAAAAGAAACTTTAGCGACACATCTTCTTCCGGTCGCTCCGGTTCCTCGAGTTGTCCGAGCCGACTACTCATACCGCTGGCTGCGCTTGCCAGTCCACTTGCGGCTTTTTCTTTACGAAAATGAGCCGTGAGCTTATCGTTGTCAGAATTTGAGCGGTTTGACCCAGCGGAATTTGCCTTAATCCGTGCTGCCCTCGCAGCACGATCAAGTCGCTTCTTTTCTTTTTCATACTGTTCGTAGCGATTAAACGTTGCTTGCTTTGCCCTTTCACGGGCTTCAACATATTCATCATAACCGAGTCCATATTGCCGCATACCTTGATCACCGCCCATAAGCTCAATAATACGGCTTGTTGCATTTCTTAGGAAACGGCGGTCATGCGAGACCATCAAGAAAGCCGCATTTGAGCCCTCAATAAATTTTTCCAATACAACGACACCTTTATCATCGAGGTTGTTAGTCGGCTCATCCAATAAGACAACATCGTAGCGTGAAGCAAATACCGCTGCAAGTGCAATTCGTGTTCGCTGACCACCAGAAAAATTACCAATTTCTTTATCTGTATTGATAGAGGATATATCGGCGCATTTAAGTGCTTTTTCTAGATTCGCATCAAATGACGCCACCTCAAACTTGTCATATTTCTCGAGCGCATCAGCATATAGCAGGAGAGTTCGTTCACTCGAGTCATGCTCAAGATTAGCACATTGTTCATCAAACTGCTCGCGCGTATCCTTGACACCGGTCACTTCCTCGATAAATTCATACACACTATAATCTAGCCAATCACGCATGTCCTGTGGCAATATCCCGATTTCTTCGTTGGTTTTAATGATTTCTCCAGAGGTTGGAGTTAGGTCACCATTAATAAGTCTTAAGAGGGTTGTCTTGCCTGCACCGTTTGAACCGACGAGGCCGATCTTATCACCAACGTTAATAGAGAAAGACACATCGTGAAGGATTTCTTTGCTACCGGTAGCGTAGTTGACGTGATTGAGGTTAATCATGCTAACATATTATAGATTATTCTTTACTGTTAGGCAACTTTCCTGAACTCTCAAAATGTCAACACCCCTGCCATGAAATGGTAGCCAAACCACCAGAAACACCCTTTACAACTAAAAAGAAATTCGGCGGGGGAAATCTCAAAAAATAAGACATAGGGTTTTTCTGGTGGGGCGAGCGCGGGCTTGCCCGGGCAGGCGTTGGGACTGAGCCTACACGACTCAGCTAGCATTGCGCTGGAAATAGGTTCGAGATTTTTCGTAGACTGTAGCCAAATTAGAGAAAAACTCCGATAGGTCGCCGCACGGGTGGCTTTTGGGTTGGAGACGCGCAGCGCCGACCTTGATATTGTCAAAGTATTTATCGAAAAGCAGTCCGCCAAAAGCCCAGGTCGCGCGGAGTTTAACAAATTATTGACAGTATACGGCGAGGCGAGGCGGACGGTATAATTTCATGGCTACCTGATCGATTGTCGCGCAACCCTGTCGATAGCGGCTTGCTGTTATATCTACTTGATGAGGGTATACTTGTCGATCTCAAGTTCCCGCACTTTTGGTTTGAGAACACGCCGCAAGGCAAGTATATGCTGTCACTGGAGTTTAGCCAGAGCAAGCACTTTGTCGATAATCTCTCGGAAAATGTCAAGCGTGGGCTGCGGACAAAGGTTCGGCGCGGCGAAATGCCAGGCATTGCGCCGATTGGCTATATAAATAACAAAAATACCAAGCGGATTGTGCTTGATAGGCGCGTTGCGCCTAAAATTACCGAGGCTTTTAAGCTGTACGCGCAGGGTGACAAGACAATGAGCGAAATATCGCAATATCTGTATGACAATGGAGTTAAGACGGACGGTCGCTACAATAAGCGCAAGGGCGCGATCAAGCGCGGCGGCAATAAGATAAAAGATGATCGTATAAAAAAGATCTTGAAAAATCCTTTTTACTACGGCTATTTTATGTATAACGACGAGCTGCACAAAGGCGAACATACAACGATTATCTCAAAATCTTTGTGCGACAAATGCCAGCGCGTCATGGAACGGCGCGGACGAGCGCACCGAAAGTAGCCATAATCTGTCTGGTGGTGAAGATTTACGGCGACAAGTCGCCGATTTGACCGCCAAACAAAAGTTGCTTCTAGATAGTTGCCTCGACCAAGTGATTGACCGACAGACATTCACTGAAAAGAAAGCCGAGTTAATAAGCCAGAAAGCAACTTTTGACGAGCAATTAGCTCGTCTGGAGCGTGGTGGTACGGCGTGGGTCGAACCCATGCGCCGTTGGGTTTTAACAGTAGGTTCAATCTGCAAAATCGTTAAAAATCGGGATTTTGACGCGCAAAAAACGCTATTACTGGACATATCCGGGTTGAACCTATTGTTAAAAGATAAAAACGTCGTCGCTTTCAGCGACGGTAAAATCAAATCACCCCCTGAAACCGCTTGGTCGGCGCTGCGCGCCGCCAACCCAAAAGCCGCCCGTGCGGGCGACCTATCGGAGTTTTTCTCTAATTTGGCTGGGGTGGAGGGACTCGAACCCCCGCATGCCAGGACCAAAACCTGGTGCCTTACCAACTTGGCTACACCCCATTATGCGAGTGAATTAACATGTTCATTTATAAATATAAACAAACTCACATAAATCATTTTAGCAAAAACATTACTAAATTACTAGGTTTTATTTAAAATACTACAGGTTACATCCTGGGAGACTCTCATCTTCCTTGTTTAAGCAGGCGACAGCCCTTATGGTATTATCTGTATGCGAAAACACTCCAGTTATAACACCTCGTTTATCTTTACTGTCGTATTTTGATTCATAAGCAACACCTTGTATAGCACTGGAAAGTTTCGTACTAGAGCCACCGTTTAATCGCGTATAAACTTCTGTTTGTAAACCATCTACTGGAAAGACTTCAACAAACTTACCGTCCATGCGATCATATGTAAAGTAGCGATAATAATTTTCTTTATCCAGCTCTTGATCTGAAGTAATATTTAAACCTTCACAAATACCTCCAGATGCAGATAATCTACCATCAATCGATACTAAAGGTCTGACAGCCTCTCCACTATTCATATTACCACTACTGGTTTTATAATTAACAGGCACAGAAGCGGCTGCCATCATAACGCATTCACCGGGCGTATTCATAATGTCTACTATTTGATCAGCCGTAGGTAGTTCACCCTGATCAACCACTCTTGAAGGGTCAGTTGCTGGCGTAGACTCTGGAGATAAGATAGATGAAGGTGTACTTATTGGTTTTAATTCATTATTCGTACTAGCACATCCACTTACACTACTAAGGGTTAACGCAAGACCAGAAAGCATAGTTACTGCGCGCTTAAAATACTGTTCGCGAGATTCACTTTCAATAGAAAAATACTTAAATTCACCTGTATGACTCTTTTTAGTATTCATATAATATATTATTCCTTATTACTATAGTAAGTTTAATTAAGTTTGGCTAATCAAGCAAGAAAACACCCTAGGTCTACTAATATTGATTTTTAACTTTATAAATCCTATAATTAGCATAAAGGTTATAGAAAATAAAAAGGAGCAAGGGGTGAATTTGCAAAAATTTATAGAGCAAGCAAAAAAGGCTAATATTTTTTATGATGGAGAAGTAAAAGATATTGATTCTATAGTTGACATGCTAAGCCCATCACGCCCGCTACTTTACTGGACAATGGAGCTCTACGACAAGGAAGAAAATGAGATAAAAGGCGGGGGCGGTTTGGGTATTTTAGCAGCAGACACACGGCGAACTGCCCAGCAATTAGGGATACCACTCGTCGTAGTTACACCATTTTATACACGCGAAACTCATCAGAGGTTAGATAATTTTTGGCAACAAGAAGAATCAATTTCAGTTAAACCGGGTCCAGAATATCGCCAGTATTGCAATACGAGTATTAGTACATTGATTCATAATGTCGTGCCGCTTGATGTTTACGATAGAACTCTTGGCTCAACTAGAATCGTTACCATAACAGAAAAAAACTTTGGCGAACTTTACCCAGGTAGCAATAGTAGCGACCACCGTCTTTACCAAGAGGTCGCACTCGGCTTTGGCGGATATAAAGCCCTACGAATGGAGGGGATTGAAGCCCTTTATATGCAGCTAAATGAAGCTCCAACAGTTTTTGCTGCCATAGCTAGACTTGATGATTTATTACGCAGCGGACAATCTTTTGAAGATGCCTTAAAAGCTTTGCGTAGCCAGTTATTATATACAAACCACACTTTAGTCCCAGCGGTAGAAGGTGAATTCACACGAGCACAATTTGAGCATTTCGCCTACCCAAATATCTTAAATAATGAATTAAAAGAATGGTTAAATAGCCTATTTAATAGTGAAAGTAAGATTAAACTTAGTCTTTTAGCCGTGGAATTAGCAGGAAAGAAAAGTGGCGTTAGTAAGCTACATGCACATGTTTCTGATTTTTATGATCACAGCGGTAATAAAGTAAAATTTGATGCTATTACAAATGGAATTTCACGTAAATGGATTTTGCCTGGAATAGAAAATTTCTACCACAAAAATGGAATCTTAAACGAAACAGATCTTCCTTCAAATGATTATAAATCACGCCTAAATACACTCGATATGAACACCGTGCGTCAATTAAAAAAGATAGGTCGGGCACATCTAAATCATGTCTTGCGCCGCCGCAAAAACCAGTACAATTGTCCAACTACAATACCTCATGATGCCATAATTTTTGACTTTAAACGCAGATTTGCTAGCTACAAGAGGCCAGATCTACTTTTTACAGATACAAACCGCTTGTCTAATATCTTACAATCCCACAATGCCCACCTTATTTTGACTGGCAAACCACATCCCAATGACGAACCTATGAAGCATGAGCTTCAACGCATGCTCACGCTAACCCACAATGACCCAATTCTGCGCCAGCGTGTACATTATATACAGGATTACGACGAAGAGGTTGGGCAAGCTTTAGCTTTTGGAGCTGATTGTGCATTAAATGTCCCTGTAGTGGGCGAGGAGGCTTGTGGAACCTCCTGGATGAAAGACATCGCCAATCTTAAGTTACTTATCTCAACACCAGACGGTGGAGTTGCAGATATCCAACCAATCGCTTGCTTAGAGGTTTCAGGCAAAAATGAAGCGGAATCGCTATACTACAACATGGAACAGGCCTCAGCAATTTTACGTTGTGATAGCGCTTATCGCCGTGAACTTATACGCTCGCTTGGAGCTTATTTACCGATTATATCTGGCCCAAGAATGATGGCAAAATATCTGCAACTTTTTGCAAATAAATAGCCCAAGCTTAAAAACTTAATCAAACAGTAACCTTATCCTTATAGAGATAATTAAATCACTTCAGCTTAAAAACGCATGCAGTTCTAGCTGGAGTGTATATCTTTATAAGATTATCTTTTGCGATGTAATTACAATTGTCTTGAATTCTATTTAGACCGCCAAAAGTATCATCATCACTAGATAGAATTAGGTTATAATCACCATCTTTAGTGGGTATGCCGTAGTCTTCATGTGATTTGCTGGGCGAGAAATTAAATATAAATAAATATTCACCACGCACAAAACTAATTACACCGTCATTTTGATTAATATAGGTATTTTGTACTGTATATTTGCTAGAATCTGAGATAATTTTTATCATAGCCTTATCAAAATTATATAGCCATTCATATTTTAAGAATCCGTTATCGACCAGATCCCAGCGGCGACGAGCATGTGCAAATGACCACTTATTGCCTTCGCGCGGAAAATCAATCCATTCTGGATGTCCAAATTCATTACCCATAAAGTTTAAGTATCCACCGCCATTAGTACTGGCGGTAATTAGGCGAATCATCTTATGCAATGCAATAGCTCGCTCAATTTCTATATTATTATCGCTTTTTTGCATATGCCAGTACATAGACTTATCCGCCAAGCGAAACATGATAGTTTTATCGCCAACCATAGCTTGATCATGACTTTCGGCGTAGCTAATAACTTTTTCTTCAGGACGGCGGGCTGTTAATTCATAAAAGAGATGAACCAAATCCCAGTCTTCATCTTTTTTCTCTTTTAATATTTTAATCCATAGGTCTGGAACTCCCATGCTTAATCTATAATCAAAACCTATTCCGCCATTTTTGCTTGATAATGCCAAACCTGGCAAAGCACTAGTATCTTCAGCTATTGTTAAGATTGATTTACCAACAGAATGCGCAACATCGTTCGCCATTTGTAGATAAGCTAATGCATCAAGTTGCAATGTATTATTATAATAATCATTATAACTTGTAAATGATTTACCTAATCCATGATGGCTATAAATCATACTTGTTACGCCATCAAATCTGAATCCGTCAAATCTGAATTCATCAAGCCAATACCGAACATTACTAAGCAAAAAATGAACAACTTCTGGCTTACCATAATCAAATACCAACGAATCCCATTGGCTATGGCGACCTCGCTCTCCAGCGCAAAAATACTGAGACTTATCGCCCGCAAAATTACCCAAACCTTCATTTTCATTGCTCACAGAATGGGCGTGTACGATATCCATAATAACCCTAAGGCCGAGAGAATGCGCTATATCTATTAACTGTTTTAGGTCATCAGGAGTTCCAAAGCGTGAACTCGGTGCGAAAAAATTTGCCACATGATAGCCAAAGCTCCCATAATAAGGATGCTCCGCTATAGCCATTAGTTGAACAGTATTATAGCCAAGATCTTTTATTCTAGGTAACACATTTTTTGTAAATTCACTATAACTTGCAACTTTCTCGTCAGTAGATGCCATACCAATATGTGCTTCATAAATAAGTGGTGTTTCTGGTAACGGTGGGGTTTTATAGCGCCAAATATATTGATCCTTCGGTTGCCAAACTATAGCATCAAATCCTTTGGTTTCTTCATTTTGTAAAACATAATTTGCGTAAGCAGGTAATCTATAGCCATCATTATGACCGTGATTCCAATAAATATGGAGTTTATATTTATCACCATGATTTAGTAATTTTAAAGGTAGCTTTAATTGCCATTGACCATCCTTTTTCGGTTCAAACTCATAATCAGGCGAATCTTGCCAATTATTCTTTTCACAAACCAAATATATAGCAGTAGCATTTGGTGCCCACTCGCGCATAATCCACCCGTCTGGTTTTTTATGCAACCCAAAATAATGCCAACCAAGAGCAAATTCACTAGGGCTTTTACCATCTAAAATATGGTTTCTAGCATGTAAAAGATAGTTTTGCTGAGCCAAAATATCATCTTTAAATGGATGTAACCATTCATCAAAATCTAGCACAGTTTTTTTATTATGCATTAGCGTAATTATACCAATTTTACAGTCTATAACAAAGTGATTATTACATAATTCATCCCATATTTTTACTATGATATAATCAAATTCAGATGAAAAAACCAGTTATATATAAAGATATTAAATTCACCAAAATAATAGGCGGCGGACGAGCACTAGGCGAGTTAGAAAATGGCAAAAAAGTATTAGCCTGGGGGGTTCTACCAGGTGAGATTGCCGATATAAAACAAATCAAAAATAAATCTGGTTTTATAGAAGGCGTCGCCACCAATATTAAACAATCTTGCCCTGAAAGAGTCAATCCACAAGATGAAGACAGCTACCTAAGCACTAGCCCCTGGCAAATTTTAGATTTTGCATCTGAGCAACACTATAAAGCAGCTTTGATAGAAGAAGCTTTTGAGATGCATAATATAGTTCTACCCAATCCCATAGAAGTTTTTACAGACAATAATGAGTACGGCTATCGTAATAAAATAGAATTTAGCTGGTGGTGGGATACTGATCTAAATCAGCTGGATTTAGCCTTTTTTAGACGATCAACCAAAGGTAAAATACCAGTAACCAAAACAAGCCTGGCGCTGAATGCAATCAACCAAAAAGCTATAAACGTACGCAATATTTTGAGAAACCGAGGAACTAGTGGCAGAGATTTAAAAACCCTCTTGATTAGATGTAGCCGCCATGAGCAAACGGCAGCACAGCTCTATGTGAAGACTGAAGATTTTCCCAAGTTTAGTGAAGATGAGTTTAAAAAATCTGAACTTGATAGCCTGGAGATAATTTATTCAAACCCTAAAAGTCCCGCCAGTATAATCACCAAAAGATTACAAAAATGGGGAATAAAGGCATTACAAGATGAAATTTTAAATACTCCATTTAACTATGCAACTGAAGGATTTTTTCAAATAAATCTTCCAGTCTATGAACAAGCTTTGCTAGATATGAAGTCGTGGATAAATCACGATATAAACGTAGTAGACTTATATTCTGGAGTTGGCTCTATAGGCTTGACAATCGGTGGAAATAATGTGACATTAGTAGAAATTAATGAAAATGCTGTCCGCGAAATGCAGAAAAATATAAAAATTCTAGGTAAAAATGCCAAAGCAATTCTAGCTCCAAGCGAAAAAGCCTTAGAATATATTTCTAAAGATTCACTAATTATAGTAGATCCACCGCGCGCAGGTCTACATAAGGATGTTATAGATAAATTAATATCCGAAAAACCAAAACGCATAATCTACTTAAGCTGCAACCCTGTTACGCAAGCCCGTGATATAGCAAAACTATCTGAAAAATATGGAATCAAAGCACACCGCGGTTATAATTTCTTTCCAAAAACGCCACATATTGAGCACTTAGCCATTCTTGATTTATACTAAATAATATAATGAATTACGAAATACGCTACAGCAAGCTCAACGAACGACAAAAACAAGCAGTTAACACGATAGAAGGACCTGTTATGGTTGTCGCTGGTCCTGGAACAGGTAAAACCGAGCTTTTAAGTATGCGAGCAGCAAACATTCTGCGCAGAACAGATATGCTGCCAGAAAATATTTTATGCTTAACCTTTACCGAAAGCGGATCTGTAGCTATGCAAAAGCGTTTAGTTGATATTATAGGTCGCGAAGCTTATGGAGTAAGCGTATTTACATTCCATGCTTTTGGTAGTGAAATAATATCCCGCTACCGAGAATATTTCTATAATGGAGCTGATTTTAATCCTGCAGATGAACTTACTAGACATAAAATTATTACCGATATCTTGCAAGAGTTACCGCCAAAAAATCCGCTTAAAACTATGATGAACGGCGAATTTACATCTGTAGGAATGATAATTTCTGCAATATCCGATATCAAACGTGCTGGATTAGAGCCAAAGGAATTAACAGCAATTTTAGACGCCAATGATGAAGTCATAGATATTGCCGAACCCCTACTGATTGAAGCTTTTAGCGCAAGAGTGAATAAAAATACATTTGATAAACTTGCTTCTGTATCCGAAAGTTTAGCGAAAATTAATGAACCACAACCGATTCCTACCATTTCACGACTTAGTGATATCTTACGCGCAAGCCTAAAACGCTCCCTGGAAGAAGCTAGTGAACATCCAAAAATAACACCTCCGCTAACAAAATGGCGCACTGACTGGATGACTAAAAGTGAAGCAAAAAAGCCTATTATGGCAGCAAGAAAACAGCAGATTAAATTGCGAGCACTGGTTGATATTTATGAAAAATATTTAGAAAACATGCAATCTGCCAAGCTTTATGATTTTGACGACATGATTTCCCAAGTCGTACATGCCATTGAACAAAATCCGAGTCTTCAAGCAGAACTGCAAGAAAAATATCAATACATAATGGTTGATGAATTTCAAGATACAAATCACGCTCAAATGCGAATTCTGCACGCGCTCACAAATAATCCAGCCAATGAAGGTAACCCTAATTTAATGGTTGTGGGCGATGATGATCAAGCAATATATAGTTTTCAAGGTGCAGATATCGGCAATATTTTAGATTTTAAAAAGCATTACAAAAATGCCAAATTGATAACTTTAATTGATAATTACCGCAGCGCCGAATGCATTTTAACTGCCGCGCGCGAGGTAATCACGCAAGGTAGCGAAAGATTAGAAAATCGAATAGATGAATTAGATAAAAATCTAAGTCCGCATGCGCTTCCTGAAAAACCTAACGCAGAAATTGTGACGCTACCAAGCGAAAGTAGCGAGCGTGAGTGGATTGCTCGCGATATTAAGGACAAGCTTAAAAATGGTCAAAATCCAGGTGATATTGCAATATTGGCACGTCGCCACGCTGATTTAGTTTCACTACTACCTTATTTAGCTAAAGCTCAAATTCCAGTTAGTTATGATCAAAATGATAATGTTTTAGATAATGATCTTGTTTCTCAGATTTTATATCTATCAAATATTGTAAATGCTTTAGCAAATAATGATTTAGGTCACGCTAACGAGCTTTTACCACAGATGATGGCACACCCAGCATGGAACTTTAATCCAGAGATTTTATGGCAAATAAGCTTAAAAGCATATAAAAATCGTTTGCAATGGCTAGAGGTATTACAATCTACGCCCGAAACTAAACCTTTTGCCAATTGGTTAATTAGTTGCGCTAGAGCTAGTAAAGTATTGCCTATGGAACGCATACTAGATCTTTTATCTGGCATAGAAATCTTTGATGAAAATTACACTTCACCACTAAAATCATATTTCTTAGCAGAAAATAACGCCGAAAGAATTTCCCATTTACAAAACCTAATAGCCTTACGAACAAAATTACGCGAGCATCAACCAGATTTACGTAAGGCCAGATTAAGCGATTTACTTGAGTTTGTAAAAATATGTCAACAAACAAATACCACAATAACGATCAGGCGACACATAGGGCAAGATAGCCAGAGCGTAAAACTAATGAGTGCCCATGCTAGTAAAGGCTTAGAATTTGATACAGTCTATCTGATAGGTGCTACTGATACGAATTGGGGGAGCAAGGCTAGCCGCGGTGGCAACAAGATTGCCTATCCTGAAAACTTGCGATTACGTAATAATAACGATTCCCCAGAAGAACGTCTACGCTTGTTCTTTGTAGGAATGACGCGCGCCAAAAGGCAATTGATAATCAGTCGAGCCCTACAATCAGAATCTGGTAAAGAACTAATGCTAGCAAACTTTTTGGCAGGGGAATTAAGCTTAAAGGCGACTAACCTAGGAGATGATTTCCAGGAGAATCATAAAAATGAAATTATCGAAATAGAATGGTATACTCCAATAATTAGCTTGCCACAAGCTACAATGAGAGATTTATTAGATGAAGATTTATCCCGTTATAAATTAAGCGCTACTCATGTAAATGCTTTTATTGACATAACACGTGGCGGACCTCAATCATTTTTGTTAAATAATATTTTGCATTTTCCATCCGCGCGTAGCCCATACGCTAGTTATGGAACCGCTATTCATACCGCATTGCAGTTTGCGCATGATAGCATGTTAGCAGATAGTAAAACACCGCCGCCAGAGCAAATTATCGACAAATTTAAAAGTAAATTAGAAAATGAGCCCCTCACAGCAGAAGAATTAAATCATTTTACACAAAAAGGAATTGATGCTCTAAATATATTCTTACAAAATAAATTGCACTCATTTACAAGAGACCAACGTGCTGAGTTAAATTTTTCAAACCAGCAAGCTACATTTAAAAACGTACGTTTAACAGGTAAAATTGATGTGGCATCTATAGATGAAAAGAATAAAACTATAGCTGTAACAGATTACAAAACTGGTTCACCACTTCATGCCTGGAATAAAGGCGCTGATTATGACAGGATTAAAGCTCATAAATATAGGCAACAATTACTGTTTTATAAGCTTTTAGCCGAAAATTCGAGGGATTGGAAAAATTATAAATTTATTGACGGTATTTTACAGTTCATTGAACCAGATAAAGCGGGTGATATTATTGATATTCGCTTACAAGAAGTTTCTGAAGAGGAGCTAACTAATTTTACCACTTTACTTGAGGTAATCTGGCACCATATACAAAATTTGAATTTTCCAGATACAAGTAACTATTCTAAAGATTATGCTGGCGTTTTAGAGTTTGAAGATGACTTAAAGCGGGGAAAATTCAAAAATAGCATTGACACCGCCGTATAAGCTATATATAATTAATAACCGTGAGTTACTTAAAGCCTTTCAGCTGCAAGTAATTTCGCAAGAACCATTTTGTATGTGGGGAAGCGTACAATTTGGTTCTTGGGGCATACTCAGTGATAACTTGTGCTCTATATTATTGAGTATGCCCCACTTAACAAACCGTTCACTAGTAAGTAGGAAGGTGATCTTTTGGGAATTTTTGGTCCATCAAGGAACGAAGATGACTATATTGCCGCTGCTCGTAAGTCGCCGAAAGATCGGACGGCCGAAGAACAGCGTCTTGTAGACAAAGGTTCAACCATGCAAAGTGTACGCAATGCTGACTTTGAAGCCCGTCGGGCGAAAAAGATTTTTGGCTAGCACATACTTTGGTTTTTGATTATTTAATTCTGGAAAGGTGCCTAATATGAATCTCGAAGAACTTCAGCAAGAGCTTGCTGAAGTTAGCGAACACGCTCAGAAAGTGCGCGAGAATATTATTAAAACCCAAGAGCGCGAAGACAAACGCGACAAGAATCGACGCACATCTCGAATCCGTGGAGCCATTATTGCCAATGCGGCAATCGCGTAGATAATGTACGAAGCTTATGAAGATACTGAAGACATATCTACGTTAGTTCATCGGATAGAAAAGATCTTTGGCTAGCATATGCTTTGGTTTAAATCCTGCTCTAGAGCGGGTAAGGATAGTTTCCTAGGGAGCTTTGAGTCTGCAGACTAAAGATGCGGGTTCGATTCCCGCACTATCCGCCAACCGCTAGGCGTCTGTGTTTCCGTTTTTAAATTTCACTTTACGCAGGCGGTATGGAATCATGTCCGGATTATCATTTGATTCCATCGAGAGAAAGCTCTCAGTTTATACTGAGATGTGCGCCTCACTTGGCTTTCTCTTTAAATTATTCCCTCGCTAAAATAGCGGGGGACTTTTCTTTATGTTATAATATCTTCTATGCAAGATTCCTTTTGGCAAAAACTACCGCAGCCTTTTTTTATTTTAGCTCCAATGGAAGCCGTTACTGATATTATCTTTAGGCATGTAGTAGCCGAGGCGGGTTCGCCAGATATATGGTTTAGTGAATTTACTAATGCAACTGGATGGACACATGCTGGACAGAAGGCGATAGGCGGACGTCTCGTAAAAAGTATTGACGAAGACCCAATCGTGGCGCAAATTTGGGGTGGTAACCCTAATGATATGCAAAACTTAGCAAGCTATTGCCGCGAACTGGGCTTTCATGGCATTGATATAAATATGGGATGCCCCGCAAAAAGTGCAATAAAAAGCGGAGGTGCTGCATTAATTCGTAATCCAGAACTAGCAATAGAATCTATAAAAGCCGCAAAAACCGCAAATTTGCCAGTGAGCGTAAAAACACGGCTAGGTTATAGTAATATATCTGAATATAAAGACTGGATAAGTACACTTTTAGAGCAAGATATTGTGAATCTTACTGTACATTTGCGCACCAAAAAGGAAATGAGTAAAGTACCAGCCCATTTTGAATTAATTGATGAAATTGTAAAGCTACGCAACGAAATATCACCACAAACTTTATTAACCATCAATGGTGATATAAAAAACCGCGCCCACGGGGAAGAAATAGTCAAAAATCATCCAGGCGTAAACGGCATAATGATTGGGCGTGGCATTTTTACCGACCCATTCTGCTTTAGAAATAATCCTAAAAATACAGAAAAAACACAAAATGATTTAGTTAATCTACTAAGAATCCATTTAGGTTTATTTGACCAATGGCAGCCACAAACTGGACGTCCGTTTGAAACGCTCAAACGCTTCTTTAAAATTTACATAAAAAGCTTTGATGGCGCAAAAGAGGCGCGAGAGTTACTCATGCAATGTAAATCAACAGATGAAGCGCGCAAAATTATAGATAGTTTATAGAGTCTAGCTATATAATTTAAAACAGAAAGAATCAACCGCGTATCTTCTTCGCGAACCAGTTCAGATGGATTTATAAAGTCCACACAAAACAATTCGTTTAATAAATACGCGGCTAAATTATTCTTCAACCAGCAAATAATTAGCGACGATGGCGGCGGCGCAAGCTGGCTACCTTTAGGCGAACCATATGACGATCAACCAGTTGATGTGCTTTTTCAAGCTCAACTTGATCAGTTGCTTCATCTTGCATTTTCAAAGCACGCTCAAGAGCTGCCTTACTTTCTGCTTCTATGATATCATCACTGTGATCAGCTTCATCAACCAGAACTTTTAATCCACGTTGATTTATTTCAATCACACCGCCAGAAATTGCATAATATTCTAATTTAGAATCATCATCTTCTTTGTTAAATCGCACAGTAATTATACCGCTAGTTGCGATTGTAACCAATTGCTCATGGCTAGGGAAAACCGATATTTCACCAGTAACAGTCGGTAATGTAACTGAGTAGACATCCTCAGATACTTTAGTTCCGAGCATAGTTACTAATCGAAATTGCATCATATTTTACTCCTTTTCACTAGCGGCTTTTTGGCTTAACGATCCATTAACCATATAGAACCAATTTTCTGGTTTGTCATCATATTTGCCATCTAAGATATCTTTAGTATCGCGAATAGTATCTTCAAGCTTGATATATACACCAGGATTTCCTGTGAACTTTTCTGCTACATGGAAAGGTTGTGCAAAGAAACGTTGCAAACGACGAGCACGCCCGACAATCTGCTTCTGTTCATCGCTAAGCTCTTCCATTCCTAAAATAGCAATAATATCCTGCAAATCTTTATACTGTTGCAAAATACGTTGAGCCTCACGGGCAACTTTATAATGCTCTTCACCAACAATTTCAGGATCTAGACTAGTACTTGTACTATCCAATACATCAACAGCAGGATAAATACCGATTTCAGTTAGCGCACGATTCATCACGATTGTTGCATCAAGGTGGGCGAAAGTCGTGGCTGGGGCTGGATCAGTTAAGTCATCTGCTGGAACATAAACTGCTTGAACAGATGTAATAGATCCCGTCTTGGTTGATGTAATACGCTCTTGTAATGCGCCCATTTCTTGTTGCAAATTAGGCTGATAACCAACAGCACTTGGTAGGCGACCAAGCAATGCACTAACTTCTGCACCAGCTTGAGTGTAGCGGTAAATATTATCTATAAACAAGAGAACATCTTGACCCTCATCACGAAAAGTTTCAGCAATAGCTAGTCCAGAAAGAGCTACTCTAAGACGTGCTCCTGGTGGTTCATTCATCTGGCCAAATACAAGCGAAGTTTTATCAAGCACACCAGCTTCTTCCATTTCGTAATAGAGATCGTTACCTTCACGAGTACGTTCTCCAACTCCAGCAAACACAGAATTACCAGAGTGGAACTTCGCAATATTATTAATCAGTTCAGTGATTAAAACTGTTTTACCAACGCCAGCACCAGCAAATAACCCAGCCTTTCCACCTTTTGCTAAAGGCGCTATCAAATCTACCACCTTTATTCCAGTTTCTAAAATTTCAGTTTTATTAGATTGCTCGTCTAACGGAGGAGCTTCACGATGAATTGGCGCCATTTGTGCTTTTGGAGCTGGCTTATCATCGATAGGCTCACCTATAACATTAAACATACGACCTAGTGTTTCTTTACCGACTGGCACAGAGATTGGCGCAAAAGTCGCTTTAACTTCGCCGCCACGCTTCAAACCATCAGTACTACTCATAGAAATAGCACGTACTGTATGTTCATCGAGATGCTGAGCTACCTCTAAAGTTACAATTTCATCGCCATTTTTAGCGTGCAGCGCATCGTAGATAGCAGGCAATTCGCCACTTTTAAACTCCACATCTACCACAACGCCAACAACTTGGATGATTTTACCTATATCTTTACTCATTGATTCCTCCTTGTGATTGCTTGACTTCATATTTACTGCATATTATCATATTAACTCTCCTGGTAATCCATAATTATATCCAACGGGTAAATTTTATTTAACAAAGCACGGTTTGCCTGTATTAAAATATCATCATGGAAACGTAAGTCTAATTTTTTAAGAGATTCGAAAGATACAAAATCTACCTTCTTTATTCCGCTTTCATAATTGGTGGGCGAGTTATTAATTATATGACCATTAAAGAATACTATTAAATCCATACCGTCTTTAGTATTTTTAAATAAAACAGATAAAACACCGTCAATATTTATATCATAGCCAGACTCTTCTTTAGCTTCACGTATTGCCGCCTCGATTAAACCTTCACCAGCTTCAACATGTCCCGCCGGGAAATTCCAAGTATCTAGCTGATTATGATTATTCTTTCCCTCTTGAACAACTAAAAATTTGTCATTATGTAAAACTATAGTACTAACAAAAATAGTGACTTTAGGCATTAGATTCTCCTACCTCTAAAGGGCTCACTCCATAGCCTCCACGCCGCCAGAAATTTCAGCGAGTTCTTGGGTGATCGCGCCTTGGCGGGCTTTGTTCATTTCGAGGGTTAGATCATCAACCAAATCAGAAGCATTATCAGTTGCGCTCTTCATCGCCACCATACGCATACTATGTTCACTAGCGCGAGCATCAAGCAATGTTTGAAATACTTGAGATTCAATTAACCTATATGCAACCGCATCAAGTACAACCGCTGGACTTGGTTCATATTTGGCATCGCAAGCATAATCACAAGTTGGCGTATATGTATAACCAGCGGGCAAAATTCGCTGCATATAAGCTTCTTGTTTAACTGCATTATGGAATTTTGTGAATACAATATCAACTGCATCAACTTGCTTTGAAGTGAATGAGTTAATAGCAGTATTTACAATAGTTCTCAACTCATGACCAGTAGGCTTATCGGACATATCATCATAAGCTCCAATAAGTTCAGCATCTTTGAGCTTAGCTACAAATCGAGTTACACGCCGTCCAATCGTTACAATCTGCGTTCCAATACCCATATTTTTATCTTCTTTAAGTTCCTGAGCCAATCGGCGTAAAATATTGCTATTATACGCACCAGCCAGACCTTTATCACTAGCTATTACTATCAAAAGCCGATTTTTTACTTGTCTCTGATTAAAATATGGATGATTATCGGTTACATTTTGCCCTGCCAGATAGGTGAGTAGCTCATTTGCTGCATGCGCATATGCACTAGTTTCTTTCGTTGCATCTTGCGCACGGCGCATCTTACTAGCTGCTACCATCTCCATAGCACGTGTTATCTGCTTAGTATTCTTAACTGAGCGAATACGTGATTTTAATTGTCGGATACTAGACATTTTTATCCTCCTTATCAATCTGATCATCGATTGACTTAAAATCGCCATCCGAATTACTAATCTCAATTAGCTGCTTAACTTTTTCATCAATTTTCTTACGAGCATCCATAATTACCTGATCATCTTTATGTAATCCAGGATCTTTCACGTCCCACCAAATAATATTATCGCCACGCAGCCAAGTTGGTGTTTGTTGCTTTTCTGCAATATTAACAACCAAATCGTAATGCGATAAAACACCAGGTTGAAGTTGGGTACGCCTGAAATTAGAAATATCTATATCATAATACTTAAGCATAGCTTGGCGTATACGATTAGAATAATTACGTATTTCATCATACTGGCCAATAGTAGTGGCGTTAGGTAGATTTTCATCAACCCCAACGCCAGCACTATCTGCATCATTGGTGCCAGTAAAGTGATTATATAGAGCTTTGGCCATCTGCGAACGACCAATATTTGCGTAGCAGACAAACAAAACTTTCATCTAATTTCGGTATCCTTTCGCCACACTCATAGCAGCATTTTTAACGATCTCATAGATTGCCTTATCTTCACCGAATTTTTTATCACCCTTTGAAAGTTGTTTCATTTCAGTCTTGTGATTAGACCATAAATTCGTTAAGAGAGCGTCTTGAGCTTCTTTGATTTTAGCGGCTGGAACATCATCAAAGTACCCTTCACTTACAGCAGCGATACTTGCTACTTGTTCCCAAATACTCATCGGCTGATACTGTGCTTGTTTCAAAAGTTCCGTCAATCGCTGGCCGCGCTCAATCTGAGCCTTGGTCTCTGAATCGAGATCAGAACCAAACTGAGCAAAACTAGCAAGCTCGCGGAATTGAGAAAGACCAAGTTTAAGGTTGCCACTCACACTCTTAATAGCTTTAGTTTGAGCAGCACCACCAACGCGGCTCACCGAAAGTCCAGCGCTAATTGCTGGGCGAATTCCCTGATAAAACAGATCAGTTTCCATAAAGATCTGTCCATCAGTAATCGAAATAACATTAGTAGGAATATACGCTGAGATATCACCAGCCTGAGTTTCGATAATAGGCAAAGCCGTAAGTGATCCCGCGCCAAGTTCATCACTAAGTTTAGCTGAGCGTTCAAGTAAGCGAGAGTGGAGATAGAAGACATCGCCAGGATAAGCCTCGCGCCCTGGTGGACGGCGTAAAAGCAAACTCATTTGGCGATATGCTACAGCGTGTTTAGTTAAATCATCATAAATTATCAAAGCGTGTTCGCCATTATCACGGAAGAATTCACCCATAGCTGTACCCGAATAAGGAGCCAAATAGAGCAGGGATGCAGTATCACTAGGGCTAGTTGCGACTATTATAGTCTGATCCATCACGCCTTCTTCTTTAAGACGTTCTACTAAACGAGCTATCTTGCTTAATTTTTGACCTATCGCTACATAGACATTTATAACGCCAGTTTTTTGACGCGCCTGATTAATCATAGTATCAATTGCAATGGAAGTTTTACCAGTCTGACGATCACCAATAATCAATTCACGCTGGCCGCGACCAATTGGAAACATAGCATCGATCGACATAATTCCAGTCATTAATGGTTCGTGGACAGACTTTCGCCCCATCACGCCAACCGCTGGGCGCTCAATTAAGCCGCGTTTTTGGGTTTTTATTTCAGGACCGCCATCCAAAGGACGCCCAAGCGGATCTACCACACGACCCAACAATTCCTTACCAACAGGTACAGTCAAAAGTTCGCCCTTTAAGCGCACTTTTGCGCCTGCTTTTACATAATTTTCATTGCCAAGAAGCACAGCGCCAATCTCATCTTCCATAAGATTAAGCGCAAATGCCTCAACATAACCTTTCTCTGATTCAATTTCAAGCACTTCGCTGTAGCCCGCATTCTTCAATCCATGAACCCAAGCTACACCGTCGCCAACCCGAATCACAACGCCAGCTTTTTCAAGACCCTCATGGTTTTCTAAGTTGGCAATTGCTTTTCGTAAATCAGCAGAAAGTTCACTTACAGATATTTCAGCCATAAATTCCTCTTTCTTAGATTATTGTTTCGCTGCTTTTAGCCGCTGCAGCTTGTTTTTAATACTTGTATCAAGTATCGCTTGCGGAGTGGAAATTTGAATACCGCCAATCAGATTCTTGTCAATACTATATTGGACCTGTACAGAATTAGCACCAGATTCATCAAGCAAGAAAGCATCTATTTGCTTTTTTACACTATCCGCCAAATCGTGAGCGCTAACAACTTTAGCTGCTAAAACACCCTTATCTAGTAAGGCGTTTTCAATATCGCGGATCAGTAGATTAATTGAACGAGTCTGTTTTGTGTAAAACAAATATCCTGCCAAATCTTTAATGATAGCTTTATCTCCTTCAAGCAAGCGTTCAGCTACAACAGTAGCAATCTTGCGACGAGATAACTTAGTAACCATTACTGTTTTGCTTTCTCAATTGCTGAAGCAATTGTTTTTTCATCAATAGATTTTGTAACTTCTTTCCCAGCAACTTTTTCGGTTGCAAGTGTCACTAAATCAAGCATCTCATTATAAAGATCCTTCTTGGCACTAGCAACTTCACGCGCAATATCGGCATGCGCACCAGCAATAATTCTTTCGGCACGTTCCTTATTCTTCTTGTCAGATTCTTCAGCAATTTTATTAGCCGTCTCTTTTGCATCACTAATGATAGTAGCTGCATCTTTTTGAGCACGCTTCATCATTTTTGCAATTTCTTCCTGGGCGGAGCTAGCTTTCTCTGCAGCTTCTTCTGCAAGGCGCCTGCCTTCAGTAATTTTCTTTTCACGCTCATCAATCGACTTTACTATAACTGGAAAAACATATTTGTTTAAAATCCAAAGCAACATTGCAAATGCAATGATCTGAAACAAAAGCATCTTCCAATCAATGCCAAGCGACGCAAACAGATCCGAGCTTTCGCCGGTAGCGGCTTTTGCGACAGTCGTTAAAGTCTGCATCTCCAACTCCAATTAAAGCACCTTTGTCAAAATAGCAGCAACGAAACCTATAATTGCCAAAGCATCGATAAACGCAATACCAAGGATCATCAAAGTACGAATTTCGTTAATTTTTTCAGGATTACGACCAGCTGCGTTCATAGCTGCAGTACCAATCATACCAGCTCCAAATGCTGCAGCAACTGCTGAAATAGCGTAAGTTAAACCAAATGCGAGTGATTCCATTTTTGTAATTTTCTCCTTCAATTACTTTTATTATTATTTAATATACTCGTCTTCCATCACCCTTCCGCTGCTAATTTTTTATTATCAGCAGGGGAGTGATCAGAAGAAGAATCATTTTCGTCATGCGACGCCAAACCAAGTGAAATAAACACCGTTGTTAACATAAAGAATACATAGGCTTGAATTGTACCAATAAACAATTCAAAAATCATAAACGGCAACATAGCGATAGATGCGAAATAAGCCGCCACATAACTCACAGAGACAAGCAAAACCTCACCCGCAAAAACATTACCAAACAAACGTAAACTTAGCGCAAGCATACGCGAAAACTCAGCAATAAGTTCCAAAATACCTTCCATAGAACCAACTGGATCTTTTAGGGGATTGCGAATATAGCGCCCAATGTTACCAAAGAAACCGTGAACTTTAGCTGCATACACTTGCGCCATAACCATACTTATAATAGCTAGTCCAAAAGTTACATTTAAATCTGCAACTAATCCACGGAACAGAGGAGTACCCCCATTAACGGTAATCGTCCCAACGCCAGGCAATATACCCATCCAATAATTAATTAAAATCACAAAAAACATGGTAATTGCTAACGGCGCAACTTTCTTGGCTATTTTATCGTTCTGAATAACCTGGCGAACTGTACCGTAAAGCATTTCAAAAACCCAAGCAACCGCACTTGTAATATAACCTTTTTTGCCAGTTTTAATTGATCTTCTGACAGCAAAAAACAGCCAAATCACCAATGCATAGCCAAACGCTCCCATAAGCATAGAATTTGTAACAGGGAATTCACCTATATGAAAAATTGACTCAGCCTTAATATCAATATGAAGATTAGCCGCAGCAAAAATTACTGGCATATCTGCCATCATCTATTACGCTCCTTACACCCTAGAGATGTTACCTTTTTATAAAGTTTATACATTAAAAATGATGTTATAAGTATACCAAAAGCCAACCCTGTCAAGGTAGCAACTGGCCGAGTACCTGTAAATCTATCTATAAGCCAACCTGCCAATATAGATACTAAAATCGGAGTAAACATACGCCAAGTAGTATCTAAAAATGTACTAATCACTATTTTTCGCATATCTGGCGGGTTGTCCAGAGATTTTTCATCAGAACTCATGATACACTTATACTATAACACGTAATTATATATTTTCCAACATGCCAAGAAGAAATCGAAATATACCGCACAAAACATACAAAGCGAGTGCAGCAAGCAAGCAAAAACGCCGTTTTGCAACGCGCAAACAAGCTGAGGAAGCCGCCGAATATAGCATGCTTTTGAATCCAAATTTGGAGCTTTACGTTTACCGTGAAATTAATGGTGGCTGGTATTTAACGAGTCGCTCGCCAAATAAATAATTCTATGCTACAATTAGTAGTTGTGCCAAAAAGCAGAGTAGTTTTTATAACTTTGATTTTGATATTTTTAGTAGCAGTGGGCGTACTTATTTTAAATAATTTCTTTTTTAGGGGTGAAAATAGAAATCAACCTAGTACACAATCGACCTCCAGTTCGATTACGAAAGAAAATCCCAATTTAGGTTCGGCATCAAATCAAAAAGCTATAAGTATAATTGTGTATTTAGATTTACTTTGCCCAGATTGTGAACGAGCACACCGCGAAATTTTACCAAGAATAATAAAAGATTATGTAGATACAAATAAAGCTAAGATTAGTTATAAGATCTTAGGTACGTATGGTCCAGAATCTATGTCAGCGGGAAATGCAACTTATTGCGCAGATGAGCAGGGTAAGATGCTTGATTTTATAAAGAACGCTTACGAAATAGCCGCAAGATCTACCAATGTATCACCATTTAGTAATATTGGACTAACAAACATTGCGCGCAAAACATCTTTAAAAATACCAGAATGGCAAGATTGTGTATCTAAATCAAAATACACAAGCAAAATTAATAAGAATAAACAAGAAGTTTTAGATACGGGCGGATATGGAACACCTCACTTTATAATTGAAGGTAAAGGTTACAATGGAGCGCCGCCCTACGATATATTTGTGCCTGTAATTGAATCGGCTATAGCCGAGAAAGTGAAATAATGAACAAGTCTATAAATCAAAAATTGAACAGAATTAAACTAAATTTAAAACATTCTTTTGGAGTTTTAGGTAATTTCTTAAGTCAACACCCCAAATATTTATATATTGCACTAGCAATAGGATTGGTAATTTATATAATTATGTTTTGGGCGCAAAATCTTCAATTATTAGGTTACATTCTAAGCTCATCAATAATACCGTTAGATGTTAAAATCCATCTTCTGTCTGGTACTTTTACGTCGATCTTTAGTACTGGTATTTCTTGGATTTTATTGGGAACTTTAATCGTTAGCTTAATTCAAGGTATTTTAATCTCTGAAATACTGTTTATAATCAAAAAGCAAAGACAGTTTAGTGTGGTAGCTAAAAGTGCTGGAGGAATTGGAATAACAAGCGGGCTGGCAACATTTAGTATGGGATGTAGTACATGTGGCACATCAATTGCAAGTTCTGTTTTATTAGCTTTTGGAGTACCAACTGCAACCAGTATAGCTACTGCAATTAGTTATGGAACAATATTTATATCATTAATAATCTCTATAATATCACTGTATTTCACAAGTAAAAAATTAGGTCAATACCTTGTATAAATAATCTAGTATATAAATCATTAGCATTTATAATTGCTATTTGCTATAATAATCTCAATACTATTAAGGAGGGATATGAGCAAGGTAATAGTTTATAGTACAAGCTGGTGCGCTTTCTGCAACACTGAAAAGCAATGGCTAGATAAGCTTGGAGTTGAATATGAATCTAAAAATATCGAGGAAGATCAAGATGCAAATAAAGAGCTCCTCGAAAAGGTTAACGGTAACTTTCAAGGAGTGCCAGTAACCGATGTTAACGGCACCTTAATTCTCGGTTTCGATCGTCCACGATTAGAAGAAGCACTAGAAGCAAATGGCTTATTAAAGAATAAATAAGCTCGCCTTGCAATAGATAAAATAGATCCGCTCCTGGATCTATTTTATTGTAAAAAGAAAATCCTAACCAAGAGCCAAAACTTCGCCTTTTAATTTTTGCCTAAAATAATTATCATGACTAACATAAATTATCGCGCCGCTATATCTCATCAAAGCAGATTCAAGCTCTTCTATACTAGGTAAATCAAGATGATTAGTGGGTTCATCCAAAATTAACAACTGTGGGTCATTTGCCAAAATGCTAATTATTTGAAAACGAGCTTTTTGTCCACCGCTAAGTTGCATAATCGGAATATCTAAATCAGTGGAAGTAAATAAATAGTCAGAGCAAAGCTGACGAATTTTTGTATCCGAAATTGGTAAGTTTTTATCTAAATAAAGTTGCTCGATTGCATTTTTCAATGAAAGATTTAAATATTTATCACTAATCTCTTGTTCATAAACGCCAATTCTTATATCTGGATTAATCCATAATTCTCCATCATAAACAGTAGGTAAGCTACCTAAATTATTTTTGTTACCTAAATGTAAATTACTGCCATAATTTAATAAAGCCTTGATTAGAGTAGTCTTGCCAGCGCCGTTACGTCCGCGTAATTCCAAAATTTCGTTTTCGCGTAAGTCTATATTAATATTCTCAAGTAGAATCTTATCACTATAGCCAATCGTAGCATTTTTAGCACTAGCCACAACTCTTTTACTACGAGCCTCGGAAGATTTTAAATTGACCCGAATATTTTTAGACTTAAATTTCTCATACCTGGCAACAGCCTTGTAGTTTAACTTTTCAATAGAGTCTTTATCAATCCAAAAGCTAGGTTTTTCACGCTTTTCAAGTTCAGCCAGTTCATCTCGCGCACTGTTTTCAAGACGCTTAAACCTCTGGATTGTACTCTGGTTACGAGACTTTTCTTTCAATCTTTGATAGTCCAATACTTTTTGTTTTAAGCTAGTAATACGTCTTTCAACTTGTTCAAAATTCATCATTCCGCTTGAAGTTTCCATGGCATTTTGTTTGAGATATGAGTCGTAATTCCCTGAATAACTTGTACTGCCACCATTTTTTAGTTCAATTATTCTATCAACCTTGCCGAGCACATCTCTATCATGCGTAACAATTAACATAGAGACATTACTTACTGCCTGACTTTTGACCCAATCTATAAATTGTTGTTTTGCAACATAATCCATATGATTTGTAGGTTCGTCAATCAACGCTAAGTGCACATTTGAATGCATAATTTTTATAATTTCAACGAGTCTTTTTTGCCCGCCGCTTAAACTTTCCATAGGTTGATCGTATACATTTTCAAGCTGAAAATTGCCTAGTTCACGTTTAATTTTTTCTTCAATTTGGTAAAAATCTTTCTGATTAAACCTATCCAATGCTTCTGAATATTCGTTAATTAAACGTATATTGTCTCCCATAAAACTAGGGTATTCATTGATAATCTTAGATAAGCTAGCATACTCTGGAAGCCCGTTTAAAATATAATTAATAACACTAATATCTGCCAAATTATGATGTTCTTGCGCCGTACTTGCTATGCTCACCCCACGCCGAAAAACAATTTCTCCACTAAAATCTTTATCGCTTCCTGATAGTATATTAAAAAGTGTACTTTTACCAATTCCATTTCTACCAACTATGCCGATTTTTTCACCATCATCAATGCTAAATTTAACATTAGTCATTAAAATCTTATCACCAAAACTCTTTTCACTAATATTTATATCGGCAATCATTTTTCTATTATATAACAATAATTTTATATTAATATATTGATTGTTTGATTAATTATATTTAATATTATATAATATAAAAGTTGTAACAAATCCGTTACAGTATAGCTCCTTTAAAAAGAGGTGATTACCGTGGAAAAGAATGATGAGTTGACAAAACTAACTCTTCATATCATCTTACTAGAAATAGTGCAAAAGAAACTAAATCAGTTAGATGAATCATTGAATAGCGTAGCCCAGGAAGAGAAGTCCGCCATGAGCAAATATCAGAGGATTAATAAAAGGGACAAAAAAGCCAAAAAGACCGCAACGCGAGAAATTACCCAACTAACAAAGTCCATTTGCCGAATAAAAGACAATGAATGTCGTGATGCAATTGCTTTGGGGCATAAAATCAAAAAAGTCAGGAATCGTATTGGGAAGATTCAAAAGGCAAGCAATAAAGCCAACCTTCATCTCCAAGAAGTAAAGCAAAACCGAAAATATACTCAAATTCAGTTTATGCTTTTCTTCCAAATCAAGGGAATTGTTTGTAAAACAATTGCAGGAGGTGGCGTTCTATAGAGTTTTAACCCCTAACACCTTAAACACCGATAACTACGTCAGTAACAACCTATAAGATTGGAGCAACTACTAATAAGTCCTGAGTCGAGACTTTAAAAACCGACTCTTTTTTCTTTGAATTCGTCTTCCCTATCCCTATTTCTAAGCACTAGATAAGCTATTATACCGATCAAGATAAGGATTATTAATATCCAGAACCACCACAGTTCGCCAATAGTCATATCAAAGAAGGATCTCTTTTCTTTTTTAGATGAGCCTGCGACTGGGCATTGGCAGTTACTTGAGTTATTGCCGCGGTGGGATGAAGATGAAATAGTTTTATCTTTTAAGCTTTTATTACTATCTTTGTTTGATGAACTATCAGAGTTGGAATCATTTACATTACTGCCATTATTACTATCTGATCTAGCTGGATTACTGTCGGTTACGCTACCGCCACCTGATCCATTAGAACTATTTCTTGTGTTTTGGTTAGTGATATGAGTGTGGTAATGAGTATAGTTATTAACTACATTACTACCGCCGCGCCCGCCAGCTGAGCCAGAATTTCCGCCGCCCTGGTTATTACCATTGCCACTGACTGTAATATTATATTTATGCTCAATTGTATTTGTTCCATCAGATATAGTAAACGATACTTGGAAGGTTTTGCCAGCATCAGCTTGACTTGGAGTACCAGAAACTACACGAGTAGAGGGGTTAAAGTGTAGCCAGCTAGGGTTTGATGGGGATGCTGTAAATGTTAGCGGAGCATTTTCTGGATCACTAGCTGTAATAGTGTAAGAATATGGCGATCCTTGAGTAGCTGTAGTTATTGGTGTAGATGTAACTACTGGTAGTTCATTATTGTTATTGATATTTATAGTAAAGTTTTTATCTAAGAAGTTGCCATATTCATCAGTGGCACGAATACAGATGTTATAGCTATTTTTAGCTTCATAATCTGCTGGGTTTTTAAGGTAAAGTTTGTTATTTGTAATGGTAAATGCATTATCATCTGCACCTGGAGTAGCACAAGTTAAAGAAGCTGTATTGGTATCTCCAGGAGTGTCATTAGGGTCAGACGGCATAGTGATATCGGCAACTTTAGTGTTTGGCGGAGTGTTTTCATCGATAATGTTTGATGATAGGTTGATATCTTGCGGGGCAACACCACAGTCGCGGGTGTCATTGAAAGTCCAACCTAGTCCGACCAAGAAATCGTGTTCGGCAGTGGCAGTGCAGTATTTGAGACCTGCAGAGGAGGGTTTATGATGAAAAGTAATACTAGGATCATTCTTTACTATATCATGCCACTTTTTTAGAATTTTATCATAGTTCTTTATACTTAAGCCCGAGTTGCTAGCAAAGTCTTGAAGACCGTAATCATATACCCATCGTAAGGCGGCAGTAAAATCTAGATTAGATATATCTTGCTTAAAAGAGGTAGCGCCATGGAACATATCTTTCATCATATTCACATGTGAAGTACTAAAAGTAATCGGTTGGTTAAAGGAGGTAGCATCTTTAAACATACCAAACATCCGATCTACTCTAGATGTATCACTAAAGTTTACAGGTGAGTTGAAAGACGTAGCACCACGAAACATTTCACTTGCATACTCCAAATTTGGAGTGTTAAAGTTAATCGGCTGATTAAAGGAGGTAGCATCAGCAAACATATTTGCTACATTAGATAATTTTGGAGTGTTAAAGTTAATCGGCTGATTAAAGGAGGTAGCGCCACCGAACATACTATACATGTCTCTTACATTTGAAGTATTAAAATTAACTGGCTGATTAAAGGAGGTAGCACTAGCAAACATCATGTGCATACTTTCTACATTTTGGGTGTCAAAATTGAGGGGCTGATTAAAGGAGGTAGCACTAGTAAACATCTGCCTCATACTAGAAACCTTAGATGTATCACTAAAGTTTATAGGTGAATTAAAGGATCCAGCCCATTCAAACATAGCATCCATATCTGTTACATTTTGGGTGTCAAAATTGAGGGGCTGATTAAAGGATTCAGCAGCCCTAAACATACCCTCCATATTTGTTACGCTTCGAGTGTCAATATTAAGAGGTGAATTAAATTTTTTAGCGCCATGGAACATACGCTCCATAGATTTTACCTTAGAAGTGTCTGGTGAGTCTGTATATTCACCTACCATATTTTCAGCATGATGGAACATACTATACATACTTCGCCATTTTATCTTACCCCATTGTTTTATAGAGCGTATCTTTTTTGCCATAGATTGAACTGCGGTATCATTGTAATCGGCGAACGCACTTGATGCATATATACTACTATTAGGATGTAGAGGGTGTATGCCAAATGTCATTCCTGGAAAATCACCCTCAATCTTAATTTCATACTCTCCGTCATTAGCATAGGTATGAGAAGGTGATACATAACTAGATTGAGCCTCAATTGGTGAACCGTCTCCCCAGTCAATCGTATAGTTGTAAGTAGCGTAGCCAAGCATATGCGCAAGAGATGATTTATAAACTGGTATTTTTACAGTTCTGCCATCTGAATCACCAGAGACCTTCCAGGTTGTTATGAAAGCATCAGAATCTAGCGCCTCACTATGATTAGAGAAAACAAATATATTTAGCAAACCAAAAGCTAGAGTTATAATAGCGCAGGTAATCAGTATAAATCTCTTTTTATGTAAAAAAGATATAAAATCCTTACTAGTTTTTAAAAGACGTTCCTTCACTTGGCCACACTCCCTGCGTTAATTATATTAATTATTAAGAAGATTTTAACACAAGCGTAATAAAAAATACAATACACTAATTTATGATTCTAGATTTTTCCGAGTTTCGATCAAACTGCTATAAAGTTCTAGTAGCTTTTTAGCCATAGTCAATGAATCGAAAGATTTAGCTACTCTAAGGGCAGCACGAGACATTTTTGCTAGACGCTCCTTATTAGAAAGTAAATCATTGAATACCTTAGCAAAGTCTTTTCCTTCAATTCCATCAGTCAAAATAGAATTAGATTTCCTGAGTCCTTCAGTCATTTGTTCATCACAGTAGACTATTGGCAATCCTGCAGCCGAAGCCTCTAGGAAGGTCATTGGTTGATTATCAAAATGGTAGGAAGCAAGAGCAAAAACATCGGCTTGCTTAAGAAGAGAGGCTACTTTATCACTTGATTGCATTCCTGTAAGAATCACTCGATCCTCCAAACCAAGCTCAGAAATTCTACCACGTAACTCCTTCTCAAAAGGACCGCCACCAGCTAAGATTAATTTAATATTTTTATCGCTAACATGAGCCATTGAATCAACCAGCGTGATCTGGCGTTTTTCAGGACTCAAACGTGCTACACAAATAATAAACTTCTCACCAGGCTTCTTTTCAATAGGAGAATCTTCCGCGCGCGCTGAGCGATATTTTTTAGTATCAATACTATTTGGGAAATTATAGCAAGGCGCATTCAAACCACCTTCTTCAATTAATATACGTTCTAAATGCTTTGACGGTGATATACAGGCATCGCATTTATTTGCAAAAGCCGCCGTTAAGCGCCAACCTTGGCGAGATATCATTTCTTTAAGACTATCTTTGCTTAAATTTCGAAGCTTTTCTGCTGAGATTTCAGGTAAAATTGGCTTAATACCAAGGACTATCGGCATCGCAACAGTTATAGCCGTAATTCCAGTAATGATCATCATTGGATAATCATTGATTAGTTCAGTATAAAGTGTATGTATAGTTGTTACGTGAGGGATATTCTGCCGTCTAGCTACTAGATGAGCCAAAACTCCTAGTTGAAACTGAGTTTGACTATGAACAATATCAAAGTCATATTTATCAAGCCTTTTAGCTAATCCAGGATATAGGCTAGCGGTGTAGCGCTTTTCAAAAATATAGTTTTTCATAGATGAAAGGCGAATCACATGATCATCATTATCCTCATATCCCTTAACCTTTGGGGCAATCACAAAAACCTCGTGACCAAGCGATTCAAGCGCCTGCTTATAGACTAAAGTTGATGTCGCCACGCCGTGTACTGATGGTAGGTAATCATCAATAAAGAACGCTATCTTCATAAGTTCATTATACCATATTCTATAAACTCACTTAGGCTAAACATATAACACCCATAAAATAAAAGCTTTTTAGGGCTCTGGGTACGCCTCTAGAGCTTCAAAATGCAAGATATGACCTGCGGCTGGCACACTGATAATACGTGCCTCGGGTAAAAGTTCATGCATAATGGACGCTGTTTTCGGGGGAGCGACATTATCTTTTCCGCCAATAATTAGGGTTATTCTCTTTTGATATTCTAATGCAATACCATGTACATAAGGGTTATTTTCATAGAGTAAGGTTGTTAAAATATCAGAATCGCGTAAAGTCAAGTTATCCTTTTTATAACGTTCAGACTCAATTAACCAATTCCAAGCCGCTTTTTGGCGAGTTTTCAGCGCAACAGCAACACGCACTCCACGAATGGGTCTGCTATTATAGACACTCCAGCTAAAATTTTCTGGCAGATTATTTGATATTTTTTGTAGTGCATCCGCTAGAATAGTAGTATCGGGTGTTGGACATGCCATTATTATTTTTGTATGATCAGGAATCTTATTTGTACGCAAGGCATGATAGAGTATAGATGAAGAAAATGAATTACTAATAATCACATCCGGAAATCTACCTATTTGCTCTAAGGTATAGTTAAGCCAATCAGCTAAATCATCGTAACTCTCAAACTTAGGACGCAATGAGCCTCCATGCCCAGGCAGATCAATAGCATATACCGCATAACCAAAATTAACATATCGCTCAGCTAGAGGAGCCATGTCAATTTTACCGCCCGTAACACCATGGAAAATCACCACAGCCTTGTCTGCATTAGTATTACATTCAAACCAACAAACACCATTGACCGTTTTTTCTTGGCAATTGAGTCTTTCATAAATTTGCTTTAGGGTTGAAATTTTAGGCATAATACTATTATACTATTATTTATGAAGATTAGCGTTATTATTCCTTGTCGAAATGAAGCTGGGGTTGTAGATCATCTTCTTGAATCACTTACCATCCAAACTAAAAAGCCTGATGAAATTATAGTTGTTGACTCTGCAAGCACAGATAATACAGTCGAGTGCGCTAAAGCTTATTCGAGTAAATTACCTATTAAGATTGTAAAAGTAAGTGAAAAGGGCTCATCTAAAGCTCGTAATTCTGGCGCCAGCGAGGCAGCGGGGGATATGCTTGTGTTTATCGATGCAGATACGATTCTTCCTAAATATTTTATACAATCTTTTGAAAATCGAGTTAATGAAAAGCATTTTCAAGCAGGTAGTTTTACCCAGAAGATGGATTCAGATAATCTAGCTATTCGTGCAGGTGCACACTTTATGAGCGGCTACATGCGTCTAATGCAATATACTCCTTGGCCAATTGGGTTTGGCTGTCTATATCTTACTAAAGAGGCTTTTAACGCAGTACATGGATTTGATGAATCTCTATACATTATGGAAGATTACGATATTATACTTCAAGCAAAAAGAGCAGGGTATAAAATCGGTATTATAAAAATGGGATGTTTGGCATCAGACCGACGCTACAAAAATAATTCATTACGTCAAATACTCCGAGGTATATATGGTGAATTGTATCGTTATACACATGGTCTACGCATTACAAAACCAATTTATGAATATAATATGGGCGGCGAAGATAAAGATAACGGCAAAGATACCGATCCAAGGAAGCAAAAAAGTAAATAATTATTCAGCAGATATTCTTGTTCCGACATGCTCTCCACTGGCAGCACGTACTAGATTATCTTCTTGTAGCAACTTGCAAACCACCAACGGTAATTTATAGTCAGCAGCAAGCGCGATAGAAGCTTTATCCATAACTTTAATATCTGGACGTTCGACCGCCTGCTGGAGTCTTAGTGTATTGAACTTTTTGGCATCCGAAAACCTAACTGGGTCTTTATCATAAACACCATCAACTTTAGTAGCCTTTATAATCAGATTGCAATCCAGTTCAAGCGCCAAACTTACTGCCGCCGTATCTGTAGTTAGATAGGGGCGAGCAGTTCCTCCAGCTACTATAACTACACGATGTTTAACTAAATGACTAATCGCTCGACGATGTGTAAATTGGTCTAAAACCTGATCAGCCTTAATATTAGAAAGTGCTCGTGCTGGTGTTCCGCTAAAATTAAAAACATCAGCCAGTGCAATTGCGTTCATCATAGTTGCAAGCATACCGATATTATCCGCACTAACGCGTTTAACACCACCATGAGCCAGCTGAGCTCCACGGGCATAATTACCACCGCCAATCATAATCACAACTTGTGATCCTAAAGCCGTTATTTTTGCCGTTTCCTTAGCAATCCAGGCTGCTCGTTCTGCATCAAAACCACTATCAAATTTTCCTTGTAACTGTTCGCCCGAAAGCTTTAAAAGAATACGATCGTACATAGGTATAGTATACCATAAAACACAATATCATTCGTAGAGAAGCTAATAATTATGTTATAATTACCGTAATAATGGCGAAAAAAAATAAGCAAGATAAAAAGCCCATTATCCCGCAGATTGTTAATAAGCGGGCTAAATTTGATTATCACCTTGAAGAAAAGATTGTAGCTGGCATGGTTCTTAACGGCCGTGAAGTGCGCGCCGCCCGTGACGGTCATGTTCAATTAAAAGGCGCTTTTGCCACAATCCGCGGTGGTGAACTTTGGTTGAATAACGCGTCATTTAGTATAAAGCTAAATGAAAGAGGCAAAGCCAATCAAAAAACTGTAGATACCGAACCAAAAAAATTATTAGTATCGCGGAGGCAGCTAAACAATCTAATAGAACAAAAGCAACAGGGCTTTACGATTGTACCGATAAAAATGTTAACTGGCGGCAAATTTATTAAATTAGTAATTTCACTAGGTAAAGGAAAAAAGAAATTTGATAAACGCGAAACTATTAAACGCCGCGACATTGAACGCGACGCTAAGCGAATTTTAAAATTTAGATAATACATTTAATATTAAAGTATAAGGAAAACCCCGCCGTAAAAACAGCGGGGTATGTGGATTAGGATTTGTTGATCTCGGTCAAAGAATCGATCGATTGCGACAGCGAAGGCTCATAGCGAAAGGTACGTGAGAACAAATCTCGCCCAATATAGGCAAAACCATCCTCTGGTAAGACCGTCACTCGAAAGTCACCCTCATGACCTTGGTTCAAACCATAGGAATTACGAGTTACTTTAGGGGAAACATTATGGTAAACACGTTCATTAAGATTAAACATGGAACCAAAATCTTGAAGTAAATCTAAATTAATACCTTTTTCTTCAAGATCTGAATCTTTCCCAGCATCAGACACTTTCAAAGCATCAGATACTTTCAAAGCATCAGATACTTTCAAATGAAAGCGCTTACACTCGCTTGGAAGAGGTTTGGCATCAGCACAGCCGAGCCGATAGTTACGATGCCACTCACAAGCCTTCTTGAAGTCACGCATATTACGAACATGGACCTTGAAAAGTTTGCCGTTACACATGGCAAATCCTAACATGACAGGGAAAGCAAATTTATTGCTTTCAAATTGGAAGGGACGAGGTTAGCTTTTTGCAAACCCACTTTTTATATTAGCATACTTATGTTTATAAGTCAAACTACCAATCTATAAAGATTCTAAGGAACAATGAGACAAAAGGAAAACCCCGCCGTAAAAAACAGCGGGGTATGTGGTTTAGGATTTATACTTTAAGAAAGAACCGATGCAGGTTCATACTTAAAGACGTGAGTGAAGAGAGACTCTTCAATGGTAGCGTACTTTTCATTCGTATTGACTCGCACGCGAGGAGAACGAGGACGCTTCCACCATTCAGGACTCTCAATAGGCTTAAGTGTTACTACACCATCTTTTTGGTGATGATTCGATGATTCCAATTCGCAAAGAATTGTTTTGATCGCCGAATCTCCATTCTCAGAATCTGAGACTTTCAAATAGATAGTGTCACCTTTTGGACTCAGGAGTTCGTTCACGTTATGAACACGAACTTTAAGATCAGACATGATCATATCCTTAAACAACAGGGAAAGCAATAGTTAGTTATTGCTTTCAAATCGGAAAGTACTGGGCTAGCTTTTTGCAAACCCATTCCCTATACTACAACTTTGTAATATATAAGTCAAGTATGTAGTATCAATCTACGAAGTTCTGTTATAATTTGGATATGAGATTATATTCTTGGAATGTAAATGGAATTCGTGCTGTTATTAAAAAAGGTACTTTTTTACCTTTTATTAGCGAGTATCAACCAGATATATTATGCCTACAAGAAACTAAAGCCAAGAAAAATCAAGTCGAGATTGATCTACCAGATTATTTTGAAATATGGAATAGCGCCGAACGAGCAGGATATAGCGGAACGGCAATCTTTAGCAAAGCTAAACCGCTTAATATTTGGCTTGATTTCCCTGAAGATATAGTTAAAAAATATAATCTAGATCAAGATGATTATGGCAATCCAAACAATGAGGGTAGAATAATTGTAGCAGAGTTTGATAATTTTATCGTGGCAACGGTCTACACTCCCAATAGCAAAGGTGATTTAAGCCGTTTACAATTACGCCACCAAAAATGGGATAAAGCTTGGCTTGAATACATGAAAAAACTTGAATCTATGAAACCAGTACTTTTTTGCGGCGATCTTAATGTAGCCCATACAGAAGATGACTTAGCAAACCCCAAACCAAATATTGGTAAACATGGATTTACAAATGAAGAACGGGCGGGATTTGATGCTTTTATTCAATCAGGATTTAAAGATACTTTTAGAATTTTTACAAAAGGTAATGGTTATTATAGTTGGTGGACACACTGGGCAAATGCCAGAGCCAGAAATATAGGCTGGAGGATAGACTATTGGCTGGCATCGGAAAAGCTAGCAAATAAAATAACAGAAGCACAAATTCACCCAGATATTATGGGGAGTGATCACTGCCCAGTCAGTATAACAATTGATATTTAGGATTATTATGCAACAATTTCCCTTTTGGCAAATCCAAAAACCAGGCGAACCAATTTTTACAGATATTTTATGGAATAAGCCCGAGCGCCGAGAACAATCAGGTAGACTAGGTATAATTGGTGGAAATAAATTAGGCTTTGCTGGCGTAGCTGAAAGTTATAGTACAGCATTAAAAACAGGTATAGGCGAGGCTCGTATTTTGTTGCCCGATGTATTAAAAAAGAGCATCCCAACTAATATCACAGAAGCACATTTTGCACCAAGTAACTTAAGCGGTAGTCTAAGCCGTGATGCTTTACCCAATATGCGCGCTTTAGCAGAGTGGGCAAATGGTATTCTATTAATTGGCGATGCTGGTAGAAGCAGCGAAACCGCAATAGTTTATGATGATTTTATACGCGATTACAAGGGAGTGCTAATACTCACCAGAGACGCAATTGACTTGATTTCATCTAGCCATAACCAAATTTTAGAACGTAAAAATACGCTTTTTGTAGCTAGTTTTGCGCAAGTCCAAAAACTGTTCCGTAGTGTATATTATCCTAAAATACTGACATTTAGCATGCAACTTCTACAATTTGTTGATTCTCTACATAAATTTACAGTAACATACCCAGTAACAATTGCTACTTTGCATAAAGATACTATAATAATAGCCAACAATGGCAAAGTTATAACGATGGAGTGGACCCAGCCCTTAAAGATATGGCGCGGTAATACAGCTAGCGTAATGGCGGTGTACTATTTATGGAATCCAAGTAAACCACTAGAAGCTATCTCTGCAGGAATTACAGAATAATAAAAATTGCCAAAAGGCAATATATATAATCGATAAATTTGTGGTACCGCGGGCCGGACTTGAACCGGCACGAGCTAATGCTCACCAGATTTTGAGTCTAGCGTGTCTACCAATTCCACCACCGCGGCAAAAATACAAAAGACAAATCTTTGTATGACTCGTAATCTATTGTATAATAGAATGAGAAAAAATACTAGATTCATGGATCCAAAATATAATTTTTCACAAAATCAGTCTAATTCAGGAATGCAAAATACTTCTGATAATAGTACGCCTACAAATTCAAGTCAGCGAGAGGCGGCTTTATCTTTAGTACGCAACGAAATTAACAATCTTTATAAAAGCAAAAATCAACCTGCATTGACTAATCAAGGAAGCATACAAAATAACGAGTCTGGTATTCTGAATATTTCGCACAATAGCGACACGGCGGCAAATAATCCAACAAATAACAATAACCAAAATCAATACACCACAAATAGCCAGCCCGCAAATCAAGCTTACCTACAGCAATTAAATGCCGAGCAATGGAAAAAATATCATAGTGCATGGCAGACTTATTATCAAAAATATTACGAACAATACTACGTTAATGAAATACGTAAAAATCTTGGTGCACAAAAGGAACAGTTACGCAATCGTTCATTAGGCAATGCTGCTACAAATATCTTTACCGGGCAAAATAACACCGACCAATCTGATGATAGCTCTAATTCCCCAAAAACTGAAGCTTTAAATAAAATTCGACGAGACATCATAGCTAAAGCACAACATTCAGCAAAAAAGGCCCGTAAAAGTCGTCATTTTATACCAATAGCAGGAATGCTAACAGCTTGTATAATTGGTCTTCTTTTACAATATAATCAGTTTCTAATTGCCAATGTTAAAGCATATGTGTCACCAAGCGAATCTCAGCCAGAAAGTATTATAATTGATCCAAATGCAGATGTTCCAGTCGGCCCAGAAAATAAGATGATCATACCAAAAATCAATGTTGATGCACCAATTGTGCTCAATGTCGGAAGTAGTGCCAAACAACAACTAGACGCAATGTCGAATGGTATCGCCCACGTTAGATACCCAGGCGCAAGTGCGTTGCCTGGTCAAATTGGAAATGCAGTATTCTCAGCTCATTCTAGTAGCGACTGGTCGGATAGTGGAGCGTATAAATTTATCTTCGTACAGCTTGAGCGACTCACTAATGATGATGTTATTTATATAAATTACAACTCTAAGCGCTATGCCTATAAAGTTTTTGATACCAAAACTGTATTGCCAACCGAAACGCACGTTTTAAATTACAAAGGTAACGATCCAATTATTACCTTGATAACATGTACTCCATTAGGTACTGCACAAAAGCGATTCCTAGTTTTTGCCAAACAGATAAGCCCAGATCCTAGTAACGCGGAAAAAGCTCAGCCTACTAAGATATCACAAACACAAACTACAGCCCAAATGACTGGAACACGGCCAACACTAATTGAGCAATTATTTGGCGCAAGATAAATCTATATTGAAACTTATTAATTATTAACTAAATAAATCTAAATATCAAGCAATTGAATTCGCACAAACTGGTAATCGCCAGAGGAGTTCTTATTTATACAATAAAGATACTTGCCAGACGGGCTAATAGTTGCATCAAATTTAGCAATAACAGGTAATAGATCATTCTGATTTTCACCGTCAAATTCATAGGTTCGCAAGGTACCATTATTATCACCCCATAGCATGTATGTGTCAAGATAGCGTAACTTTTGCGCCTCGCCAGATGCATTGGGCTTTATCTGAGTTGAACTCTGCAAAGTAGATTCTAAATTATACGTAGAAAAACTTTTACCATCCTGAACAGTTGCTAATTGACCGTTTTCCGTTACGTTAACGCTAATAATTTCTTGGTTCATAGAAAACTTTGATATCTCAGATAAATCAAGCCGATCATTTTTATTATCAGAAGGTAGTCCATAGAATAAGCTCTTACTACCATAAAGCCAAGCTTGGTTACCATTTGAGACTAAGAAGTAGAATCTATCATAGTACTTGTCTACATCCATAAAAGCTTTTTTACCTGCTTCTAGTGGCAGAGATTTAATAATCCTAGGCTCTTTAAACCCTTTTCGAATATAGCCAAATTTACGAGTTTTAGAAGTTGGATTATCTTGCACAAATAGAATATAGCCATCGCCATAAAGGCTAAAATTATTAACATTATCAATAAGTGGACTGCTGATTGTTTTATTAGAAATATCCAAATTACGTACCTTACCATCAATCAATGCGTAAAGCTGCGATCCTCCATAATCACCAAATACAACTTCATTTATATTATCAATACCAAAAGCTTGATTTATATTTACAGATTCCTCAGTCTTCTCTGTATCTAAAATTAACCATTCAATAGGATTATTAGCGCGAATATGCTTCAAAACCACATAACGTTCATTTCCGCTCCAAAGATAAAGTTTAAAATTGCCGAGACCTGCTTTATCATAACTTGAATCAGGCATAGAGACAGACTTAAATTCAGGCGTGTCGCGATCTATAAACGCAATATTTACTGTTGGGTTTGTAGCATTTTCAAGTAACGCGTAACGTCTACTACTACCAGAGGGGAGGGCATCAGCTAAAGTTTTTGGCAGATCCAAAACAGACTGAGGTGAAAGTTTATTTGGAATCAATCGAGGATAAGCCACCCATGTGATTTCGCCGCCCTTTACTTTAACTTGTTTTTGCCACGTTCGATAATTCTCCTTCTGTATCCTGAGATTGTAATCTCCTTCTATAGGAGCAATTCGTGCCCTAGTGTTGGTACTATGACGTTGATTATTTAAATACACTTCTGCACCGTTTGGCTTACTATCAACCTGTAGAATTCCTATGCGCTCTACATGACCTTCCGTACCATTAAAATTAAAACTATATCCAAGCATCAAGGCGGTTAGAACGGTAACCCCAATCACAATAGACACAGCAGTTAATGCCATAAAGAATAATTTCTTGGCTAACTTTTTCTTGCGAGAAGAAAGATAATACATACAAGTAGTATTATACCAAAATATTGCAAAAAACACAGTGCTTATGCTACAATCAGCTTATGATTTATACGTAAGCGGGTAGAGTTTACGAATGGGTTTATTTATGGAAAATAACAAGGGAACTAATAAGATTTTAACCACTCATACACCATCGCGTCCAAGAAGTAATGTTGGTAGTGCTGGCGGTATGCATATATCTCGCCAAAAATCCAGAACCCTGAATCGTAAATTTGTGAAAAAACCAAATTTTACACCGCTTCAAGATAATAATCTTGATGGAGTGATTGCAAAGTCAAAATTAGAGGCAGCCATAAAGCAATCCCAGGCAAAGACTATCACCCAAACGACGCAAACAAACCAATCTACTCAAAAACCACAGAATAAAAATATAGAGAGAATCAATACTGCAATTAGCGAAATCGTTAAAGCGCAAAAAATAATCGAAGCAAATAAAGCAAGGCTTGCGCAAACACAAAAACCCGAAGCAAGCATAATAAAGAAAGCCACACCTAGACTTAAAGCGCCCACACTATTAAGTAATGTAGATCACGTAAATAGTCCAATCACAGCGCCTAAAGCTGCTAATTATGCAACTCAATCTCGCAAGATGATATTTAATAGCACGGCAGTAAAACACCGACAAGCCTCCCTACAGAGACAAGGGAAACCAATCATTCAGCCTATTCAAAAGCCAAAAAACACTCCACTATATACAACAAAAAATTCGCCTAGCCAGCGCACAAAGAACCAAACTAAACAAAATCAAAACACAATTCATAATCCTAAAGATTCAGATATTTACACAGAACATCCGATTGCTAAAGTTGCGCAAATTCGCCAAGCTGAACGTAAAAATATAGCAACAAACAATGCACCCATTCTAAAAACAGCGCGTCAAATTAAAGAGGAGGTTATATCAGAAGCCTTGGCGAATGCACCCAAGCAAGATAGACATCAGATTAAACAGCCTAAACTTTGGGGTAAGGCTAAATTGATTGGTGGACTTTCGGCTGGGCTTATTAGCGCGGCAGCAATCGCATATACAGCATATTCGCAAATTCCATCATTTTCCATGGGAATTGTCAATGCACAGTCTGGCATACAGGCCAGTTATCCAGGTTACATACCAGGAAGCTTCAAAGTTAATGGACCAATTTTTGGCGAAGAGGGCCGTGTACAAATTAATTTTAAATCTACCACAAATGATGATGAGTTTAAGCTTGTTCAAGTAAATAGTAATTGGGACTCTGAATCATTGCTAACAAATTATGTAAAAGATAAATCAAAAGGGCACTATCAAACAGATAATGAGCGAGGGATATCCGTTTATAGCTACAAAAACGGGGGAGCCTGGGTGAGTGGCGGAATTCTACATATTATAGAGGGAACAGCCCAACTTGGCCCAGATCAGATTAAACGCATTGCATCAAGTCTTAAGTAACTTATAAACATGCTATAATTAGCAATATGACACAAATAAGAACTCGTTTTGCACCCAGCCCAACTGGTTATATTCACGTAGGAAGCTTAAGAGCGGCACTTTTCCCATGGCTTTTAGCTAGGCAAAATAATGGTAAATTCATTTTACGAATAGAAGATACAGATAGATCCCGATTTGTAGAGGGCGCAGAAGAAAAGATTTACGAAACGTTATCATGGCTAGGTATAGATTGGGACGAAGGTCCAACCGCAAATGGTAAAGAAAAGGGTAAGTTTGGACCATATCATCAAACTGAGCGGCGCGGAATTTATTTAGAATGGGCTAAAAAATTGATAGATAAAGGCTTAGCATATGCTGATCCATATACACCCGAGCAAGTTCAAGCTTTTCGTGATGAAGCCAAAACAAAGAAAGAGGCTTTTCTATACCGAAATTATCGTCCAAAAAATCCGCCAAAATGGGATGGAACTCAGCCTTTAAGATTTAAAGTTCCTGAAATAAAACGTTATACTTGGCAAGATCCCATTATGGGAGAGTTAAGCGCTGGCCCAGAAGCACTAGATGATTTTATATTAATAAAATCTGACGGCTTACCAACTTACAATTTTGCTCATATTGTTGATGATTTTGAAATGGGAATTACACACGTTATCCGCGGAGCAGAATATATAGCATCTACACCAAGGTATTTATCTTTATATGATGCACTCGAAATTAAACCACCAGTTTTAGCTTGTTCACCTCACATCATGGCGCCATCCGGCAATAAAAAGCTAGGTAAGCGCGACGGTGCAAAGTCTGCTGACGAATACCGTAAAGAAGGCATATTACCAGAGGCTATGATGAGCTTTTTGGCATCGCTTGGCTGGAACGATGGCACAGAGCAAGAAATATTCACAAAAGAAGAATTAATTAAGAAATTTAAGCTCAATAGAGTACAAAAATCGGGTGCCCGTTTTGATGAAAAGCGTTTAATTTGGATGAATGGACAATTTATCCGCAATTTAGACTTAGACGACCTCTATGAACGTTGTCAACTATTTTGGGGCAAAGAAGCAAATTCCGCAGATGTAATATATAAAAAGCAAGTGCTAGCCCTGGCGCAAGATCGGCTTAAAACTCTACAAGATCTGCCAGCTTTAACCAGTTATTTCTTTAGTGAACCAAAAATCAACTTAGATTTAATTTTAAACAACAAACAGCTCAAAAAATTAACATCAGAAGAGCAAAAAAAGTTACTACAAATATCGTGTGATGAACTCAATAAAATCAATAATTGGACCTCAGAAAATATTCAAAATTGTCTTAATACGCTTTTGGAAATTACCAACCAGAAGCCAGGTATTTTATTTAGCTTAATAAGAATTGCTACGACTTGGGCACAGTTTAGTCCGCAATTGAATGATACCCTTGCGTTACTAGGTAAAGATAAAAGCCTAGATAGATTAAATCTTGCGATTAAAAATATAGCGTAAAATTGCACATACTAATAGATAAATAAAGGCAAAAGTCAACTTGACGATTTTGCTATACACTATTAAAATTATTAGCATAAGCCTAAAAGGTAGTGTAATGGAAAATAAACAACCAAATTTTATAAACACAAAAAAATCCTTTATTCTAAAATTACGAGAATGGGTTTTTAATCATAGAAAGTTATCCATAAGTATTTGTGTTGTTCTAGTTGTGGCGTTAGTTAGCGGTGGAATTACGCTAGCAATTATTCTGAACAAACCAAAGATAGAGACAAAGTCCATTACAAAATCCGTAGTAAAAAAACCAAAAACAAAGCCTACACCTGCACCAAAAAAATATTATGCGCCACTAACTGGTAGGGAAGTTCCCGATGAAGCATCCACTAAACGCGCAATCACCGCAATTATGATTGAAAATAGCCCAGCAGCACGCCCACAAAGTGGGCTGCAAGGAGCAGAAATAACCTATGAAGCTATCGCCGAGGGTGGAATTACGCGCTTTTTAAATCTATATCAACAAAGCAAACCTGGATTGATAGGTCCCGTAAGAAGTTTGCGCCCATATTATGTCGACTGGTTAGCACCATGGCAAGCAAGTGTGGCGCATGTTGGCGGCAGTAAGCGTTCTCTTGATGAAATTAGAAATGGTAAATATAGAGATATCGATCAGTTTTTTAACGGAGGCAGTTACTGGCGCAGTACAGACAGATGGGCTCCTCATAATGTTTATACAAATTTTGAAAGATTAGATGCACTAAATTCCGCAAAGGGCTACATAGAATCCACGCCGCTAGCAATTAAACGAGCGCCAATCAGCGCAAAATCACCCAAGCCAAACGCAACAAATATAAGCGTTACTATGAGCGGAGCAACTTATAACAGTTCATGGATATATAATCCAGAGGCAAATAATTACCAACGCAGCCAAGCAGGCGCACCTCATTTAGATCGTGAAGCTGGACAAATCACCTCTGATATTGTTGTAATATTAAAGATGCAGATGAACTTAGTTCAAGAGGATGGTTGGCGCGAAAATTATAATAGCAGTGGCGAGGGTGCAGCTATAATATTTCAAAACGGTACCGTACATGAGGTAACATGGCGAAAACCCGCCACAGCAGATCAGCTATCTTTTATAGGAGCGGATGGTAAGGATTTTCTATTATCGCCAGGTAAATTATGGATTAGCGCCGTGCCAGCAAATAAAAATGGAGGAGTTACTTGGCAGTAAATATTCTATATAGACGATTCAAGCTATATTTGGTATAATTGCAGAGTTATGGCCCTATCGTCTAGCGGTTAGGACACCAGGTTCTCATCCTGGCAACCCGGGTTCGATTCCCGGTAGGGTCACCACAGAGAAATTATCAAAATATAGGCAGCTTTAGCTGTCTATATTTTCGTTGTATACTGCTTGTGGTTGGGTTACAATGAAAGTGAGTATAAACAGTAGACGGGAAGCTTACCTATGTCTAAGAAACAATCCAAATTGAGCAAGATTAATGTAGTCAAACCACGCAAAGTATTACTACTATTCGTCACGCCGCTAATCTTGGTGACAATGATTGTCGGCGGTTTTTTATATCAAATTCCAGCTTGATGTCGCTAACGCTCAGGCTGACATGAAGGAATATCTGCAAAATAAGTATAGGCAAGAATTTGTGGTCGAAAAGCCAGAGCATAAGGGCGGTGGTCTTGCGGTTGAGGGTAGCTGGACTGCTAATGCATATAAAAATAGTGACTATAAGTTTCTTGTTCACAAAGGGAGAAAGTCCTATAGCGATACCTACCTTAGCGCCTTCTATAATGAGCAGGAGGCTGGTTCTCTACGCAAGATTATTAGTATTTTAGGTATTGAAAACTATCGACACACAACTGATCTATCAGGTCTTCAGCTCTCCGCTCTCCAAGACTCTTCTAATCCTCTCCGTTCCTGGAACGTTATAGACCAATCTCCTTCTAGTGTCAGTGAGGTAAAAGTTTATTATAGAAATAAATTCTAGGGCTATCAGTCCTTTGCGTCGGGCTTATTCTTAAAGTAAAATGATAAGCAGTAAGCAATAGGGGGCTGTGCTACATGGCAAAGAGTAAAAGTAGAAGAAAGAACAAATCGCGCGTAAATAATAAAAAAGCCTGGCAAGTTATCTTGATTATCCTGTCGTCAGTAGTTGTGGTGATGATTGTAGTGTACATTATAGGTGGAATTATAGTAGATAGAGAAATTAATAAACGTTCGGTTAGTGATAAAACAGAGCAAGCTAGCATGACCAGCTATCTAAAAAACAAATACGACCAAGATTTTGAGGTAGAAAAACCTAGTTGCAATGGCGGCGCTTTTGGTATTTCTTGTGTATGGTCTACTGATGCTTATCCTAAATCAGATAAAAGTATAAAGATACATATTTCTCGGGTGGATAACCAGACGAAGTACAGCGACGACTATGTAGTAAGAACTTGGCAAAAAGAACAAACTGCCAAAATTCAGCCCAAAGTCAGAGAAATATTTAAAGACATGCCCGTTGATGTCAAAGTTAGACTAGGCGTAATAGATCCAGACGTAGAACGCACCTTCACTCTGAAAAAGCCAACTTTTGAGGAGGTGTTTTTGGCTGAAAATAAAGTCGGGCAGCGTGGCAATTTAGCTTATGGATTAAATTTTAAGTATGATGGTGACATTAAAGACGAGAGTCGTTTTGCTAGTGGCATACACGAGATGATGGAGCATGCGAAAAACGTGGGAGTGAGTCCTAAAGATATATCTGTAAATATATACTTATCGAAGAATGGCAAGCTTATTTCAAGAAAATATTGTAATAGAGATAAGTTGTCATCAATTAATGAGATAAAAGGTTGTATTGATACGTCAAAAAATATGCCAGTAGAGGAGGGCGATAGATGGTAAAAACCATTGGGTACTTAAGTTTGTCAGCTTCTGCTGATCTTGACACTGGAAGCGCTACTGTGATATTGTCGGAATATCTATAAAGCGTTTGAGTTCCAGTCACGCCGGAACGAGCTGGGTGTCAAAATACACCACGGGAGTGAAGCCGTAAAGTCACACAGCCGAAATCGCGATCCATCGTAGAGCCGGTACTGAGCGCTACAGTTCAGCAATGAGCTATAGAATAAGGATGGGACCGCGGGAGGTCCTTTTTTGTTTACCTCTCGTTCCTTAGATACAATTATCATTTAATTCTAAGGAGGTTCTGTATGGACAAAAAATTGAAGGACGAAAACCTAAAAATAGCTATTCAAAAAGATGGCAGATTGACAAATGAATCTATCAAAACCCTTCGCTCAATGGGGATAGAGTTTGAAATATATAATAGAAAATTGTTCGCTACTTCACGCGATTTTCCCATAGAGATACTTTTCTGTAGAGATGATGATATTCCTGGTTATGTTGAATCTGGAGTGGCGGATGTTGGGATTGTTGGGCAAAATATAATACAAGAGTCTAAATCTAAAGTAGCCGAAATAATAAAGCTGGGATTTGGACACTGTAATCTATCTATAGCCGTGCCAAAAGAATCAAAAGTTAGCACAGCAGAAGAACTGCGAGGAAAAAGAATAGCAACGTCCTTTCCATCTACTGCGCAGCAATACTTTAGTAGACTGAATATCCCTGTTGACATCATTACAATTTCTGGGTCAGTAGAGATTACTCCAGCGCTCGGTGTGTCAGATGCGATAGTAGATATTGTAGCTAGCGGAAGTACTCTAACGCTCAATGACTTGCGTCAAATCAATGTAATAGCAGAAACCGAGGCGGTACTTATAAGAGGAAACAAAAAACTCTCAGGGGGCAAAGAGGATCTGCTATCACAGATGATAGCGCGTCTTGAAACGATGCTTGCCGCAAAAAACATGAAGTATATTATGATGAATGCACCGAAAGATAGTCTGGGAAAAATCAAGCAAATTGCACCAGGCTTAAATGCCCCCACAGTGACAGAGTTAACGAAGCCTGATTGGATAGCCATTCATGCTGTCATGAATGAAAATATCTTTTGGAGTATAACGGATAAATTAAAGACGCTTGGGGCTTGTGATATTCTTGTAATTCCTATAGAGAAAGTAGTGGTATAGTCAATGGCGTATAGAATAATCAATAATTCTAATAAAATCCTAAGTTACGAAGACGTTGCGCGATATAAGGCGGGGTCTAGTAACGAGCCTCTCGTGAGTGTAGCTAGTTACGACCCCACCATTAAGGCAAAATATATTAAGAGGGATATGCTACCGATAACTGGCGAGATTATTTATGTGAGGGATTCTGTCGCTAGAAAATTGGCTAGCGTCGAGGCTTATTTGAGGAAACAAGGCTACTGCTTGCGCGTAGTGTATGGCTATCGACACCCTGACATACAAATGGCTTATTTTACCAAAAGAAAAGATGAAATCGCGAAAGAAAAACCTGGCATTAGCGACAAAGATCTTGAAAGTTATGTGCATAATTTCGTAGCTGTACCAGATATTGCGGGGCACCCTACAGGTGCGGCTATTGATGCTACCTTAACAACTTTAGATGGTGACGAAGTTGATATGGGTTCTGCTATTGCTGATTACAGTGATGAGGATATCATTAAAACGCAAGCAGATGGACTAACGTCTGAGCAGATAAAAAATCGAAAATTACTCCACGATGCAATGGTTGGTGAGGGGTTTGCGCCATTTTACGGCGAATGGTGGCACTTTTCTTATGGCGACAGAGAGTGGGCTGCTTTTTATGAGAAAGAAGCACTCTACGACATCGTTGATTTTATGATAAAAAAATAGTTACATTCGGCATTGAGTTAGACCCAACAATTGCTGTGCGCATGAAATACTGATTGCATCCGTGAGCGATGGCTCGAAGCATCCTCAGGCGGACAAGCTCCCACGCGCGATACCCATACCTTGATACGAGCACCGAACTCCTAGCTCGGACATATACCAGGCGTTCTTGTAGTCAAACGACCTTGGCAATCTTCCGTCTTTGGAAAGATTGCTGAGAAACTCCTGTACGTCATCGGGAGAGCGGTTGAATGGTATGGCGCAACCGAAACCAATCAAGGTTTTGCTGTCGGTAGCATACACTACCACGCCATCCTTCATGTGGGGAGCGATAACTCCCTCATAGATCTCGCAATCGGTGTATTCCTCAAAGTATGGAGGCCCCGAAGGCCTCTTTGTACGTATTAATGAATACCCGATACATCAAGTGTTTGCGGTGTGGCGATTTCACACCGAAGCCTGTCTTTTAACAGACAACCTCCATCTCGCTCGAGAGAGTGACTCCACTCTCTGCGATCTCCGCCGAGATTGACTTCCCGGTCGGCTGGACAATTGAAGAGCTACCTGTCACTCTTCCTACTGCGATAGTTCCCGAGCCGCAGGACGACTCATAGTAGAACGTATCGACGGCACGTACCCATACTACAGGGTGAATGACAACTGCTTCGTTAGACTCTCTCTTGAACCACACGACACCGACAGCGTCACGCTCACTCAAGCCAAACTGGTCAACAATTCGGCGATGTGCGGTAGTGTACATTTTTTCGTCTTTGGGGAATTCTCCCTCAATGACAATATGTACGATACCACCGAGATCAACTATCGAGACGGGTGTACCGTCTCGTAGCTTCGCTGGCTTTGTTTTTACTACCATTCCTGGGAAGGTAACTTCAACGAAGAACCTTTTCTCAGTCAAAGGCTTGACTGAAGCGCTCACCGTTCCGGTAAACCCAGAGACAGTGAAAGACAAGTCGCTCTCTCCGCACCTTTCGTACAGTACAACTGCAGCTGAGCGTGTAGCGTTTCCACAGAACTCGCCACCGGCCATCTCGAAGTGTCGATCGCCCGGGATTAGAAACCCAGCCTGTTCAACACCATCAGCAGCAAAGTCGCTCTCAAGCGCTTGACCGCGAGACTCGTATTCCTGACGCGTCAGCGCCTGGTCAAGAATCTCAATAGCTGTACCATTACCACCTGCAGCGGTGATGAGGGTTTGGTTTTTGGTCATTACTCCTCCTAAACTCTATCTTTCGACCAACAATAGCAATAGATCGCTGCGTTGTCAACTGATCATAATAATCTTGCTTGTGTTATAATATGAAAATAGTTTACAATACCGTATTACAGTGACTGAATGTTTAGAGTCCCGTCACTAGCAGATTAAGAAAGGACACAGATGACCATTGTTAAGCCCAGGACTCCTAGCGGATTCCCTGAGTACACGCCAGAAGACCAGATTGAGTTCAATAGACTGATTGATATAATCAAGACGACTTACGAGCTCTACGGATTCACCCCTCTTGAGATGGATCTCTACGGGGCTGATTATTCTAATATGGTTATAGAAAATGCCAACAGTCTAGGTGAGCACCTAGCTGCTTGTGGAATAATTCCCACTATGGCCATAAATGGTAGCTACACTAACACCCACCAGATACACGTACCTATTGATAAATATGGTAAGTCATACACCGATCTCTACGATAGGTTTTATGAAAGCCAACTTGCAGTTGCTTTTGACGTAGATCCTTACGGATGTAGATTTATAAGACTCGGCCTTCAGGAGATCACAAGAAGGGGTATAGATTCTAGCGGACTTGAGCTCTTGGCTCATACAATTAGCCAAATATTAACCGATTATCAACCTGAGGCATGTGGTAAAAATATCAGTTCAATCAAACAATCTTTAGGTGGTGAAATTAAATATTCGTTTAACAAGGGGGTAGCATGAACGAAGAAAGCATAAAAATAGAAATATCTAAACCTTTTGGCAACTTGTATCGCGATAGGTGTGTACTAGTGGCGGCTTTTGATGATAGTCATAATTTGCTACTAGGAGCAAAGCCCGATTTCTATCCACCCGGGATAGTCAGACTGCTTGGAGGGGGTGTAGACGAAGGAGAGAATATCAAAGATGCTGCGTGTCGGGAGTTGTTGGAAGAAACTGGGGTTGCTGTACATAAAGATAAAATGCACATAAAGACTAAATTTAGCATACGAGCCATCGACTGTGATGGCAATGCTTACAACAATGACACATATTTAGTATGTACAAATATTGAATCTGCTCCCGTAAACCCAGGCGACGACGTAAAGCAGATAGTTAAATATAAAAGCCAAGACCTGGAAAGACTAGTAGACAACTACAGGAAACTAAGCCCTAGCCTTTGGTATAAAGGAGCGGAGGGGGAATTTAGCTGGTATGACTACGCACAAGTTTATGCAGTAATTCATAATAAGGTTCTTGAGATGTTCTAGAGGGCTGCATTATATGAAACTGTCTGTAGTGATCAGGTTGAGTATATTATAGTCAATGATGGGTCTACGGATCAAACAGCGAAAGTACTATCAGAGATAAAAGATTCACGAATAATAATCGTGGATAGAAACGTTTGTCGTGGAGTGTCGCAAGCTATAACTCTAGGACTATCGTTAGCTAGGGGTGATTATGTTATGTTTGTCGATTCAGACGATCTGTTTCATAGAAGGATGCTGGAAATACTGTACAATTCCGCGGTAAAAGGCAATGCCGATATCTCCATATGCAACTACGAAAGAGTGTCTCTGTTGACACATAAGACCAGTATGGGCATAAGTGATACATCCCATGTACCAGCAACGACATTCAAGGCCTTGGATATGCGTCAAAGTATATTTAATACATTTGATGGTTTTGTTTGGAATAAGATTTTTAACAGAAAGTTCTTGATAAAGAATAGTCTTCTTTTTGACGGTAGATTATCCTTTTGTGAGGTCAAACCGCAAAGACCCACATAACCGTACCGTGTCTTAAATTATTTCAAAAATATTTCAACAATTCAATTACGATGTCGACATAGTCGTGGTTGCCCCATCTTTCTTATTACCAACCATTACCGAAGATGGGATTGTAGGCAGAACATATAACTCGCGTTTCATCATACTAAGTTAACGAGTACCTTCTCCTTGAGACAATGTGTCATGAGTTGGCATATTCTTTATTCCAGAACATACAGAGACAATGTTTGATGGCATAATATTAGAGGGGATGGCAGTTGTACTTGAAGAGGAAGCTATGAATAAGTTTACGCAGTATAACGGTATAACAAACAGTTCTTCCTGTGTGAAATACAAAATACCAGACGAAAAGAAGTTGACGCTATGGTTACGGCGCTAAAAGACAACTTTTATTTATTTTCATCTCTACTTGTGGTTTTATAAAAACATCGTCATAATAGATAACATTAGGAAAGGTGATATGAGGCAGTATTTAGATATATTACGATACGTCCGCGACAACGGCATCCAGAAAGGCGACCGTACTGGCACTGGCACAACTGAAATGTTTGGTACGCAGACGCGATACAATTTAGAGGACGGCTTTCCAGCAGTGACCACCAAGAAATTATACTTCAATAGCGTGGCACATGAACTCTTGTGGTTCTTAAAAGGGACAGGCAATATTGAGTACCTGGCGCAAAATGGCGTACATATTTGGGATGAGTGGCCGTACAAGAACTATCTAGAGAAAACTGGTCAGAGAATTCCAAAAATCAACGGTGACGAATGGTGCACTGGCATGAAACAATTTATCGGGAGGATTGCGACAGATCATGCGTTTGCCGAGGAGTGGGGCGATTTAGGCCCAGTGTACGGCGTGCAGTGGCGCAAATGGCCGGACGGTAAGGGCGGGACGATTGACCAGATCCAAAACGTCATCGATATGATAAAGAATAACCCAACGTCGCGGCGCAACATCGTCAGCGCCTGGAATGTAGCGGAAATTGACGAAATCGTGCGTTCGGGCGGGCTGCCGCCGTGCCATACTATGTTTCAGTTTAATGTTCGGCCAGGTAAGAATGGCGAAAAATTGGATCTGGCATTGACGCAGCGCTCGGCAGATATATTCCTCGGCGTGCCGTTTAATATTGCTAGTTACGCATTATTACTTTCGATGATCGCCCAAGTAACCGGCAAACAGCCGGGTGAGTTCGTTCATACATTGAATAGCGCGCATATTTATAATAATCACCGCAAGCAAGTCGACGAGCAACTATCTCGTGATCCGCTACCTCTGCCAAGATTATGGCTCAATCCTGACATTAAGAATATTGATGATTTCACGATTAAGGATATCCGATTAGAAGGTTACGAGAGCCATTCACCGATAAAAGCGCCAATTGCAGTGTGATATTGGGCGCGATGAGACCAAACTATCTTTTATTTAATACAGCAAAACTAAATACCATTCTTTCTCAATGACAGGCACTGGATTAAGAAACTCGCTTATATATCACAAAATCAAAATCATAGGCATTGTCAGTATCGGCAGGATGACGAACGCGGCTAGTTTCTTGCCAAATACCCATATCGATTTCTGGGAAAAATGTATCAGCACCTGGAAATGAAGCGTCAATTTCCGTAGCGTAAATAGTGTCGATCTCTGGCGTCTCCAGCGCGTCGGCGTAAACGCGAGCGCCACCAATAATAAATATTGAATAGTGCGACAACGCCAAGGCACTAGGCAAATCCATCACCGTTAGCACACCTTCAGCACCAGTCAGCCGCGAGGAAATGACGATATTTTTACGCTCCAGTAGCGGTCGCGAGCCAATTGACTCAAAAGTCCTGCGCCCCATAATAATACCACCACCCTTTGTCAGCTGCTTGAAATGCGCCAAATCTGCCGGCAAGCTGCGCCCCCACGGCAAATCGCCACCCCGACCAATAGCGCGATTCCGATCATAAGCAACAATAATAGCTTTCTTCATAGCCCAAGTGTTCTAAAGATTGTCACTAAATTCTATCAACTGGCTTAATACCAAGCAACCTAAGCGCATTCGTAATCACAATAGCAATTGATTTAGATAGATACAGCTTTTTCCTTGTATTAGCTATATCTTCGCTAATAAATTGCTCCTTTGCGTAGATGCTATTAAACACATGAGCAATGTCTAAAATATACTCAATCAATATATTCGGTGCATAAGACTCCAGCGCATCGGTAATTTTTTTAGGGAAATAAGCCATCAACATTACAACTTTGCGCTCTTCCGCAGAAAGCGCGAGCTCCTCACTCTGAGGCAAGGTTAAATCACCAGTATATTTAGAAAGTAAACTATTTATACGTGATAAAGTATAGAGAATATAAATCCCGCTATCACCCTTTAAATTAATCGATTCCTGAATATCTAAAACAGAATCAGAATTGCGCGAAGGCTTTAGTACAGCAAATTTTACAGCATCAATCGCGATCAAATCAGCTGTTTTTTCATCGTAATCTCTGCCAGAATTCAAAAGAGAATCTCTTATTTCATCCAAAAGATTATCTATATAAAGAGTATTGCCATCGCGGGAACTCATTTTCTTTTTAGCGCCAGTTTGCTTATCAACAATACTAATTAATCCATAGGGGAGGTGTGTAAAATCACTAAGTTTGCCAATACCCAGTTGTTCGCATATCGCGAAAACTTGCTTCATGGCTAAAGATTGCTCTGGACCAATAACCCAAAAAAGCTTATCAGCCTTAAACCGATTCTTCTTTAATTTAGTAAGCGCGATATCTTGAGTAATATAGAGGGAAGTGCCATCGGATTTAAGTACAATCGTATCTGGTAAATTGTATGACTTTAAATTACTTAAAATAGCCCCGTTTTCTAATCTCTTAAATATACCTTTAGATATATTGTCCAAAATCATTCCGCGACCATCTTTATAATGCTCATTTTCATGCCAGATTACATCCCAGCGACTACCAATTCTATCGAGAGTCTTATTTATTCCACAATGAGCATAATCTATAACTACTTTCCATAATTTCCAGGTATTGGCGTCTCCATTTTCCCAATCAAGAGCAATTTGCCTTATTTCCTGATCAATTTCTGGCGACTTTTTTGCAGCTTCAGCGCCATACATATAACATGTGCCAATAAAATGATCTGGCTTAGTGCCTTCTTCTTCAGGTGTTATCCATGCTGAAGGATTATTTGCCCAATCTAATAAGGTCGCATTCTTAGCGCTGTCTCGCTTTTTGCATTTTAAAAATCCCCACATTGCCCGAGCGATTGCTATACCTCTATTATTATCTATACAATCACGCACCACCGAAGCACCGCAATAAGCAGCTATATTAGCCACAGCCATACCAATTAAATTATTCCTTAAATGACCAATATGCATAGCTTTATTTGGATTTGGCGAAGTGTGCTCAATAACCCAACGCTGACCAGCAAGCATATCATTGCGTCCATAGTTTTGATTTGTATCGTTTATATGTATAAGGATTTTAGAAAGAGACGCATCCGTAAGATGTACATTAATAAAACCAGGTCTTGCGGCTTCTAGAGTGTAATCACCATCTTGTGATTGTGTACTATTTACTTCTTTAGCAATAGATTCTCCTATTGCATAAGGAGCAGTATGGAGAATTTTTGATAAACGAAAAGCCACATCACAAACAAAGTCAGCTTTATCAAGTTGGGTTGGCACAGTAACGGTTACATCTGGTATATTCGTATCAGGATATAGGCGCATAATAGCGTCGTTAATATCAGAGGTAATCTTGCTAGTTATTTTAGTATAGTCCATAAGCCTTTTTCGATATATTACAAATTACGAATATTATTATTTAATAATTATACATAATAAAACACCAATAAACAAAGAAAAATCAAAGGGAGCGAATTAGACGATCGACATACGATAAACATCCAAAACATGGTCGGGGTGACTGGATTTGAACCAGCGACCTCACCGTCCCGAACGGTGCGCGCTACCAGGCTGCGCCACACCCCGATTCTATAAATTATACCCTTAGGATTTACAAAATCAAACTACTTAATTGTCCAATCAGATACACATATATTGATAAGTTATATAATTTGTATAATAATAGTACGATGTTTTCGTTTTTTAGTTCATTTTCTACATCTTTAAAGATAGCCTTATTAGCGTGGCCTTTTGTAGCTTTGGCACTAACATTCCCATTGTTAGTTATGCAGTATATGCGTTTAAGGCGATTAGTTTTTGGCAGAATTATTATGGTTTATTTAGTTATGCTATACGCGCTTGCTTTACTGGCATTTACATTGTATCCAATGCCAGATAATCCAGTTCAATTCTGTTCTTACCACAATATCGTACCGCAAATTGAATGGCTTGAATCAATTATGGAGTTCAGATATGAAGGTTTGCGTGCTGTTCTACAAGTTGTTATGAATGTAGTATTTTTTATGCCACTTGGGGTATTTATCAGAATGATGTATAAATCCCGCTGGTATTTGGTTATTTTCCTTGGTTTGGCAATTTCACTAACGATAGAAACAGCTCAACTCACTGGAGGTTTTGGAATCTACCCTTGTAGTTATCGACTATTTGATGTTGACGATCTACTTCTAAATACCTGCGGCGGCTTAATAGGATATTGGCTAGGTTTTCTCATGCCAAACCTCAGTAATGTTGAACGTGGCTCTGCAATTACAACCCAACCTGGACTAGTCAGACGGTTAGTAGCTTTTATGATTGATATTTTTTCTTCTTTAGCAATCATTACTATTATTGGCATATCTTTATATTTCTTATCACCTCAATTAGCAAAAGATCTTTCATACGAATCTTTAATTATTTTAACTATCCTAAATATATTAATACAACTTATCCTACCTCTAATATGCAAGGGACGCACAATAGGCGGCATGCTAACTGGGATCTCACTTGATGATATAAAGCGTACAAAATTACACAGACTAACATTTTATTTGGCACGCCTAATTTATATAGGTTTATTCTTTTACGCTGATAAATTATTTGCACAGAGCGAGGTAGCAGTACTAGTTAGTTTAGTATTGATTATTTTAACAATAATCACCTGGAAAAAGTATAAAAACCTCCCTTATAAACTCATCGATATTTTTTGGAAAAATCACGAAAAATCTATTATATAATTAGTTTATTAACTTAGATGTATAACATGAAATCACAAATTCTTTTAGTCGAAGACGAACCTACCGTCCGCCAGGGTACCGAGCAGTTCCTGCGCCAGCGTGGCTTTACGGTATTGACGGCGGCTAGTGGCGAGGAGGCGCTGGAGAAATTTGCTCAGGTGGATGTGATTATCCTTGATATTATGTTGCCAGGGATGAGCGGTATCGAGACGCTGCACCAAATTCGCCAGACCAGCGACGTGCCAGTGCTGATGTTGACGGCGCTGCATGATGAGCCGACGCAAGTTGCTAGTTTTGACGAGCTGGCGGATGACTATATGAGTAAGCCGTTTTCGCTGGTGATTTTGGAAAAGCGAATTAGGGCGCTACTTCGCCGCCAACAGTCTGTCAAAAAAACCTTGTGGCAGCGAGGTTTGGCCTCGGTGGATTTTGCAGCCTATCAGGGATTTTATGATAATGCTGACGCGCACCTCAAGCCTAAGGAGGTGCATCTGCTCAAACTGCTCGTCGATAATCCAAACATGGTCTGGAGTCGGCAGGCTATCATCGACAAGTTGTGGCACGACGACGAGGTGCCGTTCGACCGGGTGATTGACGTTTATATCAAAAACCTGCGCAAGAAATTGCACCTGGACTGCATCATCACGGTGAAGGGAGTGGGCTATCGCTATGAAGAATCTTAAATTATTCCCCAAAACATTTTTAGTGTCAATCGGCCTGTTTGCGGCGTTGATCATCTTGGTGCATGCGCTGGTTTACACCTTGATGCCGCAATTTTATCTGCAACAAAAAGAGCGCGAGGCGGCAGACAATCTCACGGCGCTCGTGGCTGAACTACGCGGCAAATCGACTGAGGAAATGCGTCGTCTCAGCCAGGAGTTTGCTCAGATGAAAAATGTTAATATTACGCTGACGATTGATGGACGCGACCAGTATTTTCAAGGCTTTCAGTCGATCAATATCGTGACGGACAGCGGTAAATCGGTTAACACCAGCGTGGTGAAAATTGCTGACGGCCAAACGGTCGATCCGCGCTCGGTGATTTTGCAGCAGGGTAGTGTGGCGGATAATCAGTGGCGAACGATTACGGTCAAGCTGCTGGCCGATGTGGCGCCCGTCACTCAGGCCAAGCTCGCCACCTTGCACGTATTGCCATATACCATGCTCGGTTCGCTGCTCGTGGCGCTGATGTTTTCCTACATCTATAGCCGTTTTGTGACGCGGCCGATTCGCCAGATGGCGGCGGTGACCACGACCATGCAGCGGCTGGAAAAGGGTGCGCACTATCCGGTAAGTAGCAGTGATGAGATCGGCGTGCTGGGGCGAAATATTAATGAGCTATATCAAAATCTGTGGCAAACGATTCGTTCGCTGGAGCATGAAAATAAGCGGATCACGCAGCTGGAGAAAGAGAAAATCGCCTTCCTCCGTGCAGCCTCGCACGAGCTAAAAACGCCGTTAGCAGCCCTACGGATCATGCTTGAGAATATGCAACTCAACATTGGCGAGTATAAAAATCGTGATCAGTACCTGGCGGAATCGGTGGCGCAGGTTGACCGCTTGGCGGCGATGGTGAATGATGTCTTGCGCTCTGGGAGCGTGGCTGAGCAGGCTTTGCGTCAGGAAAAGCGACTGAGGATCGATAAGCTAATCACTGAGGTAGTTGACGATTATGTGTTGCTGGCAAAAACGCGTGGCATGACTTTCGCGGTTAATACAGAGCCGACGACTATTCGCGCCAACCGCGACATGATGCGCCACGTCATCTCGAACCTGGTGTCAAATGCGGTGCGCCATGGCGACGCCGGGAGCGTTATAAAAATTACCTGCAACCAGCGCGAGCTGGCCATCAAAAACGCCTGCAAACCGCTCACCAAGCAGCAGCTCCAGCGTGTCTTTGACCCGTTTTATCGTGCCAACACCCAAGCCAAGCAGAGCCCTAACAATAGCGGCATTGGGCTTTACATCGTGAAAATATTGCTTGATGCAAAAGGGCTGGAGTATGAGTTTGCGCCCGTAAAGCAGGGTATGCGGTTTATAGTGAAGTTAATTATAGAACGATAAAGTCACAGTAACCACTGTAACTTCGCTCCTTTACAGGAAGGATGAGGTTATGTACCTCCAAGACGCCGAGCTTTATCGTTTACGTTCGGCTCGTGATGCTGCAAAACAACGGCAGCAAACAGCCTGGCAAACTCAGCAATCAGCCTATGAGCATCGCTCTTCAGCTAATGCTATCATGAATCAAGCCTATGAGGCTCAACAGACTGCCTATGCAAATCAGCAAACAGCCTGGGATGCTTACATGTCCGTTAAACGGGCCAATGGTCCACGAATTGATAGTCTGAATTCTCAGCAAGAACGAGCATATCATAACATGGTATCAGCTTTTGAATCAGATTCATCAGCATACTATACATATGACGGCGCCAGCGCACGCATGTACGCAGACTAGGGACATGCTTACAAAGCAGAGGCCAAGACCGTGTCACCGAACGGCGACGGCTTGTCGCTAAAATCCGCAACGCTCTTGAATAGTTCGAGGCTGTCAGTCCAGCTTTTCAAAGGGCTAAAAGCGAGTATGATCAAGCTCGGAAGGAATTCTTATCCGCTAAAACAGAGCACGAACGCGCACAAGCTGAATTCAAACGTACCAAGGCCGAGTTTGATTCATGTGCCAAGGCATTTCAGGCTAGGCTCGAAGAACTGAAGTCGACAAGCCGAAAGCGAAGTGAAAGCAAAAAGTCAATCGCCGCCAGGGCTGGCGTTCCGTTTCAATATCGAGACAATGTCTGGATTTCGAAAGAGTCAGATGGTAATATCAATATCTACTTCGGTGGTATTGGTAAGCCTGATGGTCCTGGTCACGGTCACTATGTCATGGATCAAAATGGGAACGTAACGTATAGGCGCGATCCGTTTGACCCGCATGGTGCACAGAATTTTGAGAAGTCTGACTTGTACATACGTAGCACACGTCGAAATTATGAGCCGATTGGAACCAATGAGTATAGTGGAGTATTCTATCGACGCGGTGATTCTGGCGGCACAATCTTGCATGTGACTCAGCATTTCGTTTCGTAGCACCTCCCGACGCACTCTTCACTTAAGGAAGGAGTGAGTCTCCTATTGCCTTGGTACTAGGGGGATTTCTCTATATAATAAGATTATGAAGCAGGATAAACAGGCAATTCTAGCACGTGGTATGATTCAAATAATTCGTGAAAATGCCGATAATTCAGATGTCCTTGAATATCTTGATAGCTTTGCGTTCTCGTTGGCACGCGGTCTGGAGGACTCGTCTGTTGTGTCGTGGGATGATCTCGCTAGCATATGTGACCAGAGGTATTATTCTTTAAACAATAATAATCCAGTGCCGCTTAATATCGAACTGCTTAATCAGTGTGAGCGATCTATTCAGAAATTCTTACCACCACAAAGTTAAACATTAAACTTTTTTGCCTGGGTTATTCCATGCTATAATTCGACCCATGGATCCGAAACAAAGATTAATCAAATTTCTAGATGAAGAAATATTACCAGCAGAGAAAACTGAATCTAGAGAAACCCTAGCTGCCTACATAGTTGGTGAGCTTGTAGGTGATTATGACAATGTTTACGAAAAGTTACTAGAAAATGATTCAAGAGTGCAAAGAATATCTGATCTTGCAATTGATCTAGAGTGGTCAAATGGCTATGATGAGCTGGACTTGCAAGATATGTGGCGAGAATTAAAAAATCTTATAGAAGAGCTTAAAAATGAATGATTTTTAGTTTTAGGTTTTAGTTGAAATTATGTAAACTTAGTATTTGATATTAAATATTAAGGTCAAGATATATTAGAAAATAAACTTTATAATGAATTATTTGATCCGTGTATTTTTGCATAGAGGATAGCTTATAAGATAGTAAACAGGCAGAATTAAATCACCATATTCCGCCAGAAGTATTTGACAACTAAAAGGAGGTAGTTATCTCGGACTACTCATTAATTATTAGTCTGGGATTTTTTCATGTTATAATCATGAGATATGGATAAAGGTGAGTACCAATACCCTCAAATGACCTACAAACAAGCAGTCAAGCACTGCAAATATTGGGCAGATCAAATTAGGCATGATGGGCTTGACCTATTGACCACTGATTATGGTGCGGCTATTGGAGTTTCTGATCAGTTAGCGTATCCTTTGGAGATGCAGACTTGGATTAATTCACAAGAATATCCTCTCCTGTATAAAGTTTGCATATACGCCGTTACCGTTGATAATAACCACACCGACAGAGTATCATGGGAAAAGTTACTAGAGTTAATTGATAGATTGGCAAACATTACCAATAGTAATTACTGCGCTTGAGGATATTTTAAGTAAGTAAAAGAATATATAGTCCATGATCGAAATTGATTCGGCTGTCTCATATAAAGATGTGCTAAATATTGTTAATCCAAAAACTGGCGAATTGCGGCACAGTTTGATGACGCTCAAAGTCGAAGGGCGGGTAAAACTGACTTCTGATAAGTACGAATTCACGGTTGGCGATAGCATGGTGGCGCGGAATGGCGGCAGCTATGTTGTGTTTATCAGCTTTCTTCATAGTTCAAGGATAGAGCAGTTTTTTGTTTTATATCAAGGGCGAGGGTAGGTGTGTGCTAGTGTATATGATTGATAATCTCGCGGTACAAGTCATCAATTATCTGACGATTTGGGCGCTCCAGTTTCTTTTTAATTGCTGTATAATCTTGATCAAAATAATCAAACATATCATCCCAAATAGTCCTTTTGTCACCTTGTTCGAAAGTTTGCGCCAAAGAGAAACATATACAACTGAGAGACTCTATAATATCAGCAGAATCAGGTGTATCGTAATATAAATCAATAATTTCTCGTGCTGCAGTATATTCGTCTCGTTGTTTATACATAGGATTATTTTATCAAGGATAAGACATTTTTCAGGTTATGTCCAGAGGTTTTATCGATTATTATCGCTTTTGTGTAGAACAATATTCCGTAATGCGATTCTCTAGTTTGCGAGCGATTTCTTCTCGTTCGGAAGCCTTTTCGTCATCAAGATACTGCATCGCCAGGTTGAATATGCAACTCTCCTGGGAGCTGTCATCTAACAATGCTGAATCAAATTGATTATTAGTTGCAAAATAACTAATAATGTTGCGACTTAATTCGTTCAGGTCCTTGGCGGAGTTTGCTATTGATTCAAAACTGTTAAGATCTGCTTTCATAGGACTATTTTATAATAAAAACATGGATAAATGAGCCAGTTTTATATCATGGCTCAGAATAGAACGGTCACTCGTAGCAGTGGTATTCCGTCATGTCGCCGTCGAGGTCAACGGAGATGTACTTGTGCTCTCCGGAGGCCTTGTCAATTAAGAGGAAGTTGGATTATTATCGATCGCTGAAAATATTACGAAAAACGATAAGGCGAGGCATTCGGTTGTAAGTGAGGGTGTAGGATAAGCTAGGCACCTAAATAATCAATAACATCAACATAATAAAGATCTGCATTATTTGGAACGGCTGTGTTCAATAGTTCTTCTCGCGTCATCCAGCAGTAATTTTTATGTTCCCAACTTAGTTTGACTGGAATGTCTATCTTGTCTATATTCGCTTCAAAAAGTATGTGTTTTACGTTTTTATACTGTTTAGCAAATAACTCTTCTAGACTATTTGACTGAACATGTACGCCGGTTTCTTCCCATATCTCGCGAGCAGTTGCCTCTTTGTATGATTCATTAGGTTCAACCTCTCCGCCGGGAATGTCCAAATGCCCAGGAAAATTTGGATGCGAATCGCCTCTGTACAACAGTAAATATGCGCCAGCACGATTCTTGATGAGAGCTTTTGAAACTGTTTTGATCACATTTTGATTGTAGGGTAGAGGTGGTGTTTGGTCAATAATAAAACCGTCAGTGAGTCAAATAGTTTTAATCTGCTTTGTTGCTGAATCTTTTACAGTGATTCGCGTTTCCTGCAAAACCTTAGTCAAATTCTCTACACTAGCGATTTTCTTCCAGCCAGCAGAGCCTAAGATGGCGCCAAATTCCCTAAGTATGCGATCCTCGTCTGGGGCGGCATGCGGATTGGCAGAATAAGAAGCTAGTGATAGATAATTCGCAAAACGTTGTAGAACTTCTGGCATAGTGATCGTTTCTAGAGTGTGTTTAACGCTTGCGGCGATTTCCTCTATTTTTGTTGCCGGCAGTATGTGAGAGTTGACCAAAAATGTACTAACTACTGTCGTTGAATTTGCGCTATCCTTGACAGATTCATCAGTAAAGTAAGTACCAAACTCTTGGCAAACTTTTTGCCCGATTGACAAATTCAAAAAGTGCGCCAATTCGCGCCACAACATGCGCAGCTCAATTGATGGATCACTAAACTGTAATTGCAACTTGATCTTACGTGGCTTGACAGCTGGCTGATCGGTAGTATACATCAGATCAAGCAACTTTTTATCTCCGTGCACATCTTTTGGCAACAATTCAACCGAATCTAAATCTTGCCAAGGCTGGTCATCAAGCAATCTCAATTCGCCGATTATCGTATCGACATCACCAATAAAAATCGCCTCTGGCTCTTCGGCGATAATCTGTGATAAAGCTCGTGAAATCGGCAAGTAAAAAGGAGCTTTGCCAAAATCAGTCTTCATCATAGCTAACTCTTGAAGTAATTTTGCTGACGTTTTGGTGTAACATTCCGCAGAGATAATTATCACGCCAGAATCGTAAGTAGCACCATTGAGTGCGTAATCCAACAGTTTATATTGCCCGTGGCGGTAAAGGTAATCGGCGACCGTGGTAACAAACAAATGCTCGTAAAGATGAGCGAGCTGCATGCAGGGGTGGTATTTGACGAAGGTGAAGTGCTTCATAGAGTGATTTTACACTATTTCAAGAATCATTTTATCTAGTAAATTAGCAATTGTTTTTTCTTTTGCTAATTTCTGCCAAGTTTTTTCACCAGCAACAATGCCGATTTCTGAAATGTACATATCGATATTTGGAACGTTCATTCTCCCGTCGTTGTACGAAAAGGATTTAATGCGGCGAGAAATGCGCGCTAGAGCTGCTTTTTCTAGCATTTTTCCTATAACTTCATGGTATATGTCTCGTAGTTTGTCTCTGTCTGCTAAATTGCTAAGTGCGGCAAATTCGCAAATACAAGACGTACTTTTATTAATTCGTTCAGCATGTTCACTAAGAGTATAGTATCCCAAACGAACATTGGCTATGTCGGATACTGTACCATGAATAGCAAAAGCCAGATAATAAAATAAAGCTAGCAGCGCCACGTCGCTATTTAGCGGTTGCTTAAGGGCGCAAGAGATGTGGCTAATCGACGTAATAGGATCGTCGGTCTCGTACAGGAATTTGTGTTCGGCAAGCGGACTAATAATAAGCGGTTGGTCGATTTCTTCAATTGATTGCCAATCGTTTTTGTTTAATTTAGCTATGTTATATTGGAGCTTATCAAGATCGTTGCAAATAATCGTACAATCATTTTCTGCAGCGATTTGACTCATGGCTAGGCTCAAAGATTCGTTATCTGTAAATGCTTGAAGTTGCCGCAAATCATGCGCCAGATTAACTGCTTCTTTCGTATATAAATCAATATCAATAGTGATAAATCCTGTACCCGAATAGTGCGTACCAAGCGCGAAATAATCAATTTGTCGTAATAATCCAAATTGTTGCATAATCTGCTTTAATTTGGTCATCGCTAGATGCTCATAAATATGCGCCTCGATGGGCGAAGCAGCTTGTTTACAGATAAGGATTCGTTGCATGTCGTCTATATATTATCAAATAAAATATAGACAGTTTATCGACTTGTCCGGGTCAGAATGGCTAGCACCACTTGCAATTATCGCTACGACCGTGGTAGTTACGACCCTTAGTGTCGTGCTCCCTACGGTTGGTACCCTTGCGGTCTCTCCGCAGGTTACCACTGCGTTGGATGGCGTTGTTCTGTATCGTAATACACTTGGAACAGAAGCAATACTTGCGCTTTAGTCCAGTGTCGGGACACTTACTGCCACGTGCCATAATAACTCCTTCTGGAGTCGGGCGGAGAATTGTAGCTCTCCGCAAATTGGAGTGTCTCAAACCCAATGGCTTTGGGCGAAACACTGACCTCTGCAACTGCAAAGGCTGAATAGCAGTATATCAATACTAGAGCCCGAAATCAAGCGATTTTACGAAAATCACCGTCAATTCCGCCACGATACAACCGCACAAATACAAAATCAGCCGACTTTTCGCCTTTCCGCCCCATCCATGCTACACTAAAAGCACAATCAGCATCGCGGCTTGCGGCGGCGGTGGCTGTAATCCGAAAGGAGGTGGGGTGGTGATGTAACTCGCGAAAAGATAATTCGTTAAGCGGTGTTTTGATAGCCTCCAGACTCCAACTTATCGACCGGCAACCCTGTTTTTAAGAGGCAACACCCGCTCGGCGAAAACCAACGTGGTACTTTTCGAAAAATACCATGGTAGTTTAGAAAAAGTACCGCGGTAGTCTCAAAGCTCTACTACAATATGTTGATTAATCAACGGAAAGGATAGTCAAATGACATTGAAATATAAAGCCGTTAAGATGAAAAATCCAGCCAAACCAGCCGATCCGCCAAAGTATTATGCCCGCGAATCGGAAGCTGGCCGCATCGATTTGCCCGAACTCTCCGATAATATTGCTCGCCATTCTACCACTGTTAGCAAGACGGATATCCAGGCGGTTTTGACGATTTTGGGCGAGGAATTGGCATCGCTGCTCGCCAAAGGCCACAGCGTGCACCTGGGCGAGCTCGGTTATTTCCACGTTACGCTCAAATCCAAAGGCGTCCTTGAGGAAAAAGACGTCAATCCTAGTATCATTGAAGAGGCCAAAGTCCGCTTTATCGCAGGCAGCGTCCTCAAAAAAGAACTGAAAAACGCCAAATTCGAAAAGGACGCCGAACCAAAGAAAGACACCCCAACGCCAAAGCCAGGGGCGTAAATAGCCATAAAACGCCAGGCCGCTCCGTATTATGTCGGGGCGGCTTAGCTATATATATTATCGGTAAGGTGTATAATCAAATATTATAAACTTAGTAATCCATAAACAAAGGAAGACGACATGAAAATTACTCCGCTAGATATAGTATCAATGATTGCAATAGCTAGCATCGTTATCTCTGCGTATGCTGCCGCAAGAGTTAGCAAAGGGCAAAAAGCTAAGCAGGGGAAAGACACTAAACCTGAGAAGACAGAACCAAGCAGTCCCGCAGCAAGCACCAGCAAGCTTCGCGCCGAGCTGGACGATTTGAAGAAACGGGTCGCGGCGCTGGAGAAGAAGTGAGCAATTACAACCTAAAAATGTCATCATCCATTAAGACATTTTGTCCTGAAGTATAATGACAAATTAAGCAATTCTAAGGTGTTAAATTCATATTTTTGTCCTCATCTATTGATTAGTGAAAAATAATCCGTTGCGATTTCATCACCCATTTCACATTCCCTTCACACACTCCTGCTACACTGGCATAGAACCAAGAAAGGAGATCTATGTCATTCATGCAACGTGCCTGGTTGTATATCACCAGGAAAAAACTCAAAACGCTGATTTTGCTAGCGATTTTGCTGTGTATGTCGACGATTATGCTGAGTGGATTTGCCATCAAGCATTCGACCGACGCGGCGGCGCAGTCGCTAGACAAAACGCTCAAAGCCGGCTTCACACTGGGCAATAATCCGCGCACCAATCCGGGAACAGCCCGCGGTTCGGGAACGGTGTCGAACAAAGACATCGACGCGGTGAAGAATCTGGAGGGCGTGACAGACTACGTCAAGCGCCAGAACGCCACGGTCGATTTTATCAATACCAAACTGGTGCCACTGCCGAGCGGCGGCAGCGGCTATGATGCCGAGAAAGACAAACAGTTTGGCAACGCCGCGACCATCATCGGCGTTAATAAATCTGAATCCGAGAAAAAGTTCCGGGCTGAGTCGCTCAAGCTCATCGCTGGCCGGCACATCACCGAGAACGATTCGCACAAGATTTTGGTGCACGAAGATTTCGCCAAGGCTAACAACCTGAAGCTGGGCAGTAAAATTAAGCTGAAGGCCAATCAATACGACACCGATAATGAGCATCCATCCAAGGACGAGGTCGAGGTAGAAATCGTCGGTATATTTAATGGCAAAAACCCAAAGCAGGCGACGTACCAGGTGGAGTTGTTCGAGAATTTGTTCTTGACTGACCTCACGACAACTCGCCAGTTGAATGCTTATACAGCGCAAAATGAAATTTACCAGGACGCCACGTTCTTCACCAAAGGCACCAAGCAGCTGGAAGAGGTGATGGCGCGGGCGAATAAATTGCCGGTCAATTGGCAAAAGTATCAATTGAATAAGAATAGTCAGGAACTCGCTGGCGTGACTGGTGCGGTGAACGGTGTGTACGGTCTGATCGACGGTATGTTGTGGGCGACGGCGCTGGTTAGTGTGGCGGTGATCGGCATGGTGCTGTATTTGTGGATGAACGAGCGCAAGCGCGAAGCGGGCGTGCTCTTGGCGACGGGCGTGCCGCAGTCAAAGATTGTGCTGCAATATATCGCTGAGTTGGTGATGATCGCGGTGCTGAGCTTTGGCGCGTCGTACTTTACCGCAGGGCTGATTGCTCAACAAATGGGTGATCACGTGGTGTCGCAGGCGGCGCAGAATGCCACGCGCCAAGCTGGCAGTTCGCTGAACGGTGCGTCGCTCGGTGCTGACGCTGACTCGGTGACGTCATCACGCACGCTAGAAAAGGTGACTGTTGGTGTACAACCGACGGATCTGCTGGCGGTGTGGGGCGCTGGGCTGGCGGTGATTATCATCGCGGTGCTGCTGGCTTCGCGGCCGATTACCCAATCAACGCCAAAAGAATTACTAACCGAAGTGGATTAGGGACGAATGATGACGATTATCAAACGAGCCTGGACGGCTGTGACGCGCAAACGGCGTCGCAGCCTGACCATCGCCCTGATCATGATGCTGATTTTCACGCTGCTGATCGGCACGCTGACGGTGCAGCAGACGATGGCGCAGCTGAAGCAATCAATTGAACGGAATATCCGCGCTGGCTTTAGCATCGCTAACAAGCAACCGTCGGGCGAGGTGCCGATGGACATCGCGCAGCGAGTGCAGCGCCTGGACAAGGTCAAAGCACACAATTTCCAGGCAGAGACCACCGCGGGACTGCCAGGCAAACAATTGATCGACACGGCAGGCAGCGGTGTGCAGCTGGACAATGGGATCGCTGGCGAAGCGAAGGTGACGGGCGCGACAGAGAGCAATCTGCTCGGCGAGTTCACTGGTAAATTTTACCAATTGGAGCAGGGCAAGCATCTGGGGGCGAACGATCAAAACGCGGCCCTGATTCACAAAACGCTTGCCGAGAAAAATAATATCAAGACAGGCGACAAGCTGGACATTACCAAAGACGGCAGGCGTGTGACGGTAACTGTCGCAGGAATCTTCAGCGGCAAAGGCGAAAAGCCAGCGGTTTTACAGTCCGACATGGCGGAGAATCATGTCATAACCAACTTAGCTGCGGCGCAGCAGCTAACAGGTAGCCAGCAGTTGACGCGGGCGACATATTTCGCCGAAAATCCGCATCAGCTGAAGTCGTTAACAGACCGCACTAAAAGCCTACCAAACGTCGATTGGCAAAAATTCAGCCTGACTGACAACGGGGCAGCATTTGCTGGTGTTCTCCAGAGCATCGCTGGCATTCAAAACATTTTAACGATCGCCACCATCGGCGCAGCCGCGGCAGGGCTGGCGGTGCTGTCGCTGGTGCTGGTGTTCTGGGTGCGCGGCCGCTTGCATGAAATTGGCATCTTGCTGTCCATCGGCACATCCAAGTGGCAGATTATCGGGCAGTTCTTGGCGGAGCTGGCGATCATCGCTCTCGTTAGCTCGGTGTTCGCGCTCGCTATCGGCTCGGTCGCCTCATCGCAGATTTCTACTGCCCTGACAGCGCAAACTGACCAAAGCCAGCGCATAGAAAAGACTGCGGTGCAAGCCGCGCCAGTGGCGACCTATCTAGAGGCTTTAGCCTTCGGCTACATGGTCGTTCTGCTATCAGCCATCGGTGCCACCGCGCCAATCATGCGCCAATCACCAAAGCAAATTTTAGCAAAATTAAGTTAGGAGTTATCATGTCAATACTTACGTTACGCGACATCATCTATTCATACGCTGACGGCACCAGCAATGTGCTCAACGGCATCAATTATCAATTTGAAAAGGGCAAATTTTACGCCATCGTCGGTAGTTCTGGCGCCGGTAAATCGACACTGCTCGGGCTACTAGCGGGACTGGATACGCCGACTGGCGGGCAGATTTTGTTCGACGATGAAGACATCGCCGAGCAGGGGTATTCGCATCATCGCAAGCACAATATCTCGCTGGTGTTTCAGAATTATAACCTGATCGATTATCTGACGCCGCTGGAAAACTTGAAATTAGTTAATTCCAAGGCCACTAACGAAACGTTGCACTCCATGGGCCTAGATGACGATCACATTCACCGCAATGTCATGAAACTTTCTGGCGGACAGCAACAGCGCGTGGCAATCGGTCGAGCACTGGTGTCCTCCGCACCGATCATCTTGGCGGACGAGCCAACTGGTAACCTGGACGAAACTACCGCTGCCGACATCATCGACATCCTGCGCCGGGCTGCCCACGAAAATGACAAATGCGTCATCGTCGTCACTCACAGTAAACAGCTGGCCAAGCAAGCGGATGTAGTATTGAAGCTGAAGGATAAAAAACTGAAAGTGTAAAAATAGCTCCCAAAAAATACACATTTTAAATATAGCTCGAAAGAGCTATATTTTATAGTCCCTAACCCAAAGCAGGGCTAATAAGTGTATAATAATTAGCATATGAGAGTTAATTATTTACAATTATCGAATATCCTAAGCTTCAAATATGAGGAAGACATTAACAGCGCTTTTAAGATTGAATTTGACCCAGATCTTAACATTATTATTGGAGGGAACGGATCCGGCAAGTCAACAGCTTTAGAGGCTATGAATTTTGTATTCACAAGAGTTTTATTTAAATGCTGTGAGTTTGATGAATATAGCTTTAAGCGCTCAATAGTAGACAGAAAACATGCTCTCAAAGTAGATGATCGATCTAATCATACCTCGGGTCTTCGACTTCAACCTAATTGGGATTCGGAATTGGGGTCACAAAGCATAAGAATACTAATCACACTCGACGACATCGATAAAGCTAACATAAATCATATAGCAAACAATTATGGTCATATAAGACATATATTTGAAGTATATTCTTATATAAATACCCCTGAAGACTTTGTATCTATAGAGAACGACATGGAAGTTGATATAAATATTACGTTTAATTATAGGGAAGATAGATACGAGACGAGTTATACTAATTCAGTACCAAAATCCGTACAGTTTTATCTAGAATATTACCAAGCGATTAATGAGGCTATCACGATACACAATAATGAACATACTAACTACATCGCGCCCCTCGGAAGTACATTCTCTATGTTATCTGCTTTTCGTAATTATAATACTTTTTCTCTGCAAACTTCTTTGCAACCCAACCCAGTAAGCCAACTGCGAGAAATCAGACGCAACTCTTCTTATCGCAGCAATCATGATCAATCTGGTAGTGAGCCGGCTATATTCAATATTGTAAAGCTCAAACTTGGCGAGGAATATCTTAATTTTTTAAAAGGCACAAAGGATATTGATGAAGCCAAAGATGCTGTAAATAGATTGAAGATGGTTAATGACATAAATGACAAGCTTGAATTATTGAATTTAAAATTCTATATAGAACTCACGGATTTAAGAACTTGGTCATACGAATTTAGATTTTACGATACAAAAAATGAGCGGGATTTAGGAGATATTAACAGCCTCAGTGCTGGACAAAAATCAATTATGCACTTGATATTTGAGGCGTACGGTCGAGATGACGTAAATGGCGGACTTATTATTATTGATGAACCAGAGATTCATTTACACTACCAATTTCAATTTGAATATCTTAAAATACTCGAAAAACTAGCGAAAGAGCAGGGTGTACAATATATCATCGTAACTCATTCGGAAGGATTTATAAGCAACAAGACAATAGGACATGTCAAACGATTCTCACTAAATGAAGAGCGTAATTCCGTGGTGTGTACTCCCGATATTAGAGAAGATCAAAGAAAGCTGATAGAGATTCTAAATAATACTTGGGCAGCTCGAGTACTATTTCTAGATAGAGTATTGCTGGTTGAAGGTCAGGATGATGAGTATTTTTTTAGAGTTGCCATAAAGAAACTACAACCAGATCTCAGTCAAAATATTACTGTATATGGGGTACGCGGAAAAGACAGTATATCCTCATTTAAGTCCTTCTTTGAATCTTTCGGGCTAACAGTGTATCTTATTAAAGATTTAGATGCTACAGGGAAAGATTTTTATAATTCTACCGTGTCATTCAAATATGATAAACGGACAAAACAGGCGGGGCTTGATAAACGTAAAATCGACAAATATAGAAACGAGCATCCTGACCTAGACCAGCAAATAGAATCAAAATATTCATCCGACGAGTTTTATCTAAAGAAAGGAGCTATCGAACAGTACACTGAAAAACCAAAAGGCATTATGCATGTAATTAATTTCTGTGAAAATGAGATGGATAATTTTCTAAACAGCGATGACGAGAAAGCGAAAGAAATTTGTAAAATCATAGGTTTAATTGCAAATAAAGATGGTGATTCGACGCATTAACAATTATAAGCAATAGGGTATCTTATTATTTCTAGGGGGTATATTCGTGTGTGTGAATAGAAATACCATCTATAACCACGTTACTGATTTTTGTCTTTTTATCCTCAGGCGAGTGCGTTTGCGCTAGCATAGTGCTAAGTAGGGAGAGTTTTATTATCACCCACAAAAACGACAAATATATCATCGTATGTAGCTATTTTATTACCAGACATTTCGGCAAAGTATGTATTTACTAGTAATCTTCCTTGCAATATAGATAAACTAAGTAGTAATATTATTAGCTACTTTGCGATAAATGATTAACTTGATAAAGTACTAGAGAGATTTAAAGAATACACTTATGTTATCGCTATAATAATTATTTGAGTCTGGTACGAAGAAAACGTCATCTACATCCTCGCTAAAGCAAAACTCTAGATAATGGTTATTATATTATTGCTTAATTAGATATGTAAATTTAAATTTAAATTTACAAGAAATCCATTTTAATTCTTCACTCTAATTTATTGGATCAAAATAATCCATCATCGCTAGTATAAAATAATAATAACACATTCATAATCCTAGGAAATTATTATTGACATCTGGTATACTTATACCCATGAGATCTCTATCTATAGCTATCGTTTTAGATGATAAATTTCCCTCTTCAAGTGGCGTAAGCAGATCAGTTCAGACTCAAATAGAAGAATTATCAAAGATCGGTCATAATATTACCCTAATAGCACCACGTACAGACCTTGAAGCACCAAGTAATATTCGGATTATTCCAGTAAAATCAATAAAATTTCCAGGATTACCACTCCATACGCGAATTTTATGTGCTTCATGGAAATCAGCTAAAGATATTAGCCGAAAGCACTCTTTTAATATAGTTCACAGTCAAACCGACACTGGAGCACTATTGCTCGCCGCAAAAATATCTAAAATCCAAAACATTCCGCACATACACACGTTCCATACTAATATAGCTGGGTCGCACACCATGATAGTGTCAACCTTCTTCGCTAGTATTGGATTTCGAATTTATGCACTGATTATTGCACATATTCATAAAAGGTATTTAAATATCACACACCATAAAGCATCTATGCAGCTTTCCAAAGAAAGCCGAATTGGGCGGTTTGATTGGCACACTCAAGCCATAATCGCCCGCGCAGTAAATTATTCAACAACACCATCCCACTACATGTTCAACTACATAAGGGAGGTATGCGCAAATATTGATCTTCCTGGAGCTATTATACCGACAGGCTATAATCGCACTTTTGAAGCTTACACTAAAGCTATAAAACGCCAACGCTCTGATAACAAAATTCGTTTTATTAGTATTAGTAGACTCGTTAAAGAAAAACGCTTAGACGTTATAATCAAAGCCTTTAAACAAGCCGCTATTCCAAATAGCGAATTGTATATAGTTGGCGATGGAGCAGAATATAAAAGATTAATACATCTTGCTGAAAATTCGCCTAATATTATATTTACTGGTCATATTAGTAATAGAAAAGAGATAGTTCAACTCCTACGCGATGCTGATATATTTGTTCTGGCGTCATATAGATTCGATAATCAACCGATAGTCATACCAGAATCACTTGTAGTTGGACTACCAATTATATATTGCGATGACCGACTTGATGTTGGATTGAATAATTCTAATAGTTTACTAGTAGATCCTAGTATTACTGGTCTTGCAGAAGGTATGACACAGATCGCCAAGCCACATTTCCATAAAAAACTCGCTACTGGCACAAAAAGTGTCTTTAGTGAATTATCACCCCAAGCAACCGCTAAATCTTATATAGATATATATATACAAACAATTAGTAAGTACAACAACTCAAATAAAAATTAAATTTGTCATTCACGGGAATATCAAGGGGCACAGGGAAATTGTAGTGAATACCTCCTTCATACTGGGAGTAAATATTTATCAATGTAATTCTTTGTAAAAATTTTACTACTTTGATTATAACTCATTCTACTAGACAGCTTGAAGTACAAATAACTAAACCTATAAACCTAATTTATATGACAACTAATAGAATTAGTTATATTGTTTTTATAAAGGAGAGTGATATGCGTTGCCTTCAAAGCTTTTGCTATATTTTCTGTGGTAGCAAGTTTTTCCCAACCTGTCGCACCGATGATTATTCCGAATTCTCGCGCAATCTGGCAACTGTCTGGCGTCGCGCATGGATTATTCGTGTAGGATAGCGACGAGAGATAATCAGAGAAACGGTTTAGGACGTTTGCCGTAATAATCCAGATTGTTGCATAATCTGCTTCAACTTAGTCATCGCTAAATGCTCGTAGATATGCGCCTCAATGGGCGAAGCAGCTTGTTTACAGATAAGGATTCGTTCATCGTCATCTATTATATTATCACAGAGAATATGGACAGTTTATCGACTTCTCCAAGTTGGAAGATTGACATCATATGCCGTTACCCTATGACACGACCATTATTAATATGTTATTTGCAGCCTTCGAGATGAAACGCTTCAAACCCAATAGATTCGGGAAAAACATGTATAATTCTATATCAAGCTAATTTACAGAATCAATACCTATTTAGCGACTTACTTAATTATGTAAATCTGCTAAAATATAATTAATTTAATTCTCAAATAACAATAACTTATGATTGAAATCAAATTCAAACTATCATCTGATATTACTTGCGATAATCTCATCGCCATACTAAAAAGCCAATTCATCATACCCATCTCAAGCAAACACCAAATCGACATTATCTTCCTTCTTCCCGAGCAAGTTGACACGCCTATTGTTCCCGGCTCCAAAATTATGCGAGTGCGCGACACACTTGATCCGGAGACCGGTAAACTACGGCAGAGTTTGATGACACTAAAAGTTGAAGGAAAAGCAAAATTAGTATCTAATGAATACGAGTCTACCGTTGGCGACGGCAACGCAGCGCGCCAAATACTCACAGCACTAGGCTGGCAAGAAATCGTTACGGTTGATAAAATCCGCCTTGAATCAAAAACCAAAGATTACACGATTTGCATTGATGAAGTAGCTAAGCTTGGACTGTTTATTGAATTGGAAGTCCTGGCAGAAGACGACGCGAACGCTGGTGATATCCAGCGACAAATGCATATATTCCTCAAAAATCTAAATATTGATGGTAAATTATGGACGATTCCTTATGATACGAGTATTAGAAATTTAAGTATCATTAATTAATTATGGCAGACTAAATAACGCGGTAAATTTATTATAAATACAAAAAAGCTTAGCATGAAAGACAGCAGCAAGTACTATCTAACCGACCACTATTCGTGGGTGAAGACAGAAACTGGAACGTTTATGTGTGCACATGAAACCGCTGACGGATTAGTATACTCCGTGCTATCTCAAGACAAGCATACCTTACTAGAGGGTAACGCATCCTACATGGAATTTAAAAAGAATGACAAGCTTGTAGATAGCCCTTCTGCGGCGTACATCTATCGTATACAGTGCCCAAATTTATGGAACTGTATTGGCACTAATATTATTCGTCAGGTAATACGAGCTAGTCAAGCAAAGAATATGTATCGCACCTTTTCAGAATATGTAGGGGAAAGGGTCATCTTAACAGGTGGCATACGCTACCATCTATTTCCTAGTCCACAGAAGGTTTTGGAAACCCCCGATAGTACATATCAGCGGATGGGAATGAGCTTCAAGAGAGATGCGCTTAAGAGCGCAGCACGATTTATCTTAGAACACGCCGATAGACTGGAGAAGATTCAAGCGCCGGATCTATTAGACGAGCTTATGAAAATACATAGAGTAGGAAGCTGGACTGCACGGGCAACTGTTGCAGATTATACAAACGAGCTTGCAACATATCCCTATGGTGATGCGGCAATACGCTTCTACGCGAGGGAAGCCTTACCTTACCACGAATGGCCCAAGGAAGAGGTAGCGTTTATTCAAGAACTGCACAAAGTAGCAGGAGTAGAGAATATAAGTAGCTCAATTGCTACGCTGATAATGGTTCATGAAATAAAAAGAGATTAGAGACTAATATCCACACCCTGCCGCATTAAAAACTCGCGTGCCTCATCGTCCAACCTGCAATTCATAAAGCGCGATCGCGCCGCTAATTCGCCGCTACCATAAACAAGTTGCGTTTCCTCGTCGTATTTCATGCCGCGAAAGTCGCAGCCCTCTGCTTCAATAATAGCTTTCACGCCGCAAAAATCCACATTCCGAACCGACGAATCGGTAAAATAAATCGGCTGCCCGTAAATATGCTTTGCTCCGTTCAGATTACAATTTTCAAACACGAAAAATCCCATAACAAACTGTTCAAAATCAACACCAGAAAAATCCTCATCTACAAACCGAACAATCTCGCCGTCTGGGATAGCGGGGTAACGCTCGCGCTGGTAGGCTGGCAGGTCGTTGGCGCGGAGGGCAGTGGCGAGGTAACGGGTAATATTCATAAATTAAGTATAAGAAAACGTGTTAATTCGTACAATAATCCTAGTACTCATCAATAAGCTTGCGGTTGGTAATATAAATTATTTCGCAGAAACATTAACCACAACCTGCTGCAATATTACCTGCAGATTTGCTACAGTAATGCTTTTTGCTAAGTCTTCTTTAGTAAATGGCGTAGCAGTTTTCTGGTAAAAATAAATTGGCGCGGAATTATAGAATGGGTCGGTCGTGAACGCCTCAGCGAGGTCTTTCAGACGACTGGCGTGCGGCGTAATGTCGAACGCTTGTAAATAGCTTTGTGCTGTTTTGCCTGCATTTTGCCAATCAAAGGATTTTTTCACGGTGTAGGCTTGGCTGACCGAATTGCCGTCATGGTAGGCGGTGAATTCATCGCGACTGGACGGATAAACTGGCGCTCGGTCAAAGCAGGCGCTACGCACCAGATCGAGCAATATCGGGTACATGCAGAAAAAGGCGGCAGTCACCTGGGTGCTGGCATCAGGGATTTCAATCGTCAGCGTAATATTTATAAAATCCTCTGGCTGGTAGTCAATTTCTAGCGGTGGGTTTGCGGCTGGTTCGGTAATTTTGCCAAGTCTAGCGGAGCGGCGACCAGTGAAAGCCTTCTGACAACGAGCCAGTTGTCTAAACAATTCTGTTTCATCCCAGATGACGACGCTTGACTTCATCTCCGCCTCGATATGGGCGACGGGTTCGCGGATCATAGATAGATCAAATGGCCGCATATCGGCGATGACTTTTTCAAATAGTGCGATCGATTCTCGGGTAAAGAACGCGGCATCAAAAAACACGCTTGATTCGGATGTTGTGCCATGCAATTCACCAATGAAAGCGCGCTCATTGCCAGATTTTTCTACCGCTCGTAAGAACCGCCGAATAACCAAATGCTCAAATAAATGGCAGACATCATGGTCGGCTGGCAAGTTGTAGGCAGAGTATAGTTTGTGAATCATGAGTTTATTGTAGCAGGGTGAGTACTCCGCCTCAACAGATTGTACTACCAGGGCAGTGTCTCTTCGAACTCAGAAGCTCTTAGCTAGTATAAAATCTACCAATCTATCTTCTGCTTAACCACTACCAAATAATACCGATAATGACTCTTCGGGTCTGGTATAAAAAAGCTGTCATCCATATCGTCATTCGGACGGATCTCAATACGCTGGTCATTGGCGTACGGCTTGATGAGGTGCGCGAATTCAAACTCAAACCCGCCAGACAAACTCTTTACTTGTCGGCTCTCGTCGATGGGGTCAGGATAATCAATTGCTACAAGTATGAGCGACTGATTGGATGTTGTCTGAAACAAATAATAGTCTGCGTCTGGATATAGTGTGATGAAAGAAGCAAATTCACGGACGTATGTAGCTTCTTTAAGTACAGGAAAAGCTTGGGTAATAAAGTCTGGTATTGCGATATTGATACTATTTTTCATTTTCCTATAATTGTACTATTTTTGAATGGGAAAATGGACAGTTTTGTGACTTGTCCAGGTCTAGGAACTCTACCAGAGACCAGACATGTGATCTGAGAGACGCTCAGAGCTGGCCCAGTTGTCGATGACAGTAGCACCACCCTCGCTCTCAGGCAGTCGCCAGTAGACAATGAACTCGCCGAGAGAGCCTCCCTGCGCCTTCACGTGTCCGTGACCATCGCCAGGGATGTTACCCCAAGCGCCACCATAGAAGATCTCAGTAGTTCCGCCGGATCGCCGAATCTTTGCCGGTTTCCCGTCAAACCATCCGGTGGTTTCCATATCAAACTCCTTCTGGAGTCGGGCCGAGAATTGTAGCTCTCCGCGAATTGAAGTGTCTCAAACCTGATGGCTCCAGGCAAAACGCCAGCCTCTGCTGGTTGCAAAAGCTGATATATCAATAATAGAACCCGCTGTCAAGCGATTTTACGGAAATCGCAGTAAAATGTATTATTAGTTCATGGACTTAATTTACGCGACAACTAATAAGCACAAACTTGCTGGAGCTAAGCAGGCGCTGGCAGGAACGGACATCAACTTGATCGCGCCAGACAAAACCTTGCCTGACGTACCAGAAATCCAGTCCGACGATCAAGAAGCCGTCTCGGTTGATAAGGCTCTGAAATATTACAAATTATTAAAGAGTCCGCTGGTGGTGATGGATTCAGGTTTATTCATTGATGAACTGAACGGCTTTCCCGGCGTTTACACCAAATACGCGCTCGACACCATCGGTATTGACAGGATAGTTCAGCTGCTCGGCGGTGCCGCTCGTGCGTACACGCAGCGCACGATTACTTACTTTGATGGCAACAAACCGCAAACCTTTACCTTAAAACTACGCGGCACGTTATTAAAAGAACCGCGCGGCAACAACGGGCGCAATTACGACAAATATTTCTTGCCAGACGGTAGAAATAAAACGCTAGCTGAAATAAATGATAAAGAAAAGGCAGAATTGACTGCAGAAGTTTGGCGAGAGTTGGCGGCGTGGCTGCAAAAAAGTAGCAAATAAGACTTATATATTTAATAAGTGGAGAAGCACCACTTACTATCAAACAAAACCCCAGCTCCTGCCACCCCATACGACATATCCACCGCTAAAAGCATATCCTGCTAAAGCGCCGACCGTCTGTGCTACAATTGAATTATGAAGATTGTTGATACGATAACCCTCGCCGAGCTTCGCCCGATGGCCGAGAGAATGTACGGGACGATGGTTAAGGCGGATGTCGATGTTGCTAAGAAAATTGTGGTGATCGACATGGATATGCATGCTGATGGCGAGGCGTATCTGTTAGAGAACGGATCGCAGCAAGCAGATCTATGGGGGATTAACCTGCATCCGGATAAGTTTGGCACCGATGAGTTTATCGAGTTTGACAGCATGATAAACATTCGTCCACGACAAAACAATCCGTCACGCGATGTGCTCGACCCAGCGGTGCGGCAGCAAATCATCGATATCATCGCCGGAGTCATCCGTGAGTGAACATGTTTTTGATCGAGAGAAGTGGCAGAACTTAACAATATTTGAGCAAATGGGCAACATCGGCTCGGAGGTCGGGCGAGCGTTTGCCGCCCGGCGCCGCGGCGATACGGCTGCGATGACTGGCGCCTGGCAGCGCGGCTTGGACTTATTGGACGCCACCGCCGAGCAACTCGCCCGCCAAAAATCGCCAAAACTCCGCGAAGTCCTGCGCGCCCGCGAACTATTCGCCGGCATGGAAGACGAATCGCTGGAGGCCTACTTTATGTGGTTTGCGCTGGCGGCGCGGAGAGGGAGATAATAAAACACATGAAAATCATCACCAAAAAATCTTACCCCGATTTATTCGAAAAAGTCCTAGCAGGTGAGAAAACATTTGATATGAGGGTGGCTGATTTTGATATCCAACCCGGCGACGTCCTGGAGTAGATTGAGGTAAATTATGACGGAACGCCAACCGGCCGCACAGTTCGTCACGTAGTCGGCGAAGTTTTACGTACGAAAGAAGTTGATTTTTGGAAACAAGAAGATATTGATCAATACGGCTATCAGGTGATGTCGCTTGCCGAGCGGGTTGATTAGTACAAATTTTAGAAGTTACTGCGATAAGGAGCAAAGATGACTAAATCCATTATCTGTAAAGACGTCTTCGGCAATCAATACACCATTCCCGTTGACGAACTAAATATTCGCGTCGGCGTGTACGCAGTTATTATTGAGGATAATAAGATTCTTTTGACTAGACAATGGGATGGCTATAGCTTGATTGGCGGCGGTGTCGAAAAAGGCGAAACGATTGAGGAATCAATTGTCCGCGAAGTCAAGGAAGAGACTGGACTAACCATCATGCCGGATAAAATCATTCACCAGGCAACTACTTTCTTCAAGCACAACGCTGAGGCACAAGCTAACCAGTCAATCCAGCTGTACTTCACCCACAGCCAGCTGCACGGGCAAATTAACAACGACAACATAACCGACAGCGAGAAAATCTACACCAACGGCACGCCGGAGTGGGTTGATCTGGATAAGATTGACGGCATAAACTTCCGTCATAGCGTGAGTTTGAGGACGATTTTACGGGCTTATCACAGAGCAAGTGAATAAGTAGTATTTTGCGATAAATTCATTACCGTCGTGCTGGATTGGGTATCAATCAAGCTACTATGATTTGAGTCGTTTATTGGGAGATGATATCAACATCAAAACTCATCATAAAAGTCTACGCCACATGGTTTAAAATTATTCTCAGTAAGAATAATTTTATCTGCACTAGACACCCATTTTGGAATTATAGATTCATTTTCTCGCGAAATAAATTTAAATTCTGCGATTTCCGCCACGCCATGTGATGTTTTAGCTAAATCTATGTCTATGAAATCTGCATAGTTAGTGATTAAAAACAAGAAAGCAACTACATTCGTATCATTTTTACTATCAAAAAACTGATTAATACAAACTAGTCTGCCAACCTGCGCTTCAATTCCACACTCTTCAAATATCTCTCTTTTTAATGCCGAAATAAGAGATTCTTTATTCTCAACTTTTCCGCCTGGTAAATACCAATTATTACCTTGTAATTTCTTCAATTTCTGAACAAACACACTATCAGTTTGCGGATTATAAATTATACCTCGCACAGTAAGTCTAGTTGTCATACATTTATAATACACGACCTATAATTTATTACATAGTGATATTATATAATTATGAAAAATCAGTCCCACCCAATTCACTTCATCACCTCCAATCACCAAAAGTTCGCCAGCCTCCAAAAACTCCTTCACCCGCTCGGTATTGATCTGCAGTAGCTCGACTATGATTTTGACGAGGGGCGGGGGCTGGATATTCAAACGATTGCCAAAAGTAAACTATCTCAAGCCAAGAAAGTTTTTCCAAACAAGCGCCTGATCGTTGATGATCGCGGCTTTTTCATCCCAGCGCTGAAAGGTTTTCCGGGGCCGTTCGTTAAATTGTTGCTGGATAGTTTTAGTTATCCCGGCATCATCAAGTTAATGCAAGGTGAAACTGATCGTAGGGCTATCTTTTCTTTTGCGGTTGGCTATTTTGACGGCGAAAAAGACCACATTTTCATAGCCGATGAAGAGGGATTTATCATTGACGAGCCGCGTGGCGATAATCTCCATGGCTGGACGGAATTGCTATATATTTATGGGCATCCGAGCTTTCCCGGGCGCAGCTTGGCGGAGCTGAATGATGAGGAATGGAAAGAATATTTGGTAGCAATTGAGACGGTTGATGGATTTGTGATGTTGAGGGATTATTTGGCAGGAAATTTAAGTTAGTTGCTAGTAATATTTGGATTTGGTATAATTGTAATGTTTATTAACTAGGGGGCAAAAATTCAATCACACAACCTAACACCATTTTGGTACAAACGCCTTTGTGAGGTGATGTTTTTAATTTCATGCCTTGGAATTGGAATTTTTGCTTTATCTAATATTTTTCCAAATGACCCAACAATTGCAACTTTAGGCGCCTCTAGAATAGTAGCCATAGTAAGTTTTGTTTTTATATTAATAGGAGTAGTCGCCTACAAACGCACTCCAGAACGCTTTGTACAGCAAGCGGGAACTATTTTATACCTGCTTACGATCTTACTGTTTGGATGGATTATAGTTAGTAGTGGCGGTATAAGTAGTCCCTTACTTATATTTTGGCTCATGATTGGGTCTTTTATTGGTCTCTTCGGGTGGGGTGGAATCTTTAGCTTATTTATTTTGGTTAATGGATTTTTAATCTGGGGAGTTATGGAGGGTAATTTATCTAGGTTAGATGTAATTAGCAGTTTTTCAATTTTAAATTTACCAATACTGTTAAGTTACATGATTTGGCACGGCAACGTTGCTTTGTTTAACACTGGATCAAAAAAACGAAATAGCTTAAGCGAATCTTTAAAATCAGAATCAGAAAAGTCAAGCACAATAATACGTTCAATTAGCGATGGCGTAATTATGACAAAAGATTCTGGTCAAATTCTACTAATTAACCCCGCAGCTCAAAGAATGATAGGCTGGAGTGCAGCAGATGCACTAGGATTACATATTAATTCCGTTCTTAAGTTTGAAGATGAAAAAGGCAATCCCATTAGTGATACAGCACATCCAGCGGTAGTATCACTAGCAAATAAAAAAACGCAAAAGAATAATCTAGTTATCATCACCAAGTCAGATAAAAGATTTAGTGCATCTTTAATGATAACTCCGCTTGATGAAGGTGGTGTTATTGTAGTCTTTAGAGATACAACAAAAGAACGCGCCGAGGAACGCGAACAAGCAGAATTCATAAGTACAGCCAGCCATGAGATGCGCACTCCAGTAGCTTCAATAGAGGGTTATTTAGGATTGGCGCTTAATCCTAAAGTATCTAAAATAGATGCCAAAGCTTATGAGTATATAAGTAAGGCGCATGAATCAGCACAATATTTAGGGCGTTTATTACGTGATTTACTAGAGATTAGTAGAGCAGAAGACGGAAGGCTAAAAAACCGTATTACCGCTGTAAATGCAATTGATATCAGTCGCAAAGCTACCGAAGATCTAATTAAAGAAGCCCGCGAAAAAGGCTTAAATTTGTTATATAAACCAACTGGAGGGCGATCTAAATCTGGAGACGTAACTATATCACCAGTTTTATACGTAAGAGCAGATAAAGACCGTTTACAAGAATGTCTCTCTAATCTAATAGAAAACGCTATTAAATACACGCCCAGCGGACAAATTACAGTTGATGTAAATGCTTCCAATGAATATATACGTTTTAGCGTAAGCGATACAGGGATTGGAATACCACCAGAAGATATTCCGCATTTATTCCAGAAATTCTACCGTGTAGATAATAGCGATACGCGCGAAATTAACGGTAGTGGTTTAGGGCTCTATCTAACAAGGCGCATGGTAGAGAGTATGAACGGCAGGATTGGCGCAACTAGCACGCGCAATAAGGGTAGTACGTTTTATATAGATTTACCACGCATCAGAAATGCTCAAGCTACCGCTATAATTGAAGAGGAGAACAGACGCGCAGCTGATATAGCAGAACAACTCAGAGTTATCAAAGAACAGAGTGAGGTTATAGATGACAATAACGATAATAATAGTTCAGATACTCAAGATGCCGAATTTACAGACGTAGAAATTAATAACTCAAATTCAGAAATACCCCCTTTACCAAAAGTTAAGACAGTAGTATCTGAAGCAGTAAATCCAAATAATACGCCCAAAAAGCCTGTAGATAATAAGGTACAACCCCAATCTCAAAAAGAGACTCAAGCAAATCCAGTTAGTAAAATGGATCTAAATACCTATCCTAGCACACCTAAAGCCGCAACCAGATCTTCGCGCATTCAAGAAATTCAACATAGGTCAAGCCAGCCAAATTATCAAATTGGAAGCTCCGCAAGAGTTCGTCCAAAACCTATACCTATACCAGAAGAGAAGCTACTTAGAAGCATAGTTAACCGTCCAAATCCTCAAACAGTCCAATCCACGGCAGCAGAAAAATATCCGCGCGCACCAGAGCCAGTAGAGCCAACTTCTAAGCAACCGCCAGTCAATGATCGTACAAACTTGTCACCACGCCCAAATACACCATTATCCAGCATAGAACGTAATCCAACAGAATATATATCAAGGCGGTAATTACAACATTAAATAACGATCGAATTTCTGGATTTTTTCAAAAAGCTTAAGTATAATAAGGGTAATTATGACAAAAATTTTATTAGTAGAAGATGATAAAAACTTGCGAGAAATTTATGGCGTACGCCTACTTGCCGAAGGCTACGATATTGTTTCGGCAGGGGATGGCGAAGAAGCTCTAGCAATGGCAATAAAAGAGCGTCCGTCCTTGATTGTAAGTGATGTGATGATGCCAAAGATTAGTGGTTTTGATATGCTTGATATTTTGCAATCTACTACAGAAACAAAAGATATAAAAGTCATTATGATGACAGCTCTCAGCGGAGAAGATCAACGTCAAAGAGGCGAACAGCTTGGGGCTGCACGTTATTTAGTAAAATCACAGGTTGGAATTGAAGATGTCGTAAGAGCCGTACATGAAGTATTAGGGGACCAACCTCAGTCAACTCAGCCAGATGATACTGATGATAATTCAAATCAACAATCACAGGAAGAAGATAGAACATCAGAAAACGACACATATTCAGACAATACTGACAATTCTAATGATACTCAAAATTTAAGCTACGAAGAGACTGAACCATCACGTGAAACTAGTTCCAGCAGTAATGAAAATCTAGTGGATACAAATAATAGTATTGATCAGCCAAGTGAAAATCTACCAGAGCATAGAGAGCCAGTAAGTCAACAGCAAATTCAGCCACAGAATCAAGCCCAACAATTTCCTCAGCAGGATCCAAGATTAGAATTTGCGCCCGAACAAGGTCATCCAGTGATTCCACCCGAGGATTTAATGCGCACCCCGGCACAACAGCCAAATCACCAAAAAACAGAAAGAGCAACTATTCCGATTCAACCTACTGGCGTTTATTCAACTCTTGACGAGAGGCCTCCTCAATTTTCACAGCCACATCATCCAGTACAGCAGCCCGCTCACTTGCAACAAAATAACTCGCATACTCAACAGCAGCCAGTTCAACCTGTGCAGATGCCTAATTTAGAAAATCAATACCAGTCGGCGAGGCAGCCAGTTCAGTCAAACCCACAAACTCAAGTTCTAGAGAATGCGCAAGCTTTTAAGCAACCTCAGCAGAACATTACTCAACAGCAAATGCAACCAGAATATAATTACACTTCTTTGCAAAATCCTCAGCTACAAGAACAGCCACAGGTATACCAGACACAGCAAAACATACAGCAGCCAACAACGTCGCAGATACCTCAGCCTCAAACTCAGCAGAAAACTGGCGGAGAGAGGGTGATTCAACCCCTAAACGGCGATGTACGAGAGGAAATTAATAATGTCGCCGATAGATTAGCTCAAGAGATCAATGATATTCCTCCAATCCAGCAATAATAGTTGGGGTTATACAAGGCAGACTTAATATTATATGCCCAATTCAACAAGTCAACCAAATCGAACAGAAAAGATTGAACGGCTAAATAAATTTTTAGCCTTCCAACTTGGAGTTTCACGGAGGCAAGCTGATGATCTGATTGCTAAACAGAAAGTATATATTAACAATCAGCCAGCCCAACTAGGTGCACGAATTGGCGAGAGCGACACTATAACTATCAATAACCACATAGTGGGCGGACGCAGTAGCTATACTTATTTAATGTTAAATAAGCCGATTAATTATGTTTGCTCTCGCAAACAACAAGGTAAAACTCCTACTATTTATTCTCTTTTACCAGATAAATTTCATAATCTAAAGCCAGTAGGTAGACTTGATGCTAATAGTTCGGGGTTACTTTTGCTCACTAATGATGGTGATTTTGCATTTCGCATGACCCATCCAAAATTTAAAAAAAACAAACAATATAATGTCACGCTAGATAAAGAACTGGCACCGCTCCACCAACAAATGATTGCTGATTTTGGTATACAATTAAATGATGGACTTAGCAAGCTTAGGCTAAGCCGCCAAAGCAATCAAGATCGCCACACTTGGATCGTTACCATGAGCGAGGGTCGCAATCGACAGATCCGACGCACTTTTGCCGCTCTTGGCTACACGGTAATAAAATTACATCGCACTCATTTCGGTACGTACGAACTTGGTACGCTTGGTGCGGGGGATTATATAGTAATTAACCCGTAAATATTAGCTTGTCAGTTTTGATTCGATATCGCAGAGCCACCTAATTCATGGTATAATTAATGGGTTATGGCAAGTAAACTTCCTACTGTTGCGCTAATAGGGCAGGCGAATGTTGGTAAAAGTTCGCTTTTTAATCGTATGGTTAGAGCTCAACAGGCAATTGTCGCCCGTGAAGCTGGTACGACACGCGACAGTGTTATAGGGAAAGTTGAATACAAAAAACATCAATTCTGGTTAGTCGACACCGCTGGGCTAAAAGATCCTAATGATGATTTTGAAGCAACAATCCAAGATCAAATCACAGAAGCTTCTGAATCAGCAGATGTTATTTTAGTAGTTGTTGATAGTATCATGTATCCATCTGATCAAGACAAGATTGTAGCTAAAAAAGCTCTCAAAAGTAAAAAAACCGTAATTCTCGTTTTAAACAAAACCGATTTAAAGGGCAGTCTACCAGTTGATGAATTTAAACGCCTAGGAATCAAAACTGTTATCCAAACTAGCGCTGAACATAATCGAGGAATAGCTAATCTGTTAGATATGGTAACTGAAAAAATACCAGCCAAAATTGAGCATCAACAAAATGATATTTTACGAGTAGCACTCATTGGGCGACCAAACGTAGGTAAAAGTACTCTATTTAATGCTCTGGCAGGCAAGCAGCAGGCCTTAGTGGCAAACATAGCTGGAACAACTCGGGATATTAATAGGGTTCAGGTTCGATATAATCAAAATACAATTGAGCTTTTGGATACAGCCGGAATTCGCCGTCAGGGTAAACAAGAAACTGGTATAGAAAAATTTAGCGTTTTACGCACTCTTCAGGCAATAGAAGAGTCTGATATCTGCCTTCTATTACTTGACGTTAATGAACTTAATGTAGCACTAGATCAACGTCTGGCAGGCATAATTAATGACGCTGGAAAAGGTCTAGTCGTTGTAGTAAGCAAGTGGGATAGTGTTGAAGGTAAGGATGCCTTCACTCGTGACGCCTTAGCGCCTAAAATTAGTTATCATCTAAAATTTGTACCGTGGGCACCTCTGATATTCACCTCATCTATAACGGGTCAAAATATTACTAAACTATTTGATTTAGTTTTAGATATCAACAAAAGGCGCAACCAAGAGACCAAAACTCGCACCCTAAATGATTTACTACAAAAAGCAGTCCAAAAGCATCCACCCGCTGGATTAAAAAATACACACCCTAAATTACGATACATAGTTCAAACAGATACAACTCCGCCGTGGTTTGTAATTTATGGAAGTAATCTTAAATTCATCCACTGGAGTTATAAACGCTATTTAGAAAGTCTTATCCGTGATACATACAATTATAATGGTACCCCTATTAAACTTAGCTTTAGAGATGAAAAACAAATAAAATCAAACAAAAAACGTATAAGTCAAGGAAAAGAGCCTGTAACAAAAGCCTACAAACAAGCTAAAAATGCCGAGAAGTTATTAAATCCACACAATAATCGTTAATTATACTAAGTTGTAAAATGAAAATTATCTTCGCACAAGGTAATCCTGGTAACCAATACAAAAAGACTCGCCACAATATTGGCTGGATGATTATTGATAAACTCGCAAAGCAGCTAGATGCCGCTTTTATACATAAACCTAAATTCTCAGCCTCTATTGCCGAAAGTAGCTTAAATGGTGAAAAAATACTTCTAGTAAAGCCCCTTACATTCTATAACGATACTGGAGTATCAGCACGAGCACTAATTGATTTTTATAAAATAAGCACAAAAGACATTCTAGTTTTACATGATGATTTAATGATAGATTTTGGTAAGTTACGCATAAGATTAAGTGGAAGAGATGCTGGTAATAATGGAGTAAAATCACTAAACGCACATCTAGGGAAAGATTTTGCGCGCCTAAGAATCGGTATTTATACTATTTTACGTAATAAGATCCACGATAAAGATTTCGTACTAAAAAAATTTACAAAAGATGAAATTCAACTCATTGAAGAGAAGATCATCCCGCAATCAATCGAAATAATTCACGACTTTATTAATGATAATTTAGAGCCGACTAGCTGGAGTGCTTTATAAAAATAGGCTTGTTGTTTGGCAAGCACGAATTAGGAAGTACTCTATCAAATCCTTTTGCCGACCACGCAGCAGTACCACCTGCGAGCACAAAAACATTTTCTATACCTAATTTTTTGGCAATACTAGCAGCGCGTAAACTACGCCCCGTACGTGAACACACAAAAACATAGCTATCGGTCAATTCCGTATCCTTTAATTGTGTCGCCCAGTCCTCAATATTATAATAGCTAACTTGTTTACTGCCTTTAATGTGGTGGTCGACAAATTCTCTAGGTTCGCGAACATCAATTATTTTAAATTTTGGATTTGTTTTTTTAATATCTTCATATAGTTTCTCTGAAGAAATATCATCAATTCTAGCTGGCTTATTATTGGAATTATTACCTTCAAACCCAGGAATAGGGCCAGATGATTGATTGTCTATTTCTGGAAAACTAGATTCTCCTAAAATTTCAAAATATTCTTCAACATAAGGAAAACAACTATCTGGGCAAACAAACACTACATGCTTACCGCGTAACATATCACCATTTCCACTATTTATGATATTTTCTATCATAGTACAAGCCCCAGCATAAGCAAATCCGCTACTTGGACCGACCAAAAACCCTGCCTAATCATATCTAGGCTAGATTTATAAGCATCAACTTCATCAATAGCAACTAAGTCCTCGGTTAGGATATCTTTCCAGTTAAAGTCTATTTCACGCAAATCATTAGATGTACGGACGCCAGGAACTTGATTATTAGGTACACGTACCACACCTCCAACTCTAAGTTCAGGCAAAACTTCTTTAAGATATCCAGCAGTACCTACTAACGTGCCAGTCGTTCCTAATCCAGCCACAAACATACCCAAGTTTTCACCAAGCTGATCAAAGATTTGTGGACCAGTTACATCGCGATGAGCTTGCGGATTAGCAAAATTATCATATTGTCCAGGATTACAATTTCCAGACTCATTACCAAGTCTGCGTGCAATTGAAATTGAGCTATTTGGATCATGAGCATCAGGACAAATCGGACCATCAACCAATAAAACATCTATGCCAGCAAGTCTCAAAAGCTGCAATTTGCCACGCGTGACAGTATTTGACGCTACAGCTTTCACGCTTTTTATTCCCAAACTTTTAGCAAAAAGCCCCATGCTAAACACGGTATTTCCTGAAGACGATTCAACTACATTTTTACTAATCGCATCAACAGAATTAAGCAAATAATAAGCTGGTAGCGATTTGACATTACCAAGTGGTAGTGTATTCATAAGTTTTGCAGATATGTGAATATCATGAGATTCTAGAAAAGGATTTAACTCTGATGGCAGCTCAACCAATGGTATATATTCATCAGCTTTAGGCTTTAGATAGTTTTTTAATCCGTCCGCGCCTAAATATGCCCTATTATTTTGCATCGTCATATTTAAATTCATCATCAATCTGATCAGTTAGATCACCAAACCGTTTTTTAACATAGTCTTGACCAATATAAATTTTATGGATTTCCCAGAGTTTTGGCAAACGATCCTGCGCAGGAATAGCTATAGATTCCAATCGTCTAGATAATTCCACAAAAACATCTTTTGAAATATTCTCTAGTTTATCAAAATCTAACGACTCACGGCCTTTATCAATATTATGCAAATGTTGCGAACGATAAATTGAGCCCATAAAACGCTTACCTGCATATTTTCTAACAAACTCTTCATCGTCTTTATCATCGACTTTGTTTGCAACTACAACCACGCGATCAGCAACGCCGCCAGCCTCAGCCAAACGTAGATAATCATCTAAAACTTTAAGTCCGCGCACAGTAGGCTCAACTGCAAAAACCAACATATCAAACTGTGCATATAACGTTGAAGCAAACGCATCGGTACCAGCAACCATATCTACAGCCACCACTCCAGAATCATTTGTATGCGAAAGAATATTCTCCAAAATAGCTAAATTATTATGATAGCAGCTCGACGCCAATCCATTTTCAGAATAAGAGCCAACCGTCGCAAGATGCAAGTTTTTACTAATTGGGCGAGTATAGTTATTAATAAACCAATTATTATCTGTAATATCAATAATTCTAGAGCCCCTTCCTGGGGGAGTAGACTTCTTAAATTCAGCATTATTTTTTATTCTAGAATTATCACCACGTAGCCAAGTACGGATTTTGTCACTAGGATACTTCTCAGAAAGAAGCAGATCTGACGAAGTTGCATTTAATCCCAAAAGCTCTGCCATATGCATATTTATATCAGCATCAATAGCTAGAACTGATTTTTTCTTACTATAATATAGGCAAAAAAGACTTGAAACTGTAGTCTTTCCTGCACCACCTTTACCAACAAAAGCAATTTTCATATTTGTTAATTATAGTGACATAGTTATTTTTTACAAATTAGTTGCATTTTTAATAATTTTTGCGACAAAATTGCAAAATATACTATAATAAATCAGTGAATAATGAAATAATCTTGTTTAAAAATATTTTAAAGGAAGCAAAGCTTAGTTTAACGGAGCCTCGGCTTGAAGTATTTATGATTCTATTAAACGCCAAAAAGCCCTTAAGAGCTGCAGAAATATCCAAGCGCCGCAAAAAGGCTAATAGAGCAAGTATCTACCGTACTTTAAATCTTTTTAACGAACTACATATTACAAATATAATTTTACGAGGCTGGACTCCATTAGTAGAACTTTCTGATAAGTTTCAGCCCCACCATCATCATATAACATGTATGGTTTGTAAAAAGTCAGAATTAATTAACAGTCATAAAATTGAAGAAAGTCTACAGGAAATATCTAACCAAAAAGGTTACATTCTAAAACAACATATCGTAGAATTATATGGAATTTGTGCTAAATGCCAAGCCAAGACCGATTTAGCTTGATTGTAAATTCTTAGTATTTTTAGAGTGACGCGCCTCTATAACACTGCTACCAATTGCTAAAATAATGAATGCCAAGCCAAGACTACCAGTGATCCATTCTGGAAGTTCAACATGAAATAGTTTAAAGAGCATCATTACACCAAGTGCCACAATAGCCCAATGCGCACCATGTTCTAAATATCTATATTTACTAAGTGTACCAGAGCGCATCAGATAAATAGTTAAAGAACGAACCCAAATCGCACCTGCACTTAATCCAGACGTAATCAAAATAACGCTACTAGTAATTGCAAAAGCACCTATTACGCCATCAAAACTAAAGCTAGCATCGAGTACTTCCAAATACAAAAATGCAGCAAAAGCAGCCCAACCAGTTTTTAGTTTAATATCTTTAGATGAATGACTACCAAATAATGATCCAAATAGTTCAAGCCCAATATGCAGCAAAGTACCTAAAACGCTTGATATTAAAATCATCGCTTTGTATTTTTCTTCAACTGTAAAATATAAAATCACCATTACAAGAAGAATTAAACAAGCTCTAAAATTTTCAAATTTACCAGCACGCGCCAGCCAAGGTTCAACACCGCGAACCCAATGAATTTGTTTATTGTAATCAACAAAATAGCTTAAACCTATCATTAGTAAAAAAATACCGCCAAAAGCGTTAATCATAGGCGAGGCATTATGCAAAACATGACCATAACGCTCAGGGTTGTTAAGCGCCATATTTACAACCTCACCAAAATTAAGTCCACTCGCAAACATAACTATTACAATAGGCAATAAAAATCTCACAGCAAAAACCGCTATAAAAATTCCCACAGTTAAAAATATTCTCTGCCAAATCAAACTCATAGAAGCAAGAGTACGACTATTTACCACAGCATTATCAAAGCTAAACGTTACCTCTAGAATTAACAAAACAAAAAATAACCACAGCCCTTGCCAGCTAAGTTGCCAGAAAGTAACTCCCGCCAAAATAACGGTTAAAAATATAGAAAACCTAAAGATACCTAATAAGTTATTTTGTTTTCTTTTCACCTAGCCAGTATAACAAAATAATACACAGATAATAAATATATAATTGTTAAAAACCAAAAATATCATAAAAAGTATTGTAATAGTATAAAATATATGTTAATATTATATTTGTGCTCATTTTCCAACTACAGAAAGGAAAGCAAAATGAGTCAAGCACCTGTTAGCAATTGTGCAAGCCATGATATTCTTCCAGAGAATTCCACCCAAGCGTTGGAAATTTCTCAGTTCGCCTACGAGGCAAGTATCGCATGGGGGAATGCTAGTAATCTTCAGCCAAAAAAGGAGAAAATCCCCGGCGCAGACGAAGACATTCTTGGCATTAAGTTGCCAGAATTTTCTAGCAGCAATGACGATGTACCGCGTAACGACACCTCTTACTATTTGTCAATTCCAGATGGCAATTGTCATCAGCCTCGTATTTTCGAGTGCACAAAGAGTAAGTACACTCACGATGATGTATGTGATGAGCTGTCAGAAAGCCACCTTAGCAGTATGAGTTCAGAAGAAGCAAAGTATCTCAAGAAGACTATGCAAACATTCATTAACCAACTGAGTGGCGGGTACGTGCCGTTACACTCTTCGCGCTCTTCGAGCTAACATATACCCCGCTGTAAAATACAGCGGGGTTTTCCTTTTATTCTTAAGTTTGACGCTTTGTACAAATAAAAAAGCGCTAGGTAAGGGTGGGCATCACCTAGCGCCGTTTTACCCTTCAACCCACCCGCGGAGTAAATAAGCGAAGCGCTGCGACCAAAACTCCACAAAGGTGCGCGCCCGGTCATAAAGACCGATATTTGAGTACTCGCTAACTAAGCTCTTAAATGGTTAGTTAAAGGGGTTAGTATGCATGCAATGCACTTAATGTCCGAAAGCGGAGGGTAGATTACTTTGGACACATTGCACACAACCTAACAAAAAGAGTGATTTGCAATCAAATGCATATCACTGTTAAAATAGGGGGTATGAAGGTGCGTTTGACTACTTGCTTTCGCCAATTACTTACAAATATAGCATTTATATTGTATATTGTCAACACTTTTTAAATATTTCCTATGAAAATCAATAGTATATCAACAGATGATAATAAATACATAAACATTTTGACCTCTGTTAGTAAACCTCCAGAAAAGCTATATTATATTGGAACATTACCACCAAAACGTCAACCCACGATAGCGATTGTCGGAACAAGAAAACCTACATCCTACGGTAAAGAGGTAGCTTATAAATTTGCTTATGATTTAGCCAAACGGGGAGTAATAATCGTAAGCGGTTTAGCTTTAGGAATAGATGCCATTAGTCATAGAGCATGCCTAGATGCAGGTGGTACAACTATAGCAGTTCTCGGTAATGGTTTGCATAAAATCTACCCAAGCACGAATCGAAAATTAGGCGAGGACATTATAGATAAAGGCGGTAGCATTATATCTGAGTTCCAAGAAGGAATAGAGCCTCTGCCTTTTAATTTTTTAAAGCGTAATAGAATTATAAGCGGCTTAGCAGATGCTGTAATTATTATAGAAGCAGCCAGCCGAAGTGGCACTCTTAATACGGCAACTCATGCACTAAATCAGGGTAAGGATGTGTTTGCTGTGCCTGGAAATATAACCAGTCCACTCAGTGCTGGTTGTAATGCGTTACTAAAACAGGGTGCTATTCCCGCTACGTCGGTAGAAGATATTCTTGAGGTTATAGATCTGCAAAATCAAGAAAATCAAAACCCCAAACAAATATCTCTACCAGTAGGCGATACTCCACTAGAGAATGCAATAATCGAATTATTAAACCAAGGAGTGCGTGATGGAGATGAACTGCAAAAGCAAGCAAAGGCTGAAATTAGTGATTTTAATACAGCTCTTACCATGCTAGAAATTAACGGTATAATTAAGCCTCTTGGTGCTAACAAATGGTGCTTGCGTTAAGATATAACAGCTACTTCTTAGCTAGTGACTTATGGTTACGCAATTGCATATCGAAATGTCGGCACATAACAAATAGCCATGTTGCCGCCGCAAATCCAAGTATGATTTCTATAATAACAAACCAAGAATTCTTTAAAATATAGCCTTGCGCCGCCAAAATCGTAGCAAAAATTGGAAAACTAAAAGATATCACCCGTTCACGCCGATTTATATGTTGAAAACTAAGCGGGAAAAGTACCATCAATATTACCATCCCAAAAACTATACAGCGTGAAAATACAAAATGAGCTCCATGCATAGTATCATTGGGGCAAAGCGCCACTCCAAACATGCAAATAGGCATCAATATAACCATTAGAGTGGTTACTATTTTAGCGGCAGAGCGTTGATCAATCTGCAGGCAATTATGCCTTACCGTAACACCTATAGCCATTAATATTAATCCAGCCATAAAAACTCCTGAATTAAAAAATATCGCTGAAATTCTATTAACACTAGCTTCACCTAAACGGCTTAAGCTCCAGCCTGTCCAGCGGGGGTCATCGGAAAGCAACATAGATAGCGCCACGCCGCAAAACAAACTCATTATATAAAGAGCACAAAGCACCTGCAATTGATTGCGTTTATAAAACCGCAAAACTAGCTCTTTTTTCATATACAAATTATAAATCACGCCCCATAATTTGCCAATCGGTCTTACTAGATTATTTGACATATTCTTTACTATGTACTAGTATATAATACGTTGTGTGATACAGATAGTATAATCTGTAATCCGCATGCAAGTGTCGAGCCTAAGACACTTTAACATCTATAAATCTCTACTTATTAGAAAGCAGGTGAAAACTTTTGGATGCATTGATAGACCTATTTTACTTTATCATCTTTAGCTTAATTGCATTGGGTGTCCTCTGGTTTATAGAGTTTACCGTCAATCGATCCTTCTCTAACGACGACGATGATGATAGTTACTGAGAATTTTAAATTCTCACAAAACTTGATACTTCTACTTAGTAAAAGGAGGTGAAATTTAGTGAACGCAGTACTGGCTACAATTGCGACAGTAGGACTTATTAGCTACTATGCTTATATTTGCTACCACATGTATGACTAGTTCATAACTTCATGAATCCAATCAACTCTATCTACAAGAAGGAGGTGAATACACCTGAACAAGCCAACCGATAACAACGGAAACCTGTCTGAAGATGAAAAATTCAAACACCTGCAAGAGTTTATCGATAAAATAACCGATCGTATTACTCAAGAGTTATACAATCAGCCGATACTCTAGCAATCTATAGTTCAATCTTTTTACTTAAGAGGGGTGATTACTTTATGTGGTTACATGTAATAGTGTTTGCTATTGTAGCTACTGCAATTATCTATGTCTGCTTAAAATGGAACGAACTATAAGGCATTAGCCAAGCGCAGAAATGTCTACCAAGAAATCAAGAAAAGGAGGTGAATGCCATAATGCTTAGCGATATTGCAATTATCCTTGCTACTCTTGTGATTTTTGCACCAGTAGCAATGCTGTCATTTATTAATGTAAATGACATTAAGTAGAGGTTAAAGCTGTTATTCAGCTAAGGCTCCACTTAAGGCCCCGTTTTATGCGGGGCTTTTATCTTGCCAATTAATTCAATCTATGATACTTTACATACTTGTAACTTATTTATTTTTTAAGTACAGTAAAAGAGTATATGGTAAAAAATCTAGTAATTGTAGAAAGTCCAGCAAAAGCGAAAACTATTGAAAAATATCTTGGAAAAGATTTTACTGTTCTATCCAGCGTAGGGCATATTCGTTCTATAGTTAAAAAAACTAAAGATGGTACTCCGCCAATCGATGTTAATAATGATTTTAAAACCCATTACGAAGTAGATCCAGAAAAAAAGAAGGTTGTCGCTGAATTAAGAAAAGCCGCTAAAACCGCTGAGAATATTTACTTAGCAACCGACCCAGATCGCGAAGGTGAAGCAATAGCCTGGCATTTATGTGAAGTTTTAAAACTAAACCCCGCTGAGACTAAACGCATAACTTATCATGAAATCTCAAAACAAGCAGTAGAAGAAGCAATTAAAAATGCTCATCATATAGATATGAATTTAGTAAAAGCCCAGCAAGCGCGCCAAATTTTAGATAGGCTAGTTGGCTTTGAACTAAGCCCTGTAGTCTGGCAAAAAGTCCCAGGCGGAAAAAGTGCTGGTCGCGTACAAAGCCCAGCTGTCCGTCTATTAGTTGAACGTGAACGTGAGATTGCAGATTTTAATGGCAAAAGTAAATTTAAAGTTACTGCAATATTTACACATAATGAAAATGAAATTAAAGCAGAGCTTCCAAACCGTTTCGACACAGAAGAAGAAGCCAACGAATTTCTAGAGAGCTTGATCGGCGCAAAATTCACTGTAAGCGATATTAAGACCACGCCAGGTAAACGAAATCCAGCTGCACCATTTACAACCAGTACTTTACAGCAAGAAGCAAATGCAAAATTAGGTTTTGGCAGCAAGGCAACAATGGCAGCCGCACAAAAACTCTACCAAGCTGGAAAAATTACCTACATGCGAACTGATAGCGTTAATTTAAGCGACCAAGCTATAGCCGCTACTGCGAATTTTATAAAAACAGAATTTGGGGAAAGATATTCTAAAATCCGTAAATTTAAGACCAAATCAAGTAACGCGCAAGAGGCACATGAAGCTATCCGACCAACTAATATTAATGAAGTAAAAGGTTCCTCAAACGATTACGATCAAAAATTATATGACCTCATACGTAAACGAACGATAGCAAGCCAAATGGCTCCTGCCGAGTTGGAAAAAACCACAGTAACTATACAAGTATCTAATAAAAGTAACTTTCATTTTGAAGCCAAAGGTGAAGTGATTCTATTTGACGGATTCTTGAAGGTTTATAATAATCAAAAAGATAGCGAAATTCTACCTAATATAAAATCTGGCGACGAACTAATCCTTGATCAAGCAACCGCCAAACAAACCTTTGATAGACCGCCAGCACGCTACACCGAAGGGTCGCTTGTTAAAAAACTCGAAGATTTAGGCATCGGAAGACCATCAACCTATGCCACAATTATAGATACAGTACAAACTCGTGGATATGTTAAAAAGGGCGAAAGTGAAGGCTCTGAAAGAGACGCGGTAGTGCTTTCACTAGAAAATGACAAAATCACTAAAAATATAATTCAAGAAAAAACTGGAGCCGACAAAGGAAAACTTGTACCCACTCCAAGCGGTGAATTGATTGCTGATTTTCTGACCGAACACTTTTCGCAAATTGTAGATTATGATTTTACCGCCAACGTAGAGGAAGAGTTTGATGCAATCGCAAGCGATAAGCTAGCTCGTAATGCTATGCTGCGTAATTTTTATACGCCATTTCATAAGTTAATTGAACAATCTAGTGATATTGATCGCACAAAAGTTGGAGCACAGCGTGAAGTTGGTATTGATCCTAAATCTGGCAAGCCAATTCTAGCACGGTTTGGCCGATTCGGACCAATGCTTCAACTCGGCTCTACCGACTCAAACGACAAGCCTCTTTTTGCGCCTATGCCAAAAAACGCAAAAATCGAAACAGTAACTCTTGAGCAAGCCCTTAAAATGTTTGAACTACCAAGGCTAATTGGTCAAACCGAAGACGGGCAAGACATTAAAGCCAATATCGGTAGATTTGGTCCATACATCCAAATCGGTAAACTATTTGTTAGTATCAAACCCGAAGACCCGCATACAATAACACTTGAAAAAGCCCGCGAACTCTATGCTAATAAACTAGAAGCTGAAAAGGCTAAAAATATTGCTGATTTGGGTGATGGCATTAAAGTCTTGAATGGGCGGTATGGTCCATATATTACAAACGGCACTAAAAATGTAAAAATTCCTAAAGATATCGATCCTAAAAACATCGACCGCATAAAGGCTGATGAGATGCTAGCGGAAGCTCCAATACCAAAGAGGAGAGGCCGTACTAAAAAAACGAAATAAAAGTCTAAAATTGCCTTAAAATAGCTATATATTTATACACTAAAGATAAAAATATACAAGCATAAGCATATAATATTAATTTATAAAAAGTCTTATAACATTGTTTACAAAAATCGTAAAAAACATGCTATAATAATATAAATTATGATATATGTTTGACATAGAGTATACTATATTGTATAATTGCGTAATTAAAATATATCAGGATAAGTGACATTTTTAACATTTTAATCTGTGTTAGGCAGAGAGGACACTCATGAGCGAAGCTCCAAAAAAAGAACAAATAATTGATATAAAAGCTTCTGTTAAAGCAATTATTGAATCAATAGACCAAGAGCGCGAGCGCGAAATTATTAAACGCCGCTTTGGACTGTACGAGCGTAAGGAAACTCTCGAACAAATAGGGGAGTTACTGGGTATTACTCGCGAGCGCGTACGACAACTAGAAAAGGCTATTTTAATACGCATCAAAATGGTAGCCGAGCGCGGTGAATTGCCTGATATAACATCTTGTGAAAAAGTTATTATACGGACTTTAAGCGATATGGGTAGGGTTGCAAAATTACATGAACTAACCGATAAACTATTAGGCAAAAAAAGCAACTCTCGCGAACGAGCACATATCGCATTTATAGCCGAGCTTTCACCAAATTTAACTGTTATTAATGAAACTGATAACTACGAAAATGGCGTAGCAATTGCTGAATACGGCGACGAAAAGAAAATTAAAAAACAAATTGAAGAAATCATCAAAACAATTAAAACTAATAAAAAACCTCTCACTATTGAAGAGCTCCACGAAAAACTTAACTACGAACATCCAAATCATGTACAAGCTTTAGCCCAAATTTCTAAACACTTGGCTCATTTAAAAGATGTTTGGGGACTAGCAAAATGGCCAACAGTTAATCCAAAAAATATACGTGATAAAATTTTTGTAATCTTAAGCGAATCTGGCAAACCCTTACATTTCAGCGAAATAGCTGAGGCAATTAGAGAAAGTGATTTTAATCGCAAAGACGTAACAAAGCAAGCAATTCATAATGAGCTTATTAAAGATAAGAGGTTTATATTGATTGGGCGCGGAATTTACGCACTTGATTCTTGGGGTTACAGTAAGGGTACAGTTACAGATGCAATTAAAGAGGTTTTAGAAAAAGCTGGTGAGCCATTGCATCGCGAAGAAATTGTAAGACGAGTATTGGAAAGTCGCCAAGTTAAAGAAACTACAATTTTGCTAAATTTACAAAGTAAACCCCAATTTAAGCGTGTTGCTAAAGCAACTTATGCGCTCGTAGATGATGTTAAAAAATAATAGTCTAGCATTAGCTTTTAGCGACTATTTATAAGTGGTATTATAGAAGGGTAGTATGTCATTTTTTATTGATTTCATACAATTAGTGCTATCTCCCTGGGTTTGGGTGCCTGTTTGTATTATTTTAGGATTTATGACATGGCAAAATAATCGTCGCGTAAAAGAAGTCCTTTCAGTTGACAGTACTTTATTGGTATTAGAAATACCAAAAACTAATGACAAATCAGAATTAGCAGCCGAGCAGTTATTTGCCAGTCTCCATGGTATTTTGCGTGATTCAAATGAATTACGTAAAAGTGGCGGGGTACAAGAACATTTAAGTTTCGAAATTGCATCTGTACGTGGTCAAATCAGATTTTATGTTTGGATGCCAAAAACCTTGCAAAGCTTTGTAGAGGGGCAAATTTACGCCCAGTATCCAAGTGTCCAAATCCATGAAGCAAGCGAAGACTACGTAGCAAATGAGCGTACTCACAAAGTTATTCATACAGCAGAAATCACCGTGACAGACAGTCAGTATCTGCCCATTAAAACATTTCAGAATTTTGAGGTTGATCCGCTAGCTGGAATAACTGGAACATTGGCAAAGTTAGAAGATACCGATGAAGAAATCTGGGTACAGGTCCTAACACGTCCAGTTGCCGATTCTTGGCACAAAGAAAGTTATAACTGGATTGAAAAAGTTAAAGATGGTGGTGGTTTTAGCTTGCTAGATGGCGGTGGTTTTAAATGGTTAGCTACAATTTTTGAGGCATTATGGAAAGTCCCAGAGCCAGGCGAGGGCGGCTCTGTAAAGGAATTATCTGAGCGCGATAAGTCTCGTATTGCCGAAGCAGAAAAGAAGGCAGCCAAATTAGGTTATCAAATAAAAATTAGGCTAGCATATTTAGGTGACAGTCAATCAAATGCCCGCCTGCGAATGCAAGCTATAGTCGGAACTTTTAAACAATTTAATAGCACAAATTTAAATGGATTTACGGTAGCAAATTCTTCATTTGACAAAGAATCAATTAATGCATACCGCAGCCGTTTATTTACAGATGATGGATTTATCTTAAATATAGAAGAGCTTGCCTCTGTATTCCATCTGCCACACACAAATGTGGAGACTCCAAACATAGTCTGGGCAAGCACTAAAACAGCTGAACCTCCAGCCAAACTTCCAGTCATTACTGGGGATCGGGCTAACGATGAAAATATTTCCGCTTTTGGGCTCACAAATTTTCGCGGTATTAATCATCAGTTTGGAATGTTACGATATGATCGTTCACGCCATGTTTATATTATAGGTCAAACTGGAGCTGGTAAATCTGGTTTACTTGAGTTGTTTGCATTGAGTGATATTTTCCATAATCAGGGCTATGCAATTATCGATCCACATGGTGATTTCGCTATAAACAATATGAAATTCATTCCACCAAGCCGGCTTAAAGATGTGGTTTATTTTAATCCAGCCGACACGGCTTATCCAGTCGGTTTTAATCCCCTAGAAGTAACTGATCCGAACATGAAGAGCAACATCTCATCTGAGGTTATTGGCGTGCTTAAGCGTATGTTTGGCGAAAGTTGGGGTCCACGCCTAGAATACATCTTACGCTACACAATACTAGCATTATTAGATAGACCAGAACCTACTATGCTCGACATTGCGCGCATGCTGACGGATAAAAAATTCCGTAAAGAAACCCTAGAATATTGTAAAGATACCGTAGTTTTACAATTCTGGAAACAAGAATTTGGACAATGGGGGGATAAACAAGTCAACGAAGCCATTGCCCCTGTCTTAAATAAAGTTGGTGCCTTTACAGCCAATCCAGTCATTCGCAATATCATAGGTCAACCTAAATCAACATTTAATATTCGTAAAATCATGGATGAAGGCAAAATTTTGGTGGTTAATCTTTCAAAGGGGTTAATTGGTGAAGATAACGCTGGTATTTTAGGCAGTTTTTTAGTTACAAAAATTCAGTTAGCCGCCATGAGTCGATCAGATATACCAGATGTTAAAGATCGTCGTCCATTCTATTTGTATGTAGATGAATTCCAAAACTTTGCTACAGACTCCTTTGCAACAATTTTATCTGAAGCGCGTAAATACGGGTTAAATTTAACTGTTGCAAATCAGTATATATCACAAATGACCGAAACCGTACGAGGTGCTGTTTTTGGAAATGTCGGTACGATGATTTCATTTCGTGTCTCAGCAGAAGATGCACAGATTTTAGCCCAGCAGTTTGAACCGCAGTTTGAACCTGGCGATCTGCTCCAAATGCATAACCGCCATTTTATTATAAATATGGTTATAAAAGGCGAAAAAGCACCAGCATTTAGCGCTACGACTCTTAATCTGCCACCAGCTGGAGTTGATAATTCCGAGGCAATTATAGCTAATTCACGCCAATTTTACGCACGTAATCGTCAGGATGTAGAAGAAGCTATAGATAAAATAATTCAACCGCCAGAAACTCTTAAAAAACCCGCTAAAGCACCATCACCTAAGACCCAGCAATCTACTCATCCTAGAAAAATGCCTGTTATACCAACAGCTACACCAAACAGACCAAGAATAGTCCGTGAGGAAAGTCCTGCATCTAATAATACTAAAAAAGCACCAGATATAAAAAATGACGGCCAACTACATCCTATTCGCCAAATAAAAACTCCCCCTAAAAAACCACCTGTAAGTAAAGATGGAGTTCAAATAATCCAAAAGAAAGATGAGGTTATCCTAAATCTCCGCGGAGTTGATTCTAATATAGCTAAGGCTAATTCTACTTCCGCTGATACTAAAAATTCAGTAGAATCACCAAATACATCAAATTCAAATAAATCCCAAGAAACTACTATAAAAAATAAACAACCTCAAGACACAAAAGATAGTAATTTAGTTAAAGAACCTAATACGGCAGCGCCAAAAAAGCGTCGCAGACGCCGAAAGCGTAAACCAAATCAGCAAAATACAACATCTGAATCTTCTTCATCCAAAGAACAAAAAACTTCGTCTGATTAATAACAGATACGAACTTCTTGAAGGTAAATTCTACAATGATTTATTGTTGACATACCCTATATATTGCGTATAAAGTATAAACATAGGCACTACATATAGTGTTACAAACAATATAGCAACATAAATCGGTATCTAAAACAAGTTATTTCGGCAAATAGCCGAAACTGTTTTTCTGGCCGTAAAAATGGACTCAGGAGGGGGCAAATGCAAAAAACCATAAAAAAACGCGATGGTCGAAGGGTGAAATTTAACTCCGAAAAAATCACCAAAGCGATTGAAAAAGCTGGATTAGCAACAGACGAGCTAAATCACGAAGAAGCCGAAAAGTTAACACAAAAGGTTTTGGCAAAACTAGAACAACGTAAGGCTAAAACCGTACCGAGTGTTGAAGATATCCAAGACATCGTCGAAGATGCATTGATTGACTCCAAGTACAAAAAAACTGCCAAAGCCTACATTATTTACCGCGACCAGCACAAGAAAATTCGCGAAATTACTTCGACAGCGCACGTTGATTTGATTGATAAATATCTAGGCAATCTCGACTGGAAAGTCAACGAAAACTCCAATATGGGTTATAGTTTACAGGGCTTGAATAATTACGTATCGACCGAAGTTACCAAAACCTACTGGTTGGATAAAATTTACACTCCAGAGATTGGTCAGGCGCACAAAGAGGGTGATTTGCATATTCACGACCTCAATTTACTGAGCGTTTACTGTGTTGGTTGGGATTTGACTGACTTGTTGCAAGAAGGTTTCACGGGTGTTGCCGGCAAGGTGGCGTCTAAACCAGCCAAACATTTCCGTTCGGCATTGGGCCAAGTGGTGAACTTTTTCTACACATTACAGGGCGAAGCAGCTGGTGCGCAGGCATTTTCAGATTTTGACACACTCTTAGCGCCGTTTATTCGCCATGATAACCTCGATTACGATGAAGTAAAGCAAGCGCTACAAGAATTTGTCTTTAACGTCAATGTGCCGACGCGTGTTGGTTTCCAAACACCGTTTACCAATATCACACTTGATTTGGAATGCCCGAAGCACATGGCTGATAACCCAGTAATCATCGGCGGTGAAATGCAGGACACTACCTACGGCGAATACCAGGAAGAGATGAATATGCTCAATAAAGCACTGCTGGAGGTGTTGTCTGAGGGTGATGCTAACGGCCGAGTCTTTACCTTCCCGATTCCAACGGTTAATATCACCAAAGATTTCAACTGGGATAATCCAGTGATTGAGAGCTTATGGAAGGCTAGCGCCAAATACGGTATTCCGTATTTCTCGAACTTTATTAATTCCGACATGGATCCAGAGGACGCGCGCTCAATGTGCTGTCGCCTGCGCATCGATAATCGTCAGCTGGAATACCGCGGTGGTGGACTGTTTGGCTCAAACCCAATGACTGGTTCGGTTGGTGTGGTGACAATTAACTTGCCGCGCCTGGCGCTAAAGTCCAAGAACGAGAAAGAATTCTTTAAAGGCTTGGCAGAGCTGATGGATATGGCAAAGGATAGTCTGGAAACTAAGCGTAAAGTACTGGAGCGATTAACCGAGGCAAACCTTTACCCATACACCAAGTTTTACCTACGCAACATTAAGCAGCGTTTTGACCAATACTGGAAGAATCACTTCTCAACCATCGGTTTGATTGGTACTAACGAAGCGGCGTTGAACTTATTGGGCGTTGATATCGGCACGGAAAAGGGCAAAACTTTTGCTGAAAAAATCCTTGATTTCATGCGCGACCGACTGGTTGAGTATCAGAAAGAGACTGGCAATAATTACAATTTGGAAGCGACGCCAGCTGAAGGCACGACCTACCGTTTGGCGCAGATTGACAAAGCTAGTTTCCCTGACCGAGCACACTTTGCCAATGGTTTGGGCGCGGCGGTTAAACATCCATTCTACACCAACTCCAGCCACTTGCCGGTCAACTACACTGATGACTTGTTTGAGCTGATGGATTTGCAGGATAATTTGCAGACCAAATACACTGGCGGCACGGTTATTCACTTCTTCCTGGGTGAGCGCATGGATGATCCGCAGACGCTGAAGAAACTAGTCAAAACGATTTGCGAAAATTACAAATTGCCGTACTTTACCTTTACGCCGAGTTTCTCGATTTGCGCCAATCACGGCTATATCGTCGGCGAACATCCGGCTTGCCCGAATTGCGGCGAAAGCACTGAGGTGTACTCGCGGGTGGTTGGCTTCTTGCGTCCAGTTTCTCAGTGGAACAAGGGTAAACAAGCTGAATTTGATATGAGGGAGCATTATGACGATGCCGCCGAACATCAGCGAGTCAACGCCGTCGCTGTCCCAGCTTAAGGTGGCGATCGGTGGGATTCAGAAGCTGTCACTGGTGGACTATCCAGGGCACGTGGCGGCAGCGCTGTTCCTCTCGGGTTGCAATATGCGCTGCGGCTATTGCCACAATCCTGAGCTGGTGCTACCTGAGCGGTTAGCGCCGAGCATCCCGGTTGAAGAGGCGATGATTTTTCTGAAATCACGTGTTGGCAAGCTAGACGGTGTGGTGATTTCTGGTGGCGAGCCGACGGTTAATGAAGATTTGCCGGTGCTGTGCCGGATGATCAAGCAGCTTGGTTTTGATGTCAAGCTAGACACCAACGGCACGCATCCTGACATGGTGCGCGGCATGGTCGAGGAGGGGACGATTGACTTTATCGCCATGGATGTTAAGGGACCGCTGGAAAAATACGTGGAGATTGCGGCCCGGCCGATTGATCTAATGGCAATCAAAGACAATGTGCGGCTGATGATTGATTCAGGGATTGGCCATGAGTTCCGGACGACCATCGTCCGTGAGCAGCTGGAGGTGGCGGATTTTGAAAAGATTGGCGAGCTAGTCAAAGGTGCCAAGCGATTTGCTTTGCAGCATTTTCGTACTGGCACCACGATTAGCCCAAAATTTGCCAATTACCACACCTTTACTGACGAGGAATTTAGAGCTGCCAAAAAAATAATGGAAAGGTATGTTGACGAATGCGTGATTCACTAACTGTCGAAATTGTGCGGGTGCGCCAGGAAAACCCCGAGGTGACAACACTGTATTTTGCGCGGCCGTTTGACTTTGTGGCGGGGCAATATATCACGGTGTTTATTGAGGGTAGCCAGGTGCGTGAAGGCAAGGCATATAGTATTTCTTCGCGCCCGCATGAGGAATTGATGTCGATTACCGTGAAAAATGTGGGCGGCGAATTCTCGAGTTATCTTTGCTCGCGGCAGGTCGGCGACAAGCTGCAAATTAGTCCGGCGTATGGCGATTTTAATCCGCAAACTGAGCGGCCGCTGGTCGGCATCGCGGCGGGATGCGGACTCAGTCCGATTTGGAGTATTTTGGCGGATGCCAAGCAACCGACCTTTCTCTATTTGAGCCAAAAATCGCCGGAATATATGGTGTTTGCTGAGGAGTTGGCGGCATCAAACATTACGGTCAAAAAGTTTAGCACCCGCCAGCAGGTTGAGGAAACAGACGGCTGGCATAACGGGCGATTTGAGGTGGCGAAGATTGTCGCTGAAACGCCGGACGACGCGCACTTTTTAGTCTGCGGCAGCCTGCCGTTTGTGCGCGATGTTTGGCAAAAACTAACCGCCGCTAGCGTCGACGAATCACATATTTCAACGGAGACATTTTTTGAACGATGATTAAAAATCTTGAATTAAAAGTTATAAATGGAGAAAAAGTTTCAGCTGCTTGCACTGGTCAGTTAGGTCAGGCTGCTTGTGCAACTTGTATAGCGGCACCAGATTGCCCAATTCTAAGATTAAAGAAAGTCCAGGCCGAGCAAATACCAGCGCCAAATCGTAAAAGCTACCTTGATGATTTGATATCTGATGACAATACTATTATAGCGGCTGGTTATAGAAAGAAACTTCAGCCAAAAGTCTTACCGATCATAGCAGAAAACCATGAAAAAAAGCCAAAGCCAAAGCCGAAAAAAATTAAAACTCCAGAGAAATTACCACCAACAACAAAAGCATCACAAAAATCTATTCTAATGCTTGCAATAGAAGCACTAGAAGGGATTGCTCGCCAATCTATTCGCTAATGCTTTATTAATAATTAGTGCTATACTGTTATTATGAAAACAAAAGCAAAACCATTATTTGGTAAAATTTGGATAATAGGTGCGCTGCTATTTATGTCGATAATTAGCTGGATGCTTTACGATATTCTACAGCGCGAAGGAGCAATAGGTCGATATGATGATGTTATAGTAATGGGTACTAATGCTGGATTTAAGCCATTTGAATATAAAAACGGCAATGAAATAGTTGGCTTTGATGTGGATATAGCCAAAGAAATAGCCAAAAAGACAAATAAAACCTTAAAAATTGAAGATATGTCATTTGATGGACTTTTACCTGCCCTTAATTCTGGACAAGTAGATATGGTAATCGCTGGCATGTCTGTTACACCAGAACGCGAAAAGAATGCTCTTTTTTCAAAATCCTACTATTCAGCGGCTCAACGAATGATAATAAAAAAGGGCAGCAGTATTAAAAATAAATACCAGCTAGAAGGTAAAAAGATAGGGGTTCAGCTTGGCACAACAGGCGATACACTAGCATCAAAAATTAAAGGTGCTCATATTGCCCAATTTCCAACTGCACCAAGCGTTCTTACAGAGCTTAACGCTGGCGGTGTAGATGTTGCAATTTTAGATAACGCACCAGCAGAGCAATACACGACTGGATTTAAGGAACTAATAGTTCTACCTGGCAGTTTAAGTAATGAAGATTACGCCATTGCCATAAAACTAGGAAATAACAAATTGTTAGAGCAGATAAATCAAGTCATAGATGAAATGAAGCAAGATGGTCGCTACAAAAAATTAATTAAAAAATATTTTGGCAATGATACAATATCGTTACAAGGGGAAGAAAAGTGAATTTCTGGGAAGTTATTTTTGGCGATGGGCGAGGCTTATACTTATGGTATGGATTACAGGTTACATTAGTTTTAACAGTTTTTTCGCTGATACTTGGTGTAATTATAGGTATAATAATAGCCTTAATGCGAACCTCAAACTTTCGCCCATTTAACCATTTTAAAAATACAAAGTTTGATAAATTAAGTAAATTTAATCCACTAGCATCTCTTGGAAAAATCTATATAGACATCATACGCGGCACCCCGCTTTTAGTCCAGCTATTAATTATGTATTACGTAGTATTTGGGTCTTATAATTTCATGCCAAAAATATTTGTGGCAGCAATTGCTTTTGGAATAAACGCAGGCGCCTATATAGGTGAAATCATCCGTGGTGGCATAGAGAGCATAGATAATGGTCAAATGGAGGCAGCGCGTTCATTAGGTTTAAGTAGCTGGCAGGCTATGCGGCTAGTGATATTGCCGCAAGCGCTTAAGAATTCTTTACCTTCCTTAATTAGTGAATTTATAGCCCTACTAAAGGAGACTTCAATTGTTGGATGGATAGGATTAAACGATATTATGCGTGGCGCCGATAATATTCGCTTTCAAACTGCCACGGCATTTGAGTCACTATTTGCAGCGGCCTTAATTTACCTCGCCCTTACAGCTATATTCACAAGGGTAGCAACCCGAGTAGAAAGGAAACTAAAAGAAGATGATAATTAGCGTAAAAAATTTAAAAAAATACTTTGGAAAAAATCACGTTTTGCGCGACATTGATGTTGATATAGAACAAGGTGAAGTAGTTGTAGTCGTGGGATCCAGTGGATCTGGTAAATCAACTTTTTTAAGATGTTTAAACCTACTAGAAGAACCTACGAGTGGAAAAATTATAATTGATGGAATTGATATAACTAATTCAAAAGTTAATTTAAATAAATTGCGTACAGATGTTGGGATGGTATTTCAATCGTTTAATCTTTTCCCAAACATGAGCGTCATTGAAAATATTAAACTTTCACCTAAGAAAGTACTTAAAATATCCGATAAAGAAGCCACAAAAGATGCCAAAAAACTATTATCTGATGTTGGATTGATTGATAAATTAAATGCCTCACCAAATAGCCTTTCTGGCGGACAGAAGCAACGCGTGGCAATTGCACGAGCTCTCGCTATGAAGCCAAAAATCATGCTTTTTGATGAGCCAACTAGCGCGCTTGATCCAGAAATGATAGGAGAGGTACTAGAAGTTATCAAGTCAGTCGCTGCCAAAGGTATGACTATGATAATAGTTACTCACGAAATGAAATTTGCCCGCGAAGTCGCTACTCGCATATTATTTTTACATAAAGGTGAGATTATTGAGGACGGTACGCCAAGTCAAGTTATGGATCATCCAAAGACGGAAAGAGCTCGACAATTCTTCAGTAAAAGCAAATAAGATTTTTGCAAAATTTAATACAGTCTTATATAATCATAAACATAATGTTAGTGAATCGTAGAGTAATTATATTTTTTGTATTAGCTTTTTTAGTATTGGGTGGATTTTGGACCATAACATATCATCAAAGCCAAAGTAATAAAGATAGTGATACGCCTTATGAATCATCCAACCAAAACGATGCCTTAAAATTTAGCGAAGAATACCATTTAGTAGAAAAGAATAATCGTTTTAAATATTCCACAGCAAATCAGATTTTAGATATTTTTGATAAGGGTAGCGGTATAATTTTCCTAGGATTCCCAGGTTGCCCTTGGTGCCAGCAAATTGCGCCTATACTCAATAAAGCAGCAAAAGAATCCCGCACTCCAGCAATATATTATCTAAATATACATGACTTACGCCAAAGTAATGATAAAAATTATGAAGAACTTGTTAATAGATTACGCCCGTATTTAAGGACTAATGAATCTGGAGAGCCAAAAATATACGTCCCAGATATAACCGCAGTACATCAAGGCAAAATTGTAGGCAGATTCAAACAAGAACAAGCTGGTAAGGATGAAGAAATCTCCAGCCCTGAAGAATTCTGGAACGGGGGAGATGGCAACCGCAGAGACAGGGCTATTCAACAGCTTAAGAAAATTATGAATTTATCAAAGATACCAGAAAATCCAGATAAATCACTAAGTAGTCCAGGTACAGAATTAATAGACGTGAGAACACCTCAAGAGTTTTCTGAAAATCACATCAAAGGTGCAAAAAATATAACATTAGATGACGGTTTTATTCAAAATGTTATTAAAGATAGATCTATTAGCAAGTCCACACCGATATATCTGTATTGCCGCAGTGGAAATCGTTCTTACCAAGCAGCACGTCAGCTAATAGATGCAGGATATATAAATATCTATGATCTTGGTGGAATAAATGACGCTAAACAATTACTTAACAGATAATTAAATCACATACTATACCCAACGCTAAATATTATTGCTTTATTTATATTGCTTTACTAAACTTAATAGATTATCGCTTTAATAAATTTATTTATACTGATTAAATTAAGAACAAAAATAGAACTTAATTTATAATTAGTATACATCATAATTAGTATACATCGTTGGCTTTTAGACTCTAATTTTACATACACTTATTAGAATTAATGCAAAGGATTATGATTAGTTTAGTTTATAAAATCACTAGATATTCCATTTATAAATTATAGTCATTTTAAGGTTTTGGAGCTTTTCAATACATAGCCCACGCAAGGGGACTAAATTTTATATCTTATAACTTGTTGAGAGTCTTGGGAATTTTTATTTCAATATTTTAATAATTTAATATTATATAAAGGGTATGAGTAGTCATTTTCTAAATATAGTTTTAATGTCGCACAATGTAGATTTTACGATATTAATAACTTATTAGTATCTTGATTCATTTATATATCACAATATAATGCGTAGTTTTTAATATATAAATATTTTATTAAAAAATAGGAGAATATACCTAAATTATTATTCATCAATTTATTGCCCATATATAATTTATAATTAATTTATAGTTAATCATTTACTTTACAAGAAAATCCGACCGGCCATTCCCGAAAATATTTTGTATACATATCTATATCTTACGAGTCTCAGCAGCTTACTTAGACATAATTTATTTGACTTTTATAATATTTTGTTTATAAATATATATTTTATAAGTTTTCCACAGATTTTAGCTCTAATTATTTGACTTTTTATATATTTAATATCATTACTACCCTCTACTCTATCTTATGTATCATATTATTTGACTTTTTATATAATATATATAATTATATGTTTTTTATAATAACCTTAACTAACTACTAATAAAGGAACAAAAATAGAACATAGAGTAGAGGGGTATGCATACCCCTCTCTAAAATATTAAAAACCTATAAAAAAGAAGCCTCTTACTCCTCTACTCTCTATAGAATGCTTTTCCTTTTACACGAATATCAACATATTTTGGCAATCTACCGCCTCGCGCAAAATACTCTATTACTCGCTGCATGTCCTCCACTTGACCGCCTGGAAGACGATCTATAGATAATATAAATGGGTATGGTATATCATTAATTAACACTTCAACTTGCCGAGATGTACCAGCCGGTATCGTAATCTTATTAACTGACATACCACGCGATTGCATAACCCCGATTGAACGTCCCACAAAGCTTAAAAAGCGCGCACTAGCGATGGCGGTGCCTGGAGTATAGCGAACACCACTATTATCTACAATAGTGACCTTTGGATTCTCATAAATATTCTTCGTGAATGAAACACCATTAGCGTCAACAAAATACTTAACAGAATCAACCTGCCATAAAACTACAGGTTTACGAAAGTTCACGGTAAAGCGAGTTTTTGTAAAACCAGCTGAATCGCCTTTTGATACTGAGCTAATCTCTGGATGTAATTTTACAATATATTCATTTAGGGAATTATGATTAAGGTTGAATCTTAATCGTTCGGTTGGATTGTTAGTTAAATACTTTTGAATAGACTCACTATAAACATCAAGACTATCCTGAGATATAACAGCCGCAGTATTAGATTCAATAACTACACTAGCTATAAACTGCCACAAAAACACAGCAAGACCTATACACACAACGATAAGTCCAGTAAAAATCCAGGCAAGTCTTTTGCGTACATGCTCTAGATGGTGCATTTTTTCACGGGGTGTAGCAGTTTTAATGGCGCTTCTATCAGAGTTATTAAGACGATACATCGTAGTACCTGCCATAGTGCGTCCACTTCTAAAAGCTGAGTTATTGTTATAACATTGAGTGCCGCTATTACCAACATTACGCCTCCGCGGAGGCAAAGCCTTTTTAGACTCTTGTTTTCCTTTAGAGAACAACCCCATAATACTTATGATTGTATCAGGTTTTTACAATTCAAGCGATAGCTTATGCAGCTTTTTTAATCAGTTTAGCAGTTTCTTTGGCAGCATCTGGCTTGGCAAATTGATTAATTTTTTGGCTAAGATTCTTCTTTAAGTCTTCATTATTCAAAATAGCATCAATTTTCTCAAGCAATAGATTTTCATCATCTTTAAATTTTTCTTCATCGGCAATTAAAACAGCTCCAGCATCTGCATAAACTTTTGCATTTTTAAGCTGATGCCCCGCCGTTAAACGCCCATTTGGGACTAGTATTGACGGAGCTCCAACTGCCGCTAATTCCAAAATTGAAGTAGCACCAGCGCGTGCAATAACTATATCTGCCGAGCCTAAAAGTTGAGCCATCCCAGACGATATGAAATTAACCAATTTAAAGTCAGCATCATCATCACCAGTTCTATGGCGAACATCATTATACTGCCCTACCCCAGTAATTAGTAAAATAGAAGCACGCTCTTTGAGCTCTTTTCTAAGCCTTAAAATAGCATCGTTTATACGCTTAGCACCCAAACCGCCGCCAGTTACGACAATTAATGGCTTACCAGAATTAAACCCATATTTACGCTTTGTAGCTTCCTTCCTCCCCTCTTCAAGTAAAGTAAAATCACCCGAAACAGGAATACCTACATAATAGCTCTTAGTTTTATCATAGGGGTAGTATTCTAAAGGAGCACCAGTCGCTATAAATTTAGCCTTAGATGCTAATAGACGATTTGTTAAGCCTGGATGAGCATCACTATCATGGATAATATATGGAATCTTCAAGAAGCGCGCAGCCCAACCTACGGGTAAGCAAACATACCCTCCCTTTAAGAAAATCACATCTGGACGCCAAAAAATCAGTTTAATAATCGACTGGATCAGTCCGAGAAAAACCTTACAAACATCAAATATATTAGGGAAAACTACTGAAGGAATCAGTAAATGCTGCCATAAAGTTAAATGATGATAGCGTCTCAATTTCCCTGCCATAATTACACTAACAGGAATTGATGAATCATATTTGGCCATAATACCTTTAGCTTGTGGTGCAAATTTTTTATCACACCAAAAACGCACTTCACTCACATCACCACTTTTTTTAAGCTCACTTATTACTGCGGCGACCGGCGTAACGTGTCCGCCCGATCCGCCTCCGACTGCTAAGACTCTCATCTTTTACCTCCTTAATCTCCGACTTATGAACTGTGTATTGTGAAATCTGGAAAACAAAACCAAGTGCAGCTGCTATAAATAGCATACTAGTACCACCAAAACTTAAGAATGGTAATGTAATTCCAGTTAATGGAATCAGCCCGATCATTGCAGCAATATTGATAGTAACATGCGATGAAATCCACCCAAAAACACCAGCCGCTAAAAAGCGATAGCTTGGATTCTGCGAACGATCGACTATAAAAAGTATACGTCTAAGTAGCGCATAGAACAAGAAGAGTATCACAACCAAGCCCACAAATCCGAACGTCTCGCCTAAAATAGCAAAAACGGAGTCGTTAATCGCTTCTGGTAAATACCCCGCCGCCTGAACACTATTACCTATTCCTACGCCAAATAAACCGCCAGATCCAATCGCAATCTTTGCATGTGTAATATGGTACGAACTTGAATCACTAGTAGATGTTTCGTCTCCATGTAAAAAGGTAGCAAGACGGTCAAGACGATGTGGTGCAACCATAATCATTAATACACCAGCTGCCAGCAAAATAAGCAATATTTTAACGCCAATTCTAGTATCAATCCCCGAAATAATTCCCATAGCTACCATAATCACAGCTAGCGCAACACCAGTTCCTAAATCTCTTTGTAAAAAAATCACCAAAAAACTACAAACAGCCAATAAACCTATCAAAGGTAAAATCGTTTTATCAATATTATTAACTAAGCCTTTTTTGTAACGGTAAGCTAAGAATCCAGCCGTAAAAATCAACACACCAAACTTAAGTAATTCAGCGGGCTGGAAAGTACCTATACCAGGCAAAACAAACCAACGGCAAGCCCCTAATGCGCATTGGGTTACTTGTTCTACATGTAGTAAATTACCCAATAAATATAGCAATACTCCAGAGATAATTCCAGCCAATAAGATCCAGTTTTTATAGCGTAATATAGTATCAACTTTCAAAAACGCCGCACCAAAAAATGCAGCCACAGCAACAAAAACACCTAAAGATTGCTTAATAATAAAATGTGAATCACTAAAATTACCCTCGCCAACTTCATTAAGAACATTGGCTCGCTGTGGACCAATCGCAAAAATTATAACCAGTCCAATCATAACTAAAAGTGCCGTATAAACGATTATGCTATAGTCTGGCTTATGTCGACGCGCGCCCTTTTCCCTACTTTCAGCAGAAAAACGTCGCACTAGATGCACGGCTTTAGACATTTGGAATATGACCTCCCGCCAAAGCCAAATAAATACCTATGAATCCAACTACACACGAAATAACCCAAAAGCGCATTGTTATCTTAGTTTCTGGCCACCCTTTTGCCTCTAAATGATGATGAATTGGTGCGGAAAGAAAGACTTTCCTATTAAATATTTTTTTACTTAAAATCTGAATTAAACTAGACCCAGCTTCAATTACAAAGATCATACCGATCACAGGAAGTAAGAATAAAGTATTAGTTAGCATTGCAACTACGCCCAAACTTACACCAAATGCAAAACTACCAACGTCTCCCATAAAGAATCGTGCTGGATAAATATTAAACCAAACATAGCTAAGTAATACGCCAACTACCGTAAAACAAAATGCCGATAATCCAAGATGGCCCTGTAGAAGGGCAATTATACCAAAGGATCCAAAACTAATCGAAAGTAAACCGCCAGCAAGCCCATCTAACCCATCGCTAATATTAACAGCATTACCAGTTGCTACAACTGCAAAGCCAAATAGCGGCACCATCATCCATCCAAGCGCCAAATCGCCCAAGAACGGTATATGTACAGATGAGTATCCTAACTTCGCAAAAAAATACCAGCCAAGAACTAGCCCTATTACGCTAATCATTAAGAATTTGACACTACTGCGCAAACCTGCCACGCCATGCCCATCACTTCGTAAGTTAATGATATCATCGATCAATCCAACTACAGCGCCGCCAAGCAGTCCAGCCAGGGGTAACAAAGTTTGCCCACGATCAAAATTAGAAGAAAAAGTAACCACAGCTATGGAGATCACACCAATAGCACCAGCCATAGTTGGAATATTACGCTTAAATTTAGCGGAGTGTAAGCGTAAAAACACTTTTAATTTTTCACCCGTCGTACTCTCTTCGCGTTGTTTTTTCCAGAATTTATATCTATACGCTAAAAATGTATATACAGGTGTGAGCATCATAGATAATATAAACGCCGCCACACTTAAGACCAAAATTTGTGTAATTTCATTTGTAATAACTTCTGGTTTCATTGTTACTTCCTTGGTTGCAGTTGATAATATTCTATAAGCCAGTTAGATAGCTCTGTAAAAATCGGCATTGCATGTTTGTTGCCTTCAAGATTCATATTTTTACCCGATACTTGTACCATTATAACGTATTTTGTATCACTATCGGTACCTCCAAATCCTAAATATGTACCAATTGTCTGGCTATCTATATACTGTCCACTTGCACCAATAGTTTGAGATGTTCCAGTTTTGCCACCGATATAGTAGCCAGGAGTATCATCTTTTGTATATTGAGTCCGAGCATTATGAATCATTTCACGCGTCTGAGCCGAAGCTGATTGGCTAATCACATTAGACTTTACTTTTTTAGAGTTATCTAGCTTTATACCATCTCTTCCGTATGTTCCAGCTACAACTGTTGGCTGATAATACGTACCGCCATTAATAATCGCTGAAAATCCAGCAGCAACTTGTATCATAGTGACATCAAGCCCCTGGCCAAATGACATATTGGAGTAACGCACTGCATTACCTTGGTTATTTTTGTCACTAGGAGAGACTACAGTCCCCTTACTCTCGCCTGCCACTTCTATACCAGTAAGTTCGCCTAAGCCAAAGCGATTATGAAAATAATCATATAACGTGTCTCTCGCTTGTCGGTTAATATTATGTCCATCACCAAGCCGCTGTGCAATTGTTACCATTCCTGTATTAAGAGAATTATTAAGCGCCGTTTGCATGGATATTGTTCCAGTTAGTCCTTTCAACGCATTAGAAATCGTACGGTCTTCAACCTTAATTCTATCTGTATTATAATAGGTTGACTGAGCATCTATCACTTTTTTATCAATTCCAGCGGCGATCGTAAATGTCTTCAATACAGATCCTGGCTCATAGGGTAACATTGTAACGCCGTTTACAAATGCTGCAGGATTTTGCACTTTAGTAAATTCGGCTGGATTATAAGTCGGCAAATTAGCCATCGCAAGCACATGTCCATTCTTAGGATTCATAACCAAAACGCTACCATTTGAAGCACCCGTTCTGCGCAGTCCTTCGCTTAATACTTCTTCTGCTTTTGATTGAATATTTCTATCAAGAGTTAAAACAATTGAATCACCATGTACTGGATTTTGCCGTATATTTTCATTCCCGATAGATAATGGGACATTAGCCACATCAGTAACAGATTTAAGCAAACCATCTTTACCGCGTAAACGAGAATCTAGCATTTCTTCTATGCCGTACTGCCCCTTATTTTCATTATTAACAAAACCTAAGGTCTGTGCTGCAAGTGAACCTTCTGGATACGTTCGGCGTGAATTTTTTTGAAAACCAACGCCTTTAAATTTCTTATTTTTAATAAGTTCCGCCTGGCGCAAACTAATTCCACGTGCCAACACTTTATATTGCGATTTTTTGTCCTTCAAAAGTTCCTGAATATCGCCCTTTACTATTTCGCCCCCTGCTATAGATCGAATAGTTTCTTCAATCTCACGCGGCTTATTAACTACAGTAGGATCCGCAAAAACAGTATAAACCTGTTGATTCATCACCAATTCAACTGGATTATTACCATCCATAGCATAAATACGCCCGCGCTCAGCGGGTATAATATGTGATTTAACCTGCTCTTGACGCGCAAGTTTTTTGTAGTAATCGTGCCTAATTATCTGCAAATAAAAAAGCCGCATCACAATTAAAACCATCGTACATAAAAGTACGAACAGTAAAAACTGCGAACGACTCATTTGTTTAAAATTTATTCCAATCATTGTACGTGTTCAACACTACTTGGAGCTGACATAGCTTTAGCAACATTGCTATTCTTAACAGATTCAAGTGAACTTAGGCGGGCATTTTCAACCTCTAGGTCGGCTTTTTTTGTTGAAAGTTCAGAAATCTTTTTATCAAAATCACTAGCTGCGTAATCATAATTAGCTGAACCAGCTGCCTGTGCTAAGTATACCAGACCCATAACTAAAATCATAAGAGCAACTATAATAGTGTGCATAACTGGACCAAGCTTAACGCGAGAAATAAACCTGGTTGTATTCTGATTTCGTCCCCAGCTTTGTTGCCGCCGAGTCACATAATAAGTTCTTTGGTATGACATTTTATCTCTTTTGGTTTTAGTTTATATTTGTATTTTGCATGTAAAGAGCAGCGTATTATCTACACTACTCTTTACATAAATTAAGTAAGGCTATTACTTTACGTGTACAGCTACGATTTCTTCTGCTGATACGTTTTGTACTTTGATTTGGATTGGCATATAACCTTTTCCTTTCTGTTTTTATTTTTTCAATGCGCCGCGCAGTTTAGCACTACGTGAACGCGGATTATAAGCGTCGTAAGTTGCGCCATCGAGAGGTTTCTTGTTCAAAAGCTCAAGCTCAGATTCAAAACTTAATCCTGAATTATCTTTAAAGAACCTCTTGACCATTCTATCTTCAAGACTATGAAAACTTATAACCCCTACTCTACCGCCACTATTTAGAAGCTGTAGTAAAAGCGGTAATAAGCTCTCTATCTGTGCGAGCTCCTGATTTACCTCGATCCGCAATGCTTGAAAGGTACGTGTAGCGGGGTGGATTTTTTGCCAGCCACCGCGGTGTATTTCGACAATCATTTCAGCAAGTTCACTAGTTTTAGTAAACGGTCTTCTCTTGTATATTTCGTCCGCAATTCGTTTTGCAAAACTCAGCCTCTCTTCTCCATACCTTACAAGTATTTCGATTAGTTTTTGCTTTGGATATGAATTAACGATATCTGCAGCAGAAAACTTCTGGCGCTGATCCATACGCATATCTAGCGGACCATCATACATAAAAGAAAACCCTCTCTCGCCGTTGTCGAGCTGTGGTGATGACACCCCCAAATCAACCATAATTACATCAAACTTCTCCCCTGCAGAAACAAGTTGCTTCGCCGCTGATACAAAATCAGCATTAATAAGCATCGCGCCTAAAGCGGAAAATCGCCCGAGTTCGGCAATCGCGTTCTCATCACGATCAACCAAAACAGCGCTACTGTAGGATTGAGTTTTATTCAGAAAAGCTTCAGCGTGACCGCCATACCCCGCAGTTAAATCAAGATATCTTTCCTTAGGCTGTGGTTTAAGTAGATCAAGCGATGCGCTTAACAATACAGGAACATGTAAATCATACTGTTTAGTATGAAGTTGTGGTGGATGTTCTTTAATACTCATTCCTCTAGTATAAACTAGAGGTCTCGAGATCACCAAACTGACAGCATAGCTTATGTTTGTTTTTGTAAGTTTTTTGTTTTATGAAGTCGTTTCTTCTAATTAGTGTGATCGGCTTGCGATCGGTACATGAAGAAAATTTGAGAGACTTATGTGTGTGAGGTGGAGTTTTGGGAGGTGTGTTTTAAGAAAGGTACATCGGTTTTTAAATCGAGTTCGAATTTCTCGTTGCCACACTGCCAGATTGGCTATCTCGAGGGTTTTCAATTTGTTAAAGATCTTTATAAATAACCAAATCAGGCTTTTTCAAGCCGCCAATATTTGCCCGCTCTAGTTGCAATGACATCACGCTCAATTCCAGCATAATCCAATAGATACTGCCCTATTGTAACGCGCCCTTGCTTCTGGTCAAGCTCATCGGCTGTTTTACCGCGCCTAAATTTCACGTTTAGGTCGGCAACTTGCTCATCAAGGATACTTCCTTGTAAAGCTGGCTCTACTTCATTATCCCAAATTTCTTGCGAGTAGATATGGAGATAACTTCCAAAGCCCTTAGTTATGACTATACCGCTAGAAAATTCCTGGCGTAACTCGGACGGGATAGTCAATCGCCTCTTCTCGTCTAGCTTACGCTCAAAATAATCTATTGATACTGCCATGCCTTTCCTCGGCTATTTATTTAGTGGTCTTGTTTATTTTTATTCTATTTGTTTGCCACTGACCTTATAATACCACCCACAATTACCCACTACAACCCCCTTTTTTCCACTTTTTAACTACTTATTCCATCCTAAATTAACTTTATCCACAGTTTCTGTGGATAAATAAAAAGCTACGCCATATATAGTGTAGCTCTATTATCTAAAAACCCTATTTTTTAAAAGTTATCCACAGTCAAAATACTCTAAATTCTTGCGAAATTCTAGCGCGCAAAAAGCACAGATACGCCACTACTCGCTCTTATTCTCTCTTATATATTTTATTGCTTTAGCAAAGCCTTTGGCGCTTGGCCTAAGTTCTCTTTTAAAAGTATTATAGTCCACACTTGCCAATCCAAATCGTGGCCATTTTCCATAAGCCCATTCAAAGTTATCTATTAAGCTCCAGTGTAGGTATCCTAATAACTTTACATCTTTATTTATTGCATTTTGCATGGCGTTTATGGTTTTTAAAATCCATTCCTGGCGCAGCTCATCATCGCGGTCTGCTATTCCATTTTCTGTAATCATTATAGGTAATTTATATTTATTCCATAACCTAATTAAAGCAAATTCTAAGTTCTCTGGTGAGACATCCCATCCTAAATCAGATAATTTTTTCTCTGGATTATGAACACGGTAACCATAAACTCGATCACTAAAGTAATAATTAATACCCAAAAAATCACAATGCCTTGCAACTTTTTGTAAAAAATAATCGTCTTTAAACCATTGCATTAAAGCGGCAAATTTACGTGAGAGCCAAGCGTCATCACCAGCATAAACATAGGATGAATTATGCGCTACCGATACGCGGGCACGGCGCTGTATTTGTTTTATAACTTGGCGTGATTTTTTATGCGCATAAGCCAGATTGTTTAAAACTAGCCAAAAATCAAGCTTGCTAGTTGCATTTGGCGGCCAGTTACCTTCAAGATAACTCTCGTTCGCATATACAGAAGGCTCATTAATGGTAATTATATATCGCAAATGTGCACCCATTTCTGACATTACTTTTTCCACAAAGCGGACAAAATATTCCACGTTACTACGTTTAGTAAAACCACCCTTTTTAGCAAACCAAACTGGTAAAGTAAAGTGAAACATGGTTGCTATAGGCTCTATTCCCCGGCTTTTTAGATTTTTTATATATTTCTTATAATAATCAATTGCAGCAGCATTCCACGCACCCTCTTCTGGTTCTATCCTAGACCATTCTATACTAAAACGAAAAGCATTCATATTTAGCTCTTCTAATAAGGCGAAGTCCTCATCGTGGCGGTTGTAATGATCTGATGCCTGCCCAGATATGTAATTATCTGGATTTTTTGCTTCTGCTTCTATTTCGTCCCATTTTGGTAATGAATTGTAACGATGCGGTGCCTGGGTTGCTAAAACTTTAGCATTTTCTAGCTCCCACACTGACCACTGATTATAATTACCACCCTCAACTTGATGTGCACTAACAGCCGCACCCCAAAAGAAGCTTTTAGGGAACGTTGGTTTCTTATTCTTTTGCATATTACTTTTTATTATATACCAATCTACTCCATTGCGCGGACTTTTGTCTCGATGAAGGCGATTTCTTTTAGGATTTTATTAAATAGTTCAAGAAATAAAATCATCACCAAAAAGTTTCTTTAATCTTATTTTAATAGATCCTTCGTGTCGTCCTAACTTATTAGCCATTTCAGCGATAGTCTCACCATTATAAAAATATTGTTTAAGCATGTCATCATCAATTATACTCCAAGGTTTGTATGCATTTGGATGTATTTCACGCATTTTAGCAACCTTTTCCGCCCAAGATTGTTTTTTAACGGTAGAGATGCTTCGAGAGTTAGGCTCATTAACATCATTATCTTGCATTAGACTGGCAAATTTTTTAGCATCAGCACGGGATTTAGCAAGTAGACTATCATTGATCATAAGTGCATCATCACTAACTTGTAAGGCGGTTTTATTTATACCATAAAGATACAATCCATCAAGATTACGCACCCTGCTAAGCGCCACATATCCCATGCCTGGTACAAAAGCCTTGCGAAGATCAATTTTAGCCGCATCAAGCGTCATGCCTTGACTTTTATGTACAGTAATTGCATAAGCCAAACGCAACGGGATCTGTGATATAGAGGCTCGTTTTCTATCGCCGTCTCTTAGCTCCCAACTGTCTATTACCATTGTTACTGTGCGGCCATTTTTAAATTTTACAATTGGATAATCAGTGCCAGGCTCAAAATCAACCACTACGCCAGTGCTACCGTTAACATATTGCCGATTGGGTGAGTTTTTTACAGCCATCACTAAAGCTCCGAGTTTTAAAATAAGTTTCGGCGGCGCAAGTACTGATCGCGCTAAGGTCTCCACATAGCTAGCCGCCCCTGTAGTAACCTGCTCATAAATATATTCCTCACTATCAAGCTCCGCTAGCCTTTTTTCATTTATTTTATCTACATCTATATTCATAGTGTGAAGTTCTGTAATATCTCCATCTGGTGGTTCTATATCAATCCTACTTAATAATGTCTCGGCGTGATGTCTGCGTATATTATTAGATCGCAAAGAATTTAGAATATCAAGTAAATCCCCGTCATCCTGCCTAAATTGCTCTTCCAAATACAACACAACTGGGTTAAGCTCCTGCCAGACCTGTGAATTGACAATAAATCCCCCGTTTAAAGAATTAGGGCGATTAATCGGCGGTAATTGGAAAAAATCACCGCTCATAACCACCTGAATACCGCCAAAAGGCTCATCCTTATCCCGCACTAAACGGCAAATCTCATCCACCAAATCCAAGCGAAAATCATGCATCATACTGATTTCATCAATAATCAGTACTTCTGTTTTGATAATCGTTTCACGGCGCGTTTTGGGAATTTTATCTATAAATCCTTCAGGTAGATAATCATGAACACCAATGCCACTCCATGAATGAATCGTATTACCGCCAAGATGAGTTGCCGCAAGCCCAGTGGTAGCAGTTACCGCAACCTTTTTGCCAGCATCTTTAGCATAATCAATAAACCTATTTAAGGTATAGGTTTTGCCAGATCCAGCTGGGCCAGTCAAAAGAGCGCTATGCCCAGCTAATAATATCTTCAGTGCCAGCTCTTGATTCATTAGCTACAGTCCGCGTGGCGGTTCACCTTCTGGTTCATCTAGGAGTTTTTTGCTTTTTATCTCGTAACGTTTTCCTGTTATTTGGCTGGTTATATAATCTTCATTTATCAAATTTACAAATGTATCTAAATCACTACCATCCATAATTATTATAGCGCCAGCGTCGTCTGTCATTAATTCCAGCTGCATTTCATCGGCATAATCAATAGCCTGTTCCTGAGTAACGCCGCCAACCTCTAATTTTTGCAGTTTATTGATGATTTTTTTACGATCTTTCACCAAATCGTGCAAGGTCATACCTTCAGGGAAACTAAGTTTATACTGCTTTTCAATTTCCGCAACACGCGTATCGGCAATCGCCTGTTTTTTATATTCATATTGGAATAGTTTTTCAAATTTACTTTGATTAAACACAAAGATATCTTTTCCAATAATTAAAACTTGATTATCAACAGGTATCTTTAATCCTACCTCTGCCTTAAAACTTTCAAACTTACCCTCTTTAAATTCCCAAGCAGTTGCGCCTTTAAGTACGTTGCTCTGCTGAATTGATTTAATTACATAAAAAGTTTTACTACGATCATTTTTTAACGTGAAGCGCGCCAGAATACCTTTTATACGCTTAAATTCATGTTCTTCTTCGCTAAATTCTACAATATCTTCGCGCTGATTCTCAATCACATAGATCAAAGTTTCTGCCCTGCCAACCTTGTCTAAATCAGTTCTGAGCAAAACATTTTCTTCTCCATCAGAAAGTTCAAAATCGCGTACACTAAGTCCAGTACCCGCCCCCATCTGGACAAAGCCTAAAATATCATATAAAAATAAAGGCTTAATTTGATCATTCAGTTCAGTAGCAAACCCTGTGCTATAAGGTGTGTAATTTTTATTAAATAAAAAAATTTCAACATCAAGTTCATTTTTATAAGCGTCAGCATTATTTGCCCACAAAAATATATCGGCTGGCTCACGCTCGGGGGCTTGCTCTGTATCTTGCATATCACTCTTTCCTTATTATCTTTATATTTATTTTAACAGATTGATACATTCAACACCAAAATAAAATAAAGAAAAAAGCCGCCTATTCATAAAACTGAACAAACGGCTAAAGCAGACCTACAATTGGTTAGTAGCCCAGGGGTTAAGATATTCTTCGAACTGCTCGCTAATATTATTCAAGCAATCAAAATTACCGTTCCGCATTAAGATCTTAGCGAACTCATTTGCAGATTTGCTAATAGTTGGTTTATTTTTAGTTCCCACACTACCAGCAAAAACAGCCTCAACTTTAGGGCTACTGATGTAGTAATAGTTTACAATCAAACGAGGCATATTCTTGGAGTTTTGACTTCCGATGCATTGTTCGAGTTTCCTCATAAACGCTTCTTTAGCAGTAGCTTCAACTTTGCGAGCAAGCCTATCGACTCTCTGCGGAAGATCCACCAAAAGCTGGACTACTTCTTCCATTGGTCGGAGTTGATTTTCATCAATATCCCCATTAAAATCACTCTCAATATCTTCAATCATCTCTTTTATCCGCTCACGCTCCTCTTTTACAAGATATCCTGCAGCGTTTACCGAAAGCTTTTTAAAATACTCTACAGTATTATGAAAAAGCTGAAGCGATGTGTTTGAAGGTGCCAGTTTGAATGTAATAAGCCGCCCATTATCCAATAAAGAGGTTGCGTCAATCTCTATACGAGCTTTGTCGCTGCTATTCAAGCAATCGGGTTTTAACATGAAACTTCCTTTCGGATCAGGGTAAATGCAATCATCTACCAGACTAGCTACATTCAGATTTAAATGCAGCAGAACGTCTATTTTTATATATAAAACAAACAGTCTGCTACATTTAAATTAACCAACTTCATTTTAAGGTTCTGCAGTGTTATATTATAAATTATAATTAACATTTTGTCAAGTATAAACATTTTATTACAAAAAAGAACCGCTTGCATGAATATTTTGAATATATTCTAGCAAACGGCATAGGCAAACCCAAGTATAAGTACAACCACAAAGCGGCAAGCGCTAATTATTTAAGGCAACTCAACACTGGATTATTTATAGGGATATCTAATAAGATGAGCAGTATAGTTAACAGTACTCCGTACATTTGTATAGTCGCGCTTAAGATCATAGCTATGATTACGACTATAAATATATAGCGTAAAGTTACATTCTTTTGGATTATAAATAATATGCCATTTATCACACTCCTGAGAGCTAGACTCTGCACGATCGACATCATGCATCCAGCATATCATCTTAATAAGTTCTTCCCTACTGGTCAACTCCATATTTTCTTCGCCAACTGGCTCCATATCTTGCGACTCAGTATCTTTAAAGAGTATTTTAGACAAGGTAGCAAGACTTGGTTGTAATGTAAATTGACCATTATCAGAATTTACATCCTCAGCGTCCAAAGCAGACAAAATATTAAGCTGATTAGCAATCTCATCAATTTCAGACTCAAAATCATCAAGTATATCATCTGGTTGAGCAATTCTTTCCAGAATATCAAAATTCATATCAATGAATGCTATAGTTCTAACCAATTTAAATAGCACATGAAAACTAATAAGCCGCTTTATAGAAACGATCGTCAACTCAATATCTTTTTTATGATTATTCATATCTTTATAAGACATATCATCCAAGCTAGCAATCATATCTTTTTTCATACTAGCGAGCTCATAAAGATATGCGAATTCTTCCTGAGATGTCGCATATTTATCATGTTCACAAAGCATATGCAACATGGAATGTGCATATTCGAAAGCCTTAATCATTTCTGAGCGCAGAGACGAAATAGCTTCATCGTTAGGGTTCATTACCCTCACAACCTTTCTTCTTAGAGTAGATCTTTGTTGAATTAGTGGTAAATACTTATTTTTTAAGGTTCACGGGTGATAGTTATATAGTATAATCAATGTATTGTCAATAAAAGAGCCGCCCCTGGCATTATAGTAAACCCAATAGGACGGCTATACAAAGCCTTCACATAACAGCAACCTATGCTTTATCTATGATAATATCCATAAAGCGTAGCCAGTTATATGAATAATGCTTCATATCCTTGCAAATAACCTTATTAAGATCAATAGCTAACTTAACTAGATAAATCAAATCAGAATTAATGTTAGCTCCGATATCTCGCAAAATTATTGCAGTACGGCTTTTATCCTTTCCTACTTCTAGAGCACTCTTCCAATCAAAGCAATCTTGCTCATCTTTTAGAGTCTCAATCCCATAATCAGCAAAATCGCGATTAATTTGCTCAAAGATATTCGCCCAATCGCTAGTTTTAAAACTCCCCGCTCGCTGAACTAACTTAGCCACGCGTTCAGCAACTCCACGTGAAAGATTACTATGATCTTCAGAAATCTTACGCCACCACATGTTTTCAAATTCCCGTAAAGCATCGTACTGATGATCATAAATAAACATCAAAAGCAAAATACATTTATACATGCCATAGTACTCGCCTTTTAGATTATTCTTTTGCATCTCCAAAAAATAATCATCAAAAACAGAGATAGCAAAATCCCGTAAAATCACTTCTGCTACAAAATCAGCAGCCTGAAGGGATTGGCTATACAGTAAATTTACACTACTTAGAAAATCCTCCCGCGTCTCATTTTTACCTAACTTTTGGAGAGTGTTGTCTAGCTTATCTTGGAGCTCTTTTTTATAATAATTAGAACTATCAACACGCAAAAGACGGCTAGCTTCATCAATAAACCGTTTTAAATCACTACAGTAGACAGTTAGAGTATGATCATTAGATAAATTAGTAACCTTCTTTTTACTATCTACATGGGAATGGTACTCATCTATGGCAATTTCTTTAAGTTGTTCTTTTGAATAACCCATTAAAGGAAGCATTTTCTTACCTTTCTATCTATATAAAAGCCGCTTTTTAAGGTTCACAAAAACTATTCTATATTAATTACCCCAATTCGTCAAAATGCAAACACAAGAAAAACCCCTGTAAAATACAGGGGTGGTGGTGAACCTAAATATCAAAAAGAATCAGTTACATTTCATCAGAACATTTCGGCAAAGGAAATTTCTCAAAAGAACCTTGGCCGCGAAACTCAACTGGAGAAAATCCATCCAAAAGACCTTTGTCGGACAATTCTGCAGCAGAATGCTCTTCATAGGAATCTTGATCAGACTCTCCTGAGTCAGGAGATCCTTCCTCAGTAAAGTCGTGATCAGCATAGTCGAAATCATCCAAAAGATTCCGATTACGATACTCGATTGGACAATTGCAACGTCCAGGAAAATGCTTTGCTACAAGATGACCAACGTTATCAAGCTTATGCATAGAAGACATTGCCTGATTGATCTCATTGTTCACATGATCTTCGTGATTATTATCGCAAAGATCTTTCATCTCTTTGACTTTGTTGATGAAACCTTCGATCTCATCAACAACATTACGATTAGCCTCTTCTCGGCCCGTAGTGCAGCAGCCACGAAGAATGTCCATCATGTCTGCAAACATACATTCAAGACCCTCAAGGAGAATGCAGGTAGAATCGCTAACCTTTCGGTTATTGATCACTTCCGCCATCGAGGCTTCAAAATCCTTCATGAGCTTCTTTTGCAGTTGCTCGTCAGAAGGAGTCAAAGGATTCAGTTCTTCAACTGAAGTTAGTAAAGAAGGCATAATTGCCCCTCCTATTGATAGAAATACACCTGTATTCAAACAGATGGTCGCCCGGGATTAGGCTTATGATTGTGAGAGGAAAAACCTCTCAGGTTTGAACTGATCTCATTTGATATGTTAAGGTTCACACATCAGTTGATTATATCACCTACTTTTTATATTGTCAATAGACTATTAGAAATTAGTCAATTTTTCGCCTTCACGCGCCTTATTTGCCCAAGTATCCGCTAGTTCATTACCTTCATGGCCAACATGTCCGCGTACCCAGATTAATTTAGCTTGCGAGGCTTTATAAAGCGGATATACTTCTTTTACAATATCTAGATTTTTAATTTCGCCACCGCCTTTTTTATTCCAACCTTTAGATTGCCAACCCGCTGCCCATTTTGTAATTACATTTACCCAAAATTCACTATCTGTATAAATTTCACATGGCGCACCAGCAGAATCCTTAAGTGCAGCTATTATAGCTAACCCCTCCATGCGTATATTAGTAGTATCATCGTCTTTACCTAAAATGTGAGGCTTCATGTCCTTAATTACAGCAAAGCCACCAGGACCAGGATTGGGCACTGCAGAACCATCAGTATAGTAAATTATCATAAGGTAGATTATAACATTTTATTTTGGACAGCTAAACATATAAACCCGATCCATATCGCCAGTACCGCGAATTAAAGACTCCGTATTTGCCTCAAGAGTACTTACACTATCATACATATGAGTTTTGCGATTATACATCTTGGTTAATATTTTTGAAGCTCGCTCACGGTCATCTGCAGAGTAAAAAATTCCTTCACTTTGTGCTTTATAAATAATATGCGCCGCTGTACCTGTTCTGGCGTTTTTTCTATCTTCTTTAGTTAAAAATTGCATTTCTACTGGCATTTGTCTATTCTTTTCCTCATCCAGCAATATACAAGTCAGCTTAGCTACACGATAATGCACATCTTTTTCCATAACTTGGATATTTTTTGAATAAAATCATAACTAAACCTCTTGCGTATCAATCTGCGAAAATTATCATCGCCTTGCACAAAAACCCAATTTTCTTTTGAAGGCGCTGGCACACATTCAAGATTTTCACTTAAAATTACTTTTTCTATTACACACGCAAACACATCAGCCAGTTCTTCTTCGTCTTTAAGAATAAAAGTAAAGCCCATCACGTCCATTGGGAATCCTCTTTTTTCGGAATTCTGTATCTTATTTGCTAACGAACCAACGCTTTTTAAGCGCCAATTACCAGCCGTTAGCATATGATCCCCTTCCTTGCCACTCCAAAAGTTACCAAAATCAGTCACAAATTCGCCAAGCTGGATACTTGAATATGGAATTTCTGAATCATAATCATGGATACAATCAACATCTTTAACTGCATTAAACACAGCAAAGTTACCTTCCACAATATTACTTAGTACAGCCTGCGGACCAATTTCACGCATAGAATTGCAATATTCCCGCACTTTTGCGACATCCTCCAGCTTGCCGTTCTTTAAAAGCCTAAGTACGTGCGATTGACTGCGTAAATCCATTGCCAGACCATCAAAACCAAATACTTCGCATAATGGTCCATAAAAAATCTCTGCCTCAGTAATATTCTTTAAAACTTTATCGTCTAATCTGCTTAAATCCCTGCTCTCCTCTACTTCGCGAACAGGCTTAACAAGTTTATCTAAAACAATACAAGATTTAATTATAATTGATTCAATATTTACTTCGTCGCTTAAGCGGCCCATTTCTTTTATGTCAATCGGTGCAGACGTCTTACGCCAGGCATCGTTATCGTTATTATTTGCCCTATGGCTCATATATGTATCGCTATTTCTGCAATATGTGGCGTAATTATCCATATATTCCATATCGTTAAGTAGCGCCGCCGTATAACTAGCAGCATCTTCGTGCGTGTTTGGATATGTATAATATTCCATCAACGCAGTAGCCGATGCAACAGCATTTTCAATATTTGAATTTTCCTCTTTTTTGATTTCATAAAGTATACCAGCATGAGCTGCTTCGGGTGACATAACATCACCAGCAAATATATCTATATAATCACGTACTCGACTTATTCTATTAAGTGCTTCTGTGCGCTTTTCTAAATCGTCGGCATACGCTTCATCCATAAAATAATTAATTGAACGCATAGCAGCGTTATGGGAGTGTTGCTGACGCTCTTGGGTAATCTTATTCATAATCAGCCTTACTGATTATACACTAAAATCCAAAAAAAGCAATAGTAAAAGGAAAGGCCGCTGCAAATACTACTTAAAAAAATAATATTTAACAGCGGCATTGAGCCAACCTTAGGCGTTAGGCGCTTTAGTTTGACTTATCAGAGTTGCGTTTGGGGGCAAGCCCCAAATACAAATCAACCACAGTTGCTGGATCATATGAAAGCTTATACTCAAGCGTTTGCTCCAAACCAGCGACAACATATGTACTGTTACTTGAACCTGCAAAAATCCAATTAACAGCCAATGTCGTGGCAAAAACAGACTTACGCAAGTAACGCTCAAACTGAGCGTAACAGTCCTCGATGTCACGATGATCCTCCCGTAAATCATCGGGAGTCTCACTGACAATTTCAGCGTAGGTTAGCTGCGATAAAGCATGAAGAATGTGACTGTAAGCAGAAACCAGCAGCTTATCAATACGATCTTCTTCGGTACAATTATTATACCAATTTTGGATAATATTGACATCATCTGGCATCCAAATTTCATCTTTTAAGATAGAAGATGCCAAACTCTCATCGACAAAACCAGCCTTTTTTGCATATTCCAGTGTTGTCATGTAGTACTCTTTTGCCTTATTGTAGATATCAATATGCCTACACAAGACATCCATCTTGTTAGGAACTTCTTTGAGTTCATTGATATACACGGCACGAGTGATTTGGCTATCAGCTACAGAGACACCCAGTAAGTGGTGCAACTCCTGCTCAGACAACGGTTCTGACAAAATATCCTCCTTAGGGATAGATGGAAAGCGCCTTAACGGATTTTAAGGTTCGCAGGCTATGTATTATATACATAACCATCGCTTATTATATACGTATTTATATATTTTGTCAAGAAGTAATTGTTTTTATAAAAGAAAAAGCCGCTGCAAATACTACTTAAAAAATAATATTTAACAGCGGCATTGAGCCAACCTTAGGCGTTAGGCGCTTTAGTTTGACTTATCAGAGTTGCGTTTGGAGGCAACTCGTTTACCAAGCTTACGCCGCCCAGAAGCAGACTTTTTACTAGGCTCGCGCTTAGGGAGTATGTTTCATGTACGAATCATGATTAATCCCCATATACAAACATAGTGCAGATATTGGCATGGCCGAAATATCACTCTTGATATCTTCCGCAAGATAAGAAACTACGCTTTTACCAGTAAGCTTCAAATCCAACGAATCAGCAATATCAATAATAGCTAATCTTGAGGCAAGCGCGGATTTGCGCAACTCACGCTCAACAAGAGAATAACAATCCTCAATATCATCCTCATGTTTCTGTAGTTCAACGTCCTTCCTAATGCTGTCTCCAGTGTCAAGCAATTTTAAAAAAGCATTATGCATATGATAACAAGCAACAATAAGCTTACAATCAATATAGCTCTTTTTGCTGCGATCCTCATACAAAGCTTTGATATCAGCCACCAAATGACCATCACGTGTGATCAGAGAAGCCAACGACTCGTCAACAAGACCAGCTTTTTTTACGCATCGCAATGTTTCAGTGATGCATTCATTGATCTTCTTGTAAAGAAGATAATATTTTTCGAAGATATCTTCCTTTTCAGAAGTTTCAAAAAGTTTATCAAGATACAACTCATTACCAATCATGAAATCAGTAACAGCACTCTTTATTAAAGAACGTAGCTCCTGCTTAGACAACGGTTCTGACAAAATATCCTCCTTAGGGATAGATGGAAAGCGCCTTAACGGATTTTAAGGTTCGCAGGCTATGTATTATATACATAACCATCGCTTATTATATACGTATTTATATATTTTGTCAAGAAGTAATTGTTTTTATAAAAGAAAAAGCCGCTGCAAATCAAATAAATTGCAGCGGTACAAACAGACCTTATCTATGCGGTATGCCAATACAGACCAGATGTAAGACTATAATTATAATCAGTCTTGATGGCGTTTGTCTTGTCTACAGAATCATAATCACGCTGTTTATAGAAATGCTTAATCAGATCTTCATAAGAACACCCCTCTACTTTTGCAATGATAAACCCAACAGCATTACGAAGGTTGACAGCAGAATCACGCAAGTAGCTCTTAAGATTAGACAGTTGATTCCTTTTGCTTACACCACTACCCTGCTTAATAATATCATCAGCAAGAGCATAAGCTTTATCTAGTAAATCTGAAGCTTTCTTAATATAATCATCAAGCTTACAGGTTTTGTCATACTCCTCAAAGATACCATATTCAGAATACTCTTTCACCTTACTTTCAAAAGATGAAATCTTCGTATCAATATCATCGTAGATATAGCACGCATTATCCAACTCATTTTCAAGATGGAATTTATCAATCGCTTCATCTACTTGGGCATTGGTTACTGTACGCCGGACCAAACACAAGATATATTGCTTCAATGGCTCTCCGTTATATACTGCGTTCAGAGTCCCCTTTACAATAGATTTCATCACAGTAGGCTCATTTCCTTTAGTAGTTTCAGTTTCCACGAAAAGCCTCCTTAGGCATATAAAAGAAAACGTAATCTACGCTTTCTAGAGATAGAACCGCACTCATTTTAAATGCAGCAATCTGCCCATCTAAACTAATAAATGTGTGTGGGTTTAGTTTATACATGATGAACAGATTGCTGCATTTAACACTTTTAAGGTACCACGGTTATCTAGTTTATGATATATGGGTATTAATTGTCAAGAGAAAAGGAAAAAGCCACCAGGGACAATCTATATTAATTATTATACAAATTGTATGGTGGCGGTAGAGCCTTAAGACTTAATCCTCCTTCTTATCCTTTTTGTTTTTTTGAATTCTTCTTACCCTTCTTACCCTTCTCATCTGAGTTCTTAACTTGATTTCGAAGGTCCTTGAACGGGTTGTAAGTAAGAGATCCTGAATTCCCCAAGGTCTTCACATACCTCTTATACTTACTAGGGTCACAGCTAAGCAAGATCTTATCGATGATATCGATGATATCGATGATCTTATTAAAAATCTTAAGAATTTTCTTAAGATCTTCCTTGATCCATCCCTTAGACTCTGCCCAGACATCGTAATGGATCTTGTCATAAGCTTCGCGGTAAGATTCGTCAGTTTCCTTACAAATCTTGTGAATTCCACTCAATTCTTTAACCAAAGTCTCAAGATTGCAGATACAATCCTTCAGTTCCGCGACGGAATTAAAAAGCAGAGAAAGCTTATACTTAGACAAAGGACCTTTGTTTCCGTTGGTATCGTCGAAGTACTGAACAAGACCCGCATATACCAGAACACCGTCGCTACAGCGTTGAACAATAGGATTTAAAAATTTCCCATATTCCTCTGTTGCGGTATTATTTTTCTTCATGTAGTCAAGAGCTATCTTGAGCTTATCGACATCCTTTACGGTCATCCAAAAGACACTTGGATCATGGTTATCAAATTTGCTGACCACGATATATCCTCTTTCCATAGGATAGAACTTACTCCTTGCGGAGGCTGCCTAGGTAAGGCAGATTACGGATTTAGTTCATTTTTAAATCAGTAGTCTGCCCTACTTAAGCAACAATTCTATACAGAAAGATAGAATAGAATTTGGATATTGATTTATCTTTTAAGGTTCTACAATTGTTTATTATATAGTAAAAATATTTTTTGTCAAGTATAAACATAATTATTTTATAGATAATACAAAGAAAAAGCCGCCAAGCGATAAATATATTCATGAATATAAATACCTCAAGGCGGCACGTAGAGACCTTTACTATGCTGCGTCTCGTACCGAACGACCAATACAGATATTAGGATAAAACACAACACATTCAATAGAGGACCTTAGTTGATTGAGGAGAGAATAACAAGAATCGACATAGTCATCTTTACTACAGCCGTAGTTGCGAGTAGTATCCATAAGCAGAAAACTCTGCAAATCCTCGAAATCATCCTTCATCACACGGACATTATTTGAAATAGTCTGAGATTTCATACCATAACAGGAATCTGACCCCTTACCGTTAAGTACCTCTTCAGATTTTTCCATGCAAATATCCATAAGAGGCTTTAAAATTGCAAGAGATTGATGGGAAACGATACCAAATTGAAGCCTTTCTACGTCTTCCTCATAAGCCTGTTTTATGTCATGAATCACATTAGCAAGCGTAGACACCGATTCTATCGGATTATAGACTGGCTTGGCAGTCATAAATATCACTCCTTTGGTGGTATAGAAGGTATTTACTACGCTAGAATTAGGCGCAGCAGACACGCTACTTAACTAAATAGCTAATCTGCCACGCCTAAATATATAAACTCCTCTATTGAGTTATATTTTAAGGTTCTACGATGCATATTATATATCAATTATTGATATTTGTCAATATTAAGTACTTTAGCAAAGAAGAAACCCCCGTAAAACGGGGGCGTATGAACTTTACTTAACGAAACCCTTTCGCCTAACAACTACAATAGTTATAGGCTTAGACGGTTTGGGTGTGACACCCTACAAGATCCTCTTTCACAAGCAAAACTTCTGGCTCTTGATGACAGACCTTAGAGTTGGGTACCAAGTGCGAGAGCGAGACGCTATCCTGAACAGATTTCAGAGCTTTTTTAGCTTTTTCATCTGCCTCATTGGGTTTACATTTGTCGGGATCGAGATTTGCGATCTCTTCAACATTTTCGACAAACTCCATGAAATCATAAGCCTTATCCAATACAATCTTGGAAAAGTACTTGACGTCCCCTTCGCTGTCAGGCTTACGCTTAGGGATAAGCTTCAAATTCGATTCGATGTCCTTAGAAACAGCATCGAAAATGGACTTAAACATATCAACATAGTGATAGTTGGGTTTGATTTTTTCTGCTTTGTTTTCACCCGCAGAACTGAGCGTATTGATGAGAGCCTCAAATTCAGATTTCAGCTTCTTCAATTCATCACGAACAGTTTTTTTCATTGCAGGAGTTGCACTTCCGTCGTGAAGAAATTTCTCCACACATTAAACGACGGACGTTCCCTTCTTCTTGGACTTTGGCTTTGCAGCCCGATTTTGTAAAGATGACATAATAGTCTCCTTAGGTAGATGACAAAATTACAGGATTCGTTATTTTAAAGTTCACACAATTAGTGATTATATGCCAAGTGTTTTAATTTGTCAAACTGAGATTAATTTTATAACTATTTAGTTTTATTTGCTTGATTTTTTAGATAATTTACCGCATCTTTAATTAAGAAAAGGCTAACATCATCTTGTGTACGACCAGCTTTATGAAAAGGCGTAGAAATAACTCTAATCAAAATGAGCATATAGATCAATATAAAGCTAATTAACCCAATCATGACCAAACCACCATAAAATGGGTTTATATCCGTAACAAGCAGTAAAGCAATTAAAACAATAACTATAGAACGAGCCAAAATAGTAGCAGAAGGTATAAATTTAATACGCTGAATATAATTTACACGGTGACGGCTACGTAAAAGCGCCATCTGTTGTTGCTTTAATTTTACTATAAAATTAGCTGGCACTCCCCCTTTTTCCATCTCCATAAAATACGGCAACAACCCCCGTATATCGTTTCGTACATCATATGAACGACGGCGGGCATCCTTTGTAAATCCAGTAGCGATTTTATACATTTGACTGCGAAATCCTTCAATATCAAAAGTTGGATAGTTTTGGTAGATAGATGCGGCATCATCATACATATTTTCTACCTGAGCGGCAAATTCTGATGGTATACGCTCGGATTCTTTGTAATCTGCTATTGTAGCTGAAAGTAAAAAACCAATGACAAATGTAACACTAGAAATAACTCCATTATGAAGAGAAGATTGTTCCACTGGCTCAAAACCTAAAATATGCAAAACATATTTTAAAGCCACGACTAATATTGCCATTGAAGCACTAACTAGAAAAATTCTATATAATCTTATAAGAGAAATCATAGTTCTAAATTATAGCAATAAGTCATATCTTTTCAAAATAAAAAACCTGTTTAAAACAGGTTTTATCCACTCCTTTCTTTGAGCGAAGTTATAAGTTTAGGCTATTGTAAGTTCTTTATTTACAGAATTAGAGACCTTGCGGAAAGAATCATCTGCAGTAGAGCTATTCTTGCGTATACTATTAATAACACGTAACCACGGTCGAGATAGATAATTAGCTGAATCACTGCTAGGCATATCGCTAGTAGTGTTATTTTGTGGCCCTCGAGGTCCACACATATTGCGCGCGTATAGTATTTTACCAGATTCCAAGCCAATAATATAATGACCATGGCCTTTATCTTTCATATCGTGGTATTTATCGCCAAAATATACATGCAGAGCGGCTTCTTTAGCGCCACTCCCGTGATAAAGGTAACGACCCTTATTTATAATGACCCATTCCTGAGAATGTGCTGGAATCCCCAAAATTTTAACCACCTCCTCTGTCAAGCAGCCAGCCCATTGCGCGTAAGAGCGTATGGCGCTTTTCTTGACTTTGCGATGATTAGAGCGAGCGCGTTGAAATCCAGCTTTAGCTATATTTACACTTTTAGCTATACGCCTCTGGTTAAAACTATATTTATCAGCATGTGTATACATATCGCTACAATCGTAATCATCACAGATATCTTCAAAAGATTCACCGTGCAAATTACGTGCATTAATATCACGTGCGACAACCTTTAAATCAGACTCATATGCCGATTTAGTAGAACTCTCCAAATTACGCAGCCTTCGCTTTGTTATTTTTGCAACATGCAAACTCTTATCGCGGCTACTATCCATGCTACTGTAAGCATTTTTTTGCTTAATACTTTCTGGACAGTCTTCTTCGGCAATTAAGAACTTTAATTGCTTATGTGACTTGCGATTGTGGTTTTTCTTTGCAGATATTTTAAGCTTCCAACCATAACCATATACTGAATAAGCACTGGAAAGCATGCTTAAAATCTTGCTAATATCAAGTTTAGTATCTACCTTAGTAGACATAAAATCACCTCAACTTATAGAAGAACTACCTAATCGAATGATAAGGTACTTACATTCTACCATAATAGCTAGTTAAAGGCTATATTTAGCATAAATAAGTTAGTCTAACTTTATGGCGTATTTATCAATGAATTTTCTTAGAATTTTAACAGGTTCTGTGATGTTTTCTTTGGTGATTTTATCTATTATATTTTGAGCTTCACTTGGATCAAAATAACCAGCATATTTATATATATTAATCCGTAAAATTAAACCTTCAACATCTAATTCTGGGTGAAACTGAGCTGCATAAACATTTTGACCAGCGCGCACCAGCTGTAAGCATTTTTCTGATTTCGCTAGAACTACACAATTATTCAGACCTTCTATACTGCCAACCCCCTCTTTATGACCGACAAAGGCCTTAAAATTATTTGGCAAATCACATACTAAAGTATCATTTTTAGAAGAAGGCTCTAGTTGAACATCCACTGCGCTAATATCTTCACTATAATCAAAACTAGGCTTTCCACCAAGAGCTGAAACTAACGCCCCCATACCCAAACAAGCCCCTAAGAATGGTTTATCTTCATCAATAATTTGGCGCATCAATGGTAGTATGTAGTTTTCAAATTTAATTTGATTAGCTGATTTTTCACTATAATCATAAGCAAAATTAGCTGGACCTCCACCCATAATTATTCCACTGTATTTATTTAAATCAATCTTTGGGTAAGTGCCAGTATCTAATCTTAGACGTTCAAGTTCATTTGAATTTAATCCACCAAAATGGCAAAAAGCCTTATATTCGCTATCTGAAGCGGAATCTTCTGGACGTGACTGTAACAATAAAAAAGGTTTAATCATAAACTTTTATTATAATTAATTTTTTATTTTATGCAAAATTAACTAATATTTATTACGCTTATGTTTGGCACTCTTGACATATGAGTGCTAAAAAATTACAATAAAATTAGAGCGGAAGCTCACCAAACTAAACGAAAGGAGTATATAAAATGAATAAACTCGTTCGATTCGATCCATTTGCAGAGATGGATGCTTTGCAACGCCGTTTCTTTAATGATGATAGCTGGACACCACGCCAGATGCGCTCGGTTGGGCTACCAACTACCGATGTTTATCTTAAGGATAATGCATTAGTCGTAGAGGCTCATTTGCCAAATTTCCATGAAGATGATGTTAATATTTCAGTAGAACATGGTAATTTGGTAATTCAAGCCGAGCGCCATGAAAAAGAAGAAGATAAGAATAAAAAATACATTGTACGTGAATCAAGCAGCAGTTTTTACCGTAGTGTTCAATTGCCAGAACGCGCTGACGCTGATTCTATAGAGGCACATTTGGATGATGGTATTTTAAAGGTCACTATACCAGTAACACCAGCACCAGAGCCAAAGAAGATAGCTATTAAGTCACACAGTAAAAAGAAGTAAATCTAACATCAAACTAAAATAGCCTCAATTAAATAATGGGGCTATTTTAGTTTGTGACCACAAAACTTATATCATAGTTTTAAACAAGCCTCTCTAGTTTAAATCCAGCATAGGTTCCATCCTGCTTATAGGCTTTTGAGCCTAGGAACGCCGGAATAGCTTGCAATGTGTCATTATAGACAAAGTTTTCAAGATCGGCAATATTTCGCTCTTCCTCGGGCAAAATCTTCCCCGTCATCTTATAAAAAGTTCGCTCCTGGTCAACTGTCTCCTCGTCCAAATATCTTGCTATGTCGGTGCATATTTGCTCATACAAATCATCGTTCAAATGCGAATTTGGCACTTCATAAGCCACGAAATTCGGCGCCACTGTAGTGATGTCATTAAGCGGCTCAACCACCAGAATGTCCTTTACGGCACTAGCATTTATAAACCTCTGCACTACTTCATTATTTCTATCTGCCGTTATCAAAATATCTGGCTGTTCGGTAGTGGTTGTATGAAAGTCCAATACTAACTCTGGCTTCAGTAACCGAATACGCTCCTCAATAGTCTTCGCACGCTGACCCTCATAAGTATCCAGACCAAGCCCGTAAATCCTATTTAGATCCGATTCGGTATACCGCACATTCTTTGCGTAAGCGCGCGGATTAGCTATGATAAATTCTATATCGTCCAGCAGCTTAGACCTTTTAGAGAGCATATATACTAGCACATTTGGGCCTAATAATTCGTTACCGTGGGTGGAAATTATTGCGAGTATTTTTGTCATAAAATATCTCCTTATTTATTACATATATTAAATATTTTTTATTATAATGCTCGCTGCTCGCCATATAGATCCTGCCATTTCATATGAGCTCTATACGCTCGAGCTGGCGCATCAATCTTGCCCTTCTGAAGCAATAACTCCTCAGGGTTAATAAACATTACTTCGTCACCCTCTTCACCTGGTATAAAATCAAAATTCTCTGGCCAAACACGACAATAAAAACAGATTTGATTAGCGTCAATCCGCTCAATATACATCTCGTCCGACGCGTCAAAAAGTTGATAACGCAAACCGCCCTTGTAGCCAACCTCTTCGTACAGCTCGCGTTTCAGCGACGATTCAATCGTCTCGCCAAAATCTATACCACCACCAGGCAAATCCCAATAAGTCCGATTAATTTCCTTAACGACCAAAATTTGCCCAGTATTATTGTAGATCAAGGCTTTGAGCGAGATGCGGTATAAATAGTCCGAACGAGTTATTCCATCCGAATCTTGGGTAATGATATGTCCTTTGGTAATTTTTGTCATGAAAGTAATTATACTTTATATCTGACGTTTTGGCACGAGAATATTCCTAGCAGTTAGAACGAAAACACGGGCTAATATCCCAACCCAACTAATCTCTCGTCTACCCTCTTGCAAGTTGCTAGAACAATTTCGGACAAACCTTTAATAGAAAATATGACAGATCCTGCAATCTGTAGCTGGTATTTATCATCAAGTTGATACAATATCTGATTTTTCTCCTCACGAGGACTATAATCAAAGTGAACGCCCCCTAATTTATTAGCAATAAATTTAATGACATCCCTAACGGTCATAGTTATTACTTTACCATCCGAAAGCTGAACCTCTATAACTGAAAGTTTAAGAAAATCATCTCTACTATATACCCTTGAACTATTTTCAGGTATCGCATCACCCCTAACTACAGCATGAACATATCCTCCTGACGGCAGGTCTCGTATATGAGAGTCTGCTTGTAGTTGAGCGTTAAACATAACTATTTTCCTTCCACGTTTTCTTGTACGAAAACCTGGAATATCACGTGCAAGATTACCAAAAAGGCCACACTCATCAGACAAAAGCAATAACCTTAAGATACTCGAACACTCTATAAGCGATAACTTTGTAGGACTGCTTAAATGTCTTTCCAACTCCTGAACCTTAAACCGAAATATCTCAACCAACTTTTCCCTATTCCTTGCCTCCATAGCCGCCTCTGAACCCTAGACCAGCTTTGACACATCTACCCGCCGCTGCTCCGTTGTATCCCGCTCGCGCACGGTGACGGTGCCATCCTCCAGCGTCTGGAAGTCGATGACTACACAGTGCGGGGTGCCGATTTCGTCCTGGCGGCGGTAGCGTTTGCCGATGTTGCCGTTGTCGTCCCACATCACTCGGCCAGGATTGGCTTTGGCAAGCTGGGCGTAGACTTCGCGGGCTTTTTCCACTAGTTCTGGCTTGTTTTTGAGTAGCGGTGACACAGCAAATTTGACTGGCGCCAAATACTCTGGCAGCGCCAAATACACACGCTTTTCACCGTTTTGCTCGTCCTCACGGTACGCACTCGACAGTACCGCCATCAGCGCCCGCTCCACGCCAAAACTAGGTTCAATAACATGTGGTACAAATTTTGTGTTCGTCCCCTTGACGGTATATTCCATACTCTTATTACTGACGCGCTGAATATTCATTAAATCAAAATCAGTACGATAAGCAATGCCCATAAGTTCTTCACGACCAATTGGATAATCATATTCAATATCGATAGTTTTTTTGCTGTAATGTGCTCGATCTTCTGGCGGCACATCCAGCTCGTGAATATGCTCTTGTCTAAGGCCCAGTTCTGCCAAAAATGCATGTGTTGCAGCTAATAGCTCATCAAAAGCTTCCTGCCATTTACTAGGATCAACAAAATATTCAATCTCCATCTGCTCAAACTCGCGGGAACGGAAGACGAAATCGCGCGGCGCAATCTCATTACGAAACGCCTTGCCCTGTTGAGCGATACCAAACGGTAAATTAGGGTAAAAACTATCGACGATGTTTTTGAAATTAGTGAAGATACCTTGGGCAGTTTCGGGTCGGAGGTATACAGTATTCCTCTCTTGCTCAACGAGATAGCCATATACATCATCTTTGACATAATCCATATACTCCCGAAGAATCGCCCCCTGTACAGCGGTTTTATTATCTAAATTGATTATATCGGTCGATGAGTCAACTTTTTTCGCAAGATTTCCACCCTCAAAAAGCATTGACTGACGTGCAACATCTGCTGCGGCACCGACCTGCGTTTTAAACATCATATTAAACGTGCGCGACTGGCTCAGTGGGTTGCCATCCGGGCTTTTAATACCACGCTCAGCAATCACCGCATCCATCTGCTCCATCGTCATGCCGTCCGCATCAATGCCATTGTCCTTGAGAATATGATCAGTACGATAGCGACGATGATTAACCGTATCCTCACATAGCGGATCAACAAAAGTATCGACATGTCCGCTGGCCTGCCAGACCTTCTGATTCATCAAAATCGCCGCATCAACGCCGTACATATCATCACGCTCATCAACAAACCTGCGCCACCACAATTGCATAATATTGCGTTTCAACTGCACACCCAATGGGCCGTAATCCCAAGTTCCAGAAAGACCGCCATAAACATCTGAACCCTGATAAATAAAACCACGGCGCTTACATAGGCTAATAATATCTTCCATCTTTACTTGATTCACAAGAAGTCTCCTTTCTCTTCCTTGTGTTTGAGGCACAATAGGCGCAATAAATTTTTACTCTCTGCATTTTAGTATAGCATGATTTTACTTGTTCAGTTCAGCATGACTACGGGCAATTAGCCAACAATCTGGCAATATACCTTCAATTCCACCAACCTGCATTACAACGCGTAATGGGTAGCTAGACATTAATCTAAGCAATTTAATATGATCCGCCGTAATTTCGCCTCTCTCGCTATGGCGTAAACCATGCTCTATTTTATCGTAAATGTAGCGCCTATTTTGACTAAGCGCTTGTCCAGATACGTCACTTACTAAACTCAATTCATTACCTAAAAGTTTAGCATAGTTTAAATAAAACCAGGTTTTTATTAGTGCAAAATTAACCATTTTATTATCAAGCGCTTCTAGGGTTTCCTTTAAAATACTAAACCATCCCGGTTCATCGATTATTTCACTAGAATATGCCACCATTTTCATTGCCTCGTAGGCAAATTGTAATTTATCATAGTTATCTAAAATATTCTTATAAAATTTAATCATTCTTGCCTGCACGAGCGTAGATATTTCACCTCTACCATGACGCAAGACTACTTGTGAAAGGCTTAAAAGCTCAACCCCACCTGCCAGTTTAGATCTTGATTTACGTACACCACGCGCCATTGCACTGCGGTGGCCAAGCGGTGTTGAAAATTGAATAATCCTATCTGCTTCACCATAATTTGTACGTCTAAGTACAATTGCTTCAGTAGTTTCAGATTTCATAATATACGCCTCGCGGCTGCCAAAATATCTTGTGGCGTAATTTTAGATTTATCAAGTAGATCATTAATACCATAAGCTTTTAAATCTATTCCAGATAAACGGTCGGCTATGTTAGTAATAATAACGACTGGTATTTTGCCAAGATACACATCAGATTGTAGCTCATTTAACAGAGTAAATATTGTTTCACCAGATAGTAAAACATCAGCAATTATTAGCTGAGGTGACCACGATTCAATTAGTTTTATTGCATTATTTAAGTTTTGTGTAGATTTAATTTCGTAATTATTTTTTAAAACATTAATGTAAATATCGCTCTGCCACATATCATCATCAATCAGTAAAATTTTTGACTTATTTATAATAGACATAGTTGCTCCGATTTTATAACGTCCACATAATATGTCATCCCATTCCGATGGCGAATCGTACCAATATTGCCATTTATGGCATCAGCGAACCGCTTAGCAATAACCAGCCCCAAACCACTGCTTTCTGGACGATAAATTCGTTGTTGCTTTATCTGATTATTTATATTAATACCAGAAAGAGAGGGTCCAAAATCGCGCAATCCAACCCTAATTTTATTAGCGTTATGCGCTAGATTAAATACAGCTTCTTTATTTGAATAATGTAAAGCATTATCGCCAAAACCTAGTAAAATTCGCCGAAGAAGATCACGGTTTGCCACCGCTAAAGGCGCAGAACGGCGGCCTTTGACCATAATTTTACGTCCATAAGCTTTATAAAGAGGCGTTAGTTCATGGGCTACGTCTTCACAAAGCTGCTTTATATTAATAGGCTCTGTATTAAATAATTCTTCATTTATTTTTTCTGACTGAGTTAAAATACTAGTCAAGCGTAACGAACGTTCGCTGGTCAATATAATTCTACTTATATAATCCTGACGAGTAGACTCGGTTAAATTATCTAAATCTTTCAGATTAAGCGCCAATTGACGAATTAAGGCGACTGGACTCTTCAATTCATGAGCAGCAGCAACTACGTCAAAATAATCACCTAGAAACGATCTATCACTATTACTACCCTGCAGCCGTTCATTCATATATTCATTTTAGCATGGCAACAAAATAATCATCCTAAAAATAACTGACAGATATTATTTACTTTATTCGAAATTAATAGTTTGGATAATTTTATTAAAATCAGCTTTAAACGTTTCATTCGCATCTGTACGTACAGTTGCGGTCTTATCCCTAACCTTATAGATAACAGCTGCACCGCGTATGTTTTTACTAAAATTACCATCTAAGCGAGTGCCTGTATTGCCCATAGAACTTGTACTAGAGCTACGCAAATCACCTTTTTTAACCAAAGCATCATATTGCTGTACTACTTTATCATATTCCTTGTTTTCAATAGTTACGCGCAAAGCAAATTGTTGATCAGCAACAACTGGAGGAACCTTTGAGGGATGTAGATACGCCCTATACTCACCACCACGAGATTCAACATCGGTTGCCTCATAAAGATTCCAAGTTTTAGGGTATTTAAAGGTTAGTCTACCATAATCAGCTGGTCCTGAAAATTCAAGATTTGGCTCTTTTTCGCGCTCAGCATATTTTGCTTCTTCCTTTTGAGACTGGCGGCGTTCTGCATCTATAACCGCTACCTTTATTTGAGAATCTACATCTGTTTTAGCGGTGTTATACTGCATATAAGCCCAAATAGCTAGACCGCCAAAAGCCAACGCTAAAATTGAAGTTACAGCTAGCAAAACACCCAAAATTACACTACCATGTTGTTTATTTACATTATCCATGATGTCATTATACTTATGTTTTTTGGCTATGTAAAGGCGCTATATTGTATAAAAAGTGGGCATTTTCTTTTTTAGAATAATTGAATCCTGGCACTTCAAACCCATAACTTATAAAATCAATTTCTCTCCCAGACTGGTTGGACCATTTTTGTACTAAGTCATACATTTTTTTAATATCACGCGACTCACCAAAAGTATAAACGATACTAACATCAGGGAGGGCGCTAATCCTCCAAAAGCTACGCCAAAAAATAGTAAATCGCCCTCTATTACTACGTAGCCGCAAACATGAAATTAATACCAGAATTGGATTTATTTCATAGCCAATCACCTTACTAGCACCAGCTCTAATAGCTTCATCTAAAACTACACCATCGCCGCTACCTAAATCTACCAGAACATCATTTCTTTTAAATGGACGTAACTTAGTAAAAGCAGATTCTATCTGTTTTCTCTGTGTAGGAACATAGGGCGCACCAAATAATGCCGTTAATAAAAAAATCAACACACAAATTACTACTATACCTATTACACTCTCTACCATAGAATCTTAATTATCCTCTAAGTCTATTATTGTATTCTCTAATTCAGTCAGTTCCTTTTCTACCTCTGCAACTAAAGCAATAATTTCCTTATATTTTTCAATTGCCTTCTCGAGCACAAAATCATCACCCTCAAACCAGGCAGTTTCTCGCTCAATTTTTGCTATCTTTTCTTCTAATGTTAAATTATTTTCTTTCATAGTCTATTACCTTTGCTTTTATAAAATAATCTTTAGTTTCAATATCTACCTGTGCACCATTAGATAAAATATCATTCTCCATTCGCATAATTGCATAACCGCGTGCCAAAACATTACGTGGATCTAATGATTTTGCTATTTTGCCAAGTGCGGCAATTTTGGCTTTTTGAAGATCAATATAATTTAAAATATGATATCTCGCAGTTAGCTTTCTACTATGAAGATGTGCTTTATTATCTGATATAATTTGATGTAAAGTGGGTTTAACTCGTAAAATACTCTGCCTAATTTTCAACCGCACATCATCTAAACTAGGTAACAAAATTGTCGCAGCATGAGTGGGCGTCGCAGCTCTTATATCAGATGCCAGATCAGCCAAAGTTGTATCTATCTCGTGCCCGATTCCAGTTATAACAGGAACTCGACTAGCGGCAATTGCACGGACTACCCTCTCGTCATTAAAAGTAGCTAGATCATCTGCACTACCGCCACCGCGCACTATAGCTATAACATCTGGTAGATTAGACATTTTATTACACTTTTCAATTGCATTGACAATTGACTCAGATGCATCATTACCCTGGACTTGAGCATTACAGATTATGAAATCAACACCTTTTATACGCGAATCTGCTATCTTCATAAAATCTATATATCCAGCAGCTTGTTTACTACTAATAACCGCGATTTTACGGGGCAACCATGGCAATATTCGCTTACGCGATTCATCAAACAGACCTTCTGCGGCTAATTTAGCACGTAAAAGTTCAAAACTCTTTTTTACACTACCTTCACCAATTGGTCTTATACTGTCAATTGTTAGACTAAACTTTCCTTTTTGAGTTATTTTTGGACGAGCTTTAACTCTAACATACATACCATCTTCAATTGAAATATGTAGAGCAAATTTCATCATAAAACAGTTCACACTTGATTCTTTATCTTTTAGATTGAAAAACACAAATTTAGACTGATTTATAGAAAAAGATTCAACCTCTCCTTCAATAAAAACACTTGGGTAGATAGTTTCAAAAGACTGGTTTGTTATCGCGATAAAATCACTAACTGTTAGCGTCGGTATCATCACTTTTACCCCGCTTAACTATCGCCTGTTGATAAAACGCATAGCCACCAATAATTGTTCCAGCCATTAAAAGAACTCTGGTCAATACAATTGCAGCTATACCAGCCTGATTATCAATACCTGCAGCCGCCAAGAACGCCACCATAATCAATTCATATGCACCAGCTCCGCCTGGTGTAACCATAAAAATACTTGAAGCACCAGCCAGACCATAAGCAGCCACTAACGGCGCTGGATTTATAGGGTGACCAAGCGCCAAAAATACACAGTAGAACATCGCAATATCAGATAAATTAAGTACAAGACCCCAGAAAAATGGCTTTATTATCATCTTTTTCTTAGACTTTACCTGGCAATAATCTTTTTGAAGCTCATTTAGAAACCCAGCTAAGGACTTAGAAGATTTAATACCTTTCTTATGGTGCCCAAATGTAATTATTTGAATAGATTTATTTACAAAATTTATGATTTTCTTGGCAGTATTTTCAAAGTTTTTATTATGCTCCAGAATATATACAACTATTGCAACTACACCAAATATCAATATAGCTAGACCTATAGTTACAATCACCGTTAGCCTATTTAGAGAGCCATCAAATAGCATGGCGGTAACAGAAACTAACAGTATCACTACATAAGCAATGAACGTAGCAACAATTCTAATCAATTGAGCAGCGGCCGACTTACTAGGCGAAATACCGTAAAACTTGAGTCTCCAGCCAATATAAGACACACCACTTACTCCAGCGCTAGGTAAAATATGGTTAACAAAATTCATTTCTAATGATAATCTAGCAAGATCTGGGGCAGAAATGTGACGCGCCCTACCCTGAGCACGCAAGTACGAAAACATTGATGCACCCATGGAATAAAAAGATAAAAACTGTAACGGAATCAACCACAGGATTATACTCATATCAACTTTGCCTAGTAAATGCCAAGATTGCATAATCTCGTGCCGTGAAAGATAAATTATCACCACTAAAATAACAGCCGTAGCTAAACTTAGCCATACACGCCCAGAAACTCTCTTAATCATAATGATTATTATACGACATTTTAAGAATCAGGTATACTAGTATTGTGATTTTATGCATTTTAGGACGTCAACCAGAGCTAGGATTAACTGAGTTGGAATCTCTTTATCCTGGTAAAGTTACTAGATTTGGAAGTGAAGCTGCTCTAGTAAATATAGACCGTTTAGATATTCAGAATTTGGGCGGCTCACAAAAGGCGGCTCGTGTTGTTTATAATTTGTATAATGCGAAAATATCAGAAATATCGCATAAAATTATAGATTCTTATTCAAAACGGGCAATCAGAAAAGATTTATCTAAACTAACAATCGGAATTAGCGCCTACAATACTAATATAAAAACAACGCAGATTAAAAAAATAGGCGCCGCCATAAAGTTTAATGCCAAAAAATTAGGCGGAACCGTGCGTATAATACCAAATAACGATCCAGTTTTAAATACTGCCACATCTCATCATAATAAGTTAGGTTTGAGAGAAAATAAAAAAGAAATTATCATAATTCAACATAATAGCAGAACAATAATTGCCGAAAGTATTGGAGCACAAAATATCACTGCCTTAGCAAAACGAGATCAAACAAGACCTAAGCGAGATGCTTTTGTGGGTATGCTACCACCTAAATTAGCTTTAATGATGTATAACATGGCTATTGGCAAAAGCCAATCTATTTTAAATAAAAAGCTAAGCCAGCCAGCCATTCTGGATCCGTTTTGTGGTACTGGCGTAATATTGCAAGAAGCCTATTTACGTGGTGCCAAAATATACGGTACAGATTTAAATCCAAAGATGGTAAATTATACACAACAAAATATAGCCTGGCTTACTAAAAGTCAAGCTTATAAACTACATATACAGCAAGGTGATGCTACTATTCATACATGGAACTATGCTAATGAATTAAATGCAGTGATCTGCGAAACATATTTAGGGCAACCCTTTAATTCAACACCTAACCCAACAAAATTAGAGCAAGTCAAAGGTAATTGTAATAATATTATTAGTAACTTCCTAAAAAATATTCACCCACAAATAAATCAAAAAACGGCCTTATGCATAGCAATACCCGCATGGCGTGATACAGAAATCAACACCATTCACAGATTACCGTTAATTAAACATATAGATAAACTAGGGTATAATTTACACAACAAAAACCCCCTACTCTATTTCCGAGAAAACCAAATTGTAGCACGTGATATTCTAATTCTAACCAAAATTAAATCCCGATAAACATAAGTACTAAAAATGTATTCTTCTTAATAAGTTGCTACTGGGACTGTTCTAAATTTTGAACAATTTTTTTAGCATAGCTGGCAATATCCTTGGCTTTATCCTGTTCTTTTTTGTATTCAGAGCCATCTGGTAAGCAAGATTTAAAATTACCATCCGTTACATATGTATCTGTCGCTAGATAGTAATAATCACCAATCTTTTTATATATAGAGCTATTAGGATTCGCTGCAAATCTATAAAATTCACGCAATTTAGCTTCACTCACTTTTCCATCTACTTCTATATCATTTGCTTTCACGCGATAAATAGTGGCAAAATAAGCATCTTTACCACAGCCATAAACCTCAGCCTTCATACTAGGTGAATTATTTATTAGTTTACGATTAGTAGCAGTGCGCGCCAATTCAGCTGAATAAAATCCTAGATACTCTACGCCACTTGTGGAATTAATCATAAACTTATATTTTATATCCTTATCTGAACCCGCGGTATTTATATCTGATCTATATTTTACTTTCCATTCAGGTATTTCCATATAACCATTCGCACCCGCTAGTGCGTTTCTTCTCTCACCTGCAAGTCTAACCTCCGATAATCTATATTCTTGATTATTCAGTTGATCCTGGGTGGTTTCTAACTGATCCTTAAGCAATAACTGCTGATAGTACAACCATCCGCTTAGTCCAATTAGTGAAAAAAACAAAATAAAAGCTAAAAAAGTTCCGAGAGTGCGTGTTTTACTTCTTCTTTCTGGCTTTATCTTATTAGTACCTATATCATGTCTAGGTCTTTCTAGTTTTCCTATAGTGATTGGTTTTCTAGCGGGAATTTGCTTTTGCTTAGGAGTAATGTTTTGTTTAGTCTCACTAATATTATTCTTAACCAGAGGTTTGTCCGACTCTGCTTTAACACTTATCTCTTCTGGAGACTCTTCAAGCTTATTTACTTTACCAGTATCCAAGATAGAAATAGTTTCCTCATTAGTAGGCATTTTATTATAATAGGCTGCTTCTATACTTTCAACCCGTGCAAGTTCACGCTCTAACTCATCCCTGGAGCTATTTTTAGATCCACTCCCAGTACTGGTATCATTTAGTTTTTTGGTTTTATCCATACCTACCCTATTCCCTACATTATAGCTAAATATAATGCTAACCCTTATGATTAAAATTGTCAACTTCCGATATAGTCTGGTTAATATAATATTTGACTATTATCACGCTTTAGAGTAGAATATAAAGGATTGTATTATATATTGAACATCAAGGAGAGTTAAATGTCGAAAGTTAAGGCTGGCGGCTCGAGTAAAAATATTCACAATAATGCTGGGCAGCGCCTAGGTGTAAAAAGATTTGGCGGACAAAAAGTTAGTTCAGGCGAAGTTTTAGTGCGTCAAACTGGTGCAACCAAGATTGCTGGTGAAGGTACTTACATGAGCCGAAATTACACTATACACGCAGCTAAGGATGGCGTAGTAACCTTTAAGAAGGTAAAAAAGACTTTATTTACAGGTCGCAATGTACCACGCACACAAGTTACAGTATTGTAATTAAATATCATAAATGAATTATATTTTTAACCGCTCTTTAGTGAGCGGTTTTAAAAAACACAAAATATAAAATAAATACCAGTATAAATCTGGTATTTATTCACGAGGTAGACTATAGCTTTTAGTTACTATATACCTGGTCTTACTTCTGTAGATAATCTACCGCCGCATCTAATTGTGGATCACGGTTATTATTAATATCATCAGATGAAAGCTCAACCTTTTTATCAGGCTCTATCCCCTCTTTACTAATATTCTTACCCTTTGGTGTATACCAATTTGCTACCGTAACCTTAAGCATATCACCTTTTGGTAGATCTATCATTTCCTGAACACTACCCTTACCGAATGATTTTTCACCAATTAACGTAGCAGCTTGATAATCTTTTAACGCTCCCGCAACAATCTCACTAGCACTAGCAGAGCCAGAATCAATCAATACAACCGTTGGCATACCATTTAAAATAGCCTGTTTTCCCGATTTTAATGTTTTTGGATTATTAGATTTTCCTTTTTCGCTAACCACATCTTTATCATTTAACCACACTCCAGCAACATCTATACCAGTCTGTAAATAGCCACCGCCATTACCACGTAAATCTAAGATCACACCCTTTACATTTTGATGTTTCATATCTTCAGCTGCAGCTCTAACTTTCGCCGCACTATCTGTACCGAATCGACTTAACTTTATAATACCAATTTCATTTTTTATCTGCGTTTCAATATCTGGAGAGGTAATTTCTTCACGTTTAACAGAAATATCCATACGCTCACTACCACGCCTAATAGTGATTTTAGCAGTAGTACCTACCTCACCACGAACCATCCGCACTATATCTTCAATCGACATATTAGCAGTAGCCTTGTTATTAACTGCTAAAATAATATCTCCAGCTTTTAAGCCAGCTTTTTCAGCGGGAGAATCCTTCAACGGACGCACTACAGTAGGTTTATTATTACGCATTCCTAGTTCTGCACCAATACCGCCACCTATAGTACCATCTAAGTCTTTTTCTAACTCGCGCGCTTCTTGCTCAGTATAATATTCTGTATAAGGATCTTCGGCTGCTGCGGCTACACCTTTATTTAAGTAGGCTTTTAACTTTTCATTAGAAACATCACCATTATATTTAGATTTAAGCATGTAATAAATACTTCTAGCATCACTAAAATCTGGCGAATCTGACCCTATGACTGGAATTTTCAAGCCAACATGGTAAGCTGCTTCTACTATCAAATTAGAACCGCTAGTACCAGCTAATAACCCAGCCGCAAGAGCAAAAACAACCGCAAGAATTAAAAATTTAGTGCTAAAATTCCGTTTTGATTTAGTATCTTTCTCACTCATCTATATAATTATAGCGCACAAACATGATGTACGCTATAACAAAGCTTTAACGTTTTATATATTAGAAGTAGAGGTAAGTAAGACCTGCAGCTGAACGAGTGTATTTACGATATAAACCATCCCAAGCAAAATTATAATCGCTTACAGTAATAGTACCATCTCCATTTACAGACTCTACATACATAACATGTCCATAATAACCAATGTTCATAACCGCTGCTGCTCCAGCTTTTGGTGTAGAGCCGCTAGAAATACCATGACGCGCAGCCGTTGATGGCCATTCGTTAGCATTTCCTGCGCCATTAAAATGTGGCACGTAACGCCCGGTACTATGAATTTTCCATGCCACATAGCTCACGCATTCACGAGTATACAAACCCCAAGGATCAATATAAGCATCTAGTGGAGCACTCGCCCAAACACCTGGATAGCCTCCGCCACCTGGCTCACCAGCTGGAATTGACACCTGACTGCTACCACCATTGCTGCGCATAGCAGCTTGGGCTGCACGAGCGTTAGCCTCAGCCTGAGCTGCACGAAGCTGCTCTACGCGCAGATTATTAGCATTTGCCCTTTCGCGGTAAGCATTCTCTTCACCCTTAGTATCTTCTATAAGTTTTTGCTTCTCAGATTCTTTTGCAGTTAATTGAGCGCGCTGAGCTTTTTGCGTCTCAAGTTCGCGTTGAACAGCCTTCTGCTGACCCTCAAGTTTCTTCTTTAAACGGTTTATTTCATCTACAGTTTCAGTAAGCTTCTTTTGCATAGCAGATTGCTGGCTAATACTATCAACAACATCCGCAATATTACCCTTACTTGCCACCATTTCAAGAGGTGTTATACTCTGTGTAATAGAATATTCAACAATCACATCACCTAATGCATCTTTACTTTCGTCTATTTTGTTCTGACTAGTTTTAATATCTTTAGATAGTTGATTATATCTAGATTGGCTTTTGGTGATCTGTTCTTGAATTAAACGCGATTGCGATTCTAGCTGCCTAAGTTCTTCCTGGTAAGTGGATGCCATCATGGCTAACTCGTTAGCTTGAGAATTATTCTCATTCGCTTCATTTTGAGCGGATTTTATCTGATCATCGTATTGATCAGCAAAAACAGTTTTACTTAACTGAATTGGCATCGAAACAGTAACTAAAACAGCACAAGCAATATAAGCCGCACGAGCTGCAAGAGACTGTTTCGAAACTGACATTGTGGTGGACTGTAGTTTCATATAATACTATATTACTATAAGCACTTACATATTGTCAACAAAATGATTATGTTTATAAAAGCAAACTAAATCTTTAAATAACGCCTGGTTGCTAATAAAGAAGAAATGATACCAATAATCGCGCCGATTACAATCAATCCAAGTAAAACAAAAGGTGCGTATGCAATTATGATATGCATCGTAGATTCAATCTGAATTCCATAAGTCTCTAGTTTTACTCGAGACAGCATAAGACCAGAGACCCCTAATCCCATAGCTATTACAGCTGCTATGAATCCATACACAATAGCCTCCACTATGAACGGACCACGAATAAAACCCTTATCAGCACCGATAAGTTTCATCATTTGAATTTCCTCTTTACGATTAAATATAGCCATCCTTATAGTATTAAAGACAACCAACGAAGATATAGTTATAAGGACGACACTAATAACCAATCCCATCTTTTCTGCGAAGTTAACCCAGCGTCCAATACTATCTACAGCGACCCGACGATCACCAGCAAAAGAAGCATCTCTTTTTGGATCTTTATATTTTAAATAAGTTTTATTTTCAGCAGCATATTTTTCGAGAGATACAGTATTATTAACATCTGTTAAATTAACTCTTATTACGCTAGAAAATTTTGTATTCGCTATATTTAAAGCGTTAATAAGCTCAGGGCGATCTTTGTTTGTTTCAATATAATCTTGCCTAGCCTGCTGAGGCGTAATAAATGTAACCGTCTTTACACCATTAAGTTTACTAATGTCATTTTGCATTTTATTTAATTCTTTCTGCGGTGCATCATGTTTGATATATAGAGAAATATCAACCTTATCACGGATTACAGTAGTCGTGTCAATTAAAACATTTCGGGCAATTAATGATACCATTATTACAAAAAGAGTTAAGGTCATCATAGCCGTAGCGGCCGCAGTCAACCAGGCATTACGGCTGAAGTTATGGACACCATATCTACACATACGCACAAAGGTAATCCACTGGCGGCGCTTACGCTTTTGTAAGGCAAATTCCTTAGCGGGTATTTTCTTTTTTCGACTCATTGTTTATAACTCCCCTGTACTTGATCACTAGTAATTTTACCATGTTCAAGCACAACCACCCGACGTTTTAATTTATTAACTATCTCGGCATTATGAGTAGTTAGCAGTACTGTAGTACCATATTTATTAATCTTTTCAAGTAATTTTACTATGTCCCAACTATGTTTTGGGTCAAGATTACCAGTAGGTTCATCTGCAACTAAAATTTTTGGCTGACGAACAATAGCACGAGCAATAGCCACACGTTGACGCTCCCCACCACTTAGCTGATGAGGGAAACTCTTCTCTTTACCCTTAAGACCTACTAATTCAATAACTTTTGGAACGGTAGTTTTAATCTCGCGATTTGTCATTCCCGCTATCTCTAAGGCAAAAGCTACATTTTCAAATACAGTACGTTGCGGCAGTAGCTTAAAGTCCTGAAAAACTACGCCTATCTTACGGCGCAATAACGGAATATGCTTATCCTTTAGAGTGTCATAATCAATTCCACCTACAACAATCTTGCCGCTTGACGGCTTTTCTTCACGAGTTAAAAGTTTTAACAATGTGCTTTTACCAGCACCGCTTGTACCTACCAAAATCACAAACTCCTTTGGGCTAATATGTAGACTAACCCTATTTAGAGCAGGATTATGATTTTTATCATAAGTCTTCGTTACCCTATCCAACAAAATCATACACTCTCAGTATAGCATTTTTTTAGGATAAGCGCTAATTAATCTATTCTAATCTTTTTTATAAATCAGCTTGTAAGTTCGATTCAATATATGCATCTATAAAGCCATCAATTTTACCGTCCAACACATCTTTAGCATTTTTCTCTTCATATTTGGTACGTGTGTCTTTTATTAAAGTGTATGGATGCAAAATATAGTTGCGAATTTGTGAACCCCAGTTAGCACTCTCACCCGCCCGTAAATCGTTAATAGTTTCGGCATGTTGCTCAGTCTGAATCTGCGCCAATTTAGATCTTAGAATCTTTAAAGCAGTCTCTTTATTTTGAATTTGGCTGCGTTCATTCTGAATCGCCACCGTTATACCTGTCGGCAAATGGGTAATTCTAACTGCACTATCAGTTGTATTCACACCCTGTCCACCACGGCCACCACTGCGATATACATCTATACGTAAGTCCTTATCGTTAATATTAACTTCGTCTGCAGTTTCTATTTGCGGCAAAACTTCCACTAAAGCAAAGCTAGTCTGGCGCAAATTATCACTATTAAATGGACTTAAGCGCACTAATCTATGTACACCATGTTCACTGTGTAATCTTCCATAGGCATATGGACCATTAATCTCTATAACACTAGTTTTTAAGCCAGCCTCATCACCAGAAGAACGCTCCACTATTTTAGCTTCTAAACTAGATTTTTCAGCAAAACGTAAATACATTCTTTCAAGCATTTCAGCGAAATCCTGTGCGTCAGTACCACCTACGCCAGCTGTAATTCTAATTATGGCATTATAGTTATCATATTTTCCAGAAAAAGCCAGTAGCTTTTTTAAGTTAGTAAAATCCTTTTCCATTGCCGTTAGCTGGTCTCTAAATTCCTTCTCAAGTTCTTCTCCACCAAGCTCCATTAGCTCGGTAATATCGTTAATTTGCATTTCAAGCGCCAACCACGGCTGCAATGCAGTGTGAAGATCTGAGGCTTTTTTGTTAAGTTTAGCTGCATGAGATGGATTATTCCAAATTTCTGGCTGTAATAATTCTTGCTCAATTTGTTTTAACTTGGCACGCTCATCATTAATTGAAAGCCCTTCATAAACATGATGGAAATCTGAACGTAATTCATCCAACCTTTTATGAATCTGATCCATATTTAACATCCTTTATTTTGGTATTATTTTTATCATTAGATTCAGAAATTTTAGGTAATGTATCGTTGATTAGGTTTGAACTATCAATTCTCTGCAACCTACGAACCAAAAACGGATGAGATGAAAACGTCTGTGAAAATCGATTAAATGATGAGTCCGTCTTGTAAATTTGCCACTGCTGAGCTAAATCATTAAATGACTTAGCCATATCTGGTCCGATATGTACGCACACTAGTGCTCGCTTCACCTGCTCTTTACTCTTTAAATAAGCTAGAGCTAGCCTGTCAGCTGTAAACTCAGACCGACGCCCCCAAAAATCAAGTATCCAACTGAAAACAGACCCAAGACCAGGCATAAATCTAAAAATACTAGAATAGGTGCCCATTTTGGTATGACCATATTTAATATGCGCCATCTCATGTACAATGATTGCTTTTAGCTCATCGTCAGTAGCGTAGCGTATCAAACCAGAATTTAGCACAATCGTATACGGCTTCATGAAACCAAAAGCAAAAGCATTCATCACTGGATCTTGAGTTACCATGATTTCTACTTCAGGCATCTCTAAATCTTTTGCAACCTTGTTAGACCAATTTCTTAGCCATACGCAATCGCTATATTCTACCTGCAAGGCGTTCCCTAGATAAGTTTGGCGCATTATCCTAATAGAAACCAGTAATAACATAAATCCTGCTATACCAGTTAGTAAAAAGATTATGTTTTGCGTAAAGAATGATTCGAACTGCGAAAAACCGTTTTCATCAATTTCATGTGCAGCATATAATGCGGCTATAAATCCAAGCGAAACTGTAGCGATTATAATCGTAATACAAATAATAACTGACAGCCAAAAAACTATATAGTCACTTTTTTTATTGGCATCTTTTACTATTTGCGGTACACTCATATTGTTTCTCCACTCTTCAATAAATCAACAGCATTGATAAACTTTTCGCCTCTATCTTGATAATTTTTAAACATTCCAAAACTTGCACATGCTGGACTAAGGATAACTACATCACCAGGACTAGCTGCGGCGGCGGCTTTAGATACAATTTCAAACATTGAGCATCGCTCCAAATTGACATATTTTACTATACCAGCATCTTTTAAAAATTGTTCAATTCTATTTGCTTCATCGCCCATTAATATAATTTGACGAATATTACTTTTCTTTATTTCTTTTACTAAATCAGTGAAATCACCACCCTTATAAGATCCACCAAGGATTAGAACCTTTGGCGAAGTAAATGATTTAATTGCAGCAATTGCACTACCTGGCGTTGTTGATATACTATCATCATAAAATTTGACATCATTAATTTCGCTAACATATTTTAATCTGTGCGGCAATCCTGTAAATGATCGTAAGCCCTCGGCGAACTGATTATCTGAAATATCTAATTTTAGTTCCAGCACAGCACTCATGGCGGCGCAAGCATTCTCTAGGTTATGCTTACCAGGTAATTTAACGCAGCTAATCGGGCAAATTTTACGGTCGTTTGTATAGAAAAAATCATCTTTAATATACACAAGTCCGTCATCTTTAATACCATAACGATGTATATTATTTAGATAATCACCCTTAGTTGTTTGATCTATAGTGGCGAGTGTAACTGAAGCAATTTTTTGACTAAATGGATTTGAAGGATGATAAATACAAATATCATTCAAATTCTGCCAGCGCCGAATATTAGATTTAGCCTTAAGGTAATCTTCAAAATCAGTGTGAACATCTAGGTGGTCAGGCTCTATCATTAAAACAACAGCTATATGCGGAGAATATTTAATATCCCAAAGCTGAAAGCTACTCATCTCATAAACCACAAAATCCTCTGGACGTATATCTGGCAAAACCGATAATGCCGGCACGCCAATATTCCCAACTAAATAAACCTTCTTACCAGATGAGCGTAAGATACTTGTTATAAAACTTGAAGTAGTACCCTTACCTTTAGTTCCTGTTACTCCTATAATCGGTGCTTTGCATTTGGCAAAAAATTCATTAGTAGCAGACCATACTAATTTAGCTTTTTTAATTTTTAAAGGGCTAAGCCCAGCAGTTCTAATAACCATATCAAACTGACTCATATCATCGTATACACCATCACCCGTAATATACTTTGCGTCGCTTGGTATATCTATATCTTCACGTTCATCTACAATTGTTAAGTCATTGCCTGGTTTGTTGAAATATTTATAATTTTGCTTTCCCTCTAAACCATATCCTGCTATTGCTATTTTCATCTTTAGAGCTCCTTTTTATATAAAGGTTGAATTATTTTAGCTAAATCAGCAGGCTTAGCATGTTCACCAGATCCAACCATCGCTAATGACCAAGTATCAGCATCAATAAATTGACGAGCTACCTCTATCATATCACTAAATTTTACTTTCTTAATTCGCTCTGGAATATCATCATATTTATAGACTTTATCCGTTGGAAAATAATATCCAGTGTAATAACTTAAAATCATGCCAACTGTCTGAGCATTCATTTGATATCGCCCAAGCATATAACTTTTAGCCATTTCTAGATCAGATTTTTTAACATCGCCGCTAAGAACCTTTTTCAATTGATCGTACATAATATCAAAAACCTGCGCTGCAGTTTCATAGTTAACTTCTCCGCCAAAATCCCAACTAGAAAAATATGGATATTTAGCTGTCGTACTAAACATTCCATAAGCCAAGCCACGTTTTCTAGCAGTACCAAAAATATAAGAATGCATAGTTCCAGTTAAAATATGATTCAAATGCGACATAGCTACATATTCTTCATCAGAAAGAACTTTTGGCAAAATCATTGACCAACCAAACTTAATGTTTGATGACTCTTTGCGCTTTATTAAAGTAGGCTTCGCAGAATGTAATTTATCTACAGGCACAGAAAAACGTTCACCTTTTGGCAAATTCCATCCTTCCAGATAACGCTTAATGGCGCTTTTACGACCATGCATACGCCCCGCAATTGCAAACCGCATATTATTGCTAGTATGAGTTCGTTTATAATGCTCTTCTATATCATCTAAGGTAATATTTGGTATAGTTTTAAGGCGCTCAGACATGGTCAAAATATCTTCACCAAGTAACTGTTGCATCTTAATCCAAAGTAAATGTAAGTGACTATCTAAATAACCCGTTAATTCACTCTTAACATTCCCCTTTTCTGCCTTAAGTTCAGTTTCATTAAAACGAGGGCTACAGATTGAGAGTTCTTGTAGCTGTAATATTCTCTCCCACTCAAAATCGGCACATTCTGCCGCATAAACCATGCTAACATCACTCGTAAATGCATTATGATAGGCACCATTCTTTGTAAACTCAGCCTCAAATTCATGTTCGTCTTTATATTTAGCATTAGCACCAAAAGCCATATGCTCCATAATATGAGCGGTTTCATATATATCTTTACTGCGAGTGAAACGATTACCTGCTCTAAATTGGAACTCAAAATTCATCACTGTAGCATCAGGTACATCAATTAACAGACCTCGCGCCCCATTACTTAGGCGAATCTCTTCAACAGTATGCTTCATAACTTACCTGCGTTTCTTTTTGCGATTTTGACGTTGCGCTTTTTTCTTTTTACGAGCAACATTCTTAGTATGATTTTTTTCAGCGGTGGTTTTATCCTTTTTGATTTTACCGAAATCATCATCACTAACATGAGTTACGCTAGTAGCCTCGTTAACCCCTTGTTCAACTGCTGTTTCTGCTAGACGAGTAAGTTCAGTTTCATATTCATCATCTACATTTTTAGCCTTAATATCTGTTGGATGAACGCGCATAATAATACGTAATGTTTCCATCCGCAACGCTTCTTGTAGCCCTTCAAATAATTTTTGCGACTCCACTCTATATTCGACCAACGGATCCCTTTGACCAACACCTCGCCAGTGAATTCCTTCGCGCAAATGATGCATATTTTCAAGATGTTGCATCCAAAGTTGATCAAGAACCTCCATATAAACTTCGCGCTCAAGCTTACGTAAAGTTTCGGGAGTAATTATTTTCTCTTGCTCAGCATACAAATCCTTAGCAGCCTTAAGCGCGATATTGTATCGCTTTTTGTCGTTACGTTCAGCACCAATTTTTTCAATTTTATCACTACCAATTGGGAATAATGCATCAAACTCCTCGGCAAATTTTTTATTATTTTTAGCGGGCACAACTGTTAGGCTTTTTATAGCCTCGCGAATTAGGCGGTTAATCTCATTCTTGATATCATCGCCCTCTAAAATCTTACGCCTAATAGCATAAACAACTCGACGGTGACGGTTAATAACATTATCGTATTGAACAACATTTTTACGAGTATCAAAATTGTAGCCTTCTACACGCTTCTGAGCAGCTTCTAAAGTCTTGCTTACGGCTCTATTTTGAATCGGAGTATCTTCATCCACACCTAGACGATCCATTAAAGATGCTATTCTTTCACCCTGGAATATTCGCATTAAATCATCTTCTGTTGATACATAGAATTGCGTCTCACCTGGATCACCTTGTCGTCCGCCACGACCGCGCAACTGATTATCAATTCGGCGTGACTCATGACGCTCTGAGCCAATAACCACCAAACCGCCAAGTTCTTTTACGCCTTCACCAAGCTTAATATCCGTACCACGACCAGCAATGTTTGTAGCTAATGTAATAGCTCCCTTTTCGCCAGCTTTAGCAATAATTGATGCCTCACGCTCATTATTCTTTGCATTTAAAAGCTCGTATTTTATACCTTCTTTATCAAGCCATTTGGCAATTAGTTCGTTCTTTACGATCGAACCAGAACCAACCAAGACTGGTCTACCCAATTTATGATATTCCTTAATAGCTTCTGCAACAGCCTTTAGCTTTGCTTTTTCTGTCTTAAATATCAAGTCTTCCTTATCTATACGAGCAATAGGTTTGTTCGGTGGAATCTGTACTACATCAAGTGAGTAAATTTGTTGAAACTCTTCAGCTTCAGTAAACGCCGTACCCGTCATACCGCTAAGTTTTTTATACAAACGGAAGAAATTCTGGAATGAGACGGTTGCTAAAGTCATACTTTCGTTCTGCACTCTAACCTGTTCTTTTGCTTCAATAGCCTGATGCAAGCCTTCAGAATATCGACGCCCATGCATCAAACGACCAGTATGCTCATCAACAATAATAACTTCGCCATCAGTTGTAACAACGTAATCCTTATCTCGCTTGAATAAAGTTTCAGCTCTTAATGCTTGGTCCATATGATAAACACTTCGCACATTGTCTGGTGTGTATAAGTTTTTTATACCAAGCATATTCTGAACTTTTTCAACACCTTCATCACTCAAACTAACAGAGCGGCGTTTTTCATCAAGAATATAATTAACCTTATCGGCTGCAACTTTATTAGCAATTTTAGCAAAATTAATATAATTATCAGGATTATCTTCAGCAGGAGCGCTAATAATAAGCGGCGTGCGAGCCTCGTCTATCAATATTGAATCCACCTCGTCAACTATCGCAAAATTTAGTTCGCGCTGGCGCAATAATTCAACATCATTAACCATGTTGTCACGCAAATAATCAAAACCGAACTCATTATTTGTCCCGTAAGTAATATCAGCACTATAAGCCTCTTTTCTGCCAACCGGACGAAGTTTACGCATTTTTTCATCATCATGCGCTTCATTATCATAATCAGGATCGTATATAAATGACGCGTCATTTATAATCACACCAGTTGTCAAACCCAAAAAATTGTACAACTCTCCCATCCAACTAGCGTCACGCTGCGCTAGATAGTCGTTTACAGTAACAACATGAACACCCTTGCCTTCAAGAGCATTCAAGTATACAGGCAAAGTAGCTACCAAAGTTTTACCTTCACCAGTTTTCATTTCAGCTACATTACCTTCATGAAGTACCATTCCACCGATCATCTGAACATCAAAATGTCGCATGCCAAGTATACGACGACTAGATTCACGCACTAAAGCAAATGCATCTGGCAAGATTGTATCAAGGGTTGTTTTTTTATCACTAAGCTTTTCTTTTAGAATATTGGTCTGGTCTGCCAATTCTTTATCATCCATTTTTTGATATTTAGATTCAAGCTCGTTGATTTCTTTAACACGCTTTTCCAAATTCTTAATAATACGGCGCTGTGGATCGCCGAATACTTTCGATAGCACTTTCTGCCTACTAACCATAAAGTTTCCCTCTCAATTTTCTGAATCTATAAAACTGATATATATTATACACTTTTACTTCTCAACTTTAAATAGTGGGGTAGCCAAAACAGCCCCAAGAATATTATCCCAGGGCTGTAAAGTTTATTTGAATTATTAAGTCTATTGTTGCTCGCGGCGGAAACTACGCTTAAATCTAGCCATTATACCTTGTTTGCCAACATGAGCAAGACGGGTTTCTTTATATTTACGCAGTTGGCCAGTCAATTTAGCCTCCACAATATCAACGGCAGCTAAGGCATTCATAGTAGTATCTTTAGCGGTAATAACCTTTTCTGGCACTGTTAGTACAATTTCTACTTCGTATTTATTGCCATCCTTTTGATCAATCTTCTCAATACGAACAGCAGCTTTCACACTCTTGCGAGCATGACGCGGGAGATAACGATCAAGTGTACCAATTTTTTTAGTTACATACTTTTTAGTTTTTTCATCAACATCATACTTAATACCGGTGATTGTTAATGCTTCAATCATGCGTCCTCCTTTAGACATACATGGTTTTATTTACTTATTCATTATACCATATTTACTTATAATTTATGTTTATCGAAATATTTATATATATTTTCGGTTCTGCATGTACTGCTGCAGAACTTCTGGCACAGCTAATGTGCCATCCTCATTTTGAAAGTTTTCCAAAATAACTACCAGTGAACGCGCTAAGCTTACAGCGGTACCGTTTAATGTATGAGCAGTCTCTATAGAACCATCCTTACGGCGTACACGTATATTTAAATTACGTGCCTGAAAATCAGTACAGTTAGAACAACTAGTTAACTCACGATACTTTTCATCAGCAGGCGACCAATATTCTATATCATATTTTTTAGCTGCTGGGGCGCCTAAATCTCCAGCGGCAATATTTACCACACGATACGGTATACCAATTGCCTGCCACAACTCTTCTTCAAGAGAAAGAATCTTTTCATGCATATCACGACTTTGTTCTGGCAAACAGTACATATACATTTCTAATTTATTAAATTGATGCACCCTAAAAAGACCCCTAGCATGCTTACCATAAGTGCCAGCTTCTTTACGGTAACATGGACTATAGCCAACATAAAACAACGGTAAATCATTTTCTTCTAAGATCTCATCAGCATGATAACCAGTCAGTGGTGCTTCTGCTGTACCAATCAGAGTTAGATCCTCACCTTCAATAAAATACTCATTACCACTAGCATCGCCCTTTGGAGCAAAACCCGCTCCTTCCGCTACTCTAGTATTCACCATATGAGGTACTGTCAAAAACTTAGCGCCCTTATTAATCAAAAAGTTAAGCGCAAATTGCATGATTGCATTTTCTAGCAAGGCTAAATCACCTTTTAGATAATAAAATTTAGCACCTGCCGCTTTTGCGCCACGTTCAAAATCAACCCAATCATGCTTAGTGGCAAAATCAAGATGATCAATTGCTCCAACAGGTTGTCCGCCGTGTCTTTTAACTTCTACACTATCATCCTCACCGCCAAGTGGAACATCTTCAAAAGCTGGGTTAGGAATTGACCGCATTCTTGCATCAAAATCAGATTGAACAGATTTATATTCAGACTCCAAATTTGCAAGCTCAGATTTTACATGTTTACCTCTCGCTAGAAGTTCTTCGCTGGGTTTTCCCAAAGATTGTTTAACCTCCGCTGCAATTGAATTCCTCTCGGTACGCAAAGCGTCAACCTTTTTCTGAAGTTCACGGCGGTTATCATCAATCTGCAAAAGTTCTGCTATCGAAAGGTTGTAACCTTTATTTTCAGCTGATTTTTGTACATGATCAGCATTATCTCGAATATAGTTAATATCTAACATACAATCATTATAACACTAAAAGTTATCTATTCAGTACGCAGTGCTTCAATAGGATCGAGCTTTGCCGCTTTACGACTTGGTAAAAATCCCGCAATAATAGCTACTACAATTAATAGTGCGATCACACTTACGCCTGCAATAGGTTGAAATACCAAAAGGTCGTAATTTCCAAATCCTATAGTTTTAGATATCCAAGGATTCAACATTGACCCGGTAAACCATGCACCGATAACGCCAAGAGTACCACCTAAAAACCCGACCCAAGCAGCTTCATATCTGAATAGCCTCCCTATATCTCGCCTTGATGCACCTAGAGCTTTCATTAAACCAATTTGCTGAGTACGCTCCAAAACTGAAATATATTGTGTGTTCACTATGCCAAATATACTAACGACAAGTGCTAAAACACCAAAACCAAGCACTATACTCTGCAACAAGTTTACAAATATAAATAGCATTCCTTGAATATCATTCGCAGTCATTACGCTCAAGCCTTCAGACTTTAATTCTTGTTTTACGTCTTCTGGATTTTTGCCGTCCGCTACAGTTGCCATAATCGTTATATATTTTTTATACTGATCAGTACCTAAAGTACTAAATTCAGAGAGCTCTTTAGCAGAGTCAGGGCTAATATAAGTACGTGAAATATTACCAGTTTGATCAGGAGTCTTTTTTACTACCGAAACAATAGTAAAATTCTTATCCATAATTTTTGGTTCGGTAATTTCACGTACACCATCTTCACCTCGTTCAGCATAAACTTTAGCAATCTCATCATTGCTAATCCTTTGAGGTATTTGCTCAACTCTAAGAGTTATTTTACTACCTATCAAACTTTGTGCCGAAACTCCAAGAGATTCAGCATAATCATCTGGTATAGCAGCCTCGCCATCCTTTAGCTGAAGACCTTTTTCCAAAGTCTTTCCAGCGGCAGCCTCCAAGCGAATTGCACTATCTCGCATTACTGTTTCGCTAACATATTTTTTATCTGGCTTTGCACTAAAAGTCATATATTTTGGCTGAACTTGATACATTGGCTCAACATTCTTTAAGTCTTTTCTAGAGCGCAATCTTTGCAATTCTTGATCAGTAACAGCTTTAAAATTATGACCATTATATATACCAGAATCTGGATCATATTCATGTAGTTTTCTACCAGACCCAGTAGTAAAGTTTTCATCACTTTTTGTAATTACCAACCCTTTTGGATCAATATTTCCAGACACAACACGGCTTACATACTGGCGAGCACCTTCACCCGCCATTAAACTAGCAGTAATAGCAAAACCTCCGACCGCGATGGCTACACTGGTTAAAAATGTACGCATTTTTGCACGCCGTAAATTACGACTCGCACGAGCTACTATATCTAAAGTTCTCATTTCTTTGACTCCTCTGTGCTTTGACTTACAATTTTTCCATCTTTAATATTTATAACCGTATTACAACGCGATGCTAATTCCTCATCATGAGTAACAATAATTAAAGTTGCACAATTTTTCTTTTGATAATCAAACAATAGATCCTCAATAACTTTTGAAGTTACAGAATCCAAATTACCAGTTGGCTCATCTGCGAATAAAATTCTAGGTTCACCAACGATCGCTCGAGCTATCGCAAGTCTCTGCTTTTGACCTCCAGAAAGATCTTTTGCACGAGATTTAATTTTATCACCCAAATCAACCGACTGCAAAGCCTGTTCAATTAATTTCTTGCGCTTTCTAACTGATACACCAGCTGTTTCCAGAGAAAGACTAACGTTGTTATAACAACTCTCTCCACCTTCTACGAAAAAACTTTGAAAAATAAACGCCATCTTACTAGCCCGAAACCTATCTGTAGCTCGCGGCTTTAGGCGTAAAATATCTTCACCATCAACCAAAACCTGACCCTTTTGTGGTTTATCAAGCCCAGAGATTACATGCATGAGGGTCGATTTTCCAGACCCAGATTTACCTAAAATCGCCACGCTCGTATTACTAGGGATTGTGAGATTTATATTATCTAGCGCAGTAAAGGCATTCTTTTTATTATAGATCTTCGTTACGTTTTTAACTTCTATCATGATCTATATCCTCATTTTTAAAATTAACTGGTCCGTAAATTTTAATATGCACTGGCGAATCTACACAATAAAATAATGTGGAATTTTTACACGGTTTGTTTCGATTTAATAACTCTATTTCCAAGGTATCGCCATCACGAACAATTTCGATTTTAGGCTTTTCAGAACCTTTATAGTTAATATATTCAGCCTCAACTCGTAGATTTGAAGAAGGGATAATTTCACTAGTCATGTGATTACCTTCTAATTCTACATATTTTACGCCTTCTACATTGTTAGGTAATTTCGCATGAATAACTTTTGTTAATCTTTGTCTATCTTGCACTACTTCGTTAGATAGTTTACTGCCAGTTATAACCATACCAGCTATGCTTAAAACACCTATTACAGATGTAATAACCAGTGTAATTAATACAGTTTTAGTAAATTTCATCCTAGCCACACTAAATGTTAGTACGCCAAACATTTCCACTGCCATAATTCCAGCAATTATTAATGATATAAGTAATCCCCAAGCCCATGGCTGCGCATGAGTAAATTCATTAATGAATGGCATTGCCATAATTCCCGTAATTGAACCTACCACCAAAATAGCTAGAAGTCCAAGTGTTGTGAAAAATAGTCCAAGAGCCAAGCAAATACGTAAAATCTTTGCTAATGTTTCTTTAGCACGATATTTTGATTCACTATTATTAGCAGCTTTCTTTAAAGAATCTAAAGTTACTGGTTCGCCGCGCATCTGTAATTTTTCTGCCGCAGTCTTTGCCTCGGGTAAACTAATCCAAATTATAATATATACTAAAAGCGCTGTACCAAAAGTTATAAATGGTGAAATTATAAATAACAATCTTACCCACAGAGGATTAATGCCCCAGTAAGCCGCAATTCCAGCACAAACTCCACCAAAGATTGCATTGTCGGTATCGCGCATTAAACGTTTGGCAGGTGAATTACTTGGTGCTAAATCAGCTTGACTATCTTCAGTAGATTCACTATCCGAAAACTCTTTAGGTAGACCCATTTTGGAGCGTAAATCTTCCACATCCGACATAGTTATAATTCCATTACTCTGAACGCCGCGTTCACCAAGTAACTCAACCATGCGAGCTTCAATTTCATACATCGTATCCTCTGAACCCATCATTTGCTTAATTTCGGATAGATATTTTTGTAGAACTTCTTTTGCATCCAATTCAATATCATAAGGCGTTTTCGCCAGATGAATACGTGTTATTTCTTTCATTTTTTAAATCCTTTCTCCAAAGCTTTTAGCGTTAAATTTAGTTTTTTTAGATGATTTTTTAGCTCCCGACAAGTGTATTCGCCAAGTTCAGTTGTTTCATAATACTTGCGCGGTGGGCCTTGTTCAGACTCCTGCCATTCATATTTTAATAGACCATCTTTATACAAACGACTTAGTAACGGATATACAGTCCCCTCAACTACCACCATTTCCGCTTCTCTTAATACTTTAATTATATCGCCAGTATAATGTGGACGCTGCGCGCAAATTACCAATACGCAATAAGCAATAAAGCCCTTGCGTAACTGAATAGATAAATTATCAGCGTAACTAACAGCCTTTTGATACTGCTGATTAGTTCCAGCTGTATTATCTTTATTATTACTATCTTCTTCCATAGTTCTATGTTATACAAAGTAGTAAGTATTGTCAAGTATTAATAAATATTTTACGTATCGTCAATGCTAAAGCTAAATCTAATTTGCACTAATAAAATTAGTAGCTAAAGCTATAAGTAGCAATACTCCTACAATCACTCTATACCAAATAAATACCGAGTAATCATGTTTAGCTACGAATTTTAGCAACCAAGCCACAGAAATATAAGCTACAACAAAAGAAATTAAGGTTGCGATTATAGTTGCAGTCCATCCCACACTAGCCCCTATAACAGAATGCTTACTTATTATCTGTAAAATACCCGCTGCCGAGAGAGCTGGTATACTTAAGAAAAAGCTAAGTTTTGTAACAGCCACTCTATCAAAATTACGCAATAAACCAGCCGACATCGTCGCACCACTACGGGACACACCAGGTATTAACGCCAAACACTGCGCTATTCCAACCGCTAACGTATCACGCCAAGTTATATCTTCTTCATGTAGATTTTGTTTAGCCTTTTTATCTGCCCACCACATAACTAAGCTCCATAGAATTAAGGCTATTGCAACAAACCATAAACTACGCAAAACCGTTTCAATCTCATCTTTAAATAAGATACCGATTATAGCTATAGGTATAGAACCTATTATTATAGCCCAGCCATATTTATAATCACTATTTTTGCGATATTTATTTACAAATAAACCACGTATCCATGCCATTAAAACCCGCGAAATATCTTTCCAAAAATAGACCACAGTCGCCAAAACTGCACCACTTTGAATAATTGCAGTAAATGCTGTAATACTAGAATCACTAATAGAGTACCCTAGTATTTTTTCAGCTATAGTTAAATGTCCTGTACTGGATATAGGTAAAAACTCAGTAATACCTTCAATTACACCCAGAATAATAGCGTGCCACACCTGCATATATCTTATTTTAGCACATAGTTTAGTTTAAATTTAGATTAGAATAAATTGCTTTAGTAGATTCATCAATTTCATGCTTTAAATGAGGAAAAGGCACACCCTCACGTGCAGTTACACCCTCAAAAGTCCAAAAAACACGCTCTGAATATCCCCAACCACAAGTAGGAGGCATTCCGTATTCCAACATTTCCACAAAATCAATATCAAGCATCATTGCTTCATCATCGCCAGCATCACGCATCGCCTGCTGTTCAGTAAAGCGATTAAGTTGATCAATCGGATCATTCAACTCAGAATAGCCGTTACCTAGCTCGGTACCAGCAATTACAGGCTGAAAACGCTCAACAGCGAGAGGATTATCTACATTAGATTTAGCTAAAGGCGAAATAAATTTTGGAGTATTTACAAGCCAAACTGGTCCAGCAACATCCTTGCGGATATTTTTCCAAAGCTTGTCAATTCCTCGTGGAATTGAATCAGTCTTTTTAACTTCAAGATTATTTTCCTTAAGTTTTTTAGTAACCTCTTCTATAGTTGTATTATATACATCAATATCATAATGTTTAGCAATTACTTTGGCATAATCCCAAATTTCCCACTCTCTGTCCATGTCGATATCAAATCCTTTAATATTGAACTTGAGCGTACCAAAAGTTTCCTTGAGAACATATTTATACATATCTTCCATAAAACTACGCCCTTTCTGCCAGTCCCAGTAGGCAGCATACCACTCCATAGCAATATGTTCAGGTAAATGTTCATCTGAATAACTTTCATTTCTGAAACGTGGACCTAGATCATAAACCTTTTCAAAACCAGCGCCAATCAATCTTTTTAGCGGTAACTCCTGGCTAATTCGCAAATAAAATTGTTGCTTATCCAAAGCATCCATATAAGTTACAAATGGGTTAGCATCAGCGCCTCCAGTCGTATATTCAAGGACTGGAGTGTTAATTTCAATAAATCCATTATTATTCAAGAAGTCGCGGGTCGCCTGCCAAAATTTACTACGGCGAATAAATCGCTGGCGAACTTCTTGATTAACATTCATATCAAGATATCGACGGCGGAAACGTTCTTCTTTATTCTCAAGTTTTTCTGGTATAGGTCTAAGTGACTTTGTTAATAAACGCAACTCACGAACGCCAACAGATATCTCACCTGTCTTAGTTTTTATAACAATACCAGTTGCCTGTAAATAGTCTCCAGAATCTAGCAAAGATAATTGCTTCATACCTAGAGTACCGCGCTTAGCATCCAGCTCAGTTACATCTGGACCATGCAAAAATAACTGAACCTGCCCACTTGAGTCTCTTAAAACTATGAAAGCTAATTTACCAAATTTACGCAGATTCATCACGCGTCCAACTACGGACACTTCTTTACCTCCTAGATTTTCAAAATCATTAACGATCTGATAACATGTATGTGTGCGCTCGCTTCTAGCTGGGTATGGATCTATACCAAGCTTTTGTAGTTCTTCTAATTTGCGTAATCTTTCATTTCTGTAGTCTTGTAATGTTGCCATAATTAGGTTAAGTATACATCAGATAACAACTTACCTCAAGCATACAGATAAGTATATAGTTACTATTATTAACTATTTAATGGAAATAATTTTATATTCTAGTTTACCTTTAGGTGTATTTATTTCTACTGTATCATCAACTTTTTTACCCATCAAAGCTGCACCTATAGGCGATTCATTGCTTACTTTTCCTTCAAGAGGATCAGCCTCAACTGGACCAACAACAGTATAGACTGCAGTCTTAGAACCCGTCATAAGCTCAACCACAGAACCCAAGCCAACCTGACCACTTACTCCACCCGTGATAATAGCCGCATTCTGTAATATATTTTCGATCTCTGCGATACGGGTTTCAACTATACCCTGCTCTTCACGTGCAGCATCATATTCAGCATTTTCACTTAGGTCACCATAATCACGTGCTTCAGCAATCTTTTCAGCAATTTCACCACGTCGACCTTTTAGCGTTTCAAGTTCGTCTTTTAGCTCATTTTTACCAGCTTCGGTAATCTGATACACCTTATTCATATTAATTCCCCTTCATTTAACAAGTTATTATAAAGCCTGGTCAATCTATTGTGAAATAGTATCAAATAGCTCGTCTTGTGTCAATAAACTAACTTCACCCGTTGAACGTAACTTATGTTCAAAATTACCAGTCTTAATTAAACGATCACTAACAGTAACCATATGTGGAATACCCATTAATTCTCCATCGGTAAATTTTTCGCCAGGGCGTACATCGCGGTCATCATAAATAACCTCTATACCTTTGATTTTCATTAATTCATAAAGCCTATCAGCTTCTTTAATGGCATCTCCGCTACCAATACTAACTAAGTAAACTTTAGCTGGAGCAATATCAACAGGCCAAACCAACCCTTTTTCGTCAGAAAGTTTTTCAGCAATTACACCCATAATCCTGGTTATACCTATTCCATAAGAGCCTAAAAATATTGATTTCTGTTCACCTTTTGAATCAGTATAATACAGCTCCATTTCATCAGTCTTTTGACTTCCAAAATTAAATATATTACCAACTTCCGCCGTTCTTTTGCGGATATATGGTTCACCTGTTTCTGGAGATATGTCACCATCGCGCACCAGCTTAATATCAAAGAATTGATCTGGCATAGGTATGTCTCTCTCCCAATTAACATTATAGGCATGTTGCCCCGTTTTATTAGCTCCAGTTTCAAAATTAACCATATCACGGCATGAATCATCAACGATTAATCTAATATCTGGACCCATAGGTAAATTATATAATCCAGAAAAACCGAGTTTAGCACCAGTAGCCTCTTCAACAGAATCTGCAGAAGCTAGTTTTAGCCACTCTACATCAGCTACTGTTTTTAATTTATCTTCATTGATAGTATAATCAGCACGCACTACCGCTAAAATTAAGCCTCTATCAGTATCATAAAACATTGATTTAGTACTTGATGTTATTGGAATATCCAATGCCTTAATAAGAGATTCGGCTCCAATAACAGATTCATCATCAAGAATCTCTAGCTGCTTTAAAGACTCATCAGCGACGGGATTAGCAGATGCCTTGACTGGCGCAATTTCTGCATTATAAGCAATATTCATACTTGGTACTATATAGATATCATCTTCACCTGCATCACAAACAGTCTGGAATTCGTGGCTAAATTTAGTAAACGCACCGCCAGAAGCAAACGTAACATATGTATCATCACCAACACCCAAGCGTCTGTAACACTGTTTATAAGCCTCCATGACTTTATGATAATATTCTTCTAGATCTTCTTTAGTAGCGTGAAATGAATACATATCCTTCATAACAAATTCACGCCCGCGCATAATACCACTTTTTGCACGCAATTCATTACGCATTTTATTTTGGAATTGATATACACTAACTGGTAAATCTTTATAGCTGCGGATAAACTGGCGCATCATATTAACAATTGGCTCTTCGTGGCTCCAACCCAAACCAACTTCTGTATCATCTTTTAGTTTAGTTTTAAACCAAATATCAACAATATTATCATTCCAACGATTAGTTTTTTCCCAGACTTCCTTACGCTGAAGATTTGTCATAAGTAATTCTTTGCTGCCAATTTTATTCATTTCTTCACGAACAATGCTTTTGATATTTTCGACAACTTTCAAACCCAAGGGCAAAAATGCATAGACTCCAGCCATCTCTTTTGCAATAAATCCAGCTCTAATTAATAGCTGTGCGTTCTTTGAGACCTCTCCAGATGGAGATGTCTTACTAGTCTTAGTAAATAGCTCTGTCCTTCTCATAATATACCTATTATACCAAAACTATCTACCTACAGTGAAAGGTACTGCGAATAAAAGCAAGAAAGCTACCGTATTCTGTAACATATGCAGAACTATACTAGCCCATAAATTATCAGTAGCTGCGCGCAACCACCCAAGGGTAATACCAAGTACAAAAGTAGCAAAAGCTACATTCCACTGTAAATCAGTCAAAAAACCAACTCCCAAATGCATTACGCTAAAAATAAATGCAGTAATAAATACAGTCGGTACTACTGAAAAATAACGACGTATCTTACCAAACAAATACCCTCTAAATAATGTCTCTTCTGCGACTGGAGCTAAAACAGCCAAAGTAAAATAAACTAAAATTAGCTCAAATTGTGTGGTGATTGTTGAAGGATTAAATCCAACTTGCTGCCGCTGTTCAATATTAAAACCAGGTATAAATTGCTTAATCAAATACATAACTCCAAATATACAAAGTAACGATGTAAAATAAGCAATTGGCGCTAAACCTACATCTACCCAGTTTGGTAGTTTTCTTTTTATACCTAGATCTTTTATCTCTGTTTTATCATGAAATAATTTATAAGGAAAATAGATAGCTATAGTAATTGTAACTGCATAAATAAAGACAGATGCTAAAGTTTGTGCAACGTTAGCATTGCCTAGCCAATCTCCATGACCAGAGCGAACTATCCATCCTATAATTGCGCTAGTTATGTAATTTACCGCCACAAATACTGTAATAACCCAAATACAGTACGCCACACACATGCCAATTCTAATATGTAGAGGTTTTTTAGATCGATTAATTTTATTATGAATAGGATTTTTTATAGAATCTTTCTTGTGCATAATTATTTTAACTTAGTAAAATCCAAATAAGTTATTACCACCATTAGAGCAAGTAAAATTATCATACCTATCGATTGGATATTTTCTTCACGTTCTTTAGTTAATACTTTCCCGCACAGCTTATAAATAGTCATAACAAGCCAACGCCCACCATCAAGCGCTGGTATAGGTAGAACATTCATAACGGCTAAACTTATAGAGATTATAGCCGCCAAAAATAATATCATCTGCAGTCCCATCTGACCAGCTTGTGGAAAAATTACACCCAAAATCCCTACTGGACCAGTGACACTTTGGCTAACTTCATTTAGCTTCTGAGATGCTCCATTGCGCACAATCTCGCTTGAATTAAATTTATCAACTATACCAGTCACCAACTTACCCAGTATATTTCCAACCCCCGTAAAGGTCATACCTGTAAATTGTAATGTCGTACCCACACCTACAATAGGTGCCGACCATGTACTGTAAAGCATCTCGCGCGCCTTACGTTCACCCATAGCTATACCAAGTTTTTCTCCTTTACCAATAGGCGCAACTTTAGTAATTTTATTACCTGAGCGCTCAATTTCAATAGTAATTTTATTAGAATTATCTGAACTCTCTTTGATTAATCTAGATACAGTAGCAGCAGATTCTACCTTTTGATTATTTATCCTAATAAGTTTATCGCCAGTTTTTATATCATTTTTTTCAGCGATAGATTTTGATACAACTGAAGCGATACTAACCTCACCTGGCTCAAGTATAACGGTTCGAGAATCACCATTTATAGAAAATTGATTATCTATAATCTTAGGTAGTCCTATCCAAGCTAAAACAGTTAAAATTAAAGCAGCAACTAGCCAATTAACAGCTACGCCTGCAAATAAAATTTTAGTTTTTGCCCAATAACTAGCGGCACCATAATCACCTTTTTTATTAGAAGCATCGTATTCACCTTTCATGCGCACATATCCTCCAAGAGGAAGCCAGTTTATACGGTACTCAACATTTTTGCCTAAAAAGCTCTTCTTAACTTTTTTTCCAATTGCCTTTGGTGGAAAGCCAAGAGCATATTCTTCAACAATAACACCGTTTCGGCGCGCTACAATCGCATGACCAAGCTCATGAGCCGCCACCAAAAGCGTCAAAACAATTAATCCGATAATTATTCCTATTATCATTATTTTCCAAATCTCCTGCTTCTACTGGCAAAATTATTTAATATCAAACCTACGTCTTCTTTTGTCATGTCTGGCCACGGCTTGTCTATAAACATAAATTCGCTATACGCTGCGCGCCACAACATAAAATTACTAATCCGCTGTTCGCCACTAGTACGCACAACGAGATCAAGAGAGGGAATATCAGGACAGTATAGATTATTAGCAATCAACTCTGGCGTGATTTTATCAGCAGATATACCCTTATTTATAATCTTTTTACAAGCATCTGCAATTTCTAGTTGGCCACCATAATTAAAACACAGCGCTAACGTACCAGAATGATTATTTGCAGTTTTAGCTTCAGCATTATCTATTGCCGACAGAATCTTCGCATCAACTCCATCGCGCGAACCAAGTATTTTCAACCGAATATTATGTCTTTCAAATTCTGGTAAATCATCTGTCAATAAACGCAAAACTAGACCCATTAAATGCTTAACTTCGCCCTTAGTCCTTTGCCAATTTTCAGTACTAAATACGTAAGCGCTTACATACTCTACCCCAGCATCAAAAGTAGCTTTAGCGATATCTTTTATTGTATTATATCCAGCCAAATGCCCTTCGTAAGCTGGTAAACCATGATATTTCGCCCAACGGCGATTACCATCAACAATATAACCAATATGTTTACACGGAGCTGGACTATTTTGCATTATACGGTTAAAATCTCTTTCTTCTTGGAATCGAAAATAGAATCAATCTTAGTTTGCATTTCGCTCATCAATTTATCAATTTCCTTTTCAATAAGCTTCAAATCATCTTCCGAAAGCTCTTTGTTTTCTTTAAGATTTTTAGCTTCTTTCAAGGCATCTTGACGAATATTACGCATTGAAATCCTCACATCTTCGACTTTCTCGCTAGCTAGTTTAACCATTTGCTTGCGGCGTTCTTCTGTTAAAGGTGGAACAGGTATACGTACAACTCTACCGTCATCACTAGGATTAAATCCTAGCGCCTCATTTGCTCTAATAGAAGCCCCAATCGCAGTAATATTACTCGGGTCAAACGGAGTGACAAGCAGCATCTGCGCTTCTGGTGCTGTAATATTAGCAACTTGGTTTAGGGGCATTTTTACCCCATAAGCTTCTATCTCTATACCGTCAAGCATATTTGCATGAGCACGACCAGTACGGACCTTTTTCAGCTCTTCACTAAAATGATCTAGGGCATTTTGCATTTTATTTTTATAAATATCAGTATCAAACATAATTCCTCTTCTTTTAGCTCCTTTTAGTATACACCACCAGTTAACTTAATACCACTAATGCCTAATAATAAAATCAGCGAGCCATACAAAGCCCGCTGATTTTAGTTAGATTTTTACTATCCGTTAACACCAAGTTCTATGCGCTTAAACTGACCTACGACTATATTTTCACCCAATTTAGCAATAACTTCTTTAATGTGATCTTGAACAGTTTTACTATCATCCAAAATATAAGCCTGACTTAGTAAAACTTGCTCAGCAAAATACTTTTTCAACTGACCTTCAACTATTTTTTCAGCCATATCAGCAGGCTTGCCTTCATTTTTAATAGCCTCTAGTTTTTCTGCTTTTACACGGTCATATTCACTAGTTGGTATATCATCAGATGTTACATAGCGCGGACTCATTGCAGCAACTTGCATAGCGAGCTCGTGTGCAAGCTTTTTAAAATCATCTAAACGTGCCACAAAATCGGTTTCGCAATTTAGTTCTAAGACAACGCCAATTCTACCACTATGAACATAGCTTTCAATAATACCTTCGCGAGCTTCACGATCACTCTTCTTTTCAGCGCGAGTCAGACCTTTTTTACGCATAGCTTCAAGTGCTTTATCAAAATTGCCATCAGATTCAATTAATGCAGTTTTTGCATCAGTTAAGCCTACACCCGTAAGCTCTTTTAGCTTTTTAATGTCTTCAAGTGAAATACCCATTCTATTTTACCTCTTTCTTTTCTATCTTTTGAGCTGTACCGGCACCTTCATTAATAGCTGCAGCAAAATAATCCAAAAGTAATTTTACGCCTTTAACCGCATCATCATTAGCAGGAATTACATAATCAATACCATCAGGATTTGCATTAGTATCAACAATAGCTACTACTGGTATACCTAGCGTCTTAGCTTCACGTACAGCGTTTGCATCAGCAATAACATCTGTTACCACTACAGCACCTGGGCGGCCATTCATGTTTTTGATACCGCCGTATTTTTGATTAAGCAAATCAATTTCTTCCTGATAGCGTTGAACTTCCAGCTTATTATAACGCTTTTCTAGGTCACCACTCGCCATTCGTCTTTCAAGATTCTTAAGCTTTTTAAGTTGACGTGTAATAGTAGAAACATTGGTCAGCATTCCACCTATCCATCGTTCTGTAACATAAGGCTGATTAACAGATTCAGCAGCCTCCTTAGTAACTTGCTTAATCTGTTTTTTAGTACCCACAAATAGAACTGGTTTAGATGTAGAAACCTTAGTCAAGAAAGGCAATGCCTTATCTAATGCTTCAACCGTCTTCACTAAATCTATTATGTGGCTATCTTGGCGCTTACTGTGAATGTAAGGTGCCATTTTTGGATGCCATCGACTCGTCTTATGTCCAAAATGAACGCCAGCCTCAAGCAAAGCTTTAATATCAACTTTCACAGCCATATTTACTCCTTTTTCTTCATTTCTCGCACTTAAAGTTTAGAAGTAACGCAAGAAATTGTATCATTTAATAAATTTACAGATAATATTATAACAAAATATCAAATATTTTACTACTACTTTGACACAGATTGATGTATTATGTTAAAATAGCACGGATATGAAAAGCAGTATACACCCACAAGATTATCGACTTGTCGTATTTAGCGATGAAGTCGCTGGGTTTGCATTTTTGACCCGTTCAACTGCGCAAACCAAAGAAACTATTAAATGGGAAGACGGTCAAACTTACCCATTAGTTAAAATGCATATTTCTAGTGCCTCTCACCCATTCTTCACTGGTGAAGAAAAAATCATCGACACAGAAGGTCGCGTTGATCGATTTAAGGCACGTATGGAAAAGGCTGCACAGCAAAAAGCTGCACTGGCAAATAAGGCTAAAAAAGCTGCTGCTAACAGAGCTAAAAAAGCAGAAAAATCTATTGTCTAAAATAGAATTTAGTAACTCAAATAAAACCCTCATTGTGAGGGCTTTATTTTAATTTAAATCCCAATTAATGGCACCTCGACCAGTTTCTTCTAAAAATTTATTAGCTCTCGAAAAAGGTCTACTACCAAAAAATCCCCTATCAGCTGAAAACGGCGACGGATGCGCACTCTTTATTATAAGATGTTTTGGATTTGTAACCACACGGCCAACCTTCTGGGCATGAGCGCCCCATAGAATAAAAACCATGGGATCCTTATGATCATTAAGCATTTTTAGAATACGTTCCGAAAACTCCATCCAGCCTAACCTTGAATGACTACCAGGTTTTCCTTTCTCTACACTCCAGCTAGTGTTCATTAATAATACACCACGTTCTGCCCATTTCTGTAGAAATCCGCTCTTTGGAGGTGATATACCTAAATCACTTTGTAATTCTTTAAAAATATTAACCAAACTTGGTGGTATTTTTACACCCTCTCTCACAGAAAAACTCATGCCATGTGCCTGACCTGGACCGTGATATGGATCTTGTCCAACGATCACAACTTTTACGTCACTAAGTTGACACGCAGCAAAACAGGAGAACATATCTTTTCTAGGAGGATAAATATCTTTAATTTGTCTCTCTTGATCTACAAAGTTCATTAACCTTCTAAAATAAGACTCTTCCGCCTGAGACTCTATAAAATCCCGCCAACTTTTATATTCCATATATTGCTATTTAAGCATACTTCAATCAAGTAGCGCCAGTCTCTAAAGATTATAATATGCTATAATTAGATATAATTATGCCAAAAATAGTTTTAAATTTAGATGAGTTAACAGATGAGAGACAACGCCTAAGTGAGTTTTTAGCTACGCCTAATGCCTATTCTGACCCTCAATTCTCTACTAAAAATAAGCGTTTTTCGGAGCTAGAATCATTAATAAAAATCGCTAGGCAGCGCGAACGACTTATAAAAAATATCGAAGAAGCTAAGCAATTAACTGGTGATAGTGGCGAGCTAGCAGAATTAGCTAAGCAAGAATTGGCAGAAAGCCAATCAAAACTTGCCAAGCTTGAAGATGAAATCTTTATAATGCTCACACCCAAAGACCCCAATGATGACAAAAATATAATTATGGAAATCAGAGCTGGTGCAGGTGGAGATGAAGCTAGCCTTTTCGCCAGTGAACTCTATAGAATGTACTTACGATATTGCGAAATACATAATTTTAAAACTGAAATCATTAGTGAATCACCAAATGATGCTGGTGGCTATAAAGAAGTTATATTTTCGATTAAGGGCGATAGCCCTTACGCAAAGCTAAAATTTGAATCTGGAGTGCACCGAGTGCAACGAGTTCCATCCACCGAAAGCCAGGGTCGCGTCCATACAAGCACCGTTACCGTTGCAGTTCTTCCTGAAGCAGAAGAAACAGACATAGAAATAAATCCAAATGATTTAAAAATTGATGTATTCCGCTCTGGCGGACATGGCGGACAAAGTGTTAATACTACAGATTCAGCAGTTCGAATAACACATTTGCCCACAGGTTTAGTAGTGACAAATCAAGATGAGAAATCACAGATTAAGAATAAAGAGAAAGCATTGAGCGTCTTACGAAGTCGCCTTCTGCAGTCTAAAATTGAAAAAGAGCAAGCTAAACTAACAGCCGAGCGGCGTAGTTTAATTGGCAGCGGAGATCGTAGCGAAAAAATCCGCACTTATAATTTTCCACAAGATCGCATTACTGATCATCGAATCAGCTATAGTCGCAGTGGTATACCACAAGCCATGGACGGTAATATAAACGACTTAACTGAACATCTACAATCTTACGAACGTGAGCTTCTAGCTAAAAATATTAATGATTAGACAATCGACAACAGTTTTAGACTGGTTAAAATATGCGTCTACATCACTAAAATCTGTAAATATTAAATCCAGTCAACTTGATGCAGAACTAATATTACAAGATACTCTTAGCGTAGCTAAAACTTTTTTGCGAGCACACCCTGAGTATATTATTCCTGAGTATTTTTTACCAATATTAAATGCTCGTTTAAGCTTGAGAGTAGACCACGTACCAATCGCTTATATCTTAAAAAACAAAGAGTTTTACGGGCGGAAATTTAAGGTTACACCCGCGACTCTGATACCTCGCCCCGAATCAGAAGATATTATTAATGCGATAAAAATATTAAATAAAGATACAGTTTCTAAATTAGCCATAGATATAGGCACTGGTAGCGGTATACTAGGAATAACCACATCACTTGAATGCCCTAATATTAAAGTTGACTTATCAGATATAAGCCCTGAAGCGCTCAATATAGCCTCAATAAATGCATCTAATCTAAAGGCTAAGGTAAGTATAAATAAACCATTTAGTCTATTAAGTGAAACTAATAAAAAATTTGATTATATTATAGCTAACCTACCCTATGTCGATAAATCATGGCAAGACACGTCACCCGAACTTCGACACGAACCTGCTTTAGCTCTTTACGCAGACAAATCGGGGTTGGAACTGATTTTTAAATTGATTAAGCAATCTCCTAGTCATCTAAATAGGGACGGACTCATTTTTCTTGAAGCCGACCCTATTCAACACGATGCAATAATAAAATATGCCAACCAATATTCTTTTACAAAAATTCTACAGATCAATTACTGCCTGGTTATCAGATTAAAATCCAAATAAATCTTCCAAACTCATTCCTTTATTAGATGAATCTGAATCAGAGTCTAACTCTTTCGATCCATCGTCTGACTGTAAATTATTTAATTTTGCGCCAGATTTTAGTACACCTAATCTCACCTTAAAATTAATCTGTTTACCATTACGCAGTGCAACGATATCTACATTATCTCCAGGTTTATATCTTGAAATCAAACTACTCACGTTACCCTTTTCACCAACTACCAAATCACCGACTTTTGTAATGATATCACCTGGCTTTATACCAGCTTTATCGGCTGGACCACCAGCTTCAATGCCATCCTCGGCTACTAATGCACCTCTGTTAGTCGAAAGATTTCTCTGCTTGGCAATTGCTGGAGTAATCTCGCCATAACGCACACCTAGGTATGCACGCTCAAGCTTACCTTTTTTCAGTACACCGTCAAGCATACCTTTTACCACATCAATCGGGATAGCAAATCCAATACCTTGCGCATTGCTGACTATGGCAGTATTTATACCTATTACTTGACCAGCCAAGTTCACTAATGGACCGCCAGAGTTACCTGGATTAATAGCCGTATCAGTCTGTATAAGATCATTTAGCGATTCAGCCGACCCTCCAGATTGAGAAGACGCAGCAGCAGGACGTCCAAGTCCAGAAACAATTCCGCTAGTTACAGTATTTTGATACAAACCAAGCGTATTACCAATTGCAACAACATTTTGACCTATTTGCAGTGTGCTAGAATTACCAAGTTTGGCTGGCTTTAGCTTTTTTGCACCGTTTATTTTGAGAAAGGCGACATCATTTAATGGATCTTCCCCTATTGTTTTAATATTATCAAAAATCAATCCATCCGAGGTTGTAACTGCGATATCAGACGCATTTTTTATAACATGCTTATTAGTAATAACATAGCCATCTTCACTAACAACAATACCAGTACCAGCCCCTTGCTTTGACGATAAACCAGCACCAGACTTCGTCGTTATAGAAACTACGCTTGGTGCTACATCTGAAGCAACTTTAGCTATACTGGTTTCATTTTTTAATTGTAACTTATTGCCATCAATGCTGCTAGAATTTAATTCCGAACGATTAGCCGACATTAGTGAATACATAACACCAGCGCCAGCACATGCCGTTAAACTTAAACATATAACCGCTAAAATAATATACAGAACTTTTTTATTACCCATACTACACCTCCTTTATTTAGATTTTCAATTATATACTTACAGCCGAGCTAAAATATATAAGCATTACGATAATTGCCAATACAGAAAATAATACTGGCGCACTATATTCCGAAGACCAGATTGAGCGACCAGTGCGAGTGGATGAATAAAAACGCTCAGAAATTAAGCCTAATAAAGTAATTATAATAGCTACTTGCGGCAACTTAAATGAGCTTGAAAGATAAAATTCATAACCTATAGTCCAATGAGATGCTAGCCAGCCAATCTCGGCTACTATTAACCCAAAAATCAGCGAGAGGATCTGAACTTGCTCTTCCTTGTGAGTAGAAAGTACATGGCGAGCAGAACTATAACCTATAATAAAGAGCAGTAACTCAACCAGAAAAGGTATGCTTGAGAAATTATGAGCCACTGCCATAACTACCCACGTACCAACAAATAAGCTAATTCCAGACTGTATACGAGCAGCCTTTTTACCCGAAAGCGGTTTAATGACAATTAACCAGGTAGCATAAAGTAAAGTAATGAAGATTTGAGTCCAAAAACCAAGTTGACCCTGTATGGCACCTGCAAGATATATTAAGCCAACCATTCCAAACCCAACCACGATATCAACTAAGTTAGCTAGAATATTAACACCCCAATAGCGCGAACGTACTGCGAAAATACGCCACTTACTTACTAAAATAAGTATTAAAGCTACTTCTATTTGTCCGCCAATATTTATCGCCAAAAATACCATGGCGGCAAATACAGCATTAAACAAAATATGCAAGATACTACTCGTAATATTTCTACCTTTTAGCTTGCCCAAAATATCCATAAATATACCTTATATTATAACATATCTCTACTGAGCAGACGTACCTAGTATTACTACGAACTGAACCCCCTCAGATGGTACAGGAATATTCCCGCCAGATACAACACTTACTCCATAATGAGATTCTAGAAGAGATTTAGTCGATGGAAAGCCATCCTGAACCTGATATATAACCGTGTCTCGCCTTTTTACACCAGGTGCATTACCTATCTCTCCAATAGATATACCCTGAGCTTTTAGTTTGTCAGCTGATTTTTTAGCTAAACCTTCAATTCCCGAACCATTATAAACAGATACTTTTGCATCTTCCTTTGCTGGAGTTTTTTCATTCTTAATATTCTTCGCCACTAAAGCTTGAATACCAGAATAGTCATATACACCGTCAACTGGTCGAACTATACTCCTACCTAAATATTGACCAGTTGTAACAACAGCTTTGCCCTCTTCATCAAGAGAAATAGATTTAAGTTTATCACCCTTAATACTCTGAGCTAGTTCCATTAGTGTACGAACCTCGCTTGTATTTATGTTAGTTCTCAAGTTGTTACCAAGCGCATCAATTAAACCAATAACCTTGCTTACATCTGCTAATGTTCCAGCACTTAGAGATTTTTCCTGTAATGCCCTTAGGATCTTCTGTTGATTACGTTCGCGGTCAAAGTTACCCCCTGACAATCCGTAGCCCCCTTGAGCATTTCTTGCTCGAGCCAAGGCCAAAGCGTGTGGACCATCAAGATGGGCGATTTGACCATTTTTATAATTAACCATCTTACATTTATAGCTACAGGTCCAATCGAAGTTTGGATCATAGATACCACGCGGATCATCAGTTTCTATCTTCACATCAACACCACCAACAGCATTAACAGCATCAGATACAACTTTATAGTTCAAATGTGCATAGTACTGAACGTCTAGCCCCAATATTTGACTAACTTTTTTACGCAGAGCATCTGAACCTTTTGGATCATTCTTGCCATCACTAGAAGCGCACATGTAAACTGTATTAATTTTTTCTTCTCTGCCGATATCACACGGCGTATCAAGCTTAACCCAAAGATCGCGTGGAACACTCACCATGTAGGCATCCTTCTTGGTTTGATTTACGCTTAAAACCATAATGGAGTCAGTTAAATTACCACCTGGGTGATTGCCACCATCACTATCTTCAGAAGTACCAAAGATTAAAATATTAGATCGACCGTTGGCATCCTGTTTGAGTTTTGCTTTTTGAATAAATCCTAAAAAGCCTCCTTGGAAAGATTTATTTCCAGCCAATATAGCCTTAATCACTATAAAGCCAATAACCAAAACGATTAAAACGCCTACAATAATAGATACATATTTTATAATCTTACGGCGTTTAGCCTTGCGCTTTGGATCATCTTTCTTGTTTTGTTTTTGCTCTTGTAAATCAATCGCATTCAGAGAATCATCAAGATCTCGCTTAGCTCCACGATTTATAACGTCTTGAGCCGAAACACGACGCTTAGTATCAATCGCAGGATTAATTTTATTATTCAACTGAGCGGCCGTTCTTTGCCTACTAATATCACTAGACGGATTAATCTGGATAGTTTTTTTATTCAAAATCTTACCGTGTGGCGCATACTGGGAGCTGCTACTGTTAATCATACCACCAACACCCTGTGTACGTGGCACACCCACCATACCGTCAACACTCTTACGTGTAGTAAAACCGTTGTTCAAGTTATTATTCTTATTCATAAATCCCTTAACTCTCTATCTATAATACATAAGCCTTTACAATTATAAAAGACCTATTGGCAATTTTATTTAAGCACCTGTATAATAAACAGAGATGAATTTAAGTTTTACACAACGACACCCAAATGTTAAAGATGCTCTTAATCTAGTTATTTTTGCCATTTGTGTAGCAGTTGGTACTATTTTTATAAATAGTTTTATTTTCCGTACATTTTCTGTAGTTGGACCAAGTATGGAACCTACTATGCACACAGGCGACCGTTTAATAGTAAACCGTATACCTGTTACAATGAGCAGTCTTAAAAATGAATTATATATGCCAAAACGTGGAGAAATTATAGTCTTTGAAAATCCTAGATACGATAACACTAGCAAATCTAGGAACGATCAATACATAGTAAAACGTGTAATCGCCTTCCCAGGCGAACGCGTAGTTGTTAAAGACGGATCATTAACTGTATTTAATAATCACAATCCAAAAGGTTTTAATCCAGATAAAGATTATGCAAAAACACTCAGCACACCTACCTCGGGTGATTTTAATGGTGAGGTGCCACAAGGTTCAATATTTGTATCAGGTGATCACCGCAATGATAACTTTTCGTACGATTCAAGAAACGGACTTGGCTACATACCTATGTATAGAATTATAGGTCCAGTCTCTGTTAGAATATGGCCACTGAATAAGGTTGGTTACTTCTCTTCCTAATCTTATCAATTAGCTAGTAAGCATGCTTTCGATACGCTCTAGATCTTCTGCGTTCTTAAAAGCAATAGAAATCATACCAGACCCCTTGCTATTGCTGCGTATTTTTACCTTTGTACCAAGCTTGTTACTAATATTTTCAATCTGCTTATTATATACTGCAGTCGCAGTTTCTACCTGTTTTTTAGGTTCAGGAGTTTCCTTCGGCTGTTGTTTTTTCATTGCAATAATAAGTTGTTCAACTTTGCGGGCACTCCACCCTTCTTTAATAATCTTATTGGTTATATCAACTACAACAGATTCATCTAACCCAATTAATGGACGAATTTGACCTTCTTTAATGTCACCGCTAGCTAGTTTCTTTTGTACAGATTTTGGCAACTTTAATAAGCGCATTTTATTACTAACAGTACTCACAGATTTAGCACCCATTCGTTTAGCTATTACATCAAGCGATAAATTGAATTGATCTCGCAGTTTCAAGTAAGCAGTAGCTGTCTCTATAGGATTTAAATCACTACGCTGTATATTCTCAATTAAAGATAACTCTAGTTTATGCTGATCACTTAAAGTTCTAACCAAAGCTGGAATTTTATCAAGCTTAGCAATATTAGCCGCTCTCCAACGCCTCTCGCCCGCGACTATCATATATTTATCACCACGGGGGATAACCACTATAGGCTGCAAAACTCCATGCTCGCCAATAGAAATAGCTAATCTATCAAGCGCCTCCTGATCAAAATTACGGCGCGGCTGATCTGGATCTGGAAAAACCTGCGAAATCTTAATCTGTCGTAGATCGCTGATTCTTTCATCTTCAATAGCTGTAGGGTCAAACGATTCATCTAAAATATCGTCTGGTATTAATGAGCTAAATCCCCTACCTAAACCACGCTTTTTAGCCGACACGCTCAATCACCTCCTTTGCTACAGCTTTATATGCCCGGGCACCTTTACTCCACTTATCATATTCACCAATAGGTACACCGTAACTTGGAGCCTCAGCCAACCTAATATTACGTGGAATAGTCTGTTTAAACACCTTACCTGGAAAATGTTGTTTAATTTCTTCATATACCTGTTGACTAAGACTAGTTCTGCTGTTTATCATAGTTGGCAATACACCTAATAAATCAAGCGTTGGATTAATATTCTTACGCACAAGTTTCATTGTCTCCAATAGTTGTCCAAGCCCCTCTAAAGCATAAAATTCAGCCTGGACTGGCAATAAAATATACCTAGCCGCTATCAGCCCATTAACAGTTAGTAGACTAAGGCTTGGTGGGCTATCAATTAATATAAAATCGTATTGATTAGCGACAGATTCAATCGCAACTTTAAGTCTGCTAAATCGCCTCTCTGCCTGAGCAAGCTCAGCTTCTGTATTTGCTAGGTGAGGTGTGCTAGGTGCTAGCCATAAATTTTTATAGTCAGTAGCAATAATAGTGTCCTTTAGCAACTTTTTACCTAACATAACATCACTCATAGTGATATTTAATTTGTCCTTATCCACGCCCAATCCACTAGTTGCATTACCTTGCGGATCAAAGTCTACTAACAGAACTTTCTTACCTGCTTTTGCTAGGTAATAAGCAAGATTAACCGCACTGGTTGTCTTGCCAACCCCTCCCTTTTGATTGGTTATAGAAATAACTACTGACATTATTTATTTTCCCTCGTAATAGTAGTATTATAACATAACCAGATTAAAACAGCATCAACTACTAGTGGAAAAATATTTTTTATGAACATTTGTTAAAATAATTGCACAAATTACAAGGATGATAGCAGATGAAGCTAAACTTAAGGCCACAGAAAATTGGCTTAAATATCTTATACAGGTACCTATAGAAGCATATATCGTAAATAAAGATGTAATCAAAAACAAATTTCTATCATGTTTACGAAAACTTATTGAAAAACAAAAATATATAAAAGCGATGAGTAATACTATCCATACTATGTTATACATTCCAATTGGCATCCCATCAACAAATACACTATTTATAAAGACAGCATTACATAAACTAAAGAGAGCTACAGAATAACCAACTAAAATAAAGATATCGCTAATAGGATCATTTTTAGAATTACTATCAATATTACTGATGGATTTAGATTCATCGTCCAGCTTCATGTCTGTCTTTTGATCAAGATCATTATTCTTTTTAGACATATTATCATTAATAAACTTGGCAACCACAGGTATAAAGACCCCCAGTGCAACCCAAATTAAAGTTTCTGGAATAGGAATATAGGCACGATGCGTTAGTAAAAGTATAAAGTTAGCTACACCAACACAAAACGTTATAATACTAATATTAAACGCTAAGCTATATGATGCAACCCTACTATACAAAAATATCACCACAGAAGCTAAGAATAAACCACAGGTCATACCAACATCTCCATACCCTACCATACTAATCGCTAAGTGAAACGGTATAGAAATAATGAAAAACGATGCCATAGTAAATAGCATAATATGAAGGTTAGCTATATTACTTGTACTTGCCTGCGCACTAGAATTGCCAGATTTATTTATTATAGATTTGCGTACGATATAAGATAAGATAAAAGCTAAGCACGCCAATAAACCATTAATATACAAATATGTAGTGGCATTCTGCGAACTTCTATAATAAGCAGAACTAGAAAATGACGATTCTATAGCAAGTTGTACCGCAAAGAAAGTAATAATTCCAGCAACTATAAACATTCCAGAGATAAGCCTAATTGTAGTACTTGCCACCTCTTTTTGGGATTGAGATTCACTTTGTATAGATGAATTTGGTTTAGATTGTGGTTCTTTATCTTTATTTTCCATAATATATTTTTATTTTATATAATTTATTTAACTTTCACACTAATAATATCATAAAAAATAAAACGCTCCAAATGAGCGTTTTATTTCATGTTTTATATAGTTATTTTATAGAAGCAATCTCTATACGACTATATTTTTGGCGGTGGCCAGTTTCTTTATGTACACGCTTTTTAGCCTTATAGCGAATAATACGTAGTTTATTACCCTTTACTAAATCGTCTACAACTTTAGCTGTTACTTTTACACCTTTTACAACTGGAGTACCAACAATAGTTTCATCACCGTCGATCACCAACAATGCTTCAGTCTTGAGCTCTTTTGTGCCTTCCGGGAGGAGGTCCACCAGGAGGGTCTCTTTTTCAGCTACAAGATACTGCTTGCCGCCTACTTTAATGACTGCTTTTTTTGCCATAAATTCCTCTGTTACTTATTTAACTAATCCTAACCATTTTAACAGATATAGACATGATTTACAATACTTGTATTTTATAGCTTAAGATCCGAGCATTTTTAGCTTTTCTTCTAGATAATCATGAAGAATAGCCTGGCGTAAATCACCGATATTCACAACATTAGCTTCGATCCATGCAATCGCAGCATCATCGCCCTGCAACTCCTGTACCTTGAAGAATTCATCTCGCTGCTGATCATCTAAGACTTCATCCATTGCAAGCACCAGGCGGCGGTCTACAACTCCATTAACTCTTAGTAAAATATTTTTCTGAACTTCTGGCGATGCAGATTGTAAACCTAAAGCCTGTATAATTTGTTGTTCATTATTCATTTTATTTGTTCCTTAATTTTTATTTAATAATTATCTATTCCATAAACCGTTATTCATCATCCACTCACGGACAGCATCAGGTACACCGTTTTCCCAAGAAGCATTACCTGGCGCGCTCAAACGTATATCGTTGCCATCTAGGTACGTATCTGTAGTAACACCATCTATATTAATGTAGTCAGGTCCAAACTTATCTACCAAGTGTTGGTGTAGTTCCATAGATTGATCAGGTGTTAAAGTTTGACCATTTGCATTAGCAAAATCTATCAACTCTTGGCTATAACCGCTACCATCCTGTACATAGAAGTTATGACCTTCAACCATACCTGTAGTATCTGGTGAATGCATAGGTTCAGCAGCCGACAATGTATCTGTAGGTTCAGCAGCAGATGTTGTAGGTGCAGACTCAGCAGATGGCGCTGTGCTATGTGAGTTATTCATAGCCGCATCATTTGTATTACCTACGACATGGTGGGCATTTGTATCTGCGCCAGCCATCATAGACTGAGCATGACCAACTATATACTCACCAACAGATGCACCAGCAAAACCTTTAATCGCCGTGGTTGCCAAACGTAATTTATTGCCACGAACTTCAGACTTTGTACGTTGCTCTGTAGCATGGCTTATTCTGCCTACATCGATACTATCGCTACCTTTTGAAATATCTGCAGAATTAACGATATTTTCTATTATAGTCTTCTTATTATTAAAATCCTCATTACTCTGGGCTTCAGCTAAAGTTACTAAATTACCATTAGCATCCTTAATTTCCGCATTAGCCCGCCTCTTTCTAACATGACCAGCCATCCAAGCACCTGCAGCTGCACCAGCACCTTTAACGACAAGCCCTGGGAAATAACCGCCAACATGAGGTATACTTTGAGCAGTCTTAAACACAGCACCAGTGATAAATCCTGCGCCACCAGCCGAAATAATCTTAGTTATTCCTCTTGATCTTTCCCAAAAGTTGACAAACTTATTTGTTTTCTTACTTTGTTGCATGCGTTGCTCTACAACCTCGTTTTCAAACTCAAGATCGTGATCAACTAATATGTTTATGATTTCTTGACGCTTAGCATCCTCATCATAACCCGCACTCTCTAAGCTCTTTAACTCCCATTCAATCAAGGCTTTAGAAGCAGCATCATATCTTTCCTTGGCCTCTTCTGTCTCTATACTTTGATTACGCTTTTCTGCAAATCTTCTAAGTCCAGGTATTTTTGCAAGAAATCGAGCTACCCTACCAGATCTAATATAAGATTTTCTATCCTTAGCAGTTAACATTGCATATTCATTTTTAGCTTCTTCTAATTCATCTTCCATCTCTTTTTTAATCAGGAGATCCCTGCTACTCATCGGAGCTTGGTTTGGATTCGGAGCCAAGTTAGCACCAGCTACTATAGCATTAGCATTTAGCTGTTGGGTTGGGGGCAGATTTGAATTGTTTGGATTATTTGCCGGAGCCTTGTTATAATTAGGTGCAGTATTTGGGTTATTCGTATTTTTGTTAGCTGCGGGGGTTGTATTCGGGTTGGTAGCAGGTGCGTTATTTGGATTTGGTGCAGGTTTGCTAGAAGCTGTATTTGCAGACGCAGCATTATTATTACCTTTACTATTTGAACTAGAAGCATTACCGCCAGATTTTCTCTTTACTTTAGGTTTTGGTATTTTAGATGGCATCATTAGCGGAGTCGGAGCGTTAGACTTAGATTTTATGGAATTAGGTAGAGTATTTGCAGCCTTACCATTATTTGCACTAGTGGTATTTAAATTATTTGGTTTATTAGCCACTGTAACTGCAGTTACGGCTAGTTTTTGGACAGCAGGTTGATTATTATCCGCAGGATCGCTTTCTATAATAGAATCAATCTTATCAAGCCTGTCATCAAGCTCTTCTTCAGTGATAAAATTATCACGCACAGCCTGATCTAAGCGATCTTTTATTTCTCCATAAACCGAGCCTAATAGATCGTCTTCTCCATCAAACTTAGCATTGTGTGCAAGCTGAGTTAAATCGTCAAGAGATCCATCTTGTAAAAATTCTTTAAACTCATCACTTTCCCTATCAATATTACTAGGGTCGGTGTTCATTATATTTTGTATAGATTTAGATAATTGTTCTGCCATAATAAAACTTCACTGTCCTTTACTTTTGTAATTTTTATTTTGTAATTTTTATTTACTACGTTATAGATTTTATCATAATAATAAGTAAAAGTCAATACCGTTTATATTTATACATCAAGATTAGAGTCAATACGATCAATAATTTGCCCGCAAGCCTCACGAATTTCTAAAACATGAGTACTTCCGTCATCTTTGGTAACATGCATTTCAAGCACATTGCTAGGCTGGCTGCCATCGACATATGAATCATAATAAGTACGGTAAACGCCATCTACATCTTTAACTGCAAAGTAACTGCCGTAAGCCTCATTCTCGCCCAAAGCAGAACCTTGCTTAAATTCAACCTTTCCCTCACTTAAAACCGATGCTAGGGTTATAGCACGATCCTTATCGTTAGAAAATACTTTCTGAGCTTCATCTACCGTCATACCTTCTGGTAAAGAACCAAGCCTAGAAAGAACTGTAGCAAGCTCGGAAGGGCTAGATTTTAGTCCATCTAAAAAGTCTTTTCCGCGCTCATGCGTGCTATCGCCTTCTAGTGGTTTACGCCAGTCATTTTTATCTATCTTCCCGCTCATGCCAGCGATATCTTTTTTGGCATCATACCCACTAAATAAATTACCGTATTTGCCCTCTTTAGAAGTGTTAAATAAAGTTTCTTTTTCAGTTGTATTAGTAGTTTCTGCGACTTTTTCTGGAGACGCTGTCTCAGGCGCTTTAGTAGCGCTAGTAGCCGCCTCTTCAGTGCTTTTATTATTAATATTATAATTTGTACTAATTTCGGCAGAAGGTTTTATGTTAACAGATCTATTATAAGAATAAACACCGCCAGCACCAAGAGTAATTATACCAGTTAAAGCTATAGCGCCTAACTTGTATATATTCTTGCGATACCGCAAATTCTCTTCCTGTTTTGTTTCGCCAGGTTCACCACGGCGCATAAGTGGTATAGAATCTAAGGAAATCGGCTTTCTAGGTTTTGCGTGTTTAGGTTTTTTAGCCTGCTTAGCATCCTTTTTAGCCTGCTTTTCAGCTAGTCTAGCGCTCTTCTTAGCTTCCTTTTCATCAGATTTACGCTTTTTAATTTCATTATTTAATAATTTTATATTTTCGTGATATTTATCTGAAAAACCTAAATCCTTAGCAAAATAAGAAGCAGCTACATTACTATTAATATCTTCACCTAAATTGGAATACAAACTCCTAAGATGCTTGTACTCAGTTTTTATATTAGAAAGTGCTTCTGACGCCAAGCTAATACCTGCTTTAATTGAATGTAGTCTAAAGGCAATTTCACCAGCAGAATCCAAAAATTCTGTAATATCTTTCCTCTTAGCTTCCTCAATTCTCTCAACTTTATTTTTGGCAGATTTTTCCTTTAAATCACCGACTGCATCTTTAACAGATTCAATCTTTTTGCCCATAGATTGTATCGCGCCAATTCCCCTAGTCGCGACCATGCCCATTTTTCTAGATACAGATTGTCGCCATTTATCTAACTTACGTTCTTTATTTTTTGATGATTCAGGTAACCCAAGTTTATCTGCAAAGCTATCAAAATCAATACTGTTTAGTAAATCCCGCGCACCATCTTTTATAGACTCTATACGCTCCTGTGAGCCTGGTTTGAGTTGTTGCCTATTAGCTTCATTTATTACATCTGTTAGACCTGCGTTAATATGTTCTCTAAGGTCAATTATGTCTTGATTTTCGCTATTTAGTATATCTTCTTCGCTTAATCGCTTGTTCAAACGGTAACTTATAGAGTGGGCAATTGTTTTATCACGATTAGAAAACTTAGGTTTTTCTTTCTCGCCTGATTGCTCAGAAATACTCGATTCTGGTGCTGAAAGCTTGATTTTATTTTTCTCTGCCGACATGAGCGTAAGCTCTCCTTTTGTTGGGTTAGTGAAATCTTATTTTTGTTTTAAATACTTTATTCTTGAATTATAGCACAATCTAATCCTTATTTTAATATAGATTATCTTTATTAGCCGCTTCAACCGCTTCTTGTTCAGTAGGTTTTCTATGCTCTGCTGATTCAAACGTACTTGCTGCGAAATTTATCTTTGTTAAACGGTCTAGAACTTTATCTGATGTGGAATGTACCTTTTCTGCTACATCATCTGTTATTCCTTCACTTTCTAAAATACTCTTAAAACCCGGTGAAGAATATTTTAGCATCATTTGCGTATTATCAGTAATTACGGTGAGTAACTCACTAGCGGTTAGATTATAGAATTTATCATCTTCTAATCTTTCATTTATGCTTTTACTTAGTTCTTTATAGTCTTCAATTAATTTATCTTTTTCCTCTTGGGTTATTTCTGATGTATCTAAGTCATCAACTAATGCCTCTTTAGCATGGCGAGGTTTGTTAGATTCATTATCATCGTCACTATTATCTGTAGAATTTTCTAACTGCTCTTTTCTGGCTTGAATAGCTTTTAAGATATTATCCTTATCATTTAACTTAGCATGCTCTGCTATATGCTGTAAGGATACACTATTTTCCTTAATATAGTCATCAATATTAGCATACTCTTCTTCTAGAGCAGTAAAATTTTTACTTAATGATTCTAGTTCATCACTGTTTAAGGAGTCTATTTTATCTATATACCCTTCGTTAATGATATTCATACCTAAATCTTTAACAAGCTTTTGAGACTCCTGTTTATTGTGATTAGAGAGGTTATTTTCTGGTGTTTCTTTGGTTTTACCAGGTTTTAAAGTACGTATTAATGAAATTGTACCCAACATCTTACGAACTCTAGTCCATCTAGGCTTTTTATTTTCTTCTTCAGCTACTTGACGAATACTCTCCATATCCATAGCTTCAGTTTGCGAATTTTCGTATTCAGCCTGATAATCATCTACTTCCTGATCTTCGATATCGTTATCAGTATTTAGCGATTGTTCACTAAGTAATTCATCGGTGTTTAGATTATTAAGAGTGTTATAGCTTACATTTTTATCACCCTGATCCGCAACGTGCAATTGTGACTCTGGTGTTTGATTATGATGTACCGTTATAGGCTCAACCACATCTTCAGATGAAATCGTGATAACTGGAGACTTTTCTCGCATAAATTATTCCTTTTTAGGGAAGCTTTATTTTTTAATTAACTTTAATAATGTTTATGTTAACTTCCTTATTTATGAATATTAGCATAATTATTATAAAAAATCAATAGCCTAACAATAAATTAGGCTATTGAGCAAATATATGTTATTTAATTTATACGCCTAGCACTGTTCTATTAGCCTCTACCCAAGCATAAGCATTACCTGAATCAAAATATTTACCCTGAGATAATACAACCTTCATAGTACCCCCAGTCAAAACATATTGATTAATAGGTTCCGTAAGTGCGTATTCTCCTGTAATATCAACTTTTGAATACGCTGCTGCTGCTTGTAAAACCTCATAGTTTAAAATGTATTTACTGATATTTATATAGTTACTTGGAGAGTTTTCTGGAGAAGGCTTTTCTACTATTTGATAATAGTTACCCTGCGTATCAAACTCAATCACTCCATACTCTCCCACTCTATTAGGGTCGACTTCTACACTAAGCATCGAACTAGCATCCTGAGGTGTTTGCATAATTAAACGAGCTAGTTCGGAACTACCATCATAATTATAAATAAAATCATCACCAGTTAAAACTGCTACCGATTCACCAGGGCGTATATATGGAAAACAAAGCCCCACAGGTATAGCAGTACCGTATTTAGTATTAACCTCTTGCTCAATAAAGTAAAAATTAACACCTTGCGGAGGCGCAATATAGCGCAAATATTCTGGCTTACCTGCAAAATTTAGATACTGTTCAAGCTTTGGGTATGGTTTGTAGTATTTTTCTATCTGATTATCTTCAGAATTTACGACAAAATAAATATCTTTTATACCCGCTAAAATAGCATCCTGCACCACATAGTCTATTACTGGACGATTGCCGATTGGAAGCATACACTTTTCTACTGATTTAGTTATTGGAAGACGTCTCGTACCCCAACCAGCTGCCAATATAATTGCTTTTGTAATCATATAACCTCTCAATTTATTTTAGTTGAATTTAAATTTATCTATTTACGCATAATAACAAATCGACAAAAGCCAATAGTAGCTACAGCAAGCACACCTATCCCCGCACCAATCACTCGCCAGTCTAACCAATAATTATTAGTTTGGCTTGGATTATTATTGTGATTTTTATCGTTGGTTAGCTTGATACTTTGCGGTGATATATTAGACTTTTTAGCTGTAAGTGTTATAACCTTTTCTGGATCTACAAGTTTATCTACATTATTAGATTTAGTAGTTATACCATTTATCGTATTTCTAGCAGATTCACTCCTAGAAGCGACTCTAGTAGGTGTAACAGCAGTTATAGAGTCACTCTTTTTAGAGGATGTTACTCCAAACACATATGGAGCTGAAAAGTTCGTCGAAAGATGAGTATCAGACTTTACCGGCTCAAGTGTTTTTAGAGGCTTACTATTTATTATAGCCTCTTTTGGCTCTGGTTGTGGTTGAGGAGCTGGTTGTGGCGCAGGCACTACATTATTGGAAGCAGAATTTTCATTAGGTGGTGAAGGAGGTGTAATTTTTGGTAAAATTTTTAAATTAACCTCTTTAGATTTATATAATTCACTCTGACTATCATTAGATGTAGCAAGAATCTCCATTACATAATCACCATGCAGTAAATCATCACTTCTTAGATAATTAGCAAGGTTAATCTCGCCTGCAGTCTCATTTATATCAATTAGTTTTGGAGGCGAATTTAGAATATCTACCCTAGTGACTTTTAGCTTTAATTTATAATTTGTATTATTTTTTATAATATTAGCCTTAAGATCAAGATCATCTCCATAAAAATATTGTTTTGGCAACAAAATCAATTCTATCTGTATCTCAGTAGGTTGTACTGGCTGCCCTGCTTGATTTTGAATAGTTGGAGTATTTGTTGCTGGGTTAGAAGGAGTAGATTGAGACTCCCCCTCGTTCAGAGCACAAGCAACATGACCACTAAGTACCATGCAAGAGATAGTCGCTGTGATTATACCTATCTTAGCTGACTTTTGTATGGTCATTCTAGCCTCCTATTTTATTCTGATTCTTTTTTAGATGATTTAACAGATGATTTACTTGGCGTTTTTTTCTTTGCTGATGGCTTAGCATCCTTAGGTGTTGCTTCACTACTATTTTTCGTAATATCTGTATCTTGATTATCTGATGTATCCAATAAAGCATCTGGCATTGGCGGCTTAGGTGCTGGAGGATTCAGAGTATAACGTGGCATTTTATATCCATCTGTTATAAGACGAATAACTATGCCAGTGCCTATAAACAAAGATGATAGTATAGCAACTACATTAACAAATGGAATCATACAAAGTGCCACAAAGAATACTACACCACCCAACATACGTAATGGAATATTTTTAACACCGCTTAGTAAAATCGAACCAAGCAAATATACAAAGAAAGGAGCGCTCATAATAAGGATTATTACGTAAGCGAATCCCATAACTATTGCAACAGGTATACCTATAACAGATAGTGTCAAAAGTATAGCTACAATAGGAACTAGAAATACTGTAGCCACACCAGCTAAGATCACTGTAATAAAGTTGCCTTTAGCAATCTCACTGGAACGATGTACTCTACCAGGTACAACAAGGACTACTATCATAGATAGTACTAGCAACATCAGCATAATCATAATCACAGACAGCGCCGCGTTATCATTATTCTGTACTTGATTATAATTAATTTTACCTTTTACTTGACCATTAGCAAAATTAATTTCATCAACAGATGAATAGCTAAGATCACCACCGATCTTAACCATATTACCAGCCTTTAAATTGTGTGAGGAAATATAAGCATTATTGCCAATTTCACCGCTTATCTCTGTACTGCTACCATAAATTTGCAGGTCCTTACTGATTGTCGATTCTGGTGCGAGGTTAACTTTATCTAATGAAGCAATTGACGCATCACCATTAACCTTACCTTTCAGAGAAATATCTGATCCAGCTATACGTAAATCCTGTCCAATTTCACCATTTATAATTACCTTAGAAGCAAGACAAACTACATCACCGCTAACTTTACCATTGATAACCAGTACCGATGAAGCAACACAGTATAAACTACCTTCAATATTTCCATTAATCTGTATATTCCGAGATGAGGTATATATGTTACCGCTATGCTTTTTGCCAGCTGGTAGACTATATCCAATATCGGTACTCTGTTTATTGTGATTTCCCTGCTGTGCGTTAGCAAACGGCGCAAAACCTAATACAGCCAATGCGGTAATGGTTATAAAACCAAATATTACTCTCTTCATATTCTCCCCTTACTGTTTAAATCCATTGTATCATGTTTTGTAAATCCTAAGCAACGAAGCGATAGCCTATTAATATTTCTCGTTATCACATACTTCTACACCTAATGCCTTTAGGGCTCTATTTGCAATGGATTGGGCAAATTTCTGACACTCTGATACTCCTTTAAGATCAATTCCTTCGCCTTTATTAATAACAAAACTATTTGGTGGTATCTTTGAAAAAATTTTTGAAGGCACTCCATACCCACCTCCGCTATAAAAACCAGCAACCTTGCGTATTTTATCTTTCTCGGTTTCATTAACTGCAAACATGGCTCGCCGCAAGAAAGAAGGATGAGCCAGACAAAAAGATGCTGTATCAATATCAAGATAGTTTCCTGGTTCAATAATTGGAATATAGTACTCTATACCATAAATTTTATGTTTTTTAGAGTGTCTTTCGGGTTTACTGGATTCTACCATAGTCAAACCCAATGCATAACCTTCTGCACGTAAAGCTTCAATTGCTGAATAGATAGCAGCCCCGCGCTTAATAATTCTTTCTGGCGAGACACTTGAAGATAAAGAGCAATTAACTAGCATATTAGCTTGTTTTCCGTATTTACTATCCTCTAGATGATATTCAACCATATTTTCTGGATCACCAGATAAAAACCTATAAATATCAACCTCATCACCAGTGTAATCCGGAATCTGATCAACAGTGCAGCGCTTTCCCACTAATTCATCAATCGCTATTTTACCTATCGCTTTCTTTAACTTTAATCTTCCTTCTTCCCATCCATAGCGCATTAAATCCATAGCCTCTTCCATACTACTAGTGCCATACCAACTACTATCTGAATCAATTTCACAACTACTAGATTCAAGACTAGAATTTCTATCGTTTTCTTTGGAATTTCGCATTATATCAACGACTTCATTTAGGCCGTCAAGATGTCTTACATAGGCAACGCTACCATCATTTCTCGCATATTTGCACTTGCGCATCAGCTCATCTACCTATTTTTGTTATTAACTTCTGGATTCTGCATTAACCAATTAATCATAGTGATGGCTCCAGGAGTAAAGTTATACTTAGACTCAAACTGGCGTACATAATACATAACATCCTCTTCACTTAAAGACTCGAAATTACAAACTACTTTTTCAACTCTATCAGGAGAAGACTCCCATGGTAATAACTTTACACCATCTTCATATAGCATAAATTGTTTTGCTTCTTCAAGACATTCTTCATAGGCTATCTTATTTATATAATATTCGCTGACTATATTTTTTGTATCTGGTACATCAAACCACAAATCCCGCTCTACCTCTTGATCTCCATCCAGATTAGAATCACGATTAGGTAAAGTTTTTACATTTGGACTTATGGGTAAATCTTGTATTATTAAATCTTGTATTATTTCATCTCTATCGTAATTATATAAATGTGTTTGAGTCGATAGAATAGAATTTGTATTCATATTAGAAGATGATTGATGACGACTTGAACTTACAGTGGAATTTGGATGAGAGTCTCTAAGTTTATTCTGATGTTTTCCAACCAATTTACCCGCAGCACTCTCCAGCTTTTCACGATCATACTTCTTCATGCCTTTATAAAGTAACATTTCACTAAGCCAGTCTTTTCCAACCCCTTGTTCAGCTAAACGTTTTCCATAAAGAGCAGCACGCTGACCGATAATTGCCCTAATTCCCAATTCAGATACAGCCTCTCTATGCGCACGAACAACCGCCAACCATTCCCTAGCATTAGGTACTCCACCAGAAGAAATATCTACATAAGAATTTCTAACTTGAGAACCTAATACTAAAGCTTCTTCTAGTTCGGGATCAATATCCATAGGTACAAACGCAAAACGGTCAATGGTAGCTGCATCAATCGGAGTACGACCAACATATTCAGCAGTTGCACCGCGACCAATCGTATTTGCAGCCGCAATGAAACGAGTATCATCGTGGCGAGATATTCGCTTATCTGGAAACTCACCTTGATTATTCGCGATTGAGTTATTTAATATAGTTAATACAGATGGGTGAGCATTATCTATTTCATCAAATAAAAATACACCGCCGTCTTCATATGTTTCACGATATGCTGTACTGCGATATTCCCCAGTAGCATCACGATAGCCCATAAGATCAGCCTTGGAAGTTGATGGACCAAGCGAAATAGAGCGGAAAGATAAATCCAGTTCATCTGCCATCTGTTCTGCAGCCGTAGATTTACCACTGCCCGCTTCGCCATATAACCAAACAGGTACATCTGCCATTAACGCAGCCTTTAATAAAGGTGCGTGTAGGTGAGAGGCTCTCAACTTTTCATGTTGTAGATTTTGAAATTGTGGTTGATCAGGTGTTTCATTAATCGTAATTCTGTTATTTATATCTCTACCTGAATTTAACATAAGTACACCCCCATTAATATGAGTAAAATTATTATCACCTGAATTATAGTTTACAATATTCTATGTATAATAACCAAATCACCAAATTGTTAGGCAATATGAAGAGCAATATCAAACTCAGCGCCCTCGATAGTAGCTTTTGATCTATTACCATTAGATTCACCAAAAGATGCCAAAGTCTCGGCAGCTATCGTCGCGCGGTGTTCATTAATAGCTTGACGAAGCTGATCGTCATTGGTTGTGAGCTGCAGGATTATACGATCATCAACCTGCAAGCCCGCTTTCTTACGCGCACTCTGAACGTGGCGAACAATCTCGCGCATCAGGCCTTCGCGTTTGAGCTCAGGGGTGATATTAAGATCATAGACAACACTTGGCTGAGTAGACACTTCAGGAACATCAAATTCTGAACCAGTCACTGCTTCCACCGACTTAACATTCAGCTCGTCCCGTGCAATATCGACTAGGAACCGAACAACTTCTTCTGGCATATTTTGTGAAATAGTGCTGACAAGTTTAGCGGAAGCCAGCGGTTGGCGAACCTTAATCCCCTCGGCAGCACGCTTCGATAGACCATCATTGACAGCAGCACGCAAAGCATTCATATCGCGTAGCATTGCCCTGTTAACTTCGCCCGCAGGCAACCAATCCTTCAAGTGAATCGATTCAGCATCGCCCGTCAGATTGTGATACAATTCCTCAGCCAAAAACGGCGTAAATGGAGCCAAGATATAGCTCAGGCGCACCAACACGTAGTGCAGCGTGCGGTAAGCGTCATTCTTATCACCGTCATCCTCAGACTTCCAGAAGCGGCGACGACTACGGCGAACATACCAGTTAGAAGCGTCATCCAGGAACGGCAAAATAGGGCTGAGTGTATCGGGGATATTGTAGGTATCCATGTGACGCTCAACTTCTGCCACCAGCTGGTGTAAGCGGCTTATAATCCAGATATCTAGCGGGTTTGTCAGCTTGCTCAGCGGATCTTTCAGTTCGCCATCAAACTCCCAGCCATCCACCTCCGCATACATAGTAAAGAAGTCATACATATTCCAAATCATGGCAAGTTTCCTAGCCACATCACCAACGCTCTTATCGTGCAAGGCAAAATCCTCACCGTTGAGTAGCGGACTACTGAGCAGTAAAAAGCGCAAGCTATCCGCGCTGAACTTATCCATCAGCTCATTCGGGTCGGTAAAGTTGCCGAGAGATTTACTCATCTTGCGGCCATCGTTACCTGCCACCACGCCGGTGGTAATGACATTGCTGTAGGCATTTTTATGCTGGCAATCAAGACCAAAGGCACCGATCTCCGCCAGCGCCGTATTGACCGCATGCACATAATAAAACCAAGCCCGCACCTGGCCAATATATTCGACAATGAAATCTGCTGGATAATTCGCCTCAAACTTCTGCCGGTTTTCAAACGGATAATGCAACTGAGCAAACGGCATACTGCCCGACTCAAACCAACAATCCAGCACCTTATCAATCCGCGTGAATTTCTCGCCATCAATCTCAAAGGTAATATTATCCACCCACGGGCGGTGGTAATCATCCAGCTCCACACCGCTTAGCTCTTTGAGCTCTGCATATGAGCCAATCACTTTGACGGTACCACGGTCACCCTTCCACACTGGCATGGCCGTCGCCCAGAAGCGGTCGCGGCTCAGATTCCAATCTGGCGCCTGTTCAATATTCTTGGCGAATCGACCGTGTTTCAGATGACTCGGGAACCAATTAATATTCTCGTTTTGCTCCAGCATCAGCGGCTTTTGCCCCTGGATGTCGAAGAACCAGCTTGGGATGGCCCGGTACATGATGCGCTGCTTGCTGCGCGGGTTGAACGGATACTCATGGCGAATGTACTCAATCTTCCACACAACGCCCTTTTCTTTCAGGTCTTTGGCAATAAACTTATTATTCTGCCAGACTTCTAGTCCCTTATAACTCGAATCAACGTAGTAACCATTATCATCGATGACATGTATGACTGGGATATTATTCCGCTGCGCAAGCTCAAAGTCGTCCTCACCATAGGCTGGGGCAATATGTACAATGCCAGTACCGGATTCAAGTTGCACGAAATCAGCCGCATAGATTCGGTACTCACCTCTTCCAACTGGTAGTACTGTTGTTTCACCAGTATCAAACTCGACTTCTATAGTTTCTTTTGTCATATCACCAAATAGAGGTGTGTATTTTTTGCCAACCAAATCAGAGCCTTTTATCGTGTCTAATATATCAAAGGCTATTGGATGCTTTTTGTCATCGACTAGCACTTTGTCGACTAGCGCTTTAGCTAGAATAAAAATTTCGTCCTGTACTTTAACCTTTGCATATTCAGCGTCTTCTTTTACTGCCAAAGCAGCGTTTGCCGGCAAGGTCCAGGGCGTTGTCGTCCAGGCAAGCAAATAGACTGGGAGGCTAGCATTTTCATCAAGAACATCAACATCGCTAATGGCGCTACTGTCAATCGGAAACTTCACATACACACTCGGATCAGTCACCGTTTGGTAGGCATCGTTGTCCATAGTCACTTCGGCCTTGCTGACAGGGGTAGCAAACTTGGTGTCGTACATCAGCACCTTTTCGCCTTCGTAAATCTTGCCTGCTTCGTAGAGCTGCTTAAATGCCCACCAGACGCTCTCCATAAAGTCCTTGTCCATAGTGCGATAGGCGCCCTTAAAATCCACCCAGCGACCAATCCGGTCAATCACGCCCTGCCAGGTTTCACTGTTGGCCACCATACTTTCGCGGGCCTTGTTGATATATTTTTCCAAGCTGATGGTCGGTAGCGGCTGGCCGTCTTTATCTAGCGGCGCTGGCTGGTCGTCGCTCGTCACAATCTGCCGCCGATCCATAATATTCATCTGCTTTTCGACGAAGTTCTCTGCCGGCAGGCCATGACAGTCCCAACCCCAGCGGCGCTCCACGCGCTTGCCTTTCATCGTCCAGTAGCGCGGCACTGCATCCTTAACGATTGAGCTCAGTAACGTACCATGATGCGGTACGCCAGTAATAAACGGCGGCCCGTCATAAAAGACGTAGGCATTATCTGCCGGCCGCTGCGCCACTGACTTCTCAAACGTCCCGTCCGCCTTCCATCGCTGCACCCAGTCCTTTTCATATTCTGCCGCTCGGCGGCGTGTTCCATGTTTGAATTTCATTAAGCTTCCTCCTTTTTTATAAACATTGATTTCTGTCCAGCAACAATAGCTGCCGTATCAACTATAATCATGAAAAATAATACTATTCCGCTAACTATTTTCAATAGCCAGCCTATGATACTAGTAATACTAATTGATATAAACCATAAAATAACGAGATATGTTACAAAACCTAAAACTATTGACATAAACAACATCGCAAACAGACCTCCAGGATCCAGTTCTCTATCAGCCTGCTCTTTCAAAACCTTAGTCTCTTTCATTAGTACATTTTCAATATTTTTCTTAGATTCTTTGTTATTTCTACTTAGACTCGCTGAAATTACACATAATTTTTCTATTCTTTCTAGCCTCTTATTTCTCATATCGAAAAACCCTATGGATTTTAACGCCGAAAGAATTGACACTAGAACTCCTATGATTGCAGGTAATTTCTCTAATAACTCATTCATAAACACTCCTCGTCTCTGACAAAATAAAATCACCTCTCTTGACTTCGAGAATCCGCTGGAGGTGTTTCAAGCGGACGGTACCATCTCGATTCCAAAAGAAGTGATTTTAGATTACACTCTCTCGCTTGTCGCGCGAGGCTATCACAGCACATCAACTCTCTCAGCACTTGATTATTGCTTTGTCGCAGCATACGCGGCGGGGTCTAATCTCAGCTAGCAAAACCAATTTCTTCCCGCAGGCTTCACGGTTGATAGCCGCTCATTTTATATTTCTCAAACACTCAATATAAAAATGCCCTACACATATAGTAAGGCATTTTTAATCAAAAAACAATGCAACGTTTACTTAATTTCTAAGCCACCCAAAATACATTCGCCCTGAATATAGACTTCTTTTTTAGCAGAAGATTTAGCAATACTTTTATCTTCACTACCGCCGAACACTCCGCGAACTTCATTTTTTACAACAATATCATCTGGCATCATTATTGTAATACCACCACAAAATGTAAATACACTAATTACAGAGCCATCTTTAATTTTCGCTTGACGCAAATCAAGTTCGACTCCTCCAAATATAGCAGTTAAAGCACCGCCTTCATAATTACCTTTTACTCGCGATTCCTGTCCATAGAATATAGCAGTTTTCTCGCCATCAGATGAGTCATCATCTTCACTTTTCTTGGAAGTCGAAGGCTTGATGTTAAATATTACACTTGCGCCAACTAATATAATTAATGCTGGGAAGAATATACTCCAGAAGTTAACGTCAATAATATCAGATAAATTAAGTCCAATAAATAATCCTATGACTATTAGTAAAATTCCCCAAAACCAAAGTGGACGCTTGCTGAATATAGCAGATAAACCAGCCAAAATAAAAGCAGATCCCCAGAATATACCCCAGAATATACCCCAGTTATTAAACTTAATAATATCGAGATTCTGCAATAACAAAATCCCGCCGAGCGCTACAATCATAACGCCAAAAAACGCTCTAGCTAAAAGATCTTTTCTCATACAAATATTATATCATCTATTTTGCAATAAAAGATAAAAACATAACAATTTTAGCTAATTAAACAAATCAGCACCATATTTTACGATAATTCCAGATATAATTATCACAATTAGAGTCCACATTAATAACCGATCATAATTACTATCAACTAACCTCTTGAGTTGTTTTTGTAACTTCTTTGGTAAATATAAATTATTGTATTTAATATTGTAACGAGTCATAGAAAAGAATACTAAAGTCGTAGTTAAGGTAACTAATAAACACCACGGACATAATGCACGAATTATAAAGAAACTAAAATATAATAGTACATAGGCAAATATAAATCCGATAGTATAACCAATCTGAGCAGCAAACATAAAGCCACGTGGCATAACCACACCAGCAAGCCCTATTATAGCTACTGTTATAACGACTGGCTCAGCTATAAGTCCCAAAAAACTATTTGGGAAGCCAAGTATTGAAGCCGACGGATGTAAGCTTACTGTAGCACAATTTATAACTGAATTTATACTGCAAGACAAAACCGCGTTTGGATTCTGTGCTAAATGAATAGCCTCAATCGAAAGAACAAGAGAAGCCACCAGGCTCAATACTGCCCCTATTAACATATTGGCAAATATATATCTATTGTCTCTGAGATCTTGATTTTTATGCTTTAAAAAATTAATAAATTTTATCATAATAACTCACCTCATTTATTAACGGTAACGGTAAACCTCTCCATATATGTTGCAAACTACCAGAATCCGTTACAGCAACAATGCTAGGATATTCAACTATATCATAAAGCCTACAAAAATCACTACCTTCACGAGTATCAGGATTGATTGTTTCTAGTTGTTTGCCAGTTCTTGCCTCATAATCACGTAAGAAATCATAGACACTTCTCGTATATTCGTTATTATCCCTATATACAACAACTACACGCATCTACATTTATCCCTGAGATTTATTTTGACGCCTACGAGCAGCTAATATATTTTCAAACTCATCAAGAGTTTTAAAGTCACGGTAAACACTAGCAAACCGCACATATGCAATCTCATTTTTCTTTGCCAATATATCCAAAACTATATCACCGATCGCGCTTGATAATACTTCAGTTTCCCCCAAGTTATAGATTGCTTCTTCAGTCTCGTTAATAATTTGCTCCACCTCAATTTCAGAAGTAAAAAACTTTCCCACAGATTGGCTTATTGCTCTAGCGAGTTTTTCTCTGTCAAAAAGTTCTCTCTTACTATTTTTCTTAATGACCGATAAATCAGGACGCTCAATTCGTTCATATGTAGTAAATCTACATTTACCATCAAGTGTTTCACGACGGCGTCGAATCGTTTTACCATCACCAAGTTCTCGAGATTCAAGTACTTTACTGTCGCCAATTCTGTAATCTCGACCCACCATAATCTATTCTTCCCTATTATTCTTCTTACGACGACGCAAAAATGCTGGCATATCCGATTCGTCTTCCTCTTCTTGTGGAGGATGATTCCATATATCTTGTATACTATCGTCAGCAAAATCTGCCGCTACCGAGTCTTGGTCAAGTGTCATATCAACTTCCTCAACGACATCATCAGAAACATCTGAATGTTCTGTATTGTCTTCATCATCCTTAGCCTCAACGTCGTCTGGCGTATCAAGCGTGGCAGCTTGCTCGGCAAAATATTCGTTATCAAAGCCAGTGGCAATTACTGTAATTATAAGCTCATCTTGAAGCTCTGGCTTTAGAGTTGTACCAAAAATAATATTTGCGTCTGGACTTACTGCATTAGTAATAATCTCCGCGGCCTCTTGAATTTCTGCCATAGACATATCATAACCACCTGTTACATTAAACAGAACACCTTTAGCTCCCTCTATATTAACCTCTATCAAAGGAGATTCTATAGCTTGCTGAGCAGCCAAAGCCGCACGATCTTCTCCGCTAGCCTTTCCTATTCCCATCAATGCCGATCCAGCATTACTCATAATAGCCTTGACATCAGCAAAATCTAAGTTGATTGTACCATGTTCTGTAATTAGTTCTGATATACCCTGTACACCTTGGCGTAAAACATCATCAGCAATCTTGAATGTTTCTAATAGAGGTGTACGGCGATCAATTGTCTGTAGTAGCCTATCATTAGGAATTGATATTAAGGTATCAACCTGATTACCTAGATGAGCAATAGCCCACTCAGCATTACGGCGTCGTTTTTCCCCTTCAAAACTAAACGGACGAGTCGCGACACCAACAACTAAAATACCCAAATCCCTGGCAATTTCAGCCACGATATGACCCGCACCAGAACCAGTGCCGCCACCTGCGCCAATTGTAACAAATACCATATCAGCACCTTCAAGTGCTTCACGAATTTCTTCCTTTGATTCAAGGGCTGCTTTTTCACCAACAACTGGATCAGCCCCTGCACCAAGACCGCCTGTCGTATCCTGACCTAAATGTATTTTTACATCAGCCTTAGAATTATGCAAAGCTTGCGCATCTGTATTCATTGCAATAAACTGAACACCAGTGAGCCCAGCTTCTTTCATACGATTTATAGCAGAGCCTCCTGCACCACCGACTCCAACAACTTTTATACTTGCAAATGTTTGTATATCACTTGGTTTTATTTCAGGCATTATTACCTCTCCTGCTATTCCTACATCTTCTAGTATAAGTATACCACGTCATAAGCAACTATACACGAAAACGCCCTATAAACTTCTTGATAAATGATCCGCTCTTTTCTAAAGCAACGTGAGCAGTATCCGATCTACGGAAGCTCGCACTATTAGCGTTATCTATATCAGATAACATAAGACCCATCGCCGTGATATATTCAGGTTTATTAATCTGCTCTAGATCACCACTTACACCAATAGTTCTACCCATCCTTGTTGCTAGGTGTAGTGTTTTCTTTGCATATTCAGGCAAATCCCTTAGCTGTGAAGCTCCTCCCGTGATTACGACACCATTAGGTAACTTACCACGACGGCCAGCTTTATCAATTTCCTTATTTATATCTTCAAATATCTCTTCCAGCCGAGCACCAACAGCCTCGTCAATGTCCTCAGTATTAAATTTCATTACGGTATTATTATATTTAACAGAAACCTCTTTATTTGATGTATAACCAAGAGCAGAGGCGTGTTTCAATTTTATAATCTCAGCTATCTCTGGAGCTATTTTAAAGTAAATCGCTAAATCATTGGTAATATTGTCACCACCAACAGGCAAAACGGACATATATTGTAGATCGCCTTCTTCATAAATGGCTATGCCTGTAGTAGACCCGCCGAAATCGATCACAGCCACACCGCCTTCAATCTGCTTTTCCGTAAGAACAGCTTTAGCAGCCGCAACTACACTAGGGACAGTAGCATTAACTTTAACTTGCGCCTCCTCAGCAGCCTTATGTAAGTTATCCATATTTGGCCTAAGTGAAGAGATAACATTAGCACTAATATCTAATCTAGTCCCAACCATACCCAGTGGATCCTGAATGCCATCCTGACCATCAAGTCTGTAATCAAACGGTATTATATTGATAATATCGCGATTTGCAGGAATCCTTTTGCCAGTAGTTACAGCCATTTCTTCTACCCTAGCTATAACGTCCTCAGTAACCTCATTGCCAGGAGAGTTAACAGATACAGTACCATCAACTCTAGTACTGATAATGTGCGAACCATTTATACTTACAGTTGCCATATCAACTTGATAACCGCTCATCTGCTCAGCATCGCGCAAAGCGTCATCAATAGACTTGACTGGACCAGATAGTTTACTGATAAGCCCTTTTCTCATGCCGCTGTTAGAAGCCTCGCCTACGCCAATAACAGATGGTACACCAGTTTCGGAATCAACCAATCCTATTGCGCATCTAACTGTTGTAGTTCCCACATCTATACCTACAGCATACTTAGAATTATCTTGCATAACTATAATTATACCAGTTATGCTTATCCGTTTGCAATATTTATAATTATCGTATTTTAGTTAATATTTCTGCACCATCTTTAGTAATCAAAACAGTGTGTTCGAAATGTGCAGCTAGGCTACCATCTTTAGTAGTTATAGTCCAGCCATCTTGACTGTCTGTTCTAATTTTTTCACTCCCGAGTGTAGCCATAGGTTCAATCGCAATAGTATCGCCCTCATGCAAAACCACACCGCTCCCCTTAATATGATAATTAGGAATATCAGGTGGCATATGCATCTCTAAGCCAACACCATGACCAACAAGCTCACGAACTATACCAAGTTTAGCTTGCTTTAGAACAGCCTCAATAGCCGCACCAATCTCTTCTGTATTAGTACCATCTCCATGTATAGCATTAATACCAGCATATAGACTTTTTTCTGTCACACTTAATAAGTGTTTAATTGCTCCACTAGGTTTTTCGCCTACAACCATAGTAAAAGCACTATCTGTTTTCATATTTTTGTAGGTTATAACCATATCAAAGCTTACTATATCACCTCTTTCAAAAACGTAGTCGCTCGGAACACCATGAACTACTTCTTCATTGGTACTAATACAAATCACACCAGGAAAATCTGGCACAGGCTCACGATAAGTTGGTGTTGCGCCATATTCGATAATCTTTTTAGCGGTAAATTCATCAACTTCTTTTTCACTAATACCAGGTTTTACAAAATCTTTAATATCTGCAAATATCTTTGCTAGAATAACACCACCTTCTCGCATGGCATCTAGTTGTTTTTGAGTTTTTTTACCAGTTATCAGTTCTGGCATACTTGCATCACTTCTTCGTATATCTTATCATGGACCTCGCCAGCCTTACCTGTACCATCCATATGTACTATTTTTATACCATCTTCAGCAAAAGTGCCCAATACAGGATACATTTTTTGACGATAAATAGACATCCTACGCGCAACTATTTCTGGAGTGTCTTCCATTCTAGCACGTTTAGCAAGCCGTCTCATAATTTCAGACTCTGGAACTTCTATAACCAGTACCAGTTCTATTTTTTCATGAATACGATCTAAATATCCCGCTAACCACTCTGCTTGATTCTTAGTACGAGGAAAACCATCAACTATAACTCTTGGGTAATTCTTTTCCTTAGCGTCTTTTATTGCTCGATCAAAAACCTCATAAGTTAGCTCGTCGCTAACCAATTCACCGCTCTTTAAAATCCTTATAACATCTGGATCTTTACTATCGCGAAGCATCTGACCAGTTGAAAGCCATTTCCAACCCATACGAACAGCTAGCATCTGACCTTGAACACTTTTGCCTGCACCAGTTGGACCAAATAACAAAATCATATTACACCTTAATTAGATAATAACTCTTTCACAATTCTAGCTACAGTAGCACCATCAGCGGATGTACCAACCTTAGACTTTATAGCAGAAATCACCTTACCCATTTGTTGCATATTATCAGCGCCTAGATCGCCAATAACTCCCTTAGAAATGTTAATTAATTCCTCTTCGGATATTGGGTCGGGTAAATATTTAGACAAGATGTCAATCTCAGACTTTTCCTCGTCCGCAAGATCATCACGACCATTTTGAATATAAAGAGAAATACTCTCCTTTCTCTTCTTGACTTCCCTAGCAATTAGTTTTTCAATCTCAGTATCCTCTAAACCAACATCTCGCTTATTACTAGAGACTTCTTCGTTTAGAATCGCTGCCTTAAGATTACGTAAGACTTCGCCCTCAAAACGGTTGCCGCTCAGAAGAGCGGCTTTCATATCTTTCTGGATTTGCTCCTTTAAAGACACCTTTAACGCACTCCCAAGCGCATTTTTTGAGTTTTTTCTTCTTTGCGGGCGCGACGAATAATAGCGCTTTTGCGACGCTCCGTCTTGCTAATCTCTTTACTAAAACGCATACTTGCCTTAGCACTAGCTAACACACCACTTTGTAATACCTTACGATTAAAACGACGAATAATGTTTTCGTTCGCCTCTTTCTGATCTTTACGTGTAACTTGAACCATAACTTGTGCCATTATAGCACATAATAATCTCACTTTGCAATTAGCTCAAGGTATATATAGCTAAAATATAATCTAATTAACAGGATGTACCAATTGTAAGTGGAGTAACTCACCCTCCACTGATCGGATACCTTGCCATTCATTAATAACTGGTCGAAACCATATTGAAGCAGTATCCCCTGGTTTACATAAAAAGTTTTCTGGCGCGTTAAAAGCTAGCATCCGAATAACTACTCCATCTGAATCTCGGGCAGAAAGTTTAATGTGCTGACCATCTGTACCCATATGCTGCACATTTACAATATCTGCTGCTGTTATTTTTATTACAGGCTCCGGATTTCCGCTACCAAACGGCTCCATTGTTGCTATTTTACCTACCAAATCTTCATTAATTTCAGAAAAATCATCAATCTCTACGTCTGCTTTTGGCAATAAATATCTCTCTTGATTATTGAGTTGTAGCGAATTATAGAATTCATTCACACGTTGACGAAAGTCGCTAATCTTATCATTTTTTAAAGTTACACCCGCAGCCGCTGCATGCCCACCACCCTTGATAATAATATCGTCAGCCGCCCGCACAGCATCTGCCGCGCTAAAATCACCGAAACTCCGCGCCGAACCTTTGGTCTCGCCATTATCATCCTCCGCAAGGATATATACTGGTTTTTTAAATTTCTCTAATATTTTAGCGGCTACTATTCCTATAATGCCATGGTTCCAATTTTTACCATTTATAACCAAAACGTCATCATCTTTATAATCTAGTGCTATTTTACAAGCTTCTTTAAAAATATCATCCTGCATTTGACGGCGATGGGAGTTTAAATTATCTATGTAATTAGCCTTATTCAAGGCATCATCACCATTCTTTGAAATTAACATATCTAAAGCTAAACTAGCAGTCTCCATTCGACCAGCAGCATTAATACGCGGACCAAATACAAACCCTAAAGTCTTCGCCGAAATATCAGCTTTATCTATATTTGCGACTGCCATTAAAGCCTTTAGTCCAGTGCGACGTTGTTTTTTCATAACTTCTATACCCCAATAAACATTTGCTCGGTTCTCGCCAGTAAGTTTTACAATATCACAAACGGTACCTAGTGCTACTAGATCTAATAACCACTTTTCATAGCCTTCGGGTAGACCATCTAGCTCTTTTTGCAACGCCTGTACCAATTTAAACGCTACACCCACGCCAGCTAAATCACTGAATGGATAGAGATGACCGCCAAAACGCGGATTAACAGCCGCAACGGCAGGTGGTGGGGTTTCTGCAACATTATGATGATCCGTAACTACAGTATCTATACCAAGACTATTAGCATAGCTAATCTCATTGTGACATAAACTGCCACAATCAACCGTTATAATTAAATTTGCATCCATTGACTTTATTTTATCGACAGCACCGATAGTCATACCATATCCCTCAACAAATCTATTAGGTATAAAAGACTGTATATCTTTAAATCCAAAAGATTCAAAAGCATCTAAAAGAAGAGCGGTTGCGCTTATACCGTCTACATCATAATCGCCATATATAACTATTTTTTCGCCTTTTTCATAAGCAGTTTTAATTCTATCTACTGCTTTTTGCATATCAGGTAGCAAATATGGATCACCTTTTTCTAGGTCATAATCTGGAGATAAAAAAGAATTTAATTTATCTTTATCTATATTACGAGAGGCTAAAATTTTTTCAAACAGAGTCATCAATCAAATAATAATTACTTATTGATTATTAGATCGTTTAGAGCGTTCTGAATATTCCTGAGACTTTATAACAATACTCTGTAACTCTTTAAATATAGGAAATTCCTTATTCGCGCCATACACCTTAGTATTACCTTGTTTCTCACTAAGCAAAAAACCAGATTTCTCCAGTTTTTTCAATTCACGCTGAATATTCCCCGGATCCTCTTTAATCAACTTAGCTAAGCCACGTACATGAGTTCTAAAATCTGGGTACTTTGCATATACTACGATAATTTTCCGCCTGACCCTAGAAGTTATAAAAATATCTAACATATAATCACCACCTGTCCTTTGTATCCATTCTACACAACATTTTAATAAGTCTCAAGTAGCAAAGCTTATGATTTTTGGCATTTTTAAATTAGAGTATACTTGTTATGTATGAATTATCTTGAAATAGCACCCCTTAAACTCGTACGCAAGGATAAGTATTATTTTACATATCACAACAATCATCCGCTAGCCATAGGTAGTTTGGTGAGAATACCAATAGGTAAAACATCTTGTATTGGCATAGTTATTGGTGAAGCAAAGAAACCAAATTTTGCTACAAGACCAATAGAAAAAGTAATTTACAAAACACCAATTCCCGAAGAACTTATTAAAACTGCTAAGTGGATGAGCAATTACTACAATGTACACCTAGCCCTCTGCCTTTCATTACTAGCTCCTGTAGGCATAGAAAAAACACGACGAAAATATTTACTAACAAAATATAACCCAGTACGTGTACACAAAAAATACTCACTAACAAAAGACCAGGCTAATGCAATAAAAAAGATCTCAGACTCACAATATACAACCAATATTCTATTTGGTATTACAGGTTCTGGAAAAACTAATGTATATATAGAAATAGCAAAGCTTAATTTTGAACAAGGATTGTCTTCAATAATTCTAGTACCAGAGATATCTTTAACTTCACAAATTATTGATGATTTTATGCAAGAATTTAAGGATCACATAATTGTAACACATTCCAGACAAACGGAATCTGAACGTCACCTTTCGTGGAAACAGGCATTAGAAAGTAACACCCCTAAAATTATAATAGGTCCACGTTCTGCATTATTCTTACCTATTAAAAAAATAGGAGCTATAATTGTTGATGAATTTCACGAGCCAAGCTATAAGCAAGACAAACAGCCTAAATATTCCACTTTACGAGTAGCTACTATGTTATGTAATTATCACAATGCAAAAGCTATATTTGGTAGCGCCACACCACCAGTTGTAGAAATGTATATAGCAAAAAAATCATCATCCCCTATAGTTAAAATGTCAACAACAGCGTTAAATGTTGCTAAACCAAAACTGACTGTAGTAGATATGACTAAAAGGGTTAATTTCCTTAAACACAGATTTATATCTGATACTCTCATATCGACAATCAATAAAGCGTTGTCAAAAAATAATCAAGTTCTACTTTTTCACAACAGGCGCGGAACCTCGCCTATAACACTATGCGGAAATTGTGGATGGATAGCGGTAGATCCAGTAAATGATACACCATTAACATTACATACAGACAAGCACTTATTAATTAGTCATATTACTGGATATTCACAAAAAGTTCCTACCTGTTGTCCTATTTGCAATAATGTTGACATCATCCATAAAGGTATAGGCACAAAATTACTAGAATCCGAATTAAAAAAACTTTATCCAAATGCGACAATCGCCCGTTTTGATGGCGATAATAAAAAAGGTGAATCACTAGATGAGCGTTATCAAGAACTTTACAACGGTAAAATCGACATCATTATAGGCACTCAAGTAGTAGCTAAAGGTATAGATCTACCAAAACTTAATACTGTTGGCGTAGTGCAAGCAGACACAAATTTATCTCTACCAGATTATACTTCAGAAGAGAGAGTATTTCAGTTATTATCTCAGGTTATTGGTCGAGTTGGTAGACATGGTAATGATTCAGAAGTTGTGATACAAAGCTACCAACCAAATAGTATAGCTATTAAAACAGGTGTAAAGCAAAGCTATGATGAATTTTATAACTACACGCTATCTCAACGTAAAAAAAATTATTTACCACCATTTACTTTTCTACTGCGCATAACATGTACATATAAAACAGAGGCTGCAGCAATAAAAAACTCTACAAAACTACTACAAATTCTAAAATTAGAATCATCAAATAAAAAAATATCCTTTTTTGGACCAGCTCCAGCTTTTTATGAAAAACAAAATAATTCGTACAGATGGCAGATTATTGCAAAATCACCCAAAAGATATGAATTACTGGATTTAATATCTAAAATTCCTCAACAATATTGGCAATACGAAATAGACCCAATATCCCTCCTATAAGCTTGTGTCTGTTTTTGTAAGTTGCTATAGTTATAAATATCATGGCGGGCAAATTACTTAAAAATATAAATCAAGGTTTCACAATAGTAGAATTAATGATTGTAATTTCAGTTATTAGTATTTTAGCTGGTATATCCATAGTTAGCTATAACGGCATGCAAAAAGGAACGCGAGATAAAGAACGTGAAGCAGACGTAGAAGCAATTCAGGCAGAACTTGAAAGTTATTACAATCAAGAAGGAGGATATCCTCATACTCGAGATATTAATAGTGCCCTGTTGAGCGGCAAACCACCTTTAGGTCTAACTGAAGCTGCAATTACATCACCTACTGGTGATGCACCAGCAATATTTGGTGGAACTAAATTCAGCTTACGAGGCGATAAGTATCATAATAGACCTAGTAATATAAATGAGTATACATACAGAGGTTATGATAAGACTGGTTATAATATATGTCCAGATAGTGAAAATACATGCAGCAAATATGAAATCCGTTGGCGATCTGAAAAAGATAACAAGGAACACATAGTAAAAAGTTTATATGGATGGTAGTTAGAATCTACCTCTGTTATTTTTTAAAAGATTTACGTATACTAGTTAGTAGTATGAAGAAAGAAGATATAATTACCCTGCCAAACGAACATTTACGGCAAAAGTCAAAAAAGATACACGTAATTACAGATGAGGTAAAAAAATTAATTTCAGACATGACAAGCGCAGCTATCGATTGGGAAGAATCACGCCCACACGAAATCAGCGCCGCACTGGCAGCAGTACAGGTAGATAAATTAGAAAGAATTGTAATTGTGCGTAGCGAGTTTGATAATAAAAGTAATAATCATTTTACTGCGTTAATTAATCCCGAAATTATTAAATATGAAGGCGAAATTACCTATGATTACGAAGGCTGCTTAAGTGTTAGTAAAGTATATGGTAAAGTTCCAAGATACAACAAAGTACGAGTAAAAGCGTTGAATGAAGATGGCAAAGAAATAAGAATTAAAGCTGAGGGATTCCTAGCAAGAGTTTTACAGCACGAAATTGACCACACAAATGGTATTGTATTTATAGATCACATAAAACACAAGAAAGATGCATTCTATAAATTAGATAGCGAGGGTGAACTACAGAGTTTAGATTATGAAAAAGAAATCAAAGACAATCATATTCTTTGGGACTGAGGATTTTAGCCTTATAACACTAAAAGCTCTAGTTGAAGCTGGTTTTAATATTGGAGCAGTAGTTACCAAGCCTGATGCAAGACGCGGTCGTGGCACCAAAAAAAGCCAACCTGCTGTTAAAATTTACGCCAATGAACATAATATACAGGTATGGCAACCACAAAATCTAAAAGATATAGTTGACGATATTAAGAAGATAGGTAAACCAGTTGGTATACTGGTTAGTTATGGTAAGATTATACCTCAGTCTATTATAGATTTATTTACACCAGGAATAATAAATATACACCCATCTTTACTGCCAAAATATAGAGGACCAACACCTATAGAAAGCGCTATAAAAAACGGAGATAAAGAAACTGGTATATCCATAATACAGTTAAACGCTCGTATGGATGCAGGTCCAATATATAGACAAGTGAAACATACACTAAATGGCAAAGAAACTAAGCTAGATTTATATAACACACTTGGAAAAATTGGTGCTAATGAGATTATTAAGACCTTACCAGGTATTTTAAATGAATCTATACTTCCAAAAGATCAAGACGAATCAAAAGTATCCTATTGTTCTCTATTATCAAAAGACGATTCTCTTATACAGCCACACCAAATGACAGCACAACAAATTGAACGTGTCATTCGAGCTCATCTCGACTATCCAAAAACAAAGCTTCCATTTTTACAAAATAATCTTATAGTTACAAGATCTCATATCGCAAAAGAACCATCGGAGTCAACTATAGCGTGTAAAGATGATACTCTACTATCAATAGACGAAATAATTGCACCTAGTGGTAAACATATGAAAATAAAAGATTATTTAAATGGCATACGCAATAAACGTACTATTAATAATTAATGAGACTGAGCGGACGCTAAAATAGCTTCGCGATTATTCATTATCTCATTTTTTAGATCCTGCATAACACGAGCAACTACATCTCTATAATCTGGCCGATTAACCTCTAGCCATTTAGTCGCAGCATATTCAGATTGTAGCGCTATATTATCTGGCTGTAAATTAGGATTCTGTCTTTGTAACCCCACAAATATAGGATCGTTTTGGAAATCAGGAACGTGAACTTTCAACCATTGACGCACACTATCCTCATTACGGTCAATGATCGATTCAAACTCTTCTAGCTGATTATCACTTAAACCTTCGCTTAATTGCACACCCACACGACCTTCAAGCGACGAATACACCTGCTCTAAGAAAGCCTGTCGCTGATTTTGCGGTAACGCTTCTAATCCCACTTCTTGCAGAAAATTATCGTCTAAATGAAACATCTTATCCCCCTATAAACCTTTCTTATATAATACTAGCCAAGCGTCCTTTTTACAAGCTCACGTGTAAAGAACTCTAACTTATCACCTTCTTCAATATGGATTTTCTTGGATGTTTTTAAGCTAATACCACACATCTCACCAGCAAAAACCTCTTTCGCTTCTTGCTGCTGACGCTGAACCTTTTCTATTTCCGCCTCAGAAACAACATCATTATCACGCTTAATACGCACAAGAAGACCCGCATACACCTTACCATCAACAACCTCACCACCAACTATAGCTTCGGTCTTTGTAATTCTAAATACACCCTTTATATCAAGTTCTCCAATCTTGTTTTCTACTACCTCGGGTGCAAGCATATCTTCCATACTACGTTTAGCATCATCCAATAACTCATAAATGATTTTATACAAGCGAACATTTACACCGTCACGAACCGCTAAACGTTTCACTGCTGGAGGTAAATCTACATTAAATCCGTAAATAACCGTCTTTTCATCTGCAGCAAGTCTGATATCATTTTCACTAATATCGCCAACTCCGCTACCAATTATATGCAGATTCACAGCACCACCCGTATCAACTAGACGTAAGCTATCCATAACACTCGTTAGAGACCCCTGAACATCAGCCTTAACTATTACATTAAATTCTTGGCTATCATACTGCTGATTCATCATTTTCAGTAAATCAGCCCCAGTAACATTAGTGCTCGCGGCAGCCTTTTCTTGTTCCAATTTAGATTTCTGTGCTATATGACGAGCATCTTTTTCATTTTTAGCAACTACAAAAATATCACCGAACTGAGGCAACTCCTTAAATCCAGTAACTGTAACAGGAGTTGAAGGACCGGCCTTTCTAATAGCTTCATTTTTATAATTCAGTAATGTACGAATTTTTCCATAAGTGGTACCCGCAACTAAAAACTTACCTGGCGACAACTGGCCTTGTTCTATCAATAGACTAACTACAGAGCCCTTACCCACCTCTTTATGAGCCTCTATTACCAATCCACGCCCAGGGACATCAATATCGGCCTTAAGCTCTTCCATATCGGCCACTAGTAATACCGTATCCATAAGTTTATCAAGATTTATCTTCTTTTTGGCACTCACTTCAACCATAATAGTGTCGCCTCCCCACTCTTCTGGAGTGAGACCATGTTCGCTAGCTAATTGTGTCTTAACTAATTGCGAATTAGCAGTATCTTTATCTATTTTATTAATAGCAACTACGATCTTTGCATTAGCATTGCGCGCAAATCTAATTGCCTCAACGGTTTGAGGCTTTACGCCATCATCGGCTGCAACTACAATAATCACAACGTCAGTCAAAATAGCTCCATGCTGGCGTAATGCGGCAAAAGCCTCATGGCCTGGGGTATCCAATAATGTAATTACCCGAGACCCCCTGGTAGTCTGATATGCACTTATGTGCTGTGTTATTCCACCAGCCTCGCCATCTACCACTTTAGTATCAAGCAACGCGTCAAGCAAACTAGTTTTACCATGATCAACATGACCCATAACAGCCACGATAGGAGGGCGCTCAACTGCATTATCAGATATTTCGTATCTTGATCGCCCTATATTATCATTAATACTGGTAGTTTTCTTTTCTAATTTAGCATCAATGCCGAGTTCTTCAATAATAATAGTAGCCGTCTCAAAATCTATTTTTTGATTTATAGTTGCAGCAATACCATTTTTGAACAACTCGCCAATTAGAGTTGTAACAGGTAAATTAAGCATATCTGCAAGCTCTCCTACAGTAATAAATTCACCGATAGAAACAATCTTCTCTTGCATAAAACGCTCCTTTTCTTCTGCTACAACTCTTCGTTCAGCAATCACGATATAGGAATTTCACCTACATAACTTTAATCTTTATTATTATTTTTTATTAGACTCACCTAAGCTTAGGCTAATTTTACGATTCTCTTTATCTATATCAAGAATAACGAACTCTTTACGCTCATTGAGAGTAAATACTTTTTCAGGATCAACATTATTAGAATCACCTAACTCTGATATATGAACCAGTGCTTCAATAGCTGGGCTAACCTGAACAAAGGCACCAAACGGAGTAATTCTGGTAACAGTACCTTCAACTTTATCACCCTTTGAGAAGTTTTGCACTTCTGTCAGCCATGGATCCTGGGTAAGCTGTTTCATACTCAAACTTAAACGATCTTTGTCAATTGCAATTATTTTAGCCTTGATAGTCTGACCTGTCTTTACATAATCACTTGGATTATTGACTCGTTCCCAGCTAATCTCGGAAATATGCACCAAACCTTCAATACCTTCAACGTTAACAAAGACACCGAAGTCAACAACACCAGTTACGACACCTTCAACTTGATCGCCAACCGCTAGCTTCTCAAATCGTTCAGCTAAACCGTCTTTTACAGCCTCTTTTTCGCTAAAGATAAGTTTATTAGACTTACGATCTGCGTCTAGGATGCGGACTTTCATAGTCTTACCAATAAGATTATTCAAGCGCTGTAAAATCTCATCTTTATCAGAAGAACCAACGCGTGGGTAATGTTCAGCTGAAAGCTGTGATACAGGTAGAAAACCTCTTACGCCCTCGTATTCAACTAGTAAACCTCCACGGTTAGCATCATATGGCTGAATATCAATAACTTCACCAGATTCGAGACGGGCAGAAACCTCTTCCCAGCCGCGATCCTTAACAGCTTTACGCAGGCTTAATAAGCTCATACCATTCTCAAGCTCTGTATCTACTACACTAGCGCTAACTTCATCGCCTTCGCTGATATTGCGCGAAAATCCTACTTCACGACGAGGTACAAACCCTACACCCTGCGCACCAAGGTCAATTAAAACCTCGTGCTTTTTTAAACTTAAAACTTTTCCGGTAACGACTTCACCGGCTACTAATTGCTTAGCACTAGTATCTGCACCAGCGAGCAATTCATCCATTGTAATTTTGGCGTCTGCCATAAAGTTCTCCTGACTGTCTAAAGATAAATTAAACAGTCAAAACTCCTTCCTTATAGTTGATATTATTTTATCGCAACACAAAAATAAAGCCCCGATAATACCATTATTATAACCGCAATACAATCTCAAGTCAATAAATAAGTCAGCAACAAATTTTATTTTCTACCATAACCATAATGATAGTAAACATAACCAGAACCAAATATAGCAACTGCGCCAATTACCATCATAAATATATCCTCTATAGGACCAGTTGTTGGCAAAGCCTCCGAACTAGCTCCAGATAACTGAGTCTGTTGGCTCTGATTTTGCAATTCTTGATTAGAGGTACTCTGCTGAGGCGCACCTGTCTGATTCTGTTGCTTTTCAGTATCAGATTTATTCTTAGCTTCCTCCTCTAATTTCTTCTGTTCAGCTTGATTATTCTTTAAAGAGTCTGGTTTTTTCTGAGATTCGGTTTCTTTATTGTTATTACCAGTGTCTTTACTAGTAGATTCTTTAGATTTAGATGTAGATGTAGATGTATTATCACTTACCTTCTTATCTTCAGTCTTAGCTATTTTCGTAGCATCGTTTGAGTCGCTTTTATTAGTTCCAAATTGCTTTTTAACGGCAACAATACTACCAATAAACACTGTTGAAAGCAAGACACCTGTAACAATAAAAGATGCAACTGATCCTTGCTGTTTTTTCTGATCAACAATTCTAGACATAAACATAACCTAACCTTTTACAAAAAACAAAACAATATAACTCATATTATACTTTATTTTAGGTAAAATAGCAACTAAACTATTCTCGCACACCATGGTAAACTAAATATATGATTATAGCTGTAGATACCGGTGGAACAAAAACAGCAATAGCCTCCTTCAATAATTCTGGAGAAATTACAAGCTGTACAAAATTTCCTACACCAAAATCTACCCAGGAATACACAAAATCAGTTTCTACGTCAATCAAAAATATGTCTCATAACGGAGATATATCAGCTATAACTATAGCAATACCTGGAATTATAAAAAATGATATTGCTGCTTGGTGTAAAAATTTAGGTTGGAAAAATTTTGATGTAATTAATCGATTAAGAAAATACTTTCCACATACACCAATTTTTATAGAAAATGATGCAAATTTAGGTGGCCTATCTGAAGCAATTTTACAACGCGTAGGAGATAAAAAAGCTCTATATGTAACGGTTAGCACTGGAGTAGGAACTGGTTTTATTCAAAATAACCAAATCGTCCCCTTTCTACAATTAAGCGAGGGTGGACAAATGATTCTAGAACACAACGGTATAATGCAATCGTGGAGCAGTTTTGCTAGCGGCCGAGCTATTTACGATAAATATAAAAAGTTTGGATGCGACATAAGCGACGAAAAAACTTGGCTAGAGATTTCCTCAGCTATAGCATCTGGCTTATACGTAATTATTCCTCTAGTACAGCCTGATGTAATAATTTTTGGAGGTAGTATAGGAACATACACTCAAAAATTCAAAAAAAACTTAACTATTTTATTAAGTAAGAATCTACCAGAATATATCGTAAGACCAAAAATATTAAAAGCAGCACACCCAGAACAAGCCGTTCTCTTTGGAGGTTACGAATATGCAATCAGCAAGATCTCTAATAAGTAAGCTAAAAAAAGACTACCCTGACTTCAAATTCTGCAAAAGTAATATCTCACATTGGTCTTATACTGAAAAAACTATTTTTTATGAAGACAATATAAAGCATAGCGACTGGATATTATTGCATGAAATTTCCCATGCAATTCTAAACCATAAAAACTACACAAGAGATATAGAGCTTCTGTCCAAGGAACGTGATGCATGGAATTTTGCAAACACAAATCTAGCTCTAAAATACGGAATACAAATTGATAAAGACTTTATAGAAGACCATATAGACACATACCGCAATTGGCTACACTACAAAAGTTCCTGTCCAAATTGTGGATTAAATGGATTTGAAAAAAATAAAGGTCAGTACATATGCCCAGCCTGTGGACGCGAATGGAAAGTAAATGAAGCTAGAAATTGCAACATAAAACGCACACAACTAAACAAGCATCACTAGGATGCTTGTTTTAAATATAATTACCTAAAATATACTAGACCACATTATACTGCATCTGCAGTAATTTTCTTGCCACGACGGCTAATACGTCCACCTTTTGCACCCGCTATACGTGCTAAGGCTGGATTAGCAGCAAAACCGCCAGTCCTACCTTTTTTACCACCGATTGCGCCAATTTTAGCGTAAAAATCACTTCCATGTAGTGCTTTATTTGTTGCGGCCGCTTTTTGCCCACCAGCTTTTGTTCCTGCCATTTTGAACAGTTCTCCTCAATTATTATATGAGATTTCCACATAAAATATATCAGAAATCCCGTTATTTTAACTCACATATGATATGTGTATGGTATATAATATAACACAGCTTGTGCTTTTTGTCAACGTTTACAATATTACATTTTATTGTGAAAAACTCTTGTACTACTCTAAGTTGTACGCTATTATATCTATAGAGGAGGTAATTATACACTTACCGAATCTACTTAAATAAATTGTATAGCTTTCCAATATAGATAATGGATATCTATACAAAAATATAACCCCAACTGCGAGAGGGGTTATATTTATTTAGAGTAATATAAGGATTTAATTCAAAATCAAACTTTATAGGATTTTATCAGATCCGATACTTTTTCGTCATATTCTTTGATGGCCTGTGTTTGTAGGCCCACAATTTCGCTATATATTTGAGCAACCTCATCCATTGCCGAATTATACAACTTAAAGTTTTGTTCATTATCGTATTTCTCTAATTTATCATATGCAGTTATTAGTTTTTGGCTTTTTAATATAATACTATTTGTAATACCGCTGCCAGGTATCTTATTTGTAGATTCAATAACTTCACGCCAGATTTGTTTGCATTTATGGTATTCTGTATTTTTTACATTATGAAGTTTACTTGTTGCTTCTGCGAGTATAGTTGATAAACTTGATTCTTTATCTATTTGGTGCACCAACCTATAGATAGCTTCCTTCTGGCGACTCAGTCTGTCTGATTCTAAGGTACACTTATTCATTTTAGACTTAATTCTTTCAATAAAGCTCGACTGCCAATTAAATAAAAAATTACCCTTACAATTAGTAGTATTATCTAAAGATTCCTTCACCTGATATATAGTATTATGGGAAAAATCATCAGATTGAAGTTTAACTAATATATCCTTGGTTGATAATTGACTCTTAACTATAGACTCATCAACCTCGCGCCAATAAACTACGCTCATAGAAATATATACAATAACACTAAATACACAGACCATCAGAATTAAAAGTATTTTCCAATTCCTTTCTGAAATTTTGCTAAATACTCCATTTACTTTCATATTTTTCTTACCCCAAGAGTAGTTGACCATATTTCACTTTCTAATGGCCAAGGATTAAATTTACATCCCTGTAGATCTATTGATTGTTGCTGCATAACCGCTGCTGATTCACCCGATACATTACAATTTTGATGTCCATGACCTAACCAATGACCTATTTCATGATTGATAGCCATATGTCTATAATCTCTTATAGACCCTCCATACTCGCCCCAAGCTTTACTAGTCTTCTGCCAGCGCTTATCATTAATAATCACAGACTTACCGACTCTACAGCTCCAGTCAGAGCTACAATATGAAGAAAATGATGTCATATGTTCTGGTTGACTTAAGACTAGGTCAAAATCACCGCCAGAATCAACTTGCTTAAATTTTACACCAAGTCGCGCCCAACCTCGCGCGTCATTTAAGGTTTCATTAGATTGTCTAGAAAATTCAGCTAAATCAGAGCTTGTCTTTCCTTTAGTAGAAATTGTGTACGTGACTTCAGATTTTATAGGCTTAGATAGCCTATTTAAGTGTCTTTCTCTCTGAAGATGAGACTTATACCACTCTGGCTGATTAGAAGGCGGTGGTGCCAGTCTAGACAAGGTGCTAGGTAATTTTTGCACCTTAGATATATTATATTGGACAGATTTCTGCGCATTTATATTATTACTAAAAGATTCTATATTATACACGGGAGTAGTAATCATAGTCGCAGCAGTAAACCCGTACATAGCCCTACACATCATACACATTACATATGACATTATATCACGCTTTGTAATTGCAAATTGTTAATTTATAGATATAAAAATAAAACCTCTGGTTTTTACCAGAGGTTTTATATAATTCGGCACCGTGCTAGTTTCCCACTTTCGCAGTATAATCGCCGCTAAGGAGCTTAACTTCTGTGTTCGGAATGAGAACAGGTGTTTCCTCCTCGCTATGGGCACCGAAGTAAGGCTTTTTAAGACACTTTGTGCTGATTATAATAATCAGTGGGTCAAAAGCCTAGCTTCGATGTCCAAATGTTGCACGGAAAGTTTTTAAATTGACTTTGGTGTGATATACACCAATCACTAGTTAAGCCTACCTTATCCGTAGAGTTTATATATAATAAACATCCACAGACAAGGACATAAAAAGGCGATGGGACTATTAGTACGCTTCAGCTCCATATATTACTATACTTCCACCTTGCGCCTATCAAACTGATAGTCTTTCAGTGTCCTCATAGGGAAACCTAATCTTGAAGTGGGCTTCGCGCTTAATATGCTTTCAGCGCTTATCCCTTCCGAACATAGCTACTCGACAATGCAGCAGGTGGCCACAATCGATACACCAGAGGTTCGTCCGCCCCGGTCCTCTCGTACTAGGGGTAGATCTTCTCAAGTTTCCTATCGTCCATACCGGATATAAACCGAACTGTCTCACGACGTTCTGAACCCAGCTCGCGTACCACTTTAATCGGCGAACAGCCGAACCCTTGGAAGGTGCTCCCCCTCCAGGATGTGATGAGCCGACATCGAGGTGCCAAACAGCGCCGTCTATGTGAACTATTGGGCGCTATAAGCCTGTTATCCCCAGGGTAACTTTTATCCGTTTGCGCTGTCGATCCCACATTCATGTACAAATGTACGTACAGCGGATCACTTGCTCCGACTTTCGTCTCTGATTGGAATGTACTCCTCACAGTCAAGCTGGCTTGTGCGCATACACTATCACTTCGATTTCCATCCGAAGTTAGCCAACCTTTGAACGCCTCCGCTACTCTTTAGGAGGCAACCGCCCCAGTTAAACTACCCACCATACACGGTCCGCTAACCGGATAACGGTCAGCGTGAGAACACAATCACAACAAGGGTGGTATTTCACTTGATGACTCCACAAATACTGGCGTATCTGCTTCAATATCTCCCACCTATGCTACACATGTTGAAACCGTATTCAATGTAAAGCTGTAGTAAAGCTCCATGGGGTCTTTTCGTCCTGGTACGGACAGACGGCATCTTTACCGCCAATGCACTTTCACCGAGTCCTTCGCTGAGACAGTGCCCACATGATTACTCCATTCGTGCGGGTCAGAACTTACCTGACAAGGAATTTCGCTACCTTAGGACGGTTATAGTTACCGCCGCCGTTCACCGGGGCTTCAGTTTGCACCGTGAAGCACTCCCCTTAACCTTCCGGCACCGGGCAGGAGTCAGCCCCTATACATCCACTTTCGTGTTAGCAGAGACCTGTGTTTTTGATAAACAGTTCCGTGGGCTCTTTTGCTGCGGCCCCCACATCGTTAGATACAAGAGGTTCGCGTTCAAAGAGCAATTTGTTTGCTCGTGTCTCAGAAAATTCGTTTTGTGATTAAAAATGTACTCTTTAACCTATTATTCACTGAGTGAACGCGGCTGATATCCACCGAAGTGGGGGCAGACCTTATCCCGAAGTTACGGTCGCTGTATTGCCGAGTTCCTTAGCGAAGGTTCACTCGTAAGCCTGAGTCTGCTCGACTCGAGCACCTGTGTTGGTTTGCGGTACGGGCGGCTAAGTCCACGCGTACACCTGCTTTTCTAGCCAGGGCTTTCACCAAAATCGCGACTCCGAAGAATCACTTTCACTCCCTTTGCGTTCCCGCTCGGTTGGACGGATAAACCATGAATCCGCTTCGATTACTTCCCCGTGAACAGTGTACAAAACTTAACCGGTTCAGGAATATTAACCTGATGTCCATCGCCTACGCTCTGCGCCTCGGCTTAGGCCCGACTAACCCTGAGATGATTACCATAGCTCAGGAAACCTTGCTCTTACGGCCGACAGGATTCTCACCTATCTTATGGTTACTCATTCCAGCATTCTCACTTCCTACCGCTCCACAATACTTTTCAATACTGCTTCACTGCTGATAGGAACGCTCCTCTACCACTATTACTAATGTAATAATCCATATCTTCGGTAATACATTTAGCCCCGTTACATTTTCCACGCAAAATCTCTTGACGAGTGAGCTGTTACGCACTCTTTAAATGAATGGCTGCTTCTAAGCCAACATCCTCGCTGTTTAAGAAATTTCACCTTGTTTCCCACTTAATATATATTTAGGGACCTTAGATGATGGTCTGGGCTGTTTCCCTTTTGAGCACCGATCTTAGCACCGATGTTCTAACTGCCATGATTACATATACGGTATTCGTAGTTTGTTAAGGGTGGGTACAGTTGCCCGCCCCAATCCTTTACAGAGCTCTACCCCCATACATTACTAACATGACGCTAGCCCTAAAGCTATTTCGAGGAGAACCAGCTATCTCCGAGTTCGATTGGCATTTCACCGCTAACCACAAGTCATCCAAACACTTTGCTGCGTATCCTGGTTCGGTCCTTCACTACCTGTTACAGTAGCTTCAACCTGCTCATGGTTAGGTCACCCGGTTTCGGGTCTAATTCCGTACACTAAACGCCCTATTCAGGCTCGCTTTCACTGTGGCTCCGTTAACTAACTTAACCTTGCGCACGAAATTAACTCGCTGGATCGTTCTACAAAAAGCACGCCGTCACAGAATAAATCTGCTCCGACTCCTTGTAGGCACATAATTTCAGGATCTATTTCACTCCCCTCCCGGGGTTCTTTTCACCTTTCCATCGCTGTACTAGTTCACTATCGATCGTATATTATATTTAGCCTTAGCTGGTGGTCCAGCCAGATTCAGACAGGGTTTCTCGTGCCCCGCCCTACTCGATAAAACATACATAAGGTCAGCGTCGTTTTAACATACACGGCTTTCACGTTCTTTGGCTAGTCATTCAAACTATTCTGCTAACCACGCAATTTTCTTACCTTACTAATTGTTGATAGACAATTATCGCAAATCAGATTATTTGAACTAATCAAATGCTCTGACTTGGTCATATGTGATATCACAACCCCTTATAGATATTCGCCTATCAGCTTATTTATATAAATAAAAATCTATAAGGTTTGGGCTCTTACGATTTCGCTCGCCACTACTTTCGTAATCGTTATTTACTTTCTTTTCCTCATCCTACTAAGATGTTTCAGTTCAGATGGTTCCCGCCTCATGTCCTATGTATTCAGACAAGGGTAACACGACATGACTCGTGTTGGGTTTCCCCATTCGGAAATCTCCGGATCAAAGCTTGTTGACAGCTACCCGAAGCTTATCGCAGTCTTCCACGTCCTTCATCGGTAATATACGTCTAGGCATCCATTATGTGCCCTTGAGTACCTTTTTATGCATTGACTTAACTAGCAATTGCTATATAACAACTACTGCCGTCAATTTATAAAACTCATATTTCTTAATCAAATTGTTAACGATCTTGTGCATACTTAAATCTTTGAGAGCACAAACGAAAACACTATAAGATAAAACCTACATAATGCAAACTATCTGCACTCAAAAATCTTCACACCAATAAATGGTATAGAACTATACGCTTAATACGTATAAAAAGTGTCAATCACACCGCCAGAGGTTCTTATTTGAACTTTCGCTTCACTGATAATTGATTATATAGTAACAAATTTTATTTTGCAATACTTTTTTTAATATTTTTTTAATATTTTTTACTTTTTTTCACATCAATTCCTATAGCCTCTGTTAAACTACTAAACCCATCTCTTTTTAATAATTTATCAAGACCATGGTTAATATCACCGACCAGCTGCGGACCCTCAAATATCAGACCAGTAATTAAAGCAACTAAGCTGGAACCAGCACGAATTTTCAAATAGGCATCTTCCGCATTAAATATTCCACCTACACCTATAATTAAAAGCCGATCCCCATATTTTTCATAAGTAAATTTTATCAAGTCCAAACTTCTATCTCTGCATGGCTTGCCACTCAATCCGCCCTTAACAGATTCCGGAAGCTTATCTTTCAGGTTAATGTTACTTCTATCCTTTACAAGATTACTTATAGTAACGCCGTTTATTTTATGTTTAGAAATTATCTCAAGTATTAATCCAAATCTTACAAAATCCACTAAATTAGGCATCTTGATAAAAATAGGCATATCTGCACTTATTTTATCCAGTTGAGATAAGAGATTATCTAGTTTATCTGGATAAGTAAAGGGCTGATTGTCATCAATATTTGGACAAGAAATATTTATCTCGACAGCTTTCGCAAGCCCGCTACCAGAGACAAGACTCACTGTCTCGCAAACATCTTTTATTATATCTGCTTCAGTACTGTCTTGCGAACGCGCAACTACAGCTATAGATATGAATAGAGGTATTTTGCGATTAGCTTCTTTTTTATATTGTCTTTTTATATTCTGAAGAATAATATTAGCTCCATCGTTAGCAAGACCAGCATGAACAACAATCGATTTACTCTTAGGTAATCGATAGAACCATGGTCTAGGATTACCTGCGCGCGGAGTAATAGTAATAGACCCTCCTGTCATATACCCAAAACCGACCATACTCATAGTAGGTATTAGTTCAATATTCTTGTCAAAACCAGCGGATAGCCCTACTGGATTACTAAAATTTATGCCACATATATTTTGTTTTAATCGGTTATTGTTTCTATAAGTAAGTATAAATCTAGTAATTAAAGGTAATATAGGTAGAGATTGATATATTCTAGCAAAAGATACCAAAATAGAATGTGCCTTATCAGGAGGTATAATAAATAAAAACTTTTTGATAACGTTTTTATATAAGAACCGAATTATACATCTACTAAATTTCAAATATATTTTCCTATTTAAAAATAAAAAACACCATGCAGTGGTGGGCGATGAGGGACTTGAACCTCCGACCTCGTCATTATCAGTGACGCGCTCTAACCAACTGAGCTAATCGCCCACGATTACATAATGTCATTGTGGTGGAGCATTCCAGATAGAAACCTGGTCTGCCCCATAATAATATTAATGGTGGAGCGTCGGGGACTCGAACCCCGGACCCCCTGCTTGCAAAGCAGGTGCTCTAGCCAACTGAGCTAACGCCCCTTATACTCAATATATTGTATACTAGGCTGTAAAAATAATCAATAGTATAATATAATTAATTTATGAAATACGAATTTAACTTTGGATGGTTTATTGGCGGTTTATTTATCGTAATCGCATCTGTTGTGTTTTTGCGTTTCCATCGTCAAATAGCAGATAATATGGGCTCTGGTATAGCAGATTACGAAAAATATCGCCTATATGGTCTTATATCTATAGGTGTAGGGTTTATATGTATGACCAATATAGCTCCACTACTACTCGGAATTGTATTAGATATGTTATTTAAAGGTGGCAATAAATAGAATTTATTCTTAATTATCTAATAGTTTTACTCACATTTAGTTTTTAGTCTCTTATATATAGACAATACTTGATTTAATGCCATTATTATGACATAGTAAAACAAAAAGTCCCGCAAGGGACTTTTCAAATTAACAACTTAATTGTGCAATTCATCTCAGCATATAACATAAAAGGTTGAACTTTGTCTCGTCCTAGAAGGACTATTGTAAATATGTAAGCTCAGCATATCTACGAGACCGACCTAGCTCAATCTGTGATTACTCGACAGATTGGCATATTTACTCCCTAGAAAGGAGGTAATCCATCCGCACCTTCCGGTACGGATACCTTGTTACGACTTAACCCCAATCATGCCCCCCACCTTAGGCCGACGAATCGGACTTCGGGTGTTGGTCACTTTCATGGCTTGACGGGCGGTGTGTACAAGACCCGGGAACGTATTCACCGCAGTTTGCTGACCTGCGATTACTAGCGATTCCGACTTCATGGAGGCGAGTTTCAGCCTCCAATCCGAACTGGGACAAGCTTTGGTGCGATTTGCTTCACCTCACGGCTTCGCTGCGCATTGTACTTGCCATTGTATCACGTTTCTAGCCCAGGATGTAAGAGAAATACTGACCTGACATCATCCCCTCCTTCCTCCCCGTTGCCGGGGCAGTCTGAATAGAAAAATTCAACTATTCACAAGGGTTGCGCTCGTTGATGGACTTAACCAAACATCTCACGACACGAGCTGACGACGGCCATGCATCATCTGTCACCGAGTTCCAAAAGGCACAATCTACTTTCGTAAATCTTCTCGGGATGTCAAACCCTGGTAAGGTTCTTCGTTTATCATCGAATTAAAGAACATGATCCACCGCTTGTGCGGGTCCCCGTCAATTCCTTTATGTTTTAGCCTTGCGGCCGTACTCCACAGGCGGGATACTTAACGCGTTAGCTTCGCTACTGAAGGGGTCGATACCTCCAACAGCTAGTATCCATCGTTTACGGCGTGGACTACCTGGGTATCTAATCCAGTTCGCTCCCCACGCTTTCGTGCCTTAGCGTCAGAAATAGTCCAGTAACCTGCCTACGCCATTGGTGTTCCTTCTAATATCTACGGATTTCACTCCTACACTAGAAATTCCAGTTACCTCTACTACTCTCGAGTTTAACAGTTTGAATAATAGTCTGTATGGTTGAGCCACCAGGTTTCACTATTCACTTATTAAACCGCCTACGCAACTCTTTACGCCCAGTCACTCCGGATAATGCTTGCACCCTACGTATGACCGCGGCTGCTGGCACGTAGTTAGCCGGTGCTTATTCATGAGTTACCGTCATATTCTTCACTCATAAAAGAAGTTTACAACCCGAAGGCCTTCATCCTTCACGCGGCGTTGCTCCATCAGGCTTTCGCCCATTGTGGAAGATTCCTCACTGCTGCCTCCCGTAGGAGTCTGGACCGTGTCTCAGTTCCAGTCTGGCTGATCATCCTCTCAGACCAGCTATAGATCGTTGGCTTGGTAGGCCATTACCCTACCAACTACCTAATCTAACGCGGGCTCTTCCTAAAGCGGATAAATCCTTTAATCCGAAGATCATATGCGGTATTAGCCACCCTTTCGGGCGGTTATCCCTCACTTTAGGGTAGATTCCCACGCGTTACTCAGCCGTCCGCCGCTCGCCGACAGGGTGCAAGCACCCCTCGCTGCCGCTCGACTTGCATGTGTTAGGCACGCCGCCAGCATTCATCCTGAGCCAGGATCAAACTCTCCATAAAAGAACGTTTCATTGAAACGTCTATATTTGCTCATATAAACTGACGATGATTATTGCACAATTAAATTGTTAATGAACTTTATCTGTTCGCATTCGCACTTCACACTTTATATCTGAAGAATGCATTTTCTAATTTCATGCACCTGCAACCAGAACTGATTGTTATTTTAGCGCATAAATAACCCACTAGTCAATACTTTTTTATAATTATATTGTTGCAAAATAAACTACAGCGCCAATAACCACACCAATAACCGCTCCAACCAGTACCTCAATCGGCTCATGACCCTTTGCGAAGCGAGGCGTTTTAATAGGAGAGTTAATCTCTGATATCAACTTTTTTAGTATAATACCCTGTTTACCACTAGACCTGCGTACCATCATAGCGTCATACATAACAACAGAAGCAAATACGAAACCTAATCCAAATAACCCACTATCTATACCATTCTTTAGACCTATGACAGATACTAGAGCCGTAACAGTAGCACTATGAGCGCTTGGCATTCCCCCTGAGATATATAGGCTTTGAAGTTTACGTACAGATCTACCCTTTATTAAAGCAAAAATATACTTACTACCTTGGGCAATAATCCACCCCAATAGAGCCGCTATGAGATAAGGTGACAACATTACGATTCCTCATTAGATGATCGTTCTGACATCAAACCAACAGAGGCAACTGAATCATCATTAGAAGTTTTCATAATCCTAACACCCTGGGTAGTTCTTCCTAGTACTGGTATATCCTTCAGACTTACTCTTATAGTTTGCCCTTGCGTTGATACGAGTAATGCTTCTACATCATCTTGCTGTATAGTTTTCACAGATATTATGGGGCCTGTTTTTGCAGTTACAACAGCAGCCTTAATACCAACTCCACCCCGCTTATGTGACGGGAAGTTAGATATTTTAGTAGCTTTACCATAACCGTTTTCAGAAATAACCAGCAATGTCCTATCGTCGTTAGCAATATCCATGCCAACAACTGAATCATTAGGGCGCAGACGAACGCCACGTACACCACGCGCAGCTCTTCCCATAGAACGGGCATCTTTTTCATTAAACCTGATAGCCTGTCCTGCTGAAGTAGAAATTAAAATGTCATCATTCCCACTACTTCGCTTTATCCAGCGTAATTCATCTCCGTCATCAAGTTTGATTGCTATAAGTCCATTTGTGCGAATATTAGCATAATCCTTGACTGGCGTTTTCTTTATAGTACCTTTTACGGTTGCCATAAATAGATATCCATCATCCTTTGCATCTTTCTCAAACTTGATAATTGCAGTAATCTTTTCCTCTGGCTGTAGCTGCAAAAGATTAACAGCTGCAACACCCTTAGCCTGCAAGCTTGCCGCTGGCACTTCATAAGCTTTTAATCTAAATACACGACCACGGTTGGTAAAGAATAAAAGCCAATCATGAGTACCAGCAGGAATCATATGCTCAATAACGTCAGTTTCCTTAGTAGTCATGCCACGCTTACCCTTGCCACCACGATTTTGTTTACGATAATCACTAGCTAAAGTTCTTTTTATATAGTTTTCGCTAGTCAACAAAACAACAGAATCTTCCTCTGGGATAAGCTCTTCATCGCTAAATTTACCAAGCTCATGATTTATCATCTTACTGCGGCGCTGATCACCATATTTTTCCTTCATCTCGATCAGTTCATTTTTTATGATATTAAGAATTTCCTGCTCGTCTGCCAATATACCCTTTAGTTTTTCAATTAAAGCCAAAAGCTCTCTTAATTCATTCTCTATAGCTTCACGCTCTAGTCCAGTAAGTCTGCGCAGTTGCATAGCCAATATAGCTTTAGCCTGAATCTCACTCAGACCAAACTTTGCTATTAAACTTTTCTCAGCTTCTTCCTGAGTCTTTGATGCACGAATAGTTTTTATTACTTCATCTATATGATCAAGCGCAATTTTATATCCTTCTAAGATATGCGCGCGAGCTTCTGCTTTTTTAAGCTCAAACTCGGTGCGACGTCTAACTACACTGCGACGATGCTTTACAAATTCACTTAAAATATCGCGCAGACCTAATATCCTAGGCTGCTTTCCATCGACTAGCGCTAGCATATTGTAATGAAAATTAGTCTGTAAGGCTGTCAATTTATATAGCTGATTCAACACTTTTTTAGGATAGGCGTCTTTTTTCAATTCTATAACAACTCGAACATTACCACGCGCACTCTCATCACGGAGATCACTAATTGAAGTAATTTTCTTTTCCTTTACAAGCTCAGCAATCTTTTCAATAAGAGTTGCCTTGTTTACAGCATAGGGCATTTCGGTAACCACTATTCGATGACGGCCGCGCTTAGTTTCTTCGATATTTGCTACAGCACGTATAGTTACACTGCCTCGACCCGTTTGGTAAGCTTGCCACATCGGAGCACCACCATAAACTATGGCTCCTGTCGGGAAATCAGGACCCTTTACATGTTTGAGAAGATCATCCACTGTAGCTTCTGGATTATCAATTAATTCAACAGTCGCATCTACTAACTCACCTAAATTATGAGTAGGAATACTAGTTGCCATACCTACAGCAATACCAACCTGACCATTCAAAAGCAAATTAGGTAATTTAGCTGGTAAAACCATAGGCTCCTGCTCAGATCCATCAAAATTATCACGGAAATCAACGGTTTCTTTTTCTATATCAGCAAGTAACTCTTCAGCTGGTTTATCTAGGCGTGCCTCTGTATAGCGGTGAGCGGCTGGAGGATCCCCATCCATAGATCCAAAATTACCCTGACCCTGAACAAGTGTATATCTCATAGTCCAGTCCTGGGCTAACCTGACCATAGAATCATAAATAGCTGAGTCACCATGTGGATGATATTTACCCATTACATCACCAATAATACGTGCTGACTTTACAAACTTAGCGTTACTACGATTACCATTTTGATTCATTGAGTACAAAATACGGCGATGAACTGGTTTAAGGCCATCCCGAACATCAGGTAATGCACGATCAATAATCACACTCATGGAATACCTAAAGAAGCTATCTTCCATTACTCTCTCAACAGTTCTATGTTCTAATAGACGAGAATGAGTCTGCTCGGGCTGTAAAATTTCACCCTCAACTGATTGCTGGTTGTCATCTTTCATATAGTCAACTCCTTAAACATCCAATTCATCAAAATTAGCATCTTTTGCTCGAGTTTGAATAAAACTCTTACGCAACGAAACTTCATCACCCATAAGCTTACTAAATATAGCATCAGCACGCTCCGCATCCTCAACCTTAACTTGTATTAGAACACGATTTTCTGGCTTCATAGTCGTCTCCCATAACTGATCAGCATCCATTTCACCAAGACCCTTATATCGCTGGATGTCATTCAATCCAGCTTGTTTCATTGGTGAATCATTTGGATTTATTTTTGCGCCGTTAGAGCGTCGTTTCTCTATCAATTCAGAAATCATATTGTCTTTTTCTTCATCGCTGTAAGCATACCACTTTTTATTACCAGTAGCCTTAAGTAAATAAAGCGGTGGTTTTGCTAAATAAATATGGCCTCCTTCAACAACTTCTTTCATATGGCGAAAGAAGAATGTCATTAAAAGAGTTGCTATGTGACTACCATCAACATCAGCATCGGTCATAATAATAATACGATGATATCGAAGTCCCGAAATATCAAAGGTATCACCTATACCTACGCCCATACCTTTTATTAACGAAACTATTTCATTATTAGCAAGCATTCTATCTAGCCGAGCTCTTTCTGTATTGAGGACTTTACCACGCAATGGCAAAATAGCCTGAGTACGACTATCTCTTCCAGATTTAGCAGATCCACCCGCAGAATCTCCCTCAACTATATATAATTCACATTCCTTTGCATCTTTACTTGAACAGTCGGCAAGTTTACCTGGTAAATTAAGGCCATCTAAAGCACCTTTGCGTATAATATTATCACGTGCCGCGCGAGCAGCTCTACGCGCCCTAGCTGCCAAAAGCGCTTTATTAACAACTTTTTTAGCTATAGATGGATTTTCTTCTAGATAGTAGCTAAAGTATTCACTCATAACCTGGTCAACATAGCGGCGCATTTCTGGATTACCAAGTTTATTCTTTGTTTGACCTTCAAACTGAGGATCTGGTAATTTTACTAAAATAACCGCCGTCAGACCCTCACGAATATCATCACCAGTTAGATTATCTTCTTTTTCTTTGAGTAAATTATTTTTACGGGCATAGTCATTAATAACTCGAGTAAGTGCTGCTTTAAACCCAACTAAATGAGTCCCTCCGTCAGGAGTTAAAACATTATTTGCAAAAGGTTTAACCATTTCAGTATAGGTGTCATTATACTGTAGTGCAATTTCGACCATGCAATCCTCAACAGGTCTCTCTACATAAAAAATATTTTCTGATATAACATCTTTACCAATATTTAGATTTTTTACATAGCTCCTAATTCCACCTTCAAAATAGAAAGCCTGTCGTTCTTGAGTGCGCTCATCCTGAACACTAGTGAATACACCCTTTGTAAGATAGGATTGATGTCTTAAATAATTAACAACCCATTTATAATCGAAATCTACTGTCTCTTTAAAGATTGTAGGATCTGGATAAAAAGTTATAGACGTACCAGTAACACGATCAGTCTTACCAATTTTTTTCAAAGGCTGTACTATTTTACCCCTTTCAAATTCTACTCTATATAACTGACCGGCCCTAACTACTTCTGCAATCATTTTTGTAGAAAGAGCGTTAACGACACTTGAGCCAACTCCATGCAGACCCGATGATACTTTATAACCACCGCCACCGAATTTACCTCCCGCATGCAATACAGTAAGCACTGTTTCTAATGCGCTAAGTCCAGTCTTAGGGTGTTTATCTACTGGTATACCTCGACCATCATCTGTAACCGTAATTCCGCCATCTTTCAATATTTTAACGTCTACACGTGTAGCAAACCCTGCGATTGCTTCATCTATAGAATTATCTGCAATTTCCTTGATTAAGTGATGTACGCCATCATATCCAGTACTACCAATATACATTCCTGGTCGTTTACGAACTGGTTCAAGCCCCTCTAGCACCTGAATCTGTGAACCATCGTAAGACCCGCTATTTATCTGATTACTCATAAGTCCCTTCTCTATATATCTAGGTTTTCAGGTATTTATACTTATGTATATTATATATAATTTACATACTTCACTCAATAGTTACTGTAATTGAATATTATTTTATGCTACAATTACTACTAATAATCGCAAAGGGTAGGCATAATAAAAAATGTTTAGAAAATTAGTAGGCAATTTGTCTTTTAGTCCAAGTCTAGTAGGCAGACTATCTAACTATGCTAAATCACTCAAAAAACAAAAGAAGATGCGCTTAATAGCGGTTTATATGTCCATATTAGCCTTATTCTTACAGATGTTTGGAATTATTTTAAGTAAAAATAACAACACATTGACACATGAAAGTAATATTCTGTATGGAGGCGTAATGAGTAAGGAAGATTTTATTCGACGGTACAAACAAAATGATTTATCCATAAGAGCATTATTATCGTCTATAGGTATCAGCAAAAATAATATAGAAACCGCAAATAGTGAAAATATTTTGCCAAACCACCATATTTATAAATATCATATAGCAAGGGTTGCTTTACCAAATATTAGTAATAAATACTACAGTATACCCGGACTAGATACAACCCTATATGTCTCAAAAATAGATACTATCAACAACACAGAACCAGCTCTATTAGGAGTAGCTAGTAGCATAGGTAATTTCGCAATATTACTAAATTCGGGAGACATATTAACGGAGAATCTACCCAAAAATGCTCATGATCTATATCCAAATAACGTTGATATAAAAACAACTATAAATAACAGCTCTGCTCAGGATTATAAAAATACTACGATATCTCCCAATTCATTAATTAATTACACTATTGATGTAAAAAATATATTAGATAAAAATATATCTTTTACTACATCAACATATATAGGAGATATTCTTGAGTATGCAGACGTTGTAAATATTAATGATGGAGATATTGATGATAATAAAACAATACATTGGATAAATAAAAATATTCCTCAAAACTCTTCTGTGCAATATTCTTTCAGTGTAAGGGTAAAATCACAAATTCCTACTACAGCACAGAATTCTTCATTACCACATTCATATGACTGTAAAATCACTTCAACTTTACCAGGCGATGAATCTTTAAACATTCCATGTTCAATAATTAAACAAATGGAATTAAAATTACATAAGTTACCCCATCTGTCAGAGACACATATATTATTAACGTCTTTAGGAACACTTTTGTTATCAGTGTTATTATATATAAAATCTAACCAATACTATGAAGAAATTCGGCTAATCAGACACAATATTAATAAAGGTAATCTGCTATGAAAAAGCTAGAAAAAAAATCTTTCAATAATATAATGAACGAGATTAGGGAATCTATGAGACCCAGCCAAAAGGTACTAAGCAAAATATTTCATTTTAGACCAATAGAAATTTTTCTTGATTTTATCGACTATGTATTGTTTAGATCTTACACATTAATATTATCGATTTTAGGCATGATTTTATCTACTATACTTATCTATACAATGAGTATATATGTAGGATTTTATCCTTATGGCTCTGAACAATTTATAGGAATAGCTATAGGCTTTATAATAGGTATAATTGTAGATTTTATAATATCAAGAACAAAAAATAAAAATATTAGACATACTAAAAAACGTACAAAGTAGCATTAGTGCTGCATTTTTGAGTATTATATAGCGTTATGCAGACTAACACTAACATTCAAGTTAGGTTTTAAATATAAAATCTCTACCTAAGTCTTAAAATCCCATCTCCATTATTATCTTGAGAATTAACTAAATTATTATTTTGGTTAACAGTAGGATATACCTGTTGGGCTTGTCCCTGTGGGGATTGGTATGCTTGCGGATTATTATTGTAATTTGGTGAAACATACAAGCTTTTCTGCGCATTATATTCTATAGGGGTATTAGATTGTGAGATATATTGATTAGAATTATAGGTGGTTGGTGTCTTTATTACTCCAGGTCTAGATGACCCAGATTTCTGTCTCTTAGAGAGCCATTCATCTAGAAAAGACGTAGGTCCAGACTGACCTGGCTTAGCCCCATAGCTAGGATTAAAATTACCAGCGTTAGCACTGTTTGCGGGTGAAAAGCGCTTAGATTGCTGTACTTTAACAGGTGTAGATATACGCCTCCTGATTTCAGATTCAACCTCAATACGAGGGCGACCATATTTAATAGCAGAAAGCTTCTTCATCCTTACTGCTAGTGCTTCGTCAGATTTAGCTAAAGGAGGTGTAAATGATATACTAAATGGAGCGGACGGCGTATTATTTATCATAACACTAGCTATACCCTGAAAGTTAGGCATTTTAGTCATATCATCTGCCGTGAAGGTTGGCTCAAACTTCTTAACAAGAATCTCTGCATCCGTAATACCTATCCTACCACTTATTACTGTTCCAACATTTCCTATGATAGCTTCTCTAATCTTATCTGTGAGCTGAGTCATGAATTGATTTGCCAATATCAAACTTAACCTATACTTACGAGCTTCGGATAGGATAGATTCAAAACTTTCGGTCATAAAATTCTGGAACTCGTCAACATATAAACTAAAATCCTGACGACTGGATTCTGGCATATCAGCCCTACCCATAGCAGCTGCTTGGAATTTCATAACAAATATTATACCCAAAAGCTTAGAATTCAAATCACCCAACTTACCTTTAGATAGGTTAACTATCAAAATTTTACGATTATCCATAATATCACGTAAATTAAATCCAGATTTCGTTTGACCTATAATATTTCTCATAGCATCATTTGATAGGAATGGTCCAAACTTTGAAGCAACCCAGCTAACCAGCTCACCTGCTTCACTTGATTTTTGAGATGCAGGCCATTCCTTAGTCCAAAACTCTAAAACAGTAGGGTCTGTAACATACTTAAGCTTACTCTTCATAAAATCTTGATCAACCAGTAGTTTAGGTATATCAATGAATGTACCACCTGCAGGGTCTGACATTAATAATAGCGCTGCATTACGAAAAATATGTTCTAAGCGAGGACCGACTATTCCTGTATGACCAGGATCATAGAGACCGTAGAGCATATTAATCGCCTCTTGCACTAAAAAATCTTTTTGATCAGGAGTGTTGAACTCAAACATATTTAGACCAATAGGATTGTCCATATCAGCAGGATTAAAATAGATTATATCCTCTACACGCTCAGGAGGAACGGCCCCAATTAAAACTTCTGCGGAATCGCCGTGCGGATCAATAAAAGCAAAGCCTTTACCGTCCATCATATCTTGATATGCCAAATTCTCAAGAAACTTTGATTTACCAGTACCAGTCTGACCTATCATATACAGATGTCTTCGTCTGTCGTTAGTACTAAGTCTTATAGGCTTCTTAACACCTCGGAACTCATTATATCCAAGTAAAAACCCTTCATTCATGATATCTGTAGGACCATCAACTTGCTTGCTCATCTGTCGCTTAACTTGAGATGTAGGGATATTTTTTTGATCAGGCAAATGAAATAGAGTAGCCAACTCTACACTATTCAATATATTACTCTTAACAGACTGCGGAAAAAATCTGAATATATATGAAGTAACTAAATTATCAACATTTCTAGTTGGAATAAATTGTAACCCATTGTTACTAGGAGAATCAAAAAGTGAAAATGATGCTACAACATTTTTCATTAAAGTCTGTGATCTCATAGCAGTATCTGAAGCTACAACAACCCTAACCAGAGTCTCGTATCCAGGATATCTAGTTTTCTCTTCAATAGATTCAATAGCCTGCTGCTCGGTTGTAGTTAATTGAATATCAACTTGCTTTTCTTCTTTGTATGAATTAACATCAGGTGGCTTCCATAAAGCCTCTGCAACGTCACGCACAAAATGTCCACCAGATACCCCAGTAGAAACCTTACCTGAAGCCCTATCTTTTTTTATTTTCTCCACAACACTCAATGCAGATCTAACCCAATTTTCGTTAGCTGGCCGTATCAAAAATTGTAGCCCTATTCCGTCTTTTCTGCCAGCAGTAGATAAAGCATTTAAAAGCGCTCTCGAGGCATCTCTCTTAGTATCCTTATAGGTAGCAATTGGATAAGCAAAGTTCTTCTTTAGTATAAATTCACCTCCTATAACACCAGTCATAGCAGTACCTTCGGCAAATGTTGTATGCTCCTCCACTTCTTCAAGCCTAGCTGAGGGATAAGCAGCCGCAACAGCCTGCTTAACAACATCTACTAAAACAATAGGGGCAACTACATAATAATATACAAGACCCTGTCTAGCTACAATTTCAAATGATACATGTCTCTGACCATAAATCCTGTGCTTAAATCCTTTTAATGCTGTACTGGCTATAATGTTATACATAACTTGAGCCTGGCTAAGTATTTCTTCTACAACATCACGCTCATCACGACCACCTGCTTCTAAATCATCACTAATAGGTGGTAAGTGTATAAGCATAGGGACCATCTTCAGTCCTCTTTCGTAGTTTTTAGCCTCTCTAAGTGAACTTCTGTATGCTAAATATATCAAAGTCCCAGCCACTACAACTACCATAGATATTAAGATAATAGCAATAACAACAGCAAACATATTATCTCCTAATCAGAAGTTGCTCCTAATTTTTTACCGTATCTTTTTTCTAGATAATCTCTCCGTAGTGCGTCTAAAGCCTTTTCGCGCGCACGAGGATCATCCCTGGTCTGAACTATTATTTGCTTAGCTCTATCTACCCACTCTCTCTCAATATCATCATCGTCATTAGCCGATATAGGGTATTTCATAGGAGTACTATTATCTGCAACTTGAACTATCTGAGTGTCTTGTTGCAATACAGGCTGTCCAGCAACTTGATTTTTCGCCACAGGAAATGGTACAGGTTTATATCTTTCATAAGAACTAGCTTCTCTTCGCTGTTCAATATCTTCATGAGATTCAATCTCTCCTATAGACTCATAGTTTCTAGGGTCATAGTCATAAGATCTAACATCACCATCAATATGTACAGATGATGATTGCTCAACTCCTTTTGGTCCTGGAAACTCTGGTTGCATACTTTCCATTATAGCATAAACATAAACAAATTATATCAATTTAGGCAGTTTGCCTAGACACATAAAGACTTCCCAAAATCAGCAAAAAACACACTAAAACAAATGACCATAGTCCAACACCACCTACAGACTGAAGACTAATCATCATAACAGGCCCTAAAGCAAAAACAGACCCAAAATAGTATGCTTTTTTTAGTGACATAGACTTTGATTTAATATTAACCACATCAGCAAAAAATAACTGCAAAACTATTCTATTAGCAATATACACAAAATATGTAGCAGTTATAGTAGATACTACATAAAACAATAAAAAAACTATTAAAACTCCAACTGCACCAATCTGAGTTGGTGTAGTAAAACCTAATATATATATAAGTATAAAAAGTGATAATAACCAAATAAAAAACAATATTCTACTTAACATATCACCTATTAGTATAGCATTTTTAATTTAAAGCCCGAGTAGCGAATTTATAATATAGTTCTATCGACAACCACCGCTGCATGTAATTAAAAGGGCGGGCGACTAGACCTAATATCCGCTACTCTAGGGCAACTGACCGCTCGGAACTAGTCCGAGCACAGACTCGAATGAACACACATATCTAGTCATATCTAGCATCAATTCTATATGTCTATGCAATATAAGATTTAGCTAGATATGACCAGAGCAGAACACTCAAGTTACTAACGCTCTAGAACATCACACTTCCTGAATATAAATATATACATTCAGTCCAAGTTTGACGGAGCATTGGCGACACCAAACAGTAAATTATTATATATAATATGCTATATGTCAATAAGTACTATCTTTGATGATCGCCAACTATTCACCAAACAATAGATATTCTATATTTTGTTTGCTTTTATTTTTGTTTTTTATTTTTATAAAAGCTTACTTAGATAATAACAATAAAATATACATCTGTCAATATTCATAATCATTTTTATGTTGTATTTTTATTAACACTATACCTAAACTTAGATTTCCACAGATAAGTTAGTAAATAAATTATCAAAACCCTATTGACATAGTGAATCTATAGTCATATTATAGAGGTAGCTCTTGAATAAAAAAATTATACAGGGGCAAAAAATAAACAGAACATTATCTTATAAAAACTTCACACCGTAAAACAACCGTTCCTCGCAGGCGGTTGTTTTATATTTAAATACACAGGGTTATTAATTATTATATTAAAATCAAAGAATAAATAATATATGGTGGAGCTGCGGGGTACTGCCCCCCGGTCCAAATGGTAACAATATACTCGTCTACAGATATAGGTTTATTTAATTTTTTATAACCAACAATCAATATATAAATAAACCAAAAAATGATAGTTAGTTACGTAGAATAAATAGTCCCATCAGCGCACTACTTCTAACTGACAGCAAGCAGTATAAAATATAACACCTCGCCTATTCTACTACTGCGAAAATAAACGAAATGGTTGCCTTAAATTAAGCAGCAACAACTGCAAGTGATCGTGGAGCAAAAATACTCTTTACACTATCAAATGCAGACGCAATTTTAGATTTTGCAATTAAATAATACTTTACGTGTATAGATCGATCTGCGGAATATATTATTAAGTTCCAATTGTCTAAAGCTATATCAGCCCCACAACCATATAACTAGTATTATATCATAGCAGTATTTATATTATTGTGATTACTAAATATTTCTGTAATACTATTTAGTATATGGTTTCAAAGATTCTATGTGCAGCCCCTATAGGATTCGACGGTAAGGTAATTGAAGTCGAAAGTGATTCTAAACAGGGTCTGCCATCGTTGCAAATAGTAGGTATGGGAAATAAATCTATTGATGAAGCAAAAGAACGTGTTAGAAGCGCCATCACAAATTCACTATTGGAGTTCCCCTCGAAAAAAATTACCATAAACCTCGCACCGGCAGAAATCCCTAAGGATGGTACTCACTATGATTTAGCCATAGCATTAAGTATATTATGTAATAGTAATCAGCTAAGTAGTAAAAACATTTGTAATTCAGCTTTTGCAGGAGAACTAGCCTTAGACGGGTCGATTAGACCCATACGAGGTGTTATAAATATAATAGAAATAGCTAAAAGGGCTAATATTAAACAAATTTTTATACCTATAAAAAATCTGCAACAAGCAAGTCTTATATCTGGAATAAAAATTATACCTGTACAAAGTCTAAAAGAATTATTTTTACATCTAAAAGGAGAGTTATTAATATCTGCGTCCACGCAAAACAAATCCCTTAGTAAAAAATATTCGCCAACAATACCCAAAAATCCGCTTGATAATATCATAGGACAAGAACAAGCCAAACGAGCATTAATTATAGCAGCAGCTGGGCGCCATAACCTATTATTAAATGGCCCTCCTGGTAGCGGAAAGACTCTACTAGCTAAATCACTCCTAGATTTATTACCTCCTCTATCACCCGAAGAAATAATTAATGTAACAAAAATATATAGTCTAGCAGGTGAACTAGTTGACGATATAATATACAAAAGACCCTTTCGGTCACCCCATCATACAGCAAGTCGCACGTCTTTAATAGGTGGAGGAACTAGACCAAAGCCTGGAGAAATAAGTCTAGCTCATAACGGAGTTTTATTTTTAGATGAAATACCTGAATATTCCCGTTCATCCTTAGAATCGCTTCGACAGCCAATGGAAGATAAAACTGTAGTGATAAGTAGAACAGGTTATAGGGCTAAATACCCAGCAGACTTTATGCTTATAGCTACGATGAATCCATGTCCATGTGGTTTTTTTGGCGATAATAACTATGAATGTAGTTGTAATAACAACCAAATATCAAAATATCAAAATAAAATTTCTGGACCGTTATTGGATAGGATAGATATGGTAGTAAATGTTACTAGAGTGCCTACAAATAGACTTATTCAAAAAAATCACAACGGTAATTCTTTACCTCAATATAGGTCTGCTATCGATGTAATAAATACTGCAATACATAATCAGAAGAACCGCTATCAGAATAGTTATAAATTTAACATATCTCTTTCACAACATGATATTAAATACAACATAAACTTAACTGATGCTGCCAAAAATCTACTGGATATGGCAAGTGAAAAATTAAACCTAAGTGCACGATCCTATTTTAAAATAGTAAAAATATCGCGCACAATAGCAGATTTAGATAATAATAGCGATATTCTACCTAGTCATATATCTGAAGCCTTACAATACAGGCAAAGTATTAAATAGCTATAACTCTTGTTATATCACTATATTTTTGTTATTATTATATGCGAGTAATTTTAGCTACTCACATATAATCCAAACATATAGAGTATAAGGAGTTTATAATTAGTAATCTAGTTCGGATCAATGAGCAAATTAGAGCCCGAGAGGTGCGTGTAATAGGTTCGAGTGGTGAACAGTTGGGTATTATGCCTACATTAGAGGCTTTAAAAATAGCTAGCGAATCAGGCGTAGATCTTGTTGAAATATCGCCTAATGCAAATCCTCCTGTTGTGAAAATTGTTGACTGGGGTAAATATCAATACCAGAAGATGAAGGAACAGCAAAAGAATCGCAGGAAAGCCAAGGTAAGTGAGCTTAAGCAAATGCGACTCGGTCTAAAAATTAGTCAGAACGATTTAGAAATTAAATTACGTAAAATACGTAAATTTCTAACCGACGGGAATAAGGTAAAAATTATGATCTTCTTTAGAGGTCGGGAAATGGCTCATAAAGAACTCGGCTTTGATATGATGGGTAAAATTATCGAAACACTTGAGGATTATGCAGTAGTTGAACAAAAGCCTCAGATGGCTGGACGAAATCTAAGTACTACAATAAGGAGTAAATAATATGCCAAAGTTAAAGACACATAAAGGAACCGCAAAACGCGTGAAACTCACTTCTAACGGAAAAATAACCCGCAGACACGCCTTTGGTGGTCACCTGCTTGCCAAGAAAAGCAAAAGTCGCAAGCGAGCTATAAATGCAGTGACAATTGTAACAGGTGGTATGAAAAAAAATATTAAGACAGCATTAGGAGCTAAATAAATGAGAGTTAAAAGAGGCGTAACAGCTAGAGCTAAACATAAGAAGGTTCTAAAAGCAGCGAAAGGAATGCAGCACAACAGAACTCGTAGTTTTAGGCTTGCTAAACAAGCGGTCACTAGAGCCTTACAATATGCATATAGGGACAGGCGTAATAAAAAACGAGACTTGAGGAGCTTGTGGATTACTAGGATCAATGCAGCAGCCCGATTAAATGGAACGACCTATAGTATATTAACAAAGCAATTAAAGTTATCAGGTATAGAGCTTGATCGTAAAATATTATCTGAACTGGCATCTAGAGAACCTAAGGCTTTTGAAGCTATAGTAAAATCAGCTATTAACTAGTGAATTTTTAAAACCAATAAATACACCCGTTACAAATATGAACTTGAACTGGGTGTATTTATAATATTGATACTATGCAATAAGCTGGATTCTGTCATTAGGATGATCATCTATCTAGGCTAAAAATTACTCCTTAGCTCAAGCGGATATCAACAAGGTCTAGCGAACAGCCAATAACCTCATTCCTTGCAGTGGACAGGGTTTACCTATTATTCATGTCACCATGAACAATTGTGGGCTCTTACTTTCAGTGATATTATTCACCTATTCTAGATACTCTAGACCCACTCTTTTCACCCTTACCACAAAAGTGGCGGTATAGTCTCTGTGGCACTTTCCCTAAGGTCACCCTCGGTTGCCGTTAGCAACTGTCCTGTTCTATACTGTCCAGACTTTCCTCTTTTAGACCTATAGTATAAAAGCGATCATCTAGCATAGTATCATAATTTAGATTACATTATAGTTATCCAAAAATCAATAAATCCGACAAGAACACTTGATATTCCCCTGCTTGTAGCAAAAGGTGGGTACCCTCATAAGAGCTCCACGAAGCTCCAGAATATTGAGTTCCCTATCATATGATGTTAGGAAAATCATATGTGTAATCCTGTCGGATAGTTACATTGTATACTATTTTGTTTTAAATTCCAAATATACTACTAAATAGCGACAAAATTAAGTTTATAGCGTTTCCTATTATTAGTTCTAGTACATTAGTATAACTAGAGATCATTACTATCGCGAAAACTACTATAATACCATACTGCTCAATAACATCCATCACCCGTCGAACAAAATCAGGTGCCAATACATATAGTACTCTAGATCCATCTAGTGGCGGTATAGGTATCATATTAAATACAAAAAAACCTAAATTAATTCTAACCCCCATACTCAATATGAAGCCAATAATAGAGTTAGGATCAACTTTAAGTAAGACTAATATACCAAATAAAATAAACGCTATTACTAGATTAGTTAATGGTCCTACTAGGGCTATTAATGCTACACTCCATTCGCCATTTCTAAGTCTATTTAAATTAAAGGGTACAGGTTTAGCTCCACCGAAAATAGGTGCATTAAATATATACAAAACAATAGGAAGTATAATTGTCATAATAGGATCTATATGCTTTATAGGGTTTAGAGTTAGTCTACCGTCTTGTTTAGCAGTATCATCGCCTTGCCAATAACTAACAAAAGCATGCATGGCTTCATGCAGAGTCATTGATAATATAATAATACAGAAAACTATAAATATATAAAAAACATTAATATCAGACATTACCAGTTACATTATAACATACCAAAATATCTCCAGACTTGACTATATATGAAAAAACCGCTAGAATGGTATAGATTGTAAGTCAATATTATTAATATAAGAAATGAAAGAAACTACTTATGGCATCTCGATGTGATTTAACAGGAAAGAGAGCTCAGCATGGTCATAACGTAAGCTTTAGCTTGCGTCGTACGAAGCGTACTTTTAAACCTAATCTACAGAAAAAGACTTTTGTAGTAGATGGCCAGAAAGTCACAATGACACTAAGCACTCATGCTATTCGAACTCTGAAGAAAAAAGGTATCTTACCTAAAGGTTATATTTCAACTAACTCTAACGAATAGCTCTAATAATATCTATTAAAAAATAATGCCTTATCATTAGGCATTATTTTGGTATTATATTACAATGTAACAGAAAAATATCGTTATGGTAGATTACGCGCTACTTATTTAGGGATAGATGGACCACTGTCATAGACTCTGGTATATTTGAAGCAGACTTAATTTTTAATTTAGACATAGATTCCCCATGTGCGTTCAATTCATGAATAAATGTCTGTATATCATCTTGAGGAACTTCGTATCTTAAATTTTCATCCGCATAGTGAACTGGTACAACTATTTTTGGTTCTATTTGACGAATAATATTCACGGCACTAGTAGCATCTAACGTATATCCACTTCCACCAACAGGTATAATTAGAATATCTATTACACCCAAATTTTCAAGTTGATTATCTGTAATGGCAGGTGCTATATTACCCAGCACAGCAATATGTATATCTCCTACTTCAACTTTATATATCACACTACGTTTATTGGTTTCTGTACTATCTATATGTCTCTGAGCAGCTATGCCTTTTATAGAAAAATCTCCCACCTCGTACTCACCAGGACTACAAATAGATACTTTACTTCCGTTATAATTGAGCAAGAATCTATCTTCAGTACCTACTTCAACAGCACCTTCTGTATTCATATCTTTGAGACCCACTAATGATCTCTTGGGATCAAAAACTAATTTAGTGTTTTTAGTAGATATAGTTACTGAATTACCACCGTTGTATTCGATATCAAACATATTTTAATCTCCTTACTTATTTAAAATTCCATTCTTATCAACAAATACTCTATGTTTTCCGTTTAACACTTCCATTACAAATCTGTCTCTCACGCTAAGTCTATAAAAAAACTCATCATAACCAATAATAGAATAATTAAGCTCTCTCCCTTCATGACGCTCTATCGTAGAAACAGCAACCTTAACTTTTTCTAACGGAACATCCCCTACCAATAATAGATCCACCTTGCTAGAAGATCCTGGAGCTAAGATTCCAGCCCCTATTGCTAATTTTATTCTGGGTAATCCCTTTATTAAAGCACTCCATCCATTGTCTCCACCCGATTTCGCTGATGGTATCTCACCAAAGATCTCTTTTAGAGGTCTATAAAATGCATAATTTTGATTTACTTCATAATACAGCTTATTATCTGAACTGTCACTAATAATAACACCTACTTGTAACATATTAGCAAGTTCTCGCCTTACGGAATTAATTTGTTCATCTATTAGCCTAGTTATTTCACGAACATAAAAAGATCTACCTGGATTATTCATAAACAGATGAAGTAATTTTACTCTAGTTTTTGAACCAAATAGTGCATCAATCATTTATACATCTCGTATCTAGTCTATATAGCATTACCTTTATTTTATCATATTTTACTTAGACTAGCCATCCTGCTATATATATACGAAGATACTTGATTAAGTTCTAGCCATTCGATGTTTTTATTACGACGAAACCAGGTCATTTGTCTTTTAGCCAAATGCCAGTCTCTATAGAATATCTCTACTTTTGCTTCTTCTATACTAATTTCATTATCTATATATTTATGCAATATAGGGTATATATTTCCAGACATCGCTCTATTATCCCAGCCATAAATTTTGCCCAATATTCTTGCTTCTTCTACAACATTATTATCAAAAAATTGTTCAATCCTATCTTTGATCCTTTTTCGCAAATTATCTCTATCTGTAGATATCCCAACAACAATAATATTGTTGTTGATTTCTACTTTTCTACTATTATTTATTCCTCCTTGCTCTATACATCTGATTACATATCTTTTGTTGTTATAATTATCTGGTAATTCTATGTTGTTTTTACTGCAATATTCCCATAATTCTTCAATAGTTAGTTTTTCTAACAATGTTCTTTTTTTGACATCACTTTTATTACCAAACTTATAATCAAATACTATAGCATCTATATAAAGCCCTGTACCTCCAACTAAGAAAGGTATCTTATTGCGACTCCTTATATCTTCAATTTTTTTTAAAGAATACTGTTTAAACTCTGCTGCAGAAAAATATTCATATGGATATACCAAATCAATACCCCAATGAGGTACTCTTTGACAGTCCTCATAACTAGGTTTAGCGGTTCCTATATCCATATCTTTATATACAGTACGACTATCAGCACATATAATTTCACCTCCGTATATTTCAGCAAGATTAATAGCTAAACTAGTCTTTCCGCTAGCAGTTGGACCCACTATAACAATTAACGGGGTTTTATTGTAATTACTGGATTCCATCTTATATTACTAAAGTTAATTACATGATAAAATTCATCACAAAATATACCATCTTGTTCTAAAAGCTGACGCTGAATATCCTGTCCTCCAGGAAATCCCACAGCCAAATACCCTCTAGCATTAACAAGCCTATGCCAAGGTAAATAATCTGGTCCACCATGTGCTATATTACCAACAATACGCGCAGCAAAAGGTTTTCCAGCCATAGCAGCTAAATCGCCATAGGTAGTAATCTTATCATCAGGCAAGTATCTCATTAAATGGTATATATTTTCTTTGAAGCTATATATTTCATCCAGATATATTAAATTATTGTATGTCAATTTAGGCCTTCTATAAAATCTATCAATTTGTCTATATGAATCTTTTGCTCGCTACTTTTTGTACGAGCACTAACTTGACGAGAGACCATATCCTTAGGCCCAATAATAATCTGGAGTGGTATTTTCATAGAAGAAGCTTCTCGGATTTTTTTACCTAAAGATTCATTCCTGTCATCTACACTAAACCTTAATTCATTATACTTTACTGGAGACATTAAGACTACTTTTGAAATTGTATCCTTAACCTCATCTAAATACTCACCAATGGAATTATTAACAGTCAATATTCTAACCTGCTCAGGAGCAGCCCAAAAATCAAACCACCCACCAGTATGTTCAATAAATACGCTTATAAATCTCTCGATAGAACCCAGTAGCGCACAATGTATCATTACAGGTGTATCAAAACCACCTTCAATGTTAGTATATTTCAAGTTGAACCTCTGAGGTTGAATAAAATCCAGTTGGACAGTAGCAACTTGATGCTCTCTACCTATAGCATCAGTTGCCATAAAATCTATCTTAGGACCATAAAAAGCAGCTTCACCCTCTTGCTCAAAGAAATCAAGATTATTATTTTCAACGGCAGTCTTTAATTGGTCTTGAGCAGACTCCCATAGAGACACATCACCTAAATAAGAATCAGATTCATCCCTATAGCTAAGTCTCACTCTAAGCTTCATATTAATAGATTCATACAGATCACGAGCACACTGAAGAAGATTATTAATTTCATTTTCTATTTGATCTGGACGACAAAATACATGACTGTCATCTTGTGTTAGCGAGCGAACTCGGCTTAATCCTCCCAACTCACCCGTTTTTTCATCACGATAATCAGTCGTTGTTTCAAGATATCTAATAGGTAAATCGCGATAGCTCCGAGGCTGTGAGTCAAAAATCTGAGTATGATGAGGACAATTCATTGGTTTTAAAGCCATCTGATCACTAGTTTCTTGACTTTTTACTAAAAACAACTCATCGCCAAATTTCGCCCAGTGACCACTTTTTTCATACAAGTCCTTCTTTGTAATATGTGGAGTCCAAACTTTTTCAAATCCGAAACTTTGCCTTAATTGATTTGAATATTGCGATACAATATCTCGTAAAATCGTACCTCGTGGCGTAAATAAGGGTAAGCCCGACCCAACAAGTGGAGACATCGTATAAAGATCTAACTCCCTACCTAACTTCCTATGATCATATTGACGAGCAAGTCTCAATTTTTCTAGATAATCATTTAGGTCGGATTGAGTAGCAAAGGCAACACCATATATCCTTTGCATTTGAGGATTATTCTCATTTCCACGCCAATAAGCTCCAGCTACTCGCATGAGCTTAAATACTCCGATTTGCTTAGTATTAGAGACATGTGGACCACGGCATAAATCACGGAACTCACCATTTGTATAAAAGGACACAAATTTAACAGATCCCTCACCCTCTGCTATAGTACCCATTTCGCTAGGGTTTAGATCTTTAGCTAGGGTGGTTCCAGAACGCTTTAGATCGTTCAATAATTCCTCTTTATAATTTTGTTTTTCATTTTTAGCCCAATTAATAGCCTCATCAATCGAACAATCGTCACGAATAAAATCCTGATTTTCACTAATTATCTCTTTCATTTTCGATTCTATCTTAGGAAAATCTTGTTCGCTAATTTTATTATCACCCAAATCAATATCATAATAAAAGCCGTCATCAACGACTGGACCTACACCAAACTTCGCCTCAGGCCATAAACGCTTCACTGCTGCAGCGGTTATATGAGCTAAGCTATGTCTCATTGCATATAGATTATTATCTTCCATAATAGTCTCCTCTCATTTTTATAAATAAAACACGCAAACTAAATTTGCGCGCCTCGGTCCCGATAAGCAGGAGGTTCCACCTTGGCTTTTTCTATTGTTCCGCAATTTTACGTGTCTCGCAACCGCTGCCACGATGCTCAAAAGCTGGTTAGACTTTATCAATGCATATTACGTATATTTTAACAGTATTCTTAGTTATCATCAACATTACAATATTGATATAGTAATATATCTCTGTTATTATGTTACCGAAAGGTATGGACAATTAGCTCATCTGGCTAGAGCGCCACATTGACGTTGTGGAGGTAAGAGGTTCAAGTCCTCTATTGTCCACCATTTATTATTATAGAAGTAGAATAAGCCCCTCATACGGGTTTATTTTTATTTATATACTTTTACTATTTTACACAGTGTTTTATAGTTTTCCACTAGACTTTTATATAGCTATATGACAATATATAGATATGATATGCATTTATTGTCTAAGTCAAAAGACTAGGGTTTTAAATTCTAGAACACACCGTAAAAATCCATTAGTTTGGAGAAGACGAATATGTCCTAGTTGTGGTAAAATTTTTACATCTTACGAAAGACCTTCTTGTGATGATATTTTAATAGAAAATAGTCACGGAGAGTCAAATAGATTTAATATTGGCACACTAACAATTAGTATATATCTGGCTAGCCAACACAACCAAAAACAAGCATTACATGATAGCTTCTATATAGCACAGACAGTTGAAATGGAAGTTATAAAGATATCGGCAAATAGACTACCTAATGATCATATAAATACATATGATTTAGTAAAAATAACCTACAGTATTCTAAGGAGATTTGACGAGGCTATCGCTATGCAATATGCCATTCAACAAGGTTATATATCATCTATTAAGCGCCAGCGCGGGCGACCATCAATACAAAAAAACGACAATTACTAACAAGAACAAGATAACTTATTTATTTATTATTTTTTATGCTTCTTATTTTTGTCCTTAATAACCGCTTTTTCAGTAACATCAAATTTATCCAAATATCTACCAAATAAAAGATGAGTCTGAGCATTAAGTGCAGATAAAGCACTATATAATATTGAAGTAACTGGCATAAGAAACCATTGAACTACCATGTATATTATACGATGTTTTTTATACCTACTTGGACGTGGCGGGAGCATCTTCAGTGAGAAGAATATTGTTATTAACACCCCAATAAGAGAAGCCATCATAAGTATGCTAATAGTCTGAGGTAATTGATGAGCGGGGAAACTTCTTCCAGAGTCTGGGCTAACAAGAAGAGGAACCCATCCACCAAATGTGACCAGTATAGCTACTGAAGCCAATGTTACGTGTCCATCTAATAGTTCATAAAACTTTACCAAAGAATCCAAGAATGGTACTTGCCTGTTTTTTACAAATATATGACTAGCGACATAAGGAATATCTGATACACCATATCCCCAACGCCGCAATTGCTTGAATTGAGCATATAAAGTCTTTTTATATGTTTCAGATAAAACAGCATCTTGGTAGATAGGCACATATACAGGAACTACCCCATAATTACCTTTAAAGAAAAAGTAGCTCCTCCAGAACTGATGGCCATCTTCTACAATAGATCGCTTACTCCAAAAATCCATCTCAGCTAACGCGCTAAGAGGCTGAGAATGTGAAGCAAAATTTCTTAATTTATCAGGTTGAGCTGAGCTTATAATATTCCAGAATGAGTTACTAGTAGCCACAACCCTCATAGGAGCAGGCACATCCCAAATATTATTAATAAATAACGATATAGGCTGATATGCTAGTTGCTTCCTATCTTTATGGATTATATATTCATAAGATACATAGTCAAAATAACTAGGGTACGGCTTATTATCACAGTCAAGCGACGTAACTATATAATTAGAGAAATCTTTTCCCTCATTCTTTAACACGTTAGCTATATACTGACCAGCATAAGTTATATTACCGCCCTTACCTACCACTTCATCTGGCATATCTTTTGGATGCATCACAGTATAAAATCTACCAAACTTATCTCCATAGCGATCCTTAAGTATTGCTGCAGTTCTAGCTATCTCCTCACCACCACGCTGTTCATATGCAAAAACTACTATAAGATGACTATTTGGAGTTGTAGTATTAAGTAGCGATTTAATAGTAGGATCTATTACATCTATAGATTCATTATATGCTGCTACTATAATGATGTGATATAAATCATCGGGTTTTGGATATTCACCAGGTTCTTTTAGTATATCTTCAAGAGCACAAATGTGACGTTTTTTATGAAATACATTAGATTTATTACCCTGCCATTTTGTCAGTGACATAGCAGGATTAGATAAATCATTTAAACGACTACGCCAATCAATTTTTTGTGCCTTTTCTAAAAGCCTGTAACCACGTACAGTATAAATACCCAGTCTAATAGCCTTAACTATTATAGTAAAAATAATTACAAGCAAATATATACCTGCTATTATAGGATTCCACCAAGATAAAAATACAAGCAGAAATAGCATTAAATAGCTCATCATACCAGGTAATATTTCAAAGAATCTATATTTTTTAGTTCGTTTACCTAGAGGTATTTCTATTGATTCATTCATAATTTAATTTCTACCAGCTATATTTACGATATTATACAGCAACATAAAAGCAATCAATATAACAAATACAGACAACCAACTAAAAAATAATGAAAACCTCCTGCCTTTCAGTTGATAAATTTTACCTATTAGAACTAAATGTACAGAACAGATAGCTAAACAAAATCCAGAGAATGATAACATATAGGTCCAAGGCGCTGAATATATATGTTCAGTACCAAATGATGTATATCTTACACTGACCTGTAAATCGCTGGGGTTTAATTTAATTAAAAAATATATAGCACAAATTATACTAGTTAGCACTAATACAAAGACAGCAAACAAAAGCGTCTTATCCTTGATAATGTTGTTAATTAATTCTTTCATTCTAAATAGTTTATTTTATATTAATGTAACTGGAGCCGTTGACCGGGTTTGAACCGGTGACCTACGCTTTACGAAAGCGCCGCTCTGCCAACTGAGCTACAACGGCATATAATCCTTGCTACAATTATATCACAGAACAACTATTGCATAGCAACTTGACATCTGCTATTATTACTTAGTAGTTATGCGCTCGTAGTGAAGCTGGTCTATCACGCCTCCCTGTCACGGAGGAGATCGCCGGTTCGAATCCGGTCGAGCGCGCCATAGTTTTATTATATTAACCCGCTATTGCGGGTTTTGTTTATATTTTCACTATTGCGGTAAGCTCTATCTTTTTGTATAATAAGTTAGTAATAGATTTAAAAATAAAAATAAATATGAAATATATAAAGTGGTTAGCAGTCTCATTAATTATAGGTTTAGGTTTTTTACTTTCTTCCACACAAGTAAATGCTCAACAAAGTAATAAATCAAGGGTATACATAAACCCTTCAGTTACCAAAGTAAAACCAGGCGAAGAGTTTACAGTTAGCGTAAAGGCGGATATTATAAATCCAAAAGGAAATATAACCTATCTATGGGTTGAGTATGATAAAACAAAACTGTCGTTTGTCGGTGTGAGCGATAAGACATCTACCTTTTCACAAACATACGCTTACGATGGCGACAGATCTACATATGATAATACAAATATTAGAGTAGTAAGTTTTCTTGCGTCAGTAGCAAATTCAAACGAGCATCCAAAAGGTACAGGATTACTTCTTTTTAATATAAAATTCAGAGCTAAATCAGAAAGCTTTACAAAACTAAATTTTAATCGTAGTAAATCATACTTATCAAACCACAATATAAACTTGGAATTTGAAGGAGGATCTATTTTAATAGGAAACCCAAAATGTCCCACAGGACAAACTGGAGCACCTCCTAACTGTAAGATTGGACCTAATAATCACAATCAGAACCAGAATAATAACGGTAATAATAATCAAAATGGCGGATCAAAGAATAACAATTCAAATTCTGGCTCAAACAATAATTCCTCGTCTGGCAATAACACCAACATCCCCACTATTACTCCAGCAAGGCCAAGACCACAACCTTCAGTTGTAAATCCCTCAACTATAGCCAATAGAATATCTCGACCATCTAGTCAGTCAAGTCAAAGAATATATAGAGATTACACACCTAGAGCTAATGTTGATATAAATTCAACATACTCACCATCTACACCTACTGAAACTCCCTCTAGTCCAGCAGATACTTCCTCCATACCAGCTGAATCAAATAATGACACTACTTCAGAAGCTAATAATACAACAGATGGAGCTGATGGTGATTACAGCTCGATTAGAGGTATCCAGATAGAGCCTTCATACAAAAGTACAACAATAAAATGGATTGCTGATAATTCTACAATAAGTGATTTTTACTACGGAGAAGGTGAAAATAATGTTACAAAAAAAGCTACATCTACAAAGTCCAATGGAGCCAATTATCAGGCTACTATAGATAAATTAACTCCAGGTAAAACTTATTACTATATAATCACAGCATCTAATGAAAAAGATTCTTCTGGAGACTCCTATAGAAGAGGTAAATTTACAACTTTAGGCTACCCAGTTAAACTAGTTCTTAAGGACAATTCAAAGCCTATCGCAGGAGCATCTATAAGTAGTAAAGATATAAAGACTCCTATTACGACAAAGGAGGATGGGTCAGCTGAAACAACTCTACCAGCAGGAGACCATACTGTAGACATAGATATAAACGGTACTAAAGCAAAGAGTAATTTTATTGTTCAAGATGTAAAAGCTGATGAAGGAGAAAAGCCAGAAACTCAAGAAATCATCATTGGTATCAAGTTGGGCGACAATGGCGCTGGAGTAGTTATTGGAATAATAATAGCTATTATCTCATTCGTAATAATATGTGCGATAGTAGCATTTATTAAGATAAAAAATAGAGGTGCTATAGTAAATAATGACTATAACTACTCACCTTCTGTCATGATAGATGATGACTTCACACCACCAACTCCAACTGATCAAACACAAATAGCTCAACAAAATCCTCAATATACACAGTATACAAATACAATCGATAGCAATCAATATTACACACCAATGATGCAAGTAGATCCAAATTCATACCAGAATAGACAGGAAGATATACCAGAGAATGAACTTTTAGCAAACCTACCATACTCCTCACCGAGAGATAGGGATGAAAATATTCAGCAATAATAAATATTAATTTTAGTCTCCTATATAAATACCAGTACCCTATACTGGTATTTATTATTTGTTTGCATTTTTCTGTATCTTTTATTTATTCCCCCACCGTAATTAAAATTATTATTGCCATCATATTTATAATTATCATCCCTATTCCTTAATACTAGATAGGCTATAATACCAATCAAAATGAGAATTATTAATATTCAGAACCATCAAAGTTCGCCAATTATCATATCAAAAAAGAACCGCTTCTCTTTTTTTAACTGAGCAGACTTGAAGGCAATTATTTGAACTATTCTTACTATTAATATTGAGGCAAAGCTAATTTATCTCTGATGATTAATTACCTCTCTGCTACCTAGATTAATATTAAATTTAGTTATAAAATCACTCCTACCCCTACTTGAGCCACTATTGTTGCTATTAGCGTGATTTACCGTATTATAACATCTAACAGTTATACTATTATTTAAAATCAACTATATTTATTCCGTCAGATATAGTAAATGTTACCTGGAATATTCTGCCAGAGTCAGCCTGACCTAGAGTACCAAAAATATGCGGGTTGATGGATTAAAAGTAGCCATCTAGGATTCGCAGAAGAAGGTATAATTACTATCGGATCGTTCTCTGGATCATTAATTACCGCACTAGTCTGTAGCGTGGATACAAATATTGTAAATATTTTTAGTTTCATAATCTGCCAGATTTTTAAGATAGAGTTTATTATCTATAATAGTGAATTCATTGTCATCTACGCCTGGAGTAACACAAGCTAAAGAAGCCGTATTAACCATTAACCATCTTCAGGAGTGTCATTAAGATCTGATAGCACAGTAATGTCGGCAACTTCAGTGTTTGGCGGAGTGTTTTCATTAATAGTATTTGATAACAGATTAATATCTTGTGGAGCAATACCACAAAGCCGCACACGTCTTAAAAGTCCAGTCTGGACTAATCAAGAAGTCATGTTCTGCGATGACAGCGCAGTATTTGAGGCTTGCAGAAGAAGGCTGATTTACTGACAAAGTATCCCGTTCCATCATGGCATTGTCCCTTTTTAGAGCGACAGAATAATTTAATTTAGGTATAGATGTAGTAGTCTGAAACATATATCCAAAATTTGTCGCGTTCGATGTATTAAATTAATTGGTTAGCTAAAGGAGATTACTACAGCAAACATACCTCCTATATTAAGTTGCCTTAGAGGTATCGAGGTTAACTAGTGAGCTAAGTTTCATAACATTGCTAAACATCTGATTCATAGATATCACCTCAGAATTATCTAGCGAATCAATGTACACCCAGTTATCTCATAGGTGTTAAAAACATACATTTCATACTTTATCATTTTATTTTACTCCACTGCTTTACAGAGAATATTTTCTACTTATAGACTCACCTACATAATAATCGTCAGGAAATATGTCTGAGTAGTATATTATTTTACTGGCAATTCGAGAATTATAGGAAAATGTCATTCCTGGAAAATTGCCCTCAATTTTAATATCGTACTCACTATCATTATTATAAGTATGCGAAGGTAATATAGATTATATATCCAGATTGAGCTCCAATTAGTGAACCATCCTCCCGGTCTATTGAGTCTAAATCGCTAAAAACTTTCCAGATTGTCACAAAAACGTCCTGACCAGCCGCTTTACTCTAATTAGTAAACATAAGTATACTAATTAAGCCAAATATCGATACAATGACACCACTAATGGATATCTCTCCTAGAAACGACTTGCTTTAAAATTAGCTCTTTAAAGACGTTGCTAATTTTAACCATACCCTTTTGTCACTTTATTAACTTATATGGTTGAGTCCTAATGTGATGGTAATAAAAATACAAAGGACTAGTAACAACTCTATTTGTTGTTTTCTTGAATTTGAGGTTTTACATCTGAAACTGTTATAAAATATTTTATTTTGTCACCTGCGTATAATTTAGATAATCTATTATTAAACACGCTTAGTGGTATTTTTATAAATTCATAATTAATTTCATTATCTTTATTTACATCTAAAAGCTTTACAAAATAATACCCGTCACCTCTTAAAGGTTTTATCATACTAGAAGATTCACCCTTTTTAAGTTTAGATGCAGTAAAAGCTAGTCCACCATCTTTATTATCTTTCTTAACCCAACCAGATTGAAGATTCTGTATAGTGGGATATTTATCTTTTAATTTTAAAACTACATCGCTAAATTGTATATTAGCATTGGATTTTATATTAGACTCTGCCTCTTGAGCAGCTTTTTTGGCGATATCATCAATAGCATATGAAACTTCCCTTTGCAGAAGGCTTTTATGTATATGGTATCGATATTCAGAAGGTGTTATACCGTAATATTGTACCGTAGCTCTATCATAAACTTCTTGGCTTATCTCACCCTGGGATGACGAGCTCCGTCGAATATTATCTACAGCATCTTTAACTTGACCATCTGTAATAGATATATTAAGTTCTCTAGCCAACTTACGAGCATACGTATCAGATATAGCATTTTGCATAGCTTGAGCTTTATAAAAATCATAAGCACCCTTACCTCCGCCACGAGAGTTATCCTTATTAATCTTCTCTATGGTAGTAAGGTAAGTTTCAGACATTTTATAATTGAGCAAATAGTCACTGTAGCGCACATATTCTCCATCTACCAAAGCTACAGGAACTGGTATAACGCTAGTTAACCTATAAAAGAAGCTGCTAGTAGTTTGAATTTTATATAATTGCCACCAAGAAAATATTGTAAATACAACTACAACAAAAACCCCCAAAATGGCAACATTACGGACCAATTTGCTTTTTGTATACTGAATAGGGTATTTAAATTTACGAGCTTTAGCTATAATTTGCTCACGATGTTCTGCAACTGTCTGATTAGTAATACGATCAGATTTTTTATCTTTCTCATCCTTACGCGTTAACTTCGATAGAATTTTCTTCATTGTCCCTCCGTTCTGACGCTTCGGTTGCATCTTGTAGTATGTTGTAAATTTTCTCTGGGTGCTCAACATTATTAATTACTAAATCACCCACATATGTTTGAATTACAATAGTTCCAAATCCAAACATCTCTCCGCTAAATCCTGGTATATTATAGCTAATATTATGTATTTTTGACAACTTAAGTTCCACAACATTACTACCAAAAAATCCCTTTTGTGTAATTTGACGCAATCTTTGATTGGTCAATACAAAAACAGTATAATACCATATTATAAATTGGTAAGCAAACAAAAAAATACCAATAATCAATCCAGCCAATGGTAGTAAAAAAAGCTCCAAATTCGTCTGCCAGATAAGTGGTGGTATAGATGAAAGAGCTAATGGAATTAATAACCCATAAAAACCCTTTCTCATAGCAATCATATGGCGACGAAAGACTTTAATTACAACTTCGCCGTCGCGCTGACCTTCAAATGATTTTTCTTGTATATTTTCTGCCATTTTTAAATAAATATCTACAAAACTGGTACCCCGGGTAGGAATCGAACCTACAACCTTTTCCTTAGGACGGAACCGCTCTATCCAATTGAGCTACCGAGGCTCACCACTAATAAATTATATCAATAATACATAAAAAACTAAAGATGCTACACATATTATAGCGCAGCATCTTTATAAAAATTACAATTACTGGCAAAAACGCTCACTGGCAGATTTATATTCATACAATTCTGCAGTACCAAACCAATGGCTAATTTCCTTACGAGCCTCATCAACATCGCCACTGGCATGAATAAGATTCGGTATAGCTTTATCTTGGTCGTCTGCATAACTAAAACTAATATGAGAATAGTCTCCTCTTATAGTTCCTGGTGCCGATGATTTTGGCTCAGTACCGCCAACAAGCTTACGCACCAGACTTACGGCTTCAACGCCTTCAAAAACCATAGCTATAACAGGACCTTGAGTCATAAAATCTAATGTAACATTAAACGCCTTACTTCCTCTGCGAGTGACCATTTTGCCAATTTCTTCATAGTGAGTATAATAATGCTCACGGTCAGGTGATAGCATTTTAGTACCAACTATTTTAAGGCCAACTCTCTCAAATCTGGTTAAAATTTCACCAACAATACCACGCTGGACTGCATCAGGTTTAAATACAACTAATGTACGCTCTATTTTACTATTACACATATTAGGATTTGCCATTTTACCTCCTCTATTAACGGTAGTTATATTCCAAGTATAGCAAATAAGTTGAGATGTAGTATGCTAAATAGTATGAGACCAAAGCATTACCTTAATGATATGATTTATGATTTTACGGAATCCTTAGAGGTGGAGGGCGGCCGTAGCAGTAAAACTGCACAAAATTATTCCCATTACCTAATGCGTTTGAGTGAATTTACAGACAATATTGACGTTGCAAAAATAACTCCAGAATTAATACGTAAATATAGACTCTGGCTCAATAGATATAAAAATGATAACGGTGAATCCCTAAGTATATTAACTCAAAATTATCACCTCATTGCATTAAGGGGTTTCTTACTCTATTTATCAAAGCGTGGAATAGAAAGCCTGGCTCCTCATATGATTGAATTACCCAAAGTCCATAGAAAGCAGGTTACTTTTTTACACATCGATGAAATAGAAAGATTAATAGCTGAAATAAAAACAGATTCAGATATAGGATTAAGAGACAGAGCTATAATTGAACTACTCTTTTCAAGTGGATTACGCATTAGCGAATTAGTAGGCCTAAATAGAGATCATATAAATACTAAGAGACGAGAGTTTACAGTTCGAGGTAAGGGCCAAAAAGATAGACCTGTATTTATATCTAAAACAGCCACTGAACATATAGAAAATTATCTATCTGTTCGCAACGATAGCTTAGCGCCTCTATTTATAAGTTATAGTCGCAATACACAGGAACTAGATAATAGTGGGGACTATAGAAGACTAACTCCTAGAAGTATACAAAGAATTGTAAATAAATATGCTAGACTAGCAGGAATTACAAAACATGTAAGTCCTCATACTATGAGACACAGTTTCGCGACTGATTTACTTATGAATGGAGCAGATATCCGTAGTGTTCAAGATATGCTTGGACATAGTAACATTAGTACAACCCAGATCTATACCCACGTTACAGATGAGCATCTACGTGAAACTCACGAAAAATTCCATAGTAGGTAATATTATAATTATTATGGTTGAGTTTCTGGTTTTATAATAGATTGAGAGCAACCATTAGCACTAAAGTCACTAGCATTATCTGTAATCATATAATTCTTACATAAGTCACCGTCACTAGCAATAGCAGCACGAGGAACAGGTACTGCATCTTCTGATGGCGTAGCCTCTACGCGAGCTTCTACGCGGCGGAATTCATTATTTGCGCGACCAGTAGAATCAATCTTTGGCTGAACATTATTAAATTTTACCACACTACCATCATTCTTTAATAATCTCACCCTTACATCTACAGATTTACCTCTAGCATAAATTCCAGCTAATGTTAGATAGCTAGTATCTTTACCTGATGGTAATTTAAGTAATGCTTTACACATATATTCACCATTAGCCACTCTGTTGTCACAAGATGATCCATTAACAGATGTTGCAGGCTTATTAACTGCAACATCTAGCCTTGAAGCGTCATCCGTGAAAGGATGTGGTGTATGTAAGTCGTATGTTTCCATTTCTATAACTTTAGAACTACTACCTCTGGAAACTCTATTATCAGGATATAAGAATACAGTTCTAGCATTACCATCAAGATCCCGTAAGTTTACATCACCTGCATTATAAGATATAGCCTGCACACGCATCACAGCGCCCCATTTTTCATCCCAATGTTCATAAGTTGGCAACTGTGCAGTTACCTGATTACTTTTATTTCTTACATTAAGAGAATTGAGTCGTCGATTCTTTGAACTCTGACTAAAATCATAAGAAACTCCCTCACTTTTCTTAGACCAAGTCACCTCTACTACATCGTAGTTGCTTACTCCTTTTAGGGGGATAATTTTCATATCACTCTCATCTTTTATACTTTTTACTACATCTTCAGTATCTGGTGTGATTTTAACGCAACTATAGGCTTGCTGTAATTGTTCATCATTATTAGACTGCCTAATAATTTTATCTCCCTCAACCTGTCCGCCACCCAGAATTTTAGCAACAGTGTCACATTTTCCACCTCTAACAGTTGAAATTAGATCAACACATTCTGGAGAGCCTGCATTGCGTTCAGTACAGTCATTATATTTCGCAAGCACACGCTTGGCATCCTCCACACCAGCTTGCGCAGAATCAAGTGCACTTCTAGATAGATCATTATCTGTAGCTCTATCTTGATCTCGCATCATAAAAATTGCAAACCCAATAGATATAGCAACGAAGAGCATAGTTGCAAAAAGTACAATAAATATCGAAACCGCGCCTTTTTGTCTTTTCATAGTATATTAAATTCCCCTTATGTTTTTATAATTATATCACACAAATATTACACACTTCCCGTTCTAGCCACAAATTCTATATTATTTAAAGCACAATATTCTGCATAGCTATCTTGACTATTAATATCTGTTCTGCAATTACTATTCTTAACATCTTTATCAGCTACGCTACCTATATATTCCTCGTCGAATAAAGATGATCCGATTGTCATATTTATAGTATAAAATGATGAGTAAAACATAGTAGTTACATTAAGATTATCAGAATCATCATTACCATTACCGCGTCCATCCTTATTAATAAGAGCGTCTGGCGAGGTTACATCCATACTATAGATCACTAATCCACGCTCACTATCACCTAAAACGGCGACAGAATCTTTTATAAATTCATCTGGAATACGAAGACCATTTCTATATTCAGTAGATCCATAGCCAGCTTTCATAGTTGCAATCTTCTCAGAGCTACATAGAATTCTCTGGTCATCTTTTACTTTCATAAAACGAACAGGCTCAAATCTAGCTAAAGCAGAGCCGCTTCTGTAATATTGTGCGCCACTTTTTCTAGCACTATCTGACACAAGAGATCCATCTGAGTTTTTACTCTTAGTATTATATTCGATAAATTTCGTTCGATAATTCCATATATATGTATAACTCCCTGTACACAATCGCCCGCCTGTATTAGGATCGTTGTAGTAATGAATTTTTTCTTTGGTAGCTTCTTCTAGATTAGTTGCAAATTTAACAGCACCTGATGAAGCACTGGAAGATCCGCCGCCACCACCAGAGCCAGATGAAGCTTTTCTATAAAATACAACCATTCTACTCGAAGAGGCTGCGATATCATCCTGCATTGATCTAATAATATTCCTAGATGCACTATTTACATCACGTATTGTTATACCTTTGTTGTATAAAGAGGCAATTCTCATTCCAACCATTAATAATGTAATAACTAAAACAGCTATAAACGCCATAGCTATTGTTACTTCTACAATAGTAAAACCACTTTTTTTATCTCTGCGCTGGCTCATATAACCTCACAATTGTCCCTAAACGTTGAATTTCGCCACCAACTGGTGATTGCCAGCAGGCACGAATATGAAAATCATAATAATTAGTAATCATAATAGAAGAGTTGGTTGTAGCTTTATCAACTGAACCCTTTACTGCAAATATCCAAATCATTTCTGATTGTGATCCAGACGCACTTTGAGCAATTCTTGCAAAAGTTGATGGGGCACGACTATTACCTACAAATTTTTTAATTTCTCCAGTTACTGGATCAATAAAGAATGCTCTGTTAGCTACATCACCGTTAGAAATAGATAAACCTCTACCAGAGCTAGAACTAAATACTGTTTCGGGAGTACACTTTTGTACACCATCAACACTATTAAACGCAGGTAATCTATTTGGTGGTATTAGGTTATCTGCTGCCGTAATACTCTTCCATGTTTTTAAGATATTAGAATCTCCTGCCATCCTAGGTCTAGCAGCAATATAGAGACCAGAGTTAGATCGTCCAGAACTAACAAGCGCAATATTATGAATATGGCGCAAAAGCTCAATTTGATTATCTATCTGAGTGCGAGCCTGTGTTATCTCTAAAGAACGTTGCGAGACACCAATACTATTGCTCATTACATACATTACACCCATAATTGCAGCTGTAAATATAGTTAAGGCTAATAAAACCTCTATAATAGTATCGCCTCTTCTTGATCTAATGTTTTGCATCATGTGTTCACCCCACAAGAATCTCTACCATTATTTGTCGTAATTCCACTGGAATTAATAGCATTCTTATCAACCGTTACCATCTGCCATTGGTTATCATTATAAAAAGGATTCTTCATACAGAATATAATATTGTTTTCAGGGGTACGCCAAGTACCGCCAGCAGAGTCTTGAATCTGAAATATTTTAGCACCACTTTTAGGGTTACGAATAATGCGCATTTTATAATTACTATATCCGTTATTGCTATGTGGTTTTGGCTGCATAGCGCCTACACCCCAATCAATATCCTGCTCCCTTAAATTAGCTTCTCTTGCATCCATAACAGCGATATATTGCGGTTCTGTAGCGCCAGAAGGATCAATAAAAGCCTTCACGGAGCGAGAAGTTAGTTTAGTAGAACCACTAGATCTATCATATGTTATAGTTACTTCTCTACCAGAATAAAAGCATTCTGCAGATCCACGCCATGCTACAGTATTATCACCAGCAAATGGACTACTATTGCATCGTTTTATTTGTCCTAAAACATCATTTTTTACTGAGTCAATGTCCTCGAAAGTACCAGCCAAGAAATCACGGAAAGATTCAACACCTTCGCGATAATGTTGCTCATTGACTCGGCGGGAAGAATTGTTCAAAACAGCACTTAACATCAACGAAGTAATAGCCAAAACAAGCATTACCTCAATAATTGTAAAACCTTTTTGTAAGTGCCGACCCATAGTACTAGTATTATAGCATAAACATTTTTATTTTATAAAATGAAAACTGAGCCTATATAGGTCTGAACTATATATTTTCCCCAAAGCATAGTTATAAACCAAGCAATAATCAAGAACGGTCCAAATGGAATACGGGCAGTGCTTGAGACTTTACCAGAAGCCATACCAGGTAAAAGTGTTACAAAACCAATAAAATTAGCCAGAAATAGAAATAACAAAGCATAAGGCCAGTTAGGTAGCATAATAGAAAGTGGTATTAATAATTTGACATCACCAAATCCGATCCATGCACCCTTTGATATAAAATATAATAAGCCATAAAGGCCAGGCAAAATAGCCGCCGATAAAGCTAATGATATTAGAGTAGCTTGCAGCCCCCCACCAGTCAAAACGTAACGCAATACTACAAATAATATAGATAATATAAATATCATCATAGTAATATTATCAAGTAAAAGCAACCATTTTGAATCATATACTATATGAATAGCACAACATAATAGTATTAATAACCATACAATCAACAAGACCCATCCAATTAAACTATTCAGTGGTAATGGCCAAACTAAATAAGACACAAAAAAGGCCACACATAAACCAACTTCAGTAAAAAATTCAGCTTTACCAATTGGCTTTTTACAAGTGCGACATTTTCCACCAAGTATAACCCAGCTAATAATTGGCACCATGTCAAAAGCATTTAATTGGCGGTGACAGTGTAGACAATGTGAGTACTTCGAAGATTTACCGTCTTTAGCTAGATTTTTAATAAATTCAAACTCAGATTTTTCTTCTTTACTAAGTCTGTAACCAGAAGACTTATCACTAGAGAGTTGACGAGCTCGCAAACGCCAAGTTGAAGCGACTGCAAAACTGCCTAATATTGCACCAGCTATTCCAAAAAAAATAGAAATAATTACATTATCCATCATATGATATTAACATAAATTTAAGCATAATCAAAACCCCGTTATAAAACGGGGTTGATTTATTCATATTACAAATATTTGCTTATACTTCCTGACATTGTCGCATTGGTGTTCCGTTAGCCTCTACAGCAAAAGCCAAAGCTGCCTGACGAGGAGAACCACCAGTTCGTACATTATTACCATCACACCTACCACCAGGTACAACGATAACTTGTTCTATACCAACTGCTGCATCACCATCAGCAACTGTTCCTTGAGTTATAATATTAGATCCAGTAACAGCTCCGCCACCTGCACAATCTACCGCCTGATAAATACTAGTACCCTGCCTAAAGACAAGTCTATTAAGCTCACAGATATTAGGAAGTTGACCTCTATTATTTGATTTAAACGTACTGATAGTACTTCCGATTAATGCTACATCACTCTTACGAGCTTGGTCACGCTGCGTACGTTGTAAAGCAGGCCAAGCAATAAACACCATTAAAATAATAAGCGCAGCAATAGCCAGCACCAATACCACCTCAATAATGGTAAAACCTTTTCGTTGTTGTAATTTTGTGTTCATGAGTTATTTTTACTCCTTCTTATTATTTGTCAGCTTCTACAACAGAGTCATAGGACCCGCTTATGCTTAATATAATACATAACTATTTTATAAATGTCCAGAGTCTATTTCGCAATAGACGTACCACTAGTTCCAACCAGACTATATATAGGCATAAGAACAGCCATAACAATGCCACCAGCCATAATTGCCATAAATACCATCAAAGCTGGTTCAATAATAGTAGATATAGCCTTAATTTCTTCATCTAATTCATCCTCGTACACACTAGCCACTTTGCCAAGCATCTGACTAATCCTACCAGATTGTTCACCGATTTTAATCATTTGAGGCACAAGCTCGTTAAAATATTCTTGATCCGAAATAGCCTTAGAAAGTGCCATACCGCCCTTTACGCGCTCTGCTGCTACATTAATACTATTCGCAATATAGACATTATCTACAGCGTCGGCAGCGACATCAAGCATATCAAGCATAGGTACGCCAGCCTCTAGTAGCGTATCAGCAGTACGAGTAAATCTCGCCATATACATCTTACGAAATAATCTACTAATTACTGGTGCATTTAACTTTAGATTGGACGACATTTTAATTCCAGTTTCTGTACGCATGTATTGTCTAAAGAAGTAAACCACAAAGAATACACCAGCGATAATTAAATACCAATAATATTTAACTGCATTTGCCATCCATACTAGCGCAGCTGTAGCTAAAGGCAAGGGTTTATTTAATCCAGCATACAGCTGTTCAATCTGAGGGATAATAGTTACAAGCATAAAAACTAAAACCATAACTATAACCAGTAATACTATAGATGGATAATACATAGCGCCTCGTATGCGACGCATCATAGCTTCATCTTTTTCTTGTTGATCAGCAAGGCGTTTTAACGATCTATCCAAGGTGCCAGAAGTTTCACCAGCCCGCACTAGAGCTATATAGATGTTATTAAATACATCAGGATGTTTTGCAACCGCATCATGTAAAGTTTTACCACCTTCAACAGAGGTGATAATATCCTGAATAACCTCCTGCATCCTCTTATTTTTAGTTTGATCTAAAATTGTATGCAAACTTTGGGTAATTGGAAGACCAGCCTCTACTAAGGTAGACAGCTGCCTAGTGAAGAATACTTTATCCTTTCCACGTATCCTATTTGTGATCTTATCAAGAATCGAACCCCTATTTTGTTCAGTAATAGAAAGTGGCGATAACTCCTGCGAAAGTAAAATACTCGCTGCACTACGCTCACTATCAGCCTGAATTATAGAATTAACGACGCTACCAGTTGCATTATCTCTAGCAGTATATGTAAACGTCTTCATATTTATCCCCTAATTGCCCTTTCTAATTCGCCTAAGTCAACAGCATAATTTTTAGCTTCTTCATAAGTTATAACTCCTGATTGAACTAAACCTGCCAAGGTACGATCCATAGTCTGCATACCTTGATCGGCACCAGTTTGAATAACAGCATCAAGCTGATGACTTTTACCTTCACGAATAATATTACGTACAGCTGGATTAGCCATTAAGATTTCAGCAGCTGCAACTCGCCCGCCACCTATAGTAGGAACCAGGCGTTGCGAACAAATTGCCATTAATATATTTGCCAACTGAGCACGCACTTGCGGCTGTTGGTGGGGTGGAAATACATCTATCATACGGTCTATTGATTGAGCGGCCGAGTTAGTATGAAGTGTTGCAAAAACTAGATGCCCAGTTTCAGCTATAGTGATAGCAGCGCTTATCGTCTCAAGGTCACGCATCTCGCCAATTAAAACAATATCAGGGTCTTGTCGCAAACTTGAACGTAAGGCCGCCCCAAAAGAAAAAGTATCATAATGAACCTCACGTTGTACGATAACAGATTTCTTGCTGCTATGAGTATATTCTATAGGATCTTCAATTGTAATTATATGATGAGAACTTTCAGAATTAATCTTATCTATAATGGCAGCAAGAGTAGTAGACTTACCACTACCTGTAGGACCAGTAACTAATACTAAACCGCGTGGAAATTCGGCAAATTTAGATACAATAGGTGGCAACCCCAATTCCTGAATTGTACGAATCTTACTAGGAATAAGGCGTAACGCTGCTGCCATATTACCGCGCTCATGAAAAGCATTAACACGAAAGCGACCAAGCGTTCCATACGCGAAGCTAAAATCAAATTCCTTATCCTTTAAGAATATTTGGCGCTGCTCATCATCTAGTATAGAAAAAATTAATCTCTCAACAGTTGGCTGATCCAAATCATCACACCCAGATACCTTTGATAAAGCACCATCAACGCGGATCATCGGAGGCAGTCCAACTTGAAGGTGTAAATCTGACGCATCTTTACGCAAAACTTCATCTAATAGTAGCTCAATTCTTAGTTCTTGATTATTCATACTCCCCCTTAAAATTTAAATGGTTACCCTATTTACTTCATCTAATGTTGTAACTCCATCTAACGCCTTCAGATAGCCATCTTGACGCATGGTTATCATACCCTGTTCTACAGCCATATGTTGAATTTCGGCACTAGTAGCATGTTTAACGATTAGATTTTGAATATCTTCAGTAATTTCCATCACCTCATATAAACCAGCACGTCCAACATAGCCACCTGGAGTAAGAGGAGTATTTTTGCCCATAGCTAAATCATATTCACTTTGGTTTGCCAATGGTAAACTATCATAACCTAAATCCTGTGAAACAGCTGCAACTTCATCACGAGTTTTTGGTAGAAGATGACCTACTGTGGTGTTTATACTCTCAGTTTCAAAGTTATTTGATTTATAAACTTCCTTCTGGGGCGCCAAACGACGGACTAAACGCTGACCAATCACTGTATTAACTGTACTGGCTATCAAGAAAGGTTCAATACCCATATCTAATAACCGAGGCAAAACTCCAGCAGCACTATTTGTATGAAGCGTACTAAAAACCAAGTGTCCAGTTAACGCCGCCTGGACAGCAAGTTGAGCCGTTTCGGAGTCACGAATCTCACCGACCATAACAACATCTGGATCCTGACGCAGGATACTACGTAATCCGTTTGCAAAAGTTAAGCCTACCTCTGAATTAACTTGAATCTGGTTCACACCAGGCATTTTATATTCAACAGGATCCTCCAGTGTAACTATATTTATTGATTCACTCTTAATTTCTTTAATCAAAGCATAAAGACTAGTTGACTTACCACTACCTGTTGGTCCAGACGTCAGAACCATTCCGTTTGGTCGCTTAATACCTTCTCTAATGCGACGCAAAGCTCGTCCAGCATAACCCATCTGTTCTAGATCAAAATTATTACCAGATTTATCAAGTAACCGAATAACCACCTGTTCACCCCAAATAACAGGGCTAATCGCTATACGAAGATCAACTTCTTTTTGTGCAACATTCACAGCAAATTGTCCATCTTGTGGAATGCGGTGTTCATCAATTTTCAGCTCTGACAAAATTTTAATACGTGACACAAGTGCAGGCTCAATGGTCTTTGGTAGGCGCATTACTTCTCTCAAAACACCATCTATACGAAAACGAATCAATAAATAATCTTCAAGTGGTTCGACATGAACGTCGCTTGCCCTAGTTTTAACCGCATATTCTAAAATCGTACTCAGAGCTCTACTAATAGGAGAATCCTGAACTATTGTTTTAATGTTAGCAGCACTTTCTTGAATACTTTCAGCTTGCGAAACATCGGCAGCTTTATCTACAGCACTTAAATCTGTCTTATATTGGTCCAAGACGTGCTTAATACTAGCTTCCGACGCCATAAACACTTTAACGGGGCGCTGAATTTGCGTAGAAAGATAATCCACAGCCTGAACATCACCAGCGTTAACCATCGCTACAGCTAAGCGATTACGAACCTCCGCCAAAGGAACTGCCATAAGCCTCTCAGCTATATCTTGACGTAAAAGCCCTAAGTTTTCCTGCGAAATTATCGAAGAAGTTAAATTAATATACGGAACTCCAGAAACATAAGCTATACCATGTACAATAAGTTCTTCATCTACGATATCGGAATTTATGAGAACTGTTTCTAGATCACGATTTGTTCTAGCAGCTTCGGCTTCACTTTTTTGCATCACTTCAGCATCAACCAAGCCCTCTTCAATAAGAACACTCTTTAGTTTTTCTTGGATGTCTGCAGTTAAATGCAATGCCATATTGTTACTATTTATCTCTTTTCGTTATTTTGATTATTAAGCCTATTTTGTGCACCTTCAGACGAATGTATGTCGTTATCTACATAAATTTCGACTGTAGGATTTATTGCGTTACTATTAAAAATTAGCTTAGAGGGCTGCGTTAAACCATCTCTGATCGGTTCTATAGTTTTAACCGTCTTTTCTTTATTAACCATATTGCCAAAAAATGATCTAACAGCAAAAAATGTTATCGCCATACAGATTGATGCAACCAATATAATCATCGCAATCTCTGTCTTTTTCATAATATTAACCTTTTACCTTTTTTTCTTTCATTTCAACCTTGACTGGCGGTAGATAGCTCATTGAACCAGATATCTGCAAAGTTACCTTGTTTTCATATGAAGAACCCGACATAGCCCTTATATCAACTGCACGTATCGAACGTTCCAATCTCTCTAGAGCAGTTCTCAAATCCTCAGGTGTACCAGATATAGATAAAGTAAACGGCTGACTAGATGCTCCTCCAGAGCTATCTGTACTACCTCCAGTTACATTATCATTAGAAAAGCTAACTGATTCAATTTTAACGCCTGGCACATTTTTCAGTAATTTCTGCTGCAAAGACGCACCAAGCGCTAAATCGTTGGAATCAGCAGGTAAGGCATCTAATACAGACTGAAGCGGCGGAACATCTTCACTGGTCCTTACTGATTTTAGCTCTTCGTTAGTATTTAAAACATTGATACTACCTTTTAGCTCTTTCGCGGCTACTATATTACTTTGAAGTTGTTTAACCGTTTTGCCCTTTTCAGCTAAAACCTTCTCATTAAAAATCAACGCTTGTACTAGCATAATGAGTATAACAACAGAAGCACCAATTAGACACGACACTCCAGCCACCCACATAAATACGGTTCGTCGAGTTTGGTCTATTAAGGTCTGTTTACGAACTATAATATCGTTAGTTTTTCTTTTCATTACCATTTTCTCCTGCTGATCCGCTATTATTTGGAGCCTTATTTGTATCTTTAAATAAATCACGTGGTAATCGCATATAAGAATCTGTTACATTACCCTTACCTAGGCCTCGAATTTCGTCTATATGGTTCTTCATACTAAATACTTCTTTTGCATATTTGAAGGATATATTGAAGCTAACTAAATCACCGTTACCACTATTTTCCGATTGACTAGTAGTTGGACTAGATAATATAACATCCGATGCAAATGTAACCTGTTGCTCATTTTCCTTGCTAGAGGGAACGCTGCCATCATCATTGTAAGGCTTATACCGAACTTGTAGAGCTTCTATGTTCTTTTTAAAAATATCAGCAGCCTCAAAACCACGAGCTTTAGTCTGAGCAACCAATGATACAGTACCCTCTGCTTTACTTAAAGCAAACGACAAAATATTAACTTCATTTGGCGTACCTTTTTGGCTTATTACACTCAATATCCCGAGAATACGAGATGTCATAAGCTTATCTTCGTGAGTTTTATTAATTGCGGAAAGCTGATTTTGAATTGTAACATTCTTATCCAGATCCTCTATTTGTAGCAGATTCTTTTCTTCTTGCTTAATATTGTTATTTGCTATATTATCGCGTATAGTCTGAACGCCAAAGACATAAAATGCCACGATTAACACAACAGCCAAAGTTACCATCATCGCTAATATAGCCATTGATATAACCAAATTACGATGCTTTTGGATACGGATTAAGTCAAGTTTTACATCTGGTATGAGATTAATTTGAATCATTTTTCTACCCTCTGGGCTAGCCCTACTGCTGTCGCATATTCATATTCAACTGCTGCCATACTAGCTCGCTCTGAATCTGGTACTCGAACTTTTTGCCATGGATTAGTAATCTGAACAGGAATGCCAGTATTCTCAGAAATATATTCAGAGAACAAAGGAATAGTAGCAGCAAATCCCATTGCTAAAATAGAATCTATCTTCAAATTTGAATAGCGAGATTCCAAAAAGCTTACGGACTTTTTAAGATCAGAGACAAATCCATCAATCGCTGGAATTAACGTCGAGTAAACTTGGCCATCTAAACGAGTTTTTTCTAAGCCAAATTTAAGCAAAAACTGCTGAGCTTGATCGTCTTTTACATTTAAACCTTGTGATATTGTACGTACAAATGATTGTAAACCTATTGGCAATGTTCTGACTAAGCGTGGCGAACTACCAATCGCAATAACGACATCAGTAGACCTTTCACCAACATTAATAACCATATTTGTACTAGTACTATTTGCAGCTAAAGCCGCCCTAAGCATCGAAATAGAATTTGGTTCAACTGCTATAACATTAAATCCTAATGAGTCAATCATATCAACCAGGCCCTCTATATAGTCTTGTGTTACGCTAGCCAGCATAACCTCATCTTGCTGAGGGTTATCTGGCGAATCACCTAGCACTACCCAGTCTATTTTGGCATCATCCACAGGAATTGGTATATACTTATCAGCCTGATACTTTAATATACTGGACCGCTCGGAGTCTGTCATTTTAGGTAATTGTATCATTGTCACAAAAGACCGGCTTGACTCAATACCAATCACACAATTAGTTACACTAATACCAGCCTGTACAACCGCAGACTTAATAGCTTGACCTAGTTTTTTACGCGATTCATCTGAATCGCTGGCAATAATTTTTGGATCAACCGCCATATAACCAGCATGAAGCAAAGACCAAGAATCATCGCCTTGCGGTGTAAGTTGAACAACTCGTATCGCTTTTGTTCCGATATCAAGTGCAAAATAATCGCCCATCCCTTTGAATATACGCATAGATGTAACTATTATACATAAGCTCTTTATTATAATCAACAGCAACCAATGTACAAAACGAGCGCACTTTCATAATACGCCCGTTTTGCTTTAGAGATTAGTATCTAGGTGGAAGATCTATGAGATTTGTAGTTGTAAACTTACGACCTGAATCACTCACCTGATTTAGAGCCCACAGATATGCATCTGGTCGCAAATTGAATGTTTCACCGGATATACTCTGTTTTAGATCAAATGGAGGGTTTTGATTTTGGTCAATACCACCACTGCGTCTTAAGAAGATTTGTTTTACAGCTACAGGTCCATTAATTGTTAATTGATTACTGTAACATGGATGAATATCACCACCCTCTTCTTTATTCTTTATATATGACCTTGGTCTATCTTGACCAGTCCCGTAAGAACACGTATTAATTACACCGTTTGGATTAAGAATCCAAGAATCAATCCTAGTAGCTTCAGGTTTTATGTTTACAGTATATTTTCCACTACTCTTCCTTGGTGTAAATACAATCTGACTTAGGTCACCAACCGTGTCATATTTCTCAGGTAATTCTACATTATTTTTAAATACAATTCGCGAATTATTTCCAACAAAGAATACTAGTGACTTTTTCTTGTTCTCATCTTTATTGAAATCAGTACCATCAACTGTATATTCAGTATTATCATTCAGGGCATAATCGCCAGTAGAACAATTCTTAAGATTAATAGTGTTTCCAGAAACGCAACCATTAGATCCTTGTGGATAAGCAGTAGACTCACGTAGGGCAAAGAATGCCTGTAAACGAGCCACGCCATTACCAATATTATCCTTCATTAAATTACCATAATTAGGAGTTCCACCATACGCACTAGTATACTCATTACTAAAGGTTAGATATCCGTGTGGATCATAGTCAAATGAGCCTGTAGGTTTATATCCAACCCTATAAAGAGCACCGCTAGCCATTTTACCGCCAGATACACTACCCTTCACTAGCAAGCCATATTCAGACCAAGAACCATAAATTTGTTCATCTGTAGTGTTTAGACGATTCTTCCTATTTGTATCAGTATCGACATTTCCGTTAATAATAGCATCACCACCGCGTACCTGTAATGAAGGCTTATATCCAGATACTATACAGTAAGCCTTTGACAGGAATCGCTTTTCTCTATCTGCGTGATACTTTTCGTTATAATTTGAGTTTCTTTGGTCCTTATAGTATCTCTCGCCCTTATATTTTAAGTCGTTATCCTTCTTTTCAATATAAAGTGAGTAGCAGAATTTAGTTCCTGGAGGCGTTTCAGAAGGTATATAGCGATTGACAGTACCCATAGGAATCTTATTGACATTCTCGCCACCAGAGACACTATATACTCCTGGCTTTAGATCTGCAAATGGGCTAGCTACATTAAGAGGTGTAGGATTATCGTTTTGACCATCATCACAGTCAGACATTCCATCACCCAGTTTATCTCTATAAAACTTACATATTTCACCCTTTGTTAAACCATTAACACTATTACCATTAGTATGTTTTAAATTACCTTTAGATTGTTCAAAATCGTTGTCACGAATTTCACCAGCATAATAACCAGGTTTAACAACTGTTTCTATTAAGCGTATTTTTGAGTCCTTCATAGGACCACCCTTATCGCCACCTTTATTATATTTACCACCATTATAGTTATAGCCACCTTTATCAAGACCTACTTTAACCACGCCAGTATGACCATCAGGGGTATTAATCTTCTGAGATATATCAGGTTGTAGATGATGTGGTTTTTTGAGAACTAGATAAAGATTAGGGAAATAAGTTGATGAATTAGTTGATTTATTTTCACCAGCATTCAAGCTAAAGAAGTTTCCATCACTTATCCCGTCCATCCATATTATCTTAGATTTATCCCAGTCAATCTCACGATCAGCCAAAGAGTCTGGCAATCTCACTGAGTCCTTAGGAATTCTATATATATTAAACATACCGTTATAGTAGTTTATAGGTCTAGTTAGAGGCACTGGTACATTGTCTAACAAAGTTGGCATTTTAGCGTATATTTCGATAGCCGTACCTATGCTTTGCCATATAGCAACTTCTCTCATCACAGGGTCAGCCATGCCAAAGATAGAAAGTATAGCTCCAATAATGGACTGCACATTCTGATGATTGTTACCTATCATATATCTGGTACTAGCGTACATAGTCCAGGTCTGACCTCTACCATAACAATCAATCATATCCTTACCATTAATACTACCCGGTAAATACAAAGATATACCATCATGGGATAATCCCTTACCTACCAGTAGAGTCTGTATGCTATATAGAAGACCAGGTATAGTTAAATTAATACCCTTATCTACAACAGAAAACGCGTAAGCCGGGTACCTACCTTCACTATCCTTAGATAGTAAACTTTCATAACAGGTATCTTCACGTCTATCTCCCCTAACTTGATAATTTTCCGCACCAGTTACGCCGAATATATCACTCATTAAGCCTATAATTAAACGATATAGATCGTTAGTAGCATTATAAGATACATTAGCAACACTAGATTTAAGATCATTTCTTAAATTACTAATGTTATTAATAGCATTCCTTATAGAATTAATATTTTTTCCACTATTAAACCCTAAACCACCAACTATATTATTCAATTCATTAGTAATACTTTGACTACCCTTAATAATATTTCCCAAGCCAGCATTACCATCTTGACCTAATTCACTAAGGTAACCATCTTTTATAGTATCTCCATACAAGGAATTAAAACTACTTTCACTATTAACAAACCCATATATATTATGTAAAACCCAATAATTTAAGTTGCTATGTCCATTCAAATATTCTGGCTTAAGTCTTTGTACTATGGGGTTTATCTTATCCAACGCAAGTCGAGCTGTTTGACGTGCACCATTACCAAATATCTCTTCATTTTTCTTACCTTCAGATCTTCTTTGCGCTACAGCCTCGTCGACAGCCTGCCTAGCTAGATTAGGCATCAAAAGATAGATATATTTCTCTTCATCTGTATAAGGCGGCCATAACCTAAAAGTAAGACCATGCCTTTCTATCCTAGCCCTTTTAAGCATCTCATTAACAGCATTAGCTAAATATTTAGCAGCCTCATTAGGCGTGATATTTTTTACATAATCCTGATAACTTATAATATTACCATTTTTCTTAGGAAATCTATCTTTCAAATTCTTAACACCATTAGCGGTCATGCCACCCGGAAACAACAAGTCTTTAATAAAACTTTTTCCATTAATAGCATTGTTCAATCCAGTAAGCCTAAATTTAGGTAGACCATTAGGACCTATAATAGAGGCTTGTTGGTAGAGTAGCGGATTTGCAACTTTACCATTTATAGACGCCAAACTCGCTGGGTCAGAAATAATACCCCTCAGCCAAGAAAGACTTGGTACAGGTGTTAATGTAAAATCAAAATCCTTAGCATAGCCTACCGGCCTGGCTGCTTTTATCTTATCAATCCCGTCAAATCCAGTAACTGGATCTGGTGCTGTAATAAAGTTCTTGCCTATAAAACCACTAGCCTTACGAGCATACTCATTTGTTAGAGTGTCTAGTTGGCTAAAGTCCCAGTCATATATAGGCAAGCGAACAATAGAATTAACCAAGCCAGCTTTGGCATCTATACTTAGGTTTGATTTAAAGATTCTATTTAGACCTGTTTTATCAATCACAGTACTTAAAGTACTTGCAGAAGAATAACATCGATCATCATCCCTAATTCCCGGATCCCATCTCTGCTTAATAAGAAAATCTCTACCTGATACAGTAAATACACGATTTAGATCAAGAAGAGCATTACTTTCAAGACCAGAAAAGATGCCAAAAACAAACGATAGCACGATCGCAGCTACCGCAGACTTTAAATAAAAAGTTTTTTTACGGTTATTATTTTTAGTTGACATAATCTACCACCTTTATTTTTTGCTTTTCAAGCTCCAATTTATCAGCCAAATTCATATCTATTTTATTAACCCTAAAGTAATTTTGAACAAAAAAGTAAGTCGCTCTATCCTTATCCTCAGAAACAGGACAAACACCTTCTTTTGTACATTTTTTAACATATTCAGACATAACTGAGCGTTCAACAGGCATCTGCTTAAATGCTTCTTTTCCGTTTTCCATTATAAACTCACCATCATCCGTAAATAAATATTCCCCATAGGGTGTTTTATTTATATCAGCTGCGCGTAGCTCGTCTATACCTTTATTACTGCCTTTTTCAAGTTCGCTATGCGCCCTATCTATTAACTGCTTGGCTTTACCCTTATCAAAGAGCGCCATGTTATCAACTTCAGTAGAGGTATAAGGTACCCAGACAATCTTTCCATTCACACCTGAATATCTTCCGTAAATAATTAAATTATTCAAAGCAGTACCATAAGCCTGCATATTTGCGATTGACTCTGGTAGTTTTTTATTAGACTCCTGAAGATTTTTAACCGCCATTTTAATATAATTACCATTTACAGCCAAGCCCACCTTATTAGCCGCTTCTTTAGTTTGATAGTAATCTATGATAGTGCTGGTTATATCTTTTTTATTTATACCAACAGATTCAGCATCCTTAACGATCCGATTATAATCACGTAGATAAATCTTTGTTTCACCTACCGTTATAGCGACCTTATCCTTAAAAAACATAGATAAGAGAATGGCTAATCCGAGCACAGCAAACAAGCCAGCCGTTATCGCAATACCAGTAATAAGTTGCTTTTTTGTTATGTTTTTGATAGAAACTTTCATTAATACACCCTATTTCTCAATACTATAGATGTTAAAGATTATATATCATAAGCATAATAAATTCCATATTGTAATATTACAATAACATTTCACAACTATAATTAAATAATAAAGAATATTATAAAATAGTATTTACAAATATGCACACATATACTATAATAGAGTTATCCTTAGCTTATAAAGTTAGGGTGCCCCTTATAGAATTCAGATTATTTATTCTGATACTACTAATGAAAGGAGAGGGTTCAAATGAACCTTCTTAATAAAAAAATTCCCTTCTTACCTGGCAACTTTGACATTAAGAAGTTGCTTGATGCAGGTGGCTTGATAGCTGCCGTAGTGGGAGCTATTTTAGCCCTGCTAGTAGCTTTGGGCTTAGGAGGTGGTGGTGGCTCTAGCTGGAATACGCCAACTCCTACACCAACTCCTACGTCGTCTACAGCGCCGGATATACCGACGCCTGATCCGACAACGGACCCACCTACGCCTAACCCAGACCCGTCTCAGCCAACATTCACCCCGTCTCATATAGAGACAGGTGAAGGCGACGACACTATGGTGTTTGAGCCAATAATTAAGTGCTATCCAGGTCAGTGGCAGAGTATAGGTGTTATCACCCATACTGCTGGAACTTATGAGCCTGGCGTTACATTCCTTTCAACGGAAATTTCCGACCGTTGGGAAGGATCTGTAAATGGTATGGCTTTCGGTAAGAGCAACTACCCCATTGATCAGGGCATTGCAATGCTAGACAATGGCGTTGTACGTGTCCCAGATGGCGTGGTTGATTACCATTTCGAGGGCTATATGCACCACGTTAATGGTAAGGACTACCCCTTCGACTTCCATGCGAAGCTCGATAAGGCTTGCTCATTAGAGCGTCCATAATAGGGAATTTTAAAGCCCCCAGTTCATTTACTGGGGGCTACTTTCTGTTTTTAGATAATAGTTATTGTTATAATAAGTAATAAATTTTTAATAATTAAATAAAGGCACCTAAACTTATATTATGAGCAGCAATCTTTCAATTGGCATAGTAGGATTACCAAATGTAGGTAAATCCACGACTTTTAATGCACTGACAAATAATGATATATTAGCAGCTAATTATCCTTTCGCAACAATAGAACCTAATACAGGAATCGTGCCAGTACCTAATCCACGACTCGAAGTTCTAGCGAAAATGTACAATTCGAATAAAATACTACCAGCCACCGTCACTTTTGTAGATATTGCAGGCTTGGTAAAAGGTGCTTCAAAAGGCGAAGGATTGGGTAATAAATTCTTAGCGAATATTAGGCAGTGCAATGCTATAGTTCATATAGTACGTGCTTTTGACAATAGCGAAATATTAAGGCACGATGAATCCCCTGTAAGTCCAAAAGACGATATAGAAATAATTAATACAGAGCTTATTTTGGCAGATATTCAAACCATTGAATCACGCTTACCACGCATGCAAAAGGAAGCGAAAGCCAATCCCAAAATACGTAGCGACATTATCTATTTAGAAAGTCTACTTAGTAGTCTAAAGTCCGGTATTCCATTGTCATCACTAAATAGTATAAAACATGACGCAATTAAAGATCTACACTTGCTAACTGCTAAACCCGTTATTTATGTCTTTAATGTTGATGAAAACGGATTAACAGATACGGAGTTACAAAAAAAATTGCAGAATTTAGTTGAACCAGCAAAATCTTTGTTTTTAAGCGCAAAACTAGAAGAGGAACTGAAAGGTCTCGCGCAAGATGAGGTAAATGAGCTTTTAGAAAGTTATGGAGTAAAGGAAACTGGATTAATGCAACTGATTAACGCGGCTTATGATACACTCGGGTTGCAAAGCTATTTAACTGCAGGAGATAAAGAAGTACGAGCATGGACAATTCATAAGGGCTGGACAGCGCCAAAAGCTGCTGGAGTAATTCATACTGACTTTGAAAGAGGTTTTATAGCTGCTCAAGTAGTTAGCTATGATGACTTAATTAAGGCTGGCTCAGAAGCAGCCGCCAAAGCTGCAGGTAAAATACGTACGGAAGGCAAAGATTATATAATGCAGCCTAATGATGTGGTTGAATTTAGATTCAATGTTTAGAGCAAGTCTTAATAAGTTTCAAAACATAGAACCTTTCCACATTACCCTTTGCTCCAGATACACCACTATCTCGCTTATCTATAATTGAAAAATATTGCCGCGCCCAAAGTTCAAAATCAGATAAAATTCTACGGCGCATAGCATTATTCTTTACTACTCCTCTATTAGTTTGATTCCTACCCGCTTCAAACTGAGGTTTTACCATCGCTACCAATAGTGTCTTCTTATTCATTGCTGTTTTAGCAACATGAGGCAAAATTTCCCTTAAACTAATAAAAGAAACGTCCGCCAAAATAATATCTATGGTCTCTGGGGGTATAAAATCCCTAATATCAGTTTTTTCATAAAGCTTAATTTGGTCATTTCCACGTAAACTGTGGTGAAGTTGGTCTGTTCCTACATCAACTGCATAAACCATTCTAGCACCGTGGCGCAATGCATAATCAGTAAATCCTCCAGTACTACTACCAATATCTAGAACCACTTTATCCGTAAAATTTAAATGAAAATTATTAGAAACACTCGCTAGTTTTAATCCGGCCCGACTAACATATTGTTCAGGAATATTTAGTACAACTTTATCTACAGTTGATACTATAAAGCCACATTTCTTAATAACTTCCCCATTTACAGTAACCCTACCTAAATGTATGTAGTTTTCAGCCTGAGATCTGCTATTGGTTAATCTATTTTCTACAATATATCTATCGAGTCTCTGTTTCATTTATACATAAAATTTTCTAGTTCAGTCGTTATTTTAGCTATAATACCATAATTAGCATATTTTGTCATAATAGCTAGTATATATGTCCCGTGTGGATGATGCACTACACCCACATCATGAACATAATTCCATAAAAAGCCAACCTTATTAGACGTCCATCCCGCCGTTCCTGAAGGTATTCCTTTTCGCCAAATTTGCCGCCGCATCATATCTAACATCTTATGGCGGTTCTGCTCATCAACTAAATTACCGTTATAAATCCCTTCCACGGCACGCAGTAAATCATCTGAACTAGTTCTAACAGCGTCATTTGCGGTAAATGTAGTTACATTACTAATTCCTCTTGAATATAAAAAGTTATTCAAATCTCTTCTGCCAAATTGATTTATCCAAGCTTCAGCACAAGGATTAGTAGAATATAAAATCATTCTATCAAAACACCCTGTTACAGTTGTGTCTAGCATTGGATCATTCCACTTAATGTGGCCAGAATTTATCTCATTAAATAGTTTGATTGCAATATAAAGTTTATAAGTGCTGGCACTTGGGGTGCTTTCACTTCCTCTATAACTTGCCTGCCATCCTGCCCCATCCAATTGTTTAATGCTAATTCTAACATTATAACGACTTCCAATTTCTTGCAATTTAGATTCTAAGCCAGACTGAGAATTAGAATATCTATAAACCTTCTTTACGTTTGGTGCGACGTCCATTAACTCTGCTTGTATATATTTATATCTACCTGGTGTGAATAATACATCATTTACTTGTTTAACAAAATTATCTTTATTAATTTGTTTACCCGCCTCAGATTCATAGCGTTCAGACTCTCGACCATCAATTATTGTAATAACTGTTTCTCCAGCCGTTTTAGCAACTTTTTTATCCATTTCTACAACATAGTTAGCTACTTTATCTGCTTTTATCTGGAGTTTAGCCTTTCCTTCATTATCTACAATTTCAAGCCAACCAGCAATTTGCTCACGTGTAGGTATAAAAACATCATCCCTACCTTCTATACTAATACGAATTTCTTTAGCAATAGCGATTTCAGCCTTTTCCCTAATTTCCATTAAATCACTGGATGTAGATTTTGGTACAATGGTTTTTTCTGGTACTTCTATAACTGTAGTTTCGTCAATATTGTATTTTTTGTGCAAAATAATATTTCTAAATGTAGATATATCAACATCACTACCTGCCTTTGCTTCAGTTGCAGTAATATTACCATCTTTAATTGCTACAGTAGCATTTTCAACATCAATATGATTATTTTTGGCAAATTTTCCAATAAATTCATCGAGTATGGAATTAGAAAATTTAACAGAAAAAGAGTCTACATGAGGAAACTGCCAAAAAATAGAAAGAGGCACAAAACGCAAAGTACTAGGATATTCGCTTAACTGATTAAAAGTATTAGAGTTAATTAAATCAGCACCAATTGTAGATATTTTCACTTCATTAGAATTATTTCTTGTATTTAATCTAATCTTAGCATTAGAGAATCGCTCTTGCTCCTCTATTTCTAATATATTGCGATGTTTAAATCCATAGAACTCCTGGCCATAACGTGCAAATGGTAATGTATAATGCCTAGGATAAAAATATTGCACCAAAATCTCTACAATAATAAGACCGCCGACAATAATTTGCCAGCGATACTTACGTGTTTTAGACCAAAAGTTATAGTTCCCTAATCTTTTAGTAGGGGACTTTTTTCGTGCTAATTTTTTATTCAATATGCCCACTATTTAAATAGTATACTATTTTTTGCGTTCGCGGTAATCGCCAGTTGCCGTATCTACACTCACAATATCTCCAGTTTTTATAAAAGCAGGCACTTTTATAACTTTACCAGTTTCAAGTGTGGCGTCTTTTAAAACGCTACTAGTTGTATCACCCTTAACTACGTCTTCTGTATAAGTAACTTCTAGGTATAGATTTTTTGGCAATTCAATATTAATAACCTTACCATCAAAAAACTGTAAATTAAGTTCTTCGCCTTCCTTAAGATATTCAGCAGCCTCATCTACTGTATCTGCAGAAAGCTCAAATTGTTCAAAGTTCTCTGGATCCATAAAATTAAAGACATCACCAGTATTATATAAGTACTGTACTTTTTTACTTGTTACATCAGCTGGCTCGATCTTGTCTTGTCCCTTAAAGGTCTTCGGAATAACACTTCCGTCAATTAAATTTTTTAATTTAACATTTACAATAGATCCGCCACGACCCATGACTTTTTGGCCATACTCAATGACGCGGTATGGTTTACCATCAATCTGGCAGACGGTGCCTTTTTTTAAATCTGTTGGCTGATACATATCACATTTTCCTTTCTAGTGCGGATATGAAGCCAGTGCACCTTATAGTGATGCACTGAAACATAGCCGTAATAAATTAGTTATTACTTACAAATGGAAGTAATGCCAAATGGCGTGCTCTCTTAATTGCTACCGCCAATTGGCGTTGTTGTTTCACACTTAAGCCAGTGCGGCCAATTGGCTCAATCTTGCCGTAGGCATCAACAAAACGTAATAAAGTCTTTGCGTCTTTATAATCGAAATGTGATGGAGTATCTTTTTTAAATCTTTTTGCCATAATAATCCTTTCTTAAAACTAAAATGGAATCTCCGAAAGATCTATCGGATCATCAGTTATATCATCAACTGGGGAAGTTTTTTCTTGAGAGCTGTTATTATTTGATTGATTCGAAGAATTACCGTCGCTAGGACCGTCCAAGAAAGTAACATCAAAAGCAACAACCTCCACACGGTTTCGTTTCTTGCCAGTATCTTTATCTTCCCAGCTATCCTGACGAAGTCTACCTTGAATTAAACATCTGCGACCTTTTGATAGATACTGATTAACTAATTCTCCGGTCTTTTCCCAGGCAATCACATCAAAAAAATCAGCCTGACCTTCCTGACCTTGGCGATCCACCGCCAACCCAAAGCTACAAACATTTTTACCACTAGCTGTAGTACGCATTTCTGGATCGCGAGTTAAACGTCCCATTAAAATTACTTGGTTAATTCCTCGTGCCATATTTTTACCGCCAAATTTAGTTTGGCGCTCCCCCTTTAAATAATTTATTCTTCTATATCTTCAGCAGATTTTTTATCTTCATCTGCCAATTTTTGAGTCTTTTCGTCTGCCAAAACAAGCAAATAGCGCAATACTTCTTCTGTGATATTTAGAGTATTGCGTATTTTTAGTGGCGCGTCGGCTGGCAATATAATATCCATATAGACATAGATTGCAAAGTCTTCTTTACGAATTTTATATGCAAGCTTCTTCTTGCCCCAATTATCCTCTTTTTTAATTTCGCCGCCCGCCTTTTTCACAATATCGCGCACCTTATTTATTGGCGCTTCAATATCAGACTCAAGGTCAGGACGAATAAGAACTGTTAGTTCATATTTTCGCATAGTTTCCTCCTCTGGAATCCTTTTATTGGATGCGTACATCTTCTGTGTACGCCTAGGTTAATAACAGCCTTATTATACTAAAAAATATTCTATTTGTCCATCTAGCTTACAATCAATGAAGCTAAATAAGATTAGTAAAACAACTATTAAATTACTACTTATTAGGTGTGGTTTTTACTTTTATTTAACTATCAATATCTTCCAAACTTGAAACAAGGACCTGACGAGGTTTCGCTCCATCAGCAGGACCAATTACACCGCGTTCCTCAAGTTCCTCAATCAAACGAGCCGCTCTAGCATAGCCAACTTTTAAGCGACGCTGTAAAAACGTTGCGCTCGCCTTTTGACTCTTTACAACCTCAGTTAGGGCCTCGTTGTACTTATCATCCGTATCACTATCACCTCCAAAATCTAACACCGAAGAGCCGCGACCATTAAGCTGTACATGCTGAGCTACAACCTCCTCATTATAATTCGGAGCAGACTGAAGCCGTAAATGATCATTAATTTTATTAACTTCATCATCTGTCACCCAGGCGCCTTGTATACGCTTAGGTTTACTCATTTGGGCGGTTTTCATTAACATGTCACCATATCCCAACAGCTTCTCAGCACCATTTTGATCCAAAATCGTACGACTATCAACTTGACCCGCTACCGTAAACGCAATTCTGGCAGGAACATTAGCCTTAATCAAACCAGTAATAACATCCACACTTGGGCGCTGAGTTGCTAACACTAAATGGATTCCAATTGCTCGAGCTTTTTGTGCCAAGCGTACAATCAGTGCCTCAACATCACGAGCTGCAATCATCATTAGATCAGCTAACTCATCAATAACAATCACAATATAAGGCATTGCACCCTCTTCATGTTGCTGCATATTACCATCTTCATCTTCTACGCTAATTTTTCGACCACGCTGGCGCAAACGCTGATTATAACTCTTTATATCTCTAATTTTTTCTTCAGCTAGCAATTTATATCGACGTTCCATCTCATTAACAGCCCATTTTAATGCGCTAATTGTTTTTTCTGGATCATTAATAACTGGCGTTAAAAGATGAGGAATATTATCATACGGTGCCATTTCAACCTGTTTTGGATCAACTAAAATCAGTTTCATATCGCTTGGACTATTGCGATATAGCAAGCTAGTTAGAAGAGTATTAATCATAACTGATTTACCAGAACCTGTTTGACCAGCAATCAAAAGGTGAGGCATTTTATTAAGCTCCCCAATAACAGCATTGCCAGATATATCCTTACCTATTGCAAATGTTAGTGGTTCCGTACTAGCTTTCCAGGTCTTAGATTTTAGAATTCCATATAAACGAACGTCCGCAGCTTTAATATTCGGCACCTCAATACCTACGGCTTTTTTTCCTGGTATAGGTGCTTCAATACGCAAACTTGACGCTGCTAAATTATAGGCAATATTGTCATCTAAATTAGCGATTTTCGCCAGTTTAACGCCACTAGGTGGTCTTAAAGTGTATTGAGTAACCTTTGGACCAACATTAGCACCTTCCATTTCTACATCTATATTAAACTCGTGCAGAGTATCTTTAATAATTTGCGCATTCACTTGAGCGTCACCTGGATCGGGCGGATTTTCACGCTTTTCCAAAATATCAAGGCTTGGCGGTTGCCAATTCGGATCACTCACCGCCACCAAAGCATGCTTTCCTTCGGCTTGCTTATCTGGAATAGAACTACCACGTAAACTCGCCAAGCGACGAGGTTTTTTAGGCGTATCATCTATATCACCAGAGTTAGTAGCGGCTACATTAAGTTTAAAATCATCACCTAAGGTATTGGCATTTTTACTATCTTTCTTTGATCCACCAAACTTTAACTTAATAGAGGTCTCATCTGAAGCATTAGCCTTCTTAATAATATCGTTATTCTTATTCTCTTCCTCCTGTAAATTAGATTGCGCCCAGTCCCAAACTGCCTTTATAACAGTAATTGGTGATACTTTTGTTATAAATAAAGCAGTAATTAATATCAATAATATATATAAAAATGCCGCAATAGTTGAGTCCACCAGTGGTAACATAATATAGTCATTCATAACTCTACCTAATTCTCCACCAGTAGCCTTACCAGAATGATCCTTCATTAAACCAAACAACCCAGCAAACCAAATTAACATTAATCCAGATGCAAACTTTATCAAAAATGAGAGACGATTATTTTCAGCTCTAAATATCTCTACTGCTATATAGGTAAACAAAAATGGTACAACATAAACAGCATAACCGATCAACCCAAGACTACCTTTCTGCACCCATTCCAAAACATGTCCACCGGCACCAAACCAGGCCACAACATACAGTATTGATATAGCAATTAAAACTACAGCGCCAACTTGCGCCCAAAACCCAGAAGGCAAAGCATGTTCGGGCGTTTGCTTAACTGGTTTTCTTCCTCGTGTTGTTTTTTTCTTTCTTGGCATAACTGTTATTAATTATATCACCTTAATAATATAATCTGCAGTCTACACTATTCATTTTTCTAGAATATAATCTAATATCCGCGCAAACGCTCACGATTTTTTGGCTCAACAACCTCTGTATCTGGAATTTGCTTCGGTGGAAATTTCTTAGCAGGTGGACGTTTAAATTCTGCTGTTTTAGTATCAGCTTTATTATTTCCAGATTGAGGCAATCTTGTATTTATTTCGTTAATCACGGGAATGACAATTGGGGTTCGATGGGTTTGATCGTATAAAAGATGTGTAATTTCATCTTTAAGCTCTTTCTTTAGAACATCCATATCAACCTTTTTACCACCAAAACTACGCGCTATTTTTTGCTTCAAATATTGACGAATTAGATTCATCAATTCCTCGCTATCGCGTAGATATATGAATCCTCGGCTAATAATATCTGGGCTAGTCAATAATCTACCAGTACCTTTTTGTATTGTAAGAACCACAATAAACATACCTTCTTGGCTCATATGAATACGATCTTTAAGTACAACCTCGCTAACAATCGCGCCTGAGTCATCGTACATAACTCCACCAACTGGTATTCTACCGTTTTTATAACCCTTACCATCTGGAGTAAATTCAAGAACATCACCACTATCACACACAAAAATATTTTCACGCGGAATTGCACATTCTTTTTCAGCCAGTTCAGCATTATGGACCAACATATGAAATTCACCATGAATTGGCATATAAAAAGTTGGATTGAGCGCGTTAATAAGTTTAACATGATCATCATAGTAACCGTGGCCAGACAAGTGAAGTGGTCCGATACCAGTAAGATGAGTTTTACCATTTTGGATAACATCAGAACCTTCACGCATTAAACCGTCAACTGTCCGAACTACATACTTTTCATTTCCAGGTATGGGATTAGAACTGAATACCACGGCATCAGTATTTTTAATTTTTATATGTCTATGAGCACCACTAGCCATACGATTAAGTACTGCATTAAACTCACCTTGCGAACCAGTACAAATAATAGTTACCTTACCATCAGGCAATTTAACTATATCTTCCATTTTAACAATAGTATCTTTAGGAACTTTAATAGTACCCGTACGCAGAGCAACTTCGAGATTTTGTAGCATACTATATCCAGCTAAGGCTATCTTACGACCATGTTTTTTAGCTTCTTCCATTATGCCTTGAATACGGTGGATCTGTGAGCTAAATGCACTAATAATTAGTCGATTATTCTGATATTTATCCATAACCTGACTTATACTTTGCTGAATTTCTGGCTCACCGTGCGTATGAGTACCTTCACTTTCACAATTTGTACTTTCATTCATTAAAAGTAGGATACCTTCCTTTGTAGCGATCTCAGTCATTCTATCTAAATCAAATTTTCGCCCATCAACTGGATTTTCCTCAAATCGCCAATCTCCAGTATCAACTAAAACTCCAACAGGTGTGCGAATTACAACAGCAGTGCTATCTGGTATGGAGTGATTAACCCGTACTAATTCAATATTGAAACTATCACCAATTTGAGCCCTTTCATGAGCCTCAGGATTAAGCTCATAATAATCAGGTTTGTAACCACTATCACTCTCTTCCATTGTACGCTTTAACATTCCAATGGTGAATTTACTAGCGTAAACAGGTGCTGGTATCTGTGGTATGAGATGTCGAAAAGCGCCAATATGGTCAAGATGTCCGTGGGTAAACACCACTCCACGGATCATATGTTTCCGCTCAAGTAGGTAGGTTATATCAGGTGTAATATAGTTAATACCAGGATAATCGCTACCAGGAAAAAGAAATCCCATATCAATAATCAAGATTTCATTGTCATATTCTATGGCCATCATATTTTTGCCAATACCCATCTCGCCTAGACCACCAATAGGCATCACTTTTAGTTTGGGACCTTGGCTACGTGGACGCTTTTTCCATTCAGCAACGCTAAATTGCTTTCCTCCATATCCATTATATATGGATTTATTAACGGGAATATTAATCATATGCTGGCTAGCACGCATGTTAACATTTTCTGATGTACGTCGCTGAGCCCTAAAAACCTCACCCTTACGGGTACTAGTTTTATTTAATACAGCAATATTTGACCTTTTTCTAGGTTGTGCACTATTGGGACGCTTACTCAAATCATCTGATTGAGCCTGTGCGAGTCTGCGTTGACCCATCTCATTTCTCCTTTATTTCTTCTTTTATAAAACAAATTATTCAGTATTGATATCATCTACAACGTATCGAAATTATAGCAAAATCCCTCGCAGTAGAATTAAAAGTAATTACAATTATAGCAAAATACAGATTAGTCGTCAAACTAACGTACATAAAAATAACTATCTAATCACTTGTTAATATTCTTTTAGTAGTAAAATCATTTAGATTTTTCAGGTCGTCTTCTAGATCAATAGCGCGTAACTCTTCTTTTATATCTTCCGAAAATCTACCTGCAACAATAACCATTTCACGATTATTTTTACGAATTTCTTCAACTATAGATAAAATCTTGGCTTGTCTTCCTTTTATAGAAGCATCTTGAAGCTCATCTAAATTTTTACGATTATTAATCATTAATTTAGAGATATTATTCGCCAACCTTGATAAAGACTGGATTTTTGAATTCTGAAGATTATTCCATGCGCCTATACAGGAAGGCGTCATATCGGCATAGCTAGGTGCAATCTTATCTGGATTCATCTCTGTATCAAGTACACTATTAGATTTTTTACACTCCTTACTAATATTATTAATACTATCAATTGATTTAGATAAGTTGTTTATGTAAATTTTAAACTGTTCATTTTTATTTATGAACATATTGTATTGATTAGATATATCTTGATCGTGCGATATATTTAACTTTTCAAGCCTCTCAACCGATTTATTGTAAGATTTAAAGATTTCTACGGATTTATCTACTTTTATAGGTGGCACTCCTAATAAGCTATATTCAAGAGAGCTACCAGTATTTATGATTGTATCTTTTGCCTTTTTATAATTTTTCTGAACATCATAAACAGATACAAAGACCTCTTTATAATTTTTTCTATCCAGATTCTTCAGTAACAACCAAACCACCGAACAACCAACCACAAATATAATTGCTAACACAATGATTAAGTGGTTTTTATGAAAGAATCTTAATATACGCTCGTGACATTTATTGGCCGCTATCTTCGGCATTCAACCCCCCCTTAAATCACTTGAAAAATCTAATTAGCATCCTTCATACTTAAACTAATTCGTCCACGCTCATCAATGCCTACTATCTTAACTCTAACATTTTGACCTTCTTTTATAACATCACTAACTTGCTTCACCCTTTTGCTACTTAGCTGACTAATATGAACCATACCATCTATTCCAGGCATAATATTAACAAAAGCACCAAAATCTTTAATACTAACAACCTTACCCTCGTAAATCTTGCCGACTTCTGGCTCTTCCACTAATCCTCTAATCCAATTCACCGCACGATCAATAGATTCACCATTTGGGCTAGCCACAGTAACCAGACCATCTTCTTTAATGTCAATTTCAGCGCCAGTTTCAGATGTAATTTTATTTATAGTCTCGCCACCTTTACCGATTATGATACCAATTTTATCAGGGTTGATTTTAATCTTTTCAATACGTGGAGCATAAGGGCTTAAATTACCACGAGGTTCACCAATCGTAGTAAGCATATGTTCTAAAATATAGGCCCTACCAGACTTACTTTTTTCTATTGCTTGTCGCAAAATTTCAACTGGCAAACCATGCACCTTCATATCCATTTGCATAGCAGTTACGCCTTTTTTAGTTCCAGTTACCTTAAAATCCATATCACCAGCAAAATCTTCGGCGTCAGCGATATCGCTCAAAACATAGGGAGTATCTCCATCCATCATTAAACCCATAGCTATTCCACTAACCGGGGATTTAATTGGAACTCCAGCATCCATCAATGCCAAACAACTACTACAGGTTGCAGCCATACTAGTCGATCCATTTTGACTCATAATTTCAGTAACACTACGAATAGCATACGGAAAATCTTCCTCGCTAGGTAAAACAGGTAAGAGGGCGCGTTCAGCTAAATATCCGTGGCCAATCTCGCGGCGACCAGGGCTTCCTAGCCTGCGCACTTCACCAACTGTATAGCCAGGTGCGTTATAGTGGTGCATATAACGGCGCTCGGCATCAGTTTGTTCCATAGTATCAATAACTTGAGCATAACTCAGTGGTGCCAATGTTACTATATTCATTCCCTGAGTAACACCACGGGTAAATAAACTACTACCATGAGTACGCGGCAAAATACCAACTTCACTAGAAAGCGGTCTAATTTCATCTAATTTACGGCCGTCTGGGCGGATTCCTAGCTCTACAATACCCTTGCGAACATCTTTATGTAAGGCCATAGTAAAAGCTTCGTCGTATTCATCACGTTTCGACTCATCGTACTCATCACCCAATTTATCCGCCATTTCATTATGAAATTCCCACCTGATCTCATTAACAACCTCGTTTCGTTCAGGATACGGAAGTCGCAATTTTTCACCAAATTTTCCCTCTACCCAACTATCTACTTCTGATTGAATTTCTACATCAGGTAAAACTAATTCAAAATCCTGTAACTCTGGAGACACAATTTTAGCAAGCTCATTTTGCAAATCAATTGCTGGCTGAAATTGTTCGTGAGCCCAAGCTAAAGCATCTATAATAGTATCTTCTGGAACCTCATTAGCGCCAGCTTCAACCATAGTTATACCACTTTTCGTTCCAGCAACAACCAAATCTAAATCACTAGCACCACGCTCCTCTGGCGTCATAAATGCCTTAAAACTACCATTTAAACGACCAATACGTAATCCAGCTACTGGTCCATCAAAAGGAACTCCACTTAGCATTAAAGCGGAAGATGCCGCTATCATAGCAATTACATCTGGACGAAAGGCTGGATCCATCGAAAGTACGGTTGATACAACTTGAACTTCCTGTCGGTAGCCTTTAGGAAAAAGTGGTCTAATGGGACGGTCAATCAAACGACCTATCAAAATAGCTTCATCACTTGGGCGGCCTTCACGCTTAATAAATCTGCTACCACTAATTTTTCCAGCAGCATAAAATTTTTCTTCATAATCTACACTGAGCGGAAAATAGTCAAGTTGAACTGGTCGACTACCAACCTGTGTAGTACCAAGCACAACAGTATCGCCATATTTAACCAATACACTAGCAGTTGAACGAAATCCAACCCTATTCACCTCAAGAATCAAATCTCTTCCACAAAATTTTGTACTAACGCTAAATATTTTTTTACCGCTAGGATTAATTGTACTCATTTTTTCTCCTCGTTTTGATTGCAGAAAGTAACAGGTAAAAGCTCTCGTCAAAAAGCTATTATCTATCACCATCTGCCTTAATTATTTTCATAGTTACACTACGGTATTAATATTATAGCATAATTAATGATGTGATTAAAACAATATAAACTAAGTTTCATAACAAAAATACCCTCAATTTTAAGGGTATCTCTGTGGTTTACCAATAAACAACCTGTTATTTACGCAAACCTAGTTTCGCAACAACTGCTTTGTAACTCTCGAAATCAGTTCTTTCTAGATATTTCAGTAAACGTTTTCGTCTACCAACCATCTGAACAAGACCGCGACGAGCCATAAAATCATGCTTGTTAGATTTTAAGTGCTCTGTAACCTCTTTGATACGAGCCGTCAAAATAGACACTTGAGCCTGTGGACTACCAACATCTTTTTTGCCAACCTGAGTCAAAGCAATCGCTTTCTGCTTATTTTCTTTAGTAATCATCTGTGATATTTTAACAAATTTTACAAATATTCGCAAGTCAAGTAAGTTGGTATATTACTTGCTTAATTCAACACTAATTTTAACATTGTAATATTTCACTTCACCAGGTTTTAATATTTCCTTATTAGATGGATTTCTTCCGCTAAAAGCATTGCCAGCCAATGTCGGCTCTATGCAAACATATTTATCGGCATGAGCAGTCCAGAGAGCGTAATATCGCAAGTTTTCAGATCTAATTCTCACTTTTTTATCTCCAAAATCTGCTAATAATTCACGCTCAGCTTGATAAAATTTTGTCCCAGCTAAATCAGTTGCTAAGAATTCTTTTCCATCAACTAAAACAACACCGCTAAAATTACTTTCTAAATTAAAATATGGATGAAACCCTGGTGTAATACGAAGTTCTTTAGGGGATCTATTTTCGCAGCTTAAACCCATCTCTAGACTGTCTTCATTTATTTCATATCTGATATTAGATATAAGTCCATTATAGGAACCTTCTTTTTGAATATGACTGAGTTTAATTTTATTGCTAGATACAGAATCAACTTGCCAATTTTCTTTACGACCATATCCGTGCTGAGCTTGATCCGTATCTCCACCAGGCCCAAAATTAGGCAAGCACACATGACAGCCTCCGCGACTACTATTATCAATCTGCTGGCGAGGGAAAAATATATTACACTCATCAATTTTATAACTATTAATAAAAGCTCCTTCGTCATCTATTACAGCTTCACTTTTATTAAAAATAATTTTATGCATTTTAACCTCCTAATCAATTATTCCAAAGTCTGCTAACGTTTTTGCATTTTCAACCCGCCAATTATCTATACTAATTCTTCTAAGTTCACTACAATAAGCTCCAGTACCAAGCGCCTCACCAATATCAACCGCCAAGCTACGTATATAGGTTCCACTTCCGACATGTGCGCGAATTCTAATATTTGGATAATCATAATCTATAAGAGTAATGTTAAAAATTTGCACAGATCTTAGTGGCAACTCTATCTCCTTGCCGTTGCGCGCTAGTTTATAGGCGCGTTGACCATTGACTTTAATTGCACTAAACACTGGAGGGCGCTGCTTAATTTCACCAACAAATTCAGATAGCACTTTCTTTACATCAGATGTAGACGGTTTATTATTATTAATTTTAGTTATTTCCCCTTCTGGATCACCCGTCGTACTAGTAAAACCAAGTCTAAAATTTGCTTCATAAGCTTTATTCATCTTTAAATATTTATTAGAATTTTTACATTCATTGCCAATTACTAATATCATTAATCCAGTCGCAAATGGATCGAGTGTACCAGTATGTCCAACTTTTATCTTGGATTTGCCATTTTTATCAGATTGTTTTCTATATTCTTGATTTAAAACCCGTCTTACACGTGCTACCACACCAAAACTAGTTATACCAGCTGGCTTGTCTATCAAAAGAATACCATCTTCTATCATAATTATATTGTACCAAAAACCCGCCTAGGGTGGCGGGCTATTGATTTATTGTCCTGGTATTCTAAATTGTCCTGGATCAGTAGAAGCTGGCTTTGGTTGTGGCTGCGGAACTGTAGGTTGAGCTTGAGGAGTAGTGGGTGCAGGAGTAACACTATTATTGCCCGTAGGTGAACCCGCAGCATTAGGCGTTCCTCCTAAAAATTGTGAAAAATCTGGAGCTGGAGGTAATGGCGGATTTTGTGAAAAATCAGGCATTGGTGGTAAAGGTGGCATTTCTAATCCTGGTATAGGTACTGGCATTGTAGGCGGAGCTGGTATCTCAGGAGAAGAATTCAACTGGTTAATATTAGTTTGAGTAGGAGTACTTGGTTCTGGATTTTGTGCAAACGGAACAGGCGGCGTTACAGGGAAGCTAGGTTGGGCTGGTTTTCTAAACTTTTCATCAATTTGTTCTAATGTTTGATCTTTTTGATCGGCATGCGGAGTTAAGGGTAGTTTTATTTTGCTTGATTCCAAACGATTCTCAGCAGATTGTTTGGCAACTTGTTTAGTTTCGTCTAATAACTTTTCAAGCATATTATCTGGCTCTGTTTTTACTTCAGCACCAGCTTCTTTGGCTAGTTCATTCGCTAAATCATTTACAGGCGAAATTGGAGTAGGCTCAAAAGACAGGTTATCAAGTGAAGAATTGTTATCTACTGGTGTAACCTGAGGTAAAGCTACTGCTTCTTTAGAGATTTCTATTGGTTTAGTAGCTGGAGAAGCAATAGGTGTGGTTGATACAACAGGTCTATCCACTTTTTCTAATGGTTTAGGTAAAACAAGCTTTTTATCCTCGTGTTGAACAGTTAGATTATTGTCGTTCTCCTTTTGTGAATCTTTTGGATTATTTTCGGGTTTAGGTTCTGAAGTATTTTTATCTTCGCTTTTATCAACAGGTTTTGTATTTTCATTAACATTAGGCTTTAAACTGATTGGATTTTCACTAAGGCGAGCTGCTATCAATTGTTGATTTGCGCCATAAGACATAAGTTTAGCTGCAGCATTCATAGCCATAGGGCTAGTTTTATCATTACTAAACCTATCTGTAGCAGCCACAATACCTGTAAGTAAAGCGCTAGCTACACGCTCATCAACACTATCGTCGCCTTTTAGCCCTTCAATTAATTCAGAAACTATCTCAGAAATACTACTTGCACCATCCCCGTGCCAATCTATACTGCCAAGTGAACTTCCTGATAGACCAATTGTAGCAACTACCGCATCATGCAAGATTTTACCATGAGACTCAAGAGCTTTATCTAAATCTTCTTGATTAACAACACCAAGAGCAATGACAGCCTGTACATTATAATCACCCTGGCTATATTCAAAATCCTTTTCAGTGATAACAGTTTTATATGGTGTAATAAAAATCTTCACCATATCACCTTCAACTTTATAACGCAGATGGTCAGCTTTTTCTTTATCAAGTGCTATAACAAAATCACGCAAACTATCAACACTATTATTAAAAGTTTTTTCAGGCTTTAGAAATGTAATAGCTGGGGGAATTTCACCGCTAACTACAGCTGTAGCGTGCTTACCCATATCATTAAGTTGCATTGTTAAACCAAGCGCAGCAGCAAGCTCATCGACGCTCGGATTTTTACTAACCGTAACCAGAATAGTTTCAGAGCTACGTATACTTTCTATTATTTTTTCCTGCGCTCCAGGTGTATTCATTTCTATTCCTATTTCTTTTTGTTTTAACTTTATTATGTATTACTGTAACATAAACATTATATAAAAGTCAAGTCCTTTTTAGATATAACCCTTTACATTTAGCTAAAAAATCTGTATAATTCACTAAGATTATATACTAAAGAATTACAAGAGGTAAAAGATAGGAGTATCATGCCAATTATAAAATCAGCCATAAAGCGCGTCAAACAAGCTAGCAGGCGTCGCGAACGCAATATCTCAATTAAAAAAGATATTAAATCAGCAACAAAGAGTTTCCTGGCAGAACCAAACTCTAAAAATCTGTCAAAAGCACAAAGCGAGCTAGACAAAGCGGTTAAAAAGAATTTACTAAAGAAAAATACGGCTGCGCGCCGCAAAGCTTCATTATCTAGAATTGCTAAACAGGCTGGCGTTAAACTAGAATCTAAGAAAACCGTATCTGCAAAATAATTTATCTATTACCATCTTGTAATTAAAATTGCCCTACTTTTGGGCAATTTTAATTTGGCAAATTGACATAAGCATTGCCTGGATTATTGCCCAAGGATCATCACTTGAAGTTTTCATTTTCCTATCGGCGTCCGTAAATTCTAAAATAATCCTCCTTAAATCGCCAATACTTAATGACCTAGCAGAGCTCTTCAGCTTGTTTAAAACAAACAAATTCACACCCAATTTTTCAGCTATTATATTAGTAGGATGATTAGGCTCTAAAACTATTGCACTTATATTAAAAAACTGCGATACTAACAAACCAAATGTTTTATATGGATCACTAATTATCTGTGTATCTTTTATAGCAATCCTAAGATTAGCTTCATCACCTTTTATAGCCAGTTCTAGCAAATCATAAGCCATATCTTTTAATTGACGCGGGGTGAACTTTTTTACTACTTCAGATGTTATGTCACCCATAACAGATAAACGATCTAGTTCATTTTTTAATTTATACTGATCAGTTCCTATTTTTTCTACAATTTCTTCTGCCGCAGATGGTAATAATTTTATATCTTTTGACTTTGCAAAATCCAAAAGCCATTTTTTTGCCGCCGACAGGTTTTTTTCGCTAAGTGGTTTACATTCAATAATGTTAGCTTTTTTTTGTAATAACTTAAAAGTTTTTGAACGTTTATCTATTTTTGAGTCAATTAATATTACCTCTGTACGGGATATAATATCATCCGTTAAATTTTCACCCAAAAAATTCCATAAATCCTTATTTTCACTCAAATTATAGATAACACTAATATTACTTGGATTGAACAAAGATACACCAAGTATAATTTGACTGAGCTGATTAGTATTAATCTCCAAGCCATCATATCGATCAAAAGATTGACTGATTAATTTATCTAGCTGGCTATCACGCTCATATGCATTTTCGCCAAAAATCAGAGTTATCATCTTTATTAGTATAACATTCTAGTGCATACATCCAGGGCAAATATGAGTACCGCGCCCAGCATGTTTTATCTTTTCGATAATATGCCCGCAGCGCTTACAAGCCTGACCTTCGCGCCTAAAAACTCGAGCAAACTCTAGATAACTGCCCTTATTTCCTTCTGCATCAACATAATTTCTATCCGTACTGCCACCCTTTTTTATTGAAAGATCCATAACATATCGCACCTCGTTGTAGAGTGATTTAAATTCATCATTAGTAATATCTTTAACTCGGCGGCGTGGATCTATCTTCGCTCCCCATAGGCTCTCATCAGCATATATATTACCAACACCAGCAACTACGGTCTGATCAAGCAAGGCTGCTTTTATAGACGTATTCTTGCGTCGTTCAAATCTATGTATAAAATCTTCAGCAGTAAAATCATCATCAAGGGGTTCAGGACCAACCTTCTGCATAAATGGTAAATTTTTGACTTCTAAAGAAGGTATTAATTTTATCCATCCAAATTTACGTTGATCATTAAAAAACAGCTTACTACCATCTTCAAAATCAAAACTAACCCTAGTACTTTTATCTGGAAGCTCGCCGATTAAGGAGTCGTTAGGATGCCCTGCACCAAATTTTATATCTCCCCTATAAATGATTTGGCCAGTCATTTTTAAATGAATAACCAGCGTGTAATTAGTCGATAAATCAATCATTAGAACTTTAGCACGCCGACGAACAGAAGTTATTTCAGATCCATATAGAAAATTATTAACATCGCTGGGTGAATTTGGAAAGCTCTTTGGAGAATCGTAAACCTTACTTTGAACAATTTTTTTGCCAGTAATAATATCTTGCAATCCCCGCCGTATAGTTTCTACTTCTGGTAATTCAGGCACAAAAACTCCTATTTTGATACATTAATCTTACTTAGTAGTTGTTTTCCCTGGGGAATTTGAGCAAGAAACATATCGCTTAGTTGAGAAGCGTTGGCCTGTAAAGAACCCTTGTCCTTACAGGTAGTTGTCCATAATCGCTTGACAGAGCGACCGTTCTGCAACGTTTCAAATTCTAATATTTTACCGCGGGCGCACAATCCACGCGTATCATCACCATCACCCGTTAAAGAATTACCTTTTACCATACCTGCACGATTTAACGCATAAACAAACTCTTCATAGGCCCTACTATTATTCTCTAGTGATACATTATCAATAGTTTGATCCAGGTAGCCAGCATAAGTTGTCATGACACGAGAATTTGGAGTAATAGTTATACGATATGAGCGAAATTTTTCATCAGCCGTTATCTCACCACGTATTGTCATCTGTACGCCCCTGTCAATCGCGGTATTAAGTAGCGCAGCTTCATCCGAATTCTGCTGCTGTTGCTGATTAGAGGAACCATTACCTAGAATAAAAGTACGAACCAAAGTGACTATCAATGCAACACTAATAATCACAACAACAACTATAATAATCACTGGTAAAAGTTGAGAATTTTTGCCACGCTTCATGTTGTACTAATTGTGGCATAACAGAGGCGGTATGTCAATCTAAATAAAATATTAATGCTGCTATTTTTTTATTTTATCCAACAGAAAACTATCTAATTCAACAGATTTAATTTTTATCGACTCACCAGTCAACATATTTTTTAGCATAACTTCTTCCGTTAATAACTCATCCTCACCAATCAGAGCAACCCATTCAAATCCCATTTTATCTGCATATTTTAGCTTTTTACGCATATTATTTTCTTCGGTATAAAGCATGGTATTTATGCCTATGCTACGTAATCTTTCTGCAATCTTTACACTAGCAGTAATCTGACCACTACCGATAGGCATAACAACAACCTCAGCCGAGCTAAACCTTGTTGATTTAATCGCACCTATTTCACATAATTTATAAAACAATCGCGACAAGCCAATAGAAACACCTACGCCAGGTAAATATTTTTTAGTGTAATGGCTAGCTAAATTGTCATATCGTCCGCCAGAGCAAATACTACCAATTTCAGGGTGATTATTTAGCGTAGTTTCATAGACAATACCCGTGTAGTAGTCTAGTCCTCGCGCTATCCTCAAATCAATCATAAAGCGACTATCTGATAGACCAAAATCGCGAATAGTTTTTACTACTAATCCGATTTCTTTCACACCCTGCTTAAATTGATCTGACTTACAATCAAGAGACATTTTTTCTAGTTTGTTCAAGATAACATCTTTACTACCATTGATATTTATGAATTCTCGTAGGCGGGTGATTTGATCGGCAGAAAGACCTAATTGTTCAAGTTCCTCTGTGAAACTATTGGCGGATATTTTATCTATCTTATCCACAATACGTAGAACATCCTTTGAAATATTGGACAAACCAAGAAATTCAAAAAAACCGTTTAAAATTTTACGATTATTAATATGAACGGTAAATTCTCCAATATCAAACTGCTCAAAAATTTTATTAATGACTATAGGCATTTCAGCATCCACTGCAACACTATTGCTTCCAATTACATCAATATCACACTGATAAAATTCCCTAAATCGCCCCGCTTGAGCTCTTTCACCGCGGTGAACCTTACCAATATGATACCGACGGAAAGGGAAAATTAATTCTGATTCATGTTGCGCAACATATCTAGCTAAAGGGACCGTAAGATCAAACCTCATTGTTAGATCGTTATTTCCCTTTATAAAACGATAAATTTGTTGTTCCGTCTCACCACCACTTTTAGTTAATAATACTTCAGAAAGTTCTAGGTCTGGTGTATCTATAGGAGAAAATCCATACTCTTCGTAAACTCGCCTAACAATATTAACTAATCGGTTAAATTCAATTTGCTCAGCTGGTAGATATTCAGGAAATCCGCTTGGTATTCTAGGTTTAACTAACGACATATATCCTTCATTATACCTTATAATTCTCCCCAGTGCTCACCAGTTTTTATATCAACTTTGAGTTTAATATCTAATTCTGGCGCGACAGATTCCATCTCAAATCGTAAAATCTCAACCACTTTATCTGCATTTTTCTTTGGACATTCCACTAAAATTGAATCATGTATTTGCAAAATTTGCTCTCCTAAATTACCAAGTTTTTCTTCAGTTCTTAGCATGGCTCTCTTCATTAAATCAGCCTCAGTTCCCTGGATTGGCATATTTGCCGCTGCTCTCTTTGCCGCTTCACGCACCATAAAATTACTACTCTTCACATCAGGCGTTGGACGGCGGCGACCAAAATAAGTAGTCACATAACCTTCATTCTTGGCTTTTTCCAAAGTTTCTTCAATAAACTCGCGAATCGGACGCCTTAGATTAAAATAATCATCAATAAACTTTTTTGCTTCAATAAATGACATTCCTGTAGCAGCACTCAATCCATGCGGGCTCATACCATAAAGAACACCAAAATTAATCACTTTAGCATTACGTCGCTGGTTTGAAGTTACCTGATCCATTGGTATTTTATAAACGTCGCTAGCTGTCTTTGTATGGATATCAATATCATTATTAAAGTCATTAATTAGATCTTCATCACCCGCCATAATTGCCGCCAACCTAAGCTCAAACTGACTATAATCTGCACTAACTAAAATATTATCTTCATCCGCTATAAATGCATTTCTAATTTTCTTACCTAGAGTACTGCGTATTGGGATATTCTGCAAATTAGGATGGGTTGAACTCAATCTACCAGTTGAAACCACGTCTTGGTTAAATGTCGTATGTAATCGGTAATTTTTATCAACAAGTTTTGGTAAAGCATCAACATAAGTATTTTTAAGCTTAGCTAGCTCACGGGTCTGTTCAATTAATTCAATAACTGGATGTAAACCACGCAATTTATTAAGTTCCTTTTGTCCCGTACTATATCCAGTTTTACCCTTCTTTATTCCTGTAGTAGGTAATTGTAGTTTTATAAACAACATATCTGAAAGTTGCGCAGGACTAGCAATATTAAATTTATATCCCGCTATATCAAAAATTTTTTGTTGTAATTCTTCATATTTTTTACCAAGTTCATGGCTCATATCTGCCAAATAACTAGTATTGATTTTAACACCTCGCTTTTCCATCTTAAATAGCAATGGAGCTAGTGGAAAATCAAAATCTGTTGCAATTTTGTACAAAATCTTATCATTCTTAAATTTCTCCATTTGAGTATCGTATGCATTCCAAATTGCTGTAATTACCACAGCAGGATTAGATTCATCAATCTCACCAACCACAATTGATGACAAACTCCTATCTCTTATAAGTGGATCAATTAAAAATGAAGCTTGTTTTATATCAAAAACCTTATCAACAACAATATTAACATTTAGTGAGTCTAACTTGTGTAAAGTATCTTTTACATCATAGCAAATCATTTTAGTTGTAGATATTAGATCAAATACTAAGTCTGAAGCATTTGTTACATCGCAAATAAACGCCTTAGAACGATTAGGTGCAATAATAATTTTGTCATCAATTATATGTACTACTGTTTCAGTACTAAGTTTGATTTTACTAGTTAAGGGTGATATATCTACTGTTTCAGATACTGGTGGTATATATAAACCCCTGTTCAGATTTTCATCTTGCATAGCTGTAGGTAGTCTTTTAATTAAAGAATTAAATTCTAACTTACGAAGTTGGTCTGATAATTTTACAACATCAAGATTATGGATATCCATAGATTTTAAATCAAAATCCACCGGAGCGTCACGCCAAATTTGACCAACTTTACGACTTATATAAGCACTTTCCTTACCTGCAAGTAGTTTTTTTGCCCAAGCAGGTTTGATAATTTCTATATTTTTATAGATATTATCAAGCGATTCAAACTCTTTCAGCAAGGCAACAGCTGTTTTATCGCCTATACCAGGAACACCAGGAATATTATCACTGCTATCCCCCTTAAGTGCCTTTAAATCCAAAAACTGACTAACTTTTATACCCAGTTTATTTTCTAAAATAGACGGATTATATTCTTCAATATTCGAAAGACCACGCTTCATTGCATAAACTTTAGTCAACGGACTGACAAGTTGCAGCATATCTAAATCACTAGTAACAAGACAAGTTTCAATCCCGTTCTGCTCAGCCATTAAGGAAATCGTTCCCATTATATCGTCAGCTTCATAATCGTCAAATTCGTATAAAGGCCAGCCAAAAGCATCTAACAGATCGTGTAATATCGGTATCTGATTAAAAAAATCTGATGGAGGTGTCTTACGTCCAGCTTTATATGTTGGCAGGATATTCAGGCGTTTACGTATACTAGTGTGTTTTTTATCCCAAGCTACACAAACATAGTCTGGCTCAAGTTTTTTGACAATCTCAAGGCTTAAACTTGCAAACCCAAACACTCCTCCAGTTGGGGTACCATCTTTAGTGCTTAAACCTGGCATTGCATAATAACCACGGTAAAAAACGGATTTCCCATCAATAATCACTAAGCGCTTCATATGTACCATTGTATCACCCAAAAAGTTTGTTATTCAAACATGCAATTTTACTTGTATATATTGGCATAATTCTGATAAATTGATAAAATTAGCCCATGAATAATCCAAATGCCAAAATTATTGCCTTTGTAGGTATGCCAGGAGCAGGAAAAAGTTCCGCAGTCGATTACTTAACAAAAAAAGGCTACCCTAAAGTCTACTTTGGCGGAGTAATCTTGCAAGCAGTTAAAGATTCTGGACTTGAACCCACCCAAGCTAATGAACGAATGATGCGTGAGAAGTTACGTCAAGAAGAAGGTCCAGATGTAATAGTAAAAAGAATCAGTCGACAACTTCATGATTTAATTAATGCTGGACAACGGCGCATTATAGCCGATGGGCTTTATAGTTGGACAGAATATAAATACCTAAAGCATGAATTTCCTGGCGAAATGAGCATAGTTGCAATTTTAGCACCTAGACATCTGCGCCACCATCGCTTAAGCAATCGACCAGTTCGCCCCCTGCAACCCAATGAGTCACTTGAACGTGACTGGGCTGAAATTGAAAATCTTGAGAAGGGCGGACCAATCGCCATCGCCGATCACTATATAATAAACGACGGCGATCTCAACAATCTCTACACTCAAGTAGATAAAGAGCTTAATAGTTTACATTTTTACAATTAATTTGAATATTTAGATTTAATTTAAATATTCGTGTAATTTTTTAGCATCTTTATGTTTACGTAATTTAGCTAAAGCTTTTGCCTCAATCTGTCTAATGCGCTCACGTGTAACCGCAAATTCCTGACCAACTTCTTCAAGAGTATGACTTTTACCGTTTTCTAAACCAAAACGCATTTTAATAATTTTTTGTTCACGATCGCTTAAACTAGATAAAATTCCTTGCACCTGCTCTTTGAGCAATTGGCTTGAAGCAGATTCTTCTGGCGTAGCAGTATCTTCATCTTCGATAAAATCACCTAGAACACTGTCTTCTTCATCACCATCACGCCCAACGCCAGCGTCAAGAGAGTGAATATCCTGCTTAATCTTCATTACGTATTCAATTTTATCCGGCTCCATATCAAGCTCTTTAGATAATTCCTCAATAGTAGGTTCTCTATTTAATTCTTGCGTCATCCGTCTCTGAGTACGTAAGAGTTTATTAATAGTTTCAACCATATGCACAGGTATACGAATTACTCGCGCTTGATCAGCTATAGCACGCGTAATAGCCTGGCGAATCCACCATGTTGCATAAGTACTAAATTTAAATCCTTTATCTGGATCGAATTTTTCAACGGCGCGTAGTAAACCAGTATTGCCTTCTTGTATTAAGTCTAAGAAGTCAAGACCTCGCCCGCTATATCGCTTAGCAATGCTTACCACCAAGCGCATGTTTGCCTCTGCCATCTTATCTTTAGCTTTTTTATCACCTTGAACTACACGGTGCGCCAACTCCATTTCTTCTTCCGCGCTAAGTAGTGGTATTTTACCAATTTCACGCAAATATAGACGAACTGAATCATCACTAACGTCATCTAAATATTGACCATTTAAGGTTTGTTCATCTGGCTCTTCTTCATCTGCCAAATCATCAATATTTGGTTCATCAAAATCTACCTGTAAAGTCGCATCAACAATATCTTGATTATCTTTAGGCGGTTTCATCGTGAATAAATCTCCTTATTTAATGCTTGAATTTTTTTAAGCAATTCGCGCGTTTTAGCATCATCTCCAACATCCTCGGCATCCCGAAGAGCGGCGGTTAATAATTCTTTTTTTTGTTTCTTGTATTCGTCTTTTATGCGGCGGATGAGGCGGGAGGCTTCATTGCGACAATCTTGGTCGTTCCACCCTGCATATCTTGCATCGGCCCGTAATAGTAATATTTTTACATACTCAGGAGGATTTTGCAAGTCAAGCAAATTATTTTTTAATGAGTTTACTAGATTATATTGATTATCACCACGAAATATCTCAATCGGTTCATTCAAGATTAAATCACAAACATATTTATTAGTGATTCCTAAAGCCAATAAATTATCTTCTAGTTCAAATTCAGATTGTGTAGATTTATTTTGTGGATTTACCTTTATGACCTTACGATGAGCAATTTCTGTATCTGAATTATTTTTCATTTTAGCTCTTAAAACTTCTATGTCAGTTTCAATCTTTTCAGCCATTTTTCTCAGGTAATGATCCCTCTCAACTGGATCTTGCAAATTATGAATAACAGCCAAACCTGCCGTAGTATAGGCACGTTTACCGGCTGCTGTAGAGATATCGTTATTTTTATAATACTGACGCAAAATCCAGTCAACCGCTGGTTCATAAGCATCAATTGCACCTTGCCAAAGTTTAGGGTCGCGCTGAATTAACTCATCAGGGTCTTTAGCATAATCTGGTAAAGATATCACACTCAAATCAATACCAGCTTCTTGAGCAATCGAGATTGCTCGTTCTGTAGCGGCTAGTCCAGCTTTATCACTATCAAAAGCTAGTCTAATATTTTTACTAAATCGCCCTATTATTTTTAAGTGATGAATAGTCATCGCAGTTCCAGCCGTCGCAACCACATAATTAATTCCAGCCTGATGGCTACTCACAACATCTAGATTTCCTTCAACTATAACAGCATAATCATGTTGCCGTATTGATTCTTTTGCCTGAGCCAGGCCAAAAACATGCCAGGATTTATCATAAAGTAATGTTTGCGGCGTATTTAGATATTTTGGAGCATTTGGATCATCTTCAATAATTCTACCTGTAAACCCAACAATCCCACCACTTACATCCATTAATGGAATCATCATTCTATTTTTAAATAAATCACCGCCAAATCTATTAGATAAGCCCGCTTCACTAATTTCTTGTGGTGTAAAACCCTTCTTCTTTAAAAAATCTAATAAAATATTATTTTTATTTGGTGCATAACCTATTGAAAATCTCATCACAATATTTTTGTTGATTTTGCGCTTTTTAAAAATATATTCAACCGCTGATCTATTGTTTATCATTTGATGCTGGAAAAATTTTGCAGCCCATTTATTAATTTCAAATAAGCGTTGTTTCTTTTTAGCAATATCACGATGTTTATCTGTTTTATACAAACTAAGATCAACATTTGCCTTGCGTGCTAAAAGTTCAAGAGCCTCCCTAAAGCCCAACCCCTCAACTTCCATAATAAAACTAAAAATATCTCCGCCCTTATTACTACTAAAATCATGCCAAATATTTTTTTCTGGACTAACAAAAAAACTTGGCGTTTTCTCTGCAGTAAAAGGACTTAAACCTTTGAAATTACGTCCTGCTCGCTTTAATTCAATATATTCGCCAATAATATCTTCAATAGCCAGCCGACTACGCACCTCTTCTTTGGCATCTTGCATGACTTTATTATAGCATCTTACACTTGTAATTACCTTCGTGTTTATGATTAAATAGATGTAATTATGCAGCCAAATCAGCTTGGTCAACCGACTCCGCAGCAGCCAAATAATTATCCGCAGCAACCTAATACAGCTAACGGAAATTTTTATATGCAGCCAAATCGCCAGAGCCAGCCTCAAGCGCAGTATCAACAAAATAGTCAAAATCAATATGGCCAGATTCCAAATCCATATCAAACGCCTATAAATCAACCGCAAAATCCCTCATTTCAGAACGCGCCATATCAGCAGACTCAATATCCTTATTCTCCTCAACCTCAGCAACCAACGCAGGTCACGAATCAACCGCAAAATAGCCCCCATCAAGTAGCTAGCTGGTATTCTCCTGCGAAAAAAGAACCAGATAACAAGCCAGGCAGCATCGACTCCTATCTAAATACAGCTAAGCCATCTTCTAATAGTGCAAATGTACCAGGTCAAATTATTAATGGTCAGTATGCTGTCGATTATTTAGGCGGAATAGCTCCAGACCAACCAATTGACAGTGTAACTATAGGTAATAAGACTATCAGTAAAAAGACGTTTTTCATTGGGATTGGTATTATTGGAGCTGGAATATTAACAGCCATGCTAATGCTTTTTACACCTAACAACAAAGGTGTATCAAATTTAAACGAATCTTCTCTTTTCTCTAGCATGGTATCAACTTCAGAAATAACTAAAACTGCTGGAAGAAAGATAAAGAGTAGTAAATTACGTGCTATAAATAGCTCACTTAACTCACAATTACTGGGATCAATTACAGAAATGGCAGACCCTCTAGCCAAGAGCGGTATTGATTCTAAAAAGCTAGAAGCTACAGCAAAAAAACCTACTGCAAAAGAATCAGAAAGAATTCAAACTTTAGAGAATGCCCGACTAAATGCAACCTATGATCGCGCTTATAGCCGTGAAATTATATATCGTTTAGATACGATGCTAGTAACGCTCAACAGAATAGATAAAATAAACACGCGCGCTTCAATGCGTGAATTCACAAAAAATACGCGCACAAAATTAGAAAGTATTAAAAAAGCACTTGATGAAGTTTCAAATTCTATTTAGAATCATTCACTAAACGGTAACTTAATCGAATTAAATCTTTTATCTCACCTTCTGTAAGCTGACCGCTACAGATTATCGTAATCCAATGTTTCTTGTTTAAATGATGCCCAGGCAAGACTGATTCATACTTTGTCTGCAAATTAAGAGAAAGTTGCGGATCACATTTTAAACTTATACGCACGGGGTTAGAATTTTCAGCAATTAATGCAAACATTTTATCTTTGCTTGTTTCATTTTTAGATTTAATTTTATAGACTGCAAAATCCTTCCCAAAAGGGTAATCAAGCCACGCGCCATCAAATTCTAGTAAAAAATCTTCTAGCTCTTTATGAGTTATCACTTGGAAATCCGTACTTTTGTTAAGTAATATTTTAATTCCATAATACTGCCTTTTATATCATCCAAGGCGCGATGAGCCTCTGGCTTGGCAAATCTTTTCCCATACTTACCATCAAACACAACCTTCCAAGCACTAACATCAAGCATTCTGTAATGTAATAAAGAACCTAAGTTAGGCCATTCACGGTCTATAAATTTTCTATCTTGGTGAATAGAGTTACCAGCTAAAAGAATTGGTTCGTCATGCGTAAAATATTCTTTAGTAAATTTTAAAATATCCTCTTCAACCTGTTTTGATGTTAGTTTAGCTTGAGAATTTTGTAAAATTAACCCATCACGAGCATCTGGATTTGCATCCCAAAAATTGTGCCCAGCCTTAAATCTTGCAGAAATTAATGAATCATCTACCTTAACGGCGGATTCGAATCTCCCAACCTCGTTAAAGTCCCAATCAGTTGCAATAGCCGCCACCTCTAGTATCTTGTCTTTAGTTGGATCAAGTCCAGTCATTTCTAGATCAACCCATAAAATCTTTGCTTTCGACATAAATCCATTATACCGCAACAATTTGGCAAGTAAAAATCAGAATTTCTGAATAATTTATTGATTATTTCTTTTCTTTGTCTAATTTGTTTAGCTTAGCAAGATTAATAATCAAATAAATTACAAACGCAGTTGCAACTAAAGTAATGGCGCTTGAAACAAAAGCTCCCCACTTAAACTCAGCAACGCGACCAAGCATTTCAACTCTAAGCGATACAGCTTCTAAGCCTTCTTTTGAACCAACTATAAACTGAACGATTGGGCTAATAAATCCTTCAACTAGTTTTTTAACAGTGTCGCCAGCAGCGGTACCTATAGCCAAACCAACAGCCAGCCCAATTACACCCTGTTCGCGGATAAAATCCATAAATCCAGCCAAATGTGAGCCTTGAAAAGTTTTTTTAGCTACCTGAGCAATTTCCTTAGCCTTGACTACTTTGTCAGTCTTTTTATTGGTCTTTACTGATTTGGTCGCATTTTTTGCACTAGTAGCTTTAGTATTAGATCTTTTTGAAGATTTTTTTGCCTCTGCCATAAATACTCCTGTTTAATTTATTAAGAGTCATTGTATCACAAGCTACCATTATCTATAAGCATAAATTATTTAGTTTCAATCACTGTACGAATCAATCCATAAAACAACGGATGAGGACGGAATGGGCGTGATCTAAATTCAGGGTGAGCCTGAGTTGCTATAAAATATTTACATTTTGGTGCTTCAACGAATTCTACCAGTTTATTATCTGGCGACGTACCAGAGATAATTAGTCCACCATCTTCTATATTTTGAACGAATTCTTGATTTACCTCGTATCTATGTCGATGACGTTCAATAATATTTGTAGCAGCATATAATCTAGAAGCTAATGAGCCAGCTTTCAGCACTGCTGGATAATTACCCAGGCGCATAGTGCCGCCAGTCGATTCTTTACCCTGCTGGCCGTCCATGATATAAACCACATTAGAGCTAGAGTCAGCACCGAACTCTTCGCTACTAGCATTCGCCACGCCACCCAGACGCGCCGCCGCAATCACTGCCACTTGCAAACCTAGGCAAATGCCCAAATAAGGCTTGTTGTGTTTTAGACAATACTCGGCTGCGGCAATTTTACCTTCCACGCCACGCGTACCAAAACCACCTGGCACCACGATAGCGTCAACGCTAGCAAAATCAGCTTCACTCGCCGTCTCAGCGTTAATCCACTTGATGGAAATCTCGCTTTTATTCGCCCAAGCAGCAGACTTTAGCGCCTCGGTCACCGACAGATAGGTATCAGAATTATCAATATATTTTGCTACTAAACCTATATTGACTCGCTTAGTGTACTCTGTCTTGTCTCGCTCGGCTAAATGTTCCCATTTTTGCAAATCTGGCTCCACCGTATTACCAGTAAACTCACTTAACAAATTACCTAAATCTCGGTAAACAGTCAACGGTACCTCATACACTGTATCGACATTCGGCATCATAATAATCCCCTCGCGGCGCACGCCTGACGAAATAGCAATTTTTTCGCCTATACTGCGCGGCGGCTTATCATGGCCCTCGGTGCGTACCGCCACCACATCCGGCATAACGCCAAAACCACGCAGATCCGCCAGCGCATTCTGGGCTGGCTTGGTTTTATACTCGTGCGATGCCTCCAGAAACGGCACGTACACCACATGCACAAACAAGCAATTTTCCCGTCCCACATCCAGCGCAAAACCGCGGATCGCCTCAATAAAACTCAGGCCTTCGTAATCGCCAACTGTGCCACCAATTTCCACAATGTGAATATCGCCCTCAGCCGCCAAATGAATGGCTTTTTTAATGGAATTAGTCAAATGCGGCACCATTTGCACCGTCTGACCGCCGAATTTACCTGCCCGCTCATCAGCGATCAAATCGCGAAGCAATCGCCCCGATAATGTCGCATTTTTCTGCGTTAGCTCCAAATCTAAAAAGCGCTCGTAATGCCCCAAGTCTAAATCAGTCTCGGCGCCATCCCTAGTTACAAAACACTCGCCGTGCTCTTTTGGATTTAATAACCCAGCGTCCACATTCAGGTACGGATCACATTTTTGAACCGAAACACTAACGCCTTTAGCCTGTAACACTGCTCCAATGCTGGCGGCGGTAATCCCCTTGCCAACACCCGACAGCACACCGCCAGTTACAAAAATATATTTTTGAGATTTATTCATACTTCTTCCTTACAATATTACCCTTATAACTATACCACTGTAAAAATAAATCTTACGCAAATTATTATAATGAGCAATATTAAGCTAGTTACTGGCAACCCTCGCACATAGTAAGATCTGATGGATCGACTGGAACAAAGGCTGTATTGTTTTTGTTAGCATCAATTTTAGCTTTATTCTGAGCCGCAGCAATAGCTTCGTCGATAGCCTTTAGCTTTTCTTCAAGGGTCATATCTTCAGATATAATTTGTGATGCATTCATTAAATTCTCCTCTTATATTATTTAATAATTAGTCTATTTTGTAGTGTTTACCTCGTAGCTCGTGTTTGTACTCTCAAAGAAATTAACCAGCTCCAAGGTGTCGTTAGCGGCAGCCATCCATTTTGCTGGATTTGCTACATGATATTCCGGTTCAAATCCCAATTCTTCTAAGCGGCGATCTGTCATAAATTTAACATATTGATTTACATAATCAGCATTTAGACCCAAAATTCCATTTGGTAACATATCACGATTATAAGCCTCTTCTAATTCAACTGCTTGCAAAATTAGATTGCGTATTTCATCTGCAAATTCTGGATCCTGTAGATCAGGATTTTCATGTAGTATAGTAAGGAGCAGATTAATACCAAATTCCAGATGTAGATTTTCATCTCTTGTAACCCAATCAAGCAATGTACCAACATTACGTAGTAAATTACGGCGACGAAAACTCATTCCCACCATAAATCCCGAATAAAACCAAATACCTTCTAACACAATATTATAAGCAACTAAATTACGTACAAAATCCTTCTTACCCTCGGTTGTTGTTACGTCTGGACGTTCTTCCATCATACGAGTAACATACTTTGTTTGAAAGGCTGCCTTATCTGCAAGCGATTTCTTTCCCCAACCTGCTGCATAAATTTCTTCGCGATTGAATGGGAAAGTTTCAATAATATATTCAAATGTCATAAAGTGATTAGCTTCTTCCCACATTTGCTTAGATAGATACAAATGACATTCTGCCGCATTAACACAAGGATAAATTCCAAAAGCCAACGACTTATTAATAAGTAACTCGTTTGGATTTAAGTAGCTAATAACTGTTTTAAGAGCATTCTTCTCGTCTTCTGTAAGTTTTTTAAAATCTGCCAAATCCTGCACTAACTGAACTTCGTTTGGAAACCATGTATTTGCTACTGCTTGATTATATAGACGATAAGCCCATTCATAGCGCACGGGTTTTAGCTGTAAACCATCACGAACGCCAGATCCTAAGATTCCTAAAGTTTGATTATCTTTCATATTTCTACTCTCCTTAAATTATTTCTTTGTACGTGCAAAACCAAAACCAACTTTTCGTGAATCTTGCTGCCTGATTTTGGCCGATTTATCAGATTTAACTGTCGTTTGCTCTGATTGGTGACGTGGTTTCACGTGTAAATAATAGGTTGTTTTTAAGCCACGGCGCCACGCTTCTGAATAAATTTTTACATATTCATCAATGTCGCGTGTTTCTAGATACATATTGCGACTAATCGCCTGGTCAACCCATTTTTGTGCACGGGCAGCAACTTCAATAAAAGCATATGGCAAGATTTGAAAACTAGTTTTATAAACAGACTTTATTTCATCTGGAATTGCTTCAATATTTTGAATATCACCTTGGTTAATTAATAATTCATCTTTAACTTCATTCCATAAACTACGATCTTTAAGCTCACGCACCAAATTAGGATTAACTTCTAAAAATTTACCATTTAAAGTGCTTCGGCTGAAAATTTGCGTAAATCTAGGATCCAAACCAGGAGTAGTGCCCGCTATATGTCCAATATTTGCAGTAGGAGCAATCGCCATAACGGTAGCATTACGCATACCTTTTTTAACCTTAGAGCGTAATTTGTCCCAATCTAAACTACTATTACGGCTGATTTTAACGTCAATATCACGATTTTTTTCAAGTATATCAATCGTGTCAACAGGTAGAATTCCCCTGCTCCAGCCACTTCCTTCAAATGCTGGATAAGATCCAAATTCTTGAGCTAAGTTTGCTGATTCATCAATAGCATGATAACTGATAAACTCTGTCAACTTATCTATCAATTCATAGGATTCTTCGCTATCATAGGCTAATCTTAATCTCTCTAAAACATCAGTAAAACCCATTACACCAAGTCCCAATGCACGAGTTTGTTTATTAGCATGCATTGCCTCTGGAACAGATAGTTTTGTAATATCAATTAAATTATCAAGCTGCCTGATTGCGCTACGTACGCTATCTTCAAGCCTTCGCCAGTCCCATTCATTGCCATTAAGGTGGCGAGAAAGATTAATACTAACCAAATTACAAACTGCTATATTATCTTTATCTTGCGGTAAAGTAATTTCAGTACACAAATTACTCAAATGAATCGTTCCAGTATTATTATTTAAAGCTCTAACATTAATAGTATCTTTCCATGTCAGCCATGGATGTGAAGTTGCTTGAAGGCTAGTAAGGATTTGTTTAAACTGTTGACGGGCTGAAGTTTTTTCAAATTCACGTAATTTACCTGCTTCTGCCAGTTTAATATATTCTTTATATCGCTCTGAAAATTCTTTTCCATAAAGTTCAGTTAAATCTGAAGTTTCTGCTGGATCAAATAGATACCAATCCTCATCTTGTTCTACTCGCTTCATAAATTCATCAGAAATGAACACCGCAGTATTAGCAAAACGCGTACGTAAATAAGGATCACCAGAATTTTGCCGAAGATCAATAAACTGTGGGAAATTCAAATGCCAATTCTCCATATAAATTGCTGCCGCCCCAGCTTTTTTACCTTTGCGTGAAACTGCAAATAGCGCTGTATCAATCATTTTAATAAAAGGAATTGGTCCAGTTGATTCAGTATTAGTCGTCTTCACAGGAGAGCTAGCGGAGCGTAATTTAGTAAACCCAATACCTATACCGCCAGTGCCTTTAGCAATCCACATTGTATCACGTACTGCTTTAGCGATTGACTCCATATCATCATCAACATTCATCAAAAAACAATTTGATAATTGAGGTTGAGTACCACCAGCATTAACACGCGTGCTACCCCCAGGTAGATAATCCAAATTTGACATGTGATTATAAAAATCTAGGGCACTTTCGGTTGGATTTTTCGCATTGTAGCTTAGACCCATAGCAATCCGCATATGTGTATATTGCGGAACTTCAAGAGCATCTCCTTTGCTATTGCGTAAAGCGTAGCGATTTTTATTAGTAATCACACCTATATATTTTGATAATTCATCTTTTTTTGGATCAATTGCTGCGGCTAAACGCGGAATATCAAAGATATCACCACTCATACGCTTATCTAATAAACCAAGTTTAATACCTTCTTTTAAATATTCTGGGAATTTAATTTCATGTATTTTTTTTAGATCGGCTGAATCTTTATAATCACCCAGCACGCTTTTGTAAATAGTTTTTAATAGAAGTCTAGACGCAATTACATCAAAGTCGGGATCATCTTTAATATTCTGTAGAGCAGTATTAATAATAGATTCGTTTAATTGTTCGGTAGTAATTCCATCAAACAGAGTTAATTGGACTTCACTAGATATTTGTGCAACCTTGCTAATTTGATCAGGCAAACCTTCAGCTGCTGCAATCAACTCCATATTAATTTTATTCGCATCAAACGCTTCACTAGTGCCGTCACGTTTTACTACTTTAATATTAAAACTACTCATTACCCTCCTTATTTATTACCTAATCATACATTAATTTGCACATTATTTGTTTTAGTACATATTGTATATTTAGCGTACCAGATATCACTATAAGCGCTATATGTATTGTTTGCAAGCATTTTAGACAAAATTACAGCAACATTAGGATATCATATCTATTGAATAAAGTTGTAGTTATTACTCTACATAATTTACTTAAACTAAATTATTGACATAGACTTTATTAATCTTTATACTTATGTTTATTATAGGGAAATTTGCATTTAGACGATTAACAAATAAATAGATAAGGAGAAAATTATAATAAAATGAAAACTATGGCTTATAATCGCAATAGACTTATAGTTGTTGCGGCGGGCGCAATTGCCTCTTTACTTATAGGATTTACTTTAACCCCTACTTTTGCAGCATTGGTTGCTAGTATTCAAAACAGCACCAACACTGCTAATACGGGCACATTAACAATGAAGGAAACCTCTGGAAGTGCGTCTTGCAATAGCTTTGACTCTAATTCAACCAATACCGCCACCTGTTCAACTATCAATAAATACGGTGGAGTAACTCTAGTGCCAGGGGGCGCAGCAAAGGAAACTAACTTGTCTATACAGAATACTGGCTCCATGCAAGCTACAAGCTTTACGCTCACACCAGGAGCATGTACTCAATCTGCTGTCGGGGGATCGTCATTTTCTGGAAGTGCTACAGACCTATGTGATAAAATAAAAGTAAAAATTACTTCAGGTGCATCTGTAATATTTGATGGATCAGCAAAGGCTTTCCAAACAGGTGGTGCAATTAATCTATTAGCTAAACTAAGTAAGACCGGCATCAACCCTAGTGAATCAATTCCTATTAAGGTAGCTGTGTCTCTTGATTCGAGTGCTGGCCCAACATACCAAGGCTTACAAATATCGCAACCTATGACTTGGACATTTAGCGCGTAATAAATTGTAAAATTAGTTTAATAAGGATATCGTAAGATATCCTTATTTATTAATTAAAATAATATAAATAGCACACCAAAAATGGAGACCAAGTTATTGATCTCCATTTTGTATAATTAAACTTAACAAAGTATATGGCGGAGAGAGAGGGATTCGAACCCTCGGTACCGATATAGTACACTTGTTTTCGAGACAAGCCAGTTCAACCACTCCTGCACCTCTCCATAGATATTTATCTGCAGCAGGATTCAAAACTAATAAAAATGCAAAGAATAATCAAAATAAATTGGTACACCCGACAAGATTCGAACTTATGACCTTTGGCTCCGCAAGCCAACGCTCTATCCAGCTGAGCTACGGGTGCATACGCTTAGTATTATAGCAATCACTCTCTATAAAATCAATATTACAGCTTAAATAATCTAACAATCCGATCAATAAAATCCATACTAACCTCTTGCATAGGAAGTTTACTACTCAAAAAGTCAACAATTCTTTCGCCTTCACTAACAGGAAAATAAACTGAAAGACCTGGCTTAAATCGCTTAATAGGCATTAAATATATAGAATTTTCTTTGCCATCATGTAAAACACCAAAAGCTCTATATTCATCTAGCCTATATATAGCATCACCGATACTCAAGCCTTCTGAAGATAATTTATATTTTATATCGCGAGCAGGTCGCACAGCCATTACTATCAATACTGCCGCTATAGCTATAATCAACATAGAAAATGTCCATGATTTTAGAATAAAGAAATCAAGCAAAATACCAGCCACAGAAATCACAAATAAACCAATGTACCAAACTGTACTTTTTTCTGGAGCAATATATTCTTTCGCTATCCATTCCACTTGACTTGGCACAGAACTATTCTGAGCCAACGCAACACCATCAATAGACTCTAGAGTTACACGAGGCACTTGTGTATTATCAAGAATATCGCCCACTTGATTAGGGTTAGGCTCAACAGTTGCGTTATTATTCTGATTTGGCACACCATTATCTAAACGGTCGGCTTGATAATTTTCGATATTTGATGATTGCTTTCTTGGCTGCATAATGCATATATTATAACATAAGCACAACAGTTTTGCTTTCATTTAATATTGTAGTTGCGAATTAAAGGTATTTCGTCCTATAATGTAAGTTAATGGCTAAGGATAAATTAACACCTGTAATAAAACTTAAATCACTTACTAAACGGTATGGAATTGGTGATGCTGAACAAGTTGCACTTGATGGTATTGACTTGACAATCAATAAAGGCGAATTTATAGCCATCATGGGACCTAGCGGATGCGGTAAGACTACTCTACTAAATATATTAGGTCTACTTGATAGACCAGATGAAGGCACTTACCATCTTGGCTCAAAATCTGTTACAAATATTTCAAGCTCACGTAGCGCCAAAATTCGTAACGAAAAAATTGGCTTCGTTTTTCAAAGTTTTAATTTAATTCCACGTTTAAATGTAGTTGAAAATGTTGCATTGCCGCTAACCTACACCGGAAAGTCTCGCATCAAAAGCTTGGAAATCGCTAGTAAAACGCTCAAGAAATTTTATCTCAATGAACGCGAATATTATATGCCTCATCAGTTGAGCGGTGGACAAACTCAGAGAGTTGCAATCGCACGAGCATTAGTAAATAACCCATCAATTATATTAGCAGACGAGCCAACTGGTAATCTTGATTCAAAAGCAAGTCATATTATTATGGAAGAGTTAGCTGCCATCCATAAACAAGGTAATACAATTATAATGGTTACACACAATCCTGATATGACAACATATGCAGATCGTATTATTACTATGATAGATGGTCAGATTGATAGCGACACTAAAGATATTAAAAAAGATATACAATTAAAAAAAGAAGAGAAATTAGATTCTAAAACAGAATCTAATATAATAGAAAAACCAAAGAAGACAGAGTCAAAGCCTAAGACAATAGAATCCGAAGATACCAAATCAGACAAAAAAGCTACTAGTAAACCAAAATCAGACAAAACTGTATTAAATAAACCAAAAGAATCAGATTCTTCTGTGGATAAGACTAAAAAATCACAGAAGAATTTAAATGAAACATCCGATAAGAAAACCAATTCTACAGGTAAAGGACAAGAATAATGCGTCTATTAATAATGAACCATATTGAAAACGCCCGCGAATCTTTGCGATCTAATAAATTACGCACTAGATTAACAGTATTAGGTATTACTTTAGGCGTAGCATGTATGACAACGATTATGGCTATGGGATTTGGAGTGAGTCAATTAATTGATAGTCAAGTAAGTCGACTAAACGGAAATATAATTATAGTACGCCCTGGATCCAATAAATCAACAGATTATTTCAAGCAAATTACTGAATCCCAGATATCTAACGCTTTTACAGCCAGTCCTCTAACTGAAAAGGATTTACAGGCGATCCAAAAAGTTGATGGAGTTGAAAAAGTTGCACCGCTAATGTCAGTAGGTGGATCTCTTAAAACCCAGCACAATACTATTTCTGACGCACCGATAATCGCCACAACCCCGGAGCTAAAAGATATATCGCAATTGGAAGTCCATGAAGGTCAATTTATAGGTAGCGTGTCTGGTACAAATACTGCAGTAGTTGGGCGCCAAATGTCGATTGATCTATTTGGTACAGATAACCCAATTGGTCAAACATTTAAGATTAAGGGTGTCAGTTTTGCTGTTATTGGCGTATTAAAATCAATCCACGAAACCTTAACATATAATGATATAGACTTCAACCGTTCTGTAATTATTAATCTAGCAAGCGGTAAAAGCTTTAATCAGGGTATCGCTCAGATCAAGCAGATCAATATTCAAGCCAAAAAAGAACATGACGCAAAGCAAATTGTACAAAATATAAGAAATGCAATATCTAAAGAGCATAATGGCGAGCAAGACTTCAGTATATTCTCTGGAAATGAGATTTCTCAGCCCGCAACTAAGGTTTTTGCATCCATAACTGCAACAACTTCTGTGGTGGCAATAGTTTCTCTTATTATAGGCGGTATAGGTATTATGAATATTATGCTAGTTAGCGTTGCCGAACGTACTCGCGAAATTGGTATACGTAAAGCCGTAGGCGCCAGTAATAGTCATATTAGTGTTCAGTTTTTAATAGAATCATTAGCGATTAGTTTTATGGGTGGAGTTTCAGGGTTGGTACTTGGCTATTTTGCGGCTTTCATTATCAGTACTATGCTACCCTTCAACCCAGGTTTCCATTGGTTAGTGCCTGTTGTATCAATTGGGATTGCCTTAATTGTAGGTACAGTATTTGGTCTATATCCTGCGATTCGGGCTGCTCGCAAAAATCCGATTGAAGCTTTACGTCAGTATTACTAATTTAATATCTACCATATAAAATAGCCCTTACTTATCTGTAGGGCTATTTTATATTCGATAGTTTTTAGCTACTCACTCTTATTAAAGATACTTCTTAAGCTTTTCTATGAGTGTTACAGGAGTTGGATCTACTCCATTTAAAATAGCAACATAAACGCTAGCAAAGTCTGCTAAAATACACCCCCAAAGCATCTGTGCTATTACGCTATCGCCCTGTAAATTTATAACATGAGCTTTCGGACGGCGGCCACTCAATAATCTATCACTTAGGGCAAACCGCTTTTTAATTTGAGAATGGTCAAATTGGCTCATAAAATCAAAGACCGCGTATGGCTTTTGAATAGGATGGCTAGCCCAACCCATAAATTCGTTATGGTTAAATTCGGGCATCTCATTACAGAAAGCTAAGTTTTTTGATGTTTCATTCCAACTAATCTTCCACTTATAAGCAAGCGGTGCAAAAGTATGACTAGCATAGAATACTGATGTCTTACCAACCGCAAGTAGTGCAATTTGCTTGGCTGGATTTACACCAGAATCAACATCTTTCTTCCAGCCAGCAGTCTCATCACGTAACCAGTCTGAATATTGACCAACTTGATCAAAATATTTGTAATCAATCGCACCAAAATGTGCCATAAGCTTTAAGGTTGTGCGTAGGTTATAGATCAAAGCCATACGCGGCTGTAATCCGCTTGGTAGCTCTGCAAGAGATATTTTACGTTCGTCTGCTATTTCCTTGAGTTTACCGCCAGATGTAGTTATAGCAATTTGACATCCACGCTTAATCGCGTCATCTAAACAAGATAAAGTTTCCTCCGTATTACCCGAGTAGCTACTGCAAATAACTAAAGTATTTTCATTAGCATATGCTGGTAGATTATAATTTCTAATTACATCAATAGGTTTATCAATTTCTGATTCTAGCCAATTTTTAATGATGAGCGCCGCAAGAGCAGATCCACCCATTCCCGCTACTATGATTTTTTCAATACGGCGACCATCGTGTTCCCAATGCTTTATGTCTACATCATATTTTGCTTGTTCCCACTGATTAGCAATCACATCAAGTGCGCCACGCGCATCTCGCTGTTGAATAACTCTTAAATCATCTAGCATTGCACCCCCTAAATCTAAATATAAACTTGCTTATGTATATATACTTATGATACAGTATTTAGTAAAGAAATAAAATATAGTAAAATTGAGGTGGGGTATGAACATTCAACCAAATACAGTATCGAATATTAGTGACGACCAAGAGCTAGCGAAAGCTTTAGCTGGTGTTAATGGTTTTGGAGATGCCGACACTCAGCCAGTGGCAGAGGTTACTCCAGTAGAGGAGCCAAAATCTAATCAGGAAAATATTAATCCTATGCCTAGTCCTTTACCATTAAATCCTGCACCACAGATAAATCCTGTACCACAGAGAGATGAACTAGAACAGATTAAAATGGAAGCTGTAAACGAACTTCGCCCTTTGGTTGATAAGTTAATTTTGCCTCCAGAAGAGAAGTTTGACGTATATCTACTACTAATTCGCTGTACAGACGACCGTACACTAGTTGCTCCAGCACATGAAACTGCCAGAATGATTGAAGACGAAACAAGGCGTGCTACTGCCCTGCTAGATACAATTAAAGAAATAGATTATCTTTCTGCTAAGCCAGGATTAGAAGAAAATTCTGCAAACATCGCTTCACCTATAGATAACCAGCCTCTTCTTGTATAAATATAAAATATTAATCATTAAAAATAATCCCGCTAAATGCGGGATTATTTTGTGGTAGTGCTTCAATTTACATCATACCCATGCCAGGCATGCCGCCACCCATAGATGGTGCAGCTTCCTTCTCTGGTATATCAACAACCAAAGCTCCCATAGTTGCAGCAGTAGACGCGATAGAAACAGAATTCTGTACAGCTTCTTTGGTAACACGTGCTGGATCAATTACTCCAGATTTCTTAACGTCGATCAAGCCTTTTTCAGGCGTCATTACATTAATACCATTACCAGGCTTTGCAGCTTCAACTTGTGCAAGCAAAGCTTCACTATTTAGACCAGCATTCTTCATAATCTGTACGAAAGGCTGTTTTAGAGCATTTTTTAAGATTAACTTGCCAGCACTTACGGAATCAGTGCCCTCGGTTTTGATATTATTCGCCAAGTTAACAAGAGTTACTCCACCACCAGCAACGATACCTTCAGCTAGAGCAGCTTTAGTTGCAGCAACTGCATCATCAACCCTAAATTTCTTCTCATCAATCTCAGTTTCGGATGCACCACCAACTTTAATAACAGCAACTTTACCACTTAGAGCAGCTGCACGCTTATCAAGTTCACTCTTGTCATAACTACTTTGCGCATTATCACTCTGAGCTACAATTAGACCAATGCGTGATTCAACTTCTTTTTTAGCGCCAGCGCCTTCGATAATTGTAGTTTCATCCTTGCCAACAATCACCTTACGAGCCGAACCGATTACATCAAGCCCAACATTATCAAAATTCATACCACGCTCTTCACTTATGACGGTAGCGCCAGTCAAAACAGCGATATCTTCTAGGATTTCCTTACGACGATCGCCGAAGCTTGGAGCCTTAACTGCTACACTATTAAACACACCCTTGAGTTTATTTAATACCATAACGCTAAGAGCCTCACCCTCAACTTCATCAGCAATCAAGACAAGGTCCTTCTTACCAGCTTGTGCTAATTTTTCCAAAATTGGTGCAACATCTTGTATACTGGACAATTTTTTATCTGTAATAACAATTGCCGGTTTATCATAAACAGCTTCTTGACGATTAATATCGGTTACAAACAAAGCACTTGTAAATCCACGATCCAGACTAAAGCCTTCAACGACTTCACTTTCCATTTCTAAACCTTGTCCTGCTTCAACCGTAACAACGCCGTCTTTACCAATTTTATCAATTACGCCAGCAATCAACTCGCCGATTTCCTGACTCCCCGCTGAAATAGTCGCGACTTCGGCTACACGAGCATTCTTACCCTCGATACTTTCAGATATTTTATCTAGTTCCGCTACAACTTCTCGCCCAGCTTCCTCAATACCTTTTCTTAGCTCCTGGGGGTTATGACCAGCAGCAATTAGACGATTTGCTTCCTTCAAAATATTATAAGTCAATACTGTCACTGTTGTCGTACCATCACCAGCAACCTTATTAAGCTTAGTTGCAGCCTGTTTAATTAGCTCCGCTCCAACTTTATATCCTAAAGTCTCGTCATCATTTTCAGGTAGATTAACACCTTCAGCTACAGTAACACCATCATGAGTAACCGTTGGTCCACCATAGCTTTTTGCAATCACAACATTACCACCCTTAGGGCCATAAGTTACCTTTACTGCATCATACAAAGCTTTTGCACCACCCAAAACCCGCGTGCGAGCATCATCGCCATAGAATACTTTTTTCGCCATAAAAACTCCTTATACCGTTGCTAGAACGTCATCTTCTTTTACAATTAAATATTCGGTTTCGTTGATCTTTAAATCAGTAGTTGAATATTCTTTATAGACAATTTTATCCCCTACAGCCACTTGTTCAACCTTTGGACCAACAGCAACCACTGTTGCCATTACAGGTTTTTCTTTTGAACTATCTGGCAAATAAAGACCACTGGCAGTTTTTTCTTGTGCTTTTTCGCGCACAGCAACTACTCTATCAGCCAGAGGTTTTATTGGTGAACTCATTTCCATTTCCTCCTTTTCAATAATTACATTTATTATTGTATCGAAAAAAATTAGCACTTGCAAGTATTGAGTGCTAATTTAATTCCTTAATATTAAAACTACTGTTTTTTAATCTTTTCAGATATGATTTCTCTTACAATATTAGTATCATTCCAGGGTAGTTTTTCACCATTAATAATTCTAAACTGCTCATGCCCCATGCCCGTAATTAGGATTGTATCATCTTTCTTAGCAATATTTAGAGCATGTCTTATCGCCTCCCGTCTATCCGCAATCTCTGTAGTTTTATTAGTAGCTTTAGATTCTTCTATACCAGCATATATATCCTGCCTAATTTTATCAGGATTTTCATTATAACTCTCTTCATCTGTTAAGATAATTTCATCCGCCAGTTTAGCTGCAATCTTACCCATTATAGGGCGCTTCAAAGCATCTCTGTCACCACAAGCACCAAATACTAAAATTATGCGTTTTTTAGTAATATTACGAGTTGCTTCAAGTAGTTTTTCAAGGGCATCTGGGGTATGTGCGTAATCTACAATGACTTCATACTTTTCATCTTTAGTGGCACGTTCAAATCGCCCAGGTATTCCCTCTAAGCTAGCAATTCCATTTTTAATATCACTCATAGAAACACCCAAAACATAGCAGATTGATGCGGCTGCCGCCATATTAAATACATTATATTCACCTGGTAAATAGGTAGCTAATTGTGATTTTTCCTGGTGGTCGAAAGCTAGAACCGCTTCGCTACCCTTTTTATATAATTTTATATCACTAATGCGAACATCGGCATCTTCACTTTTACCATAAGTAATCTTTTGTTCCTCGGCCAAATATTTATCAAAATAGTCAAACCAGTCATCATCGCGATTAAGTACGATATAGCGAGGATTACGAGCAAATAACAGACCTTTTGCTGCAGCATATTTTTCCATTGTTTTGTGATAATCAAGATGATCCTGAGTTAAATTAGTCATTACAGCTGCCTCAATTGGCACTCCATCTAATTTATGCTGATGAAGAGAATGACTAGTTACCTCTAATATTACAAAATCAACTTTAGAATGACGAGCCTCGTTTAAAAATTGTTGCATACGACTTACCGATGCAACAGTAGCATTTAGATCATTGATTTTTGATTCGCCAGCTACCTCAATGACCGCAGTTGTAAACATTGCTGTTTTATAGCCTGCTTGTTTTAAAATTTCATTAATATAGTTTGCTGTAGTAGTTTTGCCATTTGTACCAGTTACAGCAATCACTCGTAAACCACGAGCTGGCCAGCCATAACGTGCGGAGACTAGCTGTATTCGTGTTTTCCTGTAGACATTTTCCAAAAGATGCACTGCTTGAGAAGGTAAGACTGAGCGCACTCCTTTAACCAATCTTTGCTTCATAAAATCAATTTTAACACTTTAAATATATTATGGCTACATTAGTGTCTTAACACGTCAACATTGATTGACAATAATAGTTATGCTTGATAGAATCTAATTAGTTATAGTTGTGTTTGGTGTATATTCGTAGTTAGATTCAGATTAACATAATATTTAATGAGCAGTTACCAATTAAGATTGGTTTAAGCCAATAATTTAGAGATATGATACAAAAGAAAATATCCCTGCAATTACAGACTGCCCTGGGTCTAATTATAGCTATTTTATGTTTAGCTTTAATATTTTCAGCTCAGGGCTGGCGTTTATTTGTAGTTCAAACCCCTAGCATGGGCCAGACCGCACCAGTAGGCTCCCTAGTTGTGTCTCAAACACAAGAGACCTATAAACCTGGGGAAATTATTAGTTTTTACAGAAATAGCCGCATTTATACGCACAGAATCGTTAACGAAAAAGACGGTAAGTTTACAACCAAGGGGGATATGAATGGGTCAAACGACCCCTGGCTAACCAATAAAGACGATATAATAGCTAAAAGTCATTACATCATCTACCATGCTGGCTGGCTGGCCATGGCTTTGCCTTGGTTGTTTTTTGGATGGATAATAGTTTATCTCATATCCTGTTGGCGCAGAATATCACCAGAATGGCGTTGGCCAATTAGGATTATAGGTGGTACTTTTGTAGTAGTATTTACATCGTTATGGCTACATCCATGGATAAATATCGCACTTCTCAATTATTTCCCAAGCGATAAAGGTGGCATAGATATGCATATCGTAAATACAGGAATATTCCCTATCAAAGCAGAAGGTGTACGCTTGACTCCAGGAGAGAATGCAACTATCAATATTAGATACGCTGATTCTGGGTCTACCGGTAGATATACGTTAATGCCTCGCCCTTCGCTGGGTTTTTGGGGAATAGTATGGGTACTGTTATTTTGCCTAACTCCACTGCTTATTGCAATATTTATCCAAGTACCTCACCAAAGAAATAGAAGAATTAGATCAATATCCGACACTCCCAGGGAATCACTCTTTATAGATAAATATCCATACATAATAATAGTATTAATTATTCTGCTTTCAGTAATAATTTTATCTATGCAGCTATCTACCTTAGCAGCATTTACGGCTTCTATTCGCAACTCTGTGAGTCGCGCAAGAACCAGCACCTGGTTTAATTGCGAAAACTACTTAAAATCAAATCCAAAACCAGTTATAGCGTTTGCCATGAAAAGCTCAGGTAATCAAAGTGAAATTAATGGCGGACTAGTGGGTCAAGCGCGTGGAAATTTTAGCTTTGATGCAAATGACCGTGGATCTTGCCAACGCGATGGAGGCGGAGCTTTGATATACGAGCCAAACAGCTGTCTTGGCCAATATAGCGCTGGTGGAAATATACAGACTAGTGATTATTCATTGGAAGTATGGTTTAAAACAAATGATAGAAATTCAAACGGAAAATTAATTGGCATGGGGCACGCCATAGTAAACTCAGTTACTATATATGAATCAGAAACTCAAAATGATAGAAATTTATATATAGATAGATCAGGTCGAATAGTATTCGCCATACGACCCGATTCAGTCCAATACATTGCCAGTCCAGCTGGCATAAACTATGCTGATAATAATTGGCATCATGCAGTTGCAACTTTATCCTCTGTATCTGGATCGCGTCTTTATATAGACGGTAATCTTGTAGCACAAAATTCACAAATGAAAAGAGCAAGAGAGCTAGCAACTGGCTGGTTCCAAAGAGCGTACTGGAAATTTGGATGTGGTGGCATGGCTAATTGGCGTAATGGCGATGGAACGCAATTTGATGGCAGGTATTATTACCGAGGGCGAATGCGCTTTGGGGCAATTTACGAAACAGTCTTAACGCAAAATCAGGTTCTCGAGCATTACCTGGCAGGCTCTACCTCCTAAAATCTGCTATAATTAAGAGGTATGAGAATTTTGGGAATAGAAAGCAGTTGCGACGAAACTGCAGCCGCGGTTGTAGAGGATGGTAAAAATATATTAAGTTCAATCGTAAAATCGCAGATTGATATTCATACTCAGTATGGCGGCGTTGTTCCAGAAGTTGCGGCTAGAAATCACTTAGAAGTTGTAAATCCAGTAGTTCAACAAGCATTGGATGATGCTAATCTTGATTGGAGTAAAATTGATGCAATTGCCGTCACTTACGCACCAGGTCTATCTGGGTCATTATTAATTGGAGCTATTACTGCAAAGACTTTAGCTTATTTATATAATAAACCCCTCTACCCTATCCATCATGTAGAAGCTCATGTTTATGCTAATTTCTTAATTAATGGACAGGGCGAACTTGCAAAAGATCTACCAACTAGTCAACCTAAGTTCCCCCTATTAGCTTTGATAGTCTCTGGCGGACATACTCAACTTGTATTATTTAGTGACCATGGTAAATTTCGGATTCTAGGACAAACGCAAGATGATGCCGTTGGTGAAGCTTTTGATAAAGTTGCAAAAATAATTGGGCTACCCTACCCTGGCGGTCCAAGCATATCTAAAGCTGCCATACATGGTGATCCATATAAATATAAATTACCAAAGGCTAAACTTAAAAATAAATTCGATTTTTCTTTTTCTGGACTTAAAACCGCAGTTTTGCGCGCCGTTCAATCTGAAGTTGGGGTTAATTTTTCTTTCCCCTCTCACAAACTACCAGAGCTTTTAAATGAAGAACAACAGAATAATTTTGCAGCTAGCTTTCAACATGTAGCTATCGAGAGTTTAGTAGATAAAACAGTAACTGCATTTAATGAATTTTCTCCGGAAAGCGTTGTGATTGCTGGCGGAGTAGCTGCTAATCAAGAATTACGTAGCCAGCTAAAGAGTCGCCTACCAGTTGAAATAAACTACGCTCCGATAAAATTATGTACTGATAACGCAGCTATGATAGCTTGTCTAGCCTATTATCAAGCACAGCATCAGGCACCAATTAACCCATTAGAGCTTGACATTAAGCCCAGTTTGGCTATGACTTCAAGGATGTAATTAAATGAATCCACACTTTTTACAATCCGTAGCATGGCAATCATTTCAAGAAGCTCTTGGGCGTAAAGTTTACAGACAAAAGGGTATCGACTGGGAATTTATGGCTATATTAGAGCCTGGCACTCGCCTGTCGCCTTCCCGACTTTATTGCCCATACGGTCCAACTGTCTCATCAATTAAAGGCTTAAAATCAGCCTTAAAAGCACTGACAAAACTAGCTACTAGTCTTGGTGCTAAGTTTGTAAGAATAGAACCTCTTGGGGTAAAATTTAATGCAAAAGATTTTAGATTAAAAAAGGTTAATTATAGCCAGCCAGCTCATACTTGGCAGATTGACTTGAACCGCTCAAGTGATGAAATAATCTCACAAATGAAACAAAATAACCGCAACATTTACAGAAACTATCGCAAAAAAGGTCTATCCTATAGAAGTAGTAACAACCCCAATGATTGCAAATATTTAATTAAACTATTGCACGGTGTGGCTGCTCATAATAATATCACTATTCATAGCGACAAATATCTTCAAACTCAAGCCGATGTTTTATTACCGATCAATAGCGCAAAATTACACTTTATAAGTCTAGAAAGTAAAGTTATAGCCGCCGCACTAACCTATGAAGATGAAAAAACTTGCTATTATGCGCATGCTGGAGCTAGTCATGAATACCGCAAATTATCAGCTAGCACTGCCCTGCTCGCTGAGATTATTATTAATGCAAAAAAGGATGGCAAACTTATATGTGATCTTTATGGAATCACAACTAGCCAAGATAAAAATCATCGCTGGGCGGGCTTTACGCGCTTTAAAAAATCATTTGGAGGCTATGAGGTAGATTTATCCGAAACCTATGACTTACCTATAAATAAATCTGCATATAAACTATATCAGGTAGCTAAATTTTTACGCCATAAAATCGTTAAACTAAAACAACGAATTAAATAACACCCCTGTAAATATGCTATAATTATAGCAAGATAAATAAGTGTTTTGGATATTTCTCGTGAAAACTATACGAGTAAGCAAGAGTGAAGGGATTAGACTATGAAATTAGCAAAGGCTTATGAGCCAAATCATTATGAACCTGATATTTATGCTATGTGGGAAAAATCTGGTGTATTTGACCCAAAAGGTGAGGGTGAGCCATATAGTATAGTGATGCCACCGCCAAATGCAAATGGTAATTTACATATGGGACATGCCTTGATTGTAAATTATCAAGACATGTTGGTACGTTATAACCGTATGCAAGGTAAAGACGCTGTGTACCTACCAGGAGCAGATCATGCTGGATTCGAAACTTGGGTAGTTTATGAAAGAATTTTAAACGAAAAAGGTCAATCTAGGTTTGATTTTTCACGTGAAGAACTTTATAGCCAGGTATGGGATTTCGTACATAAACAACGTAGCAATATGGAGCTCCAACTAAGAGCACTAGGAGCTGGGGCAAGTTGGAAAAATCTTACTTTCACACTTGACGAAAAAGTTATTAAAACAGTTTACGAAACCTTCAAAAAACTTTGGGATGACGGGTTAATTTATAGAGGCGAAAGAATTGTTAATTATAGTACAAAATACCAAACAAGTTATTCCGATATTGAAGTAAACTATAAGCAAGAAAAAGGAACTTTGTGGCAAATAGCCTATCCACTGATTGATCAGGTAGGGGAGATAGTAGTTGCGACAACCCGCCCAGAAACTATGCTCGGCGATGTTGCTATCGCAGTCAATCCAACTGACGAACGCTACAAGCATTTGATTGGAACAAAGGCACATTTACCAATCGTTGATCGCGAAATACCTATAATTGCCGATGATTATGTTGACAAAAATTACGGCACGGGAGCTGTTAAAATTACTCCAGCTCATGATCCAAATGATTTTGAAATAGGTAAACGCCATAATCTAAAGCCAATACAGGTGATTGGATTTGACGGAACGATGATAAATGTACCGCAACATTACATGGGTCTTGATATTGAAACAGCCCGTAAACGAGTGCTAACAGACTTAGAAATAGCGGAATTACGTCGTGGCGAGAGCGAAATTGAACACACTGTTGGATATGATTATAAGAGCGGTTTACCAATTCAGCCGATGATAAAAGACCAATGGTTTATAAAAGTTAAGCCATTAGCCAAGCGTGCAATTGAAATACTAGAAAGAGGGGAAATTAATTTTACACCAGAACATAAGCGTTCAGTATTAATTGAGTATTTAAAGAATTTACGCGACTGGAATATCAGCCGCCAAATACCATGGGGTATACCGATTCCAGCTTTCGTAAACAAAGAAGATCCTACTGACTGGATATTTGATACACGAGTTGATCAAAAAACTTTATCTATAAATGGCAAAATTTATTTACGTGAAGAGGATACATTCGATACCTGGTTTAGTAGCGGACAATGGCCATATATAACAACAGACGCGCTGGAACAGGGGAGTGAACTATCAAAGTTTTACCCAACTAGCGTAATGGGGACAGGCGCAGATATTCTATTTCCATGGATTTCACGCATGATTATGTTAGGCTTATATAGAACAGGCAAGATTCCATTTAAAGATACTTACTTTAACGGATTGGTTCTAGATGAAAATGGTCAAAAAATGAGCAAATCCAAAGGTAACGTCATTAATCCAATAGAAATTTTATCCCAATATGGATCAGATGCTCTTAGGCTTGGTATTGTAGCAAATAGATCAGCAGCGCAGAATCAAGCTTTATCTATGGGTAAAATTATAGCTGGACGCAATTACTGTAATAAATTATGGAATATCTCACGTTTTATAGGGGATAAATTGGGTGATGATTTCACACCAAGCAATACACCACAAGCCAAAAGCTTGGCTGATCATTGGATTATTTCCGAGCTTAATAAAACTTGTCTAGAAATTGGCAATCACTTAGATAAATTTAGATTCGCAGAGGCATCTGAAGCGCTTTATCACACAGTATGGGATAGTGTAGCCGACTGGTATATTGAAGCCAGCAAAGCTACTCTAAATAAAGACCTATTAGCATGGGTGCTTGAAACCTGCCTACGTATGAGTCATCCTTTTACTCCATTTGTAAGTGAAACTATTTGGCAAAACTTACCATGGACAAGCTCTATATTAGCTAGCGAATATTGGCCAGTTCCTCTTACTTCAGATGAAATATCAGCAGCTCAATTCACTAGAATCCAAGCATTGGTAACAGAAGCAAGATACGTTGTAAGTGAATTACCTGGGCATAAAAAATATAAAATGTTGTATCAAAATGATTCACTAATCGCTGATAATATCAACATAATTAAGCACTTATCGCGAGTTGAAGATATTATTGAAGTGCATCAACCACGCGGACTACGACTAGCTGCAAGCAATAGAGAAGCCTGGCTAGATATAGATCAAGATACTCTTTATGAACATCAAACCAACCTAGAAAAACGCCTAGCAGCAACTAGATTGCGCCACAAAAATCTACAAGATAGACTTGCAAATGAAAATTATATCAACAAAGCCCCAGCCCACTTGATAGAAGAAACTAAGCAAGACTTATCATCTACAGATGAACTAATAAAGCGACTAGTAGCAGAGATTAACGTGCTTAAATAAACTTAATCATACTGGATATGTGTTGGATTACCACTATTGGTAAGTTTTGGTGATGTTTTCTTTTGGCGGTTTTTAAGCTGATTACGCGGATCATAAGATACATGACGACCAGCCTTTTTTACACTAACATATTCACCATGAGCATGAAGTTCTGGAGATACCTTACCTTCGGCTACATCCTTACTAGTTAGATCAACCCGCGTTATAGCTGATACGGTCGCCATATCCAAATGAGAATCATGTAGGAATACGCCCATCGTAATACTAATTGCCAATGAAGCTATCGCTAAGCGAATTGCGGTTTCTGTCATTTAATATCTTTCTTTTGTTTAATATTTTTATTTTCAAATATATTGTACTGTATATACTAACATAGCTTTTACTTTTTGTCAATAAAGTTTCATTACTATTGGTGATGATATGGACCGCCTTTTGATATTTCTTGAGCGCGATATATTTGCTCAATCAAAATTAGCCTCACAAGCATATGCGGAAAAACTAAACCTGAAAGTGACCAAATAAAATTAGCACGTTGCTTGACACGTTCATCAACCCCATAAGCTCCACCAATTATAAATACTATTTGATTTTGAATAGTTAGCTGCTCCAATTTATGTGACAAACTAGGCGAGTCTATATTTTTCCCAGTCTCATCTAACAAGATTACATAATCCTGTGGTGCTATCCTTTTTAAAAGCTCTGTGGATTCATCACGGCGCGCTCTATCGCCCGAAAAACTAGAATACGGTACAAATTGCCAGTCAAGTTTGAAAGGCGCTCTTAAGCGTCTCTCATAGCGAGATATTCCATCTATAATCCAACGATCATGCTTTTTACCTACACAAATTATTTTCATCTAAATAAAATAAAAGGCCTATATAGCCTTCTTTATCAGCTTTAGTTCTGGCGGAGGAGGGGAGATTCGAACTCCCGCTACAGGTCTCCCCGTACTAACGATTTAGCAAACCGTCCCCTTCAGCCACTTGGGTACTCCTCCAGATTTAGTACAATCTGTACTTATAAGAGTATATCATATAGATATTATATTTGACAAACATATACATTTTTGATATAATACGAGGTAATAATGTATGGATTGGAGGAGAAAAGTGAGTAAATTCAGTAAAATCACAATTGCTCTAGCAATAGCTTTTGCTACTGCATTTTCACTCGTCCCTACAAGCGCTCAAGCTTTTGGAGGTGGGATGATAGGCGGTGCCAATGCCGCGCGTGGGTCAGACCAGCCATCTGACTTGTTTGGTCAGGCTGGTATATTCTCGACAATAACAAACGTAATGTTATTTATTGTTGGTGGCGTAAGTGTTCTTATGATTATTATAGGTGGCTTGCGTTACGTACTGTCGGGCGGAGATTCTGGCAATGTATCTGCTGCAAAAAATACCATATTATACGCCATAGTTGGTATTATAGTATCTCTATTGGCTTATGCTGTAGTGAGTTTTGTAGTAAGTTCATTTGCCAATAATAGTGGTGGTGGATTCACATCTGGATTCAACAGCGGAACATCAGCAACTAATTTCTAGTTCTATATTAAAACTAAACTACGCAATAAAAAATCACCTGCATAATAAGCGCAGGTGATTTTATGTTACAAAGTTCTATCTAACCAAGATCGTCTATACCGCACTGATAACGGACATTCTGCCAAAAATACTCAGAGTTTGGTATTTTCGCATCTAACTCAGCTTCTTCTCTATTTAGAGGTATTTTACTTCTTTTTTTGCGAGCAATCGACGCGATTACAGGGTCTACTTGCATACAATCTCGTGACCTAAAGTCTTGGATCTCACCAGTATCATTATATTCTAATAGTGATTCATTCTCATTAAAACTGTCGGGTTCAGATCTAGTAATACCAAAAGATTCTGCTGTTTTCATATCTATATATGATACATTAAAATAAATCAGTTGTCAAACTAGTCTATATGGCGGAGAGAGAGGGATTCGAACCCTCGGTACGTTTTACCGCACGCCGGTTTTCAAGACCGGTACCTTCAACCACTCGGTCATCTCTCCACGTCTAAGGTATTGTATCATATTTATCATCCTACCTCCAGAGCTCGATGTGTAATTGCCAAAATTTGAATTTTTCTAGCACCGCCAGATCTTAAAGCTCGCACTGCCGATGTAATAGTAGCGCCAGTTGTTATAACATCATCAAAAATTATATATGTACGATCAGGCGATAGGGGGTAGCGTGATATAAAAGCATTCTCTGCTTGAATAAAGCGAGTTTGTCTATCAGCACCAACCTGGCGAAAGTTAGTTTTACGCTTTAAAACCATCTCGTATTCACAATTGGTCATTTTAGATAAATGTCGCACAATATTAAGAATATGATCATATCCTCGTTGGCGCCTATGCTTAGAACTAGGTGGTAATGGAACTATAATATAGTTACGCCCAGTATTATCAATATTATTACTAACAATTTGCGCTAAAACTTTACAAAAAGCACGTTTATTATTATATTTATATTCGTGGAGTAATTTACGTAAATCCTTACTCATCTTAACAATGATTAACTGATTTACATTCGCAAGTTCACAAGAAGAGCAACAGCGACTCCCTGTATTTAGACCACATCCACACAGTATACAGTTATGCGAATTAAATGGTTTAAGTTGAAGCATACATTTTTTGCACATACCATCTGCTATATCGCTACAGACAACACAGTGGTGCGGTGAAATTAACGAGATTAATTTATCTAACATACATATCTGCCTCTAATATAGGTTGATTCTATTGATTATACATTATTTTTTGATATAATAAGAGGGACGTATGTATGCGTTAGTGCCTAGAATTTTTAGTGGAGGATATCAATGGCTCGCAAACAAAATGATGATTTATTAATGGAAGATGATTTGACCGCAGCATTTTTAGACGATGAAATAGATGCTGTGCCTGCTGCTGCACCTCTTATGGAGGACGAGTCTATCATGGCAGAGGAGCCAACTGAAGACGATGTTCCAGGTCAATTAGCAGTTGATGTATATGAGACAGATGACGAATTAGTAATAAAAGCTCGCACCGCTGGTGTGAATAAAAATGATCTAGATGTAAGTATTAGTGAAGGTATTTTGACAATTAGCGGCACACTTACCAGTGGCGATGAAGTTGCCGTTAAGAATTGGCACATGCAAGAGTGTTACTGGGGTGAGTTTAGTAGATCACTACATCTACCTGTACCAGTAAAGGAAGACGAGGCAAAGGCTGCCCTTAAGGATGGTATTCTTTCGATAAGCTTTCCTAAATTACAACAAGAACAGGCTACTAAAATTCCAATTATGTAAATCGTTTCTTATAGAAACAAATACTGCAGCTCTGTATTAAACAGGGCTGTTTTATTAATCATTACACTAGTATATTAATAAACTAAATTTAAAACTAAAGGCTAGTTCAGCGTATGTTTCTTATCTTAATTTAAAATAATACTGTACTACAGCCAACAAATAAAATACAGGCTAGATGATATAAACCAAAGCCTGTATTAATTTATCCAGTAGAACTATTTATGCTGCTGAGCCACCGTTACCCTGGAACTGATTTACCACAAAGTTCACGATAGCATAAGCCATTATAACCACTACTAAACCAACTACAGCATAAAGAATTGTATTTTTAGCTGCTTGCACCTGACCAGAATCACCGCTAGAGATAACATAGCGAATACCACCAATAATTAATACAATCACAGCAACTGCACCAGCTAAGAATAGTAGGACATCTGTTACCTTCTTAAAGATACCTTGTTGGCCTTCTAGATTATCAGGTTGATTATTACCCTTAGCTGTACTAGCACCACCACTAATTCCGTTCTCTACAGTACCCTGAGCAAAAACAGATTGAGATTGCAATACAGTTGTAGCTACTGTAGCCAAAAGCACGCCACCAAACACTAATGATGTTACGGGCAAGCTTACTAGAATTGCTTTTAGTTTTTTCATATAATGCCTTTCTTTCTAATTATTTAAAGCTTTATTATATATTTATACCACAATATTACGCTAGTGTGAATATTTACTTAGCCACATTGGTTACCACAAAGTTCACGATAGCATAAGCCATTATAACCACTATCAAGCCAATCACAGCATAAAGAATCGTATTCTTGGCTGATTGTACTTGACCAGCATCACCACTAGACATCACGTAGCGAATACCACCGATAATAATAACAATAACAGCGACGGCACCAGCTAAGAATAGCAAGATATTAACTATATTGGTAATGAAAGACGGTAAATCTGTAGAGTTGCCATCATTTACAGAAGAAACACCACTAGTAACCTCTGATTTAGCATTAGCAAAAACTGGCGCATCCATAGCAAGTGGAGTTACCACTATCCCCAAAGATACCAAAGCTGCAATTAAAATTTTTTTCATTAATATTAACTCCTTATATTCTGTTTACTATAAATGAAACTATTGCCCAAGCCAACAAAGCTACCGCCAAACCAATTACCGAATATAGCAGAGTGTTGCGGGCAGAAGTAACCTTAGCAGCTTCGCCATTAGCGGTGATAAATTTATAACCACTAATTACGATCATTATCACAGCCACAATACCAATAGCCCAAAGTGATAGATTAATTAAATTTTTAGCCGTATTAGCTACATTGTCTTTACCCTTACTGGCACAAACTTTTGAATCAGTTGCACCCTCACAACCTTGCCATAAGTTAAGAGCAGAGGCGGGAGTAGCCGAATATAAGCTAATTCCTAACAAGGTAACACCTGCTAAAAACATTGATACTAACTTTTGTTTCATCTACTTCTCCTTACTTTTGTGTAGCATTAATTAATAGTTGCGTAATCGCAAAGGCCACCATCACTATGACTAAACCAATAACCGAATAAAAGACTGCTTGTTTGGCACGGGAGACCTTTCCTGGATCGCCATTAGAGGTAACATACAACCATCCACCAATAACAATTCCAACCACCGCAACGATACCAGCCACAAAATAAACTGTATTAATGATTGAAGTTAGAGCACCATCTGCACTCGTAACTTGAGTTCCTTTTAAATTAACCTCATTAGCTTTGATTAAGGCGTCTGCGAAAATATACTTAATTGCACTCATTATTTACCTAATCCCGAAGCCACTAAATTAACTATCCCAACAGACATTAGCGAAATCACCAAACCAATTGCCGCATTACGTATAGTTTTTAATCCACGTGCAGCGTTTTCTGGCGAGCCAGCACTGGTCATGTAGTAAAAACCGCCTGTCATAATAAATGCCACGCAAGTATAGCCTACTAACTGCAATATAATTTCTACTACATTAGCTATTATTATGGAGAGATTTTTATCAATAGTATTTTTTTCAAACTCTATACTACAATCAGAAGGATTAATTGGTAAATTTCGCCACCAAGAAGGGAAAGTTAAAAAGCGACTTTCACAAGCCGCATAAGCGCTTGAAAGCGGTATAGTTGAAAACACCAGCGCTAAAGCAAAACTAAAAACAAAAAGTTTTATTTTTTTCATTATCCTATAACTCCTCCTGGAATAATAAAGTTTAAAAAGACAGTCATTAATGAAAAGGCGATGATACCTATCACAACATTTCGTATAATCGCCCTAGCATTCTGCACCTGAGCAGCGTTATCTTGTGCCGAGGCGTATAAAATAGCACCATAACCTATACCGCCAACTGCTGTAATACCGACTCCTATCGCCATAATTCTAATAACTATCTTGATTATTTCTATAATTGCGCCGCCTTTTTTATCATCTTCTTTAAGATCACAGTTAATAATAGCAGTATTTACACCACCGCATTTATTTTCAGCATGAACGACAGGCGATAATATTGCAGTTACCGCACAGGTAGAAAATATGGCTACCGCAAAAAATAATTTTAATTTACTTTTCATAATATTGACTTCTTTATTGTGCTTATTTTTTATTATTGTAACATAGAAAAGCAAATTTTCTAGTAACTTTATTGCTTATTATAACATTAGGCTTATGTTATAATATCCGCATAGGTATATTTTGTGCTTATGATAGATAAGATATTTTCTAAACACTTGCACTTGGGTGGAAAATTACCACTAAAAGTAAGCAAAGTATTGCTGGCTATTTTAATATTAGCGGGCGCTATTTTTGGTACGCAAATCTTAAATACAAACACTGCTTATGCTGCTGGCTGTAAGAATGAAGATGGTAAAGTTTATAAAGTTGCAACAGACTGTCTACCTAGTGCAAGCTGGGATGGAACAAGTATTAATTATGGCAATGATAAGTTTACTAAGAAGAAAACCCAGACAATCGATAAGAAGTATGAGGAACAAATCAGAAGACTTGGAACAGATAACGCAGACATTTATGAACTAAGGAAAGATATTAGAATATTGGTACCTGCTGGAACCAAGCCTGGCGACAAGCTAGATAGGGCTTTACTTGTATTAAAGCCATCAAATGTGAGATCCCACACAGATATAGAACCTGACAAAATATACAAACAAATAAAAATTTACGAAAAAGCTGATGACATACCAGATAGTGAAAAGACCAACGAGGCCGGAGTAAAGGCAGGCGAAGGGGAAGATCAAGAAGCACCCATATGCAATATAGGTGATGGATTAGGATGGCTAATTTGTCCAGCAGCTACTTTTTCAGCTAACTTAGTCGATGGGGCTTTTTCATTTTTATCGGGTCTAATGTCATATGATACATTAGTAGATAAAGATTCACGCGAGACTCTTTTACGTCAATGGGCTTTGATGCGTAATGTAGCTAATATTGTGTTTGCAGCTGCATTTCTTATGGTCGTTTATTCTACAATGACAAATATAGGCATCAGTAACTACAATCTTAAACGAATGGTTCCGCGTCTAGTTGTTGCAGCAATATTAGTGAATTCATCATTTTGGTTATGTACAATTGCCGTAGATATATCTAACATAGCTGGTAATACCGTAAGCGGGCTTATGGAGTCAGCTCGTGAAGTTGCTGTGTCGACCGACCCAGAAGAAAAGGGTGAATCACTATGGCTAGAAAAAACAGCTATGGTTCTATCTGGTGGTGCAATTATAGGTGGCATCGGGGCCGCTGGATTAAGCTTAAGTTCACTCGCACTATTAATACCTATCTTATTTTCGGCACTTTCTGCAATATTATTAGTAATATTAATTCTGGTATCGCGGCAAGCATTAATAACACTGTTGGTTATAATATCACCGCTAGCTTTTGTGGCATATGTATTACCAAATACATCACATTGGTTCGATAGATGGCGGAAAACCTTCACCACTATGCTGATGATTTTTCCTATTGTAGCATTATTATTTAGTGGATCTAAGCTAGCTGCAACAGTAGTACGTTTGACAGGTGGCGCGGACATGGACCTACTTTCATTAGGAATTCAGGCTTTACCGCTCTTTGCGGTACCAGCAATACTTAAATCAATGGGTGGTGTATTAACAAGAATTGGAGCTTTAACAAATGATAAATCTAAGGGTTTGCTAGATAGGGGTAGAAATCGGCTACAATCAAGTGTTGACATGGCAAAGAAAAAAGCCACCTCGCGCGATCTTCAAAGTAGTAGCAAATGGAGAAAATACAGACATGGCGTTAGAAGTATAAATCTAAAAAATAAGGAATCAGCCGCACAAGCAGCGCTGGAATATTCACAGACAGAATATCATAACAATAGATTGCTAAATGATCCTGCTTACTTACGAGCCATGTCTGGTGGAAATCCGCAAATGGAAGCTATTCTAAAAGGTAACGCTGCTGCTGCTGTAGATAAACAGGAGCAAGCAGCAATCAATGGTTTGGCAACAAATTATAGCGCAATTAATCCAGATACTTTAAGAGACAGATTAAAAGCTGGTGGGCAAGGCGACCTAGAGAAAGCAGCTATGGCGCGCGTTCTCCTACAAAAAGATAAGTCACTTGGTACTATGGAAGTGCTTGATAATTTAGTTAATGAGAGTGGTTCGTCTACTGTTCGCCGTGAAATTGCCCGCGGTGACCACGGTAGTTTAATTGGGGCGGGACAGAAAGCACAGATTGAAGCAGGCACAACCAACGCTGGCAAGGACATTAAGCTAACTGATATGTATAAAGAAAGTGCAATGAAATGGTCTCCAGAGCAAGCTACTAAAGCAGGGCCCGGTGAGCTTGGGCTCTTAAAAGATCTAGCACAAAACGATCAAGGCTTATCTCAAACTATGTCTAGGCTAGCCGACACAATTAGTAACAATCCGCAGCTTTCTGTTCAAATAGGTAAGACTGCACCTATGTGGTCAGATTTTAGAAACGGGGTTTATACAGGTAATACAGTAGCTGCCGCCAGCCCAGCTGTCGCACGAGCAACAACCACTCCTCCAGCAGGAGGTGCAGCGGCAGCTGCAAGTAATGTTCAAAATACCCAGTCACCTAGCGGCGGTACTACGGCAGGCTCAACTGGATCTAGTTCTAACAATTCATCTAATAACCCATGGAACTCTAAAAATACAATTAATAAAAAGGGTACATAGGCCAATTTATGTACACTAAAAAAATCTTTCTTGCAATAGTCGCTAGTATTGCATTAATAATATGTGTAGCAAATACCTTCGCTCACGCCCAGGAAGCAACCAAAAAAGAGCCTTCTACTAGAGCGGAATGTATAGAGTGGGGCGGCAAGGTTAGTGATGCACCATCTGGTACAGGCTATGGAGGGCAGTGGCGTTGCCGCGATTATACAGCCCCTAATATTAAGCGTTCAGCCGACCAACCTACTCCAGAAGGATCGTACATAGATAAAACCCTTAATGAAAAAGAATGTAAAGAAAAGGGTATGCCTGTTTATGAAATCAGATCGGCGAGTTTAGGTACAACAAACCAAAAATATATTCACTGCCAAATAGGTGGCGAAACTTGGAACCAAAGATTAGCTAAAAACCTTGAAGCTAAGAGAAAAGAGGAGGAAGACAAAAAGGAACGACCACGGTGTGTGGTAGCTGGTTTTGGATGGATAGCTTGTCCAGTTTTGGGATTTTTAGGAAAATTATCTGATACATTATTTAAAACTCTTCAGCCCCTTCTTCAGTTCGAGACGCTGACAAGAAGTGACACTTATGGGCAAATTGAAAAAGTTTGGTCTGTATTTAGAAATATAGCAAATGTAGGTTTTGTGGTAATTTTCTTAACAATAGCCCTATCTCATACTACGGGTAGGGGTTTAAAATCTTATACTGTACAAAAAATGTTACCCCGTTTAGTTATAATTTCGATAGCTGCAAATATATCATTGCCACTAGCAGCTTTATCAATTGATGCATCAAATTTAGCGGGAGCTGGCATGCGGGATTTAATCGAAACTCGCGCCGTAAGAGTTGAAGATAATAGTACCTTTGAAGAAGTTACTTCTGGAATTTTAGCTGGCACTCTAACATCAGCAATTGGTGGAGGGACTGCAATTGGAATCGGCGGGTTATCCCTGAGTGGAGCCTTTTATGGATTATTAGCAATTTTACTACCAACAATTATAGCCAGCGCTATAGCCCTTGGTATTACCTTAATTATATTAGTGGCTCGGCAAGCATTCTTGGTTATATTAGTAGTGCTTATGCCTGTAGCATTAATGTTCCAACTTATGCGTGGCACATCACAATACTGGGGGAAGTGGAGTAAATATTTTGTAGGGATGTTACTAGTTTATCCTGTTGTATCGGTAGTTTTTGGAGCATCGTCTTTAGCTTCACATGTTATTATGCTAAGCGGTAAAGATAGCGCGTTAATGAGTTTAATGGCAATTGGAGTCCAGGCAATACCACTATTAATTTTGCCCTTTATGCTAAGTAGTCTAAGTAGATTAAGCGGCATGGCTGGTATAGCATCAAAAAGTTCAAGATATCTTAATAGTAAAGTCGGAAGTCGCGCTATGGGATTCGTTAATCGTCAACGCAATCTAGCCGCCGCTAATAAAACTCAACAAATATCAAGCAAAGTTAATAATCCAGACGCCAAGACAAAAGGTATAAAGCGATTATCTAGAGGTATTTCTAATTCTATTGCAGGTGGATCAATTTATCGTCAAAATCAATTAGAAGCCAAGCAAAAAACTGTTAATAAAATGTTAAATGTGGTTTCTGCCAGATATCATCTAGATAATCTTATTAATAATCCTAACTATATGAAAGCCTTGTACGGAAGGGGGGCTGATAGAAACACTCAAGATATTATAAAAGCACAAGCAATTTCACAAATGAGTAATTTAGACGCACAATTGGTTAAATCTCATCAGTTGTTGTTGAGTGCAAAAACGTCATCAGAGCTCAGAAATATGACGAAAGCACCTATATTCAGCGAAACAGAACGAGTTGCGCTTTTAAATGAATTAGTTAAGCGTGGCGAAGTATCGAAACCAGATGGCGCTATAGCTTATATGCAAGTTTTAATTTACAAAAATACAGCGCAAAATTTTTCACCTACTATTGCACAAGGCGTTTCATCTGTTTTATCAGAGCAAATGCCTGGCTTAATTTCTCAAGAAGCTGCCGCATCAGTTTTAGAACCTCCAGAAAGCGGATCAGCTGGGCTAAATATTAATAAAGAAATGCAAAGATCAATGGAAAATGATGAAGTTTCGCCGCAAGATATCACTCAAATGGAGCCAGAGGTATTACAGTATGCCATATCTAATGCTACCGACGATGGTAGGGATAAGCTACGAGAAAGTGCCCTGATCGCCGTGGAAGATGAGGAGCTAAAAGCCAAATTAGTCAACTCTGAGTATGTATCTGCGTTTGCAAAAGGAAAAGCGCCTTCATCGGATGGCAGATATTCCCAATATCAAAAAGCTGTAAGTCAAGCGAAAGCTGCTCAAGCCCGCAATCAAACAAGTAGTAAGTTAGCTTCTAACGCCCAATCTAGCCAAAATCAAGCACCACAAACACTTCAGCAGAATCAATCTGTATCAATTCCAAAAAGCCAAAAAGCCCAACCAAAACCACAACCTAAGAACAATGCCAGTACTACGCAACAGCAAAATACTCAACCAGCTGCACCGACACAATCATCAACACAAGCACCAGCTCAAGCCTCAACAACCAATACATCAAACTCGGCAAATTCTTCATCGGTAACTATAACGTCAACAGCATCCTCACAATCAGCTGGATCTAGCCAAAATGGATCTTCACAATCAGGAACATCGTGGAGTTTTCCTGTCGTTACCAGTACCAAATTTGACCCAAATACTGTCGACGATGTTTGGATAAATATTATGCACAGCAGCCAAGATAATACACAACAAAATTCAGCACAAAATAAAAGAGGCGCTCAAATTAAAGCTATAATTCATGATCCTCAAAATGATGATAATGGCGGCAGTAGTAAGAGTAGCAAGCCTTCAAAATCCTCCCCACAATCCCAAAAATCTTCAAACAAGTACCCAGACGACCAGCGCAAAGATATATTTGCAAAATTTGGATATAGACCAGGATTCGGTAGAAGATCTAAATAATAATCAAAAGTTGTTAAAACTTAAGCTTTTAGTTTATAATATCTAATGTAATGGCGACTTATAAAGTTCCACAAGATGTTGAGGCCGACGACAAGCTGCTCGGTCCGTTTAGTTTTCGCCAATTTGTATACCTTATAATTGTAGCCGCATCAATCGGTATAGCTTGGATTTTGGCACAAATCTTTATTGGTTTAATTATTATACCGATGCCATTTATTATATTTTTTGGCGCCTTAGCTTTGCCTCTTAAAAAAGACCAGCCTATGGAAACCTATTTAGCGGCAATTTTTTCTTTTTATTTTATAAAACCAAGAAAGCGTATATGGGTACCAGATGGAATTGAATCACTGGTAGAGATTACCGCTCCGAGACAAGTTGAACCAGAGCGAGTGAAAGATATCAACCAACATGAAGCCGCAGCCAGGTTAAGCTACTTAACTGATATAATTGATTCACGAGGTTGGTCAGTTCGGGGAGCGGGCGTGCCTAACCAAGGTATTGATTTCAATCAGAATCCAGGCGGAACACCAGACATGTTTGACGATTCACAAACTGAATCCCAAAGATTTGGTAAATTACTTGAGCAATCAAATACGCAAAAAATTCAAGCTATTAACCAACAAATTCAACAGCAATACAATGCACCCGTATCACAACAATTTAATAATATTCAATCTCCAATTAATACCATATTACAGCAAGAAGCCAGCTACCAACCTTTGCAGAATATTCAACAGCCAAGTCCAGCCATTCAGCCGCTAAATATACCTTTACCACCAGTTCCACCAAGCCCAATAAATCAAATTTCAACACCAGGTAGCTTTAATCAACAACCAGTAAACCAACAAAGCGCTAGCAATATACCACCTTCACCTGCTATAATTGAGCTAGCAAACAATAGCGAGGGATTAACGGTGGCAGACGTCGCCCAGCAAGCCGCGCGAATTCATGACATAAACAGGGGACTACCTGAAGATGAAGTCAATATTTCATTACATTAATTATTAGGGGGATTTTATACGATGCAACCACAACAGCCATATCCACAAAATGGCCAGCAGGGCTACCCAGTTAACGGCGTCCCAAATCAAGGTCAGCCATACCAACAGGGTGGACATCAGTATACACCTTACCCTCAAGCTGGACCAGGTGGACGACCTTATCCGCCACAACAATCTCCTCAGCCAGGTCCAGGTAGGCCAGGTCCTCAGCAAAATCCAGCTCAACAACAAAAAGCACAACCACAGCAGCCACGCCCTAAAAACACAACGCAAAATAGTCTACTTTTTTCTGAAATTCGCGATAATATGTTAATTATGGCTGACGGCAGTTTTAGAGCGGTAATCGTTTGTAAGTCCATAAACTTCGATTTAATGAGCTCAAGTGAGCGTGAAGCTGTTGAATTTAGCTACCAAAGTTTTATTAATTCTTTAACTCATCCAATACAAATCTTAATTAGATCACAAAAAATTGATATCGGACCTTATCTTGATAGGCTAATTGCTATTCGAAAATCTCAGGATAATATGCTTCTTGGTGTTTTAATGGATGACTATATAGAATTTATCGATATTGTATCAGAAGAAGCAAATATTATGGATAAAAGCTTTTATGTAGTTATTCCTTATTCTGTAGTGGGAGATTTGAGTAATATTAAAGATGCTGGTAAGGGCTTTTTTGCAAAAATGTTTGGCGGTGGCGGAACAACAATCACCAGAATTGATAAAATAACTTACCAAAAAGCTAAAGATGAGATTAAAAACCGCGTTGATTCAGTAACTAACGGTTTATTCCAGATGGGAGTACATTGCCGACAACTAAATAGTAAGGAGCTCGGCGAATTATATTACAATTACTACAATCCAGATACAGCCATTCGCGAGCCGCTTAGCAATTTTAGACAAAACACCTTTTCATATGTACGCAAGGCAGAAGGTGAATCACCACATCAGCAAAATGGAGGAGTAATGTAATGGCAAAGAAAAAAGATGCTCTAGATATTGCAGCACAGCAACGTGCAAAAGAAGCGGCCGAAGTCGAAGCTCTGTTTTTAAAAGGTGTTAACACTTTACGAGATCTAATTGCACCAAGTAGCCTTGAGTTTCAGGTTGATCACTTTAGGCTCGGTACAAAATATGGGCGAACCCTCTATGTATACGGCTATCCTAGGGAAATTTATACTGGATGGTTAAGTAATGTTATTAATATGGACGAAGTGCTGGATATTAGTATGTTTATATACCCAGTTGATACCCAAGTCGTTATGCAGAATTTGCGCAAAAAAGTTACCCAGCTTGAAGCAAGCATGACAATTAATCATGAAAAAGGAAAAACTCGCGATCCAGGACTAGAAGCCGCCTTAGCTGACGCTGAAGAGTTGCGCGATGAGCTTCAAATTGGACGCCAAAAGTTCTTCCGATATGGTTTATATATTACCTTATATGCTGATAGTATGGATGAATTAACTTTTGTCCAAAATAAAATAGAAACTCTCTTTGGGCAACAATTGGTATTTAGTAAGGTTGCAAGTAGCCAACAGGAACAAGGTTTAAATAGTACGGTTCCTCATATGATGGATCAGCTCCAAATTCGTCGCAATATGAATACTGGCGCAATATCAACATCTTTTCCATTTACAAGCGCAGACCTAACGCAAGAAAAAGGAATTCTATACGGAATCAACATGCATAACAATGGTCTTGTTATATTTGATAGGTTTAGTCTAGAAAATGCAAATATGGTTGTGTTTGCTAAATCTGGAGCTGGTAAATCTTTCACTGTTAAGCTAGAAGCTATTCGATCTATGATGACTGGAGCTGATGTACTTATCATTGACCCAGAAAATGAATATCAAAAACTCAGTGATGCCGTTGGCGGAAGTTACATACGCCTAAGTTTAAGTTCAGATGTACGCGTTAATCCTTTTGATTTGCCAAAAGTCGTCGATACAGAAGATGCTGATGATGCTCTACGCGCAAACTTAGTTACCTTGCATGGTCTATTAAGGTTAATGCTAGGTGGAGCAACTGCACAAAATGTTAATGTTACCTTATCTCCAGAAGAAGAGGCTGATCTAGACCAAGCCCTAATTGACACTTACGCTCGTCTTGGTATTACTAGTGACCCGCTCACTCATCACTCAATTCCACCAACAATGGCAGATCTTTATGATACGCTTCTACATATGGGTGGTACTGGACCAGCACTTGCTCAGCGTTTGCGTAAATATACTACAGGAACATTTGCGGGTATTTTTAGCCAGCAAAGCAATATTGATATAAATAACAGTATGGTTGTATTTAATATACGCGACCTCGAGGATGAGTTAAGACCCGTGGCTATGTATATAGTTCTGAGCCATATTTGGAATATTACACGAAGTCGCAAGCGTAAACGTATGCTTATTGTTGATGAGGCATGGCAGCTTATGAAATATGAAGATTCCGCCAACTTTTTATTCAGTTTAGCAAAACGAGCTCGTAAATATTATTTAGGCATTACTACAATTACTCAGGATGTTGAAGACTTTATGGGAAGTAAAATGGGTCGCGCAATCGTGGCTAACTCATCAATGCAGTTACTGCTAAAACAATCGTCTAGTGCAGTTGACGTATTGAGTAATGTTTTTAAACTCACAGAAGAAGAGAAAAAGCGATTATCAAGTTTTCCTGTAGGGCAAGGTTTATTCTTTGCTGGGCAAAACCATGTACACATTCAAGTTATTGCTAGTCGAACGGAAACCCAACTCGTAAGCACAACTCCAGTAGAACAACTTAAACAAGATAAATCTAGTCAGCTTATGAGGTAATTCTCATGGCATCTAATGATACCAAAGACAGGGAGAACCTTAATCCAGCTGATAATTATTGGTCGGATAGTAATGTGTTTCAAGGTGATGCCAAAAGCAATAGATTAAAAAACGCTGAAGAAGAAGCGGCTAGCGATAATTCGAATAATATAAACAATCCTGAAGATGAATTATCAAATATTAATGATGCTAAAAATCTCGAAGAATCATCTGGTATAAAATATCCTGGAATCGGTCAATCCAGAGGTGGTTACAAATTTAATCCAAAAGGTAAGGGTATTTCTAGTGGCGTAACAGGAAAAGCAAAACTTCTATTACAAGCAAAAAATTTACTCAATAAAAAAGGGCCTATTGGTTTAATTATCGCAATTTTAACTACCACGGGAATTTTTAGTTTTTCACTTTTTACTACACCAGCTTATTGGTGGGCGTCTGTAAAATCAAATATTACTAATGTCCGCGATATGGCAGGTCCTGCCCGAAATATGCGATTTAGCCGAATTATAGAAAGGCAGATTCCACGCAATAACCGTTCATTAGCAGAAGTTAATGAGGCTTGCAAAAAACCTAAATCACATAAATGCCGCAGTGCAACTATCAGCGAACGTATGAAAAAGCGACTCGAAAAAGCTGGCATAGAAATTGACGCCGAAAAACATGATAAAAGCGGAAGATACCATATCAAATCCATGACCATAACAGATGATATGGGGCATGAGCATAAGATAACCAACCGTAGCGAATTTAGAAATGCCTTCAGAAAGCCAGGTTTACGCGCAATTTTTAATCGTGGATTTGATGGAGCAAAATCACTCTTCTTCAGTAATAAATTTAAAAATGTACTTTCTAAACGCTTTAAAACCAGTAAGATTTCAAAGCTTACTGGAAAAGACAAAAAAAGTATGGATGCATCATTTAGAAAAGGTATGAAACTAGAAGGTGAACCAGCAAATGGAGATAGAAAAAAGCGGCAAGAAAATAAAGAAAAACAAACCAAAAAGATAAAAAAACATACAGACAAAATTAAACAAGAGCTAAAGCATCTAGGTCCACTTGGGATTTTATGCAACGCTTACGATGGAGCGAAAAGCATAACATCAGCCGCTAAAATGGTGCAAATTGCTAATCTCGTGCGGTTTGCTATGATATTCTTTACAGAATTTGATAAAGCAATAGCAGGGGACGCGACACCAGAATCTAATCAATATATTGGCGATAGATTAAATTACAATGAGTTTAATAAAACAGATAGTGATGGCAAAATAAATCGCTTCTATAATACTACATTTACGGATTCAGAAGGAATGCGTATGTTGCTACACGGCGATATTAGAAACCTTAGTGATCATGCCGAAAAATATGTCGTAGGCGGCGGCTTAGTTGGGCAAATAAATGGAGTTGTGTCAAAAATCGAAAACACAGTCGGAGGCGGGCCATTCAGTAGTGATTCTGGTGAAAAGGGTCCAATTAGAAATGTACTATCAAAGGTTACTGGGCGAAGCTTAAGTACTCCAACAGATACTGGCAGGATGATTATGTCAGAACTTTGTTTAGCAATAGATAAGGCTGGCGCTATTGGAGAAATACGTCAGTGTAGCACAACCCTAGGCAAACCCCTTGCGGCGGCGGGCGCAGCTTTTGCTGGAGTTGGCGCGATTGCGGGATATGCTTTATCAGTTGGTTTATGTACTGCTATTGTTGGCGCAGCTAATTTAATTATGGATGAAATTATGAATAGCCTTATGCAAAAAGTCTTAAAATGGGTAGTCGATTGGGTGGCTGGAATGAATCTTGATGAAGAAACTAAAGGCTTTGATGCTGGTAACGCCATAGCATCGGGGGCGGGCTTCTTGATGCAAAATACCGCACAAACTAACGGCTTAGCAGCAACAGATAAGACTGGCTATAAAAATTATTTAGCTAACGTTTCATCAGAATATTCTGAATATATAGCATCGCTTCGCCATGAAGCTCGTAATACTCCATTTGATGGATCAAATCAATATTCTTTCCTAGGGTCAATCATCACATCAATGCAGGGTATGCGAGGCATGGGTGCGCGCGAAATTCACCCAGTTAGCTTCTTACAGAATACTTTAGCGCTAATTCCACTTGGGGCACAAAAATTAGTAGCAGCCACACCAACCACTAGCGCACTAAGTGGATCATTCGGCGCAATACCAGAATTTGATGAAAGGGAAGCCAAGTGTAAAGACCCAACTTTAACAGACAGCTTTTCTGGAGATCCTTTCTGTGTGCCTTATGTGCATATGGATAAAACCGCTTTAACTATCGATCCAAACACAGTGACAGATTATATGGTAAATAATGATTTTATAGATGAAGAAGGCACTATAAAAAATAGCAACCATGGTAAGATTCTTAAGAATTTCAATAAATTCTGCGTAACTCGCACCATGCCACCAGGTGAACTAGATCCTGGCGGAAGTGAAGACGGGGCAATAAAAGGTGCCGCGGACGATATAGAGTCTGCCAACTCAGATAAAAAAGATCCAGGCTACTCCCAGGCTCAGGAAAATATTTCCCAGAATTCTCTACAGTTAAATACACAAGATGGCTACACATTCAGAGAAAGAATGATGTTGGACGACTGGCGATCAGGTTATAACTGCAGCAAGCCAAACGAAGCTGCTGGTACAAATAAAGAAATGCTAGCAATGCTTTCAGCCTACACTATGGATAATAGCATTTACGATGATATGGATGATAAGGAAGCTAAAAGCCCAGCTAATCATGAAATAGGAGATGGCGGATCTGGCGATTGGGCTAGACCAACTACAGGACCATGTCTATCTGGATTTGGACAAAGATGGGGGACTTTACACGCTGGACTAGACATATCACCACCAGCAGGTACTCCAATTTTAGCACCAACTAAAATGAAGATAATTTCCGCCTCAGATAAAGGTGACGGGTATGGAAACTCAGTAGTTGCTAGACAGGAAGGTGGCGAAGGCTATATGTTTAGATTTGGTCATGCAATGGAATTAAAGGTTAGAGAAGGCGAGACAGTTGAAAGAGGCGCCGTAATAGCAACAGTTGGAGCAACTGGCTACGTAACTGGACCTCATCTACATTTTGAGATTTATCCAAAAGACGCCCCAGATGGAGCCTACGCAAGTAATGGTTCGCCTATGGATCCATATCCAAAATTAAAAGAACATGGTGTAGATGTAGGTGCATGTAGTCCCAATTAAATGAGGTAATAAATGAATAGATCGATAATAAAATCAGCAAAATATTTTCTCCTAACTTTCGTGATTGGGATATCTTCAGTTATATCACCACTCACATCAAGTGTGGCAGCTCAAGAAAATAATAAGAGGCTTCAACTAGATTTTTCTAACAATGGAATACTTTATTACGATACTTGCGGAGGAGATCCATCACCAAAAGGCACCGATGTACGTGAAGGTGTTGATCTTGAATTTCCTAAAAACATTGACGAAGATGCAATGGCCAAAGCTATAGATGATTATATAGAATCCAACACACCAGATAGTATCTTACTAGATACAGGAAAGTATATAGTTGCCTCATCTAAAAAAGCTAATATTTCACCGTTTCTAGTAGTCGCACATGCTTTGGTGGAATCTAATTTAGGTAAGCCAGGAATTAGCGCGTTTGTAGATCAAGCTAATAATTCATTCGGGCGTTCAGCTACTGATTCACAACCAAAAATACCTGGCAATGATAGAATCAATGCTTACATGTGGAGTAGCGGAAAAGCTAGCGTTGATTATACTGAACCAGAAAATCAATTAGAAAATACAAGTGATTTTCCAGCATATTTACGACAAACATACGACGAACAAATCAAGACAGGTAATCTTGATGAATATTTAAAAAAATATGTCGATGAAAGTCTAGCTCTTACTAATTATAAAGATAAGTTTTTAAAAACCATTAACATTCTAGCAAAGGCAAGTAAAAAATCAAACGATGGAGGTCGTAACAATTCGGGCGACTCTAGTGGGTCGAGCACAAGTGAAAGTTCGCCTCAACGCCGCGAACTTGGAAAGGTTTATATAGTTGGTGATTCACTTACTGAAGGAGCTGCCAGTGTTTATGAGGAGAAAATGAAATCAGCTGGAGCTAGTGATGTTCGTGTAAGTTTTTCACAAGGCGGAAATCTTGATTCCCCAGGAACAACTGGTACAAGGCGAAGTGGTATTGATTCTATAAAAGCTGACAGCGAATATATAAAAGATGCCAATACGGTTGTTATCGCTCATGGAACTAATAATTTATCCCATACACGAAGTGGCGATGATGCCATTAAAGACGCCATAAATGCAGTAAAATCAAGTGGAACAAAAGCTAAAATATATTGGGTAGATGTAGCGGTTACAGATAAATCTTCACTAGGTAACGATTATGTTCGCAATATAAATAAAGCAATCCACGGCAATACAAATGCTGGCTACAGCGTAATTTCCTGGGCAAAAGCAGTTGATGCAACTGTAAATGATGATATTGGTTTAATTAAACATAATAGTGAATATGTTGGAGGTGACGGCGTCCACTTAACACCGAAGGGTTACGAAAAATTAGTAGATACCGTTATCAGTGCCCTAATAAATGATAAGGAAGATTCTAACACAGGTAAAGAAGTCGATGCTTGTTGCGATGAAGGAAACGCACCAGTAAGCACTAGTGTTGATATTACAGGGGAAACTGGCGCAGAAAAGGTATTTAATTATTTTATATCAAAGGGATTCACTGCAGAACAAGCCGCAGCAGTAGCTGGAAATTTAATGCAAGAATCTGGTGGTGGTACCGAAAATCTTCAACCTGAAGTAATTAATTCCATCGGAGCTGTTGGTATTGCGCAGTGGCTTTTTAATCGTAAGAATAATTTTATGGAAGCAGCAAATAGAATGGGCAAGCCGTGGCAAGATATTGAATTTCAGATCTATTTTATAGGCTGGGAGATTGGTATAGAGGGAGATGCAAAATATGGCGGTAGCGGACCGACTCACCCACATGTTGGTGAAGAGCTAAAAAATGCCACCTCGATAGATACAGCAATAAAAGTATGGCTAGAAAAATACGAAATCCCTTGTGTGCCAGGTAGTTGTCAGCATGAGATACAGATTCGTACACCAATGGCAAATCAGGTCTTCGAAAAATATGGAGATGGAGGTGGTTCAGGTCCTGGTGGAACACGCAAAAATGCAGCTGATGGTACTTGTGAGGAAAAAAATGAAGACAAAGAAGCTTCAGGAGACTTTGTATATTATAGCCAAAACGACGCACAATGGATGTCATCAGGATTACCAATAGCACTAGCTGGATGCGGACCAACTTCACTTGCGATGATTATTGCCACCAAAAAAGATAAGAACGTAACCCCAGTAGAAACAGCAACTTACTTAATGGGAGTGGGTGCATGGAGTTCTGCAGGATTAGTTTGGTCTGGTATTCCACTTATTGCACAAAAATATGGTATGAAATCTAACGATCTGGGTGTAGACTGGGAGAAAGCTAAGAGTGAACTCCGAGCTGGTAAAATGGTGTTAATTTCTGGAGCAGGTCCAAGTCCATTTACTGGCGGCGGACACTTAATCGTTGGGCGCGGTGTCACAGATGATGGAAAGGTGATTATAGCTAACCCTGCGCCAGGTTTAGCAGCGGGCGCGCCAGAAAATACCCCATATAATGTACCCCTGCCAGGCACTATGAATCTTTGGTCATTCGAATAATAAAGGAGTTGAGAAAATATTATGAACAAACAAATTATTATAAACGTTACACTAGCAGTTTTAGTGATAACTTGCGCTATAATAGCGCTAGCTATATCACAGCAAGCAGAAAGAACTAGTCAGCAATACATTGACCCAGATTCAAAACAAGAACAAAAAATTTCTTCAGAAACAAAAGACAACTATACAAAAAAACAAGCTACTCGTATAATTGTTTCAGCTAGTCCAGATATCTTTAAAGATAATGGCATAACAGCCAATGAATATGAAGTTTTAGTAACAGCGCTGACTGAATACGATAAAACTAAATTAGGCAACAAATATAATGAAGCAGCTATAAATACAGCCAGTTTCAGTAAGTCTGGTGGGAGATTCTCATTTGAAGTTCGTTTGGGCGGGCCAGATAGTAGAGATAGAAGAAACATTGATATAAACCGTATTTCAAGCGATAGAATGTCAATTACTATAAAGCAAGATAATGTGATTGAATTTGAAAAATCCAACATCAACATAACTAAAACCGTACGTTACCGCGAACTACGCAATTAAGGCTAATTATGGATTTTAGATCAATATTCTCAAGTAAAATTACCACAATAATACTGTCCATTCTATTGTGTATATCAATTTTATGGATTTTTGATTCTTATAATAAATTAGGCAGAGCTAATCAGCGCCAGGCTCAAGTTAAAGAATATGAAGAGCAAAAAAATAAAATTACCACACCGATATTAAATTCATTAATACCAAAAAAGACGCCATATTGGTCAATTTCTTACGATATCAATATTAAAGGTGAGAAAACTATATTAAAAATCTACAGTAAATCACCATACTATAGATTTAAGGCATTCGAGTTTCTGCGGAATATTGATCCAGAAGTGGCATTAAAATATAAGATTAAATTTATGGATTATAAAAGCGAGGCTGAATAATGAAAAAAATCATAATATCCATAATCATTATAATTTTATTAACAATTAGCGCTATTATATTCTTTATTACAAGAAATCAAACCCAAAGTATACCAAATAGCGAGGTAACCTTCATCTTTAATAAAGTAGATGGGGCTAGTGTTTCCTTATACCAAAATAAATCTCAAGCTAGCACCAAGGGTAGCCTGGGTGAAAAGATTACTGATCTATCGCCAAATATTACACTATCATTACCGCGTAATAAAAATTATATAGCCAAAGTTTCGGGCGATGGAATTAAAGAATATAATTCTATAGTTTATTTAAATAATAGTAAGGTTAAACATCGTCTTTATATTTCGCGAACAGATCAATATTTAGCATCAATTAAGAGAGCAGAAGCTGAAGAAATAATTACTAGTGCTAATAACCAATTACAGAAATGGATGAGGCTTTATAGTATATCTAGTGATAATTTAAAGATCGTAGATGATGGCACTTGGGCAGTTATTAAATTAGATTATAGAGGAAATACAGTTCTAAATCGCGATAGTTTGTTTGCTATACTTCATAAAGATTTAAATGAATGGAAAGTTGTAGCTAATCCTGAAATTGTAGTATCAAAAATAGATCATCCGAATATACCAAGCTCAGCTATTTTAGAAGCTTCACCAGTTGCACCTCCTGCAAAATAGATTATGTATCGTAGATCGCTAGCTATTTTCTGTAAAAGTATCTTAATATTTGTTTTAAATATATTTTATGTTATAATAAGGAAATATGCGAGGTCAGGAAGATGATAGATTTAACCCGTACTCAAATGATTACATCGGGTCTAATTCATCACACAAAAATAATCCTGCAAACTCTACGAATACAGAAGCTATTCAACGCGCTGAAGAAGCCGCAGCAAACACAAATAATACCAATACTCAAAATTCAAGCACTGGACCAGTTGGAAATAAAATAAAAGAATATTTCAAAAAATTTAAATCAGGTACAAAAGGTCCTATAACAGCCGCTTTAGTTTTGTTAACTGGCGGATTTTTGGGATTTTACAGTTTGATGGCGCCAAGCATTGGCCTTTCGCAAATGATCGAAACATTAACTGGTGATTTAAATAGCTCAGTAGCAGGAATGAATAAAACTCATCGCCAATTAATGCGAGCAAAATTAAAAAAGACTACCGCTGGAAGTTGCGGGATTGTTAAAATTGCTTGCCGTTTTAAAACTGTAAATGTCGAAAAAACAAAATCTGCGTTTAAGCTACAGGGGTTTGACGTTAATTTTGATATGGATAAAGGATTTGGTAAGAACAGAGGTAAAATTACCGACATGACCTGGACAAACCCCATGGATAAAAAAGAAGTTATTAAAATAAACAGTGCCGCAGAACTTGAAAGTATGCTTAGAAAAAATCCTCAATTTAGAGCACATTATAATAATGCGCTAAGTCCTAAATTTTTGACTCTTAAAAATAAGGTCGCAATGAAATTTTTAAGTAAAATGAAAACAAACTATGCACGTAAAATAACTGGTAAAAATACCAAAGAATTTGACGAAAGCATGAAAAAAGCTACTGGTAGCAAAGTGAATTTGGGTAGTAAGAATATTAGACCAGAAAAGGATAAAAACGGTAAAGAAACAGGTAATTTTGTTGATGAAGATGGCAAGGTCTACACACCAGAAGAAGCCAAAGCCCTAAAAGAAACCGAAACAAAAATAAAAAGTTCCCCCAGTTCAAGTAGTGTAACTAAAAATTTAGCAAAAGGATTAGAGATTACTGGTGCAATTGATACCGCCTGTTCAGTATATAATACCAGCCGAGCAGTAGCATTCGCGGCTAAGGTAGCTCGAAAGGCTGCTCTTATTCGCTATTTTATGGTTTTTGCAAATACATATAGCGTAATGCAAGCTGGAGAATCTACACCAGAGCAGATCGATTATATTAGCCGTAAAATTTCAGCAACCGATGAAAGAGAAAAAGTAGTTGATGAAAGTAAATTAAAAGACACCCCAGCTGGTCAAAAGCTACCAATGCATGATAATCCAAATTATAAAAAAGCAGGTTTAGATGCAGCTTTTTACAAGCAGTCCGCTTTTCAGGATATACCCAAAAAAGATATAAGTAGCCAAAGATTTATGGTCGGAGGGGGATTAACTGGGACATTAGATTCAGTTAATCAGCAGATTGCCAAAGTGCTTGGATCAGATAGTCCAAAAGAACTGACTAAACGCTGCGGAATAGTACAGAATCCAGTAGTTAGAGGAGGATCCTTGGTGGTAGGTGTTTTAGTTGGAATTGGTACTTTTGGTATAGGCACAGCGGTTAGTATCGCGGCTTCTGCTGCAGTTTCATTCGCAATGCCTTATTTGGTTGCACAGTTAGGTGATATAATTGCTGGACGCGTAGTTGGTCCAGAATTAGAAGGAGTCGACGCTGTTAATGCAGCCTCAGTGGGAGCATCTGGAATGTTTAATGGAGTAGCACGAGCCCAAGGTATGATTCCAATGACACCAGAAAAAATGGTTGAATATCAAAACACAAATCGCAAAGATCAAGTTGCATATGAAGAAGATGAAAGACTAATTGCATCAGTCAATCATTTAAATGTCTTAGATAAATTTTCATTTATGGGCAAATTAGGTCGATCATTTCTACCAATTCATAATACTATTAAAACCGATGGAACTAAATTAATCGCCACCTTGCCAACATTATTTTCTCAAGCTATAAATTCGATAAATCCAAAAGCTAATGCAATATTCTCCTCACAGATAAGAATTGAGCGTTATAAACAATGTAATGATGAAACTTACAAAGAAATGAATGTCGCGGTAGATAGCAGTTGTAGTATTTTATTTGGGCTACCTAAAGAAGCGATGGAGGCAGACCCTATAGAAATTGCAGAATGGATGGCTGCAAATGGCGAGATTGATCCAGAATCTGAAACTGGTGAGGTTAAAGATAATCGTCAAAAATGGAATTATAAAAAGTTTTTAGATAATTGTATTAATCAAGAGCCTGGTGCACATGAAGATCCCGAAGAAAGTCCAGACAATGGTTATTCTTGCGTAAGTCCCGAAAATTACGAAAAAAATTGGCGATATGCAAAATACACAGTCTCTAAAAACTGGAACGAAACTTTAGATGGTGAAGTTCCAGGTATTGAGAAAACTGGAAATTCAAATTTTGATTCTGGCGAAAAGGGTGAAGTAAGTACAGATGGCTGGGCTTGGCCATCTACTAATGATGCCGTGATAACTAGCCCATTTGGTATTCGCGGCGGCGCCCCACATAATGGCATTGACATTGCTCAGCCAGGATCAGCCCTAAATAAACCAATTTTTGCCGCTCGAGATGGTAAGGTTATAGCAGCTGGACCAGCTGATGGTTTTGGCAACTGGATCGTAATTCAACACGAAATTAACGGTAAAAGATACGATACAGTCTATGGTCATATGTTTAATGATGGAGTTATAGCCAAGCAGGGCGACCAAGTTAAAGCTGGACAAGAGATTGGTAAAATAGGAAATAACGGGCAAAGTTCTGGGCCTCATCTACATTTTGAAATCTGGGAAGGCGGCCATCGAAACTTTAGCGGAGGCAAGGCTATTGATCCAGCAAACATAGTAAAGCCCGGTAGCAGCAGAGGTGGATCATGAAAAAACGACTTTTTAGTTTAATTCTGTTAGTAATTGCCTGTTCCACAGCTATAACTAATCCCGCAGAGGCGCTTTTCAATAGGCGGTTTTTTATGAATAATAATATCCTGTTCTACGACGGAACTAATTGCATAGACTCTATAACCTCGGGGTCAGTTCAACTAGCAGGCGATGATAACGAGCAGAAAGCTCTAAATTTTTTCATGCAAAAAGGTCTCAATCTAGCTCAAGCATCTGGCATCATTGGAAATCTTAGCAGAGAATCGGGCTTGAAACCAAATATTCGTGAAGGCGGTCAAACAGTTGATGATAATTATACACCAGAAAATGGAGTAGGTTTTGGAATTGCCCAATGGACATTTACGGCCAGGCAACAGCCATTAGTAGAACACATGAAATCACTAGGCGTGCCAATCACAGACTTCGGTGGACAACTTGGCTTTATATGGAAGGAGCTTGAAGGTCAATATTTATCAACCTTAAATAAATTACGCTCAACCGACGACCCAGTTCAAGCCGCAGTTATATTTCACAATGGATATGAAGGTTCCGCCGATTCAGAAGCAGCTATAGCCAACAACCGAGGTGGTGATGCAAAAAAGATTTACGATAAATACAAAGATGCTCCAGCTTTAAGTGGTGCTAGCGCTAGCCAGGAACTAAGTCAACCAGGAGGAAGTCCAGATAGTTCAGCAAATCGAGGTATCGGCAAAGTCTACATCGTGGGCGATTCTATTACTGAAGGTGCTGAATCAGAATATCAATCAAAGCTTAAAGAAGCAGGTGCTAGCGATATTAAAATTAGCGCATCCGTAGGTAGTAATTTAGATAGCGCTGGATCAACTGGTACTCATAGTAGTGGAATTGATTCAATTAAAGCCGATAAGGATTACATTAAAGAGGCTAATACAATTATTGTAGCTCACGGAACCAATAATTTATCTCACACACGTAGTGGAGATTCAGCAATTAGAGATGCTATTAAATCCATTAAAGATTCTGGTACAAATGGTAAGATATATTGGGTTGATAGCGCAATCACCTCATCTGGACCAAGCCAATATCACAAAATTGTGGGCGATGTAAATAAATCAATTCATAATAATTCAAGTTCTGGTTATAGCGTAATTTCCTGGGCAAAAGAAGTTGACCCAAACTACAACCCAACAAGCGGAGAAGGTCCGCTTAAGCACAATTCTGATTTGATTAGCAGTGATGGCATTCATCCAACTTCAAAAGGTAGTAAAAAACTAGTTGATTTAGTAGTTAGTAAAATTAAATCTGGCGGCAGCTCTAATAAAAATAACTCTGAAGAATGTAAAGATGATAGCAAATCTAGTGGTAATTTTGCAGAAACGCTAAAACAATATGCTTGGGATAAATTTAAAGGTTTAGACAAAGAGGCTCGCGAAGAATATAAAGAAGCTGTGAAAAAGGCTCAATCCGAAGGAATATATACTGGAAGTCAAAGATATCCAGGTATAGATTGCGGTGCGTTTGTTACCTTACTAATATTAAATAGTGGTTTTGATAAAGAATTTAATTATGGCGGCAAACTTAGCGGTGGAGCTGGAAATACACTCACTCAGGAAAAATGGATGAAAGAAAATTGGCAAAGTTTGGGCAGTGGCAATGAAATAAGCCCAGAACAATTACAGCCAGGAGATGTAGCAATTAATGAGACACATACTTTTGTATATGTTGGCGAAATTGAAGGTTTTGAATCTAAAATAGCCTCGGCATCATGGGACGAGCGTGCACCAATGGCAGATACATCCCAGCAACCTACCGATCCTAAATTTAGATGGTATCGTAAAAAATAAGGAGAATTATGGAAGAAGTTCGTTATTTCATTTACAAATATAAAAAGAGTTTCATAATTTTAGTAACTATCTTAATTTTAATAATCATTGCTTTATCAATAATAAGATGGATTACAGAGTTAAACCAACGCCAAGGCAAACTAGCAGTTCCTATAAATATAGTGCCAAGTAGTGCCGAAATACAAATAGATAACCAGCTAATTAATACCCATAAAGGTGAGATATTTGTCACGCCAGGTGATCATAAAATTAAGGTATCTAATCCAGGTTTTACTACATACGAAAATTCATTTAGCGCATACGAATGGAATACACCTGGTCAATATATTGGTTTATCTCCTGAGTCTGATGACGCAAAAAAATGGTATAGTAAAAATCCACGGCTATATAAAGAATTAGAACAGGCCGCTTACCAAGAATCAGTAGAATATGGCAAAAAATTTAACGAACGCTGGCCAATCACAAAAATATTACCCATAAAAGATCCTTATTTTACGATCAGCTACCGTCCAGTAAAACAGACTGGAGATATATATCTAACAATCAAAGGAACTTCACCGCGCTACCGCATGTTTGCAATAGACCATTTACGAAAACAAGGATTCGAGCCAACTGATTATAATATCGAATTTATAGGATTTAAAAATCCTCTTGATATAAAGGAGGGAAGTTATGAACAATCTAACTAAAATTGCGATAATATTATTAGGCTTAATTGGAGTTTTGCTAGTTGGATTTCAGATTTGGCAAGAGGTTAATTCTTATTCAAAAGTAACTTTTAAATTTGATTTAAAAGAAGGCAAAGCAACAATACGCGGGAATAATACACCTGAAATAGAGATTAATAATAATCAAACTTTAAAGTTAAAACACGGCAATTATCGCATATCTACTAGTGGTGAAGGGATTGATAATAGTACTCAATTTATAGAAATCAATCACAAAACTAATGATGTAAATGTAAACTTTTCATATAATAAAGAAAGGCTTATGTCAATATTAGATAGTGAACGTTCCGATATTGAAAACGCGATCTATAATCAATATCCAAATATTAATGATTTATATTCAATCTACAATCAAGCTGTTTATAATCAAGGTGAATATTATGGCGCAACTTTAAATTTTAGAGATCAAACGTCCGATCAACGCGATACTTTGCATATATTAGCTAAAAAAGAAAATGGGAAATGGCGAGTTTTATCTTTACCTCCAAGCCCAGTTTTATCAGCACCAAAATATCCAAACGTACCAAAAGAAATCCTGCGCAAAATCAACCTAGATGAATAATAGAACTAGTGTCAATTCCAGTATATGCATTCGTGCTAGTAATAAACATCTGATTATCACGACACTTCTCGGCCAGCCTTCGTTGCCTAGTTTCATCAAGCTCAGCAAATACATCATCAAGTAAAATTACAGGACTAAGTCCAGTGGCTTCCTGTGTAATATCTACTTCAATAAATTTCAACGCTAAAATAATTGAACGAATTTCACCACGAGAAGCAACTTTAGCAGCAATCTGACCATTAAATTCAAACATAACATCGTGACGATGTGGACCAACTGATGTAAATCCCAGAATTTTATCACGCTCAAATGAGGCGTAAAGCATATTAGCGAGTTTTTGTTGAATATTATCAATTAAAGTATGTGAATAATGTAAATCTACTGTATCGTTATTACCTGCTATACTTTGGTATGTATTTGTTAATTCTTGATTAATTTTAGATATAATCATTACGCGCTGGCTAATAATTTCGGCGCCATATTGTGCCATAGCCATATCCCAAGCAAATACATTACTACGCGAAGCGTTTTCTTGTTTTAGAAGCGTGTTACGCTGCTTAAGTGCACGTTCATATTTTCGTATAATCGTACCGTAGTGCGGATTAATATGCATAATAAATGTATCTATAAAATTTCGGCGGCGAGCAGGGGAGCCATGTAAAACACGCAAGTCATCTGGCTCAAATAAAACCACGGGGATTTTTTTATTAGATGGCATACGCTGAAATTTACGCTCATCTATTAAGATTTTCTTACGAGGAGAATTCTCACCAGAGTTATCATAAGCTATTGACCGATCCCCATTAGTTGTACTCACATGAATTCGCCACCAATCTTTATTATGCTGCAAAATATCATTATCGCTACCTCTAAATGAAGTTCCACGCAACGCAATATAAAGCGCTTCAAGCAGGGTAGTTTTACCGCTGCCATTCTTACCAATAATCACCGTAACACGCTCTGTAATATCGCGGCTTTCAAGCTCATGCGAACGTAAATTACGAACTTCTAAATGTGTTATATCCATTTAACTTTTAAGAGGCATTATTATATGCTTATAATTGGCATTTTTTTCATTTGATTCAAATACAGTCGGCGCTAATTTCCCACTAAAACTGAACTTAACCGTATCTCCATCAATTACACTTAAAGCTTCACTTATATAGCGCGAATTGAGAGTAATAGTTCCGCCACCTTCGATTTTGGCTGTTGCTTCTGATGTATTTTCACCAAGCTCTGACGCAACCGAATGTAAAGAGAGTTCACCTTTTTCACTATCGGCGGTAATTGTAACACTACCACCAGAATCACGCGAAAATAATCCAGCAATCTTTGTAATTCGCATAAAATCATCTTTTTTAATGATAACATTGGTTTCGTTTGATACAGGAATAAGTTGGCGATAAGGCGGGAAATTACCATCAATTAATTGGCTAGTGATTTCTGTATCATCAATTTTAAAACGAACTTGAGATTCATCAAATAATATTGTAACTTGGCTAGTGTTATCATTTATTACTCGCAAGGCTTCTTGCAAAGAATTCGTTGGGATAATTGCCGCAACTTCACTTTCAGTTGATACCAGACATCTCTCAGCAAGACGATAACCATCAGTACCTGCTAAATACAAGTTGCCTTCAAATGAATACCAATAAACGCCTGTTAAAATTGGACGGGCTGCATCATTACTAGCAGCAATGATAGTTTGATTAACCGCTTGCTTAAAATCATGAGGGGCAATTTCATATTGAATAGCTGTATTCTCGTCAATGGCGGGCAATTCAGGAAAATCATCGGCCGCAATACCGTTAATAACCGAACTGTATTTACCAGCTTTAATAATCAAATGTTCGCCCTCTACCTTTAAGTCAATTTTCTCCTTTGGGAGACTACTCACAAACTCAGTAATTAATCGAGCAGGCACCGTAATTGATCCTGGTTTAATAATCTTTGTACCTATATAGTGCATTGTTGCAACTTCCATATTCATAGCTGCAACTAACAATCTATTTCCATCTGTTCTAAGGAGTATATTATTTAAGATAGGCAATTGAGTCCGACTCGTAGCTATTCGGCTTGCATTATTCAAAGCTTTTGTAAAATTTTCTTGTAAAACTGATAATTCCATTATTATAAGATTCCTTTTAAATTAATTTAGTGATCTTGATAGTAGGTGCTGTGGAAAGTGTGAATAATCTATCAATTAACAGGTTAAACTTTGCTATATTTCTATGGGGAATACTTGATGGTTTTTGGTGGAAATTAGCTAGTAAAACTAGTTGTTTGTCCACTGTTTTCAGTACATTTGGTAGTATTGGTGCCATACTTGTGTATAATCTGGCACAGTTTATACTATCTATATTTCGCAGTTTTTTCGCAATGTTTCCACAGCGTTTGTGAAGAATATTAAACATAGAGCTTCTCCTTAATCTCGTTAACTTGTTCTCTGATGGTAAAATCAAGCTTTATAGCTCGCTCAATTTTATTTATAGAATGAATCGCAGTGGTATGATCCTTCCTGCCGAGTTCAGCGGCTATTTTAGGAAAACTTAAATGAAGCTCGCTACGCAGCAAATACATAGCAATCTGACGGGGTAGGGCGATATGTTTATCTCTTTTAGAACTGCAAACTTCACTGGTCTGTAGTTGAAAATAACGGGCAGTTTTATCTATGATTTGCTTTGCTGTAATATGGCGTGGCCGAGTTTGCCTAATATTACCAATCAAACCTTCAGCAACTTGAATATCAGGTTCTATTCCACGCATTTCAGCCAGTGCAAGTAATTGATTGAGCGATCCTTCAAGTTCGCGAATATTTGTTTTGATATTTTGTGCTAGATATTCAGCTGTTTCGCGACTAAGCTCGACACCGCTTAGACTAGCTTTTGCTTCTACTATTGCGCAACGTGTTTCAAAATCTGGCATTTGAATATCAATTGTCATACCCCATTCAAATCTACTTCTTAGTCGATCAGTAAGGGTTGGAATGCTTTTAGGCGGTTTATCTGAGCTAATAATAATTTGTTTATTATTTTGATGTAGTTCATTGAATGTATGAAAAAATTCCTCTTGGGTCTTTTCCTTGCCAGCTATAAACTGCATATCATCAACAATTAAAACATCAACATTACGATATTTACTAGAAAATCCCTGCTTCTTAAATCGTATGTGATCAAGAAAATCTTTTATAAAATTTTCTGTGGTTGTGTATAATATTTGGGCTTGTGGGTTATTTTTGATAATTTCATTACCAGTAGCTTGCATTAAATGAGTTTTACCCAAGCCAACGCCTCCATATAAAAATAGAGGGTTATATTTTTCACCAGGATGACTAGCGACAGCTTGGCAGGTCGCGTAGGCTAGATCGTTACTGGATCCAACTATAAAATTATCAAATGTATAACGTGGATTTAAACTAATTTTTTTATCTTGATTTGATCTTGATAGAATATTTTGAGGTGCAGTTAACTGCTGAACACGTTCTGATATCGGAGCTTGACGAGTAATTTCTCTATTTATAACAGTTTTTTTACCGCTTCTTTTGATTTCATATGTTACTTTTTGAGCTTTAATACCGTTTTTTTCTAAAGCTTGACGAATCAGTCCATCATAACGTGTTTCGAGTTGCCGCACTGCAAATGAATTACGAGCAGCAATTCTTACATTAGATTCATTAGTGTCTATTAATTCGGTAGGCTTTAGCCAAGCCTCAAAGGTACCGTGGCTCACACTTAGTTGAATTTCTCCTAAAATGCTTTTCCAAAGTGTATCCACTAATAAACTCCCCATTAAAATAACCCACAAAACCACACCCAATACTACTTGCGGATCCTCCTTTTACAATCTATTTATACTATATAGAATATTCGAGTTTTCCACAAGTAGATGAATGATGTAAAAAAATAAAAATGAAGTATACTACTTTTCCACAAAAAGAAGTCACCTCTGTTAATCTGTGGAAAATATAGACTAATCTGTGGAATTTATATTTTGTAAGGCTAAAATCACAGCCGCCTTGTCCCGCTCAATCAGCTCAACTCGTGCTGCGATTTCCGTGATGCCTAGCTCAATCGTCCTAGTCAGGGCCGGGATACTCAGCATCGGCTCAAAGAAGCGGCGGAAGTCAGCCAGTTCGTCGCTCGTTGTCAGCCCGATGGCAGCGTAGCGGATGAAATCATCGTAGCTTTTGTCACCAGCAAAGGTTGCTTCGACCCACGTCCAATTGTCCTTCAGCCAATTCCAGGTGAGCTGGCGGCTTTCGTGCGTGCGGATGAGATAGACAAACCAACGGCTGGCATCTTGTGGACGAATGATGTCATGGTGCTTGATATTTGCAAGGATCTTTTGCGCAGTTTCGGGGTTTTTGGTGGCGGTAAGTCCCAGAGTGATGTCAGCTTGCAGGTCGTTTGACGGCGTCTGCTGGTAGGTCTGGAACAGGCTATCAATCATCTCTGGCGTTTCAAAATGTCGTACATTGGCGCTGATGATCAGTGAACGGATTTCTGTTGGTAATTCTTCGAGGGATTGACTATCAAATCGCCGCTTGGCTTCCGCCAGCACTGCTTGGTCTTCGCTATAGATCATCAAGCCCAGAGCGGTGATGCGCCGTTCGCGGTCGTCGTCAGATTCGCCAGGTGCTTCGTCCCAGCCCAATTCGTCAAAGGTAGCACGAGCAAAATCGCCAGAAATTCGCTTCAAGCGGGCTTTGCCGTCATCATCATCGTCAACAAATTTGCGTAGCTCCGCCAGTGCACTGGCCGCCATGTCAAAAACCTTTTCATTGGTTTCATGTTTCAGTGACAGCGCCAGTGGTAGGAGTGAGGCTGAGTTTTCATGTCCAGCCCGAGCTAGTAATGTAGCGTCTTGGAGTAGGCAGATTTTGTCCAGTGTTGGCAGAGCGTGAATGTGACTGAGTAGATGCTCGCGAGTTGTCGCGTCGTAGTGTATTACGAAATGCCCGCTCAGTCCGCAGTTCAGCTGCAGCGGTTTTTCAATGCTGAATATCTTTTCCCGCTCGGTCAAAATTTCGTCATCAAGTGGTTGGTTGGCGAACAATGGAATCGGCCACAAGGCGTCGGATGGCTGATGGTCGCCAATGAAAAATCGTTCTTGGCGCAGGGTGGCAGTTAGTTGCTCATCAGAGTTGTTCTGTTCAACTTGCACAATCGGTAGTCCTGGCTGGGAAATCCAAGTATTCATCAAGTCAATAATCGGCTGGCCGCTGGCAGTTTCTAGCTCCCGCCATAAATCATTACCAATAGTGTTTTGGTAAGCAAATTTTTCAAAATACGATTTTAGCCCAGCCCGAAACGCCTCCTCGCCAATCAGCCGCCGCACCATCACGAGCAGTCGCCCGCCTTTGGCATAGACAATTGCTGGATCAAACAGAGTGCTGATCTCGTCCGGGTGATTAACATCGGCCTGCACTGGCTGCACACCGTCGAGGCTGTCGCGCCGCAGCGCCGCTGTGACCTCACCCGTCGCAAAATCCTCCCACATCCGCCATTCAGGATGCAGTGCGTCGACCGCCACGTATTCCATCATGTTAGCGAAACTTTCGTTCAGCCACAAATCGTTCCACCACTGCATGGTCACCAAATTGCCAAACCATTGATGGCTGAGTTCGTGAGCGATGACGGTAGCGATGAAGCGCTTAGATGATTCCGGCGTTAATTTTGGATCAGCCAGCAGGCAGCTTTCGCGGTAGGTGATGAGTCCCCAGTTTTCCATGGCGCCCGACGAGAAATCTGGCAGCGCTACGTGGTCGGATTTTGGCAGCGGATACGGCACGCCGAAATACTCATCATAAAAATCAATTGAGCGAGTGGCGATGTCCAGCGCAAAATCCAGGGTCTCCTCGCTCTGGGCTGGCGTGGCCCAAATATTAACTTCAACGCCGGAGGTGGTATGAGCGGTTTTCTTATGTAATTCGCCGACAACAAAGGCGAGTAGGTAGCTGCTCATACGCGGCGTTTGTTCAAAACATGTTGTCATCAAGCCGTTTTTTTCTTCAGACCATTTTACTGGCATGTTGCTGAGTGCGGTCAGTCCGGGCTTGGTTATTAGTATTAAATCATATGTAGCTTTGGCGGCTGGTTCGTCAACACACGGGAACACTTCGCGGGCATGGTGCGATTCAAATTGGGTGGCAAACAGCTGCTTTTTCACGCCGTCATGTGTAAAGTAACACGGATATAGTCCATGCATAGCATCGGTGATGGTGCCAGAAAAGTCAATGCGAACAGTATGCTCACCGCTGGATAATTCTGGGCGGGATAGGTGTAGCTCATCAAATTCACAATAGGAAAACTCAGCTGGCTGATTGTCGATTGTAACTGATTGAATAGTTAATTCTTTGGAATGCAGTGAAATTGACTCGCCAGTTGACTCGCCAGAAATAACCACCGTGCCAGAAAAAGTTTTCTCTGCGGCGTCCGCCAGGTCGAGCGTCAGTGCGTAATGATTTGGTGTAAAGGTGTCAAGTAAGCGTGGAACTGTTTTCATAATTTCATTATAATATAAGCGCGTTGATACTAATATAATTGAAGTCGCAACCACTCGTGTTGTTTGCAATATATGTGTATATGTGATAAACTTTAACAGATATGCCAAAGCGAACATACCAACCTCACAAACGTCATCGTGCTCGCACGCATGGCTTTCGTGCACGTGTATCCTCAAAAGGTGGACGTGCTGTTCTTAAGCGTCGCCGAATTAAGGGACGTGCTAAGTTAGCTATATAAGATGCTGATTTATAAATAACCTCGTTTAGTTGACGAGGTTATTTTAGTTGATGACATCATGATATAATTAAATGCAATGTTATCTCAAAAATATCGATTTCATGGACATGGTAGTTTGCGTTATGTTTATAAGCATGGCAATACTGTACGTGGTCGTATTATCTCAATTAAATATACAGCAAATTTTAGGCGTAATCATTCAAGAATTAGTGTCGTAGTAAGTAAAAAGGTGTTAAAGAGTGCGGTCGGGCGCAATAGAATTCGTCGCCGTATTTATGAGATTATTCGCAGGCTTATACCTGAAATAGATAAAGATAAAGCGTATGATATAGTTGTTCTGATTTTCTCGCGTGAAGTTTTAGATATGCCTCATGATGAGCTACGCGATAATGTTATTTCCCAGCTAAAGAATTGTGGCATATTGATGTAAAATATAGCTAATTCTGATATAATATATTTTAAGAATTGATTAAATTGATAGTAATACGGAGATTTTTGTGAACCTTTTTGACTTGATTGTCGTGCAGCCAATTTTTAATTTATTAATGGCTCTTTATAGTATCGTTCCAGGCGGCGATTTTGGTGTGGCGGTGATTATTTTTACGATTTTGATACGTATTATTATGTGGCCGTTGATATCTAAGCAACTGCATCAAGTTAAAATTATGCGAAAAATTCAACCCGAACTTGATCGTATAAAGAAGCAGGCTAAAGGTAATCGTCAGATGCAAGGTATGATGATGCTGGAGGTTTATAAAAAATATAATATAAGCCCATTCCGTTCAATTGGTTTAACTTTAATCCAATTGCCTATATTTTTTGGTCTTTACCGTGTAATTCAAATTTTCACCATGCATCGTGGAGATCTTGGAAAATATACTTACAATCTTCTTGAAAATATACCAGCAGTATCAAATCTAATTGCTAATCCAAATAATTTTAATAATAAACTTTTTGGTTTTGTTGATTTAACCGTTCAGGCTATTGGAAAGTCTGGAATTAGCCCATTACTTCTTGCATTGGCAATCGGTGCTGGTATTATGCAATATATATCCAGTAAGCAAACTATGCCGCAAAAACAAACCAAAAAAGGATTGCGCCAAATTATGGCTGAGGCTGCCGAAGGTAAAGAAGCTGATTCATCTGAAATGAACGCTGCTGTTATGCAGAAAATGGTTAAATTTATGCCGATTATGCTTACTTTAATTATGGTGAATTTGCCAGGAGCTATTGCCCTTTATTCATGTACATTTACAGCAGTGGCTGTTGTTCAGCAACATTTTTTGCTAAAAAAAGATGAAGATGAATTGCAAGATATGGCAGATAAATCAACTCTAAAGAAAAGGGTTTCAAAAGCTCAAGTTGCTGAAATTGTAGAACCTAAAATCTTAAAACCAAAAAAAGTAGCTTCTAAAAAGTCAAAATCCTCTGCTAAAACTACAGTTCGAGTAGTTAGCGCTGGTAAAAAAGGAGGCAAAAAATGAATAGACAAGAATCTTTAGATTTAGCAAATAAAATTACTCAGGATATTGTATCTTTTTTTGAAGTAAACCCTCGAATAGAGAGTAATATAAGTGATGATGCAATTAATATATCTATAGGGTCAAGTAGTATAAACAGTCTTTTAATTGGGCGTAATTCTGATACTTTACGATCTATTCAAATGTTGATTTCAAATATTTTGAGCAATAAAAATGCCGAAATCTCGCGTGTTTATCTTGATATTGCTGATTATAAAAAACAGCGTGCTGATAAATTATCTCGTAAAGCTGAGGGCTGGATTGAAAAAGTCCGTAGTTCAAAACGACCCTATCGTGCTCACCTTAATGCGTCTGATCGACATACGGTTCATCAGCTTGCAGCGGATTATGATGATATTGTAACCCATTCAGAAGGAGAGGGGCATGATCGTGTACTTATTATTTCGCTAAAAGAGACTAATGAAGAGGGTTAATTATTCTTGATAACACGCATATATTCTTGGTGAGTTTGCTCAGCCATACGTCGCCAAGAATATTTAGCCACTTGCTGTTTGCCTTTTTTGGATAGGTTAGCACGTAGTGATTTATCATTAATAACCATATTAATTTTGGCAACCATATCATCAATATCGAGCGGGTCGAAATATAGAGCAGCATTACCGAGAATCTCTGGCATACAGGACGCGTTGCTTGAAACTACTGGTGTACCATACGACATAGCTTCAAGCGGTGGTAAACCAAATCCCTCCAGGAGCGAAGGAAAAACATAGGCTAGCGAATGTTTCAAAATCCAATCGCGTTCCGCATCCGAGATAAAACCTGTAAAATGAATATTTTTATAGCCTTTAGTCTCAAAATAATTCTTGTTACGTTGAGTGGCGGCATTGATGCGGCCGACCAAAATCAATCCAAGATCGGGATATTTTTGTAGTAGTTTTTGGTGGGCGTCACCTAGGCGGCGAATATTTTTGTAATCGGGCTGCTGGCCAATATAAGTAATAAAATGAGCAAATGGCATCTTGTATGGTTGTAAACTACCTTGATGTATTTCGGCGGCTTCGTAAATAGTTGTAATTTTATTATCAGGTATTCCACAAAATTCCTGATATTCGCGCTTGGTAGTGTTTGATACGGTGATGATGTGTTGGCTAGTCTTGGCAATTTTCTTAAATACCCAGCGACCAACTAACTGCTTGGCATGAAAAATAAACCAATTCTTATCGGAATTATAAGTGTTGAGCAGCGTCATATCGTGAATTGTAGTGATATGTTTACCACGATATAGGATTGGCTGCTGTGGCATACAAAAATGCACTAGATCGGGATTAAGGTCATCTAGAAAAGTTTTGAAGCCGATTTGCTCAGCCAGCGAATAATTTTTGAAATCAATTGTTAAAATATTAAAATTAGAGTTGGTTGGTCGCCAATAGTTTTTATCTTTGGTTGGTACAAGTATACTATAAGTATTATAATAGTCGATTTTTTGCAAATGCTCTAGCAATTTAACAACATAAGTGCCAGTGCCAGAGTTTATAACACGGGCATCGATAGCAATGTGACTCATAAAGACTCCTTTTTGAAAACGAATTTATCATACAAGCAATAGTTCCAGACTAGCGAGACAATAGTAGCTAATAGTTTGGCAATAAATAGAGCGAGTTGCTCCTGTGGGATGATATTTTTAATAGATGGAGTAGCTAGCCAAATAATGCTGTTTTGTAAAACCCACAACCCGAATAGAGTAATAATTATAAATAAAATTATCTCATACATGATATTATTACTGGTAGATTTGAAAGTATATTTTTTGTTGGCAAAAAAACTAAAAATAAAAGCTAAACCAGTCGAAATGGTGTTAGCAGTAATTTTTGGTAATCCCAAAAAAGTTAATAAAAATAATAAACCGAAATCAATCACTGTATTGACTAAGCCGACAACAGCGAATCGGCTAATCTGTGCTTTATTTTTCACGCTTGGCCCCTATATTCGCCAATAATACCAAGACTAATCAGTTGAATGCCACTAAGGAATAAAATTACTGCCATCAGTGAGGAATAGTCAGTACCAGTTGGGATGCCAAATAGTGGACGAATCAATAAATAAAGAATATATATAAATGCACAGCATGATATAATCAGCCCGAGAATGGATGATATCCGTAATGGTGTGGTGGTAAAGCTGGTGATACTGTCAATAGCTAGATTAATTAATTTGCTGTAATTCCGCTTAGTATCGCCGGCAGCGCGTTGAATTGGAGTCCGTGTTGACTTTTGTAAAATTATATAATACCATTCGCTAGTCTTTCTCTTGAGCCAAGTTTCACCTGCACGACTGCGGCGTCGGGCATAAACATCGTCGTATCCTTTCTCCCAGAGTTCTATAATTTGCGGAATTGGTTCAGGCGGATCTTGTAAATTGTCATCGATAATTACCACTGCGTCAACTTTGATATAGTCAAAGCCTGCTTCTTTTTTAATTATATGTAGGGCACTATCGCTACTGCCATCATTAATGAATAGAAATTTTAGATAGTATTTTTTAATGGTTTTTTGCAAATCTTTTAGACGTGCGAATAACTGCGGCAACACCGCTTCTTCGTTGTAGGCTGGTATTAGAACGGTAATTGTCTTCATAGGCTAATTATATCACTTTATTTTTTGAACAAGCTCACTAATTGAGTTGGCGGTAATGGTGCCAGCCTGCTGCAAATAAGCTGTCTTGGCGGTCGCCGACTCAAGCGCGTTAGTACCGAGGATAGCGCCAGCGTGTCCCATCTGGACACCGCTAGGAGCGCTATGTCCAGCGATATAAGCATAAACTGGCTTACTAATAGATTGCTTAATATAATCAGCTGCCGCAATTTCGCTAATGCCGCCGATTTCGCCGATCATTACTATACGTTTGACGCTGGGGTCATTTTGAAATAACTGTAAACAATCGATAAAACTGCTGCCGCTAATCATATCGCCGCCGATACCGATGATGTATCGCTGCCCGAAACCAGACTGCGTCAGCAGCGACATAGCCTCGTAAGTAAGGGTGCCGCTGCGGCTGACAATCGCCGTGTCGCCAGGTGCTGCCAGTGACGCTGGAATGATACCCAGCAGCTGTCTGCCTGGTAATAACACGCCTGGGCAATTCGGACCGATCAAAACCGAACTGCTACGGTGTAGTTTTTGCTTAATCTCGAGCATATTATGTACTGGTACACCTTCGGTGATACAGATGATGAGCGGGATTTGCGCCTGAATAGCCTCTAAAATAGCGGCTTTGGCGTGCGGCGCTGGCACAAAAATTACGGAAATATCAATGGCAAAACGTTTTTTGATATCGTCAATTGTTCGAAAAACAGGTACGCCGTGAACTTCGGAAATAGCTTGATTAGGCGAGGTGCCAGCAACGATAGATGTCTTGTAATCAAGCATGTTTCGCGTATGAAACCGGCCGTTTTTGCCAGTGATTCCCTGAATTATGATATTTTTGCCAGTGAAAAGCTGTGGTGTCATGAAATGTCCTCCAGGATTGTTTCTAAACTGTCGAATAGTGGCAGATCATATTGCGCTAGCAGTTGGCGGGCTTCAGATTCGCGGTTGCCAGATAGGCGAATGGCGAGTTTTGGTAGGTCAGGAATTTGCCGCTGGGCATCGATAATGGCTCGGGCTACCTCATCGCAGCGGACAATGCCGCCGAAGATATTGATGATAATCACGTTGATATTATCGAGAGTAGTGATTTGATGGAAACAATCGAGGACTTTATCAGAAGTAGCTGTACCACCGATATCGAGGAAATTAGCTGGTTTCAAACCGCTTGCTGTGACTGCATCGACCGTTGTCATAGCGAGTCCAGCGCCGTTGGCGATTGTAGCAACCGCGCCGTCACGATTAAGTATGATGAAATTGTGTTCGGTAGAGTTGTCTTCGAATTGCCAATCTAAGTGACGAAAAGCGGCTGCGTCGTCAACGGTAATTTTAGCATCGCCAGCGATTAACCTACCGTCAGAGGTGAGTACTAGCGGGTTAATCTCTAGTAATAAGCAATCATTGTTAATAAAACAACGACAGGCGTTTTGGATAATGTCTTGTAGTAAAAAAGTTTTGCTAGTAATGTCAAAATAGTTAGCCAGTTCATTAGCTAGAATCTTAAAACTGTTACTAGAAATTTCGCTAATGTCTCGTCGAAAAAGGTCTTTATTGTCTTGGTTTTCAATATCAACGCCACCTTTAGCATGCGCTAATAGTTCAATTGCTGCTGTTTCGCGATTGATGATTAGTGAAAAATAGAACTCGCGGTCGATATTTAATATCTCCTCGGCTAGCAGTTTATTCGGTAAAAAGCCTCTAATCTTGAGATTAAAAATTGCTTGGGCGATTGGCTGTATTTCTGTTTGCTGACGTATTATACGCACGCCACCAAGTTTGCCGCGACCACCAACGGGAATCTGTGATTTCAGGACAGCTGGTGTAGTGATGTTCTGTAATTCATTAATAGCAAATATTTTGCCACGTGGGATCGGTATTCTATATGTGGACAATAAGTTTTTTGCTTCATATTCTAGTAGACGCATATGGATTAATTCTCTCTGTGGGGTGTGTTTTGATTAAAAATATACTATGGTTATTCATTATTATTTCTGATAAAAAACTTACGAAATTTTAATAATCCAGTTTGGTTGGGTAATGGTCCATCGTGGATAATGCTGCGGATGTAGTTGACAGGGACTTTGCGGTTTTTTTGAATAGACCAGCGTTTATGGTAGGCAGCGGGTTTGCGAATGATTGAGGCTAATATACCTTTGAAAGCTGGCCAGCCGTTGCCGTGACGGACGGCGCTGGCAAAAATTAGCCAATAGGTTATGAAAAAGCGTATGCCTATATACCAGAATAATTGTCTGGGGACGTTTTTAATAAAGACTAATGGCAGGTTTTTGAAGGTATTGTAGACTGCTAAGCCAGGTACTTTCTTGCTGCTGGCACCGACTTTATGATAGGCGATAGCCTCAGGCGTGAATCGAACCTTCCAACCGGCTAATTGGGCACGAAAACTTAAATCGACGTCTTCGTAATACATGAAAAAGTCTTCATCGAACATGTCGATATCATCAAAAATTGCCGCGCGATAAATCGCTCCACCACCAGTCGCGCCAAAAACCTCGCCAGGCTTACTCGGCGCATTTTCAACAGGCTCGTCGCGGTTGCGCGGGCCGGGTAGGCCCCAGGTGGTATAGAAATCGCCAGTTGTATCAAGCGTTTTGCCGTCGCGCCGTTGTAAAATACCAGTTGCAATACCGCATTTTGGCTGGCTTGACAGTTCGTCGACGAGTGCTCTACACCAGTTTTTGTCGGCAATGGCATCAGGATTAAGTACGCCAATATACTCAAAACCTTGTTTGCGTGCATAAACTAGTCCGGTATTAATACCGCCAGCAAAACCAAGATTGTCGGGGTTTTTAATTAAAGTAATGTCTTCTCTTTTATGTATTGAAATATATTTCTCAAATACGGAAACAGAATTGTCGCTACTATTATTATCCACGATGATAATGGTAGGCTTTAAAGTCTGCTCAGTTAGCGATTCAATACACTCTATGGCGTCGTCAGACCCATTCCAATTTAGAACAATAACTGCAAGTCTATTCATAATACTCCTCTCGTATTGTATAATAAGTGATATAGATTATGAAATGGTTGGAAGTTTTCGGCAGAAAAAATAGAATTCTCCTAAGGGAATTAGTTGTTACAGATTTTAAATTGCGATATCAAGGCTCTGCTCTTGGATATGTGTGGAGTATTCTTAAGCCGCTCTTTCTATTTTCTATATTGTATGTAGTATTCGATAAGTTTCTTGGCGTTGGAAGAGATATTCAGCATTTCCCCGTCTATTTGTTATTGGGTATAATATTGTGGAACTTTTTTGTAGAGGCGACAAATCAGGGATTAAACTCTATAGTTGGTCGAGGTGACTTGCTTAGAAAAATTAATTTCCCAAAATATATAGTTGTTATATCTGGTACAGTTTCCTCACTAATAAATCTGTTATTCAATATGGCGGTAGTGCTATTATTTATAATAGTAAATGGAGTCCAGCTATCGTGGATGTCTTTATTGATAATACCATTGATAGTTGAGTTGTATATATTTGCTTTAGGGATAGCTTTCTTTTTGTCGGCCCTCAACGTTAAGTCTCGAGATACTGGCTATTTGTGGGAGGTATTTACTCAGGCCGCATTCTATGCGACGCCAGTTATATATCCATTACAAATGGTTTTACAAAAGAGTAGTATCGCTGTTGATGTATTATTCCTTAACCCAGTTGCACAAATTATACAGGATAGTAGATATGTTCTTATTACTAAAGATTCGATGATTATGTGGAATAGACTAAGTCCATTAATGCTATCGATACCGTTTATAGTGATAATAATAGTCGTTGTAGTTGCAATATGGTATTTCAAAAGGCACTCAAAGACATTTGCGGAGGAGATTTAGTTATATGGGAAATGTAGCCGTATCTGTTAATTCACTTACAAAAACTTTTAAAATACCAACAGAATCTAGCAATGGTATAAAGCAAAAGACAATAAATTACTTTAAAGGTAAAAAAGGTTATAGAGAATTTACACCTCTAAGGGATATATCGTTTGAAATTAAAAAAGGTGAATTTTTCGGTATAGTCGGCAAAAACGGATCAGGTAAGAGTACCTTGTTGAAGTCTATAGCTCAAATTTATACACCAACAAAAGGTTCAGTACAGGTAAATGGATCTCTAGTTCCGTTTATAGAGTTAGGCGTCGGATTTAACCCAGAGCTAACTGGTCGTGAAAATGTTTTCTTGAATGGTGCTTTACTTGGATTTAGTCATAAGGAAATGGAACGTATGTATGATGATATTGTTGAATTCTCCGAGTTAGCGGATTTTATGGAGGAAAAACTTAAAAATTATTCATCGGGAATGCAGGTTAGGTTGGCATTTTCAGTAGCAATTAAAGCCCGTGGTGATATTCTAATGCTTGATGAGGTTCTAGCTGTTGGTGATGCGGCTTTTCAGCAGAAATGCTTTGATTATTTTGAAAAGGTTAAACGTAGCGACCAGACTGTAGTTTTTGTTACTCATGACATGAATGCCGTGCGTAGGTTTTGCTCAAGAGCCATGTATATTGAGGATGGTCATATAAAGTATATTGGGTCACCTCAAGAAATAGCAGATTTATATACAGAAATTAATATGGAAGCCGTTACTAATGCCGAAGAAGAATCTCTTGACGATTCAGTGCATATGACAGTTAGGGTGCCAGATAAAAAAACATTTACACAGAAAGACTCAGTTAATATCGGAATTATTGTTGATGGTATTACTGATGACCTTTTTGCAAACATTTCTTTTGTATATGGTGGTTTTGTGTTTGCTGATCGTAATTGTAGAGATACTCCTAATAATTTTATCCAAAATGGCAGGATGATTAATTTTAATCAGAAGTTAACTTATCTTAATCCTGGAAAATATGATATTCATATATCACTACATCGTCGAGTAGACGATGGTATAGTGAAACATCTGCCGCGTGCATTCTCGTTTATTATAAAAGGTAATGATGCGTTTCGCGATGGTCCAATGAAAATGTTGGGAGAGTGGAATATAAAGAAAGGTAAATAATTTAAAATGAAGAAAGTTATTATCAATAGTGCTAAATTTGCTGTTCGTGCAGCATTACATCCATCATATGGTAGCGAACAAATAAAGCTATTTCGTGATCGTAGGCTGATTAATAAAAAAAGATATGATGATTACATTGAATGGTTTGATAAACATAAAGCAACGGAAGAGCAGCTTGATCGGCAGAGGAAAATCTCTAAAGATTTTAAATATCGTCCGTTGATTAGCATATTGTTACCAACATATAACACTAATCCGACCTATTTGCGTAGCTGTATTGATTCAGTTTTATCACAAAGCTATGACAATTGGGAGCTATGTATTTCTGATGATAATTCTACTAGTGAACAGACGAAAGATGTTATAAAAGAATATGTAGAAAAGTATGACAATGTTATAGTAACTTTTCGTAAAGAAAACGGGCATATATCAAAATCGTCCAATACAGCACTTTCAATGGCTAAGGGTGATTACATATCGCTACTTGATCACGATGATATCTTACCACCTAATGCATTATTTGAAGTAGTTAACGCTATAAATAAAAATCCTGAAGTAGATCTTATATATACGGACGAGGATAAGATTGATCATGAAGGTAACCATATAGAGCCATTTTTCAAGCCCGATTGGAGTCCTGATTTCATGAATTCATGCAATATGATAACTCACTTCGCTACTATGAAGGCTAATATAATTAGGGGAGTCAATGGTTTTACCGTGGGTACACATGGTGCGCAAGATTGGGATCTCTTTTTGAAAATTACCGCTAAGACAAACAATATTTATCATATTCCAAAAATTCTGTATCACTGGCGTAAATCTGAAACTTCTACAGCTATGAATGCCAACAGTAAGCCGTATGCCTATATAAATCAAAAAAATGTTCTTCGTAGTAGTGTGAGACAGAGAAAAGAGAATGCTTATATTGATTCTCATGTTGCTTTAGGATTCTGGCGTAAAAAATATGTCATACCGACAAATCCGCTAGTATCAATTATTATTCCGACAAAGAATAACTTCAAATATATTAAAAAATGTATAGAATCAATAATTGAGAATACAACATATCCGTACTTTGAAATAATAATAGTGGATACGGGATCCACAGATTCTCAAGTGAATAATTTCTATGGTAAGTTGATTAATGATAATGAGAATATACAAATTGTTAAGTATAAGAAGAAATTTAATTTCTCAGACGCATGTAACTATGGAGCAGATAATTCTAATGGAGAATACTTGCTATTTCTTAATAATGACACGGAAGTTATCACGCATGATTGGATACAGTCGTTATTAGAACATGCTCAGCGTCCAGAGGTGGGTATGGTTGGTCCTAAGTTAATTTTTGAAGATAAGACTATACAACATGCTGGAATAGTTTTATCGGAGAGGGATATAGCTTTTCACCCATTCTATGGTCAAGATGAGCGTGTTGATATATTTACCTATATTTACACGGCTAATATTCGCAATGTATCGGCCGTAACCGCTGCGTGTAGTATGGTGAGTCGGAAAAAGTTTGATGAGGCTGGCGGCTTTGACCCGAAACTGCGGGTTACCTATAATGATGTTGATTTAAACCTTAAACTGCGTAAAAAGGGTTACTACAATCTGTACACTCCTTATGCTGAACTATTCCATTATGAATCAAAGAGTGTCGGGCGCATCAATACGAGCGAAAGAGACAGCACTGAGCTACAAGAGGCGCAAAACGAGATGCGTAAAAGGTGGGGTAATTATTTGAAGCGCGACCCGTTCTATAACGATAATTTTGAGCAATTTGGACCGGGCTATCGCCTACCTCAATAAAACACATACCGCAATAGTCATCATCCCCGCCAGTAAGGCGGGGATATTTGAAATACCTACACCCGAGAGACTTAGTATGTACCTGATGAGGTCGATATGTGGCTGTCCCACGATTGCTGATTGTCGCCCCACCCATGAACCTCAATTTTATTATGAGGGGTGTCTCGGTATTTAATGTAATAAATCGTGTCTCTACCTCTACCAAACAGGTCAGCTGCCACTATATCATTTGTAGCTACTACATAGCCGGCTTGCGGGTAATTGCTGGCGGTATGACGTGTCCAGTTCTTTAATGATGCGTCCCAAACATGAAACTCAACTCGTCCACTTGAAGTGTCGCCATACTTAACGTAGATAAACTCGTCCTTCTTGTCGCCATCAAGGTCGGCAGCGATGACTCGACCTGTATTCATACTGGCGGCAGGGTGACTTGTTGCGGTATGTCGGAACCAACTTATACCGTTATTACTCCAGCCGTGCACTTCGATCATTCCGGTGTTGGTCTGCTCGTAGTTAATTAAATAGTATTCATCCACCCCGTCGCCGTTAGTGTCAGCTGTAATAACTTCTGAAAGGAGTGGATCTATTGGCCCGGCGGTAGTTGCAGTGTGTGCTAGCCAGCGCAATCCGTCTTGAGTCCAAGTATGAAACTCAACTCGCCCACTTGCCGTCCCGTTGTAGTCAACTTTTGTTAATACGGTATTCTTGTGATTTACTTTCTGTGAAATAACCTTGCTATACTGCTGATTAAAGGTATATGAGTTTGTCGCAATATGCTGTGACCATGTCTGCAAGTGGGCGTCCGCCCAAGTGTGCATCTCAGAACACTTACTGCCAGTATTATTTGGCACCGTGATAGTTAGCGTATCCTGACTACCATTTATTCTGGTTGGTGCTATTCGGGCGCCAGTAGTAACACCAGGTAGGTTTTGACCATCCCGACAGGCAAAGGAGCTGCTTGAGCGAGTGCTACCAAACCAATCGGTGAAATAGTTATAGAAATTACGATTTCCGTAAGCACTACAACCATCACCCGTGCCATAGCCAGCGGCTAAAGCAGCGGTATTTGGTTGATATGGCGTGTAGCTATACAATGCGGCAGTTGTCCAGTTTTGAATGTTTATATGTGAACCACCACAGGCTCCATTTGGACTCCAGTGGACAAAGTTAACACCTGTTGTATATGGGGAATACCAGTTTGGATTACGAGTAATAATGTAATGGAAGTGTTTTGCGGCCCACTCTAGTTGGTTTTCCAAGCCAAAATATTTACTATCACAGGCGGCCGTGTCTGGGCAGCCGTAGCCGGTTGCGCTTTTAAATTGACCGCGCGTTGGCCAAACATCAGTCACTAATGCCTGTTCCTTTTGTAGAAGAACTATAAGAAGTTGGGGGTTAATATGGTATTTTTGGGCAGCATCGAAAATTAACTGGGCGGCACTTCTCCCGTCTCCTGACCTATAATCACGCAGGCAAGTGTATGGAGGACCGTGCCAGCCGCGTAAAGAGGCGTACTGAGCACGAGTAATGTCAGGTCTTCCAAATTCTCTTGCTGGCTGAGATCCATTCGTATCACATTGGGGGACCTTACTATTGAGAAAAGCCTGAATCTGTTGAATATTCATAGATCCATAGTTGGTAGCAACTGTGTCGTCCATGATATTGCCTGAGTCAAAGTCATTTAAGGTGGCTGATACTGGTAAAGAGGTGCACAATACCTCTAAACAGATTAATATCGGCAGACCTACTTTGAATAGAATTTTTTTCATATATTTACCTCACCTTCAGTATTACCGGTAACGGAGTCGTCTTCATAATGAATAGTTATTTTCCATTTTCCGGGTGATAGCTTAGACAAAGGAATGTTAAATCCCTTGCAGCTAGAAGTACTTGGTCCGGGTTGAGATTCTGCACTACTCGAATAAACGCTTCCGCTGTCGTTATTCATTGATAATGTACACTTTCCACTAGACGAGACTGTTTGGATAAGGCTACGTATGTAAAGAACATCGGCTGCTTTATCAGTAGTTGTTGCAGTTATACTTACGCTAACTGTCGGCTTACCGCCATTTGATGATGGAGTTGGCTTAGGTGACGGATCGCTGCCTTGTGTGGTTTTAGTCTCTGAAGATGATTGCTTTTTTTCTTTATCTGACTTATTAGGATTATCTAGTGATCTTTTCTTTATATCTTGACCTGCTGTTTTTTGTTCCTCGGTAGCTGCGTTAAATTGACTTTTTGTGAAAGGCCAAAGCTTGACTTTATATGATAATAGACTATAGCCAATCATCAACAAAAGTATAGCAGTCAAGGCTAACATCATTATTTTACTAGTATGTTTATGTTTTTTTTGTATTTTCATAAGTATTTCCTAATAGCTATTACTATATCAAATATTTATAAAATGGTAAAGCTTTAAAAATTCCTCTTATAGAATAGGATATTACCACCGCTTACGGTAATCTTATCAATTAATTTATAGCAAGATAGTTGTATCGGTGTAGTTGCTAAAACGTGAGTGACTGTTTTTCCAATATAGTTATCACAACTCAAGCGTGCAATAAATACATCTGGTTGTACTAACTTTAATTCATTGGTAATTGTATCAGATAGTAGTATGTGAGCATACCTGTTGTATATGATTTTTTCCTTGGATACTTTTGACCAGAAGTCTTTATCCGGGTAGGTATTAACTCCGGTTATTGATCTCCGATTTGCCATTTGAGGAAAATTCTCCAGTACTACAGCGCCAGATAGTCCCCATATATCATTAGGTGATGAAAGGGAACTGATTTTTTCTGTAATTGCATTACTGTTGTATCCACTACCGAGCCCTCTGTATAGAGGCTGGATTGTTATAGTTGACATAACACACAGCGTCGATAATACTAACAGACCAATTTTTTCTCTTCCTATAAAAATGAGAGCTAAGCCTCCAGAAAGACTTATTGCCGCTAGAAATAATATACGTAAGTCTCCAGCAAAATTACGATTAAATTTTATAACGGCTACTATAGTGAGTACATATAATAAAACTACAATTGCTGAATATATATATATCCAATTACGATACTGAGATGAAACTTGTTTGCTATTAGATATGATATATATTAATGATAGAATCCCTACAAATCCTAGTCCAAGCTGTAGTCTTGTTATTGGCACTAGATGCAGCATAAATGGTTTTGCTATAGAAGAAAATCCTGGAAGAAATAGATGACATATAAAAATCGTGCATGATATAAAAATAGCTACACCTACCCAGTCTATTGTTTTACTTTTGCGCCATTTACGGTAAAGAATGAATATTATCGGAATAATGAAAGCAAATGGTGTAATGATAAATGCTGATAGCTCACTCTGATTAATAGATCCTTTGCTTGGATCTACTGAGGTAATTGATGAATTATCCATTAGGCGATATTGACTATAGCTGGTTAATCCAATTAAATCAGCTTGCGACGGAGTTCCTGAGTGCACGAATCGTGCTCCAGGATAATCTGTGTTAGAAATAGCGCGTACAGCGTCTAATCTAGTGGCTAAAAATATGCCCACAATACCAATTGCTATTAAGCTGGATCCGATTATAAATGCTGCATTTATATGTAGTGCTCTACGTATTTTTTTGGGAGTTTTTTTCCAGGTATTTATGTAATAGCCAATTGACGTGAGACTAACTGTAATAACAACAGGAATTTGAAAAGCTGGATATAACAGCAGAGCAAAACTTACCATTGAGTATGTTAATAGAGTAGCTATTAAAAGCTTTGATAAAGTGTCACCATGCTTGTATTTTTTAAGAAACGACAAAGGTTTATTTTCTATCAGCCGCATTAGCAATAATAGGATAATAACACCCCAAGTAATGCTCATAATTGTAATAGTTTGATACCACCAAAATATAAACGGGACAAAAGATCCAATTATTGCGATCATTCCTGCTATGGTATATTTATCAGGAAGGAATTTTAATGCCAAAAAATATATACTTAATAACAGTGATGCTAGTAATAACCACCACTTAAAAGCAAAAGCAAATTCAAACGGAAGTATGAAAAAAGCAAGATTTTGGGGGCGTAATATAGTTGACCATTCTTTATAAGGTGCATCAGAGACAAGACTCATATTTTTTCCGGAATCACCAAAATTCTTATTTACGAGAGGATAGCCGGCCTCTTTTTGTGCAATTGTGAATTGTGTAACGACTAACCATTCGTCGCTGCGGATATGTCTAGTTTCGCCTGATATAAGACTTGAAGATTTACCATTGAGGAATAAGTCGTAATATGGGCCAAATGAAGATCCAGAGACTCTTAATCCTGATGCTAATAATAAGCAAATTATAATTGCTGATGGAAATAGCCATTTTTTATAGGGTTCATCCTTGAGTCTTGTAAGTATAGTGAGTAATGATTGCATGATGATTACTAGTATACTATTAAAAACGGTAAGGATAAAGTTGTACTACTTTGAGAATATGTCTAAAAAATGAAAAATGAAAAATGAGTAGTGTGCTATAATCTGTATTAGGTAGTAAGAATATAAGGAGGCTACAGGATGATAAATATCGCAGCACCAGTTATCGACAGCGAAGAGCGTCGAGCAGTAAATGAAGTTATAGAATCGGGCATGTTGGCTCAAGGGCCAAAAGTTGCCGAACTAGAAAAAAACTGGGCGGAATATTGTGGGGTAAAACATGCGTTAGCAGTAAATAGCGGTACGGCGGCTATTCACTGTGCTTTGTATGCTGCTGGCGTGAAAGAGGGTGATGAGGTCATTACCACGCCGTATAGTTTTATCGCTACTATTAATCCAATATTGATGTTGGGTGCTCGACCAGTCCTTGTAGATATTGATGAAGAAACGTTCAATATTGACGTTTCCAAGATAGAAGCTGCTATTACTGAAAAGACAAAGGCTATTGTGCCAGTTGATCTGTATGGACAACCGTGTGATTGGGCTGAACTACAGGAAATTGCCAAAAAGCACAACCTAAAGATTGTTGAGGACGCGTGCCAGGCCGTTGGCGCAGAGTATAAAGGTATAAAAGCTGGCGCATTGGGTGATTTTGGTTGTTTCTCTCTGTATGCCACCAAAAATATTATGTGTGGCGAGGGCGGTATCGTAACGACGAACAGTGACGAGGCTGCAGCAGCAATTCGTTCATTTAGGCAACACGGCATGGTTGCGCCATACGAGTATGCAGATTTGGGATATAACTATCGTATGTCAGATCTACATGGTGCTATTGCTGTTGAACAACTGAAAAAAGTAGAAGAATTTACAAAAAAACGTCAAGAAAATGCTCGCAAATTAAATGATGCCTTGGCGGGCGTTGCAGGTATTAAAACACCGACTATTAGCGACAATCGAAACCATGTATATCATCAATACACTATTTTACTAAACAAGGGCATGCAGCGAGATCAGTTTATTGCTAGTCTAAGGGATAAGGGTGTTGGGGCTGGTATTTACTATCCAAAACCTTTGCACATATATCCACATATCGCAAAGCTTGGCTATAAGATCGGTGACTTCCCGGTGGCTGAAGACTTGGCAGCACGAGTTGTATCTCTGCCAGTCCATCCAAAGGTTACAGACGAAGATATTGAGGTAATCGCTGCGGCGGTCAAGGAGTCTATCAATGGCTAATAAGCAGGAAGGAAAACTAAGAGTTGCCGTTATTGGTACTGGCAATATGGGCAGGAATCATGTTCGTAACTACTTCATGCTCCCAGAATCAGAATTAGTAGCAATTGCCGACGTAAACCCTGAGGCAAAGTCGCTAGCTGATGACTATAAGGCAAAATTCTTTACCGACTACAAGGACATGCTTGAAGAAGCACGACCTGATGCAGTTTCCGTGGTTGTGCCAACACCGTTTCACCTTGAGGTGGCTACAGAGGTTATGTCGCGCGGTATTCACTGTATGCTTGAAAAACCAATTGCTTCGTCAGTGGAAGAGGCTGATAAATTAATTACCTGTGCTAAAGAAAATGACGTTACCTTTACAGTTGGTCATATTGAGCGGTTTAACCCGGTTATCAAGAAATTGAAGCAAATGGTTGATGATAATGCTATTGGCGATATTACTTCGGTGGTTTGTAAACGTGTTGGTGGATTCCCAGCGGTAGAGCCAAAAACCGATGTTATTATTGACCTGGCGGTACATGACGTTGATATCGTAAACTATCTTTTGGGTCAAAAACCAAAATCTATTTCTAGTCACGGTTCACGCACTCGTCACAGTAAAAAGATTGACTCGGCGGAGATATTGATGGATTATGGTCGGGCTTCTGGATTCATTCAGGCTAATTGGCTTACACCAGTCAAGATTCGCACCATTGCGCTAACGGGATCGCTCGGCTATTTGGAAGCTAACTATATAACCCAAGAATTAACATACTACAAACATAATATGAAGGAAATCCAAAAAGATGGATTTACCGAGTTTGTATTGCAAGTCGGCGACCCAGAAAAACGTGTTATAAAAGTAGACTTTGAAGAGCCATTAGCGGCAGAACTGAAGGCCTTTATGGCTAAATCTATGGGTCGTACAGCGGCAATTGTTAATCCAGTTGACGCACGTGAAGCTTTAAAAATATCATTAGAGGCCGTTGCGCCTTTTGAAGAAAAATAGGAGGAATCATGAAGAGAATCTTAGTTACAGGAGCCGGCGGCTCGCCATCAGCAAATTTTATTCGCTCATTAAGGGCTGCTGACGAAGAATATTATATTGTAGGTACGGATGCTGACAAATATTACTTGCAGCGTGCTGAAGTTGATGCTAAATATCTAGCTCCATTTGCCAACGACCCTAAATATATCGATTTCTTAAACTATATTATTGAAAAGGAAAATATCGAATTTGTCCATGCACAGAACGATGTCGAGGTAGGTTTTTTGAGCGAAAATCGAGAAAAGATTAATGCCAAGACATTCTTCCCAGCCAAGGAAACGGTGAAGATTTTGCAAGATAAATTTGAGTCATTTAAACTCTGGGAAAAGGCTGGTATCAAGGTGCCAAAAACTAAGCTAATAGAAAGTCGAGATACTGACCTGGCTGCTCTTCTGGAAGAAATGGGCGGCTCAATGTGGATTAGAGCGATTTCGGGTGCTGGTGGTCGTGGATCGCTCCCAGTTCATGACGTTAAGAGTGCTAAAAACTGGCTCGATTTTCAAGAAAAAAATGGCTCATGGGATGGTAATTTTACAGTTTCTGAATTACTCGAGCCGGAGACAGTGACTTGGATGTCCTTATGGAAAGATGGTGAGCTGGTTGTTGCTCAAGGCCGTAAGCGACTGTACTGGGAGCTGGCGAAAATTTCTCCATCCGGTGTTACTGGCGCGACAGGTACGGGATTGACTTATTCTGATACTGAACTTGATGATATTGCGCGTCGAGCGGTATTGGCAGTTGACGATAAACCAGACGGTCTGTTTGGTGTCGATATGGCTTATGATAAAAATGGCGTACCAAACCCAACAGAGATTAATATTGGTCGCTTCTTTACGACGCACGAGTTCTTTACTCAGGCGGGTCTAAATATGCCTGAAATGTTCGTTAAGCTTGGTTATGGTGAAGCTGTGCCAAAGATTGAAAACAACACCAACCCCTTACCGGATGGCTTGGTGTGGATCCGAGGTATGGACTTTGAGCCGGTGCTGTCAGATATGAAGACTGTTGAAGAGAGTGTTGCTGAGCGTGACCGTATTCTTCAGGAGTTGTAGTGAAGCTTCTCGTTACAGGCTCCTCAGGGTTTGTTGGTAGACGCTTCTTAGAGATGGCACCAACTGATTGGGAGATTATCTGTTTGGGTCGGTCTCAGCCAGATAGTTTCACTGGTCGCTGGATACGGTGTGATTTATCAGATCAAAAAAGTGTAGAGTCAGCAGTCCAGCAGGTGAGCGATGAGATATTTGATGCTATTGTTCACTTGGCGGCTTTTGTACCGAGAACAGCTGCCGACGACACCCTTGATAAAGCAAGGCTAGGTAATATAGACGCAACGATCAACCTGCTAACTTATTTTGGTGAGAAATCTGAGAAGATTATCATTGGTAGTACAGCAGAAGTGTATGATCAGTCAAAAATCCACGGTCCAATCACAGAAGATAATGTCGTCGCTGGCGGTTCGTACTACGACTCTACTAAACTGGCTAGCGAACTCATCACTCAGTCGTACGCAAAAAAACTGAATAAAGAACTAACTATTTTGCGGTTTTCGGTGATGTATGGTGGATATGACCCTATCGCTCGAGCCATACCAAACTTTATTCGAGCAGCTAAGGCTGGTGAAGATTTGACGATTCGTGGTGCAAATGTACTGCGTGATTATGTACATACTGATGATGTTGCCCGCAGCATTATCTGTGCGGTGAATGCCAACGGTGCTGGGGTTGTTAATATTGGTACGGGTCGGGGTATTTCTATTCGGGAGACGGCTCAGGCAATTGTTGATAGTACGCAGTCAACAAGTCGCATCACTGTTTTATCTGAAGACGGTGGTTCTGATATAGTCATTGATATATCTCGAGCGGAGAAGTTGCTCAATTATCATCCTGAAGTGTTTTTCCCAGATAAACTTAAAGAAATGGAGGAATTGTATAAATAATAAAAATATATTCGTTGATTTTGACGGTACATTAGCTGATATTGCCCCACGACACTATCGGGTGTATGAAGAGTGTGTTAAGGCGTTGGGTGGGACTCCACTTGACAAAGAGGAATATTGGGAAATGAAGCGCGCTAACCTGTCTTGGGACAAGCTATTACCACTGAGCGGACTGAGTATTGACGAAAAAGATAGATACCTCAAGCTGTTTATTGACCGAATCGAGTCGCAAGAAGAATTAGGTGCGGATAAACTCTTTAAGGATAGTTTGCGCACACTAGAGAAGTTACGGGCAAATAATAACAAGTTATATCTATTAAGCTTGAGACGAAATGCAAATGCTCTTGATTGGCAGATTGAATATTTGGGAATTCGGCATTTGTTTGAAAAGATTTTGTCGGGCCACAGTGACACAAAAGAGGGAACACTGCTGAAAAAGGCGGATATTGTCAGGCAAACAGTGGACAATCCAAGTGAAGTCGTTATCATTGGTGATACCGAAGCAGACGTTGCAGCGGCTCAGCAACTTGGTGCGACTAGTATTGCCCTACTGAGTGGTATTCGTAACGAGGAGTTTCTCTCAGCCATGTGCCCAAACTATCTTGTTGACGGTATTGGCGATGTGAACAAGATTAAACTGTAGCTTATTTCTTAAAATTGTTGCTCTCATTAGAGACATCAATAGTGAGCGCTGTCAAGACTAGCTGTACACTTAGAACAAACGGTAATACAGCTAACATGACACTGCCGGCGGTCGGTGATTGATGAGCAAATAATTTAACACACAATAAGAAACCTGCAATCAGTAATGAGATGATAAAGAAAAACATACCGGTAAACAAGAATAATGCTACGGGGTGAAAACCATATAGAACATACTTGTAGTAAATTCGTCGCCAAAAACCCTTCCATACGGCCCTGAGGTTGCGCCAAGCTGTTGGGATTAGTTTAATAGTTGACTTCTCATCACCGTAATGAGCTGGTACGGCGTGGTCAATAACTTTAGCATTGACTATGGATAAGGCGGTCAGCATGCTGGTTTCATAGTCGTAGCGTTTTTCAACTATGGAGAAATCGACCTTTTCAATTATGTCGCGGCGTAGCCAACCGCAGCCATTAGTGATGTCTGTGATAGAATAATATCCAGTCGAGAATTTTGTCAGCAGTGATATGAAAATATTGCCGAATTGCCGGTATTTTGGCATAGTCTTAAAGGCTTCTCGGTGGAAGAAGCGGCTAGCTTTCACGTAATCTGCCGATTGATCGATAAAATCGTCTAGCATTGCTTCGAGGTATGTTGAGTCAAACTGGTCGTCGCCCGCCACGATCCCGATAGCGGTCGCTTTGGTGTGCTCAATAGCGTAATTATATCCTGCGATGAGAGCGCCGCCGACACCTTGATTTGTTTCGTTATCAACGACAATCAGTCGATTATTTTGCTTTTTTAATTTATTTAGAACGCCAATGGTGTCATCAGTGCTGGCATCATTAACGGCTATAATATGGTCAATGTACTTTGGTAATTTCTTGATCGTTTTAGTGATCATTTTTTCTTCGTTATAACAAGGTATAACAACTGCGGTCTCTAATTTTCTGTACATACCTCTCATTATACTATAAATATGGTATTATGGGTTAGTTGGTTAGTATGAAAAAGTTTGTTATACAGATATTTTTATTTGGCATTGTCGGTGTGACGACGCTGGTGGTTGATACATTAGTTACCTCCATATTATACTATATAGCTAAAATGCCAGCTTTTATGGCGAGCGGCATTGGTTTCTTATCGGGGTTTTGTGTTAATTTTCCTATGAACAGGAAACGAGTTTTTAATCACAGCGAAGACGATCGATTTTCATTAAAATCACAAATTTGCTTATATGCTTTGCTAAGTTTTTTTAATTTGATGGCGACCTCTACGGCTGTTGATTTATTAGTAAAAATGAATATCCTAGAGATTCAATGGGCAAAGATTGTCACAACCATTGTATTTGCTGTTTGGAATTTTTTGGTCTTTAAGCTATTTATTTTTTCAAAGAAAGTATCGCACGAAGAGAGGTAGGATGTGTAATACTCTAATAAATAGGCTGCATGACCGTAGGTTATATATAATAGCTTATATTGTAGTTATTTTTCTCGGTGTTGTATTCAATCAAGCCTTAATTTTGATAATGGCTGCAACAGTTACCGCGGTAGTATTTCTGCCGACTAGACGACTAGGTCTTATGGGTCGACTATTTATTACTCTTTCGGTTTACATAAGTATTAATACTTTGTTGGCTTTTGTACCATGGGTACTCAAGGTGCCGATGTCAATATGGCTCTTTGCCTGGACTGTCGGTGTATTTAATCTAGGTCTTGTTGTATTTTGTCGTTTCACTCCTCCCAGCAGATGGTTCCCATTAAGCGAGATTATTAGTTCTCTAGTGAGCCTTACTGTGTTTATCCTGATGTTGACGCAATCTTTTTCTAGTTTTCAGAGCGCTGATCTTTTAAGAGTGGCGAACGGCTCAGGGGTAGATAATATATCTCATCTTAGTTTTATAGACACCGTCGAGAGGCAAAAGGGCTATGTCTATGGTTCAAGAGGCAACCAATTGCCGATTAACTCTATGCTAGGCTCTGCTGCCAACAATTACCCTCAGGGCTATCATATAAATGCTTGGGTTTTTAATGAGGCTGTACAACCGTTTATGAGTAGGTTTACTGACATTAATAAAAAGCTAGTTAGCTTTTTATTATATTCGATAATTAACTATGTATTTTTAGTGTTTGCGTTTATCTTTCTGGCAACTAAACTGGTTAAATTAGACAATAAGAAAAAGCCATGGATGTCAGCTATTATCGTTATTTCCTGTACGATATACACATTATTAGGTTTGATGTTTTCTGCGTTTACTGACGGTTTCATGCCACAAATTATGAGTCTCCATTTACTGCTTTCGGTTATAGCCTTACTATTTTTATATTGCAAGGAAAGCGATATTACACAAAAGTATACCTACGGGCTATTAGCAACCTTTTCTGTTATTGGTGTTGGTCTATCCTATTTTTTCCTACTTCCAGTTGCGTTGGGTATATTTATCTTTACTTTAGCGGCTGATTATTTTTGTAGTAATCAAAAAGCAAAGTTGTCAAAACTTTTGCTGGGCAGTCTTTTGTTTATTGTCAGTTTTAGCGTTGTACAGGGGGCTATTTATGTATTACTTGAGAGGGTGACATCAGATAAAATTAATGATCAGGGTGGGGTGTTGGTTTTTGACGTATTCTACGTGCTAAGTTGGGCGATGTTTGCTATGGCATATTTGTGGAATAATCATAAGAAGCGAACAGTTAATCCACTGACTATTGGGCTAGTTGTGTCATTAGTATTTTCTCTGGCGTTATTTATATTTCAAAAAATGACCAATGGTGAAGTCAGCTATTATTATCATAAATCTGTATTAAGTTTACTCCTGTTGACTAGCTTGGTTATGGCAATGCTAACTATGTCGCTTATAGACAAAGCGCGGTCAAGTGGCGTCAAGATTTTAATGATTCTAGGTATTATAATGATGGCCTTTTCAAACGGGGTTGGTGTGTTTGGAGTTTATTTGCAGGGTAAGGTAAAGGCAGCGTTTACCGCACCAGAGTTATTTGACCATGCGATTACTATAGCTGAGAGTCCAATCTGTCGAGAAAAGTCTACGGCTATACTTTCAGTTAGAAGTGATCAGAAAACTGATGGTGATATATTTTTTAATAGATCTATGATGACTCTGACTGGACAGTCTACTACTACACAGGAAATAATTTCCAGGTGGTCAACTCCTAATGCTGACATACATAGTGCAAAGCAGGTTATAGCTAAGACTTTGCTCGAGGACAAAAATATAACCCCAGAATCTCGTCTCCTGATTTTGACGCGTAGTGACGACATAAAGGCTATATTTATTGAGGTTTTAGGTAATGAAAGAGTATTATTTGCTGACCCCAGCAACGTATCAAAGGATAGCTTGAGTGGGATATGCAGCAGATTACGAGGCATGTTTTAGCTTGATTGACAATCTACTCTAACTAGATACTTGCCATAACCAGATTTCTTGAGCGGCTCAGCAAGCGTGTTAAGTTGTTCTCGGCTAATCCAGTCATTTTTGAAAGCGATTTTTTCTGGGCTACCAATGATGCGGCCAGTTCGTTTTTGGATGACGCGAACGAAATCGGCGGCATCAGTTAGGCTGTCGATGGTGCCGGTGTCCAGCCAAACATCGCCATTATCTAGAGTCTGGACTTGCAATTTACCGCGGCGCAGATATTCAGCATTGATGGAAGTGATTTCCAGCTCGCCTCGTGCTGAAGGCTGGACGTTTTTGGCGATCTCAATAACATCGTTATCATAAAAATATAACCCGACCACGGCGAAGTTTGATTTTGGCTCGGCTGGTTTTTCCTCGATAGAAATAGCCTGATTCTGCTCGTCAAACTCGACAACACCATATCGTTCTGGGTCAGAAACTTTGTAAGCAAAAACCGTACCGCCGTCAGGATTGGTACACTCCTGTAGGGACTCATCTAGCCGCTCACCGTGGAAAATATTATCTCCCAGGACTAGAGCCACTTTGTCGTTGCCAATGAATTCTTCACCGATAATGAAAGCCTGTGCTAGACCTTCTGGTTTGGGCTGGACAGCATATTCCAGATTGATACCCCACTGCGAACCGTCGCCGAGTAGCCGCTGAAAACCGGCTTGATCATCCGGTGTGGTGATGATTAAAATATCGCGAATTCCTGCCTGCATGAGCGTGGTAAGCGGATAATAAATCATCGGCTTATCATAAATTGGCATTAACTGTTTACTAATCGCTTGGGTAATTGGCCAAAGGCGCGTACCCGATCCACCTGCTAAAATTATTCCTTTCATAAAAACTCCTTTTAGTTTAGTATATAATCTTTCAGATCATGTGTCCAATCACGACTGGTAAACCCGGTAGAATGTAATTTATCAAGACTCATATCGCTACCTAGTGGTCGAGGGGCGATACCATCTTTGCCGGCAAAATATTCAGCCGTCGTTGTGTTGGTAACGGTCAGATCATTGCGCCCAGCTAACTCAAAAATCCGCCTAGTGATATCCGCCCAGCTTTCTAATGGTCCGTCGTTAGTGGCGTTGTATGTGCCGAATGGCGCTTGAGTTGATAGTAGGTGGTCAATAATTCTCACCAATTCACGAGTAAAGGTTAATCGGCCAATTTGGTCATGAACAACAGTTGGTGAAATGTTCTTTTCCGCCAATCCCAGCATAGTGCGGACGAAGTTTTTACCTTCGCCAATCACCCAAGTAGTGCGCAGCAAGTAAAAATTATCGAGTTGCTCGACTAATAAATCTCCAGCTGCTTTTGAGGCGCCATAAACGCTCAATGGGCTGAAGTCTTCATTTTCAAAATGAGGTTCTTTTGTTCCGTCAAATACGTAATCACTAGAAATATGTACTAAAGTCATGTTGTGAGTGCGGCAAACTCGGGTTAGGTTTGCAACCGCTGAGGCGTTAACCTTCCAAGCTGCTACGCGACCTTCTGGTGTTTCAGCGCCGTCAACATTAGTAAAGGCTGCTGCGTTTAAAACGATCGATATCCCTGACCAGTCGAATGACTCAACTGATTGGCGGTCAGTGATGTCCATCTCGTCTATGTCGGCGAACCGTGCTTCTGGATATTGTTGACGAAGTGCTCGCCCCAATTGACCATTTGCTCCGACGATAAAAATGTTATTTGAATTCATATTAAACCTCCATTGGAATTACATTTGTAAGTAGTGGATGAGCGGCGTCCTTTTCGGAAATAATCGCTTGCTCTTGGCTGATTGGCCAGTTAATACCGAGTGCTGGGTCAAACAGATTGACAAAGGTGTATTTTGCGTCTGGTGACCAGTGTGCGTCAACTAGGTATGTGTAGGCGATGTTATCGTCAAGTGTTTGATAGCCGTTGGCGACGCCTTTCGGTACGAAAATTGCCGTGCCAGGATTGATTTCATGTGTGAAAACTCGACCGAAGCTGTCGCCTTTGCGCAAATCGCACCACGCGCCGAATACTCGGCCATTAGCAGTGGAGATAAATTTATTCCACGGCTCAGCATGGAGGCCACGGGTAGCGCCGGCTTTGTCGTTGAAGCTGATATTGTTTTGCACGATGGTAAATGACGGGAGTCCCAGTGCTTCCATTTTTTCCTTTTGGTAATTTTCCTTGAACCAGCCGCGGTTATCGCCGTGGACGGGCAGTTTTACCACAAACAGCCCGGGGATTGGCGATTCGGTGACGGTTAGTTTATTATAGTTATTTGGATCAAAATTCATAAAATCTCCTTTAATTTAGCAAAACCTTGCTTAATATCTTCGCCTGACAGCATATCAAAACTAATCTCGTCAGGAGATAGTGTCACTATTTCGGCAACATCATCATGTGGCTTTAGCTGTACACCTTCATGAATTACTGCCCAGAATAAAGTTGAAATAACTGGTATGTTTTCGCCTTGATAATAGTAATTTGAAGGTGCTGAGCAGAGGTAAACAGGTGTACTGTAATGGTCTTGTGTTAACTCTGTCTCCTCGGTAATTTCGCGACGTACAGCATCTTCGGCACTCTCGTTTATTTCCATAAAACCGCCTACACAATCCAGTAGACCTTTATTTGGGTCAAATTTACGCCTGGCAAGTATGATGCTTTGCTTATTTGGCGTTAGAAAGAATATACCTGTAGCTGGTACAGGACTATTGAAAGTACTGTGTTGATTTTTGCATTTCCAATATTCTTCGGAAATCTTGTTTAGGGTTGTGCCACATCTTCGGCAAAAATTTATCTCACGCTGCTTAGATCTGTCTGCGAGCGGCATAGTTTATTGTCCCTGTTTTGCGTAGGCTGCTTCGACGGCGTCTTTTTGCTCTTGCCACCAGCTTTGGTTGTCGCGGTACCATTCGATGGTTTGCATTAGACCATCACGCATACCAGTTTGATTGTCGGTGTACTGTGGCTGCCAGCCGAGTTCGCGGCGCAATTTGCTGGAGTCCATAGCGTAGCGCATGTCGTGACCAGGGCGGTCATTGACGTGCTCGTACCAATCTTTGCCTTTGCCCATCAGCTCACAAATCAGTTCAATCACCATTTTGTTGTTGACATGGTCGTTGTCAGCGCCGATGATATAGGTCTCGCCCAGCTCGCCTTTTTCTAAGATGAGGTGAACGGCAGCGTTGTGGTCATCGACGTGAATCCAGTCGCGGACTTGCTCGCCAGTGCCGTACAGTTTTGGTTTTATATCGCTCAAAATATTGGTGATTTGGCGTGGAATGAACTTTTCGATGTGCTGGTAGGGTCCGTAATTGTTTGAGCAATTGGAAATCGTCGCCTTGATGCCGAAGCTGCGGATCCAAGCGCGCACCAGCATGTCGCTGGAAGCTTTAGTACTGGAGTAGGGGCTTGATGGATTGTACGGCGTGTCTTCGGTGAAGCGGTTTGGATCGTCAAGTTCTAGATCGCCAAATACTTCATCAGTCGAGATGTGATGGAGACGCTTGCCGTGTTTGCGGACAGCCTCCAAAATTGTGTAGGTGCCAATGATGTTGGTCTCGACAAACGGCCACGGATTGCGCAGAGAATTGTCATTGTGGCTTTCAGCGGCGAAATGCACCACGATGTCATTTTCAGCCACCAATTTGTCCATCAACGCAGCGTCGCAAATGTCGCCTTCCACGAAATTGATCTGGTCAGCTACTGGCTGTAAATTGGCGGTATTACCCGCGTAGGTGAGCTTGTCGATAACAGTGATGTCATATTCTGGCTTGTGTTTGACGGTATAATGCACAAAATTCGAGCCAATGAATCCCGCGCCTCCCGTGACTAGCATCTTTGTCATAATTATATTGTAACAAATTAATATATTAAAATATATTTTTAGTCTACAAATCCATTTGGATTATTTGACTGCCACTTCCAACTATCAGCACAAGCTTGTTCTATGGAATAAGCGGTTTGCCAGTCAAGTTCTTTCTTGGCTTTACTTGCGTCTGCATAAGAAGCGGCAATATCACCTGGTCTTCTATCTGTTATTTCATAAGGTATTGGCTTTCCTGTAGCTTTACTAAATGCATCGATTAGCTCCAATACTGAGACACCCTTACCTGAACACAAATTATAAATTGCAACACCTGGCTTACTGTGGTTTAAGGCTGCTGTGTGTCCTGATGCTAAATCCATCACGTGTATATAATCGCGTACACCCGTACCATCTGGAGTATCGTAATCATTTCCAAATACACCAACCTTTGCGAGTCTTCCTACGGCTACTTGAGTAATGTAAGGTAAAAGATTATTTGGAATGCCATTTGGATCTTCGCCAATTAAACCAGATTTATGCGCCCCAACTGGATTAAAATAACGTAGAATAGTAACTTCAAAATTTGGGTTAGCTGCGGCTATATCTGTTAATATCTGCTCAATCATAAATTTTGTCCATCCGTAAGGATTAGTAATGCCGACACCAGCTTGATCAGATTCAGTAATTGGTAATTTTTTTGGTGTTCCACATACTGTTGCCGAGCTAGAGAATACTATTTTATTGACATTAAATTTACTCATAACATCAAGTAAAACTAAACTTGATTCTAGATTATTTGAATAATATTTAAGAGGTTGTTCGACGGATTCACCAACTGCTTTAAGTCCCGCAAAATGAATTACAGCATCAGGCTTTTCCTTTTCAAAGATTTTTTCTAACTTAGATCTATTACGAATATCAGCTTCGTAAAATGGAATTTCTGTTTTAGTAATTTTATTAAGCCTATTAATAACTTCCTTTGATGAATTTGAGAGATTATCAACAATGACTATATCATTTCCATTCTCTATAAGATCTATTGCAGTATGTGAACCTATGTATCCAGTTCCACCAGTAAGTAAAATCTTCATAAAACGAATCCTTTCTATAATGTAATTGTAACTACTATTATATAATGTAAATATGATAACCGTAATTATAGCTGGTGGCGCTGGTACTAGACTGTGGCCACTTTCAACGCCAAACAATCCGAAGCAGCTTTTGAATCTAACTAGCGAGCGAACTATGGTTCAGCAAGCTTATGATCGTGCCTCTAGACTAGGGGATACGGTATATATTGTTACTGAATCTAGTCATGCAGATAAACTACGCGATCAACTTCCAGAACTCCCTAACGATGCCTTTTTAATAGAACCAGGGCGTCGAGGTACGGCACATTGTATTATTTTTGCGCTTGATTATATTGCACGCCATCATAAAACCAATGAACCTGTTGCCTTTATTCATTCCGATCATAATGTCCGTAATATTAAAGGCTTTAAGCAATCTTTTCAATCGGCGGCTACCATATCTCAACAGAATAATTCAATCGCGCTAGTTGGCATTGAGCCTACTTCACCGTCAACTGGTTTTGGATATATTGAATGTGGTGACTTAATCGATAAAAGTAATAATGCATATACGGTAAAATCATTTAAAGAGAAACCTGATTACGAAACCGCTAAAAAATATTTTGCTTCTGGTGATTATTTATGGAATGGCGGATATTTTGTTGGGTCAGTTGATATTTTTGTAAAACAAATGCAACAATTTGCGCCCACTTTGATGGAAGATTACAATAAATTAAGATCCTTATCTCACTTCGCTAGTGAGGAATATTACAAAACATATCTTAGTTTTGATGTTCAAGCAATTGATACAGTCTTGATCGAAAAGATGTCGAACTTATTTATGATTTCGGCTAGTTTTGATTGGATGGATATTGGAAATTTTAAAGATTTATATGATGTCCTTATAAAAGATGAAAAGGGTAATTATTGCAAAGGCGAAAATATTTATATTTTAGATACTGATACAGCTTATGTCCGTAATGAAGAGCCAGATAAGCCAGTCGCGGTTATTGGATTAGATAATATTGTTGTGGTTAATACGCCGAACGGTATTTTAGTTGCAAGAAAGGATATAGCTGCTAAAACAAGTGAAATTACTAAGATGTTGAATAAAAAAATTTAAATTAAGATCCATATTGCCATTTAAAATGTAGCGTGATATATTTGAATTACAGTCCCTTAAGTAAGGATTGTACCAATATCTAAATTGTTTTAGGTTTCTATAATAATTTAGCAACTTAGGGCGGCGATTTTGGTCGTGCAGCTACGGTTGAGAATTCTATTGTGAATCTAAAGCAAAGCTCTAATCCGCTCACTCGTTGGGCGGATTATCTTTTTATGTGGCTAAAAGCACTTCTTAACTTAACACCCTAACCACAACAATTTGCCTTAAAGACTTCAAGCGGGGTTAAGCCGCCTAGACGCTTTCCGGGTCTGTTGTTCAATAGATTTTCTAGGTCTAATATACATTAGAGCCGTAAGCTTTTTGAAGTCAGTGCCTTTAGGATAAAAATCTCTAATTAGCCAGTGTTTTCTCAAGCGGCACGGCCAGCTGCTAAACTCAGCCCCCATTGCCGTAAGCAATGGCGGCAGCATTACTTTTGCCAAAGGCTCTTTCAATATCCGCCTTGGTTTGTTTGGCAATACTGGCGGCATTGTAGCCAATAACTAAACTAATAGAGCCTAATCCGGACTTACGCTCGGTACGGGTTAATAGTCTATCTTTAGTATCTAGTCCAAAGACGGTATCTCCCTCCAGATCAGTGTAACTTTCTAGATTATCTATACTTGCCGGCCGGCCATGAATAGAATGCTTGCCTCTATTGGTATTGCTGTATGGTAATTTAGCGGTATTCTTAAATGGTTTACCGCGCCTGCGGAGCGAACTAATTGCCTTTCCTTGCCGCTCATTGCCATTAAGGCTATAGATATAACGGTAGATGGCCATGTGGGATACGGGGCGAAGCCCCATATCTCCCGTCCAGCCATCGTCATCTTTAAGAGCTTGGCCTGCCAGCAGGGCGTCTATTCGCAGGGAGATTTGTTCCGGCGGCCATCCGTAGCTTGAGTTTAGCCTTAATATATGCCAGTGTCCGGGCATATATTGGTTCAGCCAGTTTCTTATTAGCCCCGCGACCGCCCGAATGGCGTTTAGCGGCATATTCTCGGGGCTAGTTTAGCATTGTGCAGCTATATAGCTTGCTATGCAGCCTCTGGCACCTTTTAACGCCCTCTTTAGCCTTACGAATGGTACTAACCATACCTTGGCCCGCGGTACTTGCGGCTATCTAGGCTGGCAATGGCCGGTATATTAACACGGCTGTCTATTCTTATCCCGTTTTCGAGACCCGGCAGCCTTTGTATTTGCTCCTCAATAAAGCTATTAACCTCACGGAGAGATAGTACTGGTTGAGCGTCCAAGCGGCTTGGCAATGGCAGCGTATGATTCGCCATTCTTTAACCTATTCTCGATAACTATACGTTCATCGCAGCAAAGTTGCATATGCTTGTTGTTAGGTACGTTTCTAACGTCCTTTCCGGTTAATTGGCTTTCCAAAAATCCATTAAACCGCGGGGCTAAAATTGAAACGTGTCTTTATTAAGCTTATCCTTTGCGGTTGAGGTGTTAATGGAGGTGAAAGGTTGACTTCCTCCTTTAGCTACGCTATATAATACTATATGCGTCCCAAGGAGCTTATAGGCAGCAAATCACACGAAGATCATGGATTAGATAGCAAAGTACCCCTGAGCTTTGCAGAAATGATAGACCTCGATAGCATTAATGACCAAGACATCAAAGACTTGATCATTAAAGAACGGGCCATTCCAGTTACGATCAGTATAGATAAAGGTATTAGGCCTAAAATTATCGACTCCTGCGGAATGACCTGCAGTTTTTGTCATAACGAGGGAACCCCTGTTGCAAGCGCCTATAGCAAAACAACCCTATTACCCAACCCACGATACAGGGGAGGGCGGGTGTCTATTTTCGAGAAGACCAATAACGTAAATTTTATACCTGGCACAATGCAACCCGATGACAACTTTCTAGATAGCTTACTGCAAACCAAGCAGGCGCTTGGCATCAAAGAAGTTCATCTGACCGGTGGTGAACCGACTCTCCATCCAATGCTACCTCAAATCGTGGCAATGGCGGCAAGGGCAGACCTAGACGTGAAGATGACATCAAATGGTGAAAATGGTAAACGACAAATCGCAGAATGCGCTAGCGCAGGATTGTCAAAAATAAATTTCAGCATTTTCGGGACAACCCCTGAAGAACTAGCAATGACACAGCATGAAAGGTATCAAAACCCTGCACTGGCTGCAAGGAAGCTTGATGCCCTCCACGAATCCATAAACGAAGCACTTATCCACGGTCTGAAAGTCGATGCAAATATTGTTATGTCGTCTCTCGCGCACGCTGATCGTGTAGCTCGAATCTTGGATAGGTATGGCGAGAAAGTGACGATCAGAATCCAAAATGATCTTAATAATCAACGTGAATCACGATTGGCTATTTATAAATTCCTCGCGATGGTCAATGCGGAGCCCGAGGAATTAAGGATTGATGCGGGAACTGCGGATGCAAGAGTTAGATATAGAATGCCCACTGGTGAAGTAATTATTTTCAAACAGATACGTAAAACTATGCTGCCTGAAACTTGCGGCGATTGCACTCTTAATAACCCCACCGACTGTAAGGAGGGATATTGTGGTATTCGACTTTATGTTGATACAAACGGAAAATATAAAATTGGGATATGTCTTTTACGGATGGATCTTACTCAAGATATAGATGATTTTATCAATAGCACTCTGCCAGGTGAAATTCTACAACATAGGGAGAGAGAACTAAGCCTACTCAAACAGCACTACCGTAATCGTCTGATAGACACAGATAGAAGGGACTCATAAATGACGAGAAACGAACTAATTAGAAATACCGTTAATAAAGGCGAGATACCCGTACTACCGTTTGAGCTAGAGCGTGCACGACTATCTTTTTCGCAGCAAATTAGCAAACAAGAAGAGTTAGGTCACTTGTTAGGTGAGGCCATACATCAGTCGTCCGAGACGTGGCATGATAATGCGCCTGCTGAAGCAATACGAAATGAATCTCAAGTTGCCGCATTATTAGCTGACAAAGCGATAGAGCTTCTACAGTATGGCAAGGAGTTTGATTATGAAACCGAAGGCAATACGGTATCGCTTGGCAGTGTTGTCGATATCAGATACGACAAAACTGGGAACATTATAACGACTCTTGTGACTGGCGCAACCCATGATGTTAAGGATTTCTGCGGACGCAGTGATGTTAAAGGCGTGACAATATTTAGCCCTATTGGCAAAGGCCATACTTGATCTATCAGTTGGCGACTCTACAGAAATAACCATCAATAACAAAAAAATACCAATAAGTATCACCAGGATTCGTAGCCTTAGTGAACTTTCAGTATAACTTTTAGTAAACCAACTTAATACAAGGAATGTGACTACAATGAAAACCGAGTATGAAGCTAAATTTGTCAACATAAGTACCTCTGAGATTCGGCAGAAGCTGCGGTCTCTTGGCGGATCATCCGAAAAGCCTGAGCGGCTAATGCGGCGAGTGACAATTGACAGCCCCGAAATGAAGCAGAACAAAGGCTATTTGCGCATCCGCGATGAGGGCGACTGCGTGACGATGACTTACAAGCAATTTGACAAGCTATCCGTTGACGGCGCCAAAGAGAACGAGGTGAACGTCGATAATTTTGAAGAAACTATCGCTATCCTAGAGGCTGCTGGTCTCCCATATACCTCTTTCCAAGAGTCCAAACGCGAAACGTGGCGGTTAGGTGATGCTGAAATTGTCATCGATGAATGGCCATGGCTAGCGCCGTATATCGAAATCGAAGCGAACGATGAATATGCAGTCAGGGAAACCGCCGAGGCTCTCGGTCTTTCATGGGGCGATGCAATTTTTGGCGATGTTATGGCGGCTTACCGAGCACAATATCCCCACTTGACTCCATTTGATACCATCGCCTCAATACGAAACGTCACCTTTGATTCACCCCTACCAGATATGCTTAAAAAGTAACTACTGTATTTGTTGCATGCTTAGTCTAGTTTCGTCTACAAATACAAACTCATAGCAGACCGCCAATTTTCCTGTAAAATAGGTCCTTGAAACTCTACAACACCCTCACGCACCACAAAGATGAACCCCAGTCGCTCGATGGGTAGACGGTTCGCATGTACACCTGCGGGCTGACGGTGTATTCGCATCCGCACATCGGCAATTGGGTCGGCTATATCTATTGGGATGTGTTGGTGCGACTATTACGCTGGCAAGATATTCCAGTTGTCCGAACGCAAAATATCACCGACGTTGGGCATTTGACCAGCGATGATGATAATGGCGAGGACAAGATGGAGAAGGGGGCGTGCCGCGAGGGCGTCATACCGTCAGGACGTCGCTCACTCATTAGTAACAACATTATACACTATATTGTTTATATTGTCAATGATTATACTGTAGCTAGCAGGGGAGTAGGACTATGGCTTTGATGGAGGCGTATACTTTCAATTATCAATTTTTGGTTATATAATTGTGTCAAATATATTATAAAAAGGACTTCTTTATGACACAGAAATCTTCATATTTACCGAAAAAATACTCACTGGGGCTAGATATTGGTACGAGCTCAATCGGCTGGGCAGTGCTGGATTTAGATAAAAAGCGTATTCACGATTTGGGGGTGAGGATTTTTGAGCGACCAGAAGTTCCGAAAACTGGCAAAAGTCTTGCCGAGCCGCGCCGAGCTGCTAGATCCACTAGACATCGACTAAGGAGACGCCGACAAAGACTTAACTATCTCAAGCGGTTCTTTATTGATAACAATCTGATATCAGAAAGTCGCATAAGCGATATGCTTAGTCCAACCCACCCCAAGAAATGGCGACCAGCCTATGACCCTTACGATCTACGAATTAAGGGCCTGAGGGAGAAACTCTCTTTAGAAGAACTGTTCGTGGCTCTTTATCATATAGCGAAAAGACGTGGATACAAAAGTAACCGTATATCTGTAGAAAAGCAGGATATTGAAGGGTCTCAAGTGTTATCTGCCATTTCTGAGAACAAACTACTTCTGGAAAAGTATAAGACAAAATCGGTAGCCGAAGTACTTACACTTGATGAAAAATTTAAGAATAATAAACGTAATAAAACAAACACGTATAAAAATTCATTTGTTCGTAATAATTTTGAAGATGAAGTTATGTTACTTCTTGAGGCTCAGGAAGAATTTGGCCTTAAACTGCCATATGGAAAGATACAAACCTTGCTGTATGGTGATGTAAAAAATGGCAACTACAATGGTATATTTTCACAGCGACCATTCATGACAAGAGAACTGATTGAAAAGATGCGTGGTAATTGTGAATTCGAGCCAGAAAAGCCTCGCGCACCAAAGGCTAGCTATAGTTTTGAGCTATTTCGCCTCGCTCAAAATCTATCTCATCTTCGCATTGTAGTCGATCAAGAGACTCGACAGTTATCTGAAGACGAGATTGCAAAAATAATCGAAAAAGCAAAGAACGTTAAAGTGCTAAAATATGAGCATATTCGCGACATACTTGGATATAAGGGCGACCAAAGCTTTAGTTTTGCTCAAGGTATGATACGTGGCAAAATTAAAAAAGACGACAAAAAGAACGGTGAAGGTAATAAATTTGACTCAATGATATTTTACCATACTGTCAAAAAAGCTTTCGAACAACATCCAAAAGATTGGAGTATACTAGCTGCCAATAATTTTGAACTATTAGATATAACAGGATTAATACTTACGGTAAATAAAGACGACTCGAGTCTGCGCAGAGAGCTATCCAAATTAAATATAAGCACCGATGCCATCGAGTCTTTATTGCCAATCAATGTTAGTAGTTTCGTACATTTATCGTTTGAATCCTTGCATAAAATAACTCCGTGGCTATTAAAAGGACTAAATTACAATGAGTCGGTTAAACGAGCTGGCTATAGTTTTTCTCAAAGTCTTTCTGGCGACAAGAAGAAATTACCACCATTGTCAGAGAAACAAGCAGCTCAAATCACTAATCCCGTTGTCAAACGTGCAGTATCTCAAACTATTAAGGTAGTTAACGCAATTATCAGGAAGTACGGTATACCATACAGTGTAAAGATAGAAGCAGCAAGCGAACTGACAAAAAACGCCCAAGAACGCGATAAGATAAAAAAGATTCAAGACGAAAACGCTGCATATAACGAAAAAATTAAGCAGAAACTTATCAATGAATTTAATATACCAACGCCAACCGGACTACAAATTACTAAGTTTAAATTGCGCGAACAACAAAATGGCGTTAGTATTTATTCAGGTAAAGAAATAAGGCTCGAAAATCTTTTCGCCGACGAACATTATGGCGAGATAGATCATATCATACCATTTTCACGCTGTGGCAACGATGGATTAAACAATAAAGTTTTGGTTTTTGCAGACGAAAATCAAGAGAAAGGAAATCTAACACCATACGAGGCGTGGGGTGGAGACAATCAAAACTGGACACAATTTGAAGCACGCGTAAGAGCAACCGCTGGATTACCAGCCGCTAAAAGAGATCGCCTTCTGTCAAAAAGTAAGCCAGTTGAAGATTGGAATGTCCGCGCGCTCAATGACACTCGATATATTTCACGTTTCTTACGTCAATACATTCGTGATAATTTAGATTTTCCTAAAATCGAAGGCAAGACTGGCGCGCAGAGGGTCTTCTCACCAAGTGGACCAATCACTTCATATTTAAGAAGAGTGTGGCGTGTCGGTAATAAAAATCGCGATGATAATAATTTGCATCATACGGCTGACGCCTGCATTATTGCCGCGACAAACCCAGGCATTATTCAAAAAGTATCCAGTCTTAATAAATACTATGAGCTATTCAGATATAGTGATAAGAACAAAGTTATCGACAAGCTAACTGGAGAAGTTCTTAACCGTAATCAATTTGAACAACACATAGCAGATCTTGAGCCTTGGCATGATTTCGGCAAGGAAGTACGAAAACGCAGTAAACTATACGACACACCAAGCGAGCTCCATAATGAGCTAACTGGTCTAAAAAACTACGACGAAGAGTTTCGTTTGAGTACACTGCCTATATTTGTTTCACGAATGCCTAAACGCTCTGGAAAAGGCTCAACAAATAGCGAAACTTTCCGATCGCCTAAAATCGTAGAAGGCTACCTTGACGAAAAAGGGAAGCCTGCTATTGCACGCAAGCAGAGAGTGCCGCTTCATTCTGTAGATCTTAAAAAATTATACGATTCGCCAATTCGTGAAACGGATCCTAAGTTGTACAAAATTTTAGAACAGCGGCTCAAGGATTTTAATGGCGATCCAGCAAAAGCATTTGTCGAGAGCGTTTACAAACCAACAAAAGACAGTAAACGTGGTAATATTGTACGCAGTATAAAAATATATAACACACGAGATTCAAGGAGTGGATTCTTAGTTAACGAGCAAAGAGCCTTTGTAAATAATGGTAAGACTATTCGCCTTGATGTTTATAAACGCAAAAACTATAAAGGCATATATGAATATTATTTTGCTCCATTCTATACTCATTTGATAAACGCTCAAAAGATTGAAGTTTTGCCGATGCCGACTGGTCGGAGTAAGAACGAAAAGGCAGATTTTGACGCTATCCGAACAGAGGATGATAAAATATATGCGACACTAGAGAATGGATTTATAAAGCAATTCTCTATATATCCAAATGACTACGTGCGAATATATTTTGATAACGAGATCATTGAAGGATACTACGTAAAATACAACACTAACAAAGGTAGTTTAAAGCTTATAAAGCACAGCGACACAAGTAAAAACGATAACAACTTAATCAGCAAAGTATCCAAAACAGCCACTCTTATTGAGCGTTACGACATCTCCGTCCTCGGCGATAACTACAGGTGGTTATAAATGACCTGGCGTGTTGTAGCTATCGAAAATCCTGCTAGACTGAGTTTGCGCGACAACCAGCTAATAATTGCGCAAGATGTCGAAGCAACTTTACCGATTGAGGATATCGACGCGGTTGTCCTGGACAGTTATGGTATTGCCACAACCGCAAATCTACTCACAGCGCTGGCGACCAAGGGTACGACAGCTGTCATCTGCGACGATAAGCATCTGCCAGCTAGCGTGCTTTTACCATACTCGCAGCACTCGCGCCAGGCCAAAGTTTCGCGTCAGCAAATCGCCATGAGTCAGCCGCTCAAGAAGCAACTGTGGCAACAAATTATCATCAGCAAAATCACCAACCAAGCCGATGTCTTGCGGTCAATCGGATTAGACGATTCCGCCTTGCGCACCCATATTGGCGATGTTAAATCAGGCGATACTAGTAATCGTGAATCAATTGCTGCTCGCATTTATTTTGACCAGCTACTCGACGATGCCACGCGCCGTAAGCCGATTTGGCATAATGCCGCACTGAACTATGGCTATGCAATGGTCCGCAGTCATATCGCTCGGCATATCGCTGCTCGTGGGTTGGTCGCCTCGCAAGGTATTTTCCATCATAACGAGCTAAACAGCTTTAATTTGGCTGATGATTTGATAGAGCCGTATCGCGCCGCGGTAGACTTATATATCTTAGAAAAAGTCGCGCCGTATCACATTAATGACCGTGACGCCAGCCTCACCAAACATGATCGCCAGCTCATCATTGACATATTAAATTATTATGTTATAATGAATGGTAAGAAGTTTATGATAAAGCATGCGATTGAGCGAACAGTTGAAAGCTTTATCGAATGTATCGAGGTAAAGGAGGCGCGTAAGCTTCTTTTACCAAAAATCGCCTCCTAACAGGGAAGGGATGTCATATAAAATCATGAGGGTCGCAGTATTTTTCGATTTGCCGACCAATACTAAAGCTGAGCGTAGAGCCGCCACGCAATTTCGTAAGTTCTTGCTGGATGACGGCTTTGATATGTTGCAATATAGCGTATACACGAGACTGTGCCCAAATCGTGACGTTGCTGAAAAGCACATGATGCGAGTCCGCCGAAACGCACCCGACAGCGGATCGGTAAGACTACTTTATTTGACCGAACATCAGTTTACACATATGCACGTTATAGTTGGCGAAAAAACCATCCAGGAAAAAGCCGTTCCTGTCGGCCAACTAGCATTTTTCTAGCCAAAAATCCCCCTCGTAACAGAGGGGGATTTGAGGAAGTATTATACCAATATCTAAATTGTTAGGGAACTATAACCTGGTTCGTCACCGTCTGCTGGCATTTCAAATTATACCAATATCTAAATTGTTAGGGAACTATAACCGGTGGTAGCGTTGCTTTGCAGGCTGACGAATTATACCAATATCTAAATTGTTAGGGAACTATAACTCATGCCTATCACTTCCAACTTGTCGCCCGATTATACCAATATCTAAATTGTTAGGGAACTATAACCCCTTGAGAGGCAGCCGCAAGCTAGCAACAATTATACCAATATCTAAATTGTTAGGGAACTATAACAATATGTAGATGATGCAATCAATGCACCAGATTATACCAATATCTAAATTGTTAGGGAACTATAACCAAAGGATTTGCGCCAAACAGGGGCTATCAATTATACCAATATCTAAATTGTTAGGGAACTATAACTACGTATATCCAATTAAAGTAGGAATCACCATTATACCAATATCTAAATTGTTAGGGAACTATAACCAAAGTAACATAAGATTGTACATATCCTCGATTATACCAATATCTAAATTGTTAGGGAACTATAACCCGTCTGGCATCACCACGCCAACGGCTAGCATTATACCAATATCTAAATTGTTAGGGAACTATAACCAATAAAACCATCAGTTAAGCTTTTAATTAATTATACCAATATCTAAATTGTTAGGGAACTATAACCTCTTTTTGGAAAATAGCCCAATAGCCTAAATTATACCAATATCTAAATTGTTAGGGAACTATAACAAAATAAGGAAGCAGTAGCTAACTATATGCATTATACCAATATCTAAATTGTTAGGGAACTATAACTTGTTCATAGAATCAATCATGAACCGTGCGATTATACCAATATCTAAATTGTTAGGGAACTATAACCTTGTTCTTTATCTTTATTTTTATCACTATATTATACCAATATCTAAATTGTTAGGGAACTATAACGAGAAAATCAGAGCCGTTTATCGATACTGAATTATACCAATATCTAAATTGTTAGGGAACTATAACTCACTGAGAGTCTTTATTCTAGGTGTATTAATTATCTCGTTCATTACGATACTCTATAACTAAGTCAATTTTCTGTTCAAAACTTAAAGCTTCAATAGCCTTGTCTTTCTCGTTTTTGGTACGTCCATCTACCATTTCAAGTAAGTCTTGGTACCGCACCCTTAAGAAACTTGGCGGCCTGTTCCTGCTCATCCATAGTCAACTCACTAACTGGTTTAAGTAAAATCTCTTTAATATTCATGTTCTCTCCTCTTATATATTATATAGGGAAACTAATTAAAAGTCAGATCTAACGTAGATTATACTAATTTAGGCAACTATCATAAAATATATTAAATATAACTTGATTTTCGTGATTCGCTCTTATTTGACAAATAAATCACTGGTTTGGCTGCTTAATAATACAGTTGGATTATTGATAGACAACTTGCTGATAATTTTACAATCACTACGACTATTTAAATAGATTAACATGAGTTTCATAAGGTAGTGGCTATCTTTAATTTAAATAATATACGCTATACTCATAATATGACTTGTGACGTCTCGTTTAAGATAGTAAAGCTTGCTGAGGGCAACGAATCCTACGCTGCCTTTAACCAGCGCATCGTCAACACCAAAATGCAGGTCATCGGCGTGCGCGTACCGGATTTGCGGCGGCTGGCGAGGGAGTTGGCGCCTGATATGAGTGCGGCGGACATTAGCGAATTATTAACGGCACAAAATGAATCATTTGACTACGTGCTGCTATGCGGACTGTTAATTACGCATGTTCGAATTGATGATCAGACAGCGATTAATCTAACCAAGCAATACTTGCCGCACGTTGATTCGTGGGCGCACATTGATGTATTTGTCGAGAAAAAGCGGCGTTTTGCTAGCGAAGCGTGGTGGGATTTTGCGCTGGAATGCTTGCAGAGTGAAGCTGAGTTCACGGTGCGCTACGGCGTGGTTTCTTTGATGACTAATTTTCTAGATGAAGCACGCATCGATCAAGTCTTTGCAGCGCTGCGGGGGATTAAACACGACGGCTATTACGTCAAAATGGCGCTAGCTTGGCTGTATGCCACGGCGGCGGTTAACTTCTTTGAGCTGACGCTGGCTGAGTTGGAAAACGGACATATTGACGCTTGGACGCGCAACAAAGCCTATCAAAAAATGCGCGAATCGCGGCGATTTACACCTAGGCAGCAACAGATTATACTAAAAAACAAGCGAGCAAGTGGTTGATGGCTGGGGTAACGGCACTCTTATTTATTACTGCTATTTTTATTGCTTTTAAAATTTTCCGCGTTCATAGATTACGAGAAGCCGAAAAATATCATAATCCAAAATTCCTCAAACACTTGCAAAATATTGATGAGTTTTTGGCGCAAACTGACGGCTTTGATGATTACATAACTTGGAAAAATCGCGACGAAATCTTCAAAAAATACGAAAAAACTCATAACTTCTTTCAGGGAAAATCTAAGTATTATAAAAAACAGCCGCGCGTTCGTCGCTTTAACGATACGTATGAAAACTTCGCTGAGTTTATTAAAAACTATAACCGTAAATATGTCGCTGCGCAAAAACAATTAAACCGCGATTTCTTTGATAATATCGAGGGCAAGTCGCTGGACGATCAGCAGCAGCAAGCGATCATTACCGATGAGTATTCCAACCTAATTATCGCTGGCGCTGGTTCTGGTAAAACGCTGACGATTTTAGGAAAAGTAAAATATCTGATTGAGAAAAAGAATATTGATCCAGAAAAAATCCTTCTACTGTCTTTTACTCGCAAAACTGTCGAAGAGCTGAACGAGCGGCTGCGCAATTTGTGTTTGAAAACGCAAGCGACAACTTTTCATAAGCTGGGTTATGATTATATTAAGCATTTTCAGAAAAAGCCGCCGGCTGTTGCCAATGAGAATTTGCTGCACCAAACTATCAAGCAATTTTTGAAAAACGATATTTTACATCATGGTTCTGCGCTTAAATCGTTTGTGCAGTTTATGGCTTGCTATCTGAATATTCCCGAGGAAAATGACGCGTTTGATTCGCTTGGCGAGAAGCTTGATGTTAAAAACGGCATAGATTTTGAAACGTTAAAGTCGAAATATTATGCCAATACTTCCGGCAGCCGGCGGATTAGTAAAAACAAACTTGATACATTTTCTGGCGAGCGCGTTAAAAGCGTCGAGGAGCTAATGATTGCTAATTTCTTATTCTTAAACGGCGTGAATTATGAATATGAAAAACCGTATCCGCACGGCGATCATATGTACCGGCCGGATTTTTATCTGACGGATTATGATATTTGGCTGGAGCATTTCGGTATCGATAAGCATGGGCGTGCCAAATGGCTATCGGAATTTCAGGAAAAGCAGTACATAACAAACATGCATAAAAAACGCGTCAAGCACCATCTGTATCGAACCAAACTTTTAGAGACGTATTCGTGGTATAATCGCGATAATATTTTGCTGGACAAATTGAAGGAGATGTTGGAAAAATCGGGTGTTGCGTTTCATCCGCCAAACAAGCAAGAGCTGTATGAAGCCATCATTAAGCAAGACTCATCGTTCGGCGAAGAAATTGTTAGCTTGATTACCAGTTTTATCAATTTAAGCAAATCGCGCGGTTTAGCAGCTGGCAGGTTGCGGCAATTCATTAAAAATAGCGAAACCAATAATAAGTTCATCAGCGCCCGCCAAAATTTGTTTTTGGATTTTACTCTTCCAATTCTTGAAAAGTACAACTCGGCGCTGTCTTCGCGCAGTGAAATTGATTTTAACGACATGATTAACTGGGCGGCTAATTTGGTGCAGCAAAAGGGTGTTATTCAGGATTACGATTATATTATTATCGATGAATATCAGGATATTTCGGTGGCGCGGTTTAAGTTGATTACGGAAATTCGCCAGCGCTCGGGCGCGCGGTTGGTTTGCGTCGGTGATGACTGGCAGTCAATTTATCGGTTCACGGGCAGCGATATTTCGCTGTTCAGTGATTTTGGCAAGTTTGTTGGCGAGTATGAAAAGTTATTCATTGAAAGGACTTACCGCAACTCGCAGCAGCTGATCGATATTTCCGCCAAATTTATCCAGCAAAATCCGCAGCAGCTGGCTAAGAATCCTAAATCTTCCAAGCAGCTGGATTGCCCGGTAGAGTTTGCGGCGTACGATCAAAATAACGCTTCTGCGGTGCTTGTCGAGCAGATTCGCCAAATTGTTGCCGAATGTGGCGCGGAGCAACAAATTTTACTGTTGGGGCGGCATAGCTTTGACCTGGATTATGTGATTTGCCAGAGGGATAATGAGGGGAAAGTTATTAAAAACCAGTTGAGGGAGGAAGTTAAGAAATATAATGAAGCTACTGGCGCGCTGATACTTGCTGGCTTTGAAAATGTTGATATCAAATTTATCACCGTACATAAGTCCAAGGGTCTGGAGGCGGATAATGTGATCGTCCTAAATTTGAAAAACGACTTGTATGGTTTCCCAAATAAACTAACCGATGATCCGATTATATCGCTGCTTTTGAGCGCGCCGGAGGCTTGCCGTTTCGCCGAGGAAAGGCGCTTGTTTTACGTGGCGCTCACCAGGACGAAGAATAAGGTGTATCTTATGGTGTCAGAAAATGAATCGTTATTTGCCAAGGAGATTAAACAATATTCTAATTATCTGATTCAAGGGCGGTACGGTGAAGCGGATTTGGTTAATTGCCCGTGGTGCAAAACTGGCAGGCTGGTAATTCGTAAAAATAGCCAGATGGGCAAAAATTTTGTTGGCTGTTCGCATTACCCAAATTGCAATCAATCGTATAACAATATCGAAATTCTCAGCAGGCCGATATTGTGTCCAGCTTGCCAAAGTGGCTTTTTGGTGCGGCGGCGCGGCAGATATGGTGAATTCCTGGGTTGCACGAATTACCCCGATTGCAAGCAAACATTAGACCTGGATAAAGATTTGGATGCCAAAAATAAGATATAATAAGAACGAATGGAGGGATTATGGCTAAACCAAACATTGCAATAAAAGACATTGAGTTGGCGCTGAAATTTCGGCGGGCAATGAAAAATTTTGATGCGTCAAAGAAAATTAACGAAGAGGATATTGCACTAATTCTGGAAGCAATTCGCTTAACGCCAACATCGTACGGTTTTGAGCCATTTAACGTCATCGTGGCGCAAGATACTGATTTCCGCAAGAAACTTGAAAAAGCCGCTGGCGTTAACGCCGCTAAATTCACCGCTAGCCATTTGCTAATTTTTACTGCCAAAACTGGCGAAGAATTGACGCGAAAAGACGGTCATATCGATCATATGTTACGTGATGTTGCATATATGAACGCTGTTGTCAGAACTGGCTATAAAACGTTTTGGAAAAAATGGGCGAAGACTGATTTTAAGATTCTGGGCGACGACGACAAACTCCATCAATGGGCGGCGCGCCAAGCATACATTGCTTTGGGATTTGCCATGCTGGCAGCAGCCGAGCGGGGAATTGATTCGTGCGCCATGGAAGGATTTTCGATTGACAAACTTGCAGAAATCTTGGAAGAACTTAAGTTGATTGACCGCGAGAAAGATCTGCCAGTGGTGATGCTGGCTCTGGGCTACGGCAACAAAGAACCGCACCCGCAAACCCGCCGAGATATTAATGAAATAATCAAATATTGTTAATCAATTGGTTTTATTAAAATATAATTATAGAATTAAACAAGTGCTATAATAAATTTTATGCAATTAAATAGGCTTAGTAAATTAACAACAGGACTTGTTGCTCTTGCTTTGTTTGGTGTTTGTTTTCAGGCGCCTATAGCCGTTTTTGCTGATACGTCGTTTTCATCTTTTGCTTTAATTATAAAATCTTGGAAGGAAATACTCTTTGGTGTAGCGGCAATTATTTTGATTTTTATAATTTGGCAAAAGAAGCTTCAATACGAATTATATACTGATAAATTAATTTGGATTTGTTTGGCGGTTGCGGCTTTAAATGTATTTTTATTGGCTATATTGCCAAACAATCAGTTGTCTGAGGTTGCGGCACTGATTATAAATCTAAGAATTTATTTAGCTTTTATAGTTTGTTATATTTTAGTTAAAATATATCCACCTGCTAAAAAAATATTATTAAAATCCATTGGCGCGGGTATTGCTTTGGTTTGTATTATTGCTTTATTGCAAGCTACAATTTTACCAAAAGACATACTTAAATCGCTTGGCTATTCCGATCTTACAATTAAACCTTATTTAACAGTAGATCAAAATAATAATTTTGTTAGAATTAACAGTACCTTGCGCGGTCCAAATCCACTAGGAGCTTTTGCGGTAATTGCTATTAATTTAATGGTTATATTTTGGCGGAGATATCAAAAAATCAGCAAACCCTGCTTAATTTTAGGCATTGTAGTTTTATGCGGCGCTCTTGTGGCGCTCTGGTTTAGCTATTCGCGTGGCGCTTGGCTAGCGATGCTTGTATCAATTATTATAATTCCGCTTATTTATCAAGCTAAAAACGGTACAATAAATCATCGCCTGTTATTAATAGTTCCAATCATGACTGTAATATTAATTACACTAATCGGTTTAAATTCACAAAGTAGTTTTGTACAAAACATAATTTTCCATAATAACCCTGAAAGTTCAAGTGTAATAAAATCAAATCATGGACATATGCAATCAATGACTGATGGTGTAAGTACAGTTGTGAATCATCCATTTGGTTTTGGTTTGGGTAGTGTTGGCTCGCCTTCATTACTATCTGGCAGTCCAAAAATTATTGAAAATCAATATATTTATATGGCAATTGAAACTGGTGTTATTGGTTTGGTTTTGCAGATGATGGTTTTTGGTATAGTGCTTTGGAAATTATATTCTCACCGAGACAATCTAAGTATTGGTGTCTTAACTTCTGGGATTGGTATGGCTATAATCGGTATGTTTTTACCAGTTTGGGCAGATGATACAATTGGTATAATCTGGTGGAGTCTTGCTGGTTTAACTATCGCTACAAATAAAAAGAAAAATAACAAAAAGGAACTAGCAAATGCGTGAAAAAACAACAAAGAAGCAACGTGAATTACTTAGTTATATAGAAACTTTCATAAAACAGAATGACTTTTCACCCAGTTACCGCGAAATAATGAAAGCTATGGGATATAAATCGGTCTCAACAGTGGCTAATCATATCGATAACTTAATTGAACGTGGCTATATTAAAAAAGGCAAAAGTGGAATTAGAATGCTGGAAATTGTATCTGTCTCATCGGAGTTGGATAAACACAAAAAATGGTTAAAGCGAATTTTGGCAAGTAAATGTAAACATCTTCAAAGTGTTAATACTAGTGAGGCAAAGCAGGATTTAGCTGCTATTGAGCGTGTATCAAAACTACTTAGTCTTGAATAATATTCGTATTTTTTGTTATTATAAGCGTAATTGTTATGTATCCAAATAACTCGCCATATCCTCCACAAAACCAGCCAGATAATCAGCCCTCACAAGGAGGCTATCCACCTCAACCACCAGGTTATTCTGAGTCTGGTTTTAGTGGTGGCGATAGTTCTGGGCAATTTAGCACGCCGCAGGGTAACTATACACAACCTTATTATCCGCCACAGCAGTCAGGTTATCCGCCCCAGAATCAATCTGCTCCATATCCATATCAACAGTCTGCGCCTGGATTCCAGTCTAATTATTCACCGTTACCACCAGCGTCTACTTCGCTAAGTAGTGGTAGCCGTGTTCCCGTACCGCCACCAAGAGCTAAACGTTACGATAAATTACCATTACCGATTAGAATTGTAGATTGGTTTAAGAAAAATTGGTGGGCGCCAGTAATTGGAATATTTATACTAGTTATTGCGGGCGATATTGTCTATCAAATGGCTTACCCCGTCGATGCTTTACCGCCTGGAGTTTCAATTGATGGAATTAAAGCTGGTCAATCTAGTCGAGCTGAAATTATTGAAAAACTAAATAGTGAATATAGTAAGGTTCCAGTTGAAATTTATTTCGGTAGCTCTACTTCTGCTTACAAGGTATCGCCAGCTAAAGAAGTTGGAATTATTGTTGACAATAATGATCGTCTAAAAAATGCTGGATATCCGCTTTGGTTGAGACTTATCCCTACATCGCTTTGGTGGGCTGCAAACTTATCTAAAATTGACGGACCTATATATAAGTACGATAAATCTACGCTCGATAAATACACTTTAAAAGAGCTTGGCGCGGATTGTAAAATTCAACCTAAAAACGCATCTCTTAAACTTGAGGATAACCAGTTTGTTGTTGTTAAAGCTGTATCTGGCGGAACTTGTAATGCTACTAATTTTGCTGCCGAGGTGCAAAAGGCTAGGATTGGTAATAATGGAAAAATTACAGTACGTTCAGATATAGAAGAAGTTACTGCGGATATTTCAGATGATAAAGCTAAAGCTTTAGCTGATAAACTTAATAATATTTTGTCTCGCGAATTTACTATAAAAGCTGGTGATAATGTCACTAAAGTTCCTGGCAATACAATAAAAGGCTGGCTGGTATTTAAGGCTATTGTGCCGAAGGAAGGTGAAAAGGGTGAATCTTCCTTAAAGGCTGAAGTTGAGAAGGATAGGCTTAATAGATATCTACAAAGTAATGTAGCTAGTAGGGTTGAGAAAAAACCTGGTGTAACAACTATTACAACTAAGGATTTTACATTAATATCACAGGTTAACGGTGCTTCAGGTGTTTTGATTGATATTGATGCAACTATTGCTAGTGTAGATAAAATCTTGGCGGGAGAAGGCAGTGAAATTATTGTTAGTACAAAAAACGTTGGTCCTGAGATACGGTATAATCGTTCATATTCACCTAATGACACAGGACTTAAAGCGTTAATAGAGCATTTTTCTAATGATAATCCTGGTCAAATAGGTATAGTTTTCCGTGAAGATAGAAAAGGTTCTGCACCAATTTCTGTCAATGATAAATTACAACTACCTTCACTTGGCTTTGAGGGTCTGTATCTTGCATATTTAGCGCTGGCCGGTATCGAAGATAAATCATTGCAACCAACAGATAAAGTGTCGGGCAATTCTTCAATTAGCGATTGTATAGCGGAAGCCATTACTGAACAAAACAAAGACTGTATTAATGGTCTTTTATCTAAGATTGGTTACGATGCCGCAAATGCAAAACTAAAATCAATCGGATTAACCGATACTGTATTGACTGGCGAAGGATCAAAAACTACTGCTCATGATATGTCATTATTTATACAAAAATTAACATCTAACCAAATTGGATTAAAACAAAGAGCTGGTTCTATTGAGAGCGCTATGCGCAATAATAAATATCGTGATGGTATGATACGAGTGGGCGGCGGTGCTTATTCAGCTGTGGGCGTAAGCGACTCAGGATACGTAGAGCAGGTTATTTTAAATAATAAAACCCGTTTTACTGTGGCTTATATATCTGATAATAAAGATCCTAAACAAGCACAAAAACTAATATCCGCGATTAATAAGCTTATTACTGAAAAAAATAATAAAAGATAGATGCTTGACGTCGCTACGGTTGGTGTGTATACTTAATCTAGTATTCCCGCGTAGCTCAGCGGTAGAGCGGTTGGCTGTTAACCAATAGGTCACTGGTTCGAGCCCAGTCGCGGGAGCCAGGTTTGATTTTATTACAATTTGATAATGTGAGAAAAGGTTCTAGCAAATTAAGTAGAACCTTTTTAAATTGATCTATTATGATTATGATTAAATAAAAATGTTACTATAGTAGAACTGAGTTATACTATTTAGTAATCATATTATGATATAATTGCACCATGGAGAGGTGACCGAGTGGTTGAAGGTGCACGCCTGGAACGCGTGTGTGCGAGAAATCGTACCGAGGGTTCGAATCCCTCTCTCTCCGCCACTGAGAATTGAGATATAGATAGTCCCGTTGAGGGAGTTTTTTGATTTGTAGAATATAAATTTCTGATCGCCAGACCTTGGATTCTAGTGTATTTTATAATCTAAAATAAGAATAATCAGTAAGTAATTATATAACAAAATGTTAAGAAAGGAATTAATAAATTACAGGATATAACCTGAGCAGTAATGAGCGAAGCAAAATTACAGTCGCTCGCCAGCAGCTTCTGGAGATTGGCGTGCCGTATGCAGCGCCGGTGGATGGATTGAGAAGCGCTTTGCGGAAGTTGTCGGAGTGATAGTATAATGTACTCATGAGAATCTCTGACCGTCATCCACTTGATCGTCCCCGCGAGAAACTAGCGCGTTACGGTACGGCGCGGCTGAGCGACTTGGAGCTGCTGATGGCGATTATTGGTAGTGGCAATGCTCGGGCCGATGTTGGTAAGATTGCCCGCCAAGTGTTGAAGTTGCTGCGCGCCAAGGGTGGTGAGCTATCGTATGATGATCTGCGCGGCGTGGTTGGATTGGGCGAGGCGAAAATCCCGGTGATTTTAGCGAGTTTGGAGCTGGCGCGGCGGTATTTGCTGGATAGCGACCAGCCTATTATTGATAGCCCAGAAAAGGCGGTTGAGCTACTGGCCGACATTCGCGATAAAAAGCAGGAATATTTCGTCTGTCTGACGCTGGACGGTGCGAATCGTTTGATTGCCAAGCGGGTGGTGACCATCGGCACGCTGACTGCCAGCCTGGTGCACCCGCGCGAGGTCTTCGCAGACGCCATCGCCGACCGTGCGGCCTCGATCATCGTGGCGCATAATCATCCGAGTGGGAGCCTGGAGGCCAGTCAGGCTGATAAAGATGTTACTGGCAGGTTAGTAGAAGCAGGGAAACTGCTTGGTATTACGCTTAATGACCATATTATTGTTACGAAAACTGACTACAAAAGTCTGCTACACTCAGAGTAAACGATCTCCAAATCTGATATAATTTATCTATGAATACAAGGGAGCTTGAAAAGCAGTTGTGGGCTGCGGCGGATAAACTACGGGGTAATATCAGTTCGTCAGATTACAAATATGTGGTGCTGGGGTTGATTTTTCTAAAATATGTTTCAGATGCGTTTTCGGTGCGATATCAGGAGGCGATTAATGAGAATTATGATCCAGAAGACCGGGATTGGTATTTGGCGGAGAATGTTTTTTGGATTCCCAAGGAGGCTCGCTGGGAACACTTGGTAGCGAGCGCCAAACAGCCAGAAATTGGCGTCTTAGTTGATAGTGCCATGGAGGCGATTGAGCGCGACAACCCTAGTCTGAAGGGAGTGTTGCCAAAAAATTATGCTCGTGAAGCTCTGGATAAGCGTCGTCTAGGTGAACTCATCGATTTATTTACCAATATCAAATTTGATACTGCCAGCTCCAAAGACTTGCTTGGTCAAGTCTATGAATATTTTATGGGTATGTTTGCTGATAGTGAGGGCAAACACGGCGGTGAATTCTACACGCCGCGCTCCATCGTGAAATTGCTGGTAGAAATGCTTGAGCCATACAGTGGGCGTGTGTATGACCCATGTTGCGGTAGCGGCGGTATGTTCGTCTGGAGCGAGAAGTTTGTCGAGGAGCATGCTGGACGTGTCAGTGATATTGCGGTATATGGTCAAGAATTGAACGAAACGACTTGGCGACTCGCTAAAATGAACATGGCGATTCGCGGCATTGATGCGAATATCAAACGCGGCGATACCCTGATGGACGACCAACTACCTGACCTAAAAGCCGATTATATCTTGGCCAATCCACCGTTTAATATTAGAGATTGGGGTCAAGAACACTTGCAGGCTGACCCGCGCTGGAAATATGGTCTGCCGCCAAAGGGTAATGCTAACTTTGCTTGGATTCAACATATGATTCACCACCTAAGCCCGCGCGGTACGGCAGGTTTTGTGTTGGCAAACGGCAGTATGAGCAGTCAAACTGGCGGCGAAGGTGATATCCGTAAGCAGTTAGTGCTCAATGATATGGTTGACGCCATCGTCACACTGCCGAGCCAACTGTTTTTTAACGTCGCTATACCGTGCTGCTTGTGGTTTGTGTCGCGTGATCGTACCAATCGTCACGGCAAAGTGCTGTTCATCGATGGGCAAAATTTGGGCAAAATGGTCACCCGCCGCAACCGCGAGCTGACCGAAGAAGACATTGCCAGGATAGCGAAGACATATCATGATTATAAAACCGCCAGTGCGGATTACACTGACCAGCCAGGTTTCTGCAAGGTTGCTGAACTAGAGGAGATCAAGCAGCATGACTATGTGCTGACGCCTGGCCGTTACGTTGGTGCTGAGGAAACAGAAGAGGACGATGAGCCGTTCGCCGAGAAATTTGCTCGGTTGACGGCGGAGCTTGAGGGACAGTTTGCGAAGAGTCGTGAGTTAGAGGTAAAGATAAAAGAGAATCTTGCCAAAATAGAGAAAGAAATCAAATGATGAGTGGCGACAGCCCGAACAGCGAGATGGTGGTGTATGTTGGCGATGATGGCAAGCCACAGATTCAAGCCAGACTACAAGATGAAAATATGTGGCTTACTCAAGTACAGTTGGCCCAGGTATTTCAGACTACAAGACAAAATATAGGTCAGCATATTAAGAATATCTACGAAGAGAAAGAACTCGACCCTTCGGCAACTATAAAGAAATTCTTTATAGTTCAAACTGAAGGTGATCGTGAGGTCTCGAGAAATATAGAGCATTATAGTCTAGACATGGTACTTGCGCTTGGTTACCGCGTGAAGTCAAATATAGAATTTTCGTATCTGGGCTCCTGTACAGAAGGGGGTTGGGGGAAGAAATGAATGAGATAGTAAAAAATAGGGCTGGGAGTATTTATAATGAGTAAAGTATTTATCCAAGGAGTTATTAATAATATTAAGGCTAAGTCCACCCCGTACACTCCTATTACAGAGGCAATAACTAATGCTATTGATGCTATAGATAAGTCAGGCCGAAATGATGGGGAAATCCATATTCGGATTATTAGGAATTCGCAATTTGTATCAACGGACGATGATAAGTTGGCAGATGTCACTTCTGTGGAAATCTCCGATAATGGCATCGGTTTTAATAAAGAGAATTGTGATTCTTTCGATACCATATATAGCCAACTTAAAAGGTCGATAGGAGGAAAGGGCTTTGGTCGATTTTTTTATCTGCGGCATTTTAACGACGTACACATAGAAAGCACGTTTATTGAAGATGGTAAATACAAACATCGTTCATTCGATTTTGGTAAGCAATATAACGTTATAGTTAATGATAAGGTTAGTAATTTACCTAGCGCGTCAGATACTGGTACGATACTTCGACTTTTAAACATTAAGGGCGTAAAACTTGACAAAGATCCAGAAATTATCTCACATCGCATTCTGGAACAGATCCTTAGTTATTTTTCCGATCCATCATATACATGCCCGCAGATTATATTTGAAGATGATGCACTAGACGCTCCAATAGTTCTAAATGGGCAAATTGGTACAAGAGATGATTCTCTAATTCAGCTCAAGAAAAGTGATACTTTTACTGTTAAAGGCACAAAACTAAGATATAAGATGTTTAAAATACTTAAGCCTCGAAACCAAAAGAGCAAGATTATTTTAACCGCACGAAACCAAGCGGTTACTGAGAAGAGCTTGGATGTATATATTCCAGATTTCTGCTCTGACTTTACTGAGGATGTGCTGATTGATGGAGAGAAGAAATCTCGTAACTACATAATAAGATTCTACGTTCAAGGAGAATATCTAGAAGACAATGTTACGGCAGAGCGTGATAGCTTTAATTTTGGTGAAAAACGCGACCCGCTATATCCATTATCGGGAGAGGATATTGAAAAAGCTATTGCAGAAATCGCAAAAAAAGAATTTGAAGGTGTGGTTAGTCTAAGGTCAAAAGCAAAACGAGAGAAGTTTGAGAAATATGCCCAAAGTAATATTTGGTACAAGCCATATATTGACGACATAGATTTTGAGGCAATAAAGGCAAATCCTACCCAGGATGACATAGAGCTAATTCTACATAAGGCAAAGTATGAACGTGACTTAGAGATAAAGAAAAACATCTCTCAGTTGACTAGTAGAAACAGGAATTATATAGAAGCACAGTCGAATGCTAAAAAGCTGATTAGAGAAGTAAAAGACGCAAGTTATAGTGATTTAGCACAATATATAGCGTTTCGTAAATCTATCCTGGAATTATTTAAAAAGACTTTGGAGTGGAATGATTTGGGAGAATACGATACGGAAAAGGCAGTTCATGATATAATATTCCCTACAAAATCAGACTCAAATGATACGATATACGATGGCCATAATTTGTGGATTATAGACGAAGGGCTAAATCTTACTCAGTATCTCAGTTCGGATAAAAACATATTTAATGAAAATAAGGACCGTCCAGATATCGCAGCATTTCATTATAATGTTGCGTATAGAGACGGTTCGGAGGCTTCTAATCCAGTAAGTATTTTTGAATTTAAACGACCCGGTCGAAATGACTTTGTAGATGCGTCTTCTAAAGAAGACCCTATACAACAAATAATTCGTTACGTTAACAGTATGAGGAATGGCGACTATAAGACACCAAAAGGAAGTAGGATTCATATCTCACCCACAACACCCTTCTATGGTTATATAGTAGCGGATGTTGATAATAAGGTTGAAAAATGGTTGATTGAAGAGAAAAACTTAAAATCAATGCCAGACAATAAAGGGTGGTTCTTAATACAGGACAATATTAATCTTAGAATTGAATTCGTAACGTGGGAAAAACTGCTAAATGATGCAGTCGTGCGTCACCGAATATTCTTTGAGAAATTGGGGTTAGAAGGATAATGAGAACAGCTGTTTTAAGTGATATCATCGAGCTCATAGGTGGCGGTACTCCAAAAACATCAAAACCAGAGTTTTGGAACGGCGATATACCGTGGCTGTCTGTGGTTGATTTTGGGGGCGACGGACGTTGGGTAGATAAAGCTGAAAAAACAATCACTAATCTTGGGCTGGAGAATTCTAGCACAAAGTTGCTAAAAAGTGGAGACATAGTTATATCTGCACGCGGGACCGTGGGTGAATTAGCTCAACTGAAGCGACCAATGGCCTTTAATCAATCTTGTTATGGAATTAGGGCAAGGACAGGAGTAGATCAAGATTTTCTTTATTATCTATTAAAGAAGTCTGTCAATGATCTAAGAAGGCAATCGCATGGTGGTGTGTTTAATACTATAACTCGTAGTACTTTTGATGTTGTCAGTATCAGTATACCCAGTATAGTTACCCAAAAGAAAATTGCCGATATTCTCAGTAGTCTTGATGAAAAAATCGAGCTCAATCGCCTCATGAACGAAACCCTCGAGCAGCTCGGTCAAGCTCTCTTTCGTCATTATTTTTTCGATAATCCTGAGTCTAAAAACTGGAAGAAAAGACCACTGGGAGAATTCTTTCCAGTTAAGACGGGTAAAAAGGATGCAAATTTTGGGATCAAGGATGGTAAATTTCCATTCTTCACATGTGCGCAAACAATTTCACGCGCGCCTAGTTACTCTTTTGATGGATCGGCTATATTGGTTGCCGGAAATGGGGACTTTAACATTAAGTACTATACGGGTAAATTTGAAGCTTACCAGCGTACGTATGTATTAATACCCCATAACGAGGAATTGTTAGGATTTTTATACTTTTTAATGAAGAAAGATTTGTCGCTTATCACGGGTGGTTCGCGCGGCTCGGTAATAAAGTTTATCACAAAAGGAATGATCGAAAATTATCGGGCAGAATTGCCGGACGATAATGATCTTGCTGCTTTTACACCAATATTTAGCGAGCTACTGGCTTTAATATCGCACAGCAATGAGCAAATCCAAACTCTCGCTGCCCTTCGTGACGCACTTTTACCAAAACTAATTTCTGGAGAGATTGAGGTTTAATAATGGCTTCGGTTATTAATGAGATACAGCGCTGTGACGAGGTGATATCGAATAATATTGTAGAACTTGCGAATAATAGAGGTTTAATGTCTGTTAACATTATCAGTAATCTTCGCAATTTGATTAATCAGGTTGCGGTATTGATCGCTACACAAGACATAAATACAGATAGTAACTATCCAGCAATTGAGAGTGCGATGAAACTAGTAGAGACTCGTGTTGACCTGGTATTTCTGCGAACTTTCTATAAACAGCTTCAGGCTTCGGCCTCTCATTATACACCAGACGGTGATGGTGCCGAAAGGCTTATGTTAAAGTATTATGAATCGCTGATTCTAATAAAAAAATACCTCAAAGATAGTTTCTCGATCGATATTTTGTCTAATCTCGAAGATTTTCCGCTCGATACCGATGAATCTCAACAAGAGTATTATGAAAAAATAGCGAGCCAAATAGAAAGTTATACAGACAAAAGCGGTGGCGCTAAAGATAACTATTATATACACAGAGTAAAGCCGTTCTTTGTTAATCAAAAAGTATACTATGAGATAACTTTTTCACTAGCAATTGATCGCAATAGCAAATTTCATAGGAAGATTGCTTTTTCGAGTAAGAGAATTTTTGGTAATTATGCAACAGACCTCTGGCTTCGTGAGTCTATTATAGAGGTTGATGGCATAAAAGTTCCTATAAAAATAATCCAAGCTTGGAAGGTGAATATTCGACCTTGTGAGTTTAATAATCTAGGTAGGATTATCGGGTTTGATGTAAAGGCTAATCGAGGACAAAAAGACTATTTGCCAATTATGGAATATATTACCCAACACCATAGATCTCTAGTTGATATTATTGACCTGAGTGACGAACTGTTCAAGGATTTCGTCAATCAAGTACGCCCTTTGAAATATAAGTCAACAATTATAGATTTAATAACAGAGCTCAGGTGTTTTTGTAAAACACAAAGAACTGGTAAAAACGTAATTCGTTATTTGCTTTTGAATATGCACAACTCAACAATTAAGGACCAGCGCCCAAATAATCAATTTGATAGCCTAGATAGTGTCTGGCTAAGCAAGAAAACTTTTCCATTTGATGAAATGCCATTTTGTACCTCTTTGAAGAATCACAATCCTCGTCTTGAAGATGTGATATCGGCTATTCCTATTAGTGGGCGAGAATATGAATTGATAGCAAGAAGGGTGATGATCAACACAGAACAAGAAGGTCTACTGTATTCTCCAAAAGAAAAGATCTCCAGTGACGATGAACTAGATATCTCAATTAATCGGTATAATGCTAAGTTATGGTCTGGGCACGCTGATAGAAAAATTGAAAAATACGCAGAACATTATTTTATAAAAGGCTACGAACAAAATGTTGTAGAAATAGTTAAAATGCTCAAAACATTATGTTCTGAGGGTGAGAAAAACTATAAAGACAATGTTGTAGAATGGTTGAATAAGAATGATAGTAAAATAGACGACCCAGTCAAGAAGAATATCCTAGCCAATCTATTTGATTCATCAAAAGTAGCAATAATTTATGGGGCGGCCGGAACTGGAAAAACCAGGATGATAGAACATGTCTCGGCATATTTTAGTTCTGAGAGCAAAATATATTTAGCGAATACTAATACAGCTGTCAGTAACTTGAAAATGAGATTGGGTAATTCGGGTGATTTTATGACTGTCGCAAAAGCGATTAAAAGCTCGGGCTTAAACTGTTCGATTCTATTTATCGATGAGTGTAGCACTATTAGTAATAGGGATATGATTGCTCTTTTACGGAACATCAAGTTTGAGCACTTGGTGCTAGCCGGCGATATTTATCAGATTCAATCAATTAGTTTTGGTAATTGGTTTGATATTATCAAAAAGTTTTTACCCAAGCAGGCTGTTTTTGAGCTCGAAGCCCCGTTTCGAACAAAAGACGATAATCTTAAGAAATTGTGGAATGCTGTCAGGATGAACAGTAATGAGATTGAAGAGATTATGGAGAGACAAGGCTATTCTCGTAAATTGGATAGTTCAATTTTTCAAGAGTTGGCGGATGAGGAGATTGTTCTTTGTTTGAATTACGATGGTCTGTATGGTGTAAATAATGTTAATAAAATATTACAAGCAAAAAATAAGAACCAACCAGTTGTGTGGAATGGTGAAATTTACAAGGTTGGCGACCCTATTATTTTTAATGAATCAAATGCCTATAGTGAAGTATTATATAATAATTTAAGAGGTAAAATTGTTAGCATTAATGTAATTAATGAAGCAATTATTGAGTTTGTTGTAGATATTATTGGTGTTACAATCTCAGAACGAAATGCTGAATGGGCTGGTCTTGAACTTATTGACGACAATAGGGTTCGAATTAGGGTAGAAAAGAGGCGTAATAACGATGGCGATGATGATTCTGAAACCTTAAGATCGGTGGTGCCTTTTCAGGTTTCATATGCAGTGACAATTCATAAGGCGCAAGGTTTGGAGTATGAGTCGGTAAAAGTAGTAGTTACTAAAGATAGCGAGGAAAAGATTACAAAAAATATATTCTACACTGCCATCACGAGGGCTACTAAAAGATTGACTGTTTACTGTAGCCCAGAGGCTCAGCACAAGATCATCCTCTCATTCATAGGAAATATTAATAATGATCATAAACTATTTTTGAAGCGAAATCATAACTCGTTGAAATGACATAAAGCTACTAAGTTAGAAGAACCCCTAAGGTTAACAGATAACTATAAGAGAGGCAACGAATTGATTTAAAAAGAGTCGAGACTATGCCCGACTCTTCCTGGCTTGTTAATAGCGATAAATAAATTCAACCACTGGGTCAGTCTGCCACTTCCAGAAGAAAGCAATATCTTCCCCGAGCGGTTGATTGACTAGCTCTGTCGCAGGATTTGTATTATCTCCAAATGGATTAGTAACATTATAGGCGATGTTTTGGGTTTTGATATTCTCGTCACCCTTAAACAAGGCCGTGAGCGTCAGCGGCACTCTGCCGCCAGCCATATCAAATGCTGGTAGTGGAGAATAAGCTTTAAACGAATAGCACTTCACCCCATCTTCGCCAGTTGTCTCATCAATGACGGCTGACAACTGAATCTTGATAGTCACTTGACCTTGCGGCAGCTTCAACTTTCCGGCTCTAAACTGTTTTGCAATAGTCTTTAATTCTTTACTGGTGTCGTATTGATCTTCAGATAGACCAATCTTTTGCAAGTATGGCTTAATTCTAGATAAATCACCTCCTATTCGTCCCACTTGCGCTATTCGCTCGCCATAAGCCTGCTCTCCAGCTGAGATGACAGCAATTGATGCACTGAACTTGACCGTTGAGTAGGGTAGGATAAACTCTATCTCGCGCTCTTGGTCGTTGTTGACCGTGAAAACAGTCGTTATTTCAGCCGAGTCATATGTCCCACCTATTTGCGATGTTGGCTCGACGACGACAGTCGTGTGTTGTTTTAGTATTTGTAGGTTGAGGGCTGAATCACCCAAAGTCGTTTTGTTCATACAAAACTCCTTATCCTTTCTCTAGGTAAAACCTAGATTATGTTTTTTCTTTATGGTAGGATAAGAAGTACATATGTAGACGGGCAGTCGTATATGTACTCAAACACCAGTTACCAGCTGGTGTTTTTATATACCCCCTATTTTTATGTTAGGTATATAACTGGTTCTATGGTAGCATACTGTGATTTATTTGCCAAGCATGAAAACGCTATATGTAGCGGAGCAAGTAAAATAAGCAATTCACTTGATAGATTAAGCAATGTTTGCTATAGTGTTAATGTGAATGAAGTACAAAAAAAGCTTCTTGACCTAGCTGAAACAGTTAACCTAAGTACGCATACGTATTACAGGTTAGCTAAGATACTTGACGTTGACCATCCATACAAGGTTCAATTTGCTATAGACCAACTGGTCAAAAAGGGAAAATTGGTTAAGAACTATAAAACGGGTGCGATATCTAAACCAAAAGATAACCATGTGGCAGATGGGATAATTAGTATACCCTACTATGGATATGTTAACTGTGGTGAGGCTTTGACATTTGCTCAAGATAGAATAGAAGGTTACCTAAGAATAACCCCTAGCACTGTTTCTATATCTGATTTTCATAATCTCTTTGCCTTGAAGGCTTCTGGCAATTCTATGAATAAGGCTGATATTGGAGGCAAATCGGTCGATGATGGGGATTATGTTATTGCTCGGAAGGAAGACAATTATTGTCCAAAGAATGGTGATCATGTCATTTCGATTATTGGTGGAGCGGCAAATCTTAAGAAATTCCGCAAGGATGCTAAGAACCGGCAGATTATCCTGGAGTCAGAATCCACGGAGGACTTACCACCTATCATTATTAGCGAGCAGGATATCAATAATTTGAGCGCTTATAGTATAGCTGCCAAGGCAGTTGCTGTAGTGAAGATGACTTAGGGGTCAAGGCTGATTTGTGCTAAAATAGTTCTAAAATTGAAACTTACGATTAAAATTAGAATGTAACTGACAGGTAATGCTTAACAAACATTTATGACCGAATCCCAAATCGAACAATATGCGCTTGATATCCTGGCTAATCTCGGTTGGCAAATTTTGCATGGGCCGAATATTGGTCCGGATGGTGCTGCGGCTGAGCGCGAGTTGCGACAGGTGGTGTTGCCGGAGCGGCTACAGAGTGCTTTGGCGCGGCTCAATCCGCACATTCCAGAATTAGTCTTGAAGGAGGCAATGCGGCGGTTGGTGCAGATTAGCAAACCAAGCTTGATCGAGAATAATCACGATTTTCATCAACTGCTGGTGGTGGGCGTGCCGGTGCAATATCGCACATCGAGCGGCGAGACGAAACACAATATCGTGCGGGTGGTTGATTTTACCTCGCCACACAACAACGATTTTGCGGCAGTCAATCAGCTGACGGTTCTGCAAGGTGACCATAACCGACGGCCGGATATCGTGCTGTTTGTGAATGGGTTGCCTCTAGTGGTGATTGAGCTGAAAAATGCGGCTGACACGAAGGCGGATTTGATAGCGGCGTATCAGCAAATCCAGACGTACAAGCGAGAGATTAGTGATCTGTTCCGCTTTAATGAATTATGTGTAACGAGCGATGGACTAGAGGCGGAGATGGGTACGATCACCAGTCCGCTGGAACGAATGATGCCGTGGAAGACGATTGATGGCGAGAAAGAAGTTGGCAATGTGCCGATGCTGGAAGCGTTGCTGCGCGGTGCGTGTACGCCTGAACGCTTGCTGGATATGGTGCAGAATTTTATCGTATTTGAGCGGAGCGATGGCGATAAATTAATCAAAAAAGTTGCCGCTTATCATCAATATTGGGTGGTGAATAAGGCGCTTGATCGGACGCTGACGGCCAGTAGTGAACGTGGTGATCAGCGGGCCGGTGTGGTTTGGCATACGCAAGGGTCGGGCAAGAGCTTGAGTATGGTGTTTTATGCTGGCAAGCTGATGAAGTCGCACGATTTGCATAACCCAACCATCGTGGTGGTGACGGATCGTAATGACCTTGACGGTCAATTATTCGGTACGTTTAGCGCCTGTCGCGAGCTCCTGGGAGAGGACCCAAAGCAAGCTGATTCACGGAGTGAACTCAGGAAGCTGTTGCAGCGCCAAGCGGGCGGAATTATATTTACAACAATCCAAAAGTTTTCGCCTGAGGATGACGAGGATAAATTGCCAATTTTGACCGATCGACGCAATGTCATCGTGATGGCAGATGAGGCGCATCGTAGCCAGTATGGCTTGAAGGCACATGTCCGAGCCAGTGACGCCCAAATGGTATATGGTTATGCCAAGTATATGCGCGATGCCTTGCCGGGTGCGAGCTACATTGGCTTTACGGGTACGCCGATTGAAACGGATGATAAGTCAACGCCAGCAGTGTTTGGCGACTATATCGATATTTATGATGTCGAGCAGGCGGTGAGAGATGGTGCAACGGTGCCGATTTACTATGAGAGTCGGCTGGTTGATTTGAATATGGACGAGGCGACGCGTCAGTGGCTGGATAAGGAAGTTGATGATTTGCTGGAGGGCGAAGAATTGAGTCGTCAGGATGCGCTGAAGGCCGAGTATGCACAAAAAGAAGCTATCGTTGGTAATAGCGAGCGGCTGAATACTATCGCCTTGGATATCATTGAACATTTTGAAGCGCGACAAAGTGTGCTGAGCGGTAAAGGTATGATCGTGACGATGAGTCGCGGTATTGCGGCTGATTTGTATGAAAAAATTGTGGCGTATCGACCAGATTGGCATAGTGACGATGATGCGCACGGTGCGATCAAGGTGATCATTACGGGGAGTGCTAGCGATCCTGAATATTTGCAACCGCATATTCGCAATAAACAGCGAATTAAGGCGATAGAAAAACGCATCAAAGATCCGAATGATCCGCTTGAGCTCGTGATTGTGTGCGACATGTGGCTGACGGGATTTGATGTGCCGAATATGCACACCATGTATCTGGACAAACCGTTGAAGGGCCATAATTTGATGCAGGCAATTGCACGAGTCAACCGAGTGTTTCCGGGTAAAACTGGTGGTTTGGTGGTTGACTATCTGGGCGTGGCAGGGGCGCTGCGCGATGCTATTTCTGACTATACGCAAAGTGGAGGGCAGGGTGCACCGCAGCTTGATATTGCTGAAGCAGTGGCGCAGATGCAGATGCGCTATGAGGTAGTGCGCGATTTGTTTGGTAACTTTGATTATCGGCGATATTTTACCGCACCAACTGACCGGCAACTGAAAATTATTTTGGATGCCGAGGAATATATTTTAGGGTTGGAAGACGGCGAGAAGCGATTGAAGCAGCATGTTTTGGAACTGAGTAAAGCCTTTGCGCTGGCTATGCCGAGGCCCGAGGCGTTGAAGATTCGTGAGGAAGTGGCGCTGTTTCAGGCGGTGAAAGCCCGGCTGGATAAAGTGTCGAGCTCAGCGGTGGTGACTGATGCTGAGTACCGAAGTGCGCTAAAACAAATTGTCGACAAAGCGATTGCGCCAGTGGGTGTGGTTGATGTTTTTGAGGCGGCGGGATTAGAAAAGCCGGAACTATCGATTTTGAGCGATGAGTTCCTGGCAGAAATTCGTCATATGGAGCGTAAGAATTTGGCGGTGGAAGCACTGCAGAAACTTTTAACTAATGAAATTAAGCTACGATTTTCGCGCAATTATGCCAAGGACACCAAGTTCTCTGACTTGCTCAATCAAGCCTTGACGCGGTATAGAAACGGGACGATTGAGGCAGCGCAGGTGATTGAGGAATTAATCAACATCGGACAGAAAATTCGCCAGACTGTTGAGAACGGAGCGGTTGATGGCCTCAGCGAGGATGAGATTATCTTTTATGATGCGCTGGTTGAAAATGGCAGTGCTCGTGAAGTGCTGGGTGACGCGCAACTACGTGATATCGCAAAAGTATTGTTAGAGCAGGTGCGTCGAGATGCGACGATTGATTGGGCAGAGCGCAGGAATGTTCAGGCAAAGTTGAAGGTTAACGTTAAAAAGACGCTGGCAAAATATGGCTACCCGCCAGATCAGCAGGTGTTGGCAACTGACATGGTGCTAGAGCAAGCTAAGCGTTACGGTAATGAGTGGAATTATAAACGCGCGGCGTATGACGCCGCCGGCGGAGCGAGTTTGTTGGATTGATATATAAATTATGATAGACCAGAGTACAATAGGTGTATGAGTAAGTCTAAAAATCCTATCACCATCGCTCGCGCCATTATCCGCATCGGTGATGCTGCTAGAAATGCTAATGATTATAGTTTGCTAGGCGCGCTGCATGAAATGGTGGAGCAATTGTCACAGCATGGTGTTAACGACACTGACGTCGATATGGATTTGCTGCTGGAATATGTCGAGGCGGCAGATGGTTGCGATTATTGTCGAGCGGGCGACGGTAAGCTGAGCTTTGAGGAATTGACAACAAAAATCAGTCAGCAGCTAGTGCATCGTGGCCAGGCACAGGTGGAGGCGAGCGACCAGTCGGTATTGAAGTTTGAGCCAGTGGTCCATCTGGTGACGGCGGCTTATGCTAAAAACGATAATGGCACGACATCGGGCTTGTCGATCGCGCTGATCGTCAATCAAGACGGCTCGGTGGATCTGCCGCGCGAGCATTTTTTGAACGCAGAATTGTTGGATTATTTTGATGAAAATCGCCCAGTCAATTGGCGTTCGGCCGAGCGTGATTTGCCGTCAAAGTTGCACGGCTACCACTTGGTGGCGGGTTCGGTCGAGGTGCAGGAGATCTTGCCGCGGGAGTTGGAGGCGATGTCGTTTTGATTCACCGATCCTCACAAATAATAAAGAGAAGAGCTTATGATTCTATATAAAGATATCGTTGAATTTGATATAGTGATCATGAAACAAATTCTACAGAAACATGGTACAGACGAAGAAGCCTGGCGGCTATTTTGCCATTTTTATGTCGATCCTGATGGCTATCCAATCAATGAGCAGGGGTTGAGGACTAGAAATGGTGTTGAGTGCACTGCGGACACAATCATTTCTACATACCGTATTCGTATGCATGAAGGATTTAATGAGCATTTTATCAATACTTTTGCTCAATATCGAAGAACTCCGATGATATTTTTCCCAAGAGAGCTTGGCGGTATAAATACCTCCAGAGCTGTAAGATTTGGAGACAGAATTGACCACGCTTTGTATGACTTAAAGCGTTACTATGACAAAACACCATGCAGACTTGCGTCAGCTTATGCGCTACCAAAAACGCAGTGCTGGCTTCAGTCTTTCAATGATTTTCATGAATTGGTTGTCTGGATGGAGATTGACGGAGTGCTAATTGACGATAATGATGAAGTGTTTGATCTGGAGAAAAACGACAGTTCAGTGATTTGTGACTATTATGAGAAGTACACGAGGGCTTGGAGTGAAAATTACTACCATAATGTAAAAGAAAAGATAAAACCATTTATTCGGGACTAGTCTATATGAAATTCTCCATCCTCCTCAAGCCCAACTCCCGCCACCGTGAAGAGGTCGTCCCGAACGATGACGGTTCGCTGACGGTATACACCAAAGCGCCAGCTATTGAGGGGCGGGCGAACATGGCGGCAGCGAAGTTACTGGCGAAACATTTTGGCGTGGCGTCGTCAAAGGTAAAATTGGTGCACGGCGTGGCTTCGAAATATAAGGTGTTTGAGATAGATAAATAGAATAGCCTCCGCAACATCCAGCTACGATTCTACGGATATCCAGCCCCTGGCGCCATATTACCGAGTAGTCCCTGCACCGTTACAAACGAATATCCTTGCTGTTTTAGCGCGCTGAGGATGCACGGTACGGCACCGACTGACGTTTGGTGAATGTCGTGCATCAAGATGATGGCTCCAGGGCGAGCGCCAGCGACGGCGCGCGAGCAGACGATGTCGCTGTTGCGGTCAGCCCAGTCGCGGGTGTCGACCGACCATAAGATTGACGACATATCACGCGCCCGAAGCTGCTCCAAGACAACGCCGTTGACCGCGCCGTAGGGCGGGCGCAAAATAGCCGGTGTGACGCCGGTGGCTTGCTTAATGGCGTCGTTGGTGCGGTCAATTTCACCGGCAATCTGGTCAACGGGTAGCTTGGGTAGCTCTGGGTGCGACCATGAATGATTGCCCAGTTGGTGGCCGCGCGCATGGATGCTGCGTACGACGTTGGCTTGGCTGGAGACTTTGCTGCCGATCAAGAAGAACGTTGCTTTCGCACCATACTGATCCAAGACGTCCAGTAGGTGCGCAGTGTATGGTCCCGGCCCGTCATCAAACGTCAAAGCGATCACTTTATTGCCAGTGGTTGGCGCGGGTGCTGGTACAGCGGGCGCTGGCTTTGGTTCTGGTTTTGGCTCGGGCGGCTTGGGGATATTAGCCAGCTTTCGGGCTGTCGGATTTTGCAGATATTTGGCAACGGCGGCGATCGGCACTTTGATCGTCATTTCGCCGTAGGCTGACGGCAGCAGCGACGCCTGCCCGATTGGCCAAGCTAAACTATTACCGCCATCGGTAATAACGAAATTCGATAGCGTTTCCTGAATGATAGTTTCACTAAGATCCAGCTCTGCTTGTTGACGTTGCTTGATAGTTTCCTTAATATTATTTCGGGCAGCTGCCACGATTTCCTCAGCCGCTTTCTCTGATTGCTCGGTCAAATCGTTCAGGCTAATCACCTCGCCAGATTTTTTATCAAACGTCCAAAAATGCGTCAGCGACACCGGATGGGCGCCGTGTATATCTTGCTTTATGTTAACAATAATTGATAAAGCAGCTGAATTATTATGTGTAATCTGATAACTAATTGTTTCAGTCATAGGTTGATTGAAACTTAATACATTAGTAGCGATATAGCGAAAATCCCTATCGTCACGGGTAATTACTTGAGCTATAGTTTTATTGATTTTGTTATTTTTAGTTATAGGATATTCAATTGAAACTTTTTCACGACTAGTTTGGCGTATCACGAATTTTGATCGGATTTCAGAATAGCGTGAATCTGTAAAATAATATTTTTCATCTGACAGAGGTGTTGGCTGGCGCATTAGCTGCTGATTAAATTGTAAATGAATAAAGGTTAGTAGCCCAGTCGCAACTACAACAAAAAATAATATAACAAAGCGAACAACTATTCGTTTTTTACTTATACACACTTCTGGTTTAGACTGTTTTTTTCTAATTAATTTTGTCCGCGATCCTCTTGCAGGCATACTTTTAGTATAGCACTAATATGAAATAAGGCTATGACCTATTGTGTAATCAAGTTGTTATAACCGCAATTTGCTGTTTTGTAGGTTTTCGACTGTTAACAGAATGTGTGGCTAGGTGAATTATTTGTTAATACTTATTGGATACGTGCTGGTATAGTCGTTACTAGTGTGACTTTACTTTGCTTGTTGTCGTTATTTTTGGCGCGGAAAATTCCAGCTGGTGAGAGTATGGATAGGATATAAGTGATATTCGCCTACTTGAAGGTGTAATTGTACCGACGTATATTGGCTTATTTGTAATAACTCTAGATTTGAGTAGTCTACCAGAAGAGCGAGCTTTTGTAACTTTATTTCTATTATTTATTTATGGTGGCAATTAGAAAATATTTTATTTTAATCCATTCTAGTTACTTTTTGGATATAGATTTTATGAAGCAACAATAAAACGCGGTAATACCATGACTTTAATTAGTAAATATATAAATTGTAAGATTCCATCGCAAAGAAAAATTTGGTTCGTATCAATGAGTATACATTTTTAGAGTTAGGTGATGGAAGAATTTAGCGCGTCTGTAAGTTTAGGCGCAAAATTGTTTATAAAAACTAAGAGTAAACGTGGTAAATTCGCGTTGGTATTTAGTGACCCTAATAATATAAAAAATATAGTAACAATTTATCAAAAACCAAATATCAAATATACAATACCTTTTCTCCTGAACTAAAAACTGAATCAGACGAGTGGCTTTATATTAAGATTGATGAAAATCAGAAGAGATAAATATTTGGTAAGTTTCAGGAAGTAGCAGTCTCAAGTTCGGATTATAATTTAATTACGCCTGAAGATTATCAATCTGCTGAAGTATTATTTGTAGTACTGAACAAAGGTGAAATATTGATAAGTAAACTAACCGCTCGCCGCCGTATTGCTAATCGTAGTTTTTTTGCGACTTGGTAATCATCTAGAAATTACCAATAGCGGGCAATCTATTGAACTACCAACAGTTCCTGATTTATATTATGACGGTAAAGAAATTATATATCTTAAAAACTATTCAACCGTACGTAGTTTATTGTCAGGTTTAGAGTATTTCTTTCGCACTGCAACAGAAGAAGAAAAGAGACGATTTCTAGAAAGTCCGCTGTTTAAAGTTTCTAATATTGAAGCTTTTTCTCAAACGTATCAGTCTCTATATTCATATGCGAAAAAATATCAACAATCTGTATGATTGTTTACTTAAGACGGGTGTTTAAGTATTAAAAACTCTAGAGATATAGATAAATTATTTAGTTATTAAGAAGTCGATATCATAACTTTAGATTTAACAGGTTAGAGGATGGAGGCTATTGAGGGTCGTAGTCTTGGAACGTCTAAGTGATAGTGTGATGACCCAAATAAAACAGGTTGAAAAAAATTAATACTTATGACGATAAGTCTGACTTTACAATTTATTTATAGGGTTGATGTGAGATAGCCTAACTAAATAGGTTTGCAGTTGTATTATTTAGCAAGAATATTTTTTACTCAAGTTGCTATAATCAACAAATTATTTACTATAAAGTATTTACCATAAAGAAATAGCCACTACTCTGGTGTTATTATCTGTTTATCAATAATGAACGTTAGCTACGAGCGTTGAATCTATCGTTTTCAAATGTAAATACAGGCAAATAGTAAATTGAGATTCCGATGACCCAAAAAATATTTATTGAAGACGAATCATGGGTATACTTTGGAAAAGCTAGATGGATAAATGGCAATGTGGTCGATGTTGATAATTCCTGCAAATAATGATAATGGTGATGATGGAATTGAGCTTGCTCGCAAGTTTCCTGGTGCGATGAATTTAGAGAGGGATATTGGACTGTCTGAATGGTCTATTAGTTGGGGCAATCCCAGATTCCTGCCTTGGTTGCAGCCAATCAGTATGAGTGAGTTTCAAGGGTTTAGTAGGGATTGTATATTACCTTTTGATTATAGGAATTATCCTAATAATAAATGGCAAGCTCTTGCCTTTATGAGAGAGGCTGCCAGCTCAAATAGTATTTATTATGCCTTTTTGAACTACTTTAAGGTTGTTGAGTTTGCTAACGCTGCAAACGATACGTCCAAAGTAAAGCAGTGGATTAATGATAATGTTGAAAGAGTGTGTAATAAAAACAATCTTGAGTGGTATAAAAAGGTGGTGGTAAATGGAGGAGAAAAGGACCCCGGCTTTTATTTATCAAAGACTGAATGTACCGCTATTGCTCATGCAGAATATAAATACAGAGGAGCGAAGATACACAACCCCGATAATCCTAAAGACTGGAGGCGCACCCAAGAAGACATAGTTGTTATGCGTGCCCTTGCGAGAGATATACTAAATACGTTCCAACAACTGTGTGAACATGAAGCTACGAGACAGTTTTAATAGCTCCCTTCGTCAAATCAATATTTAGAGTTTGTGATTGCTTAGATTTTAGTCTTGAAGAAAAAATATCTACTTGTAGACAAATACTGTCAAGAGGTGTGTTTGCGATTGCGTATAAGGCACTGTCAAATAGTAATTTTGGTTGCTCGGCATTAAGAGTTCTTATATTGCATCGTATAGCCTTGTCGTTGTTTATTAGTTTATTAGAGAAATCATTTTCATTATGATAGGATACTGATGGGATAAGGGGTGTGTTGAGGTATTGATAGTATGAAAGTACTGGTCTCTCTATTGGCTTTACTTCTTCGTCATCAAATGAAAAGTGTACAGAATCGTTTTTAGTACTTACAATGATCTCTAAGTCGTCATTTTTTGCGGTCGAAGTAACCTGAATATTAAATGAGAACTTATTAGTGAGGTTTTCTTTGAAAATAATAAGATTATGCAGGTATTCATTAAGTAGCCGTAGCTTCTCGTCGCTACTTTTCTCAAAATAAGTAGGCGTATTGAGGAAGTCTTTTGTAGGCGGCGTATTCTTAATGGATTCAATTTCTTTTCTAACATTGTTTATAATGTTTGCGTCTAGCTTATAATGGGTGATTTTAGTTATTTTGAAATGGAATTGTATGTTATCCTCTGTTTTGATATTTAGGTATTTTTCCCTAATTTGTTGAAAAGTAGTATCTAATAAGCTACGCAGACATTCTATATCTTTGATTTCACAATATGCATCTAGCCTATTGCCGCAATGCGTTTGTATATATTTTTTATCCTTTGCAGTAATATATTGATTTGAGAAGATAATATATTCACCATAATCTCCCTTTTTGTGCTTATTTAGGTCATTGATGAACTTTGTTTTATATTTCTTCTCTAAACTTACGCAGGCTAATCCTTTTGATGTATCGCTGATCTTATATTCAATATCTTTACCCCCATCATTGCCACCTTGTGGTGCAATAGGAGTAACATGTTGGTAGCCAAGGGAATTTAGTATATCTGCACACATGCGCTCAAAATCATGTGCATTGTCAAATTCTTTCAAGGCTTCCTTTGTAAGCGATAACATAATAACTACTATTTTATACTAATATTTAGCCGTTGTCCCGAGATTTCCCATACTCAATATATAACAATGTTTTGGCGATAGATCTCTAGGTTTTATGACTGGATATAAATAAGAAATCTTAAAATAGTATTTACGATATCTTTATTTGAAAACTAGTTTGTACTACACGAAATTCCACACCAAACTGACACTAGTGGCAACTAGTTTTGCGATGGTGAGACCAAAAGTGTCGGTTATTCCAAACAGTTGGATCAGTAGCCATATAACAATTGGCTGTAAAATCCAATAGTCCAGTGACGGTGATGTAGATGAACTGGACGATTGGTTGGCGGTTGGTTTTGAAGGTGAATCGCCGATTGAGGAAATAGCTACAGATCATCCCTGCGATTGTCGACATAATGATGGCTAGCAGCAGCGGCGTTTGTAGCCATATGAGCAAGGTGTATAGTGCGGTATCAACGGCGGTGTTGAGAACGCCGATGAGCGCAAAGGTGATGAGTTGTTTGTGAATAGTCATGGAGTGAGTATAGTGGGTGGGGCTGTAAAAAGGCTGTAAATTGTTGGTTGTGAGTACATAGATAGTAGCTAGTGTGAAGTTTCTCTAACAGGTAGAGTAAACGTTAACCTGAAACCAGTAAGTAAACTCCAGAGGAGTGGTAATATTGTCCTATTTTGGTATAATTTATTATATAAGACTAGATTCGTAGATTATGAAAATAAAAGTATCACCGTTTAATGGGGTATTAGTAAAACAATATCTTGAATTAATATCTGTTGTTAGTATTTTCTTGTCGTTTTTTGCTGTAGTAATTGATATTCCAAAGGGGGGAGAGATATATTTTATTATTAGTATTGCATTATTCCTTATCTTATTTTATGTGATTTTGTGGTGTATAGTAAATTTTCGAACCTCCCGGAGGTTTAATATTAACGGCTCTCCATTAGAAGTAAAAATTGGTGATATATTTGAAGAAAGTGAACTAAGGACTATAAATTTTAACGAATATTTTGACACTATAGTTGACGATTCTCTTATTTCTAGACAGTCATTAAATGGTAAGTTCCTAGATAACAAAGTCAGTAATATAACAGCTTTAGATAATTCTATCAAAAATGATAAACACCTAACCGAAATGCGAGTAGATGAAGAGTCTAATCGCTTGGTTGGTAAGAAGATTCGTTATAAATTGGGTTCAATTCATGTATATAAAAACTATCTTTTAGTCGCATTTTCGAGATTTGACAAAGAGAACAAGGCCTTTCTGTCTATACGCGATTATATAAACTGTCTCATGACGTTCTGGGAAGAGGTCGATAGGGTATACGCAGGTAAATCAGTAGCAGTACCGCTAATGGGTTCTGGTATTACGCGTTTCAAAGATGCTCAAGTTAGTGAACAAGAGTTGCTAGAGATATTAATTTGGTCATTTAAGGTTTCTAGAGTAAAGTTTAGATATCCGGCAAAAGTTACCATAGTTATTCATAAGTCAATGAAAGATAAGATAAATTTTTATAATTTGAAAGGATAAATAACAAAATGAGCTATCGCAATAAGACCTATATAGCGTTTGCAAGCGAAGATATTAGATCATATAGAATGATGGAAGCTTGGCGAGATAACTGTAAGATAGACTTTAATTTTTATGATGCTCATGATCTATACATCTCCCGCGACACCAGTAAGCCAGAAACGATTAAAGATAATTTACGCAAAAGGATGAAGAATGCAAAGCAGGTTGTATTGTTAGGTAGCCCGGATGCAAAGAGAAAAGGTAGCGATGGCGTGTCGTTTTTAGCTTATGAAATAGAAATGATGATTGACCTAGAACTTCCTGTAGTCATTTCTAATTTAAATGGTGATCGTACAATTAATAAAAGCTTTATTCCCAATCCGCTACTGGATTGCGATTACTACACTATATCTGTCTCGTTCCAGCCTAAAATAATTAGATATGCCCTCGATGATTATGCTGCTAATTTTGTCAGTAGCGACAAAAGAGGTTCCTATAAATACAAATCATTTGTATATGATAATTTAGGACTGTAACAAGCCTGTCGCTAATAGAATATGTATTAAAGCAAAATCACAGACCCCTCCTCTATAGTTGCTGGGCTTTGCGGGGATGATTGGACTGCTAGTCAATCTCTATGCGCCCCGGCGGTGGATCCAAAACTCGGCAATCATCACTGCCATAGCTGCCTGCATACTCGCCCCGACGGTGTATACGTTGGCGACAGTCAATGTCGCGCACACTGGTAGCATTCCGACCGCTGGGCCGAATTCGACAGCGATGCGGGGGAGTAATAATGAATCGTCGCAGGCCAATAGCCAGTTGGTGCAGTATCTCGTAGAGCATCAAAACGGCGCCACTTGGTTGGTGGCGGTGGCCAGTGCTAATGAATCAGCGGCCAGCCAGTGATGGCGGTCGGTGGATTTAACGGTAGCGATACGCCACTGACGCTGGAGCAATTTAAGCAATTAGTGAAGGCCGGCAAGGTCAAATATTACGCCATCAGCTCGCACGGACGTGGTGGCGGTGGGCCAGGCGGTGGCAACAATGAAATCACGACGTGGGTCAAGCAAACTGGCACGGTCGTTAATTATGGAGGTAGCGATGTAACACTGTACGAATTATCGAGAGAGTAACGTAACGAAAGGAGAAATTATGGCAGTTTCACAAACCAAACAAGCACAGCTCACCACGCCAGAAGCGGTTTATAATCAGCCACCAGCGCCGTGTCCGAATGGCACAAGCTCTGGCAAGAACGGTTTAAGTGCCGGGGTGATCACTGGTTTAGCGGTTAGCGGTGTGGTGGTCTGCGCCCTGAGTTTCGTTGTCGGTATGCAGGTCGGCGGTTCGCAAAATAGCGGCGTGAACAATCAGGCTGGCGGTCCGCCGGGTATGAGCCGTGGTCAAAACAATCAGCCAGGCGGGTCGGGTGGACAAACGGGCGGCGCACCGGGTGGTAGTCAGAATCAGACTGGTCAAAGCTCACAAGCACCATCGACATAGAACAATAATAGTGCCACGCAAAACAACCAAACTGCTCCGTCGGGTCAATCTGGCTCACCACAGCCGTCAACCACCAACACCGCACCGCAGACCAATTAATCGGTAGTGAATAACTAAAAAGCAGTGCCTTCCTCCTCGGGCGCTGCTTTTATGCTGAACTGATAAACCAGAATACCATACAGGGGCGATCTGTCATCTAAAGCTTTTCCGTATCCTGTCGCCAAATATCGTCAAGCCTACCGTAATTGTCAAGCCATGCCCGATAGTAGGCAGTTGTTCATGGGTAATGTTCGCGATTCTACTGCCAATTAGTCGTTTTACAGAATGAATATTGTCCCAGTGGCTATCATTTGGTGGTACGACTTGGTCGTATACGCCGTAGAATGACGTAATGCGTGTGGATTTTGATTGGATTTGAGTCAGCGTGGTAGCTAGCTCGGCAATCGCCTGTTCAAGAAACTTGTTTTGCAATTTCTGTCGATAAATATACGGCGTGGCAATTGTCGCGATGCCCTTGATTTTGCCATTATCACCCGCCAAAGCGTGCAGCGCCGCCATCCCGCCCGCACTGGCGCCAATGATATAAACATCACCGTCCAAACTACGAACATAATTATTTAAGCGAATTTGTTTTTCTTGGTAATTGCTCGCTGTATCTTCCCAGCCAAACGCAAAAACATGCGTCCGGAACCCGCGCAGTCGCCACACGGGACAAACCAAACGGTACAGACATTTCCGATCGCCTAAGCCCGGGATAAGGATGAGATTCTGGTTCGTCAAACCACTTCTCCAAACTGTTCTATAAACTGATCGTTAAGTTGTGAGGTTATGTCTGTTGAGGTTAATGTATCTATATCAGGGAATAGCTCTTTTACTGTGCCGCACTTACCCAATCGTAAGGTTATTTTTTGTGGTCTATTAGAGGTTTTATTTTTGCAAGCCTTTTCTAATGCTCGTACAAGGCGCCATCTCGAAAAGTCATCAAAACGAAAAGGGATTATTTTCACGCTATTTCTATTGTCCGGCTCGACAGATTTAATAATTTCGCCGACACCTCGTTTCCAAGTCGCAGTACAAGCATCAATAACACCTCCTGCTGGATAAATAACAGCCACATCACCTTTTTGTATGAGACAGGAAGCGCTGTCTAATGTACTGCTGTTTATTTCTTTAATTTCTGACTCACTTGGTAAAAAATCTCTTTTAGTGATACGCCAGAACAGATCTCTATTCAAAATATTTTTTCGATTTCTTGCTAGGGTCCTTGGAATGACAGGTAAAGTAAGACCAGATGATGAAGTTGCTAAATAACTCATAATTCGCGCTTGCATAGAAAAAGGTTTTGCTATAAAATGAATATCCTTCCTCTCTAACTCGCCGAATATAGCTAATAAAGGTAGACATTCAATTCCTTGTCTGTGGTCGCCCACAAGAAGCATTCCAGCATCGCTGTCGAATTGTTGTTTATCTGTAATAGCGATAGCTACTTTAGCCACCTCAAACAATTTAGTTGCTACACTTGTAACTCCGTGTTCTTCTGTTAGGTTACGAATATTCTCGAGATACTTCAGAACTGGAAATGGAGGAGGTAGAGGGGTTGTGTATTTATCAAGGTTGTTCACGTTATTATGTCTCTACTTATTAGTAAGTATAGCATATAGTTTGATACGGTGAGATTTTGGTCTGCTGAGCTAAAGGGTCTATCTCCGTGGCACTGGAGGCTGCCGCCGAATTCAAAAAAGCCGCCGAATCAAAGAAGGAGAAGCCATCGGGGTAGACGGGCGATTGCCAACAGAGTGGCTAAATGATAAGATAGAATAAGTTGCGGAGATACCGTGACTATCTGAGAGAGAAAGGGGGCGATTCGCTTGGCAAAGGCGAAGCCCAATTTCACTTCCCGTGCCAACAAGAGCGCACAGTCCCGTGCGCAGAGCGCCACTCGTAAGGCGGCACAGCAGGCTCGCGGCAGCTCCAAGTTCGGCAGTAACAACCCGCACAACGGTGCGTCTATCAGCCAGAGCGGGAGCAAGAGCAGGGGTCAGGGATAGTTCCTAGAGCCCTAGGAGTTCGTTATCTTTCACGACGCACTCCCCCGCCCAGACATACAAGCGTCTGGGCGGGCATCTCCTTATTTCTAGAGAACAGCAAAGAGAATGTACTCATCGCTATACAAAATATCAAAAGATAACGGCTTGCTAGCTCACGTCTATGAGCATTTGCTTGCCCAATACATTTTGAAATATCTTCAAGACAAAGGATTTTTTATCTCAAGCGATATTATTTTGACGGCAAAAACATATGGCGACACTTGCTATATGGACGCCGAGCTGCGTAATCCGGCAGCGCCGAATGTCTATAACGAAGCCTTACGGGCGTTTGACAAGCATGCTATTCCAGAAAAAGCTGTACGGCGGGCAGTTAGCGAATGCGGCATAGAAATGAATCGGGCAGTGCTGGAGCTGAAACAAGATGAGCTAATGTCTAATTTAAGCAGAATGCAGTCCTCTGATTGGCGCCAGCAAAGCGAGATGACCTATCGTAAGTCTTATGATAAAAGCTCTGTTAATACGCTTTTTTGCGTTCCATACTTAAAATATGGTAAAAAATCCAATAAGCTGTTTCCTGAATACGTCCTGGAATATTCAATAGATGAGGAATATATAAATTCTCCCATTGATCAAGCTTTGGCGGTAATTGTGATGCAAACTGTAGCGCTTAATTTTCTGGTTGCTGTTCGTGAAAACTACACCGTATATGACCGCGGCGACCAGTGGTCAGAAGCTTCGTTGTCGGTGGGTTACCGGATATTCCTGGGGCTAGCTAAAGAAGATAAGCAAATAACTAGCCAATTGAAACATGAATTTACGGCATATATACAGTATTTGCTAAAGTCGCCGTTTTGCAGCAATTTACAAAAAGCGCTGCTTAGGTGTTCGCGTAATCTTGAACAAGTTTTGCTTGGTAGAGGTACGCTAAATAATATCCTTGGAGGATGTGTAATTGGTGGGCGCGGTTGGCTGGAGATGGCTGATGATGCGCGTATCAAACAAATGATTGCCGCTATTCAGCTGGACGTGTATGATATCTAAGAAATTTGATTTGTTATGATTCCGTTTCTTAAACTTCCAGCTACGTCCCAGGCCGACTGCATTACCATAAAAGAGGTGCTTCGTAATGATATATGGCGGTTGCTGTTGTCTACCGCTGTGCTTTTAGGGGTGTTCTATGGCGCCGGTATGCTAATTGCCGATGTCGCCAATAATAAATATCCAGTTCGTTATTATACGCAACTAGTCTTTGGCTATACGCCAGCACTAAGGTTAATCGTACCGCTTGGTTTTTGCGTACTGGTGATGGGAATAAAGCGCGATGAGCGGTGGTGGTCGTGCTTGATAGTGTCGGAGCTAATATTCGTTATTAACATGAGCAATCAGACGCACCGATTTGACTTTAGCGGTATGCTTTCGCTTGGTTGTGTCGTTCTCCTAATCATCTGCGCCTGGCGTTTGTGGGATTATTATGAGCTGCGGCGGATATACCATTATGATACGCCGTATCTGACCCGACCGGCGTTGGGGTTGTATATTGGACTGGCTGTAGTTTCGTTGATTATGCTGCTGCCATCGGCGTGGATACCGTGGTTTTGGTAGGTTGTTTTATATAAACCAGCGGCGCTTACAGCAAAATTACAGATCGTCTGGTTATCATATACTCACGATAATCATAAAAAAGGATAAGTATGAAGACGATACAATCACAAGAAGCAACCTTAACAACCAACGAAGCGCTGGTGTTGCAGCAAGTCTACGAAGACGGCGGCGATGATGCAGCCATGCTGGCAGCACAAATGGGCATGCCGCGCCGGACAGCGATGAATGTACTGGCGGATTTGCGGCGTAAAGGATTGATGGCAATCGACCAGGCCTATGGCGATGCTTGGGTGCGGCTGACCACGCGTGGCAAACAGCTAGTACAGCGAATTTGGCCGGAAGCGCAGGCGATAGTATACTAAAGAGTATGAGATATATCCTGTTACTTCGGGGAATCAATGTTGGTGGTAAGAACAAAGTCTCCATGAGAGACCTCAAAGCAAGCCTCGAAGGTTTGGGATATCAGCATGTTGTTACATATATCAATAGTGGTAACGTTATATTTGATACCGATGACGACCCGACGACAATCAAAGATAATATTGCCGTCGTGTTGAGGCGTTTTCCGTTTACCATCAAGCACGTCATTTTGACGAAAGATGAGTATTTTGACGAAGTGTCTAATCTGCCAGAGTGGTGGCACCAGCCTTTGGCACGGACCGATGTGCTGTTCTATACCGATGATGTTGACCCTGAGGATATGAAAGATAGGATCAGCCACATGCCGCTTCATGATGAAATCGTTCATTTCGGCAAAAAGGCGGTCTTTTGGGGTAAATATAATGAGAAAGAATTTTTGCGTACGTCATATCACAAGTTACTAATGAAAGAAAAGTTTTACCCACTGATCACTATTCGCAATGGGCGAACATTTGACAGATTAGGCGAGATGCTGGGGTAGGGTATGCGAATTTTACAGATTGAGCAGTATGAGTAGAGATAGCACAAAAGCAGTAATTTTTGATGGCGACGGCACGCTGTGGCGACCTGCTGGCGCAGACAGAAACTCTCGACCCGATAGCATCTACAAAGGCAATCAAGTTGAGAAAGATAGCTATAACAACTTAATATTGGTCGATGGTGTACGCGATTTTCTGGAAAACCTTCGTGCTCGCGGATATAAAATATTTATTGTCTCAGCCCATCCCGTCCCGGGGCCAGAAGCACTTGAAGAGTTAAAAGCCAAAATTGTTAATCTTAATATCAAGAGGTTTGTTGATGGATTTTTCTGTTCGGACGGTAGTGATAGGAATGGTAAAACGTATGTGATACGAGATATTGTGCGAGATTTTAATCTTGATGCTAGAAATGTGTATATGGTCGGCGACAGCTACTATTATGATTACGAAGCTGGCATTAACGCTGGTGTAAACAGTTTTTTCATAAAAAACGACTATTGCAAGCAGCCTGTACCATTACCAGATGATGTGCAGGTTATTGATGTGATTACGGATTTGGCGGTGGAGTAGTATCGTCCCAAGCGATCTGGTACTAGCGAGATAGATTGACCGCTAATTGAGTCATTGGCACACCGCCTACTCCCCGATCAAGTCAATCTTTGCTATACTATTTCATATGATGAAATTATTTTCACAACATCACCATCATCTCCACGTGTAGGCAGGAGGTGTTTTGTCGCTGTGTTATGCCTCCTGCGGGAGGTTTTTGATTGATTAATTTTAGGAAAGGGAGCGTATGATACCAGATAAATTACAGTCAGTTGATGAAGTGAGAATAGTTGCGCCGGCGCGCTCAGCGAGAGATATTGACGAAAGAGTTTTAGATCGGGCGAAAGCGGCGTTAGAATCACTGGGGCTAAAGGTTACGTTTAGCAAAAATGCTTTTTCTCGGAATCAGCGAGGCTGTCCGACGGACGACGAAAAGGTTGAAGATTTGCAGGAAGCGTTTATGGACGAAAACGTGAAGTGTGTTTTGGCGGCGATTGGCGGGTTTAATTCAAATCAGATGCTGGGTAAAATTAACTGGCAAATTATTAAAGACAATCCGAAGATCTTTGGTGGCTTTTCTGACATCACCGTTCTTAATCATGCGATTTTGGCAAAAACTGGGCTGGTGACCTATGCGATGCCAAATTTCTATTGTTTTGGTTTGCCGTCAGAAGCCGATTATTCGTTGGAGTATTTTCGGCGGTGTTTGTTTTTAGATCAGCCGGCAGAACTTGTCGTTCAGCAATCAGAAACATTTTACGATCTTCCGTGGAATTATGACGAAGCTTCGCTGCGCCAAGCTTTGAAAAATGACGGACCGCGAGTCGTACAGAGCGGGTTGGCTGAAGGAATAATGATTGGTGGCAATCTTTGTAGCCTGAATTTGTTGAACGGTACGGAATATTTTCCAAAAGTTGAAGGCGATATTATTTTGTGTATTGAAGACGATAGTTATGATTCAATTCCTGAAACGTTTGAGCGCCACGTGCAGGCGTTGATGCAACAGCCTTTCTTTCGTCAAGTAAGAGGAATTTTGGTTGGGCGTTTTCAGTGCGAATCTCGGGTGACTGACGATATGATTAGCGATATCATTCTTTCAAAGAACATCGATCCAAAAATTCCAGTGATAGTTAATCTTGATTTTGGTCACACTGACCCGAAGTTCACGTATCCAGTTGGCGGTAAATGTGAGGTTGTAGCGGGAAGCAACATTAAAATTACCTCTCAATAGATATGAGTTCAATGTTATAATTCCCATATGGAGACTCCGCCCAATCACAACAAGTTACTAACCGCCAGAGCGCTGCAATGTGCGTCAGCGGAACTTGATGTCGACCCTTCCGACCTGCGAGTTACGCCAGTCAGTGGCGGCTTTTCACGTAATCGCCGAGCCTTGGTGTCGGCGGGCGATCAGACGATTTTTGTCAAAGAAGTTGATGTTGATTTACTACCTGATGATGGCGAGACTGAATTAGCCTGGCTGAAAAAAGATTATGAGGTGATACGGTTGCTACAGAAGGTTCACCCGCAATACGTGGCTGATCAGATTACGCTCAGTGATGATGGATATGTGCTGATGACCAGTAGTTATGCGTCAGCCGACGGCTGGTTGTGGCGGCCGCCAGCGGAAAAATCTGTGGCAGAACGATACATTTCAGCAGTGGTGGCGGCGGTTCGCGAGCTGGAAAAAATAGATCTGCCACATGAGGTAATTGAGGGGCTACAGCTACAGCCATTTGCAGCGACAAAACTCGGCTTGGATGACGGCATTGACCAGGTTATTGCCGAGGCTGATATTCGCCGTCAGCTGATCGATAATTACCAAACATTATTGTCGGAGCAATCAGAAGTCAACCAGCGGCGCTGCCAGAAGATGATGGAGTTACTGAATAATAGTGATGAACTAGCTGATATTTCGGTACGTGCCAAGCAATTTGCCAAACAGTCAGAAGATTGCTTTAACCACAGCGATGTACGCAGTGATAATTTGGCGTTTCATCCGCAAACTGGCGAGCTGAAATTGGTTGATTGGAATTGGGCTTCCTATGCACCTCGGGGGTCTGGGGCGACGGAGTTTTTGATCGATATGGCGCGCCATGGTCATGACGTAACGCCGTGGCTAGAAGAGCTCAATACTGAAATGTTAGCGGCATTTATTGGTTTTTATCTTATCCGCAGTCTCAAACCGCCGCTTCAGCCAGGCGACAATCTTCGTCAAATGCGGGCGCTGTCGGCAGCTACCGCTTATGATTTATTGGAGCGCACATGATCTCGCGCCCGCTGATTATTCTCCGCGGTAATTCTGGTTGCGGTAAGACCAGCACGGCGCGTTTGCTCCAGCGTCAGCTGGGTTACGGCACGATGCTGGTGTCGCAGGATGTGGTGCGCCGAGAAATTCTCCGTGTAAAAGACAGTAAAAATAATCCAGCAATTCAGCTGATTTATGACCTATGTATGTATGGCAACAAGGTCGGCTACACGGTGATTTTGGAAGGTATTTTGAGTAGTAAAAAATACGGCGCGATGTTACATCGGCTGCTGAATGATTTTCAGGGCGATAAGTTGGTGTATTATTTTGATATATCGTTTGAAGAAACGATGCGCCGCCATGCTACTAAGCCAAATGCTCATGAATTTGGTGAATTGGAAATGCGCCAATGGTGGAAAGAAAAGGATTATCTGGATTTTGAAAATGAATTTTTAATTAGAAATGACACATCACAAGAAGATATTATAAATATGATTTTAAAAACTATGAGTGTCAAATAACTTATATAACTATAAACTGAGTGTATAATTATCTTGCATTAAGTATACACTCGGTGTATACTCATAAATATGAGTGCTAATTATACATTGCTCGGTTTTTTGGCGGATAAGCCAAACTATGGATATGAACTAAAAAAGAGATACGACATGCTTTTTGGCTTGGATAAACCTATTCTCAGTGGTCAAATCTATTCTACCTTGTCTCGCTTGAAGCGCGACGGCAAGGTTAGGGAAATTATAGACAATAACCAAGATAGTAAGGGTCCGGGGCGTATAAAGTATGAAATAACACCAGAAGGTAGTCGCTCTCTTGAGGAGTGGTTAAACTCTCCAGAGCTTCCATCACAAAACTTGCAGGCTACTATGTATATTAAAGTTGTACTGGCTCTAATACGTGAAGGTAATGCCTCCTCGTATTTAGATATTCAGCGCCACGCTCATATTGAAAGGATGCGCCAATTGACAAACTGTCGGCGTGAAAGCGATTTAGCGACTACATTACTTATCGACCATACTTTGTATCACATAGAGGCAGATCTTAGGTGGATAGATATGACAAGTTCGCGGTTAACACAATTAAAGGAGGAATTATGCCTATAAAACCAATTATCAGTGCTTATAATATTAAGAAAAATTTTGGTCAAACTCACGCACTTAGAGGAGTAAGTTTAGATGTTAATCCTGGTGAGGTATTGGCAATTATGGGTCCAAGCGGCTCTGGCAAGTCTACGCTTTTACATAGTCTAGCTTCAATTATTAATATAGATAGTGGTGAAATTGTATTTGATGGCAAACGCATAGATAAGCTAAATGATAAAGACCGCAGTATTCTTCGCCGAACTGAATTTGGTTTTGTCTTTCAGTTTGGACAGCTTGTATCGGAACTTAGTGTTCATGATAATGTGGCGCTACCACTTTTACTTAATGGAATTAAACGCAAGGATGCTTATAAAGCTGCAAAAAGTTGGATTCATAAGGTTGGATTGCAAGGTAAAGAAGATAATTTACCAGGCGAGTTATCTGGTGGTCAAGCTCAGCGTGTAGCTATTGCGCGCGCTATGGTAATTGAGCCAAAAATCTTGTTTGCAGATGAGCCAACTGGATCGCTTGATAGTTTAAATTCTGAAAAGGTTATGGAATTATTTATCAAAACGGCTAAAGAAAATGGAACTACTGTAATAATGGTTACGCACGAACCTTCAATTGCTGCGTATGCTGATAGGGAAATTATTGTGCGCGATGGACAAATATCTGCCAAGTTAGCACCATCTACAAAACAAATACACAAAATAGGAGCTAAATAAATGAGTGTATCTTGGTTGTTAATTAAGAAAACCAGCCAGCGCTCTATCGGGCGTTTAGGCTTGATGGTTTCTGCGATCGGACTAGGCACAGTTATATTATTGAGCTTTATTTCTGGAATAAATGGATTGTTATCTAGATATGAGCGAGGTTCTTGGTCTAGTATTGCCAATCCTGGACAGTATGCGAGTGAAGCTGCCAAAAAGGCTCAAAAGCCAATCAATGGAGTTGCTCCGCTTAGGGTTGGTATTAATTCAGCTATAATTGGCAATACATCAATGTGGCGTGATAAACCTATCTTTCAGATAGTTATGCATGCTACTGGCGATAATTCACCTGAATTTAGTAATTTAAAGACCCCTAAAAAAGGTGAATATTATCTATCTACTGGCTTAGAAAAAGTTGCTCGCGAGCATCCTGATGAAAATATTAAACAACGTTTTGGCACAACCTATTTAGGTACTATACCATCTAAATATTCGTCTTCCCCAGATGCATTAGAAGTAATTAAAGGTGCTAATGATGAAGATATTAAACTATGGGATGAGGCTAAAAAAAATGGAGCACCTTCATCGGCAGATATATATAGTATAGATAATAGTAATAAGTCGCAAAACGAATTATTTACAAACATGTTCTTATTGATTATGTTTACTCTAGGTGGAACTATATTGCTATTTCCAATTGTAATGTTTATCTCTGTTTCTACACAGCTTGGCAGTGCTCAGCGTGAACAGCGTTATGCTGCTTTAAGATTAATCGGTGCTACGCGAAAGCAGGTAAATTCTGTATCACTACTTGAGTCATTTATCGCTACTACTGTAGGTATTGCCATGGGATCGTTAGTTTATTTAGGAATTCGTCCTCTTCTTGGTAATTTTGAATTTGATGGGGCGCATTTTTGGATACAAGACTTAACTGTATCGCTACCTCAATATATAATTATGTCGGTTTTGACTATTGTCTTGAGTTTGATTGCTAGTTGGTGGGGAATGCGTAAAATTCATACTTCTCCACTTGGTGTTGCCCGCCGCGAGAAGATCAATAAGAAGGCTCGTTTCTGGCGTGTAATTCCTTTGGCAATTGGTATTGGTATATTTGTATGGCTAAGTACACCTAATGGTGCTTCATGGATAAAAAATCAATCTGCTAGTAGCATGGTTCCTCTACTTATTATAGTAGGTGGTGTGTTATTGGTGATGTTTGGTTTGATTTTTGCAGGCGCCTGGCTCACTGGCTTTATATCACAGCTATTTGCCCTGCGTACGAGAAATGCCATAGTTTTACTATCCTCTCGTAGAATATCAGGACATTCACGCAAGGTTTTCAGAAGTGTTAGCGGTTTAGTGCTAGCATTGTTTGCGGGTAGTTTTTATCTTGCATCAGTCAGTAGTATTAGTGATTTAAGCGTTAAATCAATCCAAGATAACGGATATTCTCAGCTTAAACCAGATACGGCGATAGTCATGTCTAACGCGTTAGGGAATAATTTTAGTGATAAACTAGCAAAACAACCTTATATTAAATCAATTGCTAAAATATATGAGCTTGAAAATAATAGCAGTTTAATACCTTGTAATAGACTTCAGGAGTTTACAAAACATTCGTGCCCAAATAATGCTTCTAGTGAAGATTTCGCTAACATAAATTTTACAGGCAAAGTCGTTGACGCTGTTAAGATTGTTAAAAAAGATCAATTACCAAAAAATATCTCGGCTGAAAGCTATCTTGTTTTGATGACTCCCAGCGATAGCTCTATTGATAAATTACGTAGCTTTGTTATATCTGAAGTTAAGGATAAGGGAAGTATGACTTACGTTGCTGATGGTAATCGTGCTCAAAAACCAATCTTAAGCTCTATTGTCTCTAGTTTTGCAGCTTTAACTTATATAGGTATTGGTATTACATCATTTGTGGCGGTAGCAAGCTTGATCGTATCAACTGTTGGTGGGTTGATTGAGCGCCGCAAGTCTCTATTTACTTTAAGGCTGGGTGGTATGACAATTGGGCAAATGAAGAAAGTTGTATTAATTGAATCGGTCATTCCGCTGGTTAGCACTTCAATTTTGGCGGCAGGATCTGGTATATGGATTGCGGTTGTTTTTCTAAGAACATTTTCATCTTCAGTGAGAGTTAGTTTGTCGCCACTTTATTTTGCGATCGTTATAGGTAGCCTAGTAGTTGCAATAATTGGAATTTGGGTAGTATTACCAATTTTACGTAAAATCACTGATATAGAGCAAAATCAAACAGAGTAAATGTAGCCAATTTAAATATTTGAACAGCTCATGATTACGTGGGCTGTTCAGCTTATTTTGTAACAACTCTTGATCTACTAGCAAAATAAACATATACTAAATCCTGATGAATAAAAGGAATGGTATAATTATAATTTTACTTTTGGGTATTATTGGTATAATTACAGTTTATTTTAAACTAAATACTCCTAAACCTACCAATTTTGACCCTAAAAATATGCAAAATTTGATGCAAATAAAACCAGGAGAGTCGAATAAGAATTCGGGTGATTTTATTACAAAAGATGAATATCACAAAAATATTGATAAATATAAAAATAGGAAATTAATTTATTTTTTTAAAACCGATTGGTGTTTTGCGTGCAAGGTTGTGTCTGCTGATGCCCGCGCGAATCTAAATTTAATTCCTTCTAATGTCGTCTTTGTTGAGCTTGATTTTGATACTGAAAATGAGCTCCGTGAGCGTTACCAGGTAACCGTACAAACGACGTTTGTTCAGGTTGATAAAGACGGTAATAAAATTAACATGTGGCGAGCTGATAATATAAAAGATGCGCTTAAAGGGATTAAGTAAGAACCTTTCTTATTATCAGGAATAAGAGTAATATTAATCTAGTAAGGCAAGCACTACGAACTGCTGCAGCAAAAGAGCTTCTATACTGAGCTTTATGATAGTCAGTCTGCTGAGTGAGTGGTTGGGAATATGGTAGGAATAGAAGGTTTAAATCATGACATTACCGAAGAATAAAGAGATTAAAATTATTGTTGAGAAATATGTATCTCGAAGATTTGATAGCACTATGAAACATGAGACGGTAGCACTTTTGTACAGGAAAGATATCGACAATCATATCGAAGTAAAATTGGAGCTTTGTTATCAAGGCGGAAACCAAAGGAACTTATAAAAATATCAAAGAATATATCCTTGGCAAATACGGGTTTAAGATTTCAACGCTCTATATTGCTCAAATCAAGCGAAAGTGCTGGCTTGAGCTTGGAAAAAATTACAATAAATCTAAGAAAGAAAACAGCAATGTGCTGGAGTGTCCGAAAGAAAAGGAAGATGTTATCATGGATGTGTTGAAGTATTTTGGGATGATAGTGCAGGAGGGATAATAAAATGGGAAAAATGCAATCAATAGAACCAAATATAGCTGACCTTGTAAATGGTTGGCTCAAAAATTATGGCTTAGATTATAAATTGGAACAAGAAAGCCTGAATGCAGAAATAGATAAGGCACTAGATGAATATAAATCAAAAAGTGGCGGAACAGGTGGAAATAGACCGGATGTCAAACTTTTATTACAAGATGAAGCTTTAAACTATTATCCGATACTTATAGAGTATAAAGGCTATAAGGATAAACTAATTAAACTTGATGGTGATAATAGAGTAGATAATAGAACAAGTAAAAATGAGCCAAATTACAAAAATATCAATAGCTATGCCGTAAATGGAGCAGTCCATTATGCAAACGCCATACTTCATTACACAAGCTACACAGATGTAATAGCTATCGGTGTTACGGGATACAAAAAGACCAATGGAGAAATAGAACACTCCATAGGTGTCTATCATGTGTCTAAAGATAATTTAGGGATTGGACAAGAAGTAGGGAAATATAGCGACCTTTCATTTTTAAGAAAAGAAAACCTTACTGATTTTATCAGAAAAGTAAACGAACTTTCTCTGTCTAGTGAAGAATTGGCAGCACTTAAAGATAAAAGAGAGAAAGAAATAAATGCAAGCCTTGTAAAACTAAACAATGATATTTATGCCAACGAAAAAGGACTTAGTGAAAACGACAGAGTATATCTTGTTTCAGCTTCCATTATGGCAACTCTTGGAATACCAGGAGAAGTAAGCCCTCTGGAAAAATCTGACTTAAAATCATCTACAGAAGATGGCAACACAGACGGAGAAGTTATAGTCAGAAAAATAGAAGCGTTCTTAAAAAAGAAGAATCTACCAAAAACAAAGCAAGACCTGATAGTAAGAACGCTAACAAATACATTGTTATCAGATAACATCAACAAACCAGTAAACGGAGAAAGTCAATTAAAAAGAATATTTTCTAAAATAGTTGATGACCTGGGCATTTATTACAAAATAGGCTTAACCACAGACTTTACAGGAAAGCTGTTTAATGAAATGTACTCTTGGTTAGGCTTTACACAAGATAAGCTAAATGATGTAGTGCTAACACCATCTTATGTAGCTAATTTTTTAGTAAAACTTGCAAGAGTGGATAAGGATAGCTATGTTTGGGACTTTGCAACAGGCAGTGCAGGGCTACTGGTAGCTGCAATGAATGAGATGATTGTAGATGCAAAGGAAAAAATAATATCTCCATTAGAGTTAGAGCAAAAACAGCTCAAAATAAAAGCAGAACAGCTTTTAGGATTAGAAGTACTATCTAATATCTATATGCTTGCAATCCTTAATATGATACTTATGGGAGATGGCAGCTCAAATATTTTGAATAAAGACTCACTAACAAATTTTGATGGTAAATATGGTTTTGGAAAAACAAATGAAAAATTCCCGGCAACTGCATTTGTGCTTAATCCACCATATTCAGCCGAGGGTAACGGAATGATTTTCGTTGAAAAAGCTCTTTCTATGATGAATAAAGGTTATGCAGCTATTATCATTCAAAATTCAGCAGGTAGCGGAAAAGCAAAAGAACTTAACAAGAAAATACTTAAAAAGAATACCTTGCTTGCAAGTATTAAAATGCCAATAGATTTATTTATAGGAAAATCAAGCGTACAAACGAATGTGTATGTATTTAGAGTAGGAGAAGCACATCAAAAAGATGAAGTAGTCAAATTTATAGATTTTTCAAATGATGGTTATACAAGAACCAATAGGAAAAAGGCAAGTATAAACCTAAGAGATACTGACAGAGCAAAAGAAAGATATGAGGAAGTAGTAGACCTTGTACGTTTTGGCAAGAGCAAGTTAAATATCTTTACAAAAAAAAGAATATTATGAAGGATATATTGACCCTGAAAACGGCTCAGACTGGAATCAAACAGCACCGATAGATACAAGACCTGCTCTTGAAGATTTTAAGAAAACGGTAGCTGATTATTTAGCTTGGGAAGTGTCCAACTTAATTAAAAATACAGACAAGGAGAATGAAAGCCTAAAAAAATAAATGCCTCACTGGACGAAAAACTCCGAAATGTTCAGTGGGGCGAGTATAGAATTGGAGATTTATTTGAAAAGCTAACTTTGAAATTTAAGAAATCAACATTTGACAAAGCAACTGATATTTCAAAAACAAGAACTTCAGAATTTAATATTCCATTAATTAATGCAAAATTTGGAGATAATGGCATTATGTATTATGGAAGAAAAAATGATTTTGAAACAGCTTCAATGACAATTGACATTGTTAATGATGGTGCGATTTCAACAGCTTCTGTGTATCCACAACCACAAGAAACAGGTGTTTTATATAATGCATATTTAATTAAGCCACTGTTTGATGTTAATAATCAGATTCTATATTTTCTCTCAACAACTATACAAAAATCTATAAAAGAAAAGTTTGGGTATGAAAATAAAGCTGGTTGGGAAAAGGTAAAAAAAGAGTTTATCCAATTACCAACAAAAGACGGTAAAATAGATTTTGATTTTATGGACGCTTATATAAGCGAACTCGAAGAGGAGCGTATAAGCGAACTTACCGCTTACCTAACGGTAAGCGGTCTAGACAATTATGAATTGTCTAGCGAGGAGAAAAAAGCGTTAGAAAACCTTAAATTAGTACAATGGGAAGAATATAATTTAGAAAAATTATTTGGAAAATCAACGAGAGGAAAAAGACTTAAAAGTGATGATAGAATAAATGGCTCTTTGCCATTTGTTACAGCAGGTGAAGCAAATACTGGAATATCAGATTTTATAGGAAATAAAGTAGAAGTATTTTCAAAAAATACAATTACAATCGATATGTTCGGTTCAGCCAAGTATAGAAATTATAATTATGGCGGAGATGACCATATTGCAGTTGTTCACACAGAAAAAATCAAATCAGAATCAGCAATATTTGTTACTTCTGCAGTTCATAAATCATCGTATAATGGGCAATTCAATTATGGTCGTAACTTTTATGCAAAAGATGCTGACACACTAAATATTATGCTTCCAACCAAAAACAATGAAATAGATTTTACCTATATGGAGCTTCTTATTTCCGCCGTAAAAAAATTAGTTATAAAAGATGTAGTGCTTTATGCTGATAGTAAAATAAATGCCACAAAAAAAGTGATAAGTAAAAACTGAGAATATGATTCCAGAAATTAGAGATAGCAGAAATGTTATCTCTTTTTCATTAAGAATGCGCTGGTAAATATTCCCTCTTTACAACTACTCTTTAATTATATAATAAAAGCGTAAATGTAAAGAGGGTGATGGAATGAATACTTTAGAAAAATACTTTTTAGAAAATAATGTTATTACAAATAAATAGGCGGAAGAGCTATGCTTAGGATTATAAAGGCATAATAATCTAGTGGCAATCATTTGTCGATAATCCATAGACTAACTATAATAAATAATATGAATAAAACCGACCAGCTCCTCGCCAAATACCCAATTATTTCCGACCAAGTCGATACCAAAGAATTGCGAGTTCTGCTTCGTGAACTGGAAAAGGTGCTACGCGGCGGTGCGGCGGGAAATATTGTTGAATTTGGTTGCTATGTCGGCACAACTAGTTTGTTTATTCGTCGACTACTGGACGCTTATGATTTTACGGGCGAGTTTCACGTCTATGATTCATTTGCTGGTTTGCCAGAGAAAACCTCGGCAGACAACAGTGCTGCTGGCGAGCAATTCAAGGCTGGCGAACTCTTGGCGCCGCGTAAAACGTTCGTTTATAATTTCAAAAAGGCCGGATTGAAACTGCCAATTATTCACAAGGGTTGGTTTGCTGATTTTACTCCTAAAGACGTGCCAGAAGATATTAGCTTTGCGTTTTTTGACGGTGATTTTTATGAGTCGATTGCTGATTCGTTCCGCGTCTGCGCGGGCAAATTTCACGAAAAGGTAACTATCATTGTCGACGATTACACTAACGAAGCACTGCCAGGTGCGGCGCGGGCGGTTGATGAGTGGTTGAGTCGCAACCAGCAATTTGTCCTAAGAACCGAGGCCAGCCTGGCGATTATTTCCTCTTGTTCAAAAACATAAACGTGTTACAATATAAGATATCAATAAAGTAAATTAGGGGGGTTGTGATGTACGATCCAATTCACATCACGTCTGAAATAGGAAAATTAAAAACAGTAATACTACATCGGCCTGGTGCTGAGCTAGAAAACCTTACGCCAGAATATTTAACGGACTTATTATTTGATGATATTCCGTTTTTGCAGGATGCTCAAAATGAACATGACGAATTTGCTAATGTACTTCGTTCACGTGGTGTAGAAGTTTTATACCTTGATGAGTTAGTTTCTGAAGCAATTTCTACTCATGAGTTGCGCGAAAAGTTTGTTGATGAAATGCTAGCGTCATCAAAGCAATCTGAACGCCGTATTACCAAGGCTTTGCGTCAGTATCTACTTAGTATGAGTACACGTGATATGGTGCGCAAGATTATGTCTGGTGTGCGAAAAGACGAGGTGGCGTTACCACCTGAACATCATCGCCAGCAATTGCATGAGTTGGTCGCGCAAAGTAGTCAATCCTTCTATCTTAAGAGTGCTTATCCTTTTTATCTTGATCCAATGCCTAATTTGTATTTTACGCGTGATCCAGCGGCGGCAATTGGCAATGGATTGACTATTAATAAGATGCACTGGCCCGCTCGTCGACGAGAATCGTTATTTATGCGCTATATTATTAATCACCACCCGCGCTTTGCTAATAGTAATGTGCCTGTTTGGTATGATCGTGATAAGCGCTTCTCAATTGAAGGCGGCGATGAATTAGTCTTAAATTCTGAGGTTATGGCAATTGGCGTTTCTGAGCGAACTACCGCTGAGGCGATTGAAATGATGGCAACTAAGCTGTTTGCTGGTTCTAACTTTAGAAAAGTTATTGCCATGGAAATTCCAAAATCTCACGCGTTTATGCATTTAGATACGGTATTTACTATGATTGATTATGATAAATTTACTATCCATCCAGAGATTCGTGATCGCGGTGGCAAGATGAATTGTTATGTTTTGGAAAAGGTTGATGGTCAAAAATATCCAAAGATCACTCATGAAACTGATCTTGAACATGTTTTGCGCGTAGCTTTGAGCTTACCAAAGGTTAATCTAATTGAATGTGGCGGTGGTGATCCTATTGCAGCGGCTCGCGAGCAATGGAATGATGGATCAAATACACTAGCTATTGCTCCAGGTGTAGTGGTAACTTATGATCGAAATTATGTAACCAATGAAAAGCTTCGCCAGTCGGGTGTTGAAGTTATTGAAGTTAAGGGTAGCGAGCTTGGTCGCGGCCGTGGCGGTCCACGCTGTATGAGTATGCCTATAGTAAGGGAGGATATTTAAATGGCACAAAGTTTGAAGGGTAGATCTCTTCTATCACTAAAGGATTATAGCTCAGATGAGATTCGTTTATTGTTGGATACCTCTAGGGAATATAAGCGTTTAAAGTATGCTGGCATTCCTCATCGAATCCATGAGGGCAAAAATATTGCGCTATTATTTGAAAAAACTTCTACTAGGACTCGCTGTGCATTCACTGTCGCTGCAAATGATTTAGGTGTAGCACCAGAATATTTAGGCAAAGATGATATTCAACTTGGCAAAAAAGAGACGGTTGAGGATACTGCTAAGGTATTGGGCCGCATGTTTGATGGAATTGAATTCCGTGGCTTTGCACATGAGACAGTTGAACAGCTGGCTAAATATGCTGGTGTACCAGTCTGGAATGGGTTGACTGATAAGTTTCATCCAACACAAATCCTGGCCGATTTTTTGACGATTGAAGAGCATGTCGGTGCTTTGCGTGGTAAAAAGTTAGTTTTTGTGGGTGATGGACGTAATAATATGGCTAATAGTTTAATGATAGGCTCGGCTAAGATGGGCTTGGATTTTAGAATCTTGGCTCCTCGTGAACTTTTCCCAGATCAGAATCTGACAGATGAAGCTTATAGAATTGCCGATGAAAACCATGCAAAGATAACTATTACCGATAACTTTGAAGAAGCTCTTCGCGGCGCAGATGTTATTTACACGGATGTTTGGGTATCTATGGGCGAAGAAGATAAATTTGAGGAACGTATAAATCAACTGCGACATTTTCAGGTTAACACCAATATGCTCCGTTTGACTGGTAACCCAGAAGTTAAATTCATGCATTGTTTGCCAGCCTTCCATGATACACTTACTTCTGTTGGGGCAGATATCAAGCAAAAGTATGGACTTGATTCTATGGAAGTTACTGATGATGTTTTCCGTAGTCGTGCAAGTATTGTTTTTGATCAGGCAGAGAACCGCATGCATACAATAAAAGCGGTTATTGCGCTGACGCTGTAATTTAAAGGAGTTATAAGGAGGCTCCAAAATGGTAGAAAAAGCTAAAAAAGTTAAGAAAAAACTTCGCTCTCCATCGGCATTTACGGTTCTTTTTGTGGTGATTGCTTTAATGGCGACACTAACGTGGGTTATTCCTTCTGGGTCTTATATGACTAAACCAGATCCAAATAACTCAGAGAAAACCGTTCGTATTCATGGTACTTATAAGGAAGATTCAAAGGTAAGTACCAGTGTTAATGATAAGGGTGAAACTGTAACTACTGATGTACGCCAAGGTTTCTGGGATGCATTTATTTCTCCAGTCAAAGGTATGGCTGAAAAACTAGATGTGATTGTTTTTGTCTTAATCTTGGGTGGTTTCCTTGGTGTAACCATGAAAACTGGGGCACTTGATGCCACGCTAGGTGCGTTACTTAAGAAAATGCAAGGCAAAGAGAAGTGGCTTATTCCAATTTTGATGACATTCTTTGCTATTGGTGGAACAACTTACGGAATGCAAGAAGAAGCGGTTGCATTCTATGCCTTGATTGTACCTATTATGCTTGCAGCTGGCTATAATGCCATGACTGCTGTTATGGTGATAGTATTAGGTGGCGGTGTTGGTGTGTTAGGTTCAACTATAAATCCATTCTCCACCGGTATTGCTGCTGGTTCAGCGGATGTGCCACTTGGTAATGTCTTGGGTGTGCAAGCTGTTATTTTAGTGTTGTGCTTAGCTGCAGCAATTGCGTTTACTATGCGCTATGCCGCTAAAGTTAAGGCTGGCGGATATAAAGATGATGTGCGCTATAAGCCTGCTACGACAACTTTGGATATGAAGAATGTCCCTAAGTTTACTGCGCCACGTAAGGCTGTTATGACTGTCTTTGCTATAACTTTTGTACTGATGATCATATCTCTTATTCCTTGGGAAGACTTTAACATAACTCTATTTAGCGACATATATAATCATGCTAAAGATCTGCCTATAATTGGTGCTATTCTTGGTGTTGGTCACACTGTATCGTTTGGCAATTGGTACTTTAATGAGATATCAACTTTATTCCTTATATCTACTGTGATAATAGCGGCAATATATTATCGTGAATTCCAGAAAGAAAATGTTTTTGTCGTTGATACATTCTTAAAGGGTACAGCGGATTTGTTAGGAGTAGCGCTTATTATTGCAGTAGCAACAGGTGTATCTGTAGTTATGCAGAACGGTGCTATTCAAGACACAATAATATATTGGGGCGAAAGTTTATTGGGTCATGTAGGGCATGGTCTTGTTGGTGTGTTAGCTTTCTTATTCTATATACCTATGACTTTTGTAATTCCTTCTTCTTCTGGACTGGCCGCAGCTACTATGCCAGTGCTTGCTCCAGTAGCTGAACTAGTGGGGGCTAATAAGGAAATAATTATAGTTGCATTTGCTACTGCTTCTGGTTTGCTTAACATGATAGCTCCTACAATTGCTTCGCTTATGGGTGGATTAGCTTTGGCTGGTGTATCTTATCGAACTTGGCTAAAGCGTACAGCTCCTATTATGGTAATATTTGCCTTAATTAGTATGGCTGTAATCTTAGTTTATGGGGCAATGTTATAATGAATGATAGTAAGAAAACCATTGTTGTAGCACTGGGCGGAAACGCTCTGCAAAAACAAGGTGAAGCTTCATCTGTAGCGCAACAGCGCGTTGCAGATGAAACTGTTCGCCAACTTCTACCTCTAATAACTGCTGGTCATCGAGTGGCGATTGTGCACGGTAATGGTCCTCAGGTTGGTAATATAGTTTTGCATGAAGAGGCTATAAATACGACTGAAACTCCCAGCTTACCTCTTGAAGATAGTGGTGCGATGAGCCAGGGCTTAATTGGTTTTTGGCTTCAGCAGGCTTTTCATGATGCATTTAAATCAAAGGGTATAAATGATAAATATGCCGTTAGTGTTGTTACTCAAACTGTGGTAGATTCTAGTGATCCTGCATTTTTAAACCCTACTAAACCAATTGGACCGTTTTATACTGAAGAAGAAGCTAGAAAAGTTGAAGCAGAAAGAAATTACGTAGTAAAAGAAGACGCTGGCAGGGGTTGGCGTAGAGTTGTTCCATCACCAAAACCTCAAGAGATTGTGGAATCCTCTGTAATTCGTGCTATGGTATCAGCTGGTATTGTAGTAGTATCAACTGGCGGCGGTGGTATACCTGTTTTGCGCGCACAAGATGGTACTTTACATGGTGTGGAAGCCGTTATAGACAAGGACTTTGGTGCAGCTAAGCTCGCAGATTTACTGAAAGCTGATACACTTCTAATATTAACAGCAGTAGATGCTGCAAAGATAAATTTCAATCAGCCAAATGAACAATCTTTAAGAGAAGTATCAATTGAAGAGATGAAAAAACATATAGCTGATAATCAGTTTGCTGCTGGATCTATGCTGCCTAAAATTCAGGCTTCCCTAGATTTTCTAGAATCTGGTAAGGATCGCACTGCTATCATTACATCTTTGGAAAAAACTTCTGAAGCAATTGATGGTCAGGCTGGTACTATCATTAAAAGTTAAAGAATTACTAATACTAAATTAGACTCCCACTATGAAGGGAGTCTAATTTGATTATTAGGTTAAATTATTTTATAGTCTTGCAATTTATATTCTTATATGATTATATAAATTAAATACTAAATTATTAAATATAAAAAAGAAAGGGCGGGCTATGATAGATTATCTGCGCTCAACGCACTACAGGCCGAGTATAAAAAAGCGCATAGAACTCCAGCCTGGTAGTTGGATACGTTGCGAAAAACCAAACGATTCAGAAAAAGATCGGCTTATTGAACTTGGCGTTGATAGAGATATCTTGCTTGACGCTCTTGATCCTCATGAGATTCCTCGCGTTGAATTAGAAGAAGGTCAGACTTATTTTATTACGCGCTTACCAGATACAGATGATGAGTTTAATGACTTTACAACGCCTGTTTTATTTTTGCTTGGTCAGCGGTATATTATTACTGTAAGTCGTGATAATCTAACAAGGCTCTGGCAGCCTTTTATTGAACGAACTCACGCGCCCACGACTCAAAAAACTAAATTTTTTATGCTAATGATGGAAGCTATTACGCGCCAATATCAGACCAGGGTCGCTTCAATTAATCGCCAAATGCGCGCAACTACTAGTAATGTTCAGAACTTAACTAGTAAAGATATTATGAAATTAACTGAATATGAACGCAAATTAAATGATTATCTAGACGCTTTGCAGCCAACCAATACTGCAATAGAAAAAATGCTTAGCGGGCGAGTCTTAAAACTTTATGAAGACGATCGTGATCTAGTGGAAGATCTTTCGATTGAGTTAGAACAGTTGATTGCTCGCTGTAAGAGTTTGCTGCGTACTATTACTAATGTACGTGACAGTTATCGGGCGGTAATGGATACCCGCCTGAACGAGACAATTCGCTTGCTGACGGTAATCACCGTGGCGCTGACTATCCCAACGATGATTGCTGGGTTGTTTGGCATGAACGTGCCGGTGCCTGGCGATAATGATCCGCTGATGTTTTGGAAAATAACTGTGGTTAGTATCGTGGCAGCCTGCGCTCTGGGCGGATTTTTCTTGCGCAAGCGATAAATATCTTGGCTAAAGGTAAATGTTGGCTTAGAGGGGTTGTAGTCTAATTTGGTACGCCGTATCCCAGCAGCCCGTCATACTGCTTGTCGCGATTAACGAACACGCGGATGCGATTTGCTTCATTGCCGCCGACAGTGGTCTGCACGCCGTTGTCATTTTTCAAGACAATGTTAGCGTGGTCGCCGAACACTGGCGAATTGCGGTAAATTGCCGCGTCGCCAGGAAGCGGTTGGTAGCCGGAATTAGCAGGCTTGAACCGGCCGGCTGCTTCGTAATAATACTCGCGCAAGGTAAACGTCCCTGGGATGCGCCAGCCGCCAGTATGCGGATTTTTCAGCGGCGCGCCCGCTTGATACATGATCCAGCTCACAAAATTAGCGCACCACGCCTCTTCTGCGCCTTGGCTGAACTTGGCGCCAGCGGATTGCGCCTTGAATTCAGTCTTTGCTAGGCTGATAATTTTTTGGCGAGTTGGGCTTAAATTTGTGGTATCAATATCTGGAAAAGCCGCTTCGCCAGGCGACCTGTCGAGATGCGTGGAATTAATAAGAGACGACAGCTTATCGGCAATTTTCGGCTGAGCAATGACTGCGCCCGATGTAATAAGCAACAGTGTAATTACGCTTAAGATAATACATCGTTTCCTTGAGAAAAATTTGGGTGCCGCCGCCTGCTGGTGCTTCATGTAATAATTATATCGCGAAAGCTGTTTGACTGTTAAAATGTAATTGAGGCAAATGTTATATTTAATCAATGGATAAGATGTGAAACATACCTTTCAAATATCAAGCCAAATCATTTAACAGAGTTCCATAAAGATGAATAAACACAGCAAACCGCAGAAATGGCGCCGTTTGTCGTCGCAAATAATTTTTACGCATTCGCGGATGATATTGGCGGAAGAATCTAATATTTCGGCGGAAGATTTTCAGCAAATTGGCTGGTTTTATGCCGACAATCGCCGTACTAGTGCCAAGCTGTACGTTGTCTGTGCGCGCGGCGCTTTTCGAGATAATTATTCGCTCCAACCGGATGAAACAGAGTTTATTTCCAGTAGTTGGTTAGAAATTAACAAACTTGAGCAGATGATTTCTAACGGTCAGATTGTTAATTACTCTATGCTAGCAGCATGGGCGTTATTCAAAACCGCACCGATGAAATAGGGTTTCTTGTGCTATAATAATCTCAAAAGCGAGCGATCACCGTGCGCAATGTTTCTCTGCTAGGGAGTAGAAAGGAATTTATATGGCTCAACCCAAACCAATCATAACAGTTGACCAACTCGTCAAGACGTACGATGGCAAGAATGTCGTCGATAGCGTGTCGTTTGAGGTCAAGAAAGGCGAGATCTTCGGCATCCTTGGCCCGAATGGCGCTGGTAAGACGACGACGCTAGAGATGCTGGAGGCGCTCCGGCCGATTGATGGCGGCACGGCGACTATCGACGGAATTGATGTTGCCAAGCAGCCGAAGCACATTAAAAACATCATTGGTATCCAGCTGCAATCGACAATGTTTTACGATAAGCTAACCTTGCGCGAACAATTGAAAATGTTTGCCAGCTTGTACGGACAAACGGTTGACGCCGACGCGCTGCTGACCAAGGTGCAATTGACCGACAAAGCCAAAAGCTACGTCGAGCAGCTCTCGGGCGGGCAAAAGCAACGCTTCGCCATCGCCTCGACGCTGGTTAATAACCCGACGGTGCTGTTCCTCGATGAGCCAACTACTGGGCTGGATCCGCAGGCGCGCCGCAATCTCTGGGATTTGATCAAAGAGATTCGCGACGAAGGTATTACTATCGTGCTAACTACTCATTACATGGACGAGGCTGAACTGCTGTGCGACCGCCTGGCGATTATGGACAATGGTAAAATCATCACCATTGATACGCCGCATAATTTGATCAAGCAGCTGTTGGCGCGCGGTTTCAAGAAAAAGCAAGTTGTCGAGCAAGCTAATTTGGAGGACGTATTTATTGACTTAACAGGAAAGGCGATTCGGGATTAGTATGAAAAAATATTGGACTGGTGTATTCGGGCAAGTGCGCGCCCAACAAAAACGCTTCATCCGCGATAAAATGTCGTTGTTCTTTACCTTCCTGTTTCCGCTCATTTTCTTATTAGTGTTTGGTTCGATTTTTAATAATCAATCGACCAGCTTTGACATCGCGATTATCAATAATTCGCAAACAGAATTTGCCAAAAGCTTCGTTAAAGGTGCCAAAGATAACGCCAAAGACTCGATTCTCAAAATCAAAGACGTCAAGGATATGAACGAGGCGCGCGAGAAGCTTAAACGTTCGGAATTGAATGGTATTATTGAACTGCCGAGTGATTTTGGCAAAGTAAAGGGAGAGGGTAAGGATGCTCGCCCAACTGGCACAATCAACGTGCTGTACGCCAAAGGTTCCGAGCAAACTGGTAGTGCCTTGACAGCGGTGATGAACCAAATTGCTGATGAAATAAATAAGCGTATGGGCCAGCCGGAAGCGCCGCTCAAGGCTGCCGGTAAAGCTGTCGGCGACGAGCAGCTGAAATCATTTGACTATACATTTACAGGACTACTGGCCTTTAGCTTGATGAGTATGGGTATTTTTGGTTTGGCCAATCAAATGCCAGCTGAAAAACAACGCGGCTCATACCGACGGCTGCGTGCAGCGCCGTTCACCTCGGGGCAGCTGATTATTTCTATGGCCATTCACTATATTATAATCTCGCTACTCAGCCTGACCATGATGGTTGTTGTCGGTATGCTGCTGTTCCACTTCAATATGCGCGGCGATTGGCTGCTGCTCTCCTTGATGTCGGTGGTTTCGGCGATGATGATGGTGGGCTTAGGATTATTAATCGGCGGTTGGGCGAAGAACGAAAATCAATCAGCTCCTCTGTCTAATTTGATTTCTTTCCCGATGATGTTTCTATCTGGAGCATTCTTTCCGGCATTCCTCTTTCCAGAATGGCTGCGCGGCGTAACGCAGTTCATTCCAATGACGTCGGTTGTGGATGGCTTCCGCCTTATTATGACCGAGCAAGCTAGTCTCATCGAAGTCCTGCCGCAAATCGGCGCCGTTGCTGCTTGGATTGTCGTTATTTATATCGCCGCGATTAAGCTGTTTAGGTGGGAATAAGTATTCTGAAAAGTTTGATGGTATCTCTTTGATTATTTGAACAGCCGATAATAAAATAAAAGTATGAAAAGAATTTGGCTGTAATTTTACTAACTACAATCCTTATAAAGAGAGTGAAACTCCGTTATTTAGAGTTTAAAAGCAAATTGGTTTTTAGGAGGTAAAATATTGATAGAAAGTAGACCAGAGTTTGATAAAATCACATCGTTTGATGAATTTAATAAATACTATTGGTATCGTGAAGAAATTTCGCAGATATGCAAGTCATTAGGATTAGAATATAAAGGTACAAAACAGGAACTCAATCACATTATTGAGCAGTACTTTAAGGGTAATTTGATTAAAAAGTCATCAGTAAAAAATGAAAAGAAGCAAGTTGAAAATATTACTTTAGAGACACCATTACTTGAATGTGGTTTTTCCTTTAACACAAAATTTAGAGAATATTTCTCCGCCGTAACAGGTATTACACCTTTTAAATTTACTGCTGATATGGCTACTGCTTGGAGAAAAATAAAAAGAGAAAATGATTTGAGTTTTACAATTCAAGATATGCTAAAAGTTTATTATGGGAAATCAAATTATGCTAAGTATGATAATTCGGTTTGTCAATGGAATCAATTTTTAAAGGATTTTAGTGCAGACGAAAATAGCCGCAACTATACAAACAAATTAAAAGTAGCTTCTATTCTTTGGAAAGAAGTTAGAAATTCAAAAAATGAAAAAATTTATTCTAAGAATCTTTTGACTGAATATGCGAGTAAAATAAAAGAGTATCACAAGTAGATAATTCGGGGCTTGTTAAACTAATAATTTAATAAAAACTAACACAGAACAGCAAACCTAAGAATTACAGGCTTACTATTTTTTTCTTTGCTAAAAATGAGAACGAGATCAAAAGAGAAAGCGTCCATAAATATAAAAGGTTACTTGAAAGAACGCTTCATGGATTAGCCGACGATTACGATAATCGCCAGCCAGTGTCTCTTTGGAGCTCGGGCTGGTGATTTTCTATTGGCGATGACAGTAAGTGATAGAATAGTGTCTGGCCTAGTCTGTACAGTGATCGTTAGGATGACTGATGTGCTCGTGTGTCTGCTAGCCACTTGTCAATTGCAGTGTAAAACTCCTTGGGGTTACCCCGAAAAAGCTTGCGTCGTAATCGCGACAAAATACGCTCATGCAATGAGTGTGGTCGGTAGACGCGTAAATGCTTGAGTGACGCCATGGTTACCGTATTTGAAGTGCCGTCCCAATGAGCTATCGGTAAGGTTGGTGCAAGTCCAATGTCGATCGACGGGTCAATATTATACGTCGATCCGTCAATAAATATGCGCAGTATCACGTGTCGTTCATGGCGCTGGCGGCGAAGGTTGAGGATGCGTTCGGGAATCGGCAAATCTTGCCAGTCAAAAACACCAATTAGCAATTGACTGGTAATGCCGATGTGCTTCAGTTCTTGTTTCAAGAGTACGCACTTTTGGTAGCACGACCATACTTCATCACTGCCACTTGTTCCGTAGGGTAAGTCGCGGATCTTTTTAAATATTCTAATTGCTTTTTTGGCTTTCATGGTAGGTAGAAAAGGGTATTACTTCAATGATATCGCTGGAGTCTGTTAGAATTATGAGAAGTCTATCAATGCCAAATCCAACACCACCTGCTGGAGGTATATCAACGCGTAGTGTGTGGTAGAAAGTCTCATCCATTTGCAAGCTCCATGCCACCAAGATATAATTCAAATCTTTCAAGCATTAAATTATTATCCCTATGATCCTTGGCCATTATTATATCATAGCATATGACGCTAGCGTTTTTCGGAAAGTTATAAATTAAGGTGGGTTGTATTAAGTGTGAAAGATAAAGGTTTTCAAATATGTCAATAATTTGAAACTGGTTCGGAATATTATATACCTACTATCCTTGCAGTATTGACTAGCTCGTCATAGTCTAACTCATATAAATCTTTACCTAATTTTTCTAATAGTGTGTCGTGAATAGATATCCGTTTCCATGGCTTGGAAAAGTCTAAAAGTTTCTTTAGGTATAGTTCCGGTGAAGACGCTAGAGTAAAACGTAATCCATCATATGTTGCTGTCTCTGCAAAGATTGGGCGAGATGTAGAATCTCCTTGAAATGGATGAAGGAGAGGGGCGTCAATCTCCATGAAGCCTTCATTGGTCAGCAGGGCTAAGTCATGAGCTATACATATCATTAGAGCTATCATGCGTAATAGTAATACCAAAAATGTCGCTTTTATTCAGTAAATTGAAGATGCTTAGATCCAAATTATCAATATATACATTAACATCACCCGAATAGCCACTTAAAGTCGGTTCTTCATTAGTAATAATTCTTGTTATTCTTCCTGCTAATTTTGTAAACTTTCTTGGATTTTTATTACCTTTTTCAGGTTATGATAAAACTTATATTCAATAAGCATAGCATACGATATTATTCTCTAATAATTTTCGAAATTACTCATCTAATATACTTATATTACCCCTAATAGACTATAAATTTAAATGCAATAAACTAGTGTATAATATAACACATGAAATGGCTTGACGATATAGTAGATCAGTTTCGGAATGTGGATAAAGAAGTGTTAGTCTCCTCGGGTGCATCGCCGTCGGGTGTGTATCATGTGGGACACTTGCGTGAAATTGTTATCGCTGACGCCGTAGTGCGGGCGCTAAAGCAAGCAGGTATTCGGGCGCGCCACGTTCATGTTTCAGATAACCTCGACGCCTTTCGTAAGGTGCCGGTCAATCTGCCGGCCAGTTACGAGCAGTACCTCGGCATGCCGCTTTGTACGGTACCATCACCAGATGATCAATATGATTCGTGGGGAGATTTTTGCCTGAAGCCATTTTTAGAGAGCGCTGATAAAATTGGTATCACTATGGACGTGGTCTATGCCAGCGATAAGTATCGGAGCGGGTTTTTTGTCCCGGCCATTGAGCGCTCGCTGAGCCGCATTGACAAGGCCAAGTCAGCCATCCAGGAAGTGTCGGGCCGGCAGCTGGATGATCAATGGTCGCCGATTCAGATTATGGAACATGGTCGTCTTAAAAATCGTCAGTTTGTCAGAATGGATAGCGACGCTAAAACGATCACCTATCGTAGTCATGATGACTCGGAGCACACAGTTCGGTACGATGACGGGCAGGTAAAGCTGGATTGGCGGCTGGACTGGCCAGGGCGGTGGTGGCTGCTCGGCGTTGATGTTGAGCCGTTTGGCCGTGATCACGCGACGAAGGGCGGCTCGTATGATACCGGCAGGCGGATTGCCCGCGAGGTTTATGATATTGATGCGCCAGTACCAGTGCCATATGAATTTATTAATCGCACTGGTGATACGAAAAAGATGAGCGCCAGCAAGGGTACCGGCGTGAACGCACACGACGTTGTTGATATGCTGCCACCTGAGGTAGTGCGCTACTTTATCCTTCGATATTCGCCAGCCAAGCGGTTGTATTTTGACGAGACCGATAGTCTAGTGCGGTTGGTTGACGACTTTGTAGCGATGAGGCAGCATCCGCAAAATGAACTTGATGAACGGTTACTATTCTTGTGTACTGATGGGTTGAACCAGTCAGCGGTTAGTTCAGTTCCATTTTCGCATCTAGTTATTTCATATCAAGCGGCTCTGTGCGACACAGCAAAAACGGTGGAGATTTTGCGGCGTAGTGCGGAATATGCGGACATTGTTGATGAGGAAGAGACAGTGATTATCACCGAGCTAGACTACGTCAGTTGGTGGCTGGATCAGTGGGCACCTGAATCGCTGAAATTTCGCCTCGCAGACGAGGTAAATCCAGACGAGTTTTCAGCAGAAGAAAAAGAATACCTGCGGCAACTAGCTGACGATATTACCGAGGCGCCAGCCGAAGCTGACGGCAATTGGTTTCACCAAGCGATTTACGCCTACAAAGAAAGTGGCTTGCTGCCGCCGCGGGAGTTGTTTACAACCATCTATCGCGTATTAATCGGTAAAGATTCTGGCCCGCGTGCTGGCTGGTTCTTGTCGATTTTACCGCGAGATTGGCTGATTGATAGATTACGGCTATTAAAGTAGTAAAGTAAGTATATCTTGGTAATTAATCAGATAGAAATAGTGATTACAGTTCATCTATTTTAAATAATTAAGGTTGATTAATATTACCTAGACGCTTGACGTATTTTATAATAAGGCATACAATGTAACGTCTGGGTATATTTGCTTGGTGTTATGGAATAAGCTGTATATATAGGCTATCTATATCTAATAAATTTAGGTTTGAGAGGTAGATAATGTTACACAATTTATCAATAAGAAATAAACTAATAGTCATGGGCGCAGTGATGAGTGCGCTATTTTTGGTAGCACTTGATCAAACAATAGTTTCAACTGCTTTGGCGGCTATCGTTAAGGAATTTAATAGTTTTTCATCGCTTGGATTTATTGTAACAGCGTATATGTTAACCACAACAGTGACAGTGCCTTTGGCTGGCAAGCTTAGTGATATGTATGGTCGTAAGCCACTACTGCTATCTGGTGTGGCAATATTTACGATTGGTTCACTTTTAAGTGGAGCTAGTCCTGGTGTTGAATGGTTAATTGCTTGGCGTGCATTGCAAGGAATTGGTGGTGGTATTATAACGGCGAATGCCTTTACTATTATCGGTGATTTATTTCCTGTTGAAGAACGCGGCAAGTGGCAGGGAATGTTTGGCGCAGTCTTTGGTATGAGTTCTGTAATTGGACCGCTGCTTGGTGGCTGGTTAACAGATGGAGCAAATATTGCCGGTTTAGTAACTGATTGGCGCTGGACCTTTCTTATTAATGTGCCAATTGGTATAATTGCTGCCATTGCTTTAGTGCGCTATTGTCCAAAAATTAAACATGATGCAAAACATAAACCAGATTACTTGGGTGCTATCTTATTAACTGTTTCATTAGCGGCATTGGTTCTTGCGGTTGATAATACAGAGTTAATTTTTAAAGATATTATTAATAATGGCGTATCGTTAAATCTTATTAAAAATATACTGTTTATATTATCTGCATTAGCTGCTTTGGCGTTTGTTTGGATAGAGCGGCGTGCCAAGCAACCAACATTACCTCTTCGTTTCTTTAAAAATAAAACTTATAGATTAATAATAATCGTGGCTTTATTATTTGGCGCAGCTTTTCTTGGTTCCATTTTATACCTGACTCAGTTTAATCAGCAGGTGTTTGGTGCTAGTGCATCGCAAGCTGGTTTAATGCTACTTCCAATGGTAGCTGGAATGATGGTAAGCTCTCTTTCAACGGGGCAGATAGTTAGCCGTATTGGGTCATATAAGTGGTTTATTACTGCTGGATATGCGCTAGTGTCAATTAGTATGTTTTCACTAACCATATTGCAACCAAACACCCCATACTGGCACGAAGCAGTTATTATGGTGTTTATTGGCCTAGGAATGGGTATGTGTTTACCTATACTTAGTTTGGCTGTGCAAAATGAATTTACCCATAAGGATCTAGGTGTCGCTACATCAAGTGTTCAGTTATTCCGTGGGCTTGGTTCGACTATTGGTACTGCGATTTTTGCAGGTGTTCTAACTGCAGGGATTATCAATAATATTGGTGATGCTAATAACTTACCCTATATTCAAACATTACATAAATCACCACAGGCTTCTAAAATGCTTGATGGCGAACTAAACTCAGATAAACTTCTACAGATTAATAGTCAACACAAAGAGATCTTAGCTGGTGCTGAACAGGGATTTAAAAATATACCCACTCCGATCCGTGAACAGTCTATTAGTCAGTTTAAATCTCAGCAAGATGAATATAATAGCAAAATACTACAATCATTTAGCGATTCTTTGCATGGTATATTTATTATCAGTGCTTCTTTAATGGTAGTAGGTTGTGCAATTACTTTGTTATTGCCGCACAAGAAATTATCCTCATCGTCTAAAGCCAGTTTAGCTACAGACTAGATTTTGATGTTATAATAGAGCTAGTTATGCTTAATTATTATTCTCGTCAATCTAATTCTGGAAATTTTACTAAAGTAGATACGCCACCGCGCGGTGGTAATGTCTGGATTCATGTGGATGAAGCTAATAAAGCAGACGCTGATAAATTGATTAAGGCATATAATTTAGATGCAGATATAATAAAAGACGTATTTGATCCAAATGAACTACCTCATATTGAGTATAGCGAGGATGGTAGAACTCTTTATGTATTTTTGCGTAAGGCATGGCGGTCAAAAACTGATCAGATAAAAACATTGCCGCTGTTAGTTGTAGTTGGCGATAAAGATTTTATCACTATTTCGCAGGCTCATTCGAATTTGCCATTAAATAATATAGATATAAAGACCTATTCACTACAACAAAGTCAGTATTTTTTGTTGCTTTCGTTGATCTATACGATAGTCTCTGAATATGGCGGCCTTGTAAACCATACGAGTGATGTTGTTCATACTATGAAATATCGATTGCGCAGTCATGAAATTACAAATAAGGATTTTTATAGATTTATTACAATAGAAGATAATATAGCTATTTATAAATATAATCTTAGGGCTATTATTTCTTTAATAGAGCGCTTACGTGATAATCAAGATATTGCTTCCAATCATGATATGATTGAGGCGATTGATGACATTTTATTATATATACGCCAATTACTTGCTAGTGTCGAGTCGTCGGAGCATTCAGTTGCTAGTTTATATAATGTATATTCTACAGTTGCTAATAATACTTTAAATCTAAGAATGAAAACTCTTACTATTGTTACGTTAGTGGTAACTGTACCCAATATTTTCTATGGTATGTATGGCATGAACGTAGCTCTACCTTTTGCTAATGAGCCATGGGCCTATTGGTTTGTTTTGGGAATAACTGTAGTTATTATGCTACTAATTGTAATTTTGGTACGTCGCTCTAAGCTTTTGTAAAATACTATTGCAATAATTATATTTGTGTGATATTATACAATTTGTGCCTTTTTAATTATAAAGACTAAAGGCTGGAAAATAAGAGTTATGTCTATTGATATTAAGGTTATATCAAGCCGAAATAAGAAAATTACAGTTGATGTTGTACCGGCTGATTGGCAAAATTATATAGTTTCGTAATATTTATTTTAGAATTCTGAGTAGGATAAATTATTATTGGCTAGGCTACTTTTTAGTAGACTCTATTGCTTGTTTAATGGTATTTCTTAGCTCTGTTTCATTACTGAATTCGTTTTGTTTGAGTGATTTGCCGTTTAAGAATACACTAGGTGTGCCACTAACTCCACTAGCTTTACCTATAGCTTGGTCAAAAGCGATTTTTTGTGCTACTTTATTGCTAGAAATATCTTTTTTTAGTTTATCCATATCTAGACCAATTTGTTTTGCATATTCATCAAATATCTTATCGCGCTTATCTGCCGAAACACCTGACCAGTCGGTTCTATTAGAGAATAGTTTATCATGCATCTCCCAGAATTTACCTTGCAATCCTGCTGCCTCGGCATAAGCTGCGGCTATTTTTGAATTAGGATGAATACTTGTAATAGGAAAATGTCTAAATACTACTGATATTTCTTTACCGTAATCTTTTAAAACTTTTTTTATATTGCCTTCTAATGTTGTACAGCCTGGGCAAGAGTAGTCGCCATACTCAATTAAAACTATTTTTGCATCTTTATTGCCATTGGTTCTGTCTGGAATTCCAGACTTTACATTATCTGCATCTTGCTGACTGATAATAGTTTTAAATTTATCAACATTGCTTACATCAAGTGAATTTTGCTTAGAAAGAAATATTAAACCCGCCAAAATTGCAATTGACGCAGCCCCGAAAATAATCCAAGTCTTTGCATTCATAATAATTTACCAATCTCCTCTAATATATTAATTTATTATAATAAAAAAATAACATGAGTGCAATAATTTTTATGGTAATATAAATGTAAATGGTTTTTATATTTATAGCGATGATTAGCTACTTAGCGATGCTGGTGTTGGGCGCGATTAATCCGAACTATAGCAAATTTAGTGATTTTGAAATCAGGCGCCGTTTAAATATATCTAATAAAAATATTGATTATAATGATATAGAAATTTTACGTGCAGAATGTTTTGTGGATATCTATTATTGGATTAAGCTAATTTATGGAATTGTTTCTGCTAGTTTTGTCTCTTCTGTTCTTTTTTATTTACATAGTTATATAGGGGCTGCTATAACTATGCTGGGTGTGATTAGTTGTGTGATGATTTCTAATTGGCAATTTTTTAATAATTTTTGCCAAAGAATATACAATAGTTATGAATTAAAAGTTTTACATTTTGCTTGCCGTAATGGTTATAAATTACGATTTTTATATGGTGGATCAAAGAAACTAAGTCCAAAATTTAAAAACTCTCCTAAAATAGTATCAAGAGATGAGATTGCACACGTTATTGCAAAGAGTTCTGGTGTGTTGACTGCAAATGAAAAGAAATTGCTACTAAACGGTCTTAAATTTGCGCATAAAAAAGTAGAAGATATTATGACTTTACGGTCTGATTTGAAAACAGTTAATCATGATGATGTGATAGGGCCACTTTTACTTGATAATTTACACAAAACTGGTAATGTATGTTTCCCTGTTATCAAAGATAATTTAGACAATGTAGTCGGAATCATTTATCTGAGTGATGTAATTTCTATTGATACAGATAAAACCAAAATTGCTCTCAAAGTCATGAGAACACCTGTATATTATATAAAAAATACTCAAAATCTTGAGCAAGCTATCGCAGCATTCCTTAAAGTGCATAACTATATGTTCGTGGTTGTTGATAGTAAGAAGCGAACCGTAGGTATTTTGACTATAGGTGATGTAATCCGTGCTGTTGTTGGTTATTCAATAATTAATGATTATGATGGGTATGATGATTTGAATAAGATTTCTAAATCGTAGAATTGTGTATTAGTTTGATGAATATTCAATAATTACATTGTAAATGCTATAACATGTTATAATAACAGATATGAAAAATAGAGTTTTGGCGGCGGAAACTTCTGCTGAAGTTGGAAAAAATATTACGGTGGCGGGCTGGGTGCACTCGCGACGCGATCACGGCGGGCTGATTTTTATTGATTTGCGCGATCATACTGGGGTGGTGCAACTGGTGATTAATCCAGATAAACCGGCGGCTTTTAAGCTGGCGGAAAGCCTGCGCGATGAGTTTGTGATTCGTGCTAGCGGTGTGGTGACGGAGCGTGGCGAAGGTTTGAAAAATCCAAATATCGCCAGTGGTAATGTGGAAATTGTGGTGGAAAATCTGGAAATCTTGAACCGAGCTGAAACTCTTCCAATCCAACCATTTGCCGAGGAAAACCAGGCAGGTGAGGACTTGCGTTTTAAGTATCGTTACCTCGACCTGCGTCGCCCAGCGATGCAACAGATGCTGAAAAAACGCGCTGAAATGTATCGCCGAATGCATCAGTACATGGATGGCCGCGACTTCATCGAGATTCAGACGCCGATTTTGGCAAATTCCAGCCCCGAGGGTGCGCGTGATTTTCTGATCCCGAGTCGTTTGCAGGAAAATAAGTTCTATGCTCTGCCGCAAGCACCGCAGCAGTTCAAGCAGCTACTGATGGTTGGCGGTGTGCCGCGGTATTACCAGTTGGCGGCGTGTTTTCGCGATGAAGATCCGCGGGCCGATCGACTGTACGGCGAGTTTTATCAGCTGGATTTGGAGATGAGCTTCGTTGAGGACGGCGAGGAAGTTCGCCAGGAAGTTGAGCCGTTGATGTGTCAGCTCGCGACCGATTTCGCGGGCAAGAAATTGCTGGATTTGAGCGATCTGCCGGTGGGCGATGGCCAGCCAATTCCGCGCATTTCGTACCGCGACGCCATGGAGACGTACGGCTCGGACAAGCCAGACCTACGCTTTGGCATGGAGTTAATTGAGCTGACCGATGTGTTCGCCAGCACCGAATTTGGCGTGTTCAAAAATGCTGAGTGTATCAAGGCGATTTGCGTCAAAAATGGCGCCAGCCTCAGTCGTAAGCAAGTTGACCAATTTACTGACATTGCCAAGAGTGAAGGGGCGGGCGGCTTGGCCTACATCACCTACCAAGATAGTGAGGCGAAATCACCAATTGCTAAGTTCTTGAGCGAAACAGAACTCACGGTGATTAAACAAAAAACTGGTGCAGTTGATGGCGACGCCGTGTTCTTTGGCGCCGACATCCGTCCAGTTGTCAACGCCGTGCTTGGTCGCCTGCGTAACGAATTTGCCGCCCATTTCAACTTGAAAGACCCGAGCGTGGTGGCCTTTGCCTGGATTATCGATTTTCCATTTTATGAATGGGACGACCACGGCAAGAAACTTGATTTTGGACACAACCCATTTGGTATGCCAAAGGGCGGGTTGCAGGCGCTGGAGTCGGCGACGACCGATGCCGACAAACTGGCCATCGTGGCTGACCAGTTCGACATGGTGATGAACGGCTACGAAATCTGCTCCGGCGGTGTGCGCAACCACAACCCAGCAGTGCTGTACAAAGTATTCGATTTGCTTGGCTTTAGCAAAAGTTACGTTGAGGAAAAGTTCGGCGCCATGCTCAGCGCCTTCAAATACGGCGCGCCGCCGCACGCTGGTTGTGCCTTTGGTGTTGACCGCATCCTTATGGAACTCATCGACGAAACTAATGTTCGCGAAACCTTAGCCTTTCCAAAGAACGGTTCGGGCGTCGATGTGATGATGGAATCACCGTCAATGGTTGACCCAGCACAGTTACGAGAATTAGGTTTATAAGATATATCACGGCAGAACAAGCTGCCGTGATTATTTTATAGTGACAGGCGAATTATTTTCGCTGCTTTTTCTGGCTGATAAATTGTGAGATAAGCCCAATGATAACAACCAGAACTGCAACGTAAAGCAACCCGTTAATCAACCAGGCGGCAAGGCGAAACACCATGCTCAAGACCCAAGCGATGATAACCAGGACTGCAATGCTGTAAATTAATTTAGGAAAAGACATATATTCATTATACCATCTACCGTGAGCTAAGCATACCGTCAAACCACCCCTTAGTATGGCAATCACGAAAGTTCCAAGCCCCAGGGTTTTCGGTCTTGTAGCTCCAGTAAAACCAGGCGTCAACATTTGCTGGTACGGCAAGTTCTGATTGGCAGTGAGCGTATTCAGTGTCGTCGCTAGCAATGCCTGGCGGCAAAGTAGCACTCCATTCGCCAATAATCAGCGGCTGCTGCTGGGCATAATCGCGGTACTTGTCAGACCGTTGGTCAAGAACCTGACGGTGGTGGGTTAGTGAGGTTGCTTGATTGTCTGTGTCGGAAAAGCATTGATAGTGATGTATATCCAGCGTATTAGACCCGACGCACCCCGACCACCAGGCTGGCTGGTAGCAATCAGATGCCACGATGCGCACATGAGGCGGCAATTTATTACGCAATTTCCGGCTCGTTTTACGTGTCCACCACCACAATTGCCATCGCTCACGTCGGGTGTTCACCAGCGGTTCATTGAGAAGTTCGATGCCCCACAGCGCTGGATGCCCGCCGTATTCATCGGCGATGTCTAGCAGTATCTGCGTGGTCTTTTGTTGATTGGTGTGTTGATACCATCGAACATTGCCAGTATTGCCACTACCGCTGTGGTCACTGGCATTTTGAGCACCAGGCGCGGCGTGGAGGTCGAGAAGAACCTGTAAATCATACTGCCGAGCCATGTCCATCAGCCAATCAAGTTGCGGTTTTGCTGATATATACGGCGGCTGATCATCAAGCGCCCAGTAGCCAATCGGTAATCGTAGTAGTCGTATACCAGCTTGCGCTAGCCATTTGATATCAGCTTCCTGGATGAATGTTTGTCGATGCTGCTGGATGCGCGCTCGACCATCAGCCGTTTTAGATAATTCATATTCGTTGGTCGCGTCTGTTCCGGCAAATATGCTTGGCGTCATCCATCGTTCAAGCACCAGCCAACCACCTAGGTTGACGCCAGGCATGGCAGGTGAGGGAGAATGACTGCTCATATTTCTACTGTAGCACGAATACATTGCCGAATCATAGCGAAACGGCTATACTGAAAGTATATGTCATTCTTAGAACGCGCCGTCAAGCTAAATACGGCAAGCAGCTCGTCGGTCATAGCGGCGCTAAGAACTATGTTAGTTTAGACGGCGATGTGAGGATTTAAAAGGATCTTCGTGTCAAACATAGGTAGAATAAATATGAATAAAACGAAATTACCAACCGACTCTCAAATTAAAAACTTGCACAAAAAATACGCCAAAACTGATGCTGATTTTGCGCTGATTTACACTCATTGCCAAGTGGTTGACGCAATTGCGGCGCAGCTTTTAGACACTAAGCCAAATTCTCAGATCGACCGCGATTTGTTGCACGTTGCGTGCATGCTTCATGATATCGGTGCGTATGATGTTCTGGAAAACGGCAAATTTGTCGACGGCGTTCGCCACGGCGTGATTGGTGAAAAGATTCTGCGAAATGAAGGCTTTCCTGAACAAATTTGGCAGCGATAAACAAGCCAAATTTCAGGCGCTAGCAGACGAGTTTGGCAAGCCGGATATTACGCTTGTCGCCAGTAAGTTTGGTTTTAGTATTAAAGATGTGAATTAGCGTCAGGATAATTGCCGGTATGTTTGCACTGCTTTAGGCAAATATGTATAATCTATACAGATTATGAATGATAGCGAAGTGCCCGCGGTAGGCAAGCAAGTGATCGTTGCCTGCGCGTTTATTCATCACAATTTTGACGGCGTTGAGAAAATCTTTATGCCTAAGCGTGCTGCGACGAAGAAATTTATGCCAAGCGTATTTGAACTGCCTGGCGGTCAGTTGAAATTTTAGCCAAATGCCAGTCAATATTAAAAAATCCAGAAAAGATATGGCAGCTGTCTTTAAGCGCATGAAAAATAAATTGGCGCCAGTGCTTGCGGATGGTTCGCAGATTCATCATGTCGGCAGTACCGCGGTGCTTGGCTTGGATGGTAAAAATATCCTAGATATCCTTATTTCTGCTAAAGATAGCGAACATATGAACGAGCTGCGGGATAAATTGGTAGCAATTGGATATTTTCCCTCATTAAATCCAAGTTCCCGCCAAGATTATATCTTCCTGGCGTCCCGGCAAGAAGAAACTGGCGAGGGCGATATCCACATTCACCTCGCGGTCGCGGATACTGAAACGCACGATAACTTATTAATTATCAGAGATTATCTAAGATCTCACAATGACGAAGCTGATCAATATTCAAAGATAAAATATCAATATGCCAAGCAAGCAAATTACGACAGGTCGGCGTATAAAAAACTTAAAGCAGCTTATGTCGATAAGTTATTGCAACGTGCCAGGCAGTGGAAAAATGGCGGCTAATCTCCTCATTCATATTCCGCACGCTTCGCTCCATCTGCCGCCAGATTTTTGGCGCGATGTTACGGTTGATCAGAAGATTATCGAGTACAATCTACGTTTTATGGCTGATTATAAAGTGGGCGAGCTTGCCAGAGATATTGATTGCCATAAAGTAATAGCCAAGTATTCGCGGATATATTGCGACGTTGAGCGGTTTCGGAATGACGCCGATGAACCGATGGCGAGGCTGGGGATGGGCGCGGTATATACGCATTTGCCAGGCGGCGTGCACAGTATCGCCAGGTAACACCTGAGCGCCGCAAGGAAATTATCAGGCAAGCGTATGAGCCTCATCATGCACAGCTAAACAAATTGAGCTAAAAAATTGTTAATCAGCACGGCTCGTGTATGATGATTGATCTGCATAGTTACAGTGATGATTTGGTGCGAAAATTATTTGGCTATACGGAAAATCTGCCTGATATCTGCCTGGGTTATGATGATGAATGGTTTAGTGAAAATAATGCCTTAAAACTGAAGACGTATATAGAACAGCTGAGTTATAGCTGCGCGCTAAATTATCCGTATGCGGGTGCGCTGGTGCCGATGGACTTTTACCGTGATAAAACGCCCGGGCTGCGCTCAGTAATGTTGGAGATTAATCGGCGTGTTTATCTGGAGGGTGGAACGGTGCGCCAAGAAGCGGCGCGTGGCATCAATAAAATAATTAAATTTATTGCCAGCGATAATTTTTATAGATCTAATAGCTAGAAAATTCCGTTATTATAAATACTGGGCTTATATTAAATCTTGATGTAATAGTGGCTACTCATTGATATTGTTTATGCTATAATGAAAGTACAAGAGAGGAATTATATTAATGAGCCAAGTTGAAATCGCAATTATTTTACTTACAATTACAGTAATGATGCTTTCGGTTATTGTAATCACACTTCTAGCCTTGATAGCTACTTTGCTGGCTAGGTTAAATAAGATTGCTAGACAAACTGAAAAAGCGGCAAAAAATCTTGCATCATTTACGGCTTGGTTTTCGCCCACTACTGTATTTTCAGCGGCGGTAAGAGCGTTTCGTAAAAAATAATAAAGGGGGAATATGAAAAAATTATTAGGTTTAGTGGCAGCAGCAGGTGTAGGTTATGTAGCAGGGTTACTTTTTGCACCAAAGAGTGGTAAAGAAACCCGATCAGATATTAAAAGCAAACTAGACAATCTAAAAGAAACTACATCAGAGAAGATGGATAATGCTAAAGACATTTATGATGAAAGTGTTACTAAGGTTAAAAAAAGTGCTGGTGAAATTAGCGACGAGATAACTATTATAGCTCAAGAAGCGCAAACTTCTGCAGGTCACATTGGTAAAGAGGCTAGACGATTTGGTGGCGAAGCTAAAAAGCATCTAGGAAAAGCTTCTAACTCAGCTGCCCGCACAACAAAGGAAATTGGTAGAAGTATAGGTAAATTAAAATAATTTGCTTTATTTAGTCTATTAGTTCATAATATTAAATATGCGTTTGATTAGCTTTTTAGTAGTTGTTTGTTTATTGTTGGTAAGTTTTGTATATGTAGATAACGCTAGGGCTCAATCTTCTTTTGGTGTTTCGGGGCAACTTAAGCCTGGCGATAGTACTTTATATAATTCTATAATTATGGATTGCCAGTCCGTCAAGGCTAAGCTTATAAAAATTCATGAAAACGATGGATTAATAAGAGTAAATTCTGGTCAGCAATATGATCTGATAGCTACAAAGCTAATGGCTCGTTTTAACGCTAAAATCGCCGAAAATCGTTTAAAGGGCGGTGAAATGTTTAATTATGCTGCCGAATTTGATAAACATTTGGTGAATTTTCGCGAGCAATATCGTACCTACGAAACTGATATGGTACAGCTAATTAAGGCTGATTGTGACGCTTATCCTCAAAATTTTTACTATATGCTTGAGTCTGTTAGAGAATCGCGCCAGAAAATTCACTCAGAGGTAGTTAGTTTACATAATATAGCGCTTAAATATTATAACGAAGTAAAAAAGTTTTCTAAAAACTACAAAAATAATGCCTTGCGGAGTGATCTAAATGAATCTAAAAACTAATATACTACCGTCGAAATTTTTTATGATGATTATTCTATCAATTACGGCTGCGTGTGTTTTAGTTGTAATAAGTATGGCTTTGTATTCTTATAGTGGTGCTGCGCAGCTTGATTTGAGTCGACCAGATTATCAGACAGTTCGCAAACATGCTCAAAAAACAGATACATTTGAGGGGTTCGATACTTCTAGTCAGCTTAATGATGATTCTATTAAAGAATTTGATAAAATGTTTAATAAAAAACTCCAGATTATCAGTGACTATAAGAATAGTTTTGATAGTGCATCTTTAGGAAATGAAAGTTTAGGTATTTTGGCGGAATAATGCTTAATCCAGAAGATTTTATTATTACGCGAAAACGTAAAAAGTACAAATTTGCTAAATTTGCCAATTCTCCAATTTGTTATGAACTCGATGAATGGAGTCAGCGCCTAGTTGATGTTATTGAAATAGGGGCAGGGAATGGTCTTTTTAGTGTTGAGATGGCAAAAAGATTTCCCCAGAGTCAGTTTCTAGCACTGGACGTCAAGGGTGATAGGTTGCAAAAAGGAGCTTATGAAGCAACTAACCAAAATATAAATAATATATATTTTTTGCGAGCTAGGGCGGATCAATTAGCAAGTATTTGTTATCCTAAGTCTATTGAATCAATCTGGATAACATTTCCTGATCCTTTTTTGCGTCGGCGATCGTCGGGGCGTAGACTAACAAATTCGTATTTTCTTAAAATTTATCAGCAAATTTTAAACTCAAATGGTGCGCTTTATTTAAAGCATGATAATCGTGATTTCTTTTGTTGGAGTCTAGAGCAGCTAGTCATTAATAGATGGAGAATAGAAGAATTATCCTTTGATTTGCATGAATCAAATTTGGTGGACAGCTATAAGATAAAAACCACCTATGAAACTCGTTGGCTAGAGGACGGCTTGACTATAAACTTTGTCAAAGCATTGCCGCCTTTATCATGATTTTTATAGGTTATAAATTATAGTAAGCTCTTTTTGCAGATTCTTTTGACCGTTCTTCGCTGCGCAATCTATCTTCAATAGGTCTATGATCCCATTCTAAAATAGTGTCCAAATGTCGCACATCACAAATATATGATTCTTCTAGGAACCCATCGTACGATTGTTTTAGAATGGAGTTTCCTTTTCTACTATCTAAGTTATATCTTATTTTATCATCGGCAGCTGTTGTTACCGTAATAAATGCTTGATTTCCGCTATCTAAATATTTTACTTGAACATCTTCGCCTGTGTAGTGTTCTTTGTTTTGCATTATTAAATCGTATTTATCTAGTGATTCTAAATCTAATTCGCTTAAATCAAGGGGATTAAATCTAACTACTTCAATATCGTTTGGAGCAGATTTACTACTTGAAGATTCCATGATTATGGAAATTGTTCCTTCATCATCGTGTCCAAAAGACATATCCATATATTTTTGCTCACTCATATAGTTGCGCATAGTTTTTATGAAATCAATAGTCGCATTAATGCGCTTTTCGTCTTCATATTCGTTAAAGAAATCTCGCAAGCTATCATGATTACTTTCGCGAAATAAGTCACTTGATATCTTTGGTGTGTAACTTTCTTCGTTTTGCCCAGTTTCTACACCAATTAGTGCTTCACGGTTAGAGTTATTGTTTACTAAAAAGTTACCATTACCGTTCATTTCTTTACACTTTCGCTTGATTGTTATTGTGCTTATATTGTAAAGTTTTTTACTATAAAAGTCAATATTAATGATATAATCATATACAATAATCAAGGGGGACTATGAATATAAAAGATTACAGTAAAAAAGCCATATCAACTTTGACTGACGATTATCAATATGGTGATATTACACCTCAGATGATGGGTATCATACTAGGATTAAGTGGCGAGTGTGGCGAGGTTCAGGAAAAATTTAAGAAAATTTTGCGTGATAAGAAGGGTGAAATAAATAACAAAGATAAACAAGAGTTAATAAAAGAGCTTGGCGATATACTTTGGTATGTTTCAGTTGCAGCCGATCTGCTCGGTTCCAATCTAGAAGAAGTTGCCAAAACTAACAATGAAAAACTTGCAAGTAGACAGTCTAGGCAGACTCTACATGGTAGCGGAGATAATCGTTAGTTTTTAGATATTTTTGCACGTAGCCATCCATCAATTGTGCCCGCACCCATACATAATACTAACTTACCATTTTTGCGTTCGGTGTTGATTTTATCCCATAAATTATTATCTAATTCTGCAAACTCCAAGCTTGATTTATTTATAAGATTTTTAGTTAAAGCTTGCGGGGTTAGTATTTCTAATTTAGGATCTTCGCGTGTTAGGTAGGTGGGTAGCCAATATATAGTATCTGCTTTATCCATACAATTTGTATATTGATCTATAATTTCGTGTTGACGGACATTTTGGTGTGGCTGATATACTAATACAACTCTATTATTTAATTCTTTTGCCATTTGTAGAGTCGCGGCTATTTCAATGGGGTGATGACCGTAGTCGCTATATAAATTATCAGCTATTTTTTCAAATCGTCGTCCAGTGCCAGGGAATGATTCTATAGCTAACTGAGCTTTATCTGTCTGAATACCCATATTCTCTAAATCAGTCAAAATTAAATATGCATTTTCACGATTATGATCGCCAGCTAGATTAATACTATTAATTCTATTCTTGTGTTCATTTTTGTCGATTAGATCAAGTACAGTATCTTTAATATTTAAATTATCAAAATCATCTTTATACATAATACAATGCTTTGACTGGTTGATAAATTGCCCAAAAGCATTTGTATAATCTATTTTTGATGGGTAAGTATCGGGGTGGTCATAATCTATTGATGTAATTATTGATAGCCAAGGGTAAAAATGGAGGAAATTTTTATCAAACTCGTCACATTCATAAACAAAGAATTGGCTATCTTTATCAAATCGACCGCTTGGCCCGAATTGTATAGTTGAGCCTATAGAGTAACTAACGGGTATATTGAGCTGGTAGAAAGTCCAAACTAACATTCCGGTAGTTGTTGTTTTGCCGTGTGTGCCAGCAATCGCGATAAGTTTAAGATTTTTATCAGAAATGATTTTAGCTATCAGTTCGTCGCGCTTACCTGTTTTAATACCTAACTGTTTAGCCAAAGTTAATTCTGGGTGATTATCTGGTAGCGCTGATGTGTATACAAACCAGTCAAAGGGGGATTTTTTGTGTTCTGTCTGTAGAAAATCACCAGACTGATCAAAAGATATATTAACACCTCTATTTTGTAGAGATCTTGTCATAACACTGGGTTCGCGATCAGACCCATATACGCTATAGCCAGCATCTAAAGCTATCTCTGCCAGTGGCCCAATACCAACGCCGCCTATTCCAGAAAAATAAATTCTCATAGCGCAATTATACCATCAGATACCATCTATATAAACAACCCTATACCTATGAGTAGAAAGTTTTTTTTGTTATACTATCATAAAGGATGGGCGGGTGTGAAGGATAAGCGTTCTGTAAAACAGAAAATTAATCGTCTGCGGAGATTAAAAACTTGGCAGCTTGTGGTCATTTTAGTCTTTATGATGTTGATGTCTGCTACGTTTTTACGGCTTAATAATATAGGTATGGTGCAGCGCCAGAAAGCTGTGGAACAAGCAGATAAACAGGGTGATATGCAGGCGGTGCAAGATCGCTTATATGATCTACGGAGATACGTTTCAGATCATATGAATACATCTGGTGCCAGAATTTATCTACATGAAAAATATAACCGAGATAAGGCAGAGTTAATAAAAAAAGCAGTCGAAAATAATAATGCCAATAAAGATGTTATCAATAAAAAAGTCGATGATATATGCAAACCTCAGTTTAGTGGTTATAATCAAGGCTATGTAAGTTGTTTTGCGCGTGAGTATGCAAAATATGCTCCTGGTACGGATCCAATTAGCAGTGTGAAGGTGCCAGATATTGAACTCTATAGGTATGATTTTGTCTCGGTAGTTTGGTCGCCAGATTTTGCTGGATTTTCTATTTTGATATGCATAGTCATAATCATGGTGATAATTGCACGTCTTGTGAGCCTGGTGGTATTAAGAATAATCCTTAAGTTTAAATATCGTGATATCTAGACTATTGACATCAGTGCCTCTAGCAGTTAACCTAATTGATGTAAGATTATATTGAATAGGAGGTATAAATTCTTATGGCTTACAGTCACACAAATTCAAAGGGAGTAACTTACTATTTGCATAAATCTGAGGTTTCCCTACGCGGCGGTAAACCGCAGACTATCTATTTCTTTAGTAAAAATGAGAAGAATGGTAAAGGTGAACCTTGTGATCTACCAGAAGATCGTATTGTAAAAGAAAATCCACGCAACGGCTTTTTAACAGCTGCAAAGAAAAAATAATTTATTAGTCTAGTTAGTTTTATTTATTTTAAGTTTCTAAATTACTCCAGTAATCAATCTGGAGTAATTGATTTTAGTGACGTATTGTGCGATTATTATTTATAATATGAAAGCACCTAAAAGGCGCACGGCTGTACAGAAGAGCTCGTTTCAGATGCGTCGGCATATATCCATTATTGAGCTACTAGATAGATTTTTCTTTGTATTTTCAGGAGTAGCTACTTTATGGCTGGGTGTTCTGTTATTTATGGAAGGATGGAATGTACATTGGGCCTACTGGGTGTATTTTGTTGTTTTTTGGTTTGTAGTGGCATATTTGGGACTACCTCGGCTACATAGAATTTTAAGCTATATTTATTCGCCTGACTATTTTATTGGCCGTACACGCACGACAGATGGGATTTTGGGAGACCCTGTAAATCTTGCTTTTAGAGGAAGTGAGTCTCAATTACATGCCGCCATGAAAGCAGCAGGCTGGGTATGTGCAGATGAAATCACTGCTAAATCAACTTGGAAAATGATAATATCGACCTTACGCAGAAAAAGCTATTTAAACGCACCAGTTTCTACGGCATTTTTATTTGGTAGACGACAAGATTTTGCTTATCAGCAAGAAGTTGATGGTAGTCCTAGTCAGCGCCATCATGTTAGATTTTGGCATTGTCCTAAAGGATGGTTTTTACCAGGCGGTCATAAAGTTGATTGGCTCGCGTCTGGTACATACGATAAGAGTATTGGACTTTCCCTTTTTACACTACAAGTTACTCACAAGATAGATGAAAATACCGATATAGAAAGAGATTATATCATTGATTCAGTACTTGCCTCTAATAAAAAAGTTGGATTAAAAATAATTGAAGATTTTTCAACTGGGTATCATGCACGTAATGGTGGTGGTGATTCATTTTTGACTGACGGTAATCTACCAATTGTAGAACTGAAAAATATTAAGCCAAATGAAGATAATGATCATCCACAAAGAGCTGGTTTAATATTGGATAATACACATCTAGTCTTATCTGAATCTGAACTAACTCCAGCAGCCGAAATTGGTGATGCACTTTGGCGAAAACGTCCCTTGCAACTTGTAGCTGGTACTATAGTTATGATTGCTATTGTGGTAATGGAAGTTTTCCAGGTATTTCAAGAAATTATGGATTATGGACAATTTGGAATGCTATTTGCCTCTATAGTAATTTTGATTGTTTCTATTGAAGCGGCATTAATATTCTTTGTTGTTCGGGGAAGCGCTATGGCTCGCTTAGCATCTATGTCTGTGGCTACTTTTATGATTCTAAATCAATGTATTAAATTCTTTATACATCATGAACCTATAACTTTTGGAAATTCTTTAGTAAGTGTATCGCTACATATTGGCGTACTTCTAGCATTATCTAGTGATGAAGTGCGCCGATTCGTATATAAGTCATCAAAAAAAGGCTTATAATAGATTAGTGTTGAATATTGGTATTTGATCCAGGTAACTTAGTCTTAAATACACCAAAGAATATACCAAAAAACATGCTAGCAATTGCGCAGTATCTTATAATTTCTAATAAATCACCATATCTCCAGAGATTAACTAGTACAGCTATACCAATAATAGCTAAAATACAGCCAAAAATGCGCCATCCTATACTATTATTAAGCAGCGCTCGCACAGAGACAGCTGCGCAAATAAATAATATAAAAATCCATAAAAAACACACCACTATATCTTCAAAAGAAATATAACCGAGTGGCGTGTTCCATGGATTGATTAAATTATCTATAAACTGTTTAACTGATTCAATGTAAGAGTTTATGCTTATTTTATAACTATCTTGATTTAATCCAGTAGAAAACAGCTCCGCAATAAACATTATAGTATCTAATATGATTTATAAAATTCTGAAATGGTGGGGGTGGCTGGGATCGAACCAGCGACCAACAGGTTATGAGCCCGCTGCTCTGACCGCTGAGCTACACCCCCATGCACCATATTATAGCGCAAAATTTTCAATTAAGCTATAATAAAACAGATGTTTAGTGTAAAAATGCGGCGACTTTGGTATCAGATAAAATACCGTTATCCTACGCGTGAGTTTTTAACAATAATAGGCGCAGCTATGGTTGTGTTTTGCTTTTTGGCTGGGTCTGTTCAGTCAATGCAGAAAAATTATGAACTTAGACGCCAAGTTGAGTATAAACAGAGAGAAGCAAAGCTTATCGAACTTGAAATGAAGACGCTGGAGTATGAGCAGAGTTATCTAAAAAGCGAGGAATACCAGAAACTAGCAGTTAGACAACGTCTTGGTTATGGTGATCCTGGTGAAAAATTACTAATTTTGCCTGCAAATTCCCCAGATAATAACAATGAGAATTTAGTTCCTTTAGAAAAAAAGGAAACCCCTCCTCCTAGCAATTTGCAACAATGGATGAATTTTTTATTTGGAGGTAATGCTCGTAAGTAGCAGGAGTTATCAAGTTATAAATAAAATGTTACCAGTTAATTCTGGTAACATAATATAGACAAACTTGGTAGCAGCGACAGGGATTGAACCTGTGACCTTAGGCTTATGAGTCCTACGCTCTAACCAACTGAGCTACGCTGCCATATAAATGGTAGTATAGCGGATTTATAGAGTAAATTCAAGTAGACAAACTAGATCTTAAGCATTGATATCAACTGATAATTCAATATCACGAAGTGCCTTGTTTGCTAATTTTGCTGTAATAAAATCTAGTCTTCGCTTTGTTTCGTGACGATCTGCACTAGTTATATCTCGCACATGTAAGTCGCCATTTAGTTGACTATCGCTAGGCAATAATTCGTATTGGAGTTTCATTTTTAAATTTCCTTTTTATTTTATTTTTTAATAATACTATTTAAGCATAAAATTTATAAAAAATCAAGAGTAATATGCAAGTTGGTACTTAATAATCTTTGACTATAGAGGTAAACTTATGGTATAAATAAACGTAAGGGTAATAGGAAAACAGACATGGATTACATAACTTCGTTTATCATGATTGCACTAGCGGCTACTATTCATGCCAGTTTTCAGCTTAGTATTAGTACTTTAACTTTAATGAGCGGACACTCGCTTGGGACTCAGCAATCACACCAGAAATTAGTTAGTTTGGTAATATCTTTTGTTTTAGGCGTTATTTTCATGACTTTTTTATTACTTACATCTGGTATTTACATGGCTAATACAATGATTAATTATGGTATTTTACAGATTGTACTATGGGCAACTGCATGTTCAGCGCTTATTATAATTGGCGTGGCTGTTTGGTTGTTTTATTTTCGTCCAGGTAAGGGTACTATTTTGTGGATACCTCGTTTTATGGCTGAATATCTAACAAGGAGATGTAGTAAAACCAAAAGTAACGGCGAAGCGTTTTCTCTTGGAATTTCTAGTGTAGTTGGTGAAATTATATTTTTACTCGCGCCGATTGTCGTTTCGATTTTATTTATTATAAATATGCCAATAGCCCTACAAATTAGTGGAGTAGCGCTTTATATATTGATTTCAGTATTACCACTTGTGGTTGTTTGTATTCTTGTAAATAAACAAAATAAACTTAGCCGAATCCAAAAATGGCGTGAAGAAAATAAGCGTTTCATTCAGCTTATGACTGGATCGATAATGCTGGCAGTAGGATTTTTTGTCTATGCGAGTGAGGTTTTAGCGGTTAGAGTTCTACTATGAATAAAATAGTAAGGGTTATGAAAATGTCTAATCGGGATCAGGAGGATTTTGATTCTAAAAAGTTACAAAAAAGTATCGATTCAGCCTGTTTAAGTATAAATTTACCAAAAGGTGAGTCTAGGCAGATTTCTAATTTAGTTGTTCATGACGTTAATAAGTGGCTAAATAATAAAGAAGTAATTACATCAAGAGATATCAGACAGGCTGCGTACGAAAAGTTACTAATTTACCAACCAGACGCTGCATATATCTATAAACAATATAAGAATATCATTTAAAAAAGGAGGGGTTATGGCAATAAAGCAGAAGTATGATTACGATATTATCGTCATAGGATCGGGCGCAGCGGGCAGCTCGGCGGCTACAATTGCTGCCCATGGTGGTAAAAAGGTTGCCATTATAGAATATGATAAATTTGGCGGCGAATCTTCCAACTGGGGTGATGTTCCAACTAATGCTTTGCTAAATGTTGCACATTTATATGATGAGTCTAAACGTGCCACTCGATTTGGTATTCGAAGTTCTGCTTTAAGTTATAACTTTCCAGCACTTCAGAATTGGAGAAATATTTCAATAAAGCGGACTGGTGCATCTCAAAATAAGGAATTCTATCAAGAAGAAGGAATTGATATTTTTGCCGGGCGAGCACATTTTATATCTCAGCATGAGATTATGGCTGGACGTAAGAGTCTGACTGCCAGGTATTTTATTGTAGCGACTGGATCTAAGTGGAAAATTCCAGACATTCAGGGGATTGAAAATATTGATTATTTGACGCCCCGCAACCTGTTTGATATTGTGCGACCACCCCGAAGCTTGTATATAGTTGGTGCTGGAAAGACTGGAGTTGAATTAGCTCAGCTAATGTCTGAGCTTGGTACAAAAGTGTATATTTCAGATATTGCCGGTCGCTTATTACCAAACGAAGATGAAGATGTAGGCGTTTTACTTGATAATATTTTTTCTAAACAAAGAGATATAGAAGTTCTGACGCAAACTCGTACGCTATTAATCGAAAAAGACGGTGTAAATAAACGTGTAACTTATGTCCGCGGGGGTGTGAATAACACTGTAAAGGTTGAAGCGGTTTTAGTAGCTACTGGCCGCGTACCAGAAACAGATTTAGGGCTTGGTAATGTTGGGGTTACATATAACCAAGATGGTATTGAAGTTAATAAATATCTGCAAACTAATTCTTCAAATATTTATGCTGCTGGAGATGTGTTAGAGGGTGGCGCTAGATCTACCCATGCATCTTTGATTGAAGGCAGGGTGGTTGCAAACAATATTTTACATCCACGCAGCCAGGTAGAGCCAGATTACCTGGGGCTGCCTCGTGTAACTTATACTTTTCCAGAAATTGCATCTGCTGGTATAACAGAAAATGAGTGTATTAGGCGAGATCTACATGTTCGTACTGGATTAGCACCTCTTCATACGGTTGCCCGTAGTAACACTAGTGACTTTAGGCATGGTTTTGTAAAGATTGTGGCCAATAAAAAAGGTATTATAATCGGAGGTACGATAGTCGCCCCGAATGCTTCAGATATGATACATGAAATTTCGCTAGCAATTCGGCAAAATATGACAGTAGAAGATTTGGCTAATATGCCACATGCATTTTTAAGTTGGAGCGAAGCAATTCGAGTTGCGGCATCTCGTGCTATACGCTAATAATACGCTTTTGAATTACCTTTTGATAGTAAAATAACAACATCTATCCGTCTGAGAGACATATTAACATGATCAATAACTACTAGCCGATAAAGAGTTTAGCTACAAGGATACCAACCCAAGCGAGAGAGTAATATTCCTAGCGGAGCTTATTGTGAGAATGATAAAGTTGCCAAAGAAGTAGTAAATAATTACCACTCAAACATCCCTAAAGTAACACTGATTAATGAATGATATTTACGGCATAGGTTGGGGTTAGGTGGGTTGATTAAACACATGCCTCGCTCGCCTCGCTTGAGTTGTAGGAGTTAGACGATAATAGATATCAAGTTGTCTACTACAAAGCCTTTGGCTTAGGTAATTATGTTGAAACAAAATCAGAATTCTATGAGGATAAATACCTATTTTGTGGTTAATCAGCGCACTTTGTAGGGTGTTCCTAAACAAAAAAGGCTCCGAAGAACCTTTGAAATCTTTCTTGGTTGCCCAGGTGGCTCTGCATTGGGACCAAATCTGTAATGACATACTCGCATAGATACAGTTATCTAATGCAAACCCCCTGGACGCTAGAGTACCTAGCTCGTACTAGAACATGCTTCATAGATGTGCGATAATATGGATATGAGACTCATCAGTGCAAATATCAGTAATTATGGCAGGCTTGTTGATACAAAAATAAATCTAGACAGCAATGTCATTGCTATCGTTGGTCCGAACGAGGCTGGTAAAACCACACTCTTAAAGGCATTAAAGTACATCGATGACCAAAATGAGTTAAATCCGAAAGAACGCTCGCGTGCCGTAGAGGCCGACGGAAATGCGAATGTCATTTCTCTCGACTATATACTCGAAAAAGAAGATACAGCAGAAATTGAAGAGTATGACCTAGAAGAGATTCCCGGTCGCATTACCGTCAGCCGCAAGGTGGACGGCAGCGGTGTCTATATAGAAACAGGTACAAGGATTATACCTAAGCTAGAGCCGCTTCTTGAGAACGTAGAATTATTGAAAAAGTACGCCAAGAGTGACGACTTACTAGACCTCGTTTCAACCGAGACAATCTATAATGACCCAGGTGCCGACACTCCTCATGATTTTCGTGCAGAACTCAACGAATTGATTGAATGGCTCAATGACTTTGAAATAAGCACTTCAACTAAACCCCCTGAGAATAGCATAGAAAGGTCAGAGACTCTTGCTCGTGTACTTATTGACAATAAGGATGCCGATGATTTGCGCGAAAGACTTACTAATATCAGTGATTGGCTCAAAAATAGCGATATTAGTGAAAAAGTAAATAATGATTTATGGGGTTTAACGCCTGACTTTTTGATGTTTGGTGAAGCTGACAGGATGCTTAGCTCCTCTTATGTACTTTCCGATGAGTTTTTAAATTCAGTACCAGCCTCTTTGGATAACTTACTTAAAGTCGCCCAATTAGATATACGTAACGTAGTAGCTGCCAGCAGAATGGGAGACATCCCTCGCAGGGAAACTGCACTAAGGAAGGCAAATAAGAATCTTGCTACACTCTACGGCACTGCCTGGAGGCAGTCAGCCATTGGAGTGGAACTTTTGATAGATGGAGACCAGCTAAGGGTTAATGTTCTCGAAAATGATAATAACGTGACAATGTTCGACGAAAGAAGTGCTGGGTTACGCATGTTCGTCTCATTGGTCGCTTTTCTCGAGAGACATCTAGAGAAAGATACAAAGCCAATACTCTTAATAGACGAAGCGGAAAACCACCTACACATAGATGCCCAAGCAGACCTGGTGAATATGTTCATGTCTCAGGACAAAGTAGCTAAAATTATCTACACTACCCATTCTCCAGCATGCCTACCGCCAGATTTAGGCACAAGCATTCGTTCAGTCGTACCTGATAGTAGCAACCTACAGCTCAGTAGGGTGCAGAATTCATTCTGGACTAATGGTCCTGGACTCTCTCCGCTAATGATTGCAATGGGTGCTGCCGCAGCAGCATATACACCTGCTCGATACGTTCTGCTTGGAGAAGGTGCTACGGAAATGATTCTATTGCCTTCACTCATACGAGCAGCCACAGGTCACGACGTCATCTATCAGGTGGCTCCTGGCTTATCGGAAGTACCAGGTGATTTTTACGAACAGCTCGACCTCGAAGCATCTAAAGTCGCTTACATATTAGATGGAGATGCGGGAGGAGATAGCTTAAAGAATAAACTTATCAAAAACGGCATCCCCCCTAAAAGAATTGTACAGACCAGTTACCCTTGTACGGAAAATCTCATACCAAAATCGGTATACGTTGATGTACTTAAATCCCTAATGCTTGAAATGAAAATCGCTCCAGATGTAGTGGACAGAATTCCCGCATTGCCAGCAGAGACATTGCAAACATGGCCTAGCTTCATTGATTCATGGGCTAAGTCGGAAGGTGTGAAACTACCATCGAAAATAGCAGTGGCAAATAAGGTTGCACCCCTTCTCGCATCAGAAAAATTTACCGAAAGCCAAAGGACTGAGTTACAAAAAATACACTCTGCCTCCCTCTATGCGTTGGAGATAAAAGAATAAACGATGACCGTAGTAGTAGGAGCTATAAAAGGAGAGAGTGTAATCCTGGTCTCAGACTCACGTGCAACTGCTAGAATAGGTGGAGTTTCTGAAATCAGTGACGACAGACTCCAAAAAATAATTGGCTTATCGGCGAACTTAATTATTGGTTATGCTGGTGACGTCTCGTCAGTCAATGATATATTGCGCGAGCTAAGTGGCTATGCCGAAGCAAGTCACACTCGAAAAGAACTTCTTTCTGCAATTACAAACCTATGTGTTGCCAAGATTAATGAAAAACTTAAACTTTTCTCTCTACTTGTGGCCACGCTCGAGGACGACTCATGGAAGTTACATTTATTTGAGTATGGTACAGGCTACTCAGCCCAGCCTGTCGATACCTTTAAGCTTATAGGCAGTGGCTCTGTAGCTCAAGATGTTATAGAGCAATTCTATAATACAAATATTGATGGCAACTATGACGATAAGCAGTTTGTAGACAAGCTCGTAGTAACATTAAGCTCTCGCCTTTCGGGTAGCGACGTTATAGGGGTGGGGGGATTGCCGCAGGCCTTAATCCTTGATTCTGGTGGTGTCAGAACTCGCAGTACGGGCTTCGTCGAAATGACACCCGAAGGAGAGCCGCGGTCAAAACAGATAGTTTTCGAGGGCGGTCGTTGGCTACAAAAAGACCTTGCATCTGGTTCGGAGATGATGATAATCACACCAAATGAAATGCTCAGTACCGATGCAAGTGAGCATATATTCTACAATTATGAGAAAAATCAGACGCCCCCCTCAGAAATGAAGTGGTATATGAACTCTTTTATCCTGTGCCAAGATGTCAAGACTACTCCAAATTCAATTGAGTTCATAGGTGGCCTAACCTCTTTAATGGCAGGTAATTTCCCTAAAGAAATTGAAGCATGGCTCTATATGTCCGTATTCGGGCCGTCAACAGACCATGATATGAAGATTATTCTACGATACCCTACAGATGAACCGAAAGTACTCTACGAAGAGCATTTCGAGAACGAAGGATTCCCATTCGAATACGAGAACAAGTACAGGCTTAAACTACAAATAACAGAGCCTGGAGACTACTACTTGGAATGTATCATAGATGACGCTGTAAGAGCAAGTAGGTTGATAAACGTACACCCGTACCAAGATGACCTAAGCGAGACTGCTAATATGCAGGCCAATGCAGAAGCTATTAACGGGTATACAGATAGCGAATTAATATCTCCAAGATTGACATTGTTCACCCTCAGTACAGATGAGCCACAACGCTCAAATAACCTCGAAAAAATTACTGGGCAATTTTGCTCTGTCTATTGTAAGAACTACCCTCTTGAATTCAATGCTTTCGCTTACTTACTAATACAGGGTAATCCAGGTGTCTATGATTTTCGATTTGAACTCTTTGATGCATCAAATCACGAAAAGATGTACGAAGGAGGTTCGCGTGTAGATTGCACATCAGCTCTGCTAAAAAAGCCATTGCTAGCTAAGGTGACACTCAAATTTAACAAGCCAGGATACTATTTCTTTGTGGCATATATCGATGGCATGATGCAGGGAGCGCATGTAGTTATTGCAGATACGGTTCCCGCGACGCTAGGCTACGGTATGACAGAAGAAGTGATGACGTTATTGCAGGAAAACGAATATTACGTTTTAGCGAAAAGACCTATTGATATAAGTACTCAATCAGCAGGCTCTTCTTAGTCTTGTGCCGGGGTAATACCGCTTAGCTAAAAGGCATTTACTAAAGATGATATAATAAATATGCCTAAACCAGCTAAAGGGATAGGACCCGATAGTTTTCGATATGGATGTCATTTATAGGTTCTATCCCTTTAGCTGGTTTAGGCACCTAGATATGGGTGCCTTTTTGTTTTGGACACAAAAGCAAGCACCGAATTAAATTAGGCAAGAAAGGAGAAGCATGGAAATACCGAGTGCAGTAATAGCGTTTACTATCATTTTGGGCATTGCCTACTGGGTAAACAGTAGTCGTGAAGATAAAGCTGTCACAGAAGCTATCAAGGCCGCTCGCAATGAGGATGTAGCCCTTGATATTATGCGAGATGTAGACAGGCAATGGCTGCTTGCGTCACTAAGTGCTAGAGTGAGGTTCCAAAGTATATTATTCCCAAAGGGGTTGGTTTACGACTACGAGAACCATAGGTTTGGAACCACCCAGATTAGTACATTTTACAGAGTGCTATTAACCAAAAAAGACTCCGAAGAGTCTTCGAAATCTTTCTTGGTAGCGGGGGTAGGATTTGAACCTACGACCTTTGGGTTATGAGCCCAACGAGCTACCAGACTGCTCTACCCCGCGATACTACTTAAGTAATTGTATCAAGATAGTAAAGACGTGTCAATAATATTGATAATTAAATTATTTACAGTTATCTTTAACAATTTCTCTTATTTTATTTAAGAAAATTTTCTTATCAAATTTTTTGGCACTTTCTCGTATTTTGCTTTGTGAAAAACTAATTGATTCCGCTTTTATAATAGCATCTATTACACTCTTGACATCCTGGCTACTAAATAAAACACCAGTCTCACCATCTTTTATTATATCAAGTGTGCCAGCTTTACCTAACCCTATAACTGGCGCTCCAGCGGCAAGTGCTTCTACTGTTACTATACCAAAATCTTCTTCTGCTGGGTAAATAAAGCCACGGGCTCTGGTGATAATTTTTTCATATTCTAAATCGGATGCATCCCCAAACCTATCAGTTCTAAATTCAATACTATCACCAGCCATACCGACGAGTTTATCGTGTACAGGACCATTGCCAAAAACAATTAACTTTTTCTTTAGGATTGTAGCTGCTTGCACCGCCAGATCGTAGCGCTTATATGGAAGTTGGCGTCCAATTGTTACATAGTAATCCTCACGTTGTTTTTTTGGTTTAAATCTATCAATATCTACTGGCGGATGAATTACTTTAGAACTACGCTTATAGTATTTTTCAATTCTTTTGGTGGTTTCAGTAGAGTTTGCTATAAAAATGTCGACATTATTTGCGGCTTCTAAATCTAATTTACGCTGACGAGGTATAAGTAAAGGCATCAAAAACTTAATAATAGGATTTAATTTTCCATAACCTGGATCTTTTAGATATTCTTGATAATGACTCCAATAGTATCGTGGTGGAGTATGGCAATAATTTATTATAACTTGATTTTGTCTTGTTTTAGTTACTTGATGTCCATGAAGATATGAGCTTGTAATTATAATATCAAAATCACTTAAATCGAGAGCGCGCATTGCTTTAACTGCAAGTGTGGGAAAAAGTTTGTTATATTTACGCAATAAATGAGGCAGCTTTTGTAAATAAGATGTCCTAATATCAATATTTTTAAATGCTGGTACTTTAGATTCTTCATAGATAGCAGTGTAGATTGGTGCTTCAGGAAAAGCTTCGTGTAGTGCTAAAACTACATTTTCAGCGCCTCCCATAGTACACAAAAAATCACAAACTATGGCAATCTTTGGTGATTGTTTATTCATCTATTTAGCCCCTGTTTTACGTAATACTACGGCAATCGTCTTAAATAGGATCTTAATATCTAACCAAAAACTCCAATTCTGTGCGTAAAAAAGTTCTAATTCAATACGCTCTTCAAAACTTAAATTACTGCGCCCAGAAACTTGCCAAAGACCAGTGACGCCTGACTTTACGCTGTGCAGTAGAGCTGTTTTGTTGCGATTAAATTTAGATTCTTGCGGCAAGATTGGTCTCGGGCCAACCATGCTTAAATCACCCTTTAGTACATTAAATAATTGTGGTAATTCATCTAATGAGGTACTACGTAAAAATTTACCAAATTTAGTTATGCGCGGGTCATTTGAAACTTTATGATTTTTACGATATTCTTCTGCTAAATCTGGTCTACCCATTTCCTCAAATTCATCAGCAGCATCTTTTTTGCCATACTTTGCAGACATTGATCGGAATTTATATAAATTAACTGGCTCAGAAAAACGACTTAAACGTTTTGATATATAGAGCGCTGGTCCAGGATTAAGGATTTTTTGTAAAATATACAGAATTACAAAAACAGGAGATAATATTACAATAGCTATAAAACTAGTTATCGTATCAAAAAATAATTTTGCTATTTCTCCCCAGCCTACTAAAGGTGTTTGACTAACAGAAATCATCGGATATCCTAAAAATACATCAATAGTATTTTTACCAGAATAGAACTCTGGCTCACCAGGAATAAAATTGTAGCTAATATGGCGAGTTTGTGCTGCGGCGAGTATTTTTTGGTTACGTGAATGATTATCATACAGGTCGGTTTGAATTATTGTTGTGATATGATTAGAATCAATAAATTTTAGAGCTGATTCAACTTGAGGATAGTGTATTACATTTATGTCTTCTGGGAGAGCGCTTTTTGGCCCAGCAATTGCTACTATTTTATAGCCACTCTTTTTTGTATCTGCTAAATTTTTAGCTATATCTGCTACAGCCGAAGAAGATCCAATTAATAAAACTCTGTTTGTACCTATGTTATATTTGAATAATTGTGATCGTAACCAGCGTAAGAATTCACGCTCAATAACTAGCAAGGTGAAGCTACCGATTAGAGAATAAACAGCCACTAAACGTGCTGGAAATAGACTATTTTTAGTAATAAATTCCCATCCTAGAATGAGTAAAACTCCTATAATTGACCCAGCTGCCAATCTACTCCATTCTAGTAATCTGCGGTTATAGACCTCGGATTGGTATAGACCAAGCAGCGCTAATGCAGTAATCCAAAATGGAATTACAGATAATAATCCAGATAAATATTCTAAGGCATACACTTCTGACGCTAAAGGTCTAGCATCATATAAAACCCGCAAAATATAAGATAAGCAAAGTGCTAGTAAGATTACAAAGCTATCAACTAGTAGCAGGAATAAACTATAATAGCGTGAGTTTCTGCCGAGCATATTACGTTAATTATAACACTTTTACGATAAATATAAATCTTTAATTAAAACTAGGTTTATTGCTCATGATGTAATATATAATATAGTATATGAAGAAGTTATTTTTAGGTTTGATAATTGCAAGTTTTATAGCTTTTGGAGTAAACTGTGGAATTTGCGTCGCATCAGCTGATAATTTTAATATAAAAACTTTTGATGCCGATTATGAGCTTGGGCGTGACAATGAAGGTCGCTCTTTACTAAAAGCGACTTGGCGTATAACTGCCGATTTTCCACCAAATCAAAATCATGGAATTGCGCCAACTTTTGTAAAAAGTTATGATGGTCATTCAACTAATTTCATACTTGAATCAGTTACGGATGAAAACGGTAACGCCTTAAAATATAAATGGAAGGATGATGAGCTTAGGATTGGTGATAAAGATACTTATGTAGAGGGTAAAAAAACCTATATTATAAAATATAGCCAACGTGACGTGACTAAATATTATAGTGACACAAAGAGAGATGAATTCTATTGGGATGTGATTGGTAATGAATGGCGAGTTCCGATTTCAAATTCAAGAATTAATATAAGACTCAGTGATAAAATTGCTGCTGCCCGTCAATCTGCGCCTAATTGTTATAAAGGTAGCCACGGATCAACAACCCGTTGCGACTTTATTGATGATAAAAACGATATTAAATTTTTAGGAGGTGCTTTATCTCGAGGCGAGGGAGTAACTATAGCGTTAGGTTTTAAATCAGGTACTTTTACTCCATATCAGAAAACTTTAGCTGAACAGTTATTTGAGAATTGGTTGTTTTTGCAGATACTTGTTAGTATCCCTGGGATAATTATTATCATCTGGCTGTCAATATCTTACTATGCTTCTATTGGTCGAAAGTCTGAATTAAATCCGATTACACCCGAATATATTCCACCTAAAAACACTAGTATAAAAGTATCAGCTAATATTTTACGCCGCCATGATACTCTAAAAGGCTCTACTATGGCTGCCCAGATTTTGGATTTTGCTGTGCGTCATTACATTAAAATTTACGAGACAGGTAAGAGTAAAATTTTAAGAACTATGCATTATGAAATTGAAGTTACACGCGATCCACAAGATCTTTTAGATGAAGAAAAAGAAGTTTTAAGCGATATGTTCAACGGGTTATTACCTAAGGTTGGCGATAAATTAAAATTAGAAAAACTGCAGAATAATTTGTCGTATACTAGACGTACATTTGATGATGAGAGTAATCTATCTAACCTAATGGAGGGTAAATATGATCTAAGGGAATATAATCAGACTCATGGTGATACATTCAAGAAACGATCTAAAATCTTACTAATTATTGGAGTAATATTACTTTCTCCAATTATATTATTTGCTTCAGCTGTGTCTTTTGGTATGTCCAAGAAGAAGGTTCTAACAGATAAGGGTCTAGCCTTGCGACGCTATCTAGCTGGCTTAAAAATGTATATTGAAGTAGCAGAAACTGAAAGATTAAAAATGTTACAAAGTCCAGAGGGGGCTGATAAAGTTAAGGTTGATACAAATGATGAAAAGCAACTTGTAAAATTATACGAGCGCGTGTTGCCTTATGCTGTTTTGTTTGGTAGTGAAAAAGAATGGACAAAACAACTTGGCAAATATTACGAACAAGTTGGTAGTAATCCTGATTGGTATTATGGTCAGGGAACATTTAACGCAGCTGCGTTTGCTTCTGGTATGAGTGGTTTGTCATCCGTGGCGTCTAGTGTCAGTAGTTTCTCATCATCAGATGGTGGTTCTGGTGGTGGCGGATTTACTGGCGGTGGCGGAGGCGGCGGCGGAGGCGGCGGCTGGTAAGATTATGTTAATTGCAGCAATCAGCGGTGGGGTTGATTCTGTAGTATTGCTAGACTTATTATCAAAGCGTTATAAAACTAGTGATATTATAGTAGCTCATGTTAATCATGGCATTCGTGTGGAATCTTCAGAAGATGCCGATTTTGTACGGAAAATGTCAGCTAAATATGGGATGCAATACTACCAAATAGATCTAAACTTAGGTCTCCATGCTAGTGAAGAGGTTGCTCGTGATCAACGCTATGCTTTTTTACGTAAATTATCTAAAGAGTTTAATGCCAAGATAGTAACAGCTCATCATGCTGACGATATTATAGAAACTATTGCCATAAATTTGGTACGAGGAACTGGTTGGCGTGGATTAGCTGTTATGAGCGCTAAAGATATTTACCGTCCTTTAACCTGTTTTTATAAGAAGGATTTACTATTGTACGCTAAAAAGAACGGATTAGAATGGCGAGAAGATAGTACGAATAACAGTGATTTATATTTGCGCAATCGTCTGCGTAAAAGAATTAAAACCTTAAATCCGTCTATTAAACAAAATCTAATTCAACTCTGGCGAAATCAGACTAAAATTGCTAGAGATATCAATAAGGAAACTGCTAAATTTTCTAAAAATTCTAGATATTTTTATTTGATGATATCGAATGATGTGGCTGTTGAAATCTTGCGAAACTTTTTGCTTAATAAAGGTATAGCGCAAACTCGCCCACAACTAAACGATATATTGATTTCTATAAAAACTGCCAAAGCTGGTTCTAAAAGGACATTAAACTCATCGGTTAGTATGTGTTTTTCGACATCAGAATTTTGGTTAGAGTTTTGCTAAAAGATGGTATAATAATACGAGTGGGAATATTCGTTTGACAAGATAGAAAGGAATAATAACAGTTTTATGGCAAAATCTATGCCTCCAAAAGGTCCACGCCGATCTAAAAATACAGGTAAAGCTGCTAACATTTTGCGTTTGAGTTTGTTTTGGGCAATCGTTATTGTAGGTGGTTTGGCCTTAATTGCAATTTTTAATCCACCAGAGAATTTAAAAGAAGTACCAATATCTGATGTAATTAATCGTGCTAATAAGGGTGAAATTAGTAAGATTGAGGGTCAGGGTGGTCTTCTTAAGATTACGGAAAAGAATAAGCAAAAACCCTCACAGAAATCTTACGTTCAAGGCGGCGTTACTACTTTGCTCCGTGATAATAATTTAAACAACCAAGCAAAGCAGACAATTATCCAAGATAAAGAACCTTCACAAACAGGTAATACTTTATGGAATTTGGCTATTATTCTTGTGCCTACATTGCTGATTATTGGATTCTTTATGTTTATGATGCGTTCGGCTCAAGGTCAGAATAATCAGGCCATGGGATTTGGCAAAAGTAAAGCAAAACTCTACGGACTTGATAAAGAAAAAGTTCTGTTTAGTGATATAGCTGGTAATGATTCGGCTAAGCAGGATCTTGAAGAGGTTGTAGATTTCTTGAAGCATCCTAAAAAATATAAAGAACTAGGTGCCAAAATACCAAAAGGCGTTCTTTTGGTGGGAAATCCTGGTACAGGTAAAACTATGTTAGCAAGAGCTGTTGCTGGCGAGGCAAATGTACCCTTCTTTTCTATATCTGGTTCTGAATTTGTGGAGATGTTTGTAGGTGTTGGTGCTAGCCGTGTGAGAGATTTATTCTCAAAAGCCAAGAAGAATTCTCCGTCAATTATATTCATTGACGAGATTGATGCGGTTGGTCGTAAGCGTGGTAGCGGTATGGGCGGCGGTCATGATGAGCGTGAACAGACATTGAACCAAATTTTGGTTGAAATGGATGGATTTGAAACTGGTACAAATGTAATTGTTTTGGCGGCAACTAATCGAGCTGATGTTCTTGATCCAGCCCTTTTACGACCTGGTCGATTTGATAGGCGTACAAATATTACTCTTCCAGAACGAAAGGATCGCGAAGAAATTCTAAAGGTTCACTTTAAAAATAAACCTACCGAGGAAGATGTTAATTTAGATAAAATGGCTGCTAAAACTGCTGGTAGTAGTGGTGCGGATTTGGCAAATATTGCTAATGAAGCTGCAATTATTGCTGCACGTCGTAATGCTAAAAAAATTAGCAATGCAGATTTAACAGAAGCTTTTGAGAAAGTAGCGATTGGACCAGAGCGAAAAGCTAAAGTTATGAATGAAAAAGAAAAAGAGCTTACGGCTTATCACGAAGCAGGCCATGCTTTAGTCGGCCATGTCTTGCCAGATTCTGACCCAGTCCATAAGGTTACAATTATCCCACGTGGTGGAACTGGTGGTGTAACATGGTTCTTGCCACCTGAAGATAAGAGCTACACTAGCGTTTATGAGTTTAAAGACGTTTTAGCTAGAGCTATGGGTGGCCGTATAGCTGAGAAAATTTTATATGGTGATGATGGCATTACGACTGGCGCAGGTTCTGATTTACGTAAAGCTACTGAAATCGCTCGTGATATGGTGATCGAACAGGGTATGGGTAAGAAATTACGTGACCAAGTCTTTCATGATGATAATGGCGGCATGGTATTTGATAAGATAACCCATTCTAGACCATACTCTGATGCTACTGCTAAGGCTATAGATGAGGAAGTTGAGTCCTTAGTGAAAGAGGCGTCTAAGCGTGCAGAGATAATCTTAACAGACAGTAAGAACCGCAAGAGTTTAGATGATCTGGCAAATGCTTTGTTAGATAAAGAAACACTTGAAGAAAAAGAAGTTAACGAAATTTTGAAAAATGCACATCTGCCAGAGTCGGCACGTTTGCATAAATAGGTTTTAGTCTATGGGTAGGGTTAGACGCGTAGTACAGAAGATGAACCAGCGTATAACAGTACAGCTGGCAGCTACTTTACTAGCAGGATCTACCCTTTTATCTAGTGGGCTTGGATTGTACAGAGATCGTATTTTAAATTCGCAGTATCTGAATTGCGAGGGTCCATGTTATCCTGTTGGAATTGATGCATATACAGCGGCTTTTACTGTACCTGACTTTATGTTTTTCATATTAGTCTCTGGGGCGTTGAGTGTCACTTTTATACCTGTTTTTAACCAAAGGTTAGCAACAGGTAATAAGAAATCCGCCTGGCAACTTAGCGCCAGTTTGATTAATTTTATGGCGCTAATAACATTGGTAACTAGTATTCTTATAATAATATTTGCCGAGCCGTTACTGCGCTATATTATTGCACCAGGCCTTAGTGAATCTGGTATGGCGTTGGCCGTTAGTATGATGCGTGTGATAGCTGTTAACCCATTCTTGTTTGCTATTGCGACTGTGATAGCCAGTATCCAGCAGGCGGTTGGTCGATTTGCTTTTTATGCCTTGGCTCCGACTATCTATAATATAGGCATTATTATTGGTGCAACAGTGTTCACTGGTGGTATAAATATATTCGGTTTTCAGATATTTGAAGGTGGAATTATGGGCGTTGCTCTTGGCGTTGTGCTTGGCTCTATTTTACAGCTGGTAGTCAGTTCCATTGGCTTAATAGGTCTTGGTTTTGATTATGAATTTAAGATTTTTTGGCGAAATAAAGGTTTTAGAAAAGTACTTAACTTATTGCCTGCTCGATCATTTGATCAGGGCATGGACTACGTAGTTAGTCTAATGGAAACTAATTTAGCTAGTCGCATGACTGAAGGCACCGTGCGAATTTTCCAGCAGGCTACTACTCTTCATGTTGTACCGATTAATTTAATAGGTGTATCTATAAGTACAGCGGCATTTCCGCGTCTAACTGAAAGATTATCCGAAAACCGTATAGACCTGTTTAAAGATGAACTCCGTTCTGTGATTAGAGCAATTATATGGCTTGCTTTACCTGTTGCTATAATTACATACTTTACTCGTGGATATGTAGTGAGTTTTATAAGTCACCGTGGTAATTCTTTAATGGCTGGATTGCTTGGCGTTTTTGCGGTGGCTATTCTATTTCGGTGTCTTTATCATATTTTGGCGCGAAGTTTTTATGCCCAGCAGGATACTAAAACGCCACTTTATATATCAATTGTGGCTATATCATTAAATGTATTTTTAGCAATTTGGTTTACTTTTAGCTTGCGCTATGGCGCATATGGATTGGCTGTTGCTCAGGCAATAGTAGCAATTGTCGAGGTTGTAATTCTGTTTACAATGATGGAGATGCGAACCCCTGGAGTGCTTAATAAATATTTCTGGCAAGGTATATTAAGGATGGCTAGTGCGGCCGGGTTTATGTCGATAATATGTTACTTTATGGTACACTGGCTACCTTTTGAAGCTGGAGCAAGAAGTCTTTATGAGGCTGTACCAAAGTTTATACTTATAGTGCTAGTTAGTTTGAGTACGTACTTAATGTTTAGTCGTTTATTACAGATTAAGGAATCTGAGCCAGTGATGCGTAAACTGCGCAAGGTATTCTTTAGGGCTTAATAGTTTATGTTATAATATGCCTTAATATGCAGGATAAAATTCGTAATTTTTGTATTATCGCCCACATAGATCATGGCAAATCAACTTTGGCTGATCGAATGATGGAGATGACGGGGACGGTTGCTAAGCGTGAGATGAAATCACAGTTACTTGATAGTATGGATTTAGAGCGTGAAAAAGGTATAACTATAAAACTTGCGCCTGTTAGAATGTGTTATAAAGGAATCCATCTAAATTTGATTGATACTCCAGGGCATGTAGACTTTAGTTATGAGGTATCGCGTAGCTTACAGGCATGTGAAGGCGCGGTGCTGGTGGTTGATGCCAGTCAAGGCATTCAGGCGCAGACATTAGCTAATGTTTATTTAGCGATGGAGCAGGATTTAAAAATAATCCCCGTTCTAAATAAGGTAGACTTACCAGCTGCCGATGTACCGCGTGTCTCTAAGCAGGTGATCAATCTGCTAGGATGTAATGAAAGTGATATTATTCAAATTTCTGCTAAAACTGGGCAAAATGTTGACCAGGTATTAGATGCAATTATAGAGAGAATTCCTTCACCAAAGGGTGAATTAAATAGCCCAGCACGGGCACTTATTTTTGATAGTTACTACGATGATTACCGCGGCGTGATTCTATATGTGCGACTAGTTGATGGGCAAATTAAAAAGGGTGAGGCGATTCATATGCTCGCTACTAATGCTAATGGTTTAGCGTTAGAAGTTGGGCATCTAAGTCCAACTATGTGTTCTGACCCATTACTTGATACTGGTGAGATTGGGTATATTATAACTAACCTTAAAACCACCCGTGAGGCTCGGGTCGGTGATACGGTTAGTTTGAAGAAGTATTTTGATTAAATTAATTTTTGATTGACAAAATATTAAAAATATGTATAATAAGTTATGGTTATAACAATCCCGTTATAACTTCGCTCCTTACAATATAGGATAGGTGATGTAAATGTTGCCAGGCAAGAGGCTTGATGTTTTGATGAAAACTATGAATAAATCAAGGCAAGTCAAAAAAGATGCCTATAAAGAACTGAAAGAAGCTGACAATAAACTGGTTACTGCACGTGACTCCTTGAATCAAGCATGGTATTTAGAGCAAGGTGAGTACGAAAAGTATCTGGATGATAAAGAATCTTTCAAGCGTATGCGTAGTTTGTGTGGTTGTAATGTCAAATTCATCGAAGGAGTTCTAGATAACTTACTAGAAATGATAGAGCGACTGCAAGAGAAACTTCAGAAATCTGAAAGTCGCCACCTGAGTTCTACTCTGAGAATTCAGATTCGCGAGTATGAGGAAGAATATTCTTGCTATGATCAAGACATTTGTCATCACAATAATATGATTATTGCAGCTCAAGCTGAACTTGACAAAGTTTTGCATACTCTTCGAGACTACAGGGGTAAGCGCAAAGAGCTTAAACCAATTTTTGATTCAGCCAAAGAGAAAAGGGATGATGCTCAAGTAGAGCATAAATCTGCTGTTTTGGATTATTCTAATTCAGCTCGAAAGTTCGCTACATATCGTAATTACTTGGCCGAAAAGATCGGCATTCCCAGTAGGTATCGTCGTAGTGGTGTGTTCGTCGAAATCCGTTCGGACTATTCTGTTATGTTCTACTTTGGTGGAAAAGGCGGACCTAAAGGTGAAGGCTGTGGTTACTATGTCATGAACAAAAAAGGCAAGGTAATTTATCGGCAGCGCCCAGTTAAACTAACAGGGCAGGGCTAGGTAGCCTAAAACGAACCCAATTCAACTATTTAAAGTAAGGAGGAAACACCCCCTGTATTTAATTGTAAATACGGGGTTTTACTTTTATTTTAATAAACTAGACTTAAATCTAAAATAGTGTATAGTTTATAACATCTGTAGCAATTCCGTTGCGGACAAGTTCCTTTACAGAAATAGGTGATACAAATGGCACGAGATGCCGAACTTGATCGCTTGAAAGTAGCGCAAGATGTTGCGTTTCAGCGTAAACAAAATGCGTATCAGGCGCAGCAAACTGCTTGTGTCAAGGCATTTAAGACAAGGCTAGAGCAAGTGCGAGCTAGCAGTAAAAAACGGCGTGAAGACAAAAAGTCGATCGCCGCCAGGGCTGGCGTTTCGCTTCAATACCAAGACAATGTCTTGATTTCGACAGACCCAGACGGAATCACCAACATCTACTTCGGTGGTATTGGCAAGCCTAATGGTACTGGGCATGGACACTACGCCATGGATCGAAATGGAACCGTGACGTATAGGCGCGAGCCATTCGACCCGCATGGTGCACAGAATTTTGAAGAGACTCGCCGCGAGGAGGTAACTCTTCGGATGGCTCAAATAGCGATCAACCAATGGGCAAGGTCTGCTGCAACTCCTCGTGTATTGCAGTCTGAAGATTCTGATTTCAAAGTCTAGGTTAAATCAGGCTATGATCGTGATCATGATGCTATTGTAAGCGATATTGTTATTATTGATCGATATAATAAGAAAGAACATTATCATATCGTCATTGATGAGCATGGTAATGAACTTTTCTCTGAGTGGCGTGCTAACCCCACTAAGAAAAAGAAAACCTAGCGAAAGGAGCAAATACCCCCAATTTTTATTGGGGGTTATTCCATGCTATAATTCGACCCATGGATCCGAAACAAAGATTAATCAAAT